>BNJT01000062.1_pt1 | contig 946644 bp, 1015 predicted proteins | sample 8540491 | NCBI WGS metagenome assembly BNJT01 (sample SAMD00202455, study PRJDB9452) | human saliva metagenome | host: Homo sapiens | reverse complement strand
AACTAAGGCTGGTATAGGAATGTCGGAAGATGCAAATTATGCACAAAAGACATATGGTCACTCGTTCAGTCAAGAAGGACAGAAAATATATTCTGAATTAGCAGGGGAACCTATAAAAACAATTGATGATTTAGTTGATGCAATAAAATCGGGTAAAAATAGATATTAAAGACTTCACTGGTTGAATATATCAATCGCGATGGAAATACTTTTGATATTGAATACTCGTACATCACAGGCTTTAACTCAATCAGGTATTCCTAGGGAGTGATTGGCATACGATTGATAGGACGGGAGAAAAAGTTACACGAGACTTTGCTTGACGGACAACTACAAAGAAACAAACTCACTTCAGAAGGTATTAAAGAAGTTAGACCAAGTAACAGAAAAGGATAATAAATATGACATACAAAACAGAATATGTTTTACCTATGTTTTCTTCAAATTTAGAAAAAGAGCCTGAAATTCAGATAACAGGTTTGGAGGTTGCAATTCGGATTTCAGGTTATGATGATGAGGAACAATTTAGTGAAGTTCTACTAAAATTTCAATCAGTCTTGGAATTTACTCGGACATCCTCAAAATTTGGAATAACAGAGGGTTCTTATGATACAGTCATTAAAATTGAAAAATTCTAAAAAGATTAGCGGAGTTAAAAGAAACAAATGAAAGGGACTATGCGTTTTGGTCTCCTAATCATTATGCTTTTTACCTAGACGGCTCAGGTTTCTTTCAAATAATTGCTGATAGTTTTGAGGTGGAAAGGCTTGTTTGATTATACAAAACTTAGTAGAGAAGTATCCTATATATTAAGACATAATCCAGGTAAATATGGTATAAAGCTGGACTCGGAGGGGTGGTGTTCAGTTGATGATTTAATACATAAATTATCAGAAACTCCTTTATGGAAAGGACTTACAAGAGATGACCTTGAAACAATGATAGAACTATCTGACAAAAAGCGTCATGAAATAAAAGGTGAAAAGATTAGGGCTTTTTATGGACATTCAATAAAAGACAAATTATCTAAAACAGCCAATAAACCACCGAAAGTTTTATACCATGGAACAGTTCAAAGATTTTTAAATCAGATTTTACAAACTGGGCTAATTCCAAAAGAAAGGCAGTATGTTCATTTGTCTTCTGATGTGAGTACAGCAAAGCAGGTAGCTTTGAGAAGAGATGACAGAGCTATCATTTTAGAAGTTGCTGCCCAGTCTGCTTGGGAAAATGGTGTAAAATTTTATATTGGGAATGAAGATATATGGCTTTCTGAGCCAATTCCTAGTGAGTATATTTCTATTATTGAGGATAAATAATCTTTTTATGACTAGAAATAGAAAGAAAGGGGAAAAGAATGTCCGATAAATCAATGAAAATGACAATGATGACAGAACAATTTGAAAAGGGCGATAGCGGAGAAACAGTAGAGGGCATTACTCTCATTGTTGACGGTGTTGTCAAAGATGCGACAGATATTCTTAAAGGAAACAAAAGGATATAATTCAACCTTAGACTTAATTCAAGATGCTATTGTTCGTGGATTGGCTGAAATCAGGGAGTCATAGTTTTTATTTAAGAGGACGTTAGTCCTCTTTTTGTTATACTGGAAAGTGTAGGGGAACAAAATGGAAATTTTAAACAAGTACATTGACAATCCAATCCGAGATTAACAACTCAAGCCGAGCGAGGTGGCGTCACCAAACAGTCGTCCAAAAGAAGTGGATGTGACCAAGAAGCCAGACATTGAAGTCAGTCGCCCAGCCGAAGTCCAATCCGACCAAGATTAAGCCAGAAATGGAAACCAAGATCAAACCGGACATTGACGCTGCGGCAGCTAGTGCCAGTGCCGTTCCCAAGGTCAAGGCGCAAGAACCCGACCTCTCAAAGTCGGGCAACCCGAAGTCACCCCTGACGCTGGCAAGAAAGTGCAGAAGCCAGAAGAGGTGGATACCGAAGCCACTAAGGCTGGGAAGGTTGAGGAGGAAGATACAAATTGGGGCCCAGATGAAATTTCGCGTTTACGAGAGGATTGGGGAGTTCCAGAAACTGACATACTTGCTGTTGCAAAAACAGATATAGAAGGTCTAGAAGACATAGTATTTAAAGGAGGCTCTCCAAGAGTTAGAAAAAGAAGCTGGTCTAGATGATTTAGATGTGTTAAAACCAGATAGAGCGATTAAAAGTTCTGGTAAAATTGCGTCTGCGACTCGTCATGCCGAGGAAGATGTGGCAAATGAGTTCGTTGAAGCTGTGGAAAAAGCAGGTTTATCAAACGAAGAAGTTAAGGGAGTCTTACACTTGTATCAATCAAATCCAAGTGGAGTATGTCCTACTTGTTTAAGTGGTTTAGGTAATCCCGATAAGGCATCTGGAGTAATAAAACAACTAAGTGAAAGATACCCAAATTTAAAGATAAAAGTATCTTCCAATCAAGTTGAAGGTGTCCGAGTGACAGGAAGATCAAACTTTACTGTTCAAAACGGGAAATATGTTGATTGAGGTGAAAAATGGAAAATTATAAATTAGCAAACTTCATGCAAATCTTGACGGAGTGTTTACCGTCATATTTGAAGAAAAAGGAAGATATTGTTTTTGTCAAAAAGACGCTTGAGATGACGCAAGATTTTCTTTTGGATAAAGAAACGGTGTCTCCTGACGCTTTATATGACCGCTTGGAAAATATAAACGAGGAAGATATTCTTACTTATTTTGACCTTGACAAAGAAAGTGCTCCGTCAGTCTGGGTCTGCATAGCAGACTTTGTGGCTTATATCTGTAAATTAAGCTACGACGAAAGTGGCGAAAAGTATCTACCCGAGACGATTGAAGCGGTGGATGAAGCGACCTTAACAGAGTTTTTTACTCAGTACAAGGAAAATCTTTCTCTGTTTTCAGATTTGTCAGTGGCGGCTACGACTGCTTTGCAGGAGAAAGAAGTTGATTTGACAGACGAAGCTGTTCATACCTATTATGTACAGTTGTTTGGAGATGATAAATAATCATGGAGCTAAACTTGATTGTTAAACAAGTTCTGCTTGATATTGACTTTATCAAACGCTATGAGGCTTTATCGAAAGAGTATGATTTAGAAAGATTGGGTGATAAAACTCGATTGAAATATCTTGACGGTGAGTTAGTTATGGATATGATTTCAGAGGCTGGCTATATTCCCGTTTTTGACCCCAAAGAGAAATTTTTTAAATTTTATCAAGAAATAGGCGATTATACTTTTGGTTTACATTTCATCCTCTACAATGGAACGGTTGATTTTATTTGGGCAGTAACTAAGGGCAAACAAGTGCTTTGCGGGAGCCCTTGGGGTGTTTATTCTAAGCGACTAATTGACCCTAGTTATCGTATCAAAAAGCCGATTTTCAGTGACTACGACGAATTGGAAGATATTTTAAAAACAGCTTTTAAGATTTATGAGGATTTCAAACAGGCCTTTTTAGAAATCGCAGAAGCAAAATAAATGTCAAAAGAGGGCGATCGTCCTCTTTTTTGCTATACTGGTATCAGCGGGGTGGAGTAGATGATAGATAAAAATAGATTTTTAAACGAATATAGTTTATCTAGTTCAAGTGTAGAAATTGTGACGGATGAAAAGCTAAATTGTAGAGGCTCCAATTCCAAATTTTTGGAAAGAAGCACTTTTTGTCAGATAGTTTGAAGAAAGAAAAAGAAAAAAATTCTTTCAGTGTGGAAAGAATATTCTTCTTCTGATTTGCGAAACACAATTTCTTATTTAGGCGATTATTTAAAAAATATAGACTTGATTTGTTTAGACGGCGAATATTCGCTTTTGTATACGATTTTGACTTACCAAACAGGAGAAGAAATCTATTATGAAGGGAAGCAACCTGTTACAGTTGAGGTGCTGAAACAAAAGTTTGGAGAAAACGCACCAACTATAAAACAATCAATAGCAGATTTCTATACTCATATCCACAACGGTTTTTATGATTATACAAGTAAAAGCATGGGGATTGATAACCTTAAAAATGTGAACTCTATGGCAGATTATGACTGGGAATATTTGCAACAGTTAGACATAGATTTAATCCCACTTTATAATTTTTTCAGTAACGGTATGGGGGAATACGTTGTTTTAGACATCGAAAATGGAAACACCTATTTATGGTCGTCAAGAGAACTTCCTAAAAGGCAGTCTGACTTTTGGGCTTTGGTAGACGAATGGATTATAATTGGATTAGATTTTTAAAACAGAGAGTATAATTTGTTGGTACCCTAAATGTTAATCAAGAAAAGTATAACATTTGGGGTATTTTTGTTATTCAATACAATTTACCTTGACATCTTTTTCATCTTATGAAGTGGTAAAGGAGGACATCATGAGGTTAGCTGTTTTTGAAAAATTCCGCCAGAATCCTGCAATTAGGAGAGAGCTATTAGCGACTGGGCATGCTACTTTGATTGAACATACGAAAAATGATAACTACTGGGCGGATAATGGTGACGGGACTGGTAAAAATATGCTGGGAATTATTCTCATGGAAACGAGAAAAAGGCTGAAAGCAGAATAATGAAAATAGAACCACAAGTTGAGCAAACCTTGATTGATATCGACTTTATCAAACGCTATGAGGCATTGTCAAAAGAATTTAGTCCAGAGAAATTAAGATATGAAACACCGCTGAAATACCTAGACGGTGAGCTAGTTATGGATATGATTTCAGAAGGGGTATACCCCGGGTTTTGACCCCAAGGAGAAATTCTTTAAATTTTATGAAAAGATAGAAGATTATCGGTTTGGTCTGCATATTGTACTTTATAATGGAACAGTGGAGCTCATTTGGGCTGTTAAGGATAAAGAAAAATCGATTGCGGGTATGCCGTGGGGAATTTATTCTAGATTGATGATTGACCCAGACTATCGTATCAAAATGCCCAATTTCAGTGACTACGACGAATTGGAAGATATTTTAAAAAACAGCTTTTAAGATTTATGAGGATTTCAAACAAGTCTTTTTAGAAATTGCTGAACAAAAATAGATGTCGAAAGAGGGCAATCGCCCTCTTTTTTGCTATACTGGTATCAGCGGGGTGGAGTAGATGATAGATAAAATTGATTTTTTTAGGCTCTTTGTCAACTGTAGTGGGTTGATAAAAAGTTACAACCTGGAGAGGACCAAATTGGTTCTCTCCTTTTTGATATTCAAAGCAATGAGAATTCTCGTTTTAAAATTTTCAAAGTTCCGGAAGCCAAAAGCATTTCGCTTAATGACTTTGATGAGGTTATTTGTGGCCTCAAGTTTTGCGTTTGAGTAGGGAAGTTCAAGTGCATTAATGATCTTATCCTGATCCCTCAAAAAGGTCCTAAAAATGGTCTGGAAGATAGGATTCACAGAAGAAATGGACTCTGTGATCAATTCAAAGAAATAGTCAGCGTGCTTCTCTTGAAAATGAAAGAGTAAAAGCTGATAGAGTTCATAGTGATCTCTAAGATCTTGAGAGTAAGAGAGAAGTTTTTCGAGAATCTCTTTATTGGTTAAATGCGCCTCAAATGTTGGATGATAAAATCGTTTACTGCTCAGCGTATAGTTATCCTGTTGAATGAGTTTCCAGTAACGTTTCAGTGCTTTATATTCGTGCGATCTCCTATCAAACTGATTCATAATTTTGATGCGTACGCGATTCATTGCTCGACTGAGATGCTGGACAATATGAAAGCGATCGAGAACGATTTTAGCATTTGGAAAAAATTTTCTAGCAATATCGTAGTAGGGACTAAACATGTCCATGGTAATGACTTTCACGCGACTTCTTACCTGTCTAGAATACCGAAGGAAATGATTGCGAATAGTTGCTTGAGTCCGTCTATCTAGGAGGGTTATTCGTTAGGGGTGTAACACCCCAACCGCCTAACCACTCTTCACCACACAGAAAAACAACGACCCCTCACCTCGTACCGGAGAGTGTTCTCGGTGGTGCGGGCACTGTTTTTCTGGATACAAAACCACCCAAATGAATAACCCTCTCTGAGATAGGAATGGTCAGCTCCTCCGTTCGGATGTAGACGTTCCTACAAACGGACAATATACAAATGTTTTCCTTACCCCTATATTTAAGGAATGAAAGCTTTTTCATAAGGAAGGTAGGCATCATGAAAACCGAAAAATCGAAAGAAATTTTCTGGAGCATCATCTCAATTCTCGTAGGCGGAGTAGCCTGGCTAACCATGCAGAATATTTCATGGGGTGTAGTAGACCCCGCGAAAGTCGGTCTCGTATTCGCAGTAATCGGCCTCATTTCGCTTATCTGGGCTCTCTTCAATAAAAACTCCGATAGCTCACGAGCGCACGAGACTATACGTAACGCCAATAGGCCAAAGGAGGATTAAGAAATGACAAACCGGTGGAGCACTCTCAGAATCGATGAAGCCTCTGTCATGCACCTCGGAGTCATAGATACCCCTACTCTAGGTCGCCTGCCGATGCCCTAGCTTCTCGCCGTCCAAGCCCTCAGGAGCTATTCCAACGCTGGGATACGCAACAGTGGAAAAATTGCTGACATCGAATTAGAAAAGGACATCCTGGATTTTCATACAAGGGTTCCGAAACGTCTTCGTGAAGAGCTGGAACGCCTTCAAGAGCTATTAATCTGATGGAAAAAGCGCTGGTGAAGGTTCTGAAATCAGCGCTTACTCAGTTGCAACAAGCACGAGATATGCCAGGTTCACTGGTTGTTGACGGAACTCTAATTCCAACCTGGAACTGGCAATCACTAGGAATAATAAACTTCTCATGCAAACACAAATGTGCTGGTTTCAACCACCAAATCATCTGCACCTTAGACGGGAAATTTTTTAGCTATCACCGACCCAGTACGGGGAGCTAGATACGACGTTTATGCTTACCGGTTTCACCAGCTAGAAATATTCCTCGATGAGTACGCTCTGGCAGATAAAGGGTACATCGGGTCAGGGTTACTGATTCCAACTAAACGAAAAGCATTAGTGAGGTGAGAGCAGAGCTGCGGTGAAAGAGAATAAGAGTCAGGGTCAATCGGCTGAGGTCGGTGGTTGAGCGGGTCATTGCTCAGGTGAAGACTTGGCGAGTGTTACATACAGGGTTTCGGTATCCGCTGAGCTCCTACAGGGATGGTGTTTTTGGTGGTGCGGGCGTTGATTTTTCTTTGCGGCTGGGTACCCTTATGAAATAACTTTTTATGTCTTGTGCATTATCTTTTGTGCGCCCGCATCCTTTTTCTGCTAAAAGAGCCTTGATTTCAAGCAAGAGTATTTTTTTCGACGCTTTCTTGAAATCAAGGCTCTTTTACACTCAGGGAAGAGGAGAGTAGCAGCTGGCAGAGCGGTAAACACGCCGGTTCGTTTCAATTTCCTGGAATTTCCGTTAGGGTGGAGACGTTGTGTTATTTGGACAACACCTTTACACACGGCGGCAAAACCGGCGCATACGGAAGAGATCGAATGCCAGCATCCACTCCCCAAGAAACCATACCGTCGAACTCCGCGCAGGCAGCACGCACCGCGGGAATCGAATTCTCCCAGGTCACCAAACGCTACGGCGCTAACACCGTGGTCAATAACCTGACTCTGAGCATCCCCGCCGGTGAAACCACCGTTTTCGTCGGTTCCTCAGGATGCGGTAAAACCACCACCCTGCGCATGATCAACCGCATGGTAGAGCCACAGGAAGGCACGATCACCATCGGCGGGTCAAAAATATCGCAGACCAAGACCCCATACAAGCTGCGCCGATCCATCGGGTACGTCATGCAAAGCGGCGGGCTGCTGCCGCATCGTACCGTGCTTGAGAACGTCATGACCGTGCTCCCTGTTGAACGGCACCCCAAACCGCAAGCGAAAGAACGCGCTCTTGACCTTCTGGGCACCGTGGGTTTGGATGCGTCCCTAGCGCAGCGCTACCCAGCTCAGCTTTCCGGCGGGCAGGCCCAGCGCGTGGGAGTCGCGCGGGCGCTCGCGGCGGATGCCTCCATTTTGCCTCATGGACGAGCTACTTTTTCTGCGGTCGACCCGATCGTGCGCACCGAACTGCAGGAAGAACTTTTGCGCCTGCAGGGTGAGCTGCATAAGACCATTGTTTTCGTAACCCACGATATTGATGAGGCCCTATTCCTCGGCGATAATATCGCGGTCTTCGCCCCCGGTGGCAAGCTCGCCCAGTACGGCGCTCCCGAAGAGATCCTGACGAATCCCGCCAATGATTTTGTGGAATCTTTCGTTAGCCAGTCCGTGGGCGCCCTGCTGCCTGCCGATGTGATGCGCCAGGTGCGGTATATTCGCCGCGAACGCTACCGCCGCACACGCGAAGCCGCAGCATCGGGCGAGGGCGCCGCATCGACCTCTGGGCGGGGATAGTATGAACCTGTTGTTGGCAGATTCGATGCACTGGGACTGGTTGGGAAATAACATCCAGCGCGTCTTTGATTTGACCCTCAATCACCTGTATCAGGGCATTATTCCGGTACTTGTGGGGACCGCCCTGTCGATTCCGGTGGCGCGGTATGCGAGCCGCCGCCGCGCGCGGGAAGACGGCGCGAAAACCTACCGGAGTGGTGCGCACGCCCTGGTGCACGGCTTCGGGCTGCTCTACACAATCCCGTCGATCGCGCTCTTCGTGCTCATGCCGCTGATTCTGGGGACCAGCATTATTTCGCCGGTGAACGTGCTTGTGGCGCTCACGATCTACACGATGGCGCTGATGGTGCGTTCCGGGGTAGACGCTTTTAACGCGGTTCCCGAGCATGTGGTGGAGTCATCGCGCGCCCTGGGATACACCCCGGCTCGTGCATTTTTCACGGTGGAATTACCGCTCGCTTTGCCCGTGCTTTTTGCCGGTATCCGCGTGGCGACGGTGGCAAATATTGCGATGGTATCCGTGGGCGCGGTTATTGGTGTTTCTTCGCTCGGCACGCTTTTTACCGACGGACTGGCGCGTAGTATCCCCGCCGAACTTATCACGGGCGTGGTGCTCAGCGCCGTCCTCGCCTACCTCGCCGATGCGCTTCTTGCCCTCACGGCACGGCGCCTGACCGCCTGGAGGACCGCATGAATGTTATAGAACGCACCTTCGCTTTTCTGGGTGATGGCGCCAACTGGCAAGGGTCTCAGGGCATTCTTGCGCGCACCGTTGAGCATCTGGGCATCACCGTGTTTGCGGTTGCGATTGCCCTGGTGATTGCCGTGCCTTTGGGGCTGTGGGCTGGGCATACACGCCGCGGCGGGCACGCTCTGCTGGGGTTTACCGCCGCTTTGCGCGCCCTGCCTGCCCTGGGTCTGCTGACCCCTGCTGGCTCTCTGGTTTGGTGTTAATGCGATTCCGCCGCTCGTTGTGCTCGTGATTATCGCGGTGGCGCCCCTGCTGGCGCACACCCTCGAAGCCGTGACCGGGATTGACCCGGATGTGGTTGATGCGGCACGCGCCCAAGGCATGACCGAAGGGCAGATTCTTCGCCGGGTTGAGATTCCTCTGGGTCTTCCGGTGTTTATGGGCGGTCTGCGCAGCGCGGTGCTGCAGGTGATCGCGACCGCGACTATTGCCGCCTACATTAATGGGAATAACCTGGGCCGGTACCTTTTCGATGGGCTCGCGGTGCGGGACTATCCGCGTATGCTCGTGGCAACCCTGCTGGTAGCGGTACTCGCCCTCGTGGTGGATGCGCTCATGGCTCTAGCACAGCGGGCCGTGACCCCCGTGCCCTTGCGGGGTGGAGGCGCATCCAAACGTCATGGGCAACCGAAACACGAGAGCGCACTGGATGCGGCAAACTCGCACACGGAAGGGGCGCACGCATGAGCCTGGTGCATCGCCGAAACACGAACGATCGTTCTTTTCTATCCGGAAAGAGCGCGAAAAACCGAGGAACGGCGGAGACTGGAATGGCACGCGGCGTTACCAGGCGGCGGGCATTGGGTGTCCTCGGTGCCTTCGGGACGTTAGGAGCGCTGAGCGCCTGCGGGCTGAGCGGCGAAAACGTTTTCGGCGGTGAACACGACGGTATTATCGTGGGGTCAGCAGCGTTCGCAGAGTCGCAGATTCTCGCCGAAATATACTCCCAAGCGCTAAATAAAAACGGGTTTAAATCGAGCACCCAGCTGGGGATTGGCGCGCGTGAAGCCTACCTGGGGGCGCTCACCTCCGGGGCTATCGACGTGATCCCCGAATACTCGGGCAACCTGCTGCTGTATCTTGACGAGAATTCCACAGCGCAGACTAAACAAGAGATTCTGCAGGCGCTCGGTGGGGTGCTTCAGGACAACCTCAAAGGCGCTGGATGCCTCGCAGGCGGAAAATAAAGATACCCTAGTCGTCACCCAGCAGACCGCACAAAAAAATACAATCTGCGCACCCTGGATGATTTAGCGAAGGTCTGTACCGAGCTGAAGATTGGGGCCGCTCCCGAATTTGCCGAACGCGCCTACGGAATTCCGGGGCTCAAAGATAAATACGGGTGCGTTCCGGCGGAATTCGTCTCGCTTGCGGACGGGGGAGGGGCACTCACCGTCAAGGCCCTGCAGGATAACACCGTGCAGGTTGTAGATTTGTACTCGACCACCCCGGCAATTACGCAGAACAATTTTGTGATGCTCGAAGACCCGAAAAACATGATTCCGGCGCAGCAGGTACTCCCCATTATCAACACCAAACGGGTACCCGAGGATGCGCATGCGGTACTGAACCGCATCAGTGCGGTGCTGACGACCGACGATTTACGCTCGCTCAATGACGAGGTATCCGGCGATAAGAAACTGGACCCATCCACGGCAGCGGCAAACTGGCTCAAAGATAAGGGGCTGTTGTAGCCTTTCTTCCTTTCTGCGCGGGGTGCTGGATACCGCTAGGTTCTGGTGCTCAGCATATGCGGTTGGGGCATCCATTCCTGAGAGAAAAGAGCTTTGATCGTGAAATAAAAGCGTTGGCAATCCCGCTTTATTCACGATCAAAAGCTCTTTTGTGTAGGTGTGTACTAGAGGGCACCACAACTGTATACACACGATGAAACACGTTCAAGAATGCCCCCAAAATATCCTTGACCTTCAACATTAAAGTAGATAGCCTTGAGTGAAACTTCCGTAGTCCATGAAATGTGAATGCGTTCACGGAATTAGAGCGCGAATACACCAGTGATCGTTGCTTATACGGAAGATGTCATGCCTGATCAAGCCTCAGTTAAAGAGGCGCGGCGCATTATGCCCATCTGCTTTGGCGCGGGCAGAGGTGCTCGTGAGCATCACACCATCTGAAACTACACACTCCGGGGAGTTCCTGATGTCTGAAGAATATAAAGCCTCACAAGAAGACGTGCACTTCGATAACGGCAGAGCAGACCAGCTGATGCGTCAGCTGCGTGAAGCCTCCGAATATTTGCACACCACGGACTCCACCCAGCGTTCAGGCGCTCGCGATCAGGCGATGACCGAATTTGCCGGACCGTACGCGGACCTTTTCGCGCACAACACGGAAACTGCTCTTCGCGATGGAAAACGGCTGGGCGATGCGCTCTCCGATGCCGCCAATGAGCTTCAGAAATATAAAGAGCCTACGACTACGGTAAGAATGCCGGGGACGACTGGAGTGTGCGTGGCATGATGCTGAGTGCTGCAACCGGAGGCACGATGAAAGGACTCGGATCTGGCATCAAGACAATCCCTAAAATGAAGCTTGATAACACCGATTACACGAAGTTCCCCATAGTCCGTAATGCAAAAGAGGGGAGCAAGTTGCAGCGCTGGGGTTCCGCTACCCTTAAGAATACGGCATCCGAAGGGCTGAATCGTATGGTCGATATTCCCCAGTCTGCAGCTACAGCTCCTTTACAGAATGAAATTCTGCGTAAGGACAGGGATGAATATATGGCAAAGCATCCAGGGGAAAATCCTGATGCCCGTAATCGTGCCTCAGGTTAAAGGATAAAAACGCTTGGGAGATTGCGAGTGATACAGCGGTGGATGAGTTGAAGAAGCAGTGGGATCCTAAAACCGTTGCTAAATTTAACGCAAATGTTAAAAAAGACTCTAAAGTTTCAAACACTTCTCAAGCTTCTAATACATCTGATACGACAGGGAGTCATGGTGTAATTCCAGAGAGTGCAGCAGATTAGAGATAGTAAGGAGTATTCCTACGTGGATAACGCATTTTTGGGTCCCCTACTTTCTGCTTTCGGGCGGAGTTTTCTGTCGAAACGTAATCGAGGGAAGTCTACAGGTAAAAAGAATATACACCGGATGGGATTTTTGCTGGTTGCCGCTTGGGGATTTTTCATCGCGAGTATTGTGGCGTTGATAATATTTATTATCGATTTCTCTAGGGGATGGCTTAATTCTGGTGGAATTATAGCTTTTATTGCGGCAGAATTGGTTATCATTTTTAGTTGTCTATTGTTTTATGCGTGGTATCGGAATGCGTATGTGGAGATAACGCGTACGTATGTGTTGCGGCGTACTTTTCTCCGGTTTGTTGAAAAGATTGAATATCGTCGTATTCGCAAATATGGGTATCACGAGAGGTACGATCATAATAATAATTTTGAGGATGGTTTATATTTGGGTGGTCCCCTAGTAGAGGGTCATAAGTATTCTGCTGAGTCTGTTGAACTTCATAGTAATTGGGCTAATTTTGGGTATGTTTTGGGGCAGCTTGCGTTTCGTATTGTGAATGAGCGGTGGGCGGAAGCTGAGTCTGATGAGGATCAGAACTTGATTCAGGAGTATGTGTCGTCGGGTCGAGCGCGTGAGATTTGTTTGGAGCAAAGCGGTTTTGTCTTCCTGAGAATGATAATAGCCCTTATAAAGATTCGTCTGAGGAAGACTCATCTAATGAGTAGGATCTTCATGGTTCAGGCGGGCTGTTATGGATAACGCATTTCTAGGTCCTATAATCTCTGCACTAGGCAGAAGTTTTCTGTCGAGGCGTAATCAGAATAAAACTAGTAAATCTAATGTTCACCGCATTGGGCTGCTGATAATTGCAGCTTATGGGTCATGGATTGCAGGTATTGGTGCGATTATCCTATTTATCGGTAACACGGTGAATAGCGGCGGAAATTCATTAGAAACATTTATAGCCTTTGGGGTAGCAGAATTCCTGTTTATATTTTTTTGGTTTCATGTTTTGTGTGGTATCGGAATGCGTATGTGAAGATTACGCGTACGTATGTGTTGCTGTCGTGATTTATTGAGGCTGTGCAGAAGGTTTATTTTAAAGATGTGAATATGTTTCAGTGCGTATGGTAATCGTGAGGAAGCTGGGATAGTTTTATTTAGTGATAGTTCTGCTGGTACGGGGTCGGTACTTGTGACGAGTGTGCAGGCTAGTTTGTTGTATATTCAGGCTCAGATGGTGTTTCGTATGGAGCAGGAGCGTTGGGCTGAGGCTGATTCGGATGATGATCAGGATATGCTGAGGGATTATATGCGTTCGGGGCAGGCGTGGGAGATGGTTATGTCTTCTGGTGGGGCTAATTTCCTGAAAATGATAAGAAAGCTTCGGAGAGTTCATCTGATGAGGGCAACTAATTCACCTTTGGCGGTGTACTGTGGATAATGCGTTTTTGGGTCCCCTACTTTTCTGCTTTCGGGCGGAGTTTTTCTGTCGAAACGTAATCGAGGGAAGTCTACAGGTAAAAAGAATATACACCGGATGGGATTTTTGCTGGTTGCCGCTTGGGGATTTTTCATCGCGAGTATTGTGGCGTTGATAATATTTATTATCGATTTCTCTAGGGGATGGCTTAATTCTGGTGGAATTATAGCTTTTATTGCGGCAGAATTGGTTATCATTTTTAGTTGTCTATTGTTTTATGCGTGGTATCGGAATGCGTATGTGGAGATAACGCGTTCGTATGTGTTGCGGCGTACTTTTCTCCGTTTCGTTGAAAAAGGTTGAATATCGTCGTATTCGTGATTTTGGGTACTATGAGCGGACGGATCGTGACAATAATTTTGAAGATGGATTATATATTGATGGTCCCTATAATGATGAAGGATATTTTGATGAAGGGATAGAGCTTCATAGTAACTGGGTGAATATGTCGTATGTGTTGGGGCAGCTTGCGTTTCGTATTGTGAATGAGCGGTGGGCGGAAGCTGAGTCTGATGAGGATCAGAACTTGATTCAGGATTATGTGTCGTCGGGTCGAGCGCGTGAGATTTGTTTGGAGCAAAGCGGTTTTGTTTTCCCAGAGAACGATAATAGTCCATACCGGGAAAGTAAGGAGTAATTTTACAGACGTACCAGATTATCTTAATGTCAATCCTTGCGATAAAAATGAATGAAGAAAGGAAAAATTTATCATGGAAGATTTTCAGCCTTCTAAAATGTCAAACGGTCTTAAAGCATATCTGTCGAAGAGTAGTCAGAAGAATGATCCAGACAACTTTAAGGAACAACGCATAAAACCTCTTGGTCTCGTGCAGTTTTTACTAAGCCTAGTTGCTATGGGTATCATGTTTTTTGCATCCTTATATAGTTCCACGAACATATATGTCTCTATTGCTATTATGTTTGTTGTTGCAATAATAGTTATTGGCGTAACTTTAATTTATTTTAATACATATGTAATGATAACCCTGAAGCTTTGTTGAAACTTGTAATTTCAAGGGGCATAAAAAAATAAGATTGAATATAAGAACATTACGGGATATAACGTCTATGATGACGGTTATGAAACCGGAAATTGTCCTGCAGGGGAGCGGCAAAATAGTCAATAATGGGCGAGATATAAGCTCTGTGCAGGCATCAAGCGTATGCGCCAACCTGGCCTATCTCCAAGCCCAGCTAACCTTCCGCATCCTGAATAACCGTTGGGCTAAGGCCTACTCTGAAGAGGATCAGAAACTACTTTTCGACTACATTGACTCGGGCCGGGCGCAAGAAGTGTGCATGTCCCGCGGCGGTACCGTCTTTCCAATGCGCAGGACGACCCTGCGCCTACGCACTAATTCTTCCGGGCGCATAAAAAAGAGCCTTGATGATGAATAAAGAGTTGGAAATCCCGCTTTTATTCATCATCAAGGCTCTTTTGACGGTCGGAGAAACTGGAGAGGGGAGAGGACTCTAAACGGCCGGGAGTTCCGTGAGGGAGAAGCCTACCCGCAGGTCACCGAGCGCATCCGTCAGGTATTCGATGCCAGCCTCTAGGGAATCCAGCACATCCTCGCCCGCGCTAGAGACCACCACCGACGTCACGATGCGCCAGCCCGCCTTACCGTTCGATGGCACGCTGAACCTGCCTGAACCAATAGCCTGTGCTCCCTCATGGATCCCGGCGAGCGCCACCTTGCCCCGCCCGGATGCGGGCACCACGCCCACCGTAAACCCGCCCGCATAGTAGGGGCGCGCAAACCCCAGAACCGGGTCAATCGCGTGCCCATCGGCGGAATCGTCATGAGCGAGGGAGCCCAAGAAGGTGCGTACTGCATCCAAAATCTGCCGTTGGGATGCGCCGCCCGGCACCTGCGCCACATCAATCCGCACGCTCAGAAGCGAGTCAAGGTCGGCACGTTGGAAGGTTTCGGAGGGCATGTAATCAAAACTCATGCTCCCACTTTAACTGCGTTTTAAACCGCGAGCAGGTCATTTTTGCCGAAAAGGTAGGATTTTCCTACCTGCTCGGACCAAAAACCACCTGCTCGCACATGTAACCATACCTGTAAATGCCCATGTAACCGAGCAATTAATCTGGCGAGCTAAGAAGAAACGATGGGCTCTTCCACGATCAAAGCCAACGATTCGTAGGGGCGCAGTGTAACCTCAACCTCGCGGGGATCGGAGCCGGAAACACCGCTAACCTGACTGAGCGGATTCTTGTAATTACACAAAAGCACCCGTGCAGACTGCACTTCCGCTGGAACTCGTGAGCCTTCACTGCCAGCGACTGCGTCCAGAACCTCGCCCGGCATGAACTCGGCAGGAACACGCACCGCCGTCTCGTCCCCAAAGAAATTATTGAGCACCAACAGCCGCGTGCGCGTGCCTTTAGCGATATGTTCACGCAGGTACCCGAAGACCCGCTCATGGTCGAGCGCATAGGGCGCATAACTGCCCTCAGAAATCACCGGGTACTGCCCGCGCAGGCGAATCAGCTCGCGATAGTACGGCAAAATCACCCCGTCACGTTCCTCATCCGCCACCGAAATACCCGCGCCGGTTGCCGCATCCACGCTGGGCGCGGGCGCCAGCCAGGAGGCGGCGGTACCAAAACCAACCGCGCCGCGTTCCCCACCAGAACCAGACTCCCACTGCATGGGAACACGCGAATTATCCCGTGCCTTGGCGCGCACAACCTCAAGCGCCTCGCCCTCCGAGAGACCCCGCGCACGCAGGGTCTTAAAAGCGTTATGAGCCTCAACATCCACGTAGTCGTCAATCGAAGAATACACCGGGTCAATCATGCCGATCTCTTCGCCCTGATAAATATATGGAGTGCCGCGCAGCAGGTGAATCACGGTCGCCAGCATGGTCGCAGATTCCGCCCGATACCGCTGAACGTCACCAAAACGGTTGAGTGCGCGCGGCTGATCATGATTATTCCAAAACAGCGCATTCCACCCGCCGCCCGCCTGCATGCCCAGCGCCCAATCGTTGAGCAGACCCTTCAGCTCAGCAAAGCGGAACGGCACCTTCGACCACTTCTCGCCGTCCTCATAATCCACCTTCAGATGGTGAAAACTAAACACCATATCGAGCTCGCGGTTCTCAGGGTTGGAGTAGCCCACGCAGTTCTCGATGCTCGTCGAAGACATTTCACCCACGGTCACGGTATCCCCATACCGCCCGAAAGATGCGCGGTTCAGCTCCCGCAGACGCGTATGCACGATGGGCGTGTCGGTATACAAGGTCTTATCGATAACCCCGGCGGGCGCATCCTCAAGCTCCTCGGACTTGCCGATCACGTTAATGACGTCGAAGCGGAACCCGCGAACACCCTTGTCATACCAGAAATTGACGACCTTATAGAGTTCCTCACGCACGGCGGGGTTGTACCAGTTCAGATCAGCCTGTGTGACGTCGTAAAGGTGCAGATAGTACAGCGGCACCCCCGATTTGTCCCGATAAACCTCACCCGCCGTATCGGTGAAAGGCTCCCAGGCCGAACCGCCAAATTTCGACTCCCAGTTCGTGGGCGGAACCACCGTGCCGTCAGGCTGAACCCGCCCCGGGCGAAGATAGAAATAATCCCAGTACTCGCGATCGCCCGCCTGCGCCCGCCTAAACCACTCGTGCTCGGTCGAAACATGGTTGAGCACCATATCAAACATGACCCCGATGCCGTGCTCCCCGAAAGCGGCGATCATCTCCTCAACATCCTCCATCGTGCCCAACTCAGGGTTAATGGCGTAGTAGTCGGAAATATCGTAGCCGTTATCGTGCTGGGGCGAGGCGAAGAACGGGTTGAACCACACTATGCCCACCCCCAGCGATGCCACATAGGGCACCTTCTCGATAATGCCGCGAATATCGCCGGTTGGCCGACCGTGCGCGGAATAGAATGACTTCGGGTAGATCTGGTAGATCACGGTGCTGCGGAACTGTGCGGGGGAGCGAGACATAGAAGATACACCCAATGGAGAAGATAACGGGGGGCTGCCGTGCGAGTCTTCGTGCGCTTGCGTAGCGTTTGTTCGCTAGCTGGCGCAAATCACGCGGCGGGAGTTCTTACCCCACCAGCATAGGGGGCATAATAGACTCATTCCACGCTGCACGGGGATATATTCTCAAGGGGGCAAATCTGCCGCAGATCCGGCATCCTTGTCCGCCCCGCGGCATAAGGTGCGCGCCGCATCCACACTCACCCTTCGGCGCGCCACAGGCACAGCTCATGGCCAAGCATCACGGCATGCCAATATATGAAACCAAAGTAACCCTTCGATGATTGGGCGCACGCCTGCGCGTAGAATCTATAGATGCATCACAACGGAAGGTAAAGACATGCCCGAATTACGCTCACGCACCTCAACTCACGGTCGCAATATGGCGGGTGCCCGCGCTCTATGGCGCGCAACCGGCATGGGTGATGATGATTTCGGCAAACCGATTATTGCGATTGCCAACTCTTACACCCAGTTCGTACCCGGTCACGTGCACCTGAAAAATATGGGCGACTTGGTGGCTGGCGCTATTCGTGAGGCTGGCGGCGTGGCGAAAGAATTCAACACCATTGCGGTTGATGACGGCATTGCGATGGGCCACGACGGCATGCTCTATTCCCTGCCCTCACGCGACCTCATTGCCGACTCGGTCGAATACATGGTGAACGCTCACCGCGCGGATGCGCTCGTATGTATCTCGAACTGCGACAAGATCACCCCCGGTATGCTCTTGGCGGCGATGCGCCTGAATATCCCCACAATTTCGTTTCGGGCGGCCCTATGGAATCCGGCGAGGGCGTTGAAGGCGTTGTGGAGCACCGCCTGGATCTGGTGGATGCGATGGTCATGGCGGTGGACGATTCCGTGAGCGATACCGCGCTCGCCCAGATTGAGAAGAACGCCTGCCCCACGTGTGGTTCATGCGCGGGCATGTTTACCGCAAACTCCATGAACTGCCTGAACGAGGCGATTGGTCTGGCGTTGCCCGGCAACGGTACCACGCTTGCGACCCAGATCGCGCGTAAAGAGCTGTTTTTGCAGGCGGGTAAGCGCATTGTTGGCCTGGCAAAGCGCTACTACGAGCAGGATGACGAGTCCGTTCTGCCCCGTTCAATCGCCACCAAGGAAGCCTTCGAGAACGCTATGGCGCTGGATGTGGCCATGGGCGGTTCCACCAATACCGTGCTGCACTCCCTGGCTATTGCGCATGAGGCCGGCGCTGACTTCACGCTGGACGATATCGACCGTATTTCGCGTAAGGTGCCCTGTCTGGCGAAGGTTGCACCGAACTCTACGAAGTATCACATTGAGCATGTGCACCGTGCGGGCGGTATCCCCGCGCTGCTGGGCGAGCTGAACCGTGCCGGGCTGCTGCACAAGAACGTTCATTCTGTTCATGCGGATTCGCTGGATGAATGGCTTGCCGAATGGGATATTCGTTCCGGTACTGCGAGCGAGCAGGCTCACGAACTGTTTCTTGCGGCACCCGGCGGGGTGCGTACCACGCAGGCGTTCTCGACCGCGAACAAGTACGAATCACATGAGACGGATGCCGAAAACGGGTGCATTCGCGCTGTGGAGCATGCTTATACGAAAGACGGCGGTCTGGCGGTTCTGCGCGGCAATATCGCCCAGAACGGTGCGATCATCAAATCCGCCGGTATTGATGAAGAACTTTTCCCACTTCGTGGGTAAGGCATTCGTGGTTGAGTCGCAGGATGAAGCCGTGTTTGAGATTCTGTCGAAGCACGTGAAACCCGGCGATATTGTGGTGATTCAGTATGAGGGCCCGAAGGGCGGCCCCGGCATGCAGGAGATGCTGTACCCCACCTCGTACTTGAAGGGTCTGGGCTTGGGCAAAAGCTGCGCACTTATTACCGACGGGCGTTTCTCGGGCGGTACTTCGGGCATTTCGATTGGCCACGTTTCGCCGGAGGCTGCCGCCGGTGGTGCTATCGGCCTGCTGGAAACCGGCGACGAGATCGAAATTGACGTGCACAACCGCATCCTGCGGGCGAATGTGCCGGACGAGGTTTTGGAGGCGCGGCGCAAGGCGAAGGGCGCCCTCCCGTGGAAGCCCACCAAGCCGCGCGAACGTCAGGTCTCGAACGCGCTGAAGGTTTACGGGATGCTGGCCGCCTCTGCCGATAAGGGCGGGGTGCGCATCCTCCCGGAGGGAATCTAATCGCCTATTGACCGAGCATAAAAAGAGCCTTTATGTGAATAAAGCGGCGAAAAACTCGCTTTATTCGTATAAAGGCTCTTTTTAGCAGGGGAGAGCAGGCGCTACATCTCGAAGATGCGAACATCCAGCTCTGCGGCGAGCAGCGGCTCCCAGGTTTTCACAGCGGTGCCGAAATGCTCTGTCGCCATATGTGCTTCGAGTGCCTGCTGTGATTCCCAACGCTCAATAAAAGCGAAGACGCGCGGTTCACCCGCAGGGGTCTCACCGGTGGCGGGGCCGAAATCGTAGCTGATATTGCCCGCATCCTTGCGCGATGCCTCGACGAGGGCGGGGACGGATGCCAGGAATTCTTCAACGTGCTCGGGCTTGACCGAAACACCTGCATAAACACCGATCATGGGGCGCTCCTTACTCAAGGTTAGATATACCGGATAACTCCAACCCTACACCGTCGCACAGATGCGCGCCAGAGCGGGGCAGAACCTCTCATTCACCGTGCATAATTCCCGCCAAGAAACGGTTTTAGCTTCCCTTTTTAAGGTTCTTCGCTGACTGTAAAATAACCTGTTCAACGTTTGCGCACAGACACCGGCGGGCATATAAAAGATAGTGGAACAATTCCTCACTACACGAAAGAAGGAGACTATGCGGCAAGGGGGTGTACACACGTGGGATTCTCACCGGCTCATATTAAACGGTGCACCCTAACCTGGGAGGCGCCCGACTACAGCACCTCATACCCGGCGGGCTATACAACTCGGGGCGTGGCTGTGATTGCAGTTGCCGAATACACCCGTAAGACCAAGGGATACTGTTACAGCACCCTCACGGCTCTTGTCTATATTTCGCGTGAAAACGGTGAGCGCATCGTTATTAACCAGGAGCCGGTGGTTGAATCGTGTATGCATTCGCTTCTTGACCCGTGCGATGTGGTGCACCCGAAGACTTTGGGGCGTATTGTGCTTAATGCCTGGGATGTTATTCCTTCGGACTATACGCACCATCTGGTGACGGTTGCCGCCGACCGGCACGATTTAAAGCTTCTTTTTCGTAATTGTGAGCAGCTTAAGAAGGCGATGGAGTACCGGGCGTTTGAGAAGGTGCTTGATCCGTACGATAACCATTCGCTGGGTGAGGTTCATGTGCGTCTTGCCGGTACGGATGCCGCCGAAACGATGCGCTATTTTCAGGATCGTGCCGAGCAGCTGACCGAACAGATGATCGCTGATACGCTGGCAGAGGTTCCCGAAAATCAGCTCGTGGACTATAACGTGTTCACCGATTGTTCCTTTCGCGCCACCCACAATAAGAAGTATTTGCGCGGTGGGCGCATGGGCATTGCCGGGGTGAGCGAGGACGGCTTTTATTTTCACACCCATTATGATGCCGTGAATATTATGACCGGTGAGCTTTCGGCGATGCTCGCGGCGTTTCACGTGTTTTATCACGGCGGTCGCCGCCTGATTATTAACACCGATTCCTTGGGTGCGCTGACCTTTCTTCTGCGGCTGGCGCACAGCCGTTGGGCTTTCGATTATTGGGTGCGTGAGGGCGTGCAGGATGCCCGGGTTATCGCCGAGATGGAGCAGCTGACCGCGGCTATTCGGGCGCATCGGGTGATTGTGAAGCATGTGCCGGGTCATACCGGGCACGGTCTGCAGGAGAGCAGCGATTCGGTGTCGAAGATGCACCGCCATTTTCCGGGACAGATCGTGGATAAGCGGCATACGGTTGAGTTCAACCGCCGGTGCGAGTCGATTATCACGGCTCTGTCTGGGTGTAAGAAGGCCGTGCGGCTGCCCAGTCCGGAGTGGCTGCAGATTAAACCCTCGGCGATACACACGGGAAATCGCATGTGGCGATAGGCTATATACTATATTTTTGGGTAGAAATGGACGACGCGCGATGCGTCCGCGACGGGTGCGGGCGATCGTGCGTTTTCTGCATTCGTGGGGAAAAACTTCGCGGATATGGCGAATCGGTATAAAACCCCATGTCAGCTGGTCTTTCAGAGGCGGCAGAAGGTGCACTTGCACGTGGTCATCACCACAGCTGCAGGTACCGCTTCGAGAGCGCAGTCATGCCGAACTCCCTCATGTTACGGGCGTTTTCCAGCCCGAGTTTTACAGGAGCGATGACCAGAGTCGGCAGATATTTTCGGTGACTTTAATGCGCTGCGGGCGTGAGGACCACGGGCCGTAACGCAGTTCCGTGCAGATACTTTCGTAGGTTCGCGCAACGTTGGCGAGCGCATCCACCATAGCGGGCGTCTGCGATAAAGGTTGATACTTCGAGGTTGAGCGAGAACGAGCGGGGGTCCATATTCGAGGAGCCGATAAACGCCATTTCGTCGTCCACGTACATGAACTTGGAATGCAGTACCGTGGGGCTGGGGTATTGCAGAATGCGTACCCCGGATTGCAGCAGCGTCTCGTAGTAGGAGCGCTGCGCCATATTGGGGAGGAACTGGTCGCCTTTTTCGCAGACGATCACGGTGGTTTCGATGCCCGAGAATGCTGCGTTGGTGAGTGCCTGCAGCAGGGTTTCGTCGGGTACAAAGTAGGGTGAGCAGATGGTGATGCGTTTTTCTGCGTTGTAGATCATGTAGTTGATTAGGCGCAGGTTGTTTTCCGTCTCGAACCCGGGGCCGGAGGGAACCACTTGGGCGCGCATCGATCCTGGAACGTAGGGGATTTTCGCCTCAATTTCTTCGAGGATCAGCTGGTTTGTTTCGGAGTACCAGTCGGAGACGAATACCGCGTTGAGCTCTTCGACGATGGGACCGGTGCATGAGAAGGTGAGGTCTTTCCACTCCAGACCTTTACGCACGTTTTCTTTGAGGTCGTAGGAGCGGTGGATGGCGTTTTGCGAGCCTGAGAATGCCACTGCGCCGTCTATCACGAGGACTTTGCGGTGGTTGCGCAGGTCGGGGCGCTGCCATTGTAGTCGCCAGGGTTTGATGGGCAGCATCAGGCGCCATTCGATACCCGATTCGTTGAGCATTTTTGTCAGCTGCCGGTATGAGGGGTATTTGCGCGAGCCGATATGGTCGATGAGCACGCGCACCCGCACGCCACGTTTTTGGGCGGCGAAGAGGGCATCCCAGAGTACTTTGGAGGCTTCGTCGTAGGCGGTGATGTAGAACTCGAAGTGAACGTACCGCTGGGCTTTGTTGACTTCCTGCGCCATGATGCGCATGGCTTCGTGGTTGTCGTTGTGCAGGGTGAAGGAGTTCCCGCCGACGAGGGGGAGCGAACCGAGTTTGTAGTTGAGTTGGCTGGCGACCAGGGTTGCTTCGTTGAGCCCGTCGGAGTCGGTGAGCTGCGGGGTGCCGCCGGTGGTCTCGCGGATCAGGTCGTTCATGGCGTGCTGCCGGGCACGCCGGTATTGCGGAAGGTGAGAGGACCCGAAAATCAGGAAGGCTAGGAACCCGATGAACGGGATGAAGAAGATAGCCATGAGCCAACCGAGTGCGACCACGGGCTTGCGGTTGTAGGGCAGCCAGAATAGGGACAGCACACGGATGCTCAGGTCTGCGAAGAACAGAATAATCCTGAGCCAATCGGGTAGGAAGTCGAGGTATCCGGGTGAAAAAGTTCACCTTATTATTATGCCTAGCATCTTGTCTTCTGTGGGGGAGAGACAGGACACGCTGCGTCGCCTGCATAGTGCAGTTGTGCAAAAAATGCAGAAATGCAATAATTGCAGTTATGCAAAAACCTGAGCCGAGTCGCGCCGAGACAAGCCTGCGTGAACGCCGCCGCGAACGCACGTGGACGAACATTCACGAAACCGCCCTGCGCTTAGCCCGCCAGCACGGCATGCGCGGCAGTACCGTCGAAGACATCGCGGCGGAAGCCGGAATCTCGCCCCGCACCTTCTTCAACTACTTCGGAACTAAAGAGGATGCGGTGCTCGGCCTGCGCGCCCCCGCCATCACCGACGACCTGCTCGCCAGCGACCGGGCGCACGAAAACGACAACCTCATCGTGCGTATCACCCATCTGCTGCTTTACATCGTGCGGCACAGCTTCAACTTTGCCGATCACGCAAAATTCCGGGAGCGCATCGACGAATTCCCCGAATTTAGGCACCGGCTGAAGGTACACCATATCAACTGCGAACAGGTGCTCATTGACTATCTCAATACCGTCGATTGGGATGCCTTTAACGCCGCAGGAAGGCGCGGCCCTTTGATAACCCGCCCCGAAAATATGCCGCTGACAGAAACTGCCGAAGAACGCACCCGTGCCACGGTCCAGCTCGCATCCGCGGTGCTGCGGCAACTGCACTTCGCCAAGGATATTGCCGACGAAGACGAGGTTGAGCGGCGCATCCACAACACCGTCAAAAACTTTTTCAAGCCCTGCTGAAGGAAAACTAGGAATGACGTCGCACTCAGACAAAACCGCTGAAGCCACCACGGCTGAAGCTAAAAAACATCAAATAGCGCTCATGTTCTCCGGCTTGGTCATCGTGATGCTCATGTCGGCACTGAACCAAACCATCCTCGCACCCTCACTGCCGACCATTGTGGGCGAACTGCATGGCGTGGAGCATATGAGCTGGGTAATTGCCACCTTCATCTTGCTCTCCACCATCACCATGCCGGTGTACGGCAAACTCTCCGACCAGTTCGGGCGTAAACCCTTCCTGATTTTTGCCATCCTCTCCTTCATGACGGGATCTATCATCGGCGCGCTCGCTCCCGATATGACCTGGCTGATCGTCGCCCGCGCACTCCAGGGAGTCGGCGGTGGCGGTCTCATGATTCTCTCCCAATCCGTGGTCGCAGACGTGATCCCCGCCCGCGAACGCGGTAAATATATGGGTATTATCGGCGGCGTCTTCGCCTTCTCCTCGGTCGCCGGGCCGCTCATCGGCGGGTGGATCACTGAGGGCCCCGGTTGGCGTTGGGCATTCTGGCTCAACCTGCCGCTTGCCGTACTCGCAATCTTTGCCGTCATTTTCCTGCTCCCACACACCGCGCTCAAAGACCGCGAAAAGCGGCAGATCGACTACCTGGGCAGTATTATTCTCATGGCTGGAACCAGCGCGCTCGTGCTCGCCACCATCTGGGGCGGCAATCAGTACGCCTGGAACTCCCCGCAGATTATTGGGCTTCTCATCGCATCCGCCGTCGCGGCCCTGATCTTCATTCCGGTTGAAAACCGCGCCGCAGAGCCGATCATGCCCATGTACCTCTTCACCAACCGCAACTTCCTGCTCACCCTGGGCGCCTCTCTCTCCCTCGGTGTTGCCATGTTCGGTGCCGTCGAGTACATCCCCACCTACCTGCAAATGTCCCTGGGCGTGAGCGCAACCGTGGCGGGTCTGCTCATGATTCCCCTCATGGGTGCCCTGCTTGTGGTCTCCATTATTACCGGACGGCTGGTCTCCGCACGCGGCAAATACAAGGCATATGTGGTCACCGGTACCGCACTCGTGGCGCTTGGGCTCTACCTAATCTCCACCATCACCCCGAGCACCCCCACCTGGATCTTCTGCAGCTACATGGCGGTCATGGGTGCGGGCCTAGGCATGTCGATGCAGTTCCTCACCCTCATCGTGCAAAACGCCTTCCCCGTCACCGTCGTAGGAACCGCCACCGCAGCCAACAACTTCTTCCGCCAAGTCGGCTCAACCGTGGGTGCATCGCTCGTGGGCGGCCTGTTTACCTCACGCCTGAGCAGCCTGCTCAGTGAACGCATGCCCGCGCAAGCAGTAGCCTCGGCGGGGGAACACGGAACCTCCTCCCTGACTCCCGAGCTCGTCAGCCGGATTCCTGAGCCGATTCACGGCATTATCGTGAACGCCTACAATGATGCCCTGATTCCGCTTTTCCTCTACCTGGCACCACTCGGGCTAATCTCCGCGCTTCTGCTTCTCTTCATCCGTGAGGATGCGCTCGCCACCACTATCGAAACGCACACCACTACCGATGTGGCGCGTTCGGCAACCGGTGCCATTGAGGTAATCACGCCCGAAATGGCGGCGAAAGATGCCGAATGCCTGAAGAAAATGCAGGTGAAGCGCATACCGTGATTGACCCGGAACTTGCCGGTAGTGCATCCGATGAAACGGCTGAAACCGAGCAGCACGTTCAGGGCCGAAAGGAAACCGGCGAACCTTCGCGCGGCACCAAGCCCTAACGGCTTCTTAGGTAACCCTATACAGTTATTCCCCTCTCACGCTATGCTGGAGGGGAATAACTGTTAACCCCCTCACACGGAATGCGGGTCGCCTTCGTTGCTGAACGCCAACCCGCATGCACCATCCACAGGAGGACCCATGAAGATTTTGATCCCTACCTCAATTACGCTCGACGAAGAGAAACTAGGGCTTGAACCCGGCGATACCGTGCGGCATTACAACCCCACGGAACCTATTGCCGAGGAAGATACCGATGCCGAAGTTCTGATTGCTTGGGCGAATACCGCCGATCAGCTCGCGGATTCCGCTCGCCGCATGAAAAATGTGGGGCTTATTCAGGCGCTTCTTGCGGGACCGGATGCGGTGCGCGCGGCGGGATTCACCCCAGATGCCGCCATCTGTGCGGGTGTGGGTCTGCACTCGAAGACCGTTGCGGAACATGCGCTCGCGCTGACCCTGAACTTTGTACGCTTCCTGCCGACGCTGGCGCAGGCAACGGTCGAGCATCGTTGGGCTGAGGAGCTCGGCGGCGCGCAGGAACTTCACCCGAAAGACCAGATCACCACCTTGCTTGATGCCAATGTGCTTGTGTGGGGCTTCGGCTCGATTGGCCAAGAGACCGCGCGGCTCTTCAAGGCTTTCGGTGCGAACGTAACCGGCGTTGCGCAGAGCGCAGGGGAGCGCTCCGGTTTCCCGGTGATTGCTACCGAACAGATCGACGAATACCTGCCGACTACGGATATTCTCGTGATGGTGCTTCCCACCAGCGATTCGACCTTCAAGGCGCTCGATGCCCATAAGCTGCAGCTGCTGCCCAAGCGCGCCTACCTGATTAACGTGGGGCGCGGTACCACTGTCGATGAGGATGCACTCGTCGCCGCCCTAAACTCCGGCTCGATTGCGGGTGCGGCACTGGACGTGACGGCAACCGAACCGCTCCCCCTCCGATTCGCCCCTGTGGGATGCGAAGAATATCGTGATTACCCCGCATGCCGCCGGTGGGCGCCCCGTAAATCCGGAGGAGCTGATCGCCCACAATATTCGTGCTTTCCGCACCGGTGCTGCTGCGAGCGAGTACCGTAACCGGTTCTAGAATTTTCACGAACGTAGAAAGTCACGTGTAAAAGAGATACATTCTCACCCCGCATCCTGTGATGCCATTCATAAATCACAGGATACGGGGTGCTTTTGGTATGAAATTCATAAAATTTTTTGCCCTAAATCCCGAAAATATAAGTTAGGACCTACTTATTTTAGATGTTGGTTTTGCTCCTGTTTACATGGTTTTTCGTGGATTTTTTGGGGTCTGGAGAGGGTTTGAGGCGTTGTGAAAAAATATGACGCCATAAATCTTCGGTGTGTGTAAATCTTTCGTAACTTTTCGCCAAACCATATTTTGATAGCGATACCAGGGATGCCGCCTCTAAGATCCTCGCAGCACCCCGCAAAATGGTGCTTGTCGGCTGATTTTAAGGCGATGTGGGTTTGGTGGATACCCGAATGTAAATATAAGATAAAGGAACTACGCTTCTAGTGACTGTAGTCACTGGATTATCCGATGACGGAAGCTGTAACACACATGCCTACGAAACCAGAATATCTAGGAGGGGGAACCGCCCCATGTTTAGGTATATCCTCCGGAGGTCGCTCACTTACCTCGTGATGGTTTTCTTAACCACGACTATGGGTTATTTTGCGGCTGTTACCACGCTAAAACCTGCCCTTTTGGAGCAGGAAAAGGTGCCGCGTCCCTCGCCTGAACAGGTGAATCGCACTCTCGCCTCCCTCGGACTCGACCCCGAAATGAGTGCGTGGGACAGATACATTCAATGGCTGACGAATGTTGTCACCAAATTTGATTGGGGACGCAGCCCAAACAGCGGATATATCAATCAGGAATTTGGTCAGCGTCTGTGGGTTTCTACCAGATTGATGCTCGCAGCGACTATTTTGACCATTATTATCGGTGTGGCGCTGGGTGTTTACTCGGCAGCGCGTCAGTACAAGTTTTCCGACCGGGTTATTACCGGGTATTCCTATCTCGTCTATATTATTCCTGCCCCCGTGGCATACTTCGTGGTGCAGCAGGGAGCGACCGCCATTAACAACATTGTGGTTGAAAACGGCGGCGAAAGATTTTCTATGTGACCGGTATTTCGACGCCCGGTGTAACAGGCTTCTGGGATACCACCATAGACATGGCGGCGCACTATGTGGTGCCGACCTTCTGTATGACGATTTTCGGATGGGCCAGCTATCAGATTGCTCAGCGGCAATACCTGCTCGATAACGTGAACGCAGACTTCGTGCGTACCGCTCGCGCGAAAGGACTCACCCGTAACCAGGCGATTACCCGCCACGCCCTGCGTGTGTCCTTTATCCCGGTGGCACAGTCGATTGCATACACCATTCCCACCATTTTTGCAGGTGCCTTCTTCGCGGAGTCCGTGTTTGCATGGCCCGGCATTGGTAAATGGTCTATTGACGCGATCGGCCAGCAGGATGTGAACGCTGCGACCGCTACTCTCGCCTACGGTTCCGTGCTGTTCGCCATCGGTGCCATTATCGCCGATATCGCGACTACGATCGTCGACCCCCGAGTGAGGATCTCATGAGCCAGGTAACTGAAACAAGCACGGTACCTGTCGTGCAGAATGGTGATTTTAAAGTTCTCAACAAGAACGTGATTATCCTCCGCCGCTTCTTGCGCAACAAGGCTGCGGTGTTCGGGCTTATCGTCTTTATCTGTGTGGGGCTTTTCGGGTACTTCGGCAAATATGTTTCTAAGTACTCCGCAACCGAATCTGACTTTATGACCCTCGGCGGTGAAGGCCCCTCCGCAGAGCATTGGTTTGGCACCACCGTGGGCGGTAACGATCTCTTCGCCATGATGAGCGAAGCCGTATGGACCTCAATGGAAATCGGCCTGGTCGTGGGTATCGCCACCGTCATTATCTCCGCGATCTACGGTTGCGTAATGGCGTACTTTGGTGGCTGGATCGACAGGGTTATGCTCTTCCTCTTGGAAACCATGATTATGGTTCCCTCGCTGTTGATTTTGGCGATTTTCATCAACGGTCAGATCGGTAAGCAGATTCAGAAGACCGTTCCCACGTGGATTGTGCTCTCCTCTGTGCTGATTGTATTCGGCTGGATGGGGCCTGCCCGTGTGATTCGTGCGATGGCGCAATCCCTGATTGGGCGCGATTACGTGAAGGCAGCACGCTACATGGGCGTACATCCCTTCAAGATCGTGCTGCGGCACCTCGTTCCGAATATCGGCTCGATGCTCGTTCTGAACTTCACGACCGGCATCATGATTGCTGTGCTCTCTGAGGTTGCGTACTCCTTTATCGGCATTGGTATTACCTACCCGAACTACTCGCTGGGGTCGTTGATCTCCGATGCTGCACAGCAGCTTAATACCCTGCCGCATATGTTCTGGTTCCCCGTTATCTTCTTCTTCCTGCTGGTGGGGCCGCTCTCGCTTATGAATGATGGCCTGCGCGATGCCTTCGACCCGACTTCCATGTCGGTCGGTAAGATCAAGAAGTCAAAGAAACCTAAGAGCCAGAAATCGGCATCTAAGATCGAGGAAGCGGAGGCTCAGGAAGCCGGCGCTGCAGCACCATCAACCGACCCCAATCCCGATGCTCAGGCATCCACCCAGAATGAGGAGGCATAAAACTCATGAGCACTTCTCCCGTTCTGAGTGTTAAAGACCTGCATGTTAGCTTCAATACCGAAAACGGTGTTGTACATGCGGTGCGCGGTGTTGATTTTGACCTTTACGCCGGTAAAACCCTAGGTATCGTTGGCGAATCTGGTTCGGGTAAATCCGTGGCATCTATGGCGATTATGGGGCTTCACCCCACGACCGCCGATATTACCGGGTCTATCACATACAACGGCACCGAACTGCTGGGTCTGAGCGATAAGGAAATGTGCCAGTACCGCGGCAAGCACATCTCCATGATCTTCCAGGATCCGCTGTCTTCGCTGACTCCGGTGTACACTATCGGGGATCAGATTGCCGAAGTCCTCAAAATCCACAATAAGGGTATGAGCAAGCAGGCGATTAAAGATCGCTCTATCGAACTCATGCGCTTAGTGGGTATTCCTTCCCCAGCCGACCGTCTGCGCTCTTTCCCGCATGAGTTCTCCGGCGGTATGCGCCAGCGCATCATGATCGCAATGGCGATTGCCAACGATCCGCGCGTGCTTATTGCGGATGAGCCTACTACCGCGCTTGACGTCACCATTCAGGCGCAGGTGCTTGAGGTTATGGATAAGGCGCAGGATGAAACCGGTGCGGCAACTATCATGATTACCCACGACTTGGGTGTTGTCGCCGGTATGGCCGATGACATTCTGGTGATGTACGCGGGTAAACCGGTAGAAATTGCTAAGGCTGAAGACCTTTATAAGTACCCCAGCCATCCCTACACGATTGGCCTGTTGGGTGCGGTTCCTCGCGTGGATCGCTCGCAGAAAACCTCTTTGGTGCCCATTGAGGGCACGCCGCCGAATCTGCTGTACCCGGTGGATCACTGCTCGTTCCGTGAGCGTTGCCCCGTCGCCAAAAACGGCGGTCAATGCTGCAAGGACGATGCTGGTGAGCCCGAGCTCGCTCCGCTCAAGGGCGCTGGTGAGGGGCACTACTCCTCCTGCACTATCTCGCAGGACCTCATCAGTAAGACAGCCGAAGAACTCTATACCGTTCCTGAAACTCCCGTTTCGAAGTTTGAAAGCATTCCGCGCGAAGATCGCGCGCCGGTGCTTGAAGTGCGCAACGTGAAGAAGCATTTCCCGCTCATGAAGGGTTCCCTCATGAAGCGCCGCGTGGGCACCGTGAAGGCCGTGGACGGCGTATCTTTCGATATTCGTGAGGGTGAGTGCTTCTCAATCGTGGGCGAATCCGGGTGTGGTAAAACCACCACGCTGCTGGAAATTATGGAGTTCAGCAAGAAAACCGATGGCGAGATTCTGATTAACGGTGTCTCTACGCAGGATCATAAATCTGTCAGTGAGATTCTTGAACTGCGCAAGAACCAACAGATGGTTTTCCAAGACCCCACGGGTGCCCTCGACCCGCGCTTTACCGTCTACGAGATTCTTGCTGAGCCCCTGGAAAACCAGGGCATGAAGCGTCCGGATATTAAAAAGCGTGTGGTTGAGCTGATGAAGATCGTGGGTCTGCAGCCCGATCACGTGAACCGCTTCCCGAACCAGTTCTCCGGCGGTCAGCGCCAGCGTATCGGTATTGCCCGTGCGCTTGCCGTGAACCCGAAACTTGTGGTGCTGGACGAACCTGTCTCGGCGTTGGACGTTTCCGTTCAGGCGGGCGTGATTAACCTGCTTGAGGAACTCCGGGCGAGCTTGGGTCTGAGTTACCTGATGGTGGCGCACGACCTCGCCGTGATTCGCCACGCTTCTGACCGGGTTGCGGTTATGTACCTGGGGCGCATCGTCGAGATTGGTCACGTGGATCAGGTCTTTGATAACCCGATTCACCCGTACACCAAGGCTTTGCTTTCGGCTATTCCCGTGCCAGACCCGGAGGTTGAGGCTAAGCGCCAGCGCATCATGCTGGATGGCGACCTGCCCACTCCGGTTAATGCACCGGTAGGATGCGGTTTCTCCAGCAGGTGCCCCATCTTCAAGCTGCTTCCTGAGGATAAGCAGAAGCGGTGCCTGGAGGAAAAGCCCGAGGTTATCACGCTTGACGGCGAAGACCACGGTTATGCTTGCTACTACCCGGATGGTGCAGACCTTCCCGATGTAGCGCTAGAGTCGGTTTCGTAGAACCGCATGTGTGTTGCGGGGGTGATTCTCATAGGAGAGTCACCCCCGCAACGTTTTAAAGAGCTAAAAATTTATATTATGCGATAAAGCGAAATAGTGATATGAATTACCAGTATTTGAGATTGCAGGAAATAAATTCTCGCTCTGTAATTCCATGAATACAATTAAGGTGTATCAAACGCCGCTACCACGGGCGGTAGCGCTAGACTGTGCGTTTGTCGGTGATAGAAAGAATACGCTCGTGAAAGCTCACTCCACTCTGAACCGCCGCACCCTGTTCGCAGGTGGTGCTGCGCTGGGCACCGCTGGTATGCTTGCGGCTTGTTCCGGTAAGAACGGTGGTTCCGGCTCTACTCAGGCTGCAGCAACGGCAGGCGCGAATATCGCAGACCTCGTGAAAATTAATAAGCAGGATGTTTCTGCCCTCAAATCCGGCGGAAAGCTGCGTCTGGCGGTCACCAGTTTGGGACCAAATTTTAACCCTCTGCATACTCAGGGCGCCGTTGGCGATAATGCTCGTGCTATCTCTTCGTATAATTCTTTGCTCACGAGTGGTCTGTGGCAGCAAGATTACGAAGGTAAAACTTCACCTAACCCCGACTTCTGTACCGAGTTCACCTCTGCAATGGAGAACGGCAAACAGGTTTTTGCATATCACGTTGAATGAAAAGGCAAAATTCAACGATGGTACCCCGCTCGATATTGAAGCTCTGAGAGCGACTCATAAAGTTCTTTCAGACAACAAGACTTATCAGATTCAGAGCAAGGGTTTGTACCCAAATATTGAGTCTATTGAAGAAGACGGCAGCGCAACCCGCGTGAAGGTCACGATGTCGAAGCCTTCATACCCGATTGCCAGCCTCTTCAGCTATGTGGTGCATCCGAAAATGACGGATACCGATTTCTTTGCCAATGGTCTAGTGGATAAGCCGAATTCCGATTATGCGGCAGGGCCGTTTAAGGTTGCCAAAGGCGGCTGGAACTCAACCGAGAAAACGCTGACCGTCACACGAAATGACAAGTGGTGGGGTGAAAAACCGGTTCTCGAATCCATTACGTTCCGTCTGCTCGATACCCCTGCGCAGCGTTCTGCCTTTGCCAATGGCGAGCTTGACGCCGTAAACGCTAATGTCGTGAGCGTATACAAGGAACTCGAAAATGTTAAGAATGCCGAGTTCCGCCAGGGCCAACGCCTCTTTGCAGGCGGTGTGGTGATGAACCCCGTCAAAGTCGATACTCCGCTTCGCCGCGCCATTATGGTGGGCTTGGATCGTAAGGCGCTTTCCGATACTCGCTTTAAGGGTTTGCCGTTCAACGAGGCCCTGCCCGGATCGAGGATCCATATGCCGTTCTCGGAGTACTATGCCGATAGTATGCCGCAGGCAGCCGATCGGAAGGCTGCGGCCGCTAAGATTCTTGAAGAGGCCGGATACGCTAAAGCGGCGATTTCTATGAAAAGGATGGAAAACGCGCGAAAGTAGTGGTGAACAACTTTAGCGAGGATAACACCATAAAATCTCTGGCGCGTTTCCTCTCTCAGCAGCTTCGTGATCTGGGCATTGAGAGCGATGTCGATCAGCAGCCTGTTAGTAACTTGGGTAAGGTGATGTCTGCCAAGGAGCACGAACTGAGCTTCATTGGGTACAGTGTAAACAGCGACGATGGTACTGAAGGCACCAAGCAGTTCTACTCCCGCGAAGACAACGATGGGGCTGGTTCCGAAGAGATTGACGCCATGATTGAAGAGCTCTTCTCCATTGAGGATGCTAAAGAACGTAACCTCAAGTGCAACGAGATCGAGAAGAAGCATATGGAGGAATTTGCTACGAGCAGCGTCTTCTACAACGGTCCGCAGATCGTGTGCTGCCAGAAGAACCTGGCGAACTATGGTGCGTTTCTCTTTGATGATCCGCAGTACAACCCTTCGGCGTGGTCGCGCATCGGATTCACAAACTAGTCGGTTGAGCTATAGCCCCTAGAAATTAGGGGAACGTTCTACAAATATGCATAAGGCGCATCCTGCATTCCCTCGTGGGGGAGTAGGGATGCGCCTTGTCTGTGCCCTCATAGCCACACATGATATTCAGTAAATATTCTAGATTATCGTAAGTTATGCTCATTATTTCCTGAAAAATGCGGAAATACATGCTCAAATTCTGCGTAAATATGCATAAAAATATGTAATCTACAACACATTATTGCTGTTTTTCTTAACTTTCGCATGAAGTTCGGTGTATGGTTCTAGATATAGATAATTTATGCATAATACTGCATAAGTTATCTCAAAGCCTTTGAAATACCAAGCCCATCGCAGGGCGCATACACGTAAGGAAACACATCATGAGCATCAGCAAAACCCCAGCAGCGTTCATTCCTCATGCACTGACTCGCCGGTCTCTGCTGGGTGTAGCTGCGGCAGCTGGAACCGTCGGTGTGCTTTCCGCATGTGGCGGCGGTGCGAAGGACGGAAAAACTACCGCTCCCGGGCAGGGTGCAAACCTTAAAGACCTCTACGACATCAATGCTCACGAGGTTTCTGAGCTGAAACAGGGCGGAACCCTGCGGCTGCCGGTCGGGTCGATGGGGCCAGATTTCAACCCCCGGACTACGTCGGGCAATATGACCGATACCCAGACCATCATGAGCACTATTCATGATGCAGGCTTGTGGACCCTAGACTTTGACGGTACTACGACCCTCAGGAAAGAATATGCTCAGTCTTTTACCCCCGGCAAAGAGGGTGAGAAGGTTATCGTCAAGATCGTGCTGAATCCCCAGGCCAAGTTCAACGACGGAACGCCTATTGATGTGAAAGCCCTGCAGGCCACCTGGAAAACTCAGCAAAAGGCTGACGGGGAATACAATATTGTGGCCTCGGATATTTATGGATACGTTGAAAGCGTGGAAGCCGAAGAAGATAACTTCCACGTAAAGGTGACATTCTCGAAGCCTTTCTACCCCTTGAACGCCCTATTCACCTTTATTCTGCATCCGGCGCTGGAAGATCCTAAGGTCTTCAATGAGGGCTTTGTGGATAATCTGCATCCCGAGTGGGGCTGTGGACCCTTCACGATCAAAGACGGCGGCTTTAACTCCTCCGAGAAGACCATTACGGTGGTGCCGAACGATAAATGGTGGGGTGATAAGCCCGTGCTGGAGAAGATTATCTTCCGGCAGATGGATGAACCAGCGAAGAAAGCGGCCTTCAAGAATGACGAAATTGATGCTGCGGCTGCCGGAACCGCCTCTGCCTACTCCGAGTTTAAGGCGGTGGCAGGCACGGAACTCCACAAGGGAGTGCGCCTGCATGTTTCCGGTATCGATGTGAACCCCCGGCGGGTCAAGGATGCCGCCGTGCGGAAGGCTATTTTCTACGGGCTTGATCGGGAAGCCCTCGCCAAGATTCGGTACCAGGGCTTGCCCTATGAAGAAGAGATACCCGGATCGATGCTCCACATGCCGTTCTCGGAGTACTATCAGGATGCATTCCCCAAGGTAGAGGGCAGTCCCAAAGACGCCATCAAGAAGGTGCTTGAGGACGCCGGATACACTAAAGACGGCGAGTTCTACGCGAAAGATGGGCAGCAGATTCACTATAAGATCGTGATCTTTGGCGACGATCCTGTTGATAAGGGTATGGCTCAGACCTTTACGCGGAATATGAAAGAAGCCGGGCTCAATATTGAGGTCGATCAGCATCCCGAAGGCGACTTCGGTAGGGTCTTGGGCAACTGGGAATACGACATCACGTTCGCGGGATACGAGGCGAATAACCCCGATGCTACGGTCGCCACCCAACAGTTCTTCCACTCGTCCAATAGCGACGGTATCGGCAGCCCTGAGATCGACGCTATGATCGAGGAAATGCTTTTGATTGAGGACGATAAAGAACGGAACCTCAAATGCGACGAGATCGAGAAGAAGCATACCTCCGAACTTGCCTTCTTAGGATGCGCCGCTAACGGTCCTCACTACGTCTTTACGAAGAAGGGTCTCGCTAACTATGGTGCGTTCCTGTTCAAGACCATCGACTGGACTAAGGTTGGTTGGGTGAAGTAGTTTTGCTCGCTCTCTGACGGATGGGGTGGGTGTTATGCACATTCGTACTCACCCTAACCCGGCGAGTAGATAATATTTTGTCGAGCAGATAGTGGATTGTTATCTGCTCGACAAAATATTATCTGCTCGCGCCTTATCTTACCTGCAGATAAAAATTAGTTTTATTCTAAAAAGCGAATATATGACGGGGAGAATCTGCGGCTTTGTATGGTAGAAATTCCGTAGATTGGTAAGGCTCGAAAACTATTTGCGGTGGGGTAGGGGGTTCTGTAGTATAAAGCAACATTGTTGTATGTGCCTTGAATCATAGATGATGTCTCGCATCACATGGGGTCAAGATAGTAAAGGAGAATCCTCATGAACGTTCAGAGAACCTTCAACCGCCGCACCCTGCTGACGGGCACTGTCGCCCTGGGAAGTGTTGGCTTACTGGCTGCGTGTGGCGGTTCAAAAGATAACAAGGCTGGTGGTAAAGCGGCCACCAATGCTGAAGATCTTGTTAATAATCTGCAGATCAACAAGCAGGACTACTCTTCACTGAAGAAGGGTGGCGAGCTGAAACTTTCCGTAAGTGCCTTGGGTCCGGACTTCAATACTATGACTCAGAGTGGTTACACGTCATCAAACTTAGAAGCAGTAGGCGGCTGTAATATACCGGCTACTATGGGGTTCTATAACCTTGATCCCGCGGGCGAAGATAGCATGAATAAGGACTTCTGCCTTGAATATAAGGTTGAAACCAAAGATGGTGTGCAGACTGCAGAGTATAAAATCAACCCCAAGGCGGTCTTTAATGACGGCACTCCCGTTGATGTTGAAGCTGTCAAAGCGTACTGGGAGATCTATAAGGGTGGCGGAGACTCTGGGTATAGCATCATTCCCAACCCTTTCTGGGGGCAGATCGAGAGCATTGAAGCTGTCGATGGCGATAAGTTCCACGTAAAGATCACGATGGCTACGCCCTACTACCTCTCAGAGGTCATCGGTACCTATGCGGCGCACCCTGCATTGATCGATAAAGAGCTTTTCAATACCGGTTTTGTCGATAAGCCTCTGGATAAGTACTGGTCCGGTCCCTACAAAGTGGGTAACTGGAACTCCTCAGAGAAAACTTTGACTCTGGTACCTAACGACAAATGGTGGGGCGAGAAGAAGCCTCTGTTGGATCGCATCGTGTGGCGTCAGATGGATCCTGACTCCTACCGCGCCGGTTTCAAGAACGGCGAGCTGGATGCTATCACCTTCGTTGGAGCAGCCACTTACAATACTGTGAAGGGTCAGAGCGGCACCGATATCCGTACGGGGCAGCGGACGAATGTTGATAACCTGCAGTTCAACGCGACTCGTGTTACGGATTTAGCGCTTCGTCGCGCGACCTTTGCTGCAACCGATCGTGAACAGCTTGCCAAGGTTATTTACTCGCAGATCGGCTGGGAAGAGCCGATGCCCGGATCTATGCTCGCTATGCCCTTCCAGAAGGGATACGAGGATAACGTTCCGAAGAACTCGGGGGTAGATGCCGCCAAGAAGATTCTGGAAGAAGCTGGCTATACCATGAGCGGCGAGTACTACCAGAAGGACGGCAAGACCGCAGGGTTTGCGATTACCACCTTTGGTAGCGACGCTACGACGAACGCTAAATTCCAAAATCTTGAGCAGCAGCTTAAGAAGGCGGGAATTAAGGTTACGAACGATAACCAGCCGGATGCGAACTATAACTCCGTGGCAGGTACCAAGAGCTATGAATGCCTGTTTAACAGCTGGGGTGTAGGCGCAAACCTGGCAGATAGCGCCCAGTACTTCTACACCAAGGACATTAACAACGGTGTGGGTGACGACGAAATCGATAAGCTGGTTGCTAAGATCTCGGAGGCTGAATCTAAAGACGAGCAGATTAAGCTTGCCAACCAGGTAGAGAAGCTCCATATGGAAAAGGTTGCTATTTACCTGCCGTACGCTAACGGTCCCGAGTACACTGCTGCAAAGAGCAAGCTGGCAAACTACGGTCCCAGCTTGTTTCGAACAACATACACGAACGCAGAATACTGGGTCAATGTAGGCTGGCAGGAGTAATCAATCTTGCAGCATTGTTGAGCCGAAGTGCCTCTGACCGATATGCGGTTGGGGGCACTTGCTTTTGCTGGGCTGTTTTCTGAAAGATACTAGTAGTCGCCGAGATGAAGCCCTTGAGGGTCTGTGCTGGTCCTATGTAATTCCAACCAGTGAAGGCGGTATATACCTCCGCCGCCGACAGCCACCGGCAAGATTAGCGTGGCGAAGATTAAAAGAGTGAAGGGTGTTGCGAAGGCGAAGAGCAGGGCATCATCGTGAATAGTGTGGGCGTAGGTCATGCCCACCAGAAACGCCACATAGATGGTGTTGCCCAAGATGAGTCCCCACCCTGTGCGAGTCGCCAAGTAGATAAAGGCAATGGCAATAGTCCAGAATATCCCGAAAAAACGGCTAAAAGAATCGTAACGCAGCCAGGGGAGGGCACCCGCTACACATGTGATAGTCAGAATCGCCCATAAAGGCAGCCGTAGCTTGATAAGCACGTTTTCAAGGTACACAGTTAGGAATAACCCTGTTAGGGTGAGTGCGCACCATGTGTAGAGGGGCAGTGCACCGTCTGCTGAATGCTGCACACTCAGCCACCCTTCATATACATTGGCGGTGAGGTGGGGAGGCAGGGCATATCGATCCATGAGAATTCCCGGCGCAATAGCCCAAAGCATGCAAAGGTTGCGAACATGAGGGCTAGGAATCCTCGAAAATTACTGGGCTTTTGCAGCCCGAAACCGACGTCCTTAAGGCTCAGCATGCGATAAGCGATGTATATCAGAGCCGCACCGAGTCCGAAATATGCGATACTCACCCAGTGCTCGGGAATACCGTGAGCGGTTTTTGAATCTAAGTCTGCATAGATACCGGCGGGCAGTAGAAGAAACGGGCGGTGACCCTCAAGATCCCCAAAAAGATACTGCCAGAAGACGTAGAAGTACAGGATGATCGTCCAGGTGAAGACAAAGATATAACGCTTCAGGGAAGAAGCCCTTACCGATGAAGCGGCGTCTTCTGAACTCGCCGAGTGCACAGGTTGCGGCTGGGGATCTGGGCGCTGCTCATTGGTGTGAAGCGTTTCGACCGTCGTGGTGCGAGGGCGTGTACTCCCTCGACCCTCCCGGTGAGAGATTTCGGCAAGAGTCGCCTCAACGTTGGTTCCGTTGCGTGATTTGCGGTTTTTGAAGATAGGAGCGGCTCCTGACATTGTGACTGCGTGAACTTAGGTCCTGCGTATCTTTACACTCTATATGGTGATGTGCATCATGTAAACCATAACGTGAATGTATGCACCTCAAGGGCGTCGGAACGATAAGCATCTTCTAGGTTCCCCAGAGCGCCACTATGAAAATAGACGACAGCTCATGAAACCGCGTGAAATAAGCTCAAAAGGCAGGATAACCGGGATATAATTAAGCAGGGATGTTTCACTGTTGTGCATCCGGTATGTTTTACCCATCCACGGCGAACTAGCTCACCCGGCACAGATTCTCCCCGGAACCTCAGGAGCTTCGATGAAGAACGTATCTGTCACCCGCAGAACCCTGCTCACTGGTACTCTCGCGCTCTCAGGAATCGGCGTGCTCACCGCTGCCAGTCCGGAACCAACGCTTCAGAAATGCCCGGCTCGGGCTGGGGAACAGACTCTCAAGAAGCAACAGCAGCCAATCCGCGCGATAGAGCCGAGTTGCGCGAAGGCGGCAGCCTCAACCTGTCATATCCCGCTATTGGACCAAACTTTAACATCACCTCCGAATCCGGGTACGGAATCTCAATGCTTACTATTCACGCGGCCGTGAACTCGGCGGCCGCCACCGGGGGATGGATAAGCGACTACGCCGGAAACCTTACCACCAACCCCGACTACGTTACCGAGTTCAAAGCCGAAACCGCGAACGGTACACAAACCATCAGCATCAAGATCAACCCAAAAGCCACGTTCAACGATGGAACCCCTATCGACATTGAGGCACTGCGCACTACCTGGGAGATCTTGCGTGGCAAAGACGACGGCGGCAACGACTACCGAATACACGACGGGGGAGCCTGGAAACAGATAGCCTCCATCGAAGAAGCAGGTGACAAACACACCATCAGCATTACCATGAAAACCCCGTGGTACCCAGCCGATGGAAGCCTCTGCATCTTCCTGCACCCGGCGCTGAAAGACCCGGAGCTCTTCAACAACGGCTTTGATAAACCCCTTGATAAATACTGGGCAGGACCCTACAAAGTTCAAGAGTGGAATACCGCCGAAAGATACCTGAGAGTCGAACGAAATCCAGCATGGTGGGGCACGCAGCCCCTTCTCGATACCATCACCTGGTACGAGATAGAAGACAGCGCCGAGGAACGCGCATCCTTCAAAACCGGAGAACTTGATGTTGTTAACGTGAGCACCGTGAGCGCCTACAACGACATCACGAGTGTTGCAGACATCGAAATTCGCCGCGGAATGGCGCTCTACGCGGGCGTTTTACAGCTCAACCCCCGCAAAGTTCCACTGCCCATACGCCAGGCCGTGGTTGCCGGAATCGACCGCAAACAGATTCAGCATATACGTTTCGGACAGCTTGGCTGGAAAGAAACCCTGCCCGGCTCGCTCTGCTTCCTACCGCTCCAAAACGGGTACCGCAACAACTATCCCAGCAGATCAAGCATCGAAAACGCCGTCAAAATCCTTGAGAAAGCCGGATACACCCGCGCAGGTATCTACACTAAAGGCGAAGAAAAAGCAGCCCTGACCATCACCAACTTCACGACCGAGCCAACGGTGGCTTCCATGAGCAACTTCATGATGGAACAACTCAAGCGCATGGGGATCGACGCCAAGGTTGAAAACCGCCCAGCCAACGAATACAGCACTGCGCTCGCCGCTGGCGACTACGATGCGGTTTTCACCGGGTACAGCATCACCCCAACCCCCGTGGAGGCGGTTAACTACCTGTACGCTTCCGCCACGGAAGGCTGGAGCACCGAAGAAATCCGCAGCATGGCGGCGCAGATGCTGGGAACCGAGGATACACACCAGCAGCTGGAACGCGCCAACGCCATTGAACAGAAGCATCAGCAGGATGTTGCCACCTATATTCCGCTGTACAACGGGCCCAACTATCTTGCGGTGCGCAAAAAACTCGCCAACTATGGCCCCGCGCTCTTCGCAGCACCCTACTACGACCCCAATGTGTGGATTAACGTGGGGTGGGAGAAAAAATCGTAGTATGAACCGGGGGCTTAAGAGGCTCCGCCGCCATGACTAAACAACGGAATATCACAAAAGCCCCACGTGCAGCTGAACTGCACGTGGGGTTTTTGCCGCATCGGAAAACCTACTTAGTAGTCACCTTCAAAACGGTGGATGCATTATTTGCATTACCCACAACGCCCTCAACCGAGGCGAACTTGCGGGTATTGGTCACAATCACCGGAGTGATGAGCGGGTAACCAGCCTTCTTAATGACCGCAGGATCGAACTCGATCAGCGTATCGCCAGCGGCAACTTGCTCGCCCTTCTTCACCTTGACGGTAAAGCCTTCACCATCGAGGTTCACGGTATCCAAACCGACGTGCACCAAAAGTTCCACGCCGTTATCCAACTTGAGGCCCACCGCGTGACCGGAGGGGTAAGTAGCTGCGACTTTACCCGCTGCGGGTGCAACCACGGTGGTGCCGGTCGGCTCAACCGCAACACCCTCGCCGAGCTTACCGGCAGCGAAATCGGGTCTGGAACCTCGGAAAGCGCCACGGCCTTACCCTCTAGGGGAGAAGCCACCTCAAGAACGGTACCTGCCTCTAGAGCGGGTGCTGCAGCGGCAGTCGTAGCGCCTGCGGATGCTGACCCGGCCTGATCGGCGGAATCTTTCTTCGCCGATGCGCTTGCCGCCGCATCCCGTGCGGAATCTGCAGGAGTATCGGCAGTCTTTGCTGCGTTCCTGGACTCATACCCGAAGAGCAGAACGCCCGTCATTGCACCACCGAACGCAATTGACAAGCCCAGAGCATACAGGGCGGAAGGCTGCATTGCGGGAATCGACAGGAGCGAGGTGAAGGCGAAAGCGTGCGACTTGACCCCCAGCAGTGAGATGGTGGCACCACCGGCCACAGCCGGTACAAGGATGAGGGGAATAACCCGCTTGTAGCGCAGAACCACACCGTAGAGGGAGGGCTCCGAAATACCACCGAGCAGGCCGGACATAGAAGCACCCACCGCAGTCTGGCGAAGCTCCTTATTCCGTGAAGCCCTAATAGCAACACCGGTGACCGCGCCGAAGACGGCGAAGTTGTAAGCACCCATGGGGGACTGGATGAAGTCAGTACCCAGGGTCTGCAGGTTGTTAATCATCACGGCGTTCAGCGGCCAGTGCAGGCCCAACGGAACCATGAACAGGTACAGACCTGCGATTAGCGCACCCACAGCTCCCGGAGCTACATCGTTAACATTCTTCAGGAAGTCGGAGATACCCATAGCCACGCCAATACCGATGGGACCCACCACGAAGGCGGTTACGGGCACCAGAATAATAACGGACAGCATGGGGACGAAGACCATCTGCAGCATATTCGGAATGATCTTCTTCAACAGACGCTCCAGAGGTGCCAAGAGGGCAACCGCTAACAGGGGCGGGAACACCTGACCGGTGTAATCGTAGGCGTACAGCGGCAGGTGCAGACCCATAATGGATACGTCAAGCATCTTAGTAGCCGGGTCAGCAAGTTTGGTGAGGCTCTGGAAGGTGCTGGTCATCAGCGCTGCCGGAATAGCCGCACCAACCCACATATTTGCACCCAAACGCTTTGCGGCGGTTGCGCCAAGCATAATGGGCATGAAGTTCAGCACCGACAGAGCGGCAGCCTTAAGGATGTACCAGAAAGCGAACTGCTTCATCCATTCGGCTTCGAGTGCCTTACCGGCGGCTTCATCGGAAAGTCGCGGACCGTTCACAATATCGATGTTCACGCTCTGACCGGTCAGGTCGGTGTATTGACCGAAGAAACCGAACTGCTGCAAGAACACGATCAGGGTCAGAATCATGGAGGTGCCCAACAGCGCCCACAGCAGGGGACGGAAGGAATCGGAGAGCACATCGAAGATATTGGTGAGCCAGCCAGCCTTCTTGCCCTCGGAAGCCTTCTTGGAACCAGCATTATCTTCGCCAAGGTTCGCCATGCCGGGCAGGGTCTGCATCTCGTTGTAGACCCCCTCAACACGATCGCCGAGCACGACCTGAGTCTGACCGGACTGCTCAATGACCGAGAGCACCCCGGGGATGCTCTTAATCTGTTCCGTATTGACCTTGCTCCTGTCGGCGGGAGTTACGCGCAAACGGGTTGCGCAGTGCGTAAAGTGGGCGATATTCTCGGAACCGCCAAGTCCCGTCAGAATCTTCTCGCCAAGTTCGTGGTTTTTCACGTTGTTATCCTTGCACGGTGAATAGTGTGTTAGGGATGTTACCGGCGGCATCCTCAGAGCAAAACGCCCCGAGGGAAACAAAAAAAGACCCGAGCTGCATGCCGCCGTACCGTGATGCATTAAAGCATCGTGGGTATAACGATGAACCCTAGGGAATCTATGCCCTCAAGGGATTCAGCAACTCAGGTCTTGCCTGCCTTACCAGTAACAACCCTGTGTTCTATGGTTGTGTGATTCTAAGAATCACAATATCTGCATGTAACTTTAGGCTTAAACCTGCGCGAGCGCAAGATGAGGTTTTGAAAGTTCAGAAAGTGTAAATTGTGCCGTTCAGGTATGCGGCGGTTTTTACGTTACGGCGGGTCAGAGCATCCGAAAGAGTTTAAACGCCGAACCGGTGCCATTCTGATATTACGGCACCGGTTCTTAGACGACTGCTGAGGGGAAGATGCGATCTTGAGCTATTTCGTCGCGGAAGGGAAGAAGCTCAGTGAAGCCACCTCAAGCTCGGGGTAGCTGCGTTTCTGCCAGCGGCGACTACGATGCGCGTTCACCTCAATCAGCACGGCACCCAGTACTCCGGCGCCGATAGAGAGCATAAGAAGTTCCGTCGACGGCATCTCAAACTGGTGATACTTGACGAGAAGCGGTACCAGAAGGGCTGCGAAGAAGATACTCAGAAGCGCTCCGAAGAGAAGCATTCGTGCGGTATTGAGTGGGCGTGCTACCGCTGCCAGATTCCACAGCCCCATAATCACCAGGGTGATAAACGATGCCGTTTGAACCTGTCGTATATCCCCTTCCGGACGGAAGATAAACAGCGCCGCCAGGTTTACCAGAACCAGCATCGCCACCACGATAATAGAATTCGGAATCGTGTAATTTAGCACGCGGCGCAAGAATCCGGGCACGTACCGGCGCGAGTTCGGCAGCAGCGCCAGCGCGAAGGAGGATGCGCCCACAATCAGGAAATCTGCGGTCGAGTATTGGCGGGGCAGGAACGGGAAGATCAGCCCCATCAGACCGAAGACCACACCCAGCAGGATCGCAAAGCCGGTCTTTGTTAGGAACAGGTTTGCCACCATTTCGATGTTCGCAATCACTTGGCGGCCCTGTTCCAAGGCAGCGGGAAGCGAAGAGAACTTGCCGTCCAGAAGCACCAGGCGCGAGACGGCTTTCGTCGCGGGTGCAGCGTTACCCATTGCAATGCCGAGATTGGCGTGTTTGAGGGCGAGCGCATCGTTAATACCGTCGCCGGTCATTGCCACGACGTGCCCTTGCTCTTTGAGCGAGATCACCATGTTCTTCTTCTGCTCGGGCGAAACGCGACCGAAAATATTGTGGGTTGCGGCGGCTTCGGCGAGTTCGGGGCCGTCTTCCGGCAGGGTAGAGGCATCAATCGCGCCCGCAGAAATATCCATGCCGGCGGTCTTCGCAGCTGCCTGCACGGTGTACGGGTTATCGCCTGAGAACACCTTGAGGGTTACGCCCTGGCGATTGAAATAGTCCACGATTTCGGGGGCATCGGAACGTACATTTTCGCGGAAAATCACGAAGAGCACGGGGGTATGGTCGGCGGGGATGTGCTGCACCGGGTCTCCGTCATCGTTGCGTACCACGGCGGATGCATGCGCGAGTACCATCGTGCGCAGACCCAATGATGCGAGTTCACGAGCCCGCTCACGTTCCTCGGTGCCCTGGTTCAGCAGAGCCTCGGGAGCGCCGAGAAGCCAGGCTCCCGAAGACTTAAACTCGATAGCACTAAAGCGTAACGCCGATGAGAACGGCACAATGCCGCTGACCTGCTCGGTGGGCGCCTGTTCGAACCCGCCGGTGAGTGCTGCTGCGGTCGGGATTCGCGTTTTCATCATGACCGAACCACGCCAACGCCTGGTCCCAGCCCTGCGGCAGGGATGCGCGCCACGCCTGATTTTCATCGGGTGCTTTTGCCTCGGCCGGAGTAGTCAGCGGACGTACCGAATCGAAAATCACGCCGCCCTCGGTCAGGGTGCCCGTCTTGTCGAAGCACACCGTATCCACGCGGGCGAGCACCTCAACGGCGGGCTGTTCCTGCACCAAAATATTGTGTTTACGTCCCAGAGCCACAGCCGCCGCCGCGAACGCCAAGGTTGTCATGAGCGCCAAACCCTGCGGAATCATAGATGCTACTGACGAAACTACCGCAATAGCAACGTTCTCCCAGAGACCGTCACGATTGACGATCTCAAGGCCGCCTGCCGCGCGCACCTGGCCCCACAGCACGATCGGGATAATGATGGCAAGGCCGAAGGTAATCCACCGCACCACGCGGTCGAGCGCATCGCGAAGCTCAGACTGGATGCGCGAGAACTGACGGGCCTCATCGGAAATTTTACTTGCACGGGACTCGGAGCCCACCGCCGAGAGCAGTACGCGCCCGGTGCCGCCGAGCACGCTCGATGCCGAAAGCACCATATCGCCCGGACGTTTCGGAATCGGGTCATTCTCGCCGGTCAGCAGGGATTCATCCAGCTCTAGCGAGTCGGAGGTTAGGACCACCGCATCCGCAGGAACCTGGTCGCCGCGTTTGAGCACTACCACATCGCCCTCAACCAGGGACTCCATAGGAACCTCGATCATAGCGCCATCGCGCACCGCCGTGATCGGGGATCGGTCAAGCAGAGAGATACGGTCGAGCTCAAGTTTAGCCTTGTACTCCTGCACAAAACCGATAATCACATTCGCCACCACGGCGAACAGAAAGAGCAAATCAGCCCAACGCTGGTACAGAATCACAACCAGACCGCACAGCCCAAGCACCAGGTTAAATACCGTAAATAGGTGTGCCCGCATAATGCTCCACAAGGTGCGGGAAGACTTATTATTCTGAGCATTGACCTTACCGGCGGCGGTGAGCTTAGCAACCTCATCGCTGCTGAGCCCGTGAACAGCAAGCTCTTGAGAACCGCTGTGTGCCTGAGCAGAATATTCGGGAACATAACCGGAGGCTTCAGACAGCATTGTCTTGTGCTGGTCAGAACTCATGGATGGGGTACTCTCCTTCGTGGGGTAGGGGAAGAGTAATACATACGGTTTGGGCTGCACCCGGGCGAGTTCAGACTTCTTATCACGAGAAATAACCCTGCGCCGGGCATTACTTTATTCTAACAAGTAACCATGGCACAGGGCTTATATTCCGAACTGGGAATATACTGAGAATCCGTCGGATACCGGCATGAAATATTCGGGGTAGCAGCCCAGAAAAAGGACGACTCAAAGCACAGTGCCGCTCTATCGCCGCGGCAGAACCAGAGGCCGCTTCGTCACCGGATGCTCCAAAACCTCAATCGGATGCTGATACACACGGCTCAGCCGCTCCTCGGTACACACCTGGGCAGGGGTACCGTTGGCAGCCACACGGCCCCTATCCAGCAGCACGATCCTATCCGAATACGCCGCCGCCACATCTAAATCATGCAGAACCGCCAACACCGCCGTACCCTCGGCGGCAAGCTCCCGGCTCATCTGCAGAGTCTGTTCCTGATGCTTAATATCCAGCGCCGCCGTAGGCTCATCCAAGAGCACTAGGGGAGTCTGTTGCGCAAAAATACGGGCCAAATGCACACGCCCACTTTCGCCGCCCGAAAGGGTTGTCACATCGCGATTTGCCATCATCTCTGTATGCGTGCGCGCCATCATCTGCTCGATCACGGCGTCGTCCTCATGCGCACGCTTGGTACCGCGCCACGGGGTGCGCCCCATCGCCACTACCTCGTGCACCAGGTACGAAAACGCCACCTGAGTTTTCTGCAGCAGCAGGGCACGCAGGCGCGCAAGCTCAAGATATGAATACTCACCCACCCGCTTATCCTTGAGCAGTACCGCGCCGGAATCAGGCTTAATATCGCCCGCAATAACCCCCAAAATCGTGGACTTACCGGCACCATTGGGACCGATGAGCGACACAACCTCGCCTGCCTGAACCTCAAAAGAGACATCCTCTAAGATGCGCCGCCCACCCACCGACAGCGACACCCCATCAACAATAAGCATTAAAGACCTCCCTTCCCCATCGAACGGCGCAACAGGAAGAAGAACGTAGGGCCACCCACGAGCGCCGTAAAAATACCGATCGGCAGGTCAGAGACCGGAATGAGCGTGCGCGCCCCCAAATCGGAAAGCGCAATTAACAGCGCCCCGCCCAGTGCCGAAGCAGGCAGCAGCAAACGGTTAGACGGCCCCAAAATAAGCCGAAGCAGATGCGGAATAATCAGCCCCACAAAGGCGATAATGCCCGCATGAGCCACCGCCGCACCCGTCAAAAGCGCCGTAGCAGCAATCGCAACACCGCGCAGACGCTCAACGTTCACCCCGGAATGCTGCGCTGCGCGCTCGCCCAGCGCCAACAGATCAAGTTTGCGTGAAATCATCAAGCACATGATCAGCCCCGCTACGATCACGAACCACACGCTGGCAAGAGCCTTCCACGTAGACCCGTTGAGCGATCCCATCTGCCAGAAGACGATGCGGTCGCGGCTGACATTATCGGCCAGGTACAGGCAGAACGCGATTGCGGCGTTTGCCACTGCTGTTACCGCAATACCCGTCAAAATCATGGAGAGAACTTTCGCCCGACCTGAGGAACGCGAGAGAAAATAAACCAGTGCTGTTGCCGCGAGGGCACCGCCGAAGGCGAAAGCTGGAACCGTGTAAATATCGAAGAATTCGAGATTGAAAACGACCGCTACACATGCTCCCACTGCGGCGCCTGAAGACACACCGATAACCCCGGGCTCGGCCAGCGGGTTACCGAAAACCGCCTGCATGACCGCGCCCGAGCATCCCAGGGCAGCGCCCACGAGCAGCCCCAAAAGCACACGCGGAAAACGAATATTCCACAGGGTGCTGTCTTCAAGATAGGCGGTCGGATCCTTGGGAATCATACCCAAGCGGCGCCCCAGCGAAGCCATCACATGATCAGTCGGAATATTGTACTGACCCAACCCCGCCGACACCACGGTTATGACGATCAGGGCAATACTCAGAAAGCCAAAAGTTGCGAGAATACGGATGCGGCGTTTGCTGCGATAATCCGAGCTGGGTGCCGCCGCATCGGTGCGGTTGGACGAATTCACAGGTGGAGCCTCTTAATGCTGGGGTGCATAGATAGCGCGGGCTAGGGAAAGCAGAACAGCGGGGGTATTCGGACCGTAGGATAGAATCTGCCCGTCGTTCATATCAACCACGCGCCTGCTCTTTCCCGCGTTCGTTTCGGCAACCCCCGGACGTGCCAAGAATCCATCCAAGCCGCCGGTGGATTCCACGCCGTGAGTCATGGTCAAAATGACATCCGGGTTCACCTTGACCAGCGCCTCGCTATTCGCGGGAACAATGTTGCGCGTTCCCTGCTCGGAAGCCACATCTCTGCCCTCAAGCGCGGCAATCAGATCATCCGCGCCGGAACCCTTGCCGAGAATGAAGAATACCCCGGCGTTACCACGCACGTACAGGAACGCCATTGACAGTTTCTTATCGCCTTCAGGGGCAACTTCTTTGATGGTATTCAGGGCATAATCGAGGTCTTTCTGCACGCGCTCGGCGACCTTATCGCCCGCCTCCTGCACGCCTAAAGCCTGTGCCACAGCCTTGAGCTGGGGAATGATCTTATCCATGCGCCTCTCATGGTCGAACACCACCACAGTCACGCCCGCATCGCGCAGTTGTTCAACAACTTCTTCGGGACCATTGCTCTTATCCCAGAGCACAAGATCGGGGTTCGTCGCGAGAATCGCATCCGCGTTCAGGTCGTGGCCGTTCTGAGTGACGAGCGGCAGCTTCGCTAGCGAAGACTCGGTTGAAGACGTTACACGACCGACCAGACGATCACCCAAACCCAGCGAGATGACCTCTTGCGCGAGAGTGCCGTACAGATCAAGAGCCAGGATGCGGTTCGCCGACTTAACAGTCACCTCATCGCCCTTGAAATCCTTGAAAGTCACGGGAAGCTGCGGGGTGGGAGTCTCAACCATCGGCTGAACTTCGGGGGTGTTCTTCGCGCTGCTGGGACCCGTCAGCGATTTCGGATCGGAAGAAACATTGCTCTTGAGCTCCTGCGCAAGGTTCTCAAGCTCAGACTTGGTGGTCTGTTCATCAACCACGGAATGCGAGGATGCGCTCGTGCTGCCCGGATTTTGGGTGCCGATGCCGCATCCGGAGATAAAAAATATGGATGCCGCTAATAGCGCGGCGGTAACCTTCTGCGATGCGCTCGCTCTGCCGTGCCGGTGTCTGGGGCGTGTTGTTGCGCCGGGGTGTGAGAGACGAAAAGCCATATGAAGAGTTCCTATCGGCTAAAACTGTGAGTGTATGTATTCGTGATGAGAGCGTGTGCTTAGGGTGAGGGTGCGGGTAGTCGATACTACCCGCACCCTGGCGCATCCGGTGAGCTATGAGGTGCGGATGCTGCACCGAGGAATAAACCCGAGCCTAAGAATCGCCGCATATGCCGGTGGTTGATAGGCCGATCTTAGGTTTATTCGGAGCGCTCAGACATCCTGGAGGACTTGCGACGGCGCGTGTACAGTACGGCACCAATACCGGCGACCAGAGAGGCCAGACCACTAGCAACCCCAGCCTCTACACCGCTGGCACCGGTATGCGCCAGACGACCATGAGAGCCGCGTGCGTTGAGAGATTCGCATCCCTGACCCTGATATACGGTTTCGGTCACAGTTTGGGTGGTCTGGGTTTTGGCGGTGTTGCCCGCGGGCTGTGTACCCGAAAGCGACGCTGAGAAGCTCAGCGGAGCCATATCCTTACCCGCCTCGTAGAAACCTGCAAACGCTTTAGCACCCTCAGCGGTAATGGTAGTGCCCGCACCGCTGATGGAAATTTTATCGCCAGAGACCTGCAAACCGCTCACATCAACGTTGAGCAGAGCAACTTCACCGTAATTCTGTGATTTGCCGTCCATATCGTTGCCGACCACCGTTGCGTAGAGAACCGCGGTCTTGCCGTTGATCTCCAGACGCGGGTTTGAGATGGTGGTGTCCAGAATTCCGTGGTGTCCGGTGAAATGCACCGAACCGGTGAAGGAAATCGAGCCCTTACCATCCTGAAGGAACCCGTACCCTTCGCCCACTGGAAGGCATTATTGGAATAGGTGGTACCGTTCAGATCCCAGCTGCCGTTAGCGATGCCGCCGCGAATGTAGTTGCGGAAGGAATCGCGCACGCCCCATCCAAGATCTGCGCTGGCGACCTTACCATCTGCGGATGCGGCCGGTGCTTTGTTCGCTGCCTTAACGGGAACCTGCTTGGTCACGGTCACCGGGGTGCAGACGGGCTGGGCGGGGTTCTTTGAGACGCTGCTGAAGGAACCGCTCTTACCGCCATTCGGGTGTGCAGCCGGGGTGGAGCCGTTACGGGAAGGGGAGGCACTGCCGCCGCCATTGTTCACGGAACCGCCAAAGTTCGTGCCGCCAATACCCGCATTCGCGTTATTACCTAGGTTCGTCGAACCGCTGCCGGTGTTAGAACCCTTAACCGTGGTGTCGGTAACCTTGTTTTCCACCAGCTGAGAACCGAGTTTTGCGCTGAAGGAGAGCGGAGCCATAGCGCGCTTGTCGGCGTCATTGTACTGCCCGGCGAAGATTGCCTCGGATCCTCGACGGTAACGGTAACGGCTGCATTCTTAGCCGAGAGCACGTTATTTTCTAAGGTTGCACCGCTCAAATCGACCTCGGCAAGTACAAGATCTTTGAAGGTGCGGTTTTCGCCCTGCATGTTGAGCGCTTCGGCGTCGACAACCAGGTATCCCTTGCCCTCTTTGATGACTAGGCGGGTGTTCTCGAAGCTGCTGTTGAGCTGGCCGTGATGCCCGCTAATGTGCACCTTGCCCGCGAAGTTGATCTGACCGGTCTTCGTGGACTCATCGTACGAGCCGGATGCGCTGGTAAAGTCCAGCCCGCCCGCCGCATTCTTCGACAGACCCTCGACGGTGATGTTACCGCGCGCAATGGTGTTGAGGTAGTGCAGGAAGGAATCACGAATATTCCAGGTCAGGTTGCCGGATTCAATAATGTGCCCTTGACCTTTCGGCACGTCGGTTCTCGGCGCTGCATCGGTAGCCGGAGGCTGAGCCGGTGCGGGCTTAGCGGCTTCCGAGCTTTGTGAGGGCTGCGGTGCCGGTTGAGAGCTGGGTGCTTCGCTGGGCTTTGAAGGGGTTGAGGCAGGTGTCTCAGAAGTCTGAGAGGGCTGTGGTGCCGGAGCTTCGGAACTCTGTGAGGGCTGCGGTGCCGGTGTTTCAGCAGGTTTACTTTGCTCTGGCGCAGGCTGAGATGGCTCAGGAGCTGGATCGGCAGGCTTGCTCGGTTCTGGTGCAGGCTGAGATGGCTCAGGAGTAGGATCGGCAGGCTTCTCCGGTGCCGGGGCCTGCTTGGTAACGAGCTTTGCGGAGAATGCCAGCGCATCCAGCTCTTGACCTGCCTGGTAGAACCCGGCAAACACCGAGGTCGCTTCTGCGCTGAGTTTCACCTTGGTGGCATCAGATGCTGCCAAGGTCAGCTGCCCGCCCTCGTTTTTCAGGGAGGAAGCATCGAAAGCACCAATCAGCGTGTGATCGTGCTGTACGGGCGGGTTCGGGGTGGTGTTGCCGTTATAGGGGCGTTCGCTGATATTTGCGTATAGGCTGCCCTGCCCGTCTTTGATGACAAGTTCCAAGTCGCTGATAGTTACTTCGAGCACGCCGTGGTGCCCGGTGTACTTCACACTGGAGCCGGTGAATTTAACGTGGTACGAACCGTCTGCCTCGACGGTACCTTCAGCGGCGGTGAAGTGATAAGAACCATCCGCATTGGAGGTAGCACCGGTTAGTTCCTGCGAACCACCGGCTACAGGACCGGTAATGTATCTGCGGAATGAGGATTTGACGCCCCAATCTACGGATGCATCCTGCAGGCTTTGTGATGCGGCAGCTGGCGCCTGCTCAGAGACGATCTGCGCGGTCGGTGCGGGTTGGTTCGCTAGGGCGGGAGTGGCGGCGATGCCACTGAGGCCAACGGCGGCAGACGCTAGAAACGCCCATGAGCGCTTCGCGTTATGCGACATAGACATGTGTGTCCTTTATTCGTGGTTTTAGTAATGAGCAGTCTTAGTCTAGACCTATTAGCTAAGACTTGTGTAGCTTTAATTGTAGTACTTTGCTTTAATGATGAGGTTCCCCTTAATAAAATTTTTTTGGTAGCGGTGTTGCAAAACCAAAAAAATTTAGTGACACTATGTCATTTATTGATTTGGTGACACTGTGTCATCAAAAATATTCATGACTCTCAACTCAATCAGGAGGCGTTCCATGACCGCCATTATTACCCCCGAAACCACCTCTCCCGATGCTGTCGAACAGCGGTTTTCGGCCCGGCTAAAAGCTAGCACCAAGCGTGTGCATGATAATGCCGAGCACTCTACCTTTATGGAAGATTTGATGGGCGGAAAACTCGATACTTCCGCGTATTTACGCCTCATCAACCAGTACACCTATATCTATGAGGCTTTGGAGGAAATCTCTCAGAATCTGCGTGAATCCGGTAACCCACTGACCGATCCTTTCACGCTGGAAGGGTTGGATCGTACCGCCGCGATTCACCATGATATTCGTGCTCTAGGGCAGACCGAGATTGACGTCCCGTTGCCAGCGACTATCGAATATGTGGCGCGTATTAAGGCGACCGCGCAGGCTCCCGAGCGGTTCTTGGCGCATCATTATTTGCGCTATCTAGGAGATCTCTCGGGTGGGCAGGCGGTGGCGGCTCTGGTGGCGCGCCATTACGGTATTGCGCGGGATGCGCTGACCATGTACTCGTTCCCGCAGCTTCCCAAGCCGAAGGTCTTCAAGGATGGATACCGGGAGCTTCTTGATCGTGCTCCTTTGAGCGAAGAGCAGCGTGAAGCCCTGATTGACGAGGCTATGGAAGGATTCCGTATTAATGCCGCGCTCTTTGCCCAATTAGGTGAGCAGGATGGCTGTCTGTAAGCGTCTCGATAGATGTTCAAAGTTCGCGTTTGAGGTATATCGGGACCATTTGTGACAGATTGTTACACTTGTATAGACAGTACCTCAGAGTGTTTATTATCACTGAAAAATATACGTAAATAACCGTTATATGACGTTTGTATGACAGGTTCACATGCGTGCCTGGAAAATCTCCGTGTGACGCAGAAATGCAAGGATGCGGTGGTTCCCCAGAGGGGCAAACCACCGCATCCTTCGTTACAGAGGCAGTATCTCTCACGTTAGGGAAGAAGCGACAGCCTTCGGTTCTTCAAAACTTTTGTCAGCTGTTTCAGGCGATGGGAATCGAAGGGCAGCTCTTCCTGAGCCTGTTCCAGCATGCTCTCGGTAGCGGAAAGAACCTCGCGAAGTACTCGGTCAGCAATTTTGGCAGATATTCCTAGTTCATGAGCAAATTCAAGGAACTTGCGGCGTGATAGCCCATCACGTTTACCGCTGAGAAGAATCGCCATGTTTTTATCCCCATAAGGTGCCGTAGACGGAATGTCGTAGATGGGCGAGAGCTCGTATTGTCCTTTACGGTTCTCTACAATTGACAGATTTTTAGCGTGTAAATCCCCATTTCCGGTGAGCCATGCGTAGACAAACTGCCGAAAAATTTCGGGGGCGGCAAGGCGGGGCGAAAAGACCTGTCGAAGAATAACATGGGCACATTGCTCAGCCGTCAGATTATACTTATCCGCCGGATAGCGGTTATTGAGCTGGCATGCATCTTCAACGGCAAGGCGGTGGGCTGCTCCATGCTCATCTACGTACCGGTCAAAACGACGGATAAGGAGCCCGGGGCGCCCAGTAGCATCATGTACAAGACGGTGAGAAACGACTCCGGGTGATGCATGTATTCCGTGGGCTATCGTGAGAAAAAATGCTTCGTTTTCCACTACGTGCGGGTACTCGGGAGGAGAGACTTTAAGAAGATAAAAATCTTCGTTACTTTGCAGCGGGATCGTAAGCATTTTTCCCGAAACTTTATCCTGAACGCCCGGTATAGAGACAGGGTCTATAACGCTTTGCTGAGTGATAATTTCTGAAAACCTAATGTTGTGGAAGTTTTGGCCCTGGATAATGTCATGCCCATCGGGGACGACAAGCTGGGCGGGCTGGTCACCATGAGGTACCACTTGCACATCCCCAACAGTATCGGCTCCTACTGCAATCAACATGCGGAGCTCGTCGTCCGAGGATACTTTGAGATGCTGACGCAGTCCGGTAAGCCGACGGCCCTCAGGAAGAAGACCTGTAAAGAATGGTGGTAACGCACCACTCCCGTACAGGTATGCTTCCGCGCGTATGGGGAGGGTAGAGGATATAGGTTTGCCGTCGGACTCTATGTAGTTTTCGGCATATGTGTACGCTGTATCGCCGTGGTCTGTTCGGGAAAGATAGCCAGCGATGTTCCCCTTTTTATAGACGTCTGCAAGGATTTCATGCATTAGCGCTCCCGAGGGATGAGATCGATGCCGAGGGTGTCGAGTACGGCGGTTACTTTGTCAAAGGCGATAGACTCGCGCCCTTTTTCGAGATCGCGGATCGTGCGCTCCGAGACTCCGGCAAGAAGCCCCAAATACTCCTGCGTAATCCGAAGTTCGCGGCGATGCTCGCGAACGATCTGGGCGAGCGAGCCCTTTAAGTCCCGTGGCACGAGCGCATCCTTTCTATGAGTCTGAAACCCTATAAATCGGCAAAATAATTCCGAATTCATGCCATTATGGCATGAAAATTGGTGAAAACACTATATTTCGGCAATATTTTGCCGATCTACGTAGTTTTAGGGGGCAGAGGGAGGAAAAATCGTGCTTTTCGGCAGAATATTTCCGATTTTTAGGCTTCCTGATAGCCGTCATGCGGATGCGGCGGCTCCCCAGAGAGAAAACCACCGCATCCTTCGTTACCGCCGTATGCGCGTTTTAACTCAACTGCACATGACACTACCTGCTGCTACGCGGCCTGAGGCTCGGGTTCGGGACCCGCCGTGACCGCGCGATCGCGATTCTGCGCTATGCGCACGACCGGGGTGAGCGCCGAACCTGCCCAAAGAGCCATGACCGCATAGAGACACAGGATCGGCACGGTCGAAAACAACAAGGCATACTGCGCAAGATGGTTGAGGCTGTTGAATCCGCCACCGATGGCGGCACCCAGCCACATAGGCGAAATATATAGACCGATAAACGCCACCCACGTCAAAACACGTGCGGTACCGGATAACCAGGCAGGCAGGTGCGCAAAAAACAGGGGGAAAGCATCAAGAATAAGCGTCATGATAATCAGCGGGAGCATGACGTTATGATGCGACCAGCTGATGGGGGAGATGCTCACCATCAAAAACCCGCCGACCGCCACCTGAGATAGCACAAGATTACGGCGAATAAGCTGGCGCAGAAGCACCGCACAGAGACCGATCGTAGCAAGAACAAGGGCGTAATATACGGGCCTCAGGGTAGGCTCACGCAGACCCAGGTGCATCAGCCAGCCTTGAATCGAAATATTATCGGCGAAGTTAATACCTCCAACACGGCCGGAATCTGAAACGGCGCTCGTCCAGAACGTAACTGCCTGCTGCGGAAGGAAGATAAACCCAAGAAGAATGGTCGTGCCGAAAGAAGCGCCTAGGGTAAGGATGCCGCGCCAGTCTTTGCGCATGAGCAGAATAAGGCCGAAGGCAAGCGGGGTGAGCTTAATACCGCCCGCGATGCCGATAAGCGCACCCCGGGGAATGCGGGTTGCCGGTCGTATAAAATCGGCAAGCACCAGCGTAAGAATGATGGGGTTGATTTGTATCAGCGAGAGCCCGCGCCGCCACGGCCCGGTCATAATAATGATGAACGTGAGAGCAGCGATGATGCCGTATGTGCCGAGTCTTTCCTGGAAAGGGATGCTGTAGCCGCGGTCGGTGGCGTAGTTATAGATAAGGGTTGCCAGCCACCATGCAACACCGATGCTGATCGCATACATGATGGCGATACCCACCCATGCGGGCAGAAAAGCGAACGGTAAGAACACGAGCGCGGCAAAGGGCGGGTAGGTGAAGGGCAACCTAAAGTCGCCGTACTCCAGGAGATTGCGGGCGTAGAGATCTTTGTGCATGCCGTCGTTATCGAAGATGGTCATGGCACCGAAACGGTAGACATTGAAGTCTAGTCCGCCCGTGAACTCGATATAGATAAGCCAACCGATAACAAAGAGAGCGAATGCCGCGAGCGTTATTCTGCCCGCTTTAGGTATGTCTGGCGTAAAGACCTGCACGGATGGTGCTGCGGTCATGGTGATCTTTCTGTTGTGTCTGTGCATTTTTTTGGATGCGGTTCGGCGGGGCGAATGTGTTATCGGTGTGAACGGTTTATGTAACCTATCCTCCAGTCTAGCGTGTGAAAGCGCAGGTGGGGAGTGCCTTGAGGCAGAAAAAGGCTCTTGATGTGAAGAAAGCGTTGGAAACTCCGCTTTATTCACATCAAGAGCCTAGCTGTGCCGATAGAGGGATCTAGCCCTGCGCCACCTCACCAAAGTGAGCTGCCATGGTGCCTTCGTGAGCGGCACGCAGCTCATCAAGGTTGATGGAGACCTCGTTTTGGAAGTCAAGCGCGTTCGAGAGCGCATCCACTACGCCGATGCGCGCGAACGGGAACTGCCGGGCGGTGCACATATCCTTGAAACGCACCTCCTCAGAACGCGGTACGGAAACCACCACGCGACCTAAGGATTCCGAGAACAGCAGGGTGAACAAATCGAGCCCGTCGCGTTCGGCAACTTCGCCCAGCCCGATGCGCGCCCCAGTGTTGAAACGCAGGCAGGCTTCTGCGAGTGCTGCGGCAAGACCACCGGCGGCAACGTCGTGTGCCGCATCGATCATGCCGTCACGCGACATATTTACGAGCATATCGCCAAGCTGACGTTCAACCGCCAGATCAACCTTCGGGGGCAGACCACCCAAGTGTCCCTTGAAACGCGCCCATTCTGAACCGTCCAGCTCGTCATGCGTAGTACCCAGCAGGTAGATGGCCTGACCATCGTGTTCCGAGGCCCAACCCGAAGGGGTGCGCCGGGTAACGTCGTCCATTACGCCCATCATCGCGACCACAGGGGTCGGATTAATGGCCTTACCTCCGGTCTGGTTGTACAGCGAGACGTTACCACCGGTGACCGGAACACCTAGCTCCATGCAGCCGTCGGCAAGACCGCGTACGGCTTCCGCAAACTGCCACATGACGTCCGGATCTTCGGGGGAACCGAAATTCAAGCAGTCCGAAACCGCGACCGGGCGGGCACCCACGGTTGCCACATTACGGTAGGCCTCCGCCAGGGATGCACGCGCGCCCTCATACGGGTCAAGGTAGGTAAAACGTGGTGATGCGTCAGTCGCCAGCGCGACCCCCAAGTTGGTGTGCTCATCCACACGCACCACACCTGAATCATCCGGCATAGAGAGGGCTGTGTTGCCCTGCACGTAGCGGTCGTACTGGTTGGTAATCCAGGATTTGGAGCACATATTCGGGGATGCCATGAACGCCTTGATAGCCTCGCCCAGCTGTTCGCCGCGCGGGCGTGCATCGTCGGCAGCGGAGCCTGTGAAATGGTCTGCCTGGAGTGCATCCTGACCAGCCGGGCGCGCATAGGGGCGCTCATAGGTGGGACCATCGTGCGCCACAGTACGCGGGTCTACATCAACGATCACCTGGCCGTCCCATTCAATGGTTAGGCGACCGGTATCGGTCACCTCTCCCAAGAAGGAGTACTCCACGCCCCATTTCTTCATAATCGCCTCAAAACGCTCGACGTTCTCGGGCGAAACGACCGCCATCATGCGTTCCTGCGATTCCGACATCAGAATTTCGCCGGGGGTTAAGGTGGGGTCTCGCAAGAGTACTTTGGTAAGGTCTACATGCATGCCGCCCTCGCCGTTGGAGGCGAGCTCACTGGTTGCACAGGAGATACCGGCAGCGCCGAGATCCTGAATGCCTTCGACCACGGAACCCTTGAAGAGTTCCAGGCAGCATTCGATCAGAACCTTCTCGGCGAAGGGATCGCCTACCTGCACTGCGGGTCGCTTGGAGGGCTTGGTGTCGTCAAAGGACTCTGAAGCCAGCACGGATGCGCCGCCAATACCGTCGCCGCCGGTGCGTGCCCCGAAGAGCACTACCTGATTGCCCACACCGGATGCGTTTGCCAGGCGAATATCTTCGTGGCGCATAATACCGACTGCCAGGGCATTGACAAGGGGGTTTGCCTGGTAGCAGGCGTCAAATTCGGTCTCGCCGCCAATATTGGGCAGCCCCAGAGAGTTGCCGTAGCCGCCGATGCCCGCAACCACACCGCCGACCACGCGGGCGGTATCCGGGTGGTCGATAGCGCCGAAACGCAGCGGATCCATAACCGCGATCGGGCGTGCACCCATCGAAATAATGTCACGCACAATACCGCCCACTCCGGTTGCCGCACCCTGATAAGGCTCAACATAGGAGGGATGGTTGTGTGACTCGATCTTGAAGGTTACCGCCCACCCGTCGCCGATATCGGTTACGCCAGCGTTCTCGCCGATGCCGACCATCAGGTCTTTTTTCATCTCATCGGTAACCTTGGCACCGAATTGCTTCAGGTGCACTTTCGAGGATTTGTAGGAGCAATGCTCGGACCACATGACCGAGTACATGGCCAGCTCGGCCGCGGTCGGGCGGCGGCCCAGAATCTTCTTGATGTCTTCGAACTCGTTTTCCTTTAACCCCAGCTCTGCCCAGGGGAGTTCAGTATCGGGGGTTTCCGCCGCATGCTCGACGGTATCGAGGTTAAACTGCTTCTCGCTCATCGCTTGTGTCTATCCTTGTCGTCGTGCGTCTAGCGGGCGTTGATCAGGTTGGAAAGAGCGGAGGTGAAGACGCCCAAGCCGTCGGCACCGCCTCGTAGTGAAACATCGCCGAACCCGGAGGATGAGGGACCAAAACCGGGCTCAACCGCGTGTTCTGGGTGGGGCATCAGACCGACGACGTTTCCGCGTTCGTTGCTGATACCGGCAATATCGTGGCGTGAACCGTTCGGGTTGAAACCCACGTATCGGAACACCACGCGATTCTCGGCTTCGAGCGCCTCTAAAGTTTTGGCGTCCGCCACGTATTGACCGTCCTGGTTTTTAAGCGGAACAACAATCTCTTGCCCAGGTTCGTAAGATCCGGTCCACGAGGTAGCGTTATTTTCGATGCGCAGGGTTTGGTCACGGCAAATGAACTTGCGGTGATCGTTCTTAATCATGGATCCGGGGAGCAGATGCGACTCGGTGAGAATCTGAAAACCATTGCAGATACCCAGCACCGGCAGGGGAGCAGAGCCCGATGTTCCCGCTGCATTTGCCGCTGCGATGACCGAATGCATGACGGGTGCTTTTGCGGCGATAGCGCCTGCACGCAGGTAGTCGCCGTAGGAGACCCGCCGGGAATGATGACGGCATCAACGTTTTTGAGATCTTCGTCGTCATGCCAAAGTTCGACGACGGTTCCGCCCGCTAACCGTACGGCACGCGCCGCATCGCGGTCATCGAGGGTGCCGGGGAAAGTAATAACGCCGATGCGCGCATCAGCAAAGTCGGGGTTAGGTGCCGAGACGCTGAAGTCGCCAACAAGGGGAACTTCGTGTGCTGCGAGTGATTCTGCCATGCTCTTAGTCCTCCAGAACCGAGACGTTCACAACGTCTTCGATGACGGGATTTGAGAGTAGCTCTTCTGCCGCTTGGCGTGCCTGCGCAAGATGCTCTTCGGTAGCTTCGCCTTCGACGGTCAGCTCAAAACGCTTGCCTTGGCGAACGTCGGTGAAGGAATTTAGACCGATACGGGGCAGCTCGTGAGCGATAGCTTTACCCTGCGGGTCAAGAATTTCGGGCTTGAGCATAACATCAACAACAATACGGGCCATGTGCGGGCACTCCTTGGGTGCGTGAGTTCTGATTGAGCCGTCTTAATGTTACCGCAAGCACGCTTCTTGACGCCCGTTCGGCGAGCGAATTTTGACCGCAGTATTCAGTGAAAGAGCGGCGGGTACGGGAACGTGAAACTAGATGTACAGAAATATGAAGATACCCATGGTGAGCTATGCCTTACCAAGAAGAAAGTGTGGAATCAAAACTCCTTGTAGGAAAGCGTAATAATTCTTCTCAAAAATCGTTCTCTGTGAGCGAACATCGGAATTTTGAAGTCTTTAGCAGGTGATGTTTCAAAACTGCGGATTAAAGAATAATTTTGAAGATTACGCATATCAGGATGCGCGCCTCAGCTAGTTCTCAAGCGTCGTGTCAATGTTTAAAGTATGCTTGAGCGGTAAACTAATCTCAAAGTTGCTGACTTCACATAAACTATTTACATGTAAATTATAAAAACCAATCTCGCATGCTGTATAGTATATTTCCGTTGTAAACTTTTGCTCCAGAAAAGTGACATCAACGATTCATTTTGCTCACATTTTGTTTAAAGTGATTATGTTCACAGGGAATGCATGATTACAAATTCTCTAAGAGCGTGTATGATGTCGCGCCAGTTTTCCAATGGCGCCTCATCGCACTCCTGCCATCACCACTGGCAGAAAACAAAACGGGCAAACCCTGAGCTGCATCAACCGCATAACCACCGTGGCTTGAAGAGGCATAGCGCGCGGCTATGTTAATTCACTCCGTTCCACCGAGCGGAATGAGCCATCATTTCCGGGGTGGGCGGTGATGCACCGCGCTGAGTCACCGCACAAGCCGTGCAGGACAATCACCACTAAGTAAATAACGATCGCTGAAAATATTCACCGAATACATGCGAGCTTGAAAAGTTTGGCACTTCAGAAAAGCTCGAAGATGCTCCTCGGGACGAAAAAGACAGGCTATCGCGATAGATAAACTCAACCACAAGTATTTCTCCCTCGTTTTCCGGCGGGGGAGAAATTAGTTTAAGCCACGGCGGCGCGATCGAGAGCGCCCTTAACCCGGCTCAAGACGCGACGGCGCAGCGTTACCGAACGCTCCGAAAGCTCGCGTTGATACCGCACATACTCGGCTTTACCCTCGGGGGTCTCTACCTTAATAGGCTCATAGCCCCACTCGAGAAGGTCGTACGGTGCGGCGCGCATATCGAGTTCGCGCGCATCCCAGGCAAGCTCAAAGCAGTCCATCACGAGCGCCGAATCGATGAGAGGGATCAGCTTGTATGCCCACTTATAGACGTCCATATTGGCGTGCAGACAAGCGGGCTGTTCTAGTGTGCGCTGTGCTTCACGGGTGGGCTGCAGCTCGTTCATGGGCGCCGCCTGAGGCATGAAAAACCGGAACGCATCGAAATGCGAACAGCGGATGCGGTGGGACTCAACAACCCGGTCGGTGCCTTCAGCACCCAAGCGCAGATCCAGGTAGTCGTGACGAATATTGTTCTGAACTGATTTATACGCCATCGCCCATTCGTGCATACCAAAGCATCCAAAAAACGCTTTTTTATCGGCTGTATTTGACAGAATTTCGCGAGTGAACGTGAGGGCGGTGCCGCGTTTGTCCACGAATTGGGATACGTCCACGAGAACCGCGTCGCCGCGTTCGGCATGGGTATGTGCATCGTCGGGGGAGAGCCCGGCTAAGATGAGCTCGTCCTCGGTTGCCGCACGGTAGAATTTCCAGTTGGTGCGTTCGGCGGCATCCAGCAGAATGACGCCAGCCCCCGGATGCCAGCGCTTGAACTGACCGGGCTTGAGCGTGTAGTACGTAAACAGAAAATCCTCGACCGGATGCGCCTGACCGCGCTCGCGTCGCCGCACAAACGGGTCCGCAAGCGCCCTGCCCGGCGCTCATGCTCCTTCGCATAAGCACGCCAGAGCGAGCCGTCAAGTACTGTCACAGAGTGACTTATCTGCATTCTCCGAAACTAGCGGCCTGTTCCGCCGTATACGGTGGCCTCGCCTTCGGCATCGAGCTCGAAGGCGGTGTGTACCGCGCGGACCGCCTCATCAAGCTTTGAAAGCTCGGTGATAACCGAGATACGAATCTCGGAGGTCGAAATCATCTCGACGTTCACGCCCGCATTGCTCAGCGCCTCAAAGAAGGTAAACGAGACACCCGGGTTGGTCTTCATGCCCGCGCCCACAAGCGAAAGCTTACCCACCGCCTCGTTATAAATAACCTCTTCAAAACCGATCTCGGCCTGGGTCTTCTCAAGTACCTGCAACGCCTGCGGACCCTGCGCCTGGTTGAGCGTAAAGGAAATATCGGTCACGTTCGGGCGGTCGGTCGAGACGTTCTGCACGATCATATCGATGTTAATCTTGGCCTCATTGAGCAGACCGAAAACCTTAGCGGCAGATCCGGGGATATCGGGCACGCCCACCACGGTAATTTTTGCCTGTCCACGGTCGTGCGCAACGCCAGAAATCAGGGGCTGTTCCAAGGGAATCTCCTTCACATGGGTGGGGGTTAGTTCCGCGGAATTTTCCGGGATAACAAGAGTGCCTTCAAGATTCGAGAATGACGAACGCACATGCAGTTTCAGATTGAAACGGCGGGCGTACTCCACGCTGCGCAGATGCAGAATCTTTGCGCCATTTGCCGCCATCTCAAGCATTTCTTCACTTGTGACAGTATTGAGTTTATGCGCGGTTGATACGATGCGCGGATCGGCTGTGAACACGCCGTCCACATCCGAATAAATCTCGCACACATCCGCATGAAGCGCCGCCGCAAGAGCGACCGCCGTGGTATCTGAACCGCCGCGACCCAGGGTCGTAATGTCACCGCTCTGGCGGTTAACACCCTGGAAACCCGCCACAATCGCAATGTTTCCGGCCTCAACAGACCGGCGAATACGGTCTGGATTGACTTCCACAAGCCGCGCCGCGCCATGCACGCCGTCAGTAATCATGCCCGCCTGGGAACCCGTGAAAGACTGCGCCTTCGCGCCTAGATCATTGACCGCCATCGACAGAATAGCCGTCGAGATGCGCTCACCCGCAGTCAGGAGCATATCGAGCTCGCGCGAGGGGGGTAACGGTAGCGGTTACTTCAGCGGCAAGGTCGAGTAGTTCATCAGTGGTGTCACCCATCGCGGAGACGACCACGACCACATCATTGCCCGCTTTTTGGGTGTCCACGATGCGCTGGGCGACGCGTTTGATACCCTCGGCATCCGCGACGGAAGAACCGCCGAACTTTTGGACGATCAGGCTCATTGAATTCTCCAGGTCAGTATTGAGTATGCCACCGGCTAGTTTACCGGCTCTTTACATAGTAGGCGGATGCGGCGCGCGGTGGGAATTGTGCACGTATGTGTATTAGAACGTGAAATATGAAGAACTGTTACGGATGACTCAGCGGAACCGAGCGGTGCACATCCCACTTTTACATAACGGCAGGGCTTATTAGCTCCACGGGTTAACGTATTTGGCACCGGGCAGGGGTGGAACCTCCGGGGTGGGTGTGCGTAAGGGCCCCTCCTGTATTTGCGGATGCGCGCCTCATAATCCTCCGACCGGTGCGCGTGGATGCGGTAGGCATCAGCGCGCGTAATATCCACCGGAATCTGCTCAGCTTGACCCGCCGATTTATGGGTCTCTTGAGAGAAATCTGGCGAGTCTTCGGAACTCGGGGCTTCTGCATGGGCAGAATCATCGAGTGCCTGTTCGATAAGTGCCTCATCCACAGTGGTCTGCGTGCCAGGTGAGGGGGAACTATCCGCACGAGAATTATCGTTCTCCGCGTCGCGGGGGTTGTCAGAGGAAGAGTCCTCGGGCTCACCTTGGGAATTGTCAAGGTCGTCGAACATGCTCCCGCTCCAGCGTTTACGCGGCGCCTTTGGTTCGGCATCCGCGCGCTCACGTTCTGTCTGCTCTTCTTCAACAACCTGCTCAAAATCTTCGGCGGCATTCCCCTGAGCGATACCCGCGCCTTCGCTGATCACGCGGCGCCCCTCAAGCGCGCGCCCGAGCGTAATTTCGTCCGCATATTCCAGGTCGCCTCCAACGGGCAGACCGGAAGCCAGCCGTGAGAGGCGAATGCCCAGTGGAACCAGCATTCGCGAAAGGTAGGTTGCGGTAGCTTCGCCCTCAAGGTTAGGGTCCATCGCTAGAATAATCTCTTGAATACGCTCATCTGCCAGGCGCGAAACCAGCTCACGAATGCGCAGCTGCTCGGGTCCAAGTCCCGCCAGCGGGTTAATAGCCCCGCCCAACACATGGTAACGCCCGGTGAAGGAACGGGTGCGCTCAATCGCCACCACATCCTTGGATTCCTCAACCACGCAAATCAGGCCCGGGTCACGCCGATCATCACGGCAGATAACGCACTGCTTCGTCTCCGAAACGTTGCCGCATATTTCGCAAAAACTCACACTCGATTTGACCTTCGAAATCGCGTTGGTCAGGCGTGCCATGTCTGAGGCGTCAGAGTTGAGAATATAGAAGGCGATGCGCTGCGCCGACTTGGGACCCACCCCCGGCAGGCGACCAAGTTCATCAATGAGATTTTGGACTGCGCCCTCGTACATGCTTCTCCTCGTCTGTGTGTGCTGTGAGCGCGTTGTGCCGCGCTAAATCTGATGGAGCGGACGTTCGTCGATCACCTTGCCGCCAATAACCTTTTCGATGGCGCGCAAACCGATATGAACGCTATTCTCAATTCTCTCGTCGTCATCAGAAACGACATCTTCTTCATCGCTCTGCTCCTGCTGCGCGCGTTGTCCGCGTGCCGGGGCAGTCTCCTGCTCGGATTCGGCGGGCGGCTCTTCGGGTTTTGTTGCCGCTGAATCCGGCCGCTGAGCCAGGGGTGGTAAAGGTGAGACCGGGGCGGATGCGGCAGCCTCCCGAGCCGGCTTATTCCCCGCAGCCAGCGGTGCGGATGCGCTCGGTGCCGGAATATTGCTGAACTCGGCGTTTTCGGCGGTATCTACAGACTCAAGGGAAACTGAGGGGGAAGAGCCCTCACCCTGCGTCTGACCCGGATCCGGCGCGGAATCGTCCACCGGTTCATTGCGGCTACCGGCATCCTGAGGATCTTTATTACCGCTATCCTCACCCTGTTCGTGCGGACTCGGAGAATCCTGTTGCGGAATCCCGCTGCCCGAGGCCGCGAAGGAATCGCGCTCGCCAAAACCGCCCTCGGGAACCCTCGTATTCCCGCTATCTTCGGGTATTTCAGGGGGTACAGGCTCGGTTTCGGGAGGCAAGTTCGCTTGCGCCTCCGAGGATGTACCGGGTTGAGACGGGGAATCTTGAGGCGCTGTATCTTGCGGGGAAGAACCGGGCTGTGATGCTGCGGCGGGCTGGCCCTCAGCCGCATCGTTTGGGCGCATCTCGACGGGGGAATCCTCGGAATCTTGCGGGATAGGCGCGACCTCCCAGGCCGTAATGGGCGCATCCACGCTGGTTGTACCCTGTGATGTAGCCTCTTGCTCGGACGGGACGGGCTGCCCGTGACGGTTCCACGCATCCACGCCGCCACGCGGGCCGTCAGCAATAGGCGCGGGAGCAGAAGACTCCTGGTTCGCGGCGGGTGCCTGGGCAGGGCGTGTATCTGGCTGGGGTTGGGGACGCGCGACCTCGGCACGCACACGCACCTGCTTGCGCAGAAAATCGCTTACGCGCGCGCTCAACTCCGGCACAAAAGAAGCGACCGCCTTGAGCGTAGGCATATCTGCCCGCACATACAGTTCGCCGTTAATCAGACGCACGGGCTCAACCTGCAACAGTTTTTCGGATGCGCCCGGCGCACTCACCCGCGCGATCACGGCACGCCAGTTGGCACGCACCGAGGCAAGCGGGTCTTCTGCATCCGCGACGGTAACGCGCTTGACGGGAGTTTCCTGCGCGGCGGCCGATGGTTCTGAGGGAACCGAACGGGATGGTGTGGGCTCCGAAGGCGCACCTTCGGAAGATCCTGTACTCCCTGCGGCAGAGGCCAATGGCGCGGAGTTCTGAGGCGCGGAACCCTGAGACTGTTGATTCTGGTGCTTCTCTTTTTGCTCGCCTTCCGTTTCAGACTTAGGCACCTGCTGATTCGTGTTCTGCCCTAAAACGGGGCCGCGATGCTGCGCCGTTGCGTTCGTAGACTCGGCACCAGCCACCTTCTTTGTTGATGCTCCGCCGCCTGCCGCCAACGGGGGAGCGGCATGCTGCGCGGGAGCTTGACGTTCGGCAGAACCGCCAGCGCTGGGCGATACGTTATTCTGCGCGGCGGAAGGCGTACTCTGACCCACTGCGGGATTTCCCGAGCGTCCCCCACGTTGAGGCGCACCCGCACCACCGGCGGCAAGACGACGTTCGAGCGCATCCAGTCGAGAGGTCAAGGCGGTAATATCGCCGCCAGCACCGCCCGAATTGCCCGCAGGAACTAGCAGCCGCGCACATAGCAGTTCAAGCTGCAGCTGCGGGTTGGTGGCACCGGTCATAGAGTTAAGCACTTCGTTTACGGTGCTCGCTGCGCCGGTTAGCTGGGCCGTGGCGAAGGCTTGCGCCTGCGCTTTGAGGCGTTCTATCTGGTCGGTGGGAACGCCTTGCAGAATCTGCGCGGCATTCTGCGGTACTGCCTGCACCACAATCAAATCGCGCAGGCGTTCGAGCAGGTCTTCGACGAAACGGCGGGGGTCTTGCCCGGTCGCCACCACCCGCGAAACCGCCTCGAAGAGGGAGGGCGCATCCTGGGCGGAAAACGCATCAATCACGTTGTCGAGAAGTTGGGCGTGCGTATACCCGAGCAGGGCGACCGCGCGGTCGTAGCTAATGCCGGATTCGGTGTTGGCACCGGCGATAAGCTGGTCAAGAATGGAGAGCGAGTCGCGCACGGAGCCGCCGCCGGCACGGATGACGAGTTGAAGCACACCGGATTCGACGGGCACGTTCTCTTCGCCGCAGAGCTTTTCGAGGTAGGGCAGAAGAACTTCGGGCGGTACCAGCCGGAACGGGTAGTGGTGGGTACGCGAGCGGATGGTTCCGAGAACCTTATTTGGCTCTGTGGTGGCGAAGATGAATTTGATGTGCTCGGGCGGTTCTTCCACGATTTGAGTAGGGCGTTGAACCCTTCGCGGGTGACCATGTGTGCTTCGTCAATAATGAAGATTTTGTAGCGGTCGCGCACGGGTGCGAGGGTTGCACGTTCACGCAGGTCGCGGGCGTGGTCTACGCCGCCGTGGGATGCCGCATCCATTTCGATGACGTCGAGGGAGCCGCCGCCGTCGCGGGAGAGTTCGCGGCAGGAGTCGCATACGCCGCAGGGGGTGGGGGTTGGTCCTTGGGCACAGTTGAGGCAGCGTGCCAGGATTCGTGCGGAGGTGGTTTTGCCGCATCCGCGCGGGCCTGAGAAGAGGTAGGCGTGATTGACGCGGTTGTTGGTGAGTGCGGTAATGAGCGGTTCGGTGACGTGTTCTTGCCCGATGACTTCGGCGAAGGTCTCGGGGCGGTAACGGCGGTAGAGTGCTGTGCTCACGGGTGACCTTCTGGTTGACGATGCGGGGTTCTACACTATTTTAGTTCACGGATGCGCGCTTGGGGCTTGGTTTCGTCATCGGCGTGGGATGGTTTATACCTAAATTCTCGCCTGTGAGAAATGGCAGGCAGGTTATCTCAGATAAGTCTCTTGAAAGCATAAAGCGGGAGCATTTTCTTCATTCGGGAGCAATTAAAGTGCTCCCGAATGAAGAAAACGCTCCCGAAGTCTAGAAGAACCTAGAATCCACCTTCGACGCTGAAACGGAAAACATCATTTTGCCAAAAACACTAGAAACCCAGAAACACTTGCCCCTTCCACCCCAAGGGAAACGAGATGCAGGTGCATCATGGCTACAGGATTTCTAAGCGCCTAGGGATGTCAGCAAGCGAGGAACGAGCGTAGCTGACAGGGTCCCTGTAAAGCTGGGAAATCCTGTCAGCCTGATGCACTGTGTAATGCATCCGAAGTTTAACGATAAAACCTCTTACGCAACCGCTGAAGCCTCAGATTCCGAGCGCGCGAGGAAATAAATCTGAGGTTGAAGCCGCGAAGCGTGAGCGAAGCGGGCGCGTGAGCGCACTATGACGGTGTGTTTCTGCTGCGAATGTTTTTGGATATAAAAAACCTCTTACGCACCCGTCATAGCTCGAATACCCTTGCTACCTTCCGGTCCTGGGGGAGTTTTCCAAGATAACGCCACGTAAGAGGCACGTACCAGTCTACCTGATTTTGTGGTGGTTGTGAACTTGGTGTCGGGGCCTTGGGATGCCTAGTGGTATTGGGCACTTTCGTTGGGGCAGAATTGCCTTAGTGTTGGGTTCCCTGTATAGTTTTATCCGTTCGCCCTTTTGGGTGTTTTGTTGGAGGATTCGCCTAGCGGCCTATGGCGCACGCCTGGAACGCGTGTTGGGTTCACGCCCTCGGGGGTTCAAATCCCCCATCCTCCGCTCTTTCCCCGGCTTCGAGTTTTCGAGGTCGGGGATTTTTGTTTTTTGGTGTGCTGACCGGGTTTTATTGTGGCGTTGTGCCGTGTGTTGTGGGCGTGGCTTTTCGGCCTGGGGGAGCGGCATTTTAGAATGTAGATATGATTTTCAAGAAGGTTGGTTCTTCGCGCCCGTATCCTGAGCATCATTTGTCGCATGCTGATTGGGGTAATGTGCCTCCACAGCAGGTGCGTCTTGATGCGCTGATTACGACGCAGAAGACGCTTGACCTTGAGACGCTGCTTGCGGAGGATTCCACGTTTTATGGGGATTTGTTTCCGCATGTGGTGAAGTGGCGTGATGATTTGTACCTGGAGGATGGGGTGCATCGGGCGTTGCGCAATGCTTTGCATCGGCGTGCGGTGATGTATGCGCGGGTGCTTGATTTGGATCAGGTTCCGGGTTTAGCCGGATGCGCTTTCGCTCCCCGCAGCCAACTTGTGGAGATGAAGAAAACCCCTGACGTAGCGGTCGGGGGCTTTCGCGTTTAACGCTGGTTCGTTTTCTGTCGGACGGGGGGCGAGTGTCTTTAGGATGCGACGGTCAGGTTGGTCGTTTTCTCGCTTTTGTTTGCTTGAGTTTCTTCGATTTTGAGGGGGTTCCCGTCTGCATCAAACCGGGCGCCCAGCCCCATCTGGATGAACCTGATGGTACTTTGAATCTGGCGTTCGCGGGTTTGTACGTCGGGGGCGTCTTCGGTGCGTCCGGCGCTTGAGGAGAGCGAACCGTGCACGAGCATTGCAAGTTCGCGAATGTCGTTTTCGGGTATGTATTTTTCGGTGATGGCGTCGGAGAGGATGTTTGCCAAAACCATTTGCAGTTCGCTTACGTGTTTGCCGAGGCGCGCGTATGATTCGGGTGAGAGCATGGAACGCATGGCGGGCCCGGGGGGAAGGTGCCTGCGGGCGAGGTCTTCGATCTGCAAGCGAATATAGACGGCGAGCTGATCGATGGGGTTGGTGACTCCGGCGAGCCCTTCGTCGAGTTCGTGCAGGAACCGTTCGGTTTCGTCAAGGGCGTAGGCAACCAGGAGTTCGCCCATGTCAGCGAAGTAATTGTAGACTGCTGTGCGACCAATACCGGCGTTTTTGGCGACGTCGGTCATGGTGAGTCCGGGGAGTCCTCGGGAGTAGAGGAGCTTCCCGAAAGATTCGAGGATGGCACGTTTGGTGTTTTCGCGCTGAGCGGCGTTTGTTGCGGCAGAAATACGAGGCATAGTGACACTTTACCGCAGAACGTCAATAAATTGCGACTGCGGCACAAAAAAATTACCGAAAAAAACTTGAGATATTTCTCAACGAGCGCATCACGCCCTGACTAGGAATGAAAAATACTGTGCTCGGAAAATTTAGAAGCCCCGGCTTAGAGGTAGCCCAGCCGTGTGGCGGCACGCAAATCGTCCCGAATCAAAGAGGTCAGCGGATACCCACGATGCCCCTGCTTTGGCAGAATACGCAGCATGGTGCGTGCCTGCCGTCCCCGGTAAAATTCTTCACCCTCATGAGCTGCACGCTGCGCTGACCAGATCTGGCCCGCAGAAGCCGGTGCTTTGCCGTCGCGGTCTCCCACATGCCAGCTGAGCAGCATCCCGTTTAGGGAGCGGCTGGGCCCACGGAAACGCTGCGGAATACCGTCGGAACCGCCTCCGCCGATCATGGATGCACCCCCGCCCAGCAGCCAGTCGTTGGAATGCGACAGCAGTTCGTAGGTAATAAATTCCGCTCCGCCCGAATACCCGGCAAGCCAGATGCGCGTGCGATCGTATCCGTATCGTTCGGCGAGGTCGGCGGCAAGGGCACGAAAAACACGACCGTTCCTGCGGGCGCGCACCCACCAGGTGGTTGTGGGGTCATTGAAAACGGGTGCTTCGAGGGTCCCTGGTGCTAACACGGGCACGCACAGCATGCGGTGTTCGCGGGCAATATCGGCGAGGTCGCGTCGCAAACTGGAGGTGCGGCTGAGCAGCCTGCTGTTGGAACGAAGCAGGTAATCGCCGTCGAAGAAGAAAAGAATTCCGGGCGGTTCGGCCTGGGATGCTTCAAGATAGTGTGCGTTATCGACCCGATAGTGCAGGGTTCGTCCGTAGGCACGATAGGGGAGATACCCGATAAGTTCGCTGGAGGAAACGAGCAGGGGCTCCAGAACCGAACCGGCGCGGCGGGCACCGCGCATCGCCGCCGAAATGCTTCGGGGCAAACGCGGGATGTGCGCGGTTGTGCGGCGCACGGATGAGCGAGCAGGTTCTTGGTGACCCATATTTCTAGTTTAAGAGGCGGCAGCCTGCACCGTAAAAAAAGGCTCGTGATACGAATAAAGCGGCGAAACTACGCTTTATCACCTCAAGAGCCTTTTTTAGGGTTCTCACCCAAACGGAGTTACTGGGTAAGATAGTGAGTGCTCGGGTGGCAGACGAGCATAATCTCAAAATAACATTCACATCAAACCTTTCAGGGAGAACTATGTCTACACCCGCTAAGGCACCGCAGGATATTACTACCCCGCCGTGGGCGAAGCGCCGCAGCTATTTTGATCTGCTGCTGGGCGCATCCTGCGTGATTCTGATTATTTCGAATATTGCGGCTACGAAAAGGTATCGAATTCGGGCCGCTCCCATTTGAGCTTCCGCCGTTCACGAACGGCAACTTTATCCCCAGTGATGGTGGTTTCTTCTTGTACCCGCTGGCCTATGTACTCGGCGATGTGCTCTCTGAGGGTGTACGGGTTTAAAGCGCGCTCGCCGGGCTATTATCGCCTCGTTTGTGGCGGCGGCGTTCGCTGCCGGATGCTTCCTGCTGACTGTTGCCCTGCCGCCCGCCAGCTACTATGAGAATCAAGAGGCGTTCGCCATTATTCTCGGTCCCGTATGGCAGATTTTTTTGCCGGGTCGCTGCTGGGGTATTTGACAGGTCAGCTTCTGAACGCATGGGTGATGGTTGCCATGAAGAAGGCCACCTCCGGGCGGTTTATGTGGGCGCGTATGATCGCTTCAACCCTCGTGGGCGAGCTGGCGGATACCATTATTTTCTGTGCGATTGCTTCGCCTATTCTGGGGATTACTAGCTTGGATCAATTCATCAGCTACACCTTGGTCGGGTATGTGTATAAGTGCCTGGTTGAGATTGTGCTCATGCCTATCAGTTACCCGGTGATTGGCTGGTTCAAACGGCACGAGATCGAGTACGACGGTTAGGTTAATACCCCACATCGCCGTGAAAAATTGATGATGTGGCGAGAAGCAGATGGGTTGTCTGCTTCTCGCCATTAATATTTGTGGCGCTGTATCCTTGTGCGGTGGGTGGCGCATCTTATGCACAAATTTGCATTACATCGTGGAACACCCAAAAATAACCAAACTCTGAGAATCATAGGGAAAATCTGTTTCGCCACGCACAAACCCATGCAAAAAGTTGCATAGATGATGCTCGACGCGGGATAGTTATTCGATACGCCTTTGCCACATTTGCTGCAGACCGGGTACCGAGCCGCGCTCGGTTTCGACGCGACATACGAGGGCAGGCGCCCAACCGATGAACGAAAAAATGGAAAGCACCACCTGATGAGTAAAGCACAGGACGCCTCAGCACCTAAGACGGCACCGGCAGAAAACGGCGAACTGAAACGTTCCCTCTCGCACGGTCAAATGACTATGATCGCGATGGGTCTCGCCCTGGGAACCGGCCTCTTTCTGGGCTCTGGTTCCGCCATCAAAATTTGCGGGACCCGGTGCTATCATCGCCTACGCTGTTGGCTCCATGATCGCCGCTATTATCGCAGCGTGCGCGGGCGAAATGGCGGTTCGCCACCCCGTTCCCGGCGGGTTCGGCACCATCGCAACCAGATACCTCAGCCCCTACGCCGGGTATATTGGCCGTTGGGCGTATTGGGCAACTACCGTGCCGCTGACCGGCGCCGAACTCGTGGCGGTTGGCAAATATTTCTCGTATTGGTTCCCCGCAATTCCGCTGTGGGTGACGGTGGCAGCCTCCGGCATCCTGATTCTCATCCTGAACCTGGTGAGCGTTAAATCCTTCGGCGCCCTCGAATTTCCTCTCTTCCATTAAAGTAATTGCGGTTATCGTCTTTATTGTGCTGGGGCTGCTTCTTGTGTTCGTTGGCCTGCCCGGACACACTGCGGCGGGCACCGCAAACCTCGTGAACGACGGCGGGCTGCTTCCCAACGGAATCGGCGCCGTCTGGGTTTCGATGGCAATTGTGATGTTCTCTTTCGGCGGTGTTGAGATGCTTTCTATCTCCGCCGCAGAGGCGCAGAACCCGGCGCGTTCGGTGCGTACCAGTGTCAAGGCCATGATCTGGCGGCTCTCCAGTTTCTACGTGCTCTCGATGTTGATTATTCTGTGCCTGATGCCCTGGCAGCAGGCGGCGCAGACCGGCAAAGACCTCAGCCAATCGCCCTTCGTGATGGTGTTCTCTGAACTGGGCATTCCTTATGCGGCAGATATTACCAACTTCGTGATTCTGATCGCCGCGCTTTCTGGCGCGAACGCCTCGCTGTATGCGGCAACCCGCCTGCTCCACGCGCTTGCGGGCGATAAAATGGCACCCACGTTTGCGGGCACCACGAACCATAACGGCGTGCCCGTCACCGCGCTTATGCTCTCTTTTCTGGGTGTGGTGATCGCATCTGTCATGGCGGTGGCAGAAATCAGTAATATTTTCGAGCTGCTGATGGCTCTGGTCACCCTGTGCATTTTGGTTGTGTGGATTATGATTTTGCTGACCTATCAGGCATACAAGAAGCACCAGGGGAACTCCTCAGGATTCACCGTCTGGGGTGGGCGCATTACGGCGGGTGTGGGGCTTGCCGGGGTCCTTGCTACACTGGTCGCCCTTTTCATGCTTCCCGATTCGAGCGCCGTAGTATCCGTGCAGGTGGGCGTGGTGTTCTTCGCCATTATCTCCGTTTTCTACGTGGTGTTGGCGAAAAAACGCGGCGGTTTCCCGCGTGCCGATCTTGACGCGCTTGCCGAACAACAGAAGGAAGACGCATAGCCTGTTGCTATACCACGAACAGATAGTATTTTGACGAGAAGATAGCGCTATCTTCTCGTCAAAATACTATCTGCTCGCGGTTAATACGGGCGATGTACTACCCTAGAAACACACTCATTCTTTGACATTTTCACAACATCACAGTCCAGGCACTCAGAACCCGAAGAAGGCTTAAACATGACCGACGGCCACACCCCTCAACCTGCTAAGAGGCATAGAAGCGGCGCTGCGCATCCAGCTGGCGGAGCACCACGCAATAAATCCGCCCGCGCCGAACTCAAACGTTCCCTCTCGCACGGACAGATGACCATGATCGTTATGGGCTCGGCGCTTGGCACCGGCCTATTCCTGGGGTCTGGGCGGGCAATCGCTATGGCCGGACCAGCCGTTATTCTGGCGTATGCTATCGGCTCGGCGCTCGCCTCCGTTATAGGCGCGGCCACCGGCGAGATGGCGGTGCGTTATCCGGTGCGAGGTGGTTTCGGCGCTATCGCCACCAGGTACCTTGGTCCCTATGCCGGGTTTCTCACACGATTAGCCTATTGGACCGCAACCGTGGTCATCACCGGCGTGGAGCTGGTTTCCGTAGCCACCTACCTGAATTACTGGTGGCCGCAGCTGCCTCTGTGGGCGGGCATCGCAGTATTCGGTGTAGCAATTATTATTCTGAATATCACGAGCGTGAAATCCTTTGGTGCGCTCGAATTTCCTCTCGTCCATCAAAGTTATATCGGTGATCGCCTTTATTCTGGTGGGTCTGTGCCTGGTATTCTTCGGACTGCCCTCACATGCGGCGGTCGGCACTGCTAATCTTGTCAATGATGGCGGGTTCATGCCTCACGGGTTCGGCTCGGTCTGGCTTTCACTGGCGGTCGTGATGTTCTCATTCGGCGGTATTGAGATGATTTCTATCTCCGCCGCAGAAGCCAAGGATCCTGCCCGATCTGTGCGTTCCAGTGCGAAGGCTATGATGATTCGTTTGGCAACGTTCTATGTGCTGGCGCTGTTTATTGTGGTGTCGATTATTCCGTGGCGTTCGGCGGGCGAGCTGGGCGAGAAGGTCGAAACCTCCCCGTTCGTTCTGGTTTTCGATCAGTTGGGCATTACGGGCGCGGCGCATTTCGTGAACTTTGTGGTGCTCATTGCGGCACTGTCCTCGGCAAATGCTAACCTGTATGCCGGTGCCCGCCTGATGCACTCGCTGGCGACCGAGCGTATGGCGCCTCGCGCATTGGCAGCGGTGAACGCCTCCGGGGTGCCTTCGCGTGCCGTATGGGTTTCCACCAGCGGTGTTGTTATCGCTATTCTGCTGGCGCTGTTCAGCCCGCAAGAAGCATTCCTCTCCATGATCTTCCTGATTATGGTGTGTGCGCTCACCGTGTGGGTGCTGATTCTGCTCGCGTACATTGTGTACCGGCGGGTTGAGGGTCAAAGCTCGGCATTCCGCCTGTGGGGCGGGCGCGTTACAGCGGGCGTGGGCATCATGGTGCTTTTCGCCGTGTGGGTTGCCCTGTTTATGGTGCGCGGTTCGCTCATTCCCGCGATTGTGGGTGTGGGGTACTTCCTGGTTCTGACGATTGTGTACTTTGCGCGTGTGAAACACACACTCACGGTTGATGAGGATGCGTTTGCCGAGGCACAGCAGGCTTCCACTGAGCACGCCACGGCCTTAGAGGAGGAAGAGGAGGCGTTGAAGACAGCCTCCGAATTCGGTCGCTAGAGCGCCTTGCTGATGCGGCGCATGCTGGGTTTCGTCGCTGAAGTGCGAGGTGATGGTTGCTCTGCCGCAGCCATCACCATAATAATTTGCAGGGGAAACCTCAAGTAATAATGATTTTATCTATCATGTAGTACTTGAAGGTTTTGTGGGTATTCTCGAAAGACCGCGAAATTCACAAAAAGTTTTTCTGTAACAAACCCGCAATAATGCATCATAGGCTTACAAGAGGGTCTATAGTTATTGGTGAACCGTATGATCTTGTATGCGTTCAAATGTCTGTGTGTTGGGTGTTCCCCGGAGGCGGTGATGCTTCCGGGGAACATCATATTTAAGACCGTTTAAGACGTCTTGGTGGTATTAGATAGCGTTCTAGCGAGATTTTCTTGCCGCATACTGCATGAAGTCAGGATGACTGTATGTTGGTGAAGATATGACCATAAAACTTTACCTATATACGTATTTATGCATAAAAATGCACAAGGTAGAGTTAAAGACATGAACGCACATCAATCCACCGCGAACCCAGCAACTTCGATAACCGGCGAATCCGGTCTGACCGTGCAGGTGCCGCCGCGCTGGGGTGATATGGATGCCTACGGACACGTCAATAACGTTGCAATACTGAGCCTTCTCGAAGAGGCACGCATTGCCGTCTTCGGACCGCCACCGTCTTCAGGGCAGAAACCGCAGAATTTGCCCGCACCGCCCATCCCGCTTTTTGAAACCATGCCCGATGGAGTGCAGGCTCTGATCGCCGAACACGGGGTGCGTTATCTGGGGCAGCTTCCCTATACGGGTGAGCCGCTGGAGGTAAATGTGCGCGTCGAAAAGGTGAGCGCCGCCTCGGTGCGAGTGGGCTATAGTATTTATTCCCCGGTGGATCATGCTGAGTGCGTGCGTGCCTTCACTGTGTTGGCTTTTTGGGATGCACCTGCCGCCCGCCTCGCGCGCCTCATCCCCGAGCAGCGGGAGCTTTTGACACAGTGTATGCCGTAGCACTTTGACCGCGAGCAGATAGTATTTTGACGAAAAATAACATAGCATTATCTGCTCGCGGTATGTGCGGTTGGGGGAGCGAAGTCCGGCAGCCCGGTCTCCCTATTGCATACAATGTGATGCAGAAAACATACCCGGCGGTTTATCCGCAAGGGTGCAAGGCAAAATACCACGTGAGGAGGTGCGTATCATGCAGCAGATGATATTCGGCGGCGCAGAGGCATAGGCCACTATCCCTCTGAACCGAAACGAAAGCATGAAAAAACTAACTCAATACTTCAAAACTCCCCTTCTTCTCATCACCCTGATCGATGGATTCGCGGACGCATCCTTCGGGCTAATCCTCATCGTATATATCTCGCGCATTGCTGAGCCCTGGTGGCTCACCGTCATGGCTGTCGGCGGGTTCTTCACTGGCATACTCTTCGGTCCTTTCACAGGTTGGGTTGCCGATCGTTTTTCGGGGCGGGTCTGCTGGTCTGGCTCCCTGGCCGTCTCCGCGCTCTGCGTGGTAGTCATTGCGTTTTTCCCGCATCCGGTCACTATTATTGCTATGAGCGTGCTCAATGGAGCCGCCGGAAATCTCACCAACGCCGCCGAATTCAAACTACTGCCGAAGGCGCCGGGTATGACCCCGTCGAGCGCATCCGCCTCTATTGTGGGAATCGGTTCATTCTGCTCGATCGTAGCCCCGCCTGTGGGCGCCTTCTTCGCCACCTGGAACATGACCGCCACTATAGTAGGCTCTTCGGCGCTCTTGCTGATTGCAGCAGTCATCGCCTGGTTTAACGTGCCAGCACGGCGCGGTCATGAACTTTCCGATGCGATTAAACGCGATAGTTTTAAAGATATTTTCCTAGGATTCTCGGCTATTTCTAGCGCTCGCGCCCTCGTGATTTTCTTACCTGTGATGGCGGTCGTGGTTGCTTCCACCACGATGGAAGGCATCGCCGGGGTGTTCTACCTGCAATCCATCACGAACACTGCATTCGAGTATTCGCTCGTGTTGGCGATGTGGGCTGTCGGAGCGCTCATCGCCAGCGTTTTCTACGGGCGCGGATGGTACAAGCCGCAGCTGGTGAATGCGATTTTGTGGGGTGGATTCTTTATCGGCGCCGTGATTCTGCTGGAAGGGCTGGTGGCGAATCCTTGGATTGTGGGAGCGGGGTTCCTGGTAGGTGGGTTCTTCAACTCGATCCACAATATGGGTATTCGTGACATGGTGTATATGCAGGTTCCCGAGCATCGTCAGGGGCAGTGCTGGGCTCTTGTCGGCTCGCTGTTCAGCTCGATGGTGCTTGTGGGTGACCTGCTTGGTACGCCGGGAATACTAGGGGATGCGCGCACTATTGTCATTATCGGCGGCGCGACAGCAACCGGTGCGGCGGTGGGGAACCTGCTGCTGTGTGCGTTGGCCCGTAACCGCATGGGGCGCATCCTAAAAGGCCTCAAGAAATGAGCGAGAACTCTGAACTTGGGCTGTACTATAGCTGGGCATATGCATCGGCTGGAATAAGTTATGCCATGAAAACGGGTGACGATACGTATATTAAGCAGTCTGGAATGACTGAGGGCGATCAGAAGCTTTTTAAAAGTATTGCTCTTTTGGAAGAAACGCGTGAGGGTAAGTATTGGGAGGAGTCAGGTAACTTCGTATATAGGCTAGAATCCGATCACCCCGAGAAAAAGGGTGAAGAATATTCTTGGCCTTATCAATTACAAATGTTTCATGGAGACTTCTACGTGCGTAACGGAGAAGTGCATGAAATTCCTGAGAATACCGATGGTTGGGGAAAGACTGTCTACTCCACTGGAACCCTAAAGCGAGGTATCTTGATGGTGCCTGGCAGATGGAGGGGCTCTTTGAAGGCATAGCTACCGATGTTGTTGGAAAACCCTTTGATAAATAGCCGGTTATTTATTTGAGAAAAATGCTGTCTCACGCAGTAGCTTTTCTCTGGTTTGAGACCGCAGAAAAAGGTTCTTGGTGTGAACACAACACTAGATATCCGCATTGTTCACACTAAGAACCTTTTTAGTATATATGAATAATATTTTATAGTTTTCTCAAAGTTTAAAAGGATAGCAGGGTATGCAAATTTTGAGAATAGTATATGGCTTAGTGCGAACGCTAGAATATCCAGAAAACACTTAGAGAACCATGTGTACGGGTCGTGAAAGAAAATAAGGATAATTATATTTCATATCACTATAAAAACTTTAATGATAGTGTTCCTCGTATGCACTCTGTATCAAAAGACGGAAAGCATTATATTCCTCAACACACTATGAAAAACTATCGTTATAAAAATTGAGGAGTACTTATGTCTACGAAAAAGATGCGTACTGCAGCCCTAACTGCGCTCGCAGTTCCCGCCCTGATTGGCTCGGTCATGGCAGCCCCCGCCCAGGCAGAGGTGCAATCGGGAACTAACCTGACCTATACCTCACCCCAAAATGTGAGTTCGCAGTACCACGTTTACGCCGATAATATCGACTGGTCACAGCCCGTGGGCGTGGTGTTTTACTTCGATGGCGACTATAACCAGGACGACGTAGATAGTTCTTTCTTCTACAACCCTAAAGGTGACACCATGCAAGGTATGGCGAATGCAGCTCAGAAACACAATAAGGTCTTTGTCTCCGTGGATACGCCCGATGAATTCGACCCAAATAAAGCAAATGATTACGCCACTTGGTGGGAAAACGCTGATGGGAATGGCGACTACTTCCGCAGTTTTGCCCAGGAGTTTATCGCCGATTCAGATATAGATGAGTCGCAAGTGTGGCTTATGGGATACTCTGGAGGCGCCGAATTTATCACCTATGAGCTTGATGCCGATCAGCAGGGAACCTGGCGTTCCGGTGGCGGTTCCATCATGGTTGGTGGTGGCGGTGGAAAGAACGGGCGCATGGAGACTCAGGCACCGCAGAACATTAAATCGCAGCCTATGTTCTGGTGGGTGAACGAAAAAGATACTCGCGGCGCTACTACACCAGAATGGTGGGACGCTCTCAACACGGCTACAGCCGGTCACGACTGGTATACACGAGAAGGGTTTAACACCCAGCCGATGAAAATCGACAGGAAAGAGACGACCTTTAATAACGCTCATACAGATTATGACCTTCCGGGTATCCTCGATCAGCTGTTGTCATAGTCAGAGGAATAACTCTCCGAACCTCTCTGGATAATTGCTCGGGGTACGCCGTTAAAAGGCTCTTGATGCGAATGGAGCGGGATTTTCAACGCTTTATTCGCATCAAGAGCCTTTTTACGTGGTAAAGATAGTAGTGTCAGTGTAGATTCAAGAAAGCGGATCTTACGATGGTTTACATTGTTATATAGACTTTTATGTGGGTAAGTACTTCACTTTTTCTGTAAAGAGGTTTTTGTAAACTCCTTAATAAGCTCGGCAGCTTCTGGCCACACCCCGTAGCCGTCACTGGAGGCGATATGACCAGCCGATGGTAGTACTGTTAGTTCTGCGCCCCATGCTTCGGCTAAATCCTCAAGGACTTTCAAGCTCATAAAAGGATCGTTATCGCTGCCAATGACTAACGTAGGAAACGGCAGCTTATTGTACGGCAAGGGGGGGCTTGAGCCGTAATGTCAGGTGGCAGGTGTTTATCATCGACATTAGCCGGAGCCACGAGAACAGCAGCTTTGACTTTGAATTTATGGGGCGAGTCAGTATTAGCCCATTGCGCTATTGCGTTTGACCCGCAGCTGTGTCCTATCACAATTAACTCGTCGTCGAGCAAACAGAGCGTATTTTCTATCTCCTGAACCCACCGTTCTCGGTCTACGAAGTCCCAATTATCGTGAATTATGCGCTCAAAAGACGTATATGTGTTTTCAAGGTGGGTTTGCCAATGGTCGGGTCCTGAGTTTGTATACCCCGGACTAAGCACATACTTCATATCTACTCTTTCCTTATCGAGGAGGGGCGTTAACATTGAATCGCCCCAAGAGTACTATTGCATGCCCACCATACCACCGGGGCGCTACCGGCATATTACTGTTTTGCGCAAGCAAACAGAATGAAACCGAAGGGTGGAACGGCAAGCGAGGCATAGCAGGGCCGCCGCAGGGAAGCGGCGCAACCTTCATGAAGATCTTGAGAATTCCTGCACGGTTGTACAATGAAACTATGTCCCCACTGTTGAGGAGATCTTTATGAAACTCGTTCTTTCGTGACTCTTGGTGCCGCCTGCCTGCTGGCGCTGACCGCCTGCTCGGGCGGCGGCGATACGAACGCGCAGAACACTGCCAGCGCCTCCTCCCCGCATCAAAGCAGCTCCGTAAGCCGCAGTGCATCGGCAACCCCGAGTACAAGCGCGAAACCTGTTATGCCTGAGCGCACTCCGGTGGTCAATGATGACTCCACCATGCAGCCTTCCGCAAGCTCAAGTAGCACCCCGACCCCCTCGAATTCCGCCCAGGTGTGGACCTCCCCGGGAGCGGTCAAGACGGGTACGGTCACCACCGCATCGGCTGACCCGAACGCGGGTAATCCCACGAACGTGCGCCGTGCAGGGGAGAGCTGCGGATCCATTAGCCAGCAGGGCCACCTGCGGGGCAGCAACGCACAGTTACGTGTGGTTGATGGCGTGGTGGATTGTGATTACGCCATGTCGATCATGACCCAGTACATCAACAGCACCCCCACGCCCGATAACCAGACCCAGCACTGGGTTATGCGCATTCAGGATGCTACCTGCTACTGGCGTCCGTTCTTGGACTATACCCCCCGATCGCGGTGCACCCGAATGCGTTGTGGAAGGGCATAATATCAAGATCACGGCGCGTCTGGACGACCCAGAGGCTGCCATGCGTGCCTATAACGAACTCGACCCGGAGAACCCGGAATATCAGTCCGAAGATTAACGCTTCGCCAATGTTCATAAAACACGGGTGGGGAGCGGACAGTTTCTTATAACAGAACTGTCCGCTCCCCACCCGTATTATGCGTGGTCATTTGACGGCTAGTTACGGTGCTTTCCCAGCGGCAAAAGCCTCAAGACCGCCTGAGCCTATGCCGCATCCTCTTTGAGTAGAGCATCCAGCCGCGCGAAGGTAGACCGCCAGCTGGCGCGTACCTCCTCGTGTACCGAGACCGGCATGGGGCCGATCTCCACGGTGATGCGCGTACCTTCGCCCACGCCCTCGGGAGTAATAACCGTCTCGGGGAAAAAGCGGAACCGCTGATAGATGACCACGCCTCCGGGGTTCCCTAAATGGTCCGGAAGCTGTTCGGCGTATTCTAGCTCCTTGAGCGGATCAATAGCGAGAAACCGACTCTGCAGGACGCATGATACCGAGGCATCAAGCTCGTTAATCATTGATAGCCGCTGCATGCCGCCGACATAAGGTTCCAGCACAATATCTTCGGCACGGGTACGCCACCCCGTCGGCCCATACCAGCGATGCAGCAGATTCGGGTTCAGAAAAGCCCCGAAAACTGCTCGACGGGGGCGGCAATCTCATGGTCGAAGATGAGAAGTTCTTCGTCGGGAACCTTAGTGATGCTCATCGTACACTCCGTGACGGTCGTTGAATTAGGGCTTCTTACCAGAGTAATAGTTACCGAGGAATTCGTCACGGTACTCAAAGTAGGTGCCGTCGGCAATCGCGGCGCGCGCATCATCGACCATGCGCACGATAAACCGCTCATTGTGAATGGAAGCGAGGGTTGCCGCCAGCCGCTCATCCGCCTTGAACAGGTGCCGCAGATAGGCGCGCGTATAGTGTGCGCACGTATAGCAATCGCACCCCTCATAGATGGGCGAGAAATCTGCCTTGAACCGGGCATTCGTTACGTTAAAACGCCCGGTGGGGGAGTAGAGCGCCGCGTTACGCGCCACGCGGGTGGGCGAGACACAGTCGAAGGTATCCACACCGTTTTCCAGTCCCACAAAAATATCGTCCGGTTCCGAAATACCCAGCAGGTGGCGGGGCTTAGCCTCCGGGAGCTCTTCGGCGCACCAGCGCACAATGGTACCCAGGTTCTCCTTTTCGAGGGCACCCCCGATACCGAACCCATCGAACGGCATATCACCTAAATCGCGGCAGGCTTTGCGGCGTAAATCCTCATACTGCGCGCCCTGAATCACCCCAAAGTGCTTGGTAGGGTTTGCCCGTGCGCTCATCCGTGAGCCGTTCATGCTCGGCAATGCAGCGCAGCGCCCACAGACGGGTGCGTTCCAGCGCCTCTTCCTGGTATCCGCGGGAATTGTACAGAGTAGTCAGCTCGTCGAAGGCAAACATGATATCTGCCCCGATCTGATGCTGCACCTGCATTGAAACTTCGGGGGTGAAACGGTGAATAGACCCGTTGATATGGGATTTAAAATTCACGCCGTCATCATCAATATGCGCCAGGCGCTCTTTGCCGTGAGCCACATCGTCGTCACCAATCGGGCGCCCGTCGGCACCCTTTGCGTCGGCAACGGTTCCCATGTCAATCACCTTTTTGAACCCCGACCCCAGGCTCATCACCTGGAACCCGCCGGAGTCGGTGAAGGTTGGCCCGTCCCAGTTCATAAACCGCCCCAGCCCGCCAGCGGCATCCAGAATCTCAGGTCCGGGCTGCAGATACAGGTGGTAGGCGTTCGCCAAAAGCGCCTGCGCCCCGAGCTCCTTCATCGCTTCGGGAAGCACCGCCTTGACGGTCGCCTTCGTACCCACGGGCGTAAAGGCGGGAGTCTCAATATCGCCGTGCGGGGTGCGGATCACACCTGTGCGCCCCAAAAACTGCCCGCCGTTAGCCTCAACACGCTCGGCAGACGGGGATGCGGTCTCGGCAAGGCGGCTCGTGACGGTAAAACCGAAGTCGGGATGGGGGAACTCGTTGTTCATCTGTGCCTTTGAAATATACGGGTACGACTAGGGGAAATGTGCTTACTCCGGGGAGGATGCGCACGGCTATTATACAGGCGCGGTACGTCAGAGCATCTGCAGACCCGCGCCGTCTCACCTCGTATGTAGAGGTATGACGGGACGGGCCCGATAAGCGGCGCACCCCACCAAGACCTGGAAAAGACTTAGTCTTCCGCGCTCAGGCGGGCGGCGGCTTCCAGAGTCATCCACGCCTGAAGCTGACCGGATAGTTCCACGGGCTTACCTGCGGCGAGCGCATCGCGCGCGGATACGGTGAACTTCGGCGAGAAAATGGCGATCGCCCGGTCACGAATTTCGTTCGGGTCAATACCAGGTTCATTCAGCGGCAGGGTGGGGTCGAATTCGCGGCGTCCCTCCCACACAGCGCGGGCGCTGCCGTATACAAGGGCGCTCGCCAGGGATCGTGCCTCCGGGCTGAGCATGGTGGACATTGCCGCTTGCGCCAGGTAGCGCACCAGAATACCGGTGAAGAGCGCACCGTCACCGTCGCTACTGGAGTGAAGTACGAGGTGGTGTGAACCGTCCGAGAACTCGAAATCTTCGCTGAGGTTTTTGACGATTCCGACGATCAGGCGTTCGGCGCGCAGCAGGTATTCTTCACGGCGGTCGTCTGAAATTTCCGAGGATTCCGCAAGCGTCAGAAGCACCGCTAGGGTTGTGCCCTGATTGTAGGTGTAGATATTGCGTTCTACGTCGAGGGGAACATCGCGGCGGCCGGTAATGTCATCAACCATCACATCCTGCGGGCGCAGGTTAGCGCCGTCGAAGTAGAGCATACGGTCGCCGTCCCAAAGAACGTCGTTGAGCCAGGACATAAGATTCTGTGCGGTTTTTATCTGTCCGATGCGCGCAAAAGCAAGGGCCGCGGGAGCGGTTGCCGGGGTATTGCAGAAGTCTCGTTTGCCTTTGGACCAGCTCATGCCGCCGCAGGAATGAAGGCCGGTGTTAAGCCTTTCAAAGAGTACCGATCCGGCATCCTGCGCCGTAACGTCCGGGGCACCGGTGATTGTTTTACTAAGCCTATTGAGCCGCCCCACGGCGAGCGCTAACCATGCCATATCGTCATAGAAGTCGTTTGCAAATCCCAGGTTGCGGGTATGGATGCCGCGTACCACGCTCCTGGCGGTGGCGAGCATGTTCTGGGCTTGTTCGGTGTCGCCTTCGCGGACGGCACGTTCGCCCGCATCTATAATGCAGTCGAGTAAGTGCGCCTGCCACCAGTAATGCCATTCGGCAAACCGTGCTCCTAGACCACGCGATTCGGGCATCTGTACTGCCCCGAGCAGGGGTTCCGGGTACGCCAAAAACGCGGCGGGTGTATCGACTAAGGATAGAGTCGGCGGCACGCGAGGCGCGTTGCGCATGCTCGGTGCTGGGGACTGTTTCAGAAGGGTGGTTGGAGGTCACGTTCTTTCTTCCTTGCTTATGAAAGCTACCTACGATACTGCCACGAGAGGCGAGGTGCTACCACATTATCGCATTATTAGTACTGGGGTCGTGCCACATTTCGCGGTGCGAGAGAAAGCGTGCGTGCGCTGTACAGGGTGAGCGGTTTGCCCGTGAAGGGGTGTACACAGTCAAGACGATGTGCTAGAAGCTGTAGCGGCACAGACGCATCGTTTGGTGCTGTTGGCAGAACCTGCGGGTAGAGAACGTCGCCGAAGATCGGGGTTCCGAGCAGGTTCAGGTGCGCCCGCAGCTGGTGCATTTTGCCGGTGTGCGGAGTGAGTTCGTAGAGGGCGAGTTCTTCGCCGGGCACCGGATAGGTCAGATACAGGTTTTGTGCGCCAGATTTGAGAGGAACACTTTGTGGCGCTTGATAGATTTCTCGGATGCGCACCAGAGTTTCCGCGTTCACGCTAAGGCCTGCGCGCTCGCATTCGCGTGCCGAGTACTGCCGCACCTGTAGAATATTGCGATCCTTGTCGATGCGGCTGCGCACCTGCACACCCTCGCCCAGCATGCTCTCACGCAGGTCTTCGCCCGGTGCCGGGGCGATAGCAAGGTAGGTTTTGATGACCTGCCGGTTCTGAAACATCGTTTGGAAGGGGCCGCGTGCGTCTCGAGTTTTGGCGAAGAGTAAAATCCCCGCGGTGGGGCGGTCCAGCCGGTGAACGGGCGTGAGCAGAGGATTATTCTCGCGTACCCGCAGTTTGGTGAGTGCGGTCTGTGCGACATAGTGCCGCGCGGGGTGACGGGCAGATAGTGCGGCTTATCTACGGCGAGCAGGTGCTCGTCTTCATAGAGGATCGGAAGGTCATCCGGCAGCGGCGGTTCTTCGGGAAGTGGGCGGTAGTACCAGATTCTCAGACCGGGCAGATATGGGGTTTGGTCGGTGAGGATCGTGCCGTCATCGGTGCGCACCTCGTGCCGGGCGAAACAGTCGAGGATTGTTGCGGGGTCTTCGGGTGAGAATCGACTGATGAGGTACTGAGCCACCGTGCTGGGGTGCGCATCCGGTCCCTGGGTCGTCTCATGCAGTACTGGATGCGCGGGCAGGGTTAGCGATACGGGGTCTATGCCCGCGCGCTGGGGCAGGGGTGGTGTGAAGAGGTGGCGATTGACTCGTCGCGGCATAGGTTGATTGTAGCGTGCTTTGTGAGTTGGCCTCTTCGGAGGAAACCTCTAGCTTCCTGCGTGAAAGTATAAGGACCGCGCCTTGAGGACAGTATATACTTCGGTCGTCATGGCACGCCCCTCTCATGTTTTGGGTGGTAGGTGAACAGTGTGAAGTTAATGCGAAATATTTCTCGCGCAAGTGTCTAATAAATAAATAAAATCATAAAATTTGTTTCACTACCATGAAGCATGGAATGGCTTAATAACGCGGCAAAATCAGCGTATAAGCATTAAACTTCATATTAAGTTTTATAGGTAGCGGCTTAGGGTTAGCGCGGTACTATTAAAAAAAGAGGTTCGAGAAATCGAACGATTAGAGGGATATATGGAACACAACGCACGCAACGAAGCTAAGCACACCGAACCCGCACAAAAAGCCTCTGAAAAAGCAGCTAAAAAGACGCGGCAGAGCGGTCAGCGTCTGACTCCGGCGCAACGGGAAGAACAAATCCTGCAGATCGCGGCGGCTCATTTTGCGCAGCACGGTGTTGTGGCAGCCTGCATGAGCAGTATCGCTCGTGAGGCCGGCATTACTCGGGCACTGCTGTACCATTACTTCCCCGGCAAAGAGTCTTTGGCGGCGGCGGTAACCCGGCGCGAAGCGCGGGCTGTTCTTGAAGCGCTCAGCGAGCACCACCCTAACCCGGTGGAGGCTCTTCGTGTTGAGCTGCGCTCCTACTTCGCCCATGTTGCTGAAGGCGGCAGTGAAAGCGATGCTCCCAGTACTCCTGACGAATACTTGGAATGGATGCTCGAACGCACCGAAATGCCCGTTAACGACCGCACCCGCATGATTTTAGGCGGATGGCTGCATCTAGTCGATTACTTCGCCCGGCATGTGGTGCAGGGCAGCCCGCGCGGTAACACTCCGGCGGGTGCACGAGCCATGCGCGTCGATGAAGCTATCGACATATGCGTTGGCGTGGCAGACACCATGACCGGCGGGTACTAAGCTAGAGCTTCTCAACGAGACCCCACATCGGGAGTTACCGAAAATATTTCGGTTCTCCTTGATGCAGGGGCTTTCTGCACTTAAAGACCTCGGCATTTTAGAGGGAGCGGCGCATCCGCAGACCGCGCGGGGTATCCGCCGTGTTTGAGGCGTGTCTTAACCCGAAAAATCCCCCAGCATATCCATAGTCGGTACGAAGAAGAGCGTGCCGGTTGTGGCGGTGCTGAAATCTAAAAGCCTGTCGTAGTTGCCTTCTGGAACGCCGATAAACATATTTTTGAGCATCTTCTCCACGGTTGAGAATGTGCTGGCATAACAGTTGAAGTAGGTGCCCATTTCGTTGTTACCCACGGTACCGAAGGGCATATTATCGCGAATAACCTTGAAATCATCGCCAACATTAGACAGCGCGGAATGCGAGTTGCTGGGTTTAACGTCGTCGGGCATCTCAATATCGTCCTGTTTGGTGCGCCCGATGACTTTCTCCTGTTCGGATACGGGCAGATTATTCCACGCCGTCATATCGTGAATATACTTCTGCACGAACTGGTAGCTGCCGCCTCGATACTCTGGGTCTTCGTCACCGACTACGCCAAAGTATTCACGGGATGCGGGAGTATGCGGATTTTCCGTACCGTCCACAAAACCGATGATGGCACGCCCATCCCAGTAGCGGAAACCGTGCACTTCTACAATAGTTTCGGCAATATCACGCAGAGCATCGGTGATGATTGCGGCAATATCGTAGGCAACGCTGCGGTGGGTTGCCCGCACATGAAAATGCAGATCTCCCGGAGTTGAAACTGCGGTATGCTTAGCTCCCTGAATCGACTGAAACTCCACGAGCTCTTTCGGCAGTGGCTTCGGCAGATCTAGCGTCAACCAGGCACTGTGGCTGATACCCATCACCAAGTTCGCCTTTTCGGGAGAATACCGGTTGGCGGCGGTGTGGTTTACGTTAATGACTAGTGCGCAGAGGCTCTGAAAACCCTCAATCAATGCTTGCTGAGAAATATTGTTCTTAAATTTCCACACCATAAAAACGGTGTTGGTATTCGGGTCTGCGGTTACCTGTTGTGATTCTGGTGGGAGCATAAAGCCACCCTACAGCTTGCATATATCCGCTGCAATGAACCTGCCCCTAAACGCTGGCTAAGCCCTTCCTCGTTGGAGGTATTATGGGGCGGTACGAATTCAGGGGAATTTTATCCGGCGATGCGCGGCATACCAAAGCGAGAAGACTCCCGGCTGGAGTCGTGTAGTTTGAGGATACATTTAGGGGGAGCGGCGCATCCGCAGACCGCGCGGGGTTGTGTAAAAGCCCTGTGCAAGCAGCGCGCGCCGTAACGCCACCACCGGATGCTCGGTCAGCCGGTTAGAATCGGTCTTCGACGCTCCCCGGTGAGTCGGCGGTTCCGGGGTTGCCAGAATATCACAATCGTTGAGTTTTTCCACCACGATTTTCTCAGCAATACCCGCCTGCACGATGCGCGCCAGCAGCGGGGCCGCAGCCTCAAGTTTGAGCGGATCAGCCGTGAAAGACAGCAGGGTTTTGCCGCCGCGTTCCAGATAGAGGACCGCTTCACCATCGAGCAGGATGAGGCAGGCACCCGCCTTACGCCCCGGACGATGCCGCACGGACTGGGCGGTATCTGTGCCTTCGCGCGCAGCCTCTTCCGTACCGCTGAGTGTAGAAGAGACCGAGAGCAAGCTGGGGACGGAAGGCCACGTGAGCGCCGCACCATAAGGATTCGCCGGATCTGTAGCCGCCAACAGAACACCCTCAAATAAACCGAATACTTCCTCGGTTGTAGTTCGTTTTACGCCGGTATTCTGCGGGGTGTCGGTGCCAATATTAGTGTAGGAGCGCACCGCATCCACCGTTGCCGGGGAGGCAAACTGAGCCGCACCCAGCCCCTCGATAAAGTATCCGCGCCGCACCAGGGCACGTTCCTCGGCAGCCGCATAGACGCGGTACAGGGCCGCAAAGCCGCCGGGCACATCCTCAGAGGCGAGTGCGCCGCGCGTGAGCACACCGTACCTGTCTAAGAGAAGTTCCGCGCGCGCATAGGCGGTAACGGTCGCATCCGCCTCTTGCGAAGACTCGGTGCCCGTTGGCTGGGGAAGGCTAATATGGCTGAAACGTCCGGAATCCCGGGCCGAAACCTGCGGATCAGAAGAGCTGGCACGGGCGCCGTTCAAGCCGCTATACCTGCGCGGATAAGCACCCGCAGAAGTACGCGCCGCCGACAGTCGTGCGGCACCGCGCCTGCGCACCGGGCGCGCCAAGGGAGCGGCGGGCCGCACCGGATGCGCGCTCGACCCGCCCGCCAGCATGGCACGTACCGGGGCGAAAGTATCGTTCGTGACCAACCCAGCCCACACCAGACGCCACAGTGCGGCAGACACCTCCGAAGCCTCCGGAAAATGCACAACCTCGCCCGAGGCGGCGCGAGAAGCCAAGATGTCGTTCACGCGCTCACGAAGCGGCATAAAGAACAGCCCGCCGCCAGAAAGCGCCTCAAAGACGGCGTGTTCCACCGGACCCAGCTCATCCAAGGCCTGCGTGCGGGAAGAACCGGGCAGGGTCAGCTCGGCGGATTCGGCAAGATGCAGGCTCACCCAGCCGTCATTGCCGGAGATTTCGCCCTCACCGCGCCAAAGCACCTCTCCGCTGGCCAACAGACTATCTAAGAGCTGCGGCGAATAATCACGCACCCGGGCTGGCAAGACGAGGGTCTCCAAAGCGGAGGCGGGCACACGCACCCCGGCCAGCTGATCGATGACCGTCAGTAAGCCCTCGCGACCCTCTAATACCTCGGCGGATGAACCTTTGCTCTCGGTGAGAACCTGAACCGTGCGTTCGGGTTCGTAATACGCACCGTACTCGGTGGTTTCCGCGAGCCTGCGCGAAACCTTGACCGTCTGCGCGCGTACTCCCTGCCAGGCGGGCAGGAACGCACCATAGGCACGCTGCGGTACCGGCTCAATCTCGCGGCGCAGCGCCGCCAACGACCGGGCACGAAGCAGACGAAGCACCTCGGCATCCACCCATTCCAGGCTTGCCGTGGGCGCGGGGGAGAGCGGTATCGTATCGGCTGCCTCCGCGCGAGATATACGCAGTTCCTCGGGCAGGTACTCGCCCGAGAACAGCCGATTTTGCGTCTCTAAAGCGCGTAAAACCGGCAGAATAGCACCCGAACCCGTCGGCGTAATGCGGCTGAAATGGGCGCTCGCCTCGGCTGCGGTAAAGGGGAGGTGCGTGCGCGCATACCGCGAGATTAGGTCTTCGAGCGGCGCGGCGACCGGCGTGAGGTACGCCTGAGCAATCCCGACCGGAAGCGGCAGCCCTAGCCCGTCGCGCAGCCGGGCGGCGTCTTCCACGGCGGCGTAGATCGGTTCCGTGCTGCCCGCCATATTTGAGTGCGGATTGATAACGAATGCCCTGCGGGATGCGACCAGCTCTTCCGCAAGTTTGCGCGCCTCTTCGTCGGTGGCGTGCGGGGTAGTTTCAAAGTCTTCTTCCGGCAGACCCTCATCGGTATTTTCGGCTGAATCCCCGGTTTCATGTGAAATATCAGCCTTTTTAGATCGACTTTCGCTGCCTTTTGGGGTGCTCCAAGAGACCTCGGGCACGGCCTCAACCCCGGACCCCTCATTCCCGCGCAGCCGTAGCGCCAACTCCCTCGCCGTGAGCGGACCGAGCTGGCGCAGAAGATCCGCCACGCCCTCAACCCCGCGTGCCCGATACTTCGCCCCGGTGCGCTGAAGACGCTCCTGAACCTCAAGAATCACCTGTGGATCCAGCAGATCGCGCAGCTGAGCGGTACCCAGCAGCTCTGCCAAAAGCGCCGGATCCAGTGCCAAGGCGGCAGCGCGGCGTTCGGCGGCGGGCGCATCCGTATCGTAAATATGCTCCGCCACGTACTCGAAAGCATGGTGCGGGCAAAAGGCGAAGGCCCCTCGGTCTGCACCTGCGACAGGCTGATGCGCCGCGCGGCAATATCCCGATGCAGCTGAAGAAGCGCAGGAACATCATATACATCCTGCAAGCATTCGCGGGCGGTTTCCAGCAGAATCGGGAACTCGGGGTATTTGCGCGCAACATCCAGCAGCTGCGCCGAACGCTGGCGCTGCTGCCATAGGGGAGTGCGCCTGCCCGGATCGCGGCGCGGCAGAAGCAGGGCACGCGCGGCGCTCTCTCGAAAACGAGACGCAAAAAGCGCCGATTCGCCCACACGATCCTTGGTAATCTCCTCTAGTTCATCGGGCTCGAAGAGAAAAAGCTCAGCACCCGGCGGGGTATCTTCCACCGCGGGAATACGCAGCACAATACCATCATCTGCCGCAAGCGCGCTGGCATCAATACCGTACCGTTCCTGCACGCGGGCGCCCACCGCCACAGCCCAAGGCGCATGCACCGGATACCCGTACGGCGAATGCAAAATAACACGCCAATCTCCCAGTTCATCGCGGCAACGCTCCACCACAAACCGCGTATCGGTGGGGACCACACCGGTAGCCTCGCGCTGTTCCCGAATATAAGCGAGCAGATTATCGCTCGCCCAAGAATCCAGCCCTAACCGGGTCAGCTCGGCGCGTATCGCAGCCGTCGCTGAGGCGCCTTCGCTTCCGGACTCAGCGCCCGCAGACTTCGCTAACTCGCGGGTAAACTGTCCCAGACGACGGCCCAACGCCACAGGGCGGCCCACCCGCTCACCATGCCAAAACGGCAGGCGTGAAGGCTCGCCGGGTGCGGGGCTCACGCGCACCGCATCGTGCGAAATGTCCTCGATGCGCCAACTGCTCGCACCCAAGGCGATCACATCGCCCGCCCGCGATTCATAGACCATCTCCTCGTCCAGTTCGCCCACCCGTTTAGGCGCCTTGGAATCCTCAGAACCGGCCAGGTAGACAGGAAAAAGCCCACGATCGGGAATCGTCCCGCCCGAAGTTACTGCAAGCCGCTGCGCACCGGGCCGCCCCTCAATCGTGCCGCTTGGCGCATCAGCGGTGGCGGTGCGATCCCAAATAATACGCGGGCGAAGCTCCGCAAACTCATCGGAAGGGTACCTGCCCGCCAGCATTTCTAAAGTACTGTCAAAGAGCGCGCGCGAAAGGTTCGCGAAAGGGGCGGTGCGGCGCAGCGCCTCGTACCAGGCATCCACCCCGATAGGTCCCAGAGCACAGGCGGCGACGGTCTGCTGGGCAAGCACATCCAGCGGGTTTGCGGGAACGGTAAGCGGTTCTAAAGACCCGGCGAGCATACCGGACAGAGCCACGGCAGAGCCCAACAAATCCCCGCGATGCTTCGGATAAAAAGCCCGCGCGAAACCTCGCCCACGCGGTGCCCGGCACGACCCACCCGCTGCAGACCGGAAGCCACCGACGGCGGAGACGCCACCTGAATAACCGCATCCACGTGCCCCATATCGATGCCGAGTTCCAGGGAACTTGTGGCGACCACGCACCGCAGCGAACCATTCTTGAGGGATTCTTCGATAAGCGTGCGCTGATCCTTCGCCACCGAACCGTGATGCGCCCGCGCCAGCGGCGCAATGTCCGGTTCCTCACCAATATCAGGCAGAGGCTCACCCGCAAGCTCGCGCCGTGAGAGCTCGCGGCGCACATGAATATCGTTGAGAGCCGCGGTAAGTTTTTCGGCAAGCCCACGCGAGTTCACGAACACGATTGTAGAACGATTATTCTCGATATCGTCCACGATGCGTTCCTGAACATAAGGCCAAATCGAGGCACGATACCCGGACGCGCGCTCGCCCTCACCGCCCGGCTTCCGTGCCCCTGCACTCGCCGTTGCGCTCGCAGCACCATCTTGTTCGGCGGAGTTATTCGGCAGCTCAAGAGATAATCCTTCTTCACCGGGGAAGGTGCCAATAGCATCCGCAAGAGTATAGGGTGGCGCATCATCGGCTACCTGAACCTGCAAATCCGGGGCGTTCGGGGCTGGACTGGGCGAATCCTGTCCGCGCGGTGCCCGCTGCTCCCCGGGGGCATAGCTGCCCTGTCCGTAATCGTTTGCCCCGCCGAGCGCCGCCATATCCGGCACGGGTACCGAGAGTCGCAGATCCCAACGTTTGGGCACCTGCCGTGCCACGATTGTCACCGGGTGCACCCCGCCTAAAAATGTGGCGACGGCTTCGGGTGGGTTCACGGTTGCCGACAGCCCGATGCGCTGCACCGGTCGCTCCACCAGCTGATCGAGCCTCTCCAGGGACACCGCCAGATGCGCCCCGCGCTTGGTCCCCGCCAGGGCGTGCACCTCGTCCACAATTACAGTTGTCACGCCGGTGAGTGTCGAACGTGCCGCAGAGGTCAGCATAAGGTAGAGCGATTCGGGGGTGGTCAGCAGAATATCGGGCGGGTTGCTGATAAGCTGCCGCCTCTCACGCGCCGGGGTGTCACCGCTCCGAATACCCACGGTGATATCGGGTGGGGTTCGCCCGGATTCCTTCGCCGTATGCGCAATCCCCGCAAGCGGCGCGCGCAGGTTGCGCTCCACATCCGCCCCGAGAGCTTTCAGGGGCGAAACATACAGGATGCGCGTACCGCCCGCACGCTGTTTCTTGGTCTTTTGCGTTTCCCGAGCGCCCCCGTTTTTCCGTGCCCTGAGTCGATGTCGTGAGCTCGCGCTGGTCCGGTTCTGTGCTTTTGTCGCGGTAGAGCGCATCGAGTGCCCATAGGAAAGCGGCAAGGGTTTTGCCGGAGCCCGTGGGGGCGATAATAAGCGCGTTTTCGCCCTTGCTGATACTCTCCCAGGCGCCTTCCTGCGCGGCGGTCGGGGTGCCAAAAGCGTTGCGGAACCATTGCTGAGTGGCGGGCGAGAAAGGTTCTAGAGCGTCGGGCATGGTCCCATTATCTCGTATATGCCCCGGATTCTCCTTGAAAGTTTTTTGAGCGTGGCACATATTACAGGGGCAATTGTGCGCGAATACAAGACTTTTCCGTGTGGTGAGGCCATAATAGTTGAATACGTGCATTACATGCACCATAAAATTTTACATGTAAAGTAATTTATTTCACTGAAAGGACACAGGTATGACCCGCTTGACCGAAGACCAGATCACCGCTCTCTTTCGCGAACCTCGCACCGTGAGCGCATTCACCGATCAGCCCGTCACCGACGAACAGCTAAAGAAGATCCAGGAGATCGCCTACCTGGGACCTACTGCCTTCAACAGCCAGCCCCTGCGCATTACCTGGGTGAAAGACCCCCTGAAGCTCGCGAGCGCCTTGTCAAGCACATGATGGACGGAAATAAGGAGAAGACCCTCAAGGCTCCTGTGACCGCTGTGCTGGCCTTCGATAAAAACTGGCAGAAACGCTTTGGGGAATTCGCACCCCAGGCCGCTGCCTTTGAATCCTACTACGAGGCTGAAGAGGCACGTATTCCCGCGGGCGCGCTGAGCTCTGCACTTCAGGCTGGCTACTTCCTGACCGCCGTGCGCGCTCTTGGCCTGGATGCGGGCCCCATGACTGGCGCGGATTTCGATGGTATCGCCGCTGAATTCTTTGAAGGTACCGACCAGCAGCCCTTCCTCGTCGTAAACCTGGGTTATGGTGTGGCTCCCGAGTATCCGCGCGGTACCCGTTTTGAGTTTGATGACGTAACCCGCAGCATCTAAAAGCTGTGTTTCGCGCTCGCTGAGCCGCCGAGGTGCGCCTTCCGTCCCCAGCGAGAGTAAACCGCAGGAATCCGGTAGCTGTGTACATGTGTCCGGAGACCTGCGTATATGTGATGTACCGGTGGCTGCCGTATCTGATGATGCGGCAGCCACCGGTTTTTGCTGGGCTCTGAGGGAATGGGGAACTGTCGCGGAGTGAATTCTGGGGGTAGCTTTATGGTGCGAACCGGTGCATGATGGAAAGAACGGCGCGGTAGCCTTGCGGGGGACGAATAGATTCACCGTGTCGAGAGAACCTGAGGTTATAGGAAAGGATATGAGAGATGACCCGTTTATCTGAGGACCAAATCACCGCTCTTTTCCGTGAGCCCCGAACTATGCGTAAATTTACCGATCGGCCCGTCACTGATGATCAGCTTCGGGAGATTCAGGAACTTACCTATCTGGGTCCCACGGCCTTCAATAGCCAGCCTTTGCGTATCACCTGGATTAAGAGCCCTGAGGCCCGTGAGCGTCTTGTGAAACACCTGATCGAAGCTAATCAAGGAAAGGCTCGTCAGGCACCCGTTAACGCCATACTCTCATACGATAAGGCGTGGATAGACCGTGCAGATGTGTTTAACCCCCGCGCGGCAGAGACTATTAGGAGCTACTGCACGACCGAGGAAGTTGTTACCTTTGCCGCTCAGCAGAGCGCCAATCTGCAGGCCGGTTACTTTATGACCGCTGTGCGCGCCCTTGGTTTAGATGCCGGTCCCTTATGGGCCGATTTTGAGAGGCTGTACGAAGAATTTTTTGCGGGGACCGACGAGCATCCCATCCTTGTGGTGAATCTAGGGTACGGCGTTCCTACCCAGCACCCGCGCGATACTCGGTTCGGATTCGACGAGGTGACCCGCAGCCTCTAAACACTGTGTTTTGCGTTTGCTGAGCCGCCGAGGAACATTTATGGCACCCGGCGAGATTACCGCAGAGACCCGGTACGCGGCGAACGGAGAGGCCCACGAATATCTCTGATTCACCGGCGGCTGCCGCATCTGAATGATGACGGTAGCCGTCTTTTCGTTAAGATTTTTGACACTGGGACGGTAAAACCGGCGTTTGATGGGGTGCGGGGTACACAATGGGAATAACCCCACCTGGCAGGCCCCGCAGAGAGGAAAATGCAATGCCCCCTCACTACCACGACACCATTAACCTGGCGAACCCCACCCACCGGCCCCGTCTGGAGGAAGAGCAGCGTGCCGCCCTCTACCTTCAGCCGCGCACCTGCTACCGGTTTAGCGAGGATCCCGTCACTGAGGAGCAGCTGCGTGAGATTCACCAGCTGACTGTCATGGGACCCACCGCCTACAATAATCAGCCGCTGCGCATCACCTGGGTACGTTCCCCGCACGCGAAAGAACGCCTATTGACTCACCTGCATGAGGGGAACCGCGCATCTGCTTCCCAGGCCCCGGTGAATGCGATTCTTGCGTTTGAGCGGAACTGGCAGAAACGTTTCACCGAGTTCGCCCCGCACGCTGTGGCCGCGCAGAAGTTCTTTGAGGATGAGGGCGAGCGTATCCCGCTGGGGCGGCTGTGCGCGCAGGTTCAGGCGGGGTATTTCATTACCGCTGTGCGTGCTCTTGGCTTGGACGCTGGCCCTATCACCGGCGCGGATTTTGAGGCGATCGCAGCGGATGCGGTGCTGCTGGGTGGGCAGGATCAGCAGCCGTTTCTGGTGGTGAATATTGGTTACGGGCTGGGGCCTTTCCGGGAGCGTGGGGTGCGGTTCAGTTTTGAGCAGACCACCCGTACTGTCTAGGCCCACAGGGCGGAGAATACTCTCACCCAGTAAACGCGCCCAACTGGCAAGCTAAGGTTCAACTAGTGTATAAATACAGTATTGTGTAGATGTTTAAAGGCGGCTCTCCCGGTTTCTCAGGGGAGCCGCCTTATAGTTAGGGCGTATTTGGTGCATAGAGCGCAGAATCTGCGCCCCACCCGGCACCGCGGGTACGCCGTGCCGCTGCGTGGCTAGGCGCCGAATTGGCCCACGAAGAGCTGCGGCACGTTAGTGCACGTGTCCTGGTCGAAGTCGAAAGCGTACCCTTTACCCGACCCGGGCAGCCACACGGTGAGCTTAGGGGAGTTCTGTACCACACAGTTATCGCCGTGCGATGATGCGCTCACGCGCCGCATGGCGGCTGTGGTGGTCTCGCCCGACTGGAGCACCACCCCGGAGGGGTTCATAAGGTTACCATCGAGTTGGGAAGATATGCCCATAATGCTGCTGCCGTCCGTGTTGGTGTGCGCCACATCCGGGTTGCCTTTCAGGCGGCAGGGTCCGGCAGAGACATTGGTGAACGACAGGGTGTACTGCTGCGACCCGGCGGTTGAAGGGCCGGGGGTGAGCGATACCGAGACCTGGTTCTCGGTGCATGCCTGCGCACGGCTCACAAGTGTGCCGCCGCTGGATTCCTCGCTGGAGGCCCCACCGCTTCCGCCTCCTGCGGGCTGGGCGGCGGGTTCTTGCTGAGTGCTGGAGCCGCTTGAGCCGCCGCTGCCGCCTGAGGAGCTGGAGCTGCCTGAGGTGCGCCCCGAACTGCCTTGTGAGCCGCTTCCTTGCTGTTTCTTGGTGCCGGAAGAGCTGGATGAAGAGGAGGAAGAGCCACCTTTTTCGGTGCGTTTACCGCCGTCTTTTTTCTCCCCGTTGGTGCCGCCTTTGTCGGAGTGCTCATCGGATGAGCCGGGCGACTCCTCAGAGTTCTGGTGCTCTTTCTCGTCTTCTTTTTCTTGTCGTTATTGTTTCCGCCATTGACCACGTTAATGTCGCCGGGCGCGACCGAGCCTGAGGGGTTAGCTGAGGCATTGGGGGAGGCGATGGTGATGGTGCCGGGGGGAGACGCTCGCACTGGCCTCGTTCTGGGCCGGTGCGTTCTGCGTCTGGTTGGTGTCGCTGGAGCCGCATCCGCTCAACGTAAGCGCGCACAGTAGCGCCGTGGAACAGATGAGAGTCCGTGCCGAAAGTTTCATTACATTGCCGCCTGTAAGGTGATGGACGCGCCGTCCATATCTGGGGTGTATTCTACCTGGCAGCATAGGCGGGAGTATTCGTTGGCTACATCGTCAACCATATCGAGTAGGTCAGCTTCTGCGTCTGTACGCTCGCCGGATGCTGCAATATGTTCGGGGTCAATAAAGGCGTGGCAGGTCGCGCAGGATGCGTTCCCTCCGCAGGTTGCCAACACCGGGAAACCGTGGGAAAGAAGCGATTCGAGTAGGGTGTGGTGTTCTTCCCACTCGACCTCACGACTATCGCCGGTCTCATCGGTTACCTTAATCATGACGCCCATGCGTTCCTCCTGTGCGTTTGTGTAGATGCATATCCATTCTATGCGTCAGGAGGGGTATTAATCGCCTTCGAGAGGCGAATTATGGGGGTGCAGTGGCGGACATTATAGCCTCTATAAAGTTGCTATTGCCTTACTAACACTAGGCTTAGCCTACCCCAAATCAGTGGTTATTGTTAGGCGTCCTCCACGGAACATTTCACAGTATATCCCCATTGTGCACACCGTGTGAGCCACACATTCGGCGTGCACCAAGGCCGCAGATAAAGCCCGTCTGCCCCGGTGCTGTCCAAGCGGTGGGTGAGCTGGCGTGCGGGAGCGTTTCCCAAAAAGCCCGTGACAGGCACAAAGACCCCCAGGGGTGCCCGCCGGGTGAGACGTATGGGCTGTGGGGCACCCCATAAAACCGCCGCTGGCACCCCTTCTGATGAGAGGCGCCAGCGGCGGTATAACGTGAGGCAATACACGGGCCATATTTGCAATATGCGGGCAAAAGATTCAAAGACGCACCGGCCCGCCACACCCCGCACCTACAGCAGAGCCTTTACGAAGGCTGTAACTGCATTGGAGGGTCAGAGCCTTTCGTGCCTGGGGGTGGGTTCACCGCGGCGCGTGTACTCGGGCCGGTCCCGTTTAAGGTTCACCCCGAACTCGCGGCGCATATCGCTGACCGAGTTCTTGTACCAGCGCTGACTATCGGAGGGAGTCACCGGCATGCTCACACTCTTGCCGGGGAACGCATCATGAGTGACCTTGTAGTGGGTCTTGCCGTGCTCAACCGCGAACCCGTGGGTCTCAAGCAGTTTAATGTAGCTGGGCATATCGTTCGGGATTTTCACGCCGCGCTGGGCCTTCTGCCCGCTGAGCCGGGGCTGATTGTGCGGAGTGGGCCGAGTACCCGGTGAGGCAGAAGCCTCCGCCACACTCAGGATGGTTTTACGCACCGAATCGACGATCACCTCGTACCCGTTGAGCCGGTACCCGGTGCGGGCGCTGTGCCCCGGAACCGCTGACACCTCAGAGTCGATGCTCTCCAGCACCAGAATCAGCTCTTCTTCGCGCAGCCCCAAATCCTTCATATGCTGCTCAGCTGCCTCGGCCAGCGAGTATTTGCCGACCATCCCATCGTCAATTTTCCGTAGCGACATAACGGCTGAGCTATTGTGGGTGAGCACCACCCGGTACCCCAGTTTTTTGCTGGTGTACACGGGCACCTCGTACCCGTTGTTATGGCTGGTGCTGTATTCGGCGTCGGGGTCGTTGATAATGTCTAACAGCAGCGCATACCCCAGGTTTTCCCGCATCATATAGTGCTTCAGCCCGGGGGTCACCCCGTAGTTGCGTTCTTCCTCGGGCACGCCCGCATAGAACTCCTCTTCAAGGGAGGCCCAGTGGGCTTCCTCTTCGGCGCGTTCTTTCTCCACCTGGATGAGGGGGGTCAGCTGGGTCTTAGGCATTTTAATGGCGGAGGGTGTGGGCACCGCCGAGAACGTATTGAGTGCTCGCGGGTGCTGCTTGGCGAAGAGCGTGGCAACCTGCGGGAGCACCTCAAAATACAGGTTGAGCAGGTCGGCATCCAAAACACGGTCTTCGGTGAGGGCGCTGTGCCCGGCGGGGGAGAGAAGGTCCCAGTCGCCGTCCTCATCAGTGTAGGTGTAGGTGGCGTAGGGGGCCATCTTCTGCAGCGCTTCGTAAAGTTCTTCGGGTACGTCGAGTGTGTAACCGGCCATGGCTAGTCCTCTCTTCAGGGGTTTAATGGAGCGGATGGTGCGGCCGTCTGGGGCAACGAACACTTGGTACTCGTCGTCGCTGTAGACGGTCAGCCACGAGGGGGCCGGGTCCACGCTCTTAGGTTCTTCAATAATGCGGATAACGCGGTTATACGGGATGCTGCGCATCACCATGTAGTGTTCTACGGCGGGGGCGAAGGTGTACGGCAGTTCTTCTTCGCTGGTGTCGTCTAGGAACTCGTTGTAGAAGTCGCGTTCGTCTTCAACGTTCAGCACCGTGTTCGAGCTGGTGTTCAGCTCCACCCGGTAGTCGTCGTACCGGTAGTGGGTGGTCCAGCCGTTGATTTTTTCGGGTACCCCGCAGTCGATAAACCGTTTAATGTCTTCGTAGTCGAGGTTGAGCTCTTTAATGTGTTTGAGCATTTCGGGCCGGATCTCTGGGTATTTCGAGCCGGGTGTTTCTGGGTGGGGAGCGGGGCGGTGCTGCGTTTTATGCAGCCTGTGCAGCAGCGAGTCTCGCTTAGTGCCACGCAGGTAATACTGGTCGCCGAGGGTTTTGCTGAGCCGCTCGGTATCGAGCAAATCGGTATGTTTCTCTTGGCTCACTGTGTAAGGTGCGATAGCTTCCACCTCTTTGAGCGGCCACACCCTTTCTCCTGCCGTTTCCCCATGCCGTGCGCCCCGGGACGGCTTAGTGGCGTAGTATTCGGCGATGGCTGGCGGCTTGTAGGTGAGCGGTTTGAACTTACCCGCTAGAGCGGTGGGGCTTGGGATGGGGCCAGTAGGGGTTTTCGGCTCAGCCTTGGATACTTCCGCCAGCTTCGGCAGCGGTGAGCTGGGCGGCTGCGGTATTGGCCGCGTAATATCTGGGTGGTTTCGCTGCTGTGCTTCGGCGACGGCAGGCCTTGGCGCGATGGGTGTGGGGTGAGGCGGGGTAGGGATGGGTTGTGAAGTTTGCTGTTTTTGAGGGGTTGTATCTTCGGTACGTTGATGTATTTCTGCTGAAGTATGATCGTCGGTTTTTTGGGATTTTGTATCTTTTATCTGTTGTGTAGTATCCGCTCGGGAAAACGGTGTTTCGCAAGGTTCACTACGTGGTACGAAGTTTTCTTGAAGAATTGCCGCCATTGTGCGTATGAGTAGTTTTGCGTCCGGCTCTAGCGGTGCGCACGGGCAGGCGAGCTCCGTTTTATGGGAATCATATACGGCCCAATGCGAGCATTTTGGGGTGGCTGGAAAAACACTAAACTTACCCAGTTGGGCGATTTCTGTGAGCTGGCGAGCTATTACTCGCGGTATGAGCAGGGTGGTTGTAGCCACTGCTACCTCCTAGGGCGTGTAGGCATACTGGTTGTATTCTTGCGTGGATATAAACTTTGGGTTGTGCTACTGTCGTCGCTGCCCTAGAGTTTTACCTCAATATCAGGACGACACCGGAAGTGGTGCTGTCCCATACACCTCGCGCCTTATCGTGATGCGAGGGCGGTATACCAAACACACTTTCCAGGGTAACTTTTTTGGGGTTCTGTGGCTATGAAATCGGCTCATAGCCAAAAAATGGTTTTTCCGATAGGTGCATAGTACGGTCTTTTTTACAGATTTGGTGGCAAAACTGTGTATTCGCCACCAATTTTTTCCTGTGTAACTGTTGCAGGTTGAGCTTTTTCCGGTGCATCTTCTTCCGTGTGCTCAGATTTTCCGCCGCAACAGCAGGGGAGAGGGGCGGTTTCCTGGGCTGTACCGCTGCCGCTGCTCACTTCACGTTTCTTGCGGGATGGTGCACTCACGCCCTTTCGTTATCGAAACGTAACTTTTGACGAGGGTAAAGAAGTAAAGCCAGTACTGCACGAACTGGCGTCTCGTGAAGCAGTCGCACTTATGCGGATGGAGCACCGAACCCTTTTGTTGCGCCGTCTTGCGCCTCAGAATGCGGTGGCGCTACTGGTGTTCCACAGGTGCAGTCGTGCGTTGGGTGGGCATCAAAAAAGCCCTTCCTGATGAAAAGGAAGAGCTTTCATAGTGTGCGCCTGGAGGGATTCGAACCCCCAACCTTCTGATCCGTAGTCAGATGCTCTATCCGTTGAGCTACAGGCGCATGTTCCGTGGTTTGAATTTTTTCAATCCGTCGCGGCAACAGGTAATACTCTACGGGATTCCTTCACACACTGCAAGTTGAAATTGAGTGTATTGGCTCACAATTAAGACGGTGGTTTTCTTCCCCGGCGTACCCGCTCTGTCGAGCTGCACAATCCTCTGGGCAATCACTCCCGTTGCGGTGTTGGCGTCCTGCCTGCCTGGTGCGGTATCGCCCCAGGTCAGCGCAATATTTTAGCCTCTGCGCAGCGCACGCACCAGCAAAAAATATGGGATACGCATCGCAAACACCCCAGATGTTCCACACAACAAAGGTATATGCGCTATTCTGTAAACACACGAGGGAGTGGAAAATTTCATCGGCGTGCGAGCCCCTCGGCCCTGTGCGCCGCTGTTATTTAACCGCCCCAACCAGTCAGACGCGCCTGGCCAGCGAAGGTGCCCGGCATACAAACTCAAAGGGGAATAAAGTCAATGACTGATATTTCACGCGGAGCTCTTTCCGCAGAGCTAGAAAAAGACCTGCAGAACGCACCGACCACCCATGCCGGTCTGCTTGAATGGGTGCGCGAGGTTGCAGCCCTCACCGAGCCCGACCGTATCTACTGGGTTGATGGTTCCGAAGAGGAATACAACCGGCTTGCCCAAGAACTGGTCAATGCAGGCACCTTCGTACGCCTAAGCGACCATGAGTTCCCCAACTCGTATGCAGCGTTCTCTGACCCCGACGACGTGGCACGTGTGGAAGAGCGCACCTTTATCTGCTCACAGACCGAAGAAGGCGCAGGCCCCACCAACAACTGGCGTGACCCCGTGGAGATGAAGCAGACGCTCACCGGCCTTTTCAAAGGTTCGATGCGCGGGCGCACCATGTACATCATTCCCTTCGTCATGGGCTCTTTGAAAGCAAAGAACCCCAAGATGGCGGTCGAAATTACCGACTCCGCCTATGTGGTGTGCTCAATGCGCATTATGGCAACTATCGGCAAGGATGTGCTCGCAAAACTGGACGAAACCCAGGGCTTCTTCGTGAAGGCGCTTCACTCCGTAGGCGCTCCGCTTGAGCCCGGGCAGGCAGACGTGTCCTGGCCCTGCAACCCCGAGAAATACATTGTGCAGTTCCCCGAAACCCGCGAAATCTGGTCCTTCGGGTCGGGTTATGGCGGCAACGCACTGCTGGGCAAGAAATGCTATGCACTGCGTATCGCCTCGGTTATCGGTCATGATGAGGGCTGGATGGCTGAGCACATGCTCATCCTCAAGGTCACCAACCCCGAGGGCGTTACCCGCTACATCTCCGCCGCATTCCCCTCTGCCTGCGGTAAAACCAACTTTGCGATGATGGACCCCACCATCGACGGCTGGAAAGCCGAAATGGTCGGCGACGATATCGCGTGGATCGAATTTGATGAGAACCACCAGGCTCGCGTCGTTAACCCCGAGGCGGGTCTTTTCGGCGTGGCACCCGGCACCGGTTACTCCACTAACCCCAACGCCATGAAGGCAATCTCTAAGGGCAACACTATCTTCACCAACGTGGCGCTCACCGATGACGGCTCCGTATGGTGGGAAGGCAAGACCGACGAGGCACCCGCGCACCTGACCGACTGGACCGGCAAGGACTGGACTCCTGAATCGGGGCGTCCCGCAGCGCACCCCAACTCGCGTTTCTGCACCCCCGCATCCCAGGTGGATATGCTCGCCCCCGAGTACTACGATCCCGAGGGTGTGCCGCTGAGCGCCATCGTGCTGGGCGGTCGCCGCAAGACCACCGTTCCGCTGGTCTCCGAATCCGACAGCTGGGAGCAGGGCGTCTTCCGTGCGGTCACCCTCTCCTCTGAGACCACAGCAGCCGCAAAGGGTGCCGTCGGCGTGGTTCGCCGCGACCCCATGGCAATGCTTCCCTTCATCGGGTACAACGCGGGCGACTACTTCCAGCACTGGATCGACCTTGGCAAGAAGCATGGTGCCGAGAACATGCCGAAGGTCTACTACGTGAACTGGTTCCGCCGCACCCCCGACGGTGGCTTCGCATGGCCCGGCTTTGGCGAGAACTCCCGCGTGGTCAAGTGGATCTTCGACCGCCTCGACGGCAAGGGCGGCGGCACGCAGACCTTCCTGGGCACCGTACCCACGAAGGAAGACCTCGACCTGACCGGCCTGAGCATCAGCGATGAAGAACTTAACGCAGCACTCGCCGTTTCAAAGGATGAATGGGTGGCCGAGCTGCCCGGCATTGACGAATGGCTGGCGAAGTTCGGCGATAAGCTCCCCGCAGAGGTCAAGGCTGAGCGTGACGCACTGGCGCAGGCGCTTGAGAACTAAGTAACTCTTCATCCCACGCGCGGCACCTCAGCGAGAGAACAGGGCAGAAACCTGTGGTCTTGCCGAGGTGCCGCGCAGTGCGTGCGGGGCACCTGATGGCTGCACACGCACATGACACAAAACCTTGCAGGATTGTGCCTTGGGCATAACGGCGGTACCTCGCCTGGGGCCATGCTTGTCCAGCCGGTGCCTGTATTTTTCGTATAGTGTGAAGAGCCTCGGTGCCGGATTATAAAAGAACTGTTGCGCTAAAAGGCGCGGCACGCTGGGGTGAATCCCACGCCCACGAAATTATGCGGAATATACTATATGTATAAAGCATAAAAATTGGGTGCCGGTGCAGAAAGCCGGGATGGTTAGGCAGCGGACCCTAATTTTTTTCACGGTATGGTCGGGGCTACAATTCCCACAGATGACTATGGCTAGCGCCACCTTTAATAGTTTTTAGGGTGATCTTCCAGCCCCCATACGAGAGGAGAGAACGATGCGGCTTACAGCCTTTTCAGACGTATCGTTACGCATCATGATGCTTCTCTCTGCCTTAGACCCCGATCAGAAGCTCTCTACCCAAAAAATTGCTGACGGCGTGGGAACCCCCTATAACCATGTGGCAAGTCGGTGGCATTCCTGGTAAATCAAGGCCTGCTACAGTCCACCAGAGGCCGCGCCGGGGGTGTGCTGCTCTCGGCGAAAGGCCGCCAGGCAACAGTGGGTCAGGTACTCCGTACCACCGAGGGGGATATCCCCATGATTGAGTGCGAAGATCAGGACGGTAACTGTCCTCTCGATAGTTTCTGCCGCTTACGGAACGTGCTGGCGGATGCGCGTGAGGCATTCTACGCGGCGGTGGATGATGTGGTGATTTCGGATCTTCCCGGCCCCGCCAGGCCTGCCGGGCCTGTATTTGTGGAGCTCGGGTTGGGGCCGCTGGCTGCGAGTTTTGACCGCGAAGTTCTCTAAACCTCTTATTATCAGCGTCGTGGCGAGGTTCTGCCGCCCGGTAAGCACGGAGCCGCCTGTTATTGCCTGACCCCGTGTAGTGCGCGGCAATAAGCGTGAAACATGCAGCGACTATATGAAAAGAAACCCTGCAGTTATTTCACCTGCTGCGAACTTAAAGAAGTATTTCACCTGCGCTTCTAAGTAACCGTTAGTTATTATGCCGAGAAATATTCGTATACAACATATAAAAAGTGTGCGGGGGCAGATATATAAAACTGCGGGTATTTCTGGGCGCTCCCACCAAAAGCAGATTCCAAGGGAGCCCTGCGTGCCCCTGTCAGAAGTGCTACCGTGTAAAAGGCTTTACGTGTAAAACGTTTAAGGCGGATTTCATCATTTACGGAAGAAGGCACCTATGCTCTCTGAAAAGTCACGTCCCATTATTGAGGCAACACTGCCCATTATCGCCGACCGTATCGGTCACATTACCCCTGACTTCTACGAGCGGATGTTCGCTGCCCGACCCGATTTGATGGACGGCCTGTTCTCCCGTTCCTCTCAACTTGAGGGCACCCAGCCGAAAGCACTTGCCGGGTCTATTGCGGTTTTTGCCTCCTACATTGTGGAGCATCCCGACTCCTACCCCGATGAGGTACTTTCCCGCGTGGCGCATAAGCACGCTTCTTTGGGGCTGCAGGAGAAAGAGTACCCCACCGTCTACAAGTACCTGTTTGAGGCGATTGCCGCAGACCTAGGCGAAGCAGCAACTGAGGAGGTCGTGGACGCCTGGAGCGAAGTGTACTGGCTCATGGCGAACGCCCTCATTAAGATCGAGAGGGGCCTGTACGCGTCCCAGGCGAATAATGTTACCCACGCGCCCTTCAAAGTTGTTGATCGCCAGGAGACCGGCGATAACGTGGTTGTGCTGACTTTTGAGCCTGCCGATGAAACCCCCATGACTGAGGCGAAAGCAGGCCAGTACATTTCCATTATTACGAAGGCACGTGATGGTCTGCGCCAGCCCCGCCAATACACCCTGCTTCCGTCCGATAAAAACCAGCGCCGTATCGGCGTGAAGCTCGACCCGAACGGCGAAATGACTTCGATTATTCACGGGCTCACGATTGGCGATGTTGTCGAGATTTCCAACCCTTATGGTGACCTCACCCTGGAGGGCTTCGGCTCTGCGGATGCGCCCCTCTACCTTTTCTCGGCGGGTATCGGCGTGACCCCTATGATTAGCTTCCTCAATGAGCTGATTGAATCCGGCTCGCAGCGGCAGGTGACTGTGGTTCACGCCGACCGCCGCATGGATACGTGGCCGCTGCGCGAGGAGATGACCGCGCTGGTTGAAAAGCTCCCTCACGGTAAGCTCGTCACGTTCATGGAGGATGAAGAAACCGGTGATTACCGCGGCCGCGTGGACATTGCGAAGCTGGGCGTACCTGCGGAGGCGAACGTATACCTGTGCGGCCCGCTGCCGTTCATGAAGGGCGTGCGGTCCGCTCTCATGGATGCAGGTGTACCGGCGCAGAATATTAATTACGAGATCTTTGGACCGGATCAGTGGATGCTGCGCTCGTAAAGGCTGCTTCAGCGTAGCCCGTGCTGGAGTATTTAGAGGCGGCTGGGTGAGCTAATAGTCGCCTGCCTTCTCAGGATGTCTCTGTGCAAGTCCGTCTCTCGGCGTCAGGGGCGCCTCGGCCCTCTTCTGGTGCGCATCTGGATCCTGAAGAAGGTTCTTTGGAGAACATACTGAAGCCGCTTGGGAGATCCGTCTGAGGCCGCACCGAATATCCCATATTCAGGAGGAGAGATAAAAATATTGGGGGCGTTGAGCCCCCAATATTTTTATTTAAGTATTTCTAAATATCCAAAGGTAAACTAAAGAAGCCCCCGTCGCGGCTACACCCCACGGAACACTTCTGACCTAATCAGCCGTGGAGGGTCGTAGTTCCGAAAGGGGGTGAGACGGAATGCCGAAAAAAGGTAAAAGCAAAATCGCTTTGGCGGCTGCGCGAATTATCAAAGCCCTCGCGCAACTCGTCAAAGCGATTGCTGACCTAATCGACGTCATCGGCTAAGCCGGTGTGACGTTTCAGCGGGTTCCCCTAGCTTCGCGGTTTAGGGGTGCCCGCTATCTAATATTATACCTAAATATCAGTGGGTATATCCCTGTTAAAACTACAAAGCCCTTGTTCTGGGGTTCACGCCCGGCACGCCTACCGGGGCAAAGCGGTTCAAATGCGTTTGCGACAGGGCTGTAAGGTGATTGTATAACCCGGCACCAATAATGCATAGCAGAAGGGCGGATACCGATAATAATCGGCATCCGCCCAAAATAGTGAGTTCAGAGAACTACTGGCGCACCAGAGCCAGAATCTCGTCGCGTACGCGCTCCATAGTGGGGGTATCCGGTGCTTCAAGGTTCAGACGCAGGAACGGCTCAGTGTTGGAAGGGCCGCAGGTTCGCCCACCAGCCTTCTTCGGTGTTGGTGAAGGTGGTGCCGTCGGAGTCCTCGACCTCTACAGGGCGCGCCAGCGTAGTGCGCGCGTACACGGTCCACAGCGGCTGCCTTGTCCTCAATCTCGGAGTTGATCTCACCGGATGCCACATAGGGGGAGTAGCTGGCGCTGATCTCGGAAAGTGCCTGGTGACCGCCGCCGAGGGCCGCGAGCACGTGCATCGCGGCGAGCATACCGGTGTCTGCGTTGAAGAAGTCCTTGAAATAGTAGTGCGCGGAGTGCTCACCGCCGAAAATACCGGATTCTTCAGCCATGACTGCCTTGATGAAGGAGTGACCCACACGGGTTTTCACGGCGCGCCCACCGAGCTTTTCAACGAGCTCGGGTACAGCTTTGGAGGTGATGAGGTTATAGATAATAACCGGCTGCTCATTGCCTTCCGCCTTAGCACGCGCGATTTCACGCTCTGCCACGAGCGCGGTAATGGCGGAGGGGGTGACCGCGTTGCCTTTCTCGTCAATCACGAAGCAGCGGTCGGCATCGCCGTCAAAGGCAAGGCCGATGTCTGCGCCGTGCTCAACAACCGCTTTCTGCAGATCGACAAGGTTGGCGGGTTCAAGCGGGTTAGCCGGGTGGTTCGGGAAAGTGCCGTCGAGCTCAAAGTAGAGGGGCACAATCTCAAGCGGAAGCGCGGGAAGAAGAGCATCCCCCAAGACGGCGGGGGTGGTCATACCGCCCATACCGTTACCCGCATCCACAACAACCTTGAGGGGGCGGATGCTGGAGAGGTCTACGAGCTGACGCAAGTACTCGGCGTAGGCTTTGAGAACGTCCTTTTCGGTGACAGCGCCAGGGTTCTCAACGGTAGGGATGGAGCCTTCGTCAAGGTACTTCTGCGCAAGATCACGAATATCGAAAGACCGGTTTCGGAGGATACAGGAACCGCCCCGGCCTTAGCCATTTTCATGCCGTTGTACTCGGCGGGGTTGTGGCTTGCAGTGAAAGTAACGCCCGCAGCGTTCTCAACACCGCACGCGAAGTAGAGCACATCGGTTGAGATGAGACCGATTTTCTGGACGTTTGCGCCGCGTGCGGTGGCACCTTCAGCGAATGCATCCATGAATTCGGGGGAGGAGGGGCGCATGTCACCGCCCACCAGAACAGTCTGACCAGCCAGGCCGAGCACATCAACGAAAGCGGCGCCGGTTGCCTTCACGGTTTCAGCGGTAATGGTCTCGCCCACGATACCGCGAACATCGTAGGCTTTGAACGAGTCATGTAGATTGATAGTAGTCACCCCCCTCATTCTAACGGGAAGGCCAACTAATATCCCTCTATAATTGGGGAAGAAACGCTGGGAATTCCATAGATATTGTAGGTTTTCCATCACTCAGTTTTAGGCCGTCAGGGCGGTTCGTGAAAGGATATGCACGCGCATGGGCGAAATTTTCCGTCTGAAAAATAAGATCCAGAACTACGCATGGGGTTCGCGCAGCATCCTGGGCCGTATGCGTGGGGTGCCCGTGCCCACTGACAAGCCCGAGGCTGAAGTGTGGGTAGGGGCGCACCCGGCCGCCCCGTCGGTTGCCACCGTTGACGGCTCTGAGCAGCAGCTTGACGAACTGGTTGCACAGCAGCCCGGCAGGTTCCTGCGCCCCGACCGGAACAGCGACTGGTTCCCGTTCCTCTTCAAAATCCTGGCGATTGACGCCCCCCCCTGTCTATCCAGGTGCACCCCACCGACGAGCAGGCCGCCGCAGGGTTCGAGGACGAGCAGGCCCGCGGTGTGCCCCTAGATGCACCGCACCGCAACTACAAAGATCGCTACTCCAAACCCGAGACCGTGATCGCCCTCACCAACATGCGGGTGCTCACCGGTGTGCGACCCGCCGAGCAGCTCAAAAATCTTGCCCGAGCATTCAACGCGTCCTGGCTGGCTGACAGAGCGCACCTTGCCCCCAAAGAGCTGCTGACCGCCATTATTCGTATGCCCGAACCCGAAGCCGCCCAAGCCGTGGATCAGCTGGCGGCCACCGCCCATAAACTCGCGCAAACACGGCGTAAAGCGGCCCCCTCCGTGCTTGACGCTATAGAGCTGGTGAACCTGGTAGCGCACAAATACCCCGGTGACCGCGGCCTGCTGGTGGCTTTCGTCATGAACCTGGTGCACCTAGCACCCGGTGACTCCGCTTTCACCCCCGACGGGCAGTGCACGCCTACGTCTCGGGGACCGCAATCGAACTCATGAACCCCTCCGATAACGTCATGCGCGCCGGGCTGACCCCCAAACATATTGACACCGAAGAACTGATTCGGGTGCTGGGCGACTCCCAAGACGCCCCCGAAATTCAGCGGCCCACCCCCGATAACGCCGCCGTAGGCGAATACACCATGTGGGATGAGCGGATGAGTGTAACCCGCATCCGGGTGGCGCCGAAAGAAACCATCGACTACGTCTTTGAAGGAACCTCAGCGGCACTGGTAGTGGACGGGACCATCACTATCACCATTGCTGGTGCCGTCACCGGCGCAGGCCAAGACTACACCCTTGGCGGCACCGAATCCGTACTGCATGCGGGGGACCCCACCCCCGTGACCATCACAGGCAGCGGTGAACTGTACATCGCCCAGTACGTATAAGGGCTGGCACGCCACGGCAGGGCGGGGCCCAAAAGCAGGCAAATAACCACCCAGCGGTGTGTTGCGGGTCTCCATATCAACCGGGATACGTTACAATTCCTAAAAAACTATCCTGCCCAGAAACCATGCCACCACCGTAAGGAATCACCGTGAAAATCATCCTCACCGTCACCGGCATCGACCACGAAGGCATCATTGCCGCTGTCACCAACACCCTCGCAGAACGCCACGTGAACGTCCTCGACGTCTCCCAAACCATTATGGGTGAATACTTCACCATGATCATGCACTGCTCCTTCGACGAAAACGAGCAGAACCTCATCGACCTGCAAGAAGCCATGATCCCCGTCGAACACGCACAAAAAGTTCAGATCCGCATCCAGGCAGAAGCGATCTTCAAAACCATGCACACCATCTAACGCGCCCAAGGGACCCCAACCGCATGATGAACGACAATATCCTCGAAACCCTACGCATGATCGAGGAAGAAAAACTAGATATCCGCACCGTCACCATGGGCATCTCCCTGCTCGACTGCGCCGACTCTAACGGCGCGGTAGCCCGCCAAAAAATCTACAACAAAATCACCTCCCGCGCCAAAAACCTGGTGAGCGTGTGCGAAGGAATCGAAGCCGAGCTGGGCATCCCCATCGTGAATAAACGCATCGCCGTCACACCCATCGCCGTCATCGCCGGAGCCAGCAGCGAAAACGACTACATCGAATACGCCCGCACCCTCGACGCCGCCGCAAAAGCCGTGGGCGTGAACTTTCATCGGCGGGTTCAGCGCACTCATCGACAAAGGCGCAACCCCCGCCGACAACACGCTCATGAACTCCATCCCCACCGCGCTCGCCGAAACCGACGTGGTGTGCTCCTCAGTAAACATTGGCTCCTCCCGCGCCGGTATTAATATGAGCGGCGTTAAACGCATGGGTGAGGTGGTGCGTGAAACCGCCGACCTCACCGCAGACACTAACGGGTTCGGGTGCGCCAAACTCGTGGTCTTCGCCAACGCCGTGAGTGATAACCCTTTCATGGCTGGCGCATTCCATGGCGTGCAAGAAGCAGACACCACCATCTCAGTGGGTGTCTCCGGCCCCGGTGTGGTACACCGCGCCCTCCACAAAGTACGCGGGGCACGATTCGACGCATGCGCCGAAGCCATTAAACAGGCAGCCTTCAAAATCACGCGTGTAGGGCAGCTGGTTGGCAGCCTCGCCGCCGAACGCCTGGGCGTGTACTTCAACATTGTTGACCTCTCACTAGCCCCCACCGCCGAAATCGGGGACTCCGTGGCGCACATCCTCGAAGAACTGGGGCTGGAAACCGTGGGGACCCACGGCACAGTCGCAGCGCTCGCCCTGCTCAACGATGCGGTGAAAAAGGGCGGGCTCATGGCCTGCTCGCATGTGGGCGGGTTATCTGGCTCATTCATCCCGATCTCCGAAGACATTGGCATGATCGAATCCGCTGCCGCAGGGCATATTACGCTCGATAAGCTAGAAGCAATGACCGCGATCTGCTCGGTTGGGCTGGACATGGTCGCAGTACCTGGTGACACTCCCGCCGCGACGCTTGCCGCCATGATCGCCGATGAAGCTGCAATCGGCGTGATGAACCACAAGACCACGGCCGTGCGTGTCATTCCCGCCGTCGGCCTGGGCGTGGGAGATACCGTCGAGTTCGGTGGGCTGCTGGGGCGCGCCCCGATCATGCCGGTACATACACCATCCTCAGAGGCGTTCATCGCCCGCTGCGGCAGGATCCCCTCACCGGTGCACGGGTTCAGAAACTAGGGGAGCAAACGGAAGAGGGTTTCTTTGATCCGTTCTCCCTCTGCAGAGGTGCTGGGCTTATGCTAAAGGTTTCTGAATAGTTTCCCCTAGCCCAAATGAATGCCCCTCCTACCTCAGATAGCACATATCAGGCGGTGAAGATGAAAGCTACCATTGATCATTGGCAGGGGACGCGCAGGCACGAGGAAACCTTTGATATAAAATCTCAGGAAGAACTCACCAAAACGCTACGGCGACTAGACTCAAAGGTACATACAGAATTAATTCTTCATGGAAAAATTGATGATGATTATTTAACTACCTCTGGTGGTCGAGGAGCCTATCTAGTGTTCGGGCAGGAAGCACATAGCGAAGGACAGCTGAGAGGGTTTAACTTATTGTGCCCAGAAGGCGAAGAAGTGAACTCTATAGATGCAGAGAATATGAAAGCCGGAGGGCAGTATGGGCCGTATGAGGTTAAATATGTTATCCCCGAATACCTGGCGTTTAGCTGCGTGAGGGAATATTTTAGGCTCGGTAGGATTCCATGCGACGATAAAAGTTTCTCTTGGGAAGTGTATGAGACATATTAGACTATGGTGTGCGATTCCCGGCAGGATTTAATCTCTGGATACGTGGTATAAAAGGCACGAAGATTCGGGTAGTATATTTTGGGATTTTACATATGCAGGATGGTTATTAAAGATGCTAAGTAACAAGAAATATGGAAACGTATATGAGATTCTTCTGCCAGAAGGGAAGTATGTGTATGCCTGTCTTATCTCTGAAAAGAATTTCGGGATTTTTAATTATATTTCTAAGAATAAAATAAGCGACGTCAATATTTTGTTTCACAAAGGGTTTAAAATGTATAGCGCCTGTGATGAAATGAATATTGATAATAGTACATGGAAATATATCGGAAATATCGACTTAGAATCGGAAGGCATTACATTCCCAGATTTGGCTATATATCTAGCGTGGAACGTATCCTATTCTTATCAGAATTCTCAGGTTATGAGTAAGGGGAATGCGAAAAGTGTTAGTTTTGATACGTACGATACGCTAGTTAAAAGTGGTCGTATATATGGATTTTTTGCGAAACCCAGTGCGTTTGAGATGTGGCTAAGTATATTTTGAAGACTACCCTGAAGGAGTACTTGATTTTCGCATAATGTCTGAGCGTATGAAAGAATACAAGAACAGGCAGTAGTCAGCCTGGGCCCCAGAACTTGGCTAGGGGAAGAGAAGTGGAAAGAGGCTCTGTGCTTGTGTGCATCAAAGTACTTCACATCAGGTAAAATGTAAATATTCTTAGATAACTATAACTTATACAATACGAGGAGGGTATGTGATGAATAGTCAAGACGTTTTTGAAGGCCTCGATACTTTGATGGATTCATTTATCGGAGGGGAATCTAGCTATCAAGAAATTAGTTACTTTTATTAACGAATCTATTTCTGGCAGAGACATTGACATTTTGGATTTTCTTCATGAATATATTGAAGATGGGATTAAAAATAAAGATGGTGACAGAATCGAATTTTGTATAGTGCTTTCGGGGCTGTTGAAAAAAGACAAATTTTTGCTTAATGTGTATAAGCAATTATTATGCGAAGGGTGGCATAGCAGGCAAGAAGACATTGTAGATATTATTGACTGCTATAGAGATGCGTCAGCAGTCCCGGTATTAATAAAATGTTTTGATCTAAAATATGATTGGCTAGCACTCAATAGTTTTTACTCTTTCCATAGAAAACTTATGTGGACCATCCGTAATGTGGATAGTAGAAACTATAAAGAAACCTTACGTTCTGTCTCGAAAAAGGTGTCACCCAAGCTGAAGGCAGAACTTAACCAATGTATAGGTAAATAGTATGCAGCCATGACCTACCAGAAATTCGCCGAAAACATTAGGAAAATGAGAAGTATCAGAGGTTAGGTGTTCTATGAGTAATAGGGAGAAAGTTTTAATAAAAATATGTCATGACGTTCTAAACTCATATGAGAACCCGGAGAGCCCAAATTTTAGTTTTGTTGGTAAGAGAATTAATGAGGGTATGTACGATGAGTTTCTAAATGCTGTAGAAACGCAATACATAGTTTCTGATCTATCGGACTTAAATTATTCCTCATGTTTGGACTGGTCAATAACCAGTCGGCGAGACGAAAAGAATAGATATGGGGTGAGTCTTTCCCTGGTGGGTAGGTATGCTGTGGCACAACGATATAAATCCGGACACTATTTGTCGCATCAATCCCCTGATATTAGTAGTGAGGATTTGCCATTAATAACTTTATTTCAACAACATAATATAACCCTTCTTGATGGCTTTGTTCTAAATAGCAAACTACCGGTAAAAATTGAGGATGAAGATTTCACTGAAGAAACACAATCTTGCGTATATAATTTACTTTTTGAAAGACTGTAAGATTGTGGGTATGTAACGTAACTGAAAAATATTTCATAAATTATTCAAAATTGAGAAAATATCTATTGATTAATGCGTGGTAAATATTTAGGAATGATAGTATGATTGATGACACGGTTCGGGGAATGATTTCGGTGTGGATGGGAATATCCATGAAGTCATATGAAGATTTTAATGAATACACGGAAGGCATGGAATATCTGGGATCAGGTTGTCCGGCGTGCAGGGATTTTGGAACCTCTTTTATTGACTCTGATTTCTTTGGTGCGTATCGAACAGCGAATCATGAAATTGTTCCCATCGAAGTTCTGGCTGAAGAAGTGGCGACTCATTCTCGGGCGGCTACTGAAAAGGTTATTGCGGCGGCCAAAGCTAAAGGGGTAACCGAAGGAAATTCGTTATATTATTATGGAAACGCAGTTTTTCATGAGGATACTCCGGGCAAATTATACAATGATTTAACATTTATTGGTTATTTTGAAGATCCCCGAAGGAAAATACTTCTAAGCTCCGCTCAAAATTATATTAAGCGCAGGTTTTCAATAATATTAGTGTGCCTACGCTTGCCTATACGCTGAAATCCATGTGCCGCGGATTAAAACTGTGAGTGGCTGAAAGGTGAAGAACAGCATCTTCGAGCACGTGTTGCGATACCTTAAATAGCTCACCCCAACGACCTTATATGTTGAACCAGCCCGGGTAACCCGGTAAGGTCTAAAACACTATAGACCAACCACTACACAAAGATAACGAAAAGATAAATAGTAATGGCACGTAAAATCTTCCTCTTAGCCGGTGCGGCGGGCGCCGGTAAGAGCACCTGGATCGCCGCGCATCCCGAACTTGCAGACCTCACCCATTCCTGGGACGCTGAGCGCCGCAAATGCGGATACATCACCTACACGCTCGATAATCAGCCCGCACTAGCCCTATCACAAAACACCAGTGCCGAATCGAAGGCTATCCGCCGGGTAAACGACTGCGTGGAAGAGAATATGCGGCACGGCAACACCGTATTTATCGACAATATGAACGTGCTGCTGCGCAACATGAAAACCTTCCTCGAATTTGCGCGCAAATACTGCTACACCGCATACCTTGTCGATTTTCAGGGCGAGCTCACCCTCGACGAACTGTATGGGCGCAACAGAACCCGCGAATACACCAAGCGCGTACCTGAAGAGGTTATCGAAACCGCCTACAACAACCACCGCGAGTTGCGCGAGAACTGGCGCAGCATCCTCAAAAACTACCGGGATGTGGTCGCCGGGTACATCGCCCCCAGCCAGGTTTTTACCGAACTCTTTACCCCGGTGCGTGCGCTCGATAACTACCATAAAGTAGTCGTGGTCGGCGATATTCAGGGCATGGGTAACGAACTCGAAAAACTCATCGACACTCTCTCACCCGAAACCGGGCTGAGCGATGAAAACATCTGTTGGATATTCGCTGGTGACCTTTTTGACCGCGGGCAAAACCCCGAAAAAGTCTTTGACATCCTTGAACCCGCTCTCGGCACCCTGCCCAATGTGCACCTGGTGATGGGCAACCACGAACGCTCCATTATGCACACTATCCGGGGTGTGCGCCGCTACCGTGACGCCCGCGAAACTCTGGATGCTCTCGCCGCCCACGGCGTGTACAACAGCCGGGTGGTCGCTATGCTCAACACCGCCGTGAATATGATGCCCTTTACTCTCGGGAAGGAGCGTTATTTCGTGACCCACGCCGGGGTTGCACCGCAGCTCTTCGCGGATTCCCACCGCATGCTGGAAGGCGTAGGGGAGGGGTACCTCACGGGGCTGTATGCAGATGAAACGTTCTATTTGGGTTCTAATCCGTACTCGCAGGCGCGGGCGGGTAAAACCCAGTACGCGGGTTACGAAGACGCGCTCAACGACCTGAGCCGGGCCGCCGGTATCACCCAAATTTATGGTCACCGCCCGGCAGCGCTCGGTTCGGAAGGATACAGTAATCTCATTCCGTTAGAAAGCAGCGTCGAATATACCGGCGGTGAGCTGAGTGCCGCGGTGTTCAGCCGTGAGGACAGCGCATTCGGTGCAGCTGAGAAAGCCGTGTGGAAGCGCGAAATCGTGAAAATCCCGTCGAGCTCCCTCGTCCCCGATCCTTACGCCTCGGGGAGTAGGGCGGCGGGCGCCTCAAAAAACGCCGCAAACGGTGCTGAAGAACCGCTCAACGACGGGCATCGCCTGCTGGAGGAGATGCGCACCAACCCCAACGTGAACGTGCGCGCCACCGAACCTGCGGGCGTGCTCGCGTGCAATTTCACGCGTAAAGCCTTCTACAAAGGCGCCTGGGATAAGACCACCGCCAAAGCGCGCGGGCTGTTTATTCACGCCGAAACCGGCAAAATTGTGGGGCGCGGGTACGAAAAATTCTTCAATATGGACGAGCCTGGGCACGAGAACGAGGCACACGTTCGCAAACGCCTCGCCTACCCGGCTGTGGCGCGCGCCAAAGAAAACGGGTACCTGGCGATTATTACGGTTTTCGACGGTGTGCTGACCGTCTACAGTAAGGGTGGGGCAACCGCCTACAGCCGTCACGCCGAGAGCATCCTGCGCGCGGCTCTCACCGAGGAAGAGCTCACTCGGCTCACCGAGACGCTCACCCGCATGGATTCCTCCCTGACCGTTGAGGTGGTCGATCCGTTCCGCGACCCGCACATTGTGCCCTACGAGCAGGTCACACTCTACCTGCTCGATCTGGTTGCGAACACCGCGCAGTTCAGCGTGAAACCAGCCCGCTTTGAAAACCTGTGGCTCTCCCCGCAGGCCTTCGCACAGCCGCGCCCCACCAAGGAGCATGGCCCCGTGCGTATCGCAGCGGTTACAGAAATTGTCTTAGAGAATGATGCCGATTTCACCCGCCTGCTCCAGGATGCGCGCACAAGCGACGCTGAAGGCTGGGTTATCCGCGACTCTACAGGCTATATGGTCAAAATCAAGGCACCCGGGTACTCCGCCACGAAACGCGCCCGCTCAATCCCGGTGCTCGTGGACTACCTGAAAACAGCGGAGAAACTTGAACACTCGCCGCACGCCCGGTGTGGAACCTGCCGCGCCTGGCACCCCACCTGAATGTGCTGCTTGACGGGGTGCGCACGCGCGGCCGCTGGAACAGGCGCAGTAGCTACCGCACGAACCTGCTCATGAGGGCCTCCAAAGCCAGGCGGGCGTTCGCGTTAGTGCGTAGCCTCCGCAGGGTCGTCTCAACCGCCTGAACATCTGAGAGGGTCTGCGCGGGGCTGGTGCGCGCCCCGTACTCCTGCAGCGGCTCCCGCAGATACTCGTTCAGCAGAGGGGCCTGCGCCCCCAGCTGCAGGGTTAGCGCATCCCGCAGAACCGTCTGAATATCGGCCACCGCGCGGATGAGCGTATCGGTTTGGATGCGCCGCGCCCGCCGCTTCTGCTGCTCCTCCAGACGACGCACCTGAGCCCGCAGAGTCGGGGCCACCCGCTCACCCTCAGCGATACCCAGCATCGCCAGCAGCTCGGCGCGTTCGGCGGCATCACGCTGCTGCGCCGCGTCGGCGGCATCCTGCTCAGCCAGCGAAATCAGCCGCTCAGCCGCCTCCATTGCCGACGACAGGGTGCGGATACGCAACGGCAGGCGCGCAAGATCCTCCCTGCGGGTCAGCGCCTGCGGTACCGTTGCCAGCCGGTGCGCCACCTCGGCGTCACCGAGGCTGAGGGCGGCGGCGCGGTGGGCCATCCCCGCCTCAACCCCTGTGCTTTCAAGGTACGCGGCGATCGCCTGTGCCTGCGGCACCGGCAGCTGTACGGGGCGGCAGCGTGAACGGATGGTGACCAACACATCGGCGGGGGAGGGGGCGGTCAGCAGCCAGATCGTGTGCGGTGGCGGCTCCTCAATCGCTTTCAGCAGCACGTTGGAGGTGCGCTCAGGCATGCGTTCGGTGTCTTCCAGCAGAATCACACGCCAGCGGCTCACCGAGGGGCGGTCTTGGGCTTTGAGAACCAGCTCACGCGCCTCATCAATGCTGATGCTCACCGCCTCAGTACGGAAATGTGTGAAGTCGGCGTGGGAACCGTTCATGACGGTCACACACCCCCGGCAGGTACCGCACCCCCGGTCTGCCGGGTCGGGCTGGTCACAGAGCAGGGTTGCGGCGAAAACGGAGGCGGCCTGCCGGTTGAGCGAGCCCGCCCCGCCGGTAAAAAGCCAGGCGTGTGTGGGCGCCTGGGAAGAGGCATCTTGCCGTAGCTGCGCCGTCACGGGCTCAGGCGCTAGGAGGGCGTCCCACAGGCTCACAGCGCCTCCTTAGTTGGTGCGGTGTTTCGCGCGGCAGTGACCGCTGAGCAAGTAGCGGCGTGATGGCGGCAAGCACCCGCTCGTGCACCTGCTCAATGGTGCCTGAGCCGTCAATGACCGTGTGCGGGCCGGTTGTTTCGGCGTGCGCCAGGTCGGTAAAAGCGGTGTGGGTGCGGGCCTTGAACTGTGTGTTTTCGGCTTCGATACGGTCGGTGGTGCCGCGTACGCTCACACGCTGCTCGCTTGCTGCGGGCGGCACCTCAAGGAAAAGGGTGGCATCTGGCAGCAGGTTACTGGTGGCCCAGCGGCTAAGGTCAACGATGCTCTCCACCCCCAGGCTGCGCCCCGCCCCCTGGTACGCGGCAGACGAGTCAATATACCGGTCGCTGAGCACAACCGCCCCGGCGGCGAGCGCAGGACGGATTTTCTGCGCCGCGTGTGCCGCGCGGGAGGCGGCGAAGATGAGAGCCTCAGTGCGGGCATCAACCGGGTCGCCGCTGTTGCTGAGCACGAGGTCCCGCAGTTTCTCCCCGATCTCGGTTCCGCCGGGTTCACGGCTGGTGATCACGGTGTACCCGCGGGCGGTGAGCGCATCAGCGAGCAGGGACAGCTGGGTGGTTTTGCCGGAGCCATCGCCGCCTTCAAAGACGATAAAAAGCCCGGTTGCGGTGCCGTCACTCACACGCGGGCGGTCTGCGGTGCCGGGGGTGTAACTCAGAGAATCCTTCACCCTATCTAGGGTACCGTGCCTGCCCGGTCCGCGCGGGGTGCGGGGTGTTTGCGGTCTCGGGCGCAGGTTACAGCCGTGTAAAACCTTGTAGCCTTGTGGCAGGGCCGGGATGCGCCGGGCGTGAACCTGTGCCACTCTTAAGGGTATGACTTCTGAACGTTTCTCTGCCGATACTTTGTTGTGAGCGGCGGGCGTCCCGCGCATGAACATGACGCGCCGGTGAACCCGCCCATTATTCTTTCCTCCACCTACCGTGGCACTGACACGGTTGATACGGTGAATGACCGCGTGTATGCGCGGTTCGCGAATGATACGTGGGAGGGAATGGAAGAAGTCGTTGCCCGCCTTGAGGGCGCCACCCAGCCGGGTCTGCTGTTTCCTTCGGGTATGGCGGCGGTTGCTTCGGTGATCGACTTGGTGCCGGTTGGTTCCGTTATTCTGGTGCCGAAGCACGCCTATATGGCGTCGGTGACCATGTGTAAGGATCTGGAGCGCCGCGGTATCGCTGAGGTGGTGCGTTATGACCTTGAGGACACCGCCTCTGTTATTGCTGCCCTTGAGGATGCGGCAGCTCGTACCGGTGTCACCCCCGGCACTGTTGACTATGCCGCCCCGAAGGCGCTCATCTGGATTGAGAGCCCCACGAACCCCATGCTTGAGGTGGGGGATGTGCCCGCAATTTGTGCGGCTGCGAAACGGCTGGGTGTGGTTTCTGCGGTTGATAATACGTTCTCCACTCCGCTGGTGCAGCGGCCGCTGTCGTTCGGGGCGGATGTGGTAGTGCATTCGGCTACTAAGTTCCTGGCGGGTCACTCGGATGTGCTGCTGGGCGTGAGCGTCACCTCGAAACGAGGTGCTGTACCAGGCGATGCTGCACCACCGCATCACAAACGGGGCGATTGCCGGGCCTATGGAGGCGTGGCTGGGGCTGCGTGGGCTGCGTACTTTGGCGGTGCGGGTTGAGCGTTCCATGGCGAATGCGCAGGTGCTGGCTGAGCGGCTGGGGGAGCACCCGGCTGTGGTGCAGGTGCGTTACCCGGGGCTGCCCACTGATAAGGGGCATGAGCTGGCGAAGAAGCAGATGACCGGCGGGTTCGGTGCGGTGCTGTGCGTGGTGCTGAATACGGATGCGGCTGGCGCCCAACGCGTGGTTGAGGCGCTGAAACTGTGGACCCCGGCCACAAGCTTGGGTGGGGTTGAGTCGCTGGTGGAGCGCCGCCGCCGTCACGGTAATGAGCCGGATTCCATTCCGGAGTCTTTGCTGCGCCTGTCGGTGGGGATTGAGAATGTGGATGACCTGTACGACGATCTGGTAAATGCGTTGAAGGAGATCGCTTAATGTCGCCGATTCAGCTGGTGATGCTGTTCATGTACTGGGCGGATCTGGTGTTGTCAGTAGCCGCCGCTGCCACCTGCGTGTGGGCGTTTGTGCAGGCGGCTGCGGCAGCCCCGAACGCCTATAAGTTCCACGATAAACGCACTAAAGGGTTCTGGATGGGGCTCACCGGCGGTTCGGCCCTGTTTTCGGTACTGATGCTGTGGCTGGTGCTGAGGGGCGGGATGATGAGCAGCATGCTCCTGTTTGAGCTGATCGCCATCACCATTGCGATGGTGTTTTTGACGAATGTGCACCCCAGCGTCCGGCGCCGCCTGTAACTGGTGCCATAGTGGGGTACTGCTGGGTGCGGTGATTCGCGCGGGTGTGGGCAGCGGCATTTGTGCCGTAATGTGCCCGCACCCCGGCTTTTAAGCGTCTTAAAGCATGACAAGCCGCGCTGAGGGTGGAAGAATAGGGGTATGACTTATAAACTAGTACTCCTTCGCCATGGCCAGTCTGAGTGGAACGAGAAGAACCTGTTCACCGGTTGGGTTGATGTTAATCTGACAGATAAGGGCCGTGCTGAGGCTCAGCGCGGCGGCGAGCTGCTGAAAGAGCGCCACATCCTACCGGATGTTGTGCACACCTCCCTGCAGCGACGCGCTATTAACACCGCAAATATTTCCCTGGATGCGGCTGACCGCCTGTGGATCCCGGTCAAACGCACTTGGCGCCTGAATGAGCGCCACTACGGTGCTCTGCAGGGTAAGAACAAGTCTGAGATCCGTGAAGAATACGGTGACGAGAAGTTCATGACTTGGCGCCGCTCCTACGATGTGCCGCCTCCGCCGCTGGACGATAACGACCCTACTCGCAGGCGAACGACCCCCGCTACGCCGATGTTGAGAACGCACCCCGCACCGAGTGCCTCAAGGATGTTCTGGGCCGTATGCTCCCGTACTGGGAATCCGATATTAAGCCTGATCTTGCTGAGGGTAAGACTGTGCTGGTGGCTGCGCACGGCAACTCGCTGCGCTCGCTGGTGAAGCACCTGGAGAATATCTCCGATGAGGATATTGCCGGTTTGAACATCCCGACCGGTATCCCGCTGTACTACGAGCTGGATGAGAACTTTAAGCCCGTCAAGCCGGGCGAGTACCTTGACCCTGAAGCCGCGAAGGATGCGATTGCGGCCGTCGCTAACCAGGGTAAGTAAACTCTCACCAACTGATTTGTAGGCGTGAAGCCCGTCTCCTCGGGATAATGTGTGACGTAGGAGGCGGGTTTCATGTTTTTGCTGGCCCGCACCGGCGGACATCTGACAACGGCGACGTTAGGAAGGAGGGGGAGCCGCCCTGGTTATTCTCATATCGGGTATTATTGGCCTGCTGCTGGGTGCTGTGAGCATGAGCTTTCTGCGCCGCAGCGAACGTGAGTGGGCGAATAATAGTGTGGTTGAGCCCGCCCTGAGTGACGGAGCGGCGCAGGTGCTCGCGGTGATTGGCCGCGCCTACGTGGTGGTTGATGAGGTCGGCGGCGTGGCGCAGGCGTCCCCCGGGGCCTACGCGATGGGCCTGGTGCGCGGGCACACGGTGGTTTCTGAGCAGCTGTCCGAGATGATCCGCACCGTGCGGCACCGGGGTATTTTCGTCGAGCAGGAGGTCGAAGTGGACCGCGGCGAGGGCGAGACGCTGGTCATTGACCTGCGGGTGGCGCCGGTGGGGGACGAGTACATGCTGGTGCTGGCCGATGACCGCACCGAAATTTCCCGTGTGCAGCGTGTGCGCAATGATTTTGTGGCCAACGTTTCACATGAGCTGAAAACCCCGGTGGGCGCTATTGGCCTGCTGGCTGAGGCTATTGAAGAGGCATCCGACGACCCGCAGGCGATTGAGTACTTCACGGGCAGGCTTCGCCGTGAATCGCAGCGGCTCTCGGCGCTGGTGCGGGACATTATTGAGCTGTCTCGGCTGCAGTCAGCGGATGTGATTGCCCGCGGCACCCTGGTATCTACGGATGCGCTGGTGAACGAGGCGCTTGACCGCAACCGGTTAGCGGCCGAAGCGAAAAGCATTGTGCTGCAGGCTCAGGTGCACTACAGCGGTGAGCTGTACGCCGACCCTGAGCTGCTGGGGACCGCCCTGCACAACCTGGTGGAAAACGCGGTGCGGTACTCGCCCGAAAAAACCCGGGTGGATCTGCTGGTTGAACGTGAGGGGGACACCCTGAACATTTCGGTGACTGACCAGGGCGCGGGCATCCCGGAGGAAGAGCAGGCGCGCATCTTTGAGCGGTTTTACCGTGTTGATGCGGCGCGTTCACGCCAGACCGGCGGCACGGGCCTGGGGTTGAGCATCGTCAAACATGTGATGGGGCAGCACGGCGGGCAGGTGTCGGTGCAGTCGGTGCCGGGGCAGGGATCCACGTTCACGCTGTCCCTGCCGATTGCCGATACGGCGGTTTAGGGCAGCTGGGGCGGCAGCGGCCGCAGGGGCGTATACGGCATAATGGTAGTAGCCGTCACGAACCCTAAGCGGAGGTATAGACCCCGGTGAAATCCTGATAGTTGAGGATGAGGAAGCTCTCTCAGACCCCCTGGCGTACCTACTGGGCCGGGAGGGCTTCACGCCTGTTGTGGTGGATAACGGGCTGCAGGCGGTGCCCACTTTCGAACGTGAAGGCGCCGACCTGGTGCTTTTGGATGTGATGCTCCCGGGGCAGTCCGGGCTTGAGGTGTGTAAACAGCTGCGGGCGGTTTCTTCTGTGCCGATTATTATGCTCACTGCCAAAGATACCGAGCTTGATAAGGTGCTGGGCCTTGAGCTGGGCGCTGACGACTATGTGACAAAACCGTATTCTTCGCGTGAGCTGATTGCGCGCATCCGGGCTGTGCTTCGCCGCCGCAGCGGCGGGGACCCTGAAGAGGACGAGAGCCGTGCGCCGCTGGTGGCTGGGCCGGTGCGGATGGACGTGCAGCGGCATGTGGTGACTGTGGACGGTGTTGAGGTTTCGATGCCGCTGAAAGAGTTCGAGCTTCTTGAGATTCTGCTGCGGAATGCGGGGCGGGTGATGACGCGCGCCTCCCTGATCGAGCAGGTGTGGGGCGCCGACTATGTGGGGGACACGAAGACTCTGGATGTGCATATTAAGCGTCTTCGCTCCAAAATTGAGCCGCAGGCTTCTTCCCCCCGGTACGTGGTGACGGTGCGCGGGCTGGGATATAAGTTTGAGGCGTAGCCCCAGTGGTACCACACCGTAAACGGCGGGTGCCGCAGCCGCAGGATGCAACAACCTGCTGGCGGGCACCCGCCGTTGTTCTGTTTTAGGTGTTTTTCTATAACCGGCCGCTGAACTTGTTCTAACGCTGGGGTGAGGCGCTTGAGGCGGACTGCTCCGCACCGGTGGGTTCTTCCGTCGCCCCCGGGGCCAGGCTCAGGGTGGGTGCCTGGCTGGTTTCGGCGGTCGCCTCTGGGGTGCGCCCGCTGGTGGCATCGTGTGATGCGCGTGGGGTCTCGGGTACAGCGGAGGGGCTCACGCTGCCGCTGGGGGTCGCTGCATGACTCGCGGATGGGGCACCGGTGTGGGAGGCGCTGGCTGAAGCGTTCGCATTACCAGGCAGGTACGGCTTGTACTCTTTGAGGGTGCCGTCCATGACGGGGATGTTCAGAGTGCCCGATGCATCGCCCACGGATACACGCGTGTTGCTCAGGGTTTCTCCGGGCTGTGGCGCCACCTGCGGGATCACGAGCTTGTGGTCGTCCTGTTCCAGGCGCACCTGCTGCCCCTTGGGGACGTTCACGGTTTTCGCCCCGGAGGGGAAGTTGAAGGTGACGGTCGCGTCGTTGTTGCCTTTGTTCAGTACGGTGCCTAGCACTCGCCCTTCGGCGCCTTTACCGTGGGAGACAACCATAATATTGCGCAGCTCAATATTGCCGTTAATGGTGCTGTGTACTCCGTCGGATGCGGCGTAATGCAGGGTAGTTGGCTGGGTGTAAATATACCCGCACCCGCTGACAGCCAGTAACGCGGCCCCTAGCGTTAGGCCCGCTCCGGCGCGTTTGAGTGCTGTAGAAACGGTGAACTTCACGACCCGTCCTCCTTGGTGTGGTGGCGAGCCGGTGAGGGCTCGGTGTGCGTGCTAGACGCCTCAGACGCGGGCGTTCTCCCGGACGGTGGGCGGCCGCGAACCGTGGCGTGAGATAAGTAATCTCTTGCACCATTCTAGCAATTTATCGACAAGACGTCGGTATATGACTCCCCAGGTTTCCCCAATGGGCTGTTCACGCCGTAGCGGCGGTTAGCGGACGGCTCTAGCTCGGGTGTATTGAGAGCTTTGGGCCGTGGACGGGAACACGCATAGCTCAATATCACATAGTGCCCGAGGCTTTCCCTACGGGCTGGCGGCTTTTGCGGCCTCCACCTGCGCGTATAGTGCGCCGTATTCCCTGCAGTAGCCGCTGCGGGGCGCGGTTTCACCTCCCCGGCGGGGGCTGGTTTTGTTCAAGTATCCGCCGTATCGGGTACGCTCATTACGTGATGAATAAACTTGGTGTGACCGATATTGACGTTGCGGTCATTGTGCTCGCCTCGGGCTCGGGCACGCGCCTGGGGGAGCCGGTACCCAAGGCCGCCGTTAAGGTGGGCGGTAAAACCCTGCTGCACCATGCGCTGCAGGGGGTTCACGACTCCGGGGTCGCCGATATGACGGTGGTGACTCTGCCCCCCAACTGTAGTGAGATATGCCCGCAACTCTACGATGACGCCAATAGGTTCGGGGCGATGGTGAGCACCGGCGGGGACACCCGCACCGCCTCTGTGGTGGCGGCAATGCGTACAGTACGTGCAGTATGTTCGTTGCAGCAGATCCTTCCCCCGCGTGTGGTTCTGATTCATGACTGCGCCCGGCCGTTTACCCCGCCGAGGGTGTACCAGCGGGTACTGGATGAGCTGAACACTGGCTCGGACGCAGTGATCCCGGTGCTTCCAGTGGTCGATACGATTAAGACAGTAGACGCCTACGGGTACGTGACGGGCACCCCGCCCCGCTCGCAGATGCGCGCCGTGCAGACCCCGCAAGGGTTTGAGTGGCGGGTTCTTGAGGCGGCGCACCGCCGCAGCCGACGGCTGCCTCCTGAAGAGTCTGAGAAGATCACAGACGACGCGATGGCCGTTGAGGCGGCGGGCCGACGGGTAGTGACCGTGCGCGGGCACATGGACGCCTTTAAGATTACGACGCCCATGGATTTACGCATTGCCAGGGCTCTCTACGCAGCACCCGATTCTTCTGCCGCCTAACCCGTACACCTGCCCCGCCGGGTTATGACGTTTCGTCACAGGAAGGTGAGGGTGGGGGATCCACAGTACACCGCGACGAAAGGCACGCCATGACAGATACAACCAGCACACAGCACCGCCCCACCCCTCAGACCCCCTCATACCCCGCGTAGGAACCGGCGTAGACGTGCATGCCTTTGGGGAGGAAAACACCGAGCTGTGGATCGCGGGCTGTACTGGCCGGGCGAACGCGGGCTCAGCGGGCATTCCGACGGCGATGTCGTTGCGCACGCGGCCGCCGATGCGCTCTTTGCCGCATCTGGTACCGGAGACTTGGGCAGTAACTTCGGGGTGGATCGCCCAGATATGGCAGGCGCATCCGGGGTGCGTATTCTCTCGGAGGCGGCGGCAATCGTGCGAGCGGCAGGTTTCGAGATCGGCAACATCAGCGTGCAGCTGATCGGTAACCGCCCCAAATTTTCGCCACGCCGCGCAGAAGCCAATCGTGTGCTGAGTGAAGCGGCTGGGGCTTCGGTGACCGTTACCGCGACCACGACCGACGGTTTGGGTCTGACCGGACGCGGCGAAGGCGTTGCAGCCGTTGCCACCGCACTCCTTTACCCTGTGGTGTAGTTCCCCCCGACGGAAGATTATTAAAGAGAACCCGGCGGTACCCACCGCTTGGGTGCTATACCCCGTAAACTAGGTACTGTGACTATGCGTTTTTATGATTCAGCAACATCAAGCATCCGCGATTTTGAACCGGTAGTCCCCGGCGAGGCACGCATCTACTACTGCGGCGCCACTGTGCAGGGCGAACCGCATGTGGGGCATATCCGTTCCGCCCTGGTCTTCGACCAGCTTGCGCGGTGGATGCGCTACCGCGGGTTCAAAGTCACCACCGTGCGCAATGTTACGGATATTGACGATAAAATTTTGGCGAAGTCCGTTGAATCTGCACAGCCCACCTATACTGGGGAACACCCCAACGAGCAGTGGTGGGCGCTCGCGTATCGGTATGAGAAAGTTTTTGCGCGCGCATATGCGACGTTGGGTATTGACCCGCCAACCTATGAGCCGCGCGCGACCGGTCACATCCCAGAAATGTTTGAACTTATTCAGCGCCTCATCGACCGCGGGCACGCATACCCGGCGCTTGACGATTCTGGGGATGTCTACTTCGATGTGCGTTCTTGGGAACAGTATGGCGTGCTCACCCGCCAGAGTGTAGACGATATGCAGGATTCCGCCGACGCAGACCCGCGCGGCAAGCGTGATCCCCGCGATTTTGCCCTGTGGAAGGGGTATAAGGAAGGTGAACCGCTGACCGCAGCGTGGGATTCGCCGTGGGGTCGCGGTCGTCCCGGCTGGCATCTGGAATGCTCCGCGATGGCGGGTAAATATCTGGGGAAGCGGTTCGATATTCACGGCGGCGGGCTGGATCTGCGTTTTCCGCATCACGAGAATGAACTGGCGCAGTCCACAGCTGCGGGCGATGATTTCGCTAACTTCTGGATGCACAACGGTATGGTCACCTACGAGGGCGAGAAAATGTCGAAGTCAATCGGCAACACCATTTCTCCTGTGCAAATGCTGCAGCAGGCTCGTCCGCTGGTGGTGCGCTATTACTTGGGTTCGGCACATTATCGTTCGGTGCTGGATTACCGCCCCACTTCATTAGAAGAAGCACGGGTTGCTATCGAGCGTGTGGAGGCATTCCTTGCCGCCACCTTGGAGCTTATGGTCCCGAATCCGCAGGATCGTCGCGTACCGCGAGACTTCGCGGATGCGCTCGATGACGATATGAATATTCCGCGCGCGCTCGCGGTGTTGCACGAGCAGACTCGTGCCGGTAACGCCGCGCTTGCCGCTGGTGCGGATGCAGCCGAATATGCAAACGCCGTGTGGGCGATAGCGAATGTGCTGGGGCTGATTTCGCTCATGAATCTTGACGGTTCGGGAGCATCTGGTGCGGAGCATCAGGCATTAGATGCGCTTATTCATACTATTTTGGAGCAGCGCGCGAGTGCCCGCGCCGAGAAGGACTGGGCGACCGCCGACAGGATGCGCGATGTGCTCGCCGCCGCAGGTATTACAGTCAAGGACGGCGCGCAGGGCTCTACGTGGAGCCTTAACGCATAACACATTCCCCGAAAACTCGCCCCGGAAGCGGGCATGACAGACATTGAACTAAAGGATACAGATATGGCTAAGGCAGGTTCGCGCCCCGGCGCTACCGCAAAGAAAAAGGGTGCGACGAAGGGCACCGGCGGCCACGGTCGGCGTGCGCTGGAAGGTAAAGGGCCCACCCCGAAGGCTGAGGATCGCGTTTACCACAAGGCGTATAAGATGAAGCGCGCGGCGGAGCGCCGGGCGGCTACCGGCACGAACCGTAAGTTCCAGACTCGTCTGGGCGGCAAGCGCGTGAGTGATGAGTTGGTGACCGGTCGCAACGCGGTTCTGGAGGCACTTCGCACCAATATCCCGGCGAAGCACCTGTACGTGATGAGCCGTATTGAGGTTGATGACCGCGTGCGAGACATTATGACGATGGCGAATAAGAAAAACCTGCCCATGCTGGAGATTCCCCACAGTGAGCTGGATCGTCTGACGGATGGTGCCGTGCATCAGGGGATCGCAATGCAGATTCCGCCTTACCAGTACCCGGATGCTACCGATTTGGTACTGGACGTTATGGAGCGCTGGCATGCTGGCAAACTTAAGTCACCTCCGCTTTTCGTGGCGCTGGATGGTATTACCGATCCTCGAAATTTGGGCGCAATTATTCGTAGTGTGTCGGCTTTTAGTGGCGATGGAGTCATTATTCCCGAGCGTCGCTCTGCCGCGGTGACTGCGGGCGCCTGGAAAACGAGTGCGGGTGCGGCGGCCCGTATTCCGGTGGCGAAGGCAACGAACCTGACGCGCGTGCTGCAGCAGGCAAAAAGAGCAGGGTATGTTTGTGATTGGTTTGGACGGTGGGGGAGACATAGACCTGCCGAATCTGCAGCTCGCTTCTGAACCTCTGTGCGTGGTGGTTGGTTCCGAGGGTAAGGGCCTTTCGCGTTTGGTGACGGAAACCTGCGATCAGATCGTGTCGATTCCCATTGATTCGGCTATGGAGTCTCTCAATGCCGCAATGGCAGTGGGTATTACCCTTTATGATGTATCGCGCCATCGCACCGAGTCTCACTAGCGGTACCCCTTTACCACTGTGCGTGTGTAGAGAACTCATTTGTGTAAAAATTTTAACGTTAGCTTCATATTTAAAAGGTATTTCAAGGTATACGGTGCTATAGTCATACCGTCTTCGACGTACGTGTGAAGACGTAAAGTTTTTACTTGAGGGAAGTGAATCATCACATGAATATCCGTCCTGCTTCTGCTGTAGTGTCGCTGAGTATTGTCGCTATGCTGGGTTTGAGTGCATGCGGGAGCTCAAATAGCTCAGCATCGAATAGCTCTTCATCATCAGCTGCCTCCAGTTCTAGTGCATCATCTTCAGCCTCCGCATCGTCTTCGTCTGCGGCATCAGCCTCTTCATCTTCCGCTAGTGCAAGCAGCAGTGCATCATCTTCGGCAAGCTCAACTGCGTCGTCTTCAGTATCTGCAAGTACTGCTCCGGCAGGTGGCGCAGACAGCAGCGGTAACCGCACGGCTACGGCTAGTGATCCTGTGGGCGAAGCAATCGTTAATGATGATGGCTCGTGGAGTAAAAACTACAAGACCGCCCAGCTCATTGTGAAGAAGGACGGGTCTTGGGAAGAGAAGAATGATCTTCGAGAGTTAACTGTTAACGCTGATGGTTCCTACACCTACGCGGCGACTAACGGTTACAGGACGTATGAAGTGAAGGCAGACGGCTCCTGGACTCTTAAATACCAGGACGGAACTGTCTACAGCGTATCTGCAGACGGAAAAATGACGAAGGAGGGCGGCGACGGCAAATCATTAGCTTCTCCTTTTGAACAAGCCACAAAACAGCAGGGTGTTGGGGCGCGCCAAGCATCGGAGCCTAAGGCTGTGAAGGCTGCGGCCCCGGTGGAGCCTGTGACGGCCAAGAACAAAGAGTAAGAATTTTTCTGTAGGTTGCTATGCCGAAAAGATAGCGTATATGGGGGTAACTGCGTTGAGCAGTTACCCCCAGTTTTGTAGGTGGCACCCACATGCTGCTTTATGTGTGGTGTAGTTCATGGTGTGTGGATTTGCGTGTTGTGTGGGGGGTGTGTATAGTTGTATGAGTCGCCGCGGCGAGGGGCCCTGAAGGGGTGCTGTTGATGTTGTGGTTGGCTCTGAATGATGACTGTCTGGGGGGCTTCTGCGTGCCTGTTGTGGGTGTGTGGTGGTGTCCTGGGGTGGTGTGTTGTTTGAGAACTCAATAGTGTGCTTTTTTGGTTTCGAGCAAATTGTTTTTGTTTGGAAATGTGATACCAATTATTTTATTTATTTTTTGATTGATGACCGTTTGTGGTTTCAATTGTGTCAGCGTGGATCGTGCACCCCCGTGTACGGTTTGTGTTGGTGTTTGAGATCGGGTTGTCAGGCTTTTTGTTTTGTAACGGAGAGTTTGATCCTGGCTCAGGACGAACGCTGGCGGCGTGCTTAACACATGCAAGTCGAACGATGAAGCGGTGCTTGCACCGTGGATTAGTGGCGAACGGGTGAGTAATACGTGAGTGACCTACCTTTGACTCTGGGATAAGCCTGGGAAACTGGGTCTAATACCGGATACGACCAATCTCTGCATGGGGTGTTGGTGGAAAGCGTTATGGAGTGGTTTTAGATGGGCTCACGGCCTATCAGCTTGTTGGTGAGGTAATGGCTTACCAAGGCGACGACAGGGTAGCCGGCCTGAGAGGGTGACCGGCCACACTGGGACTGAGACACGGCCCAGACTCCTACGGGAGGCAGCAGTGGGGAATATTGCACAATGGGCGCAAGCCTGATGCAGCGACGCCGCGTGAGGGATGACGGCCTTCGGGTTGTAAACCTCTGTTAGCATCGAAGAAGCGAAAGTGACGGTAGGTGCAGAGAAAGCGCCGGCTAACTACGTGCCAGCAGCCGCGGTAATACGTAGGGCGCGAGCGTTGTCCGGAATTATTGGGCGTAAAAGAGCTTGTAGGCGGTTGGTCGCGTCTGCTGTGAAAGGCCGGGGCTTAACTCCGGTTTTGCAGTGGGTACGGGCTAACTAGAGTGCAGTAGGGGAGACTGGAATTCCTGGTGTAGCGGTGGAATGCACAGATATCAGGAGGAACACCGATGGCGAAGGCAGGTCTCTGGGCTGTAACTGACGCTGAGAAGCGAAAGCATGGGGAGCGAACAGGATTAGATACCCTGGTAGTCCATGCCGTAAACGTTGGGCACTAGGTGTGGGGGACATTCCACGTTTTCCGCGCCGTAGCTAACGCATTAAGTGCCCCGCCTGGGGAGTACGGCCGCAAGGCTAAAACTCAAAGAAATTGACGGGGGCCCGCACAAGCGGCGGAGCATGCGGATTAATTCGATGCAACGCGAAGAACCTTACCAAGGCTTGACATGCATTAGATCGCGTCAGAGATGGCGTTTCCCTTCGGGGCTGGTGTACAGGTGGTGCATGGTTGTCGTCAGCTCGTGTCGTGAGATGTTGGGTTAAGTCCCGCAACGAGCGCAACCCTCGTTCTATGTTGCCAGCGGTTCGGCCGGGGACTCATAGGAGACTGCCGGGGTCAACTCGGAGGAAGGTGGGGATGACGTCAAATCATCATGCCCCTTATGTCTTGGGCTTCACGCATGCTACAATGGCCGGTACAGAGGGTTGCGATACTGTGAGGTGGAGCTAATCCCTTAAAGCCGGTCTCAGTTCGGATTGGGGTCTGCAACTCGACCCCATGAAGTCGGAGTCGCTAGTAATCGCAGATCAGCAACGCTGCGGTGAATACGTTCCCGGGCCTTGTACACACCGCCCGTCAAGTCACGAAAGTTGGTAACACCCGAAGCCGGTGGCCTAACCCTTGTGGGGGGAGCCGTCGAAGGTGGGATTGGCGATTGGGACTAAGTCGTAACAAGGTAGCCGTACCGGAAGGTGCGGCTGGATCACCTCCTTTCTAAGGAGCTCAACTATATTGGTTGGCCATGCCATCTGCGAGTGTCGGATGGGTGGTTTGCTCATGGGTGGAATGTCATGTTTCCTGGTTTGTGGTGGGGCCATTGAGGTGCGCTGTTGGGTTTTCGGGCTGCACGCTGTGTGGTCTGTGTGACTGGCTGGTGCTGGTGCTGGGGGTTTTTCTCTGGTGCTGGTGGTGGTGTGGTTTGTTGTTTGAGAACTGTATAGTGGACGCGAGCATCTTCTGGAAGCTGTGCTGTGCACCCGCCTGTTTTGTGTGTGGGTGTGTGGTGAGTTTTCTGTGATTTTTTTTCTTTGATTGTTTGTAAGTTGTTAAGGGCACACGGTGGATGCCTTGGCACTAGAAGCCGATGAAGGACGTGTGAATCTGCGATAAGCCTCGGGGAGCCGATAACTGGGCGTTGATCCGAGGATGTCCGAATGGGGAAACCTTGCTCATTGTTATGGTGAGTGACCGCTGGTTGAATGTATAGGCCAGTTGGGGGGAACGCGGGGAAGTGAAACATCTCAGTACCCGCAGGAAGAGAAAAAATAATAATGATTCTGTGAGTAGTGGCGAGCGAAAGCGGAAGAGACTAAACCTGTGGTGTGTGATACCGGTCGGGGGTTGCATCATGGGGGGTTGTGGGAGGCGTCGTGGCAGTTCTGACCGGCTGTTGGCGTGATGTTCAGGATGGTAGGTGAATGGTCTGGGAAGGCCGACCGGAGTGGGTGAGAGTCCCGTAGCTGAAATTGTTCTGACCGCGTGGCGTTTGTCCCGAGTAGCACGGGGCTCGTGGAATCTCGTGTGAATCTGCCAGGACCACCTGGTAAGTCTAAATACTTTCTAGTGACCGATAGTGGATCAGTACCGTGAGGGAATGGTGAAAAAGTACCCCGGGAGGGGAGTGAAAGAGTACCTGAAACCGTGTGCTTACAAGCCGTTATAGCCCCCTGTTGTGTGGGGTGGTGGCGTGCCTTTTGAAGAATGAGCCTGCGAGTTAGTGTTTTGTCGCGAGGTTAACCCGTGTGGGGTAGTCGTAGCGAAAGCGAGTCTGAATAGGGCGTTGTAGTGGCAGGATCTAGACCCGAAGCGGAGTGATCTATCCATGGCCAGGTTGAAGCACGTGTAAGAGCGTGTGGAGGACCGAACCCACCTAGGTTGAAAACTGGGGGGATGAGCTGTGGATAGGGGTGAAAGGCCAATCAAACTCTGTGATAGCTGGTTCTCCCCGAAATGCATTTAGGTGCAGCGTTGCATGTTTCTTGCCGGAGGTAGAGCGACTGGATGGCTGATGGGCCCGCGAGGGTTACTGACGTTAGCTAAACTCCGAATGCCGGTAAGTGAGAGTGTAGCAGTGAGACAGTGGGGGATAAGCTTCATTGTCGAGAGGGAAACAGCCCAGACCATCAACTAAGGCCCCTAAGCGTGTGCTAAGTGGGAAAGGATGTGGAGTTGCTGAGACAACCAGGAGGTTGGCTTAGAAGCAGCCATCCTTGAAAGAGTGCGTAATAGCTCACTGGTCAAGTGATTCTGCGCCGATAATGTAGCGGGGCTCAAGTACACCGCCGAAGTTGTGGCAATCAGTCCTTGTGGCTGGTTGGGTAGGGGAGCGTCCTGCATGAGGTGAAGCTGCCACGGGAGTGTGTGGTGGATTGTGTGGGAGTGAGAATGCAGGCATGAGTAGCGAATCACGGGTGAGAAACCCGTGCGCCGGATGATCAAGGGTTCCAGGGTCAAGTTAATCTGCCCTGGGTTAGTCGGGGGCCTAAGGCGAGGCCGACAGGCGTAGTCGATGGATAACGGGTTGATATTCCCGTACCAGTGAAGAACCGTCCATACTGATATTGTGATGCTAACCATGCCGAACACAGTGTGCTGCTCTTTTTGGGTGGTGTGTTGTGGGGTGTGTGGGACCCAGGCTTTGGAGGTAAGCGTGTTAACAGGTGTGACGCAGGAAGGTAGCCAAGCCACGCGGTGGTTGTCGTGGTCTAAGCGTGTAGGATGGTTGGTTGTTAAATGCGCCAGCTGTGTGTCTGAGACGTGATGGGACCCCGTTGTTGGGGGATTTGGTGATCCTATGCTGTCGAGAAAAGCATCGGCGTGAGGTTTGAGCTGCCCGTACCCGAAACCGACACAGGTGATCAGGTAGAGAATACTAAGGCGATCGAGAGAATCATGGTTAAGGAACTCGGCAAAATGCCCCCGTAACTTCGGGAGAAGGGGGGCCCTGAGCGTGATCTGCCCGTGCGGTGGGGAGCGTGTAGGGGTCGCAGAGACCAGGGGGAAGCGACTGTTTATCAAAAACACAGGTCCGTGCGAAGTCGTAAGACGAGGTATACGGACTGACTCCTGCCCGGTGCTGGAAGGTTAAGAGGAGTGGTTAGCCCTTTTGGGGGCGAAGCTGCGAATTTAAGCCCCAGTAAACGGCGGTGGTAACTATAACCATCCTAAGGTAGCGAAATTCCTTGTCGGGTAAGTTCCGACCTGCACGAATGGAGTAACGACTTCCCTACTGTCTCAACCATGAACTCGGTGAAATTGCAGTACGAGTAAAGATGCTCGTTTCGCGCAGCAGGACGGAAAGACCCCGTGACCTTTACTATAGTTTGGTATTGGTGTTTGGGTTGGCTTGTGTAGGATAGGTGGGAGACTGTGAAGCCGCTACGCTAGTGGTGGTGGAGTCGTTGTTGAAATACCACTCTGGTCAATCTGAGCGTCTAACTTCGGGCCATGATCTGGTTCAGGGACAGTGCCTGATGGGTAGTTTAACTGGGGCGGTTGCCTCCTAAAAGTGTAACGGAGGCGCCCAAAGGTTCCCTCAGCCTGGTTGGCAATCAGGTGTTGAGTGTAAGTGCACAAGGGAGCTTGACTGTGAGAGTGGCGGCTCGAGCAGGTGCGAAAGCAGGGACTAGTGATCCGGCAGTGGCGTGTGGAAGCGCTGTCGCTCAACGGATAAAAAGGTACCTCGGGGATAACAGGCTGATCTTGCCCAAGAGTCCATATCGACGGCATGGTTTGGCACCTCGATGTCGGCTCGTCGCATCCTGGGGCTGGAGTCGGTCCCAAGGGTTGGGCTGTTCGCCCATTAAAGCGGTACGCGAGCTGGGTTCAGAACGTCGTGAGACAGTTCGGTCCCTATCCGCTGCGTGCGTTGGAGAATTGAGAAAGGCTGTCCTTAGTACGAGAGGACCGGGACGGACGAACCTCTGGTATGTCAGTTGTACCGCCAGGTGCATGGCTGATTGGCTACGTTCGGGAGGGATAACCGCTGAAAGCATCTAAGCGGGAAGCTTGTTTCGTGATGAGTTCTCCTGGCACCCTTTGGGTGTGTGAGGTTCCCTGTAGATGACGGGGTTGATAGGCCGGGTATGGAAGCGCTGTAAGGTGTGGAGTTGACTGGTACTAATAGACCGAAGGCTTACATTATAGTCATATTTGTTTTGTGTGTTTGTGTTCACTGTACAGTTTTGAGGCAACAAGCTATTCTTTGCGGGGGGTAATCCCCGTGAGGGTGTTGTTGTGTGGTTTTGCGGTGGTGATAGCCGGGGGGAAACGCTCAGTCTCCTTTTCGAACCTGGTTGCTAAGCCCTGTGGTGTTGATGGTACTGCATCTTGGTGGGTGTGGGAGAGTAGATGGCTGCCGCAATTTTTTTTGTGAGTGGGGGTCCCCTGGTGTGGGGGCCCTCTCTTTTTTTGTGCCCTGAAGGGGGGGTAGTGAGGGTGTGTTGGGGTTGTGCTGCGTGTGTGGGGGGCTACACAAAAAAAGCCAGGGCTATAAGGCGCCTGGTATCTTCACCCCCGTATGAGAAACATGACATCACTATCTGCATAAAGGCATATATTTGCGTCGTAAAATAAGCTGAGAGCGTGAGAAAACTCCGAAACTCCGCAGAAATCGACTGATGGATGGAATATGCATCCTCTAGTTCGGTAGTCTAGACGGGGTAATGATAAGGCGCAGCGTCGTGCGTCCTACAAGAAAAGGAACAGGTATGTCGAACGATGCCCGTGAAAAGGCCCGTCAAATCGCGGCCAAACAGGCACGCAATAACCCAACAAAATCAAACCGTCGCCTGCTGCAGCTGGGTGTGCTAGTGGTTGTCCTAGTGGCCGTGATTATTGTCGGTTTTGTCTTCATTAATGGGCAGAAGCAGGATATTCCCAAAGCGGGACCCGTGCCAGCTAGTGCTAACGAATACGGCGGTATCGTTATTACCAAAGACGGAATCGTCAAGAACGCATCAAAGCAGGATCAGCGAGACGCCGATAAACTCGGTACCTCCGAGACATCCATTACTCCCTCTGCCAGCGGAAGCGCCACCCCGGAAACCCTGCCGCTAGGCATAGAGAAAGTGGAAGAAGCCAAGAAGAACGGTAAGCCCGTACACGTGGTGATCTTCCAGGACTTCAACTGCCACCACTGCCGTGATTTTGAACAGGCAAACTACGAGACCATTAAGAAGCTCGTTGAGGACGGCTCCATTACCGTGGAATACCGCAATATGATCATTCTGGACCGTGGATCACCCACCCAGTATTCCGCGCGTACCGCAAACGCTGCCTATGCTGTGGCAAACCAGGTGAGCGCCGATAAGTACCTGGAGTTCCAGAAAGAACTCTTTGACCGGCAGGGCGGTGGGGACCTGAATAACCAGCAGATCGCCGACATCGCCGCAAATACGGGGCGAATATTTCGAGCGACCTGAACGACAACAAGTGGCGTCCCCTCGTGAACGTGGTCAATGAAGAATCTCTCAAGAACGGTGTGCACGGCACTCCGGCGATCTACGCTGATGGGGAACAGTTCCCCGGGCCTAAATCTGAAGACTTCCCTAAGTGGGTTCAAGGAAAGATTGATGCCAAAAAGCAGCAGTAACAGGCTGGTCTATGGTCGCCTGTATGGTGCGTAAAATAACCTCAGGGTAGCCATACCACAAGGTGGGTCGCATACCTGATACGATAAATATGTCAGGTATGCGACCCACCCCACACATAAACTGGAGTGATGTAGCCGATACTGAGCGCCTAAAAGGGCAGGAAATCGCCCATCGTAGGGTAAACTAGAGGTCGTATGCCTCCTTAGCTCAGTTGGCCAGAGCATCGGTCTTGTAAACCGAGGGTCACCGGTTCGAATCCGGTAGGGGGCTCACCCAAAATCCTGATTCGTCCCCTCCGCCTGTGCGGATGCGCTGAATCAGGATTTTCTTTCATACAGGGCACACCGATACAAACTATAAACCAACCGCAAAGCATTCACATCAACCATAGAATGGCAACCATGTCAGACCAACCGTCAGCACGCACCGCACCGGCTCGCCCGCAGGAGCCTAAGACCCTCGAAAACTTCATTGAGACACGCGGCTTTCGCCCCGAAATTCAGGGGCTGCGAGCCTTCGCAGTGCTACTGGTCGTCTTCTACCACGTATGGTTCGGCAGGGTCTCCGGGGGAGTGGACGTGTTCCTCTTCATCTCGGCCTTCCTGCTCTCGTTGTCTTATCTCCGTAAAATCAATGAGGGTCGTCCGCTGAACCTCATTAACTATTGGCTGCACGTATTCCAGCGGCTGCTGCCCGTCGCTACTATCACCATTGCGGGTACGACCATTGCTGCGTTTTTCATTCTCGCGCCCAGCCGTTGGCCTGAGATTATGGCCGACGCCAAATCTTCGCTGTTCTACTACGAGAACTGGCACCTAGCGAATAGTTCAGTGGACTACTACGCCCAAAATGCGGCCGCGAAGACCCCCTTCCAGCACTTCTGGTCGCTCTCCATCCAGGGACAAATATTCCTTCTATGGCCTCTGCTGTTCGCCTTCGTTGCTTATCTGGTGCGCCGTCACAACTGGAACCTGCTCACCACAGCTGTGCTTGTTTTCAACACCGTGTTTGTAGCCTCCCTAACCTTCTCCATCATTGAGACTAGCGCAAACCAGGGGTACGCGTACTTTGACACTCGCACCCGCCTCTGGGAGTTTGCCATCGGAACCCTGTTGGCCATGCTCACCCTCAAATGGAAGGCCCCAGAGAAAGCACGTGTCATTATGGGCTGGGTGGGCATCATCGGGCTTGCCATCTGTGGCGCCGTGCTACCGGTGCAGCGGTCTTTCCCAGGCTTTCTCGCCCTGTGGCCGGTGCTCTCGGGGGCACTTGTCATTATGGCTGGTCGCACCAATAGCAAATGGGGCATAGACCGGCTGCTGGTCTCCCAACCGTTGCAGAACCTGGGTAACATATCCTACGCCCTGTACCTGGTGCACTGGCCTATCCTCATTCTCTACAGCGCCGCTGTTGGTAAAACCGGGGTAGACTTCCTGGAAGGGACCCTGATTATTGTGGTCTCCGTGGCGTTGGCATGGCTGCTGACCCGTTTCATCGAAAAACCGCTACGGTACCGTAAAGACCCGTTCGTGCCCTGGCTCATGATGAAACTACGGTTTAAAAAAGTGTTCGTGGTGAGCACCTGGGCAGATCAGGCTGCTTTCCTTGTCGCCATCTTCCTGCTCGCAGGGATCCCGCTTGCCGGCGCGCAGGCGTGGGTGAGCGCATCCAACACCAAAGCCGTAGCCAAAGCAGAACAGAGTACTGGCGATGAACACTCAGAGTACCCTGGCGCGCGCGCCATTGGTACCAACCGGGTGACATCAAACGACAACCCTATCCCTTCTGCTGACCCCAAAAGCCAGTATGAGCGCCTGGACGGGGCATGCGATGGGGTGTTTAAACCCAAGGATGAGTCGCTTTCCAAATACTGCAATATCCAAACGTACGGTGCGGATGATGCCCCGCTGACCGTTATTGTGGGCAACTCGCATATTGAGCAGTCTATTGCTTCCTTCAAACCGATCGCGGAGCAGACCCACACCAACCTGCAAGCCTACCTGCTGGGAGGGTGCCTGTACCCGACCCGAGATGTGAACGCATCCAACGAATGCAGCGAATTCAACCATAAGGTGACCGAGGAACTCCTCAAACGCAAACCCCAGACGGTGGTGTTAACCGCAACTGTGGCAGATGCGAAAACCAATGAGGAACGGGTCGACCCGGCGCTGGATGAGACCGTCAAAAAACTTACCGACGCCGGGATTCAGGTGATTGGTTTGCGGGATAACCCGCGTTATGACTTCAACGTGTACGAGTGCGCCCAAAAAGCCGGGTCGGATATGAGCTCCTGTGCTCGTCCCGTGAATGAGAAGCTTGCTGACGCCAACCCCTCCCGCGAGGTGCTAGACCGGTACGAAGGCGCGGTGACCATCGACCTGGCTGACCTGTACTGTCCTGAAGGAACCTGCCAGCCGATCATCGGGAATGTTTACGTGTACATGGACGATAACCACGTGACAAAAAGCTACGCTCGCACCATGGCGCACGCCATTTACGAGCGTGCATCCCGCAGCGGCTGGTTGGTGACCGGCAGACTCAAGTTCTAGGGAAGAGAATTCAAATAAGTCTGCCAACTGGTTTGACAATAAACTCAAGGCGCTCGGCAAAACCTCAACAATATCACCCGCTGCGGCGTTATACCTGCCGTGTCGCCAATGACCTGCACGACATGTTCGTTGTGGGGAGGAACCGCGATGGGTAAACGTCTTCGCTGGGTGAGCGTTCAGGAGGCAGGAACCCCGAAGGAGCAGGTGTCGTTTATGGGATACTGGCGTGTAGGCAAAACTGAGAGCTAGGGGAGGGGAACGGTGCTTCACCTTGATGAGAATGCTCGCCTGAACGGTGAGCCGGTACGCTATGTGGCCTTGGGTGATTCGTTTACTGAGGGGGTCGGCGATATTGATGAGTCCCGCCCGAATCAGGTGCGTGGCTGGGCCGATAGGGTGGCTGATGCGATAGGTGCCCGGGATGCGCAGGCGCAGTACGCGAACTTGGCGATCCGCGGGTATTTAATGGATCAGATCATGGATGAGCAGCTGGCTCCGGCTCTTGGGCTGAAGCCGAACCTGGTGAGTATTTACGGCGGGGGTAATGACATCATCCGCCCCAACGTGGATATTGATGCGTTGGTGCAGCGCATGGATGATGCGTTTGCTCTTTTGCGTGCCGAGGGCATTGAGGTGTTCACCATGACCGGTCTGGACATTTTGGGGGAAGGCCCATTTGCCCGCACCCGTCCGCGCACGGCCTTGTATAACGAGCTGATCCGTGAGGTGGCTGAGAACAGGGGAGTGCACATTGTCGATTATTGGCGGATGCGTGATTTTGTGGATTGGCGGCTGTGGGCTCCCGATAAGCTGCATATGAACGAGTATGGGCACCAGAAGTTTGCGGCTCGGGTGCTGTCTTTATTGGGTCTTGAAGGCGCTGTGCCGGAGCCGCAGCTGCCGCCAGCGGTTGAGCTGAGCCGCCGTGAAGAGCTGGAGCAGAGCGCACGCTGGGTGCGGGAGCACGCCCTGCCGTGGGTGGGGCGTAGGATCCGGGGAACCAGCTCTGGGGATGGGCTGCAGCCTAAGTATGCGGCGTTTCGTCCAGCGTTGTTTGAGCCTTCTGCCCATGCACTTGGCAGCGGTGTGGGTGTGCCCGCCGACAAACATGCGGCGAACGCGGTGTAGTTTCCGGGTCAAAGGGAACACCGCTGGTGTGGAAGGCTGCGGCCTGTGCTTTTGCGGTTTAATGTCTTAATCGGTGCTTTAAGCTATTAATCTCACACAGCGAATTTCAGCCGTGTTATTTACTCAGGTTTTGGAGCGCACTAACACCCACTAAAACTATCCGCTACCGGGGTGAATAGGGGCTCTGACTTGCGCCAATACGGGACAGTGATAGAATATTCTGGTGGCTCTCTGGCCTGATGCTGGGTGGTTTCCGGGGTACCCTACGGGGTGCACACCCTAAGGTTTTAGCGAGAAATCCGCAAAATTTATGGGGATTACCGGCGTCTAGGCTTGCGAGAGTGCCTTGAGTTACCTAGAATTTAAGGCTGTTCGTAGTGGTGAAAACGCCTCTCGACACTAATTTTAAGCTTCACCGTTTTTCCCGCGGCGGGGGCTGTTGCTCGGACTCTCACCCGGGTGGCGGTCTTGGACACTCTAGCCCGGCGAATAACCCGGTGCTTCTACATTGGTGACGGGACGCTTACGAGTAACATCGACTGCGTACCCGTCATAAATCAACCATAAGGAGTGAAACATGGCAGCAGTCTGCCAGGTGACCGGAGCTGTTCCCGGCTTTGGACACAGCATTTCGCACTCGCATCGCCGCAATAAGCGTCGATTCGATCCGAACGTTCAGAAGAAGACCTACTGGGTTCCTTCGCTTCGTCGTAAGGTAACCCTGAACGTGTCCGCCAAGGGCATTAAGGTGATCGATGTTCGTGGCATCGACGCCGTGGTCGCAGACATCATCGCACGCGGGGAGAAGATCTAGCATTATGGCATCTAAGAAGGCTAAGGATCTGCGTCCTATTATCAAGCTCAAGTCCACTGCTGGCACCGGGTTCACCTACGTGACCCGTAAGAACCGCCGCAACAACCCCGACCGCATGGTGCTGAAGAAGTACGATCCCGTCGTACGTAAGCACGTTGATTTCCGAGAGGAGCGCTAAATAATGGCCAAGAAGTCAAAGATTGCTCGCAATGAGCAGCGCAAGGTCATTGTGGCTCGTTACAACGAGAAGCGTCTTGCCCTGAAGAAGACGCTGATCGACGAGAACGCTACTCCCGAAGAGCGTGAGGCAGCACGCGTGGCGCTGCAGAAGCTGCCGCGTAACGCTTCCCCCCGTTCGCGTTCGCAACCGTGACCAGATTGACGGCCGCCCGCGCGGTACCTTCCAGAAGTTTGGTATCTCCCGTGTGCGTTTCCGCGAGATGGCTCATCGTGGCGAACTGCCCGGCATTACTAAGTCGAGCTGGTAATTTCTGGTATTTTGTACCTAGGCAAAGTTATTTCTCACCGGAAAAAGCTTTGACTTAGTCGCAAATCTAAAGTCTCAGGAAGGGGCACCCTAATGGCTAAGAACCGTACCGAACTCGTTGCAGAGGTAGCAGAGAAGTCTGGCAAGAGCCAGGCAACCGTTAATGCAGTCCTCGACGCAGTGTTCCAGGTCTTCGAGACTTCCGTCTCCAAGGGCGAGAAGATCACCATCCCCGGGTGGCTGGCAATTGAGCGCACCGACCGTGCTGCTCGTACCGGCCGTAACCCGCAGACCGGCGAAACCATTCAGATTCCCGCTGGTCACGGCGTGAAGCTGACCGCAGGCTCCAAGCTGAAGGCAGCAGTCGCCACCAAGAAGAAGGCCGCCAAGACCACCAAGAAGAAGTAATTCTTGAGACTCTAAACTGTGAAGAGCCGCCTCCCCCGCCGTACCGGTGGGGAGGCGGCTCTGTTTGTGTGCGGCCGGTCCGCATACGAAGCAGGGAGCCAGCCTATACCGCAGATAAAAGGATGTGAAAGCCACAGGTGCTGGGTAGCTTTGTGCGGGGCTGCGGGATAGACGTGTGGCGAATATTGTAGGCGGTTTCGGGTGGGTCACCCGCCGAAAACAGGGTTTATAACGTGTGACACGCCGGGCGTTCATGGTTTTCTCAGGGAAAACACAGGTTTTCTTAGCTGGGGCATAGTGGACGTTGCTATGATATGGGTAATGATGGGGCGGCGCATGGTAGCTATCCGGCCAGCGGCCCCGCGCCACGCCGGTAGAAGCCTCCACCCCGTACGCTGGGGCACGCAGTTCAGGGTCCGTCTGGGCTACGAGATACGGCGTTTATTCCGTCTTTCGGGAATGCCCAGCGATTCACACGCAGGACAAGAGAAGGACTTTCCCTATGACACCCCGACAGAAAACATACTATGCGGTGGTACCCCTAGCTCTTGCGGGTGTTTTGGTGTTGGGCGCCTGCGGAAAATCCCATGAGACCCGCCAGGCCTCGGACGCGGTGGCCTCAGCCCAGGCTGAGATGGCGAAACGGGCATCAGAATCAGCTTCTGCTTCCCCGTCCGCTTCAGCATCCGCCAGCTCCCACAGCGGTGGGCCTCACCGTTCTGAGGCGCCCCCCGCCGCACCGGTGCATGAGAGCACGGCAGCGCATACTGCTCATGAGGCGACAAATGGGGGAAACGGGGGGAATACTGAGGCCGCCGCAGCACCAAGTGCACGTGCCGACGGTACCGCTGCGCCTGCACCTGCGGCCCAGAACGGATCCAACCCCTCCGCCGCTGCCCCGCACGGCGGTGAACAGCAGCCACAGGGCGGAGCGACACAGGGGCAAGGCTCCCAGAACGGTGGCGGTTCTTCCGTCAATATCTCGGGGGGGTAACACTCAAGCAGTTGCCGCTGGCGGCGGGTGGAGCACTACCGAATCTGACGGCGATGTTGTCTCGGTAAACCCGGACGGCTCGTGGGTGAAAACCGAGCCTGATGGCGACGTGGTGACCGTGAATTCTGATGGCTCATGGACGAAACGTGAGAATGACGGGGACACCGTCACCGTCAACTCCGACGGCTCGTTTGTGATGATTGAGGACGGGGCTCCCTCACATGACCGGCCGGACGTGCCTGAGCTCCCCGCAAAGCCGAACCAGAACGCGACCACACCGAAAACACCGGTGCAGCCTCGCTAATAATGGCACACTGCAGTGTGCCGGGGCGCTGACTCACAAGGCATGAGGTACCTATTTTCCGGTACAATCATTGTGCCGCTTAGCTGGGGCGGCATACCAACCACGTGAGGAAAGAGCCCCTGATGAAGAGTTCCGCACGAAAACTGTATGTGCTGCTTTCTTGTGCCGTAGCGGGTGTCTGTTTATTGAGCGCCTGCGGCGGCACCTCGAATGAGACCCGGCAGGCTTCGGATGCGGTGGCTTCGGCGCAGGCTGAAATCTCTAAAGCGAAAGCGTCTTCGGAATCTGCTTCCAGTGCATCGCCTAGCACCAGTGCTACATTGGGCATTTCCCCCAGCTCATCTGACCACACCCCATCTGGCCACGCCCAGCCTGTAGAGCCTGAAAAGACAGCATCGGCAGCGCAGACACCAAGGAGCTCCCCGGCTGCTGCCAGTGCGGCCGCAGCTGGCGCGACCCCCAGCACCAAAGCATCAACGGCATCTCCGCAACAAAGCGAAACGGGCACCATTGATCTGGGGTTCGGCACGATTCAGGAAGTCACCACCATTGAGAACGATGGTGCCTGGGAAGCGCGCAGTGCCCAGGGCACCACAGTGCAAGTTGATGACGATGGTTCATGGTATGTGAACGGCACGAAGGGCATCCTCTCGGTGGACAGCGATGGTTCGTGGACCTGGACGAGCCACCCATCCGGAGGTATGGTGACCGTTGAGCGCAATGGTTCGTGGACATGGACGGGCGGGCCGTACGGTATCGCTGAGGTGAAGGTCGATGGCTCGTATAGCGCGACCAGTGGAGGTAAGCCGCAGATTCCGGCAAAACCCGCTGCTATTGGTAAACCATCAAACGCAAAGGCAGCGGCCCCTGCTGTTCCAGCGGCCCCGAAACAGCTGAAGTAAAAACAGTGTATATGTAAAATTCAGCATATTCCCAGGTGCACGCATCACTTTACAGGTGAAATGAATGCTTGAATAACTTTATGGTTAAAGAAGCTCATTGAAACATCTACCTGAGGGATGCGACTATGAATACCACCTCCACGAACACCCGTAAAATCGCTACCTGCGCCACCATTGTGTTTGCCGGAACGCTCGTACTGAGCGCCTGCAGCGGCGGTGAAACTATTAAAGGCACGGAAGTAAGCTCCTCCAGCTCCGGGACAGCTCAGGCAACCGAACGCATACGGGATTTAGGTTTTAACACCAAAGACGCCACAGTTGAAGATAGCGGTGCCTGGCAGACTCATAACGGTCAGGGGATGACTCTTAAGGTGCACTCATCGGGGGCCTGGGAGGTACGCAATTCACAGAACACGAAGGTGCTGGACGTGAAATCAGACGGCTCCTGGTCGTGGGCTGATGGCCCGGATGGCTCCATCACTGTGAATAAAGACCGTTCCTGGGAACTGTCCGGTGAGAACGGCAATATATCCGTCGCTGCTGACGGGTCGTACGATAGTACCGGGAAGAAAGACGATTTTAAGGGCCCTGCCAAGCCTGGTACTCCCGCAAAACCCGATAACTCGAAGGCCAAAGACCCGGCACAGCCCATCTCCCCGGTGGCTCTGGGGCGGGCTAAGGCAGTGGTGAAATAGCCGCATCTGTGCCCTATGCACCCTGAGAGCGGGTGCGGTGAGCCTCACCAGAGATTGACGTCGCCAACGAATGGTACAACATCATATTTGTGAACAGTATGCGCCCTCTGCTGGTGGTGCTGCGGGTATTTTAGCCTCGGCATCCTGCAGGGGTGCCTTGTGCGTCAAGAACGCTTACGTTGACACACAATCATAAAATGTAAAGGTTAAAGTTGAGGGTTCTATCGGGTGCACCCTAGGGGTTTCACAGCTGAGAGCCGGTTTTTTAGAGCGGCCATACAGCAGCGGTGAATAGGGTAGAGCTAACGCCGTAACCCGTACAGCGGGTACCTCCAAGAGAGGCGGCGATCCAGCAACCGACCGAAGGGAAACAACAGATCTGATGCGTACCTCACTGTACAAAGGTTCCGTACTCGTCGCAGCCACCCTAGCTGGCACACTGGTTCTCAGTGCGTGCGGTGGTGGAGCAACCAGTTCCTCCTCGGGAGCCACCTCCTCGGCTGCAACAAGTACCCCGGCTCAAAGCTCAGCCTCCGCAGCAGCCCCAAACGCCTCAGCATCGGGTGGTGCTGGCGGCTCATCAGACTCAGATAGGATCACCATTGCTTGGACAAAAGATGAGCCTGACGGTAATAAGTACGTCGTGTTCCAGGACGGAAGCTGGACCATCACTGGCCCCAAAGGTGAAAGCACAAATGTGCTAGCGGACGGTTCGTGGTCTTATACCACCGCCTCGGAAAAAGGACAACCGATAAAGGAAGCGGCGAAGGTGGATGCCGACGGTACCTTCCGCGTGCTTAAAGAGGGCGCAGTATCCAAAGAACCCCCGAAACTTCCAAAGGCCCCCGAAAAGCCCGATAACTCGGCGGTCACCCCTGTCACTCCCGTGCAACCCACAAAATCCATAACAGACAACAGCTAACCCGCTTGCGCGGGAATCTCCCACAACATACGGGAACAGCATCGTTCCCACCTGACACCCCCATCCCCGGGTGCCGCATTAACGCCGATGCGGCACCCAGTTCTCACCAACAGGACGCATCGCCCCCAGCGGGTGCAGACAGTAATAACAGGTTCACGATGCTGGTGCGGTACAGCAAGCACCTTTCATATCAACAACGAAATCCTTAAGTCAGAATATTAAGATTTAACTATCACAGCTAAAGCACAGGTTTTCTAGGAGGAAACATAGAAAACCTTGATAAGCTGGGGATATCACCACAGGATGACAACATACAATCACATCAGGTCCAGCAGATTCTTAGCATTTGGCGACAGTTCCCCACGAACCCGAACCGGCGCCGAGAATCAATTCCCCTCCCCATACGGGACGCACACACCTGATCCTATAATGTGCTGTGGTTGCGCATCCGCCCGGTGGTAGCCAACCGACCACCCCCTTGAAGGGACAAGACAATGAACGCATCTGTCAAGAAGACTTCCGCATTCCTGACCATTGCGGTCGCCGGTGCGCTCGCGCTGAGCGCTTGCGGTGGTTCTAATAACGCATCATCTTCCAATAGTTCTTCGAGCTCCAGCTCATCAAGCGCTTCATCAGCAGCCAGCTCTTCTGCGGCTGCGACTCAGGGCGGTACCGCATCCGGTGCGGCAACTGGTGGCGCATCTGCTAGTGTTTCTGGTGGTGCCTCCGGTGCCGCAAGTAGTGGCGCGGCTGGTGCAGCTTCGGGCGCAGCATCCGGTGGGGCAAACGGCAACGTGACCATGGGTGAAGGCGGCGCTTGGACCCTCACAGAGGCTGACGGCGACACGATCACAGTCGCAGCAGATGGCTCATGGACCAAGACCGAACCTGACGGTGACACCGTATCGGTGCAGTCTGACGGCTCGTGGGCTAAAACTGAACACGACGGTGACAGTGTGACGGTGAAACCTGACGGCTCGTACAATCAGGTTGATCACGACGGTAAAGCAGAGAAGCCAGACACCCCGGACGTGCCTGCAAAGCCGAATGCTGAGGCTGCCAACCCTGTCAGCCCCGTCCAGCCCACTAAGAAACTAGGTTAGGGGCTCCGGCTCGTTCAATGGTTCAAAAACACGAACCTTACTGAGACTGGGTGCTGTATCCGCTGCGGGTACGGCACCCAGCTGCCGTACATATGGAGGCTCCCCACATATTATGGGGTGCTTTTCACAGTTAAAACATAGCTTTTCATAGCAGGGGCATAGAAAACGACAGTAAAATTAAAAGGTCTCAACTGATGCGGAAAACCCCGCCTACACAGGCCAAATGGAGGCACACAGGCGACTGATGGTGCCCCGAATCGTTGGGGCATAGCATAACCGCATACTAACAATCACATAAGAAAGAACTTCCGATGAATATCACCTCCAAAAAAGCTCCTGTTTTTGTGTGTCTTGCTGTGGCTGGCATGCTCGCGCTGAGTGGATGTGTCTCAGTAAATTCTTCAGGATCGTCGTCTGATTCTTCGTCCTCTTCAGCGGCTTCATCGTCGGCTAGTTCTTCGGCTTCGGCTTCTTCGTCTGCGTCGGCCTCTGCTGGTGCTAATGTGTCGGTTGGTCCTGATGGGAATGTGAAGATTTCCGGTAGTGACGGCAAGGGTAATTCGGCGGATGTGAATGTTGGTAAGGGTGGGGATGTGAACGTGTCTGCCTCGGCGTCCTCGGGGGAGACGGTCAAAGCTGATTCTTCGTCCAGCTCTTCGAGTGCCAATGGTAAAGCTGGAGAGTCGGACTCTGACAGCAGTTCTTCCGAATCTTCCACCTCATCGTCTGAGGGGGAACTGACCGTTGCGAACAGTGGTGCATGGGAACTGAAGAAACCCGACGGAACCCACATCGTGGTCTCAGCCAGCGGTGCGTGGACTATGAAAAAGCCCGACGGGTCCGAGATTACTGTTAGTGCGAATGGGGCTTGGTCCACAACCGATGCCAGCGGTAACACCACCGCCATTGTGAGCGCTAATGGGACGTTCGAATCTGAGAACGGTACCCCCACCGCTCCGCAGGTACCTGCTAAACCGAACGATAAAGCAACTACCCCTAAAGCCCCTATCCAGCCCAAGCAGTAAGTAAGGGGTAAGCCCCGCACATAGAGCTGTAGCTGTGTGCAGGCGGGTTGATTTTCACGACGTACTGCTGGCACAGGTTCCGGCAGTCGCGTATGGGTTGTCGGCTGCGCCTTTACTCCCAACTCTGATGAGCCGATTAGCTGTCGAATAAGAAAAGAGAAAATATTGTGAATATTTCCGTCCAAAAAGCTCCTGTTTTTGTGTCTCTTGCTGTGGCTGGCATGCTCGCGTTGAGTGGGTGTGTCTCAGTGAACTCTTCGGGGTCTTCGCCTGAATCTTCTTCCTCTTCATCGTCGGCTAGTTCTTCGGCTTCTTCGTCTGCGTCAGCTTCTGCTGGTGCTAATGTGTCGGTTGGTCCTGACGGGAATGTGAAGATTTCTGGTAGTGACGGCAAGGGTAATTCGGCGGATGTGAATGTTGGTAAGGGTGGGGATGTGAACGTGTCTGCCTCGGCGTCCTCAGGAGAAACCGCATCAGCTGAAGCCTCAGAGGATTCCACCGTATCAGCTGACGACAAAGCTGGCTCTGCAGCTTCTTCTGATTCGGCAGAAGGCAAACTGACGATGAACGACAGCGGCGCATGGGTGCTAGTGAAGCCCGACGGCACCCAGATTACGGTTAATGCGGGTGGGGCGTGGGCGCTGCAGAAGTCCGACGGCACTCACATTACGGTTAACGCCAGTGGCGCGTGGTCCATGACTGATGCTAACGGTAACACCACAACTGTTAACGAGAATGGGGCATTCCACTCTGATAATGGAACTCCCACCGTTCCGCAGGTGCCTGCTAAGCCGAACGATAAAGCGGTCACCCCGACAACTCCTGTTCAGCCCAAACAATAGGCTTTAAGGATCTCACCCACGCTAATAAGGTACTGAAACCTGAAGGCGTGGGTGAGCTTCTTAACGGTGTCTTCTAGCGGTTGTGTACACACAGCCGCAGAATACACAATGGAATAGAGGAAACACTGTTCTTCGTCTACAACAGCTTCTGTTTGTGTATCTCTAAGCGCCAATAGAAAAGCTGGGGGAGTCTCTGCCGCTGCCGATAGCGACTCTTCCAAGGCAAAGCTGGATATCTTCTATGACGGGTCGTGGACCATGAAAGACTTCAGCGGCAAAGTCACCGCTGTCGAGTATGACGGCACCCCTTCACCAAATGACGGTACAGTAGCTGTCCCTCTCCCTGTACCTGCTAAGCCGAACACTGACGTCAAAGACCCATTACCCCCCCATCTCTCCAAGTAAGTAACCTGCTGCTAACTGCACATGAATAGAATGCCCCAGCGGTTACCGCATGGAGGTGGCATCGACCACTCTGAATAATAATCGGAGAATGATTGAGGTAAGTGCAATTTTTCGTCCTCAGAACGGCTGATTGGTGACTGGGAAAAGGTATGGCAACGTTGAGATTTCGTAAAAATACAGCGGCGTAAGTAGCCTGTATTTTCTCGTCATGAGAGTGTCAGGATAGTGCTTCTAGAAAGTGTAATGTGTCGCCACGTTGTCAGCGGTTCTTTTCAGGTAGACTGAATATCAGTGCTTTAACGGCCTGCTAGGGGTGAAACCGGTTCCGCACCAGTGAAAGTAGCCGCTAGTGACACGCCCTGCCTTTATGCTGGCTCAACATATGTTGGGATAAGCGTCTGGGGCGGGGACACACACCGATATACACTACCGAAAGGTCTCTCGATGAAATACAAAAAAGCACCGGCCCTACTTTCTCTCGCCTTCGCTGGTGTGCTCGCCCTGAGCGCCTGCGGTGGAGGGTCTGCCTCCAACAACTCGAGCAGCAGCGCAAGCTCCTCCGCATCTTCAAGCGCGAGTTCCAGTGCTTCCGCATCGTCCTCCGCGTCAAGCAGTGCCAGCTCGGACAGCAGCGCAAGCTCCTCCGGGGCAGCTGATTCCAGTGCGTCTGCAGACAGTGATAGCACCGAATCAACCGCCGAGAGCTCCAGTGGTTCAGACTCCAGCAGCGGTGCAGCTGACTCTTCAGCTTCAGCTAAGAGCGGCTCAAGCTCGGGTTCTGAAGCTGAGGGCCTGGAAGACGCAAAAGTGAGCCCTGACGGATCTTGGACTGCGACTGTAAGCGGTAACAAAATAGCTGTTGCTGCAGACGGTTCCTGGGTTATGAATCATGCCCAAGCAACTATCAGCACTGCTGTTGATGGTTCATGGGTTGTTAGCATAGCAACGGTAACATTTTTACTGTGAAGGCCGATGGAACTTGGGTATTTACTGATGCTGCAGGTAATACCGGAACTTCAGAAGATGGTAAAGCTAATATTCGGATTCCTAAGGTTCCAGATTTAAGCTCTGAGAAGCCGTCAAAGGATGCGGCTTCTCCAAAGACCCCTGTGCAGCCCAAGAAAGTTAACAGCTAATTCTTAGGGGAGCATCCTTCACCTAGCGCCCGTGCATAGGGCGATCTAGAGTCCCGGGCCAGTGCTGAAATTGCACCGGCCCGGGGCTACCTTTATCTACTACAAGCTATAAGGGGTGCGTGACTGATATGCGGAAAGGTTCGCCAATGACGGCTGCTCAAAACGTACCAGTTCTTCTCGTTACGGTTCTCACCGGTGTGCTGGCCCTTCGCTCTAACCGGGTGCACCATCAGCGGTGCGGGTGCGCCCACCGGTACTGCCTCATCTGTGGCAGCTGACACCGAGCCCGCCGAAAACCCCGGCGGTGTGCACGCCCTGACCTTCAACACCGACACCGCAGTTGTGCAAACAGACGGTTCTTGGTTTGTCACCAACCCTGACGGAACTCAGCTGCACGTTAACCCCGACGGATCATGGGCCGCAACCGGTAGCGACATCGGCACCATCACCGTAAACGCCGACGGCTCCTGGCGGTGGACCGGATCCCCCGAAGGTGGAATTATTGATGTTAACCGTGACAGATCATGGACCTGGATCGGCGGTATTAATAAAGGCAGTATGCGTGTTAAAACCGACGGAACCTACGACAACCCCGGAGGCGGCGGCACCCCCGTGCTCCCCGCAAAACCAGGCACACCCACGCCCGCCAGTGCACCCGGGGCGGCAACACCCAAAACCCCTATTAACCCCGCCATACCTGTAGAAAAATAGCGGCACCGCACCTTCTGTAAAACAACAGGCTGCTATCGTTACCTCTTTTCCCGGTGAGTCCTCAGAACTCGCGGTGTGCAATGCGGCGGAAACTAAATGTACTCATGCGCTCCGGGATGAGCGCCATGCATGAGGAAAACAGCCGCGCATTCTCAAAAATAAGCTGTAATTTTCCGGCGTTTACTGAGGTCACCCTGCTAAGCTAATAGCACCACACCGATATATGAGCCCCGTTGCATGAAAAGGACAAGATGAATACCGTCTTCAAAAATTCAAAAATATCTGTACTGACCGCTCTTAGCATCGCGGGGCTGCTCACTCTTAGCGCCTGCGGCACCACCAACACCATCTCTGAAGACAGTGCATCCGCAACCCCCAGTGAAACCAGCAGCGCAAGCACCACACCGAAGCCCACCGCCAGCGGCAGCAAAGGAGCCGCAGCAGGCAAAACCACCGGTGGTGCAGGCGCAGAAACAAACCCGGGCACGGCAGGGGCATCCACCCAGGCGAACCCCCACGAAAAACCTAAGACCAGCACCAGCCCCAGTGCCGCCGAAACCAGTGCAGACGGCGGCACCCAGACGACTGGCAGCGGGCAGAAACCCGCAACCTCCGCAAGCAGCCCAGCCTGGAAGAACACCGAAAACGGCGGGGCAACCGTCACAGTGGGTACCGCAGGATCTTGGACCCGCACCAACCCCAACGGTGACACCACCACAGTCAAAGCAGACGGCTCATGGGAAACCCGTTACGCCAACGGTGACACCGCAGAAGTGAGCGTAGACGGGGAATACACCGTTGTTAAAAACGGGTCTCCCACCACTGAAAAACCCGCAACACCGCAGGTTCCTGCTGTGCCCAGCGGGCAGAACGTCACCCCCAAAGCACCAGCAGAACCCACACAGACCTCCAAATAGTTCCCTCCATTGAGCGGATAACAGCTGCTCCCCGAACGTTAGCCTCAAAAACAAGCGGGGGAGCGGCGTGTGCCCTGTGGCGGCCCCGACCCTAATAGCAGACAGAGGCACACTACCTGCGGCAGGGGCGCCACGGTATCCCCGCTACGGCAGTATCCCGCTACAGCTGAGGTGGGAGCCGCCTCGCCAAACCCCACTGATTTAGTGCTCTCGCTGTTCACAGGTGGGTATCACAGTATAAACACAGGTCAAACATAGCCACCCCTTATATAGTGGAACCTATCACTACCGCAAGCCTGCAATAATGCGGGTGCACGAACTGCGGCAGTACACCCCAAACCGTATACCAACCACCACAGAGGAAAACCCTCATGACCACCTCCACTAGAACCCCCTCCACGCTGCTGAGCTGACGGTCACGCCTTCACATAATCCCTTCGGGAAAGAAGCCGCCTACACCACCGTATGCGGCAGGCGAACAACTGACCCGATAAGGCCGCCAGCTCATAAACCTGTGCGGAAAGAGCAGCGGCGCGTCAGTGCGGAAATAAGGCGCGCCGTACGGCTCAACCACCTCGGCACAGGAAGCTGCCGTTCAGGGGGCCACAGGTAACGCTCCGCGCCCCGGGCGGTAGCCCAATAGGCGCCGCATCCAACGGAGGATGCGGCGCCCTACGGTATTACCGGTAGAATGGGTGCTGTACACGAAAACCGCACACACGGTGTACCAGCAGCGAGGAGGCATATATGCGCGACGCAGCTAACGCTTACGCTCGGCGCGCCTTCACCCTTTGCTACACCCCCTGCGCATGTACTGAAACGGATGCGCACACGCTGTGCATCCCCACCCGCACCGCCCTAATGGGGCGTGCCTGGGCTATCTCAGGTACCGCCGTGCTCCTCGGCGCAGCCGGACACACCCTTGCCGGGGCCAGTGCGCCGCACCTTATGCTTCTCATCCTGTGCACCGCGCTTGGGGCGCTCATGAGCCTGGGGCTGCTGCTGGTTATGATCCGGATGCGCAACCGCATCCCCCAAGCCCTCACCGCTGGAACCGCCCTAGGTGCCGTTGCCGTACAAGCACTACTGCACACACTCTTTAACCTCTCCCACGCGCCCTCCCTAGCGGGGGAGCACATCGCAGCAGCCCACGCTGGCACCGCCGCGCACGGGGCACATACCCATACGCTGGGCAACCATGTTTTACCAGGAAACACGCCCTATGGCTATGCCCCATCGGGCGGCGGGGTAGACGGCACCCACACCCTCACCCACGCAGCGGCCGAACACGCGCATATGCCCATGTTCGGGGTGCACCTAGCAGCAGCTATCGCCAGCCTGGGGGTGCTCTACAGCGCCGAACGCACCCTCGCTCGCTTAATACGCCTGCTCGCCATGAAAAGTGCGTGCCCTGGGGGCGGCGCTCCTCACCCCGCCAGCCGTGCTGCCGCTGCTGGGGCGGCGCATCCTACTGTATATTCCGAACGCACCCGCCACCGGGCGGGTTGCCACCCTCAAATACTGCCGTATTGAGCGCGGCCCGCCCGCCTTCGTCTGAGAAAGCCAGCGTGCCAGATGGTGCACGCACCCGCACCCGGGTTACCGCAACCCGTGACTCAGACAAGGAAACACTATGCGCACTATTTTGCGTACCCTACTTGCCGCGCTCACGGCAACGCTGCTGACGCTCACCGCCGCGCCCGCTTATGCGCACGACGAGCTCGTCAGCAGTACCCCCGCCGCCGATGCGACCCTCAGCAAGGCGCCCACCGAAATCACGCTCACCTACAGCGCTAACCTCATGAACGTTGAGGGTGGCAACCGGGTGCGCGTGACCGACTCGGCTGGCAATTCCCTTGTTGAAGGGAAAGGCGACGCTAAAGTCAGCGGCAACACCGTCACCCAGACCCTCAACCTCAAAGACCCCGCAGCGGATGAAACGTACACCGTCACCTGGCGCGTGGTCTCGTCCGACGGGCACCCCATTCAGGGTACCTACAGGTTTACTGTGGGGGCCGGTAAAACCGCCTCGGCACCTGTAAGCAGCGCCTCCGCCGAACAGAGCAGTGAGGCGCAGAACGGGTCGGACACGGAACATAAAGAAGAACTCGCCCCCTGGCTGTGGGGCGGCAGCGGGCTGCTGATCCTGCTGGTCGGGGCGATTGCGGTGATGCTCATCCGCAAACGCAACGACGGGCCGGGAACCAGTGAGTAGCCGCACTACCTCAGTAAGCGCAATAGCTGGGGTCGTCCCCTGACCTTAGTTGCGCACAGCACACACCGGGCGGTACCGCCCAGAAAGAGAAAACCAACCATGTTCAAGAATCATCAGAAGCTCGTAACCTTTACCTGCACCGCCGCAGCTGGGGTGCTGCTGCTCTCCGCCTGCGGGGGTGGCTCCACCGGCACCGGCGCATCCGGTTCCGCATCAGCCTCCTCCTCGGCAAGCTCATCAGCCTCAGCGGGGGCTAGCGCTGCAGGCGGCGGGCAGGGGGCCAGCGCCTCGTCAGGCACTCTAAAAATTGAGGGGGCCTGGGTGAAAGCCAGCAAGGGCGGCATGACCGGCGTGTTCGGCAAAATCACCAATAGCGGGGACAAGCCGGTGAAGATCACCAGCGCCTCCTCGACCGCCACCGACACCGTGCAGCTGCACACCACCACCAAAGGCTCAGATGGCGGCACCAAGATGGAGCAGGTGCACGAGTTCACCATTGAGCCCGGTGCCACCCTGGAACTCAAGCCCGGTGGTGACCACATTATGCTCATGGATATGAGCTGCTCGCTCGCCGCAGGCGGGGCGACTACTGTGACGGTCAAGACCGAAGACGGCGCTTCCCTTGAATTTAGCCGGTGGCCCGCGACTACCAGGGCGCGAAGGAAGAGTACAAGGGTGAAGGCTCCGCGCCAGCCACCGCCGATGCCTCGGCAAGCGGGCACGACCACTCACACAGCCACGGCGGGCACGACCACTCACACAGCCACGGCGGGCACGACCACTCGCATGAGGGACATGACCATGAGCACGGCGGGTCCTCAGCCTCCGGGTCGGCCTCAGCCGATGAGCACGCTGACCATGACCACGGCGAAGGATCCCACGAGCATTCGCACGGTGCGGCAGGGGCCTCCGAATCGCCGCTGCCCGAGTGCAAGTAGCCGCAGCACCGCGCTAATACCGTAAATCGCTCTATGGGAGGCGGGCAAGCAGATGGCGCCAGGTCATCACACGGTGCCTTGCAGTGCAGGACTTTTGAGCCCTGCACCGCAAGGCACCGGCCCCGCCGCGAAACCCAGAAAAAACAACGGCAAACCACTCAGAACCGAAAAACTGTTTGGTAAAATAAATGGACTTAAGCCGCACCGGATCGGGCGGTAACCGGCCCTATCGTACCTACTGTAGGAAAGCCCGTAACCGGTGCAGCAGGATGCTACCACCGTAGCATCCAGAATGCGCACACCACCTTACAACCACCACGAGTAGCGCAGGATAAAACATGCCACCCGAAAACCCACATAAAACCACAGATACTGCGGGGCAGACGCCCCTAGGCGCGATGCGCCGCCGCACCGTCATTACCGGCGCCGCCGGGGTAGGGGTCGGCGCTGTTGCCGGGGCCAGCGCCCACGCGCTGCTGTCACCGCCCCGCTCGGACATGTCGGTCCCCGGGCGGAAACCCGCCGACATTGCCCTCACCGACGCCACGGCAGGATTCTACGGTGAACACCAGCAGGGGATCGCCACAGAATCCCAAGCGCACGCCCGGTTCATCGCCATTGATCTGAACGAAAACCTCCACGCCGAGGCAATCCAGCGGCTCCTGCGTATCCTCACCAACGATGCTGCGGCGTTGACGAGAGGAACCGCCCCGCTCACCGACCAAGAACCTGAACTTGCCCAGGTCAGCGCGAACCTGACCGTCACTATTGGGTTCGGCTCCCGCATCTTCGATATCGCCGCACCCGAGAAAAAACCCGGCTGGCTCGCGCCCCTGCCGGCGTTCCCCGCCATCGACAAGCTGCAGGACGCCTACACCGGCGGCGACCTGCTGCTGCAGCTATGCTGTGACGACCTCACGGTACTCTCCCACGCCCAGCGGATGCTCACCAAAGACACCCGCTCCTTCGGGCGTATTAGGTGGGTACAGAACGGGTTCCTGCGTGCTTTCGGGTCGGGCACCGGCACACCGCGTAACCTGTTCGGGCAGGTAGACGGCACCGTGAACCCCACCGCCGACCCCGCCGCAAACCCAGGACGCGGCGGCGCCAGCCTCGACGACATCGTGTGGGGCAAAGGCAGCGCCAGCGCTGGTTACCCGCAGGCGTGGGAACCCGGCGGCACCTCCGTGGTGATTCGGCGCATCCACATGAACCTGGACACCTGGGATGAGGTAGACACCCCCGCCCGTGAGGACGCGATCGGCCGTAAACTTTCCAACGGGGCACCACTGACCGGGACAAAAGAATTCGACGACCCAGACTTCGCCAAAACCAACAACCTGGGGTTTGAAATGATCGCCCCCTACGCGCATATTCGCCGGGCCCGCGGGGAAGAACTCGATAAAAAACCGTGGGAGCGCATCCTGCGCCGCGCCTATAACTACGACGAACCCGTGGCGAACGCGGGCGGGCTGTCCCGGCACGGGGAGGTCTCCGGCGGTATCTCCAACGCGGGCCTGATTTTCGTGGCATACCAGACCGACCCGGTGCAACAATTTGTGCCCATTCAGAAACGGCTCGAAAAACTCGATATGCTCAACACATGGACGATTCCCATCGGGTCGGCGGTTTTCGCTATCCCCGCAGGGGTACGTGAGGAAGGCGGGTATATCGGCGAAAGCCTCTTCACCTAGCCACCCAGAATGTACGCGCATACCTAACACGCCCCATCGCACACACCACAGATAAAGAACTATGGCTACTATGTCTTCACAACCGCAGAAAACCGAGGCAAGCCCCAAGAGCGCCGCCGTGCGCCCCGGGCTGAGCGCACCCTGGATTGCCGCCTACGCGGGCGTGGGGCTGCTGGTGCTGATTATTTCACTGCGCATTACCGCCGCCAACGCCGCAACAGACTTAGCGGATGCGGGCGCGCTCGTGCGCTGGGGGCTGCCCATCACCGAGGTTGTGCATAACTTTGCAATGGCGACGACTATGGGCGCGCTAATCTTCGCGATGGGCATTATTCCCCGCTACGCCGCCGATGCCGCCGGAACACGCCACGGCACACGCTCCGCACACAATACCGCTGAGAAAGAGTACAAGCCATTCGCCGATGTGCTGAACCTTGCCGCCGCCTCCGCCGTGCTGTGGACTCTAGCGGCGCTGGCTGTGCTGATTCTTTCCTATGCCGATATTTCGGGGCGGCCCATTGGCTCCGGTGCCGAGTACGCCAGTGAGCTGATCAGCTACGTCACCACGTTAGATGCGGGCAAAGAAAAAGGCATGACCGTCGTGGTTGCCGCCGTGGTCGCCACCGCCTGTTTCGGGGTGCGCTCACTCATGGGGCTGTTTTTCATCTTCATGATCTCGCTCGTCGGTATCGCGGATATGGCGCTTTCGGGGCACTCCTCGGGCGGGCAGGACCATATGGGCGCCGTTAACTCCCTGGGGCTGCACCTGCTGGGGGTGAGCATCTGGTGCGGCGGGCTGATCGCGCTGGCGTTTATCTCGCGCGGTATTTCGGGTAAGGATGCGGGCACCGGCACCGTCGTTGAGGAGCGCCGCGGCGAACACACTGCGGCATCTCGTCGCGTGCCAATGGCCCAGGCGGTACTGCGCCGCTACTCGCTGCTTGCCCTCATCGGGTTCATTCTCGTGCTGCTCTCGGGCATTACGAACGCGGGGGTGCGCATGTCGTCGTGGCGGGATTTAGGCACAGACTACGGCAAGATTGTGCTCCTAAAACTAGGGCTGACCCTGATTCTGGGAACTATTGGCGCGGCGCATCGCCTCAGGCTCATTCCCGCGCTCGCCGCCGGTAAGATGAGCGGCACACGCGCCCTGTGGAGCGCCATAGCTGCTGAGCTTGTGATTATGGGGGCGGCCTCCGGGCTGGGGGCTTCGCTCTCACGCACGCCGCCGCCGGTTCCGGAAACTCTCGCGCCGGATGCCACGCCGGTGCGCATTATCACCTGGTACGACATGCCGCCCGAGCCGCATTTTCAGCGCTGGTTCACCGAGTGGCGTTGGGACTGGTTCTGGGTTGCTGTGCTGGGTATCTGGCGATTGTATACCTGTGGGCGTTCGTGAAAGTACGTCGTGCGGGTGACTCTTGGCCCGTGATGCGCGCCGTCTCCTGGATGTTAGGGCTGCTGGTGCTGAACTACATCACCTCCGGCCCGCCCGCCGTGTATTCGCGTGTACTGTTTTCGGTGCACATGTTTGAGCATATGGTGCTCACGATGGTCGTGCCGATTCTGCTGGTATTAGGTGCGCCTGTGACGCTGCTGCTTAAGGCGCTGGAGCCGCGCCAGGACGGCACGCGAGGTCCGCGCGAGTGGATTGTGCGCATTGTGCATTCGGGGTGGTCGAAAGTTGTTACGCACCCCATTTTTGCCGCCGTCAATTTTGCTGGCTCAATCGTTGTTGTTTATTTCACACCGCTTTTCGGGGTGATGCTGCGGTACCATATCGGGCACGAATTCATGATGATTCACTTTACGCTCACGGGCTATATCTTCATGCTGGTGCTTATCGGCATTGACCCGATTCCGCACCGCCCCCAGTACCCGATGCGCCTGATTATGCTGATCGCAACTCTGGGGTACCACGCCTTCGTGGGTATTTCGATCATGAACTCGAAGGCCCTGCTGGCCGCCTCCTGGTTCGGTAACTTGGGGCGCACTTGGGGCCTGTCGGCGCTGGACGACCAGAAGATGGGCGGTGCGCTCATGTGGGGTATCGGCGAAATCCCGACCATGATCGTGGCGGTTGCGGTGGGCTTCCAGTGGGCAAAGGCCGACAAAAAACTCGCTGCACGCATTGACCGGCAGGCCGACCGTGACGGGGACGCCGAACTGAATGCCTACAACGAAATGTTTGAGCGTCTGCACGAGGAGGACACGCGCCGCGGCCTATAACCGTGTGCCAGAAAGCCCCGCCTGGGTTCTATGATGATGCCCCCTTTGCGGGTTTTTCGTCCCGTGAGCGTGACGTGCTGGCGGTGGTTTCTCCCGGAGGCTCTTCTCATTATGTGGATGTCTGCCCTGACCGTCGCGCCAACAAAAGCCTGCGGAATATAATAAACCCCATGACTAACAACGCAGCATCAGCCCCCACCTTCGAAGAATGGACCGGGGAAGCATCCCCGCAGGCCGTATCTATTCTCTCCGGTAAAGGCGGCCTTATTGTATCCCCCACAAAGGTCGGTTACATTCTCATGGCAACCGACGGCGAAGGACTAGAACGTAAGTTTGACGCGAAACAGCGCAAGCGCCAGAAGCCTGGCGTTGTGCTGTGCGGTTCCATGGAGCAGCTTGAGGCTCTCGCCCAGCTGACCCCGGAAATCCGCGACTTCTACCAGAAACACTGGGACGAGGACATCCTGCTGGGGTGCATCCTGCCGTGGCGTGAGGACGCCGAGAAGTACCTGCCGGATGAGACCACCAAGGAACTGGCCCGAGACACCCGCGCGACCAGCTGCTTCGTGATCCGCTTCGGTGTGCCCGGTGAGCAGATCGTGCGTAAGCTGTGGGAAGGCGGGCGCCTGACCTTCGCAAGCTCAGCAAACCCCTCCGGTATTGGCAATAAGGGCCGTGCCAGCGGCATTGGTGAGCGCATTGAAAGCAGCGTGGATTTGATTATCCGCTCCGACGAGTATGTGAAGTCCATCCAGCCCGATAAGTCTGAGGAGACCCGCCACGAGCAGGGCGTGATGGTGTCCATGGTTGATGATGAAGGCAAGATTGTCCCCGAACAACACGGCGAGCGTGGGGTAACCCCCGCACCGGTGCTGATCCGTAAGGGCCTGGATTATGAGGCGATTATGCGTCACCTCTCCGACTCGTTCCCCAGCTGGGACTACCGCCACGGCATGTACTACTAGGATGCTTATCCGGCGGGGAAACCGCCGAACCAGCGCCGTCAGCCTCCGTGCGTGAACGTACAGTGTGCAGGGTCTAGAAACCAACATAGTCTTCCGCCCCAACCGGCCTGTAGCTGGTTGGGGTGGGAGCTTTTTATGTGGGGGTATCGTCGGAGTGTTCTGCCGGTGAGTCATCGGGGAGGGCGGAGGCATCCGGGGGCTGCTGCGGCGCGAGTGATTGCGCGATACCGTCAAGGATGATGGTGATCTTGCAGATGAGCCAGTCATACGGGTCACGCGTAAAAACATCCAGTATTGCCTGTTGGGCCTGCTCCCGGTAGGGGTCAGTATCCTGGTCCTGATCCTGCTGGTGCGGTGCGGGCTGGTCTTGCCCCACCTGCTCCAGGATGTTCTCCCGCCCCGGGCCGCCATCGGGGATGAGGGCATCAATATGCTCGACTCCGCGCCTGTTGTCGATCACCATATCGAACAGGGTGTCGCAGGCAATAACAGCGTTTTCGGGGGTGAACCCGCGGCGAATCAGGGCAGCACATAGCTCTTCCAGGAAGTACATGGCCACGGCGGGAACCACCCCGCGTGCGGCTTCGGTGGCGGAGCCGGGGTATTTCTCAAAACTGCGCCACAGGTGCACCGCCTGGGAATGGAGGATGTCCCGCCAGTGCCCTTCAAGCGGGGGCATTTCAACTTGGGAGAACGCGTAGTTCAGGCCCATTCGTACAAGTTCGTCACGGTCGGGGGCGTACCGGTAGAGGGTGCTTTCACCCACCCCCAGTTTTTCGCGTACCGCCGCGAAGGTGAGGTTTGGGAAACCAACGTCAATGACTGCCTGCGCTATCTGGTCATGGGTGATGCGGGGCGGGCGTCCGCGTCGTGATTGGGTCTGGTCCATGGTGAAGTCCTTGTGTGCGCTGTGTGGTTGTTAGTTTTTCACCGTCTACTTCCGATACTACGCTACTGGGCAGAGTTTATCAGTCATCGGTGTGTTCTGGTTCGTCGAATACCCTGCGGGGTTTCCCGTGCGGAGAACATGCTGTGCGGGGATGTGGGCTCCCAGTGTGGGTTTGCGCCTGCGGAATACCGCACCACCACACAGATTTTAATAAGTACAGCCTACCCTAATAATTGACTTTACGTTAGCTTAAGCTTACTTTTAAGGGTGTGTGGTCTAACCGCATATGAGAGGTGGCCCACCCCCGCCCCTCGCCAACACGAAGGTACAGCAATGACGCGGTGACACCGCAGAAAGAAGGCGCATCAATGGTACAGCGTCAGTTTCCCAAACCGAGCGAACTCATGGAATTCATGCAGTTCAAAAAGCCTAGCCTGGACTTCACCGGAAACCGCCTGGAAAAAGCGCTGACCATCTACGACCTGCGCAAAATCGCTAAGCGCCGCACCCCCGCCGCTGCCTTCGACTACACCGACGGAGCCGCCGAAGGCGAATTCTCCATGAACCGTGCCCGCCAGGCATTCGAAGACATCGAGTTTCACCCCGGCGTGCTCACTGATGTTTCGACCGTAGACACCACCACCGAGGTACTGGGCGGCACCTCCGCCATGCCGTTCGGTATCGCCCCTACTGGCTTCACCCGCCTGATGCAAACCGAAGGCGAGATCGCGGGGTCCGGTGCCGCCGGCGCGGCAGGCATACCGTTCTGCCTCTCAACACTGGGCACCACCAGCATTGAGGATGTGCGCAAGGTAAACCCCGACGGGCGCCTCTGGTTCCAGCTGTACGTGATGCGTGAGCGTGAAATCTCCTACGGGCTGGTTGAACGCGCCGCCAAGGCCGGGTTCGACACGCTCTTCTTTACCGTGGACACCCCGGTGGCCGGTGCACGCCTGCGCGATAAGCGCAACGGTTTCTCCATCCCGCCGCAGCTGTCGCTCAAGACCGTGGCGAACGCTATCCCGCGCCCCTGGTGGTGGTACGACTTCCTGACCACCCCCAAGCTGGAATTCGCCTCGCTCTCCTCAACCGGCGGTACCGTGGGCGAGCTGCTGAACGCGGCGATGGACCCCTCCATTAACTATGAGGACCTGAAAGAAATCCGCAGCATCTGGCCCGGCAAGATCGTCATTAAGGGCGTGCAGAATGTTGAGGACTCCAAGAAACTTGCCGATCTGGGCGTGGACGGCATTCTGCTGTCGAACCACGGCGGACGCCAGCTGGACCGCGCACCCGTACCGTTCCACCTGCTCCCGGAGGTAGTGCGTGAAGTCGGTATGGACACCGAGGTGATGGTTGATACCGGGATTATGAACGGCGCCGACGTGGTGGCCTGCCTGGCACTGGGTGCGAAGTTCACCCTGATCGGTCGCGCCTACCTGTACGGGCTGATGGCAGGCGGCCGCCGCGGCGTGGACCGCACCATCGAAATCCTCTCCGAAGAGGTGCGCCGCACCATGAAGCTGCTGCAGGTGCAGAACGTGGCTGAGCTGGAACCCAAACACGTAACCCAGCTGCGCCGCCTGCAGCCGATCCCGAAGCACTAAAATTTGCTCACACCACGTAATAGCCCGCCCGCCGGATATCCCGACGGGCGGGCGCACTTATTTATAAAGTACGGGCGGAAGGAAAAACTATCTGCCGGACAAGATATTGGCGTGCGAATGAGGAACAACCCCGCAGGCCGCCATAACAACAGGGGAGCAGGAGACTCTATGACAGAATATGACGGCGTATTGCGGGGCGAGTTCATAAACTTTTACCGCCCGGTGAACACGCCCGCACCGCTGGCATAATAGGGTGGAAACGAGCGCACCCTGCTGCTCAGCGGGGTCTGGGCGCGAAACCATAGGGGAGAGAATCGTGAGCGAAACCAGCAACCAGCATTCCGGGCAAGATCATACCGGGCAGAAAACCGTGCGCGTGCGCGCCAGCGAACTCATCGGACGATCCTGGCTCAACACTGGCGAGAAGAACCTAGACCTGCAGGCTCTTCGCGGCAAAATCGTGATCCTCGACTTCTGGACCCTGTGCTGCATTAACTGCCTGCACGTGCTCGACGAGCTGCGCCCCCTCGAAGAAGAATTCTCGGATGTGCTCGTCACCGTGGGCGTGCACAGCCCCAAATTTGAGCATGAGGCAGACCCGGCAGCGCTCGCCGCAGCCGTAGACCGCTACGACATCAAACACCCCGTACTCGACGACCCCGAACTCACCACCTGGCAGGCCTACACCGCCCGCGCCTGGCCCACGCTCGTGGTCATCGACCCCGAAGGGTATATTGTGGCGCATCTTTCCGGGGAGGGGCACGTGCAGGGGCTTACCTCACTCGTGCGTGAGCTCGTTGCCGAACATGAGGAAAAAGGTACCCTGCACCGAGGCGACGGCCCCTATGTGCCCCGACCCAAAACCGAGGGAACATTCGCTTTCCCAGGGAAAGCTATCGAACTCCCCACAGAGTTCGGACCCAAAAACCTGTTCGGCACCGGCTCACGCACCTACCTGGTGTCCGATACCGCCAGGCACCGCATCCTGCAGGTTGCCGAAGACCTCAACACGGTGCTGGCAACCTACGGCGGGGGAGAGGCCGGCGAAAAAGGCTACGCCGACGGAACCGGAACCACCGCACGCTTTAACGAACCGCAAGGGCTCGCCCTGGTACCCGCCGAACTGCGTGAAAAACTCGGGTACGATGTGCTGATCACCGACACCGTGAATCACCGGCTGCGCTCGCTGAATCTGCGCACGGGCGAGGTTCGTACCCTTGCGGGCAACGGCGTGCAGCGTGTGATCGATGGAGACAACGCCGTCACGGGCAACGCAAACCATATCCCCGCGGATGCGCCCGCCACTGCTATAGCCCTTTCGTCCCCATGGGATGCGGTCTACTCGCGTGAAGCCGGGCAGTTCGTGATCGCGATGGCTGGCACCCACCAGCTCTTCGGCTACGACCCCGTCTCTGAAACCGTCAGTATTTTCGCAGGCGCCGGGGTTGAAGGGCTGCAGGACGGTACCGCCGAGGACGCATGGTTTGCCCAACCCTCCGGCATTATCGAGGCGCGTGACGGCAGTCTGTGGGTAGCCTGCTCGGAAACCAGCGGGCTGCGCCACGTAACCTTTACGCGGGATGATCACGGACACCAGAGCGTACAGGTGACCTCTGCCGTAGGGCTAGGACTATTCGATTTCGGGTTTGTGGACGGCGACTCGCAGACCTCCCGCATGCAGCATCCGCTGGGACTCGCGGAGCTTCCCGACGGCTCTATCGCGGTGGCAGACACCTATAACGGCGCGATTCGCCGCTGGGACCCCGCCGCGAAGGAACTGAGCACCTTACAGCGCGGACTCGCCGAACCCGCCGACCTCCTGGTGGAGCATAGTCCGGGTGAGGACCCCCGCCTGATAATCGTGGAAACCAATGCGCACCAGCTGGTGCGTGCCGCGATTCCGGCGCAGGCGCAGAAAGTGGACGAAGGGGCGATTACAACCGCCCGACCCGCCACGAAACTCACCGGCGGAACCCTTGAATTTACCTCGCGGTTTACCGTGCCGACCGGGCAGAAACTCGATACCCGCTGGGGAGACCCGACCCAGCTGAAAATCTCATCCACCCCTGAAAACTTCCTGCTGGACGGTGCCGGTACTTCCCAAGGGCTCAGCCGTACCCTCGTGCTCAACCCCGAAATTCAGGAGGCGGTGCTACACATTACCGCCCGCGCCGCTGCCTGCGACGGTACCCCCGACGGCGATATTCCCGAGCACGCCGCATGCCACCTGTACCAGCAGGACTGGGGTATTCCGGTCATCGTCACCGGTGATGCCGCGGATGAGAGCGAACTCGTACTGGATTTGCGGGGTATTAACTAGAGCCCGCCCTGTGAGCCTATAAACGTCTGCGATATTGCAGAAAATAACTTTTAGCCAAAAAGTCACCAAAGGCGCATACATAAAACAATAACGGTATGACGGGAATTACATACGTACTAATAGTGCACTCACTGTGAGCTATTCTTTATCTATGCGTATTCACTCTCCCGTCGAGAAGCTCCTGACTGCCTGGGTCATTGGCGTTATCGTGTCCCTCGTGGCGGCCGCTGGCGCGCTTTTCGCCACCAATAAACTGGTGTACGGGCCGGAGGGGAAAGTACGCGAATATTTCCACGCACTCCAAACGGGTAACGGATCATACGCGCTGGGGCTGCTCGGGGCCAGAATCCCCGACGGGGACCCCGCTATGCTCGACGGCGACACGCTGCGGCGTGCAGCCTCAACCCTCAAAGATGTGCAGATTGACGTCATAGAAAAAGACCCCAACGGCAATAAAGCAACAGTGCGCGCCTCCTACACCATTGACGGCAAAAGCGAACACACCGATTTCCGGCTCCACCAGGCGGGTACCCACTGGGGAGTCTTCGACCGCTGGGACATTGAATCGGGGGAGCTGCCCACCCTCAAAGTGAAAATCGCGGGAGTTGAGGCGGCCACCGTGAATAACCGTAAAGTCGCCGTCGATCAGGGCGAGGCATCGTTCCCGGTATTCTACCCCGGGGTGTACACGGTCGCCTACGACTCCGCAGTGTACACCACCTCAAAAAGCGTGCAGCAGGTGCTCACAGCAGATGCATCCTCCCAGGCCGATATAGCCCTGGAACCAAGCGAAAAGGCGCTGGAATCCGTACAAACCCAGGTGCGTTCCTATGTTGATAAATGCGCAGCCCAAATACCCTATACCCGTCCGGATGCCCATTTGAGTACTCCTTCGGTGGGCGAGTAGACGGGGCAGTGAAATGGTCAGTTATTGAATACCCGCAGCCGAAAGTAACCGCAGAATCAGACAAAATGTGGAAACTCTCACCCGCAGAAGGGAAAATAAAAATCTCGTTCGAGCAGCTGGATTTATACACGGGAACCCATAAAGAAATAACAAAAGAAATCCCGTTCACGCTCAAAGGCATGGCAGAGGTAGACGCGAAATCCGTGCGCGTCTCCTTCTGAAACACCGCCGGTATTATCCCCCGTTCCCGCCAGCAGGTAAACGCCCCGTATTCGCAGCACCCACACTAAGACCGGCTGCACCCCAGAAAACCACGTGCCCGAACGGCAGAATAGGGCGGCAGAAACCGCGCGCCCCACTAGGCTATGAGCGCTCATACCACTAAAGTGGAGAGTATGGCAGAACGCGCACACGAAATCAGCAGCAAACACGGCACCGCCGAACACATCTACCACCCGCGCATCCGTTCCTACGGCAGGCGCGTCGAAGCGGCACTACCGGGCACCCTCACACTTATCGCCGCGCTCGCCTTCCTCGGCTACAAACGGCCCGCCCTGCCCTACACCATAGTGACGCTGCTCATCGCGTTCTGCGCCGGTATCAGCCTCTACTCGGTGCTCAAACCCACCATTGTGGCCCTGACCGACACCCACGTGCTGCGTGCCCGCCTCATCGGCTGGAAAGCTGTGCCGCTCAAAAACATAGACCACACCATCCTTGTTGAAAAGCTCTACCCCAAGCAGGCACACGGCAAAAAAACCACCGGCATGGGGCGGCTGCGGTACCGCCCCGTCCCCGCCATGTGGGCCATCAGCAAAAACAAGAAACCGCTTATGCGCCTCGACGGGCGCGTCTGGGATGCAAAAACAATGCGCACCGTCTCCTCAAAACTCTCGGAACAGACCACCGTCTACCAGAAAGCGAACGTGCTCGATATTGATAAACTGCACCCGCACCTGATCACCTTTAACGAGCTGCACCCCGGCTGGCGCTCAGCCACCATTGCCGTGGTCGCCGCGCTCGTCATCCTGCTGCTGGGAGCCGGGGCGCTACTGCCCGAAGAAACGGCGCGCGCCATCCACCTGATTTCCTCATAGAAGCCACCTACACAACACAACGGGGGCGGTATGTTCGACAACATACCGCCCCCGAAGCCTAGACGCACCCTACTTAGCCCGCGAAAGAACCGCCACCAAATACTCCGAATCCTCGGTGAAAGGACGCAAATCCCAGGTGCTGTAGGTGGCATCCACATTAAAACCAGCCTGACGCGCATCCGCAAGGAACTGCTCAAACGAATAATCCCGCCCAGGGCCGGAACCATACCCCACTACGGCCCGGCCGCCCGGGGCCAGCACCCGATAAAAATTCTCAACCACAGGGTACCGGGTAGAACGCGCCAAAAAGCCCATCACATTCCCCGAACACACCAGCAGCTCAAAACCGTCCTGACCGGCTTCACCATTGAACCCAAGAGCCTGCGGCAAATCCGCCAAATCAGCGGTGACCCAGGAAGCCTCGGGGCACACACGGGTCGCCTCATCAATCAGCTCAGGGTCAATATCCACACCGGTGACGCGGTGCCCCAGTGCGTGCAGCTGCTTGCCCACCCGGCCCGGGCCGCACCCGGCATCCAGGATTTTTGCCCCTCGAGAAGCCATCGCATCCAGAACACGTGACTCACCGCCCAGGTCGTTACCCTCAGCCTCCATCTGCTTAAAACGCTCAATATACCACTGCGAGTGGCCCGGGTCGTTTTCCTTCTTAATGAGCCACAGCGACTTTTCGCGCTCGCCGGGGGCATTGAACTGTATCTCAGCCATCAGTTGCCTTTCTATAGGGTGGAAGTGTGTGCACGTCTTCGTTGCGGGCGGGGCCGCGTGGGAGCAGAACACGGGCCGCATAAAGAGCATCACTGCGCTCTTTATGCGACCCGGTGTATCTGCTGTGCGGGCGCCCTCTAACAGTCTACTTCTTTGCCGCCGCCTTCTGAATAATCTGCTGGCTGCGCAGCTTCGCCATAGAGGCAGAAGCGGCACGTGAGCTGGGCTTCAGAGGCGGGCGCGTAGCAGTCTGAGGCACCGACAGCTCAGCGGGGGAACGCCGCGACTTGAGCATGCTGGCCCCCGGCGTGTACCGCTTACGCGGCCCGTTGAAACTAGCAGAAGGAGAAGTCACCACACCGGTGGAAGAGCCAGCCGGTGCTGACTGAACACCTGCGGATTTAGCACGCACCGCCTGCTGCCGCATCCCCAGCCGGTACGCTTTCGCGGCGCTGGTGGTCTTGGCCGCCTCCGCACCGCCGCCTGCAGGCTGCGGCTTATTCGCGGGTTGTGCGGGCTGTACACGTGCAGGCTGGGTCTGCTGTGCGGTTTGGCTCGTTCCGGTGCCGCCCTGCTGCGGCTGGGAGGCTTTCTGCTGCTCCACCTGAGTCAGGGGCTCGGTGGCATCGTTGGGCTTCTGCGTCGGCACCGGAGCAGTGGCCTGCACTGAGTCCCCAGATGCCTGAGCGGCAGAAGCTGCCGGGGCTGACGTTTGAGCTTTCTGAGCGGGGGAGGAGGCGTCCTGAGCCTTCTGCTGCTTTGACTGCTGTGCAGCAGCCTCTTGCGATGCCGGTGAAGAAGCCACGGCAGGCTGCTGCGCTGCCGTATTCTTCGCGGTTTTTTGGGGCTGAGCCGAACTCTGCGCGGGTACAACCCCAGCAGCCGTACCCTGTTGGGGCGCTGCGGGCTGCTGCTGGGATGCACTCTGCCGCTGTGCTGCATTATGCTGTTGCGCTGTGGCTTGTTGCTGAGCTGCGACGTTTTGCTGCGTGGAAGCACCCCGGCCCTGCGCGGGCTGCGTATCCCGTTTCACGGGTGTGGGCTGCTGCGCATTCTGGGATTTCGATACGGCAGCCTGAGGCTGGGTCGGCTGCTCGGAAGCAGGCGCCTTCTGCTGCGCTGGTGCGGTGCGGCCCACCTGACCGTGCGAGACATTGTCCACAGCGCCGGGCCGGGCCGGGGCCTGCGTTGCCGAACCGCCCTGCACGGGTGCGCGCTGCTCTGAGGCTCCTGCTGCCGACGCCGAAGCGGCGGCCTGAGCGGGCTGCGCCTCCTTGGGGGCGTTCGGGTCTTTAATGGCGCCGAATTCAACCAGCAGATCATCCATAAGCTGCTTCACGTCGCTCGTTCCCGCTACGGGGCCGCCCGCCAGCATCCCGTCGGAACCCAGGATCACGGCCATTGGGGTGCCGCGGCCAAAGTTGTGCATTGCCGCATGCTTGGGATCCACCAGCGCCTCAACGCCCTCATCCAGTTTCTCCAGCTTATGGGCCTGACGAATCTTCTCTTCACTGCTGAACACGGGATGCAAACCCAGCTGCGGCAGCAGCTTCTGCCACCGGGGAATGGTCTTCAAAATAGGGGTGCAAGAACCGCACGTGGGAGAAGCAAAAAACAGTACACGCGCCTGCACTCGGGACATATCGCGCAGGGTGGTCACACGCCCATCGGTCGTATAAATAGAGGCGTAAGGGATGGGAACCCGCACATAATCCTCGGACTCATCAGCTGCGGAGGGCAGCACCACCTCGGGAATATCCGGGGCGGGCTCGGCCAGGGACTCGCCCCGCTGAATAGCCCACAGGGTCAGCGCGATCAGGCCCGCACCAACAGCCCACAGCCACCCGGAACCATTAAGGCCCACCAGCTCATACACCACTGCCTTCCCGCCAACAAACGAAGCCACCACAGTGAGAATACCCGCAATGGTCAGCGCAATATTACGGATCAGCGTGTAACGGCTCACCGGCGCCGCCGATTTCTTCCCAAAACAGTTACAGCCTTCGGTGCGGCCAGTAGCCAACGCCCGAGCGATCACCACCAGGTAGAACACCATGAGCGCACACGAGGCTATGGCGAACACCGGGAACAGCGGGCCGGGGGCGAACAGAAGCCCTGCGGCGAGCACCAGCTCAGCCCACGGCAGTACAGCAGGGGTGAGCTTCAGCGGCGCAACCGAGTCTAAACCTAAGTTCAGAATACCTTCAACGGTGCTAGAAGGGTCTTTAGCCTTAGCGATACCGCTGGCCGTGAGAGTAACAACAAGGATAGAAGTGCAAAGCAGAAGAGGAGTCATGAGTCCTTGAAAAATTGGGGCCAGAAAATTGTTGTCCTTCCCATACTACTCTCGTTACGTATAAAGATGCGCTTTAATTGCAAGGCTGTGCACATCATTTTTAAAAAATAGCTTCCCGAGGTGCGAAAAAACATGTGAGCGAATGAATTTCAAGTGTGCAAAGACGAATATTTTTAAGCCCCCGAGCGGATATGTTAGGCCCCACCATGCATATAAATAGGGAGATGTGTCACACACACCGTTACACTAGTGCTTTAGAAAAGTTTCAAGTGACAGGGGTAAAATACGGGTAAACGGGGCGCCGGATGCGGCACCACCCAACGTACACTTGTACAGGTTCGTGCGTACCGCCTGAACCCTGCGGTGAGGCGCATCAGCGCCCGTCGCTACCGTTGCAGTGGAGGTTTCCCATGTCCATAGTCGTCACTGAACCTAAATCCCTGGCCCTTGAAATACTTGATCTTGAGACCGACATATTCGCAACAACCGACAAAAACGCAACTATTGAGGTGCCCCATGCAGAGCTTTTCACCGTGCGCACCGACGAAGGCGCCATACAGCTCACCCAGACAGAACACTACTGGCAGTCACCCTTCGCAACCCGCCCGTCACTGCTGCACTTTCTGACACGCCCCAGGGTAAAAATCACCGTCCCCACCGGGACGTTCCTTGACGCGTTACGGGTGCGCACCAGCTCGTACTGCACTATCGGCGGGATGCGCGCCAGCTACGCCGACCTGACCGCCACCGAAGGCACCATCCGGTGCAGGAACTCTGACTTTTCACACGTTCAGGCGCGGGCGTCATCGGCGTCGGTCCTACTGGCGAACTGCACCGTTGATGAGGATGCAAGCCTTAAAGTGGCTGGCGGGGCGGTGCTCACGGTGGGCACGTTTGATGAGATGCCCGGCTACCGGGTGCGGGAGGCAACCGGCAGCGTGGAAATATTCGGAAAACAGTGCCGCACCGGCGACTCGTACGATGCCGAGAACCAGCCGAGCGTGTACATCACCTGCTCCGGTGGACACGTGGAAGTCGAATAGGTGCAGCGTCAGCAACCAGGCTTATAAGAAGGGGAAGAAAAACGATGAAAGCCAGTTTTATCACCGGAATCCGAAGCGCTAAAGCGCGTGAGATCGACGATGCGCACCCCCAACAACCAGATGAGGCCCTCATCCGGGTTGCCTATGCGGGCATCTGTGGGACCGATCTTGAGCTGTACGACGGCACCTCAAACTATCTGCGGCGCGGTCTGACCGAGTATCCGCATCATTATGGACATGAGTGGGTGGGCGTGATCGAAACCCCGCCGCAGACTGTTCACGGCACTCAGCTGAAACCCGGTGCGGTGGTCACCGGAAGCACCATGATTCCCTGCCTGATATGCGATTTTTGCCAGCGTGGGCGGCGGAACCTCTGCACGAACCTGCGCGAAGTTGGTCTTTATGAGCACGGTGGGGCGGCGGCGCAAAAGCTTGTGATGCCAGCGCACGTGCTGACCGTTATTGACGACGGCCCGGGTGCAGAGCCGCATCCCGAATATATTCTGATCGAGCCTCTCGTGACGGTTCTGGAGGGCCTGGCGAAAGCCACCCCGGAACCCGGTGATAGGGTGCTGGTGCTGGGCGGTGGCACGATCGGCACCCTCGCGGCACTGGTGCTGGGGCAGTACCCCGTTGAGGTGGCGGTGGTTGATCCCTCACAGCCCGTGCACCTTGCCGAGCTTGGAATGACGACCTACAAGAGTGCAGATGCGCTCCCCGCCGGAGACTGGGATGCCGTATGGGAGTGCTCCGGCTCCGCTGCGGCGCTGCAGGCTACGCCGTCCCTGCTGAGGAACGGGGGCGCGGCGGTGCTGATCGGCTTCCCGCCCGCACAGACCGGCCTTGATGCCTCAGAGCTTGCCCTGCGGGGGCAGTACCTGGTGGGTGTGCGCCACGGCATCGACCACTATGCGGCTGCCGCGCAGTTCGTGCGGGAGCATCAAGACAAGCTGGGCGCGCTCATCGACAGCAGCTACAGCCTCGACGATGCGCAAGCCGCCTTCGAGCGCCTGGAAGAGGGGGAGCGGGAACGCCCCAAGGTGATGCTGAGTATCGATAAGTAGTCCCCTAATTTTTCGCCAGAAAAAGGCTCTTTATTTCAATAAAGCATTAGAGAACCCGCTTTATTGGAATAAAGAGCCTTTTTGGGTATCGAACCTAACAGTCGGTGCCTGGTGCGGCTTGGGGATTAGTTAATTTACCCGACCCACTGGTTGATTTCGTTCTGCAAAGCCTTGATGGTCTGGGACGGACCGTCGAGACGGCGATCCTGGGAGATACCATAGTGCTTCTGTAAGTTTTCGATGACAGTATTATTGATCATACTGGGAACCGGGTACTCGATGTTCTTGAGCCCTAGCCACAATGACATATGGAGGATGGTGGGGGAACCTTCTGCCTGCCTAGGTTCTACCCATTCCCAGCCGCCGACGATTCCAGGGCATGCAGGTGCCATGTGCGAAGGCTGCGAACTAATCACTCCATCAACGACAAGACCAGCACCCCTGACAGTGTTCATGAATCGCTGCAGCCCCGCGCTAGTTTCAGATCCCCACCAGCCGTCGGCGGAGATAGCGTTTGCGGAGGTTGCGGTCACGAGGGTCGAGCCGAAGGCTACCAGCCCTGCCGCGGGAACACCTATAGCGCCTGCCTTGAGGAGCTTGCGACGGGAGAGGTTTTTGTTTTCTGCGGTCATGATAAAACTCCTTACACATAAAGTACTGGGTACATCCATGCGAATACTGAAATTCGCAAGAATTTAGACGTACTGGTTGATTTCGTTCTGCAAAGCCTGAATAGTCTTGGAGGGCCCGTCAAGACGACCATCCTGCGCGATACCGTAGTGACTTTGTAGCTTATTAACGTGTGTCGAGGAGAAATGAGGGTAAGGGTATGAATACGAACTACCGTCAGCACCTTTCCATTGCATTCCCAGCCACTCTGACATCTTAGAAATTGTAGGGGAGCCTTGATCTATCTGTATGGCCCACTCCCAGCCACCCACAATTCCCGGGCAATAGGGTGCCATTGCTGCAGGTTGGGAACTGATCCATCCGTCGACAACTAGATTTGCGCCTAAAGCCGCATTCATAAACCGCTGGAACCCGGCTGAGGTTTCGGATCCCCACCAGCCGTCGGTGGAGATAGCGTTGGCGGAGGTTGCGGTGACCAGGGTGGAGCCGAAGGCGAGTACGCCTGCGGCGGGGACACCTATGGCACCTGCCTTGAGGAGTTTGCGGCGGGAAAGCCTGGTGTTCTCAAGAGTCATAATTTCTTCCTTTACATATGTTGAGGCCTGTAAAGCGGATAATGACACCTAAACTGGGGCGCATCCCATAAGGAGAAAAAACGCGCCCCAGCTAGGCAGGGTATGGGTGGAAGGTATGAAGAAGAAACCTCTAAACCCACTGATTGATTTCGTTCTGCAAAGCCTTGATGGTCTGGGATGGACCGTCGAGCGAGCCATCTACGGAGACACCGTAGTGCTTCTGAAGTGAAGCAATGTCAGTCGGAGAAAACTTGCCGTCTTCTGTAGCCTTGTTGCCCAGCCATTTATGCATGTAGGTTATAGTGGGTGAACCCGTGGCCTGGTAGTAGGGAACCCATTCCCAACCACCGACGATTCCAGGGCACCAGGTCTGCATAGCTGCATCCTGACCACTGATAACCCCATCGACAACGAGGTTTGCACCCATAACTGCGTTCATGAAGCGCTGGAACCCGGCTGAGGTTTCGGAGCCCCACCAGCCGTCGGTGGAGATGGCGTTTGCGGGTGCTGCGGTCACAAGAGTGGAACCGAAAGCAAGCAAACCGGCGGTGGGAACACCCACGGCACCTGCTTTGAGGAGCTTGCGGCGGGAGAAGCCCTTATTTTCTGCGGTCATGATGGTAAATCCTTACACATAACGTACCGGTTGCATCATGCGAACACTAAAATTCGCGGAATTTAGACGTACTGGTTGATTTCGTTCTGTAGAGCCATGATGGTCTGAGAAGGCGCATCAAGGCGACCGTCCTGAGAGATGCCGTAGTGTGCCTGCAGCCTTTTGATCCCAGGAATTGTGATTGTGCCAAAAAGTATCGCCCCTCGAGGACCTGAACCGTCCCTCCAGAGTGGAGAGTTATAAGGTAAGTGTTTCAGCCATGCGTTCATAGCTTTGATAGTTGGGGAGCCTGCTGCACCGTCTACCCATTCCCAGCCACCAACAATTCCTGGACAGTTTGGTGCCATGCTTGAGGGTTGTGAGCTAATCACTCCATCAACAGTGAGGCCAGCGTTCATGACAGTATTCATGAACTGTTGCAGACCGGATGAGGTCTCAGATCCCCACCAGCCGTCGGTGGAGATAGCGTTGGCGGAGGTTGCGGTCACGAGGGTGGAGCCGAAGGCGAGTACGCCTGCGGCGGGAACGCCTATGGCACCTGCCTTGAGGAGCTTACGGCGGGAAAATCCAGTGTGTTCATTCGTCATAACGAAAACTCCTTACACACATAACGTACTGAATACATCCATGCGAATACTGAAATTCGCAAGAACTTTAGACGTACTGGTTAATTTCGTTCTGGAGAGCCATGATGGTTTGGGAGGGGTCGTCGAGGCGGCCATCCGGAGAGATACCATAATGCCGTTGCAACGCGTTGACGAAAGCGGGCTCAAGATACGGTGTTCCCCAAGAGAAATTCAACCAGTGAACCATTGAAGTAATCGTGGGGGAGCCGTCTGCTGGTTTTCCGTCGGGTACCCATTCCCAGCCACCAATAAGCCCTGGATGACTACGCTTTATTTGTATAGGCTGTGAGCTGATGACCCCATCAACAACAAGAGGATTTTGACGCCGGAAGTCAACTACGGTATTTAAGAACCGCTGGAACCCTGCTGAGGTTTCGGAGCCCCACCAGCCGTCGGTGGAGATAGCGTTCGCGGAGGTCGCGGTGACCAGGGTGGAGCCGAAGGCGAGTACACCCGCGGCGGGCACACCTATAGCGCCTGCCTTGAGGAGCTTACGGCGGGAGAGGCCTTTATTATCGGTGGTCATGATGGGCCCTTTCGGTAGGGGATGTCTCCCCATCTACCCTAGAAGACCCGTGCCATAAATCTCAAGCATTTACTCAATAAACCTTAAAGTTTAATATAAACGTTATTTTCCTGTTTTCAGGTTCATAACGCTTGTGGCGCACCCCTTCACGGCGTAAAGAAACCGCACGGTTGAGGGCTACACCCCAGCGAACCTCACCCCATAATCTGCTGCAACCGCATCCCATTCCTGTATAAACTTCGCTGCGCGTGCCCCGGACTTACAAAACACACCCACGCGCTCCCCTGCGAGCGGTTTCAACATGGCGCGCACTGTATCCTCGGTAGCCGCCGACAGCGGAAGGTGCAGGGAATCCGGGTACTTCACCTGGGTTTCGCGTTCGTTCTGCTCGCGTACATCCAGCAGAATTTTCGGCAGCTTGTAGGCGCTCAAATCCGTTACGGGCGCACGTTCCGGGTCTGGGGAGAGCGCAAAATTCTGGAAGGTGCCGCTCAGCGCCTCGTAGGTGAGCAGCCGCCCCTCAAGCGTGGGCAGCCCCGCCAGGAACTTGAGTGTTTCCGTCGCCATGAGCGAACCAATCACCGCCGTGGTAGCGCCCAGCACCCCGGCCTCGGCGCAGGATTCCAAGGTTTCCGGAGTTGTAGGGAACAGATCGCGCAGATGCACCAACCCAGTGCGGAAGACACTCACGCTGCCCTGATACCGCAGCACCGACCCCCACACCAGCGGAATACCGGTTATCTCGGCGGCATCGGCAATCAAATATTTAGTCTCAAAGGTATCGGTACAATCGACGATCACCGCAGGGTTCTCCTCAGCGAACAGGTCAAGAATCCAGGATGCTTCTAGGTACCGCCGATACACCGTCACCCTCAGCGCCGGGGCAATCTCGCGGGCACGATGCGCGGCAACCTCAGCCTTCGCCCGGCCGCAATCGGCGATCCCGAATAACGGCTGGCGCTGCAGATTCGACAGCTCAATCACATCGTGATCGACGAGCGCAATCGATCCGACCCCGGCGGCGGCGAGCGCCTGCACCACGGGGCACCCCAGGCCGCCCGCGCCGATAACGAGCACATGCGCATTGGCGACCGCCTGTTGGTCGAAACCGGGCAGACGATCCTGCCGCGATACGCGCTCCGCTTCGAGGGCTTGTGCCTGCGCAGGGTCCTGTGGCGCTAGAATCTGCGGTGCGTCAGGCACCGAAGGGCGATCATGCGAGGTCACATCCATGACACCAGCCCCTCCGCCGGGGAGGAAGCCTTCGCGTGCTCGCGCTGGGGAATCCTACCTGCGCTTCGCGCCAGATAGCCTGCCTCAACAGCGGCTTTCATGGCTCGCGCCATCGCCACCGGATCCTGCGCACGGTTGACCGCCGAGGCCAGCAGCACGCCCGAGCAGCCCAGTTCCATAGCAAACGCGGCGTCCGAGGCGGTGCCAACCCCCGCATCCAGCAGCACCGGAACCGTGGCGCGGGAGCAAATCAGCTCAATATTGTGCGGGTTCAAAATGCCCAGCCCCGTGCCGATGGGTGAGCCGAGCGGCATGACCGCCGCGACGCCCACATCCTCCAGACGTTTGGCGATCACCGGGTCATCAGAGGTGTACGCCATGACCGTGAAACCTTCCGCCACCAGCGTTTCGCAGGCTGTCACGGTCTCGCACACATCCGGCAGCAGGGTGTCTTCGTCGCTAATCACCTCAACCTTAATCCACTTTGTCCCCAAGGCTTCGCGCGCAAGCCGGGCGGTGATAACGGTGTCGCGCGCGGTACGGCACCCCGCCGTATTAGGTAGAGGCGCAATATTTAGCCTGGTCAGAAGCGGAAAAATAGGGGTGCCTGAGGCGTGCCTGCGCATCGCGACCGTGGTCATCTCGGTGCCGGATGCGACCAGCGCTTTTTCGAGCAGGTCCATGCTGGTGGCGCCCCCGGAACCCATAATGAGCCGGGATGAGAACTCTTTCTCAGCAATAATCATGGCTTCTACCCGCCCTGAACTGCGGTCAGCGCATCGACCCTAGCGCCCTCGGGCACTTCGGTACTCGCCCACCGTGAACGCGGCACCACAGCACCATCGAGTGCGACAGCGACTCCCTGATCGGTGCCCGCCTGCTGAAGAATCAGCGCCTCAAGATTCGTGGCAGAAATGTCTAATAGTTCGCCGTTATAGGTTATTTTCATGGATTATTCCTCTCGTTTCTGGTGCACAAACTGGCGGTATGTACTAGCAAATCGCGTATCAGTGCTCAAACCTCTTCGGGGAGCAGGGCGCGAACTCCGGCGGAATATTCTCGCCCAAAAACACCTCCGCACCGGCTTTCCCGGCGAGTGCCGCCAGTAAAATTCCGTGCCGAAAATACCCGTTCGAGATCAGCTGCCGTCGCCCGGTCGCCGTTATGCGATTACCAAAGATCGGCAGGTCTTCCGGGGTTCCGGGGCGCACCCCACATTCGCCTCAATGAGCTCGCATTCCTCTATCGCAGGAACCACCCGAATCGCATCTTTGAGTAGTTGATACACGCCGTCCACACCGGGGCGTGTGCGCGTGTCCTCGCGGCTTGTCGCACCGATACACACCTCACCGCCAGGCCGTGGAATCACATAAACGGGCCGCCCGTTCACGAACCCGCGCACCACATGCTCCACCAGCGGATGCGGCGCCTGCAAACGCAGAATATCACCGTAGACCGGCCGCAGTGGATACTGCCCCGCCGCGCCCAAACCGGTGCACACAATATCCCCAAAATCCGGGTCCGTCACACGCTCACGCACAAACTCGACCCCGCGCGCCTTCAGCGCCTTCACGAGAGCCTGCATAAACAGCCGGGGCGCCACCTGATGATCGCCCTCAATCAATGCCGCACCCGCCAAATCCGGGGCAAGTGCAGATTCCAGGGCGCGCGCCCGGCTCACGGGAATCGCCTCAGCACTGCGGTTGAGTGAACGGTAATACTCAGAAACATCGCGCAGATGCGCCGCATCCGCACGGTCACCCGCCACCACCAACGTGCCGGTCGTATCGTAGCCGGTGGGGGCGTCTGTTACCGCAGCGAGCCTGCGCATGAGCGAAGGGTACGCATCCGCGCTGGCAACCATGAGCGGGAAAAGCGCATCCTGCTGAAACTGCACTTCGGCAATAGGCGCGAGCATCCCACCGGCAAAATAGCTGGCGCCCGTGCCGCGCTCGCCGGGGGTTGGGTCATAGACGCGCACCCGCTGGCCGCGTTCGGTGAGTTCAAAGGCGGTTATCAGCCCAATAATTCCGCCGCCCACCACGGTAATAGCCTCTGCCATGATTATGCCTGCAATTCCGGGTTTTCCACGAAGGCGCGTGCCATTGCAACCCCGGCAACCCCTGTTTCGCGGATGCTCGGGCAGTCTTGTGGCCAAATATCGCCGATAGCGACCACCGGAACCTTCGAGAGCTCGGCAAGTTCACGCAGCCCTTCAACACCCAGCGGCGGGCGGTTTGAGGCTTTGGTGGGGGAGGGGCGGAACGGCCCGGCACCAATGTAGTCGATCAGGTGCGCAACGGTGTTGGCGCGCTCAACAAGCTCGCGGGTGCCGGTGGTGAGACCAATAATGGCGTGCTCACCCAGCAGACGGCGGGCATCGGCGACGGGCAGATCGTCTTGGCCGATATGCACCCCGTCGATGCGCACCCCGCGAGCGCGCAGGGCGAGGGCAACATCCACCCGGTCATCAATCAGTATTTTCTGGTGGGGGGAGTGCGATGCGCGCAAGCTCTTCGGCAAGGGTATACAGGTCGCGGGCGCTGATGGGCTTGGAACGCACCTGTATGCAGGTAGCATGCCGTGCCCGCCGCACCGTTTCGACGGGGTTTTCGCCGGTGACCAGATACAGTGAAAGGTCTAAGGGTGTGGTGGTTTTGGCGGTGCTGTTGGTTGTCATGGGACCACGATTCGACTGTGAAAGTAGTACTTCCTGCGTGCTCACGCGGGTGTTGCGGTGATGGTGCGACGACGCGGCACACGCAGATATTTCTCATTCAGGCTAGCACACAACCTTCGTCGTGCTTCCTGGCGGCGTTTTTATTGCTCTGACACGCTGCCAAAACCACCTGCTCGCGGGTTAGTCAGGAAAATAAAAAAGCCCTGGCAAATACCAGAACTTTTGAGAGCGGCTGACGGGCTGGAGGGTGCGGATTCCGAGCGAGCGAGGTACCAAATCCGCGCCTGGAAGCGATTCCCAAAAGCCTAAAAAAGAGGTCTCCAGCCGTTAGGCTGGAGACCTAGTGGAGCGGCTGACGGGAATCGAACCCGCGTATCAGGCTTGGGAAGCGTGCGCTCTACCATTGAGCTACAGCCGCGTATCCGTAATGGACATATCTAGTGTAGCGTGTGTTTGGGTTTTTCGCATACCGGCCGGGTGCGTGCCTCATCACCCCGCCCAGTAGTGCCCCGCCGCCGTGCCGGTCAGAACCGATGCGGGCGCAATTGTGCGGCACGCCCTAAAATTTGTGGCGCTTTGGTGCGCACGGGAGGGGATACACTAGGTATCCTTAGAGAGTGCTTATCTCAGACCGCGATATACGACAGGAAATTGCTGACGGGCGCATCGTGCTCGACCCGTTCGACGACTCGATGATTCAGCCAGCCAGTGTTGATGTGCGCATCGACCGTTTTTTCAGGCTGTTCGATAACCACAAGTACCCGTACATTGACCCGTCGCAGCCGCAGGAAGACCTCACCCGCCTGGTTGAGGTTGCCCCTGATGAGCCTTTTATTCTGCACCCGGGTGAGTTCGTTCTCGGCTCAACCTATGAGAAGGTGACTTTGCCGTCGGATGTGGCGGCGCGTCTTGAGGGGAAAGTCGTCGCTGGGGCGTCTGGGTTTGATGACGCACTCCACGGCCGGGATTTATTGATCCCCGGCTTTTCGGGGCATGTGACCCTGGAACTGTCGAATATGGCGACTCTGCCGGTCATGCTGTGGCCGGGTTCTAAAGTGGGCCAGTTGTGCTTCTTCAGGCTCACGAGCGAGACTGAGCACCCTTACGGTTCGGGCGCTTACGGCAACCGCTACCAGGGTCAGCGCGGGCCCACGGCTTCGCGCAGCTATTTGAACTTTCACCGTACCGAGATTCCCGTTACTGAGAATCCCGCAGATTAGCCGGGGTTTATTGTCCTGATGGCTAAGAGAAAAGAGAATACTGTTGTTCCCTACAATGGTTGTGCGGCCCGCTGGCGCCCAACTGAAGGTGGTGTTTGGTCCCGGCGCTGACGAGCAGTTCGTGAGCAAGGTGGAGCAGATTTGGGCTACCCTCGACCCGGTGCTGTATGAGAGCGTTGAGGCGGCTGTTGAGGCGACCCGCTCCGTGGCGCATATGCTCGTGGCGCATGATGGCAGCAGAAACCTGTTTGATGAGGTCCCGCAGCTGATGAACGGTTTCGAGACCATGCAGATGGTGAACGTCACCCGTGAGGCTGAGGCGCTGCAGTCCATGACGTCCATGCTCACGGTCGCTATGATTCAGCAGCTGGTGGGTGGTTCTAAGGTGCTGCTGCATGCTGCCGCCATTGGTGACCCCGCCACGAAGCGTGCCATTACTCTGGTGGGGGCATCCGGCAGCGGTAAAACCACTGCCTCCCACTACCTGGGGCAGCGTTTGGCGTACCTGACGGATGAGACCACCATTATTGAGCGCACCACCGGTGCCGTGGTGCCGTACCCGAAGCCGCTGTCGGTCATTGTTTCCCCCGATGAGCCGAAGGAGCAGCAGAACCCCGCCGAGCTGGGGCTGAACGTGGTTGCTGCGGATGATCACAGCTACCGTCTTGAGCGTGTGGTGATCATTGACCGCCGTGACGAGCCGACCTCCCCCGCGTATTGAGCCGGTACCGCTGGCGCAGGCGCTTATGACGATCTGTGAGCAGACCTCGGGGCTGATGTTCACCCGTGAGGGGCTGCGCAGCATCGCCGATGTGATTATTGAAAGCGGCGGTGCGTGGCGTCTGGTGTATTCAGAGGTGCAGCAGGCTGAGCCGCTGGTGTATCAGCTGCTTAGCGGTGAGGGGCTGCCGGAGCGTGAGGCCGAAGGGTACCAGACGTTTGAGCCCGCAGACGCCCTGCCGAACGTGTTCGCTAACGGTACTGTGACGGTGGCTCGTGCGCCCGGTAGTGAGGGGTACCTGGTGGGGGGAGGAGACGTTCCTGCTGCACCGCGGTGAGGCCCTGAACGAGCTGTCGGGGTTCGCAGCCGAATGCTGGATCGCTGCTGAGCAGCAGATCTCTTCAGAGACGCACTATGAGCTGCTGTGCGAACTGTTTGAGGGGCTGCCGCGGGATGCGTACGATACGGTGATCACGCAGCTTTCTGAGGCGGGTATTTTGACGGTGCGCACGGTGGATGACCCGCTGTACACAGACCCTGAACCGGCTGAGCTGGATGCCGCCGACCCGGATGCGGCTGCCTCTGAAGAGGGCGCTCCCGGTAGTGAAACCGCCGCAGAAGACGCCGATGGGACTCCCGCAGGGGATACCACTCAAAACGCGGAGGCCACCGAGTAGGCTGAGCCGCAGACTAACTAGGCACAAACGCACCGGCCGCATCACTGAGTTATTTTGTGATGCGGCCGGTGCGTTGCGGTATGCTGCCCCTTACCGCCGGTGGGCGGCCTTCTGCTCTTTCCTCTCCCGCTTCACCTGCTTCTTCTCCAGCCGGCGGGCTTTACGCTGCCGCAGCGCCTCCGGCGACTCCAGCGGTAGGAGCATGAGCAGCCCAGCCAGAATCACGATCATAATCCCCAAGATGCCCCACACCTGGGCGTTGAAAATCACCACGAAAACACCGAACAGCATGGGGGCTAAGAAGCTTGTGGCCCGCCCGGTTGTGGAATACAAGCCGAACAGCTCACCCTCCGTGCCCGGGTCGGCAATACGCGCCAGGAACGTGCGGGACGCCGACTGCGCCGGGCCCACAAACAGGCACAGCACCAGCGCGCACACCCAGAACGTGCCCGGGTACGGGAACAGCAGCAGCGGGGTGGCGGCCAGCAGAATACCCACCAGCGAGAACACAATAATTTTCTTCGGCCCCAGGTAATCGTCCAGGTACCCGCCAAGGACCGCACCAATAGCGGCCACAGCGTTACCGGCAATACCGAAAATAATCACATCAGATGTGGTAAAACCGAACGTGCCCGCCGCCAGGATACCGCCGAACGTGAAAATGCCGGTCAGCCCGTCACGAAACACCGCGCTTGCCAGCAGAAAGTACAGGGTCTGCGGGGCGCTCTTCTGCAGCCGCACAATGGTGCGCCACAGCTCCCGGTACGAGGCGAACAGCCCGCCCTGGCGGGCCGGGGAAAGCCGCGTAAAACCGCGTTCTAAGAACTTCAGCTCACGCACGGGCAGCACCTCCGGCAGGAACCGTTCCCGACGCCGCATCCGCACCAGCAGCGGCAGGCAGAACACCAGGCACCAGAACGCCGAGAACAGGGCGACCGCACGGATATTGAACGCATCGTCGGTGCTGAGCCGCAGCCCATTCGGTTCAAGCACGAACCCCCACAGCACCACGCCCAGCGCCAGCACCCCGCCCAGGTACCCGGCCGACCAGCCAAGACCCGAGATTTTGCCGATATTATTCGGGGTTGAAACCCGTGGAAGCACAGCGTTGTAGTTCACGAACGCGAATTCACTGAACACGCTTGCCGCCGACACCAGGGTCACCCCCAGCCACAGGTACGCCGGGGAGGGCGCAACGAAAAAGCACAGTGCCGTCAACGCCACCAGCGACAGCGTGTTCACACCCAACCAGAAGACGCCCTTACCCGTTTTATCGGCACGCTGGCCGGTGACCGGCGCCAACAGGGCAATGAAAAACCCCGCAATGGTCAGCCCCAGCGACAGCGCCGCAGAGGTGCCCTCCTTAGACCCGAAGTATGCGCTGGTGAGGTAGACCGTGAAAATGAAGGTGGTCATGATGGTGTCGAAACTTGACGATCCGACGTCCCAAAGCACCCATGAGGCCACCGAACGGCGGCTGGTGCTGTGGTCAGGTGTAGTAGCCATGTTCTTTGAAAAGCTGTCAGGCGGGCGCGACCGTGCGCATTCCGCGGGGATGTTTTGTGTGAAAAAGTGAAGGACACGCGGGCCGGTGCGGCGAACCCGCGCATCCCCTCAAAATACCCGCATCAGCGGGCGGTGTGCGGTACGGTACGCGCTACCGGGTGGGCAGGAAACGACGCTGGGCGCGGGCAATACCAATGCTCACCAGCGCACCCACCACCGAGGTGAGCACCGCCCAAATAATAACGTTGCGCACGGTGTCTTCAGATTCGGGGGCGATAGTCGGCGGTTCATTGCCGGTAACACCCTTCCACACATAGCTCAGGCCCTTACCTACGAGAGCGGACGCGGCGAGGTTCACACCGGTGATGGCGATTTTGGCGACGGGGTTCATATAGTTTCTCCATTCGATAGAAATACCCTACCCTCTAGCGTATATGCTTTTACGAGGTTACGCGCACCCGGCGCGGATTTTTCAGGGTGTGATACCCGCCCCGCCACACCAAAAGCCACTTTCGGGCAGCTTCACGCCTATTACCCGCTATTCCTTGGGCAGAACACGGTCTTTGAGCGGGATTCACCAAAGCCTTCACCTGTATGTAGAATATGTATGGACCCCGGGTGGTACCCGGGCATTAACGACAGGGGAGCGCCCTACGGCGCTGAGAGTGCTACGCAGACCCTCGAACCTGATCCGGTTAGTACCGGTGTAGGGAGTCGACTATTCTCGATAACCCCGCCCACATACACGGGGCGAGGCTGTCCCCCTTCCAACGACGGGAGGAAAAATGTCACATAAATCTCGCCTCACATGGCGTGTGAACGAAATCGTGATCGTATCGGTTGTGGCGGTAGCCTGCGCCGTAGTGTTCTGGGTGTGGGATATTGGGGTGAGCCCGGCCGCTAAAACCATTTTCGCGGCCGTCCCCGAATACCAGCCCCTCATCGGCGGCGCCTGGCTGCTCGCCGGGGTGCTCGGCGGGTACCTGATCCGCAAACCCGGTGCCGCACTGTACTGCGAGGTGGTGGCCGCCATTATCTCCGTGCTCCTGACCGGGGGCGCTTTCAGCGGTGAGATTCTGCTGGCGGGCCTCATCCAGGGTGTGGGCGCCGAAATCGCCTTTGCCGTGTTCGCATACCGGCGCTGGAACCTGCCGGTGGCGGTATTCGCCGGTGCGCTTGCGGGGCTGTTCATGGGCGGCAACGAAATCCTCATCTACTACCCGGATATGGACCCCAACCAAAGCCGCAATCTACATCGTGTGCTCCGTGCTCTCGGGGCTGGTAATGTCCGGTATCGGCTCGTGGGCGCTCACCAAGGCGCTCGCTAAAACCGGTGTGCTCGCCTCCCTCGCTTCGGGGGCGCAAGCCCGCACCGTGCAGGCGTAACACCTCACTATTGCAGGAGAAAGGCACACCGTGAACACCACCACTGTGGGGCAGCACCGCACCGCAGAACCAACAGGCTCAGCCGGGGCACGCATCGAACTGGACGGGTTCGGATGGCACCACCCCGGCCGTGAAAAACCCGCGTTTTCGGGGATTAACCTGAGCATCGAACCCGGCCAGAAAGTGCTGCTGCTGGGGCCATCCGGCGCCGGGAAATCCACCCTGCTGCACGCCCTAGCGGGGGTTATTCACGATGATGACGGGCACAGCCAGCTCGGTACCGCGCGCATCGACGGGCACGCACCCGCCGATACGCGCGGAATAGTGGGGCTCATGCAGCAAGACCCGGAGTCGTCGGTGGTGCTGGCCCGCGTGGGCGACGATGTGGCCTTCGGCCCCGAAAACCTGTGCATTCCGCGTGAAGAAATCTGGGAGCGCGTCAGCCAAGCCCTGAGCGCCGTGAACCTGGAGCACCTGAGCCTGGACCACCCCACCAGCGCCCTCTCCGGCGGGCAGAAACAGCGCCTGGGGCTTGCCGGGATCCTGGCGATGCACCCGCGCGCCATCCTGCTGGATGAACCCACCGCCAACCTCGACCCGCAGGGGGTGCAGCAGGTGCGTGAGGCCGTGGTTCGGGCGGCCGCACACACACCGGGGCTACCCTCATCGTGGTGGAGCACCGGGTGAGCGTGTGGGCGCAGCACATGGACCGCGTGATCGTGCTCGGCTCCGGCGGAGGCATCACCCACGACGGGCCCGCCCGAGCAGGTGCTTGATGAGGCCCGCGAAACCCTCATCGCCGACGGCGTGTGGGTGCCCGGCTACGTACCCGAAACACCCGGCACCCCAACGGCGCCAAAAGCCGAGCTGCTCTCCGCCGAAAACCTTGCTATCACGCGGGAATACCCCACCAAAAAACAGCTGCGTGCCCGCCGTAAACAGCTCAAAACCATGCCGGATGCCGCACCCGTGCGCATCAGCATGCCCACCCTGCGCGGCGGGGTGAACCTGAGCATCAGGCAGGGGGAGCACCTGAGTATCCTGGGCCCAAACGGCGCAGGAAAATCAACGCTTGCCCTCACCCTGGCCGGGCTGCTCTACGCCGCCGACGGCACCCTGTGTGCGCATCCGGCGCTGCAAAACCTCGCACACGAGGCGCACCCCGCCAGCTGGGATGTGCCCTCATGGAACCCGGCGCAGCTGCTTGGGCGAATCGGGTACGTGTTTCAGGAACCCTGAGTACCAGTTCGTGCGCGGCACCGTGCGTGAGGAGCTGCAGCTGGGCCCGCGCCGCCTAGCCGCTTTACGCCGTGAGCCCGTGGATGAGGGCGCGCTTGCTGCCGCCACCGAGTCTCTGGCTGAGCGGCTGCGCCTTAGCGGGCTGCTGGGCGCTAACCCGTTCACTCTTTCCGGTGGGGAGAAACGCCGCCTGTCGGTGGCCTCGGCGCTGGCGACCGCGCCCCGCGTGCTCATCCTGGATGAGCCCACGTTCGGGCAGGACGCCCACACCTGGGGTGAGCTGGTGCGCATTATTCGCGGGCTGCTGGCCGAAGGGACGGCGGTGCTGTCTATCACCCACGATATGGAGTTCACGGCTGCCCTGGGCGGGCGGAGCATCACCCTTGATGCGCCCGCCCGGGACGCTCAGGAAGGAAACCGCGCATGAACACGGACTTTTTCGGGCCAAGCGCCGAACGGAACAGCTGGTTTGGCGGGCTGAACGCGGGGGTGAAATGCGTGGTCACCGTGGTGCTTATCCTGGCGGCGATCCTCATTAAAGACCCGGTGAGCGCCACCGTCATGCTCGTCCTCGAACTGGTGGGGTTCACGGTGGTGGGTTTCCGCCCGGTCAACCTGCTGGCCCGCGCTTGGCCCATCCTGGTGGCGGTGGCCAGCACCGGCTGGAGCGTGGCGATCCTGGTGAATAAGACCGGCCCCGTGATCCTCGACTTCGGGGTGAATAGTATTACGCAGGTTCGTTGGCTGCCGCCGTCTCAATGATGCTCCGCTCCCTGGCAATGGTGCTGCCCACGTTCGCGTTCGTGCTCTCAACCGACCCCACAGACCTGGGGGATTCGCTGGCGCAGACCTTCCGGCTCCCGGCACGGTTTGTGCTGGCCGCGCTGGCGGCGCTGCGCCTGGTGGGAATCCTGTTTGGGGAGTGGAACACGCTGGGGCAGGCGCGGCGTGCCCGCGGGCTGGGCGCGGGGCAGGGCCCGTGGGGGCGGCTGCGCACCGGTGCGGGGCAGATGTTCGCGCTGATGGTGCAGGCTATTAGGCGCGGCTCACGCCTGGCGGTCACCATGGAGGCACGCGGGTTCGGCGCGGGGGCGCGGTCGTGGGCGCGTGTGCCCGCCTATTCACGTCGGGATGCGTACCTGGTGGTGGCCTCAGTGGTGATTGTTGCGCTCGCGTATGGGGTGTCGTGGTGGCTGGGCGCCCTGCAGTTCCTGTGGGGGTAGCGGGCATTGAGTACACCTGGTGATTGGAGGGCGGGTCACCGCATGGATGTGTCTGCTGCTGGCTTTACGGATATGCAGGTAACAGCTGCCGGTGAGACAGGGGAGTATTTTCTGCACGGCATCTTTAAACATATGCCGTTCTCCATCCAGCTGAGCCACCCTGCCGACTATCACGATGCTGATTTTGCGTTTGTCGCCCACACCATGAACCGTGCATCTGCGTACCGGCAGGACGCCGAACTATATCTACAGAACATCCTGGCTGAAAACCCGGGCGCATTAGGGATCTCTGAGGGCGATCGTGCACCCGACGGGCCGCTTCTTTCACTGCCGGAATTTATGTTCTATGAGGGCAGCAGCTGGTCTATTGTTTTTAGGGAAAGCCCGCTACCTATTGCCGAGCCGTACGGCATACTCATTAACTTTTGTGATAGCAAAATTATTGGTTTTGAGGATATATCCGGCTCAGAAGAAATATGACATGCTATTAGTTAAGTCAGTTGAATTAAAACGCGGGACGCACCGACCACCGGCAGCAAGGGCGGAACCCTAGATTCGGGTACCGGGCTGGCCGGGCAGGGGCCGCAACCTTACAGACCGCACCCTCAGCCTTTAGGAGAAACACATGCCCACCACGCATTATCGAGACGCTGATTTGTTCTACCGTCTAAGCGGTGAGCCTGAAAACCCGGCCATGCTGCTTCTGCACGGTGGGTTCGGGTCAGCAGAGGATTTCGCTGCTATCTGCCTGAGCTGCAGCAGCACTTTTTGGTGGTTGAAACCGACGCACGCGGGCATGGGCGTTCCACCCGCGGCACGGCTGAACTTACCTACGCGCAGCTTGCTGCAGACGCGCGTCATATTGTGCAGGTTACCGGGCTGCGAGAATACCACGTTTTTGGTTTCAGCGATGGCGGCACGGCGGCTTACCGGCTAGCGGCTGAGGATACACGGGTCCGCTCGGTAGTGACTGTTGGTGCGTCGTGGAGTGGTGTACGGGACGCCTCCGTACGGGAGATGTTTGAGAACCTGTCGCCCGCACTTTTCCGTGAACGCATGGCCGACAGGGTCGCATCCTACGAGAGGCTGAATCCGCGCCCTCACCTTGAGACACTTGTAGACGATCTGCGTCACCGGTGGCTGGACACCGCGGAGACAGGGTACCTGAACGAGCATGTTTCTGCGATTAAGGTGCCTGTGCTGGCCGCGCGTGGGGAGAACGATTTTCTGTTTTCTCTACAAGAGCTGGCGGAACTGCGTGAGCACCTGCCCGAGGCGCACCTGATGAATGTGCCGTTCGCCAGCCATGAGGCTATCAGTGAGCAGACCGGCATCATATGGGCTGCCATGAAAACAATGTACGGACTATAAACAGAGGAAATCGCTGAGGGCTGGTGCTTCTGCAGGTATGATAAAGAAGCACCTGCCGCAACCGAAAAATTTGAGAAAACCCATGCGATATAACGACTACCAGCAACCTATCGGCGATGCCCTGCCCGGCTACCGCGCGGGCGAGACTCCCAGCATTGATTGTTTACAGGGGCGTTACTGCCGCCTCGAAAAACTTGATGCAGAACGCCACCGCGACGACCTGTACGAGGTCTACGGCCCTGAAGCTCCCGAACAGAGTTTTACCTATTTGTCCCTGAACCCTGTTGCTGACCGGGCAGAGTTAGAGACACTCCTCAAGCGCATGGAGGAATCCACCGACCCGTACTATCTGGCTGTGATAGATCAGGATGGGCGTGCGGTTGGCACTTTAGCGCTCATGCGCATTAACCCCGCGCACCGTGTTATCGAGGTGGGCAGCGTGACCTATGGTGAACGTCTAAAACGCACGCGCGCCGCCACTGAGGTGCAGTACCTGCTGGCGCAGTACGTGTTTGAGACGCTGCACTATCGCCGCTACGAGTGGAAATGCGATGCACTGAATGAGCCTTCACGCCGCGCCGCCGAGCGTCTGGGCTTCACCTATGAGGGGACGTTCCGCCAAGCCGTCGTATATAAAGGCCGCAACCGCGATACGGCATGGTATTCAATGCTGGATACCGAGTGGGAGCAGCGTAAACACCGGTTGCTGCAATGGCTGGATCCGAAGAATTTTGATGCGCACGGTCAGCAGCGCACCTCCCTGCGAGAGATCGCTGTATAGCCGTTAGCCGAAAGGGTGCCCTGGGGTATTGTCAGAGCCAAACAGCAGGGATACTATGAGTATTTCCTAACGTCGAACGGAAGGGAACACCATGAAAACCCTTGTGATTGTTACTCACCCGAATATCCACGAGTCTATGGTCAGCAAAACCTGGGTGCAGATGCTGCGCCAGCATCCGGATCGGTTTACCGTGCATGAGCTGTACAGCGAGTACCCCGACGGTGTGATTGATGTAGAGCGCGAGCAGGCTCTCGTGGAAGAGCACCAGAACATTGTGCTTCAGTTTCCGGTGTACTGGTTTAACTGCCCTCCGCTTCTGAAACAGTGGTGCGACGATGTGCTGACGTACGGGTGGGCCTACGGTTCGAAAGGCAAGGCATTCGAGAATAAGAAACTCGGTATTGCCGTCTCGCTGGGCGCTCCCGCCTCAGAGTACAGTGCGGAAGGCTCCGTTGGGTACACTGTTGCTGAAACCCTGCGCCCCTTCGAGCTGACGGCTAACTATATTAGCGCCAATTATCAGCCTCTCTTCACGTTCCACACCATCGACACCTATGAGAGCTACGATGAAGCTGCCGCCCAGCTGGTGGCAGACAGTGCGGGTGATTACCTGGCGCACCTGAACACCTACTACGCCTAGCAACAGCCTGTGCGGCCTGCGCGGGTCGGGAAAACCCGCAAAAGCTTATGGGGCAGGGGGTTAGGAGAGCGAGTTGAAGTTCCCCAAGAATACCGCCAGCCCCATGAGCAGGCTGTACGCCAGCGCCACAATACCGGCCTGTTTCAGCACGGGGATGAGGTCTTTGCCGGTGCGCCCAGAAAGCACCGTCACGCATGAGTAAACGGTCGGCCCTACCAGCACAAAAATCAGCGCAAACCACGGGTTCTGCGGCACCAGCACGGTACACAGCAGAATCGCCAGGATCATCTCAACCGCGTAGGTGATGCGTGCGGCCCTATCACCCAGCCGCACCGCCAGAGTGAGCTTACCCGATTCACTATCGGTGGGGATGTCGCGCACATTATTCGCCATGAGCAGCGCACACGAGATCAGGCCCACCGCCACGGCACCCACCCACCCGGTGAGCGTCAGCTGATTAGTTTGCGTGAATAACGTACCCTAAAGTGGCAACCAGCCCAAAAATAGATGAACACGAACACGTCACCCAAACCCATATACCCGTAGGGCCGTTTCCCGCCGGTGTACCCCCACGCCGCAAAAAGCGCGGATGCGCCAACCGCCAGGAAACCACCACTGGTTCGCTAACGCCACCAGCAACACACCGGAACACACGGCGAGACCGAAACACAAAAAAACGCGGCGAACTTAACCGCTTTCGGGCTTGCCGCACCGGAACCGACAAGGCGCATCGGGCCGACCCTGCCCTCATCGGTGCCTTTGACACCGTCAGAGTAATCATTCGCGTAGTTCACGCCCACCTGCAGGAAGAACGCCACCAGAAGAGCAAGCACAGCCCGTACGGGGCGGAACGAATGCAGCTCGGCCGCCGCCACAGACCCCGCCACGATCGGCGCCAAAGCAAGTGGTAGGGTGCGCAGACGCGCCCCCTCAATCCATTCTGCCGGTGATGCCACGGCTATGCCCTCCTTCACACACGGTTGGTTTGCTGCTCGGCGTGCGCCTTACACAGCATACTGTATATTGCCAGCCGGTCAGGTTTGCCCGTGCTCGCGGCCGGAAAATCAGGCACAATACGCACCACCTTCGGCACGCCCGCCGCACCCAGCCGTGCGCCGCACAGCTGCTGCAGCTGCCCTGCTGTTTCGGCAGCGTCCGCACCATAATGCTCGGGCAGGTTCCGCAGGGTGACGGCGGCAATGACGGCGGCCCCCCACCGCGCGTCGGGAACACCGGCCACCGCAGCCTCACGCACCGCCGGGTGGCTTTCAAGGACGGCGGCGACTGCGTGGGAAGAGACTTTCACCCCGCCGGTAATAATCACATCATCGGAGCGTCCCACAATATTCAGCATCGGGGCGCCCTCGTTCTCTGGCGCATTCGGGGCAGAGGATGTGAGCGAACCGTAATCGTCGGTGCGGTACCACCGGCACCCGTGGGCATCAACGAAGAAATGCGATGCGGTGCGCGCGTTATCGCCCATATACCCGCTGGCAAGGTGCTCACCACCGAGCCAGATACGCCCGATGTTAGGGGTTCCCCCCGCCGAAGCGTCGCCCGCCACAGAACTGTCTAATAAACCTGCGTCCTCTGGAACCACACGCAGCCGCACCCCGGGCAGGGCTACCCCCGAATAGACGCACCCACCGGCGGTTTCTGCGCTTCCATAGGTGGTGACCACGTTCAGCCCAAGCTCGCCCGCCGCCGCCAACAGGGATGCGCTCGCCGGGGCACCGCCAAGCAGGATGCCAGTGAACCGACCGAGCGCATCGTAAATCTCTGACCCCAGTGCAGGGCTGGCTTCGGCGGCTTCTAGGAGCTTATGCACCTGCGTGGGCACGAGGGAGACGAACCGGCGGGCGCAGCTGAGCCGTTCGGCGGCGTTCAGAAAGACTTCGGGTGTAAAACTAACCCCGTCGGTGATCGATGCGGCAACTACCGGCGTCGTTCCGGCGAGCACCGACCGGGCGAGAACCTGAGCCCCCGCCACATAGTGCGCGGGCAGGGCGAGAAGCCATTGCGCCGGGTCCTCAGAAACTACCCGCCGCTGCTTTGCCGAACCGGACGAAGGGCAGTCCGCAAAAAAACTCTCGGTCGCCCGAGCGGATGCCCTCAGCGCCCGCACGCTTAACGCCGTCTGTTTGGGCGAACCCGTGGACCCGGAGGTGCCCACCACGAGCGCAATAGACTCCGGGCCTTCTGTCTGCCCGCGCGGGTTTTGATGATCGCGAGCGCTGTTCGGCAAGTCCCCGGTGAGAGAGCGCTCGAAGGCGCGCAGAATCTCCTGTGGATTGGCGGGCTCATCGGCGCTGAGGATGACCGCGTGCGGATGCAGCGCATCCTGGCGTGGGGCAGGAAGCGGAGCGAACGGATCGGGGAATGCACCCGTCATAGCGCCTGCTTCGCCGCTATCCACCCGGGACTTACGGGGATCGCAGTGGCCTCCCGGCACAACAGAACGGTTATTCTGCAACGCGTAAAACCCTAGAAGTAGTAGGGATAGTTCGACCAGTCGGGGTCACGCTTTTGCAGGAACGCATCGCGCCCCTCCACAGCCTCGTCGGTCATATACGCCATGCGGGTTGCTTCGCCCGCGAAAACCTGCTGCCCGAGCATACCGTCATCGGGCAGGTTGAAGGCGTACTTGAGCATACGGATAGCCTGCGGAGACTGCCGGGCAATATGAGCCGCGTATTCCAGGCCCTTGTTTTCCAGCTCTGCGTGGGGCACCACATCGTTAACGGCACCCATCTCGTACATGCGCTGTGCATCATACTCTTTGGCGAGGAAAAAGATTTCGCGCGCAAACTTCTGCCCAACCTGCCGCGCCAAAAGCGCCGAACCGTAGCCCGCGTCGAAAGAGCCAACAGTCGCATCGGTCTGCTAAACTTGCCGTATTCTTCGGAGGCTATGGTCAAGTCCGCGACCACGTGCAGGGAATGCCCGCCGCCCGCAGCCCACCCGGAGACCAGAGCGATCACGACCTTGGGCATGGTACGAATCAGGCGCTGCACCTCCAGAATATGCAGCCGCCCAGCACGTGCAGGGTCAATAGATTCGGCGGTGTCGCCGCTGGCGTAGTGGTAGCCGTCGCGCCCACGGATGCGCTGGTCACCGCCCGAGCAGAACGCCCACCCGCCATCTTTGGGGGAGGGGCCGTTCCCGGTCAGAAGCACAGTGCCTACATCAGAGGTCATGCGGGCATGATCGAGCGCCCGGTAGAGTTCGTCCACAGTATGCGGGCGGAAGGCGTTACGCACCTCGGGCCGGTTAAAAGCAATGCGCACGGTCGGCAAGTCGCGCAGGATTTCGCCCGTCTCGTCGCGCTGCACCTGGCGGTGGTAGGTGATATCGGTAAAATCCTCAAACCCTTCAACGATGCGCCAGCGCTGCGGGTTGAAAAATATCGGAAACCTGGGGAGGGAACGTAACAGTCATGCCCCCTATTTTACGCGGGGTTCACCCGCCCGTGGCTCAAGGGCGAAACGGCGCTGCACCCTCAAGGGAACAGCCCGTCAAATGCTACAATCAGGGCATGAGTGGCGTAGCCGGTATTCAACGTATGTACGCTCTTCCACATGAGGAGCGCGTACTTAATATTTTGCGTGCTTACGGTGCTACCCGCGCTCGCCTTTTTGGGAGTGCGGCACGTAACGAGCTCACCCCCACTAGTGATATTGACATACTTGTAGAGTTCGGAAATGATTCCGGTTACCAAGCTTTCTGCAAGAGTGTGGATGCTGCGGTTGAGCTGGAACAAGAACTGCACCGTCCAGTGGATCTTGCGTTATCAATTGATCCACGCATGTGGCAGTATATCGAGCCGGACCTTATTGAGCTTCCCCTATGAAAACCCCGTTACCTTATCTTGAAAATGCGCTGGATTCCGGGCATCGTCTGCTCGGGTTTTTACCGCCCAGCTATGACGAATTCATGGATTCAGATCTAATTCAGAGCGCGGTTTGCATGAGACTGCATGAGCTTGGTGAAAACCTGGCAACTATTCGTCGGAAATTTCCCGAATTCTACGAAATGCATCATGCGCCTGAATGGCAATATCTGATTGCAATGCGACACATCATTTCTCACGGATACCGGCAACTTGACATGGACATCATATGGGAAGTTAGTTCCACCAGACTGGCAGAGGTCCTTAAGGGTATCCAAACGACTCGTGACACCCTAGCTTCTAGCAAATAGTCCACTGCTTGACGGCGGGTGATGCACCCTGAGCATCCGTTATTTTCCGCACATACCCGCCTACCGCTTCCGTGGGCACCGTGGTGCATCCTGCGCGTGCCAGGTGCCGCCGCAGGGCACCTGACGCCTGTTCCGGGTATGCAGTATTTTCCCTAGTCGGTGCATAGTTTTCCCGTGGCCAGCACGCTCTTGTGGTGATGCCTCACGTTGCGTCCTGTGGGGTGTGGCCCTTAGAAACTTCAAGCAGAAAACCTTATTGTTGTGTGCGCAACATCTGAAAAAATGTAGGTCACCTGCAACCTGAACCTGAGACTTTTATGCATAATCAATGTATAACCGACAAAATTAGGTGCGGACCGGCGAGCACTCCCGTAAGCTGAGGGGACAACACCAGCCGCACATACCTGATGAGGTACACCATGCCCACAACCGACTCACCAGCCCCCGACCCTCGTTTCGACCGCCAAGCCCGTTACATCTCCGCACTGGAACAGCTCGCTGACCCTGCCCCCGTCACGCGCCTTAGCGGAGCCCAGTCCCTCGTATGGCTCATTGACGAATGGTTGGCCGACGAGACCCTGCCCGGCCCCACCCGCCACGCCGAGGCCACCGCGCTCATTGACAGCCTGTGCGCCTACATTCGCTCCCCGTACCCTATGGCCCCCGAATACGAGATACTTAGCCGTGACGAGCCAGACCCGGCGCTGAGTGAGGAAGATAAACGGAACTTCCCGCACGACAAAGCCGAATTCGATGCTGAAGTCACCGTGCGCCTCACCCTGCTGCTGGCGGTGCACACGCGCGTGATCGGTACCCGTGAGAGCCCCGGGCCCTGGTCCGGTTTCGCCTATGATTTCTCCGGCAGTGTGTTCTTCTACCCGGTGAACCTTTCCGGCTCCTACTGGAGCGTACCGCTCAATATGGCTGAGGCAACATTCTGTGCGGATGCCGACTTCTCCAGTTCAACCTACCTCGCGGACGCCATCTTTAACGACACCGTCTTTAATGGCGACGTCGACTTCTCCCACAGCATCTACGGCGCCGACGTCCATTTCAATAAAGTCCACTTTAACGGGGTGTTAAACGCATCTTCGACCATCTACGAGCAGGGCGTGAGCATACAGGGCGTATGCCTCCAGGAGGCCGATCTGAGCGGGTGCCTCTACCACGGCAACACCTGGATCGACATCACCCACCACGGCCACGCCAACCTGAGCCGGTGCCTCTACTACGGCGAGCATATTGACTTATCCTCCAGCTACTATCAGGGGGTTACCGCCAATAACTGTATCTACCACGGAAACCAGGTTGGGCTACGGTGATGGGGAACGCCTCGCAGACTACAGCCGCAGCGTCTTCTTCGCAGACCTTGAACACGAAGAAACCACGTTTGCCGGGCCTATCGACTACAGTCACAATGTCTACTACGGGCTCACTGATATCAATATCAACACCTACGAGGGCGATGTCACCATGCGTGAGAGCATCTACCTTGGGCAGGATACCGAGCTGTCCTACAACACCTATGAGGCGAGGGCAGACTTCGGCGACTGCCTCTACCTGCAGTGTGTGCCCCCACAAGATGGTGAAGGCTACGGCGATGCCTCCGGGGTGTTCTCCGGAAGCTGCTATGAAGGGCCCGTCACCTATGGCCCCGCCCTCTTCTGCCAGAGCGTCAGCCTTGACGAGGTGCAGTACGGCACCCCCGATAATTCGTTTGCCGGGTGCATCTTCAACCCGGCCGTGCGCAACACTTTCACTGTGGACTACGACAGCGACTATGAGGCAGAAATACGCGCCGAGTACCCGGTCGGTTCCCGGCTGCTCAACGGCTCGCAGGTGGCCCACATGAATGAACGCTCCCAGCATGTGAGGGAACTGGCGGAGACCCTGCTGCAGGCACCGGCAGACTCTGAAGAGCGGTGGGCCATCCACCAGCAGATACTCACCGTGTGCAACGAGCTGAAACAGTGGGCGTACGCTCTCTAAAACCACACCCGCTGCCCACCGCATCACCACATACCACCGATAAAACCAGGGGAGTACACCACCGTGAACCCGAACCAGCCCAACCACACCCAGCGGCATGCCCAAGAATCCGCTGCTGCCGAACAGCTGTACAGCCCAGCCGCCCCCGTGCGCACAGCAGCCGTGAAAACCCTCGTGACGCTCGCCGACGACTGGCTCGCTGATGAGCATGTTCCCGCCGAGCAGGCTGGAACACGCGTGCAGGGCATTATTAACACGCTGTGCGAGTATATTCGCTCACCCTATGCGGGTACCGACAGGTACCTGCAGCTCACCCAGGAAGAACCGGATGAGGCCCTGAGCACCCGAGAGAAACGCCAGTTCTACGCGGATCAGGCGCACCTGGTCCAGGAGGGACAGGTGCGGCAGAGCATCCTTGCGGCCATTATAGAGCGGGTGCGTTGGGTGGGGTATGTTCCGCAGCGGTACACATATTCCATGAGTTTGGTACTGCCGACGAGGAAACCGTCATCGGCGGGCCGTGGTCCGGGTTTGACTATGATTTCTCGGGCGCGGATTTCTTTTTACCCTGTTCACCTTGCGGGGGCTTTCTGGGGCGGGAGGGTGACCGCCCGGAACGCCACCTGGCGGGATGATGTGTTCATGGAGACCAGCGTTTTTAACGGTGATGCGTCATTCTCGGGCGGCACCTACCTGGGGAAAACGATTTACGTGTTTGGGTGCATCTACCGCGGTAACCTGGACCGCAGCCACTGCACCTATGGGGCTGTGGAGGGTAACTATCACGGGTATACCCATGATTTTACTGCTGCCGGTTCTGTGTACCGGGGTGCGGCTGATTTCAGTAGCAGCACCTACGACCGGGGCGTGTGCAGCCATGGCAATACCTACTACGGTTCCGCCGATTTATCGGGGTGCACGTACCGCGGCAAGGTTAACTACAGCAAAAACCGGTACGGGGCGAACCTGACAATGCGCGGGTGCACATACGGTGCCTCGGCGCAGATTGGGGAATCCGCACATATGGGGGATGCCGACTACAGCTGCAGCGTGTATGAAGCAGATGTCTCGTTCTACGGGAGCCGTTATCTGGGAAATGCCACCTTTGCGGAATCCCAGTACCGTGGCGGCGTTTACCACGCTTCTGAGCAGTTCATCGGCTCCGCCAATTTTGACGGCGTCCAGTTTGGCCACACCGCAAACCCGCAGGCGTCCAGCAGCTTCCGAGGGTCGGTGTTCGCCGGCGGGGTGTCCTTCATGGGTGCGCACAGCGCCGGGAGCCACCCGCCTTTGACGAATGTGTTTTCAATGACTCCTGCGTGAACGATTTTGGCCCTCTCCCTTATAGCGAGCACGCGGTGCCTATGAGCGGTGCGCTCCCGGCCGCCTCCCGTTCGCTGAGCTTCAAAGAGTCGGTGGCCCTGAGCCGGTGCCTGCGTGCCCGGGCCGCCTTCGGATCCTACCTGCGCACCATACCGTTTGGTTCGCCCGCTTACCAGGCTGCTCAGCATCAGGTTCTGTTCCACACATGGTGCCATTTTATGTTTGATAACGACCTGCTTAACTTTCCCGCCCTTGTGCAGGCCCTCAACAACGCAATGAAGGGGTAGACAATGCGCACAGAACGCACAGCACGTTTTGAAGAGGCAGTCAGGCAGCTCGGTGGCGGTACGGTTGAGGCTCGGATGGGTGCAGCACGCACCCTTGTCATACTCGCCGATGAGTGGCTGGCTGATACAGCCGTGACGGAACACGAACGCCACCACCAGGTGCAGACCATTATTGACGCCCTGTGTGAGAGCATCCGCTCCCCGTTCTCCCTCGCCTACCGGGCTGAACTGTGGGCCGATGAGCCGACCGGCGACCTGCAGGAGCAGTCCCGGTTCTATGCTGAGCGGGCTGAACTGGTGGCTGAGGCGAAGGTGCGGCGCAGCATCCTGACAGAGATCCACGAACGGGTGCGCTGGATGACCACCAAAACTGTTAGTCAAAACCCTTACGCGCCGCTTAAAACCGGGGATTTCAGTCCCGGAATATGGTCTGGGTTTGCCTACGATTTCAGCGGCACCCTGTTCTTCTACCCGGTGGATTTCAGGGGCTCCTGCTGGGGTCAGGGGCTGAACCTGAGCGGGTGCACGCACCGGGAAGATGCGAACCTCACCGGCTCCTACTATGGCGGGCCCGCAGATTTTAGCGGATCAACCTACGCGGATGATGCCGACTTTCGGGTCGGTGTATGCCGGTACAACGGACTTTTCGGGGTGCGCCTACGGCGGGTACACCCGGTTCGGCGGGAGCCTGTACCGTGAGTTCGTGAATTTCAGCGGTTCAACGTTCGGCCCCTACGCGGGGTTCATTAGTTCCGTCTACCGCTCCGACGCGGACTTTTCGGGCTGCACCTATACGGGGTATATGTCGGCCTCACAGTGCGCCTACCACGGCCGGGCAATATTTACCGGCAGCACCTACAACTCGGATACGCGCCTGAACCACAGCCACTATTCGCGTGCAGCCCGGTTTGACTCCTGCACCTATAAGGGAGACGCGTTCCTGCACGATAACACCTACTGCGGCACGTTCAACGCGAGCGGATGCACTTACACCAACCCCGTCTCTTTTGACCGCTGCACCTACCTGCAGGATGCTTCTTTCGTCGGCAGCACCTTCGGGCACTATTTCACCGGCAGTGATTCGGCATACTACGGCCGTGTTGCCTTCAACAGGTGCCGCAGCACCGGCTATGTGACGTTCGCGGGCAGTATCTTCCACGAGGAGGTCAATTTCACGGGGAACGTGTACGGCATGAACCTCTCTGTTCGGGAGACGGTGTTCCTTGAGGGGGTGGACTGCAGCAACTCGGTGTGCCACGAACGCGCCGCGAATTTCCGGGAGGCGGCGTTCATGGGCGGGGTGTCATTCGCCGGTGTCCGGTTTGTTGCGAACGAACCGGCCTTCGATAGGTGCCTGTTTAACCCGATGGCAGGGTACTTGTTTAATGTGGCGATGGGCAGTGAGCACTGCATCCCCATGGCGGCGGGGTGCCCGTCGTTCCCTATAGACTCACGTACCCTCACCGAGCAGGGGCTTATTCGCCTGAGCAGCTACCGGCAGAGCATTAACCGGGCGGCAAAGGCCCTGGAGGTTATGACGCGCCGCACCGGGCAGGACTCCCCGGAGGTTTTGGAAGCCCGCACGGAGCTGCGCGCAGCCAGTGAGGCGTTGGCCTCATGGGTGCGTTCGTTAACGGCCCCTGACACGGCACGATAGTAGCGGATGCGCGCATTGGCCCCCAGTAGCGTATGCTAGGGTAACAGTACCAACCACAACATATTGCGAGGATGCCGCAATGACCCCGTCCGCCTCAACGAGTAATCTCACGATGCTGAATCGCCGCGCCCGCTATATTGTGGCGCTTGAGCAGCTGGGCAGTAGCGACCCGACTGTGCGCATGAGCGGCGTGTACGCATTGGTGTGGCTGGTGGATGAGTGGATGAACACTGACGACGCCCCTGCGGCCCAGTGCAGGCAGGAGGCGCAGGCGGCTATCAGCAGCCTGTGCGCGTATGTGCGGTCCCCGTTTTCGTTGGCGTCGGAGTATGCGCGTTTTTCGTCTTTAGAACCTGCCCCGTTCATTAACGAACAAGAGAAACAACTTTTCACGGTTGATAAGGCGCTGTTTGAGGCGGAGGCGCAGGTGCGGGCGGGTATTGTTGAGGCCATCCATTCCCGCACGATTGTGGTGGACGGCAAACCCGGTGCCTGGTCCGGGTTCCAATTCGACTTTACGGGCAGCGTATTTTTCTACCCGGTCACGTTCACCGGATCCTGCTGGGGGCGGCCGCTGTCGCTGCGCGGGTGCACCTACCACGCCTCCGCAGATTTCAGCCGCTCCGTCTACTACGGGGATGTGGATTTCAGCGACTCCGTGTTCGGCGGGCCCACCAGTTTCGGGTACTCCGTGTACCGGCAGGCCGCTAAGGTGCACGGGTGCACCTTCAACGGCCCCGTATTTTTTGGGGTGTCCCACTATCATCAAGGGCTGGATGCGCGCACCAACCTGTACAATAGCGACGCTGATTTCTCGGGGTCCGTCTACCGGGATGACGCCTACCTGCACGGCTGCAACTACTATGGGGACGCGAACCTGAGCCGCTGCACCTATTTCGGGGAGGCGGTACTGGCTGGGTCCACCTACATGAGAGACGCCGCATTTCAAAGTTCTGTGTACTACGGGTACGCCTCGTTAAGCAGCCGCTGCCGGGAGCACGCGGACTTTAGCCACTGCGTCTATTTCAGTGACATGGACATGTACGACTCGCAGTACCGCGGGTACACCGACTTCACCCACTGCGTCTACTACGGGAACGCCAATTTCGGGGCGTCCTCCTATGAGGGCACGGTCAGCTTCAGCGGCTCCACCTACCTGGGGGATGTGGCGATGGGCCAGTGCCGGTACGAGGCTGGCGTTGACTTCAGCGGCTCCCTCTACCTGGGCGGCCCCAGCCGTGAACCCGCCGGGATGGCCGGGTCCTCGTACGGCGGTGCCGCCAATTTTGGGCAGTCCATCTACTGCGGTACCGCCGATATTGGCGAGTCAAAGTTCATGGCGGGCGCCCCCCTCCTTCGACGGGTGTATTTTTGACCCCACCGTCAATAACTATTTCGGTAACGGCCCCGGCGGCCGGTACGATATTCGGCTGGTGGGCGGCTTCCCCGCGGGCGCGCGGGCACTCAGCTTGTCGCAGGCTGCGCAGATGGGCGTGCACCTGCGCGCCATCGAGGCGCTTGTGGCGTCCCTGTACGATGTGCCGCCCGGCACGGATGCGCACCGTGGTGTGCATCAGCGGGTGCTGGAGGCGTGCACCGTTTTTGCGCGGAGGGTGCGGTCACTATGAGCGGTTATTTCAGCGGATGTTGCCCTCACCGGCCGTCACGCCAGGTTCTCGGCGGCGGTTGGTGAGCTGAGCTATGAGAGCGGTCTGAGCGTTGAGGCGCGCCTGGGTGCCGTGGGTGAGCTGGTGCGGCTGGCCGATGAGTGGCTGGCTGATGTCTCCGTGTCTGAGGGCGCCTGCCACCGTGAGGCGCAGGACATTGTCAGCGCCCTGTGCGCCTACGTGAGCACCCCATTCCCGCTGGCATCCCGCGCGGAACTGTACGGTGAGGTGCCCCCGAACCTGAACCAGCAGGAAACGCTGCAATTCCACCGGGATAAGAAGGCACTCACCGAAGAATCGCGGGTGCGGGTGCGCATCCTGGAAGAAATCCACACCCGTGTGCGCTGGAAACCGGCGGGCGGGGCCACCAAGAAGAAAGAATCGCAGCAGGTGGCGGCCGGGGAAATCACCCCCGGGCCCTGGTCAGGGTTCTACTTCGAGTTTTTCGACTCTGCCTCGTTTTCGTCTGCCGAGTTCTTCTTCCCGGTCGATTTCTCCGGCTCGTATTGGGGGGAGGGGCTGTACTGCCCAGGCGCGTTCTTTGCACAGTCCGTCACGTTCAGCAACTCGTTCTACGGCGGGAACGTCTCATTCATCGGCACCCACTGTCAGGGCATCGCAGACTTCAGCGGCTGCACCTACGCCGCCAACGCCGACTTCGGGGTCACCCGGTACATGTCTCCCGTCACGTTCAGCGAGTGCATCTACCGGGGCGAGGCGAACTTTAACGAGAACCAGTACGGGGAACGCGCCGATTTCTCCGGCTCAACCTTCGGCAAAGAAGCGGTATTCGCCGACTCGGTGTACAGCACCAAAACCGTTTTCAGCTACTCCGTATTTTCTGCCGCAACAGACTTCAGTAATATTGTGCTGGCGGGGTCATCACCGTCGTTTAAAAAATGCGTTTTTGCGGTGGGTAAAAAGCCCGCACGCCGCGAGTTTAAGCGCGCCTAGGGGGTGCTGGGCGCTGGCGACAGAAGGAGCATATGGTGGATGCGGTGAACCTGCACGCTGGCGGCTGCGCTGATAGGGCTGCTGAGGCGCTCGCCCGTATGGGGGACACCGCCCTGCCTGCTGTATCTAGAATGCGTGCGGTGGATGAGCTGGCGGCACTGGCCAACGAGTGGCTGGCCGATACGTCTGTGGCGGAACAGGAGCGTAACCGCCGTGCCCAGGGCGTTATTACTGCACTCTGCGACTACCTGCGCGCCCCATACCCGCCTGAGCCGCAGGGGCAGGGGAAAGAACCGCAGCACCGCAGCAACGAGGGTGAAACCACAGAAAAAGAACCATCGTTCTATACGGGTGAGGCTGAAACACCCCCGAACAGCACCACCGAGACGCCCCTGCGGCAGCATATTCTGGGCACCATCCACCAGCGGGTGCGGTGGGAACCGGCCTCTGGCGGTGCGCGCAAGAACGCTGCGCGTCACCTTGAGCGGGGCGCGGTGACGCCCGGCCCGTGGTCACACCTGGTCTTTAATTTTTCTGGCGCCGAGTTCCGCCACACCGTTAACCTGAGCGAATCGTACTGGGGTGCGGGCACGAATTTTTCGGGGTGCAGCTACCGTGAGACAGCCAACCTGAGCGCCAGCGTGTACGCCGCGGCAGCACATTTTACGGCATCCACCTACTACGGCAAGGCGATCTTCCGCAATAGCGTGTACCGCGCTGCCGTGCATATGAGCGGATGCGACTACCGGGGGCAGGTGCACGCCCAAGCCACGGTGTATGAGGCTGAGGCAAACCTGTCGGAAAACACCTACCGGGAAGGCGCCGACTGCACCCGCTCCACGTGGCGGGGGCATCTTAACGCCAGCGGGTGCACCTATAGGCGGGGTGCGAATTTTGCGGAGTGCACCTGGGGCTGCGACGTTACCCTTGCAGGGTGCACCTATGAAAAGGATGCGGTATTTATGAGTACCGCATTTCACGGTACCGCCCGCATGGAGGGCTGCACCTACCGGGCGGGGGCCTATTTTTCGTACAGCGAGTTCCGGGGTGATACCGATTTCAGCGGCAGCGTGTTCCGCCACGATACGGAGTTTGTGGGGTGCCGTTGGCGCGGCCGCGCAGACCTGAGCGGCTGCACACTGCACCACGTTTCTTTCGAGGGATCCTCCCACCTGCGGGCAATAACCTTCCGGGGCACCCAGTTTTCGGGCGGCCGCTGCGTGTTTGACCGTTCAGTGTACGCAGGCGGCATAGATTTTACGGGGGCCGCGCAGGCCAGCACTGCACAGGAGAGAACTGCGGGTGAGCCGCCGGTGTCTTTCACCGATTGCTTCCTTAACCCACATCATGAAAACTATTTCGCTCATCCTGTGTTTACCGGTAGCGGCTTACCTGCCGGTTCACGCTACCTCACACCTGAAGAAATGGACGATCTAGCCAACCGGCTGGCGGCGTACGCGAGTGCAGCACAAACGTATCATGATGCGGCTGAAGGGCCGAACAAAGAGGCACTCGCCGCCCGTGTGCGTAACCTGGATAACGCCATTGATCAGTGGGCATACGCGTTAACGAACCGCGCATCCTATAGCGACTGGTGAACGGCGCCTGCGGTGAGTGAAGCACATAGCAAAAGCGTGGATGAGGCCAAGCGGCTGCGGCGTCTCAAGAGCGCGCTTGGGCGGCTTAATGGGGCGGTGCCTGCTGGTGACGGGCCCACCCCAAGTGTTGCTGCGCGCCTGAACGCGGTGGACGAACTGGCGGCACTGGCCAACGAGTGGCTGGCCGATACGTCTGTGGCGGAACAGGAGCGTAACCGCCGCGCCCAGACTGTTATTACTGCGCTCTGTGACTACCTTCGTTCTCCTGCTAATGACTGCGATACGGCACCGGCTGACGCTGCGCACCTCAGCCCCGCAGGGCGCATTCGCACGCACATCATTGATACGATCCGGCAGCACGTGCGCTGGCGAGAAAACCCTCACCCAGTGGAGCCCGTGCACGCTGAGTTGAGCGCGGGGGAAGGTACGCATCCTTTAGCGGCGGAGCTTAATCAGCCGCCGAAACCCGGAGCGGTCCTGCCGGGGCCGTGGTCGCACCTGGCCTTCAACTTTTCGAATGCAGTGTTTTACGATGCCGTTGATCTGGGTGAGGCGTACTGGGCTGGGCCGGTTACTTTCGACGGTGCAACGTTCACGCATGACGCATATTTTTGCAACTCGCTGTACGGTGAGGATGCGGTATTTAGCCGCTGCGAATACTGCGGATATGTCCTGTTCTCAAACTCTACCTACTGTGGTGCGGCGTCTTTTGCAGAATCGACCTACCACAATATTGTATATTTTTCCGATTCCGTGTATGAGAGGTGCGCAGTTTTTACCGACTCCAACTACCGTGCAGCAGCCGACTACGGGTGCAGCACCTACAACGCGGGGGCAGACTTCAGCGGCTGCACACACCACGGCACGGTCACCTACCATATGAGCGCCTACGGCGGGGAAACCAACTTTACGAACAGCCTCTACCAGTCGCATGTGCACGCGACAAACAGCACCTACAACGCTCAGGTGCTTGCCACCGGGTGCCTCTACAGGGGCCGCGCGGACTTCTCAGGAAACAGTTTCGCAGAAGGTGCCAACTTCTCCACGGGAGCATACGATGACGGTATCACCCTCACCAGCTCGACATTTGCAGGCCCCGCCGTGTTCACTGGTTGCCGTTTTATGGGGGACGCCGACTTCACCGACTGCACCTGCACCACCAGCGCCGATTTTAGCGGCACCGTCTACTGGGACAACGCGCATTTTGACCGCACCGTTTTTGCGACCGCCCCAGTCTTCACCCGCGCACGCTTCACACCCGATGCCGCCATGACAAATGTGGAGACGCTATCCGCCGGGGCACCCCTCACCGCGGGGGAGGGGGAACTGCCGCCCGGTGCCAGGCGTCTAACCGACTGGCGGGATGTGGAACACGGCCGCACCTAGGTGCACAGCCGCACATGGCACCTTCTGTAAGGTGAATAGGTGAAAGGAAAACGCCCGCACTTTCCGGTGCGGGCGCCTCACAAACGTATAGTTACTTTTTCTCCCCGAGCGCTATGGGTACGAGAGAGATTTTTGCGTTGGTCGAGTCTGCCTGTATGACGGGGTAGAGAGAATTGGACGCTACCCATAGCTGCACGGTGGCTTTGCCGTTGGAACCGAGCACGCTTTCTTCGACCGAGATATTCGAGATCTCAGCGTCTTTCGCAATGGGGGTTGAGTCGTCGGAGATTTCACTGTTTCCCCTGCCGTCCGCAGAAGACGACCCCTGAGAACCACCATTATTTTTATCGTCTTGCGGCTTTTTCTGCGCGGAGGAGGGCTGCGAACCTACAGAGAGGGTACTGTTTGAAGCCCATATATCTACATGGTCACCCGCTTTGAGGTTAGTAGCTAGACCCCGGTCTACCTTAACGGTCACAAGCCGACGGTTTTCCCGCACATTATTGCTGGCAGAATTTTTGCTGACCACCTCGCCCGCAGGGATAAGCCGAACAGCCGTTAAATCACCTTTTTGCACTTCTTCAGCAGTGAGATAGTTTTGGGAGGCAGACCCCAGGTTAGCCTCAACAGGGGTGAGCTTATCGGTCGAGATTTTCTCCCCAATCGGGATGTCATTCTTCGCTATATAGTACTGGGTGTTGCGGTTATTCAGCTGGATAACCGCAATAGTACCAACAAGAGAAACCAGAACCAGCAGGATACCAACAATAAATTTGGGGTCTTTCAAACCTGGGCGTCGAAGGCGGGCTGAGGTCTCGGGCTGCTCAGCGAACGCTGGTTTCAAGGTACCGTCTGGGAGGTTGCTGCTCATGTGTGGTTGTGTCTTTCGGTCAGTGCCCGTTAGGGGCGAAGCCGGGCGGGCCTAAGGTGATTTGCTGTATTTATCTGAGCACAAACAGGGGCTATAAAGCAAATAGCAGACTATTCACCATAGAACGCCTCCCTGACATATCTGCTGGTGAGGGAACGGAAGATTTCCCTCCCCGAACACCCCTGAAAACTTTAAAACCGTTACTTCCTTGCCTTAGCAGGCTGCTATACGGGAGGAAAGACAAACACACTAACAGCAGCTACCACAATAAATATACTTTTTGGGCGTGTTACATCCACTGAGCCTTGATTTGTTGAGTCTCAGCCCGTAGTCTAAGGGTACGTATTCACATTGAACCAATAAGATTGAGGCGCTTCCGGGCCTGACCATGTGGGTGTATTTCTGCCGCCTGTTGTGCACGGGGCCTTCTGATGCTAATGAAGGAGAGAACTCCCGTGATAGTAGAACCAAACACTGACCGTATTGTTCCGCGTCGTCGTGCGCTGTTGCTCGCTGGTGTGGGGTTAGGGTCGTTGGGTCTTGCTGCGTGTGGTGGTGCTGGTAATGCTGAGGGGCAGTCGGGTTCTTCGTCGTCGGTTTCTTCTGATAGTGGTGTTTCGGGTAGTGAGGCTAGTGCTGGTGCTAGTGGTTCATCCTCATCGTCATCGTCGGTGTCGGAGGGGCCTTCTGCGGCGCCGTCGTCTGGTGGGGAGACTATTGTGAAGGGGTATTCGGGTGGGTCGAAGGCCCCTGAGGGTGAGTATCGCCCTGCGGATGAGCATGGTCCTGCGCAGAATGTTCCGAAGCCTAAGGAGCCGGCGGGGATGAATGTGGAGACGGTGGAGGGTGTGGTGAAGTTCCTTAATTATTGGGTGGCGGCGCACAATTATTCCATTCAGACCGGTGATGTGGTGCCATGGGCTAATACAACCTCAAAAGCAGATGAATATGAAGCAAAGGCTATACAGTGGGTTCACGATTTGTATCTTCATAATGAGGGGTGGATTGCTGGTGGGCTACGTAATATCACTATTCACGAAGAGACGTTTCATAAACGCGATAAAGAAAAAGAGTATAAAATATTAACTCATATAGAGACTCGGAATACCATCATTTATGATACCTATAACCATAAGATAAGTCATAAAGACCATTCTGATGATAATCGGAAAATGATTGAGGTAAGTGTGATTTTTCATCCTCAGGATGGTTGGCTGGTGGCTGGGAAGAGGTTTGCCAATGTTAAGATGTCGTAAAAACACAGTGGCAGCAGCCATTATTTCCCTGATCGTAGGTGCGCAATATGTAACAGCTACTGCTAATGAGATCAATATCTCTGGTACAACTGGTCAGAGTAAAGTTACAGTAGTCATCGGTGAAGTTCGGCCTGGTCAAGAAGATAACTATAGTGGTGTAAACGTTGCGCCTACTCAAGGTCAAGGTGCTGTTCCTGCAGGACAGGGTGTTCCGGGTGGGCAAAACGCTCCAGACAATGGAAAGCTAAGTGACGAAGAAGCCTCTAGATTTGAAGCAGGCGGGATGTGCTATCAAGGGTGTGGTTCGTGATTTGTGGGCTGAGGATAAGGGCCCAGACTATGAGTGCACCGAGAAACCTGCTGCTTCGGATACTGGTGCTGATAATGCGATTAGTCGTCAGCAACAAATCGCGGCTCGGGTACGAGATGGTTTGGATTCGTTAGATATTTCTAAACCTGTTCTGCATAATGATTTCGGGTTGCATGCTTATACCGATCTGAATATTAATTATTATGTTACTCAGGCAGGGGTGCAGACCAAAGAAACAACAATTCTTGATGAAAAAGTCACGATCCAGGTAATACCCGTTAGCTATCAGTACACTTATGGTAACGGGGCTGTGCGTACTACTTCTTCTGCTGGTGCCCCTGGAACTTGGTGGGATGAGAGCGAGAAGAACTATACCAAAACCTCTACCTCGTACCAGTTTGAAAAAGCGGGAAATTTCCACTCGTACGTGACTGTGGTGTATCAGGCCCGGTATCGGATAGGTGACAACGGCCCGTGGATGGTGGCTGGTACTACCGAGATGCGTAGTGAAGCGATGCTGCTTCGAGTGTGGGAAATTGATGTGCATAATGTCGCGAAAGACTGCCGTGAAGATCCGTATGCTTGGGCGTGTCCGATGAATAAGAATCATCCGGATTATAATAATCCGAATCCGAAGCTTGCTCATCCTGATCCGTTTACTGGGCAACAATGGCATAAAGATAATGCGGGTGTGGGTGATACTGAACGTGGTAAAAAACCCCGCAGCCGAGAACGCGGCTAAAAGCTAAAAATATACTGGTAGCACACACAGCTAAGAATATAAAGAACAGTATAAAAAGGAGATACCCTACTTTGTAGGGCACCTCCTTTTTTACGTTTAGTCAGTCTACTAAGCGCTGTCCACCCACCAAGCTATTCTTACAACAAAACCAAGACTATCTAACTGATCTAAGAAGCTGGCTGTAATGTATTCAGCCGGGCGCTTGAATACGCGCTCACCTCAATACCATCAGGCACCACAATACTCACCAGCGGTGGGTGAATCCGCCCGCTTAACCGAACACGTACCGTATCCCCATCAGCAACTTCGACCGAATCAATCCTGAGACTCTCAAACTCCCGGCTCGCCCCACTGGCAGCTAAATACTCGGCAGCATACTCATACCCACGAGCACCAGAAACACCGTTTCTACACCTACCATTCTCTGTTCCTGCTGTAACCGCCGCGCTACTGCCGAGGCTTGGGCGTCTGCGAAATCAGTGAGCCGCTGGGTTTGTACGTGCGCGCCGGTGATCGCTAGCGTCACTGACCCAATGAGCAGAAGCAGCGCGCACAGCCCGGCAATTAGGGGAACAACACTGCCTTCTTCTTTCTTTACCGTGTTCTGGGTGCCAGTATTGTCAGCAGCGGTAGTGTTTTTCCGTGCTCTGCCTAGATACTGCACTTGTTAGCTCCCTCAACGTATTGAATATGAAACCACCGGAAATGCCCCACTGCCAGTGGCGAGGGAAATAGTGAATTCTGCAATTTAGACGCTAAAAATAATACTAACCTATTTTCCTGGTGCTTTTCATGTGATTGTTTGCTGGTGGGTGTTTTGGGGTGCTGCTGGTTATGCGGGTTCTGTGCCCAGAAAAGTATCTCACCCCGGCATATTGTATGCCTGCTGGTTGAACGGCTCATAAGCTTAGGTGCGAGTCTCGGGGTGCTTTTTCTGACTGTCCTGTTGGGTGCATGTTCTGCCGTGTGGTGTGCCTGTTCACCCATGGTGTGGGTGCATGAGCGTGTTTATGGTGGGCTGCGGCCGGTGGCTCTGCTGTTCTGTCTTTACGGTTTGTGCGGTGACCGGCTCAGGTGTGGTGCGGGGTCGGGTAGGGTATGCTAAGGGGGCACATTACCCGTCCCATCACCGTGCAGGAGCGAGAATGGCCTCACCAAGTGCACCAACGTCACCCATGAAAGACAACGCCGACTACATTCTGGCCGTGGAACAGTTGGCCCACGGTGCCTTCGCTGAGCGGCGGGCTGCGGCGGATACGCTGGTGGGGCTCGCCGACGACTGGTTGTCTAATGCCACAATCAGTGCTGCGGAGCGGGATGCCGCCGCTCAGGTGGTGGCTGACGCATTATGCGCGTATATTCGCACCCCATTAATGCCTGAACAAGAGGCGGAAAACCCAAGAAACACGGGGGAGAACCCACCCGAAAAAGAACGGTCATTCTCTCACAGTGAAGGGCAGCTGAATGAGGGTGCTGAGGGTGCACTGCGCCAGCATATCCTTGAGGCTATTCATCAGCGGGTGCGGTGGCACCTGAACCCGGGGGAGCAGGTGGGGGAGTACGAAACCCCGCTGCAGGCGCAGACAACCCCCGGCCCGTGGTCACACCTGGTGTTTGACTTCACGGGCGCTACCTTCTGCCACCCGGTGGATTTCACTGGTTCACACTGGGGCCGTACGGTGAGCTCGCGGGGTGCACCTTTACTGAGACCGCTGATTTCTCCTCATCCTTCTACGAGGGGGACGCCACCTTTGAGGGCGCCACCTACCGTTCGGGGGCCGGGTTCGTGCAGTGCGTGTACCACCAGGATGTGCGCCACACCGGCAGCGTCTACCGGGCTGGTGCAGAGTTCGGGGCCAGCACCTACCGGGGCGCGGCCGACTTCTCACGGGCGCGCTTCTACGGCCCCGCCGATTTTGGGGTGTCTGTCTTCTGCGGCGGGCCGCAGCACCCCGTAAATTTCAGCTGCTGCGTCTTTGCCGAAGCCGCTGACTTCTCCAAAAGCTGCTTCTGTGCATACACCGATTTCTCAACGGTGCAATGGCTGGACACGGCGTTCTTCGAGTATTGCGCCTTTTACGATGACACCGCCATGCGGGGCAGCTCGTTCACCGGGGAAGCAGCCTTCGCCGAGGCCGTATTCTTGGCGGACGCTAACTTCTCAGACATCACCTGCGAGGCGGATGCCGACTTCGATTCGTGCTCCTTCTACGGCAACTACCGCAGCGATGAGAGCGAGTATGAAGGGGCCGTTGGCTTCACTAACGCCCTGTTCCTGGGAGACATCGATTCGCGGGGGCACGGTTCACAGGCGATGCGCCGTCGTTTGATGAGGCGGTGTTCGCCCCCGGAGTGCTCACCCGGCTACCGCACAAGGGCCAACAGGATGAGGGGCACCAACACCCGGATACCGTCCCGGTCATGAAGCTGACGCAGGCCCCGGCGGGTGCGCGGCTGCTTCCCGCTGATGGGGCGGCGCAGGCGCACACGCTGCTGAGCACCATCCCCCACCAGATCGCTGCAGTGCAGGGCAGGGAGGGCGAGAACATGAACTTCCTGACCATCGGTGATGAACTGCGCGCGGTAACTGAAAGCCTGTGGGAATGGTCGCAGCAGGTCAGGGACGGGGAATAAACAGCACCGTCAGCCGCTGGCGGTGCGCCACCCATAACAGGTGCCTCTTAATAAGTACGACGGGTGCGCAGCACCGGACGTGCACGGTACCTCCAATATCCCGTTCTTGTGCGGTTTATACGGTGACCGAGCCCGGTGTGGTGCGGGACTGGTTGGGGTATGCTGAGGGGGCAAATGTTCACCGTATTAACCGCATAGGATTAGAGAATGGCCTCACCAAGTTCACCAGCTTCACCCGTTAAAGACAACGCCGATTACGTTCTGGCTGTGGAGCAGCTGGCCCACGGTGCCTTTGCTGAGCGGCGGGCTGCGGTGGATACGCTGGTGGGCCTCGCCGATGGGTACCTGGCGGATACCTCCCTGGATGAAAACACCCGTAGCACCAACGCTCAACACATTATTAACCGATTGTGTGAATATATTCGTTCCCCGTATGCTCTTGCCGGTGAGTACGATGTGCTCACCCGCACCCCTGTACGCGAACTGCCCGCCGAGCAAGAGCCCACCCGGTACCGTGCCGATAGGGACGCGCTGGCGCAGGAGGCCCAGGTGCGCGGGCATATTCTGGGCAGTATCCACGAGCGTGTGCAGTACCTGCGCAGAGCAGAAAGTGATACACCGCAAGAGTCCCTGGAGGCACTACGGCCCGGCCGGTGGTCGCACCTTACCTTTGACTTTACGGGCGCCGACTTTTTCTACCCGGCGTACCTGAGCGAATCGTACTGGGGCGCAGGGGCCACCTTCGCCGGGTGTACCTACCGTGATAAGGCGCGCGCCGATGGGTCCGTGTACTGCACCGACGCGGACTTTTCAGGCTCCACCTACCAGAAAGAGGCAGACTTTTCGGAGTGTAAATTCTTAGGCACCGCGCGTTTTACACAATCAACCTACAATGAGCTGGCCTTCTTCAGCGGAGCTATCTTCGCAGACGATGCCCACCTGAGCGGGTGCACCTACGTGGGAGTGTTCTTTCAGGGCTGTTTCTTCTTCGGACATGTGAACCTGAGCGAATGTGTTTATGACGGGCCAGCTCAGCTTGAGATGAATTATTATTCACAAGCCGTGGATTTCAGCGGGTGCACCTACAACGACTGTGCGGACTTCTACGAGTGCCTGCACGGCGGGCCGGTCACCTTCACGAAGAGCGTGTGCGAGGCAGCCACGAATTGTGGCGGCTCCATCTACCTGGGTGGTGCGGATTTTAGCGGCACCCGGTTCAGCACCAAACCCTACTTTGAGGGGACTGTGTTCGCCGATGGCACCGTAAACAGGTTCCTGGACTCCGCCCCGAACACCCCGCCGGATGGGGCCCGCTGGGTGAGCGGCGAAGAATACACTCAGTGGCAGCAGCAGAGAGAGTTCATTGAGGAAGTCAGCAGCATCCGGCAGGTGCATAACACCCAGTAAGGGTCGGGCAGAAACCCACACGCGCCAGCACACGGCACGGGGCAAAAGCATACCGCAACAATAAACCTGGGAGACATACATGACGGGCACACAGGGGGAGGGGCACCTCACCGAAACAACTGCGCACGGGTGGGGCCCAGCACACGATAGGCGCCGCACCCACTACCTCAAAGCCCTGGAGCTGCTGGGGAACGCATCGGCAATAACGCGCCTTGGCGGGGTGAGGGTGCTTGCTCAGCTGGCCGATGAATGGTTAGCCGACGCCAGCATACCCGCGCCGGTGGGCCGGGAACAGGCACAAATGATCGTGGATATGCTCTGCGCCTATGTGCGTCTGCCTTTCCCGCAGGCCCAAAACTGCCCCCAAGCCCCCGCCAGCACCCCCGAACGGTCGTCGGATACAGGTATGGCACGGCAACACCGCATTGATGAGGCCGAATACCTGGCGGAGGCGCAGGTGCGTTCGCGTATCCTGACTGAGATTCGCGGGCGGGTGCGCCAGCCTCAGCCGCTAGAGGATACGGCCGCCGGTGGGGAGGCAACCCCAGGGCCCTGGTCGGGGTTTGACTTCGACTTTTCGGGGGCAGAGTTTTTTGACACGGTGGATTTTAGCGGGTGCTGCTGGGACGGGCGGCTTACATTCGCGGGTTCCACGTTCTGCGGTGCGGCATCCTTCAGTAACTCGGTGTACCGCGGGCAGGCGGGTGTGTCGTTTGAAGAGTGCACTTACCGTGCGGGCACCTGTCCCGAGGCGACAGCGCCCGTGGGAGCAGATTTTAGCGGCTCGTATTATGGCGGGTTCGTGAGTTTTGCCGGTTCAACCTACGAGGCAGACGCCTGCTTTAGCGGGAGCGTGTACTGCGCGGGGGCCGACGCCCAGGACTGTACCTACATGGCCGACTCCATATTCAGCGGGTGCACCCATTACGGGCCCGTCGCCTGCACCGGCACCTACGGCGGGTGTGTTACTGCGACCGACAGCACGTTCTATTCTTCTGTATCATTCGGCGGTGAGGCCGCTGGATGCGCAGATTTTAGCGGCTGCGCCTATTACGGGCCCGCCTATTTTAGGGGCACGTTCCGGACCGAGGCGGATTTCGGCGGCTCCATCTACTGTGAGGGCGGCCGCTGGGATTCTTGCGAGTTCCAGGGCCAGGCGCTTTTTGGGCGTTCGCTGTTTCTGGGGCCTGCGTCGTTCGCTGAGGCGCAGTTCGCGGCGGGCAGCCCGGTGTTTGAGCAGAGCGTCTTGAGTGTTTTCCCCGATGCTGCGGGCTGCAGTCCAACCGAGGAAACCCCAATCGGGGCGCGTCTGCTCACCGGGGAGGAGGTCCGCGAGGTCACCCCGTGTGCCCGGGCCCTCATTGAGGCGGCAGCTGCCTTGCCTCAGCCCTGTGTCCCGCACGATCATGCTGCTTTTGAACCGGTGCGGGACGCTGAAGAGCAGGTGCGTGCCTGGTTCGATTACCTGTGCTGCACAGACTCGCCTCCGCGCACCGGCAGGAACACCTTGAATTAGCTCACCGTTGGTGCATCGCAAAGGAGTATGTATGGAGCCAGGTGAATTCGGGCGAATCATTGAGCTGCAGGACGCTATTGAGGAGTCTGATATTTTCACGCGCTACAGCGAGTATATCGACCGAGTGATTGAGTTCACGGAGCGTAACGTTATCCCGTTAAGCGAGCAGCCTGAGGTACTGCGTGAGTATGTAGGGCACACCCGGGCGTACCGTTGCGGGAGCATTGATGTTGCTGAACTGGAGCGGCACCGGTTAGAGCTGATGAAAAAGCCCTATGCGCAGAAGCAGGAAGAAGCAATCGCAGCGCATATCGATTTCCTGCTGTGGTTTGAATTTTTTTAGACGGCACGACCCCCGAATGGCAGCAGGACAGCCACACCTCCTACCTGCTGGATGGCTTGTACAAGATACAGCACAGTATGGCCCTGTGTGAGGAACTGTACGCACACGTTATGGGCACAGGGTCAGTGAGTTAGAAACTTTTGAAGCGATTCTCCCACTCAGCCCCTAGCGGGGCGGGTGGGAGAATCGCTTCTATCTGGTGTTAGCCGCGCAGTGCGCCCTGTGGCTTATGCCTTGGCCGCCTGTTCTTCTTCTTTGGCAGGAAGACCAGCGGTGGTGAGCTTTGCGAGGTTTGCGGCCTCTTCAAACTCCTGCTCAATCTTGTCGTTCTTCTGGTAGGTAGACAGAGAGACCACGACGGTCACCAGGAAGGCGAGGAAGAACCCGGGGATCATCTCGTAAACCTCGATCGTTTCGGTGAGGTTGAAGACCTGGCGCCAGAAGAAGGTGACGACAGCACCCACAACCATGCCCGAGACCGCACCCGGTAGGGTGAGCTTGCGCCAGTACAGGGAGAGGATCACGATCGGGCCGAAGGCCGAGCCAAAGCCTGCCCATGCGAACTCAACGAGCGAGAGAATTGAGTTGTTCTTATCGAGCGCCATGAGAGTCGCGATGACCGCCACAATCGCTACGCCCGCACGTCCAAGCCAGAGTGACTGGTTCGCGCTGAGCTTCTTCTTCACAAAGACACCGTACAGATCTTCCACCAGTGCTGAGGAGCAGACCACCAGCTGCGAGGAGAGCGTGGACATAATAGCCGCAAGAACAGCAGCCAGGATCATACCAGCGATAAAGGGGTGGAAGAGAATCTGCGCGAGATCTAGGAAGACTGTCTCCGCACTTTCCTTATCGGTGAGAGAAACTTCGGGGTGGGTCGCAAAGTAGGCTACGCCCACGAACGCCGTGCTGATGGAGCCTACCACGGTCAGCAGCATCCAGCTCATGCCGATGCGACGCCCGGCTTTTGCATCCTCGGGGGTGCGCAGCGCCATGAAACGCACAATAATATGCGGCTGCCCGAAATAGCCCAGGCCCCAGGCGAGTGCCGATGCGATGCCGATGAATGTAGTTCCCGCGAAAAGTCCCAGGGCGTCGGGGCGAACGTTGGCGACGGCGTTTCGTGACGTGGTCGAGTCCGCCCATATTGGTAATAGCCACGATCGGCACAGCAATCAACGCGGCGAGCATCAGCAGGCCCTGCACCATATCGGTGTAGGAGGCGCCCATAAAGCCGCCGAAGAAGGTGTAGAACATGGTGATACCGGCGACGAGAAGCATACCGGTGAGGTAGTCCTGGTGGAAGGAAGACTCGAAGAATTTACCGCCAGCAACCATGCCGGAGGAAACGTAGAAGGTGAAGAAAACGAGGATAATAATGCCTGCGAAAATACGCAGAATATTGTACTTATCGTGCAGTCGGTTGCTGAGGAACACCGGGACGGTCACGGCATCGCCAGCGACTTCGGTGTAGGTACGCAGGCGGGGCGCAATATATTTCCAGTTGACCCATGCGCCGATTGTCAGACCGATAGCAATCCATGATTTGGAAAGACCGGCTAGATAGACAGCGCCGGGCAAACCCATCAGGAGCCAGCCGGACATATCGGCGGCACCTGCCGAGAGAGCCGCGACGGTGGGGGAGAGCTGCCGCCCACCCAGCACATAATCGTCAAGGTCGTTGTTTTTGCTGTTTGCCCACAGCCCGATCACAATCATGGCGATGAAATAGATCGCCAACGCGATGACTTGGAAAGTACTATCGGACATTTTTCTCCCTATTTCGGTGGCAGGTCATTCTTTCAAGCAATTGAATATTTATACATAAATATACGTCTTTATAAGTGGCCCGGGATACAGTCTAGCTTTCGTATCTCAAAAAATAAAGTTGAAATGGGGTTTGGTGAGCCGAACTCTGGGTATATATATGCCCACACTCGTAGATTAACTGTCCGGTTCATGTGAGAATATGTGGGTTTATCTGCCGTGTGCATCCCCGCTATGACGGGGAGGAAAGTTTTACGCGTTCCCGAGATAGGGTAAAACCCGCACAAACACATGCGAGGGTCTGAAAAAATTTCAAAGCCTTGGGGATGAGTTGTTTCGCATCATGAAATTTTAAGCGGGTCCCGCACCGTCCAAGGTTCCAAACTCATCCGTTGTGGGTCAAAAAACCGTAAAATATGCATTGCGCTTTCAAACACCTGCGCCCCGCCCGTTTTCTTAGAATCAGTGACGGGGATGGAAGCGGCAATCCAGCTCAGCACATCCGCCTCAGTGAATCCGGCCTGGCGCAGCTGCGGCAGAGTCACCGCGCCATCACGTTTAGCCAGGCGCTTGCCCTCCTCATTCAGGGCTAGAGGAACATGCGCATACGTTACCGGCGGGTACCCCAGAAGATGCGCCACATATGCTTGGCGCGGCGCCGAAGACAGCAGGTCATCCCCGCGCACCACCTGGGTCACCCCCTGAAAATAATCGTCCACCACCACCGCCAGGTTATACGCGAATGTGCCGTCATTACGCACCAGCACAACGTCATCCACTGCCGCCGTGTAGTCGCCGCGGAACATATCGTGCACCGTATACTTGCTCACCCCGGCGCGCAGACGGTAGGCAGGTGCCCGGTGCGCGCGGCGTTCGGCGCGCTGCTGATCTGATAACTCCCGGCAGGTGCCCGGGTATGCGCCCGGGGCCCCATGCGGCGCGGTGGCGGCCTGCTGAATCTCACGCCGCGTGCAGTAGCACTCGTACACCATCCCAGCCGCCTGCAAGCGTTCAAACTCACGCTGGTACGTGTTCCGGCGGGTGCTCTGGTACAGCACCGGCTGCTCCCAATCGAGCCCCAGTGACGCTAAATCCGCCAGCTGCTGCTGTGCCGCGCCCTCCTTCACCCTATCGAGGTCTTCGATACGCATCACAAACCGCAGGTTTCCCTGTCGCGCCAGCATCCAGGCCAGAAGCGCGGTGCGCAGGTTCCCTAAGTGCAGGTCTCCCGAAGGAGAAGGGGCGTACCGGCCAGCCCCAGGGCGTACGCTGGGGCTCGGTGAAACGGTGGCGGGTGCGGCGTTAAAGTGCGGTTCACGAGTCATAGCACTATGGTACTTTCCCGCTGTGTTGTTAATATGCTCCGCCAGTGTGAAGGGGTGACGTCGGTGCTTTTCAGAATTTTCAATAGCACGCTTTACGCCCCCTGGTTGAAGTTTCATTCAAGATAAACTTGATATGCGTTTTTCCTCGAAGCATATACTGCATATCAATATGTCTGCTGCCGGAGCCTTCCGGTATTTATAATGATGCGCATAAACCGTGTGCTCTATTTCTTTCACACTGTGCCCAGCATGTACCCTAAAACAGCCCTTTGCGGCCCGTAAATAAAAGGAATGCAACGATATTCACAGTACCGAATATATGCTGTGGTGAACGCTTTCAATAGGGATAAATATGTGAGCTGGCACAATATAAAAAGACTGCGGCATGTGTGGGCTCGACGGTAGTTCAGAGAAAAAGAAACGTGAGGTTAACGGCACAAAAACCGGGGCACACAATGGAACATTAGAAAATGTTACGAAACCTTAATACAGCATATTCGCGCAAAAAAACTAGCCCGGTCAAGTACCGTTTAACTATGGCACAAACTATCGAACTAGCTGACGGCGTGTACCGTATTGCAACGGATAACTATCGTCTAAATACAGGACTTATCCTCGGCCTTGAGGCCGCTCTGGTGATCGATACCGGCGCTGGCCCCCGTCAAGGCACCGAAATATATGATGAAGTGCGCCGCCCTAACCCGACTGCCTATTACCGTGGTTAACACTCACGCCCACTACGAGCGTTTCTTCGGCAACGATGTTTTTCGTGGCCATGGGTGTGGAGGATTTCTGGGCGCACCCGCGCACCGTGCGGGCTATCGAAAAATATGGTGAATCGCAGCGGCCCTATGTTGAGACCTTAGAACCTGAAATGGCGCACCACCAAGGCCCGGCTACCGATATTATCGTGCCGAATAAACTCACCGCCCATAACGGTGAAGGCATTACGTTCACCCCCGTTGAGTTGGGGGAGCGCTCTGCGACCCTCATCTACCTGGGGCAGGGGCACACCAAAGGCGACCTGCTGGTGGGTGTTGAAGATGTGCTATTCGCGGGCGGCCTGCTGGAACAGGGCACCGACCCTTCCTTTCGACGATTCGTACCCTGATCGCTGGGTAGAGACTATCGGGGCGCTGATTGAGCTTGACAGGTACAGCATCTACGTTCCCGGCCGCGGCGAGCCGGTTGATCGGGATTTTGTGGTGCGTGCCCGTGACACTATGGAGGCCGCTATTGAAGCGATCCGCACCTCCGCGATTGACCAGAATAACCCCTCCACCACGGCCTCAATGTTCCAGCTGCCCTACTCGCCGGGTACCACCCGCATTCTGTTGGACCGGCTAGCGTTCCTTGACGGCGGTAACGATGCCGCCGCCCAGCCGGATGTGAGCGGCTTTACCGGGCCGATTACGATCGGTAAGGCGCATTCGGGGCAGCGGTAGTTTACTCTGGCAGCCCACCCGCTGCGGGCCGCCCCAGGGCGGGCCGGTTAGGGGCGGTGAATGTTCACGCGCACCCCGGAGGCGGTGCCGAACCCGGCGGCCATGGCCTCTAAATCGGTGTTCTCGGCGGCGCGCACCGTAAAGAACCGGTCTACTGTGCGGGCAAATTGCTCCTGCCGGGCGAGTTCGCCGTGTTCTAGGGTGCTGAAGATACTGCCGCCCGAATCATCAAAAACATGCACCTCAATGTTCGGCAGCAGCTCTGTGACGGGCAGGTTAAGCGCCGCCACGTCGTGCTGGAAGGTCAGGTCGCCGCACAATAGCCGTACCGGTAATGCGGCACCCCCCACCGTGCCGGTGCCGGTGGGGCAGTAGCCGGCTAGGGAAATGCCGATAGCGGTGGCAACCGTACCGTCAATACCAGCCAGCCCACGGTTTGCATACACGCATGCAGGGTCCGCCTCACCCAGTGCTGGCGCGGCTCTATCAAGGTCCCGCACCAGATTCGACGACCCCACAACGAGAGCGTGATGATCGGCGGCGCATTGTACCCAGAGGCGGTGCGCTAGGCCTGCCCGGCGGTACGATCCGCAGGGTCGGTATGTTCTGCCTGGTGGGGTGTGCTCTGTGAACGGTACTGTGCTATTCTGCGCTGGTTTTCGGCATATTGCGCGGTGCCTGCGTCCGTCCACTGCTCTAGCCATTCGGCGCTGCCGGCGGCGGCGCCTTTAAGCGCAAAAATAGCTGTGTCGGCAGGAAAATCTATTTCTTGCGCGGCGCGTGCGCCTGGCTCATACCAGCTAGCTTTACGCGGCGCGTAGTATGCCTGCGGGATGCTTTCCCGACCCAGCAGGGCACTGATTGGCCGTGAGAGTGTGGGGTGCCCAAAAAGTACCACCCGTTCAATCTGCGTCCCCAACTCACTGCGCGCGTCCGTGCCGAGTAGCTCAACATAGTGGGGGATGGAGGTGCGCCCGCCGCGCGCACCGGAAGAGGGCTCCGCAAAAAGCGGCAGGTTCAAAGCGGAGGCGAACTCTGCGGCGAACGGCCCGGCCCCGTCCCCTGCGACCACCACCGTTTTGGGGGTTTGCGGGGTATCAGGCAGCGGGGTGCCGCAGGCGGCTTCGGCCTGGGCTGTTTTGTGTTGTACCAGCCACCCGGCCTCAATGGGGCTCAGTGCTGTGAGAGTGCCAGGGCCCTCATGGGGGGCTGTCCCTAAGTGCTCCGCCAGCTGCCGAGCCTCGGCGGCGTAGTCGGTGTGTTCGGTCAGTGAAGCCGCCCACTGCGGCAGGATGCGCGCGGTCTGCTCGTCCGGCACCAGCGGCGAGTCGAGGCACAGGTTAATATGGGCGGGCCCCAGCGGCTCGTCGCTGGCCCGTGACCAGTTGTGCGCATCCCTGCCGGTCAGAGCCGCCAGGCACCGTTTAAACGCCTGAGTTTGTTCCCCTTCGGACTGTTCGGGGTAGCGGGTCAGATCTGCGGATGCGCGCACAAAACGCCCATACAAGTTGTGCTGAAAAGTGGTCTGATTGGCCCCTGTACCCCGCAGCTTTTCGGGCCTGTCGGCGCTGATAATGGCCAACGGAACCCCCGTATGGTACGCCTCCATGACCGCCGGAACATACTCACCCAGTGCCGTGCCCGAGGTGCATACCAGCCCCACCGGCCGCCCGGATGCTTTCGCGATGCCAAGTGCGGTGAACCCTGCGGTGCGTTCGTCAACCCGCACGTGCGCCACGATCGCGCCCGCGGTTTCGGCGGCAGCCACCGCATATGCCAGCGGTGCGCTGCGTGAACCGGGGGAGAGAACGATGTGGCGCATCCCGGCGCGGATGAGCGAATCAAGTACAGAGATGGCGCTGAGCATAGAGAGTGGTGTGCGGTTTTCAGTCACCTGACTATTCTAATGCTGCCTTGCTGACGGTGGGACTGTGTGTGCCCTTAGTCGCCCATATTCTCGTGGCCGTGTCGGGCATCGGCTGTGGCATATCCGCGGTGCAGCAGCCGCCAGCACCGTTCGATACGTTCTAGCCACCATGCGCGTGTGGCGTGGTCTGCGGCGAGCGCCTTCAGTCGCGCCTCCTCGGGGGCTACGGGCCGCACCGGTATGCGGCCGTTTTCGGCCACAAGGGGGGTGCTGCTCACATCGGTGTCCAGGAGTGAGACTGTTCCCAGCCCGCACCCGTAGGGCAGTTCGGGCAGGGATGCGGCCAGGTGCACGCCCGTTGCGATACCCACCGAGGTTTCGAGTGCGGAGGAGATGACGGCTGGCAGCCCGGACTGCGCGATGACAGTAGATGCACGCCGCACCCCGCCCAACGGTGCCGCTTTGACAACGATCAGGTCGGCGGCGTTCGCCCGCGCCACGGTGAGCGGGTCATCAGCTTTGCGTACGAGTTCGTCTGCGGCGATGAGAACCGGAACCTGCGCATTGTCGAGTTGGGTGCGCAGCTGTTTCATGTCGTTAATGCTCCCTACGGGCTGTTCGGCGTACAGCAGGTTGTAGTCGCTCAGGGCTGTGAGTGCGGTGAAGGCCTGCGGCAGTGTCCACCCGGCGTTTGCGTCTATTTTGAGGCGGGCGTTGGGCAGTGCGGTGCGGGCGGCGGCGACCCTGGCGATGTCATCGTCAAGAGTCTGTCCGCGTTCGGCGACTTTAATTTTTAGTTCCTGTATGTCGCCGTTGTAGTTATTAAGGACGTCGGGCACGCGGTGGGCGGGTACGGCGGGAAGGGTGGCGTTGACCGGCACCTGCTCGCGTACTGTTACGGTGGGCGGTAGGTAGGCTGCCTCTAGGGCACTGGATAACCAGTGCGCGGCTTCGGCGTCGTCGTATTCTGGGAAGGGCGCGAATTCGCCCCAGCCGTAGGGGCCGCGGATGAGGGTGCTGTGCCGGGTGGTGACCCCTCGGAATGTGACGCGCATCCCCACGCTTATAACGTGTGTGGTGTTAAGGATTTTTTCGAGTGGGGGCAGCGGTGTTCCCTCAGAGACGAACCCGTAAGGGGTGATACCGGGGATGTTGGAATCGCCGTGGTGCGTTGATATGGCGCGGGAAAACGGCACAGTGACCTCCTTTAACACGGGTGGGTATTCCCTGCAAACTCCCAGCTTTGGGTTGAGAATTTTATTCTTTTTCATAGCTTAACCTGAGATAGTTAGGACTGATAATGCCCAGATGCGGCGGTACTGACGATTGATCCGGGAGGACACCATGGCAAAACGCAGTACGGCACATACCGCCTCGGCTCATGACTCCACCGCGCCTGATGATTCAACGATTCCCTTGGGCGAGGTGCCCGAGGCTACCGAAGTTTTAGGTGCTGAAGAAGAGACAATAGGCGCAACCCGTAACCCGTACCAGCGGCGTAGCGCCTCCGGTACGGCGCAGATGCCGCATGTGCCTGATCCGCACTCGCCGCCTACACCCGCCCAAGGGTACCCTGCGGCACCTCATTCGGCTGGCGCTTATGATGCTGACCCTACGGAGCATCTTCCCTATAGTGCGGATCCCCAGTTTTCTTCAAGTCCTCAGTATGCTCAGGCCCCCCCAGCAGTACCCTCCGAATGCGCAGTACGGTGGCCCGGCCGGGTACGTGGCTTATGGGGTTCCGCCGCAGGCGCCCGGTGCCACCCCTGAGGGGTACGCCGATACCGGGCGGCCTGGTACACGCATTATTCTGCAGCATCTTTTTGCACTGTTTGTGTTTGCGGTGGGTGCTGTCGCCAGCCTTTATTTTTTTGTGGGCACCTACCGTGGGCAGCAGCTTGATGAGGACGCCCTGAACGAATACGGTAAGCAGTTCAGTGGCTATGAGGGCCCCACCTTAAAGGCTCTCGATAACCTGCCGTATGTGGTGGTGGCGTTGGCCGTGGTGGGGCTGGTGCTGGTGCTGATATGGAAGCATCATTTCGTGTCGGCGGTGGTGGGCGTGTTCACGGCTGCTGCGGCAACTGTGAGTACGCAGTTGCTGAAGAATACTTTGGTGAAACCCAACTACGGTGTTCAGGAGGCGGTGCTGAACTCGGCCCCTAGCGGACATACCACTTTGGCGGCGGCCGCAGGTGCGGCTATTTTCTTGGCGGCCCCGCGTTCGCTCCGCCCAGCGGTTGCGGTGTTGGGGTCGTTGGCGACCTGCCTGACGGGTATGGCAACCATGATTAATAACTGGCACCGCCCGGGGGATGTGGTGAGCGCTATCTTTGTGACCGCGTTTTGGACGGTGATCGGGCTGATGGTGCTGCGGTATTTCCGCCGCTCAGAGTTCAGGGGCGGTAAACGAACAATTGGCTCGGTGATTGTGCCGCTTCTGACGATTGCGACCCTGTTTCTGGGGTTCTGCTCGGTGGTGCTGTACCTGATTGTTTCGGTGTCGTCTTTGCCGGGCGGGGTGTTTGTGGCATCCACCAGTATGGTGTTGGCTGTTGGCACCGGGTGCGCGGCTGCACTGATTGGGTTGCTGCGCCCGCGTAACCGGCCGCGTCCGGCGTACACCAAGGTGTGGTCGTACTAGTTTTCTGCGGTTTTTCACGCCTCCACAGGGCATAATACTTGTGAGGTAAAGCATTTTGCGGGGTGGAAAACCGAGGCGTAATATTGGCACTGTACATGCGATATTGGTGTTTTAGAGGGCGGGCTCAAAGCCTATCCCCGTAAGAAATACCGTCGCACACGACGAAAGGTAAACCCATGGCAGGCACCCACGAAGGTCGCGTCATCATCTTCCCGCAGCTCACCGAGCAGCTTACCCCCCTTTGAGGATAAGCCGCAGGCTAAGAAGCTTATTGACGCTGATGGAGGGAACCTTATCCTCATGGAGCTTGCCGCCGGGCAGTCGTGGCATGAGCACCACAGCGTGCACCCGGTGGTTGTGCAGGCCCTGAAAGGCAAGATTGATTTCCGTGTGAAAGGCCAGAGCGTCATTCTGGTGCCCGGCAAGCCGATCCACGTGACGGCGGACCTGCTGCATTCGCTCACGGCGCTGGAGGATTCCACGCTCATGGTTACCATGCTCACCGGTGAGTCGCATCCTGATGCGAAACCCACTGTTGAATTCGATGAAATTTAGCGGACCCACCCCGCCCGCAGGCTTTCACTCAACAGTATTCACTCTCTTCGATTCACTCCTTTAAGCGCGGAGGCGCCCCGGTTACTAGGAACCGGGGCGCCACTGTTTAACCGGGGAAAATCATATGCTGTGTGCAGGGGAGCGATACATAATCTGGCGTAAACTGCTAACCGTATGGCGCGAATTGCTAATGATGTTTTTCTATGCTGGTAATACAACCGGATCAAGAACGCATAAGACAACCCATACAAGGAGAAAAATGCCCCAGGTTATTCTGCTCACCGGCGCAAGTTCAGGTATCGGCTACAACACCGCTAAGGATCTTGCAGCCGCAGTTCGTAGACCAAAGGCGGGGCGGCAGAGAGATAGAATCTCTCTGCCGCCCCGCCTTTAACGTCATACTTGGCGGGTGTGCACCGGCCGCCTCACTGGGGGGAACGCTACGCCTTAGCTTGTGTGGCGGAAGCATCCTCAGCTGCGTCCTGCTGTGCTTTAGCAACGTGGGTGGGGTCCAGCACACGCGCTAAGAAAGTCTTGGTACGCTCATGCTGCGGGTTGCCAATCACCTGCTCGGCGGGGCCTTCCTCTACCACCACGCCGTCAGCCATGAAGACCACGCGGTCGGCCACGTCCCGGGCGAACACCATCTCGTGGGTGACCACGAGCATGGTCATCCCCTCGTCGGCCAGCTCACGCATAATGCCGAGCACATCGCCGACCATTTCGGGGTCGAGGGCACTGGTGGGCTCATCAAACAGCATCAGCTCGGGGTTCATGGAGAGCGCCCGTGCGATAGCCACACGCTGCTGCTGCCCGCCCGAGAGCTGGCTCGGCAGGCTGTTTTCCTTACCGGCAAGCCCCACCTTCGCCAGCTGCTCGCGCGCCACCTGCTCAGCGGTTGCCTTGCTGCGCCCCAGCACCTTCACCTGCGCTATGGTGCAGTTATCGAGTACGCTCAGGTGCCCGAACAGGTTGAACTGCTGGAACACCATACCCATGCGGGTGCGCACCGCGTTAATATCCACATCCGGGTCGGTGACTTCAGTATGGCCTACGGTGATGGTTCCGCCCTGAGGCTCTTCAAGCAGGTTCACGCACCGCAGCAGAGTTGATTTGCCTGAACCGGAAGGGCCGATCAGGCACACCACCTCACCCGGTTCCACCTCAATATCAATACCCTTGAGCACCTGTAGTTTGCCGTAGGACTTATTGAGGCCCTTAATGCTCACGGATGCCGGTGCCGGCTTCATTGTCTCAGTCATCGTAATGTTCTCCTTCACCGGTTACTTGCGTGATGCGCCCGTGCGCTTCTCAAAATATGCGGATAGCTGCCCCAGCGGCACGGTAATAATCAGGTAGCACAGGCCTGCGACCACTAGGGGAGTGAGCCCCGCACCGGATGCGGTAATACCCTCACGCCCGAATTTCGCCAGCTCGTACTGCGCGATTTGCACACCCAGCAGGTACACGAGGGAGGAATCCTTAGTCAGCAGAATAACTTCGTTCGTCAGCGGCGGCAGCACAATGCGGAATGCCTGCGGAATAATCACCGAGAGCATCGCCCGGGTGTGTGACATGCCCAGCGACCGTGCCGCCTCGTACTGGCCCTTCGGAACCGCCTGCAGTCCGGCACGCAGCACCTCGCTGATATAGGCAGAGGACACCAGTCCGAGGGAGAGTGTTACCGGAATGAGGTTATCGACAAACCGGATTTTGAAGGCGAGGGGAATGCCGTAGCCGAAGGCAAAGAACACCAAGAGCGCCGGAATGCCACGGAAAATTTCGACATAGATTGTCGCCAACCACCGATAGGGTGCGATCGATGAGATACGCATGAGCGCCAGGATAAGGCCAAGGCTTAGACCCACGGCGAAACCCAGGGCCGTGTAGATCAGGGTATTCTTGAGCGCTACCGTAATAACGTTCGGGAACTGCTTTTGCGCAACCTCAAGGTTGAATACCTGGCTGGAAAGGGTTTTCCAGTCGGCAAGGGCAATAATAAGAACCGCGATAACCGCCAGCAGAGCATACTGGGAGTACCGGAACATCGCCTGTTTTTTGCGGGGAGATAGTTTATTCTGTGCCATCGTTACACTAACGTAGTCTGTGTTGATCGTGATATTCAGGATGCGCGGTGCACGTGAGCGAACGGACGCGCGCCGCGCTAATCGCGGTTAGTTTGCGCTGGATGAAGATGCGGATGAGGGCGAAGACTTAGTCTTGGTCCACTTTTCCTTGATCTTATCGAGTTCGCCGCTGGACTTGAGCTGCTGAATTGTCTTATTTGCTTTATCCAGCAGGGCTTTCTTTTTGGGGGCTACCGCACCGGCAATCTGGTCGGCGTTTTCCGAGGTCTGGTAGGCGATCTTGAAAGAGCCGGGGTCTTTGGTCAGAGCCTCAGAAATAACCGAGAGGTTTGCCGAGACGGCCTGCACCTGACCGGTCTTCAAGGCTGAGAACATGAGCTCGTTGTCCTCGTACTGCACAACATCCGCGCCTTTTTCTTTGGCGTAGGATTCGCCGCTGGTTGCCTGCTGAGCGCCGACTTTGGCGTTCTTAAGATCTTTGACAGAGGAGATCTTGGAATTTTTAGGAACCAGAATCGCCTGGTTGTCTTCGAAATAGACATCGGTGAATTCCATCTTGGATTTCCGCTCGTCGGTTACGCTGATACCCCCGAGCGCAATATCGCATTGTCCACTGGTGAGCCCGGTACCCGAATCGAGACCTTCAAAGCTGATGGAGGTGAGCTGTGCCTCTGCACCCAGGTCTTTGGCGATAGCGTTTGCGATATCTGCATCGATACCTACGATTTTTCCGTTTTCTTCGTATTCGAAGGGCATGTAGGGGGTGTTGGTGCAGACGGTGAGGACGCCGTTGTTGATGAGGTTTACCTCTCCGTTTTCGCCGTCGGATGCGGTTGAGACGCATCCGCTCAACAGCAGGGGGGCGAGAGCGAAAAGCGCGAGGGTTTTCTTGGTAGCGGTGGTCATGGTCTCTCCGTAGGTGTATGACGTTTATCGGGCTTTCTCTAGTCTGCACCCAAACGATAAAGAATGCAAGTAATATAATAAATATTCATAAAACTACTGAAAATACAGGATATGAATATTCTGAATGCGCATACTCGCCCGAAATGGCGGGAAACAAGTGCCCCCGAAGACAGTGAATATTCATGAGTTCCGCGCCATCAAAGGGTGAAAACACCCCGCACCCCCACGCACCTCGCCTCCTCGCAGAAAGTGTTCAACTATCCACCGGCGGTAGAACATGCCACAATTGAAGGCGTGAGCACCACAGAAAAGAACCCCATGCCCCGCAACTCCGCCAGAAGCCGCGCGAGCCTTGATAAAAAAACCGGCGACATCGCCGCCATGTTCGACACCGTTGCGCACCGCTACGACCTCATGAACGGCATCCTGTCACTGGGGCAGCACCTGCGCTGGCGCAAACACACCGTCGCTGCCGTCGAGGCGCACCCCGGCCAGAAAATACTCGACGTTGCCGCCGGAACCGGTACATCCTCCGAGCCTTTCGCCGACGCCGGGGTAGATGTTATCGCCGCAGACCTCTCCGAAGGGATGCTGGAAGTCGGACGTAAACGCCGCCCCGATATGACCTTCGTGCAGGCTGACGTCACCAACCTCCCCTTCAGCGACAGCACCTTCGACGCGGTCACCATGTCCTACGGGCTGCGCAACGTGGCTGACTACCCAAAGGCCTTGCGCGAACTGTACCGAGTCACCAAACCCGGCGGGCGTATTGTCGTCCTCGAATTTCCACCCCCACCTTCGCCCCATTCGGTAAGGTATATAAAAAGTACATTATGCAGGCAATACCGCCAGTAGCGCGCGCTATCTCCTCAAACCCCGAATCCTACGAATACCTTGCGGAGTCGATTATCGCCTGGCCTAACCAGCGTGACCTTGCCCAAGAATTCGCGCGCGCAGGCTGGCGAGACGTCAAATACCGCAACCTCTCCGGCGGAATCGTTGCCATCCACCGCGGCTTCAAACTCGCAGAGCCTAACTAAATAGTCCAAAATGTATACTACGGCCAAGTCAGCAGACCACTGCACCTTGGCGCACCCACTCACCCGGCACCAAACGCACAGCATCAATAAGAGAAGGCACAGTGAGCGCAAGCAACACAGAACAGCCCATCGCGGCAACCGAATTCATGGCGGCAGATGACTTTACTCTGCCCGCCGGGTTCGAACTCATCGCGGCAGACCCCGAGCTTGGTCCGCGTATTCTCACCTCCTTAGCGCGTATCGAAGAGCGCCTGGGAGAAGCCATCACCCAAACCGATAAGCTTGCGGATGTTGCCTCACGCCACCTGCTGCTCGCCGGAGGTAAACGCGTGCGCCCGCTGCTGACCCTGCTCGCTGCCGCCGTGGACGGACAGATTAACGACGAGGTGACTGAGGCTGCGGTGGTTGTCGAGCTCACCCATCTGGCAACCCTCTACCATGACGACGTGATGGACGAAGCCCCCAAACGCCGCGGAGTAGACACCGCACAAACCATCTGGGGCAACTCCGTTGCTATCCTCACCGGCGATCTCATCTTCTCCCGCGCCTCACTGCTCGTCTCAGAGCTGGGCACCCGCCCCATGAAAATTCAGGCGCAAACCTTCGAACGCCTCGTGCTGGGGCAGCTGTACGAAACAACCGGACCGCGCGAACACCAAGACATTCTTGACCACTACATTGCCGTCATTGAAGGCAAAACCGGTTCGCTCATCGCCGCGGCGGGGGAGTACGGCTCCCTGCTGTCGGGGGCAAGCGAAGAGACCGTGCAGATCATGGCTCGCTACGGTGAACTCGTGGGGGTGGCCTTCCAGCTCGCCGATGACGTGATCGATATCGTCAGTGATGGCGCCTCCTCAGGCAAAACACGCGGCACCGACCTGCGCGAAGGCGTGCCCACCCTGCCCACCATCCTGCTCGACCGTGCCGCCGCAGCCGGGGACGAATCCGCCCGTGAAGTGCGTGCCCTCATTGATACCGACCTCAGTACTGATGAGGCACTGGGGGCCGCCGTGTCCGCGCTCGCCGCGCACCCGGTCACAGAGCAGGCATGGCGGATCGCCTACGAATGGGCTGACCGCGCGATTGCGGCGCTCGCGCCCCTGCCTGAAAGCACCGCGAAAGCTGCCCTCACCTCATTCGCCCACGCCGTGGTACACCGTGAAGGGTAACTATAGGGTTAAGCTCACAACCTTAAAGCGAGGCATGCAGGCCCAAGCACATTGACCGCATGCATTAAATACTGTAAACCTTTTAGAGTTATGCTCCCGGTCATACCCGGTACCGGCGGCATCGACGAAGGAGACACGCCGCAACCAGCGTGCATCCCGATATCGGCACCGCACCCCGCACCTTACCGGCGCGAGGGGCGCCTTTTGCCGTGCAAATGTGCACACGTGAACATCTAGACCGAGGTATACCAAACCATGGGAGCAACTCCTGCTAAAACCCCGGCGAAACGCGAAGGATTCTCAAGCCGCAGAGTCTTCCTGTTCGCCGCCATCGGCTCAGCTGTGGGGCTGGGCAATATCTGGCGTTTCCCTGCTGCAGCCTATAAAAACGGCGGCGGCGCCTTCATGATCCCCTACATTGTGGCGCTGCTGACGGCCGGGGTCACCTTCCTCTTCTTCGACTACGCAATCGGCCACCGCGGGCGCGCATCGTCCCCGCTGGCGTTCCGCCGTCTCAACCGCAAAACCGAGTTCATCGGCTGGTGGCATATGGGCATTAACTCGGTGATCGCCATCTACTATGCCGCGATTATCGCCTGGTCGGTGCGGTACATGATTTTCTCGTTCAACCAAGAATGGGGCGACGACGCGAAAACCTTCTTCATGAAGGACTTCCTGAAAGCGGGGAAGCCGCAGCTTTCGCTCGACTTTAACCCCGGCATTCTCATTCCGCTCGTGCTGGTGTGGCTTTCCCTGATCGTCATTATGGCGCTGGGCGTGCAAAAAGGTGTGGGCGCCGCTAACGTGGTGTTTATGCCCCTGCTGATCCTGATGTTCGTGGGGCTGGTGGCGTACTCACTCACCCTGCCCGGGGCGATGACCGGTCTGAACACCCTGTTCAGCCCCGACTGGGGAGCGCTGGCTAACGGCCAGGTCTGGGTTGCAGCCTACGGGCAGATCTTCTTCTCGCTCTCCATCGGCTTCGGCATTATGGTCACCTACGCCTCCTACCTGAAGCCCAAGACCGACCTGACCGGTTCGGGTACCGTCGTGGGCTTCGCCAACTCCGGGTTTGAGCTGCTGGCGGGTATTGGTGTGTTCGCTGCGCTGGGCTTTATGGCACAGGCACAGGGCGTCGCCGTAGGCAAAGTTGTCGAAGAAGGCACCGGCTTGGCTTTCATCGCCTTCCCCACCATTATTTCCCAGGCACCGGCGGGGGCGCTCATCGGGTTCCTGTTCTTCGGCTCCCTGCTGTTCGCCGGGTTCACCTCGTTCATCTCGATTCTTGAGGTCATTATCGCCGGCGTGCAGGATAAAGCCGGTACGTCACGCCTGATCTCGACCATGATCGTGATTATTCCGCTGGCGATTATCTCGACCCTGCTGATGCCCACCTCATCCGGCCTGTACGTGCTGGATATTCTCGACAACTTCGTGAATAACTTCGGTATTCTCGCTGCCGGTCTGACCTCCATTGTTGTGGTCGTCTACTGTGTGCGGGCCCTGCCGACTTTGCGGGATCACCTGAACTCTGTCTCCTCCTTCAAGGTGGGGTGGCTCTGGATGATTCTTCTGGCGGTAGTTACCCCGCTGATCCTGGGGTACAGCCTAATATCCACGTTCTTCACGTCCCTCTTTAAACCTTATGAGGGGTACCCGGCGGAGCTGCTTCTGATCTTCGGCTGGGGCATGGTGGCATTCCTCATCATCGGCTCCGTCGTGATTTCATTCCTGCCGTGGTCGCATAAGTCACGCGCCGCCGAGGAACCCCCGGCACCGCCCGTTATCGGCGGTCAGCTCGCCCACACGCATGTGGACGACGCCGCGCGGAAAGCACATGCAAAAGCACAGGGTGAGGAGGCATAATGAGTGGTGCAGCTATCGCTATGATGATCGTGGCAATCCTCATTATCTGGGGCGGTCTGGGGTTTGCGCTGCTGAACCTGTACAAGCACCCCGAAACCGATACCGGCGACTCTGAAGAGGCCCCCGCACGTTCGGGTGCCGAGGAAACATCCGCCGCATCGTAACGGGTGCTCCGCACCTTGCTAGGATGTAAAACTAAAAGAATATAAATACATAAATTGTGCACGCCACTCATAAAACAATGGGTGGCGTGCATAATTTTATAGTCCGTAAAATATTGAAAGCTTCGCATAAAATGGGCGTTATAAACTACATTCACAGGCCATAATCTTCTGTCGTCATTTATACGCTAATCAATAAATTTACCAATAATTTTTCACCATATTCGGTGCGCCCAGGATTTATGCATTGATGCAATAGTTCGGTGAGCTTTTATTCCTCGCGCTGCACAATAGGTACCATACCGGTCTCGGGGTCTGCCGTGTGCGAAAGACGCGAGGTACGTGAAGCCCGCACCGCATCGGCCGTGAAAATCACCAGCGCCACCCAGATGATGCTCAGCCCCAGCCATTTCTCAGCGCCAATATGGTCTTTCAGCACGAACACCGCCAAGAAACTGGATGCTCGGCCCCACATACTGCACCATCCCGATCACCGTCAGCGGCAGGCGTTTAGCCGCCGCCGCAAACGCTATGAGCGGCACTGCCGTCACCACCCCCGTGGAGGCCAACAGCAAGAACCGCCCCGGCGTGGTGAACATTGTGGACTGCCCCGTACCCTGCACCCACACCAGCGCCAGCAGGGCAACAGGAATGAGCAGCAGCGTCTCCAAGGACAACGAGACCACCGGTGCAACCGTGCCGCCGACCCGGCTTTTAAGAAGCCCATAAATGCCGAAACTAAACGCCAGGCCCAACCCGATGAACGGCACCTGCCCATACACGACGCTCATGATCAGCACGGCCACCGCCGAGAGTCCCACAGCCACCCACTGCGCCACCCGCAGCCGCTCCTTCAGGAAAATCACGCCCAAACTCACCGACACCAGCGGGTTAATGAAATACCCCAGGGAGGCATCAATCGTGCGCCCCGTGGTGGTGGCAAGCACGTAAATAAACCAGTTCACCCCAATCAGCAGGGACGCTGCAAACAGCACGAGCGTGGCCCGCCTATTCCTCAGCACCTCAACGAACCCGCCGGTCAGCTTCAGCATCGGTAGCAGTGCCGCGCAGAAAATCAGGGAGAAAACCACGCGTGAGGCCACAATTTCAACGGGGGAGGCATCCGCCATGAGATTGAAATACAGCGGCAGCATACCCCACATCAGGTAGGTAATGATCGCGTAGAAAAGCCCGGTGCGCATATGTGATGGGGCGCGGTTATCTGCTGCCAATGCGGCTCCTTATCTACAGTGGGGTGGTTGTGCGGTTACAGCCCTGCGGTGAAGCATGATGCGGCCCGCGGGACACGTTTTCCACTATACCTATCGCCGGGTACCCGTACCACGCCTGCTGTGAGCATATTATGCGGCGTGGCTCTGTATCGTGAGCGCCCTTCCCCAGATATGCGGCAGCCGCTGGGCTGTAAACTGCGGGTCCGCTGGCGGCGTCAAGGTGGCAGGGGGATAGACGCCAGCGGGTTCGCAGCAAAAAAGTACGCCGCCTTGCGGGTGGGCAAGGCGGCGTACCGCGTATTGTTTCTGTGCCGCAATAACCGGCGGTTACGGGATTTAGAGCCCGAAGAACCGCGAGAAGAAGCCCTTCTTCTTGCCCTCTTCGTCGGTTTTGTGCTCCTGCTGTACCTGCTCGGGGTGCTCCGGTTCGTGATGCTCCGGCTCGACGTGTTCAGATTCTAGAGGCTCGGGCAGCTCCTCCGGCTCCTGCTCGGGGTGCTCCAGCTCTTCCTCCGGTACGTGGATCAGCTCTTCATCAATGCTGATTTCGGTATGCTCCTCTTGCACCTCAACAACCTCGGTGACGCCGGTGTGAACCTCGTCTTCGTGCACCTGAAGATCCACGGTCTCAGCCTCGTAAGCGTCCTCGGCCTCCCCATCGCGGTACGCCCCTGCGGGTAGGGTGGAGGTGGTCACGGTGCCGTGCTCGGAATCTTCGCGCGGATCCTGATCGAAGGGTGCCTCGGTATCCGGGTACAGGTGCTCGGTGGTCGAGACGCCCGTAACCTTCTCACGCTCAGCCTTGGCTTTCTGAGCCGCCTCACGTTCGGCTTTCTGGGCTGCCATCTTCTCGCGTTCTGCGCGTTCAGCCTGTTCACGTTCTACCTTGGCGCGTTCTGCCGCGCGTTCAGCTTCGGCCCGCTCCTGCTGTTCGGCCCGTTCAGCCTCAGCACGGGCAGCAGCCTTCTGCGCGGCCTGCTGCTCACGTTCAGCGTTTTGCTGCTGGGCCTCGGCGGCAGCCACTTTCTCAAGGCTTTCGCGTGCTTGAGCCAGCGCAGCGCGATGCTCAGCCGCCTGGGACAAACATTTCGCCAGCACCTCCGGGCCCACCTGGGGTTTGGCTTCTTCAATGCCGCTCATGCGGCCCTCATCAAACCATAGGCGCAATGCCCCGTCGGTGAGGGTCAGTACAGCGGTTGCCTCGGTATCCCAGGCGATGTGGAAACCGCGCTGTTTCGCGTATGAATCGACTGCAAGAACCTGATTAACAATATTCTCACCCTGCAGGGTTTGAGCGATAACGCGGCCCACACGTTTCATGGTTGGCTCCGGCAGCACCAGCTCGTCCCCGTCAAGCAGGGTCCAGGCGCGCACCCCGGCACCAGCGGGTAGGGGGTAGTGCGCGTAGAGACCGGTCACAGTCTTTGACGCTAAGGTCAGGCGTCGCGCCAGCGAATCAGAAAGCGGAATTTCGTCGGTGCTTAGCTCTGTCAGGGACTTTTTCTCGCCGGCTTCTCGTGCCTGCACCGCAGCAGAGACCACAGCGTCCGGGAAATACCCCAACTGCTGCCACGACCACACCCAGGTTCCCCGGTTTTCAGATTCGGTACCCAGCAGGTAAGGTCGAAGTGAGACCGGGGGAGTGGTCTCAAAACTTAACGACTGAGCCGTAAAATCAACATCCCATTGCGCCGCTCCCACCAGTTCGGCCACACGAGCCTGGTACTCGGTCGAGATAAAGATTGACGCGTCGATCAGTTCCTGCAGAGAATTTGTCATGTACTTAAGGTTAGCAACCTTTCGCACTAAATAAGCACCTCAAAACCGTTATTTCGCTTCGTGAATTTAGAAATATTCTTGATAACCCAGCGTTTTTACCCGCATCTGTGCACCTTGAGAGCGAAATCGTCGCATATCCGGTTGTTATTTTCGCTAAAATGGGTGGAGATAGGACGCCGCGCTCAACTCATACACTCGGCACTAGCTCACCACCGCCTAAGAGGAACAAAGAAAACGAACGTATGCTACAGATTCAATCAACTCAACCTGCACGCCGAGCAGTCAGAGTGCAGGAGGCCCTGAACAACATCGGCAGCTGGCTGCTTGATGTGGTGCGTGCAGAACCCGGCTGGAACGAGCTGATTCTGGACATTAAACCGCTCGCCGAACAGACGTTCGTGCGTGTGCGCGAGTTCCGTGACGACCAAGAGTTCATCGGAACGATCGGGCCTCTTAAGGAAGACTCTCCCGTCATTGAGGAGATCCGTAAGCTACAGCAGGCAGCCTACGACGATGTGCGCGGTACTTTCTTCACCGCCTCAATCGTGGTTGCCGCCATGAACTGGCCCAACCCGCAGTTCAGCGTTGGGGCATCCTACAAACGCGATATTGAGCCCGAAAGCTGGAAGGGTGAAGGCGGGCTGACGGCGGTAGATGTGCGTGAGCACCTGCGCCAATTCCCGCGCGCCCGCAAGTTCGTGCCCGAATGGGCCTACGAGCGTCTGGGTGGCCGCGCCGACCGCAAAGACCTTGAAGAGTTCACGCGGGAAGGCAAAGAAGAGCACGAGGTGCCGAACAGTTACCTTGTGCACGCCCTTGACGTCTTCAAGAATGATGTTCGCGAAGAGACCCTCATTAACGTGGTGCGCACCCTTGTGGGCGGGGACGTGCTGGTCGATGCTACCGGCTCCACCGTTGTGCCCCAGGGGCAGCTTGAAATCGGCCCCGAATCCCAGCTGCGCTACCAGGTGATCCGCCACGACCAGAATACTCAGGCGCTGAGTGTCTTCTCATCCTCGGAGTACATTCTGGGCAGCCCCGGCTACGATAAATCCCGTGAAGGCGATGAGCTGATCCTGCGTGAACCCGCGATGAAGATCCTCATGGACTTCCTCAGTAACGAGGACCTGGACCTGATCGTGATCGACCCCGGCAGCGACCACGAGTGCTACATTGAGCGCGCCCAGGTGGAGTGGGTTGTGGGTGCCCCCCGTAACGACGGGGCGAAGATGGCGCTGATGAACGATAATATGCAGCAGCTTCTCGGCTCCCTGGTGGCCCCGAACTCAATGCTTCTGGTGGCTGTTGACCCGAACGACCCGATGAGCCGGCCCTTCTACGCCCCGGACGAGAACGGCAAACCAAAGAGTATGCTGGTGTTCACCTCACCCATTGAGGTGGCTGCAATCGACCCGAAGATTACGGTGCGCGCAGCCCACGCCCTGGAGGTGCTCAAGTTCGCCATCTCGGACGGCGCGAAGAGCGTGCAGATCAACCTGTTTAACCCCAGCACCACGCTGAGCCTGAAGCAGATCCGTGAACTCCTGGACATCACCCAGGAACAGGAGAACATGCAGAAAGAGGCAATGAGCGAGGCAGCGGTAAACATATAGCCGCACGTATTGCCCCTGCACATACTGGACGTGCCCGCCACCGAACTTCGGTGGCGGGCACGAATTTTTACTGACTTTGTCTTTTAAAAGGCTCAGGGCCGGTGACCCCACCTCACAGAAAGTCACCGGCCCCGAGCTACGGCCACACGTAACCTACAGGAGGTTACGCTGCCGCGCCGCACGAACTAGGCGCAGCGGCGGCCGCCACGGCCTCGCGTACGCGAGAACCGAGTTCAGGGTGCACGTTATCCCAGTACGTGAAGGCGCGCTCACGAATCTCATCGGAGCGAACGGCGCCCACATGGCCAGCGATATTGCTGACCAGACGCTCACGCTGAGCATCATCCATGGTCACCTCGTACAGGGTGCGTGCCTGGCTGAAGTCATCATCTTCAGCCCGCAGGGTGTAAGCAGTGCGCACCAGGGAGCCATCAGACTCCCAGTTACCTTCGCCAGCGCGCGCCGCATCGGCATGCGGGCCGCCCAGACTATTCGGTGCGTAAGTCGGAACGGACGGGTCGTTAAAGTTATAGCGCATCGAGCCATCATGTGAATAGTTGTTCACCGGCGCTGCGTGGGGTGCGTTCACCGGCAGCTGCGCGAAGTTAGTGCCGATGCGGTAGCGGTGCGCATCCGGGTAGGAGAAGATGCGTCCGAGCAGCATCTTATCGGGCGAAGCCGCGATACCGGGCACAAAATTCGAGGGGGAGAAGGCCGCCTGCTCAATTTCGGCGAAGAAGTTCTGCGGGTTACGATCCAGCACCATGCGGCCCACCTTGATCAGCGGGTAATCCGAGTGCGGCCACACCTTCGTCAGATCGAAGGGGTTAATGCGGTAGGTCTTCGCCTCCTCGTAGGGCATGATCTGCACATAGAGCGTCCAGGCGGGGTAGTCGCCACGCTCGATAGCCTCGTGCAGGTCGCGGCGGTGGAAGTCAGCATCCTTACCCGCCATCTCATCGGCCTGAGCCTGGGTGAAGAACTCGTTGCCCTGCTCGGTCTTGAAGTGGTACTTAACCCAGAAGCGCTCGCCTTCGGCGTTAATCCACTGGTAGGTGTGAGAGCCGAAGCCGTCCATGTGGCGCAGGGTTCGGGGCAGACCGCGGTCGCCCATCAGCCAGGTGACCTGGTGCGCCGTTGCGGGGTTCAGGCTCCAGAAATCCCACTGCATATCGTGATCGCGCAGACCCGAACCGGGCATACGTTTCTGCGAGTGGATAAAGTCGGGGAACTTAATGGCATCACGAATGAAGAAGATAGGGGTGTTGTTGCCTACCAGGTCGTAGTTGCCTTCGGTGGTGTAGAATTTCACCGCGAAACCGCGGGGGTCACGCCAAGTATCGGGGGAGCCGGACTCGCCCGCCACGGTTGAGAAACGAATCAGCAGCTCGGTTTTAACGCCCGGCTGAAAGAGTGCCGCACGGGTGTACTGCGAAACGTCTTCGGTGGTTTCAAAGTAGCCGTATGCGCCGGTTCCCTTTGCGTGCACCACTCGCTCGGGCACACGCTCTCGGTTGAACTGGGCGAGCTTTCAACGGCGTAAGCATCGTGCAGAACGATGGGACCATCAGCCCCAATGGTGAGGGAATGGTCGTCTGAAGCCACCGGCGTGCCGGTGCTTGTGGTCGTAAAAGATCCGGGGTGAATGGGGTTATTCGTCATGTCTCTTCCCTAACTCTGACGTATCGCGCGGTGTGGTGCACGCAACCGTGCGCTGTTTGGTGATGCGGTGCCGCATAGGCCGGTGGGTATCGGCACTTTAGAAGGTGCTGCCGGTGCGCCGCTGCAGCCGTGTGAGGAGCTGAGCGGGTGGGCCGCCACGGCACCTTTAGCGGCTGATGCTCTCTGCTGCTTGTTTCTGTGCCGCAGCGAGGCGTGTTTCTTCTTCGGTTTGGCAGTCGGCGCAGATGCCCTGGTAGAGCACATCTGCGCTAATGAGCGCCATGCCGTGGAAGTCGCTGGGTGTCAGGCAAGGTGCTGAGCCGATGGCGCAGTCTACGTCCTGAACTTTTCCGCAGCGAATGCAGAAAGCGTGATGGTGGTTATCACCCTGTGCGGGTTTCGTACAGTCCGGGGGTCCCGGGCGGTTCGAACTTGCGCAGCAGGTCTATGTCAGTGAGGTCTGTGAGGATGACGTACACCGATTGCACGGTAATGGAGGGGAGCTCCTGCCGTACAGCGGTGACAATTTCTTCCGCGTTGGAGTGCGGATGTGACTGAACCGCGCGGAGTACAGCGAGGCGCTGCTTGGTCACCCTACGTCCTTTGGAGCGCAGGCTAGCCGACCAGACTTCCTCTAGAAGCTGCGGCGTAGTATCTGCGTCTGCCGGGAGCGGGCCGGTGTGGGCGCATCCTCGGGGTGCGCGCTCGGCTCTGGGTGCCGCGTTCGTGGCTACGGTTTCGGTCATGACCACCACTCTACATTTAATCTGAGTATTTCACAATTGGTAATCTGAATTTTTCATAATAAATTGATGAAAATGCATAATGTGCTGTCGCTAAAAACCGTGTCATGGCGCCTTAAGAGGGGTATGTAGTTCCACAACCGGTGATTTATCTCTCATACAGTGGTGGATGTGTGCATGCAAAACACCCCGCTCTGGGCGAAGTCTCCCACGCGCCAGCCGCGCACCCCGTATCCTAAGAAAAAACACGTTCACCCTAACACCCCGCTGCACACACCAGCATGGGAAGTTGAAACGGGGAAGGAAATGCACAAACACTACAACGGCCTCAAAACCGCCCTGCTCATGGGGACTATGGTGGGGCTCCTTATGCTTATTGGCGCGGTTATCTCGGCGTACACCCGCAGTATGCTCTTCATCTGGCTTTTCGGGCTTATTGGGCTCGGCTCGGTAGCCTACACCTACTGGAACTCCGATAAACTTGCCCTGCGTTCCATGAACGCCTACCCGGTCAGTCGCGAAGAAGTGCCTGTACTCTACGACATTGTGGAAGAGCTCTCCTCCCGCGCGAACCAGCCCATGCCCCGCCTGTACGTGGCACCCACCCAAACCCCTAATGCGTTTGCTACCGGCCGTAACCCGCAAAACGCCGCCGTATGCTGCACCGAAGGTATCCTGCAGCTGCTTGATGAGCGAGAGATGCGCGGGGTTTTGGGACATGAGCTGATGCACGTGTATAACCGAGACATCCTCACCAGCTCTATCGCCGCGGGTATTTCTACTATTATCGGCACCATCGCTAACGTGGTAAGTTTTCGGGGCTATGTTTGGCGGCGGTAACCGTCACGAACGCGGTAACCCGCTCGGGGCTCTTGCGATCGCTGTGCTCGCGCCGCTGGCCTCCGCCGTTATTCAAATGGCTATTAGCCGCACCCGCGAGTATGACGCTGATGAAGACGGCGCCGCGCTCACCAACGACCCGCTGGCGCTTGCCTCGGCGCTCAATAAGCTTGAATCCGGGGTATCGCTGTACCCTATGGATCCCGATAACCCGCGTACCGCCACCACCTCCTCCATGATGATTGCCAACCCCTTCGGCAACCTAAATATTGGGAAGTTCTTCTCAACCCACCCGCCGATGGATCAGCGTATCGCTCGTTTGCAGCAGATGGCGCGCGATAACGGGCAGTACAACTAGACCTGCCGCCCCAGTGCCCGGTTGGAGCGACCAACTGGCTCAGGCTTAGGGCAGTATACGCGGCGGGGTGGGTACCGAAATGTCGGTACCCACCCCGCCGCGTGTATGTTGTGTGTGCGTGTCTTAGCGGTAGTTTACGAACTGCAGATCCACCTCAAGGTCTGCCGCCTTGAGCATCGCAATAACATCCTGCAGATCATCACGTGATTTGGACGAAACACGCAGTTCGTCCCCCTGAATCGTTGCTTTAACACCCTTGGGGCCTTCGTCGCGGATAAGCTTGGAAATCTTCTTCGCCTGATCCTGGGCAATACCTTCCTTAATGGCGCACTCAATGCGGGTCTCCTTACCCGAAGCATAAGGCTTGCCATCGTCTAAAGACTTGAGCGAGATGCCGCGCTTGACGAGCTTCGACTGGAAGACGTCTAGAACTGCCAGTGCCCGCTCCTCGGTATTGGCTTTAATCAGGATTTTCTCGCCCGAAAAGTCGATCTCTGCGCCCACATTGCGAAAATCGTAGCGCTGTGAGACCTCTTTCTGCGCCTGGTGCAGGGCGTTAGCAACCTCCTGCTTATCAACCTTTGAGACGATGTCGAATGAAGACTCGCTTGCCATTGGTTTTCTGTTCCTTTCGGCTGGTAACGGGTTGCGGCGCGCCAGCGCGCACCTGGTACACATCTAGCCTACCCGCTCTGAGGCGCCGTTCACAGCGAACTATCAGGTTCGCTCGAATATTTCTCAGCTTGTTCCAACATTGGCCGCTCAGAATGGAGATATGACGACTAACTACTACCAGACACACGATATTACTCATAACAATCCAAATGACCTGGAAACCCTGCTTTTCTTGGACATTTATAGTTCTCTCGACCTTGACCCGGCCGATATTCCCGATGCCGAGAAGGTTGAGGCCACAACGGCTGTTGAAGCTGGTGACGAACAGGAAACCGATGAGGAGTTCTCCCCATTTGAGGGCATTGGGGTGACGCTCACTGACCCGAACATTGTGGCTCGGTTCAATGGCGTCCGCCGCGATCTGCTGCGGGAGATTCGGGGCGGGATGTGCACCGTCGAACAGGCTCAGCGGTATCTGGAGCACCTCGAAATCACGCTGCTGCTCGAACAAGACGGCGAATAGAAAAAGTAGCGTTCCTCACAAATAAGGGTGTTGATTTCACACAGTTGCTATACATGCTGTAGACTTTTATCTGTTCGCCTGACGAACGTCTAACAATCATAAATATGATGGTTAGCTTGGCAGATTACCCGAGCGGCCAAAGGGGGCTGACTGTAAATCAGCTGGCACAGCCTACGGGGGTTCGAATCCCTCATCTGCCACAAATAACCCGGTTACTGCGGTAGCCGGGTTTTTTGTACCCGCCCACTACCTGCCCGAAACAGCAGGCGATACCGCCAATAAGCATGGTGCGGGTTGCGTTCAGCACCCCCAAACCCGTTTTCATGTTGTTAACCGCATAAAATATGACGAAAATACGACACGAAACCAACACATTCTTTAGTCTGTGAGTGAAATATTCGCGCTAAGCGCCCGTAAGGTGTAGCGTTATCTGCATGGCAACTATCGAAATTACCCAGCAGAACCTCCTGCCCACCGTCCAGGAGAACGACATCGTCTTCCTCGACTTCTGGGCTGACTGGTGCGGTCCTTGCAAGCAGTTCTCGCCTGTCTATGAGGCTGCCTCCGAGAAATACAGCGACATCACCTTCGGTAAGGTAGACACCGAAGACCAGGGTCAGCTCGCGCAGGACGCTGGTATTACCTCCATCCCCACCATTATGGGGTTCCGTGAGGGCATCCTCGTATACTCGCAGCCGGGTGCGCTCAACGAGTCACAGTTTGAGCAGGTGATCTCATCCATCCGAGAGCTCGACATGGATAAGGTTCACGCAGAGGTAGCCGCCGCAGAAAAGGCAGAATCCTAAGCTTAGCGCAGACGTGCGCATATGATGCAGGGGCCGGTACCGTACAGGTGCCGGCCCTACACGTGCACCTCCGCCCTGAGGAACCCCGCCGAACCCGGTACGTATACGGTCTTATAGGTCGCGGTAATCCCGCACCGGCGTGCGCGGGCCGTGTCTCGGCTCGGTAGCGCCCGCAGCCAGAATCAGCCGAACCACCCGCTGGCGGTGCCCCGCGTACGGGGCTAAAAGCCTGAGCATATCGGCATCATCACCCCGCTTCCCACGCAGGGCATACCCCACATGGTGCGCCAAATGGTAGTCGCCTACACTCACCGCATCCGGGTGGCCCACCTGAATCTGAAGCACCTGGGTTACGGTCCACGGGCCCACCCCGTGCAGCGACCCCAAGGCGGAAGCAAAATGAGTCACCGGGCCCGCAGCGGCAAGACGGTGCAGAGAATCGGCGGCGCGGGCGTAGGCGCGCACCGCGTTATAACGCGCCGCATCAACCCCCACCCGGTGCCACCCCCAATCCGGGATCGCTCCAAGCGTGCGGGCCGTTGGGTGCACGCGCATCCCCGCAGGCTGATCACGGTACCCCGACTCCACGGCGGGTTCCCCGTAGCGTATGAGCACGTCACGCTGCGTCTGGAACGCCTCCTTCAGGGTGACGCGCTGCTCAATAATGGCTGCAAAAACGTGACGGTCCAGCTGGTCCGAGGCGCTAAGCCGCAGCCCCGGATGTTCCTGATGCGCCCTGCGTAAGCTGCGCGGCAGGCTCGCGTACCCTGCCGAAGCGGTAAACGACTCCCAAGAATCACCCAATCCCAGCCACGCTGGGCAGCTTCGCACCAGCGCCTCCACATCGGCCCGCGCCTGCGGCTCTTCAAGAAGCATTTCGGGTGATAGCCGCGCCCACGCCTGCACTAGGATGGGGCGCATCAGCAGGCGGTGAAGGGCCGGCAGGGCGGGCTCGGGGGTGTTATCTGCCGCCCGGGAAACGTAGGGTGACCGGGAGCATCAGCTGCGGGGTGCGGGCGGTAACCCACACCGTTTCGGCCCCTGGCTCCCGGGCGGTTATCCGATACGCAGCATCTGCGGCACCCCGCTGCAATACCCCCAGCGTCTGGCCCATATGCACCGGAACCTGCGGGCGGATCATCGCCTGCACCCCGATCGTCGCCTCCTGTGTGATTGCGCTGGTGCGAGTGGGCAGCGGCGCCAGCTCAACCTCTGGTAGCGCCATGGGCGGTGTCGGAAGATTCGGGGGCATACACACATGCTACCGCAGCCTCGTGCCCCACATACCGCCGCCTGAGCTTGTCACCGTGGTGCTGACCATAGGAAATGTGCACCACCGTATCAGCTGTTACACCGGGGGATAAGATACCCTTATGAGGTAGATATTCATGATGCGGATGCCCCGTGCACGGTGCGGGTGCATCCTTATCAATGCGCCACTACAGAGCACCGTAGACAAACAGGCTGACAGGGGAACAACATGGCCGCAGGGGCATCCGGTACAGAGGATACGCCGAACACTCAATCTAATACTGGTAAAGCACCCGACACCACCACAGAAAATACTGCGCCCGAAACCGGCGCGTCCACACACTCCGCCGAGACAGAACCAAGAAAAAATATCGGTACGCGCCTGCGTGAAAAACAGGGTTCCCTGCTGGCGGGGCTGCTTGCGGTGTGCATTTTCATGCTGTACAACTACTACTCCTCACAGCAGCTGCTGCATTGGATCACCCCCTCCTGGGATTTAGCGATTTTTACCCAAATGGCCCAGGCGTACTCGCGGTTTGAAATGCCGATCGTGCCCATTAAAGGCCCCGACTTTAACCTGTGGGGTGACCATTTTCACCCCATCCTCATGCTCCTGGGGCCGGTGTACGCCTTCTTCCCCTCACCCATGACCCTGCTGGTGGTGCAGAACGGTATGGTGGCCCTCAGCGTGTACCTGACGGTGCGGTTTGCTCAGCGCGCGCTTGGCGGGCTCAACGGGCACGTTGTGGGAGTGCTCCTAGCCGCAGCATTCGGGCTGAGCTACGGGGTGCAGCAGGCGGTCGCCGCCCAGTTTCACGAGGTGGCGTTCGCCCTGCCGTTCCTAAGCCTCTCGCTGGGACACCTGGTACTTGCTGGCACGCAGCAGAACCCGCAGCGCGCATCACATATTACACACGCCTGCTGGTGGGCGGCCCCGTTGGCGTTCGTTAAAGAAGATATGGGCGTTACCGCAGCCATGATCGGTGCAATCGCGCTCATCCGCTCCGGCTGGCTGCGTGAAGCGGCGAACACACTATTCCCGCACGCCAGCAAGGACGTACCCGCATTCTGGCCGCGCCTGTGTGAGGTTTTTTCCGGGTGGACAAAATCGCGTGGGGCAGCCGAAGCCACCTTGCTGATGGTGTGGGGCCTTTTCTGGTCGTACACCTCAATGAACCTGATACTGCCGATTTTTAACGTCAACCACCAGTTCGACTACGCCGACAAAGTGGACCTTTTCGGGGCCCTCAAGAACCCGCTGAACGCGCTTCAACTGCTGTTCACCCCCGATGAGAAAGCCCAAAGCCTCTGGCTTCTGCTCATGGTGGGCGCCTTCCTGTGGGTGGTCAGCCCCCTGGCGGCCGTGGCGCTGCCCACCATCGCCTGGCGGATGCTTTCAAGTAACTCGTCGTACTGGCTGAGCACCTGGCACTACTCGCTGGTACTCATGCCAATCGTATTCATGGCGCTACTGGACGTGCTGGTGCGGGTGCACGAGCACCGTCGCCGGGTTGCCGCCTCAGCACACGATAAAGCCGCTGCGGATCAGAACACCGCCTACCAGAAGCCTGAGCAGCAGAACACGGCGGGGAGCGACTGGGCGAAACCATACCGAAACGCCACGCAGGCAATTATCCTCAAAACCCCGCTGTGGCTGGTGCCTCTTCTGGCTCTGGTGTTCACTGTCGCACCGATTCTTACCGCCCAGCCCACCCAGCCGCTGGCGCAGCTGACCGACCCGGTGTTCACCACCACCGATCAAACCAGTACCGAGGCGAACAAGCGCCGTGCCGTTGATGCGGTGCCCATCGGCGCGAGCGTGGCCACCGACCTGTCGATTATTACCGAGCTGATTCCCGGGCGCACTGTCTACTGGATTGGGCATCACGGCGAACCGGCCCCCGACTATGTGGTGATTGACCGCGCCGGTACCGCCTGGGGCGGTAAGCCCCCGACCAATGCGGCACAGTACGCCGCCGACCGGTACGGGCACCCCTATGAGGTAGCTGAACGTGTGGGCACCATCGATATTGTGCGCCGCACCGACAAATAGCCTCCGTAAAATCCATGAGCCCTGCCTCTGATGCGCCCCACCGCCTGCTTCGGCAGCCGGTGGGGTGCACCTGTATCAGCTAACACTTGCCCCATACCTGCCGCTGCGGTGCGGGCCAGCGTGAGGCGGCATGAGGCGGAGTAAGCGAAAGTAATGTGCAGGCTAACCCCAACCGGTTCCCGGGTGCGGTACACTAGATGACGTACGGGTACCCCAAGAGGTCTTGTGCGCCCAAAAAGAGCTGGTTCGCCAGCTCGCACGGGAGGGCGCCGCACTCCGAATCAATTCTTCACCGCCCACCGGCGGACGCCACGTTTTCACCGTGCGTGGCGATGTTGCGTGTTTACGAGAAATTCAAGGCCTGAAAATCCCAGCAGCAACCATCCCATCGCACCACCGCATAGGCAATCCGCTCTGCGCGCCACGGCCCCGTCGGGCTGTGCAAGATGGGAGTACGTTTTCCGCAGGGACACGTGGAACAGGGGAACCCCGCCCGGTGCCGAAAAGCGCGCACCGTACGAACCCCTAAAACAATTGAGGAAAAATTGACTGAGAATATCTCTGCCGAGCAGGCAGACAACGCAACGTATACTGCCAATACCTCCGCCGCTGAACAGGAAACTGCGGCGCATACTGAGACTACGCAGGCCGCCACAAAGCAGAACGACGCCGCGCACCCCGAACAGGGAACCAGCGAAGAAACTCGCGCCGCCGCGGCAGCTACAGCCCCCGAAACCGCCGCAGAAAAAGGCGAGGAGAACGGCATTAAATTCACCGACCTGGGGCTAGACCCCCGAGTGCTCTCCGCACTCGAAGAAGTCGGCTACGAGAAACCTTCCCCCCATCCAGGAACAGACCATCCCGCTGCTGCTGGACGGCAACGATGTGGTGGGTCTGGCACAGACCGGTACCGGCAAAACCGCAGCCTTCGCGCTGCCCGCACTCTCCCGCATGGCAGAACTCGCCGACATTAACGGCGTCTCCCGAGACACCCAGGTGCTCGTACTCGCCCCCACCCGCGAGCTCGCCCTGCAGGTTGCCGAGGCCTTCTCCTCCTACGCAACCCACATGGAAGACTTCACCGTGCTTCCCATCTACGGCGGCTCACCCTACGGGCCCCAGCTCGCCGGGCTGCGCCGCGGCGCACAGGTAGTCGTCGGCACCCCCGGGCGCGTGATCGACCACCTCAACAAAGGCTCGCTCGACCTCTCAAACCTGCAGTACCTGGTACTGGATGAGGCCGACGAAATGCTGCGCATGGGCTTCGCCGAAGACGTAGAAACCATCCTCGAAGGCACCCCGGACGCCAAACAGGTGGCGCTCTTCTCAGCCACCATGCCCACCTCGATCCGCAAATCGCCCAGCAATACCTCAACGACCCCACCGAGGTGCGCGTCAAAACCAAGACCACCACCGGGGCGAACATCCGCCAGCGCTACATGCAGGTCACCCACTCCCACAAACTTGACGCCATGACCCGCGTGCTTGAAGTCGAAAACTACGACGGCATTATCGTCTTCGTGCGCACCAAAAAAGAAACCGAAGAAGTCGCCGACAAGCTCAAGGCACGCGGTTTCCAGGCCGCAGCCATTAACGGCGACATCCCCCAGCAGCTGCGTGAACGCACCGTGGATGCGCTGCGCGACGGGCGCATCGACATTCTCGTAGCAACTGACGTTGCCGCCCGTGGGCTGGATGTTGAACGCATCTCCCTCGTGGTGAACTACGATATTCCGCACGACACCGAATCCTACGTGCACCGCATCGGGCGTACTGGCCGTGCCGGGCGTGACGGCGAAGCGATCCTCTTCGTCACCCCGCGCGAGAGGTACATGCTGCGGCAGATTGAAAAAGCAACCCGCCAAAAGGTTGAGCCGATGCGCATGCCCACCGCTCAAGACGTGAACGCGAACCGCAAACAGCGTTTCGCCGAGCAGATCACCACCACCATCGAAACCGAAGATTTGGACTTCTTCCGCCAGATCATTCAAGACTACGAGAACGAGCACGACATTACCGCCGAAGACATTGCGGCGGCACTGGCTGTTATCGCACAGCAGGGGCGGGCCTTCTTCCTCGACGAAGACGAGGATATTGCGCACGCCTCCCGCCCCTTCGCCGACGACGGAGACCGCCCCCGCAAGAACAAGGGCAAGAAACAGTTCAATAACGAGGGCATGGTCGACTACAAGCTGAATGTGGGCCGCTCCGCACGGGTGAGCGCTTCCGCGATTGTGGGTGCGCTCGCAAACGAGGGCGGCATTAAGGGCTCACAGATCGGTTCGATTGATATTCGCCAGCACTTCACGATTGTGGGGCTGCCGCAGGATCTGCCGCGTGATTTCTTTGAGCGTCTGCGCGACACCAAAATCGCCGGTGAGTTCATTAATATCCGCAAGGATAACGGCCCCAGGGGAGGCGGCTCCCGTGGCGGGCGCGGCGGTTTCCGCAATGACCGTGGCGGGTATGAGCGCCGCGGCGGTGGTTACCGTGAGGGCCGCAACAGCCGGGATGACCGTCGTGGCGGCCGCGGCGGGTACAAGGGCGGCGGGCACGGCGGTAAACGCTACTAGCCTGCTGATGCCCCACCTAGCGTAGCGGCTCAGTGCAGCGGCTCGGCGGCGGCCCGCCTCCTTCAGCGGGGAGGCGGGAGCACGCGCCGGGGTGGGGCTCCCCAAACCCCCGCACACGTGGTGCAGAACACTCACCCTGCATTTGTCAAAAAGATGAACCGTGCCGTAAACTTTTATCTGTTGCCCCGATAGCTCAGTGGTAGAGCGCCATCTTGGTAAGATGGAGGTCCCGGGATCGATTCCCGGTCGGGGCTCTCGCATTGACCTGCAAGGTTAATGTTCTGGCGGTGTAGCTCAGCTGGTTAGAGCGCACGACTCATAATCGTGAGGTCGACGGATCGAGCCCGTCCACCGCTACGCCCCGATAGCTCAGTGGTAGAGCGCCATCTTGGTAAGATGGAGGTCCCGGGATCGATTCCCGGTCGGGGCTCAGCTAAGCCTGTCTCTTCGGAGGCAGGCTTTTGTTGTGCCTGCTGGCTCTTCGCCGCAAAGTGCATGTGTGCCGAAGCGCCAGGGGTGAAGGCGGTCTAGACAGCGCCTGTGCGCATGCCCGTCGGTTGTGGGGCGGCCTCAGTCATTTTAATGTGCGTGCGGTGCGCCTGCATTCGCCTCCAACAGCCCTGGTAGCCCGCCGGAACATCGTGTTCCGGCGAGATATTAGGTTTTTCCGTTACTTGGCTTTCTGAAAAATCGGCAGCTGTGAGAGCAGCTCATAGCTTCGGATACGGTCTTCAAACTCCCACGGTGCGCTCATCACAATCACCTCATTCGCGCCGGTGCGCTCCACTAAGTTAGTGAGCTGCCGCTGCGCAGTATCAGCGGACCCAACGATCGCCTCGGCGAGCATAGAATCGACGCGCTGCTTCTCAATAGGGCTCCACAGCTCATCCATAGCCTCAACCGGCGGGGCGTAAAGCGTGCGACCGCGAATAACACCCAAAAAATGCTGCTGCATGGTGGTGAAAAGCCGCCGGGCCTGCTCATCAGTATCGGCGAGCATCGCGGCCGCACCCACTATCACATACGGTTCAGACAGCACACGCGACGGCGTGAAATTGGTGCGGTACAGGTTAATAGCCTCAGCCAGCGCTGCGGGCGCAAAATGGGAGGCAAACGCAAACGGCAGCCCCAGCTGCGCCGCCAACGACGCCCCAAACGTGGACGAACCCAGAATATACAGGGGCACGTTCGAGCCCTGCCCGGGGATCGCATGCACCCGCCGCATGGGGGAGGGGCTGCCCAAATACCCCATGATCTCCTGCACCTCCGCCGGGAAATGAGCCGCCGCTGAATCATCCCGCCGCAGCGCCTGGGCGGTCATCGGGTCGGTGCCGGGTGCGCGGCCCAATCCCAAATCAATACGCCCGGGGTGGAACGCCTCAAGGGTACCAAACTGTTCTGCCACCACATACGGGGCGTGATTGGGGAGCATAATACCGCCCGACCCCACCCGGATACGCTCGGTTGCGGCGGCAATCTCAGCCATCACCACCACCGTCGCCGAAGAAAGCAGCGAACCAGCATTATGGTGCTCGGCCACCCAGTACCGGCTGAACCCGAACCGTTCCACCGCCTGCGCCGCCTCAAGGGTGTAGCGCATGGTCTGGGTGTGCGAGCGGTCTTTGCGGGTGGGCATAAGATCCAGCACCGAGAACGGAATCTGCTGGTTAGTCATTGTGTCACTCCTTCACTGTGACGGTTAATGTACCTTTTTAGGCTACTCCCGCTTCGTGCGCGGCAACAGGAGGTTCGCCGTGGGCGGTTCCCACAGCCGTGAAAATGACGGGTGCCCCCGCCGCACTTGCGCCCCCACGTTGCGGCCAACCCGATAGACTGGTGGGTATGAGTATTAACCCTGACATTGTGGGTCGCGTGTACCCCGCCGAGGGCACCTACGCCGTTGGCCGCGAGAAGATCCGCGAATTCGCCCGCGCCGTACACGCCGAAAACCCTCTGCATCATGACGTTGAGGCGGCACGCGCCGCAGGCTACGCGGACCTGATCGCCCCGCCCACCTTCGCTATCATCCTGTCCCAAGCAGCCGATGCCGCTCTGATTGGTGATAAATCTGCGGGCATCGATTTCTCCCGCGTAGTGCACGCCGACCAGCGCTTTACGCATCACCGCCCCATCGTGGCGGGGGACGAACTGCGCACCGAAGTTCATGTGGATTCCGTGCGTGTGATGGGCGCGGGCGCCATGCTCACCACCCGCGAGGAAATTACCGATGCTGACGGTAAACCCGTCACCACCTGTATCTCATCCCTGCTGGTACGCGCCGACGAGGAGGGCGAATAATGTCCGTAAACTTTGCAGAACTCGAAAAAGGGCAGGAGATCGGCTCCCGAACCGTCGAGATTTCGCGTGCATCACTGGTGCGGTATGCGGGCGCATCCGGCGACTTCAACCCGATTCACTGGAACGAGCGTTTTGCCCAGTCCGTGGGGCTTTCTGGTGTGATTGCGCACGGTATGCTCACGATGGGCACCGCCGTGCAGCTGGTGAGCGACTGGGTGGGCGATCCGGGCGCGATCGTGGACTACCAGACCCGCTTCACCAAACCTGTACCGGTGCCGGATGCGCCCGGCGGCGACAACCCGGACACCCCCACGAATGCGCTGACTATCACCGGCAAGGTAGGCGCCGTGGATGAGGATGCGCGCACGGCTCGCATCGACCTCACCGTTACCGCTGACGACGGTGAAGGCACCCAGCAGAAGGTTCTGATGAAGACTCAGGCCGTGGTGAAATTTGCATAGCCCGCGCTTGCAGTCGATACTCTGTGTGATTGTGCGTTGTTGAGTTATGGCAGACCCGCTCTGACTACGGGGTGGGCCTGCCATAAGGTTTAGCTGACCCTAACGGAATAAAACGTGACAGACCGGTATTCTTAAAGACATGACTGAAAAGCTGCTGAGTGAGATCACCACCGCCCAAGTTGGCGGCCCTGCCCACACATACATCCGCGCCACGACTGAAGCCGAGATTGTCGAGGCCGTTTCCTCCGCCGATGCTGCCAACGAACCCGTGCTGATCGTGGGCGGCGGCTCAAACCTGCTGGTTTCCGATGCCGGGTTTGACGGTACCGTTGTGCATATTGCATCCACCGGGGTTGAGGAGCTGCCTATTCCCGCATGTGGTGGCGCGAATGTGCGCGTGCAGGCGGGTACCGTGTGGGATGATTTCGTGCAGCTGAGCATTGAAAAAGAATGGTCCGGCCCGGCGGCGCTATCGGGTATTCCCGGGACCGTGGGCGCAACCCCCGTGCAGAATGTGGGCGCCTACGGGGTGGAGGTCGGCGAGTTCATCGCGTCCGTACGCACCTGGGACCGCCAGATTAACCAGTTTAAGACCTTTCGCAAACGCCGATCTGCGTTTCGGCTACCGCGATTCAATCCTGAAGCAAAAACATGGTGAACGGCTCGCCGCGCTATGTGGTGCTGAGCGTGGACTTCCAGTTCACGCTCGGCAGCCTGTCTTCACCCATTAAATACGGCGAGTTGGCGAAGAGCCTGGGCGTGCAGGTGGGGGAGCGCGCCGAATCCGCTCTGGTGCGGGATAAGGTGCTGGCGCTGCGTGCCTCCAAGGGGATGGTGCTGGATGCCTTAGACCGCGATACCTTCTCGACCGGTTCGTTCTTCACGAACCCGATTGTGCCGGTGTCTGCACTGGAATCTTTGCCTGAGGATGCGCCGCGTTTCCCGGTGGTAACGCGCACCGGAGTGTTCGGAACCGAGCAGCAGGAGAGCGAGGAGCATGTGAAGCTCTCCGCCGCCTGGCTGATTCAGCACGCCGGGTTCGAGAAAGGCTTCGGGCTCGGAGGCGATGCGCGCGAGATTGCGGGCGGCCGCGCCTCGCTCTCGACCAAACATACGTTGGCGATTACGAACCGTGGGGATGCCACCGCTGAGGATATTTTCGCGATCGCCCGCGCGGTGCGCGCCGGTGTTGCCGAGAAATTCGGGGTTCAGCTAGTGCCCGAGCCGGTTGTGGTGAACGGGAAGATTTAGGACTCTTCAGCCTCTTATTCCCTGCGATTTCCGCGGACAGATAGTATTTTGACGAGCAGATAGCGGATTGTTATCTGCTCGTCAAAATACTATCTGCTCGCGGTTTGTGGGGTCTGTAAGTTTAGGAGTTTTCTTGCCGTTCTCAGGGGCGCATCCTATTCTTGCAGGTATATCGCTGTGTAAGGAGCTATTATCGTAATGACCGTGATGACCAATCAAGAGTTCAAGCAGAACGTCAGCCAAGCACAGAAAGCGGCGCAAACCGAACCAGTCATTATTACCAATCGGGGTGAACCTACATACGTGCTCATGACCTATACCGAGTATGAGAAGACTTTGCAGTCTAAATCCGTTCGGAGTGGTTTGGATGCTTTGATGCCACTCGACGCCGCCGATATTGAATTAGAACTACAGCCGCGCAGCCGTGCCCAGCGTCGTCCCGTAGATTTTGAGGATTAACCGGCGGAATTAAACGGCTCACCCACCCCATACGAAACTCAAACTGTGATGTGGGCGGGGTGGCGTTGTTAATCCAGCAGGTCTAGAATCTTGTTGCAGGTTTTGGCGTTGCGCAGGGTCAGCTGGTTCGCGAAGGCTTTCTTCGACATAAACTTGCCGTACTGCGCTTTCTTATAATCGGGCGTGCTGTAGTTACCGAAGTAGACGGCGCAGGTTCCTATGTGAAGCACCTCGTCGGGAACATCCAGCATTTCGAGCTCAGCGGCGAGCGCATCGCGATCAGCATCAATGGTGAAAAACATGGCGTCCAGGCGCGGCATGTCCTCGTTCCACCACTCGGGCAGGTTGTGCGCATCCTCACGGTATTCGTCAGCGGTGAGAAGCGAGAAAGGAATCTCAAAATCGTAATGCTCCGCCAGCAGCTCGGTAATCTCCTGTGCCACGGTGGTTTTATCCCGCGAACTCACAAACAGCAGGTTTCCTGAGTTGATATAGCTTGTGACGTTCTCGTACCCCAGCGCAGCCAGCCGCTTTTTCAGCTCGGGCATCGACACCTTGCGCAGCTTCCCCAGGTTCACGCTCCTGAGCAAAAGAATGTACTGCATGGGCTTAAACCCTTTCTAACGATGAATGGTAAAAATCTGGGTCGAGTTCTCGGCGCAGACTTTGCTGCCCGCATTTACGGCTCAGGATTGTCAGAAACAGCACCTGAAGCCCTGTAAAACCACGGCACCGCTGCATCGTCTTCATTCTCCTGTGGGGGTACGCCGGGGGCAACCGGAAGATGTGGAATCAGCAGATCCACCTCGTCGCGGCGCAGAATCTCGGGGTCGGTTACCGCAGGCACGAACCCGGGCACCCGATCCCAGCTCCAGTAGTAGAATTTCTCGGGTGAGCTCCACGCGATCGTGCTGAACCCGCCCCTGGAATCCTCATCAAACTGGTCTTTGACCCGCGCCTCATACAGGTACGGTGCCCGCTGACCGGTTGTCGGGTCCACCCCGTACCAGATACGTGTGATGAGCGCCCGCAGCATGGCTTCACCCGTATTGACGTGCACCGACGAGACCTGGCCGTAATCATCGTAGAGAACCTTGCCTTCGCCCGGGGCGAGTACGGGCGGCTCGGTTCCCAGAGAATCCACAATATGCCCCACCAGCGCCTCAATATAGGAGCCGCGCCCGGGGACCTCATCGCGAAGCTCCCAGACCAGGTTTCCTTCCGCCTCTAGGGTCGCGACGGCGCACACCTCCCAGTCGGTGGCACGCCACGGGGTCAGATGCTCCGCCACAAACACCAAACGGTTATTCCAACGGCGCATGACGAGCGTAAAATCTACGCCAAACCAGGGCCGCGCATGATTCAAGTTAGGCATAATCCCCGAGATGGGCATTAGCTCGGCGTAGGTATCGTGGTCGCCCTTCATGGAATCCCAATCGGGTTCGCAGGCGTCCAGATACATTCTGAAGGGGGCGCTTTGCGGGCTTTGAATTAAAAACTCCCCGGAAACGAGCCTCTGCCACGGATACTGGGTGTCACGAATATCCTCACCCTGCTGAACCGTCATGGGCCAGGGGGTAAAAGTAGCCCGATAAGCGGAGGCGGGCGCATACGTGCGTTTCGCCCGTCGGTAAGGTGCTGTCGGCAGATGGGGGAGTATACGGCGTACGTACTCGGGAATATCCTCGCCCGTGTCCGGGGGATAGATGAGGGGATCGGTATGTTCGAATGTGTAGCGCGCATCTTCGGTTGGAACGCTCCACGCCAGCCGTGCCGGAGGGTGGCAGTAGCTCAAAACCGTTGCCCGGTAGTCGGTCGTCACGTCAAGGTATGTTCGAGAACTGCAGTCGGTAACGTACGCCAGCCGAGTAATATTGTCACCCTGGCGCATATGGTATGAGTAACACTTGTCTTCGTTCAGGTCTAGGAACTCACCGTCCTCAAGCGCCGTATGCTCAACGCTGAGGCTGCGGTACAGCGCCATGAAGACCGCCTCAATATAGACCGAACGCTGCGGGTCATCATCGTGCTGCTCCCAGTGAAAAGCGAAATTACGATCCACCCGGGCGCGCGCGTACGTGCGGTCAGAGGGCTCTTGCCAGGCCAGAAAAACGTGCGCCGTGAAGTAAAGATAATCCTCATCAGCTTTGAAACTAAACGTGATATTGCCTGAGAAATACGTGTACCGATGCACCAGTTCACCCCTAAACCGATGCGGGTTTTCGGGGTCGAAAGGTTGGGGGTTCAGCTCCGCCATCAGGTGAAATTCCGAACCGATATAGTGCAGCACCCCGGGTCCCAGATACTCAGCAGGATGCCTGCCTGCGACCGGTTCACCGTTCTCAAGCGGCGCGGGCGTGTGGGCAATTGGCCAGGGAATATAGGTGACTGCGGGGGTTTCTGCCATGCCGCGCTCCTTGAGGTTGATGTCTAGACTGTTCTATCTCACTTGAGATACGCACTGAGCCCCACCCTGTACACATTAATGAGGCGGCAACACGCGATGTTCAGCCATCATAACGTATCGGCACCTGGAAATACGTCAGCACCTCATAGTGTGTCTGCGGCGTGCCCCGCAGATTATGACCCTATGTCTTCTGCGACTCCACGAGCACCTGATAAACAAAGAAAAAAGCCGAGAAGGTGAGAGATTCCCACCTTCTCGGCACACTATGCTTCACATCATTCCTGTGTTGAAGGTTTTAGCAGCTAGAGCGATTTCCCGCGCTTTTCGGGCAGCGCGAAGGTAGTAACCGCCGCCAGAAGGAACGCCGCCGCGAAAACAGCGAACAGTACTCCGGTGCCGCCGAAAGAGATGAGCGGCGGAACGATAAGCGGCGCCAGAATCGAGGCGATGCGCCCCAGCCCGGCCGCCGTGCCCGTGCCGGTGCCGCGCAGTCGGGTGGGGAACACCTCCGGGCTAATGGCGTAGAGCGCGCCCCATGCGCCCAGGTTGAAGAACGAGAGGAAGCACCCACTGAGGATAATGTAGAAATCCGAATGTGAGAGGCCGTAGCATACCGCTGCGCCTGCTGAACCAGCCAAAAATACGGCGAGGGTGGCTCGGCGCCCCCACTTCTCAATCAGGTAGGCGGCCACTGCATAGCCGGGCAGCTGCGCCAGGGTCATGATCAGGGTAAACGCGAAGGACTTCACCAAGCTGAAACCCTGTGCGCTCAGCAGCGAGGGTATCCAGATAAACGCCCCGTAGTACGAGAGGTTAATGCAGAACCATACGGTACACAGCGCCAGCGTGCGTTTACGCAGCGGAGCCGACCAGATGGAGGTTGCCTCCTGGGCGTCGTTGGCAGGAGCCTCAGGTGCATTGCCGCTGGCGGTTTCATCCGCGTGAGTTCGTGTGCTGAGGGCCGCAGAGCTCTCAAACTCGGCAACCACTCGTTCTGCCTCGTCAGTGCGCCCTTTCGACTCTAAGAACCGCACGGATTCGGGTGTTCCCCAGCGAATAATCAGCGAATACAGTGCCGGAATCACGCCGATGGCAAGCGCCCACCGCCAGCCGTTTGGGTTCGGCACAACAAAGGTGCCGATAAGCGCCGCAAGAATCCATCCGAGCGCCCAAAACGCCTCTAAAATAACGACCACACGCCCGCGAATAGCGCGCGGCGAAAATTCCGACATCAGCGTGGATGCGACCGGCAGCTCAGCCCCGAGCCCCAGCCCCACAATAAACCGGAAAACCATCAAAACGGCCAGTGAACCGGCGAGTGCGGATGCGCCCGTCGCCAAACCGTAGATGAGCAGCGTTGCGGCGAAAATGTAGCGTCGTCCAAAACGGTCGGCGAGAAGCCCGCCGACGGTGGCGCCCAGAGCCATACCCAAAAAGCCAATGGAGCCTAGCCAGCTTGTTTCGGTGGGGGAGAGCGCCCACTGTTTGGTCAGTGCCGCCATGATGAAGGAGATCAGCCCAACATCCATTGCGTCGAGCGCCCAGCCGATACCGGTGACGCCCAGGAGCTTGGTGTGTTTGCGGGTGAAGGGCAGGGATTCGAGACGTTGTGAGAGGTTGGGTGTGGTGGGGGATTCTGCTGTTACAGCGGTTTTCATGGTGGATACCTTTGGTGCGATATTTTCTTTGTCTCTCAGCATACACCAGGTTAGGGTGTTTATGACTCAAACATAGTGTGTGAAGGTAAAGCACCCTCTCAATTTGCGGGTAAAAACCGTCAATAGTGAAGAAATATTACGCCCAGTCCCAGACTAGAAAACCGCGCGTCTAAGCGCCCTCCACAACGGGCAGGCGTTTTACCGCATAATTCACCGGGGCAGGAATACTTTTGCCGCGCAGAGGGTTATCGCCGTCATCATCGACACCCTCCCAGAACACTACACGACGCGGGCCGCTCCACACTACGCTCCCACTGGGCACCCCGCGCCCCACCACCTTGGCAAAATACGAAGCGGCCTGCGTGAGGGGGTGGTGCGGCACGAATTCCACATTCACAAAACGCACCACCACGCCCCCGGCTACCGTATGGTACGAGGCCCCAACAATAGGCTCAACGCGCTCAATGGTGCCCGTCACCTCCATCATTTCGCCCTCGCTCAGATGCGGCGGGGTCACCCCCAGGCTGGTGCGCACCGCATCCAGCACGGCTGCCATGAATTCCATAAACTCCGGGTCGTCGCTGCGGATTTCCCACACCACTTTGAGGGTGGGCTCGATTCGGCCCCGCACGTAGCACACCCGGTCATCGCCGGTGTCGCTGACAGCCGCAATATACAGGTTCTCGGAGTCGGCGGAGTACTCAAAGAATAGTTCTTGGTCCTCAAAATCGTAGGTGCCCTCATTTGAGAACCCCCGAAAATTCTTGGGGTTCAGCGGGTTATACGCGGGAGGGTTAAAGAAGAAATAGTCTACGAATTCATAATCCACCTCGACGGTGCCGCCGCCCTTAAGGGGGCCTTCATCGGTTAGCGCCCGGTCAATCGTGAAAATCCCGGGGAACAGCCGTGAGGCCGGGTGTACACCGGCGTTTGAGGAAGCGGCTAGGGGCCACGGAACGTACGTTATGGTGTAGGAATACTCGCTCACGGGTGATCCTTTACGAGGTGACAGACACTGTGTTTGTAACTGGCGTCTTGGGCAGGGTGGTTGGTGTGCCGCGGCACCCTGTGCCGCTGACTTTAGCATCTATAGTAACCCTATACTATATGCGCGAGCAGAGGATATTTGTCTCACCGGAGGAGAAAAATATCCTCTGCCCGAACTCGATACCCTCTGCTGGCGCTATAGGCGCAGCTACCCCACACGCTGCCTGCGGATCGATGAATCAGGCAGATGCCGCAGAATGGGCTGCACATGCCACTCCGGAATATCGCTGCCGGTGAGCGGAGTATCAAACAGTGGGTTCATGCCGTACGGCCAGCACCGGGCGTCCTGCTCGGCGGCGTGCCACGCCAGGGCCGTGTCCTCCTCAAAGTAGCTCAGCACCCGCCCATAGTACCCGGCTTTTCGCGTTGCGGGTCTGGCTGTTGGAGTATTCGGTAATGTTAATGACCCGAATAATATCGTTACCTTCCCGCAGGTGATACGAGGATGCCTCACCGTCGGGGGAGCGCACAGCCACACACTGCCCGTCGGCTATGGTGCGGGCGGGGTGGCGCATACTCTTATGCAGGGCGCCGATAACGGCCTCAGTGTAATCCCGGCGGCGCGGATTCTCATCCCGCTGCTCCCAATGCAGGTTAAGCTGCGCATCAATACTGGCTAGGGCGAAGCGGCTCACGGCCGGGTCGTCCCAGTGCAGGCGGCTTCGGGCACGAATCATCAGTTCGCCGCCTCTTGCAAAGTATTTGAACTCAATGTCGGGTGCCCACTGGTCAGCGTCGGGGCTGTGCAGGTACCCCACGAAGTCAGTATCGTGATCGGGGGTGAATATGGGCGGCACCAGGTACAGTTCGTGGGTGGGGTCGCTGATTCTTGTGTGTGCGATGCGCAGCACGCCAGGCTGCAGGTACTCCGCCGGATGCGCCCCGGGTTCGGGGGCGGTGTAGAAGACTTTATATTCGTCGGTGACTGGCCAAGGTGTGAATTGTATGGTGTACGGGAAGCTATTCACATGTGTTCCTATAACGGGTTATTTATCGGGGTGGTGATTGGTGTCATGCCCTAAATAGTTATGCATATATGATAGCTTAGAGCGGCCCGTTTTTCTGCCATATTCCTGAATAATTTTAGAGTATTTTTACGTATATATCTTTAAACCTGTCGAATTATTTGAGAGTAATCATTAATCCTCTACGGTATATATCGCTCCCTTAAAGTATAAAAATACAAATTGTGTATAGGAATGGGTGTTGCTGGCCGTGCATTACGGCCCGCAGCACACGGCTCAACGCAGTGGTTTATGCGTCTTGTACCAGCGGCAGGTGCGCAATGAGCTGCCGAATATGCTCCGGAAGGTCCTCACCCGTCAGCGGAGGAAAAGCTGCCGGGCTCAATTCCTCCGGCCAGTAGCGGGCATCCTCGCCGGTGCTCCACGCCAGATATTCCGGTTCCGCGGTGTTAAAAAACTGTGCCACATACACTGGGTCCGGTGCACCAATACCAATCGGGTGCATACAGGCCACAAGCCGAAGCATCTGCGGCTTCTCAACACGCGTGCAGCCGCCTTCGCTGAACCTATCGGCCACCAGGGTAGTGGCGTAGTGCAGCGAGCCTACGGGACCACCCCAGTCGTACTCAGAATCCTCCACCAGGTATGCCTCACCCTCAGCAAGCTCAACCGGGGTCAGGGACAGAATCTCCACCAGTGCACCCAGCACGTTCTCAAGGTAGCGGCGGCGATACGGGTTCGTATCATGTACCTCCCACACCGGGGTCATATCCTCACCGATACGCACCCGGGCAAGAAGGCTGGTTTTAGCCCATTCTTCATAGTCGGGGCCCTCTTGCGGGGACCAGAAATAATTATCCTGTTCAGCGGTCAGAAGCAGCTCAGTTTCGGTAATATCCATCCCAAAAATGAGCCCATCGTCGGCGGCCTGTGAGAACGGAAATACCGACAGGTACCCCGCACGGTACGGGAAGCCCCACCGGTTGCCATTCTCAAACATTTCCGGGGTGAGCCCTTCCCAAACCACCTGGTACCGCAAGATGCAACCCTTCTCGCCGTTTTCCACCCCTTCCTCCCAGGCGAAGGGAATGTGCAGCTCCCCAGGGATAAGGCGCGCCGCCGGATGTTTAAACTGCTGCTGCCGCTGAACCCACCCGGCGGGCACAGGCCAGGGGATGAACTCGGTCAGAAAAAGGTCATCGGTCACGCTCTGCTTATTCCTTTCATATAGCGTTATAACGCATGATTAGCTGGCTGTATTGTACATGTTTCCTAGGTGCAGAATTCCCGCCAATACGCGGAATCCTTGGGCAGTTACCCGCTGCCCGCTGGCGGCAGGTGCGCACTCAGTGCCCGCACGGGGGCGGGAATCTCATCGCCGGTCAGCGGCGGGAAATACGCCTGATGCCCCGGCGCCTTCCAGTACCGGACACCATAGGAACCGGTACCCCACACGAGCACACCCGTCCCGTCGGCGGTTTGTACCTGCGCCTGGTATAGCTGCACATCACCGTCCACCCAGCCAGCCCCCACCATAAATGCGCGCACCATCACCCCGTCATGGCAATAATGGTAGGTGCCGAACTCCTCAGCCACATCGAACCTATGAGGCAGGTGCAGGCATCCTCCCTCAGAGAGAGTTGGCGGCACCGTGCCGGGGATGGTGCGCATCACCTCGAACACGGCCTCAATCAGTTCGGCTCGGCCCGGAACCGTGTCCCGCACCTCCCAGGTGAGGTTCAGTGACGAATCAAGGCGTGCCACCGCTATCTCTTGCACTCCGCGCGGAGACCATACGGTATCAGCGGCACTTGCCACCAGTAGTAGGTCCCCACACAGCGCAGCCTGCCGAAAATAGAAAGCGAGACCTCCTGCGGAGTCCTCAGGACACTCGGGCGGGAGCTGGAAGAAACAGCCAGGCACCAGGGTGTGGGCATCATCGACGGCCATATACAGGCTCAGGTTTTCAGGTTTACCGTCTGCACGTTCCACGCTCAGCTCGCCCGGCACCAGGTGTCCCCACAGATCCGGTGCCGCGCTCATGCGCTCCGCCTGCGCAGCAGCCACCGGCCACGGCGTGAACGTCACCCTGTAGTCTGTGACCTGCGGCGGCTGCGGATATTCGCAAGCGATCGGTGCAGACGGCAGATACGGCAGGATTTCCCGCACAAACTCGAGAACCTGCTCCCCAGTCAGCGGAGCATCAAAGAGAGGGCTCATGGCATCTGACCAGTAGCGGGCGTCCTCAGCCGCCACCTGCCACACCAGGCACCCATGATCGGGCAGTACTTGCGCGCAGTACTCCGTCACCGTGTGACGCTCGGGGTTGCCGTAGCGCTGGTCTACCTCAAGAACACGGGTAATCTGCCCGGGCGCAGCAGCCGAATGCAGGTGGTATGAAGTGAACCCGTTGGGGGAGCTCACCCTAGCGTATTCACCGGGGCCAAGGAGGTGCGGGTCGGTGAGCATCCCCTGATGTATTGCTGTCACGGCTGCCTCAATGCAGGCCATGCGCTCTGTATTCGTGTCGCGTTTAGCCCATATGAGCTTCAGGGCGTGGTCTATGGCGGCGGTTGCATAATGCGTTTCTTGCTCCCACAGGGAGGAACCAAACACGCGAACCAGCAGCTGGTTCTCATCGGCCGTGAAATGGAAGCACATGCCCTGCGGCTCGGGCTCATCCGGCAGGATGATTGGTGTGGCCTCAGCGCTGAAACTATGCGGGTGATCCGGAGTAAAAGCGGGCGGCACCAGGAATAAACTGTGCGCGCTGCCACCTGCTGTGAGGGTGAGCAGCCCGGGCTTCAGGTGCAGAGCTGGATGCACCCCCGACGGCGTGTCCTCACTGTTTCTTTGCGGGCCAGCCACAGGCCAAGGGATGAAGTGCACGGAAGGAGAAGAGGCCACGGTTACTGTTCACCCGTTCCATGCTCGGTGAGGGACGCGCCCGGGGCGGCTGGCAGGTACGGCAGAATCGCCTGCACCTTCTGGGGCAGCGCATCGCCGCTGAGCGGGGCCTCATAAAGTACAAGATCAGGCACGAACGTGTAGCGCGCATCCTCGGGGGTGCTCCAGGTGAGCACACCACCATGCCCGCTGTGGTCCCTAATGGTGGCCTCATACCCGCCGGTGATCCATCTGCCCTCGGGTCCTTCAACATCCCAGCTGTCGGTAATGAACAGGCGCGTAATACTGCTGCTGTTCACACACAGATGGATTTCTTCCAGCGCCTGTTCACCCGTACTGAGGGTCCGCTCCCTATGGAAATGGTGACCTTCGGCGAGTACCACCGGGGTCACATGGAAACTGGAATACACGCCCCCGAAAATTGCTTCAATCAGTTGGGCGCGTTCGGGCAGCCTATCACGTACCGTCCAGGTGAATTCAAGGTCGGGGCCGATAGCGGCCTCGGCAATCACGCCCTCCTCATCGTGCGCGTATGGCTCCCACATGAGGTTACTCACCGCCTGAAGGCGCATCCCCTCACGGCGCATATCGAACATGATAGTGAAGCTGCTGGTGATACGGGCCGTGGTGGGATCGGTGGTGAAATCCACCCAATAGTCGCTGTACTGGGTCGGATCAATCTGGTTATTATTCCAGTCCAGATAAAGCCAGGACTGCTCACCAGTGGAGCAGCTAATGTGAAATTCGCCCGGTATGATGCGCTCCCACGGCTTCTGAGAGGTACGCATACGTTCGGCGTGATACACCGTGATAGGCCAAGGCGTAAAAGTCACAGTATAGGTGCGGTCGGTCATAGTTCCCTCGGGTCGTGCTGTGCCCACGAAAGACTTGTGGGGCTGCGCGGTTGGTTACGGGTGCGGGGGGATGCGCTCGCCCGGCAGAGAGAACGCATCATTGCGGGGCGTGCCACCCCGGCGTCCCACGCCTCTTAGGATACCCTTTGCGACTGGGAAAACCCGTGGTGCTCCGCACGCAACGCAATCAGCAGTAAGGCGTGCTCAGTAAAGATAGGAACGGCAGCTTGCCCCTGGCGGGGCACCCTCGGCACAGCTGGCAGCTAGCTCTTGCTCTTGGGTGGGACACTCAGTGTGGGGCTGGCTTGCATGCTGCGGTGTAGCGCCTCCGCTATGGCTTGGATAAACGCCATCCTGCGCGGGTTGTCGTCGCGCACATCCCACCACAGGGTCATATCCCGCCCAATATAGGCGATGGCGTACACCCCGTTGCGGTGCTCCTCCCAGAAAACGGTGTCACCTAACGCTATGATGGCCATATCGTCGTCGGTGGGGCTGTGCCATTCGATACTCACATCATGCGCCCACCGTTCGCCTTCGCCCAGCGGGTACAGCTTCCCACTTCTGGCATGGGTACGGCACACTCCCGGCCTGTCGGGGCGGGGCATGGGGTCAAGGTACAGCTCATAACAGCCCCGCCCGGGCGTATGAACACTGATCACCCCGGGTTTAAGCCGGTCTGCAGGATGCGCATCATCCCACGGGTATACGGCCAGTTCAGGGGGTACCGTCCATGCGGTGAATTCTGTGGTGAAACCGGTGTCGTAATCGGCTGTGTCCATAGTTTTCCTTCTAGCTGCGTGCTGTGCGCTGCGTGATTTTTGGTTTTCTGCGCTGAATATGCTGATAACGGGGTCGGGTTTTACCGGGTGCTGAACACGGCAGGATGTGGGCGGAACACGCCCGTGCGGTTTATATCATCAGCGAGGGTGATACTCACGGATCTGTAGACGCTCATTGCGTGGTTCCTTCCCGGAAGATGCGCGGCGCGTAACGGGGCAGTTTTTACCCCCGGAAGCGGTAAAACCAGTGGATGCGCCTTATTTTAGATGGTTTGTATACTACTACCTTGCGGGTGCCGGTGCGCCCCGAAACGGTAACTTGTATTGCATATCACCATTTGTTCATAGGTTGAGCAGCCCGCACGCTCTCAGACAGCGAAAAAGGAAACCAGGCCGCAGAAAAGCGAGTGAAGAAACAACACCCCTATTCCGGGTGCCGTTTGTCTTCCTGGAGCACGGCTGCTGCGCCCCTTTCCTAGCGTACTCACAGGCGCCGATGATAGTCTTACTTCAATGCCGTGTGCGCCGCCCGGCATACTCCCTCACTGCTGGAAAGAAGGTGACGCACCGTGAAAACCATTGAGGACGAAGTCAAAGAAAGCGAAACCAGCCGGTTCCACCGCTGGTTAGAGAAGAAAAAGCCCGCATGCACGCCCACCCGGTGATGCGCCACCTGTACAAGCCGCTTGTGATCGGTGTGGGCGGCTTCTGCCTCATCGCGGGGCTGATCATGCTGGTGACCCCCGGCCCCGGCTGGCTGTTTATCTTTATTGGCCTGGGAATCTGGGGAACCGAGTTCGTGTGGGCGCATCACCTGAACCAGCGGCTCAAACGGCTGGTGCTGCGTATCTGGCACTGGTTCAAAGAACGGCATGCCGAACGTAAAGCCCGCAAAACAGAGGCCCGCAGGCAAGCATAACCCCAACCAACCCGAAGGCACGTTACCTAACATAACGTGCCTTTGCTGTGTGGCGGGAAAACTAGTTGAGCATGCTCTTGTGCCCGGTAAGGAAGAGCGCAGCTGGTGTGTGCGCGGCACAGTACATAACGTTTCATTGCCTGCGATCTGGGGGGGCAAACTCAATATGAGTGGGCGCGGTACCGTTTACACGGCACCGCGCCCACGAATACTTTGAGAAGGCTACTTTAGAGCTTTCCGACCGCGATCTTGAGCATGCGGCGCACCGGCTCGGCGGCACCCCACAGCAGCTGGTCGCCCACCGTGAAAGCACTAATGTACTGCGGACCCATCGCCAACTTGCGGATACGCCCCACCGGAATATTCAGCGACCCGGAAGCGGCAACCGGAGTCAGCCCCTCCATCGTGGCATCCTTAGTATTCGGCACCACCTGAGCCCACTGGTTATCTTCAGCGATAATGCGCTCAATCTCAGCAACCGGCAGGTCTTCGGTCAGCTTCATCGTAAGCGCCTGAGAATGCGAACGCATGGCCGCGATACGCACACACAAACCGTCCATAATCACACGGTTATCGCCCTCAAGGCCCAAGATTTTGTTGGTCTCGGCATCAGACTTCCATTCCTCGCGGGACTGCCCATTGCCCAGGTCAGAGTCAATCCACGGGATCAGCGAGCCGGAAAGCGGAACCCCGAACTGCGCGGTATCAAGCTCACCCGAACGCTGCTTAGCGAGCACCTTACGGTCGATCTCCAGGATTGCCGCTGCCGGATCGTTAAGCTCGGCAGACACCTCATTACCGAGGTCGCGGAACTGCCCCAGAACCTCGCGCATATGACGGGCGCCGCCTCCCGAAGCCGCCTGATAGGTCATCGAGGTGGTCCATTCCACCAGACCCTGTTTGAAGAGGCCACCCAGCCCCATGAGCAGGCATGAGACGGTGCAGTTGCCGCCAATAAAATCTTTCACACCGGATTCGAGCCCGCGGTCAATCACATCACGGTTAATGGGGTCGAGCACGATAATGGCATCATCGTTCATGCGCAGGGCAGAAGCGGCATCAATCCACAGCCCCTCCCAGCCGGACTCGCGCAGCTTCGGGTGAACCTCTTTCGTGTAGTCACCGCCCTGTGCGGTCACAATAATCTTATGCTGGCGAAGCTCATTCAGATCGTACGCATCCTTCAGCGTAGAAGGTTCAAGCGTGCCGTCGAAGGTGGGGGCTTCACCGCCCACATTGGAGGTTGTGAAGAAAACGGGAGAAATATCGCTGAAATCGTTCTCTTCAAGCATGCGCTTCATCAGCACGGAACCAACCATGCCGCGCCAACCTACAAAACCTACTGAGTCACCGGGATTAAAATTCATAATTTCTAGTCTACCCCGTGTACCACATATCGCGTGGAACAGCGTCATAACCCCTAGTCAGTATGGTAAATATGCCTGGAAAAGGTGAAGTGCGAGAAGCGTGATGAGCTGTGGCGTAAGACGTTGTGAGGGGAACGAATGTACCCCAGACAAACGGGACTACATATTGCCGTTTGCAAGGCGAACGTTGTTGTACGGAATTTCCGCGCCAGGTACATCAGAGGCGGGCTAGGGTCTGAAATGAATAGTACATGGGATTCTTCCCGCCTGAAGCATCCAACAGGTAGCCGCGCTCGCTCTTCTCCCAGGCACTTTCACCCAGGATGCGCCATCGCGCTGGTTCGCCCGCGGTCACGAATCCTTCTACCGCAAGTTCGGGGGCGTAGGTATCACCCGTAATCTCGTTACCTTCCTGGCAGTAGAAGAGGGTGCGTTCGATAATCTCGACGCGACCAAAGGAAGGTAAGTCCTCGCGGGAAAGCGCCTCCGCATAGACGGAACCGCCGCCAATGATCCAGGCAGTAACTCGCTGATGTGGTGAATCCGGGTGCCGGGTAGCGTTGGGTGCTAAAGGCATGTCGCCCGCGAGGGTGAGAGCCGCATCCAGCGACGGAACCCAAAACGCGCCATCGCGTTCAAGAGGCGTGGCTGAACCGCCCGTAATACTGCGGCTGATGACGATATTGGTGCGCTCAGGCAGCGGACGAAAACGCGGTGGAAAAGCCTCCCAGGTGCGCCTACCTAGAATGACGGGCTTACCCACGGTGACGGTTTTGAAATGCGCGAGGTCTTTGGGGGCACGCCAGGGCATGGTGCCGTCGCGCCCAATAATACCCGCATCGGTCTGCGCCCAAATAGCGCCGAGGCACGGTCGTGCGGGGAAGGGGGATTCATATTCACGCATCGATTGTCCTAAACCGCGATGGGGGCAGAAATCCCCGGATGATGCTCATAATCGACGAGTTCAAAGTCTTCATACTCGTAATCAAAGATAGACGGTTTCTTTGTTTTGATAACGAGTTTGGGGTACGGGTAGGGTGCACGCGGGGGATAGGGGTTACCTTCGGGGTCGTTGCCGTAACCGAGCTGCTTTTTCACCTGTTCCAGGTGGTTGGAGTAGATATGGCAGTCGCCGCCCGTCCATATGAACTCGCCGGGTTCCATGCCGACCTCGTGGGCGATCAGGTAGGTCAGCAGGGCGTAGGAGGCGATATTGAAGGGTACACCCAAGAACATGTCGGCGCTGCGCTGGTACAGCTGGCACGACAGTTCCTTCACACCGTCAGGGGCGCTCGTGCACGTAAAACTGGAACATGGCGTGGCAGGGCGGCAGTGCCATCTCATCAACCTCGGCGGGATTCCATGCCGAGACAATGTGGCGGCGTGACGACGGGTTCGTTTTGAGAGATTCGATCACTTTCGCGATCTGGTCGATGGTGCCGCCGTCGGGGGTGGGCCAGGAGCGCCACTGCACCCCGTAGACCGGGCCGAGGTCACCGTTCTCGTCAGCCCATTCATCCCATATGGTCACGCCGCGTTCCTGCAGCCAACGTATGTTTGAGGAGCCGCGCAGGAACCACAGAAGCTCGACCGCCACCGATTTGAAGTGCACACGCTTGGTGGTAATCAGGGGGAAAGAGTTACGCAGATCGAAGCGCATCTGCCGCCCAAATACGCCGAACGTGCCGGTGCCCGTGCGGTCTTTGCGCTGAGCATCGGCGGCAATAGCATCACGGTTCTCGTCAAGAATTTCGCGCAGCAGATCCTCATAGGGCGTTGGGATGCTCTGCTGACCAGAGGCGTGATGCGCGGGCGTACTCATGGTGACTTGACTCCTGGGCGTAGATTTTTAGTCAAAATTCTATTGTACGGGTCTTGGGGGAATGGAGCCGAGTAGCTTTTCCACGTTAAGTGTAAAACTGGATTCTTGACGCTCAGAAAATATAGCTCTATCTGTTTTTGCTGAGGCTTTGTATTTCCCGAAGCTATCGAGTTACCAGGTAGAGATACCGTATAACCTGTTCCTGCGGGTCTCATCGACATATTTTTTAAAAGGTGGGTATTCTGCTCCTGGGTTATCCTCATCAAACTCAGGGATGATAGTGGCGTGTCCTTCGAAAGAAAATCGAGGACTGTATCGAGCTTTTCGCGGGACACTTCTATAGCGTAGAGTACGTGGGGTGGGTCGTAATCAGCGTAGGCGAATCGGGTGTGACGGTGCCGTAAGTTGCTGTCTACAGTTTGTAGGTGTCGTGCCATCCATTTTGCTTCAAATTCTTCAGGACCGCTCCAGGGGGTGAAGAGAGCGTCGTAGTCTTTGAGGATGACAAAGACACCTTTGCTCAGATCGAGCCAGTCGAGGTCTGAAATAATCTCTTGGGTCCAGCTCATGTAATTATCATCTGGGAGTTTGTGCGGGAGGTTGACGGCTCGGATGATTTCGAGGGCTCCCTGCTTGCGGGTCTTGAGAGGCTAGTATGTTTTTGCAGTGGATTTCGATGATGGCCCAGCCTTGATCGCGCAGGGCTTGAGCTTGGCGCTCTAACACCTTATCTTCGGTGATGTAGATAGCGGGGAAGAATGTATCATCTGATTCATCCTTGTAGAAACCCATAATTGTTTATCCCTTAAGTGAGAAGGAAGATTTCTCCATGCATACGGACGGCTTTTAACCCTCAGTATCCTCTGAGTCAACCGTCATACCCAACCAACCCCCAACGACTTTCTGACGATACTCAACAAGGGGTGGGTACTCTTCCCCTGGGTTATCCTCATCGAAGTCTTCGATAATAGTGGCTCGACCTTCGAAGAACTCCAGCACAGTGTCGAGTTTTTCCCGAGACACCTCCATACCATAAAGCACATATGGAGGATCATAATCACCATAAGCAAATTGGCTATGCCGGTACCGCAGGTTATCGTCTACAGTTTGTAAGTGTTGTGCCATGCGTTTGGCGTTGTAATATTCGGGTGCATCATGCACAGAAAAGAGCGCATCATAATCCTTGAGGACGACAAAGACACCTTTGCTCAGATCGAGCCAGTGAAGGTCCTCAATAAATTCTTCAGTCCACCCCACTGGATCCCCTACCGTAGGCATATCATAAGGAAACTCTATAGCGCGCAGGATTTCTTTGACTCCTGCGTCTCCATCACGAACAATAGCTGCACAGGATATCTCGATGATGGCCCATCCTTGATCGCGCAGGGCTTGAGTTTGGCGCTCTAACACCTTATCTTCGGTGATGTAGATAGCGGGGAAGAATGTATCATCTGATTCATCCTTGTAGAAGCCCATAATTGTTTACTCCTTAATGAGAATAAAGGTTTGGTAGTGGTCCGGGGTATAGTACATGGTTCCATTATTAGCTATGACTAAGCGATGCGTACCGAATTTTTCTGCTGTCACCTCACCCGGTATCTTGATGGTCGCCTCATAGTATTTCAGATCCATAAATTCTTGAGGGTCGCCCTTTTTAGGCACATTAGTCATACGCGTCGGCAAAGGAACATACGTATGAGTAACCTCTTCGGAGGTGTCTGCATTGAGCCTGTATTCTAATTTATTATTAAAATCTTTGAATCGTACATCCGGATGCAGGTTCCCGCCCTTAGTCCAGACCTCTTTCGCCATATCAAAGACCTCTTGCGGGATTTCTCCAGCGTATTCACTAGGGGCGGAGCACCAAATATTTGTTCACGCCCGGATCCGTACCATACATACCAGAAGTATAGTCGGTCACCATTTTCTCGCCCTTGCTGTCGATAAAGTCATCCCGGAAAATCCGTAGCTTCGGCTCAGGCGGTGTGCGCTTATGCTCCTTAATTTCGTACCCAGGAGAGCCCTCCTCTACTCCATCTAGCTTAGCTTGCTTCCTAACAGCTTTGTTGTACTCCTTAATCTCCGCGTTCTCAGCCTTAATCTGTGCTTGGGCGGTACGATATTTTCTGACCTCTTTATTTAACTTCTTTAAATTATCTACATACTGAATATTCGGCTTGTCAGGATACTTAACCCGTTTACCCTTCAATCCTTCCCAATTAATACGAGACTTAAGATAGTCATCTGCCTGTGGAGCGTGATTGAAACCCTTACTGTAGGTACCGCCACCATTCGGAATACCCCTCTCTGCCATCTCGGGCACAACGTGACCGTGCGCAGCGGGGGTGAGATGCGGCGCGTTAGCAGCCGGGTGCAGCCCGGTGAACTGATGAGGGTGAGGAGCGTAGTTATCAACACCTAGGGCACGAGTATAGACCCAATTGGTGAGACGGTCACGGAACCCGTCAATACGGGCAGTAGTTTTAGTAATCGCCAGTTGTGTATTCTGAACCACGGGCAACTGCGAGCCACGCTCGATTGTGCGGGCCACAACAGGAACGTTATTTAGGCGTGCGCCAAAAGAATTTACTACGCGGGGACCGTATTTGAAGACCCCGCCCCATGCTCCGGCGAGGACCGCGCCTTCAACACCTCCTCCAGCAGTTTGAATACTGAAATTATCCCAATCAACACTACCGTCAGGGCGGCGGGTGTCCATTGCATCAGCACCAGCAAATGATGCACCAGCTACCCCACCCGCAATCACTGCACCAGCGATAGATGCTGGCGGTATAAAGACAGAAACGAGGGTGGCACCTACTGCTAGGGTACGAAGACCCTGCTGCATAAAGCGCCTGCCTTCATCATCCTTGTACCCGCGGTGCTCTTCCTGAGTCATGGGGCGCTCACCACGTGGGTCTACATACTCAAGCGGGTTATTAGCTGCATAGGCGTATACATCAGCAAACCACGATGAACCAATTACTGCGGTGAGAGGGTCCGTTGAGAGGAAACGATGCGAGGCACTGTCATAGGCACGTGCACCAAGGATATCTACCCCTGATATTCGTAAAGAACCAGCACCAGTAAACTCAAAACCTGCGGGTAGAAGCTCCGCCTTCCCCAACCCAGCAGAATGTGAGGAGCCTCCAGGGGCATTGAAACGTGATAGTCTGCCCGAGTATCTGGTGCGCTATAAGTATCTATGGTGCGCCACGGTATGAGACTACCCGGTATGCCTGCTTGAGAGAACCCACCATCAGAACCAGGAACACTGATAGCGCCGGCACCCAAAAGACGCGGAATATGTGACCTGGAATCCCATATCACAGGCACCGTCAACCCGTTACTATCAGAGACGGCAGATACTTCACCCAGCGCATCAGAAACTACAGAAATACGCGATGAATCTGTCCGGGACGACCCAGAATCTGCTACTGATGCTAAACCACCGTAGGGGCCCCAAGAATATTCACGGGAATATACAGCATCAGTGAGTTTATCGGTGGTGACTTCACTGACACGTTCGCCCGCAAGATTATAAATATATTCCGTGATGCTATGTGCAGCAACAGCCGCAGATTCTTGAGACGGATCGTATTCACGGGTCTCAATTGCTACTAACTGATTCGCTGTATTATGAGTAAAAATCCGCTCACCCGTCAGAATACGGGAATCTGCTGAAGATAGCTTGGCTGCATCAGAAGTCTTGAACGTAAAAACACGTTCAAGCACCATCACACCCGCTGTGTATTCCCACTCCCACACCTGAGTTTTAGAGCGGGCGCCCACAAGCTGCCCGGCATCGTCATAGGAGTACAACACCAGGCCCTCTGAAGATGTTTCAGGGCCAACTGAATCTAACCCAACCACGCGACCATTGCGGTCACGGATTACCTGGGTATGTTCAAGCCGTTGAATAGCTGAGCAGCTGGTAGAACCATCTACCGTAAGTTCCCGCGAATATTCAGAAATAAGACCGGTAACATGATCATGTGCCCACGAGGAAACAACGTCTCCCACCTGCGCCCGAGTTAAACGCCCTATGGGGTCGTAGGTGAACACCGAAGAAGTCGGGGCATGCGCAGATTGGTTGGTAGCCGTAGACTTGACTGCCACAGTTCTGCCAGCACCATCAACGGTGTGGGCAGATCGGGAGTAAGGAGTCACCGAGGATATTAATAACCGTCGGCATCATACGAATACGTCAGGGTATATGCACCAGTTGCTGTGAAAGTATTCAAAGCCTGAACGTGTTCCTGCACCAGACCAGTAGACGGTGCAGAGTCTTCACATAACTCTCCGTTAGGTAGCATGTTAGAGCGAGTACGAGAGATTAAATTCCCAGAAGCGTCGTACACAAACCGATGCTCAATATATGGTTCTGTGCTATCTCCCAATGCTTTGAGCGCTTTAGCTGAGGCATAATCACGCACTACAATGGTTTGTCCATCAGCAGTAGTACCGTCAGCAGAATAGAGATACTCAGCTGCTTGTACACCATCAACACATCGTGACTTCAGTAGGCCACCAGCCTGATAGTCGTATGAATATGAGTGAGTCCGTACCCCATTATTTTCTGAGCGTAAACGTCCGGCGGGATCATAGGTGTAAGTGCTGACCAGCTCGTGCTGAGAGCCTACACCCTTAATAGCACGTATGAGCTGACCTGCGGCATCGTAAATGTATTCAGTAACTTGACCGGTTGCATCCACTGTGCGCACCATCTGTCCAGCGTCATCATACTTAAAATGTGTGCGATAGCCCAAAGCGTCTACAGCTGTTATTAGCTGGCCTGCAGCATCATAGATAAACCTGCGGGTACCTGAGCGGTTATCACTCATATAAGTTAGGCGCGAACACCGGTCATAGGCGTATGTTGCCGTATGAGCCCCATGCTGCACTCGCCCCACACGCCCAAGAGAATCATAGGTGATATGCTCTGTCATACCATCGGGATATGTGCGGGCAACAACCTGTGATGCAGCATCATACGTCAGAGTAGTGTAGGCCCATACGGTGGGTTCCTCCCACTCTGCGGAACTGCTATCAACACTGGGTTTTTGTTCAGGGATGCTTAACCCTACACCCATGCGCCAGAGACGCCCCACGTGATCATACTCAAAAGTTCGAAATCGACCTGCGGGAGATATTTCGAGGGTTAGGCGGTTTGCTGCATCATAAGTGCGTTGAGTGAGTCCTCCGTTAGAGTCTAGAACTTCGACGGGATTGCCCGCGGCATCATAGGTTATAAAATCTGCAACACTATTGTGTTTTGGTAGGGGATCAGATCCTTGGGATGAACCTACCACTGGCAAGGAACGAGTTGAGCCTTTAGGGGTTTCTTTACCCTCAATAGTTACCCGCCCGAGATAGTCCAGCTGGCGGAAAGAAGACCCAAACATTCCGGTAACTGATGCGGTTTCCTCACCCGTTTTACGGTCCATGGAATGGTGTGTCATAACACCGGTTGCATCCGTAATTTGTGTGATCTCACCCGCCAGGTCATACTCAAACTCGTTACGGGCACCCAGTGGGTCAGTTACCGCAATAAGCTGAGATAACCCGTCGTACTCATACTTAGTGGTAGCGCCGAGGCATTGATGGTTTTCACCACATTACCCCAGCTATCAAACACTGCGCGTTTGGTTCGACCTAACGGATCCGTAACAGCAGTAAGCTGGTTGCCATTGTTGTACTCAAATCGCGTGACATGACCATAAGGATCGGTGAGCGCAGATGGCAGATGCCCACTAGGCCAGGCCTTATTCTGTCGATAAGAAGAATCCACTGTTTCTGAATCTTGGCGGATAAAGGCCGGCATTTCAGAAGAACGTTCAGGGTATGTCAAAGACCAACGTGCACCAGCAGCATCCGTAATTGAGGATAATTGCCCCGCTGAGTTCCACCCGATAGAGGTTACCCTCCCAAGCGCATCCTTAACCTGTGTCACTCGCCCGTGAGCGTCATATTCTAAGTGCACAGTATCGCCAGCACTATTTGTTATCCCGACTAGGTCTTGGCTCTCATTGTAGAGGTATGCAATAGATACACCGGTGGGATCGGTAATACTCGCAAGGTTGCCATGTGCGTCCCACTCGTAGTGGGTGGTATTGCCGTTGCCATCGGTCATACTAGTAGGGTTTGGGTTCATTCCGGTAGGTTCGTACGTGTACGAGACTACTATTGGATCGCTGGGTTTTCGCCGATCACGGAAATCATGAACAGAAGTGCTTAGTAGACGGTCATGTTCATCCCATGTGTATTTTGAGAGCGCACCCTCAGGCGTAAGCTGTTTAATCAAGCGGCTGCGATCATCGTAGGCGCGGTTAGTCGTCGAACCATCACGCTCAGTAATGCTGATACGATTACCAAAGTGTCATACCGCATAGTTTGACGTGCGCCATCGGTAGCGACCATAGAGATAAGACGGCCACGCTCATCAGAACACCACACATTGGAGTTCTCACCAGTTTTAGCGTCCGCAATAATAGTCATAATACCTGGGGCATAGACATATGAGACTTCTCGACCATAGTCGGTGATTTGGTGTACTACGCGGCCCTGGTCATCATAGTTATTAGTGACTTCACGGTGACCATTAACATCCCACACTTCTTCCAGAAGATACTCAGCATTATGGATGTATCGCCGGGTTCCATCAGGGCGCTCCACTGCGACAAGTAAACCGTTTTGGTCGTAGCGGTAGGTTATCGCATCAAGAATATGGGTCGAATATTTTTTAGTAACAACGTACGTATAGGCTCCTACTGGGCGAGCCCCTGAACTTTGAGGGGCTTGCTCATAGGAGATATGGATTCCTCGGCCTGATACAGGGTGTATTATGTCTTCCAGTAATGATGTACCTGCTGCGAAGTTGTCAGAGTATAGAGGCACTACTAAAGATGCATAATGCCCTTCAATACTTCCCGCCCATACGCCCGAAGGATCGTAGAAATAACGGGTATGTTTAGAATTGTATACAACCCAGTAATACGCAGGACTAGTGGTGTCGCGGTTCGTACTGTCTATCTGTTTAGTGGCTTTTTCAGTAGTGGCGAGCACATGGTTGTACAGCTCATCGCCAGGAAACACTTTCGTTAGCCAGTAAGCCTCGGACGGGGCTCTCCCAAATCCATCGCCAGAACGGGGAAAAGTGATAATACGTCCATCAATAGTGTGCCATTGAGCACCTCCTTCGTTGAAGGCAATACAGGTATCAATGGTAGAAGACCACCCTAGCCCAAACACTCCGGAAGGAACCTCGGTAGGGTGCGTTACGGCAACACTGTTATACATGCGCTCAATGTTCAGCAGCGAAGCGCTGGGTGCATGTTCAAAGACAGATCGCGCTCGTGTTCTATAAAGTTACCAGTAGCAACATTTACTGGGTCAAGTGCGTACCCAGAAGAGTACAAGGCCCCCGTAACGGTTGCACGATGAACGTCAATAGTTGGACGGTGAACGTCAACCTTATGTGCTGTCAGATAATTCTGAATGTACCCTGTGTTGACGTACTGAGGATTATCCATGAATTGGGCTGTCGAGTATATTGGCCCAAGTGCCCCCTGTGAACCAGCTTGAGCAAATGCCTCAGCAATACTCGTAATCCATTTCACATCAAACTGGTTAGCTTGCAGCCACTGGGCAAGAGAATTCCACAGGCCCGTTGCCTCTAACTCGCCCCAAGTAGTATTTTCACGGAACCCCTTATACACGCCAGTGGAGGCATAATGGTCACCTGCAATAACTCTGTCTAGCTCGGTGGTTCCTTCGGCAAATTTTAGAAGGTTTCCTGGTATGGCCGAGGTCGTCTCTGCTGCATCCTCTGCGTTTTGTTTGGCTTGTGCCTGATAGCGGTGCGTACGATTGCGCCCCTTTGTCCTTGTCTCTTCAGGGTTACGAGACTCAATGATAGACGAACGGACTTCAAAAGTGGGACCATCATTATCCACGTGCAGTTCAGGCTGGGGAGGGTAGTGATCGGATGGATTTTGATGGAGACTAGGAACTTTATAGGCGTTGTCTTCCTGAATTTTTTCTCTAATCTTTCGCTTTTCCTCCTCCCAATTTGCCATAGCTTCACGGAATTTTTTGCGGTTCTCGTTTTCTTGGTGTGCTGCATCGATATACTTCTGCATATCTTCGGCGGCATCCCCCAAAGCAGTAATCAGGTTATTGTACTCTTTGGTGGCAGTCTGAGAGTTATTGCTAAAAATACGGGAGAAACGTCCTTTGAATTCATGTTTGGCCGTGGTGATTAGTTCCGCACGTTCCTGACGTTGCCTTTCGAGTCGCTCTTTAGTGTTTTTAAAAGAGAACAGGAGGAGGTTCGCATATGTAAAGTCGAATTCAACATCGCGGTTAATAACATGCATGTTGTCATAATCGCCCATAGTTTAACTATCTCTCGTAGAGTGTGGTTGAAACCCATGTCGAAGCTTCAATGAAAGGTTCAAGCTGTAGTAATACTATCAGATATATACCTGGATATTGTTTTTCTTAATACAACAGAGCAGAATACCCTCGTCCCGCTCACCCCAAACGTGGAGAAAGCGGAACGAGGGGATGAAGTTATTGGAGCATAGCGGGTTCTTAGTCCGTGAACGGGCGCACCACTTCAGCCGATACGATGCCGCCGCGTTCGTACGCGGAGACCTGAAGCACCAGTATGTCACCCGGTTCGAGGTACGGGTCTTTGGCGGGCAGGTGCTCCTTCTGCTTTTTGGTGAGCAGGTGTTTGGCTACCGCATCCAGCACCACCGGCAGCACCGGACGGTGCGTGCACACCAGGGCAGGGGTGCCCTTCTCGAAGAGGGACGCAATGGTTTTTGCGGTGCGTTTGGGGTGGCGTTCTGCGCCTGCCTCTGAGAGTGACTTTTTCTCTTTCACCGTCAGGGAGTACTCGTTCACATAGGGGGCGACGGTCTGCACACACCGAAGCCAAGGCGAGGACAATACCCGGGAAGGCTCCCACGCCGTCAGCAGCCTGGCCAGCGCAAGCGCCTGCCTTTTACCCGTACCAGCGAGGGGCCGCTCGTCTTCGGCTGCTGACCAGTTGGCGCGCGGTTTGGCTTTCGTATGGCGGGCAATAATGATGGGGTGCGTGTCCAGCCCGCTGGTAGCCCACAGGTTCTCGAACGCCTCTAGCGGCTGCAGGTCTGAGGGGTTGGTGAGCATGGTGCGTGCCTTCTTAATGCTCACCCACTGGATATCGTCCACTTCGTCCTTGTCAGCGCGTGGTTTCTGCCCCGCCGGCAGCTGTGCGGCCCAGTAGAAGACATCCTTGGTTTTGCCGTTGACCTTGTACCGGGTGGTGCCCAGGGGCACCCCTAGGTGTACCCGCAGCTGCACTTCTTCGGAGATTTCACGGATTGCTGTTTCGGGGATGGTTTCGCCCGCGTCCTGTTTGCCTTTGGGCCATGACCAGTCGTCGTAGCGGGGGCGGTGAATGATGAGCAGCTCGATTTTGCTGTTGCGTACGCGCCAGATGAGTGCGCCTGCGGCAATAATTTCAGCGGCGTTTTTGGGGGTGTAGGTGAGGGCTAAGCCGTTGGGTTGGGTATGCGCGGAGTAGTACGTTGTTTTAGGCACGTGTTCCTTCTCGGTGCGTAACGGGCGGGCGAGGTGTGGTCGGGGTGGAGCTGTTAGGCGTCCGTTCCTCCCATAACTATTCTAGGGGATTAAACGCCCCGTTCCGTCACCTGTGCGTTACCTTCCGTTTACTTTGGTGGTGGGGTCTGTTGCTCGGTGGCCTGCGAAAAGCGGCTTTCTGGCAGCCCGGTATGTGTGCAGGGGCGTTTCGCAGCCAGAAGCCACTTTTCGCAGGGGGTGAGCCTCAGCGCCTCAGTGCGGTTACACCTTGTCCACGTTCTTCCGGGAGCGTGAACGCAGGTAGTGTGACTGCACATCCCTGAGCGGGTTACCCTCAGCGTCCTGGTTAAAACGTGTCCAGGTGCCGTTGGCGTCTAGATGCCAGGTGCGGGATTCGTCGCTCATGTACACCGTGAACATGTCGAGCAGGTACTTAATATGGCGGGGATCTTTGATCCGCACCAGCGCCTCGATACGGCGGTCGAGGTTGCGGTGCATCATATCGGCTGACCCGATGTAGACGATAGGCTCACCGTTGTTGGCGAAAGCAAACACGCGGGAGTGTTCCAGGAACCGCCCGAGCACCGAACGCACCCGGATGTTCTCGCTGAGCCCGGGAACGCCGGGCCGTAGGGCACAGATTCCGCGTACCACCACATCCACGGGAACCCCAGCCTGTGAAGCACGGTAGAGCGAGTCGATAATCGCCTCATCCACTATGGAGTTGCACTTGATCTGGATGCGCGCCTCTTTGCCTGCCTTGTGGTTCTCAATCTCCTTTTCGATGCACTCGATCAGCCCGCTGCGTAGCGAGCGCGGGTGCCACCAGCAGGGATTTGTAGCTGGTTTTGGGGGCGTACCCGGAGAGCTGGTTGAACAGGCGTGAGACGTCTTCGCAGATTTGCTCGTCGCACGTGATAATCCCCAGGTCTTCGTAGAACCGTGCGGTGGAGGGGTGGTAGTTGCCGGTGCCGATGTGCGCGTAGCGGCGCAGCTGGTTGCCTTCGCGGCGCACCACCAGGGAGAGCTTGCAGTGGGTTTTGAGACCCACGATGCCGTACACTACGTGCACGCCTGCGCGTTCGAGTTTCCGGGCCCACGAGATGTTTGCTTCCTCATCGAAACGGGCTTTGATTTCGACGAGGGCAACAACCTGCTTACCTGCTTCTGCCGCCTCAATGAGGGCGTCTACGATGGGGGAGTCGCCGCTGGTGCGGTACAGGGTCTGCTTGATTGCTTGCACACGCGGGTCGGCTGCGGCCTGGGCGAGGAACGCCTGCACACTGGTGGCGAACGAGTCGTAGGGGTGATGCAGCAGCACGTCGTGGTCGCGTGCTGCGGCGAATACGTTCGCTTCTTTAGCGGTTTCGGCGGCGTTGAGCCAGCGGGAGGTGTGGGCAATATGTTTGGGGTAGTGCAGGGCGGGCCGGTTGGCGCGCACGATTGCGCCCACACCGCGCAGGTCTAGGGGCGCGGGCAGCTTGTACACCTCGGATTCGTCAATGTTTAGCTCGGAGATGAGCAGGTCAAGGATTGTGGGGTTGATCGTATCTTCAACCTCAAGGCGCACGGGCGGGCCGAATCGGCGGCGCAGCAGCTCTTTTTCGAGCGCCTGCAGCAGGTTCTCGGCATCGTCCTCTTCAACTTCAAGGTCTTCGTTGCGGGTCACCCGGAAGACGTGGTGTTCCACCACTTCCATACCGGGGAAGAGCGTGTCTAGGTGCTCGGCGATAATCGTTTCCAGCGGGATGTACCGTGACTCTTTCCCGGCGGTGTTGGCGGCGCGTGCACCATCAACCGAGATCATGCGGTCGAGCTGGTCGGGTACTTTCACGCGTGCGAACAGTTCTTTGCCGGTTTGCGGGTTGCGCACCAGCACCGCCAGGTTCAGTGAAAGCCCCGAGATGTAGGGGAACGGGTGTGCCGGGTCTACCGCCAGTGGGGTGAGTACCGGGAAAATATCGCGCAGGAACTCTTGACGCAGACGGGTTTTGGCGTCTGCCTCCAAGTCATCCCAGCCCACAATATGAATGTTCTGTTTTTCCAGCTCGGGAAGTACCTGCTCATGGAAGACCTGCGCGTGTCGCTCCTGCAGCTGGTGTGCGGCGGTGGCTATTGCCTCCATCTGCTCGTCTGGGGTGAGCCCAGCGGCGGATGGTACGGCGAGCCCGGTGGCGATGCGGCGTTTGAGCCCGGCCACTCGCACCATGAAGAATTCGTCAAGGTTCGAGGCCACGATAGAAAGAAAATTCAGGCGCTCCAGCAGGTACAGGTCGGGGTCTTCGGCGAGTTCGAGCACGCGCGTATTAAAGTCGAGCCAGCTGCTTTCGCGGTCGAGGAACCGTTCGGTGCCGAAATCGCCTTCAAGGCTGGGCAGAGTAATTTTTTCACCCGCTTCAATGCGGTCGCTGCGTGTTTCGGCGCGCTCAATCTTTGAGACGTCGTTCCCGATGTGAATCACTCCGGTGACGGGTGCGGGCTCTTTGGTTTTCTTTTGCGGGGTTTTAGGTGCCACAGTGTTCCTTTCGGTCGATCATATTTTTCGGTGTTCCTCTAACCGGGGGCCTCATCGCCTTCCGGTAAAGGAACGAACGTTCTTTACAGGCGCGGGTGGGTTTCCCTGTGTAACGCCGTTTATTCGCCTGATGCCGGGCGGGCTGGGGCGTACATGCGGTCAATAGTTGCCACCGCAAAGCCCAGCGACTCGTACAGCGCCACCGCCGGGGTGTTGTCTGCATCCACGTACAGTTCGATGGACCGCAGCGGCACGTTGTGTTCGTCATGCGCCAGCGCCAGGTACGCCAGCCCGCGCAGCACCAGGGTGCGGCCTAAGCCGCCGCCTTGAACACTTGGGCTAACACCTACCACGTAGATTTCACCGGCCGGTGACAGCGCCGTGGCGGGCTGAGAGCGCGGTATTTTCGTCCACGTGAATGCGGCGATGCTGCTGGGGTTTTCACGGTCGCTGGCAATGAAGAACCCTTCGGGGCGGAACCAGTCGGCGCCGGTGCGTTCACGCAGGTCTGCGAGGGTCAGCCGCCCCTGCTCGGGGTGGTGGGCGAATGCCTGGGCGTTGACCCGCAGCCAGGGCTGCTCGTCGTCACGGGTGTAGGTGCGCAGCAGCAGGTCATCGGGCAGCTGGCGGGCGTCGGAGGCCTCCACCAGGTTCTCCCGAGTCTGCGGATCCAGCGGCAGCACCATCTTGTACAGCACCCGCACCGGTTTGAACCCCTCAGCTTTCGCCAGCGCATTCGCGGGTGACTCAATACCGGTGTCCTGCGCGCTGCCGTGCACCCACAGGTTGTACAAGGAAGCTTCGGCCCCGAGCTCGGCGATCGCCAGTTCGAAGAATTCCTGGCCCAGGTGCACGCCCCGCGCATCCGGGTGAACAGCCGCCTCAATGACCCCCGGAACCGTGTCCTGCTGCCCGCCGGATGCGGGCACCGCCACCAGCGCCGCCGCAAGGTAGCCGGCTCGCTCCAGCACAAATACGCGCGGGGGCACCGCATCGTGCGTGGCGAGCGCCTTACTCAGCTCAATGCGGGTCTGTTCGGAGAAGGCAGGGGTGCCGTCGTGCGCCTGCACTGTGGCGGCAAAGTCATCGAACCGTGCCAAGAACTCGTCACTGAGCACGGGCTGAGTGAAAGAGACCGCTTCGGGGGTGAACTGCTCTGGTGCCATGTACGCCTTCTTTCCGCTGTGCCTTCTGTGTTTAACTCTATCGGTTTTCTGTGCGGTTTGGTGACGGTTGAGGGGTGTATTACCCTGCGCTGAACCCCGGTGTATGCGGTGTGCTGCGGCGGCGGGTTAGCGCTGGGCGTTAAAGCTGTACCCCACGTTGCGTACGGTTGAGATCATCTGCTCATATTCGGTGCCGAGTTTAGAGCGCAGCCGCCGCACGTGCACATCCACGGTGCGGGTGCCGCCATAGTAGGCGTCGTACCCCCACACCTCCGAGAGCAGCTGGGCGCGGGTGAACACCCGGCCGGGGTATTGCGCCATGAACTTCAGCAGCTCAAACTCTTTGAACGTGAGGTTCAGGGCGACGCCGTTGAGGTACGCCGAGTACGCTGGGGCATCAATATACAGGGCCCCTACCCGGATGATTTGTGCGGAGTTTTCGGTGTCTGCGGAAGATTCCGGGGAGGTGACGACCAGGCGCAGGCGTGCATCCAGCTCGGATGGAGACACCTGGTCGAGCACAATATCGTCCACCATCCATGCTGAAGAGACAGCCGCCATCCCGCCTTCGGTGAGCACCATCATGAGCGGGACGTCTAATCCCGCCGTTTTGAGCGCCTGCGCCGTGTTGCGTGCCTCAATGAGTTTGCGGCGGGCATCAATCATCACAACATCGTGGTGCGCCGTCTCAAAACGTTTCGCGGAGGTAGCCAGGGGGTACAGGTCCACGCGGTGGCTGAGCACGCTCAGGGCGGCGATATCGGACTGCTCGCCGGAAGCGTCGCTCAGTAGCGTAATGCGGTACATGGGCCCTCCTGGGTTTTACCTGGTAGAACACCATTTTACCCGTCGGGGTGTGAACCCCCTGTACGAACGCTGTGCGCGCTACCCGGTGCGGCCGGTTAAGAGGCGGGCCTGTTCGGCGGCGGTGCGGGCCAAGGGGCTGGTTGAGTTACCTGAAATAACCTGAGGTTAACATTAGGGCCGGGCGCGCATCCGCTGTGATATTTTTTAAGCATGGATAACATTTTTGCTCTTGAAATCTTCTTTATCTGCCTGCTGGGCTTGGCATCTATCTGCATCGCAATTGGTGCGTTGAAGGTGCTTCTGGGCCTGTACCGCGGCCAGAAGTAAACCTGTACGCAGCGAACACGGGGCACACCGTTCGTGCCCTGCTGGTTTGTATAGGTTTATGCGGCGCTAAGGGCTGTAACGGTGCGGTTCATGACGGCTCGGGTGCGGCTACCAGCTGGCGGGGTACAGCACCTTATCGCAACCCCCTCAGAATGGCTTGATACCGTGATGATGTGCGCGCTGGCCCTTACACCGGGTGAGTTTAGAGCGCGAGACGTAGACGTCTGGGGCGGTTATTCCGGTAGGGAAATTAGCTGCCTCACATGGTAGGGTGTGACCGCATACCGTTAGACTGGTGTGTATGGCAATTGAAATTCCAAGCAACTTAACCCCCGAACTTGTGCCTTTCTCGTGGCTCCTTGGAACCTGGGAAGGCACCGGTACCATCTGGTACAAAGAGCAGGAGAAAACCCCTTTTGGTCAGATTATTACCTTCACCCAAGACGGCCTGCCGTACCTGGAATACCGAGCAGAGTCGTTCCTGCTGGACGATAGCGGGCAGAAGCTGCGCCCCATCACTATAGAAACAGGGTTCTGGCAGATTGACCGCCCCCTCACCGACGCGGATGGCGGGTTTGGGCTGGTGCCTAAAGACATTGTTCCCGCTTTCGCCGACGCGGAATCGGTCGAAACCCTCCGCAACGAAGATGACGGATTTAACCTGATCGCCACTATCGCCCACCCCGGCGGCATCAGTGAAAACTATGTGGGCATGGTCAAAGGCCCCGTGGTGCGTATGCAGACGGCAAACCTGATTCGCGACGATATCTCCCACCAGTACGCCGGTTCGGTGCGCCTGTGGGGGCTGGTGAACGGCAACCTCATGTGGGACTGGGAGATCGCAGACGACGAAGGGAACCTGCACAAGCACGCCTCCGCAGAACTGCGGAAAAACCTCATCCATGTCCGGAGATTCGCTGGGCACCGGCATGTTTGGTTCCCTCGACGACGGCGCAGAAGAAGGCTCCGCCGAAAACTAGGGTTACGCCACACAGCATAGAACCCGCACACCCGCCGTCCCGCTGCGGTGTGCGGGTTTTGCAGACCGTCTGGCCGTCACTCACGATCAGAAAGCATGAGAGGAACACCATGAGCACCGCCGGAAATATTGCCGCTGATGCACCCGAATACGCCCCCACACTCAGCCCCCTTATGCAGGTGCACGGTGCCTTCGCCGCAGATGGGCCGGATGCGGGCATCGCGGCGCACTACGGCGACCCCCTCGCAGAACAGCGCGCCCTAGCCCGCGACCGTGGAGCCACAACGGGGGACCCCGTAGTTGTGGACCGTTCCTCTCTTGGCGTCGTGAGGGTCTCGGGGCCCGACCGCGCCAGCTGGCTCACCTCCCTCGCATCCCAGATTTTGACCGACATGAACCCGGGGGACGGCCGCGAATTTTTGCTGCTTTCCCCGCAGGGACGTATCGAATATGCGCCCGCCGCTGTCGAGGACGGGCAGGCGCTCTGGCTCATCGTCGAAGGGTGCACAGGCGGAACCGCTCACCGACTACCTGAACCGCATGAAATTCATGCTCCGCGTCGATATTGAGAACATGAGCGGCGACTATGCCGTCGTTGAGACCGCCCGAAACCCGCGCGGAAAACAGGGTGCGGCCCATCCTGCCTTTGCGGATGCCCTGATCTGGCGCGACCCGTGGACGGCGCTCGTCGAAGGCGGCTACCATTACAGCGCAACGCCTGATGCGCATCCCGGTACCGACTACGAACGGTACCTGAGCATTATTCCCCGCGAAAAGCTCACCACCCTCACGGAAGGCGCTCAGCTGGCGGGCGTCTGGGCGGCTGAGGCGCTGCGCATCGAAGCCTGGCGCCCGCGCGCAGGCACCGAAGTTGATAATAAAACCATTCCGCAAGAGCTGGATTACACCCGCACCGCCGTGCACTTCGAGAAGGGGTGCTACAAGGGGCAGGAAACCATTGCGCGTGTGCACAACCTGGGGCATCCGCCGCGCCGCCTGGTCTTTCTCGACCTTGACGGTTCTGAGCACACCCTGCCCGCAGCGGGCAGCGAACTCTTCGTAGAGGGCAAACCCCGTGCGGTGGGGCGCATCACCTCGGTGGCGCTGCACCATGAGGCGGGTCCCATAGCGCTCGCCGTCATTAAGCGGGCTGTGGACCCTGCGGCACCTCTGCGTGCGGTAGATACCGGAGAGGCCACAACCGCTGAATCCTCAGCCCCCGCGACCGAATACGCTGCGGCGCAGACCCTCATCGTCTCTCCCGAGGCTGGCGAAATCGCCCGCAAATCCGTTGCGGGGCAAGACTTCCTCAAACGCTAGGAGCCTTCCGGCTTGCTGGGCAGGCTGTACGCTTGCGAACGGGATTGTTGTCACTGAATATCCCCACAGCATGACGGTGCGCACCAGATGGCCGTGGTACATTCAGGTACATGAGTGAACAGACTTCCGAGCACCACGACGATTCTTATCAGCCACACCGGCCAGAAAGCCACACGGAAAAACACCAAGAGCCAACGGTTCAGCCATCCGCACCTGGCGGGAACTACCCAGACGCTGTACAACAGGGCGCAAGGCTTGAGGTGCAACAGCCTCCAGCTGCTAAGGTACGCCCGCACACACCGCTGAAATGGCTCTACGGTGTGCGCATCGCTATTTTTGTGATCTTACTGGTGATAAATGTCGTGTCCACGGTGGTGTTTCTTATATTTATTCTGGCGGAGGGCTCCAATGGATATGGTTCAAGCACAGAGACCTACCTTCAGTGGGCCATGCCTTCGTTTCTGATTTCGGCAGTGTATACGGCGTATCTGGTAGCACAGATTATTGCCGCTATCCTGTACCTGCGTAACCGGGCTCTCGTGTACATTATCGTGGTCAATATTATTGGTGCGCTGTGGGGCCTGTACGGAACTGCTCGTCTGGTGTACCAAATAATCTCTGGGACAGCGTTCTTCACGGAGCAGGACCCGCAGATGCTGCTGGCCTTCACAGCCGACAAAATCGATATGGTGCTGTGCTTCCTTTTTGCGACGCTGGCTATTATGACGTTCAAAAAACGCCGTACCCAGCCACAGCCGTCCACGGAAAACACCCCGACGTCACTGTAGCGTCACAGGCGGCTCGCAAACCTCTGTGACGCTACAGTATTTTCGCCCACTGACCACTGGAGGGGTTAGCGGCCCCGTACCCGTCATAAAGACGGCCGCGCGCTAGTACGTATCGGCTAGTGCTTGTACCGGTAGATAAACGCGGCCATCGCATCACGGTGAATCGGGGCGCCCGGCGAAAAATCACCGGGCGCCCCATCTGCGTTCAATATATCTGTGTGTTCGATGGCCCTAACCCACTCGTTAGGGGCCAGCATCTAGCGGCCGAACAGTACGGCTGCCTCGTCCCAGCGCTCCTGCGGTACCGTTTTCAGCCCGTCAAGTGCCTCCTCAAGCGGAACGTACACAATATTGGTGGCCTGCAGTGACACCATCTTGCCCCAGAGCTTCTGGTTCACCATATCCACCGCGCCCATACCCAGGCGGGTTGCCAGCACCCGGTCAAAACCGGTTGGTGCGCCACCGCGCTGAATATGCCCCAGGATGGTGTTGCGGGTTTCAATGCCGGTGCGGGTCTCAATCTCGTGGGTAATGTATTCACCGATACCACCCAGGCGGGGCCGCCCGTCTTTTTCGGTACCCTTATTCGCCATGACCTCGTCAGAGCCTTCGGGGATGAACCCTTCAGCAACCACCACTAGGGGGGGGAGCGGCCACGGTCATGTACCTCTTTCACCCACTGGCAGACCTCGTCCATTGATACCTTCACCTCGGGGATGAGAATCGCGTGTGCGCCGGAGGCCATGCCGGAGTTCAATGCGATCCACCCCACGTGACGGCCCATCACCTCGGCCACCATGCACCGATGGTGTGACTCGCCGGTGGTGCGAATACGGTCCATTGCCTCAGTCGCAATGGAAACAGCCGTGTCGAACCCGAACGTGTAATCGGTGGCGCGCAGGTCATTATCAATAGTTTTTGGCACGCCAATAACAGGAAGACCCGCATCAGCCAGGCGCTTGGCCCCGGCCAGGGTGCCTTCACCGCCAATGGCGACGATCGCATCAATATGGTGGCGTTCGAGCATGATCTCGATCTTCTCGGGGCCGCCATTGGGGCCGTCGAAGGGGTTGGTGCGGGAAGTCCCAATAATGGTGCCGCCCTGGCTGGCCAGACCGCGCACCTTAGTGCGGGGCAGGTCCATGAAATCCCCTTCGACGACGCCACGCCAGCCGTCGCGGAACCCCACGAACTCGTAACCGTAGTGCTAACGCCTTTGAGCACGGCGCCGCGGATAACAGCGTTAAGGCCGGGGCAGTCGCCGCCGGAGGTGAGCAGACCGATTTTCATGATGGCTCCTTGGGTTGGCGCCCGCAGGTGTTGGGTTTAGGCGCGCGGTCATATAATGATGGCCTCCGCAAAGCTTGTGCGACGCGTTAAGCAACGCGTGGCACGAGCCCGGGAGGCCGTTCTCTTGCTATCTATTCTAGCGCGTTTGGGTTGTGTGGGTAAGTGTTGGGTTGGGTGTGTTTTTACCGAAATGATGCCGAAGTCCGGCAGAAAAGTTCAGGTAATAGGCACCTAAATCAACGTACTGGGTGTGATTGAGGCGGTTCCTATCGCGCGCTTCCCAAAAACTTCTGCAGACGCTCCACGCCCTCGGCGAGGTCTTCGTCGCTGAGCGCATAGGAGAGTCGCAGATACCCGCTGGGGCCGAACGCCTCACCCGGCACCACCGCCACAAGCGCCTTCTCCAGGATGAGGTCGGCCAGCTCGGCGGAAGTCTGCGGACGCACCCCGTCAAATTCCTTACCGAGTAGCCCGCGCACATCCGGGTAGGCGTAGAACGCACCCTGCGGGGTGGGGCAGTGCACACCCTCAATGGCGTTGAGCCCGGCAACAATAGCCTTACGCCGCCGGTCAAACGCGGCATGCATGACCGCAACCTCATCCTGCGGGCCGGCCAGTGCCGCCAGCGCCGCACGCTGGGCGATATTGTTCACGTTCGAGCTCAAATGCGATTGCAGGTTCGAGGCGGCCGCGATAACATCCTGCGGGACCAACCATCCAGCCCACACGCCACCCCGTCATGGCGTACGTTTTCGCCACACCATTGAGGATGATGCAGTTCGGGGTGAGCTCCGGAACTACCTTGAGAATAGAGACCGAATTAACACCGTCGTAGGTGAGGTGCTCATAGATTTCGTCGGTGAACACAAAAATCCCCTTCGCGAGCGCCCACTGCCCGATAGCGCGCGTCTCTTCCTCGGTGTAGACCGAACCGGTTGGGTTTGAGGGGGAGACGAACAGCAGGGCTTTTGTGGCGGGGGTGTAGGCGGCCTCCAGCTGCTCAACGGTGACCTTATAGTCTTGCTCGCTTCCAGCAAAAACCTCAATGGGGTTCCCGCCCGCTAAGCGGATGCACTCAGGGTAGGTGGTCCAGTAGGGGGCGGGTAAAAGAACGTCGTCGCCCGTATCAATAACAGCCGCAAACGCCTCGTAGACCGCCTGCTTACCCCCGTTGGTGACGAGCACCTGTGAGGGCTCAACCTGCACACCGGAGTCACGGAGGGTCTTCTCAGCAATAGCCTGTTTCAGCTCAGGCAATCCGGCGGAGGGGGAGTAGCGGAAGTTCTTCGGGTCGTTAAGTGCCTGACGGGCGGCCTCTACAATGTGCGCGGGAGTGGGGAAATCAGGTTCTCCCGCACCGAAACCGATCACCGGTTGACCGTCGGCTTTGAGTGCCTTGGCCTTGGAATCGACGACGAGGGTTGCTGAAGGGGTGATGGCGGCAATACGGCTGGCAATACGCGGCATTCTCTCTCGCTTTCATAGTGTTCTGCACCAATACTCCGGTGCAAAATTCGGTGATAAGCCCGGTGTAGTCCACCTTTAGCGGCCCGAAGGTGCGCGTGCGTGGGGCTGCGTGCTGGGCACCTTCCTACTATGATAGGGGTTTACCGCCGGTCGGTGGAAGCGCATCTTAGCCTGCGTCTTGGGTGTGCTTAGAGTGTGCGTGCGCTAACTGTGCTGCATGTTGGGCGGAGAAACGCTTCAGTGCGGAGGCGGCGGATTCGCGGAAAATATTTGCGGTTCAAGTTGCCAAGCGGGCTTTGTATGGTCTAGAGTTGTTTCTGCACCCGCTACTAGGGTGCATTAGTTTGTTCCCTTGTATAGCCGCCGGCTGTGAGGCATTCGAGGGTGCAAACACGTGGGGGAGCAACACCCCACACCGACGGAGTGGAAGCTTCGAAGGGCGGTGGCTCAATTGGTAGAGCAGCGGTCTCCAAAACCGCAGGTTGCAGGTTCGAGTCCTGTCCGCCCTGCTAGTGCCTCAATGAAATGTTCTGTGCGTACCGGTTATAGGGCGCCATGTTAGACAGTAGAAAGGGGCGAGGAGATGGCTAAATCTGCTACCGCCGAGACGGTTTCTGAGTCCGCTGAGGATAAGACACGGCGAAGCCTATTCCAGTACATCCGTGAGGTGATTACGGAGCTTAAGAAGGTCACCACCCCCACCCGTAAAGAGCTGATTGGCTACTTCTTCGGCGTGCTTTCTTTGTTGTTTTTATGCTTCTGTTAATTTCGGGTCTGGATTGGGTGTTCGGTCAGGGCGCCTTCTGGGTCTTCGGTAACGGAACCATTCAGACGGGCGGAAGCTAAGCCCGCACCCGCATCAATTCGCCCCGCCACCTGGCGCCGGGCACAGGTAACGAACTGAGAAAGTAGGAGCGACGTGCCCGAGAAGGATATGGTATCCGAGGTTGAAGAGGTCGAGGTGGAACCCGCTGAGACCGAAACTTTTGAAGACGAAGTAGAGGAAATCGGCAGCATCGCAGCTGATGAGCAGCCCGCTGCGGACACCGCTGAGCAGGAGCCTGAAACGGAGGAGTCTCAGAGCTCCGCAGAGGCTGCTGCCGCTGCCGACCCGCTGGAGGAGTTCAAAGCGAAGTTGCGCCGCCAGATCGGTGACTGGTATGTGGTACACACCTACTCGGGGTACGAGAATAAGGTGAAGGCCGGGATTGAGACCCGCATCCAGAACCTGGAGGCCGAGGATGAGGTGTTCGAGGTTCAGGTTCCCATGGAGACCGTTGTTGAGTACAAGAACACGGTGAAAAGACCATCCGCCGCGTGCGTGTGCCCGGTTATGTGCTGGTGCGCATGGATTTGACCGACCACTCGTGGGGCGTGGTGCGCCACACCCCCGGTGTGACCGGGTTCGTTGGTCAGGACGCGTACAACCCCATGCCGCTGCGTATGGATGAGGTGTTCGATATGCTCCTGCCGGTCTTTGAAGAAGAGCAGCAGAGCAAGGGCCTGCCCACTCCTCAGCCTGTGGTCGAATCCGACTACTCGGTGGGCGATAATGTTCGCGTGAAGTCCGGCCCGTTTGAGGGTATGGACGCCACGATCTCCGAGATTAAGCCCGAGGCGCAGGAAGTCGTCACCCTCATCTCGGTGTTCGAACGTGACACCCCGGTGACCTTGAAAGTTCAGCCAGATCGAGAAGATGTAAACTCTTTTCTGACTCTGAACGTATCAGCCTCTTGGGGCGGTGCAAGAACCCGTTTTCTTGCACCGCCCCAAGAGGTTTTTATGCGGGCGGTACGGTTGGATCTGAGGCGGCGGTGCTGCTTACCTCTTGCGCCCGCAGAATTAGGATGGCAGGGTAGATACTGTACCAGCGGGAACCTGCCGCTTCACCGATGCACGAGAGAGAAGGCACCTCATGAGCTACGAGCTGATCACGACATCTAAGACTAAAAACCGTCATATCAACTACCGTAAGCTGAGCGATGTTCTGTATGGCGTCGTTCACTGGTGGGGTGACGATAAGGGAAAGTCTTTTGATGAAACCGTTAACTTCCTGTGCAATAACGACCGTAAGGTATCCGCGAACTATGTGGTAGAAGCTGGTCGTGTCGCTCAGATCGCCGATGATCAGGATGTAGCTCTTCACGCGGGACAGTGGGAGGTGAATGAGGTGTCAATCGGGCTGGAGAACCGACCCGATTGCCGCTCCGAGGATCTGGACACGCTGGCGCAGCTCATTGCAGATATTGAGGTGCGGCTGGGGCATTCGCTGTACCTGATTGGGCACCGGGATATTATTAGCACCTCATGCCCCGGTGAGTATTATCCTCACCTTCCCGAACTGATTCATCGGGTGAACACCATCAAGGCCGGGATGAATAACGCCCCGGCTGCTCTGACCGCACAGGAGCGGGCAGACCGCCTGGCTAAACTGCAAGAGCTGAAGCAGAAGAAAAAGCAGGCTGCCTAGAACTACCAACACCCGCCAGACGGTAACCATGGTGCGGGGGGCGCACAGTGTGACGGGGAGATAACTCACTACCCATCCCTCCCCGTTTTATCAGCCGTGTTCACGCAGGAATCCAGTGGATTAAAAATGCGATTAACGGTAGAATGTTCGCTTGTGTATGCGCATGTTCACGCTTTCATGCGCCCGCACGGGTGGCCGCGCCACGGTCACCGTCTGCTGGCGTACGCTCCTGTGCGTCAGTTTCCCAGCTAAGAAAAGGACCTAACATTGGCTCCCAAGAAGAAGGTCACCGGCCTTATTAAGCTGCAGATCCAGGCAGGCGCCGCTAACCCGGCTCCGCCCGTCGGCCCGGCACTGGGCTCGCACGGCGTGAACATTATGGAGTTCTGCAAGGCATACAACGCTGCTACCGAATCGCAGCGCGGTAACGTGATCCCCGTTGAAATTACCGTATACGAGGATCGTTCCTTCACCTTCATTACGAAGACCCCTCCGGCCGCTGAGATGATCAAGAAAGCCGCCGGTGTTGCGAAGGGCTCAGCAACCCCGCACACCGTGAAGGTTGGTTCGATCACCGAGGCTCAGGCACGTGAGATCGCCGAGACCAAGATGCCCGACCTGAACGCGAACGACCTGGATGCCGCAACCAAGATCGTTGCCGGCACCGCTCGCTCCATGGGTATCACCGTCGAGTAGTCTAAGCCGTTTTTCGGCAACCGCGGTTTTCGCGTTTTAACTTGTAAATGCCCACGTTTGAGCGTGGGATGTGGCAGAGCCGAGCGCGGCTCACGAGACCACAACTGCATAAGGAGATAAGCAGATGGCAAAGCGCAGCAAGGCGTACAAGGCGGCTGTAGCCAAGATTGAAGAGGGTAAACTCTACACCCCCGCCGAGGCAGTAGCCCTGGCGAAGGAGACTTCCTCCGCTAAAACTGATGCAACCGTTGAGGTGGCTCTGCGCCTTTCGGTTGACCCCCGTAAGGCCGACCAGATGGTTCGCGGCACCGTGAACCTGCCGCACGGTACCGGTAAGACCGCCCGCGTGGTTGTTATTGCCGCAGGCGATAAGGCTGCCGCAGCTGAGGCAGCGGGCGCTGACTATGTCGGTTCGGACGAGCTGATCGCTAAGATCGCAGGCGGCTGGACCGACTTCGACGCGGCAGTTGCAACCCCCGATATGATGGGTAAAGTTGGTCGCCTGGGTAAGGTGCTGGGTCCCCGTAACCTCATGCCGAACCCCAAGACCGGCACCGTGACCATGGACGTTGCAAAGGCTGTTGCCGACATTAAGGGCGGCAAGATCGACTTCCGTGTTGACCGCAACTCGAACCTGCACTTCATTATCGGCAAGGCATCCTTCTCTGCTGAGCAGCTGGCGGAGAACTTCGCGGCAGCCCTGGAAGAGGTTAACCGTTTGAAGCCCTCTTCGGCTAAGGGCCGCTACATTTCGAAGGCTACCATTGCGACCACCTTCGGCCCCGGCATTCCGGTGGATCCGGCAGAGGTCGCTGCATAAGACGCTGTAGCGTTACCAGCTTTCATACAAAGAGCCCGTTATCCCGGTGGGGTGGCGGGCTCTTTGCTGCTTGTGGTGGGGTTATGATGCGTCGCAAAGCCGCACCCCAGAGCCGCCTGAGCACCTGCACGGGAATAAAGCGGGAAAACTTCTACTTATATACCCCGGCAGCTACACAAGCCAGACCCATACGAGGCGATACCTCAGGTGAGAGCGCCGCCGTATACTGTGCATATACTTCGGGAGGATTACATGAGTACCGCCGCCGCACAACCCGTACCTTTGGGCACGCCCACCACCACAAAACCGTTCCCTATTCCAACGAGCTACTTTTCGGTGGCGCTGGGAACGAGTGCGCTGGGGCTGTCGTGGCGGTACGGTGCCACCGCACACCTGGTACCGTCCTGGGTAGGGGAGAGCATACTGGCGCTCGCCTCAGCAACCTGGCTGGTGCTGATCACGGCATTTGCCGTCAAACTCATAACCCGTCGCGATGCGCTCCGAAGCGAACTTCGCGACCTCGTAATGTGCTGCTTCCTGGCGCTGGTTCCGGTCACCACCATCGAGGTCGGGATATCCGCACACCCCTATGCGGCCCCGCTTGGGTATTCGCTGATTCTTATCGGTGTGCTGGGGCAGCTGGCATTTTCGATGTACCGCACCGCCGGACTCTGGCGTGGAACGCATACGGTTGCGGCGACAACCCCGGTCATCTACCTGCCCACGGTGGCCGCGAACTTTGCCTCCGCATCCGGGCTAGGGGCGCTGGGGCACCGCGACTGGGCGATGCTGTTCTTCGGTATGGGACTCATCTCATGGTTTAGCGTAGAGTCGGCCATCTTAGGGCCGCCTGCGCACCGAACCTGCGTTGGATCCTGCGGTACGCGGCATTATAGGGGTTCAGCTGGCCCCTCCGTTTGTGGGCGGTAATGCCTATCTGGCGGCTAACGGCGGACACGTGGACTGGGTTTTCCTAATGCTCACAGGTTACGGGGTGCTTCAGCTGCTGTTCCTGCTTCGCTTAGTGCCATGGATTCTCAAAGCGGGGTACACCATGAGCCTGTGGGGATTCTCCTTCGGGCTGGGCGCTATGGCGGGCACCGGAATGCACCTGGTCGCGGTTTCTCAGCTCGTGCAGCTTGGCTGGGCGCTGTGGATTCTTGGCACCGCACTGATCGCGGTGCTTTGGCTCGGGATGCTGGTGCTGGCGATACGCGGTAGGCTTTTAGTACGGTAGCTTCATCGAACACGGATCCTCAGGAACGTGCGGGCTGTGGCGCTGCTTTTCGGGTAGAACGCCGGAGGTCATAATAGAAGCATGACAACTCAAGGTTCAACACCTCAGCCTTCCTCAACGACGACTCACGGCGGGCTTCAGATTCGTGGTGTCGCGAAGAGTTTTGGGGCGGATACTCACGTTCTGCGTGAGATCGACCTTGAGGTGGAACCGGGCGAGATGGTGTCACTGGTGGGTGCATCCGGAACCGGTAAATCTACGCTTTTGCGCATTATTGCCGGGCTTGAGGAAGCCAATGCCGGGCGCATTACCTATGCGGGTCAGCCGCTGAACGCCGGGCAGGTAGGGTTCGTTTTTCAGCACCCGATTCTGTACCCGCACCTGTCGGTTCGCAAGAATATTCTTTTTCCAACTACGCTGCGCGGTTACCGCCAAAAGGTCGATAAAAATTACTATACGGATCTTATGGATGCGCTCCAGATTGGCGAGCTTCAGCACCGCAAACCCCAGGAGCTCTCAGGCGGGCAGGCGCAGCGTGTGGGTATTGCGCGCGCCCTCATCCGCAAAGCACCTGTGGTTCTTTTCGATGAGCCGCTGGCGAGTGTTGATGAGGAACTGAGCGCAAGTATTCGGGCGGATATTGCGCGTCTGCACGCCGAGTACAAATTCACGGGGCTGTACGTGACGCATGATCAGGATGAGGCGCTGCAGCTTGGGCAGCGCGTGGCGGTCATGGATGCCGGGTACCTGGTGCAGGTCGATACTCCCGAGCATCTGTTGGCAAATCCACATACGCTGCAAGCGGCGCGGCTGATAGCAGCGCCAGCTCTGAACGAACTGACTCTCACGGAGGGGCAGCATCTTCCGGAAGGGGCTTCGCTCTATGTGCGTGCAACCTCGCTGCGGCGTGTAGAGAGTATTGCTGAGACCCCCTCGGAGAATACGATACCGGTGCAGGTTCGGAGTGTACTCCCGCAGGTGGGCGGTACACTCTACCGCGCTGTAACGCAGGCAAAGGTGACTGTATATGCCGCGTCGCATGACGGTTCGGCGCGAGTTCCTCTGCAGGTTCCCAGTGGACAGCCCCTCGAATTTTTTGAGCCGGATGCGCTCGCCCTGCCCGTCCTGACATCGGGGGAACGGGTACAGGTGCAGGTTCCCCCGCATCGCTGTTTTATCTTTGCCGACGGCACGCGGCACTATCTGTAAGATGAAGTTCTACACCGCAGAGTTGGTTTCCTGCGAGGGGAAACTTGCTTTTGCCGGTTTAACCTGTCATGATGATTAGACCAAAGACCGCCGGTCTAGTGTTTTGCTGTGCATTTTTCGGTGAATAGCCGTAAGCTGCCAGTGTTATTAGCACTGATAAGAGCAGATTCCCGTTCCAGGGATTCGCCGCCCGCGCAGGTGATGAAGAAGTGAATAGAAAAACCTCCCTCAACTCTAAAAGGGACTTTTCTATATGCCTCGAAGCCCTGCGCATCGGGGCATTTTTTAGTGCTCACGATTGTGCTCTACCGGCGACCTTACAAGAATCGGAAGAAGGAACTACCATGGCGACTCAGGAAAAGATCGCTGCAGTATCCGAGCTGAAAGAACTCTTCGAAGCTTCGAACGCAGTGATCCTGACCGAATACCGCGGTCTTACTGTGACTCAGCTCAAGGAGCTGCGTCGTGCACTCGGTGCAGAGACCGAATACGCCGTGGTGAAGAACACGCTCGCTGCTATTGCGGCGAAAGAAGTTGGCATCGACGCGTTCGACGGCCAGCTTCACGGCCCCAGCGCGCTGGCATTCATCAAGGGCGACCTGATCGATGCTGCCAAGGGCCTGCGTGACTTTGCCAAGGCAAACCCCCAGCTCATCGTCAAGAGCGGCTTCTACGAAGGTGCCGCACTGACCGAAGCTGATGTGAAGCGCTACGCTGACCTCGAATCCCGCGAGGTTCTGCTGTCCAAGGTTGCTGGTGGCGCGAAGGCAGCTATTGCCCGTGTTGCTCAGGCTGTGGACGCCCTGCGCGTGAAGCTGGAAGAGCAGGAAGGTGGCGCACCCGCCGCCGAGGAGGCAGCGGACGAGGCATAAGCCGCACCGCACTCACCGCGTGAAAACGCACCCAAAACTTTAGCCCACCCGCCGGGTGCGGCACTCAAATCTAAAACGCGGGTACATCCCGCACCTGATAGTGAAGGAGCCACACATGGCTAAGCTGTCCATCGAAGAACTCATTGCAGCTTTCAAAGAGCTCTCCCTCGTAGAGGTTTCCGAGTTCGTTAAGGCATTCGAGGAAGAGTTCGACGTTACCGCTGCAGCTCCCGTTGCAGTTGTAGCAGGCGGCGCTGGCGGCGGCGACGCTGCTGAAGAGAAGTCCGAATTCGACGTGATCCTCGAATCCGCTGGCGACAAGAAGATCGCCGTGATTAAGGAAGTTCGTGCCCTGACCTCCCTCGGCCTGAAGGAAGCAAAGGACCTCGTTGACGGCGCACCCAAGCCGATCCTCGAAGGCGCTTCCAAGGAAGACGCTGAGAAGGCTAAGGAGCAGCTTGAGGGCGCAGGCGCAACCGTTACCCTCAAGTAATCGACTTCTTCTCGATTCTTACCCCACCCGCCGGATGAGCTCCCTGACGGAGCCCGCCCGGCGGGTGGTTTTTCGTCTCTAAACCCTACAGGAAGACAGCTCGCGAGGAAACAGCTTTTCGGCACCTCAACAGCAGGGGCCGGTGTCAAGATCCGAAGATACGAAGAAGGTGCATCCTGTATGATGAGAAACGCCCGGTAAAACCCGGCAGCAGTATCCAAAGCAGCCGCCAGGCACCCGAGAAAGCCCCCGCGAGGGCGCATGAATATCTCACGCCACTGTAAGCACGAACCCACAGAATGAGCATGACTAAACAGAATAGACCCATACTAGACACAGACGACGTGCAGCCGGTCGATGAGAGCCCCACCACCCCGTGGTCCTCTTTCGGGAAGATCACGCTCGAACCTCTGCCGGAGAACACCGCACCCTCTCAAACCGCCGCCAAGCCGGTTACGCTGGCACCCCTCGCCCCGTACCTGCAGCGGGATTTAGCGGCCGAAGACCAGCAGACCGTGGCCGCCTTCGGGGAATCCGTGCGCAGCGACCGGGACTACCCGAAACTGCATCTTGCCCCTCCAGTAGGGCGCCTGAACGACCCGAACGGGCTGGTATACGACGGGCGGCACTACCACGCTTTCTACCAGTACTCGCCGCTGCACCCAGAGCGCATTGTCTACTGGCGGCACGCCATAAGCGACGACCTCACTCGCTGGGAGGACGCAGGCACCGCCCTAGTACCAAACACGCGCTACGATTCGCACGGCTGCTACTCAGGCTCCGGCATCCGAGTGCCCGGCGGTTTTGAGTTCTTTTACACCGGCAACGTGAAAGACTCCCGCAATAACCGCGAAACCTACCAGATACTGGCCACCGCGGGGGAAGACGCACACCCCACCCGGCAGCTGCCGCCGCTGCTTGAGGGCCCGCATGAGGGCTATACGGCGCACTACCGCGACCCGCACGTATTTGAGCGGGACGGCCAATGGTGGATGGTCATTGGTGCCCAGAAAGACGGCAAAAAAAGAAGAAGCACCGCACCGGTACCGTAGTCGTGTACACTTCGGCAGACCGCCGCAGCTGGGATTTTAAAGGCGAACTTGACTTCACCGACCCCACCGTTGAGGGGTGCTACATGTACGAATGCCCGTCTCTGCTGCAGCTGCGGGATGAGGTGACGGGCACCCTGCGGGACGTGCTGATTTTCAGCCCCCAGGGGCTGAGCCCCGAGGGGGAGAAGTACCAGAATATCTACCAGTCAGGGTACATTATGGGCGAGCTTGACCCGCAGACCCTGCGGTTTGAGGTGCACACCCCGTTCACGGAGCTGGATGCCGGGTTCGAGTTCTACGCTCCGCAGACCGTGCACGGTACCGGCACCAGCGCACATGATGATGCCCCGCACCCGCAGACTGTGATGATCGGCTGGTTGGGTAACGCCGAGCAGGACGACCACCCTTCGTGGGCGCACCGTTGGGTACACATGTTCACCTACCCGCGTGAGCTGCACCTGCGGGAAGGAAAAATCTACCAAACCCCAGTGCCGCATCTTGACCGGGTGCTGCCGCTTGAGTCGACGGTTGTTGACGTGGTGAAAGGTAAAGTTCCGGTGCTCAAAGACGCGGGTACCTGGCGGCTTCACGGCACCGTTGATGTTTCGGATGGTCCGGTAAAAATCCGGGTGAAAGATGCGCATGGTACGGCGTTGCGCATCACGATCGCGGAGGATTTTGCGCAGCTGGACCGTTCGGGCACCCGATACACTGAGGGCGGCACTTTACGCCGCCGTGCCCTTACCCCGAACACTGAGCGCGAGTTTGAGTTGCTGGTGGATGCCTCATCCACCGAACTGTTCGTGGGCGGTGCTGTGAACGGGCAGGACGGGGCTGGCTCATACGAGCAGGTATTCTCGGCCCGCACCTACTTCTCGGGCAGCAAACGTCGTGTGCGTATGGGCGGTAACGGCGAGGTGCTGAAACTGAGCTACGCAGTGCTGTAGTTTCACTTGCGGCCCGCTCCCTTACCAGCGCTCCTGCCAGGTGTCGCGGTAAGGCAAGAGCTAAACATGTGGGCTGCAAGAAGCCTGTACGGGGCAGAAGCCGTGCCTGGCAGCACAAAAATTATGTGGTGCAGGGCGCGGTTTTTCGTGCCTGCTAACCTGCCGTTCACGTATGCTGTAAGTAAATGCAGTCAGCGTACAGGGGCGTTCTACGCACCAATATGTCAAACGTTTGACATATCTGCTGGAAGGCCCCGTCCGCCCAAACTCAAGGAGAAGAACGTGGACCACAAATCAGTGGCAGAGCGCGTGTTGCAGGATGTCGGGGGCGCGGACAACATCCGCGCGGCGGCTCACTGCGCAACTCGTCTGCGCCTGGTCTTGAAGAACCAGGATTCCGTTGATCAAAGTGCTATTGACAATGACGAAGACCTTAAAAGGCAGTTTCCTGAATGCCGGACAGTTCCAGATTATTGTGGGCCCCGGCGATGTTAACGAAGTCTTCAAACATATGGTGGCATTAGGCGCCCCCGAGGTCAGCAAAGATGATCTGAAATCTATTGCGGCAAATCAGGGAAATATCTTCTCCCGCTTCATTAAAACCATTGCCGATATTTTTTTATCCCCCTGATCCCGGTGCTGGTCGGCGGCGGTATGCTGATGGCGCTCGATAACGTCCTTCGCGCCAAGAACATCTTTGGGCCGCAGCCCCTGATTGAAATGTACCCCGCCTGGGAAGGCTTCGCGGATATCGTGAACCTGCTTTCGGCGGCGCCTTTCGCTTTCCTGCCCGTGCTCGTGGGATACTCCGCAACTAAAGTCTTTGGAGGCAATCCCCTACCTTGGCTTTAACGATGGGTGCGGCTATGGTCTCACCCGCGCTGATGAACGGGTATAAGGTTGCGGCATCACTCGCCCACACTGAGGGCACAGACCCCATGAAGTACTGGGATCTTTTCGGTCTTCAGGTGCAGCAGGCGGGTTACCAGGGAACCGTGCTTCCTATCCTGCTGGTCTCCTTTATCCTTGCGAATATCGAGAAATTCTTCCATAAGATTCTCAAGGGCACAATCGACTTTATTTTCACCCCCACCCTGACCCTGCTCATTACTGGCTTTGTCACCTTCCTGCTGGTGGGACCGCCTATGTTCCAGCTGGGTACTTGGCTGGGCGAAGGCGTGAACTGGCTATACACTGCCGCCGGTCCCATCGGCGGGCTGATCTTTGGTGTGCTCTACGCACCCATCGTAATAACCGGTCTGCACCAGTCCTTCCCGCCCATCGAAACCTCACTCTGGGCAAGCGGTGGTTCCTTTATTTTCGTGATTGCCTCGATCTCCAATGTTGCCCAAGGCGCAGCAGCGGCAGGTGTCGCGCTGACGACCAAGAACAAGAAGATCAAGGGCGTGGCCTCGGCTTCGGCTCCTTCGGCATTTTTGGGTATTACCGAACCCGCACTTTTCGGTGTGAACCTGGTATTGCGTTGGCCTTTCTATATCGCGATAGCTTCGGCTGGTATCGGCGGAGCGCTCTCAGCAATTTTGGGTGTGAAAGCATCAGCCCTTGGTGCTGCCGGTTATCTGGGTATCCCTTCCGTGAATCCTCAGGCTGGAGCCGGTTGGCTTGGTTTCATTGTCTGCTTGCTGATGACGACCGCTCTTGCCTTCGCCGCCTCATACGTCTGGGGCCTGAAGGTGGCACGCGGTGAGGCTTCCTCACCGGATGCTGCAGAACCCGCCACTGCTGGCGAAACCAAGGCCGAGACCGCCGTTGCGGCCCCTAAGACTCCCGAGGTTGAAGGGGAGAAAGTTGAGCTGGCCGCGCACCTGAGCGGTACCGTGGTACCGCTGGCTGAGGTGAGCGACCAGAGTTTTGCATCCGGTGCGCTTGGCTCTGGAAACGCGATTGAACCGACTCAAGGCACCCTGGTGGCTCCCGCTGATGGCAAGATCACCGTGGCATTCCCCACCGGGCACGCCTACGGTATGCGCACCGAGGACGGGCTGGATCTGCTGATGCACATCGGTTTCGACACTGTCGAGCTGGATGGTAAACACTTCACCCCCAAAGTTGCTAAAGGTGATGTGGTCAAGCGTGGGGATGTGCTCGCCGAATTCGATATTGACGCCATTAAGAAGGCTGGGTACCCGGTTACCACTCCGCTGGTGGTTACCAATGCCAAAAAAGCTGTGGCCCTCATGGCGGATGCTGCCGTTGCTGGTACAACCGTGACTGCCGGGAAAGACACCCTCGCGGATGTCACTCTCAAAGCGAAGGCGACGACCACCCAGGCTTAATATTTTCCGGAATATCCTGCCTGTACGAGGCGGATGAAGCGGTGGCCTGCCCCGTATAACAGGGGACGGGCCGCCGCTTTGCTACAAACCGTAAAGTCAAGGATAAGTGGCGTATATCATATTTGCACTTTGACTGTGTGAAGGGCTTCGTTAGCATCGAAAAGAGATGTAATCACCAACACACAGGGGGATATACCATGCCACCCGAACCGTACACGATTCGTGAAGCCCGCCCCGAAGAACTCCCGGAACTCCTCGATGTGCTCGTTGAAGCGTTCACCCCAGACCCGTTTATGCGCGTACTTTTAGGAGAGGAACCCCAGCCCGAGAAGATCCGCGGGCTCTTCGAGCTTCAGCTCAAAAGCCTCTACATCCCACGCGGATTCATTGATGTTGCGGTCGATAGCGACGGCGCAATCCTCGGAACCGCCCAGTGGATGCCTCCCGAAGGCCAGCAAGGAACCCTGAAACTGGAGCTGCGTGACGGGCCGAAGTACCTCAAAATACTCGGGGCCCGTGCCCTGCGGCACGTGATCGCCACCGACATCTACATTCGCAAACACCGTCCTGCCTTCGACCACTGGTACCTGCACACTATCGGTGTGCGCGCCACCGCCCAAGGGCGTGGGGTTGGCTCGGCACTGCTAGAACACGGCATCACCCGGTTTAATGGAACCGCCGCATATCTTGAGGCATCCACCCCGCGCAGCGCCACACTCTACACCCGCCATGGTTTCGTGCCCATCGGCACCTATAAGGGAACCAGCCCGGCAGCAGGAATGCTCTACCCCGCCACCATTGATGGGGTGCAGTACGACCCGCATTTAGCCGCCGCAAACGGCCTCTTATCGGCGGCATAGCGAGGAAGTATCGAGGTCTGGTGCTCCGCTAAGAGGAAGCGGTAATGGCCCTGAGGGTACCGCCTTCGTGCAGGTGCACCGGGAAAACATCAGCCGTGGAACCCTGTTGCTTCTTATCGCTTTTATGAGGCGATGGTGTATCGTCGGGGTGGCCCTGTCTGCCCGATTCGATCGTCTGAAGCAGCCGCTGCACTGCACGCGCGGCGATCTGCTCAATCGGCTGCACCACAGTTGCAAGCTCCGGGATAAGTGCGCGTACCGTCTCGGTGCCGTCAAACCCCACCACCTGAAAATCCTGGGGGACACACAGGTTACGGGTGCGCGCCCAGTTCAGTGTCATCGCCGCATATGTATCATTCGAGGCGAAGACAGCGTCAACACACTCGCCTGCGGTGCTCTCCTAAGATAACGTTCGATAAGTTCACGTTTGCGGGGCAGGGGAGTGCGGAACCCTAACTCAAGCACCTGAGGGGTCATTCCTGCGGCAGTTACCGCGTCCCGGTAGCCCGCCAGGCGAAGGTTCTGCTCGCTCACGGTTGAGGTGATATGCAGAATGTTTCCTGCTCCGGTGGCGACCAGATGCTCAACCGCCATGCGTGCACCCGCATAGTTATCCGCACGAATATTGGGGTACTTCTGCGTACCTGGGCGGTCTACTGTCACCAGCGGCGCCTGCACATGCGGCAGGTTCGCCACCACCTGCGAATGCGCGCCGGTAATAATTCCATCCACCTGGTTCGATAGCAGCATCTCAAAATACTGTTCCTCCAGGTCTGGGTGGTCGTCACTATTGCATAGAATCACCCGGTACCCGGCGTCCGCTAAAAAAGACTCAATCCGGTACACCATCTCCGCATAAAACGGATTAGCAACAGTTGGGAAAACCAGCCCGACCATACGGGAACGCTGACCTTTAAGGCTGCGGGCAATAGCGTTAGGGCGGTACCCCAGCTCCCGCATTGCATCGTATACTTTTTCACGAGTTCTCTGGCTCAGGTAGCCTCTATTGTTCAGGACTCGCGACACCGTGGTGGGAGAAACCCCTGCACGTGCGGCCACATCGCCGAGTTTAGGCTTTGACACGGGTAAGTCTCCTTTGCAGTATACGTATGCAATCTTAACCGTAAAGGTTATTGTACACTTGATCCTCCGAGAGAACACCGGGTGTTCGGCTTATTCTGCGCCCATAAAAGCACAGTGTGCTGCGGCGGAAAAGAAGGGGATGTAGCGGCCCTCCCTAAACACCGGCAGCAGCGGCACACGATCACCCGCCGTATGCCCGCTGGCATCCGCTACCAGCAGGTGGGTGGCCTTCGACAGCCCAGAAAGCATATAGGATGCACGCCTGGGAAGCGGATGCGCCCGGCATTCACGCACTAGGGCCGGAATGAGCCGCTGCTGGGAGCTGGCGGTGAGCGCGGGAATGTCCTGGGCAATTTCAGCGGTATCAAGAGGCGGCAGCGGCAGCCCCCGCATACCCGCCAGCAGCGGCGGCAGGTACGAGTACAAGGCCGTGTACGCTGCCAGCGGGTTACCCGGCAACCCCAGCACAATACGCCCGTCAGCTAAGCGGGCGGCGAGCGCCGGGTGCCCGGGACGCACCTGCACTGACTCGAACAGGTAAGTTGCCTGAGCCTCAGCGAGGGTTTTACGCACCATATCCACCCCGGAGGTGCTGGAACCGCCCGTAAAAATCAGCACCTGCGCGTGGGATGTGTTCAAAAAAGTGGTGAAATCATGCCCCGTATCGGCCAGACGGGCTGAAGGCAGCGCGGCGCACCCCTGAGTTGCGAGAGTTGCCTCTAGGAAGCCGCCGAAAGCATCCCGCACCTGCCCGGCCTCTGGCACACCGATAGTAATAACCTCGTTCCCGGTAAACGCGCAGCGGGCGGTAACGGGCGCTAAGACGGGGATTTCGTCGAAGCCGTTCATCCCCAAAAATGCGGCAAGGCGGGCGGTAATGAGCGTGCCGCGCTCAACCAGCAGCCTGCCTGCGGGCAGCTCGGACCCGGTGCGGCGGATATCGGCGCCATTGGCCGGGGGGATATGCCCGGAAGCCATTGTCACGGTGGTGATACCTCCTACCGTGTTCAGTGTGGTGTGTTCTTCCCGCACAATAGCCTGCGCCCCGCGGGGCAGCAGCCCGCCGGTGAGGATGGGGGTGGCCTGCCCCGGCTCAATCGCCACTGTCAGGCGGTGAATATTAACGCGCTCGTCGTCGGGATATTCGGGGGTGACAAGCAGCCAGGGCGGGGTGCCGGATACGGCGTACCCGTCCATTGCTGAGGAATCATAGTGGGGTACGTCCATAAGTGAGTACACATCATCGGCTGTGTAACGCCCGATGGCGGCTTTGGGGGGCAGGGTCTCAACATCGGTACCCGCCGTGCACGTGAGCCCGGCGGCGTGCAGGTTCTTACGTGCCTGCTCCCAGGTAACGGCGGGAGGATGGTGGTGCGGCATGGGCGGGTACCTCAGTTTCTTGCGGGGGTGGTTCGGATGCGGTGCGCGGTTATGGAAGTTCTAGTAGCTGCTCCACTGCGGGGAGTCGAAGCCTAACGCCCGTGCCTGCTCCCAGGTGTCCACGTCGGCGGTGTGGGCGGGGCTGAGCTCTACCTCTTGGGGGTGCAGCTGTTTGAGGAACGAGCGCACGGAGGCATTAGTGCTCCCCGCCGAAAACACCTGCCGTAGCGGCGCATAGCGGTATATCCCAACCAGAGGCTGGTAGACGCCGTCACAGATGCCCCAGAAACCGGTTTCGTGCCCGGCGGCGGCCCCCGCATGCTCGGCAAGCAAACTTACCGCCGGGGCGATATTGGGGGTGTCTACCCCCAGGATGATGCACCAGGTGGGGGCCGGGCGGCCGATCCCTGAATAGTGCTGGGCTAGCTTTTCGGCTCCGGCGTGGATAGCGGCAGCTGGCCCGGAATACGGCGGGTCTTCACGGGTGAGGAGCACATCGTTGGGCACCGGCAGGGTTTCGGGGCCTACAACCACGCAGGCATCGGCTTGAGAAACCGCCAGGAGGGCCCGGTCTAGGAGGGTGTGCGTGCCGTTTGAGAGGCCAGCTTTGGGGGTGTTTCCCAGGCGGGAAGATTTTCCTCCGGCAACAATAATGGCGCAGAAACCCGGTGTGTGCATACGTAACCCCTCATTGTGTGGTTCGGTAAGCCGCAGTGGCTACAGTAAGTGTACCGGCGCGGTGTGCGCTTGTGAATATTGTGGCATCCCTGCTGTTGCCGTACAGAACGTTTTAGTTAATAGTTGAGTGCCCTTAAGAGGACCCTGCGGGTGGCGCCTGAGGCGGGGTGGAGGAGACCCGGTTTAGCCGCCCGCGAAGGGGGGAAGTACATCCACGCGGGTTTCTTCGGTGAGAGGCGCCTCGTGCTCTGAACGCACCCCGTCGAGCAGGAAAGAGCACTGCTGCATCACCTGCGCCAGCGTCAGCCCGGAGGCGGTGGTGCCCGTGTAGCGGTCTCCCAGCTCCTGAACGAGCGCCCCGAGGGTGGGGGAGGCGAGGTCGCTGAGCGTAATGTTCACCTGATCCACGCCAGCTGCCGCGCATGCGGCCGCATAAAACCTGACAATCACTGGTTACCCCCCGATCGCGCTCATGGAGCGGCTTGCCTGAGCGAACTCTTCAATATCGAAATCGGCGTCTTCCTTGCCGTGGGCGCGCGGTTTAAACCACATGCCCTCACGCCAGCGCAGCGCCAGCTCTTTATCGGATGCCCCCGAACGCAGCAGCTGCAGCAGATCGGTCTCGGAATCCGAAAACAGGCAGGAACGGATTTTACCGTCGGCGGTGAGCCGGGTGCGGGTGCACGCCCCGCAGAATGATTCGGTGACCGAGGCGATAATACCTACCCGCCCCAGGGATGCTGTGCCGTCGGCGGGTACCCCGTCGGTGAGGGCGGTGCCGTGCGGGTACACCTCCCACAGGGCGGCGGGGGAGTCACCGCGTTCTTCAGACACCGGCCCGAGCGTGAACTCTTCAGCGAGCATGGCGCGTATCTGTGCGGCGGTAATAGTGCCTTCACGCGTCCACCGGTTATCGGCGTCCAGGGGCATCTGCTCAATAAACCGCAGCTGGTAGCCGCCCGCTAGGGCCCACTTCAGCAGCTGCGGGGCCTGCGTATCGTTCAGCCCGGGCATGAGCACCGCGTTAATCTTAATCGGGTGCAGCCCGGCCGCCGCTGCACCATCAATGCCGCGCAGTACGGCGTCGAGCTTATCACGGCGGGTCAGCTCAGCGAACGTTTCGGGGCAGATCGTGTCAAGGGAGACATTGATGCGGACCAGCCCGGCTTTTGCCAGCGCCTCGGCACGTTTCCAGCCCGATGCCGTTCGTAGTGATCGCTAGGGGCACCTGCGGGTGCATGGCGTGAATCAGTCCAATAATATCCACCAGGTCGGCGCGAACCAGCGGCTCACCGCCGGTGAACCGGATCTCCTCAACACCGAGCTCACGGATCGCTATATCGGCTAACCGCGCAATCTCGTCGGCGGTGAGCAGATCGTTCTTAGGGAGCCACTGCAGCCCCTCGGCTGGCATGCAATAAATGCAACGAAGATTACATTTATCTGTCAAAGAAATACGCAGGTCGGTGGCGATACGACCCCAGCGGTCTAAGAGCGGACCGCTGTTCTTAATATTCGCCGGTTTACGCCGCTTAATATCCGGGGCCTGGATTTTTTGAGGCGTCACAAAACCGGCTGTCTCACCCTCAGCAGAAGCTAAGGTGTGTAACACGGGGCCAGCGATTAGCTGAGACCGGCCCGAACCGGGTGTGTAAGCCATTGGAACCTTCATAGAAAATATGCATACTAAAAGCGACAATATAAATTATTCCATGTTTTGGGTAATCACCGATAGTGCGCCAAGGGTAAGTTACATCCCCAAAGCAGCGCACACGCACACACCCTAAGAACATGGAGACACCTCGCATTGTATCCACTCACTTCAATTCATCCAACCGCGAAGGAAGAACACGTATGAAGAACTCCCTCAAAGCCGTAGGCGTCGGCGCAGCACTGGCTGCTTCTCTAACACTGGCCGGATGCGGCTCTAGCGCGAGCTCCTCATCAAGCGCCTCAGCCGACTCTTCAGCCGCTGGCTCCGTTTCGGGCGAGGTGAAGGTGTTCGCCGCAGCATCTTTGCGCAACGCCGGGAAAGACCTGGAAGCTGCTTTCAAGAAGGCACACCCGAACGTGAACTTCAGCTTCACTTATGAGGGCTCTTCCAAGCTGGTGCAGAAGATTGAGCAGGGTGAGGATGCCGATCTCCTCATCACTGCCGATAAGAAGAACATGGACAAGGCCGCCAAGCTCGACGAGTTCAAAGGCTCCAAGAGCGAGGTTATTGCAACCAATAAGCTGGTACTGGTCACCGCCGACGGCAACCCCGGTAAGATCAACTCCATCGACGATCTGAAGAACACCGACGGCACCGTGGCCATCTGCAAGGAAGATGTACCCTGCGGCACCCTGGCCCATAAAGAACTCAAGGACCACAATATTGAGCTGAAGAACGCCACCAACGAGTCGAATGTGGCCGCAGTGACCACCAAGGTCACCTCCGGTAGTGCCGATGCGGGCTTCATCTACACCACCGACCTTGCCGCCGCTAAGAAAGACGGCAAGAACCTCGGCTCGGTAGACCTGCCCGATGTGGAGAAGAACGAGTACCCCTCGGCGCTGACCTCAAAGGGTAACTCCTCCGAAGCCGCCAAGAAGTTCAACGAGTGGCTCACCACCGACGAGGCCCAGAAAATCCTTAAGGAGCACGGCTTCGAATCTGCTCGATAATTAACCTGCAGCCGCACCCGTTGTGGGCGCTATCCCACAGTAGGCGCCCGCAACAGCTGTATCGTAGAACCCCAGTAAGTAACACCCACACAGGAGTGACCACGTGAAAAAACGCACCACCTTCAGTGTCGTACCGTGGTATTTCACCATCCCCTCCCTCATCGGGTTAGCTCTTATTCTGGGGCCGCTGCTGGGGCTGCTGTACAACATCCCCTGGATGGGTCTGCACGAAATTATTGATGAAGAGGTGGTCGGAGCCACCCAGCTCTCACTGGTCACCGCCAGCATCTCAACCCTTATCTGCGGTGTAATTGGTGCCCCGCTGGCGCTCACACTCTGCAAAGTACTTGACCGCTCCCGCCTGCGCGGCGCCGGGAGCCTGCTCTACGCCATTATCTACACGCCCATTATTTTCTCTCCCGTTGTTTCGGGCCTGGGGCTGCTTTTCTTCTGGGGCCGCAAAGGCATCATAGGGGCGGCCCTGTACGATGCCGGAATCAAAATCACCTTCACCACCACCGCCGTCATTATTGCCCAAGTTTTTGTGGCCTTACCGTTCTTCGTTGCCAGCGCCGTCACCACTCTGCAAGCCATCCCCCGAGAATACGAGGAAATTGCCGAAGTCGAGGGCGCAAAAGCATCAGAAATCACCTACCGGGTGCTGCTGCCACTGGCTGCGCCCGGCATCGCCACCGGGTTCCTGCTTTCCTTCGCCAGGGCACTGGGAGAATTCGGTGCCACCGTCACCTTCGCAGGAAACGTCAAAGGTAAAACCGAGACCATCCCGCTGAGCATTGATCTGGCCATTAGCGGCGGCAATATGTCTGGCGCTCTGGGAAGCGCCCTCATGCTCATCAGTCTGTACGTGTGCATCTTTGGCCTGCTTGGCCTATTTTCCGTGGTGAAGAAACTGCGTGCCAAAGCCTCTTACAATAGCTAGTAGATAATTTATTACCGTTTGGGAGTACAGATGCACAAGCCCCAGTTCGATGGCACCCCCAGCACCGAAGAGTATCGCGCCTATCTGGCGCTTTTACTGCGTGATACTTTTATTGGTCGCGCCGAAAACCTGCCGCTGGCGCGTGCTACCAACCGCATCCTCGCTCAGGACGTGCTGGCCAGGCTTGATGTACCGAGTTTCGATAACTCCCAGATGGATGGTTACGCCCTAACCGCCGAGGGTGCCAGCCGTGAGAACCGCATCTTTACGGTGGGGCGTGAAATCCCGGCGGGGCGGCCGCTGCAGCGTTCGCGCGCATCCGACGATTTAACCTACCCGATTATGACCGGTGCCCCCATCCCTAAGGGGTATGTGGCGGTGGTGCCGGTTGAGCATTCTGAACGTATCGAATACCCCGACGTACCCGAATCTTTCGGGCGTCCCAGCGAAAAAATTAGGCTCCCTCAGGCGCCCGAAGGGCAGTTTATACGTCGCCGTGGCGAAGACGTAGTGGCTGGGCAGGTTCTTTGCGCGCGCTGGCGAGCGCGTGACCCCCACACTGCTGGGTACGCTCGCCGCGCAGGGGTATACCCGTGTGACGGTGGCCTGCGGACCGCGCGTTCTGGTGTGCACCGGCGGCGACGAGATTCGCCCAACCCTCACCGAAGACGGCGACGATACGGCCACCGACCTCGCCTATGGCCAGATTTATGATGCTAACGGTCCCATGCTCACCTCAATGCTGGTCGAGGATGGTGCTGTGGTGCGGCGCATCTCGATTGGGGATGACCCGGAGCTTCTGATTGAGCATTTGCGGGAAGAGTATGAGACTTTCGCACCGGATATTATTATTACCTCCGGCGGGATCAGCCACGGCAAATACGAAGTGGTGCGCAATGCCATCGCTATAGCACCGTCTTTGGGGCTGCCAATTCCGCTCAGTTGGTTCGGGCATGTGAGCCAGCAGCCTGGCGGACCGCAGGGCGTGAACGTGCTGGATTTCAACGGGCATCGCCTGCCTATGATTTCTTTCCCCGGCAACCCCGTCAGTACCCTTATTTCCTATGTGCTGATGCTTCGCCCCTACCTGCGTGCGGGCGGTCCTTACGGCACTCCGCACGAGGTGGCCTCGCGCATGGCGACTCTCGAAAATGCCCCGCGTGGCGTGCTCGTCATTGATAAACCGCTGACGGCACCGGCCAACAAACGCCAATTTTTGCGCGGTAACCTGGCGATGGTTGAGTCCGAACCGGGAACCTATCGGGTGGAGCTGTACCCCGATGTTTTGCCCGGATCGCATCTGCTGCATCACGCTGCGACCGCCGATGTGCTCATCGAGCTGGCGCCGGGCACCACGTACACCGGGGGAGAAGCGGTGCGGTACCACCGCATCCGGCTTACAGATAACTAAACGCGGCTGAACCCCCACCCCAACACAGACCTTAAGGACATACCGTGACCGAGAAGAACCTTCACCCCGATGCGGCACAGCCATCCCAAGACTTGACTCATGTGCGCGCCGACGGGTCGGCCCATATGGTTGATGTGACGATGAAAGACGTCACCACACGCACGGCGCTCGCTGAGGGAACCGTGCACACTCGCGCCGATGTGATCGCCAAGATTTTTGATGCCGACTTACCTAAGGGCGATGCCCTGCCGGTTGCGCGTGTGGCCGGTATTATGGGCGCTAAACGCACCCCGGATATTATTCCGCTGTGCCACCCGTTGCCCCTGGGTAAAATTACCCTGGATTTTGAACGTGGCGAGGATTCTGTGCGCATTGTGGCGTCGGTGAAAACCCGGGGCGTTACCGGGGTTGAAATGGAGGCGCTGACCGCGGTCTCCACCGCAGCGCTGACGATTTTCGACATGATTAAGGCGGTCGATAAATACGCCGTGATCAGCAATATTCGGGTACTAGAGAAATCCGGCGGAAATCCGGCGACTGGGCTGTAACAGATCGGTAAACCCGCCGCATCACCACACTAGTAACCACTCTATAAGGAGGGCACACCATGAGTGCAGAAGAATTCCATCTTCCCGAGAATCTGACCGGGCTTGTTATCGTGGCGTCTACTCGCGCCGCCCGCGGTATCTATGAGGATAAATCGGGGCCTATCGCGGTTGAATGGCTGCGTTCGCGCGGGTTTAAGACCCCGGACGCCGTCGTGATCGAAGACCGGCAGATTATCGACTACTTCAACACCCTCATTGCCGATGGGAAGAAGAATAATAACCTGCCCACGTTTATTCTCACCAGCGGCGGTACCGGGCTGAACACGGACGATCAGACCGTGGAGGCGGTACGCCCGCATCTGGATAAGGAAATCCCCGGAATCATGCATGCTTTCTGGGCGAACGGCCTGCAGAACGTATCTTCCGCAGTGCTCTCACGCGGGGTTGCGGGCGTGATCGATAAAACCTTCGTGATGACTCTGCCTGGGTCGCGCGGCGGAGTTAAAGATGGAGTGAAAACCCTGGATCCGCTCGTGGAACATATTTGCCGCCAGATGGAGGACTACCATGACCACTAAGCCGCAGGGGCTCGACCACAGCGGGGCGCACGGTGCTGAGCCCACCGGGTCGGTTGTCATTTTCACCGATATTACCGAGGAAGCCCTAGAGCCGCTTGCCAACGCCGCGAAGGCTCAGGTCATGACAGAGGCCATGGGCGCCCTTGTTGTATTCGACGGCATTGTACGCAACCATGATCACGGCAGCGCGGTGCGCGGGCTGTCCTATAGTGCGCATCCGCAGGCGAAAAGAATATATTGCGCGTGTTGTGCAGTCTGTAGCGGATGAGCTGGAGGGGGTTCGTCTGTGGGCGATTCACCGCGTCGGTCCCATCGCTATAGGGGAGTCCGCGCTGACCGTGCTTGCCGCTGCAGCCCATCGTGGGCGAGCCTTCGAGGCCTGCGAGGCGGTGGCCGACCGTGTGAAAGCCCAGGTGCCCATCTGGAAAGAACAGGAGCTGACGGACGGCAGCACCGAATGGGTGGGCATAGACACCTAGAGACTCAACACGTATTTCCGCGAAAGACACCATCAGGATGAGCTTTATCCCAGACCTCGAAACCGCGTCGGATCCCGTAACTCAGCTGAGCACGGCTGAACGCGCCTTCTATGCGCGTCAGCTGATTCTGCCCGAAATCGGCATGGCGGGGCAGCTGAAGCTGAAGGCGGCACGGGTTGCTGTACTCGGTGCCGGTGGGCTTGGTGCCCCCGCCCTGCTCTATCTTGCGGGAGCCGGGGTGGGTGAGATTATCATTATCGACGATGATTCCATTGAGATCTCGAACCTGCACCGGCAGGTCATTCACAGCTACGCACGGGCGGGAAACTCGAAGGCAGAATCGGCTGCTGAAACGATGCGCGCGCTCAACCCTTTCATCACGGTGACCGTTATCCGCGAACGCCTCACCGACGGTAACGCTTTGACGCTCCTCACTGGCACGGATGCGGTGCTTGATGGCAGCGATAATTTTGAGGCTCGTTACGCGGTTTCGGCTGCGGCACAACAGTTGGGTATCCCGCATATTTGGGCGGCAATTCTAGGGTTTGACGCACAGCTCAGCGTATTCTGGGCAGGTCACGGGCCGGTCTATGAGGATCTCTACCCGCAGGCCCCCGCACCGGGAAGCGTTCCTTCGTGCAGTACCGCCGGGGTTATCGGGGCGCTCGCCGGGATCGTGGGCTCAGCGATGGCGATGGAGGCTATTAAGGTCATCACGGGTTCCGGAAAACCACTTGTTGGTGAGGTTGGCCTATACTCGGGGTTAAGTGGGGAGTGGAAATATATACCTCTGTTAGCTAACACGCAAGCTCTGCCTCAGAAAAAACGCCGAATCTCACTCTGAGAGGAGGAAAGAGCCCGAAAAATCGTGTAACATTTCGTAACAATTTGGTTTTTTTGGACACAGTTTCCGAAGACAGCACCCGGTCGGATATTAGTGCAGCAGAGCTTCAAGACGTCATATCCCGTCAAAAAAAGTTGTTGTGATTGATGTGCGCGAACGGGTCGAATTTGAGGCCTACGCGATCGATAATGCCGTGAATTTTCCCCTGACCGACATCCTCTCGTGGGCCCGTGAGGGCTCACTTTCCGCTAAACTACGCGAAAAAAATTGCCCCTGAAACAAACTTGGTGGTTATTTACTGCACCGGATACACCCGATCCGTCGAAGCTGCCCGTGAAATTACCCCCCCTCACGCAGGTTCCAGTTCGCATTCTATCGGGTGGTATTTCGAGCTGGCTTACGGTCTGAATAACCCTATGAATTCCCTCGATTAGATAAGATTTTTATATCGTATTTCGGGTACCAAATTTACGATATATTGGCTATATGGAACAAGCATCACAGACCAAGGGCCCAGATGGCCCCCTTACCGATCAACTGATTAAATTCGGTAAGTTCTTCTCCCGTTGGGATGAAACAGATGACGGCCGTGCAGTTTTCCGTGAAGGTGGCCGTAAAGGTGACGCCTTCTACCGTGACCGTTGGAGCCACGATAAAGAAGTTCGCTCAACCCACGGGGTGAACTGCACCGGTTCCTGCTCTTGGAAGGTGTATGTCAAAGACGGCATTATCACCTGGGAAGCGCAGGAAACTGACTATCCCACAGTCGGTCCCGATCGTCCCGAATATGAGCCCCGCGGGTGCCCCCGTGGCGCAGCCTTCTCGTGGTACACGTACTCGCCGACCCGCGTGAAATACCCCTATGTGCGCGGTCTGCTGCTCGAAATGTACCGTGAGGCGAAGGCGCTTTACGGCGACCCGGTGGAAGCATTCCACTCCATCGTCTCCGACCCTGTTAAACGCAACCGCTACATTAGTGCACGCGGTAAAGGCGGTTTGGTGCGCTCCACCTGGGCTGAAGCACTCGAACTTGTTGCGGCCGCTCATGTGCACACCATTAAGTACTACGGGCCCGACCGCTGCACCGGCTTCACCCCGATTCCTGCAATGTCGATGGTCTCCTTCAGCGCTGGCGTGCGTTTCATCCAGCTTATTGGCGGCGTGATGACCAGCTTCTACGACTGGTACGCCGACCTTCCTGTGGCCTCCCCGCAGGTCTTTGGCGATCAGACCGACGTGCCTGAATCCGGTGACTGGTGGGATGCTTCCTACCTGATCATGTGGGGTTCGAACATTCCCGTGACCCGTACCCCGGATGCCCACTGGGTTGCCGAGGTGCGTTACCGCGGCACCAAGGTTGTCTCGGTTAGCCCCGACTACGCCGATAACACCAAGTTCGCTGATGAATGGCTGCCCGCACAGGCAGGCACCGACGCGGCGCTGGCTATGGCGATGGGTCACGTCATTCTTAAGGAAAACTATGTGGATCAGCGCGTGGAGTTCTTTGAGGACTTCGCACTGACCTACACGGATCTTCCTTTCTTGGTTACCCTCGAAACTCGTGAAGACGGTACCAAGGTGCCCTCCAAGTTCCTGACCGCTGCGTCGCTGGCGGGGGAGAAGCACCAGGAGAACGCCGCCTTCAAGACCGCCATGATGGACCGCGAAACCGGTGAGGTTTCATTCCCAACGGCACCATGGGGCATCGTTACTCTGAGTCTGATCAGGGTAACTGGAACCTTGAACTGGATGGCCGTAAACCCATTCTGTCGATCCGCGATCTGCCCCAGGGTGAGGCTGCAGCGGTCGAGATTAAACTTCCCACCTTCGATAACCCCAAGGGCCACGGCGACATTATTACCCGTGGTGTGCCCGTCAGCTACGTCGAGGGCCAGGAAGTTACCACCGTCTTCGACCTGATGCTCGCTACCTACGGTATTGGGCGCCCCGGGCTGCCCGGTGAATGGGCCTCGGGCTACGACGACTGGTCGATCCAGAACACCCCGGCATGGCAGGAGCAGATTACTTCGGTTCCGCCGGAGGCCGTAATCCGCGTGGCACGCGAGTTTGCGCAGAACGCTATCGACTCGCACGGTCGTTCCATGATCATCTTCGGCGCTGGTATTTGCCAGTGGTACCACGCAGATACCACCTACCGCGCTATTTTGGCTCTGCTGAACCTGACCGGGTGCCAGGGCCGTAACGGCGGCGGCTGGGCCCACTATGTGGGTCAGGAGAAGGCGCGTCCGCTCACCGGTTTGACCAATATGGCGAACGCTCTGGACTGGAGCCGCCCGCCGCGTCATATGATCGGTACCGGCTTCTGGTACATGCACACCGACCAGTTCCGTCAGGACGGTTACTCCACCGACTACCTGCAGTCCCCCCTCGGTAAGGGCGAGCTGAAGAATGTACACACCGCAGACGTGGTGGCCCGCTCTGTCCGTATGGGCTGGATGCCGTTCTACCCGCAGTTCCCCGAGAACTCCCTCGACTTGGCTGATAAAGCTGAAGAGGCAGTGGCACGGGGTGAGGCGAAGGACAACGCCGACTACTTGGCTCAGCGTCTGAACTCCGGTGATTTGGAGTTCTCGGTTGAAGACGTGGACAACCCCGTGAACTGGCCGCGTACCCTGATGCTGTGGCGCTCGAACCTGTTCGGCTCCTCCGCTAAGGGCGAGAGCTACTTCCTCAAGCACCTTGTGGGCAGCATGGACAACGTGCAGGGTGCCGACCACGAGGAATCCATTCCGCGTGAGGTCAAGTGGTACCAGGATGCCCCGCAGGGCAAGCTGGATCTGTTGGTCACCTCGGATTTCCGTATGACCACCACGACTCTGCTCTCGGATGTGGTGTTCCCCACCGCTACCTGGTACGAGAAGTACGATATCTCCTCGACCGATATGCACCCCTTCCTGCACGCGTTCTCACCCGCGATTGACCCGCCGTGGGAGGCAAAGACTGACCACGAGACCTTCAAGGCTCTCGCATATGAGTTTACGCGTCAGGCGAAGAAGCACCTGGGTACCCGTAAAGACATTGTTTCGGTTCCGCTGCTGCATGACACCCCCGGTCAGATTAAGCAGCCTGGTGGCCATGCCCCCGACTGGAAGAACACCCCCGATATGGTGGGCGTTCCCGGCATGAACATGCCGAACTTCATGACCGTCGAACGCGACTACGGCGCTATGTACGATATGTACACCTCCGTGGGTCCGCTCTTTGACAAGGTCGGTGCCACCACCAAATACGTGACGTACGATCTGAAGGACGAAGTCGCTCAGATGGCGAAAGAATTTGGTGTGATGGACTCCGGTAAGGGCGCGGGTCGTCCCGCACTGGATACTGATGTGAAGATCGCTGAGTCTATTCTGCGTATCTCCGGTACGTCCAACGGTGAGGTTGCTCTTAAGGGCTTCAAGGAGCTTGAGAAGCAGACCGGCCTGCACTTGGTGGACCTTGCCGAAGGTAACGAGGAACGGAAAATTACCTTCCCCATGACCCAGGCATCCCCGCAGCCGGTGATTACCTCCCCCGAATGGTCCGGTTCGGAAACCGGCGGCCGCCGTTACGCGCCGTTCACCGTGAACATCGAGAAGAAGAAGCCGTTCCATACCCTCACCGGTCGTATGCACTTCTTCCTGGATCACGACTGGATGCACGAGATGGGTGAGGCAACTCCGATTTACCGTCCGCCGCTGGATATGACCGGGCTCTTCAAAGAACCCGAGATTGGTGCTACCGACGGTGTTTCGGTTGCGGTGCGCTACCTGACCCCGCACAATAAGTGGGCTATCCACTCCCAGTACTTCGATAACCAGCATATGCTGACCCTGTTCCGCGGCGGTCAGACTGCCTGGATGAGCCCCCAGGATGCCGAGAAGATCGGCGTCAAGGACGGCGAATGGATCGAATGTGTGAACACCAACGGTGTGTTTGTGGGTCGTGCGGTTGTCTCCCACCGTATGCCTGAGGGTGTGTGCTACGTGCACCACGCCCAGGAGCGTATGATGACGCCGAAGACCGAAACCACGGGCAAACGCGGCGGTATTCACAACTCGATGACCCGTATCCTGCTCAAGCCGACCCACATGATCGGCGGCTACGCCCACCAGGCATTCGCCTTCAACTATCTCGGACCGACCGGCAACCAGCGTGACATTGTCTCGTACATTCGCCGTCGCAAGTCGCAGGAGGTTACATTCTAATGCGTGTTATGGCCCAAGTTGCTATGGTGATGGCGCTTGATAAATGCATCGGCTGCCACACCTGCTCCGTGACCTGTAAGCAGGCATGGACAAACCGTGCCGGTACCGAGTACGTGTGGTTCAACAATGTTGAAACCCGCCCCGGTCAGGGGTACCCGCGTCGGTACGAGGACCAGGAGAAGTGGAAGGGCGGCTGGGTACTGAATAAGCGCGGCCGTCTGGAGCTCAAGAGCGGTAACCGCTTCCAGAAGCTCTTCTCCATCTTCGCCTCGCCGATTCAGCCTGAGCTGACCGACTACTACGAGCCGTGGACCTACGACTACCAGAACCTGACCACCGCGCCTCTGGGTGATGACTTCCCGGCAGCGAAACCAGTTTCGCTGATCACCGGTAAAGACACCAAGATTCAGTGGGGTCTGAACTGGGACGATAACTTAGGTGGTGCCCCTGAGCACGGCCACCTTGACCCGCTGGTTGAGAAGGTGCGCAAGAAGGCAGAGGACAAGATTAAGTTCGAGTTCGAGCAGACCTTCATGTTCTACCTGCCGCGTATCTGCGAGCACTGCCTGAACCCGTCCTGCATGGCGGCATGCCCCTCCGGCGCTATCTACAAGCGTGCCGAAGACGGTATTGTTCTGGTTGACCAGGACCGCTGCCGCGGTTGGCGCCAATGCATCACCGGCTGCCCCTACAAGAAGGTGTACTTCAACCACAAGACCGGTAAGGCCGAGAAGTGCACATTCTGCTACCCCCGTCTTGAGGCTGGTATCCCCACCGTATGCGCCGAGACCTGCGTGGGTCGCATGCGCTACATCGGTATCTTCCTCTACGATGCAGACCGGGTGACCGAAGCAGCCTCCGTACCGGACGAGAAAGACCTGTACGAGGCACAGCTTTCGCTGATGCTTGACCCGCACGATCCGCGTGTGATTGAGCAGGCTCGCGCAAACGGCATTCCGGATGCCTGGGTTACTGCCGCTCAGAACTCCCCGGTGTATAAGCTGGCGAAAGAGTGGAAGGTGGCTCTGCCGCTGCACCCCGAATACCGCACCATGCCGATGGTTTGGTACGTGCCGCCGCTGTCGCCGATCGTGGACCTGCTCAAGGACCAGGGCCACGACGCTGAGAGCAGCCAGAACCTGTTCGGTGCGATTGAAGCACTGCGCATCCCGGTTGAATACCTGGCTGAGCTGTTCACTGCGGGCGACACCGAAGTGGTCACCTTCGTGCTCAAGCGCCTGGCTGCTATGCGCGCCTACATGCGTGACATCACCTTGGGCGGCGAAGGCAACGAAGAGATCGCAAATTCGGTGGGCATGACCGGTGCGCAGATGTACGAGATGTACCGTCTCATGGCGATCGCCAAGTACAACGAGCGCTATGTGATTCCGCGTGCCCACATGGAAGATGCCCACAACCTTGAAGAGATGGGATGCTCCCTGAGCGTAGACGGCGGTCCCGGCATGTACGGTGACGCCTTCAACGACATGGAGGGCCGCCCCACTCCGGTGTCCACGAGCGTGTATGAGAACTCAAATAAGGTGAGTCTCTTCAGCTGGGACGGCAATTCCCGCCCCGACGGCCTCTTCCCGAACACCACCGGAAAGAAGTAGGTAAGTGGCTGGTTTCTTCTCCAGGCTCATGGGTACAGCCGGGTCCGAGGATAAAACCTCGGATCCGGCGCACCCCGCGCAGGATAATATCGACCCTTTTGACCGGGACTTCGGTCCCGGGCAGGATCGGGATTCGGTCATCTACCAGGTCAGCGGCATGCTCTTGGGCTATCCCAGCGAGGAGCTAGTGCAAACCCTTCCCGAACTTATCCGCTTGGCGCAGGCCACTGAGGATGACGAGTTCACCCAGGCCGTGCAGACCGTCGCTAACTGGATGACCGCACAAGATTTGGAAGATGTTCAGAGCGAGTACGTGCAGGAGTATGACCTTTCCCGCCGCCACGCTCTGCACCTTTCCTATTGGACGGATGGCGACACCCGCCGCCGCGGTGAGACCCTGCTCAAGTTTAAGCAGATGTACCGCGACTCGGGAATGTTTACTCAGCTCAATGGGGAACTGCCCGACTACCTGCCGCTGGTGCTGGAATTCGCCGCTCTTGTGGATCGTACAAAAGGGCGTGCCGCGTTACAGGCGTACCGCCCTTCTTTGGAGCTTCTGCGTCTGTCCCTGAAAGACGGAAACCTGCCCCACTATGGGCTTTTGCACAGTATCTGCGGCACCCTGCCGGGCGTCTCTCCCGAGACCCAGGAGCAGGTGCAGCAGATGGCAGGGTACGGACCGCCCGTTGAGACCGTTGGTCTTTCCGGGTACGCCGACCCCCGCATCGCCCAAGCTAATCCTAATAACCCTTAAACCCCTCGATAGGAGTACATCGTGTACGCACTCGCATCTGAGCATGCAGCCCATGGGGTGCCTGTGCCTGTTGGCGAGCCGGGGATTGTTGATATCCTCCTGTGGGGCGTGCTTCCCTACGTCACCATTCTTATCCTGATCGGTGGCACCATTTGGCGTTACCGCACCGATCAGTTCAGCTGGACCACACGTTCTTCGCAGATTTACGAATCGAAGATGCTGCGTTTGGGTTCGCCCCTGTTCCACTACGGCTAGCCGCCGTGTTCATGGGACACGTGGGCGGTCTTGTGGTGCCGAAGATGCTCACGGATTATGTGGTGGATGATCACACCTACCACATTGTTGCATTGGTGGGCGGCTCGGCTGCCGCTCTAGCCACCATTGCCGGTTTGGCACTGCTGCTGTGGCGCCGCCGCAATAACGCCCAGGTGTTCACCGCAACCACTGCGAACGATAAATTCATGTACTTCGTGCTGGTGGCCGTGATTCTGGCCGGTACCGCCGCGACCCTGTTCTCGGCAATTAATCCTTCCGGCGGCCTGCCGCCGGTGAACGGGCACGAAGTGGAGTTCAACTACCGCACCTCCATCGCGGTATGGTTCCGTTCCATCTTCTACTTCCACCCGGAGGTGGCACTGATGGTCAACGTGCCGCTATCCTTCAAGATTCATATTATTGCGGCCATGGTGCTGTTCATCATCTGGCCGTTCACTCGCCTGGTGCACGCGCTGACTATGCCGCTGCACTACCTGTTCCGCCCGTACACCATCTACCGTTCCCGCGGTGGGGAGCGTGTGGGCGCACGCCGTGGTTGGGATCCGATCGGTACTCATGACCGTGAAGATGTCTTCCGCCGATAAGTAAACACACAATCATAATGAGGAAACATGAGCGCTCCCGCTGCTGAGAGTTACGACCTGAAAAAAGGTCAGCTGTTTAATCTGCTGCTGATTACCTTCGCCTCGACCGTTGGGTTCTGGGCGTGGGCAATCGTCGGTCCGTTAGCTAAGTACTACGCTAAACCGGAACAGATGAACCTAAACCCGGGCACCACCAGTTTGCTGGTTGCCATGCCGATCTTTATTGGTGCAGTCGGGCGTATCCCGATCGGTGGTCTGACCGATAAGTACGGCGGGCGCATCATGATGAGCCTGGTGCTTGCTGTGAGCACCCCGCTGGTGCTCCTAGTCGGTCTTGCCGGTTCGATGAAGTCCTTCCCCCTGATGCTGGTCTTCTCGTTCCTGCTCGGTATTGCCGGTACCGTGTTCGCGGTTGGTATTCCGTTCAGCTCCGCTTGGTACCCGCCCGCACGTAAAGGTTTCGCAACCGGTGTGTTCGGTGCAGGCATGGTCGGTACCGCACTGTCGGCCTTCTTCACTCCGCGTCTGCTGTCTCTCGTGGGCTACATGAACACCCACTACATGATCGCTGGCCTGTGCGCAGTGACCGCTGTGGTCTCATTCCTGTTCCTGCGTGATTCACCAGCGACTGCTAACCGCGAGGTTACCCCGCTGATGCCGAAGATCATTCGGGCGTTCAAGGTGAAGTCCACCTGGCAGCTGTGCTTCCTTTATTCTGTGGTGTTCGGCGGCTTCGTGGCGTTCTCGAACTACCTGCCGACCTACCTGAACAATATTTACAACTTCGACGCTGAAGCTGCTGGTGCTCGTGCCGCAGGCTTCGCGGCGGCTGCCGTGGTCGCTCGTCCCTTCGGTGGTATCTTGGCTGACAAGTTCGGCCCGAAGATCATTACCTTCATTGCGTTGGGCGGCGTATCGACTTTGGCATTGGTTACCGCATTCCAGCCGGACGCCGAGCATGTTTATGGCCCCATCTTCTTGGCGATGGCAGCTCTGCTGGGCTTGGGCTCCGGCTCGGTCTTCGGCTGGGTTGGCCGCGCGGCTGATCCGAAGAACGTGGGTGCGGTTTCTGGTGTGATCGCTGCTGCTGGTGCTTTGGGCGGGTTCTTCCCGCCGCTGGTGATGGGCGCAACCTACGATGCTGCACATCGTAACTACTTCGTTGGCCTAACCCTGTTGGCTGTAACCGCGGCTTTGGCCTTCGCCTCGGCATTCTTCGTCAAGCACGGAGGCAAGCCGGAGCATCATAAGGCTTAGGCTGTTGCGAAACAGTAGCTGAGTTTTTCACTCAACTGTTTGTTCCACGGCTCTGGTCGTTCCCCACCCTGGTGGGGAACGACCAGAGCTTTTTTCTGTGGGTTTCAAATCGTAAAACAACAAATTGATGGGGCAACAGTCACAATAACCCACAAATTTCGTATAAAATATGCATATATTCAGTGTGGGTTTTAGTAGACAACGCAACACCGATACACCAACGAGGAACCATGGAAGCTTCTGAAGTGAAACATGCTGACCTGAAGAAAGGGCAGCTGCGTAACCTGCTGGTGGCAACGTTCGCCTCCATTTTTGCGTACTGGGCCTGGAGCGTTATTAGCCCGCTCGCCAAATTCTATTCCTCCCCAGAGCAAATGCATCTGGATGAGGGAGGCTCCAGCTTACTGATTGCTATGCCTGTACTGGTGGGGGCGGTAGGGCGTATCCCTGCTGGGGCGCTCACCGATAAGTACGGCGGGCGCGTGATGCTCACCGCTGTTATGGCGCTCAGCGCCCCGTTAACGCTGCTGGTGGCGCTGGCGGGTTCCATGAAATCGTTCGGGCTGATGCTGGTGTTTAGCTTCCTTCTTGGTATTGCCGGTACCGTGTTCGCGGTGGGTATCCCGTTCAGTGCAGCCTGGTACGGTGCCTCGAAGAAGGGGTTCGCGACCGGTATTTATGGGGTGAGTACCGTGGGTACCGCCGTTTCAGCGTTTGTGACCCCGATTTTGCACAGGCAGCTGGGGTACTGGCCCACCCATATTCTGCTGGCCGCCCTGTGCCTGGTGATGGCGGCCGTATGTTTTACGGTTCTGCGTGATTCCCCACAGTTCACTCGTTCTACGGAGCCGATAATCCCTAAACTTTTGGCGGCCTCCCGTGTTAAAGAAACGTGGCAGCTGTGCTTTTTGTACTCGATTTTCTTCGGCGCCTTTGTGGCGTTTTCAAACTACCTGCCCACGTTCCTTACGAACGTGTACGAGAAGAACCTGATTGAGGCGGGGATGCGTGCCTCTGGCTTCGCGGTTGCTGCGGTGGCGGCCCGTCCTCTCGGCGGGATACTGGCCGACCGGGTGGGTCCGCGCTTGGTGACCCTGATAGGTATGGGCGGCACCGTGGCGCTGGGAGCCTCGGTGGCCCTCCAGCCCGAAGGAGAGCACGTGTATGGCCCACTGTTCTTGACGATGGCGGTGCTGCTGGGGCTTGGGTGCGGCAGCGTATTTGGTTGGGTTGGCCGTGCTATTCCAGCCGATAAGGTGGGCATCGCGTCTGGAATTATTGGTGCCGCCGGTGGGCTGGGCGGGTTCTTCCCGCCGCTGGTGATGGGCGCAACCTATAATGCCGCCGCGAACAGCTACTTTAACGGGTTGATGCTCTTTGGCCCTGACTGCGGCCGTCGGTGTGGGGATGACGCTCATAGTGCGCGGCGGCAAGAAGTCTCTTGACGCGCCCTAACCTGTGCATATATATGTGCCGGTAAGCCCCCATAATATGCGTGTCACAGGGCATAGACAGCTAGAAGTTTAAGCCCACATTGTGGGAAAATTAGTACTGTTATACACAACAGCACCGTTGTGAACCGCTAACGGTTTGCGCCGATTAGGAGATAGATATATGTCTTTCATTGACCGTCATCTCGGCCCCCGTTCCGCAGACGCTGAGCAGATGCTCAGCACCCTGGGGTATGACTCCCTAGGGGCTCTGATGGACGCCGTCGTCCCCGAACAGATTCGTCTTCGTGCCGATCTGCCTTTGCCGGAGCCGCTGACTGAGCAGGATGCGCTGGCTAAGATCGCTGGGTATGCCGCTAAGAATAAGGTGTACGCACAGATGATTGGTGCCGGCTACTACGATGCCGTAACCCCCGCTGTGCTTCGCCGTAATATCCTTGAGAATCCCGGGTTTTACACCTCATACACCCCGTATCAGGCTGAAATTTCGCAGGGCCGCCTGGAGGCTCTACTGAATTTCCAGAACACGGTCATGGAACTGACCGGTCTTGAGATCGCCAACGCCTCCCTGCTGGATGAGGCGACCGCGGTTGCTGAAGCGGTTGTGATGATGCACCGCGCTAACCGTAAGGTGAAGAACGGTTTCTTCGCCATTGACTCACGCTGCCTGCCGCAGGTGATTTCGGTGGTGCGTGGTCGTGCGCAGATGCTCGACATCCCGTTTGTAATCACCGACTTCTCGGATGGGCTGCCCGAGGGCGACCTGTACGGTGTGGTCTTCGCGTACCCCGCCCAGGATGGCCAGCTGCGCGATATTGAGCCGCTTATTAAGGCCGCTAAAGAACGTAAGGCCCTGGTGACCGTGGTCGCCGACCTGCTGGCTTTGACCCTGTTGAAGTCCCCGGGTGAGTTAGGTGCCGATGTTGCGGTGGGCAACACCCAGCGCTTCGGTTTGCCGTTCTTCTTCGGCGGCCCGCACGCCGCGTACATGGCGGTTCATAAGGGTATGGAACGTACCCTGCCGGGCCGTCTGGTGGGTGTTTCGCAGGACTCTTCGGGTAAACCTGCGTACCGGTTGGCACTGCAGACCCGCGAGCAGCACATCCGCCGTGAGAAGGCCACCAGTAATATCTGTACCGCCCAGGCTTTGCTGGCGATTGTTGCCGGTGCTTACGCCATGTATCACGGCCCCGAGGGGCTGCGCGCTATTGCTGAACGCCTGCACACGAATGCGGCACGTGTGGCCACTGCGCTGCAGAAGGCTGGTTACGGTATTGCGCACAAGAACTTCTTCGACACCGTTGTTGTCGAAGCACCCGGTGCCGCTGATGAGCTGGTGGCTAAGGCGTTGGATGCCGGTGTTAATATTCGCCGTTTCGACGCTAACCGCGTGGGTATTTCGGTGGGTGAGTCGCATGATGATGCCGTGCTGGGGCGCCTTGTGAAGGCCCTCGGCGGGGAGCTGCCCGCCGAAGCTGACCCTGCGTTTGGTATCCCGGATGCACTGCTGCGCACCGACGACTACATGCAGCACCCCATCTTCCACAAGTACCGCTCCGAAACTGAGATGATGCGTTACCTGCGCCGCCTCTCGGATAAGGACTTGGCGCTGGATCGGACGATGATTCCGCTGGGTTCGTGCACCATGAAGCTGAACGCTGCGGCCGAGATGGAGCCCATCTCGTGGCCTGAATTTCGCGGGCGTTCACCCGCTGGCACCGGCCGATCAGGCCCAGGGGCTGGCATGAGCTCATCCGCGAGCTTTCTGACTGGCTGGTGGCTATCACCGGGTACGATGCGGTGTCGCTGCAGCCGAACTCAGGCGCATCGGGCGAGTACGCTGGTCTGCGTGCCATCCGCTCCTACCACGAGGCTAATGGTGACCATCAGCGCAATACTGTGCTCATTCCGCTCTCTGCACACGGCACGAATGCCGCATCCGCCGCATTGGCTGGGCTTAAGGTTGCGGGTGTGGCAACCGCATCCGACGGCTCGATCGATGTTGAGGATTTGAAGGCGAAGATTGAGAAGTACGGCGATGCGATCGCAGGCATTATGATCACCTACCCCCTCCACGCACGGCGTGTTTGAGGAGCAGGTGGCCCAGGTGTGCGAGCTGGTGCACGCCGCGGGCGGGCAGGTGTATGTGGATGGCGCTAACCTGAACGCGCAGATGGGCTTTGCACAGCCCGGTAAGTTCGGCGGCGACGTCTCCCACCTGAACCTGCACAAGACCTTCTCCATTCCGCACGGCGGCGGCGGCCCCGGCGTGGGCCCGTTGGCGGTGCGGGAGCACCTGGTGAAGTACCTGCCCGGTGACGCCTACACCGCTGACGCTGAAGGTAACCTGCCTGAAGGTGCGGCGCTTCCAATTGCGCAGGCGTTCTTCGGCTCGGCCGGGGTGCTGCCGATCAGCTGGATGTATATCGCAATGAGCGGCGCTGAGGGTCTGAAGAGCTCTTCCGCATATGCGGTACTGAACGCCAACTATGTTGCGAAGAAACTGAACGATAAGTTCCCCGTACTATACACCGGCCCGGGCGGGCTGGTGGGTCACGAGTGCATCCTGGATGTGCGGGAGCTGACCGACCGTTCGCATGTGACCGCTGAGGACGTGTGCAAGCGCCTGATGGACTTCGGCTTCCACGCTCCCACCCTGGCGTTCCCGGTTCCGGGCACCCTGATGATGGAGCCGACCGAGTCGGAGTCGAAGGAGGAACTCGACCGTTTCATTGAGGCGATGGAGACCATCTACGACGAGATTCTTGAGGTCGCAGACGGTAAGGTCGCACTGGAGGATTCGGTGCTTCGTAACGCCCCGCACACTGTGGAGGTTGTCTCTGCTGACGAGTGGGACCGCCCCTACACCCGCTCGCAGGCGGCGTACCCGGTGAAGTCTTTGCGTCTGAATAAATACTTCACCCCGGTGGGCCGTATTGATGGTGCCGGTGGCGACCGCCACTTCGTTTGCGAATGCCCGCCGATGGAGGCATTCGACCTTGAAGCCCAGTAGGGTTTTCGGCCGGTAGCACCGGTTCAGGGGCGCCCCGTTTCGCCCTCCCCCAGACGCGGGAGGGCAGGGGAGCGGGGCGTACCCCAGCGCACCAACCACACTTATAGCAGAACGATTGTTCTTGCACTAGTTTTTACACGAAGCAGTGTAGTAAGGAGATAATATGTCACCCAAGAAAACCGCCCTGTACCCCGTCCACGAAAAACTGGGCGCCTCGTTCACCGACTTCGGTGGCTGGGATATGCCGCTCAAGTACGCTAACGATGTTGCCGAGCATGAGGCTGTGCGCACCCGCGCCGGTATCTTTGACCTCTCCCATATGGGCGAGTTCCGTGTGAGCGGGCCGGACGCCGCAGCGTTCCTTGACTACGCGCTGGTTTCCAACATGTCTGTCTTGAAGCCTGGCCGCGCCAAGTACTCGATCCTGGTGAACGATAAGGGCGGTGTTATTGACGACCTCATCACCTACCGTCTGGGTGACGAGGAGTTCCTGGTGGTGCCCAATGCCGCCAATATTGATAACGATTTCGCTGCCATGAGTGAGCGCCTGGGCGATTTTGATGTGAAGTTCGTCAATGAGTCTGAGGAAACCTCCCTGGTTGCTGTGCAGGTCCGCGTGCTGAGGAGATTCTGCTGGCCGCTGGTGCTTCCGATGAGGACGCGGTGCGTGAGGTCAAATACTACGCTTCTGTGCCGGTTACCATCGCCGGGGTGGACGTGCTGCTGGCACGCACCGGCTACACCGGTGAAGATGGTTTTCGAGCTGTTCGTGCCGAACGCTAACGCCGTGAAACTGTGGGAGGCCCTCGCCGCCGCAGGTGAGCCGTTCGGGCTGACCCCTGCTGGTTTGGCTTCCCGTGATTCCCTGCGCCTTGAGGCTGGTATGCCGCTTTACGGCCACGAGCTGGGCCTGGATATTACCCCGTTCGAGTCTGGCTTGGGCCGCCTGGTTGAGATCGCCTTGGAGAAGAAGGCCGTTGACTTCGTGGGCCGTGCCGCCCTGGCCGAGCTGGCGAAGTCCCCGTCGGAGCGCATCCTGGTGGGGCTGAAGGCACAGGCGAAGCGTCCGGCACGTGCGGGTTCGTTCCTTGTTGATGCTGAGGGCAACCAGATTGGTGAGGTCACCTCCGGTATTCCCTCGCCGACCCTGGGTTACCCGGTGGCAATGGCCTTGGTGAAGCGCGAATTTTCCGAGGTCGGCACCGAGGTGGACGTGGATATTCGCGGCAAGCGCGCAACGTTTGATGTGGTTCCGCTGCCGTTCTACAAGCGCGAGAAGTAGCAACAAGCGGCGGCTGCTCACAGTGTAGCCGCCCGCGCGGCCGGTAGAGCCTGCGCACAGATCCGGGGTGCTGTCTCCTCACAGCGGTGGGGGAGCGGCGCCCCGGTTTTCGTGTGTGTCCTCTGCTTGTGGTGTCTTGGGTGAACGAACACTTAGCGGGCGGGCATGAGTGCGGGGTAACCCACCCTTAGTTTTAAGGTTGGTGCCCGGTGGGATAGGATGGGAAACGTCTGCTGTTGATACCTGCTCGGCGGCTCCGCTCATACCGCAGATACTGTAGCGTTTCGCCGCCTCACCCCAGAACCCGGGGCTGGGCTCGGCACCGTATGGGGCTGGGTGAGAACACTGTTGCAGTGCAATGTCGTGCCGGGAAAAAATCAGAAAGTTTAGTGAACTATGGCTCTTAACATTGGTGCGCCCGATGACGACCGGAACCCCAGCACCGCCAGCATACCCAGCGCCGTGCAGAAGAAAGCGGAGGCACTGGAGTATGACATTAGTGTCTTTGAGCTGTTCAGTGTGGGGGTGGGCCCCTCAAGTTCGCACACAGTGGGGCCGATGCGCGCCTCCAACCGTTTTATTGCCGAGCTGATCGACGCGAACCTGCTGGATAGGGTGAGCCGTATCCACGTCGATCTTTACGGTTCCCTTGCGGCAACCGGGGCCGGGCACGGCACCATGAGCGCGGCTTTGAAAGGACTTTGCGGGTTCGTCCCCGAAACCATCTGCATTGCTGATGCCGAGGCGATGATGCAGCGCAATAGTGTAGATGGCACCTTGCCGCTTGCCGGGTACTCATCACAGGCCTACACGGGGGAGCCCCGGCGGGTGAGGACGGGAAAGTGTACGGGCCGGTGCTGAACTACCGTGAAGCAGAGATGACCCTGCGCCCGCTCACGGTATTGCCACGCCACACGAACGGCATGAAAATCACTGCGTTTGCTGGTGATCAGATACTGGCGGAACGCACCTACTTCTCAATTGGCGGCGGGTTCGTTGTTGAGGGGCGATGAGGAGGCCACGGGAGGGGCGTCCCTGTCGAACCCGCCTTATCCGTTTGGCTCCGGTGCCGAGCTGCTGCAGCTGGCGAATGATGCTGGGCTGAGTATTGCCGAACTGAAAATGGCGAATGAGTGTTCCGTCCGGTCCGAGCAGGAAGTACGCGCCGGTATTCTGGGCATTCGGCAGGTCATGAAAGAGTGCATTGGGTCTTCGCTGTCACGCGTGGGGTACTTGCCGGGGCCGCTTAAGGTGCGGTGCCGTGCGGGGGCTTGGCACCGTGACCTTATGGTGGAGGACCCCGAGAAGTCGGCGGAATTCGCCACGGATTGGGTGAACCTGATTGCGCTTGCCGTGAATGAGGAGAACGCCTTCGGCGGGCGCGTGGTGACGGCCCCAACGAACGGCGCCTCAGGTATTATTCCGGCGGTGCTGCACTACGCCATGAATTACACCCCGGGGATTCGCCACTGTGGCCAGGCTGCGCGTGAGGACGCGGTGGTTAAGTTCTTCCTGGCGGCTGCCTCAATCGGTGCCCTGTATAAGAAACGAGCCTCCATCTCGGGGGCTGAGGTCGGGTGTCAGGGTGAGGTCGGTACCGCCTCGTCAATGGCGGCGGCTGGGCTGGCGCAGGTGTTGGGCGGCACGAATGAGCAGATTGAGAATGCCGCCGAGATCGCGATGGAGCATAACCTGGGGCTGACTTGCGACCCCGTGGGCGGGCTGGTGCAGATCCCGTGTATTGAGCGGAATGCTATGGCCGCATCGAACGCGGTGACGGCGGCGCGCATGGCCCTGCGCGGGGACGGGGTGCACCGGGTGTCGCTGGATCAGGTGATTGAGACGATGCGCCAAACCGGCATGGATATGTCACACCGGTATAAGGAGACTTCCATGGGCGGTCTCGCGCTGAATGTGGTGGAGTGCTAGCTACCGGGTGTTAGGCGGTGCCTACCCAGCATGGCTTTGCTGCCCATTTTTTGATAACGATGCTCGCCCCGAAGCTGCAGGAGCGTTCAGGGCGAGCAGGTGTGTCTCAAGGCAGGGTCTTGCGCCGACGGTTAGGCGCTGGCCGGGTGGTAACCGGTACAGCGAAGGACCGGCGGTCTCCCACCCAACCATTTGCAGGTACCACGCTCTCTAAAGCGGCTAAATCTTCTGCCTCTAGGTGGTAGCGCATAGCCGCGGCATTTTCCTGTGCCCTCTGTGCATTGCGTGTTCCGGGGATAGGAACAACATCGTTGCCCTGCGCAAGAAGCCACGCCAGAGCCAGCTGGGCCACGGTCATGGAGCGGGATTGCGCGAACGAGGCGAGGGCATCAACTTGGCGCATATTAGCAGTGAGACTGGAACCGTTAAACCGCGGGTCATTCGCACGGAAGGGGCTTTCGGCAACACTGGTGGTATTGAGACTTCCGCCAAGCAACCCGCGGCCCAGAGGGCTATAGGGGACTAGGCCCACACCCAGCTGGCGTGCCGCTGGCACAATATTTACCTCAGGTTCACGCCACATGAGCGACCATTCAAATTGCACGGCGGCAATCGGATGGATAGCATGTGCACGGCGCAACTGGTCAGCTGTCACCTCAGACACTCCAAGATGGCGTACTTTCCCCCGAGACACCAGCTCGCTCATCGCACCAATTGACTCTTCGATTGGCACCTGCGGGTCTACGCGGTGCAGGTAGTACAGGTCAATCGTTTCAGTTCCGAGGCGACGCAGTGACTCGTCACAGTAACCTGCAATGCGGTCCGGGTGGGCATCCAGGTGGACACCGTGATCGCCCCGCACAATGCCGAATTTAGTTGCGATCTGCAGATTGTCGCGGGGTACGCCACTGGATGCTACGGCGCGACCTACCAGCGCCTCGTTATGGCCCTGACCATAGCTTATTGCGGTATCAAGCAGCGTAACCCCAGCATCAAGAGCAGCATGAATGGCCGCGATGGACTCGGTATCATCAGCAGACCCGTACCCCTGAGACAGACCCATGCAGCCAAAGCCTAAGGCTGAGGTCATCAGAGCTCCGAGGTTCCGGGTGGCTGGACTATCTGTATGTTGATGTAATGTCATATGAAAAATTTTTCCACCCACACTTCTATATGTCTAAGACAAGGTTTTTATAGAATCCATAACGTTTTATTATGGATAGATGGAACTACGCTACCTGGAATCCTTTGAGGCAGTCGTGCGGTGCGGCGGGTTCACCAAAGCTGCTGCTGACCTGCATCTGGCACAGCCTGCTATTTCCGCACACGTCAAAAGGCTGGAGAAGGAGTTAGGGGTCACGCTGTTGAACCGCTCCCGAACTGTGACCCTCAGTGCTGCCGGGGAACAGTTTTTACCCTATGCTCGGTTTGCGTTGGCGAACCTTGAAGAAGGCAAGCGGCTGATGCAGTCTTTCCGCTCAGTTTCAGCGGGTCATGTGCGTGTGGCCGTCACGCCACTCACCGGTAATTTTGATGTTGCTGGTCTGCTGGGTCGATTTCGTGCACGGTACCCACAGGTGACGATTTCGTTGTCTACCGGGCTTATTGCAGAACTACTCGGTAAGTTAGAAGCGGGTCAGGTTGATGTGGTGATCGGGCCCGTGGGCACTGCCGATGAACAACAGGGGTGGCGGCGCACCGAAATTACGAGTGAACAGCTGGTACTTATCACACCGCTTGCTGGCAGAGGTCACGTAAATACGCTGACTGATGTGGCACATGAGCCATTTGTCTGCTTACCCTCAGATAGCGGTCTGCGCCACCTGCTGAACGAAGCATTCAGCGTAATCGGAGTCGAACCGCGAGTGGATTTTGAGACGCACAGTCCGACCAGTATCCGCGAGATGGTTGCGGCAAACCTGGGATGTGCCATAATCGCGCAGTCTATCGTTGAGAAACAGGGAGCAGCAGTGCGGGTGCATCATATTCCAGGTCTTCCCCCGCATCCGCCGATAAGTGTTATGTCGGAAGAAGATCCCGCTCCGCCCACCGCGCGGTTTCTTGAAGAACTGGAGGCAACGATTCGAGAACACGCTCGCTAAAGACCGGAATGGGGCGCGGTGATGAAATAATGAGAGTTCATGCAGAAGGAAAGCGGTGGCGATGAAACCTGAGAGCACTCCTGAACCTGAGACCATAAACTTCACCTACGATACCGATAAAGAGCTCTATGTGAGCGACCCGGTGGATGTGCCTGCGCTCAAGAAGGCAGCGGTAACGTTTAGGTTCGATCTGCAGACTCTTGACTCCGCCGGGTGGCAGCGTATTCGTGCCGCGATTGATAACTTCCGCTCACCCGATGCCGATATTTTTGCTCAGGCAACCCCGTATGTGCACCAGTTCTACCGTATGTATTTTGATATGGCGGATGAGTACGGCTGGGAACAATACTTGCCGGATATTCCCGAATCTCAGGTGTGGAGCCTGGTGGGCCCTATCTGGGATCGGTGCACGGTTGCCTGGGACAATAACAGCCTGCTGATTGTGGTGGAAGCCGAGACTGAGTGGGATATTGAACATGGCATGATAATGGTGTACCAGGACGGTGTGAAACTGGTGAAAGTGGGTATGGCGGTTGAGTCGTACACCAACCCTGACGGCACTATTTTTGACTACGGGCACTAGGAAGCATGAAGTCCAGCCGGGGCAGGGGAGAGACTCTCATGAGCGGTTCCAAAAGCCGGTGATTAATTATTGCGGGCATACTATTGAAGCTTTCACAAGGGGCATCACAAGTTCTTGTGAACCGGCGCTTGCATCATCCCACGGGGTGTGGTAGACAATCCTCAAACAATGGTGTATCGTTAATATTTACGCTTTCCCCTAACCTGAGTGCCTTCATATAGCGGTGGGCACAGGCTTGAAGGTGACGTTTCCCCGTTCGACATCTGTAGCTTCGTGCACCGTATCTGCGGCCCGGAGTCTGTGTTTCGGTAACGTTGCCGGGAGGCTGATTGCTAACAGACATGTCTGTGGAAGGATCCCCATCTTGGTCGCTTCGAGCACCTCTAACCATGACGCCGCTAACGGTGCGGGTAACACCGACCGCCGTATTTCATTCGCAAAAATTAACGAACCGTTGAAGGTTCCTAACCTGCTGGCTATCCAGACCGATAGTTTTGACCGTCTTGTCGGTAACGCCGGGTGGCTGGCTCGCCTTGAAGCAGCTGAAGCTGCTGGCGATACCTCCGTTCCCGCGTAAGTCCGGTCTTGCCGAGATTTTTCGAAGAAATCTCCCCGATTAAGGACTTTCAGGAGACCATGCAGCTCTCCTTCTCCGACCCGGAGTTCGCGGACCCCAAGTACACGGTTGAAGAATGCAAAGACCGTGACGCCACCTATGCCGCTCCGCTCTATGTCAAAGCTGAGTTCATTAACCACGCCACGGGCGAGGTTAAGCAGCAGACCCTGTTCATGGGTGACTTCCCGCTCATGACCGAATCCGGTACTTTCGTTATTAACGGTACCGAACGTGTGGTCGTTTCGCAGCTGGTGCGCTCGCCCGGTGCTTACTTTGAGAAGGCCCCGGACCGCACCTCAGATAAAGACATCTACTCGGCACGTGTGATTCCTTCACGCGGCGCCTGGTTCGAGCTTGAGATTGACAAGCGCGATCAGGTGGGTGTGCGCCTGGACCGTAAGCGTAAACAGTCCGTGACCGTGCTGCTGAAGGCCCTGGGGTGGAGCGAGTCGAAGATTCTTTCAGAGTTCGGCCAGTACGACTCGATCCGTGCAACCCTAGAGAAGGACTCCGTCTCAACCCGGGACGAGGCCCTGCTCGATATTTACCGTAAGCTCCGCCCGGGCGAGCCCCCCACAGTCGAGGCAGCCCAGGCACTGCTTGACAACATGTACTTCACCCCGCGCCGCTACGATTTGGCGAAGGTTGGCCGGTACAAGGTGAACCGCAAGCTCGGCGTGGAGGTGCCCCTAGACTCGGATGAAGCGTCGGTGCTGAGCCAGGACGATATTGCACAGATGATTCATTACCTGTGCGCCCTGCACGCCGGTGAGCCCACCATTAAGGGGGCTCACGCGGCGGCCAGGAGATCGACCTGAAGGTTGATGTGGACGACATCGACCATTTCGGGAACCGCCGTATCCGTACCGTGGGTGAGCTGATTGAGAACCAGATCCGCACCGGTCTTTCCCGCATGGAGCGTGTGGTGCGTGAGCGCATGACCACCCAGGATGTGGACGCGATTACCCCGCAGTCCTTGGTGAATATCCGCCCCTGTAGTGGCGGCCATTAAAGAGTTCTTCGGTACGTCACAGCTGTCGCAGTTCATGGACCAGAACAACCCGCTGGCTGGGCTAACCCACAAGCGTCGCCTGTCGGCGCTGGGCCCCGGCGGTCTTTCCCGCGACCGCGCGGGCATGGAAGTGCGCGACGTGCACCCCTCACACTACGGCCGTATGTGCCCCATTGAGACCCCTGAAGGCCCGAACATTGGTCTGATCGGTTCGTTGGCAACCTATGGCCGCATTAACTCTTACGGCTTTATTGAGACCCCCTACCGCGTGGTTGAAGACGGCAAGGTCACCGACAAGGTTCGTTATTTGACTGCTGATGACGAGAAGAGCGTCATTATTGCGCAGGCAAACGCCCCGCTGACCGCTGACCGTACCTTCGCTGAGGACGAGTTCTCTGCCGTGCAGGCGATGGTTCCGGTGAGGCCGTGCTGGTAGCACCGACTGACGTGCAGTACATGGACGTTTCCCCGCGCCAGATGGTGTCGGTGGCAACCGCCCTGATCCCTTACCTTGAGCACGACGACGCGAACCGCGCGTTGATGGGCGCGAACATGCAGCGTCAGGCTGTGCCGCTGCTGGAGTCTGAGGCTCCCGTGGTGGGTACCGGTATGGAGAAGTACGCTGCGCTTGACTCCGGTGACTCCGTGCTGGCGAAGAAAGCTGGCGTGGTCTCTGAGGTCTCGGCTGACCTGGTGATGGTCCGTAATGATGACGGCACCAGCAGCTCGTACCCGATCATGAAGTTCTCCCGCTCGAACCCGGGCAACTGCTACAACCAGCGTGTTGTGGTCAAGGCCGGTCAGCGTGTGGAAGAGCGTGACGTTATCGCGGACGGCCCCTCCACCGACCGTGGCGAGCTCGCTCTGGGCAAGAACCTGCTCGTGGCATACATGCCGTGGGAGGGCCTGAACTATGAGGATGCGATTATCCTCTCCCAGCGCATGGTTTCCGAGGACGTGCTGACCTCCATCCACATTGAGGAACACGAGATCGATGCCCGCGACACCAAGCTCGGGCCTGAGGAAATCACCCGCGATATCCCCAACGTCTCGGATGAGGCCCTGTCCGCACTGGATGAGCGCGGTGTGATCCACATTGGTGCCGAAGTTGAGGCTGGCGACATTCTGGTTGGTAAGGTCACCCCCAAGGGCGAGACCGACCTGACCCCGGAGGAGCGCCTGCTGCGCGCAATCTTCGGTGAGAAGTCCCGCGAGGTGCGCGATACCTCCCTGAAGGTTCCTCACGGCGAATCCGGTACTGTGATCGGTGTTCGTATCTTCGACCGTGAAAGCGACGACGAAGACGATCTGCCCCCGGGCGTGAACCAGCTGGTGCGCGTGTACGTGGCGCAGAAGCGTAAGATCACCGATGGTGACAAGCTCGCGGGCCGCCACGGCAACAAGGGTGTTATTTCCAAGATCCTGCCGATTGAGGATATGCCCTTCCTGGAAGACGGTACTCCCGTGGACGTCATCCTGAACCCGCTGGGTGTGCCCGGCCGTATGAACATCGGGCAGGTGCTTGAGGTTCACACCGGCTGGCTGGCCAAGCAGGGCTGGAAGATTGAGGGCGACCCGGCCTGGCTGAAGAATATGCCGAACTTCCCAAAGGAGTCCGGCCCCACCCGCCTGGCAACCCCCGTGTTTGACGGCGCTCATGAGGACGAGCTGTTTGACCTCATGGACCACGCAAACCCGAACCGTGATGGTGACCGCCTGATTAACCGCTCCGGCAAGGCCCGTCTGATTGATGGTCGTTCAGGTGAGCCGTTCCCTGACCCGATCTCGGTGGGGTACCAGTACATCCTGAAGCTGCACCACTTGGTGGACGATAAGATTCACGCCCGCTCCACCGGCCCGTACTCGATGATTACGCAGCAGCCGCTGGGTGGTAAGGCCCAGTTCGGTGGTCAGCGTTTCGGTGAGATGGAAGTGTGGGCGCTGGAAGCGTACGGCGCCGCCTACACCCTGCAGGAAATCTTGACCGTCAAGTCTGACGATGTGGCTGGTCGTGTGAAGGTATACGAGGCAATCGTTAAGGGCGAGAACATCCCCGAACCGGGCATCCCCGAATCCTTCAAGGTTCTTATTAAAGAAATGCAGTCCCTGTGTCTGAACGTTGAGGTGCTCTCTACCGACGGGAAGACCATTGAGATGAGCGACTCGGAGGAAGAAGGCTTCCGGGCAGCAGAAGATATGGGTGTGAGCCTCACCCACGCAGAGCCCAGCTCTGTGGACGAGGCATAATCCGCCTTCCTTCTAGGGTGGGGCGCCGCTGCGGTTGCCCCGCCCGCTAAACCGAAGTCTTCGTAAACTACAGAAAGAGATTAGGACCGATATGTCCAACGAATCTTCGCTTGGTTTGATGCGAATTGGCCTTGCCACCGCCGACGATATTCGTCGCTGGTCTTACGGCGAGGTTAAGAAGCCCGAGACCATCAACTACCGTACCCTCAAGCCCGAGAAGGAGGGCCTGTTCGACGAGCGCATTTTTGGCCCTACTAAGGACTGGGAATGCTACTGCGGCAAGTACAAGCGCGTACGTTTTAGGGCATCATTTGTGAGCGTTGCGGTGTTGAGGTGACCCGCTCAAAGGTGCGCCGTGAGCGTATGGGCCACATTGAGCTGGCTGCCCCCGTCACCCACATCTGGTACTTCAAGGGTGTTCCCTCCCGCCTGGGGTACCTGCTGGATCTGGCTCCGAAGGACCTGGAGAAGGTCATCTACTTCGCCGCGTACATGATTACGAGCGTGGATGAGGCCTCCCGCCATGAGGACCTGCCGAACCTGCAGGCCGCACATGACCGTGATAAGAAGGCCCTGGAGACCCAGCGCGACGCCGATATTGCCGCTATTTCCCGCGAGGTTGAGCAGGAGCTGGCGCGTATTGAGGCTGACGGCGGTAAGGCTGCTGAGAAGCGTAAGCTGCGTGAGAATGCTGAACGTCAGATGGCTTCGGCCCGTAAGCGTGCTGACCGCGAGATTGAGCACCTGGAGAAGGTGTGGGACCGCTTTAAGAACCTGAAGGTCGCTGACCTTGAGGGTGATGAGGCGCTGTACCGCTCAATGGTTGATAAGTACGGCGTGTACTTTGAGGGCGCAATGGGTGCTGAAGCTATTAAGAAGCGCCTGGAGGATTTCGACCTTGAGGCCGAAGCGGAGGCGCTGAAGGAGGTCATTCAGAACGGCAAGGGCCAGAAGAAGACCCGTGCGCTGAAGCGTCTGAAGGTTGTTAACGCGTTTTTGACCACCAATAACTCCCCGCTGGGTATGGTGCTGGATGTTGTTCCGGTTATCCCGCCGGAGCTGCGTCCGATGGTTCAGCTCGATGGTGGCCGTTTTGCAACTTCCGATCTGAATGACCTGTACCGTCGTGTGATTAACCGTAATAACCGCCTCAAGCGCCTGCTGGAGCTTGGCGCCCCCGAGATTATCGTGAATAACGAGAAGCGCATGCTGCAGGAAGCTGTGGATTCGCTCTTCGACAACGGTCGTCGCGGTCGCCCCGTGACCGGCCCCGGTAACCGCCCGCTGAAGTCGCTCTCCGATATGCTCAAGGGTAAGCAGGGTCGTTTCCGTCAGAACCTGCTTGGTAAGCGCGTGGACTACTCCGGCCGTTCCGTGATCGTGGTTGGTCCGCAGCTGGAAATGCATCAGTGTGGTCTGCCGAAGCAGATGGCGCTGGAGCTGTTCAAGCCCTTCGTCATGAAGCGCCTGGTGGAGCTTTCGCACGCACAGAACATTAAGAGTGCAAAGCGTATGGTGGAGCGTTTCCGCCCGCAGGTGTGGGATGTTCTCGAAGAGATCATTACCGAGCACCCTGTGCTGCTGAACCGTGCACCTACCCTGCACCGTCTGGGTATTCAGGCGTTCGAGCCGAAGCTGGTTGAGGGCAAGGCTATTCAGCTGCACCCGCTCGTGTGCTCCGCGTTCAACGCTGACTTTGACGGTGACCAGATGGCGGTTCACCTGCCGCTTTCGCCCGAGGCTCAGGCTGAGGCGCGCATCCTGATGCTCTCCTCGAACAATATTTTGAAGCCTTCGGATGGTCGCCCTGTGGCTGTTCCGTCGCAGGATATGATCATTGGCCTGTACCACCTGACCACTCCCCGTGAGGGTGAAAAGAATGAGGGTCACGCGTTCTCGTCGATTGCCGAGGCTCTGATGGCGATGGATCGTCACGAGATTGAGCTGTACACCAAGGTGAAGGTGCGTCTCTCCGGTGACGAGTTCGTGGCACCTGAGGGCTGGGAAGCTCCTGAGGGTTACACCTCAGGCGGCCCGGTTCTGCTGGAGTGCACCGTCGGTCAGATCTTGTTCAACCAGACTCTGCCGAAAGGATTACCCGTGGTTCTCTGGCGTTGCTGATAAGAAGGGGCTGGGCAAGCTCATTAACGATCTTGCTGAGAAGTACCCGATGGATATCGTGGCCCGCACCCTGGATAACCTGAAGAACGCTGGCTTCTACTGGGCTTCACGTTCGGGCGTGACCGTGGCGGTTTCTGATATTGCCACCCCGTCGATGAAACCTGCGATCATGGAGAACTATGAGCAGCAGGCCGCCGCTATCCAGGCGAACTTTGAGATGGGTACCATTGGCGATGATGAGCGCCGTGAGGAACTGATCGAGATTTGGACCCAGGCAACTGATGAGGTTGCTGAGGCGATGCGCGATAATTTGAGCGCTGATGGCGGTCAGAACACCATCTACCGTATGGTGACTTCCGGTGCACGCGGTAACTGGATGCAGGTTCGTCAGATTGCGGGTATCCGCGGTCTGGTGTCGAACCCGAAGGGCGAGATTATGCCCCGCCCGATTAAGTCCTCCTACCGTGAGGGCCTGTCGGTGCTGGAGTACTTCATCGCAACCCACGGTGCCCGTAAGGGGTCTTGCCGATACCGCGCTGCGTACCGCTAACTCGGGTTACCTAACCCGTCGTCTGGTGGACGTGTCGCAGGATGTGATTGTGCGTGAGCATGACTGCGGTACCCGCCGCGGCCTGGTGCTTCCCGCTCATTGATGATGAGGCAAACTTGCATCCGGATGTTGAGACCTCCATTCACGGACGCACCCTTGCGGTGGATGTGAAGGACGCTGAGGGCAGCGTACTTGCAGCCGCCGGTGAGGATGTCTCGGATGTGCTGATTGAGAAGCTGTTCAAGGCTGGTGTGAAGGATGTGCGCGTGCGTTCGGTGCTCACCTGTGAGTCCGGTATTGGCGTGTGCGCCCTGTGCTATGGCCGTTCGATGGCGTCGAACACCCTGGTCGATATTGGCGAGGCCGTGGGTATTATTGCGGCTCAGTCTATTGGTGAGCCCGGTACCCAGCTGACCATGCGTACCTTCCACACCGGTGGTGTGGCATCGGCTGACGACATTACCCAGGGTCTGCCTCGTATCCAGGAGCTGTTTGAGGCCCGTACCCCCAAGGGTGTGGCACCTATTTCTGAGGTTGCCGGTCGGGTGAGCATTGAGGACACGGAGCGTTCCTACAAGATTGTGGTGACCCCGGATGACGGTTCTGACCCGCAGTCGTACACGGTGCTGCGCCGTGCCGCCTCGAAGCTTCAGGATGGCGATCACGTGCAGGTGGGCGAGCAGCTTGCCGCCGGTTCGGTGGATCCGAAGGAGGTGCTGCGTATTCGCGGCCCGCGTGAGGCGCAGAAGCACCTGGTGAGCGAGGTTCAGGGCGTGTACAAGTCTCAGGGTGTGGAGATTCACGATAAGCACGTTGAGGTTATTGTGCGTCAGATGCTGCGCCGTGTGACCGTCATTGAGTCTGGCGATACTGAGCTGCTGCCGGGTGAGCTGGTGGATAATATTGTGTTCCAGCGCGCTAACCGTAAGGCCCTGACGGAGGGTAAGAAGCCCGCCGCCGGTCGCCCCGAGATGATGGGTATTACCAAGGCATCGCTGGCCACCGAGTCCTGGCTCTCTGCCGCATCCTTCCAGGAGACCACCCGCGTGCTTACTCAGGCCGCAATGGAGGCTAAGACCGACCCGCTGCTTGGCCTGAAGGAGAACGTCATTATCGGTAAGCTGGTTCCGGCCGGTACCGGTTTGGCTCGCTACAACGATATTGAGGTTGAGCCCAGCCCGCAGGCCCGTCAGGAGCAGCTTAACGCGCTGGAGGCGTTCGGTTACCAGAGCGTCTTTAGCCCGATGGGTGACGACCCGTACCCGTATGCGAATAACGGGTTTATGGCGGTTCCCTTTGGATGAGTACGGTCGCGGTATGGAGTAGCCTCACCTGAGGTTCTATCCGGTCTGCTTCTGGTGCTAACCACTGGGGCAGTTGAGGGAGGCGGCTTCGGCATTGTGCCGGGGCCGCCTCCTGAGGCTTTAAGCACGGTATGCGCCTGTGGGGTGGAAACATCTCCCGCACCACGATGGTGAGTAATCACACAGGGTTTAAAGCGGTGGTTGCCTTCTTGGCAGTAAAACCCGCTGGATTAAGCGGGTTTTAACCTGTATAGTCGTATGTCGAAGTACTTGGCCTCAGTGCTGGGGTGCCCGCTATTACGCGGGTGCCGTGAAGATTCCGGCACGCGGGCAAACAAATCAATGGCAGTATGGATACCGTCCTTTGGTGTTGCTTTTTGTGCTGACACCTAAATGCCATTTTTAAGTGTGCCCAAAAACTTCTAACCCCGGTCGAATCGAGCTCGGTCGTAAGGTAGCAAGTGATTCGCTGGGAGCCAAGAACCCGCGCCCTTTATCACCTCATGTTGGGGTGCTAGTGTGTGCGGGCTTCTATAACCGAGAGCGCCCGGGGTGAAAGCGCCGGGAGCTAGTCAGTTTAGCGGGCTTGAAGACAGATAAGCCCATCAATGCAACGGAGAAAACGTGCCTACTATTCAGCAGCTGGTCCGTAAGGGCCGGACTCCCAAGGTCGTCAAGACCAAGGCGCCCGCACTGAAGGGCAACCCCATGAAGCGTGGCGTGTGCACCCGTGTGTACACCACCACCCCGAAGAAGCCGAACTCGGCACTGCGTAAGGTCGCTCGTGTCAAGCTCAACGGCGGCGTCGAGGTTACCGCATACATTCCCGGTGAGGGTCACAACCTGCAGGAGCACTCAATTGTGCTCGTTCGCGGTGGTCGTGTGAAAGACCTCCCCGGTGTTCGTTACAAGATCGTTCGTGGCGCTCTGGATACCCAGGGTGTTAAGGGTCGCGGGCAGGCTCGCTCCCGCTACGGCGCTAAGAAGGAGAAGAAGTAATGCCTCGTAAGGGTCCCGCTCCCAAGCGTCCCCTCGTCAACGATCCGGTGTACGGTTCGACACTGGTCACCCAGCTCATTAACAAGGTTCTGCTGGACGGCAAGAAGTCTGTTGCCCAGCGCATCGTATACGGTGCTCTTGAGGGTGTTGAGAAGAAGACCGGTTCTGACCCGGTTGTTACCCTGAAGAAGGCTATGGACAACATCAAGCCCTCGCTTGAGGTTCGTTCCCGCCGTGTTGGTGGCGCTACCTACCAGGTTCCGGTTGAGGTTCGCCCCGGCCGTTCCACCGCTCTGGCTCTTCGCTGGCTTGTTGGCTTCTCAAAGCAGCGCCGCGAGAAGACCATGACTGAGCGTCTGATGAACGAGATCCTGGATGCGTCCAATGGTCTCGGTGCCGCTGTGAAGCGTCGCGAAGACACTCACAAGATGGCCGAGTCCAACAAGGCCTTCGCTCACTACCGCTGGTAATTCTCCGTTTAGAGCCTGTCGGGTTTCCCGTCAGGCTTTCGGAGTATCTCATTTAGGGAGAAAAACGTGGCACATGATGTGTACACTGACCTGAACAAGGTCCGCAACATCGGTATTATGGCGCACATTGACGCCGGTAAGACCACCACAACTGAGCGCATCCTGTTCTACACCGGTATTAACCACAAGATCGGTGAGACTCACGATGGCGCGTCAACTATGGACTGGATGGCTCAGGAGCAGGAGCGAGGTATTACCATTACCTCCGCAGCTATCACCTGCTTCTGGAAAAACAACCAGATCAACATTATCGACACCCCCGGTCACGTTGACTTCACCGTTGAGGTGGAGCGTTCGCTGCGTGTGCTTGACGGCGCGGTAGCAGTGTTTGACGGCAAGGAAGGTGTTGAGCCTCAGTCTGAGACCGTGTGGCGTCAGGCTGATAAGTACGACGTTCCCCGCATCTGCTTCGTCAATAAGATGGACAAGATGGGCGCGGACTTCTACTTCACTGTTCAGACCATTATCGACCGCTTGGGCGCTAAGCCGCTCGTTCTGCAGCTGCCCATTGGCGCTGAGAGCGACTTCGTTGGTGTGGTTGACCTGCTCGAAATGAAGGCATACGTATGGCCCGGTGACTCTAAGGGTGACGTGACCATGGGTGCCTCCTACGAGATTCAGGAAATCCCCGCCGACCTGCAGGCTAAGGCTGAAGAGTACCGTGCCGAGATGGTTGAGGCTGTTGCTGAGTCCAGCGAAGAGCTCATGGAGAAGTACCTCGAAGAGGGCGAACTGACCGTTGACGAGCTCAAAGCTGGTATCCGTCAGCTGACCATTAACGGTGAGGCATTCCCCGTGCTCTGCGGTTCTGCTTTCAAGAACCGTGGTGTTCAGCCCATGCTGGATGCCGTGATCGAGTACCTGCCTTCCCCGCTGGATGTGCCCGCTGTGGAGGGCTCTAGCCCCTCGGATGAGGAAGAGAAGCTCACCCGTAAGGCTTCCGCTGATGAGCCTTTCGCGGCTCTGGCCTACAAGGTTGCAGCTCACCCGTTCTACGGTCAGCTCATCTACACCCGTGTGTACTCCGGTCACGCGGCCCAGGGCCAGCAGGTTCTTAACTCGACTAAGGGTAAGAAGGAACGCCTCGGCAAGCTCTTCCAGATGCAGTCCAACAAGGAGAACCCTGTTGAGGAAGTCACTGCAGGCCATATCTATGCTGCGATTGGTCTGAAGGACACCACTACTGGTGATACCCTGTGCGATCCGGCAAATCCGATCGTGCTTGAGTCGATGACCTTCCCCGCCCCCGTGATCTTCGTGGCTATTGAGCCTAAGACCAAGGGTGACCAGGAGAAGATGTCGACCGCTATCCAGAAGCTTTCCGCTGAGGACCCCACCTTCACCGTGTCGTTGAACGAAGAGACCGGCCAGACCGAAATCGGTGGTATGGGCGAGCTCCACTTGGACATCATTGTTGACCGTATGAAGCGTGAGTTCAAGGTTGAAGCTAACGTTGGTAAGCCTCAGGTGGCGTACCGCGAAACCATCAAGAAGGCTGTCGAGAAGGTTGACTACACCCACAAGAAGCAGACCGGTGGTTCCGGTCAGTTCGCAAAGGTGCAGGTTTCCTTCGAGCCGCTGCCCTTGGATGGCGAGGAACTGTACGAGTTTGAGGACAAGGTGACCGGTGGTCGCGTGCCTCGCGAGTACATTCCTTCTGTTGACGCCGGTATCCAGGACGCTATGAAGTTCGGTATCCTGGCTGGCTACCCGATGGTCGGTGTGAAAGCAACCCTGATCGACGGTGCGTACCACGATGTTGACTCCTCTGAAATGGCGTTCAAGATCGCCGGTTCCATGGTGTTCAAGGAAGGTGCTAAGCGCGCTAACCCGGTTCTGCTGGAACCGCTCATGGACGTTGAGGTACGTACCCCCGAGGAGTACATGGGCGATGTTATCGGCGACCTGAACTCCCGTCGTGGTCACGTGCGTTCCATGGAGGATGCATCCGGCGTGAAGATCGTTAAAGCTCTCGTGCCGCTGACCGAAATGTTCGGCTACATTGGTGACCTGCGTGGTAAGACCCAGGGCCGTGCAGTGTTCTCGATGGCCTTCGACAGCTACGGTGAAGTTCCCAAGAACGTCGCTGACGAGATCATCCAGAAGAGCCGCGGCGAGTAATCACCGCTCTCATCCCGTGGGCTGCGGGTTGAGAAACGCGCAGCCCACACTCTAAAATTTTTAATTAAAATCCATCATTGAAGGCATGGACAGTTTCATCTCTGCGTCGTAATCCGCTATTGTAGACGCTAGACCGTTTTTCTACGGATTGCGCCGGAGATAAGATTCGGGTGCATGTTTTCGATACGTTCTAGGAGGAACACTCTTGGCTAAGGCTAAGTTCGAGCGCTCCAAGCCTCACGTTAACGTCGGTACCATTGGTCACGTTGACCACGGTAAGACCACCCTGACCGCTGCCATCTCCAAGGTGCTGGCTGACAAGTACCCGGACCTGAACGAGAAGCGTGACTTCGGCATGATCGACTCCGCTCCTGAGGAGCGTCAGCGCGGTATTACCATTAACATCGCGCACATTGAGTACCAGACCGACAAGCGCCACTACGCACACGTTGACGCACCCGGCCACGCCGACTACGTCAAGAACATGATCACCGGTGCTGCTCAGATGGACGGCGCAATCCTCGTGGTTGCTGCTACCGACGGTCCTATGGCTCAGACCCGTGAGCACGTGCTGCTCGCTCGCCAGGTTGGCGTGCCCACCCTGCTGGTGGCACTGAACAAGGCTGACATGGTTGATGACGAAGAGCTTCTTGACCTCGTCGAGATGGAGGTCCGTGACCTTCTCTCCTCGCAGGAGTTCGACGGTGACGAGGCTCCCGTGATCCGCGTTTCCGCTCTGAAGGCTCTTGAGGGTGACCCCGAGTGGGTTGCTAAGGTTGAGGAGCTCATGGAAGCTGTTGACAGCTACATCCCCGACCCGGTTCGTGAGAAGGACAAGCCCTTCCTCATGCCCATCGAGGACGTCTTCACCATTACCGGTCGCGGCACCGTTGTGACCGGTCGTGCAGAGCGCGGTACCCTGAAGATCAACTCCGAGGTTGAGATCGTTGGTATCCGACCCATCCAGAAGACCACCGTGACCGGTATCGAGATGTTCCACAAGCAGCTCGACGAGGCATGGGCTGGCGAGAACTGTGGTCTGCTTCTGCGTGGTCTCAAGCGTGACGACGTTGAGCGTGGTCAGGTTGTTGTGGAGCCGGGCTCCATCACCCCCCACACCGAGTTCGAGGCAAACGTCTACATCCTCTCCAAGGATGAGGGCGGCCGTCACAACCCGTTCTACTCAAACTACCGTCCTCAGTTCTACTTCCGTACCACTGACGTGACCGGTGTTATTAAGCTGCCCGAGGGCACCGAGATGGTTATGCCCGGTGACAACACCGAGATGACCGTTGAGCTGATCCAGCCCATCGCTATGGAAGAGGGCCTCGGCTTCGCTATCCGTGAGGGTGGCCGCACCGTTGGTTCGGGCCGCGTTACCAAGATCATCAAGTAATTGCCGTAACAACGACAATTCGCTCATGCTCTTGTAGCAGACTCTGCCTCTAGAAGGTAGCGAATCTTACACAGGGGACCCCCGCAGTATTGTGGGGGTCCTTTTGTATTTAAACGGTGGGGGTTGAGATGGTGACGGTAGTGACGTACAGTCCGGTACGGTACTCTAGGGGTGTGGCATAAAAGTTTACACCAGTACTTTTAGGAGAGATGAGTGCCAGGTCAAAAGTACCCGCCGGTTGCCGTGATTCTGGGAAGCCGCGAAAGTCAGGCACCCGCCTATGGTCTGGAGAACTCAGCTGCGGTGCGTGCCCTGCAGAACCTCACTGAGGTACTAATCGTGCGTGTGGCCGAAGGGCAGGATCCTTTGGCTGACCGGTTGGTGGGCAGGGTCGCTTCACTTTTGGGGCGGGAGTACACGACCACTCATACTTTGTTTAGTTCCGCGAAAACCAGTTTGCGTGCCCGCTCCCAGGTGGCTGATTTGCAGGGGGTTGCTGCGCTTATCTCTTTAGCACCACCCACTGAGACGATTATGATATCCGGGAAAATCCCTGTTATTCAGGTGGCGGATTCGTCTTTTGGAACCCGACTGCGCGCCGAGAAACGGCGCGGCGGCGGCATTAGCCGACTCATGTCGGTACAGGGCCGGATCCTTGAGAAGGCGTCCGCGTCGGGGGTGAGCCTGTTCGCGGTGGCGAACCGATGGATTAAAGACGTGCTGATTGATGATTTGAATATTCCCAGCAGCAAGGTTGAGGTTGTGCCGATGGGCTCCTTCGTGGGGGAGTCGAAGATTATCCGCCCCACACGCATCACAGACCGTGATGTGCTTAAGCTTCTGTTTGTCAGCGAGGACTGGAACCGGGACGGTGGGCCGATGATACTCGACTTGTATGAGCGGCTGGTGAAGGTCCGTAAGGTGCAGTTGTGTATCATAGGCGATTCCCCGGAGGATTTACTGTATGAGATCCGTCGGGTTCCGGCCCCCTCAAGCTATGACGAAGCCGCGAAAGTGTATATTGAACATGATGTTCTTCTTGTCCCTGTTGCCGCGGGTAAGGATGCGCTGGTTACCGATGCGCTGTACTGCGGTCTGCCGGTGCTGGGGGAGCAGGTAGAGGGGATTGCTTCGCTGGTGCGGCACGATCGTAGCGGTTGGCTGTACCGAACCGACATGTTCCAACAGAACTCGTATAACGCCTGCAATTTATGAAGGCTGTTGATATTGACAATGCATCACTGTGGGCTGTGCGGGATGTGCGGGAGAGGCTGAACTGGGACAGCTGGGCTCGCCGCCTCTTACAGCTGGTGCGGTACCTGAACGGTCAGGGCGAACGCTAAAGTACAGCATAGTGAACACAACACAATAAACGATGGGGGCCTGGAAGGAACACTAAATGTTCCTTCCAGGCCCCCATTGTTACCGTCATGTTAGGGTGAGCGGGCTACTGCTGCGGGTACTGTTGCCCCTGCCATTGCTGACCCTGAGCGTAGTCGGGGGACAGCGGGGGCTGCTGTTGAGGGTAGTACTGCTGCGGTTCGCCCTGCGGGGCTCCCATACCCTGCACCGGGGCAGGCATGTGGTCCTGCGGGTTATAGGGTAGTGGGGCGCTTGGCTGCGGCATACCGTTGCGGTCAGCATCGGTGGGTGGGTTTTTCTTATCGCGGGTAAGCAAACGCCACACCACACCGGAAATCAGGATAATCGCGATGATCATCAGCATCAGCGGGTTCATGCTGTTCAGCAGCAGCGCCAGGTCTATGGTGACGATGACAGCCCCAATAATGACCCAGATGCGGTCAACCAGCAGCGCCGCAAGAATGGTCATGAGCAGGCTGATGGTCATAATCACGGTGCCTTGGGCAATATCGTGCGGGGAAGCCCACGCAATGAAGGTGACCATTCCTTGAAGAGCAAATGTGGCGTACAGGCCAGCGACCGATGCGTCAATACCTTCCCGAGCCGGACGGTTGGACATGACGTTGCGCAGTACCGGGGCGGTGCTGAGTGCTAGCAAGATAAGCGATATCAGTTCCAGGAAGCTAATGAAGAAGCTTCCGCTGTTAATCGTCAAAAGGAACCGGCCCACAAAAGCCACGACTGAGAGCAAGAGCGCTATGTACGTTTTCTCCTTCGGCAAGACCGACGCTATAGAAAGCACCGCGAAGGCGCAAAGGAAAGCACTAATAGTTGTATTAGCCGAAGCGAGGGAGAACATCCCGTAAAGAACCAGGGCGATAATGCCAGGAATAATAACCAGCAAATTCTGTACACCGCATGCACGGTTGGCGAACGAACCGCGTTGTGCTTTTCGATACGGATAGGGGCTGGTAAGCGGCCCGTGCATCGGCAGCAGCACCACACGCGGCGGTGTGCTCGGAAGCTGTACTGAGATGCTGGGGCGTACATTTTGGGTACCCCCAATTTCAAGGGGCAGCAGTACCTTGCCAACGTACAGCAGCAGTGTGGCGAAGAGAGCACTGAGGCCATAGACGGTGGGGAAATCCGCCACCCAGGTAAACGGTCCACCGGTATTGCTGTGCAGCGCAAAGAATGATGGTTTGAAAGTTACATCAGCTATGGACTGTAACGTGAGCACCAAAGCGCAGGCGGCTGCTAAGCGAAGGAACAGTACGTTAGTCCATTCTCCGATACCCCACATGAGCACTACAGCCAGCGGGCACAGGGTAGCAGCGAGCGGTTCGGAGCGGACCATGAATAGTCCGGCAATACCAGCTGGTACACAGGCGATATAGAAGAACACCTGGAAAGTCACCATCTCGCCGCGGCTGCCGCTGGTACGGTATAGCACGGCGCTGAGCACACCCAGCAGCAGGCAGAGGCCGGATAGCAGCAGCAGGAAGTCAGCAAAACGTGCCGTATCTGAGGCCCACAGCACTGGGGCTATCCAGCAGATGGGTCCGCGTGCCATATTGAGCAGGAAGGTGCGGCTTGGGCTGCCTGCCGGGATCATGATGAACCCTAAGAATGCGATAGTGCCACCTAGTATGACCAGCATAATGATGGACAGCAGGTAGTAGGGCATAAGGACGGATGCTATGGCTGCTCCGCTGAGGGCGATACCCAGCGCCCAGCGGGCCCCCAGGTTAATGTTGGCTGAGGCGGTATCGACAGCCAGGCGGATCATCCAAATGCACAGTGCGGTGAGGGCGATAAGAGCCGCGCTGTAGAGCATCGCGGTGAGAATCTCGGTGGAACCTTCGGGGTAACGGAAGCTCAGCACCGAACGGAGAAACAGGAACGTGGCGGAGGTGATGGTATACACGAGCGCTTCAACAATACGGCTGTTGCTCTTAGCGCCCTGAGCGGAGTGCGCGAAGGAAAGGGTGATCACCCCGAAACCTGCCATGACAGCGGCCATGAGCAGGATAATGCCGCGCCCACTGAAATCACTGAACGTCACGTATGACAGGTGCATAATACCGAGGAACGCGCTCACCTTGGCGCCGATGGAGACCGCTAATGGCTCAACGCCCGGTGCACGCTTTAGCAGCAGGGCTATGGGGATGACCGCGAAGCATACATAGAACGCCCCATCAGAACGTGCCGTGGCCAGAGACAGAAGCAGAGCAACGCCATAAACCGTGTAGAGGATGACGTTTGCAGGCAGTATACGCTTGTAGGGGAGCATACCCACAAGGAAGAATACGCTCAAAACCCAGAGCGCGGGCAGGAATCCGCCATTGTTCTGTGACTCGAAGAAGGGCAGTAGGCGCTCTAGGACGTTTCCCCCATCAATGGAGCGGTGAGACAATATGGTGATGGTAGCTTCTAAGAGCGTGAAACCAGCAGCGGCGATGCTGAGGGCTGCATCAAGATGACCAACCACCTCTAGGCGGGGGGCGCCATTCTGGTCGTAACCTTTGCGCTGCATAATAATCGGGTAGCACAGTAGGGCTGCTAGGGTGTTGCTGAGCAAAACAGCAAGGAATAAGAACGCGAACAGCAGCGGCAGATTGTGCAGTTCTATGCAGAAGTAGATGACGGCCAGCAGCGGGTAGATACGCAGCTGGATATAGTAGTCGAGTTTATTGTCGAGGGTGAAAAACACGAGGGCGTACACACTCATAATGGCGAATACAACGCCCACCTCAAGAAAGCTCATATTCGAGACGAAGAAGAACACCACCGCCGCCGTGACGGGCACAAAAAAATACGGGAGGATTCTACGAGTCCTTCACGGAGCCCGGTAGGCACAAGCTTCGCGTTGAGCCGCAGAATAAGACCCAGGATGGTGGCGAGCACTGTCAGCAGCACGAAGTACCATACGAAGGGTAGTTCTGCGACTCGGGTAGCTGCTAAAGGCATCCGAAATGAAGAAGGATACGAGCAGGTACGCCATAATACGGTTACGCATCATGGTGCAGGCCAGCACGATGGCTACAGTACCTACTAAAGAGGTGATGAGCCAGATCATGCGGCCGTTATCCCACACTCCCAGATGGTAGGTTGCTATACCGGTTAGTGGCAGAAGAGCTAAACCGGTGCCTGTGAAGGAATAAGAAGCCAGACGCAGGCGTGCCACTGTTTTATAGATGATCAGGCCAGCGCCGTAGAAGAGGGCGCTGCCAAAACCGAGCGCTGCAACACGTAGACCGATGGTTTCTTCGGAAGTGACGCTGGTGATAAACAGCGCTGCTGAGCCAATAAGCAGCAGCGACCCTAAGTAGAGCAGAACGTTCAGAAGCAGATCTTCTGTTTTCCTGCGGCTGTTAGAAGGGGCAGGAGCTGGGGGATAGTAGCCGGGGTAAGGCTGTGGTGGTACCCCCTGGGGAACCTGCTGGGCGTACTGGGGTGAGCCATAGTTGGGGGGTGCCTCCTGCTGCGGTGCAGGCTGCCCCGGCTCAGGGGGAAGCTGAGGGGGGAACCCTTGATTAGGTTCTGACATCGTAGTCTCCTCGTGACGGTAACGGGTTTACTTCCACCTTAGTTGAACCGATACCCCGGGTCACTATGTTTTGGGCTGTAGCGGCCCAAAAGCTTACTGAGAAAAACTTTGAAGATTCCTGGGGGAATCAGAGGTGTAAAGAATTCATAACCTCTATTTAGTTATGTATAAATCACTAATATATCATTTTAGTGTTTTTAGAGATGTATTGTTTCTGCAGATTTCCTGAGTAAAATCCGACGGCCCAGTGTGAGGGGTGTTGGAGGATGCTTGGTGCCCAGGTGTCTGATGGGAGGGGCTGCTGTGCTTGTTGGGCTTACGGTAGGTGCCGTTTAAGTGTTCTTCCACACTTAATGTATTCCCGCTTGCGCGGTACCTTCCTATTTGAGAGAATAGACGGCGTTGTAAAAGTGTCTGTTGCTCAAAACAGGCCCACGTATGACCCGATTCAAAGACACAAGGGATGAGTCTGTCTGCGCACAGGCGACACGCCCGAGTTCGGGGGTCGGTGCCTGAGCGGGGTGAGGAACCCGGCATTGCCGGATTCAGTCCGTATCGGGAGGCGCACGTGATGAATATATCGCGTTCCTTAAGCGCCGCTATAAGGGGCACACGCCCCGATACAGGGAATACATCAAGAAAGAGAGTCCGACAGATGGCGGGACAGAAAATCCGCATCCGTCTGAAGTCCTATGATCACGAGGTCATTGATTCTTCGGCACGGAAAATCGTCGAAACGGTAAAGGGTGCAGGCGCAACTGTGGTTGGCCCCGTACCGTTGCCGACCGAGAAGAACGTATACTGCGTTATTCGTTCTCCCCATAAGTACAAGGACAGCCGCGAGCACTTCGAGATGCGTACGCACAAGCGTCTGATCGACGTTGTTGATCCGACCCCTAAGGCTGTTGATGCCCTCATGCGTCTTGACCTGCCGGCAGACGTGAACATCGAGATCAAGCTGTAGAGGATCGCATCTCATGACTAACAAATTCGAGCGCCAGGTGAAGGGTCTGCTGGGTACTAAACTTGGCATGACTCAGGTCTGGGACGAGGACGGCAAAGTTGTGCCGGTGACCGTCGTCAAGGCCGATTCTAACGTTATTACTCAGATCCGTAACCAGGAAACTGACGGCTACCACGCTGTGCAGATTGGTTTCGGTTCCATCGATTCTCGCAAGGTTACCAAGCCTCTGGCTGGTCACTTCGAGAAGGCCGGTGTTACTCCCCGTCGTCACCTCGTCGAACTGCGCACCGCAGACGCTGCTGAGTATTCCCTCGGTCAGGAATTGACCGTTGAGATGTTCGAGCCCGGTCAGAAGGTAGACGTCGTTGGCAAGACCAAGGGTAAGGGTTTCGCAGGTGTTATGAAGCGTCACGGCTTCAAGGGTGTTGGCGCATCGCACGGTCAGCACAAGAACCACCGTAAGCCCGGTTCCATTGGTGGTGCATCCTATCCCGCACGCGTGTTCAAGGGTATGCGCATGGCTGGCCGTATGGGCGCAGCACGCCACACCACTTTGAACCTGACTATCCAGGGTGTGGACGCTGAGAACAATGTGCTGCTGATCAAGGGTGCAATTCCCGGTCCTAAGGGCGGCGTTGTTCTAGTTCGTACCGCTGTGAAGGGAGCCTAGTACATCATGGCTGTCAAAACCCTTAAGGTAGATCTGCCCGCAGAGATTTTCGACGCGCAGGCATCCGTACCCCTGCTGCACCAGGTTGTCGTTGCACAGCTTGCTGCCGCACGTCAGGGTACCCACAAGACCAAGAACCGTGGTGAAGTTTCCGGTGCAGGTCGCAAGCCCTTCAAGCAGAAGGGTACCGGTAATGCACGTCAGGGCTCCATCCGCGCTCCGCATATGACCGGTGGTGGCGTGGTGCACGGTCCGACCCCGCGTAACTACGCACAGCGCACCCCCAAGAAGATGATCGCCGCAGCACTGCGTGGCGCTCTCTCTGACCGCGCTCGTCACGACCGCATCCACGTGGTGGAGAACTTCATCTCTGGTGAGACTCCCTCGACTAAGGCTGCTAAGGCTGCATTCGCAGAGCTTACCGATCGCAAGAATGTTCTGTTCGTTATCGATCGTGCAGAGGATGTGCTGGCACTGTCCGCACGTAACCTGCAGAAAGTTCACGTGCTCTACGCAGATCAGCTCAACACCTACGATGTGCTGGTTTCGGATGATGTAGTCTTCACCAAGGCGGCATACGACGCGTTCGTAGCTGCTAATCAGAAGAAGGAGGGCGCTAAGTAATGAGCGTTTCCACCAAGTCTGTGTACGACGTAATTATCGCTCCTGTTGTTTCTGAAAAGAGCTATGGACAGATCGACGAAGACAAATACACTTTCGAGGTCGCTCCGGACTCAAACAAGCTTGAAATCAAGCAGGCTATCGAAACAATCTGGGACGTCAAGGTTGCTTCCATCAATACTATGAACCGTAAGGGAAAGCGGAAGCGCACCCGTTTCGGTTGGGGCTCTCGTAAGGACACCAAGCGTGCCATCGTGACCCTCAAGGAAGGCCGTATCGACATCTTCGGCGGTCCGCAGGCATAAGGCTCGCGGAGACCACTTTAACGAAGGAAAGAAATATCTCACATGGGTATTCGTAAGTATAAGCCGACGACCCCGGGTCGCCGCGGTTCGAGCGTTGCTGATTTCGTTGAAATCACCCGCTCCACCCCGGAAAAGTCCCTGCTTCGTCCGCTTCACAAGACCGGCGGCCGTAACAACACCGGTCGTATCACCACTCGTCATAAGGGTGGCGGACACAAGCGTCAGTACCGTCTGATCGACTTCCGCCGTCACGATAAAGACGGTGTGAATGCACGCGTTGCGCACATCGAGTACGATCCAAACCGTACCGCACGCATCGCACTGCTGCACTACTTCGATGGTTCTAAGCGTTACATTATCGCTCCGAACAGGCTCTCTCAGGGCGACATCGTCGAGTCTGGCCCTTCAGCCGACATCAAGCCCGGCAACAACCTGCCCCTGCGCAACATCCCCGTAGGTACCGTGCTCCACTGTGTTGAGCTCCGTCCTGGTGGTGGCGCAAAGCTGGCACGTTCCGCTGGTGCTTCGGTTCAGCTGGTTGCTAAGGAAGGCAAGTACGGTCAGCTCCGTCTGCCCTCCGGCGAAATCCGTAACGTGGATGTTCGCTGCCGTGCAACTGTGGGCGAGGTTGGCAACGCAGAGCAGTCCAACATCAACTGGGGTAAGGCAGGCCGCAACCGCTGGAAGGGCATCCGCCCGACCGTTCGTGGTGTGGTTATGAACCCGGTTGACCACCCGCATGGTGGTGGTGAGGGTAAGACCTCCGGTGGTCGTCACCCGGTTAACCCCAACGGTAAGCCCGAGGGCCGCACTCGTCGTCCAATAAGGAAAGCGACAAGCTCATCGTTCGTCGCCGTCGTACTGGCAAGAAGCGCTAAGGAGCCTGACACATGCCTCGTAGTTTGAAGAAGGGCCCTTTCGTTGATCAGCACCTCTACCTGAAGGTAGCGGCTCAGAACGAGAAGGGCACCAAGAATGTTATTAAGACTTGGTCCCGTCGCTCGATGATTATTCCCGATATGCTCGGGCACACCATCGCAGTGTACGACGGACGCAAGCACGTACCGGTATTCATTACCGAGTCGATGGTTGGGCACAAGCTCGGCGAGTTTGCACCCACCCGCACTTTCCGCAGCCATGTGAAGGACGACCGTAAGGGCAAGCGTCGCTAATCGGATAATCCGATCAGTTAACGTTTCCTTTTCGGCATAAGACGAAAGAGAGATAGGCAATGGAAGCCAAGGCATCGGCGCGTTTTGTTCGCGTTACGCCTATGAAGGCCCGCCGTGTCGTCAACCTGATCCGTGGTAAGCAAGCGGAAGAGGCTCTGGCGATTCTGAAATTCGCACCCCAGGGTGCTTCAGAACCGGTATATAAAATCGTTGCTTCGGCAATAGCAAACGCTCGTCAGAAGGCGACCCAGGAAGGTCTGCCGTTCCGCGAGGAAGAGCTGTTCATCAGCGAAGCATTCGTGAATGAAGGTCCGACCATGAAGCGCATTCAGCCCCGCGCGCAGGGTCGTGCATACCGTATCAATAAGCGCACCAGCCACATCACCGTGGTAGTTGCTACCCCGGAGAAGGAGGAGGACCGCTAAATGGGTCAGAAAATTCACCCGAACGGTTTCCGACTGGGCATCACCACCGAGCACGTCTCCAAGTGGTTCGCTGATTCCAACAAGCCCGGCGAGCGTTACGCAGACTTTGTCCGCGAGGACGTGAAGATCCGCGAGCTTTTGGCAAAGAACCTGGATCGTGCGGGCGTTGCAAAGGTTGAGATTGAGCGTACCCGTGACCGTGTACGTGTGGACATCCACACCGCTCGTCCCCGGTATCGTGATCGGCCGCCGCGGCGCTGAAGCAGACCGCATCCGCGCTGAGCTTGAGAAACTCACCGGTAAGCAGATTCAGCTGAACATTCTTGAGGTTGCTAACCCCGATCTGTCAGCTCAGCTGGTTGCTCAGAGCATTGCAGAACAGCTTGCAGCGCGTGTTGCATTCCGCCGTGCTATGAAGAAGGCAATCCAGTCCGCACAGCGTGCAGGCGCAAAGGGTATTCGTATCCAGTGCTCCGGTCGCTTGGGCGGTGCTGAAATGTCCCGTTCCGAGTTCTACCGTGAAGGTCGTGTGCCCCTGCACACCCTGCGTGCGAACATCGATTACGGTTTCTTCGAAGCCAAGACTACCTTCGGTCGTATTGGTGTGAAGGTCTGGATCTACAAGGGCGACTTGACCGACAAGGAACTGGCAGCTCAGCAGGCAGCCAACAACCGTCGCGGCAACCGCCGTGATGGTGATCGCCGCCGCTCCGGTGGCCGTGGTCCCCGTCGTGAACGCCGCAACGAGAATGCTTCGGCAAACACCGAAGCCAAGACTGCAGAGAACGGTGAGGCATAAATGCTTATTCCCCGTCGAGTAAAGTTCCGTAAGCAGCACCACCCCAAGCGTCATGGTCTTGCAAAGGGCGGCACCGAGGTTAGCTTCGGTGAATGGGGCATTCAGGCTCTTTCGCCCGCATATGTGACCAACCGTCAGATTGAGGCTGCACGTATTGCAATGACCCGTCACATCAAGCGTGGCGGTAAGGTCTGGATCAACATTTACCCGGACCGTCCGTTGACCAAGAAGCCTGCCGAAACTCGTATGGGTTCCGGTAAGGGTTCACCCGAGTGGTGGGTCGCTAATGTTAAGCCCGGTCGAGTCATGTTTGAGATCGCCGGTGTATCCGAAGAGGTGGCTCGCGAGGCGCTGCGCCTGGCAATCCACAAACTCCCGATGAAGGCACGTGTTGTGCGTCGCGAAGGTGGTGAATAAGCGAGATGGCAGTTGGATCCAAGGATCTGAGCATCGATAAGCTCGCAGAGCTCTCCAACGAAGAGCTGGCTGCAAAGCTGAGCGAATCGAAGAAGGAACTCTTCAACATCCGTTTCCAGGAAGTCACCGGTCAGGCTAACGCTGGTCGTCGCCGCACCATCAAGCGTGATATCGCACGTATCTACACCGTGCTGCGTGAGCGCGAGCTCGGTATTCGTCCCGCAACCGAAGGTGAGTCCAAGTGAGTGAAGTAAAGAACGAAGAGCGCGGCTACCGTAAGTCCCGCCGCGGCTACGTTGTCTCCGACAAGATGGACAAGACCGTTGTCGTCGAGGTCGAGGATCGCGTGAAGCACGCACTCTACGGCAAGGTTATGCGCCGTAGCTCCAAGATCAAGGCACACGACGAGCAGAATGTCTGCGGCGTTGGTGACTATGTTCTGTTGGCAGAGACCCGTCCGCTATCCGCTACCAAGCGTTGGCGTGTCGTGGAGATTCTGGAAAAAGCTAAGTAAGCTTTTCTAGAACGAACGCTCTGTCTGGCGTGTATGTAGAGGAAGGGCCCTTCCCCGTTTTTCTGGGGAAGGGCCCTTTGCCGTGGGTATTTGTTTGCGTACAAAAATAAAATTTGATGACGGAACGTAAGCAAGAAAAATATAAATATCTGATTACAATTCCTGTCTAGTGGTTGATTCTTGGAAATGCAATCTCTAGTATCGAACTGTACTTGTCTACATCTCAGGTTTAAGTTAATTACTGTGCTAGTCAAGTAATCTTTGAGGTTTACGGACCCTAAAGGTCAATCGCCAAAGACATCGAGGATCAGAATATGACTTCTTCGTCCAAGAAAGTAACTTCCCGCAAGCTTTTGGCTTCGGCTGGCGCACTGTCAGTCGTAGCAGGCTCGCTGGGAACCATTCCCGCAGCATTTGCTAATGCACCCACTGAGCAGTTGGGGGGAGGCGCCCGTCAGGAGGCGCAGCAGCCCGCTCAGCAGCAACAGCAGCAGCCTGCCCAGCAGCAGGGCCAGGCTAACCAACAGCAGCAGCCCGCTCAGCAGCAACAGCAGCAGGGCCAGGCTGGCAACCAGCAGCAAGGCCAGGGCCAGGCTGAGCAGAGCAAGGATTTGGCTGGTCAGTACCAGTCGTCGCAGTCCGCATACTCTGCCAAGAACAACAAGGCTTGGAAGACTTACTCTTCCTATGATTCGTACCGCGCAGGGTGCGTCACCCGCGTGAACGCTGATACCCAGCAGGTTGAGGCAACTGTTCAGTTGCCCGGTGCTACCCAGGGTTCCAGCTCCTACAGCATTGCTATTGATGACGTGAACGGTACCGTCTGGGTTGTTAACACCGAGAAGAGCACGGTGACAGTTTACGACCAGAACACCATGAAGGAACTGTGGACTAGCAATGGCGCCGTTCAGGGTGCGCAGGGCCAGTCCAGCTTCCAGGCACGTGAGATTAAGATTGACCAGGACTCTGGCAAGGCATATATCTCAAGCTACGGCTATGTGACTGTTATTGACCTGCAGACTCGTGCAGTGGTGAAGACTATCGATCTGAAGACCTCCACCGGTCAGTTCGATATTGTCGGTAATATGTCTTTCTCTGGCGGTAAGCTCTTCGCTTATGGCCAGAACTCCGGTGCGTTGATTATTGTGAACACCGTCACCCTTCAGGTTGAGAGTGCTAGCCAGTCTTCTGGCGCAAGCCAGCAGCCTAACGGTGGTGCTTCCTCCACCCCCACGGTTAATAACAACCAGGGCGGCAACAACGCTGGTAATAATGCTGGTGGTAACCAGGCCGACCCGAACAAGGGCGGAAACCAGGCCGACCCCAATAAGGGCGGCAACAACGCTGGTAATAATGCTGGTGGTAACCAGGCCGACCCGAACAAGGGCGGAAACCAGGCCGACCCCAATAAGGGCGGCAACAACGCTGGTAATAATGCTGGTGGTAACCAGGCCGACCCCAACCAGGGTGGTAACCAGGCCGACCCCAACAAGGGCGGAAACCAGGCCGACCCCAACAAGGGCGGAAACCAGGCCGACCCCAACAAGGGTGGCAACCAGGCTAACCCCAACCAGGGTGGCAATAACGTAGTTGGTGAAGTAGATGTTCACACCTACGATGATGGTGCCAAGGTGTACATTCCTGAGCAGTGGCAGGTTGGTCAGCCGCTGAAGATCCGTGGTGAGGGTTTCAAGACTCAGGATGGTACTAGCGGTTCGGTGATCGCTGTTAAGCTCAATGGTGGTGCTCTGGCTCCTAAGGTGGACGCTACTTTTGAGGGTAAGAAGGGTAACAGCACCGGTGTGTGGCTGTACATCCAGGCAGATGCTAACGGTAACTTCACCGCTGAGATTCCTTTCCCGGGTGCAGATCAGGTGAAGGAGGGTGTTGCTGTACCGAACGTTGGTGATGAGGTCAGCGTTAACCTGCTGAGTGGCTCCATGAAGAAGGGTGATACCCCTCGTGGTGGTGAAGCTAACGATGTGACTATTGTTGCTGGTGGCGGTAATAATGCTGGTGGTAACAACGCTGGTGGCGGCAACAATGCCAAGGCTGGTGCAAACCAGGGCGGCGGTAATAACGCTGGTGGCAATGTAAACGCTGGCGATAACGCTAACGCTGGCGGCGGCGACAATGCTAAGGCTGGCGGTAATAACGCAGGCGGTAACAACGCTAACGCTGGCGGCAATAACGCAGGCGGTGGCGACAATGCTAAGGCTGGTGCAAACCAGGGCGGCGGCAATAACGCTGGTGGCAATGTAAACGCTGGCGGTAATAACGCTGGCGGCGGCGACAATGCTAAGGCTGGCGGCAATAACGCAGGCGGTGGCGACAACGCTAAGGCTGGTGCAAACCAGGGCGGCGGCAATAACGCTGGTGGCAATGTAAACGCTGGCGGTAATAACGCTGGCGGCGGCGACAATGCTAAGGCTGGCGGTAATAACGCAGGCGGCGGCAATAACGCTGGTGGCGGTAACAATGCTAACGCCGGTGGTAACGCCAATGCAGGCGGAAACGCTAACGCTGGTGGTAACGCCAATGCTGCTGATAATGCAAACGCAGGCGGTAATGCCAACGCTGGTGGCAACGCCAATGCTGGTGCAAACCAGGGTGGTAACCAGGCCGACCCCAACCAGGGTGGCAATAACGTAGTTGGTGAAGTAGATGTTCACACCTACGATGATGGTGCCAAGGTGTACATTCCTGAGCAGTGGCAGGTTGGTCAGCCGCTGAAGATCCGTGGTGAGGGTTTCAAGACTCAGGATGGTACTAGCGGTTCGGTGATCGCTGTTAAGCTCAATGGTGGTGCTCTGGCTCCTAAGGTGGACGCTACTTTTGAGGGTAAGAAGGGTAACAGCACCGGTGTGTGGCTGTACATCCAGGCAGATGCTAACGGTAACTTCACCGCTGAGATTCCTTTCCCGGGTGCAGATCAGGTGAAGGAGGGTGTTGCTGTACCGAACGTTGGTGATGAGGTCAGCGTTAACCTGCTGAGTGGCTCCATGAAGAAGGGTGATACCCCTCGTGGTGGTGAAGCTAACGATGTGACTATTGTTGCTGGTGGCGGTAATAATGCTGGTGGTAACAACGCTGGTGGCAACGCTAACGCGGGCGATAACGCCAATGCCAACGCAAACGCAGGCGGTAACGCTAATGCAAACGCTGGAGGCAATGCAAACGCTAACGCGGGCGCAGACGCCAACGCTAACGGCGCAGCCAAGGGCGACGCCAATGGTATTGCAGCCGCCAAGGATAACGATCACGATTCCGCTGTAACCGGTGATTCCACGACCACCAGTGGCGGGTCTACTGGTACTACGAGCGGCGAGGCACGGGGCTCCGGCTCTGCAACCACTGCCGCTACCAAGTCCTCCTCACGGACGCTTGCTAACACTGGTGCCTCAGGGATGTGGGTAGCCCTGGGTGCTGGCACGGCTGCGCTCGTTGCAGGTTCGGTCATGGTGGCACGTCGCCGCACTTCAGCCTAAACGGATAAAGTCGGTTACACCGCTTTAGGCTAGTAAAACAGCGCATAGCGCGTCTATGATAGGGGCGGGTACTTCCTCAAGAGTAGGGAGTACCCGCCCCATCACATTAAATATCCGCCTCCTATATTTTTGTGAGAAGAATCTTTCATTATGGCTCAGACTGTTACCGCTAACCTCCTTAAAGCGCAGGGTATTCCTGGGCAATACCAGCTAGCGCACAACCCCACAACACGGCAGCTGTTCGTGACCGGAACCTTTAACTATGCCCGCGCCCACGGAAGCACCACCTCAACCATTGCGCGCATTGACCCCGATACTTTGCGTATCGAAGCACTCGCGCAGCTGCCCGTGACCTCCGATAACCGAGACCTGGTGAAAGGGCAGTACCAGCTGCAGGGTGCTTTTGGGCTAGCACTCGATAACGAACGCGGAACTTTGTGGGTTGGCAGCGCAAGCACTGGGTCCGTCACAGTGTATAACCAGGATGACCTGTCCCTGGTATGGGATAGTTTGGCGGTGGGGGAGCAGATATGGCAGCTGCGCGAATTATTTATTGATACGCCCGGAAACCGTGCCTATATCACCACTTCAGGAGGGTACTGCACTGTAGACCTCGACACTTTTGAGGTGAACTACCACTACCTCACTACGCAGAGCGGCGGCTCCGAAGCGATGCTTCTGGGGCCTATTGCCTTAGATGAAAAACGTGAACTGTACATTCCCGACATTATGAATAACCAGATTTTAGTGGTAGATCTCAATACCGCGGAACATATACGAACTTATGATGTGCCTGCCGCCGATTACAAGACCCTACCTGCTGTGGTGCACGGTGTTGAAGTCAGCGGCGCGCGCGGTGAGCTCTATGTCTCCACTCAGGGTGTGCAGGGCCGTAACTCCGGTGTTCATATTCTCAGCCTTGAAGGAGAACCCTTAGATTTTATCCCGTACGGCAAAATGCCAACCGATATCCTTTATGACGCCGCCAAAGCTCTACTGTATGTGACTGATTTCGGTGCGCCCCGTTCGCCTGAGCCTATTGGTGGAACTGTTGGCATTATTGACGTTGCCAGCCGAAAAGTGTTGGGGGAGATCCGCGTGAGTGAGACGAAAACCAATCACCAGGTGTTGCTTCCTGATGGGGCGGTGCTTGTCTCCGATAAGGCGGGGGAGCACAAGCAGGTGCGGGTGCCGTTCCATATTGATCCGTTCACGGGTAAATTTACTGCGGCGGATACTGAAGAGCGCACTGGTGAAAAGCCGCGCACTATTGACGCGGATTCTATAACGCGTGTGCAGGTGCAGGTGCACGGTGAGCCGGATGCCACGGTTTTTCCTGTATTCTCCCATCGCTGCGGGTTCTTGTTGAAGACGATGGTGCTGATGTTGAGATACTTGCAGAGCTGCCTGAAGGGTACCCGATTCAGATAACGGGTTCGGGATGGTTCAAAGAGTATCCCGGATACGGCCCACGCGTTGGGTCCGAGGTGATTATCGAAGGGGATGGGGTAGAGCTGGCGCGTGTTCAGGTTCAGGCGGCGCATTTTGGGGCGTTGTTGACCGCCTCCGTAGAATTCCCCGCCGAGTGGAAGGCCGGGCAAGAGCATGTTATTACTGTCCGCTCTGGGGAAGCAGAGGGCGATATTGCGCGCTCCTTGGGAATCCCGGTGCGTATTGTAGAGGCAGAGCGCCACGTGCCTGCACCAGCGGTAGCCACCGTGGATACATCTGTGCAGCACACTGATTTTGCAGGATACCCCAAATTTCCCTAGCCTCGTGAGATGAGTATTTGGAAGGAGTAACCGGGGCGGGTAGGCGTGTCTCAAATGTGGCACGCATCCTACCTGCGGCATTTTCTTTGTTTTACCGCTAAATCTCCGGTATATTTAAGAATGCGTGCGCGCATACGGATTCGCGCGCGCAACCACGGGTTTCTCGTGCCAAAGCATAATGCCGCTACGCGGGTGGATTACGCCCGCTTCACGCGGGTCCAGATGCTGTTGGCATGGGCTACCCCAGGCGTTTCCGCTAACCCTCACTGCATAGTGTTGGGCCCGGGGCGTCACCCAATCCCGTAAAAATGTTCCGCAAGGCTGGCTCGCGCTTACTGCGTGTCGGAACCGGCGAGACGACAGGAGAAATATGATTCAGCAGGAGTCGCGACTGAAGGTCGCCGACAACACCGGTGCGAAGGAAATCCTGACCATCCGTGTGCTCGGTGGTTCTTCGCGTCGCTACGCAGGCATTGGCGACGTTATTGTCGCAACCGTCAAGGATGCTATCCCCGGCGGTACCGTAAAGAAGGGCGACGTGGTGAAAGCCGTAGTCGTCCGCACCAAGAAGGAAACCCGTCGAGCAGACGGCTCCTACATTAAGTTCGACGAGAACTCCGCAGTGATCCTGAAGAACACCGATGGTGATCCTCGCGGTACCCGTATCTTCGGCCCCTGTGGGCCGTGAACTTCGCGATAAGAAGTTCATGAAGATCGTTTCGCTTGCTCCGGAGGTGCTCTAACTCATGGCTAAGATCAAGTCCGGCGACCTGGTTCAGGTTATTTCCGGTGCAGACAAGGGCAAGCAGGGTAAGGTTCTGAAGGTTATCCCTAAGGAAAACCGCGTGATTGTTGAGGGCGTTAAGGTCGTCACCAAGCACACCAAAGCCAACCCCGTAACCGGCGCTGCTGGCGGCATTCAGAAGGTTGAGGCACCGATTCACGTCTCGAACGTTGCGATCGTTGACCCCGAAACCAAGAAGCCGACCCGTGTTGGTTTCCGTGAAGAGACTGTAGAGCGTAACGGCAAGACCCGCACCGTTCGTGTGCGCTACGCCAAGAGCTCGGGTAAGGACATCTAATGAGCGAAACCAAGATCACCCCCCCGCTTCAAAACCAAGTACGCTGAGGTCGTCGTTCCCGCTCTGCAGGAAGAGTTCAAGTACGAGAACGTCATGCAGATCCCGAAGGTCGTTAAGGTTGTTGTGAACATGGGTGTTGGCGAGGCAGCTCGCGACGCAAAGCTCATGGACGGCGCTATCCGCGACCTCACCGCCATCACCGGTCAGAAGCCGATTGTTACCCGCGCGAAGAAGTCCATCGCACAGTTCAAGCTGCGTGAAGGCATGCCCATTGGTGCACACGTCACCCTGCGTGGCGACCGCATGTGGGAATTCCTGGACCGCCTCGTCACCCTGGCCCTGCCCCGTATCCGCGACTTCCGCGGACTTTCGGACCGCCAGTTCGACGGTAACGGTAACTACACCTTCGGTCTGACCGAGCAGTCCATGTTCCACGAAATCGATCAGGATTCGATCGACCGCGTGCGTGGTATGGACATTACCGTGGTGACCAGCGCCAAGACCGATGATGAAGGCCGTGCCATTCTGAAGGCACTGGGCTTCCCGTTCAAGACCAACTAACGACTACGTTGTAGGTCCCACCCGCACAACAGGCGGCGGGGGAAACCACAACGAGGAAGGGCAAGAGCCCACATGACTATGACTGATCCGGTCGCAGATATGCTGACCCGTTTGCGCAACGCAAACTCGGCATACCACGACACCGTATCTATGCCCTACTCCAAGCTGAAGGCTCGTATCGCCGAGATCCTGAAGGCTGAGGGTTACATTGCTGACGTTAAGGAAGAGGAAGCCAAGGTTGGTAAGACCCTGACCCTCGTCCTCAAGTACGGTCCGTCTCGTGAGCGTTCTATCGCTGGCGTACGCCGTATTTCCAAGCCGGGTCTGCGCACCTACGCAAAGTCCACGAACCTGCCGAAGGTTCTGGGCGGCCTCGGTACCGCAATCCTGTCCACCTCCTCGGGTCTGCTCACTGATAAGCAGGCTGCGAAGAAGGGCGTGGGCGGCGAAGTCATCGCTTACATCTGGTAGTCGGTTAGAGAAAGGAAGAGAATAATGTCACGTATTGGACGTCTCCCCATCTCGATTCCGGCTGGCGTTGAGGTGAAGGTTGATGGCAACCTGGTGACCGTTAAAGGGCCCCAAGGGCGAGCTGAGCCACACTGTGGCCGCCCCCATTACTGTGGCCCTGAACGAGAACGAAATTACCGTTTCCCGCCCCAATGATGAGCGTCTGTCGCGTTCACTGCACGGTTTGACCCGCACCCTGATCCAGAACCTGATCATTGGCGTGACTCAGGGCTACGAGAAGAAGCTCGAGATCGTTGGCACCGGTTACCGTGTGACCGCCAAGGGTAAAGACCTTGAGTTCGCTCTCGGTTACTCCCACTCGATCAACGTTGAGGCCCCCGAAGGTATCTCCTTCACCGTGGAGGGCCCCAACAAGCTGACCGTGTCGGGTATCGACAAGCAGCAGGTTGGTCAGGTTGCAGCAAACATTCGTGGTCTGCGTAAGCCCGACCCCTACAAGGGCAAGGGTGTTCGCTACGCAGGTGAGCACATCCGCCGCAAGGTCGGGAAGGCTGGTAAGTAAACATGGCTATTAAGTCGAAAGCAGCGCAGCGTGCACGTCGTCACGCTCGTCTGCGTAAGCACATCTCGGGTACTGCGGCGCGTCCGCGCCTGTGCGTCACCCGTTCGAGCCGTCACATGTTCGTTCAGGTGATTGACGATGTGAAGGGCGTAACCCTGGCATCGGCATCGACCATGGAAGCGGATCTGCGTGCAGCAACCGAACTGACAAAGACCGCTAAGGCTAAGCGTGTTGGCGAACTCATCGCAGAGCGCGCGAAGGCTGCGGGTATCGAAACCGTTGTGTTCGACCGCGGCGGTAACAAGTACCACGGTCGTGTTGCAGCAGTTGCTGAAGGTGCACGCGAAGGGGGTCTGGAACTCTAATGAGCGAGCAGAACGAAAAGGAAACTCAGGTGAGCGAAGCAACCGTAGCTGAAACCGCTGAGACCTCCAAGCAGCGCGAAGATCGCCGCAGCAACCGCGGCGAGCGTCGCGGCCGCGGTGACCGTAAGAACAACCGCGCACGCGAAGAGGAAAAAGACAAGTACATTGAGCACGTTGTTGCCATTAACCGTGTTGCCAAGGTGGTGAAGGGCGGCCGTCGTTTCAGCTTCACCGCTCTGGTCGTTGTTGGTGACGGTAACGGTATGGTCGGCGTCGGGTACGGCAAGGCCAAGGAAGTTCCCTCGGCTATTTCCAAGGGTGTTGAGGAAGCGAAGAAGAACTTCTTCCGTGTTCCCCGCATCGAGGACCGCACCATCCCGCACCGTGTGCAGGTGAGGCAGCCGCAGGTGTTGTGATGCTCCGCCCGGCAACCGCCGGTACCGGTGTGATCGCTGGTGGCCCCGTGCGTGCAGTGCTGGAGTGCGCCGGTATTCACGATGTGCTCTCCAAGTCGCTGGGGTCAGCTAACCAGATCAACATCGTTCACGCAACCGTTGCAGCACTCAAGCAGCTGGAAGAGCCTCTGGCAGTGGCAGCCCGCCGTGGCCTGCCCGCAGACGAGGTTATCCCCAGCTACCTGCGCAACACCAAGTCCGATAAGGCAGGTGCGTAATGGCTAAGCGTATTCAGCCCAGTGACGCAAAGCTGGAAATCACCCAGGTCAAGTCCTATGTTGGTCAGAAGCAGAACATGCGCGACACCCTGCGTTCCCTCGGCCTTAAGCGCCCGGGCAACAAGGTAGTGCGCACTGCTGACCCCGTCACCGTTGGCATGGTTAACACCGTTGCTCACCTGGTGAAGGTTGAGGAGGTCAAGTAAGATGGCAGACGCTATCAAGATTCACGATCTGCGCCCGGCACCGGGTGCCCACAAGGCAAAGACCCGCGTAGGCCGCGGTGAAGGCTCCAAGGGTAAGACCGCAGGTCGCGGTACCAAGGGTACCAAGGCACGCTACCAGGTTCGTGCAGGCTTCGAAGGCGGCCAGCTGCCGCTGCACATGCGCTCTGCCGAAGCTGCGCGGCTTCAAGAACCCGTTCCGCACCGAGTACCAGGTGGTAAACCTGGACCGTATCCAGGAGCTTTTCCCCTCCGGCGGTGACGTAACCGTCGCCGAGCTGGTGGCTAAGGGTGCAGTTCGTAAGAACCAGCCCGTGAAGGTTCTGGGCAACGGCGAGATCACTGTGAAGGTGAACGTAACCGTTGACAAGGCATCGGCTTCCGCTATTGAGAAGATCAAAGCCGCTGGCGGTTCTGTGACCGTCAAGTAGTTTTCACACTACAGGTATGACCCCCGCAGGTTTTTACCCCTGCGGGGGTCGTTCTTTTCCAGTCAGCAACCGCACGGTGTTATTGCACACTAAATCATGCTCAGAGAGTAGAAATAGGCGGTATTCGTGGGCACGGTTATCGACAAACGCCGTGAACGGGTTAGACTGGAAGGTATGTGTTTAACGCACCCGCTAAGGTTAGCCTTAGGGCGTGCACACCCCAAGAATTTCAGGAGGACATGTGCTTAGCGCATTCGGGCGCGTCCTAAAGACCGCCGACTTGCGACGCAAGCTGCTGTTTACCCTGGGCATGATCGTGATATACCGCATGGGCACTTTCATCCCTGCCCCCGGTATTTCCTACGGCACCGTTCAGCAGTGTATCGCCAATAATGGCAGTAACCACGGAATCTATGACATCGTTAACCTCTTTAGCGGTGGCGCCCTGTTGCAGCTGTCTATCTTCGCACTGGGCGTGATGCCGTACATTACCGCAAGCATCATTATTCAGCTGTTGCGTGTGGTCATCCCGCGTTTCCAAGAGCTACACGATGAAGGGGCTCAGGGACAGGCTAAACTCACACAGTACACTCGTTATCTCACTATCGCCCTCGCGCTTCTGAACGGCACCACCATTGTGTCGATGGCCCGCAGCGGCGCACTGATCGGGAACTGCCCGAACATTATCCCCGTTGATGACATCTGGCATGTTCTGCTGATTATTATCACCCTGTGCGCAGGTACCACCGTGATCATGTGGATGGGTGAGCAGATCACCGAACGCGGCGTGGGCAACGGCATGTCACTGCTGATTTTCACCTCCATCGCCTCCTCCTTCCCGAACGCACTTGGCGCTATTGAGCGTCAGCAGGGCGCAATGGTTTTCTGGGCCGTGTGCGGTGTGGGCCTTGTGGTGATGCTCGCCGTGGTCTACGTGGAACAGTCGGTACGCCGTGTACCCGTGCAGTACGCAAAACGGATGATTGGGCGCCGCACCATTGGCGGCACAAGCACCTATATTCCGCTCAAGGTCAATATGGCCGGTGTGATTCCGCTGATTTTCGCTTCCTCCCTGCTGAGCCTACCCGGCATTATCGCCCAGCTGAACACCCCCAATAACGGCTCGCCTCCGCCGGAGTGGGTCAGCTGGATTAACACCTACCTGGTGCGCGGCGATCACCCGCTGTACATTACCCTGTACTTCTTCCTCATCCTGGGATTCACGTACTTCTATGTGTCGGTGACCTTCGACCCGGTTGAAGTGGCGGATAATATGAAGAAATACGGTGGGTTCATCCCCGGTGTTCGAGCCGGCAAACCTACCGAGCGTTACCTCAGCTACGTGCTGAACCGTATCACTCTGCCTGGCTCGCTCTACCTGGCGGTTATCTCTATGATTCCGCTGGTTGCACTGATTCTATTCCAGGCAAACCAGAACTTCCCGTTCGGTGGCGCCTCGCTGCTGATCGTGGTGGGCGTTGGGCTTGATACCCTCAAGCAGATTAACGCCCAGCTCCAACAACGACACTACGAAGGACTGCTTCGATGAACCGTCTGCTGATCGTTGGCCCCCCGCGGGGGCCGGCAAAGGCACTCAAGCCGTAAAAATCGCCGAGAAACTGAACATCCCGGCGATCTCCACAGGCGATATCTTCCGCAAACATTAAGGAAGAAACCGACCTGGGTAAAGAAGCCAAGTCGTATATCGACTCCGGCAACCTAGTTCCCGATTCTGTGACGAACAGGATGGTGCGGGCACGCCTCGCTGAGGCAGACACCGCCAACGGCTTCCTGCTGGACGGGTACCCCCGCAACACCGCGCAGGTGCATGAACTGGATTCGATCCTCGCCGAAACTCATCAGCAGATTGACCGTGTGCTCTTGCTGGTTGCTGATAACGATGAGCTTGTGGCGCGTCTGCTGAACCGTGCTGCCGAGCAGGGCCGCACCGACGATAATGAAGAGGTCATCCGCCACCGCCTGAAGGTGTACGAAGAGGAGACCGCACCGCTGATCGCGATTTATCGTGAACGCGGCATCGTCAAAGAAGTAAACGGTCTTGGCGAGATCGCTGAGGTGACCGAACGTATCCTCTCAGCCCTTAACTAGCGGAAACCGTGACCCTGTGCCCCCGCAAGAACTTGCGGGGGCACAGCGTTTTAAGCTTGGATAGATACGGCACCCGCCGCACCGCACTGAATGAAGGGTAAACACTGTGGCACGAGTCGAGATTAAAACCAATGCCCAACTGGCGCATATGTCACGCGCCGGGTTAATTACGTCCCGAGCGCTCGACGCAGCGGTTGCCGCCGCCCAGCCAGGAGTGAGCACCGCAGAGATTAACCGCGTCTTCGAAGAGAGCCTGCAGGAGCAGGGCGGCACATCGAACTTCTACGGCTACTACGACTACCCGGCCAGTATTTGCACCTCCGTAAACCACGAGGTGGTGCACGGTATTCCCGGCGACTACAGGCTCAAAGAGGGAGATATTCTCTCCATTGACGGTGGCGCCTATATTATTGACCCGGCAACCGGTAAACAGTGGCACGGCGATTCAGCACGCACCGTCTTAGTGGGTGAAGTGTCCCAGGAACGGCGTGAACTTTCGGACATCACTCGCGCTGCTATGTGGCACGGTATCGCGGCGTTGGCTACCGCCAAAAAAGTGGGGGAGGTCGGAGTTGCTATTGAAGGGTTCGTGCGTGAGCAGGCGGGGGATAAGTACGGCATTATTGAAGACTATGTGGGGCACGGTATTGGCACCCAAATGCATATGCGCCCAGATGTACTGAACTATGCGGCACGTGATTTAGGCCCGAAAATTAAGCCCGGTATGGCATTCGCTATTGAACCGATGCTCGTCACCGGAGGTATTGCCACACGCGTGCTCCAGGACGACTGGACGGTCGTGACTGCTGATGGCTCCGACGCCTGCCAATGGGAACATTCGGTTGCTGTTCACCGGGACGGGATCTGGGTGCTTACTGCACAGGACGGGGGAGCTAAGGAACTTGCGGAGCTGGGCGTGGAGGTACGAGAGATCCCCGCCGACTAAGACACCGCCCCACAGCGGACCGTGCGGCTGCTGCACCTGAGGTACCCTCCCACCCGGCTTCCAGAATACCGCCGGGCAACCGGTTCCTCACCTGATGAGGTACTGACCTCACACCACACAGACGACAGGAAGAAACCATGACCGAAACCTTCGCTGGCTGCGCCGCAGCTTCAACCGATTCCACGCCGCGCTCCACCAAAGTACCCGTGGAGATTTCAAGCGTGCGCCCCGAGCCGGGAAAAATTGCGCTCAAAGCACCCCGGCGCACAAAACCGCCCAAGCATATTGCCGATTTTGATATGGCGGGGCGTCGTGAATTCCTCAGGGAACTGGGATACCAGCCCTTCCGTGCATCGCAGCTCTCAAAGCACTATTTCGAACGACTGGTTAACGATCCGGCGCAGATGACAGACCTGCCTGCTCAGGATCGTGACGAGATAGTATCCCGCGCAATGCCGCAGCTGCTAACTCCCGTGCGAACCCTAGAAGCTGACGGCGGGGATACCCTCAAAGTCGTACATCGTCTTTTCGACGGGGCGCTTATTGAATCGGTCATTATGCGGTATGACAACCGCGTGACCATGTGCATTTCTTCGCAGGCCGGGTGCGGGATGAACTGCCCCTTTTGTGCTACCGGGCAGCAGGGGCTCACCCGTAATCTTTCGACCGCGGAAATCGTGGAGCAGGTGGTTGCTGGGGCACGCTATCTGAAACAGATGAAGGGTCTTGACAAGGCCGATGGAGGGTCGGAAGATACCCGCCCGCTGCGCGTCTCCAATATTGTATTTATGGGAATGGGTGAGGCACTGGCAAACTATAAATCAACGATGGGTGCGGTGCACCGCCTGATCGATCCCGCCCCCGAAGGGTTGGGTATCTCCGCGCGCGGACTGACGATGTCTACCGTGGGATTGGTGCCCGGTATCCGCAAGTTTGAGCTGGAGAAACTGCCGATTACGCTTGCCCTCTCGCTGCACGCGCCGGATGATGAACTGCGCGATGAGCTTATTCCCATCAACCAGCGGTGGAAGGTTGATGAGACTCTGGATGCCGCATACGACTATTACCGCACGACCGGGCGGCGCATCTCAATTGAATATGCGCTGATTCGCGATATTAATGACCAGGGATGGCGCGCCGATTTGCTGGGGAAAAAGCTAGCGCAGCGCGGCCGCGGATGGGTGCATGTAAACCCTATTCCGTTGAATCCGACCCCCGGCTCAAAATGGACAGCATCGCGTAAGGGCGTGGAGCAGAATTTTGTGGAGCGCCTGCGGGCGCACGGTATTCCAACGACAATTCGCGATACTCGCGGTTCTGATATTGATGGTGCCTGCGGTCAGCTTGCCGCCAAGGAAGAAGAATAACAGCAGTGTGTGGTGAAGCATAGCCTCCCAAGTTGTGTTATGGCCGGGCGTGTCGTAAAGTTAATAGCTGGTAGTTTGTGCCGGCGTTAAGTGCACCCATTTTAGGTGTGGAACGCCCCGCGCCGATACTCTCGTATGTCGGCGAGGGCTCACAGCAGAATATTAGATTGCCCGGCGCATTAGGCTCCGGGCACCGACGTTAGCGGAGGATATGGCCAAGAAAGACGGCGTCATCGAAATTGAAGGCCACGTGGTGGAAGCCCTACCTAACGCGATGTTCCGCGTTGAGATGGAAAACGGCCACAAGGTCCTTGCCCACATTTCAGGCAAGATGCGTCAGCACTACATCCGAATCCTGCCTGAGGATCGTGTGATAGTGGAACTGAGCCCCTACGACCTCTCTCGCGGTCGTATTGTCTACCGTTACAAATAAACCCGATGATTAAACGTCGCTTCGGCGGCGTTTAAGTCGTGTTCACAGGGATAAATAGTTCCGCGTTTTGACGGAACCTCTTATCTCGCCAGTTATCAAGTTGCAATCAAAAGGAATGCGATGAAGGTCAAGCCGAGCGTTAGCCGATCTGCGATAAATGCAAAGTGATCCGCCGTCACGGTGTGGTCATGGTGATCTGCGAAAACCCGCGCCACAAGCAGCGCCAGGGCTAAGCCCCGGTCGCCATAAACCCACCGAACGGTGGAACCGTCATAGGCACCGCTCCGCATCGTCCCTTATACGGGGCAGAGGCGGATACCTCCGGACTCAGAGGCCGGGGACCGGGTACGCCCGGGCAGTGATGCTATAGACCTCTGGAAAACAACAAGGAGAAGCCAGTATGGCACGTCTCGCTGGAGTTGATATTCCCCGCGAAAAGCGCGTGGAAGTTGCTCTCACTTACATTTACGGCGTGGGTAAGACCCGTGCTCACGAAACCCTCGCTGCTACCGGCGTGAACCCTGACACCCGTGTTAAGGACCTCACCGACCAGGAGCTTGTGGCTCTTCGTGACTTCATCGAAGGCAACTACAAGGTTGAAGGTGATCTTCGCCGCGAGGTTGCAGCCGATATTCGCCGCAAGGTTGAAATCGGCAGCTACCAGGGTCTGCGTCACCGTCGCGGCCTGCCGGTTCACGGTCAGCGCACCAAGACCAACGCACGTACCCGCAAGGGCCCGAAGCGTACCGTCGCAGGTAAGAAGAAGTAAGCAACGTTGCTCAGCCGGATCATCGCTATCGGCCAACGTATTAGTAAACCTTTGTAGGAGAATCAAAAATGCCTCCCAAGACTCGCGCCGCGGCTGCTCGTAAGACCCGCCGCAAGGTTAGCAAGAACATCGTTGCTGGTCAGGCTCATATTAAGTCGACCTTCAACAACACTATTGTCTCCATTACCGACCCCACCGGTGCAGTGATCTCGTGGTCTTCCGCAGGTGACATGGGTTTCAAGGGCTCCCGTAAGTCCACCCCCTATGCCGCACAGCTGGCCGCCGAAGCCGCTGCTAACCGCGCCAAGGAGCACGGCGTGCGAAAGGTGGATGTATTCGTCAAGGGCCCCGGTTCCGGTCGTGAAACCGCCATTCGTTCGCTGCAGGCAGCAGGCCTAGAGGTCGGCTCGATCCAGGACGTCACCCCCGTTGCGCACAACGGCTGCCGTCCGCCTAAGCGCCGTCGCGTCTAGTAGGGTTCCGTCCCTGTTCCCTCGCTGGGCCACCCGTGTATACGGGCTATGCCTTGCGAGCAGAGTACAGACTACCGTCTGCTTCCTGAATCCTGTTTTCCCCAACCTGTGGGCTCATATAGCGGAGTCCACCGAAAGGAAACAAAGTGCTTATTGCACAGCGCCCCACTCTGACTGAAGAGGTCGTAGCGCCGAACCGTTCGCGCTTCACCATTGAGCCCCTTGAGCCGGGCTTCGGTTACACCATGGGCAACTCGCTCCGTCGTACCCTGCTGTCCTCCATTCCCGGTGCTGCCGTGACCAGCGTCCGTATCGACGGTGTGCTTCACGAGTTCAGCACCATTGCAGGTGTGACCGAGGATGTGACCGAGATTATCTTGAACATCAAGAAACTCTCCATTTCCTCTGAGAACGACGAGCCCGTGGTCGCCTACCTGCGGCTGCAGGGCGAGGGTGAGCTCACCGCAGGCGATATTGAGGTGCCCGCCGGTGTAGAAATCCACAACCCGGATCTGCACATCGCTACCCTGAACGATAAGGCGAACTTTAACGCTGAGCTGACTATCGAGCGTGGCCGCGGCTACGTCTCTGCTGCTCAGAATAAAATTGGTGACGCAGAGATTGGCCGTATCCCGGTTGACTCTATCTACTCACCGGTTCTGAAAGTCACCTTCAACGTGAATGCGACCCGTGTGGAGCAGCGCACCGACTTCGACAGCCTGACCCTGGATGTTGAAACTAAGGAAGCTATCGCACCGCGCGATGCCGTCGCATCCGCTGGTAGCACCCTAGTCGAGCTCTTCGGGCTAGCACGTGAACTCAACGTTGCTGCCGAGGGTATTGAGGTTGGTCCGTCCCCGGTGGACGAGTCCATCGCCGCTGATATGGCGCTGCCGATTGAGGACCTGAACATGTCCGTCCGCTCGTACAACTGCCTCAAGCGTGAGGGCATCCACACTGTGGGTGAGCTGGTGACCCGTAGCGAGGCCGACCTCATGGATATCCGTAACTTCGGTGCCAAGTCCATTGATGAGGTCAAGGCAAAGCTTCACGAGCTCGGCCTAGCCCTGAAGGATTCCCCTCCCGGGTTTGAGCCCGTAGTCCGCGCGTTCGACGACGAAGACGGTTCCGGCGAATAATCCCCACGGACCATTCCGACCGTACAGTTCACCCGGTAAACCGGGGTTAGTCAAACTTGGTTCCTAAGCTCTGATGCTACTGGAGCGACGGAACGTAAACTATGGAGAAATAATTATGCCTACTCCCACTAAGGGTCCTCGCCTTGGCGGTTCCCCGACCCATGAGCGTCTGATGCTCAATAACCTTTCTGCGCAGCTGTTCCAGCACAAGCGCATCACCACCACCCTCACCAAGGCGAAGCGTATGCGCCCGGTGGCGGAGCGTTTCATTACTTTCGGTAAGAAGGGCGATCTCGCTGCTCGACGCCGCGTGCTGCGTTCCATTACCGATAAGTCTGTGGTGCACGAGCTGTTCACTGTGATCGCCCCGGCAATGGCGGAGCGTCCCGGCGGCTACACCCGCATCATTAAGATTGGTAACCGTAAGGGTGACAACGCCCCCATGGCTGTGATTGAGCTCGTGATGGAGCCGGTGGCTACCAAGGGCGCCGTTGCGGAGGCTACCAAGGTCGCTGAAAAGGCTGCTGATGCTCCCAAGGCTGAGAAGGCTGAGGCAAAGCCCGCTGCTGAGGAAGCAGGGAAGTCTGCTGACCTGCCCACGGGTGCTCACCCCCCGCTGGAGTCTGGTGAGGCTCCCAAGGGCTTTGAGGTGAAGGGTAACGCCGACTCAATGAAGTACCATGTGCCCGGTTCCCGCTGGTATGCGAACACCATCGCTGAGATTTGGTTCGACTCGGCCGAGTCAGCTGAAGCAGCAGGTTACGCACCGGCTGGTGGTGCAGCGGCTCAGAAGGTTTCCGCCGAGTAGTCGTGGCGATCATCTGATGCGTTTGTGCAGGCCCGCCCCCACGTTCTGTGGGGGCGGGCCTGCTTTTTATATCAATTTGATAAAATTTTACTTATTTTCTCGTTGTAGTTTCTTTACCGGTTGTTTGGCGGGTATGGTGGAAGAGCACTGGCTCACACTCACCGACTCAACCAACCACAAGGAGAATACGATGCTGGCCCTCTGGGAAGCAGGTGTGCAGGAAGACAGCGTTCAGGATTTTGAGATGCAGGAATACGATCCAGCCTTAATAGCCATGCGCTGCGGCGATGATTTCGCTGACGCCGCTATTAGCGTGCGAGCTCCGGGGCTGCGTAGGGTACGTATCGACTTGGCGTATGATGGCTCGTTCTTTAGCGGGTGGGCGAGGCAGCCCAGCCGGGTGACGGTTCAAGGTGTTCTGGAATCTGCGTTGGAACTTATTCTGCGCTCACCCCACCGTGTGACGGTCGCAGGCCGTACCGATGCCGGTGTGCACGCTGAGGCGCAGACTGTGCATCTGGACATAACAGAAGAGACATGGCAGAAACTCACCGGACGTGAGGGTAATCAGGACCCGGCGTGCACCCTGCACCGCCGCCTTACCGGGAGCCCTGCGCCGCACGCTGGGGGAGGCTGAGGTAAAACTGGGCCTGCCCATGAGTATGCACGGCGTAATGCAGGGGGCAATACGTATTCACCGCGTATGCGAGATGCCCGCTAACTTTGATGCACGTTTCTCGGCGACTGGTCGTCGTTATATTTACCGTATTGCCGATGGGCAGCAGGCGGGCCCCGACCCGCTGCGGCGCACTTTCACGTGGGGCGTCCCTGAGAGGCTCACCCCGAGTGTTCTGAACGAGGCCGCCGCAGACCTGTTGGGGCTGCGTGATTTCCTGTCGTTCTGTAAGCCCCGTGAGGGTGCTACGACTATTCGTGAACTGCGGATTCTGAACTTTATGCGCACCGAAGAGGGCCTGATTGAGGCCCATATCGTTGCTGATGCCTTCTGCCACCATATGGTGCGCTCCATTATTGGGGCTCTGGTACTGTATGCCAGCGGCAAGCGCACCCGCGAATGGCTGCGGGGACTGATTGATTCCCCGGCGCGCGATGCCTCTCTGACGTTGGCGCCCCCTCAGGGCCTATCATTGGCTGAGATTTATTACCCGGCTCCTGAAGAGTACGGGGCGCAGGCGGAACGTGCCCGCCGGACGCGTACCGCCGCAACCGCAGGGGTAAACCGGTCATAGCCCGGCCCCTAAAAGGTGCTGGTTTATTTTAACGTTTAAATCCACACGGATGAGGGTTCCGTGTGGATTAAGCGTTTAAAGTCCTGTATAGTTTTGACAGTTGTGCGTGTTCTACCCGAGCGCGCTCTGCGGCACTGTCTAGTTGCAGGACGTTAAGGTGCCGCGGGGTACGGGCTAGGACGGGCGAGCATTCGGTCCTCACCCGGATTCGTCATGCACGTAGTAATAGGCGTGATACCCAACTAAGCGCCGAATGTACATTTCGAGACAAAGGCCAATATTTTGCGCACTTATACTCCTAAGCCCGGCGAAATTGAGCGCCAGTGGCACATCATTGATGCCACCGACGTGGTGCTCGGTCGCCTCGCAAGCCAGACCGCTATCCTGCTGCGCGGTAAGCACAAGCCGACTTTTACCCCTAACGTGGACACCGGCGATTTCGTGATCATCGTGAATGCTGAGAAGGTCGCCCTGACCGGTGCAAAGCTTGAACAGAAGCGTGCATACCGCCACTCGGGTTACCCCGGCGGTCTGAAGTCGGTTAACTATGCAGAGCTTCTTGAAACCAACCCTGTTCGTGCGGTTGAGAAGGCTGTGAAGGGCATGCTGCCCAAGAACAAGCTGGCTGCACAGCAGATTAAGAAGCTGAAGGTCTACGCTGGCCCCGAGCACCCGCACGCGGCACAGCAGCCCAAGACCTACGAATTCAACCAGGTCGCCCAGTAATTCGGGCCTACGAAGAAACAATAGGAGAAATCGTGGCTCAGAACGAAGAGCAGATCGTAGTCGAGGAAGAGCTGACCAGCTACACCTCGGAATCCGCAGCCCCCGTCGCGGCGGCTGCACAGGCAAGCCGTCCGGCACTGACTGTTGCAGGTGCTGCAGTTGGCCGCCGTAAAGAAGCAGTGGCGCGTGTGCGCGTTATCCCCGGCTCCGGTAACTGGACCATTAACGGCCGCGCCCTGGATAGCTACTTCCCCAATAAGCTGCACCAGCAGGACGTGAACCAGCCCTTCAAGATTCTGGAACTTGAGGGTGCTTACGACGTGATCGCACGCATTAACGGTGGCGGTCCCTCCGGTCAGGCTGGTGCGCTGCGTTTGGGCATTGCTCGCGCGTTGAACGAGATCGACCGTGAGAACAACCGTCCCGCGCTGAAGAAGGCAGGCTACCTCACCCGTGACGCACGCGTCATTGAGCGTAAGAAGGCCGGTCTTAAGAAGGCACGTAAGGCTTCGCAGTTCTCCAAGCGTTAATCGCTGGTTCTGCGACAGTTTGCAGGCTCTGCAGCTCTCCTCAGGTGGGGCTGCAGGGCCTTTGCTTTACCTGAAGCTATCGAGGTCAGTCTGGAGCTCTTCTTGCTGCTGCGGTTTAGTAGTGGGATAACAGAGTAGAGGCAGAGTGGCGGTGCGTGCAGAGTGCCCCGTTTGTATGGGCGTTGAAAGACACACATATCACGGGGGAGTAGGCCCACGGTAATAGCACCGCTGAAAGGGCACAGCAGCGGGGCTTGGGTAGTAACCATAAGGGTACGTGTAACTGTAACGGTTGTCACTTAGAGGGTGATTTCGATACAGTTAAAAGGTCATAGTAGACACAACAGGAAGAGACAGTATGACGGAGAAAAACCCCGCAACGGAGCAGGCCACCACTGTAGAAGCTCAGTCCGTTACAGCCCATTCTGTAAGTGAGAAGGCTGTCTTTGAGACCGAAAAAAGTGGCGCATCCACCTCCGATAAGCGGGCAGCCATTAAGCAGGCTCTTAGGCCTCAGCTTCGCCGTACCTCGGTAGTGGAAGACTATGCCGCGGAATTGGACGAAATGGCTTCCTTAACGCACGCACTAAACGGCAGCAAAAAAGACGACAATAAGAGCGACGCCTGGAAAATCGGCTATCCGTACGATACGAAACTGGGGCGTAAAGCCTACGAGAAAGAAAAGCGAGCCCTGCAGATTGAGCTTTTGAAGCTCCAGCTGTGGGCAAAAGCCACGGGTCAGAAAATCCTGATCATCTTTGAGGGGCGCGATGCCGCTGGTAAGGGCGGATCTATTAAGCGCTTTACCGAACACCTGAACCCGCGTGGCGCCCGTGTGGTTGCACTGGAGAAACCCACCGACATTGAACAGACCCAGTGGTACTTTCAGCGGTACATTAAACACCTTCCCTCAGGCGGGGAGATCGTGATGATGGACCGTTCCTGGTACAACCGTGCCGGTGTTGAACGGGTGATGGGATACTGCACCCAGACGCAGTACTTTGAGTTCATGCGTGAGGTTCCCGACCTGGAACGTATGCTGGTGAATTCCGGTATTAAGCTCATTAAGTTCTGGTTCTCTGTCACCAAGCAGGAGCAGCTGGCGCGTTTTAACTCGCGCCGGACCGACCCGGTGCGACAGTGGAAGCTCTCACCCACCGACCTTGCCTCACTCGATAAGTGGGACGATTACACTGCCGCCAAGGAGGCAATGTTCTTCTACACTCACACCGGCGATGCCCCGTGGACCGTAATTAAGTCGAATGATAAGAAGCGTGCCCGTCTGGAGGCAATGCGCTATGTGCTCTCGCAGTTCGACTACCCCTCTAAGGATCATGAAGTGGTGGGCACCTGCGACCCCCTTATTGTTCGGTCGGCTACCGATGTATTTGAGGAGGAAGGCGGCAGCGACCCGGAAGGTTTCCCCTGTCGTTCAGTAGCCTAGCCCATGTACAAGGGTAGACCCTGAGGCCTGCACCCACCTGGAAAAAGTCACTGATACACCGGGTGGGTGCGGTGCTATAAAACTTTATTGCTATTACACTCCGAATAATACGGGTAATATATAAAAAAATTTAACGAATAATCTATTATCGGGTTGATAGAAGAATGCAGTTGCGTCCCGCAAGTTTTTCCTTGCAGGGCGCAATTAATTTATATAATCTTAATTTTTTAAATGAATATTTAATAAAAATTTTAATGATGTGATCATTGCTATTGACCAAACCTGCCTGAAGAATCTCTCAGTACCCCGTAGAATGGGAGTGTGACTGAAAGACTATTTGGAACCGACGGGGTGCGTGGCCTCGCCAATTCGGCGATCACCCCGGAATTCGCTCTAGAACTTGCCCAGGCAGCAGCTATTGTACTGGGATTCGATACCGTTGCTGACGGGGTGCGTCCCCGGGCAGTTATCGCTAACGACTCTCGGGCATCCGCAGACTTCATTTGCGCGGCAATGAAGGCTGGTTTCGCCAGCGCCGGTGTTGATGTGCTTGACGCGGGGGTAGTCCCCACCCCGGCCGCTGCCTACCTGGTAGCCCACACCGACGCCGATTTTGGGGTGATGATTTCTGCCTCACACAACCCCGCTGCCGATAACGGCATTAAGTTCTTAGCACGCGGCGGTCAGAAGCTTGAGGACAAAGTCGAAGACGCCATTGAGCACGTGTATAAGCTCAAAGCATTCCGGTACCCCACCGGCGGTGCGGTAGGTACTGTGCGTCCGCTCAGTAATGGCGCCTCAGTGTACGTGGATCATCTGGTATCCACCCTATCGGAGGAAAAACCGCTGGCGGGCCAAAAGATCGTGCTTGACTGCGCGAATGGTGCCGCTTACTCCGTCTCGCCCGCCGCATTTGAGGCACTGGGCGCTGAGGTAGTTACTCTAGCCGTGGAACCGAACGGCACGAATATTAACGACGGTGTGGGCTCAACCCACCCCGAGAAGCTGCAAGAAGCCGTCATAAAACACGGCGCCGACATGGGTATTGCTCACGATGGCGACTCTGACCGGTGCCAAGCCGTGGATGAGAACGGCAAGCTCGTGGACGGCGACCAGATTATGGCGATTCTTGCTGTAGCAGCGAAAAACGCTGGCACTCTGGCGCAGGATACGCTCGTGGCGACCGTCATGAGCAGCCTGGGGCTGGAGCTATACCTGAAAGAGCACGGCATTAGCCTAGTGCGCACCGGGGTAGGGGACCGCTATGTGCTGGAGGCCATGCGCGAAAACGGCTATAACCTGGGTGGTGAGCAATCCGGGCACGTGATTATGAGCGACTATGCAACCACCGGAGACGGTGTGCTGACAGGCCTTCACCTGGCGGCCGAAGTGGCCCGGAGCGGGAAGAAACTATCGGAGCTGGCAGCCCGCATGAAGCCCACCCCGCAGCGCCTCATTAACGTGAAGAACGTAGACAGGGCCGGTGTGAAAACCAATAAGGCACTCACCGCCGCAGTGACTGATGCCGAGAAAACACTGGGGCACAGCGGGCGCGTGCTATTGCGTGCCTCCGGTACCGAGCCGCTGGTACGGGTAATGGTGGAAGCCGCAGCTCAACAACAGGCTGACGAGGTCGCCCAGCAGCTGGCTGATGTTGTCACTAAAGAGCTGAAACTCGTATAAACCCTATAATGCGCACAGGGCACCGACGGCTTGCTCCGTCGGTGCCCTTTCATTTATTGTGTCCCCGTTGTGGGTAATGACGCTTTAAAGTAGCTATCCCGCTCTTTCCGGTGGGAAAGAACGGGATAGGTTAAGCCTGTTAAATACAGGTACGAACGGGAAGCTTACTTCTTGGTGGCGAGGGAGTCGCGGATCTCCTTCAGCAGGGACAGCTCAGTGTCTTCCTTTATCTTCTGCTTTGTTCTTGCTGATCCTTGCGTTGAGCTTCTCGACGGGCAGCACTACGGCGAAGTACACTGCCGCTGCAATCAACAGGAAGTTGACAACAGCAGTCAGGAAAACGCCAATCTTAATCTGGCCGAAGACCAAGAAAGAGTCGAAGTTCGGAGACTGAACCAGCATAGAAATTGCGGGCATCAGCACCGACTGAACCAGTGCGGTCACGACAGCGGTGAACGCGGTACCCATAATAATACCGACCGCAAGATCGATGACATTGCCACGGAGCAGAAAATTTTTAAAACCTTGCATGTGATTAAGGATAACCATAATCAAGTTCAGATTTCGAGAGGCGTCTCAGAATATAGACAAAAACCCTTGTGTTTTTATTCACAGATAACTTTCTGGAAATGCTCAGCAGTCTATCAGAGATGCATTTATTCACCGCATAAATTCGAGCATAAGAGGGGACACACTCTCCATATGTGCCCCCTCAGTACTTCACTAAATATACAGTTAAGCCTGTCGTTCAGGGTGAGCCCTCAGCGACGGTCAGTCACCGCTCTAAGACTCCTCATAATTCGGGGCAGCCCCCGTGCCAAAGAACTCCTCCAAAGTGCCCGCTCCCGATGCTGTGTACTCCTTGGCAAGCTCAACGCCTAAATACCGGTAGTGCCACGGCTCAAAAATGTAGCCAGTAATACCCTGCTGCTGCTGAGGGAAGCGCAGAATATAGCCGTACTCGGGGGCATGCTCGGCCAGCCACCGCCCAGCCTTCGTGTCCTTATAGCACTCTTCCAGCAAGCACCCCTCCTGCGCCGACCCAAAATCAATGGCAAGACCGGTCTGATGCTCCGAATATCCGGGGCGGGCCGAGAGCGTATCTGCCTTCTGCTTGCCATTCACCTCAACCCAGTGCTGATAGGTCTGCTGCTGTACCGCGTACGAACGGTAGGCGCTGCTAACCGTCAGCTCCACGCCCTCCTGCTTCGCGGCCCGCATCATTTTCTTCGCTGCTTCGGCCGCCTCAGCCCGCAGCTGGTGTCCCTCAAAATCTACCAGGTCCTCAGGCTTCCCACTCCTTAGGGGAGAACGGGCGCATCTTGTTCACAATCACTCTTAACGACCCCGGGTTTGTCTCGGTGCTCGCCGATGCGGCCGAAGGGCTGGAGCCAGCCGCAGCCGTTGAGCCCGCACCACCCGACCCTTCAGAAGCGGAACCAGTAGAAGAAGCCGAGTTTGATGCACCCGAAGTACCATCACCCGAACCGCAGGCCGCCAATAATAAGGCGCCCGCTCCGCCGCCAGCGAGAGCAAGCGCGGCACGGCGCGAAAAAATATCGGCTGTTCGGTGCACGGTCATAATATCTCCATTCGTCGGTGACATGTGATCCACACGAACGCATCTAGTTTTTACGCAAAAGCACCCGCTGCACGCTGTGGTTAGCGTCCTTTTGCAGTATCAGGTGGGCACGGGCACGGGTTGGAAGTACATTATGTACCAGGTTCGGCTCGTTAATGGACTTCCAGATACCGGTAGCAACCTCTGCCGCTTGCGTATCGTCCAGCTCAGCATAACGCCTAAAATACGAATTGGGGTTAGAAAACGCCGAAGAACGCAAGGAAAGGAAACGTTCCACGTACCAGCGTTGAATATCTTCAGTGAGCGCATCCACGTAGATGGAGAAGTCGAAAAAATCACTGAGCGTCAAATCCGATGTTTCGGGGCCTTCCGTACCGGCGGGGGCGAGCACGTTCAGCCCCTCCAGGATCAGCACGTCCGGGGTGTTCACCTCAATCCGCTCATCGGGCAGGATATCGTAATACAGATGCGAGTACTTGGGTGCCGAAACCTGCGGCACACCCGATTTGACGGCGGATACAAACTCCAGCAGGGCTCTGCGATCGAAAGACTCGGGGAAGCTTTACGGTGCATAATGCCGCGACGCTGCAGCTCGGCATTAGGGTACAGGAAGCCGTCAGTGGTGACGAGCTGCACCTTCGGGGTGGAAGGCCAGCGGCGTAATAACGCCTGCAACACGCGGGCGGTTGTGGACTTGCCCACAGCGACCGAGCCCGCCACACCAATGATGAACGGTACCCGCCGCTGCGAAACCCCCAAAAAATCGTTCGTCATATGGTTCAGCGACGAGGCGGCGTTCACATACAGGTTCAACAGGCGAGACACCGGAAGATACACCTGCTGCACCTCTTCAAGGTCTATCGTCTCGCCTAAACCCCTTAAGTCTTCGATCTCTGCGCCGGTCAGCGGCACCGATATTTCGGCGGAAAGACGCGACCAGCGGGTGCGTTCCAGCTCGGTAAAACGCGACCAAGCGGCAGAAGTAGATGCTGAGCTCATGACCTCAAGTGTAGGGTTTTTGTCACCGGCGCGCTAAACCGGGCCCTTAGCGCCCCCGACAGGGAACAACGCCCCGGGGGTGTGGTGCACCTAACGAAAAGAAACGGGGGTGGTGAACCCCATTGTGCTCACAGGCCCAACCGGCCCCCAAACGCGCAGAGAACCGCTAGCAATAAGATAGACTTTTGAGTATGTGTGGAATCGTTGGATACGTAGGTCTGGGCTCAGCACCAGACGGTCATAAATTTAGCCACAATGCATATGATGTGGTTCTAGAAGGTCTACGCCGCCAGGAATACCGCGGCTATGACTCTGCCGGTGTTGCGCTCGTATGCCCCGACGGCATCGAATTCCGCAAGAAAGCGGGCAAGCTCGATTAACCTGGAGAACGAGGTTGCGCAGGCTCCTCTCACCGAATCACGGATCGGTATCGGTCACACTCGGTGGGCCACCCACGGCGGGCCCACCGACACTAATGCGCACCCGCATGTGGTCGATCACGGCCGCCTTGCGGTAGTGCATAACGGTATTATTGAAAACTTCGCTGAACTGCGCGCCGAACTGCTCGCTGAAGGGGTCGAGTTCCAGTCCCAGACCGATACCGAGGTAGCTGCCGCACTGATCGCAAGCAGCTACAACAAGCTCGGCACCGGTAACTTGACCGAGGCCGTGCGCGTGGCATCAAACCGTATGGAGGGTGCGTTCACGATCCTTGCGGTGCACGCAGACCACCCCGACCAGGTGGTGGCCACCCGCCGCAACTCCCCGCTGGTGATCGGCCTGGGGGAGAACGAGAACTTCCTGGGCTCTGACGTTTCGGCGTTTATCGATCACACCAAAGAAGCCGTGGAGATGGGGCAGGATCAGATTGTCACCATCACCAGTACCGACTACTCGATTATTGACTTTGACGGCAACCCCGCCGAAGGCAAACCCTTCCACATCGAATGGGACGCCGCAGCGGCGGAAAAGGGCGGCTACAACTCGTTTATGGAGAAGGAAATCCACGAGCAGCCCACCGCCGTTGAGCAGACCCTCATGGGACGCATGGACGAAAAAGGCAACCTCGTTCTGGACGAGCTCAATATCGATGACTCCGTGCTGCGCTCGATCGATAAGATCATTGTGGTGGCCTGCGGTACCGCAGCGTACGCGGGCCAGGTTGCGCGCTACGCTATCGAGCACTGGTGCCGTATCCCCACCGAGGTCGAGCTCGCCCACGAGTTCCGCTACCGCGACCCCATCGTAAACGAGAAGACCCTGATTGTGGCTCTCTCGCAGTCCGGTGAAACCATGGATACCCTCATGGCGGTGCGTCACGCCCGCGAGCAGGGCGCTAAGGTCATCTCCATCTGCAACACCCACGGATCAACCCTGCCGCGTGAATCCGATGCGGCGCTGTACACCCATGCTGGACCCGAGATCGCGGTTGCATCAACCAAGGCGTTCCTGGCGCAGATTACCGCAGCATACCTGCTGGGTCTGTACCTGGCGCAGCTTCGCGGCAACAAGTACAAGGACGAAATCTCCGCCATCCTCGGTGAGCTGCAGAAGATGCCCGCCAAGATCCAGAAGGTGATCGACAACGATACCCTCGTGAAGGAACTCGGCGCCGAGATGAAAGACACCTCTTCGGTGATCTTCCTGGGCCGTCACGTTGGGTTCCCCGTTGCTCTTGAAGGCGCGCTTAAACTCAAAGAGATCAGCTACATCCACGCCGAAGGCTTCGCCGCCGGCGAGCTGAAGCACGGTCCTATCGCCCTGATTGAAGAGGGCCAGCCCGTTATCATCATCGTGCCCTCCGCGCAGGGGCGTGAATCCCTGCACGGCAAGGTCGTCTCCAATATTCAGGAAGTGCGCGCCCGCGGGGCCTTCACCATCGTGATCGCCGAAGAAGGAGACGAAGCCGTCAAGGACTACGCGGATCGTCTGATCACTGTTCCCGCTGCGCCTTCTCTGCTGCAGCCCCTGCTGGCCACCGTGCCGCTGCAGATTTTTGCGTGCGCACTTGCTGAGGCGAAAGGACTGGACGTTGACCAGCCCCGTAACCTCGCCAAGTCGGTGACCGTGGAGTAGCGCAACCCCGCTCTGTCAGGAACTGCCACAAGCGTCCGGCGTGCACCCCAGGTGCTGCCGGGCGCTTTCTTATACCAGCCCGAAACCCACTTTGCTGCAGCTACATGCCCTAATGGGCACCGCACACCCGGAAAAATAGTCTGCAGCGGTGCTGAGAGCAAAGCGAAACCTGTTGAAACCCACACAACCTAGCTAGACTTAAACATAAAACACCGCATCGGGAAGAAGGTGAGAGATGATTATCGGCATCGGCGTAGATACCGTCAATATCGAACGATTCGAGCGGATAGTGACCGAAACCCCCGCCTTCGTGCGACGCGTCTTCACCGCCAGCGAGCGCACCCGCAACCTACGCTCCCAAGCCGTACGGTTCGCCGCGAAAGAAGCCCTCGCCAAAGTTCTCGGCGCACCCGCCGGGCTCAACTGGCAAGACTGCGAAGTAGCCAGCACCGAATCCGGCCAGCCCTACCTGGTGGTCAGCGGAACCATCGCGGCCCGCGCCCGCTCGCTCGGCATTAACCGCCTGCACCTGAGCCTCACTCACGACGAACCTGTGGCCGTGGCTATCGCCACCGCAGAATACCTCAACACCAGCGAACTGGAGCACCTGCGCCGGTTCAACCCCGAAAGCTATCGCATTACCGTGCTCGCCCCAGAGCCCCCAGGCGAAACACCGTAGAAACGTGTGAGGGCACCAGCCTAAGGAGAGGCCATGAAACTCATCTACACCGGCGAAAGCATCCGCGAAGCCGAAAGCCATACGTGCAGGCACCCGACTATAACGGCTACCTGATGCAGCGCGCCGCCGATGCGCTCGCCGAAGAAGCATACGATACCCTCGTTAGCCACGGGGCGCCGCCGCACAGCGGGCGTGTGCTGCTGCTGGTAGGGCCCGGCAATAACGGTGCCGACACCGTGTATGCGGGGGTGCGGTTGCACCGGCTTGGGTACAGTATTGACGCGGTGCTGTTTGACCCCACGGGGCGTAACCTTGAGCTTATCGCCCGTGAGGCTGGGGAAGGCACCCGGGTGTTGCACACAGAGCAGAGCCTGCGTAATATCTCCGACTACTCATTAATCATTGATGGGATCCTCGGCACCGGTGCGCGCGGGCCTGTGCGCGGGGAAGCGGGGGGAGTACCTGGGGTATTTGCGGTCCCTGCAGCAGCTGGGCACACTACCGCCCGTTATCGCCTGTGACATCCCCAGTGGGGTAGACAGCAACGACGGCACCCTGAATGAGCCGTCCCTTGCGGCGGTGCGTACCGTCACCTTCATTGGGCATAAGCTGCCGACTGGCACCGGCACCGCCGAACACTGCGGCAGCATTCGGCTGCACACCCTGGGGGTGCCGCACGCCCTTGATAACACCGAACCGGCGCTGCGGGTGCTAGAGACCAAAGATTACCGTCGTGAGCTTGAGACCCCCACCGTAGAATCACACAAATATACGCGGGGAGTGGTAGGGATGCTCACCGGAACACCCGAGTATCCGGGCGCGGCACTCATGAGCGTTCATGCGGCCATTAACACCGGGGTGGGTATGGTGCGTTTCGGTGTGAATGACGAGAAATTACACGCCCTGATGCTCGCCCACAACCCCGAAGCCGTGTGTTTCAGCGGGCCTGCACGCCAGCAGCAGGTGCACGCCTGGGCCGGGGGCAGCGGCACCACATCGAGCGAGCCCACCAACCGGTACCTCATTGAGGCCCCTGAACCGGCGGTACTTGACGCCGGGGCTGTGGATACCGTGGCGGAGTACCTGCTCACCGGTAAACGCCTCACCGCCCATAAAATACTCACCCCCCACGCCGGTGAGCTGCAGCGGCTGCTGGCGGCGCTCGCTAACGGGCTGACGGGGCGGTGGGCCGAGCTGATGCAGAACACCCCCGCCCCCAGCAGGGACGATATTACCCGTCAGCCGTTGCGGTGGGTGAAAACCGCTGCCGCGCTTACCGGGGCAACCGTTATGCTCAAAGGCGGGTATAGCCTGATCGCCTCGCCCGCAGACACCGTTTACAGTGTGCGCGGGGCTACCGCCTGGTTGGCCACTGCCGGCACCGGAGACACTCTCACCGGTATTTTAGGGGCACTATTGGCGCAGAAAGTTGCCGCCGCTGCACAGCGCGGCACACCGCTGGAGGACGACGTCTACGCGCGTGTTGCCGCTTTGGCTGTGTACCTGCATGGCCGGGCGGCCCTCGCCTCATTGGGTGGGCGCAGGGGCCCGGTACCGCCCACACGGGTGGCTCAGAGCCTACCACAGGCGATTGCAGAACTGCTGGAGTACTAGCAGTGAGACAGAAAAATAATGCTGTGCCTGCCAGCTGATATCAGCTGGTGGGCACAGCATCCTAGTCTGCGGCGGCGGTAAGAGACGCCGTTTGTTTGTGATGTCTAGTACGCCCCGTCCTTGGCGAATACGGCGCGTACTGTGCGCGCTAAAATCACGAAATCGGTGGTGAGTGACCAGTTCTCCACATAGTATAAGTCGAGGCGTACCGACTCTTCCCAAGAAAGGTCGCTGCGGCCAGAAACCTGCCACAGCCCCGTAATACCGGGTTTGACCAGCAGGCGACGGTACACCATCTCCTCGTACTTTTCGACCTCTTCAGGCAGCGGCGGACGCGGGCCCACCAGTGACATGTCACCCTTGAACACGTTCCACAGCTGCGGCAGCTCATCAATCGAGTATTTGCGGATAAACCGCCCCACCGGGGTGACTCGCGGGTCGTTCGCCATCTTAAAGAGCAGTCCGTGCCCCTCATTTTGCGCCGCCAACTGTTTTTTAGATTTCTTCGGCGTCGGTGCGCATCGACCGGAACTTCACCATCTTAAACGGCTGGCCTTTAATACCCACACGCTCCTGGAAGAAGAACACGGGGCCTCTATCGCTCTTCACCACAAGCGCCACAATAGCGAACAGCGGGGAAAGCAGCAGCAGCCCCAGACCCGAGCAGACCACATCAATACTGCGTTTTGCGAAGGCCGAAGCGCCCGTAATACGCGGGGTTGAGACGTGCACCAGCGGCAGACCGTTCAGCGGCTGAATGTGCATGCGCGGGCCCGCCACGTCGGTGGTGGCTGGGGCCATAATCAGTGAGATGCGGGCATCAGCCAGTTTCCACCCCAGCTGCCGCATCTGGTTGGGGGTCAGGTGGTGGCCGTTCGAGACCGCCACCATGTGAATATTGTTCTCCTGCACTGCCTGCATAATCTTGGCGGGGTCGGTGCTGTACCCCAGCACCGGCAGGTTATCGCCAGCAACAACCGTGCCCTCGGGAAGGCCTGGCAGGTAGAACGCGGTGGGGCACAGCCCGGAGGCGATCACGCTCCCCAGCGCCTGGTGCAGGTGACGCCCGGTGATGACGTCGGAGATAATCAGGACGCGGGTGAGCGCGCGGCCTCTTTTACGCCACCGCACTAGTCCCTGCCGCAGCAGCCACCGCATAAACGCCAGCGAGATAATGCCCAGCGGGTAGGAAATCAGCATGTACAGGCGGGTGAATTCCACCTTCAAGAAGAAGGCGACAATGATGATCATGCAGAAACAGTAGGTGGTACCCCGCGTGACAAGCCGGTACTCCTCTGTACCGAACCCCAGAACCCGCACACTGCGGGAGCCGTTAAATTGCAGGAAAAGCCACCACATGATGATCATGATGATATCTAAGGTGATGTAGTCAAACGGGATGTATTCGCGGCCCATGACGCTAAACGGCCAGAGGTTAATGGGGGGGAAGATCCACCTGCTCGAAGCCAAACCGGAAAATGTGCGCGCTCACCACGGAGAATGCGATCGCTATAAGATCAACCAGGTACAGGGCGTGCACGACTTTCGTGTGCCAGGTTTTCTTCATGACATAGGCGCTATCCCATATTTTCTTAAGGTTGTCTTGAATCCCCAAAATTCAATAACCTTCCCCGGACCGTGGAGCCGATAGACTGGTTCCGCGCCGTGGCGGCAGACCCGCCCGGCGTGAACCTATTGTTTTTGCCAGTGCTGTGTTTGTGTGAGTGAGTGGAAACGCGTTTCAGAAGCCGAACACTGCCGGGGCAGGATCAGGTAACGAGAGAACAATCGGCTGTCAGCGAAAACGTGCCCACTCATTATTTTAGGGCTACAAGGCCCGCGCATATTCACACAAAACCCGTTAAGTTGAGTGAAGTCGGTCACAGGACGTGCGTGTGGTGGGGAGACAGCGCCGCATAACGCCTGCTGGCGCGGAAGGCAGGTGCGGGTACTCGCTGCGGCAGGCAGCGCCCGCAGGGGCCTAAAAGCAGCAGTGCGTGAGGTGCGCTGGTACATCTTCTTAGTCTATCCGCTCATGCTTATAAGTCATGAGTCAGGAACGAAAACCGGTCAGTTCAGCCCGGTCGAGCACAAAATCAATCAGCGGTTCGTAACGATTCGGCGGAACATTATCATCCATCGGAACACACACCGGTAAATCACCCTGCTCCGCGGCAATAAACAGCCCCGGGTCGTTACAGTCGGCAATACCAAGCGTCGGCAGCTTCTGCTGCGATGCCGCATACCCCGCCATCCCGTGATCGGAAACCACAAGATCGGGCAGCTCACCGCGCTCACGAAGCTGGGCGAGGGCGATGCGCATCGGCCCGGGGAAATGCGTGTGCTGCAGGTTCCCGTACTGCTCAAACATCACCACACCCATGATCTGGCGGATATCGCCGTCCAAAAACCGCTCACCCTGCTCGATACGCAGCACCGTGGCCCCGGCGCGTTCGGCGACGCGCGCCAGCTCAGCATAAATGGGGAAAAGCCCAGCGGGATGACCGGTGGCGAACAGGATTTTTTGGCGGGCGCGTACCGCATCACCAAAAATACGGGCATACTCTTCAAGAGCATCAATGCACTGGGCGGAACCAATCGTATCTTGCCCCTGAACATGCGAGCGGTCAGGGTTCAGGCCAGCACGGCGTACCATAACCTCAAAAACCTCGTCATAGGTCCAATCCTTTGACCAGATCACCCCGAATTCGAGGTGCTCATTATGATCAAGGAAACCTTGAATATGCGAAAGGTTATTCTCGCGCGGGGTGGCAACATCACCCGTGATACGGGCGGAATCAAGGTAAGCGGCGAACTTGTGCCGGGTCATAGGGAATGTCATGGGTACAGTGTAGCTAATGGAGATGGGGCTCCCCGGTGAGATGAGCGCGTCCGGTTAGCTCACTGCGGAGAGCGCATCCGCATACGCCGCCAGAGTTTTCTGTGCCGTAGCCTCCCAGCTGAAGGAGCGCGCCCGCGCCGCCGCCTGCGCCCCCAGGGTGAGCCGAAGCCGCGGGGCACGAACCATACGCTCAATGGCCACCGCCCAATGCTGCGGGGTACGCGGGGCTACCAGTAAACCGGAGACATGGTTCTCGACCGCATACCTCAGCCCATCAACGTCGGAGGCCAGCACCGCCGCACCAGCGGCCTGAGCCTCTAAAGCCACCAGCCCGAACGACTCGGATGAGGACGGGGAAGCCACAATATCGGCCCGCCGGAAGATCTGCGCCAGCTCACTCGCCGGAACAGGGTGCCGTAAATGCACCCGGTCCGCCACCTGCAGCTGCGCGGCGCGCTGAAGAAGCAGCTGCTCATAGTCGGAGTCGGAACGGCCAATAATATCGAGCTCAACCAGCAGGTCATCAGGGAGCAGCCCCAGCGCCTCAACCAGCAGGTGCGGGCCTTTAAGCGGCTGGGGCCTGCCCGCAAAAACGATACGGGAGCGAGTATCCGACCCCTCATTCTCGGCGTGTACGCCCGCAACGGGGCAGAAATACTCGTATCAACCCCCGGAGTAATCACCCGCAGCCGTGAAGGGTCAGCCCCGTAGTACCCCTGCAGCTGGTCGGCCTCAACCGGGGTGTTCGCGATAATGAGGTTTGCCTCGGCAATAATGCGGCCCTCTTCAGCTCGTCGGTACCCCGGCTCCGCAGGCTCGTTGGCACCACGGTGCGCATCCTTCGCCGCCGCCGTAGTATGCGGGGTAAAAAGAACCGGAACGTTCGTTCTGCTGCCTGCGGTGGCTGTTGCATAGTGTGCCGCAGCGTTTAGCGCGGCAACACCCGAAAGCCAATAGTGCGCGTGGATCAGCTGCGGTACCCACTGCGCCGCCTCCACCGCCGCCTGCGCAAAACCGCCGGTGAACTTCGGTAAATCATTCTTCGCGGCCCCGCGCGTTCCCAAAACCGGCACATAGTGCACGCGACACCGCGGATGCTCAGGGGCCGCCGAGCGTTCTGCCGCCCCATCCCCAAAATCCAGGGTAAAAACCTCAATACGCAGGGCGGGGTCAGCGGCGAGCATCGCCTCCACCGAACGTGCAATGTACACATTCATGCCCCCGGCATCGCCGCTGCCAGGCTGAGCAAACGGGTCGGTGTGCATTGAAAAAACATGCACCACGCGGGCGGCGGTCTCAGAGGAAACGCAGGAGGGCGGGGTTGAAATACTCACCCGCACAGTCTACCGCGCCGCACCGCACCCACCCCAAAAAACACCCGCACCCAAGACGGCATACCGGCACATAGCCAGCGCACAGCCAGCACTTACACTCCGCTCAGCCGCATTGTGCATGATGGAAGAAACCCCGCACGGTAGAAAAACCCTGAAAAACGCGGTGACTAGGGCGTATGACCGCTGAGGGAGTCCACGATAAAATGTAAAGACACCGGCGTACACCGCCCAGCAGGTCACCTAAAGGCACAACTAAACCGAGGTACAGAGAATGAACACCCCCGAAAGCGCCATTCCCGGAACCCCCATCGCCAACGTCCAGCTGCAACCCGGCGAAGCCGAACGAGCCGCCATTATCGATCTGAGTGCTGTTGAACATAACGTGCGCACCCTCAAACACCGTATTGGTGAGCGGCAGCTCATCGCCGTTGTCAAAGCCGACGCCTACGGGCACGGCGCCTACCCGGTTGCCCGTTCCGTTCTTGAAGCGGGCGCCAACATGCTCGCGGTGGTGCACGTCTCCGAAGCTCTTGAGCTGCGTTCCGAAGGTATAGAGGCACCCATTATTGCGTGGCTCCACACACCCCGCACCGACTTTGAGGAAGCCATCGAAGCAGACGTTCGCCTGGGTGTATCCGGCTGGGACTTGGAAGCGATCGCCATTGCCGCAGCCAAACTGCGCATGCGTGCCATAGTGCACCTTAAAGCCGATACCGGGCTGGGCCGTAACGGCTCCACCGACACCGAATGGCCCGCCCTTATCTCCCGCGCCGCCGAGCTTGAAGCCGCCGGGCTGATCCGAGTGGAGGGCATTTTTACGCACTTCGCCGTGGCCGATGAACCCGAACGCGCCGAGACCGCGCAGCAAACCGAGAAGTTTAATAAATTCGTAGCCGCCGCCCGCGCCGCCGGGCTCACCCCCGACCTCATCCACTTGGCGAACAGTCCCGCCACCCTCACCGGAGCATCCGAAGAGTACAACACCCCCGAGGCTGTGCTCGGTAATGCTGTCCGCTGCGGGCTGGCTATCTACGGGCTTTCACCGTTGGCGGGGGTGAGCGCTCAGCAGCTGGGGCTGCGCCCCGTCATGACCCTCACCGGGTATGTGAGCGCCGTCAAGGAGGTGTCCGCCGGGCAGGGCGTCTCGTACGGGCTGCAGTACACCACCGACAAGCCCACCACCCTCGCGCTCATCCCGCTCGGCTACGCCGACGGTGTGCCGCGCATTGCCGCGAACGCCCCGGTGCGTATTTACCCGCGGGACGCCGAGGCGAAAACCTACCGTGTGGTTGGCCGCATCGCCATGGACCAGCTGGTGGTAGACCTTGGTGAGCCGGGGCTTTCCAACCCAGAACTTGGCTACCTGGGTGCGCGGGCGGTCCTGTTCGGTGCCGGCCCCAACCCGCCCGTGGAGGAATGGGCTGAGGCCTCCGAGACCATTAACTATGAGGTTGTTACCCGCATCTCTCCGCGCGTGATCCGTATCTATAGCGGCGGCACCTGGATTGAACGCGAAATTGATGTGCTGCACTCCTTGGACGAAGCGCTCAAAGACATAGACACCAGTGTCCCCGAAGGCGCACAGTAATGCACGCCACAGAGGCTATAGACCTTGAGGGTGACAGACCCGGCGCACACGCGCCGACTGGTCCCACGCCCTCGCCCGGATGCTACACGCCGGGGACGTGCTGCTGCTCTCGGGCGAGCTGGGGGCCGGGAAAACCACATTTACCCGCTCATTAGGGGAGGGGCTTGGCGTGCGTGAAGGGGTTATTTCGCCCACATTCGTGCTCTCACGCGTGCACCCTAACCTGCCGGACGGTCCCAGAGCTGGCGGGCCTGACCTGGTGCATGTGGACGCCTACCGGCTCTCAAGCGCCGAAGAACTTGACGACCTCGACCTGGAGTTTTCCCTAGACACCTCGGTGACCGTTATCGAATGGGGGCGCGGCAAGGCCGAGCACCTGAGCGATTCACGCCTGGAACTGGACTTTCACCCGGCTGCACGGCGCCCACACGGCCCTGGAATACGCCACCGGGGAGCAGGGCGAATTCGACTGGGACGCGCAAGATGACGCAGACACAGACACCCCGGAGGCCCGCCTGCTGCGGGTGCGCGCCATCGGGCCCCGCTGGGAGGGGCACGCTGCACATGAACTGTACCGCGCCCTGCAACAGGCGTAACGTTCACACCACAGCCAGGGGATCGGGTGCACAAAGAACGGCAGTGCACGCTCCGCTAGCTGGGGCGGCGGGCGCGTTAGAATTGATGGGTGCTAGTACTTGCCCTTGATTCATCAGCTACCGCATCCGTAGCGCTTGCCCGCATCGACAGTGACGCACCGGGTGCGAGCGCAGAGATTCTCGCCAGCTACGAGAGCGAAGACACCCGCTCCCACGCCGAGGTGATGGCCCCCTACGCTGCACAGGTTTTAGCCGATACGGGGCTGGACGGCGCTGCCGTGGATGCGGTGCTCACCGGCACCGGGCCGGGCCCGTTCACCGGGTTGCGCGCCGGTATTATGACCGCCCGAACTCTCGGGTTTGCCTGGGATAAACCCGTATATGGGCTTATGAGCCTGACCGCCATAATAGAACGAGCGTTCGCTGACGGTGCTTTCCGTGACTCCCGGACGGCGGCCAATAGCGGGATGAACCGGGCGGCGGTTGAGACGCTAGTTGCCTCGGATGCCCGCCGCCGTGAAATCTACTGTGCGCTTTTTGCCGTCACCGAGAACGGCTATTCGCTTGCCGCAGGCCCGTCGGTTGGGCCCGCCCACCAGACCCATGCACCCGCATCCGACCCGTCAGATCCTGCCGCACCCGCACTAGGGTACGGGGCTGGGCTGTACGCCGAGGTGCTGACCGCCTCCGGCTGGAATGTGCTCAAAGACTACGCCCACCTGCACCCCACCGCAGCGGACTTGGTGAAAGCTGCGGCGCGGTGCGGGGTAAAAAATCTCAGCCGCGATACGCAGGCGCTGTACCTGCGTGAATCGGATGCGAAAGTACCGGCTGCCATGCTTGCCCGCACCGCCAGCGCCCAGCCCCCGCATGGGCAGCAGAGTACAGGCGAGCAGCAGAAAACACGCGGGCAGCAGCCCGCCCCAGCGTCACCCGCACGGGAGCCGTGATGCCGCCGACCTCAGAGCATCCCGGAACCGCAGCCGCCCACCCGCCTGGGGGAAGGCACTACCCTGCGGGCCGCACAGCTGCAGGACGTGCCCGACCTGCACGCCCTTGAAACCCGGCTTTTCCCGGCAGACGCCTGGGCTCTTGACATGTTCCTGGCCGAAGTAGGGCACCCCACCCGCAGCTACTACGTGCTCGAACATGACACCGGCTCTGGCCCCAGCATTATCGGCTACTGCGGGGTGATGGTCGTGGGCGATACCGCCGATGTGCAGACCATCGCCGTGCTGCCCGAACATGAAGGGAACGGGTACGGCCGCGCCATGTTAGAGACCATGCACACCCGCTCCCGCCAGCAGGGGGCCGAACGCATCCTGCTGGAGGTGCGCGCCGACAACCCGCGCGCCCAACGCCTCTACCGGCGTAACGGGTACACGCGTATTCACGTGCGGCCCCGCTACTACGACGACGGCACTGACGCGCTCATTATGCTCAAAGAACTCACGGCACCCACCGCGCCGGTGGCGACCGTACACCCACCCGCCACCGGTGAACACCCCACACTGCAAAGGACAGCACCCCATGACAGCTACTGAACCACTCGTTCTGGGCATCGAATCCTCCTGCGACGAGACCGGCATCGGTATTGTTCGCGGCTCGAAACTTCTGACCAACACCATCTCCTCCTCCATGGAAGAGCACGTGCGGTTCGGTGGTGTTATCCCAGAAATCGCCTCCCGTGCGCATCTGGAGGCCATGCTTCCTGCCTTGGAGAAGGCCCTGACTGAGGCGGGAGTGAGCCTTGGTGATATTGATGCGATCGCCGTGACCGCTGGCCCGGGACTGGCCGGGGCGCTCATGGTGGGTGTGGCGGCGGCGAAAGCGCTCGCGGTGGCCACCGGCAAACCGTTGTATGGGATTAACCACCTGGTGGCGCATGTTGGGGTGGGGCTTCTGGACGATAACGGCACCAGTGACGGGGCGCGCCTGCTGCAGAACGCCGAAGCTGGCGGGCTGGGGGCGTTGCTGGTCTCGGGCGGGCACACCGAGATTTTGCAGGTGCGTGACATTACATCGGATGTGCGCCTGCTGGGGGCTACCCTGGATGATGCTGCGGGGGAGGCATACGATAAGGTTGCGCGCCTGCTGGGTCTTGACTACCCGGGCGGCCCCGCTATTGATCGTGCTGCGAAGGATGGTGACCGCACGGCGTTCACTTTCCCGCGGGGGCTCTCGGCGCGTAAATTCATGGGAAGCGCCGAAGAGCCGGGTCAGCACCGCTACAATTTTTCGTTTTCGGGCCTGAAAACGGCGGTTGCGCGTGTAGTTGAGGGGCTCACCGCGCGCGGCGAGACGGTTCCGGTGGCTGATATTGCGGCGTCTTTCCAAGAGGCTGTGGTGGATGTTATTACGAAAAAAGCAACACTTGCCTGCACCGAGCAGGGGATGGATACTCTGCTGCTGGGCGGGGGCGTGGCGGCGAATTCGCGGCTGCGGCAGCTGCTGGCGGCACGGTGCGCTTCTGCGGGGGTGCGCCTGATTATTCCCAAGTTCACCCTGTGCACAGATAACGGGGCGATGGTTGCGGCCCTTGGGGCGCAGCTGGTGGCGGCTGGGTGTGAGCCTTCGGGGGTCGGGTTCACTGCGGATTCATCGCTTCCGGTGACGACGGTCTGCCTGTAAACCCGTGTTCTGCTGTCTGTTGCCAGCATGGGCACGTGTGCGGGTGGTGTGGGTGCCACATGCCGCTAGTTGAAAAAACCTTCAAGTGAAATATTCATCTTAACCCACAACGGTTATAAAAGCCCATGTCAGTGCCTTTAAGGTTACAATTCTTCTTAAACACTCATTAATGATAAATCTAAGGTTTATATTGTATTTTCCTGCGCGTTTGGCGTGTTAAGGAGTGTAACCACATGAAAATGATGAGGAAGCTAGGCACAGCCCTCTCAGCAGTGAGTATCGTGGCGGCCTCGTGTATCACCACAGCTCCCGCCGTGGCGGATGATGAAAACCAGCAGGCACCCTGCCAAGATGTTGAGGTTGTTTTTGCGCGCGGCTCCGGGCAGCCTCTCCTAGCGGATGTGGAGTCCGAGGCGGCTGGTGAGCAGAAAGCGGACAAGGCGAAACATGTCAAAGAGGCGAAACATGTCAAAGAACTTGCCGCATCCAATGCGCAGACACTGGGTCTGACCCAAAACTTCTACGAACTGGGCACACGCCATATTAATGGTGCCCGCTACCCGGCCCACCCGATTCAAGGATTCACCTCCCTACTGAACGCGGGGGATAAGGCCGAGGGTGGCCGGTACTCCTCTTACGAGCAGAGCGTGAACGAGGGCGTGCGTGAAGGGGTGGGGTACCTGCAGCAGCGTATGAGCCAGTGCCCCAACAGCCAGTACGTTCTGGGCGGCTACTCCCAGGGTGCGCAGGTGATGGGGGACGTGTATGGGCAGCTCACAGATGAACAACGCAGCAAGGTAGCTTTTAATGCGTTCTTTGGTGACCCCAAAATGAACCTTCCCGAAGGGCGCTCTGTGGCGGGAGAACACCCCGTCTTTGACGGGCGGGGAATTTCGCCGTGGCGGCGGCAGAGCCCCGCACCCGCAACCACGCAAGGATCCTTAGGGGCGCGCACCCCCTACCTGCCCGCAGGGGAGCAGAACACCGGCTCGTGGTGCTTGGCCAACGACTACGTGTGCGGCTCCACGAAGGTGCTCATGGGGTTCAGTCGTGAAAACGGGCACATGCTGTACGCACAGGCAAACGGGCCGATTGATGAGGCCCTGCGGGAAGCCTTCTCCCGTGTGGGTCAGCGGCGGGGTGTGGAAGATGCCGCCGCTCGGCTGACCCCCCCGCCGGTAGCGGCCCGGTTGTGAACCTGCCAGCGGATGAGTACTACGCCCCCGTGGGGCACACGGTACGCCTTGACGCGGGAGCATCCTACTCGGTGGGTTCAAAAATTGTGCGCTGGGACTGGGATATTGACGGCGACGGCGTGTACGAAACACACGACGGCGCGGCCGTGATGGAGCACTCCTACTCGGCGCAGGGTGACTACACCGTAAAGGTGCGCGCCACCGACAGCAATGGTGCGGTGACCGAACGGCAAGTGACGGTGCACGCGGGCACCACCACCGGCATCCCGACACTGCCGGAGGCTGCGGCCACAGTGAGCGGGGAACGCAACGGCACCGAGGCGACCCTGCGTTGGAGTGCTGCGAAAGCACCCGAACTTGGTTGGCAGATCACCGTAAACGGGTTCCCCGTTGGGGTGTACACTTCCAATACCGCTGAGGCTGTTGTGACGGGGCTGGATGCCTCCCGCGATGTACAGATCGGGGTGGCTCCCGTCTCGGCGCAGGGCATAGCGGGTGAGGTGAAAACCTTCACGTTAAGGCTCAGGGCGGCAGCACTCCCGGCGGGTCTGCTCCTGGCGGTTCTTCCGTACCTGGTGGGTCTGTTCCCGCAGAGGCGGCAGCCTAGCCGCAGCCTCTTTTCGGCTCTCTGCGCGCGGCTGCTCCCCGCTGGCGTACCCTGCGGAGTACTAGTACTCTGTATTCCTTCGGGTAATGCCTGAACCGGGGTGCGCCGCGCGCAGTGTAAGGGAAACGGGCTACCGTAGCGGCGGCTGCTTTGCCTGCTCCGCAAGATCACGCATCACCTCACGGAACGATCCGGTCTGCGCCAAGACACGCCGCTGCCTGTCAGCACCGGTACCCTCAGTGAGGATACGCCGCATCTGCTCCAGCTCGGGCAGGCACTCCAAATCCTCAGCGACCGGCCGCAGCATATCCAGCAGATCCTTCAGTTCATCCCGCAGCGGGCGAACCTGCGGCTCGTTAGAAACCACCACCTGCGCATCCAGCCCGTACCGGGCCGCACGCCACTTATTCTCCTGGGCATGCCACGGGTCCAGCACCTGCACCCGCTCACCTGCATCAAACCGGCGTGAAAAATACTCCACCAAACACTGGGTGAGCGCCACAATACCGGCCACATCCGGCAAAGACGCCAAACCGTCGCAGTAGCGCATCTCGACTGTGCCGTAGTGCGGTACAGGCCGCACATCCCACCGGTCCTCGCTCACATCCTCAATAGCGCCGGTCGCCACCTGCGAATCAAGATACGCCGAGTACTGCTCCCACGTCTGAAAAGAAAACGGCAGCCCGTTCGAGGGCAGCTGCTGGTACAGCATGGTGCGGTGCGAAGCGTACCCGGTGTCAATACCCTCCCAGAACGGCGACGACACCGAAGGCGCCAGCAGGTGCGGGCAGTAGTTAGTGAGCGCATCCACCACCGCCAGCGCCTTCTGCGGCGAATCAACACCCACATGCACATGCACCCCAAAAATGATCATGTGCCGGCCCCAGTACTGGGCACGGTTCACCACCCGCTGGTAGCGGTCCTTATTAACCACCGTCTGCTGCGCCCACCGGGAATACGGGTGAGTTCCCGCGCAGAAAAAGTCCAGGCCCAGCTCATCACAGATAGGCCGCAGCGCGTCGACGGCCTCAGCAAGCTGACGGCATGACTCGGCGACGGTGGTGCACACCCCGGTAATAACCTCCAGGGTATTATTCAAAAATTCGCCGGTCACATGCACCGACTCGGTCGAGGGAACCAGCAGATGCGGGTGCCGCTCACCCAGGCGTGCCAGCACCTGCTCGGCACGCGGGGCGAGCTCGCCATCTGTTTTATTGGTCAGCGCGAGCTCCCACTCCACGCCGATTGTGGACTGGGGCGAGTGGGCAAAAGCTACCATTTCTCTCCTGACGGTGACAACTGCAATTATTTTACGCGGTGCAGCTCACTTTCACCGCCATTTGGGTAATGTATGACTAAAAACACGACAGCACCGCTGGGCGCAGCGTCACAGTGCGTAACACGGGCGCGGGTGCTCTGTCAGTACCGCAAAGACCCCGCGTCTCAGATGACGGATGCACCCAAGCGGCAGCCCCGCACAGTATCCCTACACAGGGTGAAACCGCCACCGGCTCAGCCTACTGCACGCACCACCTGCACCTTATACGGGCCAGCAAACCAGCCCGCTCTGGTGAGACCACCTGGTTCACTCCGCCACGCCCAGCGGCCGCACCCACCAGCCCACATGCTCCGTCCGCGCAGCATCCTCACCAGAGCCGCCAACGCGAGTAAAAACCAGGGTCGCAGGCTTATACTCGCCCTTCTTCTTTTTCACCCCAGCCAGCAGGGCCGCCCGCAGCTTCTCAGGCACAATATCCACCCCGCGTTTTTTGATGGTCACAGCGTTAATACCGTGCTCACGCACCCAGCGTTTTAGCTGCTTCTGACCCACTGGAACCCGCTCAAGCACCTCATAGCAGGCGGCGAACTCCGCGTATGAGGCTGGCAGCGGGTGCTCGGCAGAAATATAAGCGATACGCGGGTCAATACGATGCGCACCCACCGCACACGCAAGATCATGCACCAGCCCTGCCCGAATCACAGCCCCGGAAGGCTCATACAGGTACCCGCCCGCCACCGGCAGCCCCGCACCGTCATCAGGTGCCGCCAACGGTGCGGCCGAACCAAGAGGCTCAGCTGAGGTCATCTCGCCCAGCACCTCGCCCGCATCCCCCACAATTGTTGCCGCCCGCGCCACCGATTCACGCGCCGCCGCATTAAACCAGAGCACCAGCTCAACCACAGACCCGGCGTGCTGCACCCACTGCGCCTCAACACGCGGCTGCGGGTTCGCCGCACCAGCAATATCCTCCGGGGAAGGGATCGCCTCATGCGCGGTGCCTGGCCCAAGTTTAACCCCCATCGGTACGCCCAGCCGTGCCAGCGACAGCACAAACGAAAACGGTGGGGAGAACGCCTCAGGATCAAAAATACGTTCGGTACGGGCCTTTTTCGCACCCTCCAACTCGCGGCGTGCCGGGTCGCACCAGATACCCTGCACCGGCTCCCCAGCGGCTGTACACAGTGCCCCGTGCTCATAGTCCGTCACATCGCCCACCAGCACACGCGACTGCCCGTATGAGGCCAGGTTATGGGCCGCAAATGAGGCGGTGACGGGGTCACGCTCAACCGAGACAGTCGCCAAACCGGCGGACGCGAACGCCACCGAATCCGCGCCAATACCGCACCCCAGATCGGCCACCGAACCCACCTGTGCTTTCAGAAAAACGCTGCGCATGGTACCGGGCAACGGGGAGCGGGTGGACTGCTCAAAGCCCTCCTCCGTCAGCAGCAGATGGCGGGCGCGCTCGCCGAATTTGGCCTCGGCGCGGGTGCGGGTTTTTCACCAGGGTCAGGATGGCTGCCGACTCCTCAGGCGTAAAACCTTGTGCACGTAAGGCAGCGACATCGGTGAGGGAACGGGAAGGATCATAGGGGTACAGCTCATCAGCGGCCTGCAGCGACTGCGGGAGTGAAAGGCGGCACGGGTGGGTTCGTGAAACCCAGCGGCGCGCCGGATGCGGTGAAATCTGCCATATCTTCAAGTGTAGTGTGCCTGTGCGCCGCAGGGTCATACCCGGTGTGATGCGGAACGTGAGGGTGGTGGCCGTATCGGCCTGTGCGCATTCCCCTTGCGCGAAATGCCGCCGAACGCGGCGGGTCTTTCTTGACCGGTGCGCGGCGGGATTCTAAAGTTGAACTAGTGCTCTGGCGGGCGCAGAAAAAAACGCGCTATCACGCCGGCGAAAAACACCTTAAGAATGTAATGCATAAGGAGAAAACCTCTCATGGCAATTAAGCCCCTCGAAGACCGAGTTGTTGTCAAACTAGAGCAGGCTGAGCAGACCACCGCATCCGGTCTGGTTATTCCCGAAACCGCCAAGGAAAAGCCTCAGGAGGCTCGCGTGGTGGCTGTAGGCCCCGGCCGCATCGACGATAAGGGCAACCGTGTTCCCGTTGATATTGCTGAAGGCGACGTTGTGGTGTTCTCCCGCTATGGCGGTACCGAGGTGAAGTACCAGGGTGAAGAGTACCTGATCCTTTCCGCCCGTGACGTTCTGGCGATCGTCGACTAATTTCGTGAAGTAACCGGATGCGCCGCCACACCCTGGCGGCGCATCCGCGTAGCTGGGCCCGCGCGGTACTTACCGGTGGGCGTACCAGAAGAACAGCCATATAAGGAGTAACGAAATTCATGGCTAAACAGCTTGAATTCAATGATGCCGCCCGCAAATCCCTGCAGGCCGGTGTTGATAAGCTTGCCGACACGGTGAAGGTTACCCTCGGCCCGCGCGGGCGTAACGTGGTGCTTGATAAGCAGTGGGGCGCACCGGTTATTACGAACGATGGCGTCTCCATCGCCCGTGAAGTCGAACTGGAAGACCCCTACGAGAAACCTGGGTGCGCAGCTCGCCAAAGAGGTAGCCACCAAGACGAACGACGTTGCCGGTGACGGTACGACCACCGCAACCGTGCTGGCGCAGGCACTCGTGAATGAGGGGCTGCGCAACGTAACGAGCGGTGCGGCACCCGCAGAGGTGAAGCGCGGTATTGAGGCCGCCGTTGAGAAGGTCTCGGAGCGTCTGCTTCAGGATGCCCGCGAAGTGCAGGGCCCGGAAGTTGCGCATGTTGCCGCTATTTCGGCTCAGTCCGACCAGATCGGCGAGCTCTTGGCATCTGCTTTTGAGAAGGTCGGTCAGGACGGCGTCATTACCATTGAAGACGGCTCGTCTACCGAGATTGAGCTTGACATTACCGAGGGTATGCAGTTCGACAAGGGCTACCTTTCGCCTTCGTTCGTGACCGATGCCGAGCGCGGCGAAGCGGTTCTTGAAGACAGCCTCATTCTGCTCTACCAGGGTAAGATCTCCACGGTTGCCGAGATTATGCCCCTGCTGGAGAAGGTCGTACAGGCGAAAAAACCGCTGACCATTATCGCCGAAGACGTTGATGGTGAAGCACTGTCCACCCTCGTGGTGAATAAGCTCCGCGGAACTCTCGACGTGGTGGCGCTTAAGGCTCCCGGATTCGGCGATCGCCGCAAGGCTATTATGCAGGATCTTGCCATCCTGACCGGCAGCATTGTGATTACCCCCGAACTGGGTATTGACCTGGCTCAGGCGACTCTCGAAGAAACCGGTTCGGCGCGCCGCGTGACCGTCACCAAGAACACCACCACGATTGTGGACGGCGGCGGCAGCAAGGAAGCGGTTGAGGATCGTGTGCAGCAGCTGCGCCGAGAGATCGAGGCCGTAGAGTCCGAATGGGACCGCGAGAAGCTCAAGGAACGCCTGGCGAAGCTCGCCGGTGGCGTGGGCGTGATTAAGGTGGGTGCGGCAACCGAGGTTGAGGCTAAGGAACGTAAGCACCGCATCGAAGACGCCGTGTCTTCTACCCGCGCGGCTCTTGAAGAAGGCATCGTATCCGGCGGCGGTTCGGCACTGGTTCACGCCCTGAAATCCCTTGACGGTTTTGAGCTCGACAGTCATGACGCAAACGTGGGTGTGCAGATTGTGCGCCGCGCCCTGGTGCAGCCGCTGCGGTGGATTGCCGAAAACGCCGGTTATGACGGTTACGTGGTGGCCGCGAAGGTTGCTGAGCAGCCCGCCGGTCACGGCTTTAACGCTAAACCGGTGAGTATGAGGACCTGTTCCAGGCGGGCGTGATCGACCCGGTGAAGGTTACTCGCTCGGCGCTGCAGAACGCATCCTCCATTGCGGCGCTGGTGCTCACCACCGAGACCCTGGTGGTGAACAAGCCCAGAAGAGGACGACGAGGACGAATAACCTCATAAAAGCCTGTGCCCCGCGGATTACGGTTCGCGGGGCACAGGTTTATTCTCCCTACTGATGCCTCTGTGCCCGGCTCACCCCAGGCGGCGCACCGACACAGAACCACCGTCCGGCAAAGACCATGCACGCGGTTTACTATAGATATACGACTGAACTAAATCTCCTTGAGTTCCACGGTTGTGAAAGGTAAAGAATGACCACCCCCACCGCCCTGTCAGAAGACCCCTTCGGCTTCACCGGCCTCACCTACGACGACGTTCTGCTTCTTCCCGGAAACACTGATGTTATTCCCTCTGACGCAGACACCACCACCCGGCTCTCTAAACGCATTACTCTGGGCACCCCCATTATTTCCGCGGCGATGGATACCGTCACCGACTCGCAGATGGCGATCGCTATTGCGCGCCTGGGCGGGCTGGGCGTGATCCACCGCAACCTCTCCATTGAGGATCAGGCGGCGCATGTAGACCGGGTGAAACGCTCCGAATCGGGCATGATCACTAACCCGGTGACCATTGGTGCGGATGCGAGCATCGACGAATACGATAAGCTATGCGGCTACTACAAGGTGTCGGGCCTGCCGGTGGTGAGCGAGGACGGTGTGCTGGAAGGCATTATCACCAACCGTGACATCCGTTACCTTTCCCGCACCGACTACGCCGACATATATGTGCGCGACATTATGACCCCCATGCCGCTGGTCACCGGTACACCCGGGCTGACCAAGGATGAGGCGTTTACCCTGCTGTCAAAGAATAAGATTGAGCGCCTTCCCCTGGTGGATGCGGCCGGTAAACTGGCCGGGCTGATCACCCTCAAAGATTTTGTGAAAACCGAGCAGTACCCGCGCGCCACCAAAGATGAGGACGGGCGCCTGCGGGCCGGGGCAGCAATTGGTTTCTTTGGTGACGGGTATGAGCGGGCCATGACCCTCATCGAGGCGGGCGTGGACGCGCTCTTTGTGGATACCGCCAACGGCCACTCCCAGGGTGTGCTTGATATGATTGCCCGGCTGAAAAAAGACCCCGCTGCGGCGCATGTTGATGTGATTGGCGGCCAGGCGGCAACACGCGCAGGCGCGCAAGCCATCATTGATGCGGGCGCGGATGCTGTGAAAGTTGGTGTGGGCCCCGGGTCGATCTGCACCACCCGCATTATTGCTGGTGTTGGCGTACCGCAGATTACCGCCATTAATGAGTCTGCTAAGGCAGCTATCCCCGCCGGTGTTCCGCTCATCGCCGACGGCGGTATGCAGCATTCGGGTGAGATTGGTAAGGCCCTGGTTGCGGGCGCCGACTCCGTAATGCTGGGTTCGCTGCTGGCGGGAACCGCTGAGGCCCCCGGCGATCTGATTTTTATGAACGGTAAGCAGTTCAAGTCGTACCGTGGCATGGGCTCCCTGGGGGCTATGCAGACCCGCGGCGCCCACAAGTCGTACTCGAAGGACCGTTACTTCCAGTCGGATGTGTCCAGCGAGGAGAAGCTCATCCCCGAAGGTATTGAGGGGCAGGTTCCGTACCGTGGCCCGCTCTCAGCGGTGCTGCATCAGCTGGAGGGCGGCCTGCGCCAGACCATGTTCTACGTGGGTTCACGCACCATTGAGGAGCTTAAGACTAAAGGCAAGTTTGTGCGCATCACCCCGGCGGGTTTGAAAGAATCGCACCCGCACGACATTATGATGACCGTTGAGGCACCGAACTACCGCCGCTAAACTTTTTGCCGCGCCCGTGCCGTAGCCTGACGATGGTGCAGCACCATCGTGGGCTGGGGTGCGGGGCGGTGCCATTCCGTAGGGAGAAACCCGGAAGGAAAAACATGTCTGATATTCAGATTGGGCTCTCGAAGAGTGCCCGCCGCACCTTTGCCTTAGACGATGTGGCGCTGGTGCCTACCCGCCGCACCCGTGACCGCCGCGACGTGGACACCTCGTGGCAGATTGATGCTTTCAGGTTTGACACCCCCATTGTGGGGGCACCCATGGACTCGGTGATGTCCCCGAAGACCGCGATAGCGCTCGGGCAGCTGGGCGGGCTGGGCGTGCTGAACCTGGAGGGCCTGTGGACTCGGTATGAGGACCCGCAGCCGCTGCTGGATGAGATCGCTGAGCTTCCTGAGGCCGACCCGGCATCATCTACCCGGCGTATGCAGCAGATCTACTCTGAGCCGATTAAGCCTGAGCTGATTACCGCACGCCTTGAGCAGATCCGTGATTCGGGGGTTATTGTGGCGGGTTCGCTCACCCCGCAGAATACCCAGGAGCACTACGAGACGGTGGTGCAGGCCGGGGTGGATGTGTTCGTGATTCGCGGCGCGTCGGTCTCTGCGGAGCATATCTCAACCTCGCATGAGCCGCTGAATTTGAAGAAATTCATTTACGAGCTGGATGTGCCGGTGATGGTTGGCGGTGTGGCAGGGTATTCGCAGGCTAAACACCTGATGCGTACTGGTGCCGCCGGTGTGCTGGTCGGGGTTCGGCGGCGGTTCGGCAATGACCACCCGCAAGGGGCTGGGTATTTCCGCCCCAATGGCGACCGCTATCGCCGATGTTGCTGCGGCTCGTTCGGATTACTTTGGACGAATCCGGCGGGCGGTATGTGCATGTGATTGCCGACGGTGGGCTTAGCCGCTCCGGGGACCTCGTGAAAGGCGCTGGCCCTGGGGGCGGACGCGGTGATGATCGGTGCACCGCTGGCTCGCGCATCTGAGGCGCCGGGCCAGGGATGGTACTGGGGCAATGAGGCGCATTCGCGGGACTTCCCGCGCGGGGTGCGCACCCCCCTGGGCGTGGTTGGAACTCTCGAAGAGGTGCTGTATGGGCCCTCGCACCATGTGGATGGTACCCGCAATATTGTGGGCGCCCTCAAACGCGCAATGGCGAACTGCGGCTACCTGGATTTGAAGAAATTCCAGAAGGCAGAGATGACGATTGTGCCCGAATACCGGGGATAACCGCGGGCAGTCGCATTCCGTTGAGAACGCCAGAACCGAACGAACATTCTCTTTGCTAAAGTGATGCGCCCCCACCGGGTATTTTACCGGTGGGGGCGCATTGTGCTGTTCCGAGTCAGGAGCGGAAGCTGGGACATGACCATACGCGGGGCATAAGCGAGTAGAATCCCCTAGCATGAATAGGGTAGGTGGGTAATACGCCGGTGAGTGTGGTGCTGTACCGAAGAAACTGGTTGGGCGAGCTGATATGGGGAATGCATAGTTATGAGTGCGCATGAGATGGACGCAGAGAAAGCCTTCGAGCGGTTCGAGTCCATGCTGCGGGACTGGCTGCGTGACAGCGGCGGGACCCGCATCGACATCGACTACCACGCCATCCACCGAACCGGATTTATCATCAACTGGCTGACGATCGACGGTCAGCGCAAGACCGTGCGGCTTCCCGCGAAGCTGGACTTCACCATGTACAAACTTCGTCCGGCTCAGGTGGACGCCCATCGGGGTGCTTGGCTGTATTCGCACCTGTGGATGGAGGCCTCGGACGGTGTGCTGCATCAGGAGTCGGACTGGATGCGCGAGCCAGTCATTAACGGCGAGCTCATGTCGGAGCAGGACGCGGCGGTGGAGCTGAGGCTGCATCCTCGGGATCCTGAGTACATTCCGGAGTGGATGGCGACCAAGGCAGCCGCCTTCCACAAGAAGGAGGAGGCCCGAGCACGACGTCGCGAACGCGACCGAGCCCGCCGGGAACGCAAGAAGGCTGAAGCTGCCCAAGCTGCGTGGGAGGCCGAGACGAATACGTCGAGTACTGCCAGCGAGGCGGAGGGGAAGGCGAGTAGCTGACTCGGTCGAAGCAGACCGATAACATAGGAGATTTGTTTATTGTGCGCCCGGTCTTTGTTGGGCGGGGCGCTTGGATGAAGAAGGAGAATAACAATGATGGAGTGGTCTTTTGAAGGTCAAATGGAGGTCGCGCAGGCGATCGCGAACCAGTGGGGTGAGTGGATGCGTGCTAACGGCGTTCAGGAAGTCATCGTTGAGGTTGAGGGTGTCGGCACCCGTGCGGCTGTGAGCAGTCAGGTGCAGCATCAAGGGCAGTGGGTGAACAATGCCCTTCCGGTGGAGCTAGTGCGCCTGGGTGTGGATCTGCGTGTGGCTATGGGGCGCCCTGGAGACGGGGCGTGGACCTGGGCACGGCTGTCCATGAGCAGCTCGCAAGGCTACAAGCTCGTCTCCGACTTCAACTACGACCGTGAACCCGTTCTGGACCCACCCTACACAGCTCAGGATGTGGCCCAAGAACTGGAAGCTTTCCCGAGGGAACCGAATGCTATTCCTGACTGGATGCGCATCGGCGGCTAGACTGCCTTCCATGCCCGTTGTTGGTTTCCTGACTGTGGCGCCTTACTGACCAACCCACTCAGCGGTGGGGGCCGAACCCTTCCGGCGCGGTCCCCACCGCTTTGCCTTCACGGGAGCAATACTTCCCCTACCCTGAACCGGTCCCTCATGGTGGGCGACCGGCTCACCCTGCACCACTTCGACTCTGAAATTACTCTGCATCTTCGAGAATCTATCGATAAACTCCAGAAAGTCCGGGAGAGTACCATGAACCCTAATACGCCAACTGAAGAAAACTCCAGTCCGTCAGACTTTCGTTCGTACCCAGTCGATCAGGCATTGAATATCATTCGGTCAATAGCTGAGCATCGGTGGCCTATGACTGTTGACGAGGCATTCTCGCTACGAGATCAGTTCGGCTGGACACCTGCTCCTGACGACGGGAGGTTTTTCGTCACCCCTGTCAGCAACGGAGAAGAAGACGGAACAATAAGTATCGACCGAGAGAACAGAATTTACATATCGGGAATCCGGTTCAAATTAACTTCTCAGCTTCCTAAAGATGCAGATCCTAACACTCAGTCAGAAATGCGGTCAGTATATTCGAGGTACGTCGAAGCCCTCACTATGAGATATGGTGTGGGCGAAGCCAGATCCAGCAGCGACGTAGATGGTGCTTTGTGGTACCTGCCATCGCGCGCGAGCGTTGACATAGGGATTACTCGCCGCTCTATTTCTGTTGCAATTGAATCGCCAGCGATGACTGATCTTACTGAAGCTGAAGAGAAGTATTTTGCGGAGGGCGGGGAGCTTTAACGCTGTGCGCCGCTGGTTTGCTGCCAGCTAGTTTTTGGTTCTGGGTCCTTACCGTACCGGCTAGACTGCGTTCTACACTGGGAAACGACGCATCTCTGCAAACTATTCACCGGGACTTTTCCCCGCGTAGGTTACCAACGGCGTTAGGGGCACATCACGCAGACGCGTTACCCTAGATACGTGTGGAAATTGGCGTTTACTCCCCGCTGGTTGGGCGGGCTTTTGCTGGCTCTCGTCTTCGTGACGGGGTTTGTTGCGCTCTCCAGCTGGCAGTTTAACGCCTCCACGTCGGGCCAGGTGCACGCGGACACTGCCAAAGATACTCTGCGGCCCTACACGGACATCCTGAAATCTCACGAGCCGGTCACTAATATTACTGTGGATACCGTGGTGCGGGCGAAGGGCAGCTACGTTGCGGGGTCTTCCATGCTGGTGGCGCACCGTCTCAACGATGGGGAACGCGGCTACTGGGTGCTGAGCGAATTCATCCCCGAAGGCACTGATACTGTGACCGCCCAGGGGAGCACCAAGCCCCGCGCTATTGTTGTGGCCCGCGCCTGGGTGAAAGGTGAAGGGGATGCGCCTGCGGCTATCCCCGCCGAGCCGACCGGCACCGTTGAGGTGGCGGGCCGGGTGGTTAACGCGCAGGGGCCCACCGAATATAAGCGCCAACAGCAGCGGATTCTTGAGAGCGCATCCCCGGCGCAGCTCAGTAACCTGTGGGATACGCCCCTATACGACGGGGTGCTGGCACTGGCCGCTGAGGTCCCCGAGGGGCAGACTATCCCCGTGACTGAGCATCATACGATTGCCGAGAATTCTACGGTGATCGGGCAGTCGCAGGATGTGCGGCCGATCCGTGCCACTCAGGCGGTGGATGATACGAGCGTGAACTGGCTGAATATTTTCTACTCACTTGAATGGCTGATTTTCGCGGCGTTTGCCCTCTACCTGTGGGGCCGCATGCTTAAGGATGCGGCGCATCGTGCCGCCGAACCCGCCGAATACACCCAGTATTTCGAGTATGACGGGCGAATACTTTGTGGATGAGGCCACCGGGACGCCCTACTATTGGGACCCTGCCGATAAGCAATACTATTTCTTCGATGACGCCCCCAGCGCCTCCTCTCAGGGAGAGCCCCACACGAAAAATAAGAACGACCGTTCTTCATAGCTAGGTTTTGCATCACCACTGCACACACGAAAGGTGAATATGAGTAAAGAACACGGTTCCGAGACAGATAGCACACCCACCCCTGGGGCACCCCAGCCGGTGGAACGCACCGACGGGCGCAAAGTCACCCTGTCCCCGAACGCTTCAAAGGCACCTGCGGACGGGGCCGGGCATGCGCCCCAGGGCGGGTTTACGGTGCGCAAAAAATTCGGTGGTACGCAGGCGCAGATTCGTTCGGCGCTCACCTTCTATAAATGGTGTGCCTGGATATCCGGTACCTTCCTGCTGCTGCTGGTTCTTGAGATGATCAGCCGTTACGTGCTGGGCTTCGACCTGGTGGCCGGTGGTACGGAGGCGGCAAGCGGCAAGTCTGTGGCCTTGGGGGTGCTGAACCGCGAAACCGGTAATCTCACCGGCGGGGTGAACATCTCCACACTGGTGCTTATTATTCACGGTTGGTTCTATGTGATCTATTTAGTGTCGTGCTTCCGTATCTGGCTGCTCATGCGCTGGGGTATAGCCCAGTTTATTGTGATGGCGCTCGGCGGCGTGGTGCCGTTCCTCTCATTCATTGTTGAGAAGCGCATCCACGCAGAAACCCTGGCGCAGCTTGACGCTAACCCGCAGGCGACTAAGCGGTACTAGGCCCCTGGCACCGGTGGACACCGCCAGCGAGAACTGTTGTGAGAGCACCACATAAAACCTTTATCTCTCCCGTAGAATAGAAATACAAGACTTCGCGCGCTCGCGCGGAATTTCGACCTGACACGTGAGGAAAATCCGTGACCGACTCTGTACACCCGGATCAGCTTGAAGAGCGTCCGGTTCTGGTGGTAGATTACGGTGCCCAGTATGCGCAGCTTATTGCTCGTCGCGTGCGTGAGGCGGGTATCTACTCTGAAATCGTTCCCCACTCTATGAGCACCGAAAAGATGCTCGCTAAAAACCCCGCCGCGATTGTGCTTTCGGGCGGGCCTTCATCGGTGTATGCCGAGGGCGCCCCCCGCGGCGATAGGGCATTATTTGAGGCTGGCGTGCCGGTCTTCGGCATCTGTTACGGTTTTCAGGTGATGGCGCAAACCTTGGGCGGTACTGTGGCGCAGACCGGTTCCCGCGAATACGGCGCAACCGACGCAACTTTGTGTGCAGTTGAGTCTTCGTTCCTCACCGGCACCCCACAGACGCAGAACGTGTGGATGTCGCACGGCGATTCCGTGACCGAAGCCCCCGCCGGGTTTGAGGTTCTGGCGCAGACCCCGGGTGCGTCCGTGGCGGCGTTCGTGGATGAGCACCGCAAGCTGGGCGGCGTGCAGTGGCACCCCGAGGTGAAGCACTCCGACTACGGCCAGGTTGCGCTTGAGAATTTCCTGTACAACATTGCTGGGCTTAAACCTACCTGGTCAACCGCCAATATTATTGAGGAACAGGTTGCGAAGATTCGTGAGCAGGTTGGCGAAGACCGCGTGATTTGTGCGCTTTCTGGCGGCGTGGATTCTTCTGTTGCTGCGGCTCTCGTGCATAAGGCCGTGGGCGATCAGCTGACCTGCTTCTTTATCGATCACGGGCTGCTGCGCGCGCGGGCGAGCGTGAACAGGTTGAGCAGGATTACGCCGCGTCAATGGGTATCCGCGTGATTACCATTGACGAGTCAGAGCGTTTCCTCACCGCACTGGCTGGTGTGAGCGACCCTGAGCAGAAGCGTAAGATTATTGGCCGCGAGTTCATCCGCTCCTTCGAACAGGCCGAGCGCAAGCTCATTGAGGAAGCGGGCGAAGAGGGCGCGCAGATCAAGTTCCTGGTGCAGGGCACCCTGTACCCGGATGTGGTCGAATCCGGCGGCGGCGAGGGCGCGGCGAATATTAAATCGCATCACAATGTGGGCGGTCTGCCTGAGGATTTGGCGTTTGAGCTAGTCGAGCCGCTGCGTACCCTGTTTAAGGATGAGGTTCGTGCGATTGGTCGTCAGCTGGGTGTTCCCGAGAAGATCGTGGCGCGCCAGCCGTTCCCCGGCCCGGGTCTGGGTATTCGTATTGTGGGTGAGGTGACCCGCGAGAACCTTGAGACTCTGCGGGCGGCGGATGCGATTGTGCGTGAAGAGCTGACCGCAGCCGGCCAGGACGAGTATATTTGGCAGTGCCCCGTGGTTCTTCTTTCCGGCGTGCGTTCTGTGGGCGTGCAGGGCGATGGCCGCACTTACGGGCATCCGATTGTGCTGCGCCCGGTTTCTTCGGAGGATGCGATGACTGCTGACTGGTCGCGCCTGCCTTATGATCTGCTGGCAAAAATCTCGAACCGGATTACGAACGAAGTCAAAGACGTGAACCGTGTGGTGCTGGATGTGACCTCCAAACCCCCGGGAACCATTGAGTGGGAGTAATACACTAGGGGAGTAGCCGCCTAGAGTTTCACCCAGTTTTGGATAGGTAAGCCGCCCGGTGTGTTCTGAGCTGTCAGGATGCGCCGGGCGGCTTTGTATTTCTCGTGAAGGCTTGTGGCATGACTTTGGAAGACTTCTTCAATTTCTTCTGCAACAGAGCACAGTTTCGGATATCCATTGATGGGAATGTGAAAGTCTGAAGCGTACTTGGTAACAGGTGTAGGCTTGGTTGCGAGAGAATCTTGCTGGTGTTCTCGATATTGTTCTGCTTGTGGTTTTGCCGGGGCTCAAACCTGCAAAGTGAATAAACCTTACAATAAGTGTTACCAGCATAATGAGAAAAGCAGTACTAATAACTGATAATATCGGCTTTCCCATCATGAGAAATGGGGATGGTGTTATAGATAAGAGTCACGCACTATTAGGGGCAGGAATCGTTGTTTTTACTGTCCTCTAGGGGTGCCTCTAATGCTTAACCCTCAGTTTTTTCTGAAAGTTGGGTGGTCTTCTTAATACTATTCGTCATGATGATAATCGTTAAGATGCCCAAAATAACCTCGTAAAGGGCTACTATAACCACCACTATTGTAAAAGAGTTCTCGGCAGATGAAGATGGATCAAGAAGCCGCTCTAGCATAAACGGCACATAGGTAACCTCGGAGATCGGGGCAACAATAAGGCCGTAAATATTGGCGCCTCGTATCCACCGAAACTTGACTGATTTCCTAAACCGCATAAACGCGACAACCTGCAAGATAACGTGAACTATATAGGGCAGTGCAATAATGATTAAAATAGTTATGATAGTCAGGGAAATATTATCAATCTCATGAATCAAACCGAAAATAAATCCACCGACAAGAAAAACCAGTATGATAAGCGCAGGAATAATAATTAGAATATTCTTGATAGCCTGTGCGATGAGAAGAGGCTCGCGGGTGTTGGGGTCTATATCAAACTGTTGTGATATGCGTTTATGAGGCTCTTCCTTTCCCTCAGCGCCCTGAGACCCCCGGGATGCCTGGGGATCCAAGGACATCTTACCGTCGGCACCTTCTAAGCCATACAGCTGTGTATATTTTGGCTCTTGTTGGGAATTCTCCGGATTATTCGATGCACTTTGCTTTTCCACGGGAGGCTGCGGATCATTATTATCAGCGGTTGAAAAATTCTTATCGGTGCTCATTGCTGTTCACCCTTATCTTTCTTCTGCGACCTAACTTTAACGTGCTGCCAAGGAATTTCTACAATCGGATCTTCATGATGCTTCTTCAAGGATTCTGATTCATCACCCAACTCGTACGCCTTTCCCGGAGAACCGTTTAGAGCATCGTCATATATTCGAGGTTTAGCGACAGTGACTCTCTTATCCTGAAAAGCATGAGGATATTTCCTTTTAATCACGGTTATCGTAACGATCATAAAAATGCTCATGATCGCTTCAAGAACGCAGGCACCTAGCATCCACCACAATGGCTGCACATCAGCATTTGGAACCGACGTCTCAATCACGAACAATGTATAAAAAGCGCCAAGAGGCGCAACAATTAGCAAGCTATAAACATTAGTTCCCCTAACCCAAGCGAGCCGAGTTTCTTTCTCTGCCCGTGACCATGCCACAGCCTGCAAAACAAAATACAAACCAAAAGGCAAGAAAAGGATTAGGACTAAAGGATTAGAGAGCAATGGCAGTAATAGCACTACCAATATGAGCTCAAGAGCAGTCCTTATAATCTGCACAGTTATAAGGCTAGGAGGAAACAAATTTTGCTTCTCAACCGAATCCGTTTCAGGTTCTTTCTCTATCTCATGAACATCTTGAGACTGGATTATTCCATGCTCAGGTTTTGGAAGGTTCTCATCAGTAGTCATGGCTTCACCCTAAGCTTATAGCCTGGGTATTCAGTGGAAGCTCCCTGAATATTCTCAAAAATAATGTTTTCAATTTTCCTAAAATCAAACAGGTTATTTATGTGAATAAAGCAGGGTTTCTAACGCTTTATAGGGGTATCTATTAGTGGGGTACTCCCTAGATAACAGTAAATCGGGATCGCAGATTTTCTTCGGAGTGTAGGCTGCGTTCTCACCGCAAATGTCTGTTCCCGTTTTTATTTTCCCTCTATCCCGTTTCCCGCCAGCACCTGTCCTGAGTATTGACAACCAGTTGTCATATTTGTAAACTGGTTGTCATAATTGCTGCTGGAGGAAAAATGGATGCTTCATTACTGAGTGAACTCGTGGTGCAGATCTTCCGTATGAACGGGGCACTCACCGCATGGGGAGACCGGTTCGCCGCCGAAAGCGGTCTCACAACTGCACGCTGGCAGGTATTAGGTGCAATCTCGATGGCGAAAGAACCGAGTACATCACCTCAAATCGCCGAACGTATGGGAATAACCCGGCAGGGTGTGCAAAAGCAGCTCAACCTCCTGCGGGATGAGGGGCTGGTTATGCCCATCGAAAACCCCGCGCATAAACGTTCTCCACGGTACTCTTTGACCGACCACGGCGAGCAGAAACTAGCGGAAATCCGCAAAACGCTGGCGCCAGCAGGTTGAACAGTGGAGCGGGGGGCATCAGCATGAATCTGTGAGTGCCGCTCTTAAAACCCTAGACGTTTTATCTCAGCAGCTTAAGGAATAAAACACATACGAAAAGCTACCGGCGGAGGTTTAGATATGAATCCCGTTCTATTAACCGTAAACACTATTTCTGCACTCGTAACAATCGCCAGCGCATTTTTGGCGATATATCGTCCGGGGCTTATGGTTCACGCTTCTTCTGTTGATGCTAATGCTCGTTTCTATGTGTATATGTATGCTGTGCGCGCCATACCGGCCGGAATAGCCGTGCTTATTGCACCCTTCTATTTTCGAGGCGGTGCCGTTTCCCTGCTTCTTGTGACTTTTGCGGTCATGCAGGTGGGTGACGCATTGATTGGCTGCACCCGCAAAGAATGGGGCATGGTGCTTTTCCCTTCACTTAGCGCGGTGATTCATACAGTTGTTGCCTGTGCAGTACCGGGCGTATAGAGGCCATCCGCTGGGGTCGCCGAACTTTGGGAACTGTGCGTATAATTTCTGCTCCTATACAGCTCGGCCGAGGTGGAAAAGTGCTCTCTTTCTGCGGCTGCGTTTAGACTATTGTACAGTTGGTGCAAGAATATAAAGGAGAAATATGCTGCAAAAGATGGTGACCGAAGCTGTCATTCACGATTTTTACGGTCTGCAAAAACTGGCAGGGGAGAAAACCATCTACGGCTGCGCCTTGGTGACAGACAGCGACTTCGGCTCGGTCTTTATGAGCATGAACACCGTACGTGAGGCGGGCGACCCCACAAGCTACGACTGGGATATATACAGCTGGGAGTACACTAGCGACCAGCTCAATAACAGTAAACTGCCGGGGGTGAGCAAGAAACTGTGGCGGCTGCTGGATCGTTCAGGAGATTCACTGCAAGACACCGTTCTGCCCGTGTTTGTTCAAGCCCTCAAACACCTGCAACAAGATGTTGCGCGCACCGGGTGCGATACCGACACCATCTGCTTTTTCGTGACCATAACAGATGACGACAATGCCGAAAATATAGAAAATATGACTGCACGCGATATTAACTCAGGCCGAACCCTCAACGCTTTCCTCACCCGGCCATAGGCATCCGGTCATAACTAAATGCAGCATAAACCTGGGAACTATAAAAGCACGCAAAAACAGCTCTCGCACTGTGGGCATGCGCGTTCAAGCTCCTGTGAATGAGACAAGAGCACCGGGAGTACTACACGGTTTAGCCCCTCAGCAGCGTATAAAAAAATGCTGTTGGTACCGCAGCACCGGGGAGTGCGCCGTAACAATCACGACCGGTACGGCAGAACATAACCCCTAGTCGGCGCGATAATGGACACACTATTTCCTTCAACCTTCCCCTGCTGCTACACCTAAAACTCACCTAAAGATTGCAGGATGTGTGAGTGGAAAATGTAAAGAATGTGCGTATAGAATTGAGAATAAAGAAACTTCCGGGCCATAAAAAAAGACCACCTCAACTAAACACTAAAAAGAAACCTGCAACACCTTTTTCGCGGGTATTTCTTAGCCTTACTTTAGTCGGGTAGTCTGCGATGGGGAGTACCATAAACACATACTCCACTATTCACTCAGCGATGGAGCTACCAATGTCACTCAACTACGAAAAAATATAACCCCGTCACGGTCCGCAAAAAAATATGCGTGGACTGGCGGGTTCCACAGGGGCTCAGCTGAGCACCTGGCGTACCGGCGTGCCCGCCGCGCCGAACGCGAAGAAGCAGTCGATAAAGTCATTAATGTTCTTTCCGTCGGATGCGCAGGCATCCTCGGGTGGGTGATCCTGCCGTGCACACTCCTGTGGTCGTTCACGGTACTATTCGCCCCCGCCGCCCCCGCCACCGCGCAGCTGGTCTCCACGGGGGAGACCATCACGGAGCAGCTGGGAACATCGAATCAGCTCTCACTATGGGTACTGCTGGGCGTACCGTTCCTGCTGGTGTCGCTGGCGCTCGTGCTGAACTTTGGGCTGGGCCCATACTCGCTGTACTTTATGCGTGAAACCGCCGTCGCAACCCGCATCAAAAACCCCTGCTGCTGGGTCTGCCGTTTACCCTGGCGGTGGGGTCGCTGATCGCGTGGCTCATGGCAGACGGGGGCCGCACTGGGGGTCTAAAGCACACCCCACCCCTAGAGGTCTTTGGGCGTACCCCAGTAGATGGTTTTTCTATTCAGAAAAGTTTTTTTGTACTCAGAGAATTAATATGGCTTCTGAATGCAGAAAACCTTCTCTGTAGACGGGGTTACGGAGCTCACTCTACAATGAGGGGAAGTACCCGCCAGAAGACAATAAATAAAAGGAGCGTGCACCGTGAAAACCCTAGGTATTATCGGCGGCATGAGCCCTGAGAGCACCGCCCTGTACTACCGAATCATTAACCGTGAGGTCAACCGCCGCCTCGGAGGCAACCACAGCGCCGACATTGTGATGCACAGTGTAGATTTTGAGGAAGTCGTGCGTCTGCAAAAAAGCGGTGACTGGGAAGCCGCCGGGGCTCTGCTGGCGGCAAGCGCCGTAAAACTTGAGGGTGCGGGTGCGCAGCTGCTGCTGGTGGCCACGAACACCATGCACAAGGTTGCCCCCGCGATAGAGCGCGCCACCACCGTACCGCTACTGCACGTAGTTGACGCCACCGCCACCGCCATCCAAAGGCAGGGGCTGCAGAGGGTGGGGCTGCTGGGCACAACCTTCACCATGAGCGACGGGTTCTACACCGAGCGCATGGCGGCGCACGGAATTCAGACGATCGTGCCAGCCGAACCGGAACAGGCAGAGACTAGCCGCATCATCTTTGAGCAGCTGTGCCTGGGCCGTGTGGAGCCTGAAGCCGTGCAGTATCTTCAGCAGGTCATTACAGGGCTGAAGGAGCAGGGCGCCCAAGGTGTGATTCTGGGGTGCACCGAACTCTGCCTGGCGGTGGATGAGGACAAGACCCCGCTGCCGGTCTTTGACAGCACCACCATTCACGCGCTCGCGGCAGTAGAGGCAGTGTTAACGCCGCCGCTTCCCGCATAAACCCCGCTTCTTGACCGAAATAAATAACTTGCTCCCCATGAAAAGACTAGCTGCAGCCCTTGAATATAAAGTTCCACCGCCACTTATAGGGGCACTGTGCGCCTCACTGATGTGGCTCATCTGCGGGATGCCGCCGCTGACAGGCAGACCACCGCTGCTGCTGGTTCCCGCCCTTGCACTGGTTGTACTCGGCCTAACGGTGGACGCGGCGGGGGTGCTGTCATTTAGACGTGCCCGCACCACAGTGAACCCGTTCGCCCCCGAACGCACCGTAAACATTGTCTCCTCCGGAATATATCGTTTTAAAGCCGCAACCCCATGTACTTGGGTATGGCCTGCATACTTACCGGGTGGGCGGTGTGGCTGTGGCAGGTGCAGGCTGTGCTCGGGGTGGTGCTTTTCGTTGCCTGGATAACGCGTTTTCCAGATTATTCCCGAAGAGCGGGTTCTCACCCAGAAGTTCGGTACAGAATACCGGCAGTACCGCCAGCGGGTGCGGCGCTGGGTATAACCCCAGTACCTGCTAAAGAAATTGTGTATGGCTGGCTGTGCGGACATACATCCTGCCAACCGAAAACCCTGAATGGTTCAGGGGACTCACTATCGTATGTGCGCCTTTTTACAGGATAGACTTAATAGCGGTGGACTCGGCAGGAAAGACGGTGATATTCATGAATCGTATCTCGACCCATTTTCTCGATCTTGAGGGCATTAAAACCGCGTACTACAGTACGGAGGGTGAAGGCACGCCTATCGTGCTCCTTCATGGTGGCGGGGTGGATCACGCCATGCTCTCCTGGAAAACGATCATGCAGACCTGGACCGGATCTCAGCCTTTAGTTGCTCTGGATCTGCTGGGGTACGGCAACAGCGATAAACCCGAATTAGAGTACTCGCTGAGTTTCTACACGGGCTTCCTCAAAGCCTTCCTTGATACTTTGAACGCTCAAAATGTTACCTTGTGTGGCCTTTCAATGGGCGGCGCCATTGCTTTGCAATATGCGCTGCGGTATCCGGAGTATATTGGCAAGCTGGTGCTGGTGGCACCTTGGGGTGTGTCCGCTTCAGCACCGTATTCACTCATGGGACGGTTGCTGGGTGCGTTTGCCGCTCAATCAGGCGGCATATAAAACCCTGCAGAACAGGTGGCTGGCAAAGAACATTATTGCCGGGTCACTGATTGGAAATCGCGAGAAAATTACCCCCGAAATTCTGGATGAGGTGCAAACTGCCGCCCATTCGAAAGACGCGGCACGAGTTTTTCAATCATTTCAGATCAGTGAGCTGTGGGGAGAACATCCGGTCGGGCACCTAATACCGCTTCTGCCACAGATCAAGGCGCCAACCCTATTTATCCAGGGGGATAAGGACCCCGGCGTCAAAGTCGGTGATGTGAAGCAGGCAGCCGCATCTATGCTGAATGCACGGGTCGAAATTTTTGAGCATCATAAGCATTGGGTTCAGAAAGAGAGCCCCGAACGGTTTGTGGATATAGTGCGCGACTTCGTCGAATCGTAACTCTTGTCATACTGAACGAACAGCATAAAAATGAACCCCGAGAAGCGCTTTGAGAACAAGACTTTCCGGTAATCGGCGGGAGTAGCAGTATCGGCTGGACATGCGCAAAACGTCTCTGATTAGGGAAGACGCTCAGGTACTTTTACAGGTTGTACCAAAAACCACGTGTATGTTACTGCCGCAGCGGCGCTATTCTGGCTCTCTGGCGAGGCCAGCTACGTGACGGGAAGCTCATAGACGGTGGACTGATCATGCAGTAGCGTTTTGTCGCTAAACTGGTGTGCAAGTATACGCGGGCGGCTTAGGGCTGAGGAGGAGAGAGGTGAGCGATGAAAAGCTACTTAACACGGTCGCCCCGTTCACCAACTTCCGCACGCGCATCCGCAAATGGAAGAGGGCAGCTTCGGCGTAGGTTTTTATGTACTGCGCCCCCGGTCAGATCTACGGATCTGAATAATGCAGCTTTGGGCGTATTACAAGACCCTAGAGGGTGGGTAATACGCCCAAAGCTGCATTATTCGTGGGCGGGTTTTTCCACATCTGTTTGAGAAGAAGACTGTTGCCTATAGTTGTCCACAGTTTCTGAACTTTTGGGCGTTGACTTTTATAGGTTCTGTTCATATAAAGATATGAGTACTTATAAACTGTCTGACACCATCCTGCGGCGTGTCTATCCGCTGGTAAAAGATAATGCAAAACTCCGGGCTGAAGGTATCACCAAGGACCGGCTTCGGACTATTATCCGTGATAATCGGGCGGTAAAACTGGCACGAGGACAATATATAAGTGCACACAAATGGCAGAACCTTAACATCGCAGAAAAGCATCTTGCCCGTGTCATCGCGTATTCACGGGTGCTGGATGAACCTGTATTTACACATCAGAGTGCAGCCATACTGCACGGTTTCCCTGTGTTAGAGGTGCCTGTTTCTGTTCACGTGTATTCACAGTCGGGGAGCTCGAACGAGGCACTAACAAGACATAACGATTCCTATGCCCGTGATGCCTCTATAACTCGTTTTCTGGCAGGGATTACAGCCACCAGCCCCATAGAGACTGTCGTGGGGTGCGCCCGTGTACTCCAGGTTGATGAGGCGGTAGTCGTTGCCGATGGCGCTTTGAGTCGTCAACAAACGGAAACGCGAATAAATTATTGGGAGCTTCATCATGCTCTGATGAATTCACCTCGTAAAGGGTCTGCAAGGGCCCGGGAAGTAGCGCGATTAATGAGCGATAAATCCGATTCTCCGGGTGAAACTCTCACAAGGCTGCGACTTCAAGAATATGGGTTATTTCCTGTTGAGCAATACTTTGTGAAGACAGATCTTGGCAATTTTGTGAGTGATTTTGCTTTTGAACAGCTGGGCGTCCTCATCGAATTCGACGGACGGGTTAAACAAACAGACAAGACGATGAACCCTGATGGTTGGGTAGTTGACCGAGAGAAAGAACGTGAGAATGCTCTGATGCGTGCGGGATGGCGGCTTTTGAGGCTACGTTGGGAGCATGTGAGGGGCCGGGGCAGCCCGTGGGTTTTGGAAAGTGCATTGCGCAGTTTCGGGATACTCTAAACTGTAGTTTTCAATAACGCAGCTTTGGGCGTATTACAAGACCCTAGAGGGTGGGTAATACGCCCAAAGCTGCGTTATTCGGATTGGGAACAGAGGATAACCTACTTCACGATGCGGTAAACCTTCGCTTCGTAGGGGCGTAGGGTGGTGCCCGCATCGGTCGGCGCGCCGGTGTCATCCCGGTAGTTGGAATGCACCAGTTCGACGGATGCCCCGGCTGCACGCGCATCATCCAGCAGAGAGAAGGTGCGCTCCACCGAATCAGACGTGAAGTTAGAAACCACAAGCAGGGACTGGTTCGCGTCGGTGCCGTCCGGGCCGCCGGTACGGGTGTAGGCGTACACCGCCTCATCCTCGGAGTGCGGAGCCTCAACCGAATCTACGGGCGCGAACGACCCGTACACCATCAAATCTTTGAGCTCACCGCGGCGCAGCTTCGCCAATTCCTGATAGTGGTAGAACACCGAATCCTGATCGTCCAGGGCAGCCTGCGCATTAATCTGTGGGTAGTTCGGGTTCACCTTCAGCCACGGCTCGACTCCCGCGTTCGTGAACCCGCCGTTCGCTGAGCCGTCCCATTGCATGGGGGTGCGGGCGTTATCGCGACCCTTAATGTAGATGGCGCGCATCGCATCCTCGTGGCTGAGCCGCTGATGATCCACGTGCATATCCTCGTAGAAACGAATCGAATCGCCGTCGCGGTAGTCCTCGATCGACTCGAATCGCACATTGGTCATGCCCAGTTCCTCGCCCTGATAAATATAGGGGGTTCCCTGCATAAAATGTAGGGTGGTTGCCAACTGCTTCGCTGAAAGCACCCGAAATTCGGGGGAATCGTTGCCGAACCGCGAGACCACACGCGGCTGATCGTGGTTATTCCAGTACAGCGAACCCCACGCCTTGCCCTCAAGTTTCGTCTGCCACTCGTTCAGAATGCGCTTAAGCTCGGTCAGCTTGTACGGCGCATACGACCACTTGCCGCCCAGCGAACCTTCGGGGTCGTTATCGACGCCCATGTGGTCGAAGTGGAAGAGCATCTGCAGTTCGCCCGCATCGTAGCCCGCCCACAGCTTCGCGTCCTCGGGGCTGGTCGCACTCGTTTCGCCCACGGTCATCACATCGTACCTCGAGAACGCCTCACGGTTGAGCTCTTTCATCCACGGATGCACCATCGTGCCGTTCGCAATCACAAACGGGATCGACGACGTATGCTTCTCAAAATCGGTGGAAGGATCATCCGGGAAGCCTTCGGGCTTAGAAATAATGTTGATGGCGTCCAAACGGAAACCATCCACACCCTTATCGAGCCACCAGCGCACCATCGCATACAGGTCTTCGCGCACCTTCGGGTTCGCCCAGTTCAGGTCAGGCTGTTCTTTGAAGAAAATGTGCAGGTAGAACTGCTGCGTGCCCTCGTCCCACTCCCAGGCGGAGCCACCGAATTCGGAAGCCCAGTTATTCGGAGGAATCGGGGTGCCGTTCTCGTCAAACCCGTTGGGGTCTTTCCAAATGTAGTAGTCGCGGTACGGGTTATCTTTTGAGGAACGAGACTGCACAAACCACGGATGCTGATTCGAAGTATGGTTTGCCACCAAATCCATCAGAATTTTAATGCCGTGCTCATGTGCGGTGGCCAGCAGCTCATCGAAATCTTCCATTGTTCCGAAATCGCTCATGATGGCGAAGTAATCAGAAATATCGTAGCCGTTATCCACGTTCGGCGAATCAAACACGGGGGAGAGCCAGATAACGTTAATGCCCAGCTTCGCCAGGTACGGGATTTTTTCGGTAATACCGGGCAGGTCGCCGATACCGTCGCCATTGGAGTCGTTGAAGGAGCGCGGGTACACCTGGTAGACCACCGCCTCCTTCCACCACTGCCGCCCGGCGTAGGAAGGGACCGCACGCTCTTCAGTCGTGGTTTCACTACTCATCATCAGAAGCCTTTCGTTAAGGGTTGCGTCGTTCGGCTCAGCGGGAAGACCCGTAAGCCGCATCGCCGCAGGTATGTCTGCAAAACTTTCAGTCAGGGTGTGCCAGCGCGCCACTCGCCGCGCACTCTACGCCCTACCGGTACAGGTACACCTTCGCCTCATAGGGGCGCAGAGTGGTACCTTCGTCCGTGAACTCGCCGTGCTCATTCCGGTAGTTTGAGCTGATCAGTTCGGGTGCTTCTGCCATAGCCGCAAGCTCCTCAAGTTTCAGCACACCCGGGTTCTTGAGCGCCAAGGAAGCGAGCTGACCGTCTGCATAGGGCAAAGACAGTGTTTCTTGGGTGAAATTAGCAACCACCAGCAGGGCGCGCTCGCCGGATGCGGCGGCATCCTCCGCTGAATTCACACGCAGGTAGGCGTACACCTGCTCATCCTCGGGGTTGAGCACGCGGTATTCTCCGGTGAGCACGATGGGGTGCTCTTTGCGCAGATGGATCAGGTCGCTGTAATGATAGAAAAATAGAATCATCGTTCGCCAATTCTTCGGCGGCGTTAATGTCGGTGTACCGCGGGTTCACCTTCAGCCACGGGGTGCCGGTCGTGAAGCCCGCATTGTCGCTCGCATCCCACTGCATGGGGTGTTCGCGCATTATCCCGACCCGAAGCACTGATGTACCGCAGCATATCCTCGGGGCTAACCCGCTGGGACTCCACCACGTATTTACGCCAGGGAATCATGGATTTCAAGGTCGTTGTAGTCATCTACCGAGTCGAAGAAAACATTGGTCATCCCCAGCTCTTCACCCTGATAGATGTACGGCGTTCCCTGCATCATGTGCAGAACCGTGCCGAGCATCTTACCGCTGACCTCACGGAACTCGGGGAATCATTGCCGAAACGTGAAACCGTGCGCGGCTGGTCATGGTTATTCCAGTACAGCGAATTCCATCCGCGACCGTGCAGCCCCGTCTGCCAGTGGGCTAAGAACATTCTTCAAATCCACCAGGTTCAAAAACGAGTGTCCGACCATTTGCCGGTGGCGCCGCCTGCGCTGGCATCCACATCCATATGCTCGAACTGGAACACCATCTGCAGTTCGTGGCGGTCAAAAGCCGGTGTACAGGGCGGCATCTTCCACGCTCACGCAGGGAGTCTCACCCACGGTCATCACCGGGTATTTGCTGAGTACCTCGCGGTTCATCTCGCGCAGGAACTCGTGCACGCGCGGACCGTTCGCGGCCACCGCCAGAGAATTATCTAGCCCTCCTGCGGTGACGGCGGGGTCATCTGGGAAGGAAAGATCCTTAGAGATCAGGTTGATAACATCCATGCGGAAACCGTCGACGCCCTTATCAAGCCAGAACCGCATAATGTCGTAGACCTCTTCACGTACTTTCGGGTTTTCCCAGTTGAGGTCGGGCTGCTTCACCGAAAAAAATAGTGCAGATAGAACTGCTGAGTGCCCTCGTCCCATTCCCAGACCGACGGTGAGAAACAGGAAATCCAGTTATTCGGCGGAATCGGGGTGCCGTCTTCAGAAAAACCCGGCAGGGTCACGCACACATAGTAGTCGCGATACGGGTTATCCTTCGCAGAACGTGCCTGACGGAACCATTCGTGCTCATCCGAGGTGTGGTTCACCACTAAATCCATCATAAGCTTGATGCCGTGCTCATGTGCGGTCGCCAGCAGTTCGTCGAAATCAGCCATTGTGCCGAACTCGGTCATAATCGCCCGATAATCCGAAATATCGTAGCCATTATCGTCATTCGGCGAGGCATAGATCGGGGAAAGCCAGATAACATCTATACCCAGCTTCGCCAGGTACGGAATTTTTTCGGTGATGCCGGGCAGATCGCCGATGCCGTCGCCGTTGGAATCGTTGAAGGAACGCGGGTAAATCTGGTACACAACGGGCTGTTGCCACCACTGAATTTCGGTTTTCATGGGCTGTCCTTCCACGGAATACATATCAATTTAAAATCTGAAGGCGGAAACGCGCTAAGCTGCGGCACCCCTAGGATCGCCGCACTATCCGGGCTGTACCTGCGACGGCAACGGTACGGGGTGCATCCTGGCGGTGGGCTCGAAACTCGACTCGTCAAACTCCACTAGCACGCCGCTGTGATCGGAAATCGCCTCAGGAGAATTATCTCGGAATACCACCGCATGCGAAAGTACCTTCACTGTTCGGTCGGCAAACACGAAGTCGATGCGCTTGGCATCCTCCTGCCCCTCCCACCCGGCAATCTCGCGATGTACGGTGAATTCGCCGTCGGTACGCTCGGCAATCTCGCGGGTGTCCACTAGGCCGGAAGAAAGCGCCAGATCGTACCCTTCGCCGCGCACCTGCGCCGCCGTGTTGAAATCGCCGCCCAGCAGAACGGGCGCATCCTGACCGCGCTCGGTGAGGGCCTGCGAAAGCCGCGCAAACTCCTGTGCGAAAAGCGGTTCGCCCTGAAAATCCCACCACGACATATGGGCGCTTGCACACCATACGGACCCCGCATCGGTACCCACCCGAACCGCGAGAGAAGACCTGCGTTCAACCCGGTCGTAGCTGTACTGCGGGCTCATTACAATAGGCTCGATGCGTTCAATAGGCACGCGAGAAAGCACCGCCACACACTCGTCATACCGATCCCACCCAATATGTGTTTCGGTCAGCGCCCATTCGTATTGAACCCCTAAATCAGCCAGGAACCGAACCAGCAGCAGTGCATAATTATCCTCACGGATAGGAATACCGGCCCCGCCCTGGTACCCCAGTGGAGTATCCACAATAGGGGAGTGCAGGTACTGGTTGACCTCCTGCAACGCAATAACATCAACCTGACGGTCGGCAATAAAACGGGCAAGCTCATGAATCTTAACGATCTGGTGAGGCTCGCACCAGCTGTGGGTATTCAAGGTAAGAAAAAGCATAGGTATGTAGTTTTCGAGAGGTCGTGCGTTCAATAACACCACGCCACCTGCCACGGTGGGGCGGGCTACGGTTACATGCTACAGAGAAACACCGTTTCAAAGCACTAAAAAACCGTGACAGTAGGTTAGTATTTTTACCCGGTACCGGGAGATGTTTCATGTTATGAAAAAACATGTCTAATCTCCCGCAACAGACGTGTAGCCCCGCCAAAAGGTGGGATGATGGTGCCATTCAAATACTGATGACATTCGCGCGGGCGCGTGTGCCTGCGTATTTTCTCGTAACCCGAAAGGCGTAAGCCTCATGATGGAAAAAGTTCAGAGGTTCGGTTCGGCCATGCTGGCCCCCGTGCTTCTTTTTGCCTTCGCCGGTTTGGCGGTTGGTATTGGCAAAGTTGCCACCCTAGAGAACATCGTTGGTCCTCTAGCTAATGAAGGCACGATGTGGTTTAAAATCTGGGATGTCTGGCTCTCTGGTGCCTGGACCGTCTTCACTCAGATGGAGCTGCTCTTCGTGCTCGGCCTGCCGATTGCGCTCGCTAAGACCGCAAACGCCCGCGCCGTGCTCGAAGCTGGCATGGTCTACCTGACCTTCAACTACCTGAGCGGGACAATGCTCAAGTACTGGGGCCAAGACAGCGGTGGTATCTTCCAGCTCAACTACGGAGTGGATATTTCCGAGTCCGCCGCCGGTACCGGCCTGAAAATGATCGCCGGTATTAAGACCATTGACACCGGTATCTTTGGTGCGATTATTATCTCCGCCATCGTGGTGTGGGTACATAACCGCTGGTCGACAAGAAGCTGCCCGACTTCCTGGGTATTTTCCAGGGCACCCAGTACGTGTACGCCGTGTGCTTCTTCCTCATGTTCCCCGTCGCGTTCCTCTTCACCCTGCTGTGGCCCTTACGCCCAGCACGGTATTGAAAGCATGCAGGGGTTCTTCATCGCCTCCGGCGCGCTCGGTGTGTGGATCTACACCTTCTTGGAGCGCTTCCTCATCCCGACCGGTCTGCACCACTTCATCTACTCGCCGTTCATGTTCGGCAACGCCGTAACCCCCAACGGCATTGCGAAGGACTGGCCGACCCACCTGAGCGAATTCGCGCAGAGCGACAAGCCCCTGCGTGAGCTCTTCCCCGGCGGCGGCTTCGCACTGCACGGCAACTCTAAGGTGTTCGCACCGGCAGGTATCGCGGCGGCCTTCTACACCACCGCACGGCCCGAGAAGCGTAAAGAGGTTCTCGCCCTGGTGCTGCCCGTGAGCCTCACCGCGATGCTCATCGGCATTACCGAGCCGCTGGAATTCACCTTCCTGTTCGTGGCACCCCCGCTGTTCGCAGTGCACGCTGTGCTGGCTGCAACCATGGCGTCGATCATGTACATGTTCGGGCTTTCAGGCAACATGGGCGGCGGTTTGCTGGATAACTTCATCTTCCTCAACTGGGTTCCGCTGTGGCAGAACCACTGGCCGACCTACCTCATGCAGATTGGCGTGGGCCTGTGCTTCACCGTCATCTACTTCCTGCTCTTCCGCTTCCTGATCCTGAAGTTCGACTTCAAGACCCCCGGCCGTGAGGCTGAGGGCGGCGAAACGAAGCTGTACTCGAAAGCCGAGTACAAGGCCGCCAAGGCTGCCGAGAAGAAGGGCGGCGCATCCGCAGAAGACGGCGACGCTGACCTGTACGCACCGCGTGCGGCTGGTTTCCTTGAACTGCTCGGCGGCGCCGACAACATCACCACCGTGAACAACTGCGCCACCCGCCTGCGCGTGTCGGTGGCCGATGAATCCCTGGTCGACACCTCGGATGCCGCGTTCAAGGACGCCGGTGCTCTGGGTATCGTACGCAAGGGTAAGGCATTCCAGGTGATCGTGGGCATGGACGTTCCGCAGGTTCGCGAGCGTTTTGAAACCATGGTGAACACCAAAGCCTAAAACGTGAGCTGGGCTAAAACCCGCTTCACGCGATAACACCACAAGGCTCCTGAGCCGCAGACGTTGTAATATTTTTAATATTGCTTGTCAGCGATTCAGGAGCCTTGAGTGGATTTACAAGATGTGGTGAATGCAAACCAGCACCGCTTCAGCGGTACAGAACGCGAGATTCTGGCGTTTATGCTCGACAACGAGGAGTTCGTTGCCGAAGCCACCATCAGCTCCCTCGCGCACAAAACCTACACCTCAACCAGCTCCATTATTCGCCTCACCAAGAAACTGAACTTCTCAGGCTTTGCGGAGCTGAAATACTTCATCAAATCCTCCCTCACCCGCTCCGAACCCTACAACCCCAGGTTTATTGAGAGCGGTAAAGAAGACATCCTGCGAACCTACGACTACCTCGAACACATGGAGCTGTCGAAGCTCATCGAAAAAATGCACGACGCCCGCACCATCTACTGCTTCGGCACCGGGTACGCCCAACGCAACGCCGTGCAAGAGTTTGCCAAATCCATGCAGGTGTGCGGCAAATTCTGTCACGTCATCCCAGCCCGCAACGAGTTTGAGAGCACCATGACCTCCATGACCACCAACGATTTGGTGATCCTCGTATCGTTCTCCGGGCAGACGGAGAACATGCGCGAACACGTGAAAAATGCTTGCCCTGCGCAAAATCCCCATGGTCGCGGTCACCGCCCTCGGAGTGAACTACATGTCCTCCCACGCCGAATACTCACTGCACTACCAGAGCACCCCCACACAGATCACCGGCCAGCGCGGCCCCTACAACTCATTCGTGGCGCTCTCAGTGCTGCTGGACTACCTGGTGCGCCGGTACATCGACCACATTGAGACCCGAAATCCCCCAGCGGCAGCCCGGCGGGAACGAAACAGACCCGGGCACCGGCCCGGCAGAACCCACCGCCGACTAACCCCCAGAAAGCACACAAGACATGAACATCTTCGCCGCGCTTGACGACGACCGTAAACTCCGCCGTTTCCTCTTCTGGTACTGGCTCCTGGTGCCCTTCGCGCTCTTTCGCCTGGATTCTGCTTGGCGCCGCGAACTCCAATATGACCTTCCAGCAGGCGCTTAACATCCCCTTCTTCGCTGTCGCGTTCCTCAACGGGTGCCTGACGATCCTGCTCGCGGGACTCTTCAAACTCGCTGGAAGCGAAAACGAACGCACCGAACGCGTCTTCACCCTCTACGCCCTTGCGGTGCAGATAGTGGTGGGGAACCTGCCCGGCGCGCTCGCCTGCTACCTGCTGCTGCGCGCCACCCGCGACTGGGACGAGACCGAAAAATTTGCGCCCACCTACCGTTGGGTCCTCATCGCCGCCATGGTATTTTTGGGGATGGTGAGTCTGCTGGTTCTTGCGGCGAACATCCGCCTCTGGACAAGCTAAACACACACCTTAGCTGCTACAAGGCCGCATAGGAAGGACGAACCGCAGAAACTACGGCACTATAACGCGCCACGGTGGGCTGCCCGCGAAACGCTGAACCCATCCGCCCGGCAAAGACACGAGACGCACCCACCCGGCCCGTATGATATAAGAACGTGCAGAATACAACACACCCAAGGACGCACACGACGTGAACGGAACCCCCGAGACCCCCCAGGGCACGCCCAGGACGGGAAACTCGCCAACCTCAGAACCCGCACCGGCACCCAACCCCGACGGGCCCCCTGAGGCACTGCCGCCGCACCTTGACCCCGCCAGCCACAGCTTCGACCCAGCGGCGGGGCTGGAACGCTGGGCGGAACAGATGGACATCTACACCGGCCCGGACGCGATGCTCAACTTTAACCGGGTTGACTATGTGCACATCGACCTCACCGCCGCAAACCCCTCCGGACTCGCCCAGCTGCTGGCCGGGCGGAAAACCCGCCTGTCCACCATTCTGCGCGAAAAAAGCCTGCTGGAGGAGGGGATGCGTGCCGCCCGTACCCTGCGTACCAAATCTATGAGCTGTCCACCGACCACGGGCTAGACTCCGGGTATTTCGTGGCCGGTACCGCCTCCTGGCTCTCACGCTCCACCCGCGAGCACACCGTCTCCTACGAGAAACGGTTTATTGCCCCTATCCTCATGGCGCCGCTGAGCATCACCCCGCACCCCAGCAGCGACGACTACGAGCTGCGCCTTGCCGGTGCCGCGCGGCTTAACCCCGCCATGGTACGCCAAATCAAACAGGAATACGATATCGACTTGGGCACCATGGACGTGGCGCAGCTGGCCAATTCCATGTCCCGCCTTGACCCCGAGCCCGTAATTGAGCGGATGCGCGCCACCACCGGGAACATCCCCGGGATGGCCATCGAATCACGGTTCTTCATCTCAACATTCGCCGACCTCAAAGAAAGCATGGGCGAGCTGCCGCACACCGCCCACACGCCGCTGGTGCGTGATATTGCCGCGCTCAAAGTCCCCGGGGTGCAGCCGAACATCCGCCCGCTGGTGCAGAACCAGCCCCCTCATGACGACCGTGACCCACAACGGGAGACGCAGCTGCTTGACGCCGACCCGGCCGCACAGACCATTATTGATGCGGCCGCCAGCGGCAACTCGTTCACCGTCACCGCCGCCCCCGGCACCGAGCCGCTACGTACCGCCGTAAATATTGCTGCGACCCTCGCGGGGCAGGGCAAATCTGTGCTTGTGGTGGGGGAGAAACGCTCCACCTTGGCCGATTTCACCGCGCTGCTTGAACGCAACGGTATTGATTCCCTCCGTTTTGATGTGCTCACCGACCGCGACGCCGAAGGCCAGCGCGCCGAATTCATCCAAGCCATTGTGCGCAACGAAACCGCTGCCATACCCGAGGAAGAGGAGACCACCGCCGAGCTGCTTGAAACCCGCCGCCGCCTGCACAGGCACACCGAGGCTTTGCTCTCGCACGAGCCGTACTGGAATATCACCACCTACCAGGCGCTGCAGACCCTCGCCGAACTCACCTCACGGAACGAGGCGCCCGCAACCGGTGTACGGTTTAGCCGCCGCATGCTTGATCGGCTGCTCGAACGCGAGAACCTTGCTCACGACCTCACCCGCCTCGCGGAGCTGGGGGCGTTCACCCCGGCGGCCCGCACCTCCCCCTGGTACCGTGCCCGCCTGGCCAACGACGAGGAGACTGCTGACGCTTACGCACTGGTTCTCACCCTCAAATCCTCCCTGCTGTCTCTGCGGGAGGCTATGAGCCGGCTCAGCCGCACCACCGGGTTACGGCTGGGCCGCACTATCGCCGACTGGCAGGGGCAGCTGCGTATTCTGCAGCGCATCCGGGAAACCCTGAAACAGTTCCGCCCCACCGTGTATGACCGGCCCGTCACCGACCTGATCGCGGCCACCGCGACCGGGGCGTGGCGCCGCGAAAACGGCATCGAAATGAGCAGTATGCAGCGCTCCCGCCTGCGCCGCGCCGCTAAGGAGTACATCCTGCCGGGGGTGAATATTGGCGACCTGCACGAGCAGCTGCGGATTGTGCAGGCTGAACGCGCAGAGTGGATCCGGCACACCGCCGCCCCACGCACCCCGCAGATCCCTGAGAACCTTGATGCGCTTGTCACCGCCTGCAATTCCCTCATGAAAGAGTTCGACGGGCTGCGAATCGTGCTGGATGACTCCCCGGAAGGCACCGACTTTACCCGCACCACCCTGGACGCGCTCGAACAGCGTTTGGACGCGTTACTGGCCGACCGGGTGCTGCTGATGAGCCTGCCCGAGCGGGATACCCTCACCGCGCGCCTGCTGTGCCTGGGCCTGGATGAGCTCATGGAAGATTTGTACGCCCGGCAGGTGCCAGCACGGCTGGTGGCCGCTGAGCTGGAGCTGGCCTGGTGGCAGTCCGCCCTTGAGGAGCTGCTGCACGACCACGAGGGGCGAATCCTGGGCGGGCAGGCGCTTCGCGGCGTTGAGTCCCGGTTCCGCCGCGCCGACTACGCCCACATGCTGGGTGCTGCCTCACGACTGCTGGAGTGCACCCGGCAGCTGTGGAACGACCGGATCGACACCCACCATGAGCAGGCGGCGTACCTTAAAAGCCAGCTGCGCGGGCATGAGTTTGTGCTTCAGCAGTTATTGGAGCACGCCCCAACGATGGCGAGCACCCTGCTGCCGATTTGGACGGCCAGCCCCTTCGCGTTGGCACGTCACGTTCCGCCCACTATGCGTTTTGACGTTGCGATCTTATTAGATTCCGAATCGACACCGCTGGCGGCAAACCTGCCCGCCATTACCCGCGCTGAGGCGGTGATCGCCCTCGGCGACCCGCACTCCGGGTACCCGGCCCCGTTTATTGTTTCGGCACCGGCGACGGGGGCACCGGCGCCAGCAACGAAACGGCTTGAGAGCACCTTTGACGCGCTTTCGAAGGTGGTGCCCTCGCTGCACCTGGCGCAGCTGGGGCGGGCCATGGACCCGGTGACCTTTGACTATTTGAACCGTGAGTTTTACGGGGGGCAGCTGCGGCAGCGTTCGGTGAGTGATGCCGCCTCCGAGCCGAAGCCGACCCTTAGCGTCGAGTACATTGATACGCGCGGGAAGGTGAGCGATAACGCCAACCAGGAATCGCCCAGTTTTGAGGTGGAGCGGGTGACCTTACTGGTGCTGGAGCACGCTTACCGCCGCCCGGAGCGTTCCCTGGCGGTGGTAACCGCGAGCCCTAAACACGCGCAGCGGGTGGCCGGTGCGGTGCGCAACGCCCTGAATAAATATCCGCAGCTGGCGCCGTTCTTTAAACCCGGAAAAGAACCGTTTAGGGTGGTTGATTTTACGCGCGCTGAGGGCATGGAGCGAGACACCATGATCTTCTCCTTGGGGGTGGGCCGCCCCCGCCCCGACCAGCGCACCCCCTACACGATGGGGCAGCTGTCGGAGGAGCACGGCCGGGAGGGGCTCGTGACCGCGCTGACCCGCGCCCGCCGCGCCACCCACATTGTTTCGTGTGTGAGCCCGGATGCGTTAGAGCCGCAGAAACTAGAGCACGGCGCCCTCGACTTTTACCGTCTGATGCGTGCCCATGAGGCACACCAGAAACGTGTGGACGAGCAGCAGCAGGCGGCACGCATCCCCGAAAAAATGCCCGATAACGAGTTCTTAGCGGGTGAGGATTACGGCCCTCTGCCCGATACCGGCGATTGGCTGCTGAACGACCTGCTGGTTCGGCTGCGCCAGCGCGGGGTGCGTATTGAGCCAGGCGGCGGGCTGGTGGCGTTTATCGCTTACGCCCCCGCGGGCGGTGGTGACGATGAGGAGCCTGCCATGCCGCTGGTTGCCTGCTCGGACGCCTCACCGCGTTTTGCAGGCACCAGCGTGCGCGAGCGCACCCGCCTGTTGCCTGAGCGGCTGGGCCTTACCGGGTGGAACTACCTGACCCTGAACACGGTGGAGGTATTCGCCGACCCGGATGCTGTGGTGGAGCGCATTATGCGGTACGTTGGGATGCGGGAGGACAACTCGTGAGCGGCTACTCGCCCGTGCCGAAACCACGGCGCGGTCATCGCCGGGTGAGTGGGGCGGGCGCGCCAGCTGAAGCTGAACCGCGTATCGCTGGGGTGAATGCCCCCGAACCGGGGCGGGTGCAGCGTGTGAAGCCGTCGGGTGGGCATAGGGCCGCCAGCGGACAACAGGGGACTGGGGCTACCCGTGGCGTGCCGGGTGGGCGTTCCCAGCAGGCGCTGAGCGCGGATGAGCTGGCTAGGCTGCAGTGGGTGCAGGAGATGAAGGAGCAGAAACCTCCGCACTATTAGCCCGCACGGTGCCCCAGGGGCGCTGCGTACCCCATCCGTGGTTGCTTACCGTAGCCCCGCGCACCCTGGCGGGTAAAAGCCCAGCACTGCACGCTGGGCCATGTTGTTCACGTTTGACCTGCACCCTGACCAGATGAGAGGCTGGGCGCGCGGCGACTAGGCGGTGCCTGCTGAGCTGCCGCTGGAGCTGCTTGAACTATTTGTGCTGCTGTTTTTGTCGTTTGTGTAAAACCCGGAGCCTTTAAAGACGACGCCCACCTCGTTGTAGCGTTTACGCAGTGTTTCCTGTCCGCAGCTTGGGCAGGTGCGCAGCGCATTATCGCTAAATGATTGGCGTTTTTCGAAGGCGTGGCCGCAGTTTTTGCACTGGTAGACGTAGATCGGCATGGTATTCCTCGCTGAGCCTGTGTGATTACTTCCAGCTAAAAAGTGTACCGCCTGTGTGTGGTGCCTGCCTACGTGCTGGCTGTACGGTGTGTTAGTGGGTGGCGTGTTCGCCGAGCGGGTGCACCCCGTTCTCGGTGAGCACCCGGTAAAGCACCCCGTCCCACGTGTCGTAGGGGATGCTGTCAAGCACTTCGTCGGCGAATACCACGCCCACTGTTGTTTCGCGCAGGGCCTGCTCGCTCAGGCGCGGCAGCAGCCGGTCGTAGTACCCGCCGCCTTGGCCAAGCCGTCGCCCGTTGCGTCCGTAGGCCAGGGCGGGTACTAGGCGCAGGTCGGCTGCTGTGAAGGCGTGGGGGCCTTCAGCGTCGCCTTCGGGTTCGGCAATACCCATACCGTTGAGGGGGTGCTGCACATGCGGGTCCCATTGCACCCAGGCGAGTTGCCGCTCGGGGCGCACCACCGGCACCAGGATGCGGTGCCCGTCGTGGTGCAGCTGCTGCAGTGCGTCGGTGATGGGGGGCTCCGCAGCGGTCGGCAGGTACGCTGCAATGGTTAGTTTTTTCCCGGTGCGGGGTATGAGGGAGTAGATGCCTTCCTGGTAGCGGCGCGCATAGTCTGCTTGCCCTGCCTCTGCGCGGTTGCTGCGGTTAATGAGGCGGCGCGGGCGGATTTGGGCGCGTAATACTTGCTTATCGAGCGCGATGTCTTCGGGGGATGCCCCCGAGGCGGGCTGCTGCATGGTTCTCCTGGGACGACGTTGGCTGCAGTACTGAAACACAGCGTGGCGCGTGTTATTTCAATTATAGAATTGCAGAGGGCCTAATCCTGAGGGGAATGTCTAATCAAAATATTGTGAAATATGCGGTACTTGAGACGTGCTTGTTCTGCGGGCATTCTCTTCTCATGTATGCTGTTTGCATGACTAATGTATCTGGGTCTATTACTAAGGCTGTTATTCCTGCGGCGGGTCTGGGCACCCGATTTTTGCCCGCAACAAAGGCGACCCCTAAAGAGATGCTCCCGGTGGTGGACCGTCCCGCCATCCAGTATGTGGTGGAGGAAGCGATCCGCGCGGGGCTGCAAGATGTGCTGATGATCACCGGCCGTAATAAGCGCGCCTTGGAGGATCATTTTGACCGTGTACCGGTGTTGGAGCGGCAGCTGGCTGAGCAGGGTAAAGAGGCCCTGCTGAAGGCTGTGGAGGAATCCAACTATTTGGGAGAGATCCACTATGTGCGCCAGGGCGACCCGAAGGGCCTGGGGCATGCGGTGCTGCGCGGTAAGGTGCATGTGGGCAATGAGCCGTTCGCGGTGCTGCTGGGCGATGACCTGATTGATGAGAAGGAAGATCTGCTCTCTCGCATGGTTGAGGTGCAGCAGCGTACCGGCGGTTCTGTGGTGGCTCTCATGGAGGTGCCGCGTGAGGCGATTTCTGCGTATGGTGCCGCCGCGATTGAGACGGTTGAGGGTGAGGACTTTGTGAAGGTGACCGGGCTGGTTGAGAAGCCGGAGCCGGAGCAGGCCCCCTCAAATTATGCTGTGATTGGCCGTTACGTGCTGAGCCCGAAGGTGTTTGAGGTACTTGAGAATACCGCCCCCGGCCGTGGCGGGGAAATTCAGCTCACTGACGCCTTGCAGACTCTTGCCGTGGGCGAGGGCGATGGGGAAGGCGTGTACGGCGTGGTGTTTAAGGGCCGTCGTTTTGATACTGGCGATAAGCTCTCGTATTTGAAGGCGAATATTATTTTGGCTGCTGAGCGCGGCGATTTCGGTCCCGAACTGTGCCAGTGGTTGAAGGAATTTACTGCCGAAAACTGCTAAAAACACGCGTTTTAGGGTGTTATGATGCGGTGGCTTCCCGTGCCGGGGGCCACCGCATTATTGTGCGGTTGGGTGTTTTCAACCCGGTGCTGTGTGGGCGGGCACAAAAACTTGGTGATGTTTTGTGCCTGGGGCGTATTCTGGCACACCGATATCCGCTAATTTCGGTAGTATTTATAGATATAGGTTTTTGGGATCCGGCGTTTTTATGGGGGCGGTATAGAAGCATGATCTGGCTGAGCACTTCGGGCATTGTGGTTGCCCTTGCTGTCATTATGCTCTTGTGGGTTGTGCCTAGGGCTTCTCGGCGCGCGCCCGCTAACGGATCCCGGCGGCAGCTGGCGAGTGTGGGCCGCACCGCTGAGGATATTTTCTTGTCCGCAAAAGTACTGTTTAACGAGGAGACTGCACGCGGCACGGGTGCGGCCGTGCCTTCGGCTTCCGGCAAGGCTGAGGTGTACGCTTCAACCTCCACCGGTTCGCTGGAGCCCCTGGGCGGGGTGGAGTTTGCTGAGAGCGCCGCTTCGGCTGCGGTGAACGTGCAGCAGCGACAGGAAGAGTTTGCGGACGATAAGACGCAGCTGCTGTACACCACGGATGCAGCCGAGAGTGCTGAAGATACCGACCTGTGGGAGGAGGCCACGATGCGTGAGGACGCGAACGCCCAGCAGCAGGGCGCACACGATACTGAGCTTTACGACGAACCGTACGATGAGGACCTCTACGCCCCGGAGCCTGACCTGGACTCTGCGCCCGGTGCGGAGCCTGCCGACGGTGAGGCTGATGCACCCGCACATTGGGAGGTTACAGCAAATTCCCAACCTTCAGGCTCCCGGATAGGTCGTAGTATCCCTGAGGTTAATATAGACGCTGAGACGGCGGGGCAGGATCCCTCCGCTGCGGACACCGATTCTCAGCCTCGTAGCGGCACACACCATCAGGGCACCGGGCGTGCGGAGGAGTCTCGGGGGGAGGCGCCTTCGGCGGCTGCGGTTCGCGGCCCTGCCCTGCATGAGCTTTCCTCTACCGAAGAAGTTCCGGAGGTTCAGGAGTCAATGCTGGGGGGTCCGGTACCCCCGGGGATGACGGTTCATACCGGCCGCGCCGTACTTTTAGGGTGTGGCCTTGCTGGCGTTTGTTGCGGCCCTGGGGTTTGCCCTTATGGCTTTTTCCGGCATGCTGTCGTGGGTGTGGCCGGTGGCGGCGCTGCTGGTTGCCGTGGCGACCGGCGGGCTGCTGCGGTACCTGGCGATTTCGGGTGCTAAAAAGCCCGCAGCGAGCCGCCGTGAATCTTCCAGTGCCCCGGTAGCCGAACAGGCCGAGGCGACAGCCTCCGCTGAACGCGGCAGCCGTGAGTCTGAAACAGCCGGTGCTGACCCGGCGGCTAATACCCGCCGCACCAAGGGGGCACGCCCCGCTCCCGCCCGTATAGCAGCTGCGGGTTCGGCTGCACGTCAAGACAGCAGCCGGACGCAGGGGCGTCGCGCCCCCGCCGCCGAGCACCGCAGCGAACGCGCGGCAGGGCGTGAACGTCCCGCTGGTGAGGGCGTTCAGGAGGAGTCGTCTCGTCCCCGCCGTGAGCCTGCACCGGTGCGCCGCCACACACCTGCGCGTCGCAGTGCGTCAGCTCAGGGAGCCCGCGCCGCCGCATCGCCCGGGGTTCAGCGGGAACCTGATGCTCAGGGTGCCGCACGCCGTAGTTTAGCGGAACGGGAGCCGGTTCGGGCCCGTACTTCTCAGCTTCCGGCGATTCGCCGGGGTGGGCGGGGCTCGCACCTGCCCCCGCAGCTGAGGCCCCTAGCGCACCGTGATGAGCCCATGCTTTTTGATATCCAGCCCGAGACCCCACAGACGTCTTCAGCCTCTGCCCAGGCCACTCAGCCTGCAGACTCGGCTGTATCTTCTGCGCCGGTCACGCCTGCTGCCCCCACCCAGAGCGCCCCTTCCCAAAGCGATTCTGCTGAGGCGGCGCAGCCTACTGCGCCTGTTCCAACTCAGCCACCTGCCGCCCCGGCCCGACCGGAGGCTGCTGCTAAAACTGGCAGGGTGCCGCAGCAGAACCTTTCCGGGGCATCCTCCTTCGAACGGAGTGGCTCCTTTGATGCTGACGCTACCGCCCCGATTACGGATGGGATATCCACGGCGAACCTGGCTCAGCGTGCCGCTGCGGCCCGCGCGCAGGCTACCCGCGCAGCTGAGGCGGCGCAGCAGGTGCAGCGTGAGGCTGCTGAGCGTGCCCGCCGCAGGGCGCGGCAGCTGAATCTGCAGAACCCGTACCCGCAGCAGGATCCGGTGCACCAGCCCTCCAGTGATACGGCGGAGCACACCACGGTGCCGCTGGGGCAGGGGACCACCCCTGATGCGCCGGTACAGCCGCCCGTTCCGCATACTCCGGTGCCGTCAACTATTGATGAGAGTGACCTGGACTCTTTGGATGATGATGTCTCACCGGTGTTCGAACCGCAGCAGCAGCTGGGTACGCTCGGCAGCGGGTTTGAGGATACGTCTACTCAGGGCATTCGGCTGGGCCCCGGGGCGATGCCCATGTTCAAGGCCACCTCAAACACCTGGGAGCCGGTGGAGTTGCCGAAGCCGCTGCACACCTTGCATCAGAAGAAAGATAAGGATGCTAAGGGTAAAGGTAAAACCGGAGAATAGGTACCAAGGGCAGAAGCCGAGATATACAAATGCAGAGTGGCTTTTGCCGTAGTCTATAAGCGCCCGTGCGGGCCTGCCTCACTGTGAGACAGGCCCGCACGGTGTTAGTGTGCGGATAGATATAGCGCACAGTAACTCTATGATTAAAGTAATACTTGGATATACCGTGTGAGTGGGCACACAGAACCTATGATGGGTTTATCGAATAAATACAATCCGAAAGGATACCGGTTACGATGACTTCCGAAATAACCCGCCGCGCGGCTTTAAGTCTTGTGGGTGCAGGAACAACGGTGTTTTTATCTGCCTGCGCGGCAACCAATGTATTTGTGGGTACTCAAGAGGATGCCTCTTCACCGTCAGCCTCTCCCAAAGACTATAAAGGCGAGGCGAAACTGGAGGAATACGATACTTCTGCTGGTACCTTTGAGCCCGCAACCCATGACACTCCGCCCAAAAACGTTCCCAAACCTATTAAGCCCAAAAACGCTGACGAAGATTCCATAGCCGGGCTGTATTCCAGCATTGCATTTCTTGGGGCGGCTATTACCTATGCCTTTACTACGGGGGATACCACATATGTGCAGGACTCGGCGTTCAACGAGGAAACAAAGAAAGAGATAATAAACAATAGGGTCGTACGAAAAACGGCTGAGGGTAAACACTGGGAAGCTGACATTAAGCTCGTTTATTCTCTGGAAACCTCAGAACCCACAAAAGAAGGGGACGAGTACACCTGGCCGTACCGGGGAATTTCCCGCCACGGGGCGTACTATGTGGAGGTTAACGGCCCAAAGACCAGCTTGAACTTCATTTCTGAGAGCAGCCAGGAGACTATAACACCGGGGCGGATCAAAGCAAACACACTGGCGGTCACTGGGTCATTAGTTTTGAGACCGATGAGAGTGCCAGCCCCAGTGCTTCCTCCTCCCGCTCATCAAGCATATAAGGCGCGTTTCTTATAGTGTGCTTTCTGTGAACGGGGACGAGTCATGGCCCAGCACCATAATGATGGGGGTGCTTTCTTTGAACAGCAGGGAGGGGGTAGAGAAGGCTTCTGCCCGTTCCCTGTATCCGTGTATTTTCCGTAGCCGGAGTGCAATATCTAGGGCTATTTGGGTGTATACGTAAGGGAGGAGTCCCTCTTAGGACTCCTCCCTTGCTGTCACCCGGATGTTCGGGATGGGGGGGTGGTTCTTAGTAAGACGGTGAGGGGCTGGAGCTTGACTTGTCAAACTCAAAAGCAATGTCCCACCGACCACCAGTGTATTTTGCTTTAATCTTCCCGCCTCCCTTATGCACCTGCTGGCTTGTGGGGATGGTGCTCACCTTCACGGAGCGCTCGGTAGAAGTCTCTGTCACATCTACCCGGAACGCCCCGTGCCGTGATTCCATCTTATGCAACCAGATGTACTCATCCCCTTCTTTTGTGGGCTCCGAGGTCTCTAAGAAAATCACAACTTTGGACTCGGCCTCCCAATATTTACCCTCACGGATTTTATCTAGGGTGACCGCAGACTTAAATCCTTTCTGATCTTCCTCACTAAGAGCGGATTCGTTGATCGGCCCAACGTCCCCGGTCACTAAAGCATACGTGAGGGCAGCCCCGATAAATGCAATACTGGAATACAGCCCGGCTACGGAATCTTCGTCAGCGTTTTTGGGCTTAATGGGTTTGGGTGCGTTTTTGGGCGGAGTGTCGTGGGTGGCGGGTTCAAAGGTACCGGCGGAAGTATCGTACTCTTCCAGTTTCACTTCGCCTTTGTAGTCCTTTTTGGCGGCCGATGAAGACTCGCTGGAGGAGCCTTTAATAGCTGTGCCAGACCCGCAGGCGGCGAGAAGCGTTAGGGATGTTGCGCCCGCAAAGCCCAGGGCCGCGCGGCGGGTTATTTCGGAAGTCATGGTAACCGGTTTCCTCTCAAATGCGTGATATACCAGCTATCTCTATCCTAGAGAACACGCGGCCCATAAGCACGTACATTTAACTATTACTTTAAATGTAGGCTTTTGTGTGGCGAATGTATTGGGTGCAGCAGTTTCCGTCGCAGTTAAGGTAAGGAGGGGGTTCCAGCTGGAACCCCCTCCTCGCATCACACACAGGAAGAAAAGTCTTCGAAACCGTTTCGCGGAGGAATCCTTCCCACAAGGACTCTCGCTATTTGGTAATAAATATAACCTAATTAATGGGGGTGTGCCAACCCGAATATCTCAAGAAATAGTGACAACCTGTCTGCAAAGCAAGGTATACCTAAGTTAGTTCCGTGTATTTGCGGGCAAAAACCGGGCACGGCTAGGGCACAAAAAATATTTAAACTTTTTCCCCGCCCCTCTTGCGCACCCTCAGCTGTGGGTAAGGCCGGTAACATGCAGCGGTATGGGTGGGTAAAACGTGAGAGAATGGCAGAGTGAAAGAATGGTTCGATTCCCTACCTGTAGAGGCGGCCGTTGCCTGCCTGTGGGCGATCGGCATTATCCGCACGTCCATTGTGTTTCTGCTCGGCTACCTGGCTGCCGCCGGAGGGGCACGCTTGAGCCGCATCCGGGAAGCAATGGACACCCCCATATACCAGCGGGCCACAGCGTTCGTGAACCGCTGGGGCGTGTTAGCCGTGCCGCTGTGCTTCCTCACCGTAGGCTTCCAAACCGCCGTCATTATCACCACTGGGTTCACGAAAATGCCGTTACGCCGCTGGGTCCCGGCCATGCTCGTGGGCACTTTCATCTGGGCCGTCATCTACACCACCGTGGGGTTCGCAGTGCTCGCCGCCCTGGGGCTGCAGCCGTGGATGCTGCCGGTTGCCCTGGCGGTCATCGTGCTCCTTAGCCTGGGAATCTCTAAAGTGCGTGAACTCATCACCGACCGCAAACCCCGCCCGTAACCGGGGCCGCCGCCGTCCACTGTGCTAGCGTAAAGGCATGAACGAAACCCCCGAAGCTGTTACAGCCGCAAAACCGGTACCGCCAAGCACCCAGCAGGAGCCCAGCATTGAGCTTGCCGCCCCCGCCGCCGGGCTCATCTACTCGGCGGAGGCAGCCCCCGCACCGGTGCTGAACCGTGCCAGCTTACGCATCGGCTACGAGCCGGGGGTAATGCCCGGCAAATGGTTCACCCGCTGGCACGAACGCTACGGCAGAACCGCCCCGCTGGCCGAAATACCGCTTCGCGAAGGGGCCGGTCTTGAGGCGCTCACTACCGCGCTCAGCACCCCGAACAGCACCAGCGGCGAAGCCCGCCCCGAGCCGTTAGCGCACATGGCCATAATGCGCGCCGCCGCCCAGGAAACCCCCAACACAGACCGGTACCACAGCATCCGCCTGTACGAGGAAGTACCCGTGGTGGTGCTGCCCAAAGACCATGTGCTCACCGTGCTCGACGAGGTTCCCCTGGGCGAGATGGCTGAGGAGTTCCTGCTGCATGAGCCCGAGGAGTTCCCCACCTGGGGTGAAGCCTCACAGCAATGGCGCCAACAGAACCCCCGGTTTTTGCCGCAGATTCCCACCCACGCGGACGCTATCGAACTGGTAGCTGCCGGGGTGGGCCTGTACATCACCCCCATGTCGGTGGCCCGCCTGCACCACCGCAAAGACCTCACCTACCGTCCAGTACCCGACGCCGAGCCGTACCCCGTGCACCTGGTGTGGCCCCGCACCCCGGCAGCCCCCACCCCCGATACGGTTCAGAGCGAGAAAGACGACGACGAGTTTGAGGTGCTCATCCAGGACTTTATCGGCATCGTGCGCGGGCGCACCGCATCCAGTAACCGGGGCAGCGAAACCACCCAAGCCCGCCGCACCCGCATAGCCGGTGAACGCGCCAAGGCCACAGCGAAATCCCGTGCGGCTAATGCCCGCCGAGAAGCACGCCACCAGAAAACAGCCGCCTCCCGAACCGGCGGCACCTCCCGGCGCAAAGCCGCCGCAGGCAGCAAACCGGGACGAAACGGCAGGCGAGCCGGTAAACGCCGGTAGCCCGCCCGCACCCGCCATCACGGGTGAATAGCGCCACCAGTAAACAGGCCGAACGCCCAAGAAGACGCGGTAGAATCGAATCTATGGCATTAGCAATGGAGACCCGACCCGCCGCCTACGCGGTTGTTATTGAGCAGGGTAAACTGCTCATGACCCGCTGGGCGCCCGAAGACCGCTCGCACGAGCCCCTGTGGACGTTACCCGGCGGCGGCATGGAACCGGGGGAGCAGGCCGACGAAACAGCCCTGCGGGAAACCCTCGAAGAAACCGGGTACAGCGTTGCCATTGAAGACGTCCTGGGCGTGCACGCCGGGCATTTCCCCGCACGCAACGGCATGTACGGCAACTCCTTGCCGTTCTGCGCCTTACGCATTATCTACCGGGCGCACATCGTCACCGGCCAGCTGCGGGCCGAAGAAAACGGCTCCTCAGACATTGCCCGCTGGGTGCCCATTAGCGAAATTGATACGCTGCGCTACGGCACCATTATTGATGAAGTGGCCTCCATGATGGGGTACACCAACGCCGCCGCCTGGGCCTTGGAATACCGCGAATTCCTCGCCGACGAGAACGCCAGGAAACTATCATGAACACACCCTACTCCCGCCCGCTTGTGAGCCGCCGCTCAGCGCTTACCGCCGCCGCGCTCGCCCCCATCCTGGCTGCCTGCTCCGCCGGGGACAATAAACCCAAGGTGGACCCCTCCGCCTCAGCCTACGGCACCCTCTACGTCACCACCGGGGTGCTGGGGGCTAAAACCATTGTTGCCCACGCGTACGCCCAGGCGCTGCGGAACGTGGGGTACACGGTGGAGGTTATCGGGCACAATAATAACCGCGACGAGTACTAGCGGCCCTGGGTGCCACCGAAAACACGCGCCTCGATGTTGCCGTTGACTTCACCGGCGACTTGCTGCTGCACCTGACGAAGAACGGCACGCTCAGCCCCGCCCAGCTGCAGGCGGAGCATCAGACGGCCTCCGCCAGTGCCTCTGCCGCCAGCGCCGGGGTGACCCTCACCCCCTCAGCCACCCCCCAGCATCCCCGCCGATATTAGCCCCAGCCCCAGTCCGACCCCCACCAGCGACCCCATTAAACCGCGGGCCTTATCGCTCAGTGACACGCTCTCAGCCATCGGTAAAATCATCCCGGGGCACCTGAAACTGATGGATACCGTCAGCGCCCAAAACCGCAACGTTCTGGTAACCACCAACGCCACCGGGGCCCGGTATAAGTTCAATAGCCTGAACCAGCTGCCCGAAGTGAAAGCACCCCTCACCTTCGCCGTGCCCGAGGCGTATAACACCGGAAACTACGGGATTGCCCTGCTCAAGAACGTGTACAAGTACCAGGTTCCCGCCACGAAGGTGGCTAATGAGAGCACCGAACGGGAACAGCTGCTGGCTAAAGACGCGGTGCAGGTGGCGCTTCTGCACAGTATCGACCCGAGCATTGAGGATAACCGGTTCACCATGCTCGAAGACCCCCAGTCCACCCAGCTGAACCAACAGCTGGTGCCTCTTGTGCGGCAAAGCCTGCCTTCTAGTGCACAGGAGGCCATTAACCGCGTATCATCTACATTAGATACCGGTAATCTGACCTTTCTACTTCGCCTCACGAGTGGAACAAACCCCGTCGCCGAAGACGAAGCAGCAAAATTCTGGCTCGACCACCCAAGGAAGTGAATATGACTAAGTACCGTCAGTCGTCGAAGCTCAATAACGTCCTCTACGATATCCGCGGACCTATTCTCGAAGAAGCGAACCGCATGGAGGCGATGGGGCACCGCATCCTCAAACTCAATATTGGTAATACCGCGCCTTTCGGGTTCGAAGCGCCGGATGCGATCATGATGGATATTATCCGCCACCTGCCCGTCACGCAGGGGTACTCTGATTCGCGCGGGCTGTACTCGGCACGAACCGCCATTGTGCAGCACTACCAGAACCGGGGCATCCTCGACCTGGAACCTAACGACGTGTACCTGGGCAACGGGGTGTCCGAGCTGATTCCCATGACCTTACAGGCACTGTGCGAAACTGACGACGAGATCCTCGTGCCCATGCCCGACTACCCGCTGTGGACCGCCTCGGTGGCGCTATCAGGTGGTAAGCCCGTGCACTACCTGTGCGATGAGGAAAACAACTGGTACCCGGACCTTGAAGACATTAAATCGAAGATCACCTCACGCACCAAAGGGATCGTGGTTATTAACCCGAATAACCCCACAGGTTCCGTGTACCCGCGCCACATTCTGCAGCAGATAGTGGATGTGGCCCGCGAACATGAGCTGGTGGTGTTCACCGACGAAATCTACGAGAAAATTATTTACGACGGCGCCGAAGCCATTAACCTGGCCACCCTCACCGGTGACGACGTGCTGTGCCTGACCTTCTCGGGCCTGTCGAAGGCGTACCGGGTGTGCGGTTACCGTGCCGGCTGGGTTGCGATTACCGGCCCCAAGCATGAGCCGCTAACTATATTGAGGGCATCACCCTGCTCGCCTCAATGCGCCTATGCTCGAATGTGCCCGCCCAGCACGCTATCCAGACCGCCTTGGGCGGGTACCAGTCCATTGATGCGCTGGTGGCGCCCGGCGGGCGGCTGCATGAGCAGCGTGACGTGGCGTACCGTATGCTGAATGAGATTGACGGTGTGAGCTGCAACCAGTCGGACGGGGCGCTGTACCTGTTCCCCAAGGTCGATACTGAGAAGTTCAACATTGTGGACGATGAGAAGTTCATGCTTGACCTTCTGAAGGAGCAGAAGATCCTGTTCAGCCACGGCGGCGCGTTTAACTGGCATAAGCCAGACCACTTCCGCCTGGTGTTTTTGCCGGATGTGCAGACCCTCACCGATGCGCTGAACCGGCTGGGGGAGTTCCTCTCCGACTACAAGCAGCGTGCCTAACCGGCAGGTGTGAGAACAAGAAGCGAACGTCCGGGCACCCGCGAAATGACCGCAGGTGCCCGGACGTTTAGCGTGCCACGTGAGTTAGCCGGAGGGGCTAGCCGTGTGTTTCCTCCCCGTCTTCGGCGTCTTCACGCTGCTCGGCGCGCGCCTCATTAAGTTTTTCGCGGGCGCCCTCAAGCCACGCCTCGCACCGTTTCGCCAGGGACTCACCGCGTTCCCACAGGGCGATGGAAGTCTCCAAATCGGATGCACCCGATTCCAGCTGCCGCACCACGTTCTCAAGTTCGGCGCGCGCCTGCTCGTAGCTGAGCGTATCAACCGGCGCACCCAGCGACTCGGTATTAAAACTAATGTTTTCGGCCATGTTCTGTCCCTTTCTGGTGGGGTTCTCATAAAATCTGGCAGGGTCTAAAAACTTCTAGTGCCACCCCTGCAGCCGGTGCGGCACCGGCCCGGTGCGTCACACAGGGGCGCTGACGGGACCGGGCTCAGGCGTCCACATTCGATGCGTGCACCCCGGTGACGGACGCATCCGCGCTGCCAACCCCGGCGCGTACCGTCAGTGTCTCCCCCACGGTCAGCGCGGAGGCATCCCGCACCAGCGCCCCGTCAGCCCGCTGCACAATCGCGTACCCGCGCCGCAGCGTCAGCTCAGGGGAGAGAGACCGCACCCGCGCCAGGGTGTGCGCCACCGCATCCTGCTCGCGCGCCAGCCGGTGCTGCACTGACACCAGCGCCCGCTCCCGTAAACGGTGCACATCATCGGCGCGCCACCCCAGGTCATTCTCGGGGCTGGTAAACACCGGGCGCTGCCGTAACTGCTGCACATACTGCCACTGGTTACTCAAATACCCGGCGATGGCCCTGTCAATACGCCCGCGCGCCTCACTAATCCGGGCGAACTCCTCCGCCACATCCGGCACGATGCGCTTGCCGGCATCCGTAGGGGTGGAGGCGCGCACATCAGCCACCGCGTCAACGATGGGGGAGTCAGCCTCATGCCCGATCGCCGACACCACCGGGGTGTGGGCTGCCGCAACCGCACGCACCAGCGACTCGTCCGAGAACGGCAGCAGGTCCTCAAATGAGCCGCCGCCGCGGGCCAGCACAATCACATCCACCAGCGGGTCGGCATCCAGCTCCGAGAGCGCCGCACACACCTCACGCACCGCGTTCGCGCCCTGCACCGCCACCTGCCGCACCTCAAAAACAACCCCTGGCCACCGGAGCGAGGCGTTGCGGATCACGTCTTTCATGGCGTCGGAATCACGCCCGGTCACCAGCCCCACCTTCTGCGGCAGCAGCGGCAGCGGCTTCTTGCGGGAATCCGCGAACAGCCCCTCAGCGGCCAGCGCCTCACGCAGCTGCTGCAGCCGCTCGTGCAGGTTGCCGGTGCCCACCGCGTGGATGCGCTCACCTACCAGCGACAGGCGCCCGCTAGGAACCCAGAAACTTGGTTTCGCCAGCACCACCACACGCGCCCCCGGCACCACATCTTTGCCGATGCTGTAGGCGGCGCGGCCAAAAAGCGCCAGAGAGAACGTGGCATCAGCCTCAAGGTCTTTCAGGTCAATGAACACGCTGCCGCGCCGGTTATTGAGCGAAACCACCTGCGCCTCAACCCACAGCTGCGGCACCTTCTCAATATGCGCCTTGAGGTTGCGCGCCAAAAGCGCCAGCGGCCAGGGGTTCACGGCGCTCGTCTCGCTGGAGGTGGCGGGAATCTGCCGCTCATGCGCGGGCGGCACCGTGAGCACCTGCGGGCGGGCATCAAAATTACTCATACATCTATTTCTACCACCGATACGCCGCCGGACGCGCCGGAAACTCACCAATATGTTTAGCTGAGGGCACACTCGCTAAACCCCGCAGGCGGCACAGGGTACTCTAATCAGTATGGGCGCACCCTCAACCGGCGGAACCGCCAAGAACCCTAAGACCCCCAAAACGCTAGAGAACCCCGAACACCCCGAACGCACCAAACCTTTACCCGGTGCGGGCGAGGTGGTGCCATCCGGCACGGACACTTCTGCCACCGAACCCGATGGGAACACACCAGAAACTGGCACCTCCCCAGACACCGGTGGCACCGAAACCCCCGATAATACGCCGAAATCCGCAGCCCGCAGACCCGCAGCCCCGCAGCCCGCAGACCCGCAGCCCGCAGACTCACCCTCCGAAGAGCCGCAGTCAGCGCAGCTGCAACCGGACACAGACCAGGCTATGGCAGAAACAACCCGGCCCCTGCCGGATACGGCAGCACCGGAACCTGACTCGTCCGACACCACCGCAGCCCTCGACACCCCCAACGAGGAAGAACCCACCATAGCCCTTGACGAAGAGGCCGCTTTTAGCCACACCAAAACACTCGGCCACGCCGTGGCTGGGCGGTACGTGAGCGAAGACGACCTCGACGGCATGGGCATCCCCGCAGAGCATCCGATGCGCGCGCCCTCGGTGCTGCTGGCCCCGCCCGCCCAGCCGTTCGCGGCCGGGCTGCGCCGCACCCTCGCCATTCTGCTGGCTGCGCTCGCGCTTATCACCGCCGTCCTCGGGGCGGGCGGCAAATGGGCCGGGACCCACCTGATTAGTACCCGCGGCTTTAACGACCTCAGCTCCCGGCTGGCCGACGACCAAGACCTGCAAAAACGCGTCGCGCAGGCGGCTGTCACCGACCTGATGAACTCTGAGGGGCTCAAAAAATATTTAGACCCTAACGGCAGCAGCTGGGTGAACCGGCTGCTGGTGCACAACCGCGACAGTGTACAAAAAACCCTCACCGAATCCGCCGAAAAAATCTCCACCACCGGCGAGTACAAGAAACTGTGGCGGCAGGTCACCACCGACACGCACGCGCACCTGATCAGTGACGAAAACACCCCCGCCGCGCTCGACATTAGCGCGTTTTACCGTGAACTTGACACCGCCGTGGGAACCTTCGGTATTTATGACCCGGACATCCCCTCCTGGGGTAACCGGTACATTACCTTAGAGGATGGCAGCAGCACAGCCGTTCACGGTAAAATCATGCAGTTGAAATCGTTCGCCGACTCGGCGGATACGTTCCTGACGGTCTCCCTCATGAGCATGCTCATTGCGCTGCTGCTGTGGCCGCGCGGGAGGCTGCTGTTCCTGGCGTGCGTGCTCATTGCCGCGACCCTCGCCGCCTGGGGTGCATCCTTTTACCTGGAGGGGGGTAACCCCGGCCAGCCTCGGCATGAACCCGGGCAGCGAACTCGGCAAAGTATTCCTTGACGGCCTGTTTAACGGGGCACGCCCCGACGCGGTCGCAAGTGCCCGTGCCACCGCCAGCTACAGCCTGATCGCAACGCTCATTACTCTGCTGCTGGGTATTTTGGTGAAACTCACCAGGCTCACTGCGAGCACCACCACAGTGCCCACACACTAGAAGAACAAACCACGTAGGATAGTAACCATGTCCGTTGAAACCATCTCCCTTGGCCTGCCCCCCGTCCCCAAGGTACGCCGCACCCGCGAAGACGTAGAAGCCGCCGCACCCGTCACCGGCCAAAAACGTGTGCTGCTGGCCACCCCGCGCGGCTACTGTGCTGGCGTGGACCGGGCCGTGATCGCGGTTGAGAAGGCCCTTGAACACTATGGCGCGCCCGTGTATGTGCGTAAACAGATTGTGCACAACCGCCACGTGGTTGAAACCCTTGAGAAGCAGGGCGCTATTTCGTGGATGAGGTGGATGAGGTGCCCGAGGGGTCCGTGACCGTGTTCTCGGCGCACGGGGTGTCCCCGGCCGTGGTGTCCGCTGCGGGGCAGCGCCAGCTGAACACGATTGATGCGACCTGCCCGCTGGTGAACAAGGTGCACCGTGAGGCTGTGCGCTTCGCAAAACAGGACTACGATATTCTGCTCATTGGCCACACCGGGCATGAAGAGGTGGAAGGTACCGCCGGTGAGGCGCCCGACCATATTCAGATTGTGAATTCCCCGGACGAAGTGGGCGCCGTGACCGTGCGCGACCCCGAGAAGGTTGTGTGGATCTCCCAGACCACCCTGTCGGTGGATGAGACCCTAGAAACCGTGGCGCGGCTGCGCGAACGGTTCCCGTCCCTGCAAGACCCGCCCTCAGACGATATCTGCTACGCCACCTCAAACCGTCAGGGCGCTATTAAGGAGATCGCCCCGCAGTCTGATCTGGTGATTGTGGTGGGGTCCGCGAACTCTTCAAACTCTGTGCGGCTAAAGAGGTGGCGCTTGAGTACGGTGCCAAGCGCGCCGAACGGGTGGATTTCGCGCACCAGGTGGATGAATCCTGGTTTGAAGGGGTGGCGACCGTGGGGCTGACCTCCGGCGCGTCGGTACCTGAGGTGCTGGTGCAGGAGGTGCTGGCGCTGCTGGCTGACTACGGGTACGAGCGCATCGAAGAGGTAGAAACCGCTAAGGAAGATATTCTCTTCTCTCTACCCAAGGAGCTGCGTGCCGCCCTGAAAAATGATGAGAATGGTGGGCGTCAGCTCGGCGGCCGCGGGGCAAAACCGACTCGCTGAATATACTCGCCTCCCGCGCACCCGGTACCCTTCCCTCATGGCGTGCAAAAACGTTTGTGGGGGCGGGGGCCGCCGCCAGTTATACCTTCGGGTCCGGAAACCGCCAGACTATGGGGGAGGGGCGGATAACCAGGGGAGTACCACACGGTGCGCACCCCACCCATGACATTTAACACGGGTGTCCTCACGCATCCGGTGTAGCCTAAAAACACTCCGCCTATAATGGTGATACACCTTCAGGCGATGATGCACGGCAAGCACACGGAGCGAGTATGACAATCACGCGTACACCGGACCATGACAGCAAACCGGCCGCATCCAACCCGCACCGCACCGCACCCACCACCCGTGGTAAAGCCTCTTTCTTCGATAAAACGGGTATTGTGCGGACCCTCGTTTGGGGAAACTGTCTCAACATTTCCTCCAGCAGTTTTATTATTATTGGTCTTAGCGGATCAGCTGAAGCTGAACTCGTCAAAAACAACATGGGCCTGTGCACACTGTTGTATCAGACATGTGCAGCGCTGTTCTTTGCCGCCAATACAATGCCGCAGCTGATACCCGTGAAAAACACGATACTACGTACTGCGCTGTGGTGCGTGCTAGTGACGGCGCCTATTGGCTTCGTCGCCACCTTTCTATACCCGCAGGGTATCGCTGGGATGCTCTACACCATATCTCCCCTGTGGGTGGCGCTGTGGCTGATGAACCTGCACGTACCCTTCAAACTGGGGGTAAAAACAGCCGTTGCAATCGCCGTAGTCTTCACCACTAACTACTTTGTTGGTGTGGTGGGGCAGGGGTATTTCGATAACTCACTCACTGCCCCGTTCCCAGTCGTTTCCGGCGATAAAACCCTCAACGGGTTCTTCATTTTCGATATTGTTACCACGTTCCACATTATCGCCTACTTCGTGGGCCGCAGCATGCACAAGAGCCGGGAACACAAGGCTATTGAGAAAGAACTCGATATCCTCACCGAACGCGAACGCATCGCCCGCGACGTGCACGATGTTCTGGGGCATTCCCTCACGATCGTGAACCTCAAAGCCGAGCTGGCCGCAAGCTCGTGGAAACCAACGCCTCCGCCGCGCAGGAGCAGATGCGGCAGGTTGCCCAGCTCTCCCGCCAAGCCCTCGCGGAGGTGCATTCCACCGTCACCCGTTTGCGTGTTCCCGACCTTGAAGGTGAGGTTCTGGCATCCTCACGCGCCCTAGAGACCGCCGGAATACAGGCGAACCTACCCGATGCGACAACCGCCGCGAACATTGCGGGTATGAATTCTTCCCTGTTCAGTTGGGCGCTGCGCGAGACCGTTACCAATATCGTAAGGCACTCCCGCGCCACCTACGCTACCGTGCGGCTGAACCCCACCGGGTTGGAGGTTATCGACAACGGCATAGGGATTGGTGATGCCCCGTGTAAGAGTGGGCTCATCGGTCTGCGTACCCGTATCGAAGACGCAGGCGGAACCCTCACACTCGGGAATGCACCCGAACACTGGCTGCAGCAGGCGCCCGCAGCGGGTGTGGGGGATGGGTGCCGCATCCGCATCAGCATGGACGAGAAAACTGACGAGATTATGGGGTAGCCGTGCCGCTGAGAATACTTCTTGCCGACGATCAGCAGATGATTCGTGAAGCGCTTGCCATGATTCTCGATCTTGAAATTGATCTTGAGGTGGTCAAGCAAGTGGGCCGCGGTGATGAGGTGCTGCCTGCCGTGCGTGAAACCCGCCCGGATGTGGCGCTTCTCGATATTGAAATGCCCGGCGCCACCGGGATTGAGGCGGCCGCCGAACTTGCCCGTTCGGGCCTGACATCGCAGACGGGCGCGCCGGTTCGTTCGCTTATTCTGACGACTTTTCGCCGTCCCGGGTATTTACGCCGCGCCCTGGAGGCCGGAGCGAGCGGGTTTGTGGTGAAAGACGGCACGGCATCGCAGTTGGCGCAGGCGGTTCGCCGTACCGCGGCGGGGCTGCGTGTGGTCGATTCAGTGCTGGCTGAGGAAGCAAAATGGCAGGGCTCCTCACCGCTGACCGGGCGTGAGACCGAGGTTCTTCGCGCCGCCGAGACCGCCGGGAGCGTCAAAGAAATTGCGGGGATGCTCGGGCTGTCTTCGGAACGGTACGCAACCACCTCTCGGCGGCTATGACGAAGATCGACGCCATTAACCGGCATGAGGCGGTGCGCATCGCCCGCGACAACGGGTGGCTATAACCAGCCGTTGTCGGCGGCAATATTGAGTGCTTCTTGCCGGTTCGAGGCGTTGAGTTTCGCCATCGCGGAAGATAAGTGGTTGCGCACCGTGCCGGGGGAGAGGAACAGCGTCGCGCCGATCTGGCGGGCTGTTGCCCCGTCACGGGTTGCCCGCAGAATCTCGGTTTCCCTCTCGGTCAGCGGCGACTCGCCGTGCAGCAGCGAATCCGCCGCCAGCGACGGGTCTACCACGGTCAGCCCCATATTGACGCGCCGAATGCCCTCCGCCAGCTGGGACGCGCTCGTATCCTTCACCATAAACCCGCTCGCCCCGGCATCTAGAGCACGCCGCAGGTACCCCGGTCTGCCGAAGGTCGTCAGGATAAGCGAACGCACCGGCTCGCCGGTGAGCGCTACTAGTTTCGCGTCCCGGATCGCGGCTGCCACATCAATACCGCTGGAGAGCTCAGAACCGGGCATTTCAATATCGAGAAGCACCACATCCGGGTGGTACCGGTGGATCGCCGGAAGAACCTCGTCACCGCCACCAACCTGCGCGACCACCTCAATATCGTGTTCAAGCCCCAGCAGCGCGGCCAGCGCCTCACGCACCAGCTGCTGGTCATCGGCGAGCATAATCTTAATCATCTGTCTCTCCCGAAGGCTCAATTTCGGCGGTATTACCGTCCATACTAACCCGAAGCCGTGTGCCGCGAACGTCCGCCGTCCCGGAACCGGAAGGATGCGCCCGCAGCCAGTGCGCCGGAGCATCCTCAATAATAAGGGTTCCGCCCGCAGACTCCACACGGCTCTTCATGCCCTTAATGCCGCTTCCGGCGGCGTACTCGGCGGGAATACCCACCCCATTATCGAGAATTTCAAGCCCGGTATTGCTCACCCGCACCTCACAGAAACCGGCCTGTGAGTGCCGCACAATATTTGTCACAGCCTCACGCAGCACCCACGAGAAAAGCGAAGAATTCACCCCAACTGCTGAGAGGGCACGTTCCGCATCGGGCAGTTTCGCGGTAACTGAGGCCGTCTGCAGGGCGCGCTCCGACGCCTGAATTTCGCCCGAAAAGTCCGGGATGCGCAGCCGCGTCACCGTCGAACGAACCTCCGCCAGTGACGACCGAGACAGCTGGGCGATCGCTTCAAGCTCCGCATCGGCACGGTCAGGGTCGGCGTGCAGAAGTTTACGCGCCAAATCGGCTTTAAGCGTGATCACCGTCAGGGAGTGCCCGAGCACATCATGCACATCGTGGGCGATGCGCTCACGCTCGCTGACCATTTCAAGTTTGGCTTGGGTTTTGTCGGCGTTTTTACTCATCTGGATCAGGTAGGAGAACGCCATAATCCCGATCATGGGGCGCCCAGTGATAAGGTGAGGCGGGATTTATCCGCGAAATTGATAGGGATTCCGTCAGAGAACATGTAAATTATCCAGAAAACCGCCGCGATGGCGAAGGCGCCGCGAATTCGCGTGCTGTAGGGAACGTCCTCGGAGAAAGTCCACAATGCCACAAAGTAGATGGTGAACCCGATGAGTACATCTGTCGGTGGAATGGCGGCTATCAGCATCACGCCGCATACGGGCACGAAGAGAAGGGCCGTCCAGAGAAGCAGCCGCCTGAAATATGATGACACTGGAAGGACCCAGGGGACCGTATACGCGGCAACATCTGTGATTGAGAAAATGACCAGGCAGATAATGACGTACACGTGCTTCCACACCGGAGCGTTAGGCTCTAAAAGACCGTCATAGATATACCCCAGAAATATGAGCCAGGGCGCGGAGAATCCCCAGGCTAATCCAGTCGATTTTGTGTTCGTCGTGGGTGTGCGGCCGGGCTGCGGCGGGTGATGGGGTCATATGCTCCTCCTGGGCTCTAGTATAAGCACGCGTTCGGATAGAGTCGTGGGCGCATCCGGTAAGGTGGTGCCGGATGCGCCCAAGATGTGGTGGGCACGCGCCATATGAAGGTTTTAGCGCTTGGTGCTGCGGCCCATGAGCAGCGCGGTGGCGACGACGAAAATAACCGTCCACACGCTGAAGTTTACGATCCCGTACCAGAGCGGTTCGGTCATATTCCATTCGGCGCCGCTGCCGCTAATAATGGTGAGCCCTTTGCTGAAGGGGTAGCGGGCGATTTCGGCGGCACCGTACAGCGGGGTGAACCGTGCGTAGGGCATGAGGTCCTTGGTGAGTGGTGCGAAGAGCGTGCCGAAGAACGAGAACACCACCAGAATGCCGTTGGCGATTCCCACTGCGCTTTCGCTGGGTACCAGAAACCCAATGGCCAGCCCGAAGAACCCGAAGACCATAGCGCACAGTATGGACAGCGCGGCGCAGGCGATCTGCTGCTTCAGCGGCATATCGATTTTGGTCATGCGCGCAACAATGTTCACCGCAGTAATTGGTACTGCCGCCATAATGAACGCCACGCAGCATTTGGAGAGCAGATATTTGCCGGTGTTCATGGGGGTGAGCCCCAGCTGCCTGCCCCACCCGGCCACGTTTTCGACCACGGTCAGGCCGCTGATTGACACGGTGCAGCTAATAGCGCCGTAGAGCGCGATGCCGATCATCACGTAGGCGGCGGCGTTACCGTCTGCGACTTTGATCTTCGCGTAGTCTTGCAGGGCGCCGAAGAGCAGGTAGAGCCCCACAGGCATAATGATCGTGTAGAACAGGGATGAGAAAGAGAGCACCGATCGGCGGATTTCGTAGAGTGTGTAGCGTAGCATTTTAGGCCTCCTGTGCGGCGCGATCGGTGAGCTGAACGAACGATTCGTCCAGTGAGGGTTTGACAATTTCAAGGTCGCGCACGGTGTACTTGGTGAGCAGCACTCGTGCGAATTCATCGGCGTTGGCCACGGTGGTGCGGTGCCGGTACGCCCCGTTTTCTTCGCTGGTTTCGACGCTCAGCATCGGGTATTCGCTGAAGGTGATGGGCTTATCGGCGAGGAAGCTCACGTGGCGTCCGCCGGTGAGGTCACGGATCTCTTCGGAGGTGCCGTCGGCAATGATTTCCGTTGTTCATGAGCACGATGCGCTGCGCGAAGTTCTGCGCCTCTTCCAGGTAGTGGGTGGCGAAAATAATGGTTTTGCCGGTTTCGGCGAGTTTGTCCATGCGTTCCCAGAAAGTGCGGCGGGCGGTAACGTCCATGCCGGTGGTGGGCTCATCCAGGATGAGGATATTAGGGTCGTGCATGGTGGCGATAGCGAACCGGATGCGCTGCTGCTGCCCACCGGAGCATTTGCCGACTTTGCGGTGCGCCAGCTCGGTCAGGTCTGCATCGGCGAGCACCTGGTTCATGTCGAGGCGGGTGGGGTACAGCGAGGCGAGCATGTCGAGGGTTTGCTGCACGGTGAGGTCTTTGAGCAGCCCGCCGGTTTGCAGCACCGCCCCAATGTTTCCGGATTGTATTGCGGCTTTGGGGGAGGCACCGTCAATGGTGAGGACACCGCGGTTGGGGGTGCTCAGCCCCAGGAGCATGTCGATGAGGGTGGTTTTACCCGCCCCGTTGGGACCTAGCAGGGCAACGATTTCGCCTTTGTCGATGGTCAGGTCAAGATTATCGACGGCGGTGACGTTACCGCTGCGCGTACGAAAAATCTGTGTGAGGCCTTGGGCCTCAATAACATGTGACGTGTTCATGATTTAAGTACAGCACCGCGGGCAGAAAAATGTGAATGTGCACTGTCATTATCTGCCTATGACAAGTGTCATGGAAGGCTGCTCCCGCGCCGGTATGGTGCCGTTCCCCAGGGGGGCGCGGCAGAGAAAAGCCTATTCAGAAGAGTTTTTTGCATTCAGAAGGTTATATCGCTTCTGAATGCAAAAAACTCTTCTGAATAGAACCGCACCGGGAGAGTAAAAAACACGGGGTGTCTCACTATGTGGGTGCGGCGTGTCTTGTGGTGCGCTGTATACTCTCCGTCTGCACTGTAGAATGGTGGGGAGTTGTGCCTGCACTTTAGCTGTTTCCGCGGTGCGGGTGACTATAGGTACTGATTTGAAGGATTTTCTGTGGCTCTGACTATCGGCATTGTCGGTCTTCCTAACGTGGGCAAGTCCACCCTGTTCAACGCGCTCACCCGCAACACGGTGTTGGCGGCTAACTATCCGTTCGCTACGATTGAGCCGAATATTGGTGTGGTGAACCTGCCGGATGCCCGCCTGAACCGGCTCGCCGAGATTTTCGGGTCTGAGCGTATTCTGCCCGCAACCGTCTCGTTCGTTGATATTGCGGGTATTGTGAAGGGCGCTTCTGAGGGTGAGGGGCTGGGGAATAAGTTCCTGGCTAATATTCGTGAGGCGCACGCGATTGCGCAGGTGGTGCGTGCGTTTGATGACCCAGACGTGATTCACGTGGACGGCAAGGTTGATCCTGCCTCCGACATGGAGACCATTAATACTGAGCTGATTCTGGCGGATTTGCAGACTTTGGAGAACGCGATTCCGCGCCTTGAGAAGGCCGTGAAGATTAAGAAGGGCGACGCCGCCCAGCTAGAGACTTACAAGCAGGCGCAAAAGATTCTTGAGGACGGGAACACGATTTTCTCACGTGCGGCTGCTGAGAAGCTTGAGATGGCGCATTTGAAGGAGCTGAACCTGCTGACCGCTAAGCCTTTCATCTACGTGTTTAACGCGGATGAGGGTGTGCTCGCTTCTGAGGAGAAGCAGGCCGAGCTGCGGGAGCTGGTGGCCCCGGCGGAGGCTGTTTTCTTGGACGCGAAACTTGAGGCTGACATGGTGGAGCTTTCCGAGGAGGAGGCTCGCGAGATGCTGGAAATGAGCGGTCAGGACGAATCGGGGCTGGATAAGTTGGCTCGCGTGGGCTTCTCAACCCTGGGTCTGCAGACTTATTTGACGGCTGGCCCGAAGGAATCGCGCGCTTGGACGATCTATAAGGGCGACACCGCACCACAGGCGGCGGGCGTGATCCACTCAGATTTCGAGCGCGGTTTCATTAAGGCTGAGGTTGTTTCCTTCGATGACCTGGATGCGGCAGGTTCCATGAACGAGGCCAAAGCCCGCGGCAAAGTCCGCATGGAAGGCAAAGACTACATCATGGCAGACGGTGATGTGGTAGAGTTTAGGTTTAATGTGTAAAGGTTAAGGATAAGGACATAGAATGACTGCTGAGGTTGAACAGAAGCCCGTAGTATTTATCGGTTCATCTGCTGAGAACCACAAGATTGCTTGGGAGCTACAAAAACATCTCCGACATAAGTGTGATACTACTGTATGGACTGATGGGGTATTTTCCCCTAACTCCCGCCCAATAGAAGACTTAATAAACAAACAAGGGAATCTGATTTTGCGATTATGGTTGCAGATGCGGATGATACTGTGAATTTACGGGGTCAAAAAAAGGAAGTTGTTCGAGACAATATTATTTTTGAATTGGGCCTGTTTATAGGAGCTTTAGGAATTGATAGGTGCTTCTTGGTCTATGACGAAGCTAAAAAGCCCAATCTACCATCTGACCTAAAAGGGATAGAACCTATCACCTATCGAATGCATAAGTCAGGAAAATTATCTGCTAGTCTAGGTACTGCTAGAACTGATATACTTCAAGCTATTGATAAAGTTAATGAAAAAGAGAAGATAAATTACAATACCAGAGATAACATCAATATAAATAGCGATAATAAATTAACTTGTTTGAGTGAGAAAAATTCAATTAAAAAAGAACAATATCTTTTTACTGAAACGAACGAGGAAAGCTATAAGAATAATAATGATGTATCTGTGGATATGTGCGAAGAATTTGAAATTCTTCGAGGTAAAGTTGTAGACTGGAATAAATCGTTGGGGAAGGTTTTATCTAAAGCAATATGGCACTTTGTGTCTAACCCTAATGTTCTTACCTCATATGATAGTAATAACCCTTATCGTATACCTGATCCCCGGTTTGGAGATAAACGAGAATATAGTGAAATTATGGAAAACGTGAGTTTAGAGCGTTTAGAAATTGATGAGGAAAAAGGCGTCGTTTACATTACTGAAGATATTTTATTAACATCTGAAGACCTTCGAGAGGGCTATGAAGCTATAGAAAAACTCTACAGGTTTTTAGAAAAGAATAAAAAATTAGAAGAACTTAAAATATGGGTGAAGAATACATATAGGGTATCTGTAGTTCCTAGTAATTATGCTGTATGGTGTAAGATGACCGAAATGTAAAAATGTGTAGAGTGTAAAACAGTGGAGTATATTTTTAAATCCAATGTTTATGCTCTAAAAATTCTATCTCAGATTCTTAATTTTATTGATTATATGGTATGTGTATTACCTGATTATAAATTATATATTGCGGGTTGTCGTACCGGAAGTTTAGAGGCTGTTGTTGTGTAGAGGGAACCCACCTCTAATAAAGAAACCTCTATAAATCACGAGCGTGGTTCCCACTTTATTACAGTGCTGTCATCAACAAACCGAGCTAACACACTAACGACAGCAAGCTGTTCAAGAGCTATATGCTCCTCTAATTCACCAAGTGGATCATGACTTGCAGGGTTGCGGATTGCTGCGTATAGTCCTTCGGCGAGACTAGCGATACCCCTACGAATTGAGCTTGCTGTCTTGCCACCGTCATCATTTGCGGGGCGCAGTCGAGCTTTGCCTGGTTCTGGAGCATTGCTGCTATAAGATTCTGAGAAGAGCGCTTTCTCGCTGACATCACGTCGACCAACCTTGTTTTGAGTCTCAGCATTTAGCTTCGTTACTGCTGTTTGTACAGCTGTTCTGTAATGTCCAGATTGCCACAATGATCGTGCAGACTCCCATACCCATGGGTGCAGTGCTGCTGCGCTAATCTGAGGGGCTTTGTCACCAAGTTTCTCAGCGATCTCTTCACGATGCTTGATCTCAGATACAGCGCGAAGTGCTACCTGGCGGTGCCCCTGCCATCTTCTGTTATCTAGATTTTTCAGCTTGTTTTGCCATGCGGGGATAACTCTATCCAAAATCTGCTCTATTACATGAGCTTTCTTGACAATCTCGTCGTATTGACCCTTGACTCTACGATTATCACCTCCAACTACGATACGCCCTGATGTCTGGGGACGAGAAACTAATTCTGTGAGGTCAATAAATGATTGCAGTTCAGCAAGAGCCCAGTTGTAATCCATACTTAAGATTTTAACAGAGTCCTCAAAACTGTTTAGCAAGGTCACTATCTAGATATAGAACACCCTATAAGTCTGTAAGTGTTGGTGAGTATTTTCCTGTATGAGCGACATTCAGAGGGGCGCTCTGTACACGCACACCCTAGGTACCATAGGCTTATGGGTAAAAGAATCTTGCACATCGTGACGAATGTGGGTCAGTACGATAATGGTGACCCGACGGGGCTGTGGCTTTCTGGGCTGACGACCGCTTGGGATAGGTTTGAGCAGAGGGGTTTCGAGCAGGACATCGGCAGTCCACGTGGGGGAGACGTCCCTTTAGATCCCCGCTCTCTGAAGTTCCCGTTCCGCAATGAGAGCGCAAAATCCTGGCTGAATAACCCGGAACGCATGGCGCTCCTGAAAAACACCCCTCCTATCCGATCCATAGACCCGAATACTTACGATGCGATATGCCTGGCTGGTGGGCACGGCGCCATGTTTGACTTCACACATAACTCCGGACTGCACAACCTCATCGCCAGCGTATATGAGCGGGGCGCGATCGTCGCATCCGTGGGGCACGGGTACTGCGGAATCCTCAATGTACGCCTGAGTGACGGAAGCTATCTGGTGAACGGCAAAATACTGACCGGGCCCTCCTGGCGGGAAGAAAAACTCGCTTTAGTGTCTCAGAAAGTACCCTACAATGCTGAAGAGCTAGCCAGAGAACGCGGGGCAGACTATATTCGCTGGAGGAGGCCTTACAGGGGCTCAGCGGCAGCGACTAACGGACTAGTTACGGGACATAACAACTCCTCATCAGGTAATCTTGTCGCGTTCTCCGTGTGTGAAGAACTCGCTCGGCTCTCCAGCGGATAAAGGCCAGAGCACTATAAGCTGTTGAGTTTGCGGTGAAGAGCGTTAGCGATGGTGTACGGATTGATTCTCTGACACTAGAGCCACCCAAACGAAAGACTGTTTTAAATATAAGCTGGAGAATACCTTGAAGTGTAACTTAAAGGTTATTATAATTAGTAGTTGAGTGAAGTGGATTTCACTTGAAGCTACTGAAGTTTCTTTAGAATCTATAATCTGCGGCACTTTAAAAAGATATTTTGTGGGTATCACATGTGCATATCTGTTTGATGTGTAAAGTTTTCGGGGTGGTTTCCCGGCAAATTTGCGGTATCTATAACTTACAACTGGAAGGAAAGCAAGACAATATGGGTAATAATATTCTTCTCGAAGAACTCACCGACCAGGAACTGGATATGGTGAGTGGTGCTGGTAGGCCTGCAATTTGTCCTAGGAATCGGGCAGAAAGGATATGGTTGGGTCCTTTTGGGATGTTTACGGTTGGCATGTGTGATCTTAATGGAACCTTTTAAAATAGGTTATTCCCTAAAATAGTGTTAATCGTATTGTTGTTAGCCTGGTTGTCAGCTAATGATGGGGCGTAGCAATTCTTTTAACGATTAACCTTTTCCCCTCCCAGGCCTCTTGTTGGAAGCTCGGCCCCGGTACGGTTCGTAATAACCGTACCGGGGCCGAGCCTCATTATTTAAGTATTGCGCCCAGTATGAGATGCGTCCGGGCACATAGGGGAGAGGATTAGTCCTCAACACCAACCATGACGTTGGATGCCTTGATAATGGCGGTAGCGGGCTTGCCAACCTGCAGCCCCAGCTCCTCAATAGCGGCGTTGGTAATCGAGGAAGAAACAATCAGACCGGGGGCGATCTCAATCTTTACGATGCCGTTGGTAGCGCCTTCGGTAATCTCAACAATGGTGCCAGCGAGCTGGTTACGGGCAGAAAGCTTCATGCTCGGTTCCTTTCCTAATAAAAAACGTCTCCTACATACTACACACCCTATCTTTTTATGCGCATAAGGGTACCTAACTATTAGGAATGCGAACATGCTGCAGCTCTTGGGGCCACCGTAGTTGCAGTGTGCTGAGGGGCATCTGAAGCAGCCATCTCAATCTTTTATTACTTTTCTGTATAAACTTTCAGTTAAATTTTGCGTATTTTTGTGAAACTACTGGTCAGAACCTTATAAATCCTGAAAAGTATCCTCGTCATGTGAGATGGTTAAAAAACCAACCGATAATTATTCAGCAGAAAGGATGCGACCCATGACTACCACGAAGGTTTCCGCATGCGTGTCCCTAGCTGTTGCTGGAATGGTGGCTTTGAGCGCTTGCGGCTCGAACAACTCCGGTGGCACGTCGAACGCGCCCTCATCGTCCGCCTCTTCTTCCGCATCAACACATTCTTCGGCTACCGCCTCCGGTGGCTCTGGCACCGTGAATGACGGCGGTACCAGCGGCGGCGGTACCTCCGGTGGCTCCGGTGCAGGCGCCAATGGTGGCGGCACTGTGAATTCCACCGCTGGCGGTGGTGCTGCAACGGAACAGGCCCCAGCCGCTGGCTCACAGGGGGATAATGCCGCCGCTAACCCCAACAACCCTAACAACCCCAACGCTGGTGCAGCCGCGAACGGCAACGGCGGCGGTGCCCAGGCAGACCAGGGCGCTGGCGCTAACGCCGCCGGTAATGGTGCCGCCGCACAGCAGCAAAGCGGCGCGCAGCAGAACGGTGCTGGCAACGCACAGGCTGGCGCTAATGGTCAGGCTGACAGCGGCGCACGCCACTATAATCTGACCCCCGGGCAGTACATCATCCACCGTGAAGGCTCCTGGGACTACGTGAATACCACCGGTTCAACGTACCATGTTGACGGTGACGGCAGCTGGAAGAGCACCGGGGAAGACGGCACCAGTGTGGTCGCGGCGGATGGTTCTTGGACTAAGAACTATATTGACGGACACACGGTAGCCCGGGTAGAAGCTGACGGAACCTACCGGGTCACCTACGACGGCAAGCTTTCCCCTGAGATACCTATTAACGCCGTCCCAGTGTCCCCCGGGAGCCTCCCCGACCCGAAGGCAGTGCCGGCAGTAACCCCGGTTAAGCCGACCAAGCCGGGCATGTAACCGCTTGAGAAACACTATTTCCGCAAGGTGATTCTCCGAAACGGGCGCGCACCCTCCACCGTGAAGGTGCGCGCCCCTCTTTGCCCGCTCACGGTAGCCTCTAGAAGCGGTCAGGCGGCGTGGAGCACGCCCGGCTGAGCGCACTGACTCCCCGGCCGTTATAGGTGTTGGCTTGCGAGCTAGCAGCGTTGCTGCCCACCAGGGCAGGGAGCGTAACAGTTCGCGTTTGCCCTGAGATCTTGAACCCGCCACCGTACTACAGGTAGCGTGGATACAGGTACACACCCACCTCAGGAGGCTTTATGCGCGAACGTCACCATATGCCAAACGATATTGCGGCGGCCCTAAAAAGCTCTGGTCTACGTGCCGACTATAACGCCCGCCCGGCGTACCAGCGCAATAACTATATTGGTTGGATCAACCGCGCCAAGACATCAGAAACGCGTATCAAACGCCTCGAACAGATGCTCACCGAACTGGCGCAGGGCGGTATCTACATGGGCATGGAACATAAGGCCTCACGCAAATAGTCCGCATCCTGAAAAACGCAGCTTAAGGCGTATTGCGCGCCCTCTAGGGGTAGGCGATACGCCTTTACCTGCATTATTCGGGCCAGCTGAGCACACTGGAAGTCTTGAACATGCGATTTAACAATATGAATTTTTCTGATGGTCACTATGTGCAGATACCCACTAGTTGGGATGCACAGGAATTTACCTACCGTTTTTTATCTGCAACCCCTCCGTGGGTTCGTACGATAATGCAGGTGCGTAACCGTGTTGTACAGAAAATAGGGTTTACAGTACAGCCCTCATCGAAATCCAAGCAATTGGAGGTCGCGGTTGGTTCATCAGCGGGCCCCTTTACTTTTACTGAGGTCACTGATGAACATGTCATTGGTGGCCATAAGGATAAGCATATAGAGTTCTCCTCAAAATTCGTGGTTACTGCTGCTGAGGAGGGCAGCACGTCTGCGCGTGGCGGGATTGAAACACACGCCCAGCCTCAATCGGCTGTGGGGAAGGTGTACCTGACATGTATCTGGCCTTTTCACAAGGCTCTAGTACCTTACATGCTGCGCCAAGTCGATATAAAACCATGAGTGCAAAAGATTATGACCCTCGTATGGTTGATTTCTATGATGAAGACAACCCCGATGGGGCGGACCATGATTATTACCGTTCTCTAGCTCACCGGTTTAACACCCAATAGGCAGTATCGGTATCTGCATCATAAATGTGCCACCATTAATGCGGAGGCTGATATGCGTACAACCGTGACTTTGGACGAAGAACTAGTTGCTAAAGCGGCTACACTCACCGGTATTGAAGAACATTCTGCTCTGGTGCGTGCTGCCTTGGAAACTTTGGTACGCGTCGAAAATGGGCGCCTGCTTGCTACATTAGGGGGTTCCGAACCCCAATCCCAGGCAGCTCCGCGGCACCAAGATAAATAAGTGCCTGTAAGGGCGGGCTCTTGAAAAAGCACCCGTAACACACAATAAAAGCGGATCCCCAAAACAGAGTGTTCGAGGATCCGCTTTTGCAGAACATAGAAGAAACTACTTCCTGCCGGTCACGCCTAAATAGACCGAGATGGCGAGCATAGCAGCAAGCACCGAGAGGGCCCAACGGATCCAGTCAATACCCGCAGTATGGGCGACCCCGAAGAACCCGGCCACCCACGTGCCTACAAAAGCCCCGACGGCCCCCAAAATAATGGTCCAGATAATAGAGATATTCTGCCTGCCGGGCATAAACACCCGCGCTAATGCGCCAATAATAGCGCCGGTAATAATCGATCCGATAATGGTACCCACGGTGCCTCCTCACTGGGTCAGGCGGCGCGAACTGGAAGATGCGCCGCAAACCTGGTGTTAATAAATGTTGCTATCGAGTATACGGGCACTGAGGGTATGGCGTCTTGCCCCAGCGGGGCACTGCACGGGAGGCGAAGATTTTCGCGCGCAGCGTGGGAGGCAGAGACTAAAACACGTCATGCTCACGCTTATACTTTTAGTCTTGAGGCCACCGCCCCGTATCAGCGTGGGTGGTACCCCCGCTCCCACCAGGTGTACCCCAGTAGCGGCGAACCGCTAATCGTGCATGTGTGCGTTAGGGGGTGACGGCGTATCAGCTCAATCGCCACGAACCCGCCATGCAGGAAAATAATCGTCTCACCCTGCCGGGGGCCGTGCTCCACAGGGTAATCTTTGCTGTTTCGCATCTTGGTAGTCATGGTCATTCCTCCTTACTAGGTGGGCTGAACCTGGTGATACTTTCGCGGGTTTGCTGAATCCAGGCAAGCTCAGCCTCTGTCTCAACAATTCCTTTGCGAAGGGTGGCGGCGCGCAGGGCGGATGCTAAGTCTTCCGCCGGGGCGTCAATGGCTTTGAGGGACTGCAGCTTACGTTCAATCTGTTTTTCACGCTCAGTCAGCAGCTGTACCACTTCGGTGTGGGTAAGGTTTGCGGCGAAAAATAGCCGCGCCATAAAAGGTTCTTTAAACCGCTCTTGTTCAAGGGGTGAGGTGAGCCAGTCTTCCAGCTCAGCCCGCCCGGTTGCGGTGAGTGAGTGAACCTTGCGGTTGGGCTTTTCCCTCTTGGTGTATTACTTTCGTTGTGATCGCCTTGTTGGCGGTGAGCTTATCGAGCGTGCGGTAGATCTGCGACTGGTCGGCATACCAGAAATGCGCCACAGTGTTACTAAACGCACGGTTGAGGTCGTAGCCGCTCATCGGCTGGATTGACAGTAGTCCAAGAATCGCATGTTTAAGCTCCATAGCCATATGGTCTCATACCCATATAGGACTATACAAGTATCAAATTTTGGGGCGCGTTCTGCGCGAACAGAAACAGGCTGGGTGAGGGATAGGGGAGGGAAGCCGCGCGGCAACTTCTATGTTCTAAGCAGGTAATTTCCCCTGAACAAATCCCACACGCTGAAGGTCGTGCGGCGGTAGATAAACACTCCAGTTAGGCAAAACCTGTATGACTATCCCAATAGTTTGCGGATGCTCTTCATGGGCAGGATCAGCTGAAGAGGATCCAGCGGTGACTCAAGTACATCTGCGTGGTACTCATAGAACTTTTTTGCTTCTTCATCACGGCAGTGGATCAGTAACGCAGCCACCCCAAGGGTCTCGCTGGCGGACACTGCACGCTCCAAAGCATCTCTCAACAGCAGGGTGCCGATGCCTTGACCTCGTGTTCTTTTATCAACTGCCAGCCGTGCCAACAAAATACACGGGATTTCGTGCGGGCGGCGTTGGGCAAAATTCTTGCTGACCGCAGCTTTTTGGACGCTGCCAGCGGCAAGAGCATAGTAACCGACAACCCGGTCGCCAACAGTTGCCACATACGTGACTGAGTTGTGAGATCGCTGGTTCTCCCGGGCGAACTTGTGAAGCCAGGAATCTAAATCGTGAGCGCCACTCTCAAAATCAGACAGATTATCGCTTTTTAGAAGACGCCTGGGTTTCTGCAGCGACATTAGTCCTCTTTAAAAACAATTTCTTTACCAACGGGAGACTCTCGGGCAAAGAGCCTTTCAAGTTTCAGTTCGTGCGGGAGCTTCGAGCGCCTGAACAAATAAGTCGTATTGTTCCTCAGTAGCTACAAACCACCGGCGATCAGCAAGCACATGCTCTGCACGTTCGGTGGCACTACTAAGAATGAAATCAGATACAGACGAATCCGTAACCTCGGCAGCCTGCCTAATCAGAGCCTCTTGGCGTTCACTAGCTCGTAGGTTAATACGCTGACTTTTAACTGTTGTACTCATAGTGTTCCCCTCCTTGTATAACTGTACTTACATTGTACATACAGTACACAGGGGGTAGGTTTTGTTACCTGAACAAATCCCACACGCTGAAAGTCGTGCGGCGGTAGATGGCCCCTTTTACGGAGCGCTTTGGGTTCTTTACAAACCCCATACCGCGCTTGCCATAACCAGGAATCACGGCTTTCTTCACGGCGCGTTTTGCCCGACCGGTGGTGCGGGCCTTAATCATTCGTTTCACACTGGGTTTACGCATACCAATTCTCATGGGTATAGCCTACGTCTGTTGTCGTAAAAATAGCCACTTGCTCTTTCGCTGCCCGCCCCGGATGCGCTGACCTGCCGCGCGTCGTATGATGTGAGAACAATACCGTTCAATGCTGATTGGGATATAAGATGCCTGACCCCCGTGAAACCGCCCCTAACGAACGCATCATTTTCACCGCAGAAGCCGATGCAAACCATATTGAGAAAAACCTGCGCCTCACCGAAGAACAGCTGAAACAGCCCAAAAACGCCGCCCTATATTTATCCTCAGTCACCGCCGTATATGACGCCCAAGCCGAGCCAAACCGCAACTGGGAATGCGTGTACCGTTACAGTGCGGGTGAGACTCTTGACGCTATTGCCACAGATATCGGTGTGACCAGGGAACGCGTCCGGCAGATTATTAACGCCGCACACACGCATATTTCCGTTCCGCAGCTTAAAGTTGCGCGCCGCACCGTGAAAGAGCAGGAGCAGGAAGACCTGCAGCACATGGTGTACGAGTGGTCGGTGCATAACCCGGATAGGGCCGGGCAGGAGTGCGAAGAAGAATTTGGGGTCACCCGTCAACAGGTTAAACGTATCCTCAAAGGCCGTGCGGCACTGCACTACCCGGTAGAGCCACGGGCGCAGGGAGACGAACAGAAAGAATGGCAGGATCAGCAGCTTATCGATTTGCTGCGGCAGTGGTGGCACGAGTGCACAGACCACCGGTCCATGTCGTTTAACGACTGGTCGGTGGCTCGCGGCGGCCCCACCCGTCAAACACCCATTATCCGCTTCGGCAAATGGTCACATGCCTTAGCGGCGGCGGGGCTCGGCGACGAGCGGAGCAGGCCCCGCAGGCGCCGCGGCAAGTACGGTGAAGCTGACCTGTGGGCGGCGCTGGTTCAGTTCGTGTCCACTCCCCGGCAGAAATACACCTACCTTGAATTTGAGGAGTATGCGCGCAGCGTCCCCGGTATGCCTTCAGCGGTGCTGGTGCGTAAATACCTCAATAAAAACTGGAATACGCAGGTAGAAATCGCCAAAACAATCATGCGCGGCAACTATGAGAGCTTACCGCCTGAGGTTATTGCTGCCGGGGTTGAGAACATCCGGCGGGAACGTAACTGGGAGCAGGAATACGCCCGCAGCAAAGACAGCGAGCAGGAGTCCGTGCAGGTGGCCGTTGATGCCCTTAAACAGTACATAGCGCAGCATGGCAGCCGGGTTGTGAACGCCCGCTACGATGAGTGGGCGCATGGGCAGGGGCTGCCTTTGGGGGTTACGCTCACCAAGAAGAGCGGCCTCAAGTGGGCGGAGCTTGTGCAGCGCGCGGGTGGTACGTGCGGTACCCGCGCCCCGCGTGATCTGAGCCCGGACGAGGTGCAGGCCCGTAATGAGCGTGCGCTCGCAGGTATCCGGGAGTACCTGGAGCATGAGGCGGGTACCCCAACATATGACCGCTACATTGCGTGGGCGCAGCAGGCGGGGGAGGAATACCCGAAAGGAACCGCGCTTCACAGCTGGTTTGGCGGGTGGCGCAACGCCCTCCAGCAGGCCCGAAAGTCATCAGCTGGTACACAGACGGATACACCCGCCAGCTAGAGCCGCACCGGGCAAGAACCCGTGCTGCGGTGTCTTGCGCCGTAACTGACGTGTACGTGTTTAAACCTGGCGCAGGTGCGCACCATAAAGGCCCCGCCAGAACCCTAGCTTCATGGGGTCCGGCGGGGCCTGTACACGGTGACTGGTGGGTCTTACATTACGACCAGCAGTTTGCCACGCGTGTGTTTGGTATCCACGTAGTCTTGCGCTTCGGCCAGCTCCTCCAGCGTGTACCGTTTCTCAATGACGGGGCGAAGGTTGCCGCGTTCAACGGCGGCGGTAATCCACTTCATTGCCTCAGCGGTTGCCTTGGTTGCCAGCAGGAACCCCACACGGCGGTTCGTGAAAAGGGACGTCAGCACTGCGGGGAGCCCATCGGGGGAGAGCGTCATCATGCGCCCGTGCGGTTTGAGGTAGTTGCGGTAGTACCCGGTGACCACGCCGCCGCAGTCAATAATCGCATCGAACGGGGCCACGTTCGCGGCATCGGGCAGGTCTTCGTGGTCGTACACCTCAACAGCCCCCAGGTCGCGGCATAGGGCCATATTGTCTGAGGCGGATACGGTGCTTACCTCAACCCCCAAAATCTGCCCGATCTGCAGTGCCGCGTGCCCCACACCGCCGGTAGCGCCCACCACCAGCAGGCGCTGCCCGCGCTGAAGCTTCAGGTTTTTCCGCAGTACTTGCAGGGCCGCCAGGCTCACCAGCGGCAGGGCTGCGGCATCAATAACGTTGGGGATACGCGGTGCGTGGCAGATGCGTCCGGCCTTAAGCCTCACGTATTCGGCGGCGGTGCCGGTGGGTGCAGGCGCAATTGACCCTGAGAACCCCCACACGGTGTCCCCAATTTTGAAATCCATGACGCCGTGGCCCATGCCCACCACTTCACCGAGCACATCCACACCGGTGCCTTTGGGGAATCGCTTGCCGGTAAAAAGGCGCATCTGCCCGGAGCGTACGATCGCGTCGATGCGGTTCACGCTGAACGCCTGAACACGCACCAGCACTTCGCCCGGGCCGGGGGTGGGCACGGGAACCTGGTTGATGGTGAGCACGTTAGACGCACCGTATTCGGTGTATTGTACAGCGCGCATGGTGGTTGGCAGGGTCATGGTTGCTCCATTTATTCTCTATTTTGGTGATGGCTCCATTCTAAAGGATGCGCACCCTACCAGACTTGAATGACGCGGGACCCGCTCACAACAGAATTTACCGGTGTGCTGTGCCCGAAAAACCGGGGTCTGCATGCCCGCCCGGTGTATTCGGTGTGGCCCGCGCGACACCGCCGTAATTCCCCTGTTGTCTGCGATAAGGCCTATCTGCCGGTAGCCACCGCCCCTACCGTCGTCTCTTGGTACCGAAAAAGTCACCTTCACGCGGTGAGGTCCGCCGAAAAGGTGACTTTCGGGTATGGGGTGGGGAGAAACCCTATACTTTTTCGCCTTTCATGAGTGCCGTAAACGCCGCACTATCGAAGAAGATGGAGATGCCCGTCAGCTTGCCGTTGTGTATGGTCAAAAACTCGGGAACCTCGAATATTGCGGTGGCTCCTGCCGGGGTTTTCACGAAGTAGTCGGAGATGACCGCCGCCTGATCGCCGTCTATCACCAGGTGCTTTACGTCCACATCAATGGTCATTGCCAGAAAATTACCGGCCCCGTTGAGGTAGTCTTCCTTGCCGAGGTCTTGGAGGGCGCTATTAAAACCGTAGGTCATGTCTTCGGCCAGAAAATCTTGCCAACCGCCCCGGTGGATGGCGGCGAAGTAGTCGCGGATGGTCTTCTCGGTGCTCATATGTGCCTCCTCGCGAGTAGGGTACTTCCGGTGCGGGTGCGCACCTCGCCCGATTAACTGTAACATAGCTGTAACAGATATTGAAGGGATGTGTGCATGATAGACACAGTTAAAGCCGTTACGGTCGGATGCGCAGCGCACAGCTGCCGCAATTTTGCAGGCGGCCGAACGGGTGCTGCGGCACGACCCCACCGCCTCACTGGAACAAATCGCCGCCGCTGCCGGAGTAACCCGCACCACGGTGCACCGCCGGTTCGCCAGCCGGCAGGTACTTATTGCCGCGCTGCAGGCGAGCGCGATTGAACACTTTTATGATGCTTTTGAGGCCGCCAGCCCGGAGACCGCGCCGCCGCCGGTGGCTCTGCACCGGCTCACGGTGAACGTGATGCGCACCAAATCTAACTGGGGGTACGCACTGGGGATTCTCAGTGAGGACGACCCCGCCGTCATCACCAAGCGGCGTACTGTGCTGGCTCGCCTTGAGGTGCTGTTTCAACGCGCACAGCACGACGGCCTGATCGCGCCCGACGTAAACCTTGATTGGGCACAACGCATGTACCGCGCCATGGTTGATGAGGCCGTTAAAGACCTTGAACCCACAGTCAGCCCGCAGGGGGTGGCGGACACTAGAGCAAACGAAGCTGAGCTTGACCGCCTGGCCACCCTGATTCTGCGTACCCTGCTGAGCGGCATCGGCTAAGACTGAGGTGAGGGTCCAGAAGAAGCAGAGAACGGGTCGTGGCTGGGGTCTTGGTTCCACAGGTATTCACACCGGTGGGCTTGCGCCTGTGCCTCGTCAATGCCTGCAATATCAGCGATAAACCCCAACGTCATGTCCATACCTGCTGAGACACCCGAGGAAGTATAGAACTTCCCCGAATGCGTCCACCGCGCCGTGCCCTGCCACAGCACGTGCGGGTTTGTGCCTCTCACCCAGTCAAAGGCGCGTTTATTCGTGGTGGCCTCTAGTTCATTCAGCAGGCCGGTGGCGGCCAGAAGCGCTGAACCGGTGCACACACTCAAACAGTATTCGCTCTGCTGAACCCACCGGGTGAGTGCCTCCACAAAATCAGTATCATGCACCAGGGTTCGAGTGCCCGCACCGCCGGGAATGAGCAGAACACCGCCTGGGTGCAGCTCACCCAGCGGCTCTGTTGCCACCGAGAAACCCTGGGTGCTGCGCACCGCCCCGCCCAAATGCGAGACATAGTGCAGCCGCGCGCCGGGTACACCGTGCAGGAACTCGACCGGTCCCATAAGATCGAGTGTTTCGTACCCGTCAAACAGCAGACAGTAAATATGCACGGCGGGTTTTTCACCCCCACTCATGATGCTGGGTCTGCTTCAGGCAGCTGCAGCCAGCACACTCCCGGCAGCTTATTCGCCAGCTGCGGCAAAGTACTTTTCAATGAACAGTACGGACCATTTCCCCGGCCCGCGGGGGAGTTCAAATGTAACGTTATGTACAGACACCTGCTGTCCCAGCCAGGCCGACAATAGCGGCTGCAGCTCGTTGCGGTACACGCCCCAGGGCATGGGTGGGGTGCGGTACGTGTCTGTTTTCATCCACCCCTTCTCGCTCAGGGTACGTTTTGAGAGGAAACGCCCAATGTAGTCGAACATGACGGTTGCGCCGGGGAACCTGCGGGCCATAGAGCGCATGAGGGAAGCGACTTCTACCGTGGTGAAGTACATGAAAAGCCCTTGTGCCGCAATGAAGACCGGGCCGCCCATTAGGGACAGCGTCGAACCAGGTGGTATCTAGCGCGTTTCTCGCCACGTGCAGGTGCCGCTCATCGGGGGCTATGAACCGTTCCCTAATGTCAATGCCTGCGGGTAAATCCACGCTCACCCACAGGGTGCCGGGGGAGTCGATGCGGTACCGTTGGGTTTCCAAGCCCTCACCCAGGTTCACGATCACCGCATCCGGGTGCTCCTTCATGAAGCGGCTAATCTGCCTATCAAATAGCATGGAACGCACCCCGTGTGAGCCGTCCGCTTTGCCGAAATGAGCCTGGTAATTGTAGTCAATGGCCCGGTAGATTTCTAGGCATTTGGGGTCGGTAATGCACCCGTCGGCTCGGGCGGCTTCGCGGGCACGGTTGTGCAGGGTCCACAGCATCGTTTCGGGGATATCGGTCAGTCCGGGGTGCATGGCAGTGTCACTTTCTGAAGGAGCATATATTGCCGCAGCTGGTGGGAGCCTCATGTTTTATAGTAGCCGCCCGAGAAGGGGATGTGTATAGACGTATTTCACCCGTGGGGGCGCGCTAATCACTGCTGTGCGGTACTGGGGCAGCATTAGAGACAACCTTAAACCTTCCTCAAAGGTTCATTAAAAACTGTATTTGAACTTAAAAGTTGGTGCTAGGTTTAAAAGGCATCCGAAAGTCACCGAAGATTGGAGCAATGATGCGTTACTTTCGTACCCGAGGTGCCCTTGCCGGAGCCAGCGCCCTTGCCCTAGTGGGGGCCACCGCTGTGCCACTGTCGTCGGCATTTGCTGCACCCCAACAGGCTGGCAGCACCCCATCCAGTGAGCAATCCACCCCTTCCGCATCAGAGCAGAAACCGAGTATCCAGAAAACCGAGGGCACACTCGACCCTCTCGCAGAGAAAAACACGATTAAGGTGCAGGGCACCGGGCTGGATAAGACCCTCACCGACGGGTATTACTCCGAAATGTGGGAAATCGACGCGCAGGGCCAACCGGTAGGTGAGAACATTGCTGAAGCATCCGATCAGCTGACCCTGGGGCAGCGGGGACAATTTGATGCCACGCTCACCGTACGCGGCTCCCGCGTAGACCCGCAGAAACACTACGCCGTATTCATTGTTGACCATACGGGCCGCGGGGGACATATGGGGGTGCACGCCACGGCCCCTGTGAATATAAAGCCCACCGACCCGACCAAACTACGCCCACGCTTCGAGACCTCACCCGAAACCCTCTACACACACCGGCAGGATAATGAGGTCATCATCCGCGGCAAATACTACTACCCGCCTAACTCAGATGCGAGCGTCGCCATTTCCCTTCGGGAAAAGCATGAGGACGGCGGCCCAGGGGATGAGGTAGCCACCGGTACCGTTGTCGCCAGCGAACTGAAGGACGGCACATTCACCTACAAGCTGCACGTGCCCGGGGAGAAAATTAAGGATAAAACCTACTACACGCTCGCGGTGGCAATGGATGGCGGTACCAAGGAACAGGGCGCTATTAAAGAACTCTATGGTCACGGCGGTTCCTTTGCCGTGATTACCGACGGAACGGTAAGCCGCAGCAGCCAGCATAATCAGGTGAAGGTGGCCGGTGGCGGGTTTAAAAACGTACAGCAGGGCACCGCCATGCATCTGCGGCTGCGCGAGTACAACATTGATGCGCAGAAGCCTGCCGGGGATGCGCTGGCTGAAAAGCAGGTTACCGTCAACCCGCCCAATGGCAGCTTCGAGACTGAGTTTACGGTTCCTGCGGATAAGCTTCAGGCCGGGAAAAAGTATGTGATTGAGGCGAGTATTGACGACCAGGAGCAGTCCGAAGTCACGGAGTATATTACGGTGAACCCCTAGCGCCTCTTTACACGCGTATTGGACCCAGCCGGGCAGGTTTTTGAGGACGCAGTTTTCGGGTGGCCGTGGCGGCGGCACGGTTTAATCAACACCCGGAAACTGCGTCCTATGGTGTGCGGAGGTGACGCAGTCGCCCCTAATAGTTATGCAGCTACCCGGCTGCCTTAAACATTATGGAAATAATTGTAAAAAACCTAGACCTTTACCTAAAAGTACGGCTATCTTAGAAATGTAATCACTAACCGACGAATGGAGCAGACCATGCGTTCTTTCCCCACCCGTTCCGTGCTCGCAGGAGCCTGCACTCTCGCACTGATTGGCGGCACGGCGGCCACTCTTTCGCCCGTGAACGCTGCACCTCCGGCGACCTCAAATACTGTCCAGGGCGGTTCAAGCTCTCTTCCGGGCAACAATAACAATAACGACAACGCCAATGACAACTCTGATAATGTTCAGCAGACAAAAATTACCTCTGTTGAGGGCGGCCCGCTGAACCCCATCACCGGGGAGAATACCCTAACAATCACCGGTGAAGGGATTGATCCGAACCAATCCTTCGAGAGCCTGCAGGCAGAAGTCTATGAGCTTGATGCTGACGGCGACCGCACGGGCAAGAACTTAGCTCAAGATGATGCGAAGCTTACCGTGACTGAAGATGGGCATTTCAGCGGCACCGCGAAAGTGAAAGGCAACTTCGACCCCCAGAAGCGTTACGCCGTGTTTGCTGTTATTTACTCCGGTCATGGCTATCACACTGTGGAGGCCCGGCAGGACCTTCCCGTGCAGCAGGTTGATGAGAAGAACGTTCACCCTTCGGTAACGGTGACCCCAGACTTCGCGTGGAATAACACTTTTTACCGCCACCTGAACACCAACACCCTTACGGTGCGCGGAACCCGCCAGGAAGGTGCCACCCGCCTCATTATCCGGGTTGAAGCCCTGGACGAGAACGGTAAGGTCACTGAGACGTTGGTGACGAAGGACGCCTCAGCAGACCTGAATGGCGGTAACTTCACCACTAAGGTGCAGGTGCCCGGCTCGAAGATCGAAAGCGGTAAGCGTTACCAGGTGGTTGTTGAAACTGGCGCCAATGACTGGTCGCGCGCTGAAGTTGAGGACTTTGGCGGAGATACGGAATCTGAGGCTGTTGGCATTGTGGACGGCGCGCCCCTTAGCCGCAGCGCCGCCGAGAACCGCTTGAAGGTTGCTGGCGGCGGCTTTGACGCTGCAACAGCGGCTCAGAACGGGTCCAAGGTTCGGCTGATTTTCGCCGAATACGACGTTGAGAATGACATCATCAGGGATGATGAGATCGTGAATACGACGGTTACCCCGAAGCCGAACGGTGACTTTGAGGGTGAGTTGACTATTCCCGGTAATAAGCTGCAGGCGGGTAAGAAGTATGTGGTGCGCGCATACCTTGAAGACGCGGACGGCCGAGTCTCAAGCGACATTACCCTCAAGACCCTGGTGCCCACCAAAGAATAATGTGGCACTAGCCAAAGGGTAAAACGCCCTTATATTAAAGGTGCATAATACCCAGCACGTAAGTGTTATAGTGCACGCGGCGCCCCGAAGAGAATAGGCTATTTTGGCCTAAAGATTTCTTTTCGGGGCGCCGCGTGTATGTTGTTAGAACGAAACGCGCCCCACGCCATCAGGGCAGCGCAGAGGAAGAACAGCATCCAATGCCCCAACATATAGTAGGTGCGGCGCTCAGCCTTCACCGCCGTCAGCTGCACCAGCCACACCACGCCCCATGCGCCTAAATACGCCGCGATAAACTGCCCAATATCTCGTTTAGCGGGCAGCACATCGGTGAACGCTAAAAGCAGTGCAGCGATGGTGACCAGCAGCAGATCGACACTTACCAGCTGGAACACGCACATGGCCTGCGCCCAGTGCCGGGTTAGCTCCCCACGAGTGCTAGGGGTGCTGACCGCAGCGTCAGCGGTGGGACGGTTCTCGGTGGGACGCAAGGCCAGTGTCTCGCGGGTTCCCACAAAAACGTGCGCACCCACCGCCAATGCCATGAGCACCCCAGCGATGGCAAATGGTACTACCATGACGTTTCTCCTAACGGCGTGGGGTGCGGAACGTAATGTAGTAGAACTGGTCGTCCCAGATGAGCTCGGTGCGTGCATCCTCAACGGTGCTGGGAATCAGTGCCTCAATCTCTGAGAGGTCGAAGGTGGCATCCTTGTACTCTTTGCGGGTGAAGATGCTTTTCTTGTACTGCGAATCAATGTAGTCGGAAGTTTCGTCCGCGATCATAATTTTCGTGCCGGGCTTGGCCACCCGAATCATTTCTTCGATCGCGCGTTTTTTATCGCTAAAGAAGTTAATACCGCCCACGTGCAGCACCACATCAAAGCTCTGATCGGCAAAGGGCAGGTTCTCAGCGGCGCAGTTCACCAGGTTCAGGTTCGCGCGCCCACCCCAGATTTTCTGGCATTTCTTGAGCATCCCGAGAGAAATATCGGCACCCGTCCAGTCGATCGCGCTCACCTCAATATCGTCGGGCAGGTACCGCAAGTCGGTGCCGGTGCCGATTGAGACGTACAGAGCCGAACAACCGGGAAACCACTCTAGTTCTTTCATGAACTGGCGGCGCATCTGCGCGACTTCATTGCCGTAAGCGAGACGCCCAAACCACCGTTCTCCTAGGTCATAGACGGTGGCTATGCGGTTGTAGAATTTCATGTATTTGGCGTTATCGCCCTGAACCTGCGCATCATCCAGGCACATCAGGATGCCGTTCTCTTCAGCGGGCGGGTTAGTGCGGAATTCGGGCTTGAGCTTGTTCGTGAGGTTAGTGTTTGCCATGGCTTCTCCGCCTTAGGTTAGTATGGTGAGCACATTTCTGAGCGTCGTGAGAGAGAAATGTGACTCCTTATAAAACACTTATACCTGTTTTGGAATATACGCGTCAATATTTTTATGTTTGAATACGAGAAACGGCCTTTTAAACGCACTCTATTCAGAAGAGTTTTTGCATTCATGAAGAATAAAAAGCTTCTGAAGGCAAAAACTCTTCTAGATAGAAACCGCCAGTGATGGTGTCAAAAATATGTAGGTACTGTCCGGGTGTTTTTAGTGTTCTTTTTCAAGCACGAGGTTTACGTAGTCGCGTCGTACCAGCCGGGCAGAGCCGCCCGCCACCGCCATATCGTGCAGATGCTGTACAGCTACCGTATGTAGCGGCAGTTCTTGTGTGAGCGCAACTATATCGGCGGCATCGTACAGGGTGAAGCCGTACTTGGTGAATGGCAGGGTCTTCATAAAATCTTTTTCACAGAAGCTTAAACACACCCGCCCGCCGGCGGTAAGCACCCGGCACATTTCTGCGAGCAGCCAAGCCGGTTCCTCCCAGAAATACACCGTATTCACGCTCAGCACCTTCGTGAAAACGCCGTCTTCATACGGCAGATTCACGCCGTCATACAGCGCGTACTCAGCCAGCCCTTCTGCGATAAACACGTTATTGGTGGCGCGGGCCTGCTCATACATGAGCGGCGAAATTTCCACCCCATCATAGTGCAGGTTCTCTGCGAGGGAGAGAACATAATTGAGGAGCCCACCATTGCCCGGGCCCGCCTCCAGGATGCGGTCACCTTCCTCAATGCCTAATGCGTTCAGGGCGCTCACAATCATGTGAAGATTCCCCAGGTTTAAAGAGTGTGCTAGCTCTTGACCGGTGTCACCCATGGGGCACTTAAGCTGGGAAGCAAGGGCCTTCGCCTGCTCGGCCGGGTTCTGGCGGGTACTAGACATAGTGCTCCTTTATAATGATCCAGGCGTGAAGATTTTTTATCATAGCACGGCCGCAGCTTGTGCCACCGCCAGGAGAGCTTTAGCGCCGAGAGGAGGTTTTATAGATGCGCCAGGCACGGCGAATCATCGGCAGCTGCAACGGTAGACGGCCGAAAGCCACAACACGTTTAAATGCTGACTCATGCCGCCAATCCCACGCCATTTGCACATTCGCCGGGAACACCGCCGTATACAGGGCAATGGCCGCGAGGGCACCCGCCCGGCGGGTTGTTGGGAGGGCCAGCAGGCCCGCAACACCAAGCTCAGCAACCCCCGAAGCATAGGTGTAGAACCGTGCCGAGCCCGGCAGGGCGCGCGGCACAATCCGATCAAAATGCTCAGGTTTTACAAAATGCAGAACACCCATGACCCCCAGAAAACAGGATGTCACCACCGGTGCTCGGGAGACGGGTGTGGAATCATCAGAAGTTTTCTTGAAAATACTCATACGGCATTCTCCCATATCCAGCCTATTCACAGCTATATGGGCGCACAAATACGCCGTAAAACTCGCCGTTCTACGCTAAAATGTGCAAGGGGGCACCGTAACCGTTGCGGATTAGGCCGCTACCCGGTGCCGACGAAAGGAAAACCATGAAGAAGCTTATCGTTATTGCACTCATTGGCGCAGTTGCATTCGTGATCCTTAAGAAGAAGGGCTTCATCGGCGCCAACTAATTGCGCTGTGAACATGCCAAGCCGGGCCCGCATCCACCCCACCGTTGGGGAAGGACGCGGGCCCGGCCTTTTACTGTGTGCGCCCCGCTTTGGGCTACCCGTTAACGGTGGGCAGGTGGCCGCTCATGACGATCTTCCCCTGAGAACTGTCCCAGGTGAACGAAGCCTTATCGGCGCTGTGCGTGGCCGAAATCTGGTTAGCGGCGGTGCGCGAAACATTAGGCTTCCCATACAGGGGGTCGTACGTGCCGGTCCCCAAGTACTCGCCGTAGTGGAACAGCATAATATGGTACGGGCCGTCGGTACCGCCCTGGGCACCCACCACAATCCACGACAGCTCAACATTCGCATCATAGTTTGAGGTATCAGACAGGGACGCAGCCCACGTGTAGCTGCCGCGCAGCTTCGACTTGTTCTGCTCCAGCGCCTCCTGTCCGCTGGTGGGCGCCCCGGCTTTTGCCTTACCGCTGCTTGAGGACGAAGATGACGGCGAAGAACTGCTCTTATCCGGGCTCGCATACACAGTCACCGTGCTGGGGGTCGGCTCAGGAGTTGCGGTGACCGTCACCACCGACGGGGAAGACGAAGGTGACGCGCTGCTGCTGGTGGCCGCTGACGCTGCTGATGACGACGAGGAATGCGACACCTGAGCCGAGCTGCTGGAGGAAGAGCCGCTGCTTTTAGTGCTTTTCGACTCGGTGGAGGCACCAAACGGGTTGCCGCAGGCTGTGAGAGTAAGCGCCGCCACGGCGGCGGGGATAGCGATTTTTGTGACGGTTGGTCGCAAGGTTTAACTCCAATCAGGGGTAATAAATCGGTGTGCTCTTGTGCGGCGCGCCCCAGCCACCGCCGGGGCCAGCGGACGGGGCGCACCCAAAGCTAAAAGGTAATGTGCTCGGTGCGGTTAAGGAACACCCCGTGCCCGGTAGTGTGATTCCAGCAGGTCACCCCGTTTTGTTCAGAGGCGCAAACAAACGTACCCACGTGCAGCATCTGCCCGTATTGCAGGGTTTTTCGTGGAGGAGCGGTTGCCCATGGCCCCATTCACACCGCCGGGGGCCGTGACCTGTGACGACCCATCGGCTTTAAGCTGCAGCTGGAACGCGCGGCGCTGCACAGGTTTACCGGTCTTCGGGTCGATACCGGGGCTGTCTACCTTCTCCGGCCACTGGGATTCCTTGAGCATGCACACCACCATCGAATCACCGGAGATCACATCGCACCCAATATTGCCGGTAGGGGTGAGGAATGAAACCGCACCGTGCTTATCGGTAGCCCAGCTTTGCACCCCCGTAGGAACACCTGTTGTACCGGCCTTCGCATGCGCCTGAGCGGGAACGTTCTGCACCACACGGTTACCGTTAGAGGAGCTGCCGCCACCATCGGCGGCCGGGATGGTCACCACAGTAGGAGGAGGCAAGGTGCTGGGTGTAATACTCGCGGGTTTTGGCTTGGTACTGCTGCTGGGGGAGGCGTTATCCGTATCGGGCGCTGTTGCTGTTGCGGAAGCCGATGCGCTGGTACCCGCCCGCGGGTTCACGGACGCTCCGCTACTGCACCCTGCGAGGGCTGCTGCGGCTAGGGCACAGAGGATAAAAGTCTGATATGCGGTTGGCTTCATGAGGTGTTTCTCTGTTCTCGGCGTGGGGTCAAGACTATTAAATTTTCGGCTAGCCCGGGCACAGGGGCTGGGGCCGGTACGGGGGCACCTTCGTGCCTCTGCCAAACGTGCGCACCGTAGCTGCGTGAGCGTGCGCTTGCACGTTTGGTTTGCCGCCTGCGGGATACACATAGGATACCTGAACACTCACGTGAGAGAACCGGACGGTGACAGGAACCTCGGGTGCCTTCAGTGCAGCGGCGCCGATCTAAGGACGACTGTGAATGACGCCACGTGCAGCAGGTGCAGTCGCGGCACAGCAAGAAAGCCCGGGTCTCAACCGCATCGGACGGGCACATCCGTCACGGGTCCCACCTGCGTTCTTGCGCTGGCCCCGGCACAGGGTGACAATTGATGCATGGCTAAAATTACTTTTCATGAAGAAACCCCCGTCAACACCATCGGCGAGCTACCCGCAGTGGGCACCAAAGCTCCCGCGTTCGAGGTACTTGGGGCTGAGCTGAACACGATCGCCGGCACCGATTTTGCGGGCAAGAACATTATTCTGAATATCTTCCCCTCCGTCGATACCGGCGTGTGCGCAACCTCCGTACGCACCTTCAATAAGGATGCTGCCGCACTAGACAATACTGTGGTGCTGTGCGTCTCGAACGACCTTCCGTTCGCCATTGGCCGCTTCTGCGCTGCTGAGGGGATTGAGAACGTTATTACCACCTCCGCATTCCGCTCATCTTTCGGGCGGGACTTCGGCGTAACCATGACCGACGGGCCGCTTGAGGCCCTGCTGGCGCGTGCCGTGGTAGTCGTAAACCCCGCCGGTGAGGTAGTGCACACCGAGCTCGTTCCCGAAATCACCAACGAACCCAATTACGAGGCTGCGCTCGCAGCTGTTAAGTAAACGCAGCTGAGCCTATCAGGCAGGCACCATGCTCGGTTTTCCGTGCCGTGGTGTCTGCTTTGTTATGCCGTCTGAAACTATTGCGCTGGTTCGCGTGGGCTCTCTTCTGCATGCTCACGCTCCGCGCAGCTGCGCGTCGGATCGTCAGCGACCAGCATATGCTGAGGCAGAGAACCGCGTTTCTTCGCCGCCACATAACGCCCCATAAGAAGCGCCATATACACTGCCATCGCCACCAGGAGCATCGACCCCGGGGCAATAATCAGCGCCGCTGCCGCCGCAATCACCGAGAAAAGCACCGTGAGCCTATCAGGGTTAGCGCGGTAGGCATCAAGGGCAAGTACTGTAAAGAGCGCGGTCATTACGAAATCGAATCCCTCAAGATGCGCCAGAAAACTCGACCCCAAGAAGAACCCGAGTGTGGAACTGAGGATAACGCTCGCATGCATTCCTGCATGAATCCACAGGATGCGCGACCCTCTCAGCGCATGCCGTTCCGGCCCGCTATTGAGAGCAAAAGCCTCGTCAATAAGTGTGTAGACAGTGTAAAACTTGGCGAGAGAGCCGTGCACACGCTCGATAGGGTAGGACAGCCCGTACATGAGGTGCCGTGAATTAATGAGCAGCGTCATGACCGCAACGGATACCAGCGAGGCACCCGCCGTCATCATCGTCAGCAATACGAACTCTACAGACCCGGCGAATAAAACTCCTGGAAGCAGGGGCGCAAGCCACCAGGGAAACCCCAGACTGTGTATCACAACACCGAGCCCAATTCCCACGAAAAACAGGCCCAGCATCACAAGGGATGCAGCACGCATTGCCTCACGAAATCCGCTCTCGCCAGTGCGGCGGAGCTCAAGACTAAGGGCATCATCGCCTGCGCGTAAAGCCTGTTCGCGTTCCTGCACCACCGGAATGCTGCTGGTTACCAGACCAGCAGAGGCGATAATATTGAGAACCTGTTCGTCGCTGGTTTGCTGCGGCGCGTCTCCAAGGCGGCGGCTGGGGTGTGAAGATCTTTCAGACATGCTATACCCCTAGAAAACCCAGTTAATGAGAATAACGCAGGTGGCGGTACCGGCGATCATGCTGTATACCATATTCTTCTTCCACAGGTGCACGAGCGCCGTCACCACAAACCCGGCAAGATAGGGAACCGCGGTGTGCGTGGATGAAAAGTCAATACGGCTTACCGCGTAGATCGCCAGAAGCGCTACGGCCCCAAGCGGAATCCAGTGGCTGAGCGCATCCAGCACCTCAGAACCCGCGAGGGCTTTTTTGAGACCAAAGGGGAGCACCCGCAGAACAAAGGTTACAGCCGCCGCCACCAGAACGGCGCTGATGATATAACCGCTATCGATGTGACCGTTAATCATGGGGGTTCTCCTGCGGGTCGTTGTAGTGAGTGAATGTGGGGCTTGGGGTTTTCACCTGATCTGTCGTGCTGTCTTCGGCAACCGTCACTGCTGTGTTATTCTCTGGGGCGGGTATCTGGTGTTCCGGCAGTGTTCCCCGTGATTTTGCGATAAAGAACCGTACTATCAGCAGGGCAGTGTAGGTTCCCATCGACACCAGAAGCATGGAACCGGGTGCCAGGATAATACCCACCGCGCCAGAGAACAGCGTGAGAAGAGCCGTGACATTATCCCGTTGAGCGCGGTAAGCATCAATCGCGAGGATCGTAAACAGCGCCGTCATGGCGAAATCCATACCCTCAAGGTGGCTCAGAAACGATGCACCAATAAAGAATCCGGCGGTTGTTCCTACCACCCAGCTGATGTGCAGGAATGTACTCACCCATAGAATACGTGCGTGAGAGAGCGTATTCCGGTCGGGGCCGGTGTTGAGCGCGTAGGATTCGTCGCAGAGCGTGTATATGGCGTAGAGCTTCGCCCAGAAACCCTTCACATTCTGCAGCGGGAAGGAAATACCGTACACCAGGTGGCGGGAGTTCACGAGCAGAGTTGTGAAGCCGATAGCACCTACACTGGCCCCGGTTGCGATCATTTCTACCACCAGGAACTCGACGGAACCGGCGTAAACGATGAGGGATATTGCGGGCGCAAGCCACCACGGTAAATGGTGAGCACTAATAATAACGCCCAAACCTAACCCCAACACCACGAAACTTGCAAGCACCACGCTGGATGCCCGTAAAGCCTGTTTGAAGCCGCTCTCGGTGGGGTTATGACCGATCGCGGCGTAATGTTCTGCGTCGCTTGTTTCCTTCGCGGTATCTTTCATGGTGCCTCTCAGCAAGAGTGAAAATGAGTCTTCGAATATCCTAGCGTAAGAGTATGCCCAGTGTGAGTTGGAGCTTTGCTGCCTTCGGAGTGTTTGCGAAAAATTCCGGTGGCGGCGGGCGCCGGCGGGGGAGTAGAATAGGGGACTAAATAAGAAAAACTTATGTCTCATTAGTTTTTCTAAAGATGATTTTTCGCCGCGTCGCCGCACCCCGCCACCGATCGGGGTGTTTGCCATGCGCGGGACCAACAAGGAAGAAAAATATGTCCCCCACATCCGAAGAAAAAGCGGCGAACAGCCCCGAAGAAACGGAGCTAAACGCGGTCTTTCGGCGCGTCACCTACAGATGATCGCCATCGGCGGAGCCATCGGCACCGGCTTGTTCGTGGCCTCCGGCAAAACGATCTCTACCGCAGGACCTGGCGGAGCTATCGTCGCCTACGGGCTGATCGGCATTATGGTGCTGTTCCTCATGCAGTCTCTGGGTGAGATGGCAGCGCATCTGCCCGTCCCGGGTTCGTTTCAAACCTATGCAACCCGTTACGTTTCATCATCCTTTGGGTTCACCATGGGGTGGAATTACTGGTTTAACTGGGCGATTACCGTCGCGACCGAGCTCGTGGCGGTCGGTGAAGTGATGAAGTATTGGCTGCCGGAGACCCCTCGTGGGTGTGGGCAGGTACCTTCTTAGTTCTCTTGACGGGGCTGAACGCCCTGTCCGCCAAAGCCTATGGTGAAGGCGAATTCTGGCTCGCCACTATTAAAGTGGTCACCGTTATCGTGTTCTTAATCGCGGGTATCGCCATGATCTTCGGGATCCTCGGAGGGACATCGCCGGGTGTCTCAAACTGGACCGCTGGTGACGCTCCTTTTGTGGGCGGCCCCGTCGCTATTTTCTCCATCTTCATGGTTGCCGGGTTCTCGTTCCAAGGCACCGAGATGATTGGTGTTGCTGCCGGGGAGTCCAAGAACCCCCGCCGCGATGTACCGCGCGCGCTCACCAGTGTGTTCTGGCGCATCATGCTGTTTTACATTGGCGCCATGGTGATTATCGGGTTCCTCATTCCTTACACCGACCCGAACCTGCTCACCGCAGCCGAAGGGGATATTAACATTTCTCCCTTCACCCTCATTTTCGAACGAGCCGGTATTGCCTTCGCTGCCGCAGCGATGAACGCAGTGATCCTTACCGCCGTGCTTTCCGCCGGTAACTCGGGGCTGTACGTTTCGGCCCGTATGCTGTTCTCTCTTGCGCAGGAAGGCAAAGCTCCCAAGGTTTTCACCAAGGTGAATAAGGGGGGTGTGCCCATGCCCGCCCTCATGGCAACTTCCGCCGTGGGAGCCATCGGGTTCATTGCCTCCATTATTTCGCAGGAAGCGGCATACCTGTGGCTCGTTAACGTTTCGGGTCTTGCTGGGTTCATCACGTGGGTTGGTATTGCGGTGGCGCACTACAGGTTCCGCCGCGCCTACGTGCGGCAGGGGCATAGCCTTAACGACCTTCCCTACGTGGCCCCTTTCTTCCCGGTGGGTCCGATTATCGCGTTCATCATGTGCCTGCTGGTGATCGGTGGGCAGAACTATGAGGCGATTCTTGAAGGGAACTGGGCGGGCGTGATGAGCTCATATATTGGTCTGCCGGTGTTCATAGCGGTGTGGGTCATTCACGCGCTAGTAACCCGCGACCGCCTGATCCCGCTGGAGAAAGTGGACGTGGGCGGTATAGATTCTGCCACCATTAAAGCGCAGCAATAACCGCGTCACGAGAAAACCTGCCGGGGTAAGGTTTTCGCTGTGTACACATCGTATGGTGTGCTCATCGGCGAAAATTTCACCCCGGCAGATGTGTTTTATGACGCTGCGGAAGCACAATTGGGGCGCTCACCCTTCAGCAGGGAGTGCTGTGTGCCGATTTCGGTAGAAAAGTAACGATCTTAGCCACAAAATCTAAATCTAAAGTATATCTTCATGGTATTGTGAAGAGGCGCATAACCAGCTATCGGGCTGGTGTGCGTTCACCGCATACAACTACATACACCCCAGGAAAGTACCATCATGAAGAAGAACACCTCCCCCTTTGTTATCGGAGCTGGCGCCGTTGCCGTTTTGAGCCTAACGGGGGCAGTCTTTGCGACGGGGGCATTGGCCGCCTCCACTCCGGACGAACAACCCTTACCCAACTACACGTGGGCCGTGCCGAGTGATGCCCCCACGCGTGACCCGCTTCCAAGCTATGATCCTGGGGCTGCTGAGTCGCCGAGCGCTACACCGTCCGCATCATATACGTGGGCTGTACCGAGTGATGCCCCCACGCGTGACCCGCTCCCGAGCTATAACCCCGAGGCTGCCGCAGCCGATACACCCAGTGAGCACGCTGAGGTGCACCCCACGGAGCAACCCTAACGTCCTTTTGAAAGTGGCAGCCCCTGCTGGGGTTCGCTCAGACATACTCAGTGCACCTGCGCCGTTCAGCTGTGGCGGCGCAGGCCCGTTCAAGGCTGACTACCAGGCGGTGCGTGCCGTTACCTTCAGTAATAAGGCACGCACCGCTTTCCTGTATTCACACGCCAAGGCGGTCGGTAAAAGTGGCGGGGGTACACAGTGAAGCGTATCCTGCATAAGCTGGAAATATGGATATTACGATTAAACGTATATATGAAGAAGTATCACCCGATGATGGTTACCGTGTGCTTGTAGACAGGCTGTGGCCGCGCGGAGTTACTAAGGACCGCGCCCGCCTGAACGAATGGGCGAAGGAGCTGGCCCCTTCCACCCAAGCGCGCATTGAGTTCGGGCATAATCCGGAATATTTTGAAGCATTCAAGCACCGCTACCGTGCAGAACTTGATGTAAACCCTGATGCGCAGAGCCTCATGCGCAGCGTTGTTGCCAACGCCAAAGAAACCGGTGATACGCGCATCACCCTACTGTACGCAGCTAAAGACGAGCACTGTAACCACGCCATGATTTTATGCAGCTACATGGCGGAGCACCTGCCAGATTTGACGAGGCTTGTCTCTTAGACGCTCACCCGAAGAATTCTGCCTACAGAGGTTCTTGGGAATGCATCCGGTACATCCGTGCAGGTGCGCGCCGCCTGCCCACCAGTACGGCAGTGTCGTTGGGCTGCCTTGAATGGCTCAGAGGTATGTGGGGAGCCTGGATATGGAGGATAAAGGCTCAGATTTTGAAGTTGCCGCCGGAAGGTCCGAAACTGCCGCCGCCGTTGTCATTGGTCTCTGAAAGAATCCACCGCCCGTCTTTATGCTGCGCGGTAAACGTAGCTTCCTGTGAGGACGATTGCTTATCGCTGGGAAGATCTACCGGAATTCCTCGGTACACCACGAAACTACCCATAGAGAAGATAAACTTAGCAGGCCATTTGTAGTTGTCCCCGTCCTGAGTTGGCTGAGCGGTGTTAAGAGTGAATGCTATCTTCAACTCTTCAAACCATGCACCGTCCATCTCTTGTGTAGTTTCTCGGATTTGCTTTTTAAAGGTGTTAGTGTATGTATCGCTGAAGGGGAGATGATCAAGCGGGCCAAGATCGCTGGTAACAAAAGCGTAGGATGTCGCAGCGGAGAGATACCCTATCGCGGAGTACAGCCCAGCTACGCTGTGTTCATCCATATTTTCGGGTTTGATGGGTTTGGGTACATTCTGCGGGGGTGAGGTTCGTGTGGCTGGCTTATACTGGCCCGCAGAGGTGTCATAACTATTGAATTCCACTGCGCCCGAATAGTCACTGCGTTCAGATGCCTTGGCTTTTGAATTATTATTTACTACAGATGTGCCATTAGAGTCATGAGTGCCCGCAGTATTGGCGGTTGTGAGGGATGCGGAACATGCCGTTAACGCGGCGATGGAGCTTGTGCCCAGCGTGGTGAGTGCGGTACGGCGGGTCATAGTGGAAGTCATGCTGGCGTTTTCCTCTCGAATCGGTGAAGGTCAGCATTTTCTATTGTATCGGTAAACACCTCATTTGCTGTCTAAAGAAGGTGTTTCTTCTGTTTTTTCTTACTTTTGTACTGCTAGGATACTAAAAACCCCGATATATGCTGTATATTTTGCAGGTGGCTGATCTTGTCACATGAACGGTGGGGCTGTGCCTGGTAGAAAGAACCGGATCCTATAAACCTGGATGCGGTAGGGTAGAACCATGCCCGAAAATCCACGCCCTCAAGCCGCCCACACTCATGCGGCCATAGACACCGAACGGAAAATCGTGTACGTCTCAGCGGTTGCAATCCGTAACGAACGGGGGCTGGTACTGACCGTGCGTAAAACAGGCGCGAGCGGGTACATGATGCCCGGTGGCAAACCCGACCCCGGCGAAACCCCGCTTGGTGCTGCGGTACGTGAAGTCACCGAAGAACTCGGGTTCACCCCTGACCCCGCCCGCATGGTGCACCTGGGGACATTTCAGGCACCCGCACTCAACGAAAACGGGTACACGGTACGCGCCGAAACCTACGAGTACCTGCCGCACCCCAGCGAATATGAAGTGCTCGCCGCTCTCACCCCGCAAGCCGAAATCGCCGAACTGCGCTGGGTAGACCCCGCACAGAACCGGGATGCCACCCAAGCCCCGCTCAATATTGAATGCATCTTTCCGGTCCTTTCTGCCCACCCGCGCTAAACAGGTGGGGCGGTTCAGCAGCAGGGCACCTCACCTGGTAACACGCCGTGAATATGCGCACACCCCACCTGTCCCACTTGCGTGTGCCTCCCCAATGGCTGTAGCGTGCAATAGGTGTTTGCACCATACCCTGCGAGTGGACGGCGCACTGGAGCGCACAGAAAGAAGAACAATGACGGAACAAACTAGTCAGCCTGAAAAATACAATATTGCTGTTTACTGTGGTGCCGGTTTCGGCAACGACCCGCTATTCGTGGAACGTGCGCAGCAGATGGGTCGTGCCTGCGCCGAACGAGGTATCGGTGTGGTCTACGGCGGCGGCAGTACAGGTCTGATGGGAACCGTCGCGGGTGCGGCCCTGGATGCAGGCGGCAAAGTCTACGGCGTGGTCACCCACCAGCTTGTGGAGTGGGAGGGTGTGTACCCCGGGCAGACGACCCTCGACATTGTCGATACCATGCATCAGCGTAAAATCGCCATGATTAATAAGGCCGACGCCTTCGTTGCGATGCCCGGCGGCCCCGGAACCCTGGAAGAATTCTTTGAGGTGTTCAGCTGGCAGTTTTTGAAGATTCATGACAAGCCTGTGGCGCTGATGAACGTGAACGGGTACTGGACGAAACTTATTGAGGCTATGGAGTATATGTCAACCACTGAGCTGCTAAAGCCTGAATACCTGCAGCGGCTTATTGTGGTTGAAACTCCCGAAGAGCTCATGAAAGTGCTGGGTAAATAGGCGGGGCATTAAACCCCCTAGAGTGTGTGCACGCCCGTACGGTGCCGTAGCCTGCGGGCGTTTTTGCATCACCCGTCGGTAGGGGGCGTGGACGCGTCTAGTTTTTACCGCGCGCCCTGCTCAGAAGCGAAGAAAACGGCAGAATATGCACAATAATCCATACGGGCGTGAGCGTCATCATCAGCATATAGAGAACCCGAATCAGGGACTCCATGTGAGGGTCTTCTGAGAGCATGCCCAGATAGACCGTCAACCCCAGTACCACGCCGGTGGTGAGTGTCAGATAGAGCAATGCCCACAGCACTTCGGAACGGCTGGCGTGTCCGCGACCGAGCGTATAGAAACGGTAAAACCGCCCCACCGCCTGAAGGAACGAGGCACCTTCTAACGCCTGTGCGGGTTCACGAACAGCGGCTAGTGCCTCCTGCTCATCATCAACGCCGATTTCGCGCAGGGCATCGGGGGTATCCTGGAGAAGAAACGGGTTCTTCTTTGTGACGGTGTGTGCGTGCCATACCTCTAGGGTACCCGACGACGTGTAAAGGACAACGATGACAAAGACCCTTCTCATCACCTATTTCGGCCCGTTTCCCGGCGTGAGCGTGAACCCGAGCGGGGTAACAGCGCAGCAGGTAGCTGATGTACTCGCCGACGAACCCGGGGTGCGGGTTGTAACCCGTGAGATTCCGGTGAGCTATGCGGGGTCTTCAGAAGCTTTAGGAGAGATGCTGACCGATATTCGCCCGGATGCGGTGCTCAGCTTGGGCGTGGCAGTCGGACGGGATAAGGTGAGTTTTGAGAAGGTTGCCATCAACCTGGACTCCGCCGATATTGAGGATAATGACGGTGTGATGCGTGTGGATGAGGCGATCGCCCCGGAGGGACGCGAAGCGTATTTTTCGACCCTGCCGGTGCGGGCAAGCTATGAGCGTTTGCGCGGTGTGGGACTGCCGGTTGAGATTTCGTACACCGCCGGAACCTATGTGTGCAACCACGTATTTTATGAGGTACACCGTATTCTGGAACGCCAGGGGCGGCGGATTCCTGCGGGGTTTGTGCATATTCCTGCCACGCAACCCGATCATGAGCCTTCTGACGCACAGACAACGCTCACTGCACATGCCGATGCTGGGGGAGTAGAGAGCGAATCGGTGCCGACTCTGCCTGAGGCGGTGGTTGCGCGCATCGTGGCGGAGCTGGTGCGCGATACCCTCAAGGTTATGTAGGCTCATTCATGCCGTTGAACCGGGAAGACGAGTGAAAACGGCAGTTAAAACGCGGTGCCCCCGATGAGAGATTCATCGGGGGCACCGCGCATATTAGCCTAGGGCACTGCTACTTGCGGTGCTTAAGGTAGTAGTCGATTAGGGACGCGGTCGAAGAATCCTGGCGTGCCAGAACCTCGCGATCGCCTTCGATAGCAGGCACCAGATCGAGCGCCAGCTTCTTGCCGAGTTCGACACCCCACTGGTCGAAGGAATCGATACCCCACACAATACCCTGCACAAAGGTGATGTGCTCATAGAGGGCAATCAGCTCACCCAGCACCCGCGGGGTCAGGCGGGAGGCCATAATAGAGGTCGAAGGACGGTTGCCGCTGAAGATACGGGCGTTTACCACGTGCTCGGCGGTACCTTCGGCACGTACCTCATCCTCGGTCTTGCCGAAGGCGAGCGCCTGAGTCTGTGCGAAGAAGTTTGCGAGGAAGAGTTCGTGCACATCCTGCTCGCCATCTTTGGTGGGGTGAGCTGGGTTGGCGAAGGCCAGGAAGTCAGCAGGGATAATGCGGGTGCCCTGGTGGATCAGCTGGTAGAAAGCGTGCTGACCGTTGGTGCCGGGCTCGCCCCAGAAAACCTCGCCTGTGGAGTAGTCCACGAAAGAACCGTCGGCGCGCACGGATTTGCCGTTGGACTCCATGGTGAGCTGCTGCAGATAGGCGGGGAAACGGTGTAGGTATTGGTCGTAGGGCAGGACCGCGTGGGTTTCGGCGCCCAAGAAGTTCACGTTCCACACGTTAAGCAGACCCATGAGCACGGGGACGTTCTTGTCAAAGGGCGCGGTGCGGAAGTGCTCGTCCATGGCGTGGAAGCCCGCGAGGAATTCTTCGAATACCTTCGGGCCGAAGACGATTGCCAACGAGGTACCGATTGCAGAGTCTACGGAGTAGCGACCGCCTACCCAGTCCCAGAAGCCGAAGGCATTTTCGGGGTCAATGCCGAAGGCAGCAACCTTATCGAGTGCGGTTGAAACGGCGATAAAGTGCTGAGCCACGGCTTCCTCTGCGGTTTTTCCCTGCAGGGCGTTCGCCTCGCCCAGCGCGGTGAGCAGCCAGTCGCGTGCCACACGGGCGTTGGTCAGGGTTTCTAGGGTGCCGAAGGTCTTCGAGGCAACGATGAACAGGGTAGTTTCGGGGTCAAGATCAGAAACTTTTTCGGCAACATCGGTCGGGTCGATATTTGAGATGAATCGTGCGGAAATCCCGGCATCGGCGTAAGGCTTAAGCGCCTCGTACACCATCACGGGACCAAGGTCAGAACCGCCAATACCAATATTCACCACGGTCTCGATGCGCTTGCCGCTCACGCCGGTCCACTCGCCCGAACGCACACGATCGGCAAAAGCGTAAATCTTGTTCAGAACGGCGTGAACATCGCTATCGACATCCTGCCCATCAACAACAAGAGCGGGGGAGTAGCCTTTGGGACGGCGCAGCGCGGTGTGCAGAACCGCGCGGTCCTCGGTCACGTTAATGTGTTCGCCCGCGAACATAGCATCGCGGCGTCCGGTGAGGTTCACCTCTTCGGCGAGTTTGAGCAAAAGCTGCACGGTCTCTTCGGTGATGAGGTTCTTCGAGAGGTCTACGTGCAGGTCTGCGGCATCAAAACTAAGTTTCTGGGCGCGAGAAGGATCCTGCTCGAACCAGGCGCGCAGATTCGGAGTGAGCGATGCTTTGTGCTGAGTTAGTGCTGACCACGCACCGGTGGTCGTCGGGTTCGTAATAGTCATGGTTTCTATTTTCCCTCTTCGGCTCGGTAATGTCACCTAGATACCGGTTCTGTGCGGGAAGCTGAGGGTTGGCAGCATTATTGTTTTCTGGCGGTCTGCAAAGACCGTACGTGTTTCCTGCCCATCGCAGACAGGGGGTGCGTCTTGGAACAGGTAGGTGGCTCAGTTTGGTGGGGTGCCCCGGTGCGGGCGTAGAGTTGAGGGCATGAGCACCCAGAACAAGAAGCTGTCAGCGCATGAGCCGCAGCAGCCAGCGCATACCACCGTAACTGATGAAACCGCCTCACGCCGCACCCGCTACTTGGTTGTTTCCCGGTCGGGTGACACCTGGTTGGCGCCGACGGAACCCTGCACTACCTCGATAGCCCGCCTGAAGACAGTATTACGGACGTCAGTCTGGAACCTAAACTCATGAAACCTGAAGCACGGCACGCTATTGAGTACCGCGCTGTTTATGTTGAAGATGCAGATTTGGCGGCGCTCACCCAGGAGCTGGGCGCGCTGCCTGAAGGGTGTGAGGTATCCACGGCGGGTTTCCGGTTCTACCCTGTGCACGCCGACCCGGCGGGTCGGGCCCGGTACGGTGCGGCGCTGGCGAAACGTGACTACCTGATTGAGATGGCATACTCTGCCTACACGGGAGAGTCAGCCCCGGTGGACCCCCACAAAGGGATACGTCTGACCGGTTCCGGGGAGATGGTGTTCCCGCGTATTGAGCCGGCGGTGATGGCACTTATTATGAGCGAGGATAATAGCCGCGTTCTATTAGCCAATAACAGGCTGTGGCCGCGCAACCGGTTCGCCCTGATTGCCGGGTTTGTGGATCCGGGGGAGAACCTGGAGCAGGCGGTGACCCGTGAAGTGTATGAAGAGACGGGGCTGGATGCCCTGCGCCTGGATTACCGGATGAGCGATATTTGGCCTTTCCCCCGTTCACTCATGGTCTGCTACCGGGTGACGGTTGATGCCTCCCAGCCGGTGACGCACTTAGACGGTGAGATTCACTCCGCCCGCTGGTTTACCGCACCCGAGCTGGCGCAGGCTATTGCGGAGCAGCGCACCGGTGAGCCGAAACTTGAGCTGCCCGGAACGAATGCGGTGGCCCGCCGCATGCTGGATGAGTGGCTGCAAGAGAAAGGTCTGTAAACGCCTTACAGGGTGCAGCAGGTATGTCAGCGTACCAATTATGGGTGAATGTTCATCTTCATTTACCCCACATAACAGCGGATCTTTACTGAGGCAGAAGAATGCTTGTGAGAGGGGGACGACAGAGAACGGGCCGAAGAAGAATGTTGGGGGCATTCTTCTTCGGCCCTGGAACATGGCGGAATAGGTGGTTGACTATTCCGCGGAATAAATATAGGGTGGGTATTTTTTATGCTGTGTAATATGCGGGATCCGGGTGTTATGCTTTTTACCTCAACATATAAAACATGTAAAGAGCGAAGGTATTGTCACCACGGTGAGTATTAGCTTTAAATGTGAAGCTGCTTGAGAATATTTGCAATGATCTTCCCAAGCGTTTTTCCCGCATCCTGAGGGGAGTAAGATGGGCTGGAGGTAGGGCGCGGTTCCGGATCGGGGCCAGATACCGCTTGAGCTGGGGCAAGAGGAGCGAGGAGGACTGCTGAGAGTCCCACAGCGACTGTTGCACGGCGAATAATTTTCATAGCGCTCATCTTAAGATCCTTAATGTTTTAGAGAATGTCTAAGGTGCTTACTTCTCGGTGAATCTTTACCGATTCGATATAAAAAATATAAAGCATAAAAACTTGGCCGAACAACAGGACTCAGGAAACTCCACGCTTTCTTTGAGGATTTGCGGGATAAACAATTGATAGATAAAAATTTGACCCTTGAAACTGTGCACTAATTGAAAAGCTGCGCACTAAATGTCTTTATAACCCGCGGGCAGAGGATGTTTTCACCTCTGCCCGCGGTATATTTTATGTGCGGGATCTGGCTAGAAGCAGCTCTTGACCACGCCGTCAGCTCCCAGTAAGGCCTTGAAGACATCGACCATTTCTTCGCCGACCTCGCCCATATGGATCAAGAACGTGCGTTCTTTAATGGCCTTCCACATATTACGCACACCGCCAAAGATCCGGCGGGCCTTGCGGATCCACGAGACTACCTTAAAAATAGATATCCCGTATTCCACGATGATCTGCCCCACTGAAAGCATGCACGACCAGAAACCAAACATCGGCTGAACCCCGCGGCCGCCCCCGCCGCCTCCAGCGTGTATCTTGGCGGGGCTAATGCCGGTGATTGACTCTGCGTTCACCACTTTCACATCCCCCAGGTGCTTATCCAGCTCCTTCTTGTAATTCTTGTAGGTCTTGGGGTTGGCGTGCTGAAGGTGGGCGGGTACCTTCGTGAGTTTATGTACGATGTGGTCAAGCTGCTCATCGGGGGTAAGGTCTGCCGAGGTGCCCCCGGAGGGACTTTAGCTGTTGTGGACGTGGTGGTTGCCATTGCGGGCGTGGCAGCGCTCGCCGCGACTGCGGAACCACCCAATAAGGCGGCGGTGTGCAGGGCCTTGCGGCGGTTGGGGAGTAGGGTGCTCATCGGTTCTCCTATAACAGTAGATAGCTTATAGATGGAGTGAAAATACACTGGCGATGCCGACTGTATTCACCTACCGCCAACCCTAAACTTAAAGTTTAAGGTTAATCAATAACTATCAGGAAGCTTTACCCTACCTCTCAGGTTTCCACGGCACACCGCAGACATATAAAAGCTGTCTGACCGCTGTAGCCTCAGCGTACTTGTCCCAGCAGAAGATACTTTCTCCTCATGCTCGAAACCGATAGTTGCTGCTTGCGGTATGCGGGCCACTCACTGCGGCAGGTGGTACACTGGACAGGCAAGCCCACCACTAGGGCGCGTTTGCCGTGCCCACACAGTGGCCCTGTACCGCGCATCCGTGGTGATGCACTCACACGGCGTGGCGGGCAGTACCGTACCCCTAGATTTAAGCGAGAAAAATTACGCATGTCTGAAAACACCGCTTCGCGCCCTGATTTGCGCAACGTGGCGATCGTTGCACACGTTGACCACGGCAAAACCACCATCGTGGATGCGATGCTCAAGCAGACCCACGCGTTCTCGGCGCACGCAGACGTCGAAGACCGCGTGATGGACTCCGGCGACCTTGAAAAGGAAAAAGGCATTACCATCCTCGCGAAGAACACCACCGTGTTCTACGATGGACCCTCCGCGAACGGTGAAACCATCACCATCAACGTGATTGACACCCCCGGACACGCCGACTTCGGCGGCGAAGTCGAACGCGGCCTGTCTATGGTCGATGGCGTGGTGCTGCTCGTGGACGCCTCCGAAGGCCCGCTGCCGCAGACCCGCTTCGTGCTGCGTAAGGCACTCGCCGCGAAGCTGCCCGTCATTTTGGTGGTGAACAAGGTGGACCGCCCGGATGCGCGCATCGACGAGGTCGTCAGCGAAACGATGGATTTGCTGCTCGGCTTGGCATCGGACCTGGCCGAGGAGGTACCCGACCTTGACCTCGACAGCGTGCTCGATGTGCCGGTTGTCTACGCCTCCGGCAAAGCCGGTGCCGCATCGCTGAACCAGCCCGCCGACGGCGCCCTGCCCGATAATGACGATTTGGAACCGCTGTTTAAAACCATTATCGAGCATGTGCCCGCCCCCACCTACAACCCTGATGAGGTGCTGCAGGCGCATGTGACCAACCTTGACTCTTCGCCGTTCCTGGGCCGTCTGGCGCTCGTGCGTATCTTCAACGGCACCCTCAAGAAGGGGCAGACCGTCGCCTGGGCACGCCAAGACGGCAATATTAAAAACGTGCGTATCTCCGAGCTGCTGGCCACCAAGGCGCTCGAACGTGTTCCCGCCGAAGAAGCAGGCCCCGGCGAAATCGTGGCGGTCGCCGGTATCGAAGACATTACCATTGGTGAAACCCTGACCGACGCCGAAAACCCCAAGCCGCTGCCGCTTATTAAGGTGGACGACCCGGCGATCTCCATGACCATCGGTATTAACACCTCTCCGATGGCGGGCCGGGTCAAGGGCGCGAAGGTGACCGCACGCCAGGTCAAGGACCGTCTTGACCGCGAGCTTATCGGTAACGTCTCTATCAAGGTTCTGCCCACCCAGCGCCCGGATGCTTGGGAAGTTCAGGGCCGTGGCGAGCTCGCCCTCGCTATTTTGGTGGAGCAGATGCGCCGCGAGGGCTTCGAACTGACCGTGGGTAAACCGCAGGTAGTCACCAAAACCATCGACGGCAAACTGTATGAACCGATGGAACACATGATTATTGATGTGCCCGAAGAGCACCTGGGTGCCGTAACCCAGCTGATGGCGGCACGTAAGGGGCGCATGGAGAACATGTCGAACCACGGCACCGGCTGGGTGCGCATGGAATTTCGCGGTACCCGCGCGCGGCCTGATCGGCTTCCGCACCCAGTTCCTCACTGAAACCCGCGGCGCCGGTATCTCGTCGTCGTACTCGATCGACCCCGAACCCTGGGCTGGCGATATTGAGTACCGCACCAACGGTTCGATGATCGCCGACCGTGCCGGCGTGGTAACACCCTACGCCATGATTAACCTGCAGGAACGCGGCACCTTCTTCGTGGAACCGACCTCCGAAGTATACGAGGGCATGGTCGTGGGCATGAACTCCCGTGCAGACGATATGGAAGTGAAATATCACCAAGGAAAAGAAGCTGACCAATATGCGCTCCTCCACCGCAGACAGCTTCGAAAAATCTGACCCCGCCCAAGAAGCTCACGCTGGAAGAATGCCTCGAATTCGCCCGCGAAGACGAATGCGTGGAGGTCACCCCCGAAGCTATTCGCATCCGCAAGGTTATTCTGGATGCGAACGAGCGCGTGCGTGAATTCCGCCGCCGCGCCCGCGCCAACTAGGGCACACGAGCATCACACACCCCGCGCACCGTGGTCGCGGGGGGGGTGCACCCACACTACTGCAGGTGTGGATGCGCCCCCACCCGACTTTTTAAAAAATACCGCCCATATGAACACAGGTGGGGATAGAATATAGTGAACGCTAAGTTGAAGGAGGCAGCGAGCACGGTTATGTCTGAGGCTACCCCAAGTTACCCCCAGCAGGGGCACCAGAATGGTGTCCGCATCTAAACGTAATCTGCTACCGAACGGGCGCCTCATTAAAGACGGTGTGCTGCTGTTCGTACACGCCCACCCGGATGATGAGACCTCCTCAACGGGCGCAACAATGGCTGCCTACGCCCGTGAAGGCGCCAAAGTACACCTGCTCACTCTTACCCGCGGAGAAATGGGTGAGGTCATCCCCGAAGACCTGAAACACCTGCAGGTCGGCGACCCCGAATGCGCCGATAACGGGGAAGCGCTGGGAGAATACCGCACCGGCGAACTCGTCGCCGCATCCCGCACCCTGGGTGTTGCCAGCCGTTTCTACCTGGGCCAAGCACCCGCCACCGCCACAGGCACACGAAAAATTTACCGCGACTCCGGCATGGTGTGGGGCGAAGACGGCAAACCAGCCCCCAACCCCAAGGCCAGCAGCGACTCGCTCACCGCAGAACCCATAGAGCCACAGGCGCAGGCCATAGCGAACGCAATCCGCTCCATTAAACCCGACGCCCTCATTACCTACGATGCCGACGGCGGGTACGGGCACCCCGACCATGTGCGCACCCACCGAGCAGTCATGCAGGCACTCTCACTTCTCAAAAGCAGCCAGAAACCGGTGCTGGTGTGGGGCATAGAAGGGGAATTTCGACGAAACAGATAAACGCACCCAGGCGGCGATCTACGGCTCCACCACCGCTAAACGCAAAGCAATGCGCGAATACGGCACCCAAATTGTGGTGACCGGTGATGACACCTTTGAATACTCAAACGGTGTGGAACAGAAAATATCGGGGGTAGAAACATACCGACTGTTGGCGGGGGATGCGAATATTGAAGTCCCCAGCGGCCACGAACCCGCCGGAATAATAAGCACCTCCTTCACGAGTATCCTGCTGGGCATTATGGCGGCCCTGGGCGGCTCCATCTACCACGCCTGGATACAGTATGCGGGCGACACCCCCATCCCGGTGGGCCTGGGCCTGGGGTACCTGACGGTGTTCTTCGCCTCCCTGTGGGGCGCTACCATGATGCGCCGCCCAGTGGCCGCGCCCATCCAGGCAGCAGCCGTGTTTATTACCATCTTCGCGTTTGCCTACGCCCGGCCGGAAGCACCGTTTGTGCTCGTGAACCCCACCGCCGGTGCCGCAATCGGCATAGTGGGCACCTGCTGGCTGATGGGCGCACCCATTATTGCCATGCTCGCCGCCCCCGTTGCGGTACGCTCCCTGCGCAATGAAAAGCAGCAGCTGCGCGAGCATAAAAGCGCACCCAGTTTTTCGCAGCCTCACAAACGCTAACACCGAGTGAGCTATATATGGACCGAGTGAGTGACGCTGCAACATAAAAACACACCCAAAAACTATGTGGCGAACTTAACTTTATTTTCTTATTCTGCTAAATTTAAGGCCCTGACTAGGGGAGAACGCTAGAATTTTGCAGGACAGCCTAGCCTAAAAAAATAGGGTATTTTACCTCTCAAACACCTGTTCACTGCGCCACGAAAAATATTGTAAAAAAACGCCGTAGCGAGATAGACTTATACACAGGCTTTCGGGCGGATACCCCATGCCCCAGCGCCAACACACCCCACACCCCACCAACATTGGGGCAGTGGGCGCTGAAACCGGTTCAAGAAAGGCACCCATGACTTACGTAATTGCACTGCCCTGCGTAGACGTGAAGGACCGCGCCTGCGTAGAGGAATGCCCCGTAGACTGCATCTACGAAGGCGACCGCACCCTGTACATCCACCCCGACGAATGCGTGGACTGCGGCGCCTGCGAACCCGTATGCCCCGTCGAAGCCATCTACTACGAAGACGACGTACCCGAAGAATGGTCCGAATACATCACCGCCAACGCCGAATTCTTCGACGACCTCGGCTCACCCGGCGGTGCCGCCAAAATGGGCCCCACCGGCAAAGACGTTCCCTTCATTGCTGCACTACCGCCGCAAGGAGAATAACCTCCACACAGCGGACACACCCGCATTCCGGGAAACAACCGGCCCGCACTTTCTGAACTACAACTTTCTCAATGGTGGCCTACAAAACACCGAAGCCCCCGCACCCGCATCTTATACGGTGGGAACGGGGGCTTTCACCCGTACCCCCAAGGCCCGCCCACGCGATACAATAGCTACGCCCCACCACAGAGTTACAGGCCACCCCGCCGGTGAAGGAGAACCATGCGCACATACGGCATAGACCTACCCGAATACCCCTGGGAGGCGCTCGCCCCCTACCGCGCTATCGCGGCTGAACACCCCGGCGGAACCGTAGACCTCTCCATCGGCACCCCGGTTGATAGCACCCCTCAGCTCATTCAAGACGCGCTCGCCGCAGGCGCAAACGCTCACGGCTACCCGACCACGCACGGCACCCTCGAACTGCGGCAGGCGATCGTGGACTGGTTCGCCCGCCGCCGCAACGTGCACGGGCTCAGCACCGACCAAGTGATGCCCACCGTCGGCTCAAAAGAACTCGTGGCGTGGCTGCCGTTCCTGCTGGGACTGGGCACAAACCCCGAAACGGGGGAGCGTGACGTGGTGGTGTACCCCCGTGCAGCCTACCCCACCTACGAGATTGGGGCGCGCCTGGCCGGGGCCGACCATTATGCCGCCGACAGCCTTACTGAACTGCCCGAAGACGTGAAACGGCGGGTACGGCTGGTGTGGGTGAACTCGCCCGCTAACCCTAACGGCGTGGTGCGCGGTGTTGAACAGCTGCGTGAGCTTGTACGCCACGCCCGCGACATTGGTGCCGTAGTAGCCAGCGACGAATGCTATGCGGAACTTGGCTGGGGAGAATGGGACACGGCGCGCGGCGGTAAACCTGTGCCTTCCATCCTTGATGAACGCGTCTGCGCTGGGGACTTCACCGGGCTATTCGCCGCTTACTCGCTCTCGAAACAGTCGAACCTGGCGGGATACCGTGCCGCGTTTATCGCCGGGGACGCGCAGATCATGCCGAACATTATTAACACCCGTAAACACGCGGGAATGATCGTACCCGCACCGGTGCAGTCCGCCATGATCGCGGCCCTCACCGATGATGCGCATGTGGCCGCGCAGAAAGACATATACCGTGCCCGCCGTGAAATCCTCGTGGAGGCAATTACCGCCGCAGGCGGGAGAATCGAAGGCTCCGAAGCGGGCCTGTACCTGTGGACCACGTTCGGTGAGAGCACCTGGGATTCGATCGAGCGGCTGGCGAAACTGGGTATTGTGGCCGGCCCCGGAGTGTTCTACGGAGAGGGCTGCGGCGGCTATGTGCGCATCGCCCTCACCGCCTCGGATGCGGCGGTCGCTGCTGCCGCAGAACGCCTCAAAGGCAGCGTCGCATAGCCCGTGCCCTTCCCTGCGAGGTAATGCCAGTCCCATAGCAGCGTGAGGAGAACAGCCTCCGCCGCTGGCACCAAGGATGCACAAATAAGCAAACGCCCGGAACCTCCAATGCGGGAGGAACCGGGCGTTTCTAGTCGCGTACCCTAAACCGTGCTGTACGCTACTTGCGTTTGCCAGGCAGCACGAACATCTGCTGCGTGGGCGGGTTCGGGGTATCCACCTCGCCGGGCAGGTGGTGCATTTTCTTCGGCGTCACAGAGGTACGTGACGAGAGGAACCCGCCCAGCCACGTGGCGAACGTCGTCAGCGAGAAATTCACCGCAATAAACAGTACTGCCGCCAGCAGCAGGGTCTGCAGAATATTGCCGTCACCCGAGCCGATGCGCCGAGCAGATGCCAGCAGTTCGGGGTACGAAATAATGTACCCGAGCGCAGTGTCCTTGAGAATCACCACGAACTGGCTGAGCATCGAAGGCATCATGGCGTTAAACGCCTGCGGCATGAGGATGGTGCGCAGAGTCTGGCCCGGGGTCAAACCGATTGCCAGGCCCTGCCTCACCCTGACCGCGCGGCAGCTGCTTAACGCCCGAACGCAGCAGCTCGGCAATCACCGAACCGTTATAGAGGGTCAAGCCGATAACCACGGCAAAGAACGGCAGCTGCGCGGGGTTAATCCAGCTGAACCGGCTCAGGAACAGCCAGAAGAAAATCATCATCATCAGCACCGGAACGGCGCGGAAAAACTCCACCACCACGGTACCGAACCAGCGCATTGGCCGGTTCTGCGCCAGGCGCGCCATGCCGAACAGCACACCAAATACGACGGAAGTCACTACCGAAATACCCGCCGCCTGCAAAGTCGCCAGAAGCCCCGGCAGATAGTACGAGCCCCACGCTTTTGCGGTGAACAGATCAGTCCACTTTCTCAGCCTCCAGCTGGCCCTTAGCGCCCATCACCGAAAGCACATACGCCATAAACGCAGCCAGAAGCACGATCGCGCCAATATTGAACCAGCGGGTCATCGCCTTCGCACGGGGGCCGGGGGTGTCAAACAGCACGCTGGTGCTGGTATCGAGTTTAGAATTCAGAAGTTTCATCGCTTCACCGCCAGTTTACGTGAGGACCAGGTGGTTAGTACGCCCAGGGGCACAACAATCACCACGAACCCCAAAGCGAACATGAGGAAGATGGCCAGCACCATATTCGGGTCGAACTCAATCATGGTTTTCATTAACCCGGAGGACTCGGCAACCGAGGCGACCGAAGCAACCGTCGTATTTTTCGCCAGGGCGATCAGCGTATTACCCAGCGGAGTTATAGAACCGCGCAGCGCCTGCGGGAAAATCACGTGCCGGGCGGTGGGGAAGAACCCCAAACCAATAGCACGCGCCGCCTCCGCCTGCCCAGTGGGAACCGTATTCACACCCGAACGGATAGCCTCACACACAAAAGAAGCGTGGTAGATCGAGAGCACAATCACCGCGTAAACAAAGAAGTTCGTCTCAAAACTCGTTGAAAACGAGAGCTGAAACTGCGTCCACACACCAAGCAGGGCAAGGGTCATCAGAATAGTCAGCGGCGTATTACGCACCGCATTTCACGTAGGCGGTGCCCACAAAACGTAGGGACGGTACGGGACTAATGCGCATGAGCGCCAGCACGGAGCCGAGCACGAAAGACCCGATAGCGGCCCAGAAGGTCAGTTGCACATTGACCCAGAACGCGCCCACCACATCGTATTTGGCGAGGAGGGCGCCGAGTTGGTCAAAGAATGACATCGTTTACCTCTCGGTCAGGCATTAGGCGCAGCTGGCGCCAGGATGCGGTGGGTTATTGTTGGAGTTATAGGTGTAGCCGGTGCCTTCAGTATTTTTCTCCACCAGCCGCTGCCAGGTGCCGTCCGCGACCATCTCATTAATGGCCTTATTGACGGCCTCGCACTTATCGGTACCCTTGGGAAGGCCCACACCGTACTTTTCGGTGGTGAACGTTTGACCCACCAGCTTGAGCTTGCCCTTATTCGCCTTAGTGGCGGCAAGCCCGGCAAGAATAATGTCATCGGTGGTTACCGCATCCACCACGCCGCCGTTGAGTGCGACCACACAGTCCGAGTAGCTGTTCTGATTGACCAGGTTCACGTTTTTAGCGAACTTGTCCTGGATTTTTTTGGCGCTGGTTGAACCGGTCACCGAGCACAGGTTCTTACCGTTAAGACTGTCGGGGCCGGTAATATTCGTCTCATCGGAGCGTACCAGCAGATCCTGCCCCGCCACGTAGTAGGGGCCCGCGAAGTCAATGCTCTTCTTACGGCTATCACTAATGGAATAGGTGGCCACAATCATGTCCACCTGGCCGTTGGAGAGCATATTCTCGCGGTTGGCGCTGGGGGACTCCACGAATTCGATCTGCTCTTCCGAGTAACCGAGCTTACCCGCAATATACTTCGCAATATCCACGTCGAAGCCGGTGAATTCCCGACCGTCCTGGTAGCCTAAGCCCGGCTGATCGTATTTAATGCCAATCCGGATCTTCGGCTTAGCATCTGCGGCGCTGGAACAGCCGGTGAGGGCGAACCCGAGGGCGAGCGCGGCGGCGGTCCCGGCGGCAAAGAACTTAGCTGCGGCGCGGTTAATGAACGATTTTTTCATGGCGCGCTCCTAATGGTCGATGATCTTGGAGAGGAAGTCGCGGGCGCGTTCGCTCTTGGGTTTGGTGAAGAAGTCATCCGGGGTGGCTTCTTCCACGATCTCGCCGTCCGCGAGGAAGACGATGCGGTCGGCCGCCTTGCGGGCGAATCCCATCTCGTGGGTTACGACGATCATGGTCATGCCGTCGCGGGCGAGGGAGACCATGGTGTCGAGTACTTCATTCACCATTTCAGGGTCGAGCGCACTGGTGGGCTCGTCAAACAGCATGACTTTGGGTTTCATGGCGAGCGCGCGGGCAATGGCCACACGCTGCTGTTGGCCGCCTGAGAGCTGGGCCGGCATTTTTTTCGGCCTGGGATTCCACGCCCACTTTCGCCAGCAGTTTCATGGCTTCCGCCTCGGCTTCAGCCTTGGGGAGTTTGCGGATTTTGCGGGGGCCAAGGGTGACGTTGTCGAGGATGGTTTTGTGGGCAAAAAGGTTGAAGGATTGGAAGACCATGCCCACTTCGGCGCGGAGTTTAGCGAGGTCGCGGCCTTCTTGGGGGAGGTCTTTACCGTCGATAGTGATGGTTCCGCTGGAGGTTGTTTCGAGGCGGTTAATGGTTCGGCACAGGGTTGATTTGCCGGAGCCGGAAGGGCCGAGCAGGATAATGACTTCGCCCTTATTGACGGAGAGGTTAATGTTTTTGAGCACATGGTTTTGCCCGTAGTACTTATTGACGTCGTGAATACGCACGAGTGGGGCTTCGCTCATAGGGTTCTCCTTTACACACGGTGGGGCTATGCCCAGCAGATACGACGCGGCGCGTGGGCTGTGAGCCGGAAGAATCACGCGCATCACGGTAGTAACCTAGCTTACGCCGGGGATGTAACAGGAATGTTAAAGATTCGGTAATCGGTGTAAATATTCTGGTATTTAAGGTAGTAGGTGGGGCGTATTCCCGCGAAAACTCAAGGAAACCAAAATTGAGTTGAATATATCACAGAAGCGGGTTGTGCGGGGTGTTCGGGGGTCAGGTACTCGGTGAATCCCGTATTTTCAGGGGATTTGGTGAATGTGGTGGGGTGGGGCAGTGGGGGAGCGCAGGGTGCGGCGGCTCTGTTTTGCGCAAAAATCCTGCCAGTAAATCGCACATAAACCCACCCAAAGCAACGTATAGTCAAGAGAGGTGTGCGCAGGGCTTTTCACCCCGTAAACGCAGAAACGCGCCCCAGCAGGCGGGTGCCTGCTGGGGCGCGCATAGCGGGCACTGTAAGCCCCTATTGGCTATTGTTCTTCATATCCCGTTTGGGTTGTTCTTCTGCCAGTTCCAGTGATCGCGCACCATCGTGTCAATATCCCGGGATGCGCTCCACCCCAAATCAGCCAGTGCCGAGGACGGGATCGGCGTAAGAGACAGCAACATCGCCGGGGCGGCGCGCCACGATCTTATAGGGCAGCTCCTTACCGCAGGCTTTCTCGAAGGCGTGCAGCACCTCAAGCACCGAATAGCCGTTGCCGGTGCCCAGGTTCCAGGTGTGCAGCCCGCCGTGCTCGGTAATGTAGTCCACCGCCTTGAGGTGGCCATCGGCAAGGTCAACCACGTGAATGTAATCGCGTACACCGGTGCCGTCCACAGTGGGGTAGTCGTTGCCGAACACGTTCAGGTGCTCGCGGCGTCCCACCGCCACCTGGGCAATAAACGGCACCAGGTTATTCGGGATTCCTGACGGGTCCTCACCGATACGCCCGGACTCGTGCGCGCCCACGGGGTTGAAATAACGCAGCAGCGCAATATTCCAGCGGTCATCGGAGGCCGCCAGGTCCACGAGCATATCCTCAATATGTTCCTTGGTGCGCCCGTAACAGGACTGTGCGTCCATGTTCAGCTTCTCCACCAACGGCATGGACTCAGGCTCACCGTACACGGTCGCTGACGAGGAGAACACGATGGAGCGGCAGTTCGCCTCCTCCATGGCGTAGAGCAGGTTCAGGGTGCCGGCGACGTTCGTCTGGTAGTACCACAGCGGCTTCTCGGCGGATTCGCCCACAGCCTTCAGCCCCGCAAAGTGGATGACCGCGTCCGGTTGGGTGCTGGTGAACAGCTCCTTCATGCCCGCCAGATCCAGCAGATCGACGTTGTGGAACTCGGGGGCGCGCCCGGCAAGCTCGGCGACGCGTTGCAGCGAAGTTTCGGAGGAATTCGAGAGGTTATCCATGACCACCACCTCGTGGCCCGCGTTCAGCAGCTCAAGCACAGTGTGGGAGCCGATATAGCCGGCGCCGCCGGTGACCAGAATCTTCATATTTATCCTTTCGGGCACGCCGGTGCGCACCGGATACGGTAAGTTCAGGGGTAGCACTTTAAATAGTAGCCCGCCGGATGCTCCCCAGCTGTGCATTGACGTGCGGGGGCACCCGGCGGGTTGCCAAACTCACGGCCTCTCACGCCCCTTGGGGCATCAGAAAGGCACAAAGGAGCTAGTTCGTGTGCAGCGCCTCGTTCAGCTCCACACTATTCTTAGCGCGCGGAAGCACCTCAACCGCGCCGGTGACCGAGTTGCGGCGGAACAGCAGGTTCGACACACCCGATAGTTCGGCGGCCTTCACCACACGCACATCCTCACCCGGGATAAGCACAATCACGCGGGAACCGGCGGTCACGTACAGGCCCGCCTCAACCACACAGTCATCGCCCAGGGCGATACCAATACCAGACTCAGCACCCAGCAGGGAACGCTCACCGATTGACACACGCTGAGTACCGCCCCCGGAGAGGGTGCCCATGGTGGAGGCGCCGCCGCCCACATCGGAGCCATCGCCAACCACCACACCCTGGGAGATGCGGCCTTCAACCATAGAAGTGCCCAAGGTGCCAGCGTTAAAGTTCACAAAGCCCTCGTGCATGACGGTGGTGCCATCAGCCAGGTGCGCGCCCAGGCGCAGGCGGTCACCATCACCCACACGCACCCCGGCGGGAACCACATAGTCAATAAGGCGCGGGAACTTATCGACATGGCTTACGCTCAAATGCCCCAGCTTCCGCAGGCCCAGCGCGAGCTTGTTCAGCTCGGTGGCAAGTACCGGGCCGTGGTTCGTCCACGCCACGTTCGCCAGGTGCCCGAAAAGCCCCTCAAGATTCAGGTCATTCGGGCGCACCAGGGTGTGCGAGAGCAGGTGCAGACGCAGGTACCCATCGACTGCGTCCTCAGGGGCCTCATCCAAATCGATGGAGGCGGTGCGCACCTCAGTGCGGGCATTGCGTTCGGGGTGCTCGCCGGTGAGCTCTTCAAGCTCATCCGCGAGGGAAAGATCGGGGGTTTGGGTGAGCGCAGGCGCGGGGAACCACGCATCCAGTACCGTGCCCGCATCGGGGCCGGAGGCGACGACATTAACGAGGGCCACGCCGGAAGCGTAACGAGTTTCGGTTGAAGCGTTTTCAGACATGCCTTTAATTATAGGGATGCGCCGGGATTGGGTGTAGGCGCCCGCAGGGCGGGGTTCTTGAGAGTTAATTGCGGGTAAACCTCAGGGTGCAAAGGCCGCCAACGTCGTCAATGACGGCCCCGATAACCAGGTGCCGCCGCGCAAACGGTTCCTGATAAGGGGCAATGGTTAAGACCCCGCCCCCGCACCCAGCGTCCGGGGGCGGCTGAAGGTGGCTTCCGGGGCGCAGATAAGGTTGAATATTAGGGTAAAGAACCGCGCCGCTAATGCGACTGACACTACAGCTAAGGGACCCATGAGCCACCCCACCGCAGCCATCGACACGAACGTCTCCATGCCCGAACTGACCCGGGTTCTGCTTGATATTTATTCTGTCTCGGGGGAAGAGAAAACCCTCGCCGACGCCATCTACCGGGCCCTGGAAACCCACCCGCACCTGCACCTGGTGCGTGACGGGGACGCCATTATTGCCCGCACCGACTTCGGGCCGCAGAACGGGCAGCAACGCACCCGCATCCTGCTTGCCGGGCATCTGGACACCGTGCCGCTGCCTACCGTGGCGGGGTCGCTCGGTACGGTGCCTTCCCGCGTGGTTGAAGAGGACGGCGACTGGGTACTGTACGGGCGCGGGGCCACCGACATGAAAGGCGGTGTGGCGGTACAACTTAAGCTAGCCGCCGAATTAACTGCTCACGAAACGGACTACGACCTCACCTACATCTTCTACGACAATGAGGAAGTGGCCAGCGAAAAATCCGGTTTGGCGCGGCTGATCCGCAACCACGGCGAGCTGATTACCGACGCCGATTTCGGGGTGCTTCTAGAACCCACCGACGGCACCATCGAAGGCGGCTGCAACGGCACAATGCGTTTTTACCTTCGGACCACCGGGCTGGCTGCGCATTCCGGGCGGGCCTGGAAAGGGGAGAACGCGATCCATCACCTGGCTGATGCGCTCACCACACTGGCGCACTACACGCCGCAAACCTACCGGGTGCAGGGACTGGATTACCGGGAAGGGCTTAACGCCGTGCAGGTGAGCGGGGGAGTGGCGGGCAATGTTATCCCCGATGCGGCCGCGCTTCACGTGAACTACCGGTTCGCCCCCAATAAGACCCTGGACGAGGCCGTGGCCCACGTGCAGGAACTCTTCCAGGGGTATGAGTTGGACTTCGTTGACCTCTCCCCGGCGGCCCGCCCCGGCCTTGACACGCCGCTGGCTGCTTCCCTCATTGCCGCTGTGGGGCAGGAGCCCAAACCCAAGTACGGGTGGACGGATGTGGCGCGGCTAAGCGAAATCGGCATCCCTGCGGTGAACTTCGGCCCCGGTGATGCCTTACTGGCGCACACCGACAATGAGCATGTGCGTTTCAGCGAACTCAACCGGTGCTACAGCGAACTGCGAAACTGGCTCATGAGCGACTAGCGGCCCACGCTGCCTGCCAGCACCGATACCGCAATGACCCGCCGGAAGGAACGTGCCGCCGAATACGCGCCCAAGTCCGGTTCGTTAGGTTAAACTGGAACCCCGCCCTTTTTGCCCGGAGGTACCCGTGAACATATTGATAACGTTACTTGCCCTCGCAACCCTGCTGATTGTTATCTACAGTGCTGTAGTCATCAGCAGCGACCGCGCGTTCCCCGGGCGAGCCTTCTTCGAGCATGTCGCGGGGGACGGGCTGAACGTTTTCGGTGCCCGCACGCAGCCCGCCCCCGAGCTGGCGGGGCAACAGGTTGTGGTTCTTGAACCCTTGCCAGACGCCCCCGCAGCGGCAGATAATGCAGCAGCCGAGGCCGTCCCGCAGGAGCCTGAAACAGGTGAGGTGGATGCAGCGCACGAGGCCCCCGCAGCGGCAGCAGCTGGCACTTCCGCCGCCGAAGAAGAAACCCCCGAAAAAGCTGTGGCAGCTCATACGGACACCGGCCGCACGGCGCAGGCACCGGATAACGATGTGCGGGACCGCAAAGAGACTGAGGCTCCCCAGGGGCACCCAGCGGATGAGCCCCTCACCTCCGAAGACTCCGCCAAAGCCGCCGCAGACACCGGCACGGCACCTGACGGGGCGCACCCCGCCACCTCCCAGCAGGTACTTCCCTGGTCCGAAGCGGGACGCGCCGCCCACGCCGCCAACACTGCGGCCAACGCCGTGGTAGCGTCCTCCGCGAAAACCACCGTTGAAACCCCCGCAGCGGCTAAGCCGCATGAGGATGACTCCGAGCAGCACAAGAGCAGCACCAGCGGGGCTATTGTCGCCATTAATAAGGAAATCGCGGATAAAGAATCGGCGCACACCACCGATAAGGCGGACTCCTGACCGAATGAGTACCGACAGCACCATTCTCGACAGACTCTATACGCGCCTTCACGGTTGGGGCCACTACCTGTGCACCCTATTCGTTGAACTGCCGGTCATCCTGCGGGTGCTGCTCATCTACGGGCTCAGCAGACTGTGGGGTGTGGCCGTCTTCAGCATGGTCGGCAGGCAGCAGCTGTGGGGGCCGTGGGGGGAACGCCTGGGGTACCTCGAATTTATTAGCACCTGGGACTCCGGGTGGTATTGGCAGATCGCCGACAGAGGCTACCCCGTTGAACTACCTCAGGATATGAGTGGGACGGTCATGCAGAACCAGTGGGCGTTCTACCCGCTTTTCCCGCTCACAAGCGGCTACATTTCTCGCACAACGGGCCTGGAATATTATGCGGTCGCCTCAACTGTGGCCCTGCTGGCCGGGTTCATCGCGGCCTGGATTGTTTACAAATTATGCATCGCCAGCTTGCAGGCTTTAGGCCGCACCGACGCAGCAGAGAACACCTCCCTGGGGTGCTGGGCCGTGGCGGTCTTCGCGTTCCTGCCCGTAGCCCCCGTACTGCAGGCACCCTACGCCGAATCCGTAAACCTGATCTTCCTCGCTTGGACACTGTACCTGATGGTGCGCGCACGATACCTGCTGCTGCTGCCCGTGGCCGCCCTCGCCTGCCTGTCCCGTCCTGTGGGTGTACCCCTGGGGGCTGCCGCCGGGCTGTGGTGGTTTATCTGCCTCATCACCGATATACGCGCCGATGCGCGCCGCCGCGCCGACGGGGAAACCCCGCGCGGTTTCTGGCGTATTTTCGCCTCCCGCGCGGTACAGCTGTGCAGCGCCCTTATGGTGTGCGCGTGCGCTCTTATCTGGCCCGCCATCGCATGGGCTGTCACCGGGCGCGTCGATGCCTACACGGCTACCGAAACCGCCTGGCGCAGCTCCCACCTGGCTCTGTTCGAGCCGTGGCTGAAGCAGGGATCCATCTACTTCGGGGTGTTTTCCATCCCCCTGCTGGTGCTTCTGGTAGTGGTTTTCGCCCTCGTCTTGCTTTCCCCCGCGGTGCGTGGGGTACTGTCAGGGCCGCTGATTCTCTGGTGCGCGTGCTACGCGGCGTACCTGCTGATCTTCTTGAACCCGCAGTCTTCCACGTTCCGGCTGCTGCTGCCGCTCTTCCCCCTGGTTCTGCCAATGGTGGCGGTCTCTGCCTCCCGCGCGTACCGATGGCTGCTGGTACTCTCAGGCGCCACCCTGCAGCTGGTGTGGGTGGGGTGGCTGTGGCATTGGAAGCAGAACCCCGGTGGCGGCGACTACCCGCCCTAAACCGGTGAGGGGCCGCGGGTGCGGGGTTTCTGACGGTGCGGCATCTGCCTGCACTATCACCCCGCCCGGCAGGTAAATATTTGCAGTGAATAAGTAACCTGTGGGCGTAGGATGTTACGCCCCACCGTAAATCCTGATAGTCTAACTGTTGTGTTTGGTATTAGTGGTCTCGAATTTATCGTTCTGGTCGTTCTCACGTTCTTCGTGATCGGCCCCGAACGTATGCCCGAGTACGCCCGCCAAGCCAAAGAATTCATTAAAACCGTACGGCGCATGGCCTTTGACGCTAAAGACGACTTCAAAGATGCGCTGGGCGACACCGGTCTTGACGACATTAACTGGCGTCAGTACGACCCACGCCAGTACGACCCGCGTGTTATTGTGCGTGAAGCATTCGCTGAGGACGACGCCGAACGCGCCCGTGAAGCGAAGGAACGGGAAGAGAAGAACAAACCCGTCGCATCGAATATTACCCGGCTGCCGCGCGGAGCCTACGCACCGTTCGACACTGAAGCAACCTAGCTGCAGATGCAGGCAACTGCTGGAATCCCCCGCCCCCACGGGCCGGGGGATTTATTGTGCCTGGGGTGGTGCTGGCGCTTGGTATTATAGAAAAACCCCGCGAATGCACCAATATCATGGAGAAGCGTACAAGAATGAGCGAGAGAACCCGCCCTGTTATAGATGATGATGCGGATTCACCGCGACAGCCTCCCTCACGCGGTTTAAAACGCTTTCGACCCCACCCACCGTGCCGCAGCTGTGCAGGGTGGGCTTTCACCGTTTGATGCGATAACCGCCTCTGCCGCTGCGGCGTTACACCGTGCGCACAGCCGCTTCGCCGCACTTCCCGCGTGGACGCAGGTAGCAAGCGTGTGGGCGTTAAGCCGCCTCTGGGGCTTTATAGTGTTCTGGATTGTGAGTATGCAGCAGGTAGCCGCCCAGCAGCGTGTAGGGGACGGACACAGACCGGGACTGCTGGAATATATGGGGTGGTGGGACGCCGAATGGTATGAGCGGATCTACACGGACGGGTACCCCAGTCAGCTGCCGGTTTACGGCAAAGGCGTGGTCGCACACAACACATGGGCGTTTCTTCCGGCGCAGCCCAAGATTGCAGGCATTATTGCCGACACCACCGGAATACCCTTTGCTATCAGTACGGTGCTGCTCAGCGTGGCAGTCAGTTTCGCTCTCGCCTGGGTGCTGTATCTGCTTTTCGTGGGGTGCCTGAACTGGCGCGAACACGGGGTATTTGAAACCCGCGTGAGCCTGAACTCCCCGCACCGTTCCACGGCCGTGTGGGCTGTTGCCGCCTACGGGTTCTGCGGTCCGGCCGCCGTATTCGTGACCGGCTACGCGGAAGCGCTAACTATCTTCGCGATTGCCCTGTTTGTGCTGCTGTTGGCCCAAGATCGGTACCTGTGGGCCCTGCCGGTGGCGTTCCTCGCCGCACAATCCCGCCCGGTGGGTGTGCCGCTGGGTGCGCTCGCGGGTATGTGGTGGCTGTACTGCCTAGTCGCAGAATACCGTGTCCGCTCCGCCGGGCAGCCCCGTGCCAGTTCAGGCAGGGTGTTTCTGGCGGCTTTCGCGGCGCGTGCCGTGCACCTGCTCAGCGCCCTTACCGTGTGCTTTTTCGCCTTCACGCACGCTCTGCACGCGGCGTATAAAACCGGGCGGTTAGACGCCTACCTGGCCACCGAGCTCGGCTGGAGCGGCCGCACCGTTGAGGATGGTCACCACTATGTGGTGCAGTGGGTGGATGAGCTGAGCCTCTACCTGAACCGCTGGAGCACCGGGGCCATCATTACGCTGATCGTGGCCGGGTTCGCCGCCTATTTCCTGTGGCTCTTCTCCCGCAGCACCCGTACCCTGCTGCACCCCGTCATGCTTATCTGGTGCGTATGTTACGCAGTGTACCTGGGGATTTTCTGGCTGCCGCAGTCCTCAACATTCCGCATTCTGCTGCCGCTCTTCCCATTCGCTCTGGTGCTTATGAGCTACGGGAAAGACTCAAAAGCGTACCGGTGGCTGCTGGTGCTTAGCGGTGTTTTGATGCAGCTGGTGTGGGTCGGCTGGCTGTGGCACAGCCACGGCCCGGGAGATATGCAGCTGCCCTAAAACTATCCCGGGCGGGGCGGGGAAGTACAGTGTATTCCCCGCCCCGCCCGCGCGTGCGGCCCCGGTGCGCCCGCCTAGACGTTCAGCCGCAGCGGTTTGCCCGCCAGCGACTCGTCGCGGTGCAGCAGCTTACCGGCAATGGCCTGAATCTCGGCGGATGTGGGGGAGTTGGGGTCGCCCCACACAATGGGGGTGCCCTCATCCCCGCCGGTACGCAGAGACACATCCAGCGGCACCGAACCCAGCAACGGCACCGGGTAGTTGAGCACACTGCTTAGACGTTGGGCCAGTTGGGCGCCCCCGCCGGAGCCGAACATTTCAAGCACCGTACCATCCGGTAGGGTCATTGCCGCCATATTCTCAATGACGCCGCTGACTTTCTGGTGGGTTTGCAGGCTCAGGGTGCCGGCGCGCTCGGCAACATCAACCGCCGCATGCTGCGGGGTGGAAACCAGCACCAGCTCGGCGTTGGGCAGCAGCTGCGACATTGAGATCGCAATATCTCCCGTACCCAGGAGGCAAATCAAGCAGCAGAATATCGAGCGCCCCAAAATGCACGTCAAGGATGAACTGCTCCAACGCCCGGTGCAGCATTGGCCCGCGCCACGCCACCGGCTGGTTACCCTTGAGGAACATACCGATGGAAATCACCTTGACGAACCCGCCCGGCGAGCCGCCGCGCACCTGCCCGCGCTCCCGGGGCGCATCCACGGCGGGCGGGATAATCAGGTCATCCAGGCGGGTGGGTGCCTCCTGAACGCCCAGTAGCCCGGGGATGGAAAAACCGTGCACATCCGCGTCAATAATGCCCACGGCCAGCCCATGCGAGGCAAACGCCGCCGCCAGGTTAGCGGTCATTGACGACTTACCCACCCCGCCCTTGCCGGAGACCACGGCAAACACGCGGGTGAGCGACCCGGGGGCAGTGAACGGGTTGGTGCGTTCAGGTTTGAGCTGCGATTTGAGCGCGCTGCGCTGATCGGCGTTCATGGCACCCACCTCAACCTGAACCCGTGTGATGCCCTCAACGGTGCTGGCGGCCTTGCGCACATCCTGCTCGATCGTGGTTTTCAGGGGGCACCCCTCAATGGTGAGCAGAATTTTCACATCCGCCACATACTCGCCGTCGTCCTCGCTAACGGCCTGGGCGCGTTCAACCATCCCCAGCTCCGTGATGGGGCGGCGCAGCTCGGGGTCTTCAACGGTGCCCAGGGCCGCCCAGAGCGCATCCGCCAGCGGACTATCGGAGGCTGGAACGTTCGCGTTGGTCCCCTTGAGGTTGTGCTCGCTCATTCGTTCATCCTTTCCGCGACAAAGCATACGGTGCGATATACGCGTTCATAGAGTCATGGGGTTACGGGGGCGGGTCTTGGGGTTATGCGGGATTGCAGGATACGGGGATGGTTTGCTCGGGGCATGGGGCTGCGGCGGTAACGCAGGGGCGCGGAACAGCACTCACAGCCCACCACCATACGCACCCTAGAAGAAACACAGCCCCGCCGGAATGTCCCCTGCCTTTCTCATCATGCGCCCGGCAGCAGGCACCGGGCTAGGAGCTAGCTAACGTCCCGGCGCTCTTTCTTATCCGCCGCACTGGCTGCCGCCCTCGCCCGCCGCGGCGCTTTCGCTGCTCTCGGAGCCCTGCTGCGCGCCGTCCTCGTGGGTGTTCTCGTCCTCGTATTCCTCGCCAATATCGTGCAGCTGCTCAGCCTGGCGTTCCTGCTCTTCCTGAATAGATTTCAGCTCTTCCAAAATATCCCGCAGCTCACTGCGCACAAAGTCGCGGGTGGCAACCTCACGCAGGGCAATACGCAGCGAGGCGATCTCACGCGTCAAATACTGTGTCTCCTCAAGGTTCTGCTGGTCACGTTTACGGTCCTCGGAGGCGACCACACGGTCACGGTCATCCTGTCGGTTCTGCGCCAACAGCAGCAGCGGAGCGGCGTACGATGCCTGCAGGGAGAGCATCAGGGTGAGCAGGGTAAAGTTGAGGCTTCGCGGGTCAAACTGCAGCTCTTCGGGGGCGAGCGTGTTCCACCCTAGCCACACGCCACAGAAAACAGTCATCCACAGCAGAAACTGGGGTGTGCCCATGTACCGGGCAAACCCCTCGGTCATACGCCCGAACGCATCCGGGTTCGGGCTGTAGGTGAACCGCCGCACCTTACGCTCAGCAGGTGTGCTCAGCTGCGACTCGGCACGCGAACGGGTCTTTTCCCGCCCGCTTTGGCCGCTCTCGGCATACCTTTCGGAGTATTTTCTCCAGCCGATCCTTCAGGATGCGCGCCTTATCAATGCGCGGGTTTTCTTCGGTACGCAGGTGGTTCTGCTCAGACAAATCGGCGTCCTACCTTTCGTACAGGAGTCCCATCGTCGAAGGTTCGCCAGTCCTCAGGCAGCAGCGCATCGAGTACGTCGTCGATCGTCACCGCCCCCACCAGCCGGTGTGATTCGTTCACAATGGGGATAATGGTCAAATCGTAGGTTGCCAGCACGCGCGCCAATTCCTCAAGGCTGGCCTGGTCAGAGACCGGCTCAGTGTCCGTGTCCAGGATGCGCCCAATCGACTCGCTCGGCGGCACCCGCAGCAGCTGCTGCATGTGCACCATCCCCAGGTACCTGCCCGTGGGGGTTTCCAGCGGAGGACGCGCCACCAGCACCGCCGCAGCCATCGCCGGGGGGATCTCTTCAGCCCGAATATGCGCCAGCGCCTCCGCCACCGTCGACTCGGGGGAGAGAATAATCGGCACCGGGTTCATGAGCGAACCGGCGGTACCCTCATCGTACTCAAGCAGTCGGCGCACATCTTCCGCCTCGTCGGGCTCCATGAGCTCCAGCAGCTTCTCACGCTGGGCATCCGGCAGCTCAATCAGCAGGTCGGCGGCGTCATCCGGTTCCATCTCTTCAAGCACCTGCGCGGCACGCTCGTCGTCAAGGTGCGAAAGAATCTGCACCTGGTCCTCTTCCGGCAGCTCCTGCAACACATCCGCCAGCCGCTCATCCTGCAGCTCGTGCGCAATCTCAAGCATGCGCTTATCGCTCATCTCGTGGATGGCATCCGCAAGGTCGGCGGCGCGGGCATTCTCGTGGTTGGCGACGAACGTGGTCGCCTCCTGCGGCTCAAGGTCGGTGGAAAGGATCGTCTCGTCCCAGTCCACCACCAGCGTCTCCTTAGACCGGCGCCGCCAGCCGCTGCTGGATTTTACGGTGCGTGAGACAAACAGCTCCGTAATGCCCCAGTCGCCGTTACGGCGCTGCTCAATGGCCACATCCTCAATCACGGCGTCCCCGCTGCCGTCAAGCAGCCGCACCCGGCGGTCAAAGAGCTCCCCAACCACCAGCACCTCAGAATTACGCTGCTCAAAACGGCGCAGGTTCACCAGACCTGTCGAAATAATCTGAGACGCCTCAATGCTGCGCACCCGGGTCATCGGCATGAACACACGTTTTTTGCCCAGCACCTCAATGATGATGCCCACCACCACCGGCTCGTTGCCTTTCGTGGGGCGTGAACCTGCCGCCATGGCGGCACCAAAACCGCGTTTGAGCACCACAACATCACGCAACCTGCCCAGGCGGTCACCGAACGGGTCGAACACGTCAAGGCCGAGCAGGCGCGCAATATAGATTTTGCTGGGGGCGCTGGACTTAGTATTGCTCACCTCTCTAGGGTACGCCCGAAAAAGAGAATGCGCACTTTATATAAGGGTCCGCTGGCTGTGGGCGTAACCCGGTGCGTGAGCACACCGGCCCGCCCGTGCGACCTCAAAAAAACCGGTTCAGCCGATGGCGCACCCACCCTGCGGCGGGCCCACCCGCCCCGGTAAGATAGGGGTATGACTCAGACCCCGCCCTCCTCGTACCTTGCCTCCCGCCTCGCACAAGCCAGCGGCCAGCCGCTTCCCAACGGCGAGGCGCTCGCAGCGTTCACCCGACGTGACGACGCGCTCGCCGCTTTTGACGTGCTCAGCGCCGCCGGGTTCCCGGTGACCGCCCTGTACCTGGTGAATGAGGGCGTGAAACAGGTGGAGTACCCGCTGCAGCGCAGCTACGGGCGGATGCTGCTCTCCTCCCTCATGTGGGGGATTATCGCCGGGCTGGGGTGTGCGGCTTTGACCATTGGTGACGGGTCTGATTTTTTGGGGCGTGCCGCCTCAACGGTGCCGCTGAGCGTCGCCATTTTTATGGTGTGGACCCTGGTGAGTATCCGCCGCGGCGGCAATAGCCGCTACCCGATGCGCGGGGAAGCAATCCCCGAACGCACTACCATGTATGCGCTGAGCGAGTACGCCGGGCAGGCACGCATGATCCTGCGCGACACCCCCGGTTTTGCCCAAGCGATGCGCTCAGTACACGGGGCGGCATACGGCGGCGGGAACGCAACGCAGCAGCCGGGCACAACAGGCACCGCCGCACCGCGTACCGGCAGTACCCCCTCCGCCCCGGCCGGTACGGCAGGCACCGCAGCGGGCACCGAGTCTGAGCCTGCTAAAAACACCACCGGTGCCCTCAGCGGCTACGGGCGGGGCGCCTCGCAGGATGCGGGGCGGGCAGCCGCAACGGACGCCACCGACAGCACCGCCCCTGCGGCAGAGAGCGGTACCGAACCCCAGGGCGGTGAACGGGCCCCCGCCCAGCCGGCGGCACAGCGGTTCGGCCTGCGCATTGACGACCCGGAAGAATACGCCAAAACTATCCGGCAGGCCCCAGCCCGCGAAACCCCCAAGCCTAAGGGAGTTAAAGAAGACTAATAACTTCTAACGCCACAGAGGCATCTGACACAACGAAAAAGTCCCCGCAGTCAGGACAGTACTGGCTGCGGGGACTTTCGTCTGTGAAAGTAAGAGACTACCGGGCGAGCTTCGCCATCCATGCCTCAATCTCTTCAACCGTGCGGGGCAGCGCCGCCGAGAGGTTCACATTGCCGTCCTCGGTGCACAGCACGTCATCTTCCAAGCGGATACCGATACCGCGGTACTCCTTGGGGAACAGACAAATCCTCATCCTTGAAATACAGTGCGGGCTCAATCGTGAAGACCATGCCCGGCTCCAGGGTTGCGCCGGTGTACAGCTCCGCCTTCGCCTGCGCGCAGTCGTGCACATCCAAACCCAAATGGTGGCTGGTGCCGTGCGGCATCCACCGGCGATGCTGACCGCCCTCAACCGTCAAAGAAACCTCAGCCGAAACGGGCAGCAGCCCCCACTCCTCCAGACGATGCGCCAGCACCTCCATCGCGGCATCGTGAATCTCATGGAACTTACGACCCGGCACAGCAACCTTGAACGCCGCATCCGCAGCATCCAGCACCGCGTTATAGACCTTCGCCTGAACCTCGGTGAACTTGCCGTTCACCGGGAACGTGCGGGTCACATCGGCGGTGTACAGGGTATCGTCCTCAACACCGGCATCCAGCAGCAGCAGCTTGCCCTCATCCACGGTGCCGTTATTGCGAATCCAGTGCAGAATCGTCGCATTATTCCCGCAGGCTGCAATCGTGTCATAGCCCAGGTCGTTGCCGTCGGTACGTGCCACCGAGAAAAACGCGGTCTCCACCACGCGCTCACCACGATGATGCGCCACCGCCTTCGGAAGCTCACGCACGACCTCCTCGAAGCCCTTCACCGTCATATCAACCGAACGCTGCAGGTTCTCAACCTCGATCTCGTCCTTAATCAGACGGGCCTCAGAGAGCGCCACCGTCAGCTCGGAATCGAGCTTATCGGACTCTTCCAACGCAACGCCCGTGTTGTACCGGGAAGTATCAACCAGCGCATCAATAGAAGGATCAACCTCACGCACCAGCCGGATACGCACCCCACCCAAATCCTGGGCCCCGGCGTTCTTCGTAATCGCAACCTCAAGCTCCGAAAGGTCCTTCGTCCGCACACCGTAACGCTCCGAAAACTCCTTGAGCGTGGGGCGCGGACCAACCCAGAACTCGCCGTAGCGCGCATCCGCATAAAACTGCGTGGTGTCACGGCCAGCCAGCGGACGGAAATACAGGGTCACCTCATGGTTCGAGCCGTTATCGCCGGTGCCCTCCTCCACGGGTTCAAACCAGTACGGCGTCAGCCTCATGATCAACACCCAACCCGGTCTGGTGCGCAAACGCCGAATGCGGGCGGAAACGGTAATCGCAATCGTTCGAGCGAACCTTCAGCGGCCCCTGCGGGCAGAACCAGACGCTCACCCGGGAACTTCTGGGAAATCTTCTTACGGCGCTGCGCCGCAAAATCGGCAACGCGCTCGCGGGTATAGCCATCATCAGCAGCGGGTTCCCAATTAGATGCGATGAACTCCTGAAAAGCTGATGCTTTGGGGGTATCGCGGTGATCTGTTTCTGGAGCTTCTGTGCTCTTCTTCGTATTTTCACTCATAGTTGTATTCTATCCCACGCGTGGGGCGTATTTTAGGGTGGGGCGAAACCCGAAAAAGGCCGTGTGCCACTGATACTGGTGAGGCGCTGTGGTGCGGTACAGTTAGGGTATGACTGAACGTTACGACCTGCATATTCACTCCAATATTTCTGATGGTACCCAGCCGCTGACCGAACTGGTTCCTCTGATTAGAGATGCTGGGCTTGCCGGATTCGCCTTGACCGACCATGACACCGCACGTGGGTGGCCGCAGGCCGCCGAGCTGGCGGGGGAGTACGGGCTGGATTTTCTGCCCGGCGGCGAGTTCTCGTGCCGCTACAGCTACCGGGACGAGCAGGGGCATGAGCGCACTAAGAGCGTGCACCTGCTGGGGTACGGGTACGACCCCGACTACCCGCAGCTGCGGGATGAGATGAAACGCCTGCTGGATGATAGGCTCAGCCGCGCCCGCCGGATGGCGGACCGGCTCGCCGCCGACTACCCGCTGACCTGGGACGATGTGCTCGCCCAGTCGAGTGACGGTGAGAACACCGTGTTTGGGCGCCCGCATCTTGCCGATGCGCTGGTTGCTGTGGGTGCCGCCGAGAACCGCGCCGACGCGTTCGACAATATCCTGCATGTGAACGGCCCGTACCATGTGCACCAGCAGTCAATGGACCCGCTGGAGGCTATCCGGCTGGTGCGCGCCGCCGGTGGCGTGCCGGTGGTGGCCCACCCCATGAGCGAGGAACGCGGGCCAGCGCTGCCGCTGGAATACCTGGGGAAGATGGTCGAGGCAGGCCTGGCCGGGGTGGAGGTGTATCACCGCGAAAACTCCGAGCCGAACCGTGCGCGCCTGCTGGAATTTGCGCGTGAACGTGAGCTGCTGGTGACCGGCTCCAGCGACTACCACGGTGCGGGCAAACCAAACCAGCTGGGGGAGTACACCACCTCCCGCGAAACCGTGGAAGCGATCCGCGCCCAGATTAGCCGCTAGTATCCCCGGCTCCTGCGGATGGGGCTAATAATGCGGTCAGTATAGAAGGGTTTTGTGCCTTCAGAAGACTTTCTAACTTCTGAAGGCACAAAACCCTTCTGAATAGGCCAACTATCCTGTTTTCTGCGCGTTATGAAACTGCGGGAGGCTACTTTTTTGCTGTCTGCGCCCGTTCTTTAGCGAGCTGCTGGCGGCGTCTTTCACGGCGTAGCACGTCCCGGCCGCGAATTCGCAGGTCTTTATCCACCGCGTCCGTGGAATGATGCCGCACAAACACGCTTGATGCGCCCGGCACAGGCTCAACACTTTCCTGCACTTTACGGCTCTGCGCCGCCAGTGCGCGCCGTGAGGCCGCCGTGAGCGCGTCCCGCGAGGTTCCCCCGCGCACGCCCACACTGCGCTGCGGCGTGAACAGCACCGCCGCCCCGCGCGGCACACCCCGGTACGCAGCAAATGAGTGCTCCTCCACGTTCAGGCGTTTCGCCATGACCTCAATCGCGGGCGGGTTCTGATCCACGCACACGAACTTACGTTCCAGCTCAACGGCTGCGGCCCCGGTTGTGCCGGAGCCGGCAAAGAAATCCAGCACCCAGTCGCCCGGGCGTGAGGAGGCGGCGATCATCCGCTTCAGCAGCCCCACGGGTTTCTGCGTGGGGTAGCCGGTTTTTTCCTTGCCGGTGGGGGAGACGATCGTATGCCACCACACGTCGGTGGGGAGTTTACCGCGCGCCGCTTTCTCTTCGGTCACCAATCCCGGCGCCATATAGGGTTCACGGTCCACCGTGTCCGCGTTGAAATAATACTTTTGCGGATCTTTGACGTACATCAGAATATTGTCGTGCTTCGTGGGCCAGCGTTTGGTGGATTTCGCGCCGTAATCGTAGGCCCAGATCAGCTCGTTCATAAAACAGTCGCGCCCAAAAATCATGTCGCACATGACCTTGGCGTAGTGAACCTCACGCCAGTCCAGGTGCAGGTAGAGGGTGCCGTCCTGGGTGAGCAGACGGTGGGCCTGCCTAATGCGCGGCTCCAAAAACGCCCAGTAGTCCTCGAACGCATCATGGTAGCTTGCGAGGGTTTGCAGGGCGCTTGTGTAGCTTTTGCCTTGGAACCCGGTGCGGTCACCCCGGGCACCGCCCTCCTGCGCGGGGGCGGTTTTGAGGGTGCGCCGTGTCTGCGTTTTGCCGGTGTTAAACGGCGGGTCAATGTAGATGACGGTGAATGAGGCATCCGGCAGCTCGCTCAGATACGCCAGATTATCGGCCTGAACCACCAGCGACGAACCGTTCGGGTCGAAAGCAGGTGCAGCAGCGCCCGCAGATTGAGCCGTAGCTGCGGTGGGTACTGTTTCGCTCACTCGCTGCTTACTCCCCACCTGCGGCAGGAGCACCGGAGCCCGCCCCGTTAGAGCCTTGGCGGCGCCTGCGGCGGCGGCGTTTACCGCTGCCGGTAGACTCCACTGACTTTTCCCGTTCGGCGCGTTTACCCTCACGGTCCCTGTGCGCTTTCACCCTCAACACGGCGGGTGCGGCGGCGCTGACGTTTCTTACCGGAATCCTGCCCGGGCTTCTCATCCCGTGCAGCACGTGAACGTGAGCCAGAACCGCCCCGGCCCCGGGAACCCCGGCCCGAGCCGCGCGATGATGAGCGCGCCCCGCGCGGGGAGTCCCCGTAGTCTTCCAGACGCTCAGCGTCCAGACCCTCCAGCGTCTGCTCGGACCGCGGCAGGCGGCCCTTGGTTCCGGCCGGGATGTTCAAATCATAGAACAGGTGCTCCGAGGACGAGTAGGTTTCTACGGGGTCAGGAACCCCCAGCTCCAGGGCGTCATTAATAAGTTTCCACCGGGAAATATCCTCCCAGTCCACGAAGGTCACGGCGGTGCCCTCATTGCCAGCGCGCCCAGTGCGCCCGGTACGGTGCAGGTAGGTTTTCTCGTCCTCAGGCACACGGTGGTTAATCACGTGGGTCACATCTTCCACATCAATACCGCGGGCGGCAACATCGGTTGCCACCAGAATATCGACCTTTGCCGTTGCGGAAGGCACGCAGCGCCTGCTCACGCGCACCCTGGTTGAGGTCGCCGTGCAGGGGAGCGGCAGCGAACCCGCGCGCAATCAGCTCATCGGCAACCCGCGCCGCATCCCGCTTTGGTCTTGGTGAAAATGACGGTGCGCCCACGCCCCTGAGCACGCAGAATACGGCCCAGCATTTCGTCTTTATCCATATGGTGCACCCGGTACACCACCTGCCGGATTGACGCCTTCGTTTTGGCTTGGTCTTCCGGGTCGGCGGCGCTCATGCGCATCGGCTTATTCATGTAGCGCCGCGCCATTGAGATCACCGGGCCGGGCATGGTTGCCGAGAACAGCATACTCTGCCGCTGAGCGGGCAGGTAGCTGAGGATTTTCTCGACCGAGGGCAGGAACCCCAAATCCAGCATCTCGTCGGCCTCATCCAGCACCACAATCTTCACCTGTTTCAGGTTCAGCGCACCCTGGTTGTACAGGTCAATGAGGCGCCCCGGGGTACCGACCACAACCTCCAGCCCTTTCTTGAGCAGCTTCACCTGCGGCTCGTACGGCACACCGCCGTACAGAGTTGCCACGCGGGCGTTACGCAGTTTCGAGGCGATGGCAAGGTCCTCACCCACCTGGATGGCCAGTTCGCGGGTGGGTACCAGAATGAGTGCCTGCGGGGCGCCGGGGAACTCCAAATCATCCCAGCCTTCGTCGTCTCGCCCGGTGACGCTCTGAATCGTGGGCAGGCCAAAGCCCAGGGTTTTGCCGGTGCCGGTTTTTGCCTGGGCGATAATATCGTGCCCGGCCAGCGCCACCGGCAGCGCCATTGTCTGAATGGGGAAGGGGGTGGTGATGCCCACCGCCGCCAGTGCGTCGCTAATGTCCTGTCGTACGCCGTAGTCGGCGAATGTCTCGGTTTTCTGTTGTGCTGCGTTATCAGCCATTGAGTGATTCTTCCTACCCGTGGGGGTGTTCGGCGGCGCCAGGCCCTTGCGTTTTTTGGTGCGCGGTTGGGGCGGATGCGGCTCACGCGCTCGCGTGTGCCGGTGCGTGGCGCTCATGATGTAGAAGCCGATCGCGGGAAATTCGTAACCCCATCCTGGGGAGGAACAAGAAATTGTGTAGTCTAACGACCGGGCATTCACTTAACCCTTAAATGTTAACCCGTCTGAGGACGAATCGCATCTTTATTCGCCGTGATGGCGCGGAAATATTCATTGCAAGCGTGCAAAAGCCCGCATCCGCACGGAACAGAAACCGGCGGGTGCGGGCGTGCTGCGGCAGAGTTTAGGCGCTGAAGCCGAAACCGATGTGACGCTTCTCCTCAGTGCCCAGCTCAACATAGCCGATCTGCGCACCGGGTACGAAGGTTGTGGCGCCTTTCTCATCGGTAATCTCAAGCATGGTGCCGTTATGAATAGCGTCGGTCACCTTTGAGCGCACCTTCTCGGCGGTCTCATTGGTGTCGATGCTGATCTCGCGAGAAATGTGGCGGATACCGATTTTGATTTCCATGATGCTCCTTGTAAAACACTCGGCGGGGCGTTTTGTCTTGATGATTAGTGTAACCCGCCGGGGGTGCTCTTCGGGCGGGCGGTATCGCCGATTCGCCGGGGGCTTAGCGGGTTTTACCCTCACGTTCAAGCGGGCATTTGGCCCCGTGCAAACCTCGCGTTAACGGTTGATGCCCGGCGGCATTGGGGGCGTGCCGGTTTAGTCTTCTTCGACCTCAATACCGTAGATCGCCTCCAGCCCGGCCACGTACTCATCGGTGCGCCCCTGGGCGGCCATCTGCTTGGCCCGGATGGTGGGGGTGTGCAGCAGGGATTTGACCATGCGGCGCATTGCCAGTTCCAGCTGCTCGGCGGCGGCCCCGCACCCAAACTGGCTGCGCACCTTTTCAAGCTCGGTGTCGAGCACACTCATGGTGTGCCCGCGTAAAGCAACAATAGCCGCATCAATATTGCGGGTTTTCTGGCGGGCGGCAAACGCCTGCATCTCCGATTCGACAATGCGCTGGGCGGTTGCGACGGCCTCTTCAGTTTCTTCGGGGGCGGCCATGCGCACCGACTCTAGGGTGATGAGTTCCACGTTGGGCAGATCCGCCACTGCGGGGTCGAAATCGCGGGAGAGCGCCAAATCAAGGATGGTGTGCCGGCCGGGGGGAATGTCGGAGGGCGGCAGCGGGGCGGCTCCGCCGGAACAGCCGATAATCACATCCGCCTCGGCCATTGCCTGCCATGAGTGCCCCTGAGGCACCGCGTGCACATCGCGTTTGGCGGCAAACTGCTGGGCGCGGCCCGAGCGGGAATTCACCCAAATATCTTCGCATCCGCGTTCCCGCAGGGCTGCAATGGTGGCACCCGCATAGGCGCCCGTGCCGAAGATAAGTGCTCGCCGGTTAGCCCAGTCTTTTTCGGCCACAGTATCGGCCAAATCAAGGGCAACCGCCACAATAGAACGCCCCTGCGACCCGATGGTGGTGTGCTGGCCTACCTGACGGGCGGTGTGTGCGGCGTGTTCAAAGAGCTGCACCAGCTCACCCGGTACGGGGCCGGCCTGCTGGGCGGTGGCGAGCGCCCGCCGCACCTGCCCGGCAATTTCTCGTTCACCAACTACCGCTGATTCCAGGCCCGAGGCCACGGTGAAAAGGTGCTCGGCGGATTCGAGGTCGCTGTACACCTCAAAGCTGCTGCTGACGATCTCTTGGGCGAGTCCGGCTTGGGCGGCGATATGAGCGAATATCAGCTCGCTCACGGGGGCCAGGTGCTCGGGGACTGCCAGTTTTATGTACACTTCGAGGCGGTTGCAGGTTGCCAGCACCACGGACCCTTCAACTCCCAGCTGACCGGCGGTGTCGCTTGTGAGCGTTTCGGGCACACTGGAGGCACCGTTGCTCAGTAATGCGACGGTGGTCAGGTCGATTATCCGGTGGGAGGCCACGAAGGCGTAAATAGTCACTAGGAACTAATCATAAACACTTTGTGGGCGAGTATGTAAAACTCGTGAGGTGCCCGTCACCAAATGTGAGAATGGGTGGGTTTTTACTGCCTGGTGTGGGTTTCGGCGGCGTGTATTGTGGTGCGGAAAACACTAAGTCTGCTCTTCGCTGAGGCAGCTTCTCCCTTGTGGATACTAAGGTAAACCTATGTGTCTAGTACGGGGTGCAAAATATATCGGAATGTGACAATGTGTCGTAAAAACACACGTCCAAAACCTGGCACACTGGGATATATGACCAAAACCAGCCCTGTACCCTGTCCGCCGCATCCGGCGGAGCGCCAGCGCGATTTGCTGACCGAGGCGCAGCTGTCGCGCCTGAGCGCATCTCACCCGCTGCGTGCCGCTCAAACCGCCGATTCGCCGATGCTGCAGGCGCTCACCGGGCGCGCATCTGAGCATCGTCCGGTCTGGTTTATGCGCCAAGCGGGGCGTTCGCTGCCCGAGTACCGCAAGGCGCGTGAGGGAATTCCCATGCTGGACGCCTGTTTGACACCCGAACTTGCCGCCGAGATTACCGTGCAGCCGGTGCGCCGTCACAATGTCGATGCCGGTATTTTCTTCTCGGATATCGTTATCCCCATGAAGCTCGCGGGCGTGAATGTCGATATTGTGCCCGGCCGCGGCCCTGTACTTGAGAATCCTGTGCGCACGCTTGATGAAGTGCGTTCCCTGCCCGAACTGACCGATACGGCACTTGACCCTATTCGTGAGGCAGTCGCGGCAACCGTCGAGATGCTCGGTTCCACCCCTCTTATCGGTTTTGCGGGTGCACCTTTCACCGTTGCCGCCTATATGGTTGAGGGCGGCCCCTCCCGTGATCATCTGCGCCCCCGCACCATGATGCACGCCGACCCTCTCGCTTGGGGGGAGCTGGCGCAGTGGGCCGCGCGCACCGCCGGGCAGTTTCTGCGGGCACAGATTGAGGCGGGCGCATCCGCTGTGCAGCTCTTCGACTCATGGGCTGGCTCGTTAGGCGAAGCTGACTACCGCCGGTATGTGCAGGAACACTCCGCCACCGCCCTGGGTATGGTTGAGGAATTTGGGGTGCCGCGCATCCACTTTGGTACCGGAACCGCCGATCTGCTGCCCGCCATGCATGAGGCCGGTGCCGATGTGATCGGGGTGGACTACCGCCTGCCCCTTGATGAGCAAACCGCAGGCTCAACAGCGCGGTGCCGCTTCAGGGGAATATCGATCCCGCGCTTCTGTCCGCTGGGCGTGAGGCCCTGTACGCTCACACGGATGAGGTACTCGCCGCCGGGGCGAGCGCCCCCGCCCATATTGTGAACCTGGGCCACGGGGTGCCGCCCACAACGGACCCGCAGGTGCTCACCGATCTGGTGGCATATATTCACGAACACCCCGCCAACTCACTACACTAGAAACTACACACTAGGAAAGCACCGCAACAATAACGAGGAACAGTACGATATGGGTCTACACAGGGCAGCACACCCGCACATAGGAAAGAACGCACCCACCGCGATCGTGGTGGGCGGCGGTGTCTCCGGGCTGTTAGCTGCCCGGGAGCTCGCCGCAGCCGGGGTGCGCGTGACCCTCCTCGAACAAAAAGACCATCTGGGTGGTGCCGTCGGTGCGCACGAAGTTGGGGGGCTGCTGCTGGATTCCGGTGCAGAGTCCTACGCCACCCGATCACCCATCGTTTCGGAGCTTGTTAAAGAGCTGGGCCTTGGGGAGCATATTGTTACCCCCAACCCGCACGGCTCGTGGCTGTACCTACCTTTCGGGGCGCGTAAAACCCCGAACACCGGGATTATGGGTATTCCGGGCAACCTGGACGATAAAACCCTGCTCGGGGTGCTCGGCCGGGCGGGGCTGCGCCGCGCCAAACTTGATAAGGCCCTACCGGCCTCTGTGGGTGCTAAAGCAAAAACTCTTGGTGAGCTGGTGCGCGCCCGTATGGGCAATAAGGTGCTGAAGAACCTGGTGGCCCCGGTGGTTTCGGGTGTGTATTCGGCGCACCCCGACCAGCTGGATGCGGACGCCACCATCCCCGGGCTACGCGAAGGGCTGAAAAAACATAAGTCTCTTGCTGCCGCCTCCGCAGCGCTGAGGTCGCAGGCCCCGGCCGGTTCCCAGGTGGCTAGCCTATCCGGGGGCCTGAACCAGCTCTCTGAGAAGCTGGTGGAAGACCTGTACACCAAATGTGCGCGTATTATTGCGGGATTCGACGTGATCGCCATTGACCGTGACAGCGTCACGGGGGAGTGGTTCGTGATTCAGCGGCACACCGCCGACGGGGAGATTCAGGCTACCCTGCGCGCCGACTATTTGGTGCTCGCCACCGACGGGCCCACCACTGCGCGCCTGCTGGGGTCACATATTAAAACCTCGCTGCCCACCCTGGAACCTGGACCCGAGGTTGCGCTCGTGACCCTTGTGGTGGAGCAGCCCGCCTTGAACGCGCACCCGCGCGGCACCGGCATGCTGGTCTCTGAAGAGGTCACAAATGTGCGCGCTAAGGCACTTACCCATGTGAGCGCGAAATGGCCGTGGGTCGCCGAGGCCGTCGGGAAAGACAAGCACGTGGTGCGTCTTTCGTACGGTCGCGGCGGAGAGAACGCGAGCATTAGCGATGTGGCGCTTGCCGACGAGCAGCTCATCACCCTGGCGCTTCACGACGCCGCGAAACTGCTGGACGTTCCCATCACCGCCCATGAGCTGCTGGATGCGGACGTGGTGCGCTGGAGCAACGTGTTACCGCGCACCGCCCCGGGCCACCGGGATAAGGTGAAAACGTTCCGGGAGCTCACGGCTCATCTGGAGACGGTGTGCGTGGTGGGAACCTGGGCTGCCGGGTCCGGGCTGGTCTCAACGGTGCGTGACACCCGCGAGCAGGTGGAACAGTTCCTCAAACGAAACACCCCGCAGGCCAACGGCGCCAAACGCGGCGAAGAAACAGCCGGGTAGCACCCCGGGCGGCCCCGTGCCCGCCCACCAAACAATAACAGCATAGGCGCCCCGGCGAGGATGGGGAACGCCGCACGATCAAGAACGCAGGTAGGGCGGGAAACCGCCGCACGAAAGGAAGAATAATGTCACAGGAATCCCACCACGACGCACATTCGCACGGCGCGCCCGCTGGCGACTCCCACGCCCACGGCGGGCACGGGCCTCACGGGGCGTACGGTGACCGGCCTGCACACGGGTACGGCAGCCAGCAGCACTCGCCCGCAGAAGAAAATAAACGCGGCCGCGAGAACGGCGAGAAGCTCTTCTACACGCTCTACACTGTGTTTGCCCGTGACGGGGTGCGCCCGGAAGGGGCCTCCAGCCCCGCCGCCATCGCAGAGTTCGAGGAACTCACCCAGGAACTCACCAACGACGGGGTGACCGTGCGTGGCCTCTACGACGTGTCCGCCATGCGCAACAACGCCGACGTGATGGTCTGGACCCACGGTTCAGCCCCCGAAAAACTGCAGGAAGCTGTGCGTAAGATCCGCCGCACCGCCCTGTTCGGGGCAACCACCATCGTGTGGTCCACCATGGGTGTGCACCGCGACGCCGAGTTCACCCGCAACCACGCCCCCGCCTACTCGCGGGGTAAAGCACCCGAGGCGTGGGTATGCGTGTACCCGTTCGTGCGCTCGTACGACTGGTACTACATGAACCCGCAGCGCCGCGCCGAAATGCTCAAAAACCACGGGATGAAAGCCGTCGATTTCCCGCAGGTGCTCGCCAACACTGTGGCCACCTTCGGCTTGAACGACTACGAGTGGGTGCTCGCCCTTGAAGCCCCCGAACTGGTGGACCTGGTGGATATGATGCGCCACTTCCGCAACACTGAGGCGCGTCTGCATGTGCGTGAGGAAATTCCCTTCTACACTGGGCGCCGTATCCCAGCTGCCGACGTTGCTGAGGTGCTCGCGTGAATCAACCGGTAACAAACCATGCAGCCCGCCCGGGTGCTGGCGGCAGCAGTGTGTGCAGCGGCTGCTGCGGCTCGGTGCCCAATAATATCCGCCCGAACGTGACCGACCCGCACAATACCGCCTCCAACGGCCCCTGCGGTACTGAACGAGGACACTATTGGCAGCTACCGCAGCGAGTGCGGCATCACCCGTTCCCGCGCGGCCGCCCCCGCCCCGTATGATCTGGTGATTCTCTCATCGTTCGGCGGCCCCGAGGGGCAGGACGATGTGATTCCCTTCCTGCGTAACGTCACGGCGGGCCGCGGGATTCCCGATGAGCGTCTTGAAGAGGTCGCCACCCACTACCGTGCTAACGGCGGTGTCTCTCCCATTAACGAGCAGAACCGTGCTTTGCTGGCCGCCCTGAAACAGGCCCTGGCCGAACGCGGCCCGCGCGTCCCCATCGTGTGGGCGAACCGCAACTGGGACCCCTACGTCAGTGACGTGCTGCAGCAGGCGTATGAGGAAGGGCACCGCAATATTCTGGTGCTCGCCACCAGCGCCTACCCCGGCTACTCCAGCTGCCGCCAATACCGTGAAGACTACGGGGTGGCGCTTCAAAAACTGGGGCTTCACGGTCAGATGCGCGTCGATAAGATCCGCCAATTCTTCGACACCCCCGGGTTTGTGCAGGCCTTCGCCGACGGCCTGCAGGACGGGCTGAAACAGGTGCAGGAGCAGGTGGCTGCACGGCATGCTGACGGTACCGCCGCTGCGGGAAATGGGCGCATCCGCATTATGTTCTGCACCCACTCGGTGCCGACCTCCGCCGCGAATGAGGCAGGCCCGCGCGGTATCGACTATGAGGGCGGATCCGCGTATGTTGAGAAGCACCTTCAGGTGGCCCGTGCCGTCCTGGCGCGGGTGCAGGAGCATCATGAGAGCCTGCTGGATAATACCGACTGGGAGCTGGTGTACCAGTCACGGTCCGGCCCGCCGTCCATGCCGTGGCTTGAACCCGACGTGAACGACGCGATTGAGAAAGCCGCCGGTGATATAGACGGTATTGTTCTGGTGCCGCTGGGTTTCGTCTCTGACCATATGGAAGTCAAATGGGACCTTGACACTGAGGCACTGGATACCTGCGCCGAGCACGGGATCGCGGCGGTGCGCACCCCCACCCCCGGCACGCACCCGGCGTACGTTGAATCGTTACGCCGCCTGATTGCCGAACGTGTCGCCGCCAACCCACACACCGGGCTGGATAATGAGGCGGCCCGCACCCGGGAGAGCGTGTGCGAGGAATCAGTGACCGGCGAACGCGGCTGGTTCGACGAATGCGACCCCGACTGCTGCAAACCCGCGCGCGGCGCCGCGAAACCGGTCATCGCCGAATACTCCGGCGGCACGAACCCGTAGCTGATGCTTCAGGCGGGTGCCGCCACAGGAGACAGGAACCATAGAACCGGCACCGCCGGCATACCCCGAAACCCCACGCCGTGACCCCACCACTAATACCCTCAAGGAGAACCATGAGCGAGACCTACCTGCTGGGCACACGCGGGTCGGCGTTAGCCCTCACCCAGAGCACCCTCGCCGCCGAACACGTCACCGCCGCCTCCCACGCTCATGAGGGCACCACCGGTGTGGAATTTGAGCTGGTCACCGTCAAAACTGAAGGGGATACGCTCGCCGGCCCGCTCGCAACCCTGGGCGGCACCGGTGTGTTCGCTGCGGCCCTGCGTCAGCGCCTGCTGGCGGGCAATAACGGGGAAGGCGTCGATATGGCGGTGCACTCCCTGAAAGACCTGCCCTCTGCCCCATGCCCCGGGCTGGTGGTCGCGGCAACCCTCGAACGCGAAGACCCGCGCGATGCGCTCGTTGCACGCGATCAGCTGACTCTTGACACCCTCCCCACCGGCGCCCGCGTCGGCACCGGGTCGCCGCGCCGTGCAGCGCAGCTGCGGCTGCTGCGCCCCGACCTTGAAATCGTTGATATCCGCGGTAATGTGGGCACCCGCATCGCCCGTGTGAAAGGGCTCGAAGAGCACGGTGCCCGGCAGGTGATGGTGCAGGGGTCGGCTGAAACCGACCGGCAGGCGCACACCGGGGTGGGGGCCGAAACCGCCGGTGACTGTGACGCCGTGGTGCTGGCTGTGTCGGGCCTCAAACGCCTGAACAAAGAGGACGTGATTACCGAGTACCTTGACCCTACCCGCATGCTCCCAGCACCAGGGCAGGGCGCGCTCGCCCTTGAGGTGCGTGAGAGCGAATTCGCCAACCCGGATATTGCCTCCCTGACGGAGACCGAAATTTCCCGGCCGGTGCGTTCTTTGGGGGCCGCGCTGATTGCCGCCGACCATTTTGAGACCCGGCTGGCGGTCACCGCGGAGCGTGCTCTGCTGCGCCGCCTAGAAGCCGGATGCGCCGCCCCCATCGGCGCCTATGCGCACGTAATAGAGGGCGATTTGGTACTCACCGCCATAGTCGCAGACCCCAGGGGCACCAAGTGCATCCGCCACTCTGCTGCGACCGTGGAGCTGGACATACCCGGTGCCGAAAGGCTGGGGGTGCACGTGGCTGAAGATATGCTGCAGATGGGTGCAGCCGCGCTTGCCGGGCTTGAGGTGTCCTAGTGGGCGCCGCGCGCGTTCTGCTCACCCGCACAGCAGCTAAAGGCGCCGGGTTCGCGCGGGCGCTGAGTGAGCTTGCCCGGCAGCGGGGTGAGCCCGCCCCGAACGTGCTGTATGCGCCGGTGCATGTGCCGCGCACCGTGGCGTACACCCCCGAGCTGAGCGCGGCCCTTCAATCGACCGCCGCCGATCAGGTGGCGTGGGTGACGTTCACAAGCGCCAATGCGGTGCGTGCCTGCACCGAGCTGTGGGGAGAGCATTTCGCGCATGTGCTTAATGCCGCCGATGCGCGCCTGGCGTGCGTGGGTAAGGCGACCGCAGCGGAACTGGAACGGTGCGGGATAGAGCCGGACTATATACCGCACACCCAGAGCGCCATGGGGATGCTTGCCGGTTTCCCCACCGGCGATCGTCAGCAGGACGAGCCTGACACCGTGTGGGTGGTTGAGGGTCAGAACGCCCGGCCTACCCTGCGTGAGGGGCTGGGGGCGTTGGGCTTTCGGGTGATGCGCACCGTGGTGTACCGTATGGAGCCTGCGGCCGAGGCTGACCTCGCCCCCGGTGAGCTTGGGCGTGACGCAGCCCGGGAAGCCCTCAGCCGTGAGGCATCTGCTGGCCAGCCGATAACGGATGCCGTGGTCGCTACCGCCCCGTCGCTGCTTCAGGCGCTCGCCGAGGGGGTGCCGACCGACAGGTTCCCGCCGGTGGTGGCTATTGGGCAGAGCACCGCATCTGCTGCGCGTTCTTTGGGGGTGCCGTATGTGGTGGCGGATTCCCCGTCTGCGCAGGATTTGGCGTCCGCCGCGTTTTCGGTGGTGAGCGCGGGTGCTTAACGGGTGGGATGAGCAGCTGGCGCAGTGTTGTCAGCGCCGCACGGATAAAATAACGCTGCCCGGCAAACTACCCGCCGGGCTGGACAGTGCGTACCTGCGGTTTTTAGCGCAGTACCGTGGTGGGGAGATAACCGCCGACTGCTGTCTTTACGGGTATGAGCAGGCCCTGGAGCATCACCGTTACCTGGAGCGGGAGCACCCCAAGTTCAGCCGCACGGTGTGGCCTGTGGGGAGCACCGGCAATGGCGATGAGTGGTTTTTCGCCCGTGGCAGTAACACCATCCTGTACTACGACCATGATGCGGGCCAGTACGATGCGCAGCATGTGGAGGATATGCGCATTAGCTTTACGGAGTTTGTGGAACTGCATTTTCTGTACAGAGAGCTTGAAGATTACCTGGATCGGCGCGGGTCGCTCACCGATGTGCAGAGGCAAGATTTCGCACGCTCCGTGAATGCTATAAGGGATGGCCTGTTTGAGGATTACCCGTTCACCCCACCCGAGTAAGCCCAGCCGTACCCGCCACCGAATCAGTTACTGAAAGGACACACCTCATGAACCTGACCCGACGACCCCGCCGACTGCGCACCACCGCCGCGATGCGCGCCCTCACCGCCGAGACCGCGCTGCGTCCCGAGCAGCTGATTCAGGTGTTTCGTGCGCGATGGCATTAGCGAACCACAACCGATTTCGTCCATGCCCGGGCAGTACCAGCACACGCTAGAGTCCCTAATTCCTGCTGTGCGCCAGACTGCGGAGGCGGGCATTAAATGCATCGACCTCTTCGGGGTTCCGCTGGATGATGATAAGGACGAAGTAGGTTCGGCGGCCTGGGACGAGAACGGTATTTTGAACCGCGCTATCGCTGCCTGCCGCGCCGAGTTCGGCGACGAGATCGTTATTATGGCCGATACCTGCCTGGATGAGTTCACCTCTCACGGGCACTGCGGCGTGCTTGTCGATGATGGTTACGGCACCATGATTGTCGATAACGACGCAACCGTGGAACTATACTGCAAGATGGCAGTGTCCCAGGCACGCGCCGGGGCACACACGGTGTCCCCATCGGGCATGATGGACGGGCAGATTGCCGCCATGCGCGCCGCACTGGATACGGCCGGGTTCCAGAACGTCTCTATTATGGCGTATTCGGCGAAGTATGCCTCCGCGTTCTTTGGTCCGTTCCGCGATGCGGTGGAGTCTAGCTTTACCGGGAACCGCAAAACGTATCAGCAGGATCCGGCGAACCGCCGCGAATCTCTCCTGGAGGTGCAGGCCGATATTGACGAGGGCACCGATATGGTGATGGTCAAGCCTGCCGGAAGTTACCTCGATATTGTGCGTGAAGTCGCCGAGTTTTCACCTGTGCCGGTGGCGGCGTACCAGGTGTCGGGGGAGTACGCCATGATTGAGGCCGCCGCGGCAAACAGCTGGATTGACCGCCGTGCCGTGGCTCTGGAGGCGCTGCGTTCGATTCACCGTGCGGGCGCGGACATGATTCTCACCTACTATGCGACCGAAGCCGCCCGCTGGCTGCGTGAAGACTAACCCTAAGGTTGCTTTATTGGGGAGTAAACCGGGCAAGAACCATGCGGGTACCAGACGGCAGGTTCCTGAGGGCGCTGTTAATACCTCGCGGCGACCAGGAACGCGCATCCAATGAACCATCAGATTTAGGGGAGCGCGGTAGCTCAAGACGGTAGCAGGAGCGATCCGCGAGCCGCCGGGTAAACTCGTTTATCTGCTGGTGCCACGCTTCCCGGCTCTCAGGTGAATTATTCTCTTTGCCCCAGCCGCAAACAATCGGCGCATATGGGAACTCGGCAAGTACCGTCTCTAATTCGGCAACCGCGTGCCGGTCTAGGGAATAATCTATATTGCGCGAATTTGGTTCTACGAAGGTAAATAGATTAATAATTAGCACTGTGCGGGCGTGCAGTAATGGTGCAGAATGCGCGGGGTCGAGGAAGTGACAGGTTCCCAGCATAGCCTGAGTTAGAGCTTTTACCGTAGGATCGGAGACCCGAAGGCTTCCGGCTAAACTTGGGTTTAGCCCAATGAAAATAACGGGTTTACCGGTTCCATGAGTGTTGTCGATTCTATAGCGGTACCTGTGGAATTTTTCTATAAGCAGCTCAGAACTCCAGGTAATACCGTCTGCTAAGCTGCCCTGGCGCGACAATCTGGATATATCCAACAAATTCCTCTTTATCTCATCAACCTACAGTGAGGGTTATTCATTAGGGAATATAGCCCACTCATGGAAAATAACGGTTCCTGCGGTGGTAAAGATATCATCAACCACCGATCACACCCGCAGAAGAATATTCAAAGATGGGTTCTCCATAAAACGTGAAACCAGCATTTCTGCGATGGCGTCACGACAATAGAGAACCCATCTTTGCGCCTGCGCGGCAGAGCGAAGAAATTCTAATGTGTCTGCTTGAAGGATGCCCGGTATGCTGCCTCCTGCGCGAATTCACCTGCGGGCTATGGCCTTTGGTGGTGCAGATAATACGGCCATCGTTGTGGTATTGCAGCAGCTGCTCGCGGTCGGCTGGGGAGTTCATATCAGCCCAGCGTTCCTGCTCGATACGGAACGCGATCTGCCGGATAAGGTAGCGGACTCCCGGGTCAGACAGTGACGTGGAGAAAGGGGCGCTTTTGCCGGGTATTTTGACCTCAATACGCCATTTGGAAGGATCATGCATATCGGGGTGAATGGCGTCGGGGTCGGTGGGGATGACTCGGAAGAACTCAAGCTGCTGGTAGTAGAGAATTTTCGCCGAACCGAAGACCCTGCTGATGAGGATCTGATCCGGCAGGAACACGGTGTAGTGGCGGTAATACCAGAACACCCCAATAGCACCGAGTACTGTGGCCAGGGTGAGCAGCACCGCCATGTCGCCCACATAGAGGGGGCCCGCATCGAAGAGCGATGCGAGGAAACCGAAAGCCGCCAGCAGGTAAAGCCCCCAGGCGACCCAGGCGAAGACTGATACGCCGTAGATAATACCGGCTGACTGCATCTGCTCGGAGCCGCGGAAGAGGTTGCCGAGCTTACCCAGAGTTGCCCGGTAGATGGGCGGCATACCGTAGTCGCGGTCCCAAATATTTAGCCCGCGTGCTATACGGTAGCGCCGCCGCCCGAAGTAAGCACCTAAGTAGATCAGCGCGAAGGGGAGTATGAATGCGCCGCCGCCAAGACCGTAACTGTAGTAGTAGATGTCCCAGAACAGGTGGAATGTTTGGGCGAGAGCAAACCAGGCGATCACATACCAGAGCATGTGAATAGTTCCGCTCCAGAACCCGCCGTATGCTGGCTTTACTGCTTTCTTTTTGCTGATGTACATGGGATAGGCCACCTCGTTGAGCAGACACAGCCCCAGGTAAACTATCGCAGCGATCAGCCAAATATCTCTCACATCCATATACCCATTTTATGGGATTTTCCTGCTCAGCCAAGGGTATACATTAAGGAATTATGGGGGTGGGCTACAGGTTTCCCTTTCTCGGTGGTGAGGGCGCGTTAGGCTTTAGCCGCCGCACGTGCCGCGCCCGGCAGCGCCTCAATGATGCGTTCCATCGCGGCGTCGTCGTGCGCCCCGGAGAGGAACCATGCCTCAAAAGCACTCGGGGGAAGGTATACGCCAGCATCAAGCATGGCGTGGAAAAATGCCGTGTATTTGGTGGTAGCAGAACCCTTAATATCGGCGTAGTTGCGCACGCCGTGCTCGCCGGTACCAAAGGCAACCGAGAACAGGTTGCCCGCCGTCTGAATCGAATGATCCACCCCGGCATCGGTCAGTGCCTGCGTCAGCGCAGCCTGTAGCTGTTCCGAACGTGTATCCAGCGTGCGGTAGAGGGCATCATCGGCGAGTTTGAGGGTCGTAATGCCGGATGCCACCGAGAGCGGATTACCCGAGAGCGTGCCCGCCTGGTAGACGGGGCCGGTCGGTGCCAGATGTTCCATCACCTCACGTTTACCGGCGAGTGCGGCGATCGGCATACCGCCGCCGATCACTTTACCGAAAGTGAAAATATCGGGAACCCAACCGTTATCTTCGGGAGCAAATTTACCCCAGTACCCGGCGGATGAGACGCGGAAACCGGTCAGCACCTCATCAAAAATCAGCAGGGCATTATTGCTCTGCGTCATTTCGCGCAGGCCACGGTTAAAGCCCGGTTCGGGAGTCACCACGCCCATATTGCAGGGGGCAGCTTCGGTAATAACGGCGGCAATTTCTCCCGGATGCGCGGCGAAAGCCTCGCGCACGGCGTCAAGATTGTTGTAGGGGAGCACGATAGTTTCGGATGCGGTTGCCGCGGTCACGCCCGCCGAGCCGGGTAGGGGAGAGTCGCCACGCCGGAGCCTGCTTCAGAGAGCAGCGCATCCACATGCCCGTGATAGCAGCCCGAGAATTTGATGATTTTATCGCGCCCGGTGATGCCGCGTGCCAGGCGAATAGCAGTCATGGTGGCTTCGGTGCCGGTAGATACCATACGTACCTGCTCGATTGCGCCGGGGATCGCAGTGTTGATGCGATCGACCACAAGCTCTGCGAGCTCTGCCTCGGGCGCGGATGCAGCGCCGAACGACAGTCCGCGTGAGGCAGCCTCTTGAACCGCCGCAACAACCTGCGGATGCGCGTGCCCAAGAATCGCCGGACCCCACGAGCAGACGAGGTCTACGTATTCGTTGCCGTCAGCATCATAAATGTAGGGGCCGGATGCGCGGGTCACAAAGGCGGGCGTGCCGCCCACGGAGTTGAAAGCACGCACGGGGGAGTTCACCCCGCCGGGAATGACGGAACGGGAGCGTTCAAAAAGCTCTTCGCTGTGCTGGTGTGCGAGGTGGTGTTCGGCTGATACGCTCATGGGTAACCTTTCGTGTGTGGGCGCCTGAAAGTCTCTTATCCCATAATAGGCGGTTATCGGTCACCAGGCATCAGCTGCTGCGCGCCTATAATAGGGGATAGAAGAGTTGGGCTACCTGAACTTATGGATGTCTTCAGCGCTAATGCGGCCCTCGCCGAGCTCACGGAGAAAGAGGTGTTGGCGTTCGTACTCCTGCAGCAGGTCTTGCTGCTCGGGTGTGCCGTCGGCGCTGGTGGGGAAACACGCCAGGGTGTCTTTCCAGTTAATAACGTTCTCAGCGCAGTTGGCGAAGTAGGCGGAATCTTTCCCGCCGGCGCGCAGCCCACCCAACATGCTGCTGATTGCCGTGAGCATCTCAAGACAGCCCTGCGTCGCCGGTTCGTCAGTGAGCGGGGTGTCTTCATCATCCCAGTCGATCCGGTGCAGGGTTTCTTGGGCGGTTTTTGCGTTAATGGGCGGTGAGCCGTACCAGCATTGCGCAACGATCCTCTCGCACACCCGGTAGTTTTCGGCCGAGCCGGTGAGCAGAGTCAGGTGCTTCTGGATCGCGGGTTCTGCTACTAGGGCGTAGCAGCACCAGGAAGCAAACCGGCACCGCGCGTCACAATCTAGGGGTTTAAGGAGGTCTTCCACCTGCTGTATATGTGATTCTATGTCCACGCCGTATCCTCTGGTGCATGCCCGCACTGTGCTGCTTCGCTGCGGGCGGTTTTACCTCATCATATAGCGGTAAATATGCTCAAAGAAATCGTGCGAGACCTCAAAATGCCCGTACCGCAGCTGCTTCGCATAACTCCGCCATTCGGGGTGCTCGCGTGCCACCTCAATCGGACACGGATGCGGCGCATTCTGAAACACAACATCACGCCTGAACGGCTCAAAATTTTCGGCCATGCGGAACTGGTAAACTCGGTCGTCCACAATCTGCCCCACAGCGGTAAAGGCCTGAACTTTTTCACCGGAATTCATGCCGGTTTTAGGGCTGTAATACAGAATCCAATCGCCCTGTTTCATGCGTGCCAGCGGTGCCTGTTTGCCGTGGCAAACCTGGCAGAATCCGCCCGCAACGCCGAGTAAAACATGATCGCGTGAGGCTACTCCAACCCAGTAGCTCATAAGAACCTCCTAAACTGTGAAGAGTACCAAGAGTCCGGGGCTAACAGTACTAACAGCCCGAACTACAAGGTCATTCTATGTCAGAATACTGACATTAATAGCATATGTCAGAATATTGACATGAGGCAAGGGGAATTTAACCAACTTATTGGATATCGACTCAAAGAAGTGCAATCACTGCTGCGCTCGCGCATGGAAGAGACCTTGCGCCCGCTTGGGATTACCGTTGCGCAATACGTGTGCCTGGAAATTCTAAAATCTACCCCGGGTGCTTCTAATGCCGAGCTGGCGCGGCAGGCTTTCGTCACTCGCCAAACGATGAATACGCTTTTGCGAGGGCTTCAAGAACGCGGTTTGATCGAGCGAGCAGAGCAAGCCCCCCGAGGTCGCGCGTTACCGACCATGCTCACAGTAGAAGGGGAGCGTGTGCTCGATCAGGCGACCGGGCGCATCCGCGATGTTGAGCAGCACATGGTGGGTGGACTCAGTGATGCGAAACGGCAAGAATTATGGGATTTGCTGACGATCTGTGTTGAAGGGCTGCACGCTGGAGGGTCAAAGACCTGATGCAAGGAGGAGCAAAATCTTTCCTCTAAGACTTAAATATCCCGTATTGGAGGAGATGTAATGCTAGCCTTGAAATGCCAATAAAGAACAGAATGGGGGACTCTAGCACCAGTTGCAAGAATCAGAATATTTAGACACTCACCAAAGAATTATTTAAATAATCTATAGAACGTCAAGGACCGTGGGAGGATGTACACCTGTGAATACATCAGTTTTTGTGAGTGCAGGTATTGCTGGTGGTGTGTTGCTTACCTGTGCAGCGTTACATATTACCTATTTGGGGATGAGAGCTAAACGTGAGAGCGAAGCAATGCTTCGGCGGGCACGATACCCGTGGTGGATTCTAGTGATTGTTGATATTTTTCTGGTGGGCTTTGGCAGTTTCTTTGCATTTGTTCTTTCTGTCATTCTGACGCCAAGCGCAGGGACTCCTATAGTCATAGTACTTTGCTGTACCGATGTGCCTAATATTCGCACTCTTTATCTTTATTATTCTCCTTATACGTGGTCTCACGATTCGGTATATCGAGCTTGTTCCTTCGGGGTTTGTCTTTCGTAGTGGTTTTGGGCGAGTGCATAATATTCCTTTTTCTGATATCAAAGGGTACGATTATCGCCCAGCTCGATTTGATTTCGAAGGAACCCTTCGCGTGTCTCTGGGAGATCGACGCGCTGTGAATACTTCCCGCGGCGATAGGCTCCGCGTGATCAATCACGAAGGTAAAAAAATTCTTCAGACACAGGTACGTCATTCGGCCATGCCGGATTATGTGGGACAGTGCTTGATGTTTCGCGGTATGCAGGAACGATGGCCTCAGCTGGGGTACTCAGAGGATGAAAAAATTCTGGCGGAGTACACGAAAGATGTGGTTGTCAGGTATCTAACCGTTAATCGATGGCGACAGGATTTTTAAGGGAGGAACTGTGCATGAGACCTGGGTACCTCTTAGGGTATCCTGGTAGGGAAATATCACCGATGATATGGAGTTTCTATAATGGTTTTTGCCTGGATTGCCGTGGCAGTGCTATGTTCTATTCACCTTATTTTCTCGCTGGTACAATCTTGGGTGGAGTCTAAAAAACATCCGTACCGCGTACGGCGCTTTCATGGAGCTAACTATATTCTCTATATTTTAGTTATTGGATATCTGTATTTTGCTCCACTCATATTTTCCAGGGAGAATATGATGGGTCGCATACCATTAAGATAACAATCTTTGCATATGGTGGACCCATCCTGATATTAGGTTTATTTTTCCTCGTTGCTCAGCATGATATGAGTTATATCGATATAACCTCTGAGGGGTTTCTGACTCGGACCGTCTTCGGGAAAGAAAAATTTATTCCCTTTGCAGCTATTGACGGGTATATATACAGTCCCAAAAGGAAACGTCAAACCTTAGATGGACAGCATTGGAAAATTACTCAAGACCTTAGCGATGATCTTTATCTGATAGATCCCTGGGGAAACACAGTTTTCTCGTGTATTCCGGCCAAACCTCAAGAAAGAATCTTTGGCGCCTTGCTCTATGCGCGGGCACGTTCTGGCCGTTGGCCTGACCTTGAGAACCCTGAAGATGAACTTGTGATCATGAAACTAGTAGACTCCAAATATGAAGTAACCGATTTCTTGATGGAATACCCTCAAGTAAATGGATTTATAACGCCCGAACAGACTGCTGCCCCACAGCCACCAATGCCGCCGCAATACCCGCAGAACGCGTATCCTCAAGAGGGCTATCTGAATTCAGGCCGGCAGCCCTCGAACCAGCAGATGAACCCCTATGGATACCTGCAGCAGCCCCAAAACTATCAGCAGAACCAAAACCCACCGCAGGGGAGTGCATCGTAAAACCTGCAAGCCTCAGATAGTTTCACCCGGAATATAGCCCTTGACAATAAACGGTGGGAGCAGAAAAACCTAATAATTTCTGCTCCCACCGTCTACTGTGGATTTACTGAACGTCCTGCGGCATCAACAGGTTCTTACCGACCGGATGCTCATTCCAGAGGGCTTTCGGCGATACCGTTTGCTGCCTGAGTTTCGACAATGTGCTGATCGCTGCTGTTTCGCGGGTCAGGCCAGCGGGAGTTATACATCCTAAACGCCAAAACCGCGAGCACACGCTCCCCACGGTATATTTTGGGGCGGAAAGAAACTTGACGACCATCAGAGGAGAACAGCGTCAGCATTTTGTTGTTGTATTCGTACCAATAGCTGTAAGCGCTTACCTCGCTGTAATAGATGCGGGTGACCCGGCCGAAAGCATTTCGTTGTTCTACATAGTCGCGCGCTGTCTCAACGTAGATATTTCTATAGTTGAGGTACGCCCAAACGGCTAAGCCATAAAAGATAACAACACACAGGATAAAAGATCCCAGGATTGAGAGTGATTGTTGGGGCGTTTGCGTTGTGTTTGGATGCAGCACCATATACACGATAAGAGCTGTGAGCAGAGTGCCCACCAAAGCCGAGATGAAGACCGAAATAAGGATCAAGGCCGGATGTCTGACGCGCAAAACACCATCTGGACTTATAGGGAACTTGGCGGCACGGCGTGCATAAAGTTTGTCAAAGACAGTATTCAGAGGGCGCTGGATAATACGGTGTAGCATGACGGTGATCTTTCTCGTTCGGTAATTGGTTGAGAGGGAATACGCCGTGCAAACGAGCGACACCGGAAGAGCAGTCGCTTGGTTGGTGAGTGTGAGCGGCACAAAACCCCTGGAACAATACAAACGTAGCACACGAGATAGGGCACAGGTTGGCTGACTCGTCACGGAAGCTTGCAGAATCCGCCACCTAAACGACCGCATTTATTGCAGAAGATCTACCGCATATGTGATGCGCTATCGAGTTTTTTCATCACCTGAGTATCCTGATCAAAGAGCCAGTTCTTATCGAAAAGAAGGCGCACAAACGCCAGCCCCAGCCCCAGGGCCAAGAAGGTGAGGAGCGACTGCACGAAACCGTTGGTAGCCGCGTACATATTCCCGCCCGAAAAATACGACATTGACAGATAAAACGGCACACCCGGAACCATCGTCACCACGGCAGGAACCGACAGAGAGATACGTGAATATTTACGCCCGTGCAGCGGCATCCGTGGCGATCTCGGGAAAACGCTCGGCGAGCTTAACGAGTAGTCGCTCGGCGGCGAGCGCATCCGCGAGATTGAGCAGCAGATGGTGGGAGGGCTTAGTGATACGCAGCGTCAAGAGCTCTGGGATTTGCTCACCGCCTGCATTGAGGGAATAAAGTAGACACTCCGTATCCTGCGCCCTGCCAACATGCTGAATATGGTCTGCGGTATTTGGTGCTAAAGCTACAGAGTAGAAATCCGGTGTATACCCTCATAATAGTGCTAACGTTGAAGTGTAGCTTGAAGGCAGGAGGTTCGAGTCTTATGCTCAACGTATTCTTGTGGATACTTGTGATTGCCGGTGGCGCAGGCGGTATCGTCGTAACGCACTTGACGTACCTGCTGGTACGCGGGGCGAACGAAAAGAAAAACTCTCCGTTGAGAGTACGGTTTTACTCTTGGGGTAAGGTTGCGCTGTTCGAGGTATTCATTGGCGGTCTTTTAGCTAGTGTATTTAGTGTTTTCATAGCGATCTCAAGCTCTATACAGAAGTCAGATCCTCTCTGGACGGTTCTGCCGTACGTGTTTCTTGTGATGTTTTTTAGCGTTTTTGCCGTGTCTATATGGCGTATGACCGTCCCTTACTATGAGTTCACCCCTTCCGCTCTTATTGTGCGCACCACAGGATCGGGTGTTCGCTCACTTGAACTATCACAGATTAGCGGATACCAGTATTACCCGTACCGCGCTAATAGAGACGGCGGCGGCAGCGACTACCTGGAAATATATGATGCTAAGGGCAGCGTGTTCTATAAGATTTCCGTTTTGCGTCAAAACGCTCCTAACGTTCTGGGCGCCTGCATCGTGTTTCGTGCTCAGCATGGGCGCTGGGCCCGTGAGGATGACCCGCGTGATCAGCAGATTCTCGCTCAACTGACGCACCGAGAAACAGTTAAATATCTGATGCAGCACATGGTGCGTGACGATTTTCTAACATTTAAGGGTGCATAGCCCCGATGCTATGACCGTGTGAAGGCAGCAGACAGTTATACAACTTTCTTCAGAGATGGGCGGGAAGAACTTTGCTGGAAACATTTGGGCACTACAACTATTTGGGTACAGGTATTCTTACAGCCATTATCGTGCTGCACTTTGTGTACTTTCTAATCCGTAACCAGCGTGAGAAGACTGTGGCACCGTGGCGGGCACGCACACCCTTGTGGCTGTGCGCCATTATCGAAGTGGTACTTTGGGTCTTCGGCAGCTTCATTGTGGGGGTGGGCCTGATGATAATGGACCCCACTAAGAGGATCGGCACCGGGGTAACCATGATAGGTTTTATCCCCATAGGGCTTTGTGGCTTTAGTTACACTGATCACGCTATGGGCGCTGACCATCCCTTACCACGAAATAACCTCTAACGCGGTGGTGGTGCGTAATTTCTTTGGGCTCAAACGATCACTTGAACTTTCCGAGATCGGCGGGTACCTATACACCCGTACCCTGCGTTCCAGCCACTCAGATAATGGCACCACCCGCTATCGCCTTGAGGATAGCCTTGAGATACAGACCAAAGAAGGTAAGAGGTTTATGAGGGTACGCATCTACCGTTCCCCGACCAAGAATTACTTGGGTCCCCTGATGATGGTGCGTGCTGAGGAAGGGCGCTGGCTTGACGTGAAGAACCCCATGGACCGGCAGCTGATGAAGCATATGACGCGCCGAGGAACCCTCGAATACCTGCTGGAAAACAGCTACCGTGGCGATTTTTAAGGCGGCACGCACAGGAACGGGTGCAGTCTGATTCGTCGGTGCACATGCGTTAACGAGAAGGGGATAGGGAGCATGAGTGTTCTATTGAGTTATGCGGTAGTGGGTGTAATACCCATTTTTGTGGCGCTGCACCTGAGCTATGTGCGTCGGCGGGCCGCCCAAGAGAAGACGCAGACACCACGGCGGGGCCGGTATCCGATGTGGGTTTTCGTGGCCTTCGACGTGGTCGGCGGGGTTATCTGCTGCGCTGTGGCTGTTACCGGGGCGGTGCTTATATCGTCTTCTGCGGGCTCACGCCAGATAATGATGCTGATTCTGTGGGGCGGCGGCACCTGCCTGGTTCTTCTGGCGTACGCTTTGGGGGTTTGGGGTATCACGGTCACATACGTTGAGATGTTCCCTGATGCTTTGGCGGCTCGCGGTTTTTTGGGCGGTACCCGCGTCATCGCTTTTGAGCAGATCGGCGGCTATATTTACGACCCCATGTACCGTGATGTGGTAAGCGTAGAGGAAGACCGAAGGAATCTGCATATGAGGCGGTGGCATAGCTACAGTGTTGTACATCGGGATAAGCTGCAGGTTATGGATAAGGAAGGCAACGTGGCGTTTGCAACCCGGGTGGCGGGGACACCGCTGCCGCACTATGCCGGGCAGTGCATTATGTTTCAGGGGGTGCAGGGCCGGTGGCCGCAGCCGGGTGCCGATGACGATGAGCGGTTGCTGAGTGATTACACGAAGGATAGGGTCGCCGGGTATCTGCACGCCCACCGGTGGCGCACCGACCTGTAGCCCCCACACAATCAATCCATAAAATATATGTGCCGCGCCCCCTCAGGTGGGGGCGCGGCACATGTATAGGTTCTGTCTGAACGGTGGCTTTTAGAGGGTCAGCTCACTTCCTTTAGAGTTCTCGATCAGGTACTGTTTGCTGGATCCGTCAGCTATCGTATTCACGAGAATCTGCTGGTCGTGCGGGTTAGTGGGGCTGGGCCAGCGCCCATAATATAGCCGGAACGCTATCGCTGCGATGGTGCGCTCACCCCGGTAGTAGTTCGGCTGGAACGCGATACGCCTATTATCGGTGGTTTTGAGGGAGAGCCACCCACCGAGCTTCCCCCGGTTCATCGTGAGCTGGGTGTTCCCGGGGTTGTACGAGAAGGAATCGATCTCGTTAAAGTGGATGCGCACGGGCACCCCCACCCACAGGCGCTGCTCAACATAATCAACACCGGTTTGAATGTACACGTTTTTCCAGGCCAGCAGGATAATGCCGCCCATAATAAAGAACAACAGCGCGAACAGGACGGTTATAATCAGTTGACCGATGGACGAAAGATAATTAGGGACAGCGAACGCCATAAACAGCAGCCCCAGAAAAATGCTGGTGAACCCCGGCAGCGAATGTATCCAGTACATGCGCACCCGCACCGTACCGTCTGGGGTAGTGGGTGCCTGCGCGGCATGCCGAACCAGTATGGGGTGTAAGAAAGCGCGAATAAAATATAAATTCATGGGTTTAGTGTATTCCTGAACCTGAAGGATTCACTGGGAGAACCCTGAAAGCACCCTGCCTAAAGGTACGGCCGCCCCGAATGAAAGCATCCGCAGGGGAGAGAAGAGAGGAGAATAGTCATAAAAAGTAAACGAAACGGCAGGCCATGAATATTGCGGTTAAGAGCACGACAGAGCAGCGCACAGGTTACGTTTTTGCGAGCCTCACCGTTCATCTGGCGGGAATGACTCTTGGCGATAAGAACGCTGAAGACCTATGCGGTACGGTAACAGCGGGGTTGCAGACGGTCACCCATAATATTCGCGGCCTCATCCGCGACCCCCACGCCACACTGCGCTGGGAGCAGGCGAAGAAACACCCCCTGGAGGAGTACACCGGCACAGTTCACGACCTGCTGCCAAGAGGAACCAACATATTCGACGGCGATACTCTACTCGTCTTCCGTGACGGCACCACATTCACAGCCCTGTGCGAGCCTTACAATTATCCGGCGCAGGTTCTTTCTCACTTCCCGCTGGAAACATATGTGGAACGCATAATAGAGGCGGAACGAGCTCTCAGCAGCAGGTAGGGCAGCTACACTACCCAGTAAGAACACGGACCCGTGGTTCCCGGAAAAAATACTCCAACCATGCGGAAGACTCTGCACTGAAACCCTTGAGCACCAGGGTGCTGTCGCGGGTGTAGCACTCTAAAATATTCTCAAAAGCCTCCATGGTGCCCTCTGGAATATCTCGAATAGTGGGGGAGACGTATGGGTGGGCGCTGGTGCACCCCCTGCCGTAAAACCCAGACCAGCCGCTAATATGAACTGCAAGAGGGCCAGTCAGCTCACCTGCGGGCATTTGGTATGCATTTGCGAAGAAATAGCTCACCTTTCGGGCACCTCGAACTGTTCTGATAACAGGGCTGTCACTCACGCATATATCGTGCAGGTTCACCCGCGTTCTTCTTTCCACCATTAGGCTGACCTCTCAGATCGGCGGAACTTGCGGCTACTTCTTCCACATCCATCTTGTAGGGAATGACACTCTTGAGCGTTAATGGAAAGAGCTGGCCTGTTATTTACTTGCTGCTACGTAGTAACAATACATTCCCCTATTTTTCTTGGGCCATCCAAAAAGTCAAATTTAAAACCATCTGCCAGTAAATAATGCGGTGCAGTATCAGCTAAAAAATAAACTTCATCAGCGATACACTCGTATCCTTGCTCTATTGGTGGAATACTGAACTCCAACACTATAGACCAGATTTGGTCTGGTAAATAGAGCTGTGTATATAAAATATTTCTTGAAGAAAGTTTTCTATACACGCCGTCAATAATTTTTTTATCCCAAAAAACAAGACACATCATTACACCATTGTAACCCAACATGCCATTACGGTCTGAAATATCTAAATATTCTTCCATAATTACTTCACTCCACGCCCGCACCTTTGCACAATCCCTCTTGAGCACTGACTACCTCTAGTACGGGTGCTCAATAATGCCGATGTGTATCAGTGCCACAATCCGGGCGGGTTCATTGACAGGGCGGTAGTGTTCGAGGGGGAGCGATCGCATATCTTACATGGAGGAGGGTATTATTATCTACTGTGTTCTGTAGACCGTTATCCATCGTAGCTGATGGTGTTCTCGATTGGAGGTGTTTTCCTGGGTGCTGAAGAACATCTAATGGATGGCTCTCTATTTAAGGAATTATTTGAAGCAGTATATTAAGAGCTGGCGAAAGAGTAGTATTTCGGCCCCTTTAGAAGATAAAACTTATCTCACGGCTCAACAAAATGTAAAACTGTCTAAAAATGAGACGGGCATTAGCGAAAAAACTTAGACATATAAAGGAATATTAAATCATGGAAAACAAAAATTTTTTAAATATAAAAACAAATTAGATTTAATAAAGAAAGTAGAATTTATGACATCTCTAGGGATATATCAAAGTGAACTAATGGCAAGTGTGCTGATGGAAAACTATGTTTATGGAAATAATCAGATTGATTCAGTTTCAAAACAGGATATTTTTAATATCTGCATAAAAATTTACTGCGAACAAATTAAAAAGGGAGGAATTAATAGTAAATATTACCTTGCAGAACAGCTATTAAAGAGGAAAAAAATATTTATTTAAATCTGGATAAGTATCTGGGAGAATTTTTGATAAATATTGCTGCATATGAAAATTCATCAAAGGCCTGTGGATATTTTAGCGATAAATTTTATAAAAGAAATCGTAAAGACTTAAGTGATTTTTGAGCGAGAAAAAGTACTATTGGGTGTCTTGATGAAACTGGAATAATACTGAATTTATTATTCAATGAACAAAAACGAGAGATAATATTGAAAATATACTATAACTAGTTTTACAGGTTATGATGAAATACCATCGTGCGTTTTGGCAGGTGGGAACTGTTATTTCACGGTGTTTGCAGGGTTGGCTTTCTCCTTGATGGAATAATCTCTAATATAATTTGTACCATTTCAATATCTAAGAGTAACGGTGAAAAGGAAAAATAATGAAACTTTACCAAATATATTCTGCTGTCGATAATAAAGATGCTTATGCTGACTTGAAACAGGTAGATGGTAAAATTGTAGGCTTTATTAATTATAATGAGGGGGATTATTCAGAGGAAGCAATTTTTGTTGCCCAGTGTGGGTATACCTCTAAAAATATTTCCGAAACAGATTATGTCCAAACCATCCCTAAGATGTTATTGTTTTCTGAAAAATTTGTTAATAAATTTGCTGACACGTTAAAAAATGAATTGGAATTTTTTCCAGCTAAACTTAGGATTAGAAATAATGAATTTAAATTTTTTTCTCGGGAAAAATTAAATCATCTGCTGAATTGGTAGATTTGGAAAAATCAAGTTTCTATACAATAGATGAAGAAAAATTTATTGATTATCCACCTGTATTTCTCAAAAATATTTCTGGTTTTGATTTTTGCGCAAAAAGATGTAAATGATAATTTAATTTGGGGGTTTTTCAGATAAATTTAAAGATTTAGTAGATTCTGATGACATAAAAAAATAGAGTTTATTTCATTAATGTAAATTATTATGATACAACAAAGTAGAATGTAACCTATCATTATTCATCTCAGGTTCCAACAGTAATAACAAGATAACTCATTGCCCATTGTGTCTATATCTTGTAGACAGATCATTATTTATGCCTCCGTCCTAACTAGTAGACACGCGATCCCACTCGCTTGCAGAGTAAGGGGCTGTTGCTTTATAGTGCGTGTGCAGGGTGAAGTGCGCCCCCTCTATAAAGAGCCCGTTTGACTGGAGCAAACACTATGAGTACTAGAATGCAAAATTTAATAGAAAACATGGGAGGAGTCGTAAGGGTTGAAGAAAAACCCTTTGCTCCTTTGTCACGAGAAATAATGTCAAAATATCTAGATGTCGATAAGAAAGAGTTTTCTGATTATTTAGACTATTTGACATGTTTCGGAGGAGAAACATATCTGCATGAGATATTCTACAAGTTAACTATGTATAACGATGGGCTGCCAATTTATTGTTATCCCAGTGAATCACCAGTAGAAAATGTTGTAATAAAAAATGGAGAATTTGGTTGTTTTTACGGAGAAGGATCTTCATATCAAACTGGTTATTCATTGAGCAATGCTATAAAAAGAATGGAAAATAGGATTCCTGTGAATTTTTTGCCTATCGCTGAAAATAACTACGGAGATAGGATATGCCTGTGCGTAGAAGGCGAAAGAATGGGGAAAATTTATTACTGGTACCATGGAAACGAATGGGATGAAGAAGATTACTGTGACGATTTTGGGGAAACCATGCCCGAAGAAGTAAAAATGCAAAATATGTATTTAATCGGAGAAAATTTGTATGACTGCTTTAAACGCATGGTTTTAGTAGAAGAATAATTTCTATGTTAAATTGGAGCTAGATATGGATCCTCAAGAATTAACTAATGAAGTTCTGCTGGAAAGTATTTTGGACTGTACTCATTTTGTGTCACATGAAGTTCCTAATTTATTCAAATCTGTAAAAGAATCTTTGCCTCACAGTGACAAAATATTCTTTATGAATTTTGTCGAAGACGAAAATGGAGAAGATGAATATTATGGGTACATTTATGATAAAACAAATGCAGCAATATATGAGTATTATTTCCAAGATAGTAAGTCATTGAAAAACCGGAAATTATCCCTTGCTAAAAGAGATATTAGTAAGTTGACTACAAAAGATATTCTTGAGTTGCCTGCACTCCACTTACTGTAGCTAAAATTAGCATTTTAAAACTCTGCCTCTCACGGGTGTCACCGACCCTGCGCCTATGAGAACTAGGGTATGTTTTGCCTCCTACCGCATGTGCTGGTTCATATTTAGCTTCTTCAGCACCTGCGTGTCGTGGTCAATTAGCCAGTTCTTATCAAACAGCAGCCGCACAAACGCCAGCCCCAGCCCCAAAGCCAAAAACGTCAGAAACGACTGAGCAAAACCACCCATCGCCGCATACAAGTCACCGGAAGACATATGCGACATTGCCAGGTAGAACGGCACACCCGGAACCATCGTCACCACCGCAGGCACCGACAGCGAAATCCGAGAATACTGCCGCCCGTGCAGCGGCGCCACAAGCTCCGCCATAATACCCACCGCGAACACCGCCAAGGTGGCCGCCATATGGGAGGTCCAGCCCGCCTCAACCAGCCAAATACGCGCAGGGTTCGCCACTGCTGCGATCACCCCGCCCCACACGCACGCCACCGGGGACGCCGCGAACAGCATCGCAAACCCCGCCGCAGCAACCCCCGAAGAAACCACCTGCAACAGCAGGTACAAACCAGCCGGGATGTCTGGCCGGGCGTTCTGCGCCAACGGCAGATGAAACAGGGAAGCCAGCACCCACACGGCAAACGATGCGCTCACCAGAAGCACCGTCACATACATGAGCCGAGACATACCCGCCAGAAGGTCCATACGCGAAATATCCAGCATACCCGTGACCATCGGGAACCCCGGCACCAGGAACAGGATCGACGAAATGAACCCCACCATGTGCTCAGAACCAATCAGCTGCAGCCCCGTCAGCAGATTAATCAGCCCAATATAGGCGCCCGCCGACAGGAACCCGCACGCCATCCAGATTGCCATATGGCTCACCCCGCGCTTCATGAGGGTGGAACGCAAAAACTGCCCCAACCCGGCGGCAATAAAAACCGCCGAACACTCAATCAGCCCGCCACGGTTCAAAAACGCGAACCCTGCGCACGCCACCGCCGAAGCCAGAGCGAGCATCCACCGTTTATACAGGTGCGGCATCGAATCAATGCGTTCCAGTTCGGCATTCGCCTCCTGTGGGGTGATCCGCTCCGGCAGTTCAGAAATGAAATTGCCCAGCAAATCAATCTTGTGCGAGTTAATGCCCATCGTGCGCTGCTCGGCCACCTCGGTGCGAAATTCCCGTTCCCGTAGGCGGTGGTGGCGATCTCAGTGAACGTCACCTGGGCGTGGTGCTCATCCAGGCCCACCGCCTTCGCCAAGCGCGCCATTGACGCCTTAATACGGTAGGCACTCGCCCCCGACTTCATGAGGATACGACCCCAGCCGCAGCACCACCTGCGACTGCGCCACAATGAACTTATGCTGTTCCCTGGACGACCCTAAATAGATGCTGTACGTGTTGGTATCGGTATACGCCTTATTGTTGTGCTGTTCCATCTGAAGCCTTCAACCAGTGAATCTGCGGGGTGGGGTACGGGCATAAAACCCGGCCTCTTTAGCATAGGTCAAAGAGGCTGCGGCAGGTAGCGATACACCCCGCCGCCGCACGTAATACGCCTTACGTTGACTTACCGGGCGGCCCCGCAGCGGCCAGGGCTACCGGCGCACCGGCCACCGGCCGTCAATCACCTCGTTCTCCTTACCCGGTTTTGTGCGCAGCCACGCCTGAAAATCGGCGGCCTGCTGCGCCGCCCACTGCACCTGCTGCTCGTGCAGGGCAGCGGCATCCACGTCAAGCACCGCAGGGAACCTTTCGGTGAGTTTCACCAGCAGCCGTTCGGCGGCTAAGGCATCGTCCTTGGAAGTGTGCGCATTATCCAGCTGCACCTTGTGCTCCACGGCCAGCGTCTCCAGCTTACGGTTGCCTCGTTTCCGCGGAATAACGTGCTTGTGAATAATGTACGGGTCAAGGATGCACCCGCCGGGCAGCTCCCCGTTGGCGATACTGTACCGTTTCATCTCATGGTGCAGAACCGAGAAATCGTAGGCGGCATTAAACGCGATCACCGGAACCCCGTCAAGGAATAACGAGCCGATAGCCCCCGCCAGCTCCCACACCACCTGCTGTGCTGGCTGCCCGTGCGCCCGCGCATACTCTGTAGTAACCCCGTGCACCGCCGCAGCAGCCTCAGGGATTTCAACTCCCGGGTCAGCCAGCCACTCCCCGGCACGGCGCACCGAGCCGTCAGGGTTCAATAACAGTAACGATGCGGTCACAATGCGCGCGGTCTCAACATCCACGCCCGTGGTCTCAAGGTCGAAAGTGGCTCGGGGGCCGTGTATCCAGCTCATGAAATTCGACTATACGTGAGTTTTTGCACCGCCGCGGCCCGGACCGTCACCCTCTGACATATAACGCAACAGCCGCCCCAGCTGGCAGATAGACTTGAACCATGACCGCAAAACTCATCACCGGGGCACCCGGAACCGGCAAGACCGAGCGTATTATCGCAGCCGCCGCCGAATTTATTGCCAATGGGGGAGACCCGGCGCGGCTACTGGTGCTTGCCCCCACCCGTACCGGGGCAACCCGCATCCGTGACGGGTTGGCGCGCCGTATCACCACGAGCATGTCTACCGCACCCACCCGTGCGTGGGCGGCCTACGCCTTCGACCTGCTCCGCCGTGCCCACACCCTGGGAAGTCTGCCCGGGGTGCAGTACAGCCCCAAACTGCTGTCGGGGCCCGAGCAGGATGTGATGATTGGCGAGATCCTGGGTGGTCACCGTGAGGGCGCGGGCGCGGGGGTGCGCTGGCCCGCAGACCTGCAAGAGGCCCTAGGAACACGCGGGTTCAGGCACGAAATACGCGACTTTTTTGACCGTATGGCCGAGTACGATGTGAGCGTTGAGAGGGTTCAGGAGCTCGCCGAACAGCTGAACAGGCCCGCCTGGCAGTCGGTTGCAGCCCTGCACACCGAATACCGGCAGATCCGCCGTCTGCGCGCCCCGCACGCCTACGACCCGGCGGCGCTCATCCACGAAGCCTGCAACTTTCTGTTCGCAAACCCCGACTGGCTAAGTGCCGAACGGGAACGGTTTGACCTGATCCTTATTGATGATGTGCAGGAGTTCAGCCCCGCCACCTACCGGCTGCTGAATATTCTGTGCGCCCAGAACCCGCAGGCGGCCCTGAGCTCGTACCGGGGGCAGGCGCGTGAGGAAGTGGCTGCTGCGCTCACCGCAGGAACCGGGCAGAACCTCACGCGGCGCATACTGATGACCTGCTGCACCGAGACCGTGGTGCAGGGGTTCCGTGGGGCACGGCCGGATTTAGCCAGGACACTTGGAGAGTCATTCCCCACGTTAGAGACGGAATACTTAAACACCTCGTACCGGATGGGTCCCGGTATTGCCGCCGCGTGGGGTGAGCTGGCCCGCCGCCTGCCCGTTATCACCGGGGCTAAAACCGTGCGTGAGCTGCGTGCCCCCGCCGCCGAAAGCGCAAGAACAGGCGCTATTGCAGCTCAGCGACGAAGGTGACCTGCTCGACCCGCGCCGCTACAGCACACCACCCGAAGGGGTCTTCGGGTACATGCTCCTCTCCCCACAGGATGAGGTGAACCAGGTGGCGCAGCTGCTGCTTGAGGACTACCTGTACCGGGGGCCGCCTACGCACGGTCAGCGATTGTGGTGCGTGATGGCTCCCGGGTGGCCAATATCCGCCGGGTACTGGCGGCCTCGGGTATCCCCACCGTCACCGGTGCGGCGCTCACACCGGTGCGTGACGAACCGGCGGTACGGCCGTTTCTGGATGCGCTTTCCCTGCTCATGTACGCCCGCGAACGCGGCGCCGAACAACTGCATTTGCCGGATAATTATGCGTCACCTTCCGGGACGGAAACCTTACCGGACGGGGACGAGCCGCTCACCGCAGAAACAATTGCCAAACGCCTCCCACACCACGGCAGAAGAGGACGAGGCCAAACTCGCCCGGCGAAGCCTTGAAGATGTGCTGGCCGAAGAAAACCGCACGAACCCCGCCTCCGGTGCGCACAACGCTATCACCCTGCTCACCTCCCGGCTGGGGGGCGCCTCCAGCATGGATGTGCGCCGCCTGCGCCAGCAGCTGCGCGCCGCCGAACTGCGTGCCGGTGGGCGCCGCTCCAGCGACGACCTGCTCTTAGGGGCGCTGCTGAACCCCGAAGCTCTGCCGGACTACGGGGTGGGCACCGCTATCCGCCGCGTCTCCCGGGTGCTCGCGGCGGGCCAGCAGGCGCTCAACGCCCCGGGCGCTAACGCCGAGACCGTGCTGTGGGCCCTGTGGCAGGCCAGCGGGCTAGAAAAAACCTGGGTGAACAGCAGCGCCGCAACCGGGCCCGAAGCCGAGCGGGCGCACCGCAACCTTGACGCCATGATCGGGCTTTTCGAGGCCGCCACCCGGTTCGTGGACCAGATGCCCGGCTCATCCGCAGAACAGTTCCTTGACTACATTGACGCCCAAGACCTCCCCATGGACACCCTCGCTGCCCGCGGGAAACGCTACGACGCCGTGGAAATCCTCACCCCGGCCCTCGCCGCTGGGCGGCAGTGGGACACCGTGTACGTGTGCGGTATCCAAGAAGGAACCTGGCCTAATACGAAAGTGCGCGGCTCGCTCCTGAACACCGGCGAGCTAAGCGACATCTGCGAAATGGGGGTTGAGGCGGCGCAGAAAGTGCGGATGGCGGATCGCATCCGGGCTGTGCGCCACGACGAGCTGCGCATGTTCGCCACGGCCATTAGCCGCGCCCGTAAGCGCCTCGTGCTGACCGCCGTCTCATCCACCGATGAGGCACCCAGCGAATTCTTCGACATCCTGGTACCCGAAGTGCGTGCCGGGGAGGTGACCCGGGTGCGGCGCCCCATGACCCTGCGCGCGCTCGTGGCTCAGCTGCGCCGCAACGCCACCGTTGAAGAGCATAACCCGGCGCTTGCGCACGCCGCCGCCGCCCAACTGCACCGCCTCGCCGACGCGCAGGTGCCCGGCGCCCACCCGCGCCAGTGGTGGGGGCTGCTGCCGCTCTCAACCCAGGAGCCAGCGTTCACGCCGCGACGGCGGCAAGGGCAAGAACCCGAGAAGCTGACGGTCCCCATCTCACCGTCACGTCTTGAGACGATCCACAAGTCGCCGCTTGACTGGTTTCGTGGCGGCCGCCCGTGCCGAGGCGCAAACAGACACATCACGGTCGCTGGGCACGCTCATCCACGCTATCGCCGAGGAGTACCCCGCCGCTGACTATGCGACACTCAGTGCCGTCCTTCAGGAGCGTCTGACCACCCTGGCGCTGCCCGAGACGTGGGAGGGGGAGGAAACCCGCCGCCGCGCCGAGAAAATGATTCAGAAACTGGCCGTGTATTTTAAGGAAATTATGCCCGGAGACGGGCGCACCCTGGTGGGGGTTGAGGGCGCTTTTAAAGTGCGTGTTCCCGGGGAGAAGCTCGACGTCCAAATTTCGGGGCGGGTAGACCGGCTGGAGGTCACCGAGGACGGGCGGTACATGATCGTTGACCTAAAAACCGGGCGCACCAAACCCGCAAAAGCCGATATTGCCCAGCACGCCCAGCTGGCCGCCTACCAGGTTGCGGTTGAGGCCGGGGCAGGGGGACACGATGAGCCGCGAACTGGGAACGGAACCAGCCACACACCCCGGCGGTGCACCCGGTGGCAGTGACGATAACGTGTACCGTGCCATGGGGCGCCGTTCGGCTGGGGCGGCACTCGTACAGCTGGGCGACGGCACCGCCCCAACCGCCAAGAACCGCCCGCAAGAACAGCCCCCACTTGACCCCGACTCCGACGAGTGGGCTGTTGAGCTGATCCGGTGCGCCGCCGAGCTGATTGCCGGGGCCCTCATACAGGCGCGGCACCGCCCGGGCGAGAAATGCAGGCTACCCGAAATCTGCCCGCTGTGCCCGCAGGGCAGGCAGGTCACGCAGGGATAGGTAGGGCGCGTACCAAGTGAGAGAACAGAGCATGAACAATAACCACACTGAAACCCACACGCCCGCAGATACGCTGCAGGGTGATGAGCACCTGCCGGGGGGCGGGCAGGGTACCGCCGGGGAGCCTTCCCACGGGGGCAGGCGCATCCTCAGCGCCCTTGAGATCGCGCGGGAACTGGGGCTAAACCCGCCCACCGATGAGCAGATTCGCATTATTGAATCCCCACTGCAGGCGCGTCTGGTGATTGCCGGCGCGGGATCCGGTAAGACCGCCACCATGGTGGACCGGGTGGTGTGGCTGGTGGCCAACGGGTTTGTGCGCGCCGATGAAGTGCTGGGAGTGACCTTCACCCGCAAGGCCGCAGGTGAGCTGCGTGAGCGTATGCGGACTCGCCTGAATATTCTGCGTGAGCGAAAGCTCATAGACCTCACCGAGCAGGAGCTGCTGGAGGGGGCATCAGAACCCACGGTATCCACCTACCATTCGTACGCGAATACGCTGGTGAAGGACTACGGGCTGCGCCTGGGTATTGAGCAGGATGCGCAGATGCTGGGGGACGCGCAGGCGTGGCAGCTGGTGGCGCAGATAGTGCAGTATTGGGACGGCGAGCTTCCGCAGGGGGGTAAAGGCGAGGCGGCGTCGAAGACTTATCTGGTGAAGCAGGTGCTGAAATTAGCTGGCGAGTGCGCCGAGCATCTGGTGGCCCCGCAGACAGTGATCGAGTTCTGCACCGCCCAGATTGCCGCCTACGAGTCGTTGAGCACCCCCGGGCCGCGAAAAACCGCGAACGATACCCTGCGCCAGCTGCAGACAAAGATTATTTTGGCGCGCATGGTGCAGCGGTACGCGCGGGTGAAGGCACGCATGCAGGTGCTTGACTACGGGGATCTGATTGCTTTAGCGGCCCGTATCGCCCGGGACGTTCCCCAGGCGGTGCAGCTGGAGAGGGAACGGTATAAGGTGGTGCTTCTGGACGAGTTTCAGGATACCTCCCACGCCCAGCTGCAGCTTTTCTCAGATTTATTCGGCACACGTGCTGCTGAGGGGGAACACCCAGGGTATGGGGAGCATCCGGTGATGGCGGTGGGCGACCCTAAACAGTCAATTTATGGGTTCCGCGGCGCATCTGACGGCCAGCTGTTCAGTTTTTACCGGTATTTCCCCACCGCCGATGAGACGCCCCTGTATTTGACCGTTGCGTGGCGTAACGATACGGCGATTCTGGATGCCGCGAACCTCATTGCTGAGCCCCTTAAAACTATGCCGGGGTGGGTGCGGGCGTCTCAGCCGCCTAAGGTACCGGATTTGCGGCCGCGTTCGATTATTACCCGCCCCGATGAGTCTGGTGAGGCGGCGATGCGCGGTTCGGTGCAGCTGGCCCGGTACGCCACCGACGCTGATGAGGCGCGCGGTATTGCCGAAAAAATAGCCGCTGAACGTGCCCGGTTCCGGGATAACCCCACAGGCATGCCCACCATGGCGGTGCTGACCCGCACCCGCAGCCAGATGGAACCGATCCGGCAGGCGTGTGAGGCCCTGGGGGTGCCCGCACAGGTGGTTGGCTTGGGCGGGCTTCTGGAACGCCCCGAGGTGATTGATATGGTGGCGATGCTTCGCGTGCTGGCTGACCCTAACCGGTCGGATGCGCTGGTGCGTCTGCTGGCCGGGGCACGGTGGCGGCTGGGTACCGCAGACTTGTTAGCGTTGGGGGAGTGGTCGAATGAGCTCACCCGTGTCCGGGAGCGCGGGTACGTGAGCGGGGCCGATGCCCAGCAGCCGGGGCAGGAGGCCTCCGGCACCTCCGATGAGCAGCTGCGCCGGGCGCAGCAGAGCTTTGAAGAAGCCCGCAAGTTCGCTGTGGAAGACCTCAGCGAGTACGGGTCGTTGATTGAGGCGATAGAGCACCTGCCGGAGGCTAACGAGCAGGGGCACCCGATCTACCCGCCGGATTATTCACCGCACCGCCGCCGTCTGAGTGCTGAGGGGCTGGCGCGTCTGCGGGCGTTTGCGGCTGAGCTGGAGTATTTGCGGCAGTTCACCACTGAGGATTTGGGGACTCTGCTGTACGAGATTGAGCGGGTCATGATGCTCGACATTGAGCTGGCATCCCACGAAGGCTCGGATAGTTATACATCCCGGGTGCATCTTGATGCTTTTCACGATGTGGCCGCCAACTACGCGGCGACTTCCCCGCGTATTAACGCCATGATCTATGCCGGGGCGGACGGTACCGCCGCCGAGGAGGACGCCCCCACCGCCCGCCGGTTTGTGTTATCTGCCAGCGGCATCAGCTATCTTACGGGGTTCTTGGCGTGGCTTGAGGAGGCGGCTGAGCACGAGAACGGCCTGGCCCCGGCCGTGGAAGAGCCGCGGCAGGATGCGGTTCAGATTCTTACGATGCACGCCTCAAAGGGGCTGGAGTGGGATCAGGTGTACCTGCCGCGCCTGAGCGATGCCCGCGCCGAGCGTCACCGCATGTGGCAGCGTCTTGAACCGGGTGTTTTGCCGTGGCCGCTGCGTGGCGATAAGGATTATCTGCCGCCGGCGTTGGAGCGCCCCGAAGAAATCACGGCCTTGGAAACCTTTAGTGAGCTGAACCTGGCGGTCGAAGAGGGCGAAGACATGGTGCATGATTATGCGGGTGCTGAGGCGCGCCGCCTGATTTATGTTGCCATGACTCGCGCCCGGTCCTTGCTGTACATTACCACCTGCCGGTGGACGGGGGCCCATGTTAAGCCGGTGAAAACAAGTACCTACTGGAATGAGCTGGTGCAGTTCTCCCAGGGGGACGCGCAGCCCCCCTATGAGGGGATTCAGCATGCGCCGTGGCTGTACCCCGGGTACTTGGGGACGGGGTACTATGTCCCGTCGGCTGCCCGCGAGACGGACCCCAGTATTGATACTGTGTTCGGGCGTGAAATCAGGGATTGGGGGTACACGGTTCCGCAGGGGGGGCGGTGCTGCTCAACGGCACCCCGGTGCCTTCTGTCGCCCCCGTTGCTGACCCGCAGGATGGCCCCGCGCGGGATGCGGCCACGGCCAGCACCTGCGCGAACGTTGCCCGTGCCCTCTCAGCGGATGGGGCGGATCCCATTGAGAATGCGCGTATTCTGCGGCTGCCGCCGGTGCATCGGGTGTACCGTGCGGCGCACCCCGATGTTGATGTCACCGCCGAGTTCGCGGCGCTTGACCGTGATACCCCCGGCGGCGGTGAGGGCGGGGCACCGGCACAGTCAAAGAGTAAAACCGCCGATGCCGAATTCGTGTTCGCCCGTGAGGAACTGATGAAAATTTCTGCGCATCAGCGTCCGGCGCGTTCGGGGGTGCGCCCGCAGATTGTGCAGCGCCTGCTCACCCCGGCCGCTTGGGCGGAACAGAACCCCCAGCAGGGGAGCGTGCTGACGGCCATGTGGCCTTTCGACCCTTTGGACGGGCCCGCCGTATGGCGCTGGAATCTGATGAGGCTCTCACCGAGGGGATGCGCGCACAGCTGCGCTACGGGGCGCAGTCGGACGATGCGCACCCTGCGGAGCCTTCGGAACAGCAGCAAGGCCCTGCCGTGAACCGCCCCCAGCAGGTGAGCGTCCCCGGTGACCGCCGTGCTCGGGTGGAGCGTGCCGCCCTGAATGTGGCCCGCGGCGGTATTGAGCTTGCCCCGGGTGCTAACGCCCCACAGGCCGATGCTCACACCCGGCAGGAAATTCAGGATTGGGAGCAGGAGGTTGAGCTGCTGCTGGCGTTGGCACGGCGCGCGGTCACTCCCGCCGCCCCGTCGAAACCGGAGCACCTGTCGGCCTCCGAGCTGATGTCACTGGCCGAGAACCCGCAGCAGGCGCGGGCGCGGATGGTGCGCCCGGTGCCGGTTCAGCCTTCAGCGGCGGCGCGCGCCGGGACGTTCTTCCACGAGTGGGTTGAGAACCATTTCGGCGCCGACCCCATGTTGGATCTTGACGACGAGCTCTACACCGATGACGAGACTGACACCACCCTCAGCCTTGATGCGCTGCGTAAGACGTTCCTGGCGAGTGAGTGGGCGAACCGCACCATCTGGCGGGCCGAATACCCGGTTGAGACGCATGTGGCCGGGGTGAGTGTGCGCGGGCGTATTGATGCGGTGTTCCGCACGGTTGAGCGCACCGAGCAGGGGCAGCGGGAACGCTGGGAGCTGGTGGATTGGAAGACCGGCCGTAAACCCACCGCCAAGCAGATGCGGTATAAGCGCATCCAGCTGGCGCTGTACCGGCTGGCGTTTGCCAAGATTCAGGGCGTTGACCCTGCGGATGTGCGGGCGGCGTTCTACTATGTTGGGTCTGACCAGACGGTGTGGGATTCCGATATTGCGGGCGGGCTGCAGTCTGAGGCGCAGCTGGAGCGCATCATTACCCGCTGGGATTGGGAGCCTTAGCCGACCCAGCGCCCGCGCGAGACGCCGGGGCTATTCCAGCCCTTCGGCCCGCTCCGGCAGCGGCTGGTTCTGCCCGAGCATGTCCCCGGAGTCACGCAGGTTCTCGCAGACCGCCTGCAGCATCTGCTCGCCGTGGGCGATCATTTGCGCGTCCCCGTATTCCACAGCGTGGGTGAGCCACTGGGCCAGAGCGAACTCGGCGTAGAATTCGGCGCGTTCTACCAGGTGCTGGTCGGGCATCTGCGGCATCTGTGAGGAGTAGACCCGCACCACTTCATCTGTGAAGGCGGTGTCGGAGCAGGCAAAAAGCCAGGAGAGGTCTTGGGCGGGGTCACCCACATGCACTTCTGACCAGCCGCTCACTTCGGCCACCGTACCGTTGTGGATGCTGATGGTTTCGGTGCCGAGCTTACCGTGCACCACGCGGGTGCGGAAGTCCCAAATAGGCCCGGGTTCTAGGAAAGCACGCCAGTGCGCCACCAGTTCGGCCGGTACTTTGCGGGTGGAGGCTGCCCTGTCCAGTTCGGAAAGTTTACGCCTGCGCAGGTTCTGGGAGGAGTAGACGGGCAGGTCTGATTCGATCATGATATCTTCAGGCATCACGTGCAGTGTGGCGATGAGCCTGCCCAGGTCGGTGGCGAGGGTGCTGTTGTTGGCACGGTTAATACGAGCCAGTTCTTCAAGGTCGCGGTGGGTGCCGGGAACGTAGGTGTACACGAATACGCTCATACCGTTGTACGGTACGGTTCCGGCGATGGTGGGTACGGTAAACGGCAGGCGGGCGCGCAGCCCGTGGGTGAAGGAACGGAGCACCTGATGCTCTGCTTCTAGGCGCATACTGGCGTCGTGGTTGCGGGGTGCACGCACACGCCAGTTGCGGTCGGCGGAGTCTGTGATGATCGCCGTGTCGTATTCTGCGGATTCTTCGGGGGCAGCCGCGGTGGCGACAGGGTAAATACCCGGCACGCCCGCCGAAACGATGGCCGCTAACTGAAGAGGAGATAAAGTCACTCTTTAGGTTACCTAATATCGGGACGAATACGGTATCTGCGTGGGGCGCGCCCCGTATTCTTGGGGTTTGCGCTTCGCCGCGAGCGAGTCGGCAGCGGGTTTCTAACCGGTCGTACTGTGCGCGGGATACAATGGGGAACCGTGAATGTTTCGTGTCCGCGCGGCGGGTATTTCGGCTGCGGGGCACGCACCGTAACTACTTTCGTGCTGGCGCACCCGGCGTGGGCGATAAAGGAGAAGGGGCACCTGTATGGGCGGGGGAAAAAAGCAGAGGGGGCTCACGCGGCTCGTCATCAGGTGGTGCGCAAACCCCCTCCATGTTTGATGTGCCGTCACCCTCTCGCCGTACCGCTGGGGTGCCCGGCCCCGTTCGGGGTGCTGGCGCTGCAGCGGGTGAGGCACCCGCCCCGCCCCGGCCGAGCAGGGGTCCCCTCAGCTCCCGCTATGCTCTCAGCCGAGGATATTCTCACCGGTTTGGACGCGGATCAGCGGCGTGTGGTGACGGAGCTTGACGGCCCGATGCGCGTGCTGGCGGGCGCCGGTACGGGCAAGACCCGCGCCATCACGCACCGTATCGCCTACGGTATCGCTATTGGCCGGTACGTGCCGCAGCGGGTGATGGCTTTGACGTTTACCACGCGCGCCGCTGAAGAGATGCGCCTGCGTTTGCGGTCTTTGGGGGCGGCGGGTGTGCAGACCCGCACTTTCCATTCGGCGGCTTTGCGGCAGCTGCGGTATTTCTGGCCGCAGGCGGTGGGGGGTACCTTTCCGCAGATTGTGGGTCATAAGGCTCCGCTGCTGACCGAGGCGGCAAACCGGCTGCGTATCACCACTGACCGGGCGCTGCTGCGCGATATTGCCGCCGAAATTGAGTGGGCGAAAGTTTCGATGCTCACCCCCGATACGCTTGCGGCGCGACTGGGGGAGCGGGCCCTGCCAGCTGAACTCACGGCACAGAATATGGTTCGGCTATTTCGCGCCTACGAAGAGCTCAAAGACGAACGGAACGTGATCGACTTTGAGGATATTCTGCTGCTGACCGTGGGCATCATTGAGGAGGATGAGGCGCTGGCGGCGACTATCCGCCAACAGTACCGTCACTTTGTGGTGGATGAGTATCAGGACGTTTCACCGCTTCAGCAGCGCCTGCTGGATGCGTGGCTGGGCGAACGCACCGATATTTGTGTGGTGGGGGACGCCTCCCAGACCATTTACTCGTTCACGGGCGCCACGAGCCGCCACCTGCTGGAGTTCCCGCGCCGCTACCGGGGGGCGCAGACGGTGAACCTGGTACGGGATTACCGTTCGCATACGCAGGTGGTGGAGCTGGCGAACCGGCTTCTGGAGGCCCGCCGTCCGGGTAAGGACTCCACGGAGTTTTCCTGGGCACCGCCGCTGCGGCTGGTGTCTCAGCGTGGGGCTGGGGTGGAATGCGAGTGGTTTGAGTACGCCGATGATGAGGCTCAGGCGCAGGGGATCGCCGAGGACATCCTGGATTTAATGAACAAGGACGGTGTGCCCGCCAGCGAGATCGCGGTGCTGTTCCGCACGAACGCACAGTCGGCGGTGATCGAGTCGGCCCTGAGCGCGGCGGGTGTCCCGTATCAGCTGCGCGGTGCGGAACAGTTTTTTGAACGCCCCGAGGTGAAGCAAGCCGTATTGGCGTTGCGCGGCTCCGCTAAGGGCACGGACGGCAGCGAGCATGCGCCGTCCCTGGTGCGGGATGTGCTCTCTTCCCTGGGGTATTCCGAGAAGGCCCCGAGCTCCGGGGGTGCGGTGCGGCAGAAGTGGGAGTCGTTGGCGGCGCTGGTGTCTATGGTTGATGCTTTACACGCCGAGCGCCAAGAGCAGATTGCTTCGCAGGCACCCGCTGAGCAGGGGCTGTCTCCGTTGAGCATGCGTGAGGTGGTGGAGGCGCTCGCGCACCGTATCGCCACGCAGGATGCTCCCGTTATGGATGGGGTGACTCTTGCGTCTTTGCATTCTGCTAAGGGCCTGGAATGGGATGCGGTGTTCCTGTGCGGGCTGAATGAGGGGCTTATGCCGATTTCGTATGCGCAGACTAGCGATGAGGTGGATGAGGAGCGCCGCCTGCTGTATGTGGGTATTACCCGTGCGCGTAAGCACCTGTGTTTGAGCTGGTCTCTTTCGCGTACCGCGGGTGGGCGGGGAAACCGTAAACGGTCCCGGTTCCTGGACGATATTGACCCTAAACGTCGTCCTCGTCGGGCGCCGTATTTGCCTTAGTGACCGCTCGCTGCGGCTGAGTTGTGTGGGAGGAGCCATGACGCCCCGTCATCCTGTTTCTGAGGTTATTCCGGCTACGGAGGAACACCCGCGTGTTGAGGTGGTGCGTTCGGCTCGGCGGCGGCGCACGGTGACGGCTCAACCTGCCGATGACGGCAGTATTCGGCTGCTGGTGCCTGATATCAGCACGGATGAGCAGATTCGGGGCTATCTGGCGGATCTGCTACCAAAGGTGCAGCGTACCCGCCGGCGCGCGCAGGGTAAACGCCGTAATTTCGTTTCGGATGAGTACCTTCTTTCGCGGGCCCAGTACCTGGTGGAGCAGTATCTGCCGGAGCTTTCCGATAAGGTGCCTGAGTCGATCCGGTGGGTGTCGAACCAGCGTACCCGCTGGGGTTCTGCCACCCCGGGTGCGGGTCGCATCCGTATTTCTGATGCGCTCACCGGCGCCCCGGAGTATGTGGTTGATGCCGTGCTGTACCACGAGCTGTGCCATTTTGTGGTGCTGCACCATAATGCGCAGTTTCACAGGCTGCAGGATCGTCTTCCACTCCTCGCGCAGGCGCAGGCGTTTTTGGCTGGTATCGAGTTTGCCCGCACGCAGGAGGCTCATGAGCGCCGACCCGAAGACCAGCCATAGGGTGCTGAACGGTTGGATGATGCGGGTATCTGACCGCTGGGCGTCTCAACGTTGCTTTGTATCGGTACGCAATGTTGGGTTAAGGATCTGCACGAGGCGGCGTCCGTGTCAGAAGATATGATTCTCCCGTGTGGAACGCCGCCTCGTGCGGATGATGAAAAAGGTTTTACTTATTTGTTGTCGTCGTACCCGCCGTCGAGCAGTTTCTTGAGCTCCGAGTCGAAATCGACGTCGTCGAACGAGAGCTGTTCAGAGACACGGTCTTCGTACTTTTTGAAGTTTTCCAGTTCTTTGGCGGTGGGGAGGGTTTCGGGCGCCAGCCACAGGTTGTCGCGCGCCTCAAACCCGTGCTTCTCGTCGTAGTCACGCCAGAATGCGGTGGCTTCCCGCACCATGCGGGGGCGAATCTCAAGCCCCACGAGGGTTTCAAATACCTGCTCGCTGGGGCCGCCCTCAACGCGGCGGCGCGCGAAAGTCTCGGCGATTTGCGGCGCCTTGGGCAGGTTCTGGGTGGCCTGATCTGCAACGAATGAGACCCACCCTTCAATGAGGGCCAGCAAAGCTTCCAGGCGTTCAACCGCAAGCTCCTGGTCTTCGGTGCGCTGCGGGTTGAACATGCCGCCTTCGAAGGCCTCCTGCACGGCTTCGGGGTCGTGCATGTTCACCTGGGAGGCGGCATCCTGGATCCGGTTCATGTCCACGCGGATGCCGCGGGCGTAGCGGCTCACCAGCGCCATAATGTCTTCACGCAGCCACGGGTTGGTGCGGTGCAGGCGAATCAGTGCGGATTCGCGCACGGCCAGGTACAGCAGAACTTCCTGTGCGGGAACCTCAATCTCATCGCCGAGGGTTTTAAACCCGTTCGGCAGCAGGGCGGTACGCCCGGGGGCCAGCGGGAACCCAATATCGGTTGAGGAGTACACCTCGTTGGCGAGGGAGGCGAGGGCCTGGGCCATCTGAATACCGAAGAACGTTGAACCGAGGTTGTTCAAAAAGCCGCTGTTGCCCAGCAGCTGGGATGAGCTCTTCGGGTACGTTATCGGCCCCGGGCAGCACCATGGCCTGGGTGACCTCTGCGGCGACTGGCTCAACCATTTCACGCCACGAGTTGAAGGAGGCATCCAGCCATTCGGCTTTTGACCACGCCTCCACCGGAATGTTGTGCCGTTCAAAAAAACTGTTACTGAGTCGAGCCACAAGTCGGCTAGGGTGTGCGGCGTCGGCGGTGGCCTGTTTCAGGTTTTCGGCGATTGAGGGGTCTGAGTCGGCGGCGATCATGCGGCGGGCTTGGTCTTTGACCCCTGTCCAGTTCACGCCCTGTTCCGGGGTGCTGCCGGGGGTGGCGTTAATCGAGAACATGGTGTTCATCTGTTCCAGGATGCCTTGCATCATGGAAGGGTCAAAAGGGTAGACCCATGTTTTTCAGGTCTTCAGGGTTCAATGATGATGCCCCCAGCGGGTTGTTGTTATCGCTGGGGTCGAAACCTGATTCCTGCATTTTTTTGAGGAAGTCTTCGAGGGGGTCGCGGCCGTCGCCCGAGTCACCGTTGCCGGGGTTGTTATTGTTTGGAGAATTAGTCATTGTGTATCCCTTCGTACCATCGTACAGTGCGCGGGCATAGAGAAACCCCACGCACACAAGGGTACCGTTTGAAGCTGTGAATTTCCTCAGTAGGCAGCAGAAATAAGCCCACAGCACACCTGCTGTCGGCTTGTGCCTGTACGAGCGTTAAGGGGCCGGTTGATGAGTTCTTTGAGGTCGAGCCAATGTGCCGATGTGATATTTTTCCGCGACAGGCTGCTGTAGAATCGGGTACCCTATAGTTTCATGAGTAAGCGCACATTTTTTTCGAAAGCATCTAATAAATCTACGAGCAAAACAAGTGGCAAAGGTGCCAAAGATGGGGCTAAGAAGCCGTTTCGTAGGCGAGGAGGGTCTGTGCGCACCCTCAGCGGCGCGGCAACGTTCTGCCTGATTCTTGGGGCGTTTGTGATGCCTAGCCGCTATGTTATGGAAGGCCCAGGCCCCATGTTTAATGTGTTGGGGCAGCATGAGGGGCAGGACATTATCTCGATTGAAGGCGGCAGCGAGCGCGCAACTAAAGGGCAGCTGAACATGACGACGGTGTCTGTTTCGGGTGGACCGTACACGCCGCTGAGCGGTATTGAGGCGATTAATGGGTGGGCGTCGCTGGACGGTAAACAGTATTTGGTGGTTCCTACCGAGATTCTGTACCCGCGGGTTTCGAATGATCAGGCGAATTCCGCGAGTACGTCCCAGATGGCTGATTCGCAGACTCAGGCGCAGGTGGCGGCGGCTCACTATCTGAAGATTCCGGTGACGGAGACTGTTACGGTGCTGCAGACTGTTGAGAAGAGCCCGGCTGAGGGTGTGCTTAAGGGCGGGGATCGTATTCTGAAGGTGAATGACGAGCCGCTGAAGGGGTATAAGAGCATGGTTGATGCCACCCAGGCTTCAGAGGGTAAACCTATTAAGCTGACGGTTGAGCGTGATGGCGCGCAGCAGGAGCACACGTTAACTCCGGTTAAGGATGAGGAGTCCGGCCGGTGGCGTGTGGGTGTGGCTTTGAAGCAGGACTATGAGATGCCCGCAAAGATTAAATACCACACCGAGGGGGTGGGCGGCCCCAGCGCCGGGTTAATGCTTGCTTTGGGGACTATTGAGAAGGTGGGGGAGAAAAGCCTGCTGGCGTCCGGCCCGTTGAGTGAGTCGAATTATGTTGCGGGTACGGGCACTATTAACGCTGAGGGCAAGGTGGGGCCTATTGGTGGTGCGAAGTATAAGATTATTGCGGCCGGGGATAAGGGCGTGGCGGTTTTCTTGGTGCCTAAGGAGAACTGCTCTGATGTGAACGAGATGCGCAAGAGCAACCCGGAGCTGCTGAAGTATAGGGACTCTAACGGCCAGAGGCAGCAGATGCAGATTGTGGCTGTTGAGAACCTGGATCAGGCGGTGCAGTCGCTGGAGCGTATTCGGGATAAGGGCATCCATACGGACGGTCTGCCCACCTGCGGGTAAGGGCGTTGTGCGCCGTAGCAGCAACGGTGCGACCTCACCGGTGATTTGAGATAATAGCCTCAATGAATCTTTAAACCGTATTGTGAGGGTATTGTGACGGCTTCTGCTTCTGCGCACCCGAATCGCGCCGGGCGCAAACGCCGGTTCGGTCCGCTGGGCTGGACCTTGGTGATTGTGGCGGCGCTCATTGCTGCTTTTGTGTTTGCCACTCAGGTGTATACCGACTGGTTGTGGTTTAGCCAGCTGGGGTTCGGCGGCGTTTTTGTGACCGAGACGCTTCTGAAGGCTGGGGTGTTTGTGGTGACTGCCCTTTTGGTGGCGGTGCCTTTGTGGGCTTCTATGTCGTATGCGGTGAAGCATGCTGAGGAGCCTGCCCCTGCGGCTGAGAGCCCGCAAAAAGCCAAGCAGCAGGGTTCGGATTCTGAGGAGAAAACCTCTGAGAAACCCCAGTCTGCTCGGGGGGAGCTGCAGGCGGAGGCTGAGGAGCTGCTGCGGGACATGTTCGGGCAGCACTCGTTTGAGGACAGCATGGTCAAGTACCGCCGGAGCGTGGAGCGTATCCGTAAGGCCCTGCTGCTGGTGTTGCCTGCTGTGTTGGGGGTGCTGGTGGCGACCACGTTCATCACCCAGTGGGATACTGTTGCGCTTTTCTTTAACTACCAAGAGTTCGGGGTGAAGGACCCCGAGTTTGGCCCTGGACATTGGTTTTTTTGTTTTTTTACCTTGCCGTTTCTGCAGCTTTTGGTGAAGCTGTTCTCGGTGGTGCTGGTGCTCGCTGGTTTGGGCGGCATCATGATGCACTATTTTTTTACGGTGGTATTCGTGTGCAGCCCGGCGGTATGGGCACTTCATCTGCTTTTCGCCGCCATATTGCGGTTTTGTTGTTCCTGTTCTTGCTGGTGCGCGCCGGGGGTTCTGGCTTGACCGGTACACTACGGTGCAGCAGCAGTCTGGGCGTTGGGCTGGGGCGATGTACACCGATACGAACTCGATTATTCCGGTGAAGGCCATTCTGGCTATTTCGGCGGTGCTGGTGGCGGTGTTTTTTTCCTCATGGCTGCTTCGACGCACCGGTGGCGTTTGCCGCTAATTGGTACGGCCATGCTGGTGATTGTGGCGCTGGTGGCTGGCGGGGTGTACCCGTGGATTGTGCAGCGGTTCCAGGTGGTTCCGAATGAGCAGGCGGCGCAGTCTGAGTTTATTCAACGAAATATTGATGCGACCCGCTATGCGTATGGGCTGGATAAGGTTGAGACCACCCCGTATGATGCCACGATTAATACTGCCGCGGGTGGTCTTTCCGGGTCGAGCCCAACAATTGAGAATATTCGCCTATTGGACCCGAATGTGGTGTCTTCGGCGTTTGCTCAGATGCAGCAGTTCCGCCCGTATTACCGGTTTGATACGAATCTTGCGGTGGACCGGTATTCGATTGATAAGAAAACCCAGGATACGGTGATTGCCGCCCGTGAGCTGAACCCGTCGCAGACTTCGGGGGAGTCCTGGTATAACCGCCATGTGGTGTACACGCACGGGTATGGTGTGATTGCCGCGTACGGTAACCAGGTGGATCCGGCTAATGGTAATCCTAAGTTTATGCAGTCTGGGATTAAAGCAACCGGCGTGATTTCTGAGAACTATGAGCCGCGTATTTATTTCGGGATGAGCTCACCGCAGTATTCGATTGTGGGCGGCAACGGGGATCAGCTTGAGCTTGACCGCCCGCAGTCTGCTGATGAGGCAAACAGTGCAGATGCGAAGTACACGTTTACGGGTAGCGGCGGGCCGCGCGTGGATTCGTGGCTGAACCGTCTCTCGTACGCTATTAAATTCCAGTCGTCCGATATTCTGCTGTCGGATGCGGTGCGTGATGGCTCGCAGATCCTGTATGAGCGTAATCCAATGGATCGTGTGCGTAAGGCTGCCCCGTATTTGCAGGTTGATTCGAAGGCGTACCCGGCAATTGTGAATAATCGTGTGGTGTGGATTGTGGATGGTTATACGACCACTAATCAGTTCCCCTATTCGCAGGGTAATACGCAGGATTCTTCGGGTTCGCAGGGCCGGGGGAATTCGATGAACTATATCCGTAACTCGGTGAAGGCTACCGTTGATGCCTATGACGGGTCGGTCAATCTGTACGCCTGGGATGAGGATGACCCGATTCTGAAGGCGTGGCGTGGCGTGTTCCCGGGCACGGTGAAAAGCTATAAGGACATGAGTGCTGAGCTGATAAGCCATGTGCGGTACCCGAATGACATGTTCAGTGTTCAGCGCAGCATGTTGAATAAGTACCACGTGACGAGCGCCCACAGCCTGTACGCTGGCGATGACGTGTGGTCGATTCCGAATGATCCTACGAACGATAGCGGCAGGCCGATCCCGCCGTACTACCTGTCGCTTCAGATGCCCGGTGATAAGCAGGCTCATTTCTCGTTGACCTCTTCGTTTATTCCGCAGCAGAGCGATTCGAACTCACGGAACGTCATGTACGGGTTCTTGGCTGCTAATGGCGACGCAGGCACCGGTAAGGATGGGGAGCGCAGCCCGGACTACGGTAAGCTGCGGCTGCTGGAGCTGCCACGTTCTTCGGTGGTTCCCGGACCCGGGCAGGCACAGAATATTTTCAACTCTGATGCTGAGGTGTCGAACCAGCTGAACCTGCTGCGGCGCGGCTCGTCTGAGGTGATTAACGGCAATATGCTGACCTTGCCGGTTGCTGGCGGTATTTTGTATGTGCAGCCGGTGTACGTGCAGTCTAGCGGGGATGCGAAGTATCCGCGTCTGCAGCGTGTGCTGGTGAGCTTCGGCGATAAGGTGGGTTTCGCGCCTTCGCTTGAGGAGGCATTGAACCAGGTGTTTGGTGGCTCGTCGGGGGCGAAGATTGATAAGCCGACCGGTTCGAATGCCTCTCAGCCTGCGGATTCGTCTCGGGGTCGGGGGAGTCTAAGGGTGCTGATACCACTGGCGGCTCGTTGAAGCAGGCCCTGTCGGACGCATCGAAGGCTATGCAGGATTCGGATGCGGCGATGAAGAAGGGTGACTGGGCGGCCTATGGGGAGGCCCAGAAGCGTCTGAATGAGGCTCTGCAGAAGGCTGTGGAGATTGAAGGGAAGCAGTCTTCACAGGGTGGTTCTGGTGCTTCATCGTCACCTTCTGCTACCCCAGCGGCTTCTGCTTCGGCGGCTCGCCCTTCGGCAAAGCGCCAGTGCTTCGGCTTCACGGCAGTAGCGGCGGGCGTCCCTGAGAGGCTCGCAATGGGTATGGTCCCGGCTGGTTTACTGGCCGGGGCCTTTCTATGCTCTTAGCACGGGCCTGTGCCCGGCTGATTGTGTGCTCTTTCTCTCATGTGGCTGTTTCGATTTGAGGATACGCGGCGTGCCGTGTATAGTCTTATAAGTCGCCGCGGGGTGGAGCAGTTCGGTAGCTCGCCGGGCTCATAACCCGGAGGTCGCAGGTTCAAATCCTGCCCCCGCAACGTGTAAGCTCCCGAAGTCATATGACTTCGGGAGCTTTTTTGTGCGCGGGGTTTTTGGGTCAGCATCTGTTATCTGGAATGTAATAACCCAGGTGGCTGTTCACAGAAGCGGTTTCTCTTGATAGCGTTAACCTATAGAAAATCTGTTGCTAGGGAATCATTATCATATTTTTAGCTCTGGGTACCGGCTACCTCTTTAAAGGCCGTCTTTGCGCTGGGCCCATGTTATACGTGAAGCACCTCAGGTAGTACCCCTTCAAGGTCTCAGGAGGACAGATGCGTTTTTTTATCCAAAGATCCGTGCTGCAGCCTTAACCGCTGTGACCGTAACTGCCCTTGTGGGCGGCTCCCTCTCCGCTCCCGCACAGGCGGAGGTAGATTCAGGGGAGGTTTTTGAACTATTCCGCCCCTAACGGGTCAATGAGCTCGCAATATCATGTGTATGCTGATGGGCTTGACTGAGCGCAGCCGGTGGGTATGGTCTTCTATTTCGATGGTGATTATTGGAACTTCAATAAGTCCAATGTGTACAACCCTGACAGCAACACGATGCAGCAGATGGCGCAGATCGCCAATGAGAAAAACATGGTTTTTGTGCCCGTTATTTCGCCGGATAAGGACTCTTCGGGCGATGGTATTACCTGGTGGCAGAATATCGGGGGAGAACGGCGATTTTTTCCGTAGCTTCGCGCAGGAGTTCATTGCGGATTCCGGTATTGATTCTTCTCAAGTGTGGACGATGGGCTACTCCGGCGGGGCCGAGTTCATTACCAATGAGTTGAACGCCAGTCGCCGCAATAGCTGGCGTACCGGTGGCGGGTCCATTATGGTTGGTGGCGGCGGGGCTGAGAAAAGGATTGAGGCCCCCGACAGCATTAAGCCCATACCTATGTTCTGGTGGGTTAATTGCAGCGATACTGATCATAAAACTAATCCGCCCAGGTGGAGTGCTGCTGACGCTGCCAACCAGGGGTATAAACGGTACACCGACGCAGGATTTGATGCCCGGAAAGATGGTGATTGCCTGCCTGGGCAGGGGCATCTTGATTATGATTTACCAGGCCTTCTACGGCGGTCACTGGAACAGCAGTAGCGGCCCTGACCTGCTGTTTTATGCCTTTGGAAGCTTCTCTTCCATCGGTAATAAATATGCAACGCGCGGTGTTGTTTCTCACACATGCTGCGTTCCTCTTCCAACGGCTCCTTACCAGGCCTTAATCTTTCTGCAGTTGAGGTTTAAAGAAAATCTATCGAGGTATCAAAACTTTAAAGCAGCAGAAAGGTTTACCAAATCCTCAAGCTGTATTTTCATGGATAAGAATACATGCAGGTAACTATCTAGCGAAGACGCAGATCTGCTTCGATGAGGCTGCTTTCAGCGTTGTTTGCAGACTCGCGTTCTACTGGTACTTTTATCTACTAGAAATGTGCGGTTTCCCTTTGGGTCCTATCTTTGCAGTCCGGGCCTGACGCTTTTTGAGGCGGAACCGGAACCTGAACATTTCACTTTTTAGTTAGCTCATACACAAGTTCATATCACAACTTAATATCTACGAACCCAAGGAATAACGTGAACCTTAAAAACAAGGTGCGGGTTGGGGCTCTTGCTGCCATTACCATTCCCGCTATTATCGGTAGCACCCTGACTGTTCCCGCGCAGGCGGCTGTCGCCTCGGGAACCTACCGCAGCTACACCGCCCCGAACGGGCTGAGCTCCCAGTATCATGTCTACGCTAACGGTATTGACTGGTCGCAGCCGGTAGGTGTGGTCTTCTACGTCGATGGTGACTACTGGGAAGCGAAAGACTCCAAGGTGCACAGCCCTAATAACGGTATGCTTACCGCAATGGGACGTATCGCTAATGCCCGTAATATGGTGTTTGTGCCCGTTATCTCACCGGATAAGAACGCCTCAGGGCGATGGGATCACCTGGTGGGAAAACCAAGACGCTAATGGCGATTACTTCCGCAGCTTCGCACAGAAGTTCATTGCAGATTCCGGTATTGACCCTTCTCGGGTGTGGACGATGGGCTACTCCGGCGGGGCCGAGTTCATTACATACGAGCTGAATGCAGACCGGCAGGGGAGCTGGCGAACCGGTGGCGGGTCCATTATGGTCGCTGGGGGCTCAAACACGGGCATGCAGACCCAAGCCCCGCAGCACATTAAATCTCAGCCCATGTACTGGTGGGTGGGTGAGAAAGACACCTCTGGTTCTACAAACCCGCCCACCTGGAGCGCCCGTACCGCCGTGGAAACCGGTTATAACCGTTACACCCAGGAAGGGTTTAACACCCGGCTGCGGTACATTCCCAACCTTTCGCACCACGACTACGACCTGCCGCATATCCTGGCGCAGTCCCTTGATATGGGCGGGTACCGCATGAGCGCCGGATACAATGACATTTCTGAGGGGGCCGCTTTCTACAATGAAATCAGCTGGAACTCCGATAAGCGTCTAATGGTCGGGTATGCTGACCGTACTTTCCGCCCGCACGCGAAGGTGAACCGTGCCTCCATGGCCGCCTACCTGTACCGTCTGGCTGGATCCCCGCAAGTGAACCTGCCCGCCATTTCACCGTTCCGTGACGTACCGGTGCAGCACCCCGCGTATAAGGAAATCGTGTGGATGTACCAGCAGGGTATTACCACCGGCTGGGCCGACGGCACATTCCGTCCCCACGAAACAGTCAGCAGGGAGGCAATGGCCGCGTTTTTCTACCGGTTTAACGGCTCACCCGCATTCAACCCCGGCTCGCAGCGATTTGCTGATGTGAACACCTCCAACCCGTTCTACAAGGAAATCCAGTGGCTGGCGGCTAAGGGGATCACCACCGGATGGCCCGATCGCACATTCCGTCCCGGTGCACCGACCGAACGTAACGCGATGGCGGCGTTCCTATACCGCTACGCAAACCTGAGCTAGTACGATTCAACGGGTTTAGGTAACCCAAGCCGGTTCTACTACGGCTGGGAGCTCAGGTGCCTGCATCATGCGGGCACATATAGGGGTGGGGCCCACGAACAGTTACGTGGAACCCCACCCCACCCGTTACCATCGGGTCAAAAAGGTAACTTACGCGTCGATAGCGCCGCCGTTACCCTTGTTCTTGAGCGCCGCAAGGCGGGCTTCAAGTTCAGTCTGACGGCCGAGCTCTTCAAGGTCGTTGAACTGGGCATCCAGCGAGGAAGCTGCAAGCTCCTGCTGGCCGATCACACGCGCCTCTTCACGGCGCACCTTCTCCTCAAAACGGGATACTTCGCTGGTCGGATCCATGACGTCAAATGCCTTCAGAGCATCGTTCACCTGGGTCTGAGCGGCGGCGGTCTTCTGACGTGCATTCAGCTCATCACGCTTTGCCTTCAGCTCATCCAGCTTGGCGCGCATCTTCGTCAGGCCGTCCTTGAGCTTCTCAACCACCTCAGTCTGAGCCGCAATCTGAGGTTCGGCGGTCTTAGCTTCCTTCTCGGCCTGCATCTGCTTGCCCAAAGCGATCTTCGCCAAGTTATCGAACTTGTCAGCGTTGGCAGCATCTCCAGCGGCACGGAACTCATCGGCTTTATTGGAAGCTGCTAGAGCCTTTGAACCCCACTCAGCGGCGTCACGTACATCCTCAGCATGATCCTGCTCAAGCATACGCAGGTTACCGATGGTCTGTGCCACAGCTGCTTCAGCTTCAGCAATGTTGTTCGTGTAGTCTCGCACCATCTGATCGAGCATCTTCTGCGGGTCTTCGGCCGCATCTAGAAGCGCATTAATGTTAGCTTTTGCCAGCTGAGCAATACGACCGAAAATGGACTGCTTTACCATTTGTATTCCTTATCCTGCGGCCACACCGGGGGAGGGCTTCCCTCCTCACTTACCGTGCGCGCACACACATTATTATCGAGTACCTATCTGAAAAATCGCTGGGAAACACCTGCGTGAGCGCTCCATATAAGAAGCACCGCGGGAGCGAGCAAACCCTAAAACACTAGAGGTCTAGAACGATCCGCCGTCTCCTCCGCCACCGCCCCAGTCGCCGCCGCCGAAATCGAAGCCGCCACCACCGAAGTCAAAGCCACCGCCGCCAAAGAACCCACCGGAATCACCACCAGAGTGCCCGTGTGCGGAGCCGGAACTCAGCGACCCCAAAATGGTGCCCAGAAGCATCCCTTTCGCCAGGGAGCTATCGCCTATATCGAACCCTCCGCGACCGCCACGATCATCATAGTAGCTGTTCATATCTCGGTTTCGCGGCGTCCTGCGCGTCTGTAGCAAGCGCAATAGCGCGGTTTGCGCTATCAAGGGCGGAAGCCGGGTTCGTGGTGCGTAACCGGTGCGCCTCAGACAAATGCGATTCCGCTTCTGAGAGGTAGGTGCGGGCTTGCGAGCCCACCCCACCGCGACGGTTTCCAATAAAATCACGGGCACTATCAACCTGCACCCGCGCCGAACGCAGAGCACGCTCTAAACTCTGCTCTGCTGCGTGCTGACGCTCCCGATCAGCCCTGAGAGAGGTCATTGATTTATCCAGCTCACTCGTGAGCTGCCGCAGCTGCTCGTTAAGGGCCAGCGGGTCATTCGGGCGTGCCTCTGACTGCTGACGTACCTCTCCCAGTACCGCTTCCATCCCCGCAGCAACCGCTTGAAGATCATCCTTATTCTGCGAAGCGGCCAGGCTCTTGGCCTCCGCAATATCACGCTGCACGCTCAGCAGGTCAGTAGACAGATTATTCTGGGCTGTCTCCAACTCGCCAGCGCGGTTTTGCACGGCCTCCGCAAGCTTAGTCACCTGCTGGGCAGCCTCCTCACCGGAACGTAGATGCACCACAGCCTCAGAACGGGAGGTGCCCAACAGTGTATTAGCTTGGTCAAGCTCCTGCTGCAGCAGGGTACGGTTGGCTTCTATGAGCGCCACGTTTTCCTTCACCGGTTCGAGAGCACTCGGCAGGTAACGCTCCTGCAGCTGCGAGTAGGTGCGCTGTACCGCCTCAATTCGCTGATCCAGTTCAGGAAGGCCCAGCTGAAGCTTTTCAATAGCAGCGGGGGCATCATGCTCAAGGTTGCGAAGCGAAGACAGTTTCTCTTCCTGAGCTTGCATCATCTCAGTGACCTGGCGGGAATTCTCAATGATCTCTCCCAGCCATGCCCGCTGCTCCGCCGGGGTATCAGGAACATCGTCCTCCAGAAGCTTCTGCCGGTGGAATGACGCTTTCATGAGTTCATCGGCGCGTACAATTTCCTTCTCAAACTCGGCGACCTGCGCATCCCCGTACTGGGCGCGTGCGAACTCAACCTCCTGGCGTGAACGCACCAGCGTATTATCGGCCTGCACAAGGGAAGCACCCGCTCGGGTCTGCAGCTCCTCAATCGTGGCTTGCGGTACCGTGGGGTACCCGTATTTATTAACCCCGCCTTTCTTAGCCTCAGCCGACTTTTTGCGGCGGCGGTACAGGTATGTTCCGCCAACAGCCGCAACACTTGCCGTACCGACTGCAACGGCGCCAACCACCACACCAGAGCCACCGGACTTCTGTGCATCAATACCCTCAACAGCCGCTGCGGCTGCACCCTTGTAATCACCACTTTGCAGCTTGGGTTTCACATAGTCCTGATACACCTTCGACTGCTGCTCAGAAGAAAGAGTCTTCTCACTGCCGGCAATAAAGTACGCCTGCCGCGATTCTGTAGCTATTACCAGCACCGCATCAGCCGATCCCCAATTATTCTTCTTCGCGAGCGCCTTTGCCCATTCACTAGAAGATGAAGGGTTCTCAAACTTATTAATAGTGACAACGTGCAGATCGACCTTATGGTTTTTTGAAAGGTCAGAGATTTTCTTCTTCAAATCGGCAGTATCACCCAGCACCGAAGTGTTATCAAGCACCGTTGTACCGGTGATGCTCATAGGCTCCTGCGCCCAAGCAGATGGGAGAACGAACGAGGACCCGCCAAGAGGAGCAGCCACCGGCAGCACGGTTGCACCAAAGGCTAAGGCGCCTACACATAGGACGCGGCGGAGGCACACACGGGGTGAGAAAGCAGCCGGTCGAGTACTCGTATTCTGCTCAGACAGTATCGTCAAAGGAGGGCCCCTTCCTGGTACCTTACGCTCCCGTATAAACATAGCGCGAGAACAACGGCACGCACTGTGCGCGCCTTCTTCCCATCTTACCGGCCTAATACAAATAGTCACTGCCTGCGGGTGTTCACCAAGACGGCTCTGAGGGAACTCCCAGCTACGGTTTAAACCGTTTATCCGTAGCGGTGTGCCCCAACAATAGGAAAGGGGTTAGATATCCTCGCAAGACCCTTAAGCCGCCAGTATGTGGGTAGTGAGGATACGAATGGTTCGTACCGGGTGACTTCTATGTTTCACTGTTTTGATGCGGGTCGGAAGCTGAAGCCGGTGGAATGCCGTGGGGCATCTTCTCAGCGTGGGTTTGTGATAGGTGAAGGTCGTGTTTTTTCTGTCGCCTGAGAAGAAAGATAACCGTAATAACAACGGCGATCATGACCACAGCCGCAATCACTATAAGTACGATAATAAGTACCTGAACCGTATTGTTGCCGTTGGTAAAATCATTGGCTTCTGCAGTTACCGAATCAGGGATTTCGCTATCGCCTTTGCAGCCCCTGAAAGTTCCATAGCAAACTTGCGAATTGACGTCCTGCGCTACCGTAGTAGCCTTCGCCTACATGGAACCGTATAGCGAGTTCAGGGTTAGGGGCTGTTACGGATATCGGTGTTGTTTTGCACATATAGTAAGTCTGCGCCTTTGTCTGTGAGGAATGCTTGGTCATTACTGGCAATACCGCCGCGTTGCTGAGAAGAATCAATCACAAGCACAACAGAGGGCGTCGGGGCATGGTTATGCGAGAGGAATTCCTTACCCCACTGCTGCGGAGTAAGAGAATCAGTGCCGTTAACAACCACCATAAAGATGCTGTATTCCTTACCGCTGGAGGCACCTTTTCGTGTGTAGGCTATTAGCCCTGGCCAGTTGTTGTGTGAGTTCGTTTTTAAGCCCTGACGCAAGGTTATCAAGCGCCCCGCTTTTATCTATTACGGGACGTTTCGGATCAAGAGATGCGTTGAACACCGGTTGTGCCTGTGCCGTAGAAACGCCAAAACCAGATACGAAAAGCCCGGTACATAGTGTTATTGCCACTACTACGGCGGCTAGAGTTTTATGGGACAATATTTCTCATACGATGCTCCAATATAAGATTATTTAGTATCTATCGGTATTTATATGATATGTGAGCACGCTGGAAAATCTGCTGCGGCACGCGGTGAAAAAACGTAAAATATAGCGTGGTAGGCGCTTCCGGCATATGCCCTTAATGACACCTGTGCAGCAAGGGTGTAAGAAATGAAAGGTAAACACCCTATGGTTCACAGGTAGTTCCCAGCAAACTCCGGGCGGCTTTATAGTAATTCTTCCGTTTTCGTGCAGAACGGCCCATTACTCTTGAGAAGGACAAGCGCTCGCGAACAACGACGCTACCGCGAGACAACCCCCGCAACGGCTTCACGCTCGAAACATAAATGATAGAAACCTTACGTGACGAAAGAGGAAACACCCATGACCCAGCCCGGTTGGAACCAGAGCTATGGCAGCCAGCAAAGTGGCTATAACGGTGCGCAGTACCCGCCTCAATACAGCAACCAACAGTACGGGCAGAGCCGTGGCTATTCTCAAAACCAGCAGCAGTATGCTTACGCGCAAAACCAACCGGGTTCGGGTAATAACACGAACGAGTACCCCAAGAATGAGCGCCCCGGTTCTGAGCCGAGTGAACCCAAAAAACACAGTACTGGTGTGGTCCTTACCGCGGCTCTATTGGCTTCTCTTGTAGGTGCTGGCGTAGGCGCGGGGGTTGGGGGCGGTATTGCTGCCTCAAACAGTGGCGGTTCTGGCGCCGTCAGTTCCAGCGCGTCCAAAAGTTCCGGCACTACAAGCAGCAGTAACCTGAACTCTACGGACCCGACGGTAATCACTGAAACCGCCAAAAAGGTGCTTCCCTCAACTGTGACTGTGGGCGTAAAAGTCGGCAGTGGCTCAGGCACCGGTAGCGGCGAAATTCTAGATACTAACGGGCATATCCTCACTAACAATCACGTGGTTACTGATGACTCCACAAAGCTGATCAGGTGGAGGTGCGGCTGCACGACGGTACAGTTCGCGCGGCGAAGATTGTGGGAACCGACCCGGCATCTGACCTTGCGGTCGTTAAGATTGACCCCAAGGGGCTTGAGTTAACCCCCATTACCTTCGGCGACTCATCCAAACTTGTTCCCGGTGACCAGGTGGTCGCGCTCGGTTCCCCCTATGACCACCGTGACAGTGTGACGGTTGGGGTGGTCGCCAGTGCCTCCCGCGTGATCGCCCGCAGATAATAAGAAAACCGCGTACATCCCCATGATCCAAAGCGATGCCGAGATTAACCACGGCAACTCGGGTGGCCCTCTTGTGAACACCCGCGGGGAGCTGGTCGGCATTAACACACAGGGGCACCGCAGCACCGATGGTGGTGCGGCAGCCGGTATGTCGTTCTCCGTCACCTCGAACTATGCAAAACGTATCTCTGACGAGATTATTGCCAAAGGAAAAGCGTCCCACGGGTACCTAGGGGCGAGTGTGAAAACCACCGGCGCCACCACCGACAACGGCAAGTCAAAGCTGTTCGAAGGCGGTGTGGAACTCACCGATATCTCTAGCGGAAGCCCCGCTGATAAGGCCGGGCTGAAGAAGGGGGATGTGGTGGTTGAAGTAGACGGGCACCGTATTGAAGCTGACGAAGAGCTCAACGGTACTGTGCGTTCCATGGCCCCGAATACAAAAGCCACCTTTAAGGTGCAACGAGGCTCAGAAGTCAAAGAAATTCAGGTGACCCTGGGTGACTCAGACTCAAAAGTAGCAGCAAGCCCTAACTAACGTACCGGAACGGGGTGGGATATCCGCAATTGTCGCGGATATCCCACCCCGTTCCGGTACGCTCCCGCCAAGAACATGCGCCACTGGTTGTGTCGGGTTACCGCACGGAAGAGGTGCCATCGTTCCCGCTAAACGGTAGAATATAGCCAAACCTAACTAAACCCCACAAACGCGCCGCACACACATAAGGCGCAGGAGGATGAGCGTGAGCGAAAACGCATATCGCATCGCCGTACTGACCAAGTACGTGCCAGACACCCAATTTGAACAAAAACTTGACGATACTTTGCGGGTAGACCGCAGCGAGTCGGTGATGAGTGAGCTTGACGAATACGCTGTGGAAGCCGCCATGCAGATTGTCGAAGCGGAAGATACCGATGCAGCGAATTCTGCAGTTATTGCCTTTACGTTAGGCGCAGCAGATGCCTCTAAGGGGCTGCGCCGTGCGCTGCAGCTGGGTGCACACGAAGGCGTGCACATTCTCGACGATGCTTTCGCAGGGGCTGATGCTCTAGCGACCTCACGCATCATAGCCGCTGCGCTCTCCACCTATGAGCAGGAACACGGCACCTTCGACCTGATTCTGACGGGTATGGCATCAACCGAAGGCGAGACTTCGTTGGTGCCCGTTCAGGTGAGCGAACTTTTGGGGCGCACCGGAATCTCTCAGGTAGCGTCGCTGAGTGTTGCGGGCCGAACTGTTAGGGCACGCCGCGATCTGGATGCTCGCTCGCAGCATTGTGAAACTGAATTGCCAGCTTTAATTTCGGTGACCGACCAGGTGAACACTCCGCGATACCCCAACTTTAAGGCGCTGATGGCAGCAAAAAAGAAGCCTATTACAACCGTGAACGCAGCGATATTGCGGATGAGCTTGCTAAGTTCGGCGGCAGCGCATCGGCCGTTACCGTGACCGAAGCGCTGGCGCGGGAGGAACGCACCGCAGGTGAAACTATCGTGGATGAAGGCGACGGCGGCATACAGCTGGTCGAATTCTTGGCATCCCGAAACCTCATTTAACCAGTACAGGAGATAACGATGACGACTGCATACCGTGTGCTGGTTATAGGCGGCACAACGAATTTTGCGACCGAACCCAGCGGTGTGGACCGAGAACTTTTAGCGTTGGCACGACTGCGCGCCGGTATTGGACAGGGCGGAACACAGCTGGGAGTATTGACATTCGCCCAAGGCTCCGCCGATATTGCCCAGTTTTACGCTGAACAGGGTGCGGCACGTGTCTTTGCCCCAGCGCAGTCTTTGACAGATGCGTTGCCTGCTGCCCGCGTGGAACTCGTCGTACAGGCTATTACTGAGTTTGGTCCCGATGTGGTTCTTGCCCCGCATGATATTGACTCGATTGAACTTCTGGGGCGCGTGGCCGTGCGCCTCGGGAATTCCGAGGCGGGATCTCGTCCCGTAGGCGTTGTGACGGGCGCTCATGACGTGGATGATGCGCTCAATATTCATAAGAACGTTTTGGCGGGCGAGTACGACAGCACCGTGCGGGTTGAAGGTCTGCCGTTGGTAACCCTACGCCCTAATTCGGTAGATACGGCGGCGGCACCCACTGCGGTGGGGGAGGGCGTACTCACCACCTATACTCTGCCCGGATACGACACGGTGCGCATCACCGAAATAACCGAGAAGCCTGCATCTACCCGCCCCGACCTTGAAGAAGCAGCTATTGTTGTAGCTGCTGGCCGCGGTATCGGCGGAAATTTAGCCCCCATTGAGGATCTGGCGGATGCACTCGGTGCTGCGATCGGCTCGACCCGCGCCGTCACAGACGCAGGCTGGCTGGATCACTCTACTCAGATTGGGCAAACCGGCAAGAGCGTTTCTCCCGAACTATACGTTTCCGTGGGTATTTCGGGGGCTCTCCAGCAGAAGGTTGGCATGGATACGTCAAAGACCATTGTCGCCATTAACAAGGACGCGGACGCGCCCATATTCGAGATTGCCGACTTCGGTGTCGTCGGGGATCTTTTCACTGTCATCCCGCAGGCGGTGCAGGAAATCCACAAACGGAAACAGAAATAACGCGCGTGAGCCCGGCGTAAGCGGGTGGAGCTGGTGTGCGTCAGCCCCGCCCGCTAACAACGGAACGGGCTAAATTTCCGCCTGCAAAACCGTGCTGGCGCCATGCCTCAAACACCGCAATGGAGGCGGAATTCGCCAAGTTAAGGGAGCGGCGCCCCGGAACCATGGGGATTTTTACACGTTCCGTAATATGCTCATCCTGCTGTACTTTCTCGGGCAGACCCACCGACTCGGGACCGAACATGAACACGTCACCGGGGCGGTACGCAATATCCGCATATGAGGTAGCCGCCGTGGTCGTGAACGCGAAAACCCTCGCCGGTGCCAGTGCATCCCACGCATCCTCAAGGGTTTTATGAACCGTTACCACCGCCAAATCGTGATAATCCAGTCCCGCACGGCGCAGATGCGCATCCTCAAACGTGAAACCTAGCGGCTCCACCAAGTGCAGCTGAGCACCCGTAATAGCAGCTAAACGTATAGCATTGCCCGTATTGCCCGGGATTTCTGGCGTATAAAACAGAATCTTAAACACGCCCCTAGTGTAGCGCGTGCACCCCGGCTGCTCAGCCCACGGCAAACCAGCCCAGTACTCCGCGCCCAATAATGCAACGGCGGCTAGAATAGGGAAGTACACAACCCACAGGAGCATCATGACCGCTAACCGCGTGTACCTCGACCACGCTGCCACCACCGATGTACTGCCCGCCGCCATTGATGCGATGGTGCAGCAGATGCGCACCGGCGGCAACCCCTCATCCCTGCATGCCACCGGGCGTGAGGCTCGGGCCGCTGTCGAATACGCGCGTGAACGCATCGCCCAAGCCATCGGCTGCGACGCGGCTGAAGTGATATTCACCTCCGGCGGCACCGAAGCCGATAACCTCGCTGTCAAAGGCATGTACTGGAAACGTCACAGCGCCGATCCCGCGCGCCGTCGTATCCTCGTCTCCAGTATTGAGCACCACGCCGTTGAAGAAACCTGCGAATGGTTAGAGACACACCAGGGCGCGGTTATTGAGTGGATACCCGTTGATGCGCAAGGGCTCGTGCACCCCGACACTGTACGTGAACTCATCGCCAAAAACCCCGCGGATGTTGCACTCGTGACCGTCATGTGGGCGAACAATGAGGTGGGTACCATCCAGCCTATTGCTGAGATTGCCCAGCTTGCCGCCGAATACGGCATTCCCATGCACTCTGATGCGGTGCAGGCATTCGGTGCGGTACCCGTGAACTTCCGAGAGTCACAGGTGACAACCCTAGCCATTTCGGGGCATAAATCGGTGGGCCTATGGGGGTGGGAGCCCTCATCGCCACCCGCTCCGCAGATATGACGCCCGTCCTGCACGGCGGAGGTCAGGAACGTTCAGTGCGTTCAGGCACCATCGACGCCCCCGCCATTGCAGGTTTTGCCGAGGCAGCCGCGCACGTCACAGAGAACTTGGCGGAAGAGACCCAACGTATCGCAACCCTACGCAACGAACTGGTACAGAGCGTCCGAGCACTCATCCCGCAAGCACATTTGAGCGGGATAGACCCACTAACAGAAACATCCCCCGGGCAGAAACGACTCCCCGGAAACGCCCATTTCACCTTCGAAGGCGCCGAAGGGGACACCATACTATTTCTTCTCGATATGCAGGGTATTGCTGCCTCCACCGGGTCTGCCTGCAACGCGGGAGTCACCCGCCCCTCCCACGTACTATTAGCTATGGGCATGGACGAAGACACCGCCCGGGGCGCACAACGTTTCACCCTGGGTCACACCAGTACTGGCGAAGACCTCGCCCGACTACTGGCGGCCCTACCCGATGCTTACACGCAGGCGGCTAAAGTGGGGCTCTCCTCCCAACTGCCTGATGCCTCCCGATGGTACGGGTAGGCGCCCCTTGGTAGAGCCCAAGGCCGGTACCCAGTGTAGAATCAGAGTTTACGCGCCAGCCGCAACCGTAGCACGGTACACCCCATAACACCTAAGACACCCAAACCACAGCCCGGTTACCCCGAATACCACCAGCAGAAACGCGTAAAGGATTGAACATGAAGATTTTGGCAGCTATGAGCGGCGGCGTAGACTCAGCCGTAGCCGCTGCGCGCGCCGTCGATGCAGGCCACGAGGTGGTCGGCGTTCACCTGGCGCTTTCCCGCATGCCCGGAACGCTCCGCACCGGCTCCCGTGGGTGCTGCACCCTTGAAGATTCCATGGATGCCCGTCGCGTGTGCGCGCAGCTGGGCATCCCCTTCTTCGTGTGGGACTTCTCAGAACGCTTCAAAGAAGACGTGGTTGATGACTTCATCGCTGAATATGAGGCTGGACGCACCCCCAACCCGTGCATGCGGTGCAACGAAAAAATAAAATTTGCCGCCCTCCTTGAAAAAGCAGTTTCGCTAGGGTTCGACGCCGTCGTTACTGGGCACTACGCCCGAGTTATCACCAACGACGACGGCAACCGTGAACTGCACCGCGCCGCCGACTGGGCAAAAGACCAGTCCTACGTTCTGGGGGTGCTGACCCACGAGCAGCTCAAGCACGCCTGGTTCCCCCTCGCTACCACCCCCTCTAAGGCCGAGGTGCGTGAAGAAGCGGCTCGCCGCGGTTTCTCCGTCGCCAAGAAGCCTGACTCCTATGACATCTGCTTCATCCCCGAAGGCGACACCCGCGCCTGGCTGGGTGAGCACATCCAGATGCGCCCCGGCCTCATTAAAGACACCTCCGGCACTGTGCTGGGGGAGCACCCCGGTGCGCAGGCATACACGGTAGGGCAGCGCAAAGGTCTCGCCCTTGGCAAACCCGCCCCCGACGGCAAACCCCGTTTTGTCCTCGAAATCCGCCCCAAAACGAACGAGGTAATCGTCGGCTCCCGGGAGCTTCTGGCGGTGGACGAGATTCGCGGTATCCGAGCCACCTGGGCGGGCGTACCCGTAGCAGAAGCAGCCGATTTTATGCGGCAAGACCCCAAGCTTGGGGCCAGCAGCGCCACATTTGAGGTGACCGCACAGGTACGCGCCCACGCCGACCCTGTGCGGGGTACCGCCCACCTGCAGTGGGTGGAAAATACCGATGAGGACACCGAAGGTCAGCTACGCCTAGAAACTGTGGTGCGCCTTAAAGATGGGCTGAGCGGGGTGGCCCCCGGGCAGACGATGGTGCTCTACCAAGACACCCGCGTGCTTGGGCAGTCCACCATCGCCCGCGCCTACTCCCTAGCCCGTGAAGATATCCGCCAGACCGCCGCATAAAACGCGGCTGCACCGTTAGGAGCGACCATGAGCACCGCAGAATTCGACCCGAACGCCACCTCCATGGGGGAGGAAGTGGCGCCAGAGGTATACGAAGAACTATTTGCCATGCGCCGCTCCATCGACAACTTCGATGCTGCCCTTGTGCATATTCTCGCTGAACGGTTCCGCGCCACCCAGCGGGTGGGCGTCCTCAAGGCTAAACATAACCTGCCCGCCGGAGACGCCGGGCGTGAAGAAGCCCAGATCGGGCGTCTGCGTGCCATGGCCAAGGAATCCAGCCTTGACCCCGAATTTGCCGAAAAATTCTTGAACTTTATCATCTCCGAGGTGATCCGCCACCATGAGCGCATCGCCATCGAACACAACGACAAAGACCTGCCCAGCGGAGGCGGAGAGTAGTGTCGACACCGGGCCCCACCCGCCGTATCCCGCAACGAGCTGAACCACCCGCACGGTTACTGCTGCCAGGGGAGTACCGAGCCCCCGAACCCACACAAGAAACGCCTGGGACGTTGCCAACAGCGGCCAACACACCTTCGTACAGGCCAGCGGCCTGGGGCCTTTCCCAACAGCGGATATGGTGGATGCCCTGCACCGGGTACGTGGTGAACTGGGAGATCCCCACCTGCCGTTCCTGCCCGAGCTGCCGCATCGCGGCTGGCGTGCCACCACCCTGGCGCGAACTATCGCAACATTCGACGGGCTCCACGCGGAAGGGGCATCCTACGGGTGGAGACTGACGCACACCGGCACAGCAAGTCGTGAATCTGCGCTCGCTTACGCCACCTACGAGTCGGATATTAATGCGCTCGCCGATGTGGTGGGCCAAGAAAACAGCCGTGGCGGGCGCTCAAACGGTAACGCCAGCGGCGGGGAACCCATATTTAAGATTCAGCTCACCGGCGTTTATACCCTTGCCGCAAGCATTTACCTCCCCAGCGGTGAACGCGCCATTAGCGACCCCGGAGCCACCCGGGACATACGCGAAAGCCTGCTCGCCGGTTTGCGCGAACGGCTGGAAACTCTGCGGCAGGCACTCGATACCCCGGATGGACGTATTACGGTGCAGCTTAACGAGCCTGACCTGCACCGCATCATTGCCGGGTCTATCCCCACCGTGAGCGGTTTCCGGCGTATCCGCTCCATACCCGCCCCGACGGTTATGGATGGGCTGCGGGCTTGCGCCGAGGCGATCACGGACTGTAGGGCATCACCGGTGCTTAATCTGCTGGGGAACACCCTTAATGGTTCACATATCCCGGCCGCGGCAGGGCTGAAGGGCCTCAACCTGCTGGAGCTGGTGCAAACTATCGGCGGTGAAGATACCCCTGCCGCGCTTATGATTGATCCGGATGCTGTCTCTGACACCACCATGCTGGTGCCGCCGCTGAGCGACCCGCGCCGTTTTGAAATAGTCGCTGCCCTCATTGATGCTGGCGCCCGCGTGTGGCTGCCTGCTATTGGTGACACCCCGGTGCCGCATCAGGTGCGTGCATTCTGGCGTATCTGGGGCGAGCTGGGCTTAGGCGGATCCCAGCTTGCGCATGTGGTTCTCACCGAACGGGCTGGAACAGCGGGCAACCTTTCACGGGACGTGGCAGAGGCAACCGCCGCCATGGCCCGCACCGCCGAAGCCGCTCAGGCTCTTGCCGAGCTTTCTGGCTGAAAATAGTTGTGCGAGGGGGTAAAAATCGCCTATATTGCGAAGAGGCCCCCCAATCAAGCTACGATAGATTGGTACACCAAGCACATTCGCAGGAGGAAGCCGTGACTGTTTCAACACCCACCATCCTGGTTGTTGATGATGATGATGCGCTTGCCGAGATGATCGGCATCGTACTAGCCCAGGAAGGGTATAACGCCCAGTTCTGCGAAAACGGGGCCCGCGCCTTCGAAGTGTTTATGCGGTACAGCCCCGACTTGGTGCTTCTTGATTTAATGCTCCCCGGTAAGAACGGTATTGAGGTGTGTGAACAGATTCGTGCCTCATCTAATGTGCCGATTATTATGCTCACCGCCAAGAGCGATACCGAGGACGTGGTGAAGGGACTTGAAGCTGGCGCCGACGACTATATCGCCAAGCCCTTCAAACATATTGAGCTGCTGGCACGTATCCGTACCCGTTTGCGTCCGCGCGAGAGCCGCCAGCTGGTGGTTCGTATCGGGGACACGGTGATGGACATGGACGGGCGTACCGTCACCTACAATGGCACTGAGATCCCCATGACGCCGCTTGAGTTCGATCTGTTGGCTGCGCTGGTGCGCCGCCCCGGTCAGGCGCTGTCCCGTCAGGAGCTGCTGGAGATTGTGTGGGGCTACAGTGACGTGAGCGACTCGTTGGTGAACGTGCATGTGCAGCGTCTGCGTGCTAAGTTCTCTGAACTGGGAGCGCAGCAGGTGATTCAGACCGTGCGCGGGGTGGGGTATAAGGTTCCTCTCGATAGCGTCGGGTCGGTCTCAGCCACCTCATCTTTGCCGACTGTACCGGCGGCGGGGTCGCCCCAGGCTGGAAGTAACCAGTAGAGATGAGCGTCTACACCACGAACGCCGAAGCGCCCCCGCATCAACCGCAGGGGAACACCGGCGAGGCTGCGTCGTTACCTTACGAGCAGCAGCATACCGGTGAGAAGAAGAAAAAGAAACGGCGGCGAGTCTCACCGATACGGGCCATGCGTAACCTGTGGGAACGGTCCCTGCAGTTTCGCAGCCTCAGCAGTGCGGGCATCCTCATGATTATGGCGTTTATTCTGGTGGGTTCCTCCCTGTCGAACCAGATCGCAACTTCTCTTTTTGAAAATAAGAAGACCCAGGCTCTTGAGGAGTCCAATAAGGGTTTTGTGAATGTGCAGAGTGTGCTGGATTCTTCAGAGGCCCGCAGCGATAGCGAGATTAACCGCGATGTGCGCCGCTACCTGCCCCTGATGGACGCTGGCGGCGACGATAAACGCCAGTGGATTCTGCTGCCGCTCAACGGCCAGACGAAACGTGGTTTCGTGCCGGAACAAAGTAGCGATAGCGCGTTGACTTCATCGGCAATTCCGGCCTCGCTGCGGGACACGGTGCGGGATAATCAGGGTATTTACTGGCAGACTGAGAATGTGACGGTGGGGGACCAGACCTACCCGGCACTGATTGTGGGAACCAGTATTACCATTCCGCAGAACCCTAATTATGGGTTGTTTGCCGTGTATGATCTGCGGGATTCGGCGAACACGATTACCCACATTAATTTCGTATTGAGCATTGGCTTTATTGCGTTGTTGCTGGTGGTGCTGAGCATTGTGTGGGTTGTGACCCGCATGGTGGTGCGCCCCATTACCCAGACCGCGATTACCTCGGAGAAACTTGCCGCTGGGGATCTTGACCAGCGGGTGAGTGTTGACGGTAAACACCAGGCGGCTCGATTAGGTATTTCGTTTAATAAGATGGCCGATAGTTTGCAGCAGCAGATTGTGCAGCTTGAGCGGCTATCGACTTTGCAGCAGCGGTTTGTGTCAGACGTTTCTCATGAGCTGCGCACGCCGCTGTCTACCGTGAAGCTAAGTACCGAGCTGCTGTATGATGGGCGGGAGAATTTCACGCCCGTGCAGAGCCGAAGTGTGGAGCTGCTGCATAATCAGGTGGGACGGTTCCAGGATTTGTTGGCTGACCTGCTCGAAATTTCCCGGTTTGATGCCGGTAGCGCCCTGCCGAATATCGATACGCATGACTTTATGCGTATTCTGGTGGATGTGCTTGAGGAGGCCCTGCCACACCTTGAACGCACGGGCACTAAACTTAATATTCACACTAGTCAGCAGCAGATTATGGTGGATGTGGACCGGGTGCGTATTGAACGTGTGCTCCGCAACCTGCTGTTTAACGCTATTGAGCACGGCGAGTCGAAGCCCATTGACGTATATATTGCCACCAGCGAGACGGCGTTGGGCGTCACCGTCCGTGACCATGGTATTGGTTTGAGCGATGAAGAGGCGACGCAGGTATTTAACCGTTTCTGGCGTGCCGATACTTCCCGGAAACGTACCCTGGGCGGTACGGGCTTGGGCCTGTCGATCACTGCCGAAGATGTGCGCCTGCACAGCGGCACCATTGAGGCGTGGGGTATTAAGGGCCGCGGTGCGAGTTTCCGGCTGACCCTGCCGCTGGTGCACGGGCAGCAGATGGGGCCCTCCCCGGTGCTTCTGACCGGTGAGCCCGAGTACATGCCTGTTAGGGGCGCGATGGCAGGAATACGTTACCTGCTGCTTCTCGCCCTGCTGCGGAGGAATCCGAGCAGCCTTTTAACCCGCCTGTTCAGTGAGTGATGGAGTGCCCTGAATGAATCAACAGAACATTTCTGCCGTTACCGGCATTGTCTCCAGCTCAACTAGCCGTCGTCGTTTCCTGGGAGTGGGGGCTGCAGCGGCGGCTACCGTGCTTCTGGGTGCCTGCGCGGGTATCCCAACCTCTAAAAACGTGCACCGGTACAGCGATAAGCTGGAGGTGCGGGAAAATAAGAACCAAGCGATTCATGCGGTTGGACCGCAGGAAGACGCACCCCCGGAGGCCATTATTGAAGGGTTTATTCACGCCGGGGTGGATAGTGCCGATAACTATGCGGTTGCACGGCAGTTTCTGACCCCAGACTTTAAAGGCAAGTGGAACCCGACTACAACGACCAGGGTGTACCGTAATACCGCCCAGGTGAGCGCCGATGAGTCGTCTTCAGGGGTGTATCGAGCACGTTTTCAGCAGACTACTTTGGTAAGTGAACAGGGCCTGACCAGTAGTTTTGCTGAGACACTAGAAACTTTTGATTTTAAGCTCCGTCAGATTGAGGGGCAGTGGCGTATTGAAGCCTGCCCCGACGGGTTATGGCTTGATAGCGTTGAGTTTGACCGGGTGTTCAGCCCCTACCGCCTGTATTTTTATAATTCAATGTACACTCATGCGGTGCCCGATATCCGCTGGTTCGCGCACCGTGATGGGCAGTTGGGGATTCTGCTGCAGACGGTAATGGGTGGGCCCGCATCGTATTTGAAGGAGGTAACGGCTTCCACCCTCGTGGAGGGCATGAGTTTGGAGCGTGCTGAAGTTTCTGACCGGGACGCAAAAATACACATTAACGGCCCGGTGCTCAATGCTGTTACCCGTGCCCGGCTGCGCCAGCAGGTGGGGTATGTGCTGAGCAATTTCTCGTCTGTTAATAAGTTCGAACTGACCTATAACGGATCGGTGGTGGGCGAGGACGCCCCAACTGGTTTCCAGGAGGCCCCCATGAGCCCTGAGATCAGTAAGCGTGTTGTGGGTCTTGAAGATGGGAAGCTGGTAATCCGTGAGGATTATCTGAGCCAGCAGCCAGAGACAACTGGTACTGAGTCGGTGACTGATGCCTCGGACCCTGCGATTAACTATGATGGTACGGCGCTCGCTTGTCTGGGGGATACAGGCCGCAGCCTGTATTTCCTCTCGGGCGGTAAGGGGCAGTACCTGGTGAAAAATAAGAAGATGACTGCCCCCAGTTTCGATTCGTTTGGCTGGTTGTGGGTGGCTGAAAGTGACGGGGCTGTACGGGCTTATAACGCGGCGTCAACGAATGAGAAGGAGCGGTCTAAGGGCATTGAGATTCCGGTATCATGGCGGAGCGGGATGACCTTTAGCAGCCTGCGGATCTCGCACGATGGTGCCCGCGTGGTGGTGGTTGGTACTCGTGATGGCACGGCGGCTGTGGTGATGTCGGGTGTTGTCCGTGACAGTTCGGGAACCCCGAAAGGCTTTACGGAGCCGGTGCGGGTGACCTCATCAATTACTCCGCGTACAGCCGTGTGGGCCGGTGAGCAGAATCTTGTGGTGGTCAACGATAAAACTGGGGAGTCTGAGGTGACGACTCTCAGCGGTGAGGAGACAAAATTTGATCGCCTCGACGGGGTGAAATCGGTCTCGGCTGCTGGGAATACCAGCAATATGCTGGCGCATCGCTCTGACGGGTCATGCTATGTGCTGGAGGAGCGCGGCTGGAACCGTCTGAATACGTCTACGCGTGAGATGTCATTCGCGGGGTAAACCGTGAGCCAGAGTGTGGGCGGCAGCGGGACGCCCCAACGTAAAAAGGGGCGAATGCGGCAACGGGAGCGTTGAACAGTGCCTACGCCCTGTGGGAGCTGTTTTTTTCCCGCGACCTGCGCCTGTTGCGGTGTTGGGGGCACAGCTCTTCTGCGGAGAGGCGATGCTTTGAAGCAGCCGCAGAAAGCGGGGGTTGTGCCGCAGCGCAGCGGGCTGTGTACTGACTGTTCGTCTCGTGTGCAGGAGCGGCTTGCGCAGCCGTATCAGCCGTTGGTGCAGTATCGGCTCCCGCCTGTCCTGACGGCAGGTAGTTATGAGGCTGAGGTGACGCGTACTATCTTGGCGTTTAAGAACGCTGGTCGGCTTGATACTCTTCCGGAGTTGGGCGAACCGTTGGCGGCAGTAGTGGAGGCGCACCTTTGGGCTGCTTATCGTACCGGGCTGATAGCTCCGGGGGGATACACTGCACTTGGTTCCCGCCCCGTCGTCGCCTGCGAGCGTGCGTCGCCGCGGTTATTCTCCGGCGCGGGAGTTAGCGGATGAGGCGGCTCGCCGGGTCCGGGATCGGCCTCTGGCGCGTCGTTTGGGGGTGCGGGTGTCGGTTGCCCCGGTGCTGCGGGTGCGCGCTTCATGGGCTTCTTTCGCTGGTGCTGGTTCTTCGGGCGGGCAGAAGGGACTGAGCGCTTCAGAGCGTGCTCGTCGAATGCGGGGAATGATGCGTGTCTCGGGTACGGCCCCTGCAGGAATGCTGTGTTTGGTGTGTGATGATGTGTTGACTACTGGGGCCACTGCTGTCGAGGCGGTACGCGCGTTACGCCAGGCGGGTATACTCCCGTTGGGGGTGGCTACGCTTGCCTCTGTACCCTTGAAAACACAGGGTGATGAGCTAGTCACATAGCCTAACCTGAGCGGTACGTGTGAGTTTTTTCTTTCTCTAAATATTCGGTGGTGTCCGGTGACATGCACCATAAATCTGTACTAAAATGGGGGCAAGGAACCTCAAAGACGGGTTCCCGGTGCCGAACCCAACCGGGTGCGGTACAAAGCCCCCAAACCGGAGGGAAAGTATCGTGGAAGTCAACATCTACGGACGCAACATCAAAGTTTCGGAACGTCTGCACGATTATGTCGAAGACAAGGTGCAAAAGTTCGAAAAGCTCGGTGATAATGTCAGCGATATTGACGTAAAGTTCACCAAGGATGGCCATCTCGGCGGCAATGTTATTCGTGTTGAAATTACTGTGATTGGGCGCGGTCCGGTGCTTCGCGCTGAGTCTCAAGGTCCCGATAAGTTCGCGGTCTTCGATGAAACCTACGGCAAGCTTTTGGAGCGTCTGCGTCGTGCACGGGATCGTCGTAAGCTTCGTAAGCACGGCGGCAAGCATCCTGTATCCGTTGCGGATGCTACTGGCTCGATACCGGTGGTGGGTAAGACCGCTATTACTGAGATCCTGCTTCCGGATGTTCCTGTTGAAGAGGCGGCTTTCGACACAACCGAGGTGACGCTCAGTGATGAGGCAGCTTCACCCCTTGAGATCCGTCATAAGAGCTTCCCGGGCGAGCGTCTGAGCCCGGCGGAGGCTGTGGATCATATGGAATTGGTGGGTCACGACTTCTACCTTTACATTGACAAGGAGACCGGAGCCCCGGCAGCGGCATACCGCCGTAAGGGTTGGAGCTACGGCATTATTACCCTGACCGATGAGTAAGCAGGGGTTTTAGAGTTCGTTGCGCTCGGGGCGGGTTTTCCCACCCCGAGCCTTTTTTTCTATGGTGCGGGTAACATCCGGTGTGGGATTTCGTGCGCTCTACGAATAATATTGACGTAGAATCCGTCATTTAGGTGGCTCTGCCCTACAATAGTTAGGAAAGCCTCAACCGGGGTTCGCTTTGGCGTGCCCGTTGGGGAGTACGTGATGATTACAAGGAGCAATGGGCAGTGGCATCTTTCCTGGAGAAAATCCTCCGCACCGGCGACAAGAAGATTCTGAAGCAATTGGAGGAGTACACCAAGGCGGTGAACTCGCTTGAAGATAGCTTCGCTTCACTTACTGATGCCGAGCTACGCGCCGAAACCGATAGTTTCCGAGAGCGCCTGGAAGACGGTGAGTCTCTCGACATTCTGCTGCCGGAGGCTTTTCGCTGTGGTGCGTGAAGCGTCCAAACGTACCCTTGGTAAACGCCACTACGATGTTCAGATTATGGGTGGCGCCGCCCTGCACCTAGGGGAATATTGCTGAGATGAAGACCGGTGAGGGGAAGACTCTTGTGGCGACCCTTCCCGCATATCTGAACGCTCTTTCAGGTAAGGGCGTGCACGTGGTGACGGTGAACGACTATCTTGCGGAGTACCAGGCAAACCTGATGGGCCGCGTGTACCGCTTCTTGGGCATGGAGTCCGGGGTTATTCTTTCTTCAATGGATTCTGAGGAGCGTCGTAAACAGTACGAGGCTGATATCACCTACGGCACGAACAACGAGTTCGGGTTCGACTATCTGCGCGATAATATGGCCTGGACGGCTGAGGAGCAGGTGCAGCGTGGGCATAACTTCGCGATTGTTGATGAGGTCGATTCGATCCTGATTGATGAGGCTCGTACCCCACTTATTATCTCCGGTCCGGCTGCGGGGGAAGCGAACCGATGGTACGCCGAGTTTGCCCGCATCGCTAAGACTACCCTGAAGAAGGGTGAAGACTATGAGGTGGACGAGAAGAAACGCACCGTCGGCATCCTTGAATCGGGTATTGATAAGGTTGAGGATCACCTAGGCGTGAAGAACCTGTACGAGTCGAAGAATACCCCGCTGATTGGTTTCTTGAATAACTCAATTAAGGCAAAAGAGCTGTTCACCAACGATAAGGACTATGTGGTGGTGGACGGTGAGGTGCTGATCGTGGATGAGCACACCGGCCGTATCCTGCCGGGCCGCCGTTATAACGACGGTATCCACCAGGCGATTGAGGCCAAAGAGGGCGTCGAGATTAAGCCCGAGAACCAGACAATGGCCACGGTGACCCTGCAGAACTACTTCCGCATGTACGATAAGCTCGCGGGCATGACCGGTACCGCAGAGACTGAGGCCGCCGAGTTCATGAGCACCTACGAACTGGGCGTGGTTGCTATCCCCACTAATAAGGGTGTGCACCGTATCGATAACCCGGATAAGGTGTACAAGGATGAGGTCGCCAAGTTCAACGCCGTGGTGCGGGACATTAAAGAGCGTCATAAGAAGGGCCAGCCAGTACTGGTGGGTACCACCAGTGTTGAGAAGTCGGAGTACCTCTCACGTCAGCTGTCGAAAGAAGGCGTGCGTCATGAGGTGCTGAACGCGAAAAATAATGAGCGCGAGGCGCATATCGTGGCACAGGCGGGCCGTAAGGCGCGGTGACTGTGGCAACTAATATGGCCGGGCGTGGTACCGATATTATGCTTGGCGGCAACCCCGAGTTCGAGGCCGTTGAGAAGATGAGTCAGCTTGGGCTGGATCCGAACACAAACTCTGAGGCTTATGAGGCCCGCTGGCCGCAGGTGCTTGAAGAGTGCGAGCGGGCGGCTAAGAAAGAACATGATGAGGTGAAGAAACTCGGCGGCTTGTATGTGCTGGGTACTGAGCGGCATGAATCCCGTCGTATCGACAACCAGCTACGCGGCCGTTCGGGCCGTCAGGGAGATCCGGGCGAGTCCCGTTTCTACCTGTCTTTGGCGGATGATCTGATGCGTCTGTTTAATACGACTGCGGCTACGCGCCTTATGTCTATGGCACCCGACGATTCGTCAATCGATTCAAAGATGGTTTCTCGCGCTATTGCTAATGCGCAGGCGAATGTTGAGGGCCGTAACGCTGAGCAGCGTAAGAATGTGCTCAAGTATGATGATGTGCTTAACCGCCAGCGTGAGGCTATTTATAAAGACCGCGCGCAGATTCTGCACGGGGATGATTTGAAGGATCAGATTTCCGGGTTCATTGATGAGGTAATTACCAGTGCCATTGATGCCCGTGTTGCCGAGGGGCACGCGGAAGACTGGGACTTTGAGGATCTGTGGGATGCGCTGAAGACCATTTACCCCATTAGCCTGACTGTGGATGATATCGCTGAGGAAGCGGGGGACCGCACCCAGATCACCCGTGACCTGCTGGTGGAAGAAATCCTATCCGATGCTCACGTGACCTATTCAGAGCGTGAGGAGAGCGTTGGGGCAGAAGCGATGCGCGAAATTGAGCGCCGCGTGATGCTTTCGGTGATCGGCGAACGTTGGCCTGAGCATCTGTACGAGATGGATTACCTGAAGGAAGGTATCGGGCTGCGCGCAATGGCCCAGCGTGACCCGCTGGTTGAATACCAGCGTGAAGGGTACGGTATGTATGAGGATATGCTGGGGGCCATCCGTGAGGAGACCGTCACTTATTTGTTCAATCTAGACTTGTCGAAGCAGCGCACTCAGGCTTCTGCCGTGCAGCTGCAGACCCCGAGCCGCCCGAAGTTCTTGCAGTATTCAGCACCTAGCGAGGATGGCGGCACGAGCGTTCGCGTGGTGAATAAAAAGTCGTAAGCTGAGTGCACCGCAACCTCCAAAGGGCTCCCGGAAAGATATATCTTTCCGGGAGCCCTTTGGAGGTTTTCTAGCGGTATTCGACAGTGGTGATATGCCAGGTTGAATAGCGTTCGATAACGCGCATTGCCATGGCACGCACTTTCACCCCGTCGTGCACTACAAGGGTGACTTCGTAGCCGCCTTTGGCATTATCAACTTTCTGTGCGCGGGAGCGCAGCACACGGGGGGTTGCGGTTCGTCGAGTCTGTGACCTCTGAGAGCGTATTGTCTGCCCGAGGGCCTGCAGCTCTGCACAGCAGCTGGGGGAAAACCATTTACGGAATTGTTCAAGGGTACGGTGCCCTGCGAACATTTCAACAATCCCCAGGCACAGGCCCGAACAGAGTATCTCCACCGAGCGGGCTGCGGAATCTGAACGTTTGAGTGGGCGCCCAGTTCGCCGGGGTTTGCGGATTTTAACCCGTGCTGGCCGGTTGGCATCTGGGGTACCCATAATTTCTTGGGCATAGTCGGTGATAGGCAACAGGGTAAAGCCACTGGGAGCATAACGCAGGTTTGTGTGCGTGCTGGCCGTTGCATGGTGGTCTGCTGGGATGAGCGGGTTGTGTTCTGCATCGATCTTTTTGGCAGCGTGCATCTGTACCGCACGTGGTTTTTTCTCGGGCTGGATGGGTTGCCCAGCGGTCTGCCGATGACGGTCGTGGTGGAAGTTAGCGTAGAGAGTGCTCATTGGTTGTCTCCTTATCGGTGCAAAACATGCGGTCTGTTATTAGTTTTATGAGGGCAATAGAATTCGCTGTCCTGGAAGAACTAAGTCTGGGTTATCCCCGATGGTGCTGTGATTATTTTGGTGTATACGTACTGTGTACTCTAGTATGGTTGCGTTTGATGCATTAGGGCCTAGAATGCGTTGCGCAATATTCCACAAGCAATCCCCGCGAACCACCACGTATTCACTGCCTTGCTGAGCTGATGCTGGCTGTACATGTGGTGTTCCTGTTCCGCCACCAAAGAATGGGCTGAGTGTTGGGTCGGTTTGCTGCTTGGTGGGCGGGTAGAAGGGGGTGGGCTCCGTTCTCTCCACCGCAGTGTTTACTGTGGCTGTGGTGGTGGCTGGCGTTCCGACAAGGGCTGGGGCGGATACACTGACTGTTGCAGATTGGGGAGATAGGCTTGCCGTCTCCGTTTGTTGGGCGGCCTGGGCTGGGGAAAGTACGGCTCCTAGTCCAAGGGAAATACCGCCCAGGGTAAGCGCTGCATTGCGCATAAAACGGGGGAGTAGTAGTGTTCCGCGTTCATCACGATTAACTATCTGGGTAAGTCCCGAACGAATGCGGTACAGGTAGCGTATAGCGAATGCGCAACTGAGGAGCCACCATCCAAGTACGGCAAGTGCCGCAATAAATGTGCAGTACAGGGCAGCACTGGCAATATTTTGGGTGGTAAAAAGTGTGCTGGTGAAGAGAGAGGAAGCTCCGGTGCATACGGAAAGTACAGGGATGGACACGCTAAGAATAACCTCTACATCAACCTTTGTGTTCCTTTGTATCACGATTATCCTCCAATCATGTTGTTTGATGCTTTTTGATTCTATAACTACTATCCACTATAAAGAGGGTGTTTGTAAAGCTAATAGGTAATTTTTTATAGTTTATTTTTGTTTGATATCTTCGGAATGCCCTTGAAGGGGTTCCATTGTTGCTAGATTGCGCTTTGACCCCCTGTGTCCTAGGCTCAGTACTATGCGATTTGAAAAAGTCTTCCGGGATCTTGAGGTACGTTTGGCAGCGGAGCGGGTCCGCGATTTGGAGCTGGATGCCCGCCAAACTGCGCGAAGCGCCTACTCATCCGTCACCATGGTTGAACGACTTTCGGCTCATTTGGGCGGGTCAATACGCATTTGTGGTGCCGACACTAGAGTTCGGGAAGGACTTTTTGGAGTCTGTGGGGGATGGTTGGGTTCAGGTCAATGCTATGGGGGAGAGCGTTATATTGCCGCTGCAGGGCGTGCTGTGGTGGGAAGGTTCTGAGCTTGCATTGCGTGCGGATGTGCGCCAGAAGGTGTACCGTTTGACTCTGCCCTTGGCTTTACGTGCTTTGGCGACTTCGCGTGAACTCGTAAAGATCTACATGGCGCATGGTGGAGTTGTGTGTGAGGGTGTTATTGAACGTGTTGGTGCTGATTTTGTGGAGTTGAAGGTACTGACCGGTGGGGAATACCCTCGTTCAGACTCTCGGCGGGGCGCACAAAAGGGCGTAAGGATTATCCCTACGCCCCTTATAGGTGCTGTGGTTGCCCGCAGCTAGAAGACTAATCAACCTTAACGCGGGTTGCGGACATCTTGCCGGAAGCGATAGCTTCCACAGTCTGTGAGTGGCGCTCGTCAATATATTCTTCAAAACGAGTGCGTTCAATGCGCCACTGATTACGGCCACCAATCTGAATGGCGGGTAGTTCTCCACTACGAACGAGCGCGCGCACCTGGCTAAGAGAAACCTGTAATTCATCTGCAACATCGCTCAAAGTGAGAAAACGAGGGGCAGTCATCGTAGGCATCCTTTCTGTGGTGAGTCCTACTTCTCTAGGGGTGGGCATTATTTTCAAGAGAAAATTCTGCTGTTCAATTTCAAGTATAGGCTAAAGGATTCTCTAACACCAGCATTTTACGGGGTATTACACCAAAATCCTGTTCTTAGAGGCTTTATGTATGCAGGCAATCCTTCGTCACCTCCGAGGTCTGAGAGGTGAATGAATATATATTACACTCCTTATAGGCCATTACTTGCTTTATGATACCACTTTATGCTGAGATAGAAGCCTATGCAGACTCACCAACTGCAAAAAACCACCTTTATATTCCCAGAGTCACGCCTGGGAATCCCCTGAAAGGCATAAACTTACCAATGCACAGAGATCTTCCGGTTAGTAACACTTCCGAACAGCGCGAGCCCTCAGCTCGTCTGCAGCGTCCCGGTATTAAAGATCCTAAGCTCCTGATGGGTATCCTGCTTATTTTGGTTTCCATAGTCGGTGTTATCGCAGTTATACAGCTCAATAACCACACCACACAGTATTATGCTGCTAAAAGTGATATCCATGTAGGCGATAAGATTACTTCCGACATGCTGACTCCGGTCGATGCCAATTTAGGCTCATCCTCAGAGCGATACATCACTTCTGAAGAGATCAATAAAGGCGATTTAATGGCAACCCGGTATATTGCCAGCGGTGAGATTATAGGGAAAGATTCTACAGGTACTAACGTGCGAGAAAATCGCCGACTAGTTACCGTGACCATTGACCGTGGCTCGGCCTCTGCACTTAAAGCGGGAGAGCAGGTAGACGTATGGGCTGTGCAGCGTGACACCGTTGTTGCCACCGCGCCGCAACCGTCTCCTCAGCCATCTGCTTCAGCGAGTAGCGATTCGCGGGATAACCCCTCTGCCTCGGCAAGTCCTTCCTCTGAAAGCCAGGGGAGCAACGGCTCTTCTCCCATTGTTAGCGGTGCCGAAATATCCAGTATCTCAAAGGAAGAAAGCGTTCTTGGGGCGAACGGCAAAGCGACAGTGCAACTGTGGGTGAATCCTAACGCCGTATCCAGTATTGTTGAAGCGAACGGTAGTGAAGCAAAGATCACTCTTGTCCCCGTTGCCCTCGGAAGGGGAAATTAAATGAACATACCCGTCATTCTCTATGGGGACGATGGAACTCTGCTGCACGGTATAGAATCACAGCGTGGCGCCGTGAGCGTTGCGCGCACCACTGATGACCTAGCAGAGGCTCTGGGGTTCGCACAGACCGGAATCGCACGGGTATTACTATGCGCGGTGCCCGTCACGGACCTTACTGCCTCTATGGTCGCGACCCTAGCTGAGGCCGAAGTACGGGTTGTTATAATCGCTGACCCGCGAGATAAACTGCCGTTTGGGGCATACTGGGTGGATTCTAATGCTGAATTGGCTGACGTTCTCAATACTCTAGAACAAGCCTCTCTAGGCACCATACTTGCTGTGGGGGAACAGCCACGCCCACAGCTTGCGGCCTCACCTGATGGGATACGGGTATGACGCTGCCTACGGATATAGCATTCCGCAAACACAGCAGGCTCCTTTAGAAGCTTCTGAGGCGCCTCAGCCCCACAATTACACAGTCGAGCCCATTGAAGAGCCCACCACGGTTATAGGGAACACGGAGCCTGAGAGCGCTCCACAGAACCCTCAGACATATGTAACCTACCGCGCCTACCGATACGACCCTCAAGCCGAAAAAGCAGCCCGTGAGGTCACGGAAGTGATTGCATCGGATGACTCGTCTGAACTATTAGCAAACGATGCTGATAACAGCGGTGCAGAAGCCACTAATACTGAGGAAAAACACACGCTCACACCACAACAGCAGCAGGCGGCGGAACTCAACCCTGAGGAGGCAGTACTTAATGAGGCAGCCGCCATCCTGAACGGTTTTGACCCCACCCAGCCTGATACAAGCTGCGCCGAAACAGACTCTGCCCGCCAAAAGGCGGATACCACCCAGTCGGAAAAAGCAGAATCTGCCGAGCAACAGCAGCAATACCCTAAGCCTCCATACGAGGCGAATATCGACGAACAAACGGGTTACCTTGGTCAATGGGAGGAACAGGAACAGCCAGGTGTACCATCTCCCTACGAGCCGCAGGAGTATCAGGATCAGCCTGAACCGTGGGGGTACGAGTCTGCCTCAGGTACCGGCCAATTTGGGCAGGAAACCTCCCAGGGGTTTACTCCATACTCGGGACAGGCGCCCCAGGATAGCTTTGGGTATACGGCTCCCGTTGATGCAACCGGCTATGCGATGCCGCCTCAGCCTTCTGCCGAATGGCATACGGTTCCTGCTGAGCAGATACCCGCCCTTGGGAATGAAGGCCAAGGCTATCAGCCGCCCAGCTACAGCCAGAACAGTATGTATAACCAGCAGAATGCGCAGCAGCCGGGGATCTCCTCTGCCAACACCATACAGCCCCGCCGTGGGACTGTTCTTACTGTTTGGGGCACAGCTGGGGCTCCTGGGCGTAGTACATTGGCCCTGAACCTGGCATCCACAGCCGCTGCTGATGGGCTGAAAGTTTGCCTTATTGATGCCGATACTTACAATCCTTCGTTGAGTCCTCTGCTGGGGCTTTTGGACGAGTACTCCGGCATATCGCAGATGTGCCATTTTGCGGATCGGGCTTCTCTGACCGAGCAGAATGCCCGTGAGGCACTGTGCTCGGTGGCGTTAGGGAAGTACAGTATTGACTTTTTGAGCGGTATTACCCGGGCTAACCGCTGGCCCGAGTTACGGGCTAAGTCATTAGCAGCAAGCATTGACTGGCTCGCCACACGGTACGATGTGCTCATAATTGACGTCGCATCGTGTATTGAGGCTGACGAAGAGCTCAGTTATGACGGCCCGGTTCCCCTGCGAAACGGGGCAGCTATCACTGCTCTTGAGAAGGCCGATCGTATTGTGATGCTTGGTAATGCTGATGTCATTGGTGTGCCCCGACTGATACAGGCGTATGAGCAGCTGCGAGACGGGCCGTATGATATTTCTCCGCTGACCCGTATCGATCTGTGGCTGTGCAAGGTGCGTTCCGACGCGAGCGGACACGGGACAGTTGGTGAGCTGCGCCGCGCCTGGGAGAGGTTTGGCCCGAGCGTGGGGCTAACCGGCTTCTTGCCGTATGATCGTAAATCACTCGATAAGGCGTGGATGCGCGGCCAAACCCTACAGGAGTGTGCGCCTAAAAGCCCACTGACGCGAGGGATCAATGACTTGTATCGTAAGCTAGATATCGCTTCTGGATACAAACAACCTCAAGTAGCTATGCCTGCCTCACCGTCTGCACATGAGCCTGCCCCTGCTCCTATTCGCCCGCCGGTTGTTGACACAAATCAGCAGCAGAATCCTATGCCTGCATATCATGGGGCACCGGCACAGCCTGAGCAGGATGCTGCTAGCCAGCCTCTTCAGCCGGAGAAAAGCGGGGGAACTCTGAGCCGTCTTTTCGGGGGCCGCAAGAAGAAACTAGGCTCTGTACGGTGCTGCCTTGTACGTTTGTACACGCTGGACGCCGTAGAATAGGAGAACCCGCCTAAGCCTAAGGAGCATAGCTATGTCTTTCACAGAGAGCATTCTTAACGCTGGCGATTTCGGCCCTGGAGACACCGAATGGATACACCTGATCATCGGTGAGTGGCAGATTATTGCCGATGTGGCTCATAGTGATTTGGTGCTATGGTTCCCTACAGACTATGTGGTGGCCGACGGTAGCGTACCCGATAGTGTGTCGGGCCCGTCGATCACCAGTAATTTCTCTGCTATCGCGCACGTGAGGCCTTCAAACGTGCATACGCTTTTCCATCACGACCCGATTGGCACGACGATGGGAGAGACGATGCGTCTAGCAGCGTTGCACTCCTGGACTGAACAGAACATTATCTCGTTCGCGGACGATGAGCCGAGTGAAGGCCTAGCCGAGGTGATGATTAAAGTTGTTCCTATAGTGCGTAATAGCCGCACAATCGCCCTGTTAAGTGTTCATACTGTTCCTTTGGTGAGTCGTAAGCCAGCTCGCACTGAGAATATTTATTACAAAGTCGCAAATAATATGCTCGAAATGGTGCATGCAGGCATTTGGCCTGATTCGTTGGCGCATGAGAACAATACACGCGGTAACCCGCGAGTTACTGACGGTATCATTCTGATTAATGACGCAGGAGACGTCACCTTCGCCTCACCCAATGCAAATTCAATGTATGCCCGCATGGGCCTAGAAGGGTACCTAGAAGATCTGAACTTAGCGAACGTTACCCGTGATATGCTCCCGGCGGGGGAGGAAGCTGATGAAACTCTGCAGCTTGTGCTGGCTGGCCGTGAAGATGCCCGAGCTGAACTGCACATTGGGAAAGTTCGCATCACTTTACGTGCCATCCCGCTGGAGCGAATCACCCCATTGGGGGTGGAAAGGCACGGGGCGCTGCTGCTGTGCCGGGATGTGACGGAGCTGCGTCGCCGCGAACTGGAGCTGATGACAAAAGACGCGACTATTAGAGAAATTCACCACCGCGTCAAAAACAATCTGCAAACGGTCTCCGCACTGCTGCGACTACAAGCCCGCCGCATGAGTACCCGAGAGGCGAAACAGGGACTGGAGCAGGCGATGCGCCGCGTTTCGACGATCGCCACCGTCCATGAGGCACTCTCGCAGGGTCTCGCGCAGAACGTAAATTTTGATGAACTCGTTGAGAGGCAGTTTCACTTAGCGGCAGAGCTCGCCTCCCCGGGACAAGAGATTAACACCCGGCTTCTTGGGTCGTTCGGTTATCTGCCGAGCCAGTTTGCCACCCCTTTGGCGCTTGTTATTAATGAGGTTGTGGCTAACGCCGTGGAGCACGGCCTTAATGGGGGTGCTGGAACGGTCACCCTAGAAGGAATTCGTTCCATGAATGAGGTGGGTGAGGACACTCTCACCGTCATTATCACTGACGATGGTCAAGGGATGGGGGGGAGAGCCCATTGAGGAGTCCGGGGCTGAAGCATACCGGCCCAGCACAGGTAATGAGGGGCTGGGGATGCAGATTGTGCGCACCCTTGTGGCTAGTGAGCTCAACGGTTCTATCCGGTGGGAGCCGCATGAGCCTGCTGGTACCCGGGTGATTATTAGTGCCCGGCTTAATTAAGAACACCTAAGACTACAAGCCATATGGCTAGAGTAGTTTTATCGTAGTTATGCTGGGGTAACAAAACGCGGCTTCCCTTCGGGAGCCGCGTTCAGCTGTATGTGTGTAGTAGCGCGTATGATTAGGACGCGCGGCGGGCGCGAGCAGCACGACGCTTCATAGCGCGGCGCTCATCCTCACTGGTGCCACCCCAAACACCGGAATCCTGACCGGTATCGATAGCCCACTTCAGGCAGACATCAACTACCTCACAGGAACGGCACACTGTTTTTGCTTCTTCAATCTGCAAAAGGGCAGGTCCGGTGTTTCCAACGGGGAAAAACAGTTCGGGATCCTTATCCAAGCAAGCAGCACGGCTACGCCAATCCACAGCTGGACCTCCTTCAATCTTTTAGTAGTGCACTGGCACCGGGGCGCTTCGTGCGTTTGACTTTTGGTGTGTGACATAAAGCATCCCCCGAACGGAGGGGGAACTTGACGTATCAACTTTCCCACGGTCCGGGCATGCTGACAAGAGGTTTTCCCAAAAAAACTTTTTGAAATATTAGAGGTATGTATCACATAGGGTAACCTCGCTCAAAAGGAAGTAACGGGTATTTCATGACATAAACTCACAGAGTGTTTCCCAGCACTACGCCGAAGAGCTGCAGGGGTCGCTAAAATAGAGGGACGCGGGCTGCAGATCTATGCACCCTTACCCCGCTCAACGCACCGACCAAAGGATGACTATGGCCACCCCGAAGACGACTGTGAACCCCAAAGCGCCCCTGAGCGTTCTGTTCGTGGCGGGGCTTTCAACCGTAGAAGCTGTGTATCTGCTTTTCCGGGGGGGTTGCAGACCCGCTCTTTGGTGATGCGGCCCGAGCCGTTCAAGAACGCCTCGTCGGCGGTATTATCCAGGCTTTCTTTGGCCTCATAATCTTATTCTTTGCCCTCAGGTTTTATCGGGGAAAACGAACAGCTCGCACCCCCATGGCCCTGATTCACGCCTGTGCCAGCTTCATTAATGCCTCAAATATATACAGCTACTTCTCCTACCGCAGTGTGGTTGGGGCAGACCATGCACCTTTCTCCTTTATCATCATTCCCACAGTGCTATTACTCCTCTCCGGTACTGCACTGGTTGCCGTATTCCTCCCGGCAACCAGCCAGTACCTGCACGAAACAACCGAAGCAGACGAAGCAGACCTTAAACGGCACTCGGTAACTGGCAGGCGGTAGCCCGCCCAGCATCTACCGCAACCGCCCGACCCGGCGGTAGAGTACCCTCCGTGTACAGATCGAGCGGAAGCTCCGAAAGCGTACAAATCTCCCCATCGGCAGCGGTGCGCGGATTAATAACAACCGCCCGTGAACACCCTGACAAAGACGCCAACACCGGTGATGAAAGCCACCGTGTGTACGGGGTGTAGCAATAAACCCGGCCCGGAACTTACGTCCAAACTCTAGTAACACCTGTTGGGTAGCCGCAGAAATATACGGCACATCATCAACTGCCAGGATCACCCGCTCCGGGTGAGGAACATTCTCAAAGGTCTCACGAAGCTGCTGCGCATCCGGATTATTAGCCCCCGCAATATGGAGCACACCATACTGCGGGTTCAGTGAACCAAGGTTCTGCAAAAACGTGCTCTTACCAGAAGAACGCGCACCAGGCACCGGAACAAACGTTCCCTGCGGCGCATGAATCAGAGCCGCTGACCCATCACGCTGATACCCGCACAATAGAGCTCCGGGACTCTTCCGGTGAACGTTCAGCACCGCATCCTGAGTAGGAAGCGAAATTCCCTCAGGGAACTGCACTAGAGGCCGTACCCGATGAGCCCTGCCGCTTGTATCCTGCAATAACTTGGTAAGCTCCGAGGAACTCAACGTTACCGGGCTCAATACTGAAGCCTCCAGCGGCTCATCCCCAATTAAATCGGTATTTAACGTTCCCTCCACCGCAAAATGTCCCTGCGCCGGAACCGGATAGTTCTTCACTGTCTTGCGCATCAGGTCATTCTCAACAAACCGCCGAGATAACAACGTCGAATGTGCCACCGACGCGAAACGTCCACGAAGTGAAAGTGCACTGGTAAACACCACACGGTACCCGTAACGATGCCCCTGCGCCAGCAGATCATACAGCTGGCCCTCAACCTGCGGCAGGCGCATGAGAAGCTCAAGCCACGAATCCAGCCCGTCAACAACCACCAGCGCACCATCCTGCTGTCCCTCACGGCCCGGCACAGTGTAGCCGCTACGCAGCTGCTGCAAACAGTACTGTAAATGCGACAGTTCATGAGGGCCAACCAGTGCATCAAGCACTTCGCATCCCTCCGTGTAGGCGCATGCCAAACGCCGGTGCAACCCAGAATCGGCAGTCAACACTATGATGCGCTCCCCGCGTTGAGCAGCCTGGGCCAGAATTGCGTTCAAAAGGTTTGAACGCTCACCCACCGCCCCCAATACAGCCAGCGCACCCGCAGCCTCCTCCTGCTCAGCCCCACTAGCTGCAGATGCACCACAGGAGATCCCCCACGTACGCGGCTGGCGCACACCATAACGCGCGATCTCCAGCTCGCCCAGTGTGTACTCAAACTCACGGGATGATACGGTCAGCTCCGTATGGGCTGCCAGCTCTTGTGGGATCGGCTGATAATCCCCCGCAGAGACAGCGTAGGACTCAAATGCCTCACGAATGAGCTGCACGGCGCGGTTAATTGAGCATCCTCACCTTGAGAATCGTCGGACGCGTCCTGCTGTGCTACCGGGCTAATGAGCGGAACCCATGCGCCATCCTGTAACAGCTGCGCCGCGAACGGGGCCTGAACCGTATTACTGGGGAGAGCATCAACCAGCGGAGCCCTAAACGGCAGGTTCTGGCCATCCGGCAGACGCACATACCCTGCGCCCGGGCAAGAGGCGGGGATACTTGCCGCGCCCTCATGACCCACCAGGTTAAACGAATCCTGCCCCGAAGAGACACGCAAACAAATATTACTGGCAATATTTGCTCGAATATCCTGTGAAATACTGCCTTGCGGTCGCTGGGTTGCCAGAATCAGGTGCAGACCCAATGAACGGCCAATCGTCGCAATTTTCATCAGCTCGTTCATGGCATCCGGCATCGACTCAACCAACATGCGGAACTCATCAACCACAATCACCAATTCCGGGTACGCAGGAATCTCACCTGAGGCCGCGCACAAACGCAAATAATCACGGTACGAGTTCACCCCCAAGCTCAGCAAATCACGTTCGCGGCGGCGCACATCGGCCCGCAAAAACTCAAGAGCACGGTGCACTGCAGACACATCAAAGTTGCTCAGCATACTCAAAGTCTGCGGCAGCTGTGCGAGCGGACCCAGACCAGCAGATCCCTTAAAATCGACCAAGATCAGCCCCAGCCTCTCCGGGCCGTAACGCAGCGCTACGGTCAGAATCAAAGAACGCAGCAACTGCGACTTACCCGCACCGGTGGTGCCACCCACAATCCAGTGGGGACCATGCTCAGACAGCCCCATATCAAGGTACCCGCCCGGCGCCGAACCCAGCAGACAGTACAGATCAGGGGAGTAGCGGTTCATAGCCCAGCGGGCTGCTGTTTCCTCACAGAGTAGCCCCATCGGGTCAATACCGTCTGCGTGAGCATTTTCCCCATTGAGAGAATCCAGCTCAGAAAGCCGCAACGACCTGCTATGAACCGAAGCTGCATCCGTGGCCTCAGCGACAGTATCAGACTCCCCGCTACCCGCTAATGCACCCAACGCACGAACATACTGGGCAATACTTAACCCATCCGCTGTAGAGCAAGAATCATTCAGCTCCAACGGATGTACTTGCCCCACGCTCTCGGCAGGGGTCAGCTCGGCCGGGGCAGGCCCCGAGCGCACATACGAGATACTTTGCTGGTACTCTCCAACGGTCTGCAAAGACAGTACCGCACCATTTAGCGCCGGAATATGAGCTGTATCGTGAGGATGCACAATACACAAGGCAGCCCTTGTGGGGAAAACACCTGTACCACCGCGCGGCACGCCCGCTGAAATAAACAGCGGGGGAATGGCTGCAGGCTGTGAGCTTGGCAAGAAAGATTCCTGAGGCTCAGGAACTGTTACTGCCAGTGCTTCAGCGATCTGCTCAGGACTAACGCACAGGCGCACCAGTTCGTGAACTCCAAGGCATACCAACGCATCACGCACAACTGTTGCTGCGGATGCGGGGGCTAATACGATAATCTCCCCAGGGTAGACCGCTACCAGCTGCACCAGATAGGCGTGCAGATGCTCAGGTTTTAGATGCAACTCGTGCGGTAACGCGGCCGTGGGAACCGGAACGTAATGAGGAGCCCGCTTATGAGGTTGAAGGGAAGAGACATTCAGATTACGTCCGCTCACAAATGGCAGGCGCGGGCCTACCCCGAGCACGATCGCCGCAGCAGCAGACTGGTCGGCGGCAGGGATAAATGGGCGGGCTCCAGCCGGGGTGAGCCCTTCGGCACGTAATTTCTCGCGCTCGCCGGAGTTGTGAACCTCTCGCTGGGCGCGTTTGTTTTCGCCTCGACCGCTGAGCATATGTAACAGCATTAAGGCTGATGAGCTAATGACATGAGCAGGAACATCCACATCCCGGTGAGCGTTGCCACTGCCACACCAATAATTAGCGGTAGGCACACCATGATAATGAGCGTGCCGAGTTTACGCGCGGCTTGGGTGTGAGAAGTAACCGGTTCAAAGGGTGAACCCGTACTCTGGGGTAAAGCCGGGCTCTGCCCGGGAGCGGTGAGAAGACAGGTAGATGAACCCACTATGAAAGGCTCATTCCACCGTATTTCTTGTTCTTTATTGTTGCTCGCGCCGGGCAGTACCCCGTGGGGCAGGGGTAAGGCAGCCAAGTTTTTACTGCGGGGTGGGTGAGAAAGGATGAGACGTGCCCCTGAGCCATCCACCACCAGGGTTCCGTGATTGGGTGCTAGATAGGGGTCGTTGAGGGCAACCGCCTGGTTGTTTTTCTGCGAGCGTCCGATGCGTGTGTGCCCGCGCGGTATGGGGTAGGCATGCCCCGCATCAGGGCCTCGGAGCACATAGAGCGTGCTGACTGCCGCTGGTTGGGTCAGTTGTGTGCGGCCGGGCTCGAGGCATGCTCCGGGAGTCAGCGGAGTCGCTCCAACGGTGAGGGTTTCGAGCGGACGACCGGCCACGGTCAGGGCCGAATGAGGCAGCGCTTGGGCAAGCTGGCGTGCCTGAGAACCCGCAGCGCACTCAACGGAGAGCAGCTGCGGGTAGGAGGGGTAATCGGGTTTCCCCAGGGTGCGGGGTGCATCGGCAAGAAACAACGAATACTTCATGTAATAATCTCAAAACATGTCAAAGTATAAATCAAGAGATGTAATCGTATATTGTGGATAAAAATACCTATTGTGACCATTAAGCATAGTTATCCACATATTTTGTAGTTCGATGCCGTCTAAATGCCGTAAATATTACAAGCTGTGAATGTGGAGGCGGTGCAGACTATGCCCGTCCTGGATTCTTTTTCGGAGGCCGAAAAAATACGATGCAAATATGCAATGGGTGCGGATATCAGGTAACTTTAGATATGATTAAATCCGTCTTTAGAAGGTGCTGCTGCGCCGCTGAAGGCTGTGGTTACGCCTGGCTCTAGGCGCCGTTAAACTGGTAAATTCGTAGTTTGCGTGCGGGTTTCCCATGACTTACAGGAGAAGAAATTGACTGCTGATCTCGTAGTTGTCGGCTCGGGCCTTTTTGGCCTGACCATTGCCGAACAGGCCGCAACTGAGCTTGGTTTAAAGGTGGCACTGTTGGACCGCCGCTCTCATATCGGTGGTAACGCATACAGCGAGAACGAAGAGCAGACCGGCATTGAGGTGCACCGCTATGGGGCGCACCTGTTTCACACCTCCAACGAACGTGTCTGGGAGTATGTGAACCGTTTTACCGATTTTACGAATTACGTGCACCGCGTATACACCCGCCACGATGGTGTGGTGTACCCGATGCCCATTAACCTGGGTACTATTAACCAGTTCTTTAACGCTGCATATTCACCGGCTGAAGCGAAAGCACTTATTGCTGAACAAGCCGGGGAGCTGGCCGGTACTGATCCGCAGAACCTCAACGATAAGGGCATTTCGCTGATTGGGCGCCCCCTGTATGAGGCATTCATTAAGCACTACACCGCTAAGCAGTGGCAGACCCCGCCGGAGGAGCTGCCGGCCTCCATTATTTCCCGACTGCCGGTGCGTTACACCTATGACAACCGCTACTTTAACGACAAGTATGAGGGGCTGCCGGTGGGCGGTTACACTGCTTGGCTGGAGCGTATGGCAGCGCACCCGAATATTGAGGTGCGGCTGAATACCGATTTCTTCTCGGGAGATCATGAATACTCGCGTGAGAAGGTGCTGGGCCAGGTTCCTGTGGTTTACACCGGTCCCGTGGATCGTTACTTTGACTACACCGAAGGTGACTTGTCATGGCGCACCATTGATTTGGAAGAAGAAGTCTTGCCTATTGAGGACTTCCAAGGGTGCTCAGTCATGAACTACCCGGATGCTGACGTTCCCTTCACTCGTATCCATGAGTTCCGCCACTTCCATCCTGAACGCGACTACACCAAGGACGCGACCGTGATTATGCGCGAGTACTCACGCTTCGCCAATAAGGGAGACGAGCCCTATTACCCGGTGAACACCTCCGTGGACCGTGAGAAGCTGCTGAAGTACCGCGATCTTGCTAAGGGTGAGAAGGACGTGCTGTTCGGCGGGACGCCTGGGCACCTACAAGTACCTCGATATGCACATGGCTATCGGATCCGCGCTGTCGATGTTTGACAATAAGATCCGCCCGCATTTTGCTGAGGGCGCCACGATCGAATCCGGCGGTGTGGACGCATAATGACAACTGAGGAAAAAACTTTAAAAACCTTACAGCGCGTGATCTTCCCCAGCGCTGTGGAAACCGATGTGGTACCCCTGTATGTGGATGCTGGCGCCGCCACCGGTGTGCAGCTTCCTACCCGTTTCGATAGTGATGCGGCCACAAGCCTTAAAGAGGCTACCGACGCACAGACCCTTAATGCGCCCGCGCCCGCTGCATCTGCTAACGCCGCCCGTAACCTGACGGGGCGCCGCTCTATTACGGTGGGCGACGGTAAACACCTCTCCTTCGGGACGTATTTTAACGCTTTTCCTGCCTCATACTGGCGCCGGTGGACCGACCTGAAACAGGTGGTTTTGAGCGTACATACCAGTGGTGAAGGTATGGTCGTGGTGTATAAATCTAATGGCCGCGGCGTTATTCAGCGTGTGGACGCTAAACTGCTGTCCGGATCAGCAGAAACGACTTTCCAGCTTCCGTTAGCCCCATTTGGCGACGGCGGATGGTACTGGTTTGATCTTTCGGGCACCACCGACCTTGAGCTGATTGAGGCTAACTGGCTGGGTGATATTGAGCCGCGCGCTGATGTAAACGCTGGCCAGGCAACCGTGCAGATCACTACCATGAACAAGGTTGAGTACTGCATTAACAATATTCGCACACTGGGTGAAAGCCCCGAGATTTGATTCTGTGCACGAGTTCCTGATCGTTGATCAAGGAAATAAAAAGGTGCAGGACCACCCCGATTTTGAGGAAGTTGTTAAGCCGCTCGCTGGTAAATTCCGCATTATTAATCAGGGTAACTTGGGCGGTTCGGGCGGTTTCTCCCGTGGCATGTTTGAGGCCGTGAATAACGGCAGCGACTATGTGCTGCTGCTGGATGATGACGTGATTGTCGAGCCTGAGTCCATCCTGCGCATGGTGACGTTTGCAAACTACTGCAAAAACCCCACCATCGTGGGCGCACATATGTTTGATATGTTCGACCGCTCGGTGCTGCACGCCTACGGCGAGGTTGTTAATCCGTGGCGTAACTTCTACGACAAGCCTTACGATGATATGGTCATGGGTCACGATCTGGGCCGCAGCAACCTGCGTAGCACGCACTGGCTGCACCGCCGCGTTGATGTTGACTATAACGGCTGGTGGATGTGCCTTATCCCAACCGCAGTGATTCATGAGATCGGTCTGTCGCTTCCGCTGTTCTTGAAGTGGGATGATGCAGAGTATGGTTTGCGTGCGAAAGAGGCCGGGTTCCCCACAGTCTCATTCCCCGGTGCTGGTGTGTGGCATGTGTCCTGGACTGATAAGGACGATTCCGTCGGCTGGCAGGCATACTATCATGAACGTAACCGCCTGATTACGGCACTTCTGCATTCTCCGTTTGATAAAGGCGGCCGTGTGATGCTGGATTCCCTCTTTTTGGATGTGAAGCACACCCTTTCAATGCAGTACTACACTGAGGCCGGCCGCTTGATGGCTCTTGAGGATCTGCTGTCCGGGCCGGAGCACCTGCACGAGTCGCTCTCTGCCCGCCTGCCGCAGATTCGTGCGATGGCGGCTGAGTACCCCGAATCACAGGTGAAGACTGACGTCGATAGTTTCCCCACCATTAAGAACAAGAAACCGCCGTTCCGGGGCCGTCGTAACTTCAAATCGCCCGGGTATAAGAAGCTGGTTCCGTGGACCATGAACACGTTGCGCCGTCAGCTGACTAAACCTATGACGGGTGAGTTGAAATCGCATCCACAGATTCAGCTCAATTATGGTGAGAGTAACTGGTGGACCTTGTCGAGGTTTGATTCGGCTTTGGCCACTAACGCGGAGGGAACCGGGCTTTTCTGGTACCGCCGCGACCCTAAGCAGGTGCGCTCTAAACTGATTGATGCAACTAAGCTACATGCTAGCTCTTGAAGGAGTGGCCAACGCTACGTGAACGCTACCGGAACGCATCGGCCAGCGTAGCCTCCTATGAGGCGTGGGCTGAGACGTTCGCTAAACATACGGAGTCTGAACTGAAGCGATGATGAATGATCTGAGCACCAAACCCTTTAAAGCCCCCGGGCGCGGTAGGGGTATTCTGGACGCTATCCGAAACCGGTACCTGTTAAGGCTGCTGGTTGATAAGGAAATCCAGGTGCGTTACCGCGGTTCCGTGCTGGGTATCCTATGGTCTTACATTAAGCCGGGTATCCAATTCGGAGTGTTCTATATTGCGATGGGCCTTTTCCTGGGCCTTGAGCGGGGTATGCACAACTACGCTATTTATCTGTTCGCGGGCATGATCGTTATTAACTTCTTCTCGGAAGGGTTTGGTAACGGCGCGCGGGCCATGGTGGTCAATAGCGCACTGATTCGTAAGATCTACCTGCCGCGTGAGCTTTTCTCGCTCTCGACGGTGTGGGTTGCTCTCATTCATTTCTTGCCTCAAATCGTGGTGATGCTCATCGCCTGTATATTCAGCGGCTGGAAACCCGGTGTGCTGAATATCGCGTCCGTTGTCGCCGGGATGCTCATCGTCATGCTGCTTTCTTACGGGCTGGGGCTTATCTTTGGCGTCGCTAACGTGTTTTTCCGTGATTCGGAAAACCTGGTGGATATGTTCCTGATGGTGGCCACCTGGCTGTCTCCGGTGCTGTATTCCTGGGCGCTGGTGCGTGACACCCTGTATCCGTGGGTCTTTAATCTGTTTATGATGAACCCGCTCACCGTGGCGGTGGAACTTTTCCACTATGCGTTCTGGCACCCTACCCTCACGGATCACGACAAGCTTGCCCCCACCTCACAGGTTGTTCCGCACCTGTTTAGCTTCTGGACTCCGGTAGCTATTGGTGTGTCTCTTCTGACCGTTCTGATTGGCGATTTCCTCTTCCGTAAGTTTGAGGGTAACTTCGCCCAGGAGCTCTGATAAGCGCATGAAGATTAAGAAGATGCAGCTGCCCCCCTATTGACCCTAATGCACCAGTGGTCATTAGGGTGGATAACCTCGTCAAAAGCTTCGTGCTCAGGCACACTCGGTCCATGAAGGAAGCCTTCGTGTGGCTGATGAAAGGCCGTAAAGGCGACCTGTCGGAGAAATTTAACGCGCTCAACGGCGTGACTATCGATATCCAGCAGGGTGAACGTGTAGCCTTGCTGGGGCTTAACGGTTCGGGCAAGTCCACTCTGCTGAAGCTCATTTCGGGTGTGATGCAGCCTGACAAAGGTAAGGTAGTGACCCGTGGTGATATCGCTGGGTTGATTGAGGTTGGCGCCGGTTTTCACCCGGACCTCACGGGGCGCGATAATGTGTACCTCAACGGTGCCATTCTGGGTATGTCGAAATCCAAGATTGATGCGGCGTTTGATGATATTGTTGCATTCTCTGAGATCGGCGAGTTTATCGACACCGAGGTGAAATTCTATTCGTCAGGTATGTATCTGCGTCTGGCTTTCTCAGTCGCTATTCACACGAACCCGGATATTTTTCTGGTGGATGAGATTCTTGCGGTTGGTGATGAACCGTTCCAGAAGAAATGCATCCAGAAGATCAAAGAACTGTGCCTTGACGGTAAGACCCTCGTTGTAGTGAGCCACGACTTGGACCTGGTATCGAAATCTGCGAACGCGGTGTGGTACTGGATCAGGGTAACCTGCGTTTCGATGGAACTATTGATAAGGCTGTGAAGATCATCCGCGGATAGCTCTACGCCGTGTCTCATGCCATATGTAGAGGCCTGCTTCCTATGGGGGAGTGGGCCTTTACGTATGTCCTCAGATGTTTCAGTTCCCTAAATTTGTGAGCTAATGAATGGTTTTGGTTTGATAAATCTTCGCCGTTAGGGGTAGTCTATGTACAGTAATCACATCACCGTACATCAACCTCATCGTAAGCGGGAGACCAACCATGGAGAGCTCCAGAGCTACTCTTCCGTATGATAACCGCTCAGCTTCCGGCACATCATACGAGAGCTACTTACTGATCGCGCAGCATGTGCGTGAGCAGATTCGCGCGCGTGAACTAGACCCGTACACGTCGCGCGATGAAGTTGTGTCGATTATTGAGGCGTCAGTTGCAGACTATGATCGCCGGATGCTGCGCGCATCCTTACCGGTACTTCATGATGCTGCAGATGCTATCCGCTATTTAACGGATGATATTTGTGGTTTTGGCCCGCTGCAGCGTTTCCTAGATGATGACAGTATTGAGGAAATCTGGATTAACGCCCCTGATGAGATTTTTGTGGCTCGGTCGGGGGAGAGTGAGCTGACGGGTCTACGTCTAGATATTGACAATATTAACCATCTGCTGGAGCGCATGCTGAAACCTTCCGGTCGACGCTTAGACCTTTCGTCTCCGTTCGTGGATGCATCCTTACCTGATGGGTCGCGTTTGCATGCTGTTATTCCTGACGTGACCCGTAGCCACCCCAGTATTAACATCCGTAAATTTATTGTGCGTGCCCGCAGGCTGCCCGACCTCGTGAAAGCTTGGATCTATGAGTGCTGGTGCTGCGGGTTTGTTACATGCGGCTGTTGAAAGCGGCATGAATATTTTAGTCTCTGGCGCTACTCAGGCTGGTAAAACTACCATGTTGAACTGCCTATCCGCATCGATCCCGCCGCGTGAGCGGGTTATTACCTGTGAAGAAATTTTTGAATTACAGGTTCCCCTGCGCGATGTTGTTGGGTATGCAGTGCCGTCAAGCCAACCTTGAAGGAACCGGCTCTATTTCGCTGCGTCGGCTGGTGAAGGAAGCACTTCGTATGCGCCCAGACCGCATCATCATTGGTGAGGTTCGTGAGGCGGAGTCTTTAGATATGCTCATCGCTCTTAACGCTGGTCTTCCGGGGATGTGCACTATCCACGCAAACTCGGCACGGGACGCCGTGACGAAGATCTGTACCCTGCCTTTGCTGGCGGGAGAGAATATTTCCTCGGCATTCGTGGTTCCCACGGTTGCCAGCTGCTTCGACTTGATTGTGCACTGTGAACGTGATGCACGCGGGTACCGCCGGGTTGAGGAGATTTACATGCTTGGCGGTCGCGTTGAGAACGGTGTGATTGAGATGTCACCGCTGTTTGTGCGCCAGGAAGGCCGTATGGTGTGCACCGCCCTTGAACTGCCTCACCCTGAACGGTGGGCTCGCGCCGGGCATGCTCCGGAACGGATACTGGCTATGGCGAAGGCGGGGTAGTTGTGAACATCCTTTTAGGGTTGCTGTTGGGGGCTGGCTCGTTTCTGCTGTGGTGGTCGTGTTGGCCTGTTCCTGCTGGTGAGGAACGCCCGAATCGTGAACCAAAGATGGTGATCATGCTGCGCAAAGCTGGTATGCATTCACTGAGTCTTCGGACGTTTATGTGGCTTAGCGTTGGTTCTGCAGCTATTACGGCACTCGTGATTTGCGGTCACCTCCCTGCCGAATTTGGCGTTATTAAGTTCGGTGGCTGGTTTCTATCTTCCTCGCATTGTTGTGTCTCGCCGAGCGCAGGCGCGTGAAGCTAAGGTGTGGGAGCAGTGGCCTGATGCGGTGGATCACTTGCGTTCGGCAATCCGTGCGGGCCTGTCTCTTCCTGAAGCGCTGGTGCAGCTGTCATACCGTGGCCCTGAGGAGCTGCGTGATGCATTTGCTCGGTTTGGTTCAGACTATCGGGCAAGTGGCGAGTTTATCCCGTCGCTGAACCGTTTGAAAGAGTACTTAGCGGATCCTGTTGCAGACACCATTATTGAGTCATTGAAGATTGCTCGTGAAGTGGGCGGTAGCGATTTGGGACGTCTGCTGGGCACTCTTAGTGATTTTTTGCGTGAGAGCTCCCGTACCCGTGCGGAGCTTCAGGCGCGGCAGTCGTGGACGGTGAACGGCGCGAAGCTCGCGTGTGTTGCCCCGTGGGTGGTGCTCATGCTGATGGCCACTCAGCCTGCTGTGCGTACCGTCTATAATTCGTGGGCTGGCTTTATTCTTATGCTTTCCGGCGTTGTGCTTTCGTGGATTGCTTATCGCCTGATGCTTCGTATCGGTACTTTGCCGAGTGAAAAGAGGGTGTTTGTATGAGAAGCCTGTACATCCTCCTGGGGTTACTTCTCGGGTCGGGCCTGTGGCTTGTGATTAGCACGTTCGTGCGGTCACGGCGCTCAGGGTTTGCTGAGCGTATTGCCCCGCAGATGCGGTCAGTGACTGTGCGCGAAAGCCTCTCGCGGGAGGCCGAGGAAACCCCCACCTCTTTGGGGGCGGTTCTGCTGGTTTTCTTTGGCCCAATGCTTGACCGCATTAGCTCGCGGATGCGGAATTCGTCGATGACCGATGAGTCATTGCGGGAGCGTTTGCGCCGTGCGGGCGAGGACGAGAACGTGAGTAAATTCAGGGCGGAGCAGCTTCTGTGGGCTCTTGCTGGCGTGGGAATGATGAGTGCGTTGACTGTTATCGGCGTCATTCAAGAGCGTATTTCTGTACCCGCTGGTATTGTTCTCATCGCAGTGTGCGGTGTGAGTGGGTTTATGGCCCGTGACTGGTGGCTGGGGGAGAGGATCAAAAAGCGCGAGAAGATGCTGATTACCGAGTTCCCCGCGCTGGCTGAGCTTATGGCTTTGTCGGTGACAGCTGGTGAGTCGGCTTTGGGCGCTTTGGAACGTATCTGCCGCACCTCTAACGGAGAGCTGTCCCGTGAATTCTCGGATATTCTGGCGCAGACCCGCACCGGGTCGGGGTTACTGCCTGCCCTCTACGATTTTGCGAGGCGCACCCAGGTGCCTGCACTGAACCGTTTTGTGGACGGCGTGGCAGTGGCTATTGAACGCGGTACCCCGCTGGCTGATGTGCTTCGCGCACAGGCCCAGGATGCCCGCGATAACGCTAAACGTGAACTGATGGAAACCGCCGGTAAGAAAGAGATCGCGATGCTCGCACCCGTGGTGTTTTTCATCCTTCCGTTGACCGTAGTTTTTGCGATATTCCCCGGACTATCGCTGTTGCATCTAACTATTTAGAGGCAATAACCTGTACCATTTGGCCCCGCACGGGGTTCTCTAGCAGTAAAGGAGAGGACAATGTTCCGCCGTATTCGTACTTCGTTGGCTTTGCTGACTGCACTAGCGATGACCGCCCTGGTGGCGGGTCGTATTTTCGGTTCCCGTTCAGGCTCTGATGATCCTGAGCGGGGCGACGTCCCCGGCTGGGTGATGATCACCATGATGAGCGCCGTTCTGGTTGCTGCTATCTTGGCAGTCGCTCAGCCTGCTCTGACCACTATGTTTAATGACGCTATCGCAAAGGTCGGTCGCTAACTGGTCATGCGTGCCTGTGGCAAGTGTGTGACCTGTAGAAGGGGCAAAGAGGGCACCGGAGCAGATGCAGACCGTGGGGATGCGAGCACCGATTTTGTGATGGTCTCGGCCCTGTTAGCACTGATTACTGTGGCTATTTTGCAGGTTTCGTATGCTTTTTATGTGCGTAACCTGCTCCTGGATGCGGCCAGTGCTGGGGCACGGTACGGCACTCTGCACGACCGTAACCCTTCTGAGAGTGTTGACCGTACCTCTGAGATTATTCGCGGTTCGCTCCCCGGTAACTATGCACAGAATGTTTCGTACAGCGAAAGTTTAACTCTGCGGGGGCTCGAGTGCTTGAGGTGAACGTTTCAGCTCCGCTTCCGGTGCTCGGCCCTTTCGGGTTACCTAATTCATTATCGGTGAAGGCTCATGCGGTATACCCAGTCCAAACAGAAGAGTAGTGCGCGAGTGCGTGGTGCCGTGAAGATCCTCTCCCTTCAGACAGTATGCGCGCGTACCCGCTGGGGACGCCGCAAGAGGGCGGCTTCTTCTCAAAGCCCCGATGAGGGAAGCGCAATCGTGGAGTTCCTGGGGTTGGGCATTACCTTGCTTATCCCCATTATGTATGGGGTTTTGACGGTTTTTAGCCTGCAGGCCTCGGTGATGGCTGCCCATTCGGCAAGCGCCCAGGTGGCGCAGTATGTTCGGGAGCTGCCTAAGGAGCAGAGCCTCTCGCAGGCCCAGGCGAATGAGCTGGCGACCCTGGTGGCTCAGGATTATGGGGTGGCTGCGTCGGATATTTCGGTGGCGTTATCATGCAGCTCTTCGTGTGGGTCGAACGATACGATCCGGGTTGATGTATCCGTTAATGCGCGGCTTCCTTTGGTCCCTATCGGTAATGGGGTGGTCCCGGTGAGCTCGTATTCGATGAGCTGGGGGAGCTAAAAGCGTAGTGCCTCTGCTGGCTAGAACCGATATAACGCTTTTGCATCGGCCAGCAGCAGCTGAGGCAGGGCATTTGGGGCGCGCAGTAGGTGTGACTCTAGATTGGATATACTCAATCTGAGGGGACGAAATCTGGTAGTGTCAGTATAGCGAGAAGGTTATTCATTCATTTGAGGTTTCTGAATACGGGATAACCCCTAATGAGTAAACCTCAAATTTAACACTTTTATTTATCGAATTTGACAGTATTTTGCACCCCTCGCACTAACCATTCACGACCATTGTAAACAATCTTAAACTCCACACTATACTTATTACTTTCAGTGAAATCCTCAGTGCGAATAGTGCGCTTCTCATTATCAAACGTTATTGCGGGCGATACAACAGTACGCCCCAGGAGAGAGTATTGATAATCTTTCCCCGACACATGTTCAAAGCTATCCTTCTCATAAATAATTTTTCGAAGACCCCCAATCACCCAGCCGCCTTTCTTATACAAAGTCTCCATATAAGCGATAGCTTGAAGTTCCTTAGTAAAAGCACCCGAGGTAATATGCGCATACCCCTTCACATCCCCTGTTTGAAGAGCATAATTACGCTGCTCATTCCAATACTCAATAAACTTAAAAAATGCTTCCGGGGTTTCAAGGTTCATACCCTCAGGCTCTTGAGGCTTGGGAACATTCTGCGCCGGGCCCTTATCATCAGCAGGACGATACTCACCCTCCGGGGCCTGCGACCCACCTGAGAACCCTTTACTAAAGGTTTCTCCCACAGGAGTAGGGGTTGCCGATGCATCACCGCCGCCAGAGGTAGAAGCCTCAGGCGACGAAGTCTGCGGGGTAGACGAACCAGCCTCAGACGGAGAAGCTGGCTGTCCTTCAGCATTGCCAGCACCACCACAAGCAGTAAAAGCCACAGACCCTAGCCCCGCACCAGCCAGCAACAGTGCACGGCGACGAGTCAACACACTCAGATCAGGCATGGGCATATAGTTCATGATTATCTGTCTTTCTCGGGTTAATATAAACCCAGTCTAAAGAGTGCTAGAGAAACAGGCTCTTCCCTATTGCTCTTTCTCTTGGCTCGTATCCTTCGCGCTGGTTAGTGGGGATAACCCGACAATCTTCCACCCACTATCCGCGTGACGAATATGCAAATAGAAGGTATCGTCATCATGACGTTTATTCTCCGAAAGATCCCATTCTCCGTTTCCTTGAACATTAATCTGTTTAATCCACTTCAGGTAAAATTCCCACAGGTATGTACCATCATCTTTCATCACGGGGTCATCCCCGTGAAACTCAAAGACCTTTAAACCATCTATAATCCAGCCCCCTATCTTGATAGAGCTTAGTGTAGTAATCATAGCGTTCTATTTCTTCGGTGAATTCATTTGACACAAACTGACGAGCAACATCAAAATCCCCAGTCTGAACGGCGTAATTACGCCATTCCACCCAGGCAAAGACTGACTTCTTCAAGCCCTCCAAAGAATTTACTTTATAACTCTCATCAGGACGGGCAGGCACACGAACATTCTGCGCAGGACCCCGATAATCCGCCATCACATGCTTCCCCTCCGGGGCTTTCTCCCCGCCGGAATACCCCTTCGAGAAACTAGGGTCAGGGGTATTAGAGGCCTCGCTGGAGGCAGAGGGACTAGCACTACCGCTGTCCTGAGGTGTCTCTGAAGCAGAACTGGAGCTGCCGGGTTCCTGCTCAGCTGCCTTATTTCCACCGCCACAGGCCGCAAGACCCAATGACCCTAACCCCGCACCAGCGAGCAACAGCGCACGACGACGCGGAACAATACGGTCAGCGTTCGGTTCTACCATCACGAGAGTTCTCCCCTTCATCAGCACTCAGAAGGCCCCGTGCACAACAGGCGGCAGAAAATACACCCACATGGTCAGGCCCGGAAGCGCCTCAATCTTATTGGTTCAATGTGAATACGTACCCTTAGACTACGGGCTGAGACTCAACAAATCAAAGCTCAATGGATGTAACACGCCCAAAAACTAGATTGTACATATGAGTCCTTAGTTTTTGAGGAATACGGCCCACGAATTATTCAGAGTGAGGCTGGGGGAGCGTTATCTCATTGTTTTGCCTAGCAATACGCGTTGTGCGTTTCGCAGTGATAATACTGTTCTGGTGAGACTTTCGGAGATTTTCGCGCTACTGTTAAGGGCTATGGCATCTTTCGATTTTTCTGCTGAAATTAGGGAACTGCGTGCTGTTTACGCCTCAATCGCCGCTGTGAGCGACCTTGAGGGTATTGAACGTGCCATCGCGGAATTATCGGAACGTGCCGCCGACCCGCAGCTATGGGACGATCCGCAGGTTGCGCAACAGGTAACAAGCGCCCTGTCGCATAAGCAAGCTGAGCTGAACCGCCTAACATCGTTGGGATCGCGTATTGACGATGTTGAAGTCATGGTTGAGCTCGCCGAAGCGGAGGACCCGCAAAGTGCGCAGGAGCTTCTGAGCGAGGCGCGTACTGAATGTGTGAGCATCCGCCGCAAGCTTGAAGAGCTAGAGGTACTCGTGCTGCTATCAGGCGAATACGATCAGCGTGAGGCTGTGGTAACGATCCGCTCGGGGGCTGGCGGGGTAGATGCTGCTGATTTTGCTGAGATGCTTCTGCGTATGTACCTGCGCTGGGCCGAAAAGAACGGTTACCCGACGAAATTGCTTGACACCTCTTACGCTGAGGAAGCTGGGCTGAAGTCGGCGACGTTTGAGGTGAATGCCCCGTTCGCTTTTGGACGCTTGTCGGTTGAAGCTGGGACACACCGGCTGGTTCGTATCTCCCCGTTCGATAATCAAGGGCGACGCCAGACCTCCTTCGCGGCGGTGGAGGTGGTGCCACTCATTGAGCAGACTGACGCTATTGAGATTCCTGAGGCAGAGATTAAGGTGGATGTGTTCCGCTCGTCTGGCCCCGGCGGGCAGTCGGTGAATACCACCGATTCTGCGGTTCGCATGACTCACCTCCCTACGGGTATCGTGGTGTCGATGCAGAACGAGAAATCGCAGCTGCAGAACCGCGCTGCCGCTCTACGTGTGCTGCAGTCACGACTGCTTCTATTGCGTAAGGAAGAAGAGGACGCGAAAAAGAAGGAACTCGCCGGGGATATTAAAGCGAGCTGGGGGGGATCAGATGCGTTCTTATGTACTGCATCCGTACCAGATGGTTAAGGACTTGCGTACCGGTTATGAAGAGGGAAACACTGCGAACGTGCTCGATGGTGGGCTGAACGCGTTTATTGATGCGGGTATCCGGTGGCGTGCATCATCCCGTTCTGCGGGTAAGGATTAGTAGCGGCGCTCAGGCGCGTCGCATGAGGAATATACAGCTAGAGGATATGATGGCTCAGAAGAAAAAGAAGGGTGTTAAAGACCCAAATAATTCAATTATTGCCCAGAATAAAAAAGCACGGCATAACTACAATATTGTTGAGACATATGAGGCAGGCCTTGTGCTAATGGGCACTGAGGTGAAATCGTTGCGTGACGGTGGCGCCTCCATTACTGATGGCTTCTGCCAAGTGAACGGTAACGAAATGTGGCTTGAAGGTATTCACATTGCCGAATACGGGTATGGTACATGGACGAATCATGCTGCTCGCCGCCGCCGTAAACTGTTGCTGCACCGTACCGAGATTAACCGGTTGGGACAGAAGCTGAAGGAGACCGGCTATACTGTGGTTCCGCTTAAACTGTATTTCAGTAATGGCCGGGCAAAAGTTGAGATTGCTCTTGCCACCGGTAAACGCGAGTATGATAAACGCCAGGCCCTTCGGGAGAGGCAAGATACGTTGGAAGCGGCGCGCGCCATGCGCTACCGCAACCTTGGTGGCTAACTCGTTGGTAAAGGGAGAGCGAAGCTATAAAGGGTCCACGGTATAGCTCAGAGGATACCAGTGCGAAAGATGCGTTGTACCGTATAATGGAGGGTACCTTCACCCCATAAGTGGAGAGAACAATCAACCAAAGGAGACTGACTGCATGTCTGAAAATTTTAGCTCTAACAATGGGTCTGCTGATGCGCCTAAGTTTACCCCGGCTCCGCCTCCGCAGGGTGCGCCAGTACCGCCGCCCACGCAGGGCTACCAGCCGAATCCTAGCGCTGCTCTGGCTATTACAGCTTTGATTCTTGGTATTCTTGCGTTCCTGATTAGCTTTATCCCAATCCTTGGGTGGTTGCTTGGTATCGGTGCCGTTGTTTGCGGTGCGATTGGCTTGTCGAAGATTAAAAAGCAACTGGCTAGCGGTAAAGGTATGGCAATTACTGGTATCGTGCTGGGCTCTATAGGGTTTGTTGCCGCATGTGGGTGGGCGATTCTTAGCGCTATACTCTACGCGAGCGCTCATTAATCATAGGCACTCGTCAAAGCGTGGGGTATACCTAGTATGCCCCACGCTTTGTTTAACCCAATATCCCCATTTGTCAGCACGAGAAATGACTAGCGAATTATCTAAAAACCTAATCTGACATGGGGTGTTATCGTGGAAAGTCTGAGGAATAGGTGGTCGTTTCCGTATAATGGTGCGTAACCTCGCAACTTTGTGAGGCTATCAACCGATAAAGGAGGAGACTATATGTCTGACAACTTTGATCCTAGGAAGGGGCCCGATGAGATGCCACAGGCTGCTTCAGCTTTGCCTCCGCAAGGTGTGCCGGTACCGCCGCCCATGCAGGGCTACCAGCCGAAGCCAAGCTCTGCACTGGCGATTACTGCCCTTGTACTGACCATTCTCGGACTGTTAACCGCTATTTTCATGGTCGGTGGTCTGCTGGGGCTGGTCGGCCTGGTCCTCGCCATAGTTGCTCTTGCAAAAATTAAGAAGGGTAACGCAAGTGGTAAAGGGATGGCTATTACCAGTACTATTCTGGGTACCCTGTCGATTATCCTGGCTGTCGGTGTGCTGATTTTCAACATTATGGTTTTTGTGCAGATGCAGGAGTGCGCAAAGAAAGCCCAACACAATTCTAACGGTGAATATACCTGCGAAGTCATGGGGATGAAATTCACTGGGTACTCAAAAACTACCACCACGTATCGTCGCTAATATGTAGATGATATGGGCGGCCCGTAAAGCTTGTACATTCTACCGGTCACAGCAAGTACAGGATTATTAAGACCACCATTTTTAAAAATATGTATTAAAGAATTATATGTACATAGAATATGGGAAACTAGGGTGTCTCAGCCGCTGTGGTTGGGGCACCCTAGTTAGTGGTATTTATATCGGAGATACAGCGCGGGAGCAAAGCAGGCCCTGAGGTAAAACAAGCTAGTATCTGGAGATGTATACCTGCTCTAGCGACTGGCTATAAGGGCAGCTCGCTTACTTGTGTTTGGTGTCCCACAAATTCCAGAACTACCTCAGCAACTGACTATTTTCCGTATAATGAGGGTTGAGAAGTGTGTAACCAGCAGATAGGCAAGTGACGAATGTCTGAAGATTTTGGTCTTAAAGAAGAACCAGGTAAACCTTCTGCTGCTGCGTCGTTTGAACCATCCCATGCTCTTAATGGTATTGCCTCCTATAAGGTCTCCTCGACTCCAGCACCTGAGAAACGGGTAAAAAGCGGTTTGGCGGTTACCGCTTTAGTGCTCGGTATCCTTGGAGTCCTGGGAAGCTGGGTTCCGTTACTAGGAATTTTGGGTGGTGTGCTGGCTCTCATTGGGCTTATTGTGGGTATTGTTGCTCTCATAAAAGTGAAACGGGGTACCGCTGGCGGTAAAGGCATAGCGATCGCAGGTGTAATGCTGAATGTATTAGCCATCATCGTCGTCACTATTGTGACAATTGTCCTGATTACCTGGTACGGCAAAATACAGCACTGCGTTGATACCAACGAGAAGGACTCCAACGGTACGGTTATCTGTCATGTTGATGGGCGGAACTTCTCCGTAAACACTAGGGGTGGAATAGTAGTTCACGAGATTCCGTAAGCTTGGGGCGGCTCACCGGGGAGGGTGCACATCTCTGCTGATGACGCGCTTTAGTCTTCTTGTACGCAGTTAGACGCAGCTAACAGCAGGGTACCGTGCGTTTACATCTGATTCGCGTAGAATGGACTCACGCATGTTTTAAAATCGTGCGGTAATCGCCGAGCCCCAAGGAAGGGTATAGATGTCACATAATCCGTACCAGCAATACCCCGGTTACCCTGGTACTCCGCCGCAAGGACAAGGGGACTACCCGGCCTCCTACCCAGCCCCAGCACCGGGTTACCCGCAACAGCAGCAGGGGTACTATGCTGGGCAGCAGGCACCCGGCTACGGCGCCCACCCAGGGCAGTATCAACAACATCCTGGGTACGAGGGTATAAACGCACCAGGATATGACTACGACTACTATGACCTTTACGACAACTATGGCGCCTACCCTGGGCAGACACCGCCCCCAATGCGGTTCTTGCGATTACCTCGCTCATTGTTGGCCTATTGAGTTTGTTTCTGGGGATCTTCTACTATGTGGGAATACCGTTAGGTATCTTTGCCATAGTTGTAGGGATTGTTGCGCTTAATAAGATCGGTAAGAAAACTGCCACCGGTAAAGGATTCGCTATAGGTGGTATGGTCACAGGGGGACTGGCCCTTCTAGTAGCAGCAGTTACCATCACAATCACTGTTTTCTTGCATATACAGCTGGAGAATGACTGTCGTGAAGCTGGCACTCCCGACGGCAACGGGCACATCACATGTGAACTTGACGATGGAAGCTCCATGACTGTTCCCGCCAAATAGGCACCATCCTTCAAAGGGGATGCTTCTGAGTAGAAGACATCACCCTTTTACCGTCTCTCCCAGCAGAAGCGTCACGGTAACCCCACACAAGGTTTGCAATACATGAGCGCTGCGGCTATACTGATTCTCTAACCGTTACTGAGCGGTGCCGTGCCGTCTAGGTATGGATACGGAAAACGTTCAGGACGGCGCTTTTTGATAAAAGCATAGGGGGATGATCGGTTTCGACGATGTGAGTCGAGATGGGTGAAGCGTGCCGAGGACGCAGGGTTATCTCGTTAACGCCCTCTGCAAAAAAATAAGTGCAGAATCTAAGCGCACTGACTTCGCACTCGCTGCCTAAGCGCGAGTTGCAGTCTGTCGGCCTGAGCATGCCTTTGGCTCAGGGACCGGCATCGTTTTAAAAGGCCACTGCTGCTGGCCCTTGTCGTAGGGGCTAGCGGAACTTTTTATACGAATAGGTTCGTCGGTGTAAGTGTTTGTGCAAGCACCGGAGCCGAAAAGTAGCGTTTTCACAAACTGCGCACGGAGAAGCCCCGTCGAAGCCACAACGGACCGGGGTTCGATTCCCCGCATCTCCACAGAAATCCCCAGGGTTCCGCTCCACGGGACGAACCTGCTACAGTACCGCCTGGCACCTCCACACCAGTGGAGATGCCAGGCGGCTTACTATTTTAATGGACCGCTTATGCCGTGCATCGTTCCCCAGGATGCCGTAGTATCGTAAAGAGAGCACGCCCGCTAAAAACCGCCTCACCGGCAGGAAGGTGAACATATGCGGGGTGATACCAGTAAAGATTTTTTGCAGGAGACGGCATATGGAGCCCACACCTAATACACAGCACCCCTACGCCCAGCCTTCCTCACCCATGCAGCCTGTGCCGCCGCTTGCCCAGCTGAGCCCCCAAACAGTGCACCCCCAAGCCGCGCCCACGGTAGCTGGTATAAGCGCTCTAGACTACGATTTCAACTACAACCGTATGCCTGCCGAGTACGAGGTGCCCGACGAGTACCGGCGCCCCTATGGGCGAGCGCCCGGCGATATCCGCGGACCCGGTTATTTCTACGCAGTGGGTGGTTTTGCTCTAGCCCTTTTCTCGCTTGTATACTCTGGGGTTCAGAGTCTCACTACTCTCTCGCGCGCTGCGTCACCGTACCGGCCCTACGAGATTGTGCAAGTCACTAACGTACTCATGGGTGGGTTGCTTCCGGCACTTATGGCATTCATCCTAGGGATCTACGCGTTTAAGGTCAGCGGAAAGACTAAAACTAAAACCTCCGCATCCTCCCGTACAACCACTTTCGGCTCACTAGCTATAGTTCTAGGAGGTCTGAGCATTCTGGGACTGATAGGATCTGCGGTGCTCTATGTGCTTGCTTTCTTCTAATACAACAGAAACATAAGATGCAGGGAGGGGACGCACGTTCTGTGCGTCCCCTCCCTGCATACATATGTCAGAGAAGAGCGAGAGAGCTAGTCCTCGCTAATCCCGATATCGCTCAGCAGCCCCTGAGCTTTTGAGTGCAGTGCACCATTTGTGGCCAGCACGCTCGTGCGCTGGCTGTACGTGGTTGATGTCGCATTATTCCCGTTAAATGTGGTGATTTTACCGCCAGCTTCCCTCACAATCGGCACCAGAGCAGCCACATTGTGCATGTTCAGCTGCGGGTCAGCCGCAATATCGACGGCGCCTTCTGCCACCAGGCAGTACGACCAGAAATCGCCGTAAGCGCGGGTACGTTTCACGGACTGTGCTAAGGAGAAGAACCGCTGTTCCATACCGTTCTCAGCCCACCCCGCAAAATCTGAGTACGATAGTGAAGAATTCGCAATATTAGCGACTTTTGATACTTCTAAGCGGGTGGCGCGAGCCAAAGATTTACCAGCATAGGACCCTGAGCCTTTGGCGGCCCACCAGCGGCGCTGTAACGCGGGTGCAGACACTAGACCAACCACCGGCTCGCCCTCATCCAGAAGAGCAATGAGGGTAGCCCACACCGGAACACCACGCACAAAGTTGCTGGTGCCATCAATCGGGTCGATAACCCACTGCCGTGAGGTGGTACCCATGGTTCCCGACTCCTCACCAGCAACACCATCACGGATACGAGCCCTCTGCAGCTGGGCGCGGATCAGCTGCTCAATCTCACGGTCCGCATCGGTGACAGGGGGTGCCGTCATCCTTCATGTGAACGCTCATGCTGTGGTCGGTAAAACGCGCCATCGCAACTCGATCAACGCTATCAGCTAAGGTGTGCGCTAGGCGCACGTCATCGGTGTAAGGGGTCGTGTTCATAGTCCTTATTCGGTTCTCGTATCGGTGGTCATAGTATTTATGGTACGCCCTTAGCGCCCATAATGAAGGAAACTTTAGGTGAGTGAGCCCAACTCCTTCTCATCGTCGCCCGCTTGGTCTGGGGCCGCTAGCAGTTTACGCATAGACGCCAACCGGTCGGCGCCACTGGGCCCAGCCTCACCGCGAGCAACATAGGCGGTTATACCGCACCCGGAGGAGTCACCAGTGTGGGTGCACCCCCTAGGGCACTCTACCGCACCGGGGGCAAGGTCAGGAAATGCCTCCACAACCTTCTGCGTCGAAACGTGGGCTAACCCGAAAGAGCGGATGCCCGGGGTGTCAATAATCCAGGTGCCTGGCGGAACCTCAACACCTGCATCCGAGGCGGGCTGAAGCGCTAACGCTGACGAAGACGTGTGCCGCCCCCGCCCAGTCACTGAATTCACGTGCCCGGTAGCACGCTCAGCACCCGTGAGGGCATTAACAAGAGTGGATTTTCCCACTCCCGAATGGCCCAACAGAACCGACACGTTCCCCAGCAGATCGCCCAGCAGCTCACGCACAGGGCCGGTAGTGAGGCCCTCAGCGCCCTCCTCGCTCGGGGCACGTCCATCAGATGCCGCGGAGAGCACAATCCGTAATCCCGAGCGCTGATAGTAGTCCAGCAGCTCCTGAGGGTGGCGTATATCGGTTTTGGTGACGCACAGGATGGGCTCAATTCCCGCATCGTACGCAGCCACAACGGCACGGTCAATAAAACCGGTGCGGGGCTGAGGGTTTGCTGCGGCCACCACAATCACCAGCTGGTTTGCGTTCGCCACCACCACACGCTCGGTTGGGTCAGTATCATCCGCGCTACGCCGCAGTACGCAGGAGCGCTCACCTAGCCTCACGATGCGGGCGAGAGTATCTTTCTTGCCGGAGGTATCACCCACCACATCCACGAAATCGCCGGTGACAATTGCGGTGCGGCGTAGTTCACGGGCCCGGGTTGCGACTAGGGTGCGCTCATTAACGGTGCCTTCGGCGACAACAACGGACCAGCGTCCCCGATCCACCGTAATGACACGGCCACGAATCGCGCTCTTGTGAGCGGGGCGGTCTTTCGTACGCGGCCGTGACCCGCGCTTATTGGGTCGCACCCGCACATCTGACTCGTCCCAGTCCAGCACATCACGGGAATTCAGCCGCGACGAACCCACTAGCGGCTCCCTTCCAGCTGGCCCAACATGTTATTCCACAGGCCAACAAAATCGGGGAGGGTTTTGGTGGTGGTAGCAATATTCTCAACCACCACACCGGGCACACGCAGCCCCAGTACCGCCGCGAATGTGGCCATACGGTGGTCCTCGTAGGTGCGAACCGTCACCGCCGCATTGGTGGCTGCCTGCTGAACAGGGGCATCAATAACAAGCCCGTCATCAAGTTCATGGGCAGAGCCGCCCAACCGGTCAATCTCGACCCTTAGGGCCTTTAGCCTGTCTGTCTCATGCCCACGCAGATGCGCGATACCACGCAGCTCGGTACGTGCCGGAAGTAAAGCGCAAATGGCGGCTAGCGTGGGTGCCAGCTCCCCGCATCGTGCCAAGTCAAAAACGTACTCCTCTCTCGCCCCCCACTGCGGGGGAGCCCGTGACCGTTAGCCCCTTTTCACTGTAAGAGACTGTCGCACCGACCGTCGGCAGCAGCTCGCGCCACATATCGCCCCCCTGAGTGGTGCCAGGCTGACCGTCACCCGCCGGGGCGGGCCAGTCGGGAATCGTCACAGAGGTACCTGTTACCGTTGCCGCCGCAAGAAACGGGCCAGCGTTTGATAGGTCCGGCTCGATCGTCTTCTCAAACCCACAGATAGCTCCGGGGCGCACCACCCATGTGTACTGCTCAGGAGAGCTCTCCACCCGAACGCCCAACTCACGCAGAGTCTCAACAGTCATCTCAATATGCGGCACTGAGGGTACCGATTCCCCAACGTGCCGAATCACCAGCCCCTGCGGCAGACGCGGGGCCACCAACAGAAAAGCCGAAACGAATTGGGAAGATGCGCTGGCATCAATACACACCTCTGGGATTGCGGAGCCCTCAACAGGGTGCTGCGCCAAACCCGGAGACTGCACCGTAAAAGGTAAGGCATCGGCCTGAACGCCCTCACAGGGCACATCCACCCCCAGCTGGCGCAAGCCATCGAGCAGGGGAGCCATAGGGCGTTTGCGAGCGTGTGCGTCCCCATCGAAGCCGAACTCGCCAGGTAATAACGCCGCCAGAGCAGGCACAAAACGCATAACGGTTCCCGCCAGCCCGCAATCAATAGTGCTGTAACGCGGGGTGGCGGAAGAGAAATCAATGGGGGTGACCCGCAGGTCAGGGCCAAAAGGTGAGTCTGTCTCTAAAGACTCAAAACGTGCCCCAAGGGCCTCCAACGCCTTTATCATCAGCAGAGAGTCACGCGAATGTAACGGGGCGTGCACAACCGATGGGGAGTCCGCCATGGCCGCCAGCAGAAGATACCTGTTAGTGAGTGATTTAGACCCGGGGATACGTACCGTCGCCCGTGCGCCAGGTTCACCAGTGAATAGGGGGGCCGGCCAGTCACCCGGTGTCGCCCCGGGCTGAACGGGTGCCGTATCACTCATATGTATCCCCACAATCTTATTAATAGGCGGCGCGGCATCAGCCATAACGGGTGGGCAGCAGCCACCCCGCCTACTATTCTACCGGGCACCCGCCTGTGGGTCCCACCGCGAAACAGTACGACACGGTACTACGCAGTAGCACAAAACTCGTCAATATACCCCATCAGTTTAGTCTTCAACGCCTCCGGAGCCTGCTGTGCACACGAGCTTTTAATCTTGGCACGCACCAGCTCCTCAAGGTTCTTGGCCTCCGCACAGTGCGCACAATTATCAAGATGCTCCTGTAACTGAGCTATCTCCTCGGCGCTTAAGGCACCATCCAAATACTCGTAGATGCTTTTGAGCTGTTCAGAGCAGGGGTTTCCCCCGCAATCCTCTGTTTTTTCCACGGGATCTCCTTATCACTAACAGTTGGAATAAAAACTACTTTTTGCTCAGCGCCTTCTCAATCGTTGAGGGGCGCACACCGTTCTCACGGGCATAATCAACCAGTTTTTCACGCAGAATACGCCTGCCGCGGTGCAGCCGAGACATGACCGTCCCCAGTGGGATATCCATAATCTCGGCGATCTCCTTATAGCTGAACCCTTCAACATCGGAATAGTAAACAACCATCCGAAAATCCTCCGCTAAGGCCGAGAACGCCTCACGCACCTCAGTATCCGGTAAAGCAGCAAGCGCATCGGCCTCAGCTGAACGTAACCCCACAGCGTCATGTTCACCTGCCCGGGCCAGCTGCCAATCATTGACGGCCTCAGCGTTAGCGGTCTGCGGTTCACGCTGGCGTTTGCGGTACAGGTTAATGTAAGTGTTCGTGAGGATGCGGTACAGCCAGGCCTTCAGGTTCGTGCCCTGCTTGAATTGGTGGAATGAGGCGAACGCCTTCGTGTAGGTTTCCTGCACGAGGTCTTCAGCGTCGGCGGGGTTGCGGCTCATCCGCAGTGCAGCAGCGTACAGCTGATCCACGTACTGCATCGCATCTGTGGTGAAACGGGTGCGGAGCTCACGGCTGTCGAGAGTCTTCGTCGCCTCGGCGGCGTTAATCTCGCTCATCTGCTCTCTTTCCTGCCGCCACCAGGACGGCACATCTGCGTTCAGGGTCTTCCTCCAGCATACCTGCACCGGGTGTTCCTGCTGGCTCCAACAAAACTGTGGTAGGTTTTATTCCCCGTGGGCTTGCTGGTAAAGCAAAACCCCGGCGCTGAGAAACACCGGGGTTCATAACGTATGCAAAGCGACCTTAAGAGTTGGGGCGCTTACCGTGGTTTGCGCCGCTCTTACGACGATCCTTACGCTTGCGACCGCGCTTGCTCATGCGAGCCTCCTTCATTCTTGGGTGGGCGCGCCACTACTGAAGAGGCACACCCCGCTGACCGCCCTGTTCAGGTACACGCTCCGGGTACAGGACACGGGGCTGAGCACTAGGGCAACGCCGTTTATTTTTTCATAAAAATGACGCGAATGCATCTTATCCGCCGCCAGTGAGCGAAAAAACACGCAGAATCCGCGTCGCAGAAAAGGTCTAGGCTGCTCCGGGATACTCAGCCAAGAGTACCAGCCACGGTGCAGCACCAGCCAAGCGATCAGGCCATACCCGGACTGCCCAGGCAGCCCGTTATTGGTCGCCAAATCGTTACGCCACTGCTCATGGTGCAGCAGCGGGTTAAAGGTATCAACATACACCTGGTTACGGCGGGTTACCACATCTGCGTAGGCAGCCGACAAGTCGGCAATACGCCTGTTCCGCTCAGCGTCGAGCGTGGGAGGCGGGCCTACCACCAGCACCCTGATGTTATTCTGCGAGGCCATATCCACCATGTTCGCCAGGTTAAGACGTGAACGGGCGCTCGTGAGCCCCAGATCAATGTCGAACGTGGAGGGGGCTATCACGAGACGGTTATCGGCACCGGGTGCGAAGCGGCGCCGTGCCTCTTCAAACCAGCGTTCATTGAGCAGATCACTGCCTTCGTTGGGGGCGGCCAAGTTATAGGCCGTGATAGATGCATTATTGTGGGGGGTGCGGGCCATGACACGACCGAACCAGCCTAAGGTGCGGGGGTCACCCACACCCGCGAGCAGGTCGTCGCCGACGGCTACGAGTCGAATATTGCGTTGCTCCACGGGAATCTTTCTTCTTTTATCGGTGGTAGCGCCCGGCGCTTCACCCTTATGTGCAAAATTCTCTAACTACAAGCATAAGCGGTACACGGGCTGTTTATCTAACTTTGTGGCATGTTTTAGATAACCGGGGCGCGCATCCGCGCCAGTGCAGGGCACAGCACGTATCCTCAGACACGTCCAATGTGAAGGCAAAGGCCCCGCCTTCTTGACAAGTGAAGAAGACGGGGCCCTCACATGAGACTCACTACCTATTGAACCGGTTTAGCCTTCAAATCTGCTGCAGCAGAACCTCATGTTCGGCGGTGTGGCGTTTGCCGGTGCCCGCAGCGGGAGAGGCCGAGGCGGGGCGGGCAGCCAGACGTACCGGGCGGTCTATAACCGGCAGCAGATTCATGGCCATGAAAAGGCCACTGGCCCTGGTTCGCGGGTTCGTCTTGGGCCCACACCACATCCTGGGCGTTTGAGTACAGGGCCAGCTGCGCCTTAATCTCGGCCTCGGGCAGCGGATACAGCTGCTCAACCGTGACAATCGCGGTCTTAGTGTCGCCGCGCTTAGCACGCTCAGCCTCAAGATCGTAGTACAGGCGGCCTGAGACGAGCACCAGGCGCTCAACCTCGGCCGGGTTCACACCCGAACGGTCACCAATTACCGGCTGGAACGAGCCCTCGGTGAAGTCCTCAATTGATGAGGTTGCGCTCTTGAGCCGCAGCAGCTGCTTGGGGCTAATAACCACCAGCGGCTTGTACGGACGGTGCTGGCTGTGGCGGCGCAGCAGGTGGAAATACGAGGCCGGGGTAGAGGGAACCGCGACGGTCATATTGTTCTCCGCGCACAACTGCAGGTACCGCTCAATACGGGCCGAAGAGTGATCCGGGCCCTGCCCCTCATAGCCGTGCGGCAGCAGCAGCACAAGTGAGGAACGCTGCCCCCACTTCTGCTCCGAAGAGGAAACAAATTCGTCAATAATGGTCTGTGCACCGTTCGCGAAGTCGCCGAACTGTGCCTCCCACACCACTAGCGAATCCGGGCGTTCAACAGAGTACCCGTACTCAAAGCCCATCACACCGTACTCCGACAGCAGTGAGTTATAGATACGCAGCGTGCCCTGTTCGGCTGCGAGGTTCTGCAGCGGCGACCACTCCTGATCGGTGAGGTGATCATGCAGAACCGCGTGACGCTGCACGAAGGTGCCGCGCTGCACATCCTGCCCGCTCATGCGCACATTGGTGCCTTCCAGCAGGACAGAACCAAGCGCAAGCAGCTCACCCATACCCCAGTTCACCTTACCGCTCTTACCCATTTCGACGCGCTGCTGCAGAAGCTTCTGCAGCTTCTTGTGCACGGTAAAGCCTTCGGGTACGTTACCAAATGAGTTGGCGATAAGCTCGAAAGTATCACGCGAAATCGCGGTGACACCGCCGTGAACCACCTCGGTACCCTGCTGCGAAGAGGGCAGCTCAATACCTTCAACATTCGCACTGTGAACCAGCGGAACAGCCGTCTGAGTCTCCGCGAAAATAGCATCCAGCTTCGAATGGTAGGCGTCCAGAGCCTCATCCGCTTCTTCCTGGGTGACATCGCCACGGCCAACAAGGGCCCTAGCGTACAGGGTGCGGGTTGAGGGCATCTCATTAATGATCTGGTACATCTTCGGCTGAGTCATTGACGGGTCATCCGCCTCGTTATGGCCGCGACGGCGGTAGCACAACAGGTTAATGACCACGTCCTGGCCAAAGCGCTCACGGTACTCAAACGCCATACGCCCGGCGCGCACCACAGCCTCGGGGTCGTCGGCGTTCACATGGAACACCGGAGCCTTGGTCATACGCGCAATGTCGGTGGCGTGGGTTGCGGTGCGTCCGTCCTCGGGGGTGGTGGTGAAACCGATCTGGTTGTTGACCACAATGTGCACGGTGCCGCCGGTAGTGTAGCCACGCAGGTTCGCCATCTGCAAGGTCTCCATAACGATGCCCTGCCCGGCGAATGCAGCGTCACCGTGGATAAGGATCGGCAGAACCGGGCGGCCTTCAACACCCTGCTCATTGAGCACGTCCTGCTTGGCCCGCACGATACCCTCAAGCACAGTGTTGACCGCCTCAAGATGGGAGGGGTTAGCCGCCAAGTACACCTGGGTCTGCTTGCCAGAGTCAGAGGTGTACGTACCTTCCGTGCCCAGATGGTACTTGACATCACCAGAGCTGTTCCCATGCGCAGGCTCTGCGGTGCCGCTGAATTCACGGAAAATCTGTGCGTACGACTTCCCAGCGATATTAGTCAGCACGTTAAGGCGGCCACGGTGCGCCATACCAATAGCCACACCGTTCATGTCTTTGCTGGCGGCCTTGTCAATAATCGCATCAAGCAGCGGGATGAGCGACTCACCGCCCTCAAGGGAGAAACGTTTCTGGCCCAGGTACTTGGTCTGCAGGAAGTTCTCAAACGCCTCAGCCTCAACCAGCTTATGCAGCACACGCAGCAGCTCTTCACGGCAGGGCTTGGTATAACCGTGCTCCAGCTGGTCCTGGAACCACTGGCGCACCTCGGGGCTTTCGTTGTACATGTATTCCACGGCTAGGGTGCCCGCGTACGCCTCGTTCAGGCGTTCCAAAATGGTGCGTAGCGGCAGCGCGTCTTTGTCCCCGAACCCGCCGGTGGGCCACACGCGGTCCAAATCCCACAGGCTCAACCCGTACTTCTCAAGCTCCAGATCGGGGTGGGAAAGCACCTGGTAGCCGAGCGGGTTGGTCTGCGCCACAAGGTGCCCGTGCACCCGGTAAGCGTGGATGAGCTGCTGGATACGGGCAACCTTTGACACCTCAATGTCGGGGTCAACCTGGTTATCGCGCGACCAATGCAGCGGTTTAAAGGGAATACGGATAGCCTCAAATCTCGTCGTAGAAGCCTTCAGCACCCAGCAGGTAGCTTTCTACGATCTTCAGGAACTCGCCTGAACCGGCGCCCTGAATCACACGGTGATCATAGGTGCTGGTGAGGGTAATTACTTTCGAAATAGCGTTTTGAGAGATGATCTTGTCAGAGACTCCGCGGAACTCTGCCGGGTACTCCAAAGCACCCACACCAATAATCGCGGCCTGCCCTTTAGAGAGGCGCGGTACCGAATGGACCGTACCAATACCACCGGGGTTGGTGAGCGAAACGGTGGTGCCCGTAAAATCTTCAAGACCCAGCTGCCCGGCACGCCCGCGCTTCACAATATCGTCGTACGCCTCCCAGAACTCCAAGAAACTCAAAGTCTCGGCACCCTTAATGTTCGGCACCACCAGGCTGCGGGTACCGTCAGGGCGGGGCAGATCAATCGCCAAACCAAAGTTCACATGCCCGTTGTGAATAGCAATCGGCTTGCCCTTTTCATCATGCCCGTACGTGACGTTCATAGACGGCATAGCAGCCAGCGCACGAATTACGGCGTAACCAATAATATGCGTGAAGGAAATCTTGCCGCCACGGGTACGCGCCAAATACTTATTGATCGCAGCACGGTTCTCAATCAGCAACTTTGCCGGGACTGCGCGCACAGTGGTCGCGGTGGGGACGGTAAGGGAATCCTCCATATTGGTAGCCACAGCTTTTGCAGGACCACGGAGGGGAACGATCTTATCTTCTATTTCTTCCACGTTTTTCGCCTTTGGTGAGGGGGTGTCTGCCTTGGGGGCGGTCAGGGGTGCGTCTTTAGCCGGTGCAGCGGCGCTCTTCTTCGGGGCTTCTGCCGCGGCTGGTGCCGTGTTGGGAGTATCCTTCTCAACGGTTGCGGTTGCGGTGGTGGATGCGCTCGCTACAGCCTCAGTAGTATTCGCGCCCGCCGGGGCACCCGAAATAGCCTTATCAATAGACTCAAAAATAGGCCACCAAGAGGGAGCCACTTGATTTTTATTCTGCTGGTAACGCTCATACTGCTCTTCTACGAACCATTCGTTACCGGCAAATTCCTCAGGTACCAGGTGATCTGGCAGATTTGGCACTTTGACGCCTCTTCCTTACTGTGAATTTATCCGTCGCGTCCGGGGGAGTCCCCGGCACTGAAGACCCGCATCATTGAGGGGCGAATCATCACGCTACAGCCCGCGCGCCGCTGAGACTAAGGGTGCCGTTGTCACGGCATCTTTGCCACCGGCGGCACGCCGGTGTTTCTGCTTAATAGTGTAGAGAGAAGGGTGCCTAACTTTCCACCTGGACGCGACTAACTCTGTAAAGAAATTTGAGAAATATGCACCGGGTGCATAGGCAGGACGTCATCTCATGAGAAGGTGCCGTCAAGAATCCCCATCAGAAACCTGTAAAAGCCCCAGCAGTCCGGTCGAACACTGAGAGCTAAATCCTCCCTTACCCTCGGATGAGGGAGAAACTTCGCTAGAATATAGCCTATGGATGACCCTTCTAGTTACCCTGTGATAACCATTACCTCAGCCAGCGGTGCTCTCGTGCGGGTGGTGTGCGCGTGAACATCGTGCTACTTATTATCGGTCTAGTGCTCATACTCGGGACCGGTTTTTTTGTTGCTGTCGAGTTTTCTCTGGTGGCGCTGGAAAGCTCCGCAGTACAGGCGGCCCGCGCCGCCGGTGACCGTAAGGCAGATGCGGTTCTTAAATGCCTAAAAACCCTCTCAACCCAGCTCTCAAGCTGCCAGGTGGGGATTACCATCACCACCCTACTCACCGGTTACACGCTGGATGCTTCTATTAACTCCCTCGCCTCCGGGGCCATTACCTCCTTGGGGCTGCCCGAGGCCGTGGCGCATGCGCTCACCCTTATTCTTGCGATGGGTATCGCCACCCTGCTATCAATGCTTTTGGGGGAGCTCGTGCCTAAAGGGCTCGCCATTGCCCAGCCATACCAGGTAGCACGCCGCATAGCACCGGTGCAGCTGGCATTTACCAGTCTCATGAAACCCGTGGTGCTTTTCATGAACGGTTCAGCTAATAAAATTCTGAACCTCTTTGGGATGGAAGCCCAGGAGGAGTTGTCTGCCGCCCGCAGCCCCGAAGAACTCTCCGCTATGGTGCGCCGTTCCGCCGAACGCGGCACTCTTGATTCATCCGCCGCCCGGTTTGTGGATCGCACACTGAGCTTTTCGGAGCTGACTGCCTCGGAAGTCATGACCCCGCGCGGGAAAGTCACCATGTTAGAAGATACCGCCCCCGTGGCTGAGGTTATTGAGCTGGCACGTTCCACCGGGCATTCCCGCTTTCCTCTGTACCGGGAAGACCGGGACAATATTGTGGGCGTGGTACATGTCAAAAAAGCTGTGGGTGTGCCCGCTGAGGTGCGAGAAACCCTTGAAGCCGGAACCCTCGCTGAAGACGTGCTTCAGGTGCCTGAGACCCTGCATGTGGATGCCCTCCTGACGCAGCTGCGAGAAGGCGCCCTGCAGCTTGCGGTGGTACTCGACGAATATGGGGGCACCGCCGGGATTACCACCCTCGAAGACCTTGTTGAAGAGATTGTTGGAGAAGTATCTGACGAGCATGACGTAGGTGACAGCACCGACCGGCCTCTGCAATACGGGAACGGTGACTGGGTTTTCTCCGGGCTGCGCAGACCCGGCGAAATCAACAACTATATACCCGAACTAACGGTTGAAGAGAACCCCGAGTATGAGACGGTGGGAGGGTTCATGATGGAGCGCCTAGGACGTATCCCCGATGAAGGAGACACCGTGCCGGTACCTGGCGGTACGTTACGGGTAGACGCTATTGACGGGCGCCGAGTTGACCGCATCCGTTTTATTCCCGACACCACCCAAACAATGTACCTGCGAACAGTACCCGCCCGCAGGGACCGTACAGCAGCAGGGGAGAAGCGCGCGTGAACGACTGGATAGCTATTGGCCTGCTCGTTTTCCTTCTTGCTGGAAACGCTTTTTTCGTGGCCGCGGAATTCGCCATTATGTCTACCCGCCGGGCCCAGATCGAACCCCTTGCCGAGAATGGTAGCCTGCGAGCCAAAAAAGTACTGTACGCCCTTGAGAACGTTTCCCTCATGCTGGCCACCTGCCAGCTGGGTATCACTATCTGCTCCTTGCTCATTTTGAACGTCTCAGAACCAGCCCTGCACCACCTGTTGGAGCACCCCCTAGCTGCCACAGGCATCCCACCTGTGGCTGTGGATGTGGCGGCTTTCTCTCTCACCCTCATACTGGTCACCTACCTGCACGTTATCTTTGGGGAAATGGTTCCCAAAAACGCTGCTGTCACCTTGGCGGCACGTGGTATTGCCCTGTGGATTGTGCCCTCTCTTATGCGAGTAGCCCGCATTTTTGCACCCGTGGTAGCTCTGCTGAACGGCATGTCAAACCGGGTGCTTGCATGGGTGCGTGTAGAGCCCAAAGACGAAGTTGCCTCAACCTTTACCTTGGGTGAGCTGCAGTCTATTGTGGCTCAATCCACGGCTGAAGGAACCGTTGAAGACGATGCGGGTGTGATCGGCGGGGCCCTGGAATTTACCGAGAAGAGCGTGTCCGAGATTATGGTTCCGCGTGAGCAGGTGCAGACCCTCACTCTTGGGTGCACCCCGGCTGAGCTGGAGCACGCTGTGGCCCGCACCGGGTACTCCCGGTTTATTGTGACCGACCCCGAGGGCTCATATATGGGGTACCTGCATCTGAAGGATGCTCTTGCGGTGCCGCCTGCGCGTGAACATATTCCGTTCGGGTGGCGGCTGGTGCGTTCTATGTCGGTGGTTGCTCCCGAAACCGATATTGATGATGCGCTCGCTATAATGCAGGGTAATAATTCGCATTTGGCGCATGTGGTGGGGAGCAATGGCCGGTCGCTGGGCGTGGTCTTTATGGAGGATGTGCTTGAGGAACTGGTGGGTGAAATCAAGGACACCACGCAGGATAGGGTGCGGAGGCTGCAGGCAGCAAGCCGCGCATCAAACGACAAATAAAGAGTTGTTTATACGGGTAATGGCGTGCTTTAGTGTTGTTAAAAATCCTTTCTCGGCGCGCCATAATTGAAAACAGTTATCACTAACTGTAGCCTGGTGTATACCCGAACCAGCCACATACATGAAAGAGTCTAAATATGAAGAAGATCCTTGGTGCGGCATCCGCGCTTTTGATGACCTCCGCGCTACTGACCGGGTGCGCTACCTCCAATAACTCGTCGGGTGGTTCAGGTGGCGGCAGTAACACCGCGAAGGTTAAGGTTGTCACTTCCACTGACGTGTACGCTGACCTTGTTAAGCAGGTAGGTGGCGATAACGTGGATGTCCATGCGTTCGTGAGCTCTACCGCTACCGACCCCCACTCCTACGAGGCATCCGCCTCCGATAAGCTCCAGATTAAGGACGCTAAGCTGGCAGTTGTAAACGGCGGCGGCTACGACTACTTCCTGGAAAGACGCGGGGCAGAACAACCAGAAGGTTGTGAACGCCGTAAAGACCAGCGGTAAGCTCTCCGACGCCGACTATGATCACCTGATTGAGCATCACAGCGGGGGAGAAGGCCACGGCCATAACCACGGCAGTGAGGCTGAGGAGGGCAGCGGTCACGAGCACGCCCACGAGTTTAATGAGCACCTGTGGTACGACTTCGACACGGTGAAGAAGGTGACCAATAAGATCGCTGATGATCTTGCCGAGATCGACAGTTCCCACGCCGACCAGTACCGTGAGAACGCGAAGAAACTCACCGGCGAAATTGACTCCCTTGAAGAGTCTGCTAAGAAGATTAACGGCAAGGGCAAGAAATACATCGCCACTGAGCCTGTGCCCGATTATCTGATTTCTTCAACCGGTGCTGAGAACTCCACCCCCGCAGAGTTCGCTGAAGCCGTTGAAGAGGGGAAGGACGTCCCCGCGATTACTCTGCAGGAAACCAAAGACCTGGTGACCGAAAAGAAGGTAAACCTGGTTGCCTATAACTCGCAGACCGAAACCTCGCAGACTAAGGAGGTACTCCAGTCTGCAAAGGATTCGGGCGTGGCTAACGTATCGTTTACTGAGACTCTGCCTGAAAACACGAAATATGTGGACTGGATGAAGAGCAACGTCAGCAACCTTGAAAAGGCACTCTCCTAAGTGAATAATTCACCTACCTCCGGCACCCCCGCGATTTCAATTCGCGGGGGTAGCCTATCGTTTGGCACCCGTTCCCTCTGGGACAATCTCACCCTTGATATTGGCCGGGGTGAATACTTTTGCGGTACTCGGCCCGAATGGTTCGGGTAAATCCACTTTCCTAAAAGTGGTACTGGGCCTCATGCGTATGTCGGCTGGTGAGGTCTCGGTCCTGGGCCGTCCCGCCCGCGCGGGTAACCCCGGTGTAGGGTATATTCCGCAGCAGAAAGCGATCGCTACTTCCACCCCCATGCGTGCCCGTGACCTTGTGGGCTTGGGCGTGGACGGGCATCGTTGGGGTATTCGGATCTCAGGCCGTAAATACCGTGCGAAGGTTGATGAGCTGCTGGAAGCTGTGGGCGCCACCGAGTACGCTAATGTTCCTGTGGGGCTGCTCTCCGGTGGTGAGCAGCAGCGGCTGCGGGTCGCGCAGGCTCTGGCGAATGACCCTAAAATCCTGTTGGCTGATGAGGCGTTACTGTCTCTTGACCTGAACCACCAGTATGCCGTTGCGGAGCTGATTCACCGTTTCAACCGGGACCACGGACTCTCGGTAGTGTTTGTCACTCATGAGATTAACCCGATTATTGAGCATGTGGATCGAGTGCTGTACCTGGCAAATGGCAGGTTTACGGTAGGGAGCCGTTGACGAGGTAATGCAGACACAGACCCTCAGCGAGCTGTACGGGACCCCGGTAAACGTCCTTAAATCTAATGGACGGTACGTCATAGTAGGGCAGGGACATAGCGGTGGAACCCACCTTGTCGAGGAAGGAACCGCGGGCCTAACTGCACGGGACACGTATGAGGGGGAGACTACCAACGTTCCCACCAACCCAGTCCCATAGCAGCAACCAAACGATAAACACCAAGAGTATCCATCCGGGAGGTCAGGCATGATGCACGTACTGGCGGCCGCATCCTCCACCCAGCAGGGGGATTTGCTCTCCCGCATTTTTGTGTTTGAACGCTACGGCGAGCTGGTTCAGCTATTACAGAATTCTATTCTGGCTGGTGCTGTTCTGGGCATCATTGGCGGATTTGTGGGCGTATTTGTGATGATGCGCGACCACGCTTTTGCGGTGCACGGTATCTCTGAGATGTCATTTGCCGGGGCTGCTTTAGCGTTACTGCTCGGTTATGATGTGGTGACTGGCTCAATGGTGGGCTCCATTGTTTCGGCGCTTCTTATCGGCATATTGGGCGTGAAAAAACATGACTCAAACTCGGTGATTGGTGCGCTTATGCCGTTCGGTTTGGGGCTGGGCATTCTGTTTCTGTCTCTTTACCAGGGGCGCAGCGCAAATAAATTCTCGCTTTTGACGGGGCAGATCGTTTCGGTAGACGCTGACCAGCTGGGTAACATGATTGGCGGCGCCATCGTTATTATTATTATTCTGGTGCTGGTATGGCGGCCGTTGAGCTTCGCTTCTTTAGACCCAGAGGTCGCCCACGCGAAAGGGGTGCCGATGCGTGCCCTGTCGCTGGTGTTTATGGTGGTGCTGGGGATTGCAGTGGCGCTGTCGGTGCAGGTGGTTGGTTCTCTTTTGGTGCTGGCGCTTCTGATTACTCCGGCAGCGGCGGCAATGCAGGTGACGGCTTCTCCGCTGCGCACGCTGCTTCTGTCAGTGCTGTTTGCTGAGGCCGCGATCGTGGGCGGTATTCTGCTGGCGCTGGCTGGTTCTTTGCCGATTAGCCCGTACGTTACCAGTGTTTCGTTCTTCATCTATATTGTGTGCCGTGTGATTGGCGCTATTATGCGCAGGCACAGCGCATCAGGCCGGTCGGTTGCCGAAGACACGGATGCGCACCACCATCCCGCGCACCTATAAAAAGGAAGAAAAGATGTGGGCCTCACCCCGTACTGGGGTGAGGCCCACATTTTTAAAAACTTTTCTTTTCGGTTACTGTATTTCGACGGTTACCAGGGACTCATTTTTGCGGCGTTCAATCGTGCAGTCGGGGCAGTAGCCGGTTACCTCAACCACGTGCTCAAGCTCTGAGAATCCGTATTTTTTACCCATAGAAAGCGCCCATTCTTCAATGGCTGGCGCTTCTAGCTCAACGGCTTTCCCACACCTGCGGCACAGCAGGTGGTGGTGGTGGGTGTCTGCTTGACAATGCCGGTATAGGGATTCGCCTTCGACTCCTTTAATGACGTCGAGCTCGCCTGTGTTGGCGAGGGACTGCAGCACCCTGTAGGTGGTAGCTAAAGAAACTTGTTCCTTGCGGTTAGCGAGGATGAGGTGAAGATCTTGAGCTGAGATAAAATCTCCCAACTCAGCCATGGTTGCTTTGATAACGCGGCGTTGCCGGGTGTTGCGGGCTTCGGCGTGTTTGACGATTTTACGAACGGGGATGTGGGTATCCAATGTATTGCCTTCCGGTGTGATGGAGCACCTCGGATAATTTGAGAGTGGATTCCTTTCTCAACGACTTTACACTAATTCTTGCCCTGCTGGTGCGTATTTTATGGTTTTCTCAGCTGGTGGCGATGAAAGAAAGTAAATCCTAGGAGATTGTTGTGAGCTCTTTGAAATGGTGTGTGCTGCAGTGGATAGCTTAGAAAATGTGTGATAGGCGTCGCCTGCTAGGGCTGAAGACAGTAGACTGGATGGTATGAAGCTGACGAAGTACACTCATTCGAGCGTGCGCCTTGAGAATGAGGGGCACGCACTGGTTTTTGACCCCGGTAATTTTGCACCTGAGGGAGAGCACGCCCGGCTGCTGGACGGCGCCGATTATCTGGTGATAACACACGCCCACCCTGACCATTTCGATACTGCCCGTCTGCTGCCGCTACTTTCTGAGCACCCCGAACTACGTATCTGGGCGCCGCAGGCCGTCACGGAGACGATTCTTGAAACAGTGCCGGACGCGAAAGTGAATGCCGTAACCGCTGACAGCGAGTTTACGGTTTCCGGTTTTCAGGTACAGACTTTTGGCGGGCAGCACGCACTGATCCACCCGTTAATCCCGGTCATCGCCAATATTGGGTATTTGGTGAACGGTACTGTGTACCATCCTGGTGATTCTCTGGTGGTGCCGCACGGGGTTAAAGCTCCCAATGTACTGGTGCCGGTGCATGCCCCGTGGGGAAAGGTCCAGGAGGTTATCGATTTTGTGATTGCGGTGGGGGCCCGGCGGGCCTACCCAATCCATAATGGCATGATCAATGAGAACGGCACGGGGATTATTGAGGGGCTGATTACTACCCTTGGCGGTAAATACGGCACCGAGTTCACGCACCTAAACCCCGGTGATACGGTCGATCTGTAGCCCTCACCGGTTGTGGGTATTTGAGATTTTCTGAAGGTAACAGGAGCATATGATGAGCAGCATTTTTAGCAAGATCATTGCGGGGGAGATTCCCGGGCGGTTTGTGTGGAAAGATGAGAAGTGCGTGGCGTTTATGGACATTATGCCTGCCTCGCACGGGCACCTGCTGGTGGTGCCTCGCGAGGAGATTGACCGGTGGCCAGATCTTCCGCCGGAGCTTGCAGCCCACCTGTTTGCTGTGGCGCATAAGATTTCTCAGGCTCTGGATCAGGCCTTCGATAAGGACCGCGTGGCGTTAATGATCGCAGGGTTTGATGTACCGCACACGCACATTCACCTGTTCCCAGCCGATAGCATGGCTGAGTATGACCCGGCGAACGCATTAAAGAATCTGAGTGCCGAAGAGCTTGATGCGGACGCCGCAACGGTACGTGCTGCCCTGCGTTCTCTGGGGCACGACGAGTTCGTGCCCGAAGCCTAAAACCATCAGCGCATACTGGTTCGGCCCCCGTACGGCACCTAACTGAGGTACTGTGCGGGGGCCGACAATATGCTGTGGCGCCAAAGAGACGCTAATGTTTCTCTGCCTTCGAGATCTGGTCCGCCAAATCCTCGGGGGAGAGGTTCGCTGATGAGAACTCCGCCGTAAGGGGCAAATGCAGCTGTAAACCGGTGCCGGGGCAGATTTCTACCTGTGCCGATTTCAGTTTAAAGTCCACCACATGCCCGCCGTGCGTGCGGTCGTCGTCAATGAAGTGGGCGTGGCAACCGGGAACTGAAATACCCTGCTCGTAGATGGGGGTGCGGAACCCAACAATCGTGCCTGAGAGGTTATCGAATTGAACAATGTCCTCGTTCTCGGTAGCCGCCACCATCTTAGGGTAGGGTTTCTCCTGCTTCACCACGGTGCGGGTGCGCACCCACTCGAACTCGCCATAAATTTTAATGGCGTACATGTAGTTCTTTGACACCGTGAAATTATCAAGCACCTGAGCCGTGGACTTACGGAGCATATTCTGCGGCAGTTCCCGTTTAATCATGGGGACAAAATTCGTAACCACAGCGTACGGGGTCTGATCGGTCAAATCCGGGACTGACACCGAACCATCGTGACGTACCTGGTAACACGCCCCGTCCAGCACCACCATCTCACCATCTAGCCCGTTGAACGTGCCCACCCCAAAATTACCGTGACTGAGAAGTTCACCAATGGTCATCTCGCCGTCGTACACGCCATCCAGCAGCTGCGACATCAGACCGGTCTGGAACACCTCGTTACGAAACACAGTTTCACCGTTAAGCCGAGTCGGCTGGTATGCCATCCTTTTCACCTTCCATCGCCTATGTTTTGACTCCACCACCATTCTACGCCCCATCCCCAGCAACCTCCCAGGGTACTTAGGGGTAACTGGCAGAAACCACAGCTACCCTAAAGAAGTGACTGTGCTCTCATAGAGGAGAAAAATGGATCTTGATGTTATAGGTATGCTCGCCAAAGCAGGCAACATGGCAAACGACGGCAGTAACAAAGGAGACAACAACGTGAACGGAATCGCCGCACTATCATGGACCTTCGTCAGTGAATGTCCCATCCCACCGGACGCTGCCGACCTTATGGTGCAAGGGGAACAGCCGTTCCTTGCCTACAAGACCTTCCGTGACAGCGCTATCTTCACTAATAAACGCCTTATTGTCAGGGACGCTCAGGGTATTACCGGTAAAAAGGTCGAGATTTACTCGCTGCCGTACAAGCATATCCTCATGTGGTCTTCCGAAAACGCTGGCACCATCGACATAAACTCTGAGCTTGAACTGTGGACGAAGGTGGGCCGTATTAAAATTAAGCTCTCGCGCGGCGCTGATATTAGAAGGCTTGACCGTATTATCAGCGACATGGTGCTGTTGTACGGCGGCTAAATACTAAGAAGGTGACTCCCTCACCGTACCGGGTGAGGGAGCTTCTTCTTTTGATCAGAGTTTGAGCACCATCTCAACATGCTCAATCCCGGACTCCATATAATGCTCACCGTGCTCCACAAACCCTTCGGGGCTGTAGTAGGTGTCTTTTAGGTATGCCTGTGCGGCGATCACGATTTCCTTCGCGTCTGTGTTGTCCCGAATCCACTCCAGGGCGGCGTGCAAAAGTTTACGTCCCAGGCCGGTGCCGCGAGCATCTGGGTGAACCGCCACGCGGCCGAACGTCCATGCGCCCGGAATATAGCGGTGGCGTGCATCCTGAACCTTCTCAAGATCGAATAGACGCAGATACGCTAGAACCTTTCCTGATTCGTCTTCATTCACCATATGGATGCACTCGAAATCAGCATCGTCAGGCTCTTGATCGGTCGATTGCTGACCCACCGTAAACACCAGTGAACGGATAATGTGGATTTGTTGCAACTCGTGAGCGGTCAGCTCGTCAAAATGCTTGGCGATGAATTCGGACACGGGCTCTCCTGGTCTTAGGTATATCGGTGAAAAAGACAGTTCCCACTATTCTAACGTGATGTGTGCGTATCGCACGAAATATAGAGAACACGCGGTAAGAGCGTGGCGGAGTGTACGGCTAAAGCGTACCAATGAGAACGCCGCCAATAACTACGAGGGCGAGTCCGCCTAAGACGTACAGCAGTTCCAGCCTTGTTTTCTTCTCGCCCAGTAGTAAGATACTGCCCAGAGTGGAGATAATAACGTTCATCTGTGAGAGTGTAAACCCGCTGGCAACGCCATTGCGATGCGGTTCAATAGACACTAGGTAGGCTAACGCAGCACCCGAGAAAATCACGCCGCAGATAATGTTCTGCAAAGACTTCTTATCCCAAGGGCGGGTGCCATCGCGGGTCAGCATAGACATCGTGATAGCCGCTACCACCATACCTACTGACTGCGGCATGAATTTATACCACCCGTCTACACTCACATAATTGGGGAAGAATGAATATCCGACATATCCGATGGTAGAAATTAAGAGTGTGATAACACCGGCCCGCATATTTCCGCCCGAGTGCGGCTCGGGATGTTCCTGTTTCGTGGTCATCCAAATACCGATAATAATAAGCGTCAGAGCCACGGCACCGATCACTTTAGCCTGAACGGTACCCCAGTCGCCGAATGCCACCACACCCATTAACGAGGTGCCTACCAGCTGCATGCCAGTTGATAAAGGCATGGTTTGAGAAACACCGATCTGGGTGAACGCGCGGTACTGGTTTATCTGCCCGAACGCCCAGCTTGCCCCGGAGAGGAAACATAAGAAGAACGCCCAAGCGTCAAGGCGCATCGGGAAGAAAAGCAGAGAAGCCACAATACCCGTGAGAAGCACACCCATCGTGGTGCCCATAATTTGCTGAGTCGGCTTGCCGCCAATCTTAGAGACGCACAGCGGCAGAATGCCCCAGAATAGCGCGGGTATAAGACCGATAAGGATATTCATGGAAAATATTTCCTTAGGCACTATGAGAGAACACAGAATATACAGCTGTTCCTTGGAAGGAACGTTAACTACCATTTTTTGAAACGTCTATAGCGACTATAAGCTCACTCTAGCTTATCCTGTTTTTATAAACTTCGGGTCCAGCAGATACCCGTGCTGTTTGAGATTTTAAACAAAAGATGCCCCGCTCCTTTACCTGGTGTTTGGAGGAACGGGGCACACTAAGTTTGGGTTCTTACCGATTAGACACCGTAGTACAGCTGGTACTCCAGCGGGTGAGGAATTAGCGAGAGCGGTTCAAGCTCGTTCGTGCGCTTGTAATCAATCCATGCCTGAATCAGGTCCTCAGTGAACACGCCGCCTTCGAGCAGGAAGTCGTGGTCTGCCTCAAGTGCAGCCAGCGCCTCCTCAAGGTTAGCGGGAGCCTTCTTAATGTCCTTGGCCTCTTCGGCGGGAAGCTCGTACAGGTCCTTATCGATCGGCGCTGGCGGCTCGATACGGTTGCGGATACCGTCAAGACCGGCCATCAGCTGTGCCGAGAACGCGAAATAAGGGTTGCACGAGGGGTCAGGCGCACGGAACTCCAGGCGCTTAGCCTTCGGGTTGGCGCCGGTGATCGGGATGCGAATACCGGCTGAGCGGTTACCCTGCGAGTACACCATGTTCACGGGGGCCTCATAGCCAGGCACCAGACGCTTATAGGAGTTCACGGTCGGGTTGGTAAACGCCAACACGGCGGAGGAATGCTCAATCAGGCCGCCAATATACCAGCGGGCAACATCAGAGAGGTTCGCGTAACCACGCTCATCATAGAACAGCGGCTCACCGCCCATCCACAGCGACTGGTGGCAGTGCATACCCGAGCCATTATCCCCAAACACCGGCTTAGGCATGAACGTGACCGACTTGCCCCACTCATCGGCGGTGTTCTTAATAACATATTTGAACTTCAGCAGGTCGTCAGCGGCATTGGTGAGAGTGGAGAACTTGTAGTTAATCTCAGCCTGTCCGGGGGAGCCCACCTCATGGTGGCTGCGCTCAACTTCGAGCCCCACCTGGTCCATCGCCACGCACATGGCATCACGCAGATCGGCTTGCTTATCGACAGGGGAGACCGGGAAGTAACCGCCCTTGACAGGGGTCTTATTACCAAGGTTGCCGCCTTCTTCCTTGCGGCTGGTGTTCCAGTATGCCTCATCGGAATCAATCGTATAGAACACGGAATTGGGCTCTACCTGGTAACGGACGTCCTCAAAGACGAAGAACTCAGCTTCGGAAGCAAAAAACGCCGTATCTGCAATACCGGTAGATTTCAGGTATTCTTCGGCACGCTCGGCCACCCCGCGCGGGTCACGATGATACGGCTCGCCGGTGCGGGGATTCACAATAGAACACACGATCACCAGGGTCTTCTCCATGCGGAACGGATCAATATAGGCCGAGTCAATGTCCGGGATGAGCTGCATATCAGATTCTGCGATCCCCCTGGAAACCACGGATAGAGGAGCCATCGAACAGCTGACCATGAATGAAGAAGTCCTCATCCACCGCCTTAGCCGGAAGGTTAAAGTGCTGCTGCACGCCGGGCATGTCGGTAAATCGGATATCGACAAAGACGATTTCTTCGTCCTTAATAAAGTCGAGAACTTCCTGGGGACTGGTAAACATTCGGAATGCTCCTTAGGTTTTGGTTTGGGCGGCGGCAGTTGTGAGCCACACGCCACTATCTAGCATAGGCGGTATTTTTTACCCTTGCGTGTCTTTTATGTTTCAAGAACGTTACATTTCCTGCCGCGACACGCCCACGCCACAGCGGTCTGAGCAGCGTCAACACCTTCAAAATAGCAACCAGCACAGAAGATACGGGATAATGAAGAGCATGATTGAACGTGAGGACTTAGGCTCGTGGCTAACGGCGCCCCAAGTAACCAGAAGTACCCTGGTGAGCATTTAGGGCGCCCGCAGAAGGGTCCCGGGGCGATAGCTCGGCCGGGTATCAGGCTGATCGGGTTCCTCATCGACTGGTACGTGTGCTACCTGCCGATCCTACTGTTCGCGGATAATGACCCGTTGCTGACTCTGCTCGTATTCTGGGGGTACACGGTGCTTTTGACCGGGTTCATGGGCCACACGCTAGGACACTTGGCGGTAGGAGTGCAGGTACAAACTCTCAACGGGCGCCCGGCTGGTTGGCTCAAAGGGCTAATCCGCGGCACCCTCACCATGCTGATACTTCCGGCGGTCATCATGGACTCCGACGCACGTGGTATCCACGACCGAATCTGTAAAACCGTACTGGTACGGATCCGCTAAACAGGACACTGCTTTAAAATTAAAACAACTGCTGCCCCCAACGCCATACAGCGTTGGGGGCAGCAGCGCACGCCAAAAACTAGCGGCCGCGCATCGCGCGACGATCCGGGCGCACCCGGTTCGGGTCAACACCCTTGGGGATACCATTCATAGGGTTACGTATGTTATTCAGGGTGCTCAAACGCCCAGAAACATCCTGCATCTCTTTCTGGGTCAGGGTCTTCGGCAGCTTATTCATCGTTTTGACAACGTCTTTAAGCTCCACCTGGTTCTCGTCATGACCGGTCTCAATCACGTGTACCGGAACACCAGGAACTACCCGGTTAAGGTGTTTCTTCTCGGTCCTCACAAGGTTCTGCACGCGAGAAGACGGCCCCTCAGTCACCAGCACAATCCCCGGCTTACCGAGGCCACGGAACACGAGGTCCTGGTGACGGTTAGCCGCCACCGGCTGCTCCTCAACAATCCAGCCGCGACGCACAGAGTTCATTGCCGCACCGGAACGGCCCGGCTGCCCCTCAATCTGGGTGAAAGCTGCGTTCTGCGCGCGCCTGCTCAAAATCAGCATCGCCACAATAGCCGCGGCCGCAACACCAAGAATAAGGAGCGTAATCCAGTTATTCAACAGCACGCCCACCGCCACAAACACGAGCAGGGTCAGTGCAGACCAGAACAACAGAATCCACCCAATGTTCGGGTCGGACTTCTTCGTCATCTGGTAGACCTGCTTCATCTGGGAGAACGTTCCCTGACGTTTAGGCTTCTGCTTCTTCTCTTCTTTATCTGCCACGGTGCTTTCCTTTTAGACAGCTGGGGTATAAGACAGTTGAAACACTGCAAAGAATAATTTTAGCTTACAAACCTGAAGCCCACAGGGTACGACAAGCCCCGCCGCTCCCGAAGAAGAGGGAGTAACGGCGGGGCCTGCCTACAAAGAGCGTCCGGGGCCAAACTACATGCCAGCAGCCACGAGAGAAGCGGCTTCCTGAAGCGCTACGCCGCCATCCTCAATATGAGCCAGGTTATCTGGGATCGTGTAGCCGTTCTTCTTCATTGCGCGTGCCCACAGGCGGCCGGCACGGTATGAGGAACGTACCATCGGCCCAGCCATGACACCAGCGAAACCAATCGACTCAGCCATCGCCGAAAGCTCCAAAAATTCGGCGGGCTTCACCCAACGCTCAATGGGGTGGAAAAGCGGACCGGGGCGCAGGTACTGGGTCAGGGTGATAATATCGCACCCGGCGTCGTGCAAATCGCACAGGGCCTCATAAATCTCTTCATTTGTCTCGCCCATACCCAAAATCAGGTTGGACTTCGTGACCATACCGGCTTCTTTACCCTGAGTAATCACATCAAGTGAACGCTCATAACGGAACGCCGGACGAATCTGCCTAAAGATGCGCGGTACAGTCTCCAGGTTATGCGCGAAAACCTCGGGACGAGCATCAATCACCTTCTGCACGTGCTCAGGCTTACCCTAAAGTCGGGGATCAGCATCTCAACACCGGTGTTCGGGCACATCTTATGAATCTGACGCGTGGTCTCGGCATAGAGCCAAGCACCGCCGTCCTCAAGATCGTCACGTGCCACGCCCGTCACGGTGGCATACCGCAGGCCCATCACCTTCACGTTCTTCGCAACCTTAAACGGCTCAGCATAATCCACTGAGGCGGGCTTACCGGTCGCAATATTACAGAAATCGCAGCGGCGAGTGCACTCAGAGCCACCAATCAGATAGGTTGCCTCACGGTCTTCCCAGCACTCGTAAATATTGGGGCAGCCCGCCTCCTCACACACGGTGTGCAAACCCTGACCGCGCGCCAGCTCCCTCATCTCGTTATATTCGGGTCCCACAACAGCCTTAGTCTTAATCCAGTGCGGCTTCTTTTCAATGGGAACCTCAGCATTGCGAGCCTCAACGCGCAGCAGCTTGCGACCCTCAGGCTTAATGCTCATGTATGTTGCTCCTTATAGTGGATGTGCCCTCGGCGTAGTATGGGCTAAAACTTATTTTACGCCCGCTGGTGGCAAGCGAAAACCGGTGTTACGTGGGATACGCCAGCCAAGCAGGCTAACCCCACCTGGGTATTTATACTGCCGCCTGTTCGGATGGGCTTGGTTCAAATGACTCAGCTAACCGGTCGGCATACCGGGTGAGCTCCCGTTCCAGCGGCTCAAGAATCTCAGCAGGGGTCACCGTACGCCCCAGCTGCTCGCTCATGGTGGTCACACCTGCATCAGTGATGCCGCACGGAATAAATTGCATAAAAGGGGCAGTCTCATTACAGCAGTTAATGGCGAAACCGTGCATTGCTGTGTTTTTTGAAACACGAATACCGATGGCGGCGATTTTCTGATCCGGGGTATGCTCATCTCCTAAAACCCACACGCCAGAACGACCCTCAACACGTTCCCCCTTAATGCCAAACTCGGCCAGCACATTCATAATGATCTCTTCAAGGAGGCGCACATAGGCCACCACATCAATCGGTTCAGGCAAACGAACAATCGGGTAGCCGGTGAGCTGGCCGGGGCCATGCCACGTGAGCTTACCACCACGGTCAATCTTCACCACAGGAGTAGTCTTATCGGTTGGGTACTCGTGATCCTCAGTGCGTTTACCCGCAGTGATAACAGCCTCATGTTCAAGCAGCAGAATAGTGTTATTGCGGGTTCTTTCAGCAACTTCTGCGTGAATACGGCGTTGCTCATCCAAACTTTCAGTGTAGTTCACATAGTTCGGGGCAAAACCCACGCGCTCAATAATCACGGACATGCCTACTACCTTAGTACCGCAGGCGAGGGATAAAAAATTAGGTACCCCTGATTCGGGTAATGGGCGAACAATAGGCAGGGTGCGAGTGATATACCCGCAAAATATTACAGAATATTACACAGGTCAGGCTGAAGTGCGCCTCGGAAACTGTGAAAAATCATCCAACACTTACAACATGTGGATAATATTTGATGCATTTTGAGTATTTTAGGTATAAAAGATATATGGAGAATATTGAGTACCTAAACCTTCTCACCGAGGATGCGCGCCGAACCATTTGGCGAGTGGAATATTGCCCTAAACCCTCTGACAATGCGCCGTCCGCTGCTCAAACAGGTGAGCATCCGCTGGGCCTCAAACCGGGAACATACACACTTATGCGGCTAATGCAGCCGATGACTCCGCCCTTGCCGAAGCGCTCTGCTCCCTAGAACCCAACCCTGGTCTAGCCACCCTACTCGCTGTTCAGCACCTTACCGGCACCGCAGAAGCTGCGCAGAAAACAGAGAGCGCCGGAACCCTGCAGTGGTATGAGCCCCTGGAAGCGGGGACTTTATCAGCCCTCCTGGCTGCCCGTGAGCATATTCCCGTTGCGGAGGTGGCCTCCCTGGCCCGCAGCCTGTGCGAAGGTCTAGCTCATCTACACCACCAGGGGTTTATTCACGGAGCTATCTCCACCGAAAACGTACTGATCTCAACCCATGGCACTCCCAAACTCATTGACACACGCCATGCTCCCGGCAACCTCAGCACCAGTGCACTATCCCTAGCGCAAGCCGAAGACACCCGTGCCCTCGCGCGGCTGCTATGGCACGCCCTCACCGGTAAACCTCCCGCTGCTGCCCACGAACGCATTCCGCTGCCCTTAGCAGCAGAGGACATTACCGAAAATATGGGATACACGCTGGAAAATGTGCTGGATACAGACCTGCCTTCGCTAGAGACTATCGTTGAGTCTTCAGTAAAGTACAGGCAGTGCCGCTCAACGCCTACCTGAGTGCACCCGAAGATGTGCGGGAACGCATGCCTGCTGCAAGTAACCAACAGCAAGGCAGTAAGAGCAAACCTGTGCAGAACGCACCGGCTGCTAAGGCTCGCCCGAAAGAACCTAAAGCTCGGCAGGAAGCATCCAATAAACCACAGAAAAAAATCTTCCAAACCTCCAAGAATCGTATGCTGCTTGGTGCGCTCGCTCTTACTCTTGCAGTGGGTGTTGGGGTTGTGAGCTACCAGCTGGGCTCGCACGACAGTGCCCCCGTGCAGACAGCCTCAGCGACAACTGCCGCAAACGAGCACGATGACGAACGCAAAATAATTGAAACTCTTATTGAGGAACGTAACCGTGAACTTACAGAAAAAGGTGCTCCCACACTGCAGGTTCGTTCCCTCACTAAGGTAGAACACAAAGGGGATACGCTGGCACTAACAGCAGAAGTGCAGGCCCCAGGGTACACACCTACAGAAGCTGAGTTACGTGATAAAGGGGTGCGTATGCAAGATGGTATGGCGGTTCAAAAAGTCACCTTTGAACTACATCAGGACAACGGTCACTGGCGTATCGCAAGCGCAGTCCCGGTGAGCGAGTGAATGTAGTGCAGTACGCTTACGCTCGTTAATAAACGCTATAGCGGCGCGTATAAAGATACTCCCCGGGCCAGGCGCCTCGGGGAGTATCCTTCAGAAATTATCTAGTGCCAGATGGTTGCGACCGCCACATTAATAACAGCGAGCCCACCTACAGCATGCGCTAAACCGGTAGAGATTGGCTCACCAGCTTTATGTTTGCGCTGGCCAATAAACGCGGCAATGGCAACACCGAGTGCCAAAAGAATTTTGACGGCAATTTTAATGTGGTTAACACCGCCGCTCATTTCTGCGATACCCACCAGAATCAGCCCCGTTACAAGCATGAGAAGCGAAGCGTGAAACTGCCCCGGAAGAACTTTTGGGGTGCGGAAATGAGCGACCCACAGACCGATAATGAGTGATGCACCAATAATGTGTAAAAACACAAGAACGCCGGTAAGAATATGCATGGAAAATATTGTGACACCCTGTCACTAAAATGTCTATTCGTGACGTACCAATGTCGCAGAGGAAACATCCCAAGAGGTACAGCGCCATAAAACCTCTCAGCCGCCCACCGCATACAACCAGACATACAAAAATACTCAACGAAAGGCGGCGCCGGTTACATGAACCGACGCCGCCTTCCACATCGTGGCTGTATATACGCTACCTAGCGAGCCTTACAGACCGACCTCAGCCTCAAAGTTAGCCTCTTCCAGGCGGGTCTTGAGGGTGTACAGGAAGCGACCTGCATCTGCACCATCAACCACACGGTGATCGTAGGTCAGCGACAGGTAGCACATGGAGCGGATAGCGATCGAGTCGTTACCGTCCACATCCTTAACAACCATGGGGCGCTTCACGATGCTGCCGGTGCCCAGAATAGCCACGTTCGGCTGGTTAATAATCGGGGTGTCGAACAGTGCGCCGAAGGAGCCGATATTGGTGATGGTGAAGGTTGAACCAGCCAGCTCTTCAGGGGCAATATCGCCGGTGCGTGCGCGTCCACCCAAATCAGCAATAGCCTTTGCCAAGCCAGCAATACCCAGGTCTGATGCGTTCCTGATAACGGGAACAAGCAAACCCTTGGGGGTATCTACAGCGATTGCGATGTTCTCGGAATCGGGGTAGGTAATCTGCTTCAGATCCTCGGTCATGGAAGCGTTCAGGGCAGGGTGCTGCTGCAGGGCCTCGGTTACAGCCTGTGCGAAGAACGGCAGGAAGGTCAGCTTTGCGCCCTCACGAGCGAGGAAGCCATCCTTAGCCTTGGCACGCAGCTGTGCCACGCGGGTCATATCCACTTCGGTGACCTGAGTCAGCTGAGTGGAGGTGTCTAGAGACTCGCGCATACGCTTTGCAATAACCTGGCGGATGCGTGCAGTCTTCTCAACGGTGCCGCGCTTGGGTGAAACCTCGAAGGTGTGAGGAGCCTTGGACGCACCAGCTGCAGCAGCCGGTGCTGCCGATGCGGCAGCGGGCGCAGCTGAACCCTTAGCGGCAATAGCTGCCTGTACGTCCTGCTTACGGATGCGGCCGCCTACGCCGGTACCCTTCACGGTCGACAGGTCAATATTGTTATCTTTAGCGAGCTTACGGACCAGCGGGGTGACGTATGCTTCGCCATCGGCGGTTGCCGGTACGCCAGCGGCGGGTGCCGGGGTCTCTGCTGCAGCGCAGCGGGTGCAGCAGGAGCAGCAGCTGCCGGAGCCTCAGCAACAGGGGCCGGAGCAGCAGGAGCAGCCGGTGCCGGTGCGGCGGCAGAAGCATCGCCAATAATAGCTAGAACCTGGCCAACTTCGGCGTCTTCGTCCTCCTGAATGCGGATCTCGAGCAGAGTACCCGCCACGGGGGAGGGAACCTCGGTATCAACCTTATCGGTGGACACCTCAACCAGCGGCTCGTCAACCTCAACCTGTTCGCCGACTTCCTTCAGCCAGCGGGTAACGGTACCCTCGGTCACGGACTCACCCAGCGCAGGCAAGGTAACTTCCTGACCGGACGCTGCACCAGCGGGAGCAGCTGCGGCCGGTGCCGCCGGTGCAGCGGGGGCAGCAGGAGCTGCAGCGGCGGCGGGGGCCTCTGCAACAGGAGCCGCAGGAGCAGCCGGTGCTGCGCCAGAACCATCACCAATAACTACGAGGGGGGCGCCAACCTCAACGTCCTCATCCTCTTCCACTAGGATTTGCTCAACAACGCCAGCGACGGGGGAGGGAACCTCGGTATCGACCTTATCAGTGGACACCTCAACCAGCGGCTCATCAACGGCAATGGTGTCACCAACGGCAACAAGCCAGCGGGTAACGGTACCCTCGGTCACGGACTCGCCCAATGCGGGCAGTTCTACGGTGTGGGACATATTTTCTTCCCGTTCTCCTTGTGAATGCTTGAATTAGGAAACTGTGTGGCAGGGATACAGCCCACGCGGCCATTCTTTGAGAATGCCGCGTGGAGCATCCGCAAACCTGCGGTTTCGCGGGTGCGAAACCATCTTTTAGGTGGTAGGGGCGCTTAGCCGTGCAGCGGGGTGCCGTTCAGAGCCATAGCGGCCTCACCCAGGGACTCATTCTGGGTCGGGTGCGCGTGGATGAACTTAGCGACATCCTCAGGGAATGCTTCCCAAGCAACCCACAGCTGAGCCTCACCGATCTGCTCACCCATACGCTTGCCAATGGCGTGAACACCAACAATGGGGCCGTTCTTCTCGCGCACAACTTTAACAATACCGCCGGTGCCCAGGATGGAGGACTTGCCGTTGCCAGCCAGGTTGTACTCCGCAACCTCAACGTTATCGGCGCCGAACTTCTCCTTAGCCTTCGGCTCGGAGTAACCGACCGAGGCGATCTCGGGATCGCAGAAGGTGACCTTGGGGATGTTAATGTCTTCAACCACAGAGGGGTTCAGGCCAGCAATTTCTTCTGCCACGAAAATACCCTGCTGGTACCCGCGGTGAGCCAGCTGGACACCAGGAACAATATCACCAACGGCGTAGATATTGCCCACACCGGTGTGCAGACGCTCGTTAGCCAGCACGAAACCGCGATCCATGGGGATACCCTGCTCTTCATAGCCCATACCTGCGGTGTTGGGGCCACGGCCAACAGCGACCAGAACGATATCAGCCTCAAATACCTTGCCGTCAGCCAAGGTGACCTTAGCGCCGTTAGCGTCCTGCTCAACCTTTTCGAACAGGGTGCCGGTGTTGAACTTAATACCGCGCTTCTTGAAGGAACGCTCAAGCACCTTAATGATGGAGGGGTCTTCGTTAGGAACGAGGTTGGGCAGGCCCTCAATAATGGTTACATCCACGCCCATTGCCTTCCACATGGACGCGAACTCGCAACCGATCACGCCGCCGCCAAGCACAATAGCGCTGTTCGGCAGGTAATCCATCTCCAGCGCCTCAGTGGAAGTCAGCACGCGCCCCTCAATGGGCAGGCCAAAGGTCTTGGAAACAGAGCCAGAAGCGAGCACAATATTCTTACCCTTGTACTCCGTGCCGTTCACGGTAATGGTGTCTTTGCCGGTGAGCTTACCCTCACCGTTAATAACCTCAACACCCTTCATCTTCAGCAAGCCGGAGAGACCCTTGAACTTGCCCCCAACGATGCCGTCCTTGTAGTTGCGAACCTTACCCATCTCAATGGACTGTAGCTCGGTGTTTACACCGACCTTGGAGGCTTCACGAGCATCCTCAGCCAACTCAGCGGCGTGTAGGTAAGCCTTGGTGGGGATACAGCCGGTGTGCAAGCAGGTGCCGCCCACCTTATCCTTCTCGATCAGGCCAACGGAGAAGCCTAGCTGGCGCGCACGCAAAGCGGTTGCATAACCAGCGGAGCCACCGCCGAGGATGAGGATGTCAAATTCTTGAGCCACGATGTTGCTCCCTTGCATAGGTTGTGGGGGCTCAACCCCCGTGCAAATGAGTTCTTTATCTCTGTGCTTTTCTACCCGCGACCAGCGCACGTATCGGAGGGCGCACGCCAAGTGCAGTGTATAAAAACACTTATCTACAACAATACCCCTGTCGCCGTCGGTTTAAGTTCACTAACGGCAATTTTGCGCTATTAATCGCACAATCCACTCAAAATTTTTCTGTTCCACCTTACGGATACAGTCAAGGTGTGAAATTGTACACAAAAGTGGGTGGGAGGTGGGCTCAGCTAACCCTATTCACCTCCCACCCAACTCGTTCACCCTTACGGTGTTCTTGACCAGGCTGCGCGCCCCGCGGCGGCTAGGTTGTGACTACTGCGCGTATGACTCAATGAAGTTCACCAGCGTGGCGGTGCCAAAACCGGTGCCTTCCTTCGGGGTATACCCAAAAGGTGACTCTTCATTAAACGCAGGGCCCGCAATGTCAAGGTGAGCCCAGGGAATGCGTTGGCCTTCCACTTCACCCACGAACTCTTGCAGGAATAGCCCGGCGACCATCATGGAGCCGTAGCGGCTGCCCATGTTTTTAATATCTGCCACAGGCGAGTTCATTGAGGCGCGCAGGTGCGACTCCAGCGGCATTGGCCAGTATGCTTCACCCGCTGCTTCGCCAGCACGCAGAACACGCTCACGCACCTGCTCATCGCCCATCAGGGCGGCGGTGCGCAACCCTAGCGCCGCCATAGCAGCACCGGTGAGGGTGGCGATATCGACAATGACGTCGTGCTCGTTTTCTGAGCGAGCGCAATACCATCTGCCATGACTAGGCGCCCTTCAGCGTCAGTATTCAGAACTTCTACGGTGCGCCCGTCACGGATGGTAATCACGTCTTCGGGGCGTAACGATTCGCCCCCGGGCATATTTTCCGCTAGGCAGAGGTAGCCAGTGACCTGAACCGGAATATTTAGCTCCGCAGCGGCAAGAGTGGCCTGAAGGACGGAGGCAGCGCCGGCCATATCGCATTTCATGGTCATCATGGACGCTGCCGGTTTGAGGGAGTTGCCACCGGTATCAAAGGTAATGCCTTTGCCGACCAGCCCGATGGACGCCTTGGCATCGGCCGGGGCTGTATTTTACAACTGCGAGTACAGGTTTGCGGGGAGAGCCCTGGCCTACGCCCGCGATACCCCCGAACCCTTCGGCGAGTAGACGCTCATAGTTGTATACTTCAATGCTCACATCCTTATACTCGGAGACGAGCTGCTGGGCCTGCTGGGCGAAAGACTCGGGGTACAGGTGCGAGGGCGGCTGATTTACCAGGTGGCGCGCCTGTTTGGTGGCTTCGCCGAGCACCAGTGCGCGGGTGAGCGCCTCTTCGGCTTCGGCAGGCTGTACCTCGGAGACAATGAGGATGGTTTCAGCCTCATCTTTGACGGAACTGGCTGATTTGCCGCGCATTCCTTTTTCGCTGAAGGAGCCAAGAGTTGCGCCGTACGCTACGGCCTCAATTTCTGCGGGGGCGTTTGTGCCAAAATCAATGGCGATCTCTTCTGCGCCAATGAGCTGGCGGGTGGCAGAACCAGCAGCGTAGCGGAAAGCTGCGAGGCGTTCGGCGGCATTGGTTGTTTCCTGCCCCAAACCGATGAGTGCGATAGTGTCGGCCCCTGCGTCTTCCGCGCCGGGGAGTCGAAGCAGCTGATCGGCGGCCCCGGTGGCGCCAAGAGCCTCTAGGAGCTCATTGATACCTTCGACGGTTTCCTGCGAGAGGGCGCAGGGGGCTAAGCGAGGGCTTTCTTCACCCACATACACCCCTACAACAAGGACATCTGATTCGAGGGATTCAAGGTTGGTGGGGGCCACGGAGAGGGATAGGGACATAGGGTACTCCTTCGTGCTGGGTGGGGCCCGGGCAGAGGTGGGCGCCTAGTTGACTAGGGTGTGCACACACTATGCGTGCACGTGAGGCAACATCTATAGATGGTGCGTATCATCCTCTACTGTACACCGCAGGCAGCATACAGACGCGGGAAAACCTGCCTATAAGTGAGAGTGTTTTGCGTAAGTAAAGTGATGAATATCATTAGTAAATCTGTTCACCGTGCGCAAATTGGGGGTGTAAACCCCGGTATTCCCCTCATGTATGTTTTAGACTGAAATGAATTATCTAATGCGCTGGGGTATGGTGCGGTGAATGTCAATCGTAGACTAGGGCCGCGCGCGGCGAGTTCCAGGAAGGAGTAGTAGATGTTAAACCCTGACGACCTTTACCTGGCAAAAAATAGTATTCTCAGCGATGAACGTCTGCGCGATTTACCGCTTGTTGTGGCCTTTTCCAGTCCTCAGGATGCTGGGGCTACAGCTGGTCAGTTCGGCACCTTCCTATTAGACAACCTGAAACATGTGGCTATTGCGGAGTTTGATAGCGATCAGCTGCACGATTACCGGGCACGTAGGCCGCACATTGTTTTTAACCGTGACCACTTTGAAGACCCAGTTTTTCCGAAGCTGAAATTATATGTGGTGGAGGACAGTCTTGATAAACCGTTTCTGCTGCTGACAGGCTCAGAGCCAGACTTTCAGTGGCAGCGTTTTCAGCAGGCTATGCTCGGTATCGCCCAGCGGCTGCAGCCCTCCCTGGTGGTTTTTATATCGGCGTTTCCTATGCCGGTGCCTCATACGCGGCCTGTGCCGGTGACCGCCCACGGCTCCCGCAAAGACCTTATTGACGGTATTTCTGCATGGCGCCCTAAAGCGGAACTGCATGCGAATATGACGAACCTGCTTGAGGTTCTTTCACAGAGCACGGATTCGACACGGTCGGATTCGGGGTCAATGTACCGCAGTATATTTCGGATGCTGACCTGCCCCAGGGCACTCTCGCCGCATTGGAGTATGTAACGATGGCTACAAGGCTGTCTTTACCGACCGATCAGCTGCGGGAAGCTGCACGCACCGTACACGGGCAGATCAATGAGCAGATGGCTCAGCACCCCGAAGTGCAGTCAATGGTTTCCAGCTATGAAGAGAACTATGATGCGAACTATCGGTCGTCCAATATGCTGATTCCGCTCTCGCAGCGGGATGCCGATAAGGTGCTGGGGCGTGATGAGATTGGGGCGCTCTTTGAGCAGTTCCTGCATGAGCGGGAGTAGGCTGCGGGGGTAGCGTTCACAAAACTTCATAATGAGAGGTACCCCTGTGGATATCGCTGGTAGCGCTATCCACAGGGGCTATTTTTTGCACTGCTTAGAGTTATCATCCACATTTTTATAGCATTTGATGTATTAAAGATTGCTTTGAGTCATTATGTAGCCATGAATTCTCAGAACTTCAACACCGTAAAAACGTGTATTCGCACCTGTAAAGACATGGCAGCGATTATGCTGCACCAGCTGGGTTACTGGCCGCAGGAATCCTTCGTGGTGGTCGCTCTAGCTGGGCATAATATTGGCCCTTGTGTGCGTATTGACCTGCCTGACCCAGAAGATAATACCGCCGCATATCTGCACCGTATTTTCAGTCTGCTGCCGGCGACTATTGACGGGGCGCAACCCATCGACCGGTTCATCGCTTTCTACTGCACGGCAGACCGCGATAACCTGCGTGCACGCCAAACTGCCAGCGGAACCCGAACACTGCCCAGCACCTCAGAACGTGAGCGTGATGCCGCAATAGCGTATCGCGTTGAACGGTGGCTTCCGCTGCTGACCAACTCCACCGTCACCGGTGGGCTGGAATGCTTCGACTGCATCGTTCTGGGAGACACCACTATCTGGGAGCTATCACATGAGCAGAACGGGCTTATCTTCGCCGGTTTTGTAGAAGATATTCTGATGAGCCCCTACCATCTAGCCCAGACTGTACGGGGTGAAAGTATCGCCGCAACCGCATCCGAGGCGCGCACCACCAACCCGTGGGATACCGCAGCCACCGCAGATACTGGTGCCCGAGAAGACTGGGAAGCTGCAGCAGAGCTCTGGTGCCGTACATACACCCAGGAATATCAGCTACGACACGCTGAAGGGGAAGACCCTCACCTCTTGCAGGCGCACTCCTACTGTCAGCAGAAAGGGGCTGAGCTCTGCTACTGGGAAACCGCACTAGAAGCAATACGCTGGGTGATGCGCACCTTAGCAGCAGATCAAAGAACCACTGTGGGGGATAGGATGCGCCAGCTTCTACCCGCAGAGGTAGCCGGATATCTGGCGGCAAGCCTCAACACGTACGGCACAATTAACCTGGTGACGTACTGTGCGGCAGCCACCCTCACAGATTCGCTGCGGGTGCTTGAAGGATACGGCGGACGGTTCACGGACCCGGCACCCACCACCACGGGGGAGGGCACCGCCATTGAGCCGGGCAGTTACGGGGCTCCTCCGTGCCGCCGCAACACACTGCCCTCTTCATTCCTGCAGACACTGCACGGTAAACAACACCGGGTGGGGTCCCCATCGGGCGTCCGCACCGGTTGGCACGACTGGGTGCGCCGCACACATCTGACAGTGCAACGCAGCGCCGCCGATGTCAGCCAAACGCAGACAGACTACGCGGAAGCAATGGCACGTCTGCTGTGCGGGACAGACCAAACAGTCAGTCCCCGCTGGGAACGTCTTAACGCTCTTGAAGTGCTCTGTTCTTTGCTCATTCCCGCAGCCTGTGGTGAGCCGCTGGGGCGGCTGCGCATTGTTCAAGCCTGGATTAATTGGATGCGCGGAACCAGTTCATATGCGAACCTGCTGAACGAGGAAGCGCACCGCCACGTGCAGGAGCACACTCCGTTGGATGATGCCCTTCACCTTGGGCTGCTGCCCCTGTGGTTAGGCGACTCCGCCCGGTGTTGGCGCGGGCCTGCACGTTTTAGCGTCCTCAACGTATATCCCGTCGCCACGTAGGTACCAGCGGCCCTGCCGTAGGGAAGGGCAGGGAATAAGAAAATGCTAAAACCAGCTCTGGCAGGCGCGCCTTAGTTGAAAAAACCTAAGATTCTGTAATACTTGGTACTGACCCCGTAAAGTCAATGCACCCATGGTGTATCTTCAGCAGGGGACGAGTACGCCCGGAATATTCTGCGGTGTGTGAGCATTAAACCGTCACATTTCGTCTCTGAAAGAAGCCTAGGACTTGACAGGGTCTTAGGTGTTTTGCAGACAAAGCACCCCGTAACTGAGCTAGAAAGGGTTTTCGTGTCAACTGCCACCAGCAAGAAAGCCGCAACCAGTGAAGCTACTGATGAGGCTGTAGCCGACACCCCTCAGAAGAAACCACGCGAACCAAAAAAACCGCCAGCGCCAAGTCTACGACCACAAGCAGTGAAGGTGCCGGAGCGAAAACCACTAAGACCGCTGCTAAGGCGACAACAACTAAGAAACGTGCGACGAAATCCACGACCAAAGCTGCTGCCGCTAAGGCTTCCAGCAGCGCGGAAGACGGAGCCTCTGACGCCGCCGAGACTGAGACAAAGCCTAAACGCACCCGTAAAACTGCTACCGCTACTAAGGCTAAGGCCGCGCCCAAACGCGGACGCAAGAAGAAAAGCGATGACGAGTTCGACCTTGACCTTGACCCGGACGCCATTGACGGTGAACCCCTAGAATCTGAGGCCGACGAAGAAGCCGAAGAAGACGAAGAAGCCGTCGCCAAAAAGGAAGAGAAAAAAGCCGCCGAAGAAGTGGCGGCTAAAGGCTCTGGCTTCGTGCTGACCGCCAGCGATGATGACGATGCTCCCGCCCAGCGCGTCGTTACTCCCGGCGCAACGGCCGACCCCGTGAAGGACTACCTGAAACAGATCGGTAAAGTCTCACTTCTGAACGCGCAGCAGGAAGTCGATCTTGCAATGCGCATTGAGGCTGGCCTGTATGCGGAGCACAAACTCGCCGACAACCCCGACATGGACCCGAAGCTCAAGAAAGAGCTGCGCTGGGTAATTCACGATGGTAAGCGTGCGAAGAACCACCTGCTGGAAGCGAACCTGCGCCTCGTGGTCTCACTCGCTAAACGTTATACGGGCCGCGGAATGCTATTCCTTGACCTTATTCAGGAAGGTAACCTGGGCCTGATTCGCGCGGTCGAGAAGTTCGACTACTCGAAGGGCTTTAAATTCTCCACCTACGCCACCTGGTGGATTCGTCAGGCGATTACCCGCGCAATGGCGGATCAGGCGCGTACTATTCGTATTCCTGTGCACATGGTTGAGTTATTAATAAGCTCGCCCGTGTGCAGCGTCAGATGCTTCAGGATTTGGGGCGTGAACCCACCCCCGAAGAGCTTGGTAAAGAGCTGGACATGGCTCCCGAAAAGGTTATTGAGGTGCAGAAGTACGGGCGCGAACCTATTTCTCTGCACACGCCGCTGGGTGAGGACGGCGATTCCGAGTTCGGCGACCTGATTGAGGACTCGGAGGCTGTTGTCCCGGCCGATGCGGTGTCATTCACTCTTCTTCAAGAGCAGCTGCACTCGGTGCTTGATACGCTCTCTGAGCGCGAGGCAGGTGTGGTCGCTATGCGATTCGGCATGACCGACGGGCAGCCGAAGACTTTAGACGAAATCGGTAAGGTCTACGGCGTGACACGTGAGCGCATCCGTCAGATCGAATCGAAGACCATGTCGAAACTGCGTCACCCCTCGCGTTCGCAGGTGTTGCGTGACTACCTGGACTAGGGTCTTCGACCTAGCATAAGGCTGCGTGCCACAAACCAATGATGCGGTGCCTGAGCTTGAATAGCTCAGACACCGCATCATTTTTGCATAAATATTCGCTTAGTGGTTAGTTTCTTCCCGGGGAGGGCTTAAGAATTATGGGCATGGGCAGAATGCTTAATAAATACCCACCCCATTGCTGCGGTCGGCACCAGTGCTAGGGCAGCATTGATACCGGGGTGAGTGTTCCCGTTCTGCAGCGTGAGGGTATAAACCCAGGACGCTCCAAAAATGCAGAATGCAAGAATAAGCCACGTGCTCACCGGGTTATTGGGGTCTTCTGGCTTACGGAAATCCGGGTTAAGAAACGCGGTGAGAATAAGCAGGGCGAGGGAGCCCCCAATAGCGAGCCACCCTAATGCGCTGAGAACGCTGAAAACCATCATGAAAAAGGCGCAGAGGAAAAGGAAATAGGGACCGAAAGTGCCGGTGTTATTCTTCATGGTGCTCACTCCTTGAGGCATCTTTCAATATATTATATATACGATACAATGAATTTTTCTACAGTTTGTGTGTTTTATCTCGCATGGTGGGAATTGCGGGGAGATATATACGAGGAACTCACAAACCGTTACATGCAGCACACAAACATGCTCTAATGGGGTGTGGGCGTACGGCGCCGAAATATTTCAGGATCGTGTTTAGGCATTGAGGAATATATGACGAATAAACAGGCAGAGATACTAGAACGGGCTCGCACTTTACTGGCTGAGATGAATATGGGACATCAAGTTCCCACGATGCGTATCAATACACAATTCGCTAAGTACAAGACGCTGCCGGTCACCGCCTCCAAAATCGGAGGAGTGCCGTACCTACCCAAGGGCCAGGACGGTCCCGTAGACGTTAACGGTGAACCTTTGCACATGATTGCGCAGATTAACTGCGTCGATTTGCCACCGAATAGTATTTACCCGGCGGATGGGCTGCTGCAGTTCTGGATTAGCCCGATCGAAACCGATACGGAAGATTACACCTCATCACGATATGATCGCGTGATCTACTATCCCAAGCTGGGAAAAAGCGAACAGGAAGGCTCGTAAACTAGTCATTACCGAGGATAACGGCTTTATATGGCCTCTTTTGGGTGGAGAATACGCCCTGAGTTTTGAGTCTGAAAATCTAGAGCCCGGGCTAAAACTCAAACAATACAGTACCGGGCAGTTATTTACGCGGTTGTGGAATGAACGTTATCCGCAGGAGCAGATTGAAAGTCCTTGGGATCTTGATGAGCTTGCAGGGGCTTGAAGGCGATGGCCTTGCGAGCACCTTTTATGAAGATCTTGATCACCACCAGTTGGGCGGTGTTCCCGAGTATATCGACTGGGACCCCCGCGATGACAAGGAAGAATGGAAAGACTACACGATTAATCTGCTCACTCTTGTCTCTGCATATGAAGCTGACACCATAACCATCATGTGGGGCGATGCTGGAGTGGCAAACTGGCTGATTACCCCAGAGCAGCTAAAGAATTTAGATTTCTCTAAGGTCTTTTTATTCGTGGTCTAGCAGCTAAAGAAAAATACACCATGAGCACTATTTTTTTGAGCGGGTCAAGCACCTTAATCATCTGCTGAGCCAGCAGGATTGCAAACCCACTGTGCGCATCATTCCTCGCGCAGTTCAGGGAACTGTGCCGGTGACCGCCTCTAAATGTGGGGGAGTGCCGTACCTGCCCGCCGGGGTTCAGGCACCCACTAACCAGGATGGTAAGCCGCTGGGTATGGTCGCGCAGATTAACTGTGCTGAGTTACCCAAAAATGAGCTTTATCCCAAGACCGGGATACTTCAGTTCTGGCTGGATCCGTATGATGAGCTGGGACTGGGCATCAATCTGAAGAACCCGGTATCGCAGGTCAATACTCGCGTGATCTATTATCCTAATCTTGAGGAAACAAACCCATGTGCCCACACTCTTGTTATGCCAGATCAAGAGAAACAAACCGAGATGGAATTTATGGCCTGGCCAGTACACATGGATCAGGGATGGGAAATCAGACTCAGCTTTGAAGAAACCTCGGAAGGAATAACCCCACAGAATTGGTGGGTCTACCAGAGCCGGTTTGTAGAGTTGTGGAATGAACTATACCCCCAGCAGCCTATCGGCGATTTCGCGGGTATTGATGCATACGCGCCCGCAGATGAGGAACGCCCGAGCGTGATGTTCTACCGCGACATAGATCAGGGAAGGTACCACAAACTTGGCGGGCACCCAGAGTTTACCCAGCAGGACCCGCGTCAAGAGCATGATGGGTTCGATAACTACACAATCAACCTGCTCACCATGTTCTCTGAGGACGCCGAAAAATTTGTTACTGTTTGGGGAGATCAGGGCACTGCAAACTGGCTAATAACCCCGGAACAGCTGAAGAACCGAGACTTCTCGAAAGTCCTTTTTGAATGGTCCTGCGGTTAGCTGCAACTATCAATAAGACTGGTGAAAACGAAAGTCAGGTATTGGGAGGAAAATATTATGGGCCGTACAGTAGCTAAAGAGGCACGGAAAATCGCGGCAGAAATCACTGCCGCCACACGGCAGCCAGTAATCCGTATTAAAACAGCCGGTGCTAAGGCACCGCTGCCGGTGACTGTCTCCAAGTTTGGCGGCACCCCGTACCTGCCTGTCGGGGCTCAGGCACCCACCAATGAGAGCGGGAAACCCTTAGGGATGATCGCGCAGATTAACTGTACTGAATTACCTAAAAATGAGCTTTATCCCAAGACCGGGATACTTCAGTTCTGGATTGACTCCGGCGAAGAAGAAGGCGATGAAAAATGGGGCTTCAACGCCAATGATATAGCCAACCAGGCGAATATTCGGGTTATTTACTACCCCCAGGTGGGTGAAGCCACCCCTGCGGGGCACCCCGCAGTCACCGCAGCACGGAGCGAAGACTGGCCTATCTACCCGCCAGAGGCTGAGCTTGCGCTCACTTTCAAGAAAAAACATGAGAGCCTGAGCGACACAAGCCATGAATTTGAGGCCCGGTTCATACACCGGTGGAACGAGAAACACCCAGAGCAGACTATTAACGAGGTCTACGAGATAGACCGCCTGCACGATGGGGAGAATATTGCCTACGACCTGACCGACAGCACTGAGTACCATAAGCTTGGCGGGTACCCCAGCTTTGTGCAGAGCGACCCGCGCGAGAACAACCCAGAACTGCAAGAATATACGGTTAACCTGCTCACCATCGCCTCCGAAGAAGCAAAAAATGATGGTGACGGTGACATTATGTGGGGTGATATGGGTACCGCAAACTGGCTGATTACTCCGCAACAATTAGCGGACCGCGACTTCTCAAAAGTCCTTTTTGAATGGGACTGCGGGTAAACTTAGCAGAGGTGCAGATAAAAGCTAATGCACCGCCGCAAACACAAAACCATGCTCTGACGGCGGGGAATATTTTATCTTCTGCATTGTGCCTTCGAATGCATGACGTACGCGCACGCACCGCGAGAAAAAACGTGCTCTAATAGTGTTCACAGATTCCGCACCACTACCATTAGAAGCACAGGAGCAGATATGGGAAAAATTCTCGACCAGGCGCGTGAGGTTATTAAACGAATAGAAGAAAATGACCAATCACCCACGGTGCGCATCACAGCCACGGCGGCTGCTGAGCCGCTACCGGTGACATCCTCCAAATTCGGGGGAGTACCGTACCTGCCCGCCGGGGTGGACGCCCCCGCCAATAAAGAGGGGCAGCCCTTAGGGATGATTGCGCAGATTAACTGTGCCGAGCTGCCGGAGAACACTATTTACCCTGAGTCTGGGATGCTCCAGTTCTGGATTGACCCGGGCGATGAAGAAGCACTCTGGGGTATGGACGACACCATTGCCGACCGTACCCAAAACGGCTACCGGGTGATCTACTACCCCGAATTGGGCGAACCTAACCCGGATGCGCGCGTAGCCAAGGCGAATTGGGACGATTACGGGTGGCCGATTTCTCCCGAAACTGTCGAATATGCGCTCAGCTTTGAGGCGGCATTGGGCGATAAATGGTCGCTGATGAACGAGACCGCCGAAGCTTTGTTTGTTGATACATGGAATGAGCTGTACCCCGAAACACCAATCGAGGATTTCTTTGATGAGATCGACGAGCTGGGCGAAGACCGTGTTACAGACACAATTGACCGGGAAACCGAGGATCAGCTGACCCACAAGATCGGTGGCGAGCCTATTTTCACACAAAACGACCCGCGCGACTTCGCTGATGATTTGCGGGACTACACGGTGAACCTGCTGACCATGATCTCAGTATCTGACGGTAACTGGGCTGACCCCAACGCCCCTACAATCATGTGGGGCGATGTGGGTACCGCAAACTGGCTGATCACCCCCGAACAGCTGAAAAACCGGGACTTTTCACAAGTTATTTTTGAATGGTCCTGCTGTTAGCCGCACCGGTTTTTCACAGGATAATGGCGTGCGCTTCCGTATATGAGGCGCGCGCCATACACCCTATAAGGAACAAGAACGATGACAATAACAGACAGAGCTCGGTCTGTGGTAGCGCAAATGGTGAACTACCGAAGGGATAAAGTTCCCATTACCGTACGTGCAGCAGATGCGCCGCTGCCGGTGACTGCCTCGAAGTATGGGGGTGTGCCGTACCTGCCCGCCGGGGTGGATGCGCCCCTTGGCTCCGATGGGCGGCCTTTAGGGATGATTGCGCAGATTAACTGTGCCGAGCTGCCGGAGAACACTATTTATCCTGAGTCTGGGATGCTTCAGTTCTGGCTCAACCCACGGCACCCCCAATGGGGGATGAACATCAACGATGGGCTGCCCGGGGCAGATGCGCGCGTCATCTACTGGGAAGAATTGGGGCGCAGCTAACCCGCACGCCTGCGCCGTTGAGGCAAACTGGGAAGAACACCACTGGCCGATTGACCCGCCCACACGCGAAATATCGCTTATTTTTTTGGCCCGCCAGAGACGCCAGACCCCATGCTCACCTGGGGAGACCATGAGCAGTTTATTGATATCTGGAACGGACTCTACCCCGACCAGGCAATTGAAGAAATTGAAGAGCTGGAAGACCTCGTGGAAGAGGCCGGAGAGGACGAGGATATTCTAAGCGCAATAGCCGATGAGGCGGGCTACCACCAGCTGGGCGGGTACCCTGTTTTCTTTGATGACGACCCGCGCCGTAATAACCCCTGAGCTAGAAGAATATACGGTGAACCTGCTAACTATGGGCTCGGAGTCGTACCGTCTGGGAAGCACCGAGCTCTTGTGGGGAGACGCCGGGTATGCAAACTGGCTGATCACCCCCGAACAGTTAGCAGCTCGTGATTTCTCGAATGTTCTTTTCTGGTGGTGGCAGAGCTAAAACACCTAGAGCTGCAACATTAGGCAGCTAGCCTCTTGGGGCGTGCCGAAGAACGCCTGCGAGGCGCCCTGCCAGCAGGTGGGGTATTGAGCAGGACAGCAATATTGCCGAGCCGCGAGGCTAAAAACAACTAAGAGAAAGAGCCGCCCACAAGGAGAAACTATGAACACACCGGTTCGTATCCTTGAACAGATACGCGCAGTGACCCAACTGGTGAACGCGGGCGCGCAGAAACCCGCGCTGCGCATTACCACTAATGTGCCGGATGCGCCGCTGCCGGTGACTGCCTCGAAGTTTGGGGGTGTGCCGTACCTGCCCGCCGGGGTGGATGCGCCCCTTGGTGCCGACGGGCGGCCTTTAGGGATGATTGCGCAGATTAATTGTGCCGAGCTTCCGGAGAACACTCTGTACCCCGAGTCCGGGATGCTTCAGTTTTGGATTGCCCCGCGCCCCGGCTGGGGTGCCGACCCTACCGCACCGAGCAGCCCCCTCAACAACCGGGTGATATATTACCCCGAACTCACAGACCCCAATCCGCACGCCCAGTCGGCACATATCGACTGGGAGGCCGACACGTTTCCTGAATACGTGTGGCCCATACGACGGGGCACCCCGGAACTGGCGTTAAAGTTCGCGTCTGCGCTTCATAACCCGCTTCAGTACCTGCGTGAACCGTTTGATGAGCTTTTCACACAGTACTGGAACGAGAGGTACCCTGCACAACCCATTGATGGGTATGAGGACGCCATTAGTCTGGGCCGCGCCACAGGCGGGGGCGGGGTAAACATTGTGGAAGAGCTCGACGCAGACGACATTATCACCCAGCTGGGCGGGTACCCCGAAACATTTAACGATGACCCAAGGCAGCATCCGGCCTTCGCTAAGGGTTACACGTTCAACTTACTCACCATGGGAACAGAGTACGAACTAGACCCTGATGTGAAGTGGGGGTACTTTGGGGCCGCGAACTGGCTGATCGCCCCAGAGAAGTTAGCCTCACGCGATTTCTCCGATGTTTACTATGAGTGGGAATGAACACCCCGCTAAACTTCGGTGGAGTTAAAAGCTCACCCACCCGCTGCAGAACGGGCGAAAAACCGGGGACGGTAAACAACAATAAACGGCGCGCACCCTGAAAATTTCAGGGTGCGCGCCGCAACAATAAGAAACTTACAGGTGGGAGGTCTGATCATCCCAGGTAGTGCCCGCAATAGCCTTCACCCCGGCCTCGTTTGCGCGAGCGTGGTGGCCGCAGAACAGCAGGTCATGACCCGAAGGAAGTACAGCCCGAACATAAGCCTGCGCGCCGCACACATCGCAGCGGTCACGGGAGGTCAGCTGACGTACCTTGGCGGGGTCGAGAGTGGAGTTCACGGTCATTGTTCACCCTTCAAAATGTAGAGAAACGAGTGCTAACTCTATGCAACCATAAACCCACCTGCTGAGCCCACCCTCTTAGTCACCTTTCGCTCTGAGCGTCCGAACTGCACCCGGACTACAAATAGCACCACATTGCCTCTACCTGGGGAGAGTAGACCCGCGGCGCCCTTGGTAGGGAAGCCCCCTTCACCAGGTGCTGGTTCGGCGTGGGCGCGCCCGACAATGACCAGCTAAGCCGCTTCTGGGCACAAGCCACGATAGAATAGACCTACGAAGAAAACCGTTGTGAAAGGGAAAGACTTGGCCGCGTCGAACTACACCGCCCGCCACCTCTCAGTACTTGAAGGTTTAGAAGCGGTGCGCAAGCGCCCCGGCATGTATATTGGCTCGACCGACTCGCGCGGGCTCATGCACTGCCTATGGGAGATTATCGACAACTCTGTTGATGAGGCATTGGCGGGGTACGGCCAGTCAATCCAGATTATTCTGCACCGTGACGGTTCGGTAGAGGTGCAGGACGACGGCCGAGGCATCCCCACCGATATTGAGCCGCGCACCGGGCTATCGGGCCTAGAGGTGGTCTTCACCAAGCTGCACGCGGGCGGCAAATTTGGCGGCGGCTCGTACACAGCCTCCGGCGGTCTGCACGGGGTGGGTGCCTCCGTGGTAAACGCGCTGTCATCCCGCCTGGATGTGCAGGTGGATCGCGGCAGTAAAACCTATCAGATGTCGTTCCGCCACGGCATGCCTGGGCGGTTCGACTCGAGCCGCACCCCCCAAACCGGAGGACACGTTCACCCCGGCCGCAGAAGGCGCCGAGGCGCTGCAGATTGTGGGCAGAGCAAAACGGGGCGTCACCGGAACCCGCGTGCGCTACTGGGCTGACCCGCAGATCTTTACCCCTGATGCACGGTTCAGCTACGAAGATCTGGTTTCACGCGCCCGACAGACCTCGTTCCTGATTCCCGGGCTGCGCATCGCCATTAGGGACGAACGCCGAGTGCCCGGAACCCCCGGCGAGTTCGGCCCCCACGAAGAAGTTTTTCAACATGATGGCGGCATTAGTGAGTTCGTAGAGTTCTTAGCACATGACAGCGCGGTAACCGATATCTGGCGGTTTACCGGGCGTGGCTCATTCACCGAAACCGTGCCCGTGCTGGGGGAGGACGGCCGCTCCCAGCTCACCGACGTGGAACGTGAATGCGAAGTTGATATTGCCCTGCGCTGGGGAATAGGGTACGAGACCACTATCCGTAGTTTCGTCAATATTATTGCCACCCCCAAAGGCGGCACCCACACCACCGGGTTTGAGCAGGGGCTGCTGCGCACCTTCCGCAAACATCTGGCCGATAATGCCCGCAGGTTCAAAGTCGGTAACGACAGATCGAGAAAGACGATGCGCTGGCCGGGTTAACGGCGGTGCTGACGGTGCGCCTGGCCGAGCCGCAATTTGAGGGGCAAACCAAAGAGATTCTGGGGACCCCGGCGGTGCGGCAGATTGTGCTGAAAGTGGTATCTGACCAGCTTAAGGCGCGCCTGCAGGCGACCGGCCGGGCCGATAAGGCGCAGGCAAATGCCCTGTGCGAGAAGGTCGTCTCGGAGATGAAAACCCGCATCTCGGCTCGGGTGCATAAAGAGGCGCAACGCCGTAAAACCGCCCTGGAATCCTCATCAATGCCGACCAAGCTGGTGGACTGCCGCTCGGGGAACGTGGAACATTCTGAACTGTTTATTGTGGAGGGTGACTCCGCACTGGGCACAGCCCGCCTGGCGCGGTCTTCCTCATACCAAGCGCTGCTGCCGATTCGCGGTAAAATCCTGAACACCCAGCGCGCCTCCGTCTCTGATATGCTCGCCAACGCCGAATGCGCAGCGCTGATCCAGGTGATTGGTGCAGGTTCCGGGCGAACCTTCGACCTTCAGGCAGCCCGCTACGGCAAGGTAATTATGATGACCGATGCTGACGTGGACGGGGCGCACATCCGCACCCTGCTGCTGACCCTGTTTTACCGGTATATGCGCCCGCTCATTGAGGATGGGCGTGTGTATGCCGCCGTGCCGCCGCTGCACCGGGTGGAGGTTATTAACCGGGGCAAATCTAATGAGATGGTGTATACCTACTCGGAGCGGGAACTGCATGAGCTGCTTGATAGGCTCACTGCTGAAGGTAAGGGGTATAAGGAGCCGATTCAGCGGTATAAGGGCTTGGGCGAGATGGACGCCGACCAGCTGGCTGAGACTACTATGGACCCGCGCCACCGTATGCTGCGGCGCATCCGGGTGGAGGATGCGGAGGCGGCAGAGCGCGCTTTTGCCCTGCTCATGGGGTCGGAGGTGGCCCCGCGTAAGGAGTTCATTATTGCCGGTGCACACCAGCTGGATCAGGAAAATATCGACATCTAGCACACCCTGAACACAAAATGGTGACAATACTCACTGTGTGTTTTCTCATAGATAGTTTGTGACTGTAACAAAGTGGCTGTTTAGTGCTTGCAAAAGCACTATCCGGGCCACTTTTGTTCATTTCCCGGCCCGCCTGCCAAGGGATGGGCCTGCGGGGCATGGTTTGTTGCCGCTCATGCCGCGACGGAATGTGCCTATAAATAATGATTTACGGGTAAATACTTTCAAAAAGATGATAGCGTTTAATCCACCTTTAGACCCTAGTCAAGCCTCACTCCGCCCCCTCAAAATTCGCATGATTTATGCCGAAAATAAAAGGTTGTAGTGTAAGAGGCATTGCACTTATATAATCGCCGGATCTATGGCAGATCCGGCGACAACCACATAAGCACTACACACTAAGAAAAGGACCGCTATGGATCCCCTTGATGTTGGGCGGTGGCAGTTTGGCATCACCACCGTGTACCACTTCTTCATGGTGCCGCTAACTCTCGGGTTGGGTATGGTCGTCACCTACCTGTACCTGCGTTACGTCTTCACCAAAAAAGACGAATACAAGCGCATGACAAAGTTCTGGGGCAAACTGTACCTCATTAACTTCATTATGGGTGTGGCCACCGGCCTGGTGCAGGAATTCCAGTTCGGCATGGCCTGGAGCGAGTACTCCCGATTCGTGGGCGACGTCTTCGGCGCCCCCCTAGCGATGGAAGGGCTGTTCGCGTTCTTCGTCGAATCAACCTTCTTAGGCCTGTGGATCTTTGGCTGGGACAAACTCAAGCCCAAGGTACACGCCTTCTGCCTTTTCGCCGCCGTAGCCGGCTCATGGATCTCGGCGTACTTCATCCTCGCCGCGAACTCGTGGATGCAGCACCCCGTCGGCGTTGAAATGATCGACGGTCGCCCCCGCCTCGTCGATATCTGGGCTGTGCTCACCAATAACACCGCGCTGCTGACCTTCCCCCACGTGATCTTCGGTGCTATCCAGGTCGCTGGGCGGGTTCATGGTCGGAATCGCCTGGTACAAGCTGTGGCGCCGCCGCAAAGACGGCATCGACACCGTAGAGGACGGCAAAGTTGTGGTCGGCGACGCCGAAGTCGGAGGCCGCGACAAGAAAGACTACCTGGTATGGTTCCGCTCCCTGCGAGTAGGCGCCGTAGTAGGCCTCATCGGCTTTATTGGGCGTGGGGCTTAGCGGGCACATGCAAGCGCAGCTGATGATCCACCAGCAGCCCCTGAAAATGGCGGCCGCCGAGGCAGCCTGCCACGACGGCACCGGCTTCTCGGTCCTGTCCATATCATCCCCCGGCGCGCAGGACTGCGACAAAGTACACGCCGTCCTTGAGGTACCCGGCGCCCTCTCCTTCCTAGCGCACGATAATTTCACCACCGAGGTGAAAGGCGTGAACACCCTGCTGCCCGAATACAAAGAAAAGTACGGCACGCACCTGGCCAACAATCCCCTCTACGGTGAGCGCGCAGGCCAAGAAATCCAATACCTGCCGCTCATGGAAGTCACCTACTACGGGTTCCGCGGCATGATCACCTTCGGCGGTATCGGCGCCCTCTCATACGTATACGTACTGTGGGTGACCCGCAAGAAAGGAACCGGCACCGTCCCAGAAGCTAAATGGTTGAAGAACCTCGCAATCCTGGGTATTCTCGCCCCGTTCTTCGGCAACGCCCTGGGGTGGATCTTCACCGAAATGGGACGCCAGCCGTTCGTGGTGGCACCCAACCCTGAGGGTGACCCCGCCGTCATGATGTTCACCGCCGCCGCCGTCTCACCCGGTGTTTCAGGCGAAGAGATCCTGTTCTCCCTGATCTCCCTCGGGGCGGTATACGGCATCCTGATGGTAGTCGAAATCTACCTACTGGTTAAATATGTGAAATCCGGTGTGGTGGCCGCAATGCCCGAACTCGTGCAATCCCACCATGACGACGCCGACAAAGACGGCGCCGCGCAACGGGACGTGCTGGAGTTCGCCTACTAGGCGCCAAGGATTGAAGGACTCAACATCATGAACTTCGACTTTAATATTTTCGCGGGCCAGCCGACACTACCAACCATCTGGTTCGTGGTGGTTGGCGTGTTCTGGATCGGCTACCTCATCCTTGACAGCTTCGATTTGGGCGTGGGGATGCTCATGAGCCGTTTCTTCGCCAAGAACGAGCAGGAACGCCGCCTGCTGCTGAACACTATCGGCCCCGTCTGGGACGGCAACGAAGTGTGGGTGGTCACCGGCGGCGCGGCAACATTCGCCGCATTCCCGCTATGGTACGCGTCCCTGTTCTCGGCACTGTATGTTCCGCTGACACTGGCGCTGCTGGCACTGATTTTCCGTGCGGTCGCCATCGAATACCGCGGCAAGAAAAACGACGAACGCTGGATTAACGGGTGGAACACCGCCATCTCAGTATCCTCGTTCTTCATCGCCCTGCTGGTGGGGGCGCTGCTGGCGCTCACCTCAATCGGGCTGCCCATTAACAGCAACGGCGACCGCGTGGGCGGCGCCTTCGCCTGGGCAAGCTGGCCCGTACTGCTGGGCGGGCTGTCACTGGTAGGGTTTTCCCTCATGCAGGGGCTCGCATTCGTGGCACTCAAAACCGACGGGGAAATCCGACACCGTGCCCGCGCAGCCCTAGTGCGCCTGCTGCCGATCGCCCTGCTGCCAATTACCGGGTGGGTGCTGTACATGCAATTCACCACCGGCAACGGGGTGTCATGGCTGTGCACGATACTGGCGGTTGTGGCCGTGGCCCTAGGCTGGTTGAGCGCTAAAGCAGGACGCGAAGGCCGCGCTTTCGCGGGGCTGAGCCTATTCATAGCGTTCGGTGCGCTGGCTATCTTCACCGCCCTGTACCCGAACGTGCTGCCCTCCACCCTGGACGCCTCCCACTCGCTCACCATTGCGAAACGCCTCCAGCTCCGAATACACCCTGGGTGTGATGAGCGTGGTCGGGCTCATGGGCCTGCCCGTTATTCTGGTGTACCAGGGCTGGACGTACTGGGTGTTCCGCAAACGCCTGCGCGTTGAACACATCCCGGCCGCACACGACGCCACCGACCTGGCAAAACTGCCCAATAAGGTAGCAGCAGAATAGAAGCCAGCGAAACCGGCCCCTTAGCAGCTGACAAACACGCCCCCGCATCATAGGCCCAAAGCCACGATGCGGGGGCGTGGCCATAAGAGAACCAATAACAGCCCGATCACCTGCTGTAACAGCCTGACAGCCCCACCGACACCACTCAGCTGCACCCCGTGCATAAGACGGCCAGGTGGTGAGCGGCGGGTCATAAATACTCACGCACCCCAACGGGTGAAACCTCCCGGAATGTTCCCTAAAATATGGGGTGTATGAGACAGCCCGCAAGGGCCAACAACCCGGGGAACAAGAAGAGAGCCCAACGGTGAGCACACACTCAACTAAAAACACCACACGTGCGGGCGCCACACGCACCGCACCACCCTCGAACGGGGCAGCCACTAAACGCGGCAACAAACGCCCGCCCCTAGGGCCTAACGCCCGCAAAAACCTGGCCGTATTCGCCGTGCTCACCATGGCGCACACCCTCGCCACCGTCATCTTCAGCGCAGCCCTCGCATCCGCCATAGCACGGGCCGCACACGCCGGGTTCGCTGCGCTCGCCGCCGAACACGAACACCGCAAACACACCTCAACCCCCGAAGAGTACCGGGCGCTCATCGAATTCGCCGGGGACTCCCAAGCCAAACTTGACGGCACGCTCGGGTGGCTTCTCGGCGGCGGGGACGGGCATCACCATTACGCTCATTATCAGCGGGGTGCTGGCGCTTCTGGCCCGTGCCGGATTCGAGTACCTGCTCACCCTCAGCGCCCAGAAAGCCGCATCCGGGGCGAAATCAAGTATTCGGCGGCAACTGCTGCAGCGGGTGCTCGCAACCGGCGGGGCCGACACCCCTGAAGGCACCGGCGCCACCGCCGTGCTCATCTCACGCGGGCTGGACGCACTCGATAACTACTACACCAAAACCCTCACCGCTTTCGTCAGCTCCGCCGCAGTGCCCGCCACCCTGTGGGTTGTTCTGCTGCTTTTAGACCCCTATAAGCGCCATCACCGTGGCCTGCACCCTGCCGCTCATCCCGCTCTTCATGGTGCTCATCGGCAAAACCACGCGTGAAGACACCGCCGCCGCACAATCCGAACTGCACCGCCTCTCAGACCACATTCTTGAACTGGTGCGCGGGCTGCCGGTGCTCATCGGGTTAGGGCGGGAACGCGCCCAGACCCGTGCGTTAGCGGCAATCGGCGAGAAATACCGTGCCCGCACCATGCACACCCTGCGCAGTGCCTTCATGTCATCCCTCGCGCTGGAACTCATCACCACCATCTCGGTGGCCCTGGTGGCTGTGCTCATTGGTGTGCGCCTGGTAAACGGGCAGATGGGACTAGACACCGCCATCCTGGTGCTGCTGCTCGCCCCCGAATGCTACCAGCCGCTGCGGGATGTTGGCGCCGCCTACCACCAGTCAGAAGACGGGGTAGCCGCGCTGCGGGCCGCCCAGAACATTATTGATGCACCCCAGCCAGCGGGCACCACCACCCACGAGGCACCGCACAGTAACGAGCAGAACGGTAAAGGCCTGACGGTTGAGAACCTAACCGTCGCCTACCCCGGCCGCGGCACAGTACTCAGCAACCTCAGCTTCACCCTGCCCGAGTGCCAAGAACGCGGGGGAGCGGGCACCATCCTGGGGATTACAGGACCCTCAGGATGCGGCAAATCAACCCTGCTCGGCGTGCTGTCCGGGGCGGTCCGTGAGGGCCTGGTACCCACCGGCGCATCAGATCCCGTGCATGTGGGCGGTGCCGTCAGCGGGGTGGGGCACACCCTTATGATCGCGCAGTCACCGCAGTTCGCCGCGCCCACAGTACTGCTGGAGATGGCCCTCTACGCCTTCAGCGCCTCTAAGAGCGAGCAGGAGTACGCCGCGCAGCTACTCGCGGCAGACACCGAATTTGCCCCCTCCGACACGGTGCTTCTTACCGGTTATCTGGCTGAGCTGGGCCTTGAAACCCTCGCCGAACAAGCCCCCGAATCGCTCAGCGCGGGCCAGGCCCGCCGGTTAGCGATTGCCCGCACCCTCGCCCGCGCCGACGCCCTATACCGGGCCGCAGCCGCCGATGAGCACCACCGTGATGAAGCCTCCGCCCGCCAGCAGCCCCGCCTGAGCGTGCTCGTGGATGAACCCACCGCCCACCTGGACGCACACGCCGCACATCTGGTGACCCGCGCCTTAGGGGCGCTGGCGGCACGCGGTGCGAACGTGCTCATCGTCACCCACGAGGGGGAACTGGCCGAGCACTGCGCCCTCTGGCTGCGGGCAGACGCGCACCCCGGCGGCGGTTACCGTTGGGCGCTTAAAACAAACCCGGCACCTGCCCCAATCCCCGCGTCCGCACCACCAGCGCAGACGCACACACCGGAGACAGCAACAGACAAAACCCTGCCCAGCAGCCCCGCAGAGCCCGGCACGGCCCCCGGTGTTCTTGCGACCCTCAAAACCCTGCGCGGGCTCACGAAAATAGGTGTGCTTAAAGCCGCCGGGCCCGTCATGATGGCGGCAGCAACCTCACTCGCGGCCGTTGCCCTCACCGCCCTCTCCGGGTGGCTGATTGTGCGCGCCGCCGAAGGCCCCGCCATGATGTACCTGATGGTCGCCATCGTGGGTGTGCGGTTCTTCGGGCTGGGGCGCGCCACCGCACGCTACGCCGAGCGTCTGCTCACCCACTCGCGGGTACTTGCCGCCGCTAACACCCTGCGCCTGCGCGCATGGGCGGGGGCGTACCGCAATATCGGCAGTGTGCGCGCCCTGCTGCGCGGCGACGCCCTGCTGGAGCGGCTCATCGGCGGCATTGATGAGCTGCGCGACGGCATACCGCGCGTGATTCTGCCGCCCGCCGCGCACCTGCTGGTAATGGCCGTGGCACTGGTGAGCACCTGGGTGATTCTGCCGCAGGCGCTGGGCGCCGGTGGTGCTCGCGGCGTTTATCACAACTGTGCTGGCCCCGTGGGTGGTGCTGCGTGCGGATGCCCGCGCTGAGGGGGCTTCGCGCGCATCGACCGCGCAGCTGATGCGGTTGAGCACCAGCCTGCTTGGTGCCGCTGAGGATGCGCGCGTTAACGGGGTGTCGCAGACGGCGGTTGCCGCCGCCGCACGGGTGGACGCGCGGAACCTGCGGGCACTGACCCGGGGGGCGTATGCGCAGGGGGTGGGGCGTGCCTTGGCTGTTGTGGCCTGGTTTGGTGCGGCGCTGTGGTGCGCGGTCATTGCGTACCCGCTGGCGGTATCGGGCACGGTGGGGGCGCCGGAGTCGGCGATTGTGGTGCTCATGTGCACCGGCATGATTGAGAGCACCGTGGGGCATCTTGAGGCGGTGCGTTCGTGGCCCGCTTTTGCGCGCCTGGTGGCCCGGATCGCCCCCGATGTGGCGGATGAGGCGGATATCCCTGACTTCACAGACGATGAGGAAGCCGCTAATCGTGAGGACTCCCCGGTGCCTGCCCCTGCATCCGGGCGGGGGCCCGCCCTGGAGATTGCGAACGCCGCCGCACGCTGGCCCGGCATGGAGACCCCCGTCTTTGAGGGCCTTACTGTGAGCGCGCGTGCGGGGGAGTGGACTGGTGTTACCGGGCCGTCGGGTTCGGGTAAGAGCACTGTTTTAGCGAGTCTGCTGGGGTTTTTGCCGCTGGAGGCTGGGCAGGTTCGCGCGCACGGGCAGGCGTTGGAGGCTGAGCGGGTGCGCGGCTACGCGGCGTGGTGCCCGCAGGCGGCACATATTTTTGAGTCCACCCTTGAGGGTAACCTGCTGCTGGCCCGTGATCGTTCGCAGCGTCCCACCCAGCAGCAGATGGTGGCTGTGCTGCGCCGGGTGGGGCTGGGGCAGTGGTACGATACGCTCCCTGAGGGGTTACGCACCAGGGTGGGTGCTGGCGGCGGGTTCCTCTCGGGCGGCCAGCGGCAGCGTCTTGCGGTGGCTCGTGCTCTGCTTGTGGAATCTCCGGTGCTTCTGCTGGATGAGCCGACCGCGCATCTGGACGCCGAATCAGCTGCGGCGCTTATGGTTGATCTGGATACGGCAACCCGCGCTGGCGGTACGGCAACTGTTTTGGTCTCGCACCGCCCCGAAGACATTGCCCGCTGCGATACGGTTGTTAACTTGGAATAGGTCTATACATGACGTTGTGAGGGGTTCAAGAAAATATTAGACCCCGTTTTAGCTGTCTTGAGAAGCGTAGGCTTTTGGGAGAATGAAGCCTGCGCTCTATGTCCGTCAAGCCAGTCAGATTGCTTTTACCATTATCAGACAGGGAGTATCTTCGCCCCACAGGTTCGTCTCTTCAAGGGGTAAAAACCCTACAGATTGATAGAAATTGCGGGTGCGTTGGTACGGTTCGTTGAGAAATGATTCCCCAAGCGTCTTGACCTGTATCAGCCTGATACCGCGGTTACGTGCCTCCTTTTCAAATGCTTTATTAGGGAAGTGCCGATTCCGTATCCGTGAAAGGCGGCATCTACTGCCAGCAAATGAATTTCTGCCTCAACCGGGTAGTGCTGGGTGATCAGCATGATACCCACAACTTCGTGGGTTTCCGGGTGAGCTACCGTCCACGTTTCCAGTCGTTCAGCATCATGGATGTATTCGGCATTGGACTCTTCACGCCCAAACCATTCAGGCAGGGTTTTGAGGATACGTGCCACTGCTTGAGGGTTGTGAGCGGTTTGAGCTGCAGGGGGCCAGGGGATAGTCATGACTGTTTCCTTTGCTAGGCTGAGCTTGTACGTATTTCCGCCTCAGATGATGGAGGGCATCATGATTGATGAAACGATGAAAGCGCTCACCGAGGAGCTGATTGCGCGCGGTACCAGCTACGATATTGATTTTCTGCAGCGGGTGTACGCCGATGACCTGAAATTTGTGCGGATCCTGCCAGATGATACGGTGCAGATTCTCTCAAAACAGGACAATCTCGGGTTCTTCCAGGCCCTCAAAGACAACGGCGCGGCGCCCCTGAACACTGCGCACACTATCCTTTTTGCCGATTCTGACGGTGAAACCGGCACTATTGTGCTCAAACGCAGGATGAGCCAGGGCGCGCAGGAGCAGGATTTTCTGTTCACCATCACCTGGAAGAAGCACAGCGAAAACTGGCAGATTGTTCAAGAAATCGTGGCGGTTCTGGGCGGCTAGGCAAAACACCTGCCTTAAACAGCGTGTGCCACGGTGGGCCTGCGCCTCACCGTAGCACTCGCAGGGTTTTAGGAGTCTTCGTCTTCGTCGTTCAGGTATGACTGGGCCACCTCGTACAGGTCGGGGTAGTCCGCTGGCACCCGGTTCCACGATTCGCGGGCTTTATCGTCCAGGCCCATCTGCTGGTACAGCACACCCAGGTTCAGCTGCGCGCGGGCGTACTGGTCGGGCACGCTCTCAGGCACGTTCTGGTAGACCCCCAGGGCGGCACGGAAGTTGCCGTGCATGTGCAGCAGCACCGCACTGTTGAACTGCCCCATGGCGTAGTGCATCGTGTCGGCTTCGGGGATATTGCCGTAGGCCGCCAGCGCCGCCTCGTCTTTCTCTTGCCCCTCGTACACGGAGCCGATATTGTACTGCGCCACCGCGTACGCCTGGATTTCGCTCTGAGGCACTTTCTGCCACGCCGCAATGGCTTGTGCGGCGTCGCCGGTGCTGCCGTACATGATGCCTAAGTCCACCTGCGCCACCGCGTACTGGTCGGGTACGCTCTCAGGTACGGCGCCCCATGCGGCGGCGGCTTCCGCGAAGCGGCCCTGCCTGTAGTGTTCCGCCCCAAGGTTCACCTGTTCTTGGGCGTAGCGTTGCGTACCCGCATCGGGCTGTTCGGCCATGAGTTCCCTTCCTGAGCCAGTAGTCTGTTGGTACCTGTCTTGCCGGTACTGTGCGCCCAGGGCAAGAACTAATTTCCTTAACTATACGTGAACACGCCCTGCCGCGAGGAACCCCTGCACCTGGGCTTAGTGCACGGTTCTGGTGGTTGTGTAAAGACGGCAGCATAACACAATAGCCGAAACCGTTCGCCCGGTACGTAGCGCCTTAACAGTGGGGGAGCGGGCGGGGCGCTAGTAGGTGTAGTTACCCACGAACAGCACGTTTTCCGTGCCGTGCACGGTGCCCGGGTAGGTGTAGTTGTAGAGGGCAATAATGGAGTTGTTGCGGTCGGTAATATTGGGGACGGTGTGGGCGAACCCTTCAGCGTATGAGAGCGGTTCGGCCAGCCCAGCCCAGCTTACCGGCTCGGCCTCGGTGCGGTAGGCTTCCCGGAAGTCTTCGTCGTGGTGGAATATTTTGAAGGCTTCCGCGAATTCTGAGGCCATGTATTCGCTGTCGTCCTCCTCGGCGGCGTAATCAATGTCGAGGTAGTCTTGTAGTTCCTGGTCGGAGTCGAACCTACCGACCCAGATGGCGACACTGTTGTTCACGGCGTCCCTTCGTTGTTGTTTTCCTGCGTGTTTCTAGCGGTTGAGGTCGTGCTTCATGAGAATATCTGTTTGCTCGTCATCACCGAGACGGAAAATGTGCTGCCCGAAGGCGGTGAACCCGTTCTTCTGGTAGAACCGTAACGCCCGGTGGTTGTGCTCCCACACCCCCAGCCAAATGTAGCTTGCCGCCCGCTGGTTCGCGACGGTGAGGGCGTGCTGGTAGAGGGCCTGCCCCACACCGTGGCCGTGGTGGGTGCCCAGCACGTAGATGCGCTCAATCTCCAGGGCGTTCTCCTGCTGCGGTTCGGTTTGGGCGCCGCCCGTGTTGAGTTTGAGGTAGCCCACCGTCTGCCCCTGCACCTCGGCGGTGTAGAAGAACGACTCGGGGTTGGCGAGCTCCTGGGTGAGCCGGTCCTCGGAGAAACGCTGCGTAATGTAGAGCTCCATATCGGCCGCGCTGTTTGAGTCTGCGAAGGTTTCGGTGAACGTTGCGATACTGATATTACGCAGCACCGCAGCATCGGCGACGGTGAGCTCTCTGAGGCTAACACTCACTGGTAATACTCCGCTCGTAGGTCAGTCAGCTCTACGAGTTTACGCATGGGCACCCGCAGGCTAGTGCTTTCCTCATGTTGTGCTGGGCGGATAACGGTGCTCATAGTGTCCCTTTCAACGTGGTGGCGGTGAGATGATTCTACGTTCCCACCCAGGCGGCAGGAAAAGCAAACAGGGAAGCTGCCCTGTTGCCTGGGTGGAGGGCGAACGATTTATTCTTTATTCCTAAACGGGTTCTGGGAGATACGAACCTTGCTTTCATTCTCGTCTTCTTTTTTGTCTGGTTCGTCATCTTCTTTTTGATCGAGCAGGATGCGGAAGAAATCTTGGTACTTTGCCGAGCCAGGAGAGAGATAGATTTTATCGATGCGTGGTAATACAGGCTCCTCATACTCGACGTACATCCACTGTTTTTTTCCCAATCATGATGGATTTTCTCATCGTGAAGATGGGTAGTGTACATAATGCGGCATTCCTGTTCCTCCTGGAAAGCAATATGTTTCACCAGGTACTGCAAGGGGAGAAGGATAAACCGGATGGCTTCAAGAATTTTCTGTTTCTCCTCTATGCCGTATGTATGAGATTCTTCAGGTGCTTTAGATTCTTCTAATTCTTCGGAGATGGATTTAAGCATAGATAAAAACAGAATTATTATCGTAAAATAAACAATTTTTAACGGATTTTTTTATTTCTGAAATTTTTGTGGAATATTCATTCCACTGATCCTTTGCCGTCTTTTTATTTTCGCGGTAAAAGGTGGATTTATCCCGTTGGGCTAAAGTCAAATACCCGGTCTCAGGATCCAGGTAAATGCAGCGGTAGAGTGTAGACTTTCCTATTAATTTATTGCTTTCTGATTTTTCTGTTTCGTTGGAACTATCTTTTCCCAACTTACTAGGTGGATCTATTGAGGGGGCAGCTATAAACTCCAGGGTATCTGACTGATCGCTAAAAAACTCTTCCTTGAACACTAAGCTAACACCTGTTGCCTCCTGCCCATTCTCTTTTCCGTAGAGGCGAAACTGGTTAAGGCTGTCGTGATTAAAGGTAAAACAGCTAATGAAGGTTGCGGTGTCATTCGTATGTATAGTTTCTGAGATACCTTGTTGCGCCCAATATTTTCCTAGAACCAGCCCTTCCGTCGGGTCATTAACACCACGAATAGTGCTGAGCCGGAAATGTGACGGATTCTGATCTTTTCTCTTTTTTTCAAGTAGGGTAAAAGCTGTTGATGCTCGACTATAATGTGCAACCTGTGACTCAAAATCTGGGATTATCTGAAGAGACTTTAGGACTTCATCAGTATTTTCAGCTATGCCACGCAGTTTTTTAATGACTTTTGGGGGACATTCAAGAATCCTTTTGACACGTTCATAGTTATAGTAGAAGAAATCTTGCGCATTGCAGTATGCTTCTTTAGCCCGCTCAAGATCTCCTTTGTCTTCATAAATTTTGCCGATGTTGAACTGTGCCCGTGCGTAGGTTTCGGGGTCGGCTTCTTCGCGGCGGATGTTTGACCAGGTTTTGAAGGCCTGCTCTGGCTCGCCTTGGGCGTGATAGGCAACACCGAGGTTGAGCTGTGCCTGTGCGTAGGTTTCGGGGTCGGCTTCTTCGCGGCGGATGTTTGACCAGGTTTTGATGGCCTGATCCAGCTTGCGCTGGGCGTAGTAGGCAGCACCGAGGCCAAGCTGTGCCAATGCATAGACTTTGGGATCATCCTCATGGCGAACCTTTGACCAGGTTTTGATGGCCCGTTCCCGCTCGCCTGATTCGGCATAGACGAGTCCGAGGTTGAACTGTACCCCTGCGTAGGTTCCGGGGTCGGCTTCTTCGCGGCGGATGTTTGACCAGGTTTTGATGGCCTGTTTCCGCTTGCCTGATTTGGCATAGGCGACTCCGAGGCCGAGCTGTGCCTGTGCGTAGGTTTCGGGGTCGGCTTCTTCGCGGCGGATGTTTGACCAGGTTTTGATGGCCTGTTTCCGCTTGCCTGATTTCGGCATAGGCGACTCCGAGGTTGAGCTGTGCCTGTGCGTAGGTTCCGGGGTCGGCTTCTTCGCGGCGGATGTTTGACCAGGCGGCGATAGCGTCATCCAGCTTACCCTGGTCTCTATAGGCGTTACCGAGGTTGAGCTGTGCCTGTGCGTAGGTTTCGGGGTCGGCTTCTTCGCGGCGGATGTTTGACCAGGTTTTGATGGCCTGTTTCCGCTTGCCTGATTCGGCATAGGCGAGTCCGAGGTTGAACTGTGCCCCTGCGTAGGTTTCGGGGTCGTCGTCGCGGGTGATCTTTGACCAGGCGGCGATAGCGTCATCCAGCTTGCCCCGGGTATAGTAGGTGATTCCGAGGTTGAGCTGTGCCTGTGTGTAGGTTTTGGGGTTGTCGTCGTGGTGGATGTTTGACCAGGCGGCGATAGCGTCATCCAGCTTGCCCTGGTCTTTATAGGCGTTACCGAGGTTGAGCTGTGCCTGTGTGTAGGTTTTGGGGTTGTCGTCGTGGTGGATGTTTGACCAGGCGGCGATAGCGTCATCCAGCTTGCCCTGGTCTTTATAGGCGTTACCGAGGTTGAGCTGTGCCTGTGTGTAGGTTTTGGGGTTGTCGTCGTGGTGGATGTTTGACCAGGCGGCGATAGCGTCATCCAGCTTGCCCCGGGTATAGTAGGTGATTCCGAGATTGAACTGTGCCCCTGCGTAGGTTCCGGGGTCGGCTTCTTCGCGGCGGATGTTTGACCAGACGGCGATAGCGTCATCCAGCTTGCCCCGGGTATAGTAGGTGATTCCGAGGCTGAACTGTGCCCGTGCGTAGGTTTTTGGGTCGTCGTCGCGGGTGATCTTTGACCAGGCGGCGATCGCCTCATCAAATCTGCCCTCTTCAAGGTAGGACATTTCGAGGTCAAGCCGCTCTTGGGCACTCATCTGGTTTAGGGGCTTATTCGGTTCGGTCACGCCTGTCTCTCCTTGACGCAGCGGTTAGAAAAGTCCAAAGCCTTAGGTCCCGCCTAAAACTTCACATTAAAGGTAGCAGTGCTGCTTCCGGCCGTGCAGGAGCAACACTGTGGGCAGCTAGTGTTTATTCACCAGAGCAAGGTTACGTTGAGCTTCGGCGTAAAGTTCAGGCTCATCTTCGCGGCGGATATTTGACCAGGCAGTGATAGCTTCATCCAACTTGTTTTGGGTTTGGTAAGCGAGCCCGAGTCTAGACTGCGCCCACGCATAGGCGTTAGGATCATCATCGCGGCGGATGCTCGACCAAGCAGCGATAGCATTATCTGACCGATCCATAGTTCTATAGGCGTCGCCGAGACTTAACTGTGCCCATGCGTAGGCTTCGGGGTCGTCGTCGCGGCGGATGTTCGACCAAGCAGCGATAGCATCATCCAGCTGATCCATAGTCTTATGGGTATTGCCGAGACTATACTGCGCTACCGCATACGCTTCGCAGCTGTGCTCACGGCGGATATTGGACCATGCTGCAATATCCTCGCCCAGTTTGCCTATGGTTTTATAGGTGTTGCCAAGGCTGAACTGCGCCCATGCGTAGGTTTCAGGGTTGTCCTCACACCGAACCTTTGACCATGCGGCGGTGGCTTCATTCAACTTGCCCATGCACCCGTAAATATCACCTAGGAGGCGTTGTGATAGCGCATAAATAGTGGGGTCTTCACTGGTTGAAATTGTTTTTAGAACAGCGATAGCCTCATCAAATTTGCCCTCTTTGAAGTAGGATTCTCCAAGGTCAAGCCGCTCTTGGGCACTCATCTGGTTTAGGGGCTTATTTGGTTCGGTCACGCCTGTCTCTCCTTGACGCAGCGGTTAGAAAAGTTCAAAGCTTTAAGTCCCGCCTAAACTTCATATTAAAAGGTAGCAGTGTTACCCTTGGCTGCGCAGGAGCAACACTGTGGGCAGCTAGTGTTTATTCACCAGAGCAAGGTTACGTTGAGCTTCGGCGTAGGACTGCGGGTCGTCTTCTTCAAGAACGCGGTTCCACGCGGTCACAGCCTCATCAAGAGACCCGTTGTTATAGTAGGCGATGCCCATGTTGAGCTGTGCCACAGCATATATGTAAGGGCTGTCGCTGCGCAGAACCCTGCTCCGAGCGGCAAAAGAATCTTCAAATAGCTCTTTGTCTTCGTACGCGCTGCCCAGGTTGTTTTGTGCTGCGGCGTACGCTTCGGGGTTGTCCTCCCGGCGCACATTACGCCACACGGCGATCGCCTCATCAAGCTGCCCTAGCGGGGCATAGGTGAGGCCCAGACTCAGCTGCGCCCGAGCATAAACTGAGGGGTTGTCATCATGGCGCACCCTTCCCCACGCGGCGATCGCCTCATCTATGCGCCCTTGATTCTTGCACGTAGAACCAATGTTGAACTGCGCCTGGGCGTAGGTTCCTGCGTCTACCTCGCGAAGCACGCCTCCCCAGCTTTGAAGGGCATCATCTATCTTGCCCATAAGCTTATAGGTGTTGCCAAGGTTGAACTGTGCGTTAGTGTACGCTTCGGGGCTGTCGTTAAGCTGCACATTCCTGAACGCGGCGGCGGCATCATCAAGCCGCCTCATCGTCTGAAAGACGGTGCCAAGGTTGTTCTGCGCCCACGCGTAAGATTCCGGGTTGTCTTCACGAACAACACGGCTGAACGCGGCAACAGCATCGTCAAGCCGCCCCATGTTCTTATAGAGAATACCTACGCTGTTCTGCGCCGAAGCGTAGGCCACAGGGCTATCGTGGCGATGGACATTGTTGTAAGCGGTCATCGCTTCACGAAGATTCCCCGCATCCTCGTAGACGTCACCTAGAAAGTACTGCGCCCAAGAGTACGCCCCAGGATTTTCACCTGCTGAAACCGTAGCAAGGATATGAACGGCGTCATTCAGCCTGCCCGCGTCGAGGCACTCTACACCAAGGTCAAGCCGCTCTTGGGCGGTCATCTGGTCCAGGGGCTTATTCGGTTCGGTCATGCCTGTTTCTCCTTGATGCGATGGTTGGAAAAATCCTAGGTCTCACCTAAAACTTCACATTAAAAGGTAGCAGTGTTGCCTCAACTTGCACAGAGGCAACACTGCTACCTGCCACACCGAAAGAAAAATAGCAGCAACCCAGCCAGAGGGGCTAGAACAGCTTCTCCCCGTCGGGGGAGACCGCAGACTGCGCGGTCAGTGCCGCATAGTTAGGGCCGACCGTGCCAATCGTCTGGGTGAGAGTCACCCCCGAGCCGTCACGTGAACCGTACTCCGTCGGCAAGGAACGCGCCACGCCGCCCTGCGTGCCAGCCTTCGCCGGGCCAACACCAACCCACGCCAGCGCCAGCTTCGACTCGCCCGTGAGGAACCGGTGCGCCCGCACCCCGCCGGTCGCCCGGCCCTTCTGCGGGTACTCCGCCAGGGGAGTGACCTTCACCGAGGCCAAACCATCCTTACCGTCGGTCACCGTCACCACCTCGGCGGCGGTCCCCGGCGCCGTCACACCCAAAGCAATCACCGCATCCTGCGCACCCAGCTTAATGCCGGCAATACCGCCGCCGCCGCGGCCCTGCGGGCGCACCTTCGCCGCATCGAAGGTCAGCAGCTTCGCATCCTGCGTCACCAGCGTCAGGGCGTTATCGTCCGAGGCGCACGCAGCCGCAGCAACCACCGTGTCCTTCGGCTTCAGCTTAATAACGTCCCACTCCGCCTGATTCAGCGGGTACTCCGGGTTCACACGCTTAATCACGCCGTTCGCCGTCGCCAACGCCAGCACCTCATTCAGCGGCACCAGGCCCACCAGCTTCTCGCCCTTCGCCAGAGACACCACCTCAGAGACCTTCACCCCCGAGTTCAGCACCGGTGCGCCCGCAGACTCCTCAAGCACCACCACATCCATCACCGACAGGCGCACCATCCGCCCCGTCGAAGTCACCGCACCAATCTCACCGCGCGCCGTCGCCGGAACAACAGAGGTGAACACGTCATGCTTCAGGCGTTTACCCGGGTCAGACAGTGCCTCACGCATGGGCTTACCGGGGGTGCGGCCCACCATGCCCGACGCTGAAAGCACCACCCAGCACGGCTCATCCGCAATCTCAAGCGCCAGCCCCAGGCTCTTCTTCGCCTTCGACGCCCCCGCCGAAACAGCCTCAATCGCCGACTGCATATCATCCTTCGACTTCAGCACCGTGCGGCGGTCAGTACCGTACTTCTCGGCCACCTCGGCAAGCTCATCAGAGACCAGCTCACGCAGCGCCGTATCCGACCCTAAAATCCGCTCCAGCTCAGCGATCTCCTCAGCCAGCTTATCCCGCTCAGCCTCAAGCTCAATACGGGAATACTTCGTCAGCTGGCGCAGGCGCAGCTCAAGAATATGGTTCGCCTGAACCTGCGTCAGGTCAAAAACTTTCATGAGCCGCTCACGCGCCTGCGCGGTCTCATCCGAAGAGCGGATAATCTGAATCACCTCGTCAATATCGACGATGGCGATCAGCAGGCCCTCCACCAGGTGCAGCCGGTCGCGGCGCTTGCCCAGCCGGAACTCGGTGCGGCGGCGCACCACCGACAACCGGTGATTAATGTACACATGCAGCAAACCAAGCAGCCCAAGGGTCTGCGGCTGGCCATCCACCAGCGCCACATTATTAATGCCGAACGAATCCTCCAGCGGCGTGTGCTTATACAGGGCCGCCAGCACCGCCTGCGGAGTTAAACCCGTTCTTCACCTCAATCACCAGGCGCATACCCTGCTGCCGGTCCGTCAAATCAACCACATCAGAGATACCGGTCAGCTTCTTAGAATTAACGCCGTCCTTAATCTTCTCAATAACCTTCTCCGGGCCCACCATGTACGGCAGTTCCGTCACCACAATGCCCTGCTTGCGGGCGCTCACCTGCTCAATCGAAACCTTCGCACGAGTCTTGAACGTGCCGCGCCCACCCTCATAGGCGTCACGGATACCGCCCAAACCAACGATCGTGCCGCCGCTGGGCAGATCCGGCCCCGGGATGAACTTCATAATGTCTTTCAGCGTGGCATCCGGGTTAGCAATCAGGTGCCGGGTGCCCGCAATCACCTCACGCAGGTTATGCGGCGCCATATTCGTGGCCATACCCACCGCAATACCCGTCGTACCGTTCACCAGCAGGTTCGGGAAAGCCGCCGGCAGCACGCTCGGCTGCATAAACTGGTTATCGTAGTTCGGCACAAAATCGACCACGTCCTCATCCAGGTCAGCGGTCAGTGCCGTCGCCGACGGGTCCATGCGCACCTCGGTGTAACGGGCCGCCGCCGGGCCGTCATCAAGCGAACCGAAGTTACCGTGCCCATCCACCAGCGGCAGGCGCATCGCAAAAGGCTGCGCCAACCGCACCATCGCGTCGTAAATCGCAGCGTCACCGTGCGGGTGTAGCTTACCCATCACCTCACCGGTCACGCGGGCGCTCTTCACGTGCCCCTTATCCGGGCGCAGCCCCATCTGCTGCATCATGTACAGGATACGTCGCTGCACCGGCTTCAAACCGTCCCGCGCATCCGGCAGGGCACGCGAATAGATCACCGAGTACGAGTACTCCAAGAAGCTGGACTCCATCTCGGCAGAAACATCAATATCGACGATGTTCTCAACAATATCTACCGGGTAGTCCTCAACAGCTGACTTGCTACGGCGTGCCATGTGTATCCTCGTAAAGCTCGTAGAAGGCGGGCAAAAGATGGTGCGCAGCAGACGCAACACTCATTCGGAACTCTATTCTACCGTGCACACCCCGCGCGGGCACGGCAGCCGGTCACCGGCGATTCACCCAACCCCACATGGTACTGTGCCCCACAAAAACCGGTACCCCGGCCGCGTTAAGTAGCAATGCCCGCCCCAACCCACTACGCTATTACGTAGCGGTGTTCTCACTCGCGACCGGCGGACCCGGCCCGGCTGCCCGGTACCGTAGAGGCACCCGGCAACACTCAACCCATACTAATGAGGTGCACGAATGGCGTATATGGACGAAAGTCCACGCGAAAAACTGGCAGCAGACATTAAACACGCCGGGTTCTACCCGGAGCTGGTGCTTGAAGTGGTCGATGACGCCCTCGCGGGGCTGGAACCAGATGCGCACTTTGTGCAGCACGAAACCCATTTCAGCCGCAACGACCTGCACCGACATATCACCGTCATGGTGCTGTGCGGCTCCCAGCTGGTGCTGGCCCACCTCGACGACTCCCACCTTGAAGAAGACGCCCAAGGAACCGTCGCCCACGTGAGCGTGGAAGCCGTGAAACTCAGCGCCCTGCGGGCCGTAACCATCAGCTACGGGTACGACCAGCCGCAAATCTACCGGCCCGGGATGAGCCCCACAGAAGTCTCATTCCAGGTGGCGTGGACCGGTTCGCTGCGCATTGACGCCGCACCCGCCACCTGCCCCGACCCCACCTGCACCGCCGACCACGGGTACACCGGCTCCGCCTCTCTAGAGGATATTGCGGTGCGCGTCTCAGCCACCGCAGACGGCCCCGACGCCGTGAAACAGGCCCGGTACTTCGCCCGCGCCCTGCACAGGGCACACATGCACTCAGACACCAAATAGCCCACCCCAACTCGCCACAGAGCCCCCAAAGCAGGAGAACCTATGAGCGTAAGCGGTACAGCATACAACGATGCGGCTGGCACACCCGTACCGCCGCCACCAGCCTACGGGAGCAATAGCGTAGCCGACGTATTTGAGTCAGCAGCCTCACTGCTGGGGCAGTCCTCCCTAGAGCATCCGGCGCACCCGCTAGGGAACACCAGCCGCGACCCGCTGGCACTGGCCACAAGGCTGCGCGAAGCCGGGGCAGACCCGAACGGTTTCCGCAATATTTGCGTGGTCATGGTTGACGGGCTCGGCGAGCAGCTGCTTCAAACCTACGGATCCTACGCCCCCTACCTGAAGAAAACCGTGTCTCTGGGGCCGCTGGACGCCGCTTTCCCCACCACCACCGCCGCATCCCTCACCAGCTTCGGCACCGCCAGCGCACCGGGCGCCCACGGGATCGCCGGGTACGAGGTGCGTAACCCCGCCACCGGCACCACCATGAACCACCTCTCCGGGTGGGATAAAACCGTGGACCCGCACACCTGGCAGCCGCTGCCCACAGTCTTTGAACGTTACAGCACCCAAACACGGGTTGTTACCATCTCACTCGATAAATACCGGGGCAGCGGGCTCACCGAGGCCGGGTTGCGCGGCGGCGAATTCGTGGGTGCCACCGGGTACGATGCGCGCATCACCTACGCCACCGAACTGCTGGCCTCCCGCACCCCCACCCTCGTCTACCTGTACTGGGGCGAGCTTGACCAGGCCGGGCACCGCCACGGGGCTGGCAGCGACACGTGGCTTGAACAGCTTGAAGAGCTCAATTTGGCGTTGCGTCGGCTGGCTCAGCGGGTACCCGCCTGGGCGGGCATATTCCTCACCGCAGACCACGGCATGGTGAACATCCCCGAACAGGAACGCATCGACTACTCCCACGACACCGAACTCCTCGACAATGTGGCGCTCACCGCCGGGGAGCCGCGCGCGGTACAGCTGTACCTGCACGATACGAGCGAGGCTGCCCGCACCGAAACCGCGCGCCGCTGGGCGGCAGCCTGGGGTGAGCGGGCGTGGGTGCTAGACTCACGCGACCTCTACACACGCGGCTACATGGGCCCCACCGTGAGCGAAGCCGCCCGCGAGCGCATCGGCGATATCCTAGTCTGCGCCCGCGACGATATAGCCCTCTACGATATGCGGCACTATAAGGAACAGTCACTGAAAATGGTGGGGCAGCACGGTTCGCTCACTGATGCTGAGCGGCGCATCCCGCTGCTGTACCTGCCCACCGCATAACCCACGCGCACAGTCGCACACACGATGGGTGTGCCGGTGTGTAGCGTGTTGTGTGGTTTACTAAAGAAAATGAGCACCCGGGGTTTTCTCCCGTTGGTGCTCTATTTTCTTAACCGCTATGCGGCCCTGTATTGGCTTGTTCCGTTCCCAAATCCTTCGCCCCATGCTGGGCTGGGTGGCCGGGTGCGGGCAGTATGGTGGCTACTTGCGCCCGCCAAAAATAATTTCGTCCCAGGCGGGTACGCTCATCCGCTGCTTATTACGGCCTGATGATTTCGGCTTTTCGTGCCGTTTCGTCTCGGCGGGTTCGGGCTTGGACTCGGCGGAGGTGCCCTCGGTGGGAACCGTGGCGGTATCCGCCCGGGTGGTTTCGGCCTGTGCGGGACGCTGCTGCGCCTGGGTTGAGAAGGACGTGTCCCTCTCAGCCCCGGCCGGTGCTGCGGGCTGGGATGATCGGCTCAGCCCGTGCTCGGCACGCTCACGCACGCCCGTACCCTCCGTGGCACCTGCGTTCTCGGTGCTGCCTGCGCTTTCACGGCGGGGTGCACCGAAGGTGCCTCCGATGCTGGGCCTGCGGTGCTCCTGGCCACCGAACCGGCGTTCTTCGCGCGGCTCGGGGGTGCTTCCTGCGGTGCCCCGCTCGGGGGAGGGGGTCTCCCGCCCGGCGCGGCGGCCATAGAACGATCCGTCACCTGCCGAGAAACTAGCCACATCCCGGTCATCAACCGGCTCCTGCGGGCTTTCATCCGCAGAATCCTGGGGTGAAGAAACCCCCCGGTGTGCAGCACCCTGCGAGGCTGCGCCCTGTGCGCGCACCTGTTCACGGTGCCGCGAAGAGTCGGTAGTGTTATTGGCGGAGTCGGAGTCCTCAGTCACGGTCACAGTAGAAGGCTGGGCCACCACCCGCAGCTGCTGGGTGGTCGGGCCGGGGCGTGACACGCTGCGGGCGCGCTCTAGAAGCTCGTTGAGTTTACGCTCATCCGGGCTGGTGCCCTTGATCGTGGAGGAGCTCACGCGGGAGGCATCAACCGGGGCGACACCGGTAGCTACCGCAACCGGCACATCCGCCACGGAAGAGGCCCCCGAACCGGTGCTGGACGGTGCTTTAGGCTGCGAACTCGGCTGAGGTTCTTCCTCTTGTTTCTTCGTGTCATACACTTCGTCCTCGGCGTTGCCCATTAGAAATAGGCGGCCTCATTTGAGGCGTACAGGCTCTGATTAGCCGGGTTGTACACCCACCGCGCCGGGAACATAACCCGCGCGGGAAGCTCTTCGCGGTCCCGGGGTGTTAACGCAAAATCAACTTCAATGCTCCACTGCCCGTTATCCTTCTGCCGGGTAGACCAGTCCTGCGCGGCCTCCGAGAAGCCGTGCGCGGCCGTCACATCCGCGATACGCGAAGCAAGAGTCACGGGAATCTGCGCCAAACCTGAAGCTGAGCTGCGGCGCCCAACCTTCACGCCCTGCGCCGCACGGATAATATGCGCCCGCTCGGCCACAATCGGCCACTCGTAGCGGCGCACCCGCTCCGGCTCCCAGCCGGACTCCTCCGCGATCTCTTCAACACTGGCGCCCTGACGGAACCTCGTCTGAATATCACGAGGCCCAAAACTGCCCTTCGTCCCCAGGCCCCGCGCCGGCTGAATACGGCGAGCCTTCGTGATGCTTGTGCGCAGGTTCATATCGATGGGCAGCGCAAACCGGGTGCCGTCGGCAGATTCAAGCACCAGGTTCTCGCCATCATCGTGGACACCCACTAGGCGCAATTCAAGCATGGAAACCTCCTGTATGCGGCTCAGATGCACCCCGCACCCGCGCCGTAAGAACGCAAACTATCTACCAGATTACCTTGCCAACCCTAAAACATGTAGTATATCCCACCGAAACCCACAAAAAAATAGGCCCAAATACCCCCGAAATACAGCCTTTGCACACAAAAAATGACGCGCAGAGAGTAATTTCCGGGGCCTCAATTAGACAAACCGGGGGTACATGGTGAAAAATACCTGGCATGTTGTGGAATAAACAACCCACAACGAAGTTAAGACACTCAAAGACCACACGTGGGCGCACACACCCTGCCCCACCAATCAAGACGGAGCGTGAAAGTTTGGCAACTGATTACGATGCACCTCGCAAGCAGGACGACGAGCAAAACGAGGAGTCCTATGAGGAGCTGAACGCCCGCCGCTCGGAGATGCAATCCGGTGCGGTCGATGAGGACGAAAACACCGCTGCCGAAAGCTTCGAGCTGCCCGGTGCGGACCTCTCTAATGAGGAACTGAACGTTGTTGTCCTACCCGCACAGGACGACGAGTTCACCTGCGCATCCTGCTTTTTGGTGCGCCACCGCTCTCAGATCGCACGAGAAGAGGACGGGCTGGTGTACTGCGTGGAGTGCGAAGGCTAAAACACCAACCACACTACGCGACAAGGGCAGGACTCCACACGGGAACCTGCCCTTATCCATACCCAATACCGCCCGTCTGTACCAGCGGAACAGCCCTAATCCTCAGCTGTATCAAGCAGCTGCACCAGCTTCTCCGGGTGCCGTGAAGAAGCCAGCCAGTACGGTGTAGGATCCGCCGGGTCAGTAATCTGCAGCCGAACCTTAGGGGTAACCCACGGGCGGAAACACATGTAGGCGCGCCCGTCCAGCTCCGGCCCAGCGGCGCGGCGTGCATCATCACCCCGAAACGCCTGCACCCGGCCAATATACTCCCGCTCAATGCGGGCACGGCCAACCCGCACCCACCCGGCGGAAACCTCAATCACCGGCGATGAGGCATACAGCAGCCAACCCAACACAGCAGACACCACAGCCCCCGCAATCACACCCACAGGGATACTGATCGGCGCCCCCACCAGGTAGGATGCGCCCCCGGCCACGAGCACCAGAAGCCACGTGCCCACCCCCGGAGCTAGACGCTCACGGTACAGCGGTTTGGACGATGCGGTGGGTGAAGGTGAAGAAGTCACAGAACATCCCTTCAAGAAGCCGGTTGGGCGCGAAGGGGAACAGTGTGTGCGTGCCGCAACCAGTCACAATAGGCGAACGAGTTACCACACTCATTGTAACGAACCCCATCGTGCCCCTGACCCGGCGGCCTTCAACCGCCGCTTTAGAGGCGGGCAGCAGCCGGGTTGCCACATGATTTTTTGCCTCCGCTTGGGTAGAGTGAAGAGCATGATTAACCCCATTAACGTTCAGATCAAAATGCTCGACCCCGAGTTGCCCGCCCCCGCCTACACCAAACCGGGCGATGCGGGCGCCGATCTGCGCTCACGCGTAGACTTCACCCTGAACCCCGGTGAGAGAGCCCTCGTGCCCACCGGCCTCGCCCTCGCCCTGCCCTGAAGGGTACGTGGGTTTGGTGCATCCGCGCTCCGGGCTGGCCGTTAAACACGGCATCACCATTGTGAACGCCCCCGGTACGGTGGATTCCGGGTACCGCGGCGAGATTATGGTGACCCTGCTCAATACCGACCCCACTAAGCCTTTCCAGATTAAACGCGGCGACCGTATCGCCCAGCTGGTTATTCAGCGCTACGAGCAGGCGAACTTCGTGGTTGTTGCAGAACTGGATGAGACCGAACGCGGCGTCAGCGGGTTTGGATCCAGCGGACTGAAGTAGCGCACGGCACGCGCATGCGGCGCGCTTGAACGCCGTAACAGGCACTCTACGCGTAAGATATTGAGTAGTACGTATACAGTGAGGGATAACTAAGTGTTTGGTTTCAGCAAGAAAAAACGTGCCGAAGAAGAATACGACGTCGAAGAGTATGACGAGTACGATGACTACGACGAGTATGACGAGTACGATGACTACGATGATTATGACGAGGCTGAGGACACCGAAGGTATCGACGAAGACGAGTACGATACGGAAGAGGAAGATAAGGCCGATCCCGTCCCCGCATACGTTGAGGACGAATCCCTGAAAGTCATCGTCTATGACCGTACCGAGGGCCCGCTCGATATGGACGAGGTGGAAGACACCGAAGACTACGCCAACCTTGGCTCCGTGTACATTAAGCTGCTTGATGGGATGCGCCTGCGCCTAGAGGTGGAAGAGGCAAGCGGTGTTGTGATTGCCGCGACCTGTATCCGTAAGGGCGCCACCATTCAGATTCAGGCGTTTGCGGCGCCCCGGTCGAGCGGCATCTGGGACGATATTCGTGAAGAGCTGGCCGAATCCGTGGCCTCGCAGGGCGGTACCGTCGAGATGTATGAGGGCGTGTTTGGTGTGGAGATGCTCACCCGCCTGCCCGCCGTAACCGAAGACGGCAAACGTGGTGAGCGCGTGGCCAGGTTCGTGGGCGTGGACGGCCCCCGCTGGTTCTTGCGCGGTGTGATCTCCGGTGAGGCTGTGCTCGATAACGAGGAAGCCGCCGAGGCTATTGATGAGGTGTTCCGCTCCGTGATCGTTGATCGCGGCGATGACCCCCGCCCGCCGCGTGAGCTGCTGCCGCTGGTGGTGCCCGCGCAGGATATTGCCACCGCCGATGACGAGGACGAACCAGAAGAGCAGGACGATAAGAGCAAGCTGCGTCCGCTTCCACGCCGTGGCCCTGAGATCACTGAAATCGGCTAATGGTTCGGGTGCTTTCTGACCGCTCGGGGTCTCAGCCTCCGGTTGGGTACCCCGAGCGTTTTCGCGTGCGTTTAGCGGGCAGGATCGACCAGGTGTGGATTCCGCCGCTGGATGCCAAACCCGTGTATCGGGCTGAGCTGGTGGTCGCTAAATCACGGCTGCTGCAGCGGGTGAGCCCCCTAGCTGTTCTGGGGATTCCGCTGGTTGTTGAACCACCCGGTGAGGACATTGACGACTCCTCAAACACGCCCGCCCCAAAAGCGGTCAGCGGCCCACTGGGTGCCAAGGCGCCCACCGAGACACCGGAGTTGGCGGCGTTTGCGCGCACCCCGCCGTTTGAGCCGGGCAGCCGGGTGAGCCTCATCTGGCACGGGCAGCGCTCAGTGCCGGGAGTGCTGGCCGGTTCACTATTGCGCTGCTCTGGGATGCTCAGCCAGTACCCGGGGGATCCCGCGTATCTATAACCCGCGCTATGAGATCGTGCCGCAACTACTGCTGACGGAAAGGACAAAAAATGCCCGCTACGGAACGTGAACCGGGCCCGCACAACACCTCCGCCGGGCGTGAGAGGACGGGCTCTACGGGGGAATCTGTGGGGAGCTCGTTCAGTGCGAGCATAGGCGGTAAACTGCGCCGTACCGCCAACGGTGATGTGGATGTGCTGCACGCGCTGGGAGGCTGGCGCGGGGTGGTGGAGTCGTTACTTCCGGCGACTCTGTTTCTGGTTGTTTTTGTGGTGACGAAACAGCTCACCTATGCCCTCATCGCCTCCCTGGTGACCTCCGGGGTGTTTACGGTGGCCCGTTTGGTGCAGCGTTCTAAGCTGGTTCCCGCGCTTTCGGGCGTGGTGGGTGTGGCTGTTTGTGCCTGGTCGGCCCATTCCACTGGGGACGCTAATGCTTTTTATGTTCCCGGGTTCTTCGTAAGTGGCGGGTATCTGCTTGCTTCGCTCATTTCGATTGCGCTGCGGTGGCCGTTGTTTGGGCTGCTGTTCGGGTTTATCCGGGATGAGGGTGTGCGCTGGCGTGAGAAGCCAGCACGCTTGAAGTCGTATATTCTTGCAACGTGGATTTTTGTTGCGCTGCTGGGGTTACGCTTAGTGGTGCAATTGCCGCTATACTTTGCGGGTGCGACCGAGGCGCTGGGGGTTACTCGTCTGGTGATGGGTGTTCCGCTGTACGCGCTGACTTTGTGGGTGGCGTGGCGTGTGTCTGCCCCTGAGGAAAACCGCGCCGTTCAAGACTCATAACCTTATAAAAACCGATAATAGAGAATCGTGTGCGGCCCGGCTCGTGCCGGACGATACCAGTGGTGCGGTACCGTCCGGTAGGGGATGGGTCGTATGCGGCGAGAAACCCAACCATGAGAAAAAATATTCGTTACTATGTATATGCTGTTGTGGCTTTAGCCCTTCTGGGCATGTGCTTTTTACTGCCTGGCTCGTCCGTTTTTCACCAGGGTGCGTGGCTGACGGTTATTCTTGGGCTGCTGGCGCCTGTCGTAAACCGCCTGTGGGCGTTTAAAGCTGTGCGGCGCGTATACTGGCACCCGCTTAACAGAGCGGCGCGTACAGTGCTGGTAGCAGTCTACGGGCTACTGGTGTTAGAACTATTCCGTCCCTGGGAAGCGCCGGATGGGTTCGCTACCACCGCCGTGCGGCTGGGCGCCCCGCTCGTGTATGTATTCCTCATCGCTCCCGTTGTTACGTTTCTGCCGTACTACCCGGTGCGGTACTGGGTGCTGGGGCAGCTGCGAACCCCCACCGTTGCACCGCATTCCCGTGACTTCTTCGGGGTGAGCCCCCGCACCGCGGTCGCGTACCTGGATGCCCCGCTGCACAAACTCAACGCTGAGCAGGGGCGTGAGAGGGCGTACTCGTATGTGTGGTGCGCAGACCGGGCGATGCGTACCGTGCAGAACCGGCTCACAGTCGAAGCGGTACGGGAACCCATCACGGAGGAGACCACCGAACGGGTGGAGCGTCTGCAGCAGCTGGTGGAGCGTGCCTACCAGCGGTGCGACAGCATGGACAGGCACGAGCCCGGGTCACAGGCGTACCTGCAAGAACGCGCCCAAGCAATGGCAAACTCATATGTTGTGCTCACCAGCGTAGGTTCTCCCGCGTGGGGGATGGGGCAGTGGCACAACCCGCTCGTGGATGCGGCACGCGGGACGGTACTGCACCCGCACGTGCAGGCGTTACACAACAGTCTTGAGCAGGCGCAGGCGCAGGCGCGTGAAACCGTGCGGGCGTTAAACCCGGTGCTTCTGCACGCCCGCCGGGAAGGCAATAAGCAGCTGGTGGGTGCGCTTGCCGGTTTTACCCGCACCCTGGAGGCGCTGCTGACAGACGGGCTCAATAATACGGGGCATATGCTGTCGCTGTGCCCAAACACCCGCCCGGTTATTGCGCAGCCCGCGCTGAAACAAATGTATGAGCTGTATCCGCAGGCGTTGGAGCGGCTGGTAGCGGCCACGAACCTGACCCGAGTGCTGAGCAAATTCCACCGCGAGTACGAGGCTTCCCTTGAGGTGGTGGCTTATGTGAAAGCGGCACTGGCTATTGTGCCGCACCTGCACGACTACGTTGAGACAACCGGCAACCGGTTTTACGCCAAATACGCGCGTCACCGCGAAGAGGCACTGAACTCTGTGCTTGAGGCACGCTCCGAAACCGGGCACGATGCACTGTTTTTGGCGAACCTGCACGAGTGGGTGAACACGACAGGAATCACCGCCCCGGATAACCTCAGCCGCCGCACGGAGAACAATATCCGCCGGTTGAGTGCACAGATCGCTGCCACCCGCACCCGCCGTGCGCTGGCAGAATCGGTAGTGTACGCCGCTGGCGGCCTCACCGAGCTGCAGAATATTGACACCGCCCGGCTTGCGCACCTTTTCAGCGTGGTCAATGATGAGCCTGCGGACGCGGACGAACCAACCGGGGTGCCTCCGCGGGTGCTCGCCGAAGCGAAAGCGCTCAGCGAGAAAATACGGTCAGCCTGCCTGAAGCAGTTCCCCGAGCTTGCCGAAGGCAACCGTGCCACGGCGGAGCCCTCAATGAGCGCCTTCTACGCGGCCGCCCTCGCCGGGTCGGCCTACGCATTCGACGGGGTGCACGCGGTGCGGGAACAGCTGCTGGAAAATATGCGTGCCGACCGTGCAGAGTCGAGCGAGCTTCCCGCCGTCTGCTGGTACTGGCCGCATAACACCCGCGCGGGTGACGCCCACGGGGCAGATGTCGACTGGGACGTTAGCGGAGACTTCGGTGGCTGGGAGAACTGCGATATGGGTGGCGCCGATTTCTCAGGATGCGACAGCAGCGGCGGAGATTTCGGCGGCGGGGGAGATTTCGGCGGTTCAGACGGTGGAGGCGGCGGCGGGGGAGACTAAACGCCCCTGTCGAGTATTTCCGTGCCGCAGTATCGGCACCGGAGTCGCGGGCCGTACCTCTTGCCACGCTAACGGCGGGATGCTCCCCAGAAGGATGGGGCGCATCCCGCCGTTTCTTGTCTCACCGGGCGGCAGTCGGCACGGTACCCGACCCGGTTATCCACTAGGCGAAAAGCGCGCGGATCTGGTCTTCACCAGCGATAGTGGTAATGAAAAACAGCTCGTCTGAGCCCTCAAGAACAACATCAGCCGACGGGGCGATCGGCGCACCGTCCCGCAAGATAGCGGTGAGTACCGTATCCGTAGGCCACTGCACATGATCCACCCGGTACCCGATCACCGGGTGATCCTCCGGCACCGTGTACTCCACCAGGGTGGCCCCGCCAGCCTGCAGGGTCAGCAGGCGCACCACATCGCCCACTTCAACAGCCTCCTCCACAAGGGCGGTCATCAGGCGCGGGGTGGAGACCGCCACATCCACACCCCACGACTCGTCAAAAAGCCACTCGTTGCGTGGGTTATTCACGCGCGCCACGGTGCGCGGCACCCCGTACTCGCTGCGGCACAGGAGTGAAACCATCAGGTTTGCCTTGTCGTCACCGGTGGCGGCCACCACCACTTCGCTCTCTTCGGGTACAGCCAGCTTCAGCACCGACAGCTCACAGGCATCCCCAATAAACCACTGCACCTGTGGCAAGTTGGCGCGTTTTTTCGTCTCAGGCTTTGAATCGATAATGGTGATTTCGTGGCCGCTGGCGTGCAGCTCCCGGGCGATAGAGGCGCCCACCGAGCCTGCCCCAACAATTAGTACTTTCACGTGGTGTCCCTTATCCGGCTAGTTGGTGTGCGGGTTATCGCTTTTCACGGCGGCTGGCTCGGCGGCGAAAGCCCCAGCCCATGCATCCCGCGGGTCGTGGCGCTCACCCTCAGTATCCTTAGGCGCCTGGGAGAGGATACGGGCGATCTCGGTCGCCTCATCGGTGCGCACCATGGCGTGCACAGTATCACCCTGCTGGTAGCTCGTATCGGGCCGGGGGAGCATCCCCTCGCCGAACCGGGTGATGTAGGCGATGCGCGCACCCGTAGCAGCCTCAATATCGATCAGTGCGTGCCCGGCCCACTCCTCATGAAGCGGTAATTCGGTGAGAATCAGACGCCCAGATGCCTCCCGGTAGTCACCCCGGATCGCCTGCTCGGGCAGGGATGCGGCGCAGCACCTGGTCGGTTGACCAGCGCACCGCCGCAACAGTGGGGATGCCCATGCGCTGAAAGAACTCCGCCCGGTTCGGGTCGTACACGCGGGCAACCACGTTCTTCACCTTGAACGTCTCACGTGCCACACGGGCGGCAATCACATTGGAATTATCCCCCGAGGATACGGCGGCAAAGGCGTAGGCGCCCTCTATCCCGGCGCGTTCCAGCGTCTCTTTATCAAAACCCACGCCGGTGACGAGCTTACCGCCAAAGTTCTTCCGCAGCGGCTGGAATGCGCGGATGTCCTGGTCAATCACGGCCACGGTGTGCCCGGACGCTTCGAGGGTTCGGGCGAGCATGACGCCAACTCGCCCGGCGCCCATAATCACAAAGTGCGGCATAGTTCTCCTAGGGTTGAGCCGGTTACTGTGCGCGGCGGGGAATGATGTGACCCCCTCAAACCGTCAGGCTCGCTCATAGTTAAGAGTGTACAGCTCCCCGCGGGGGCGGCGCCTGACCCCCCGCCCCGGGACAGGGACCGCGGCCGGGAAAACAAGGGACACCGCATAAATTGAGCTTTAGAGGCGGGCGGGATAGCCTTAAACCGTGAACAATCGTTGGGGTAGGATGCGTCGCGCGCTCACCGGTGGGCCGGTGGATTCTCGGCAGTTGGCGGCCACGTCGCTACCGAAGCGCTACGCCCTGCCCTTGCTGGGTTCTGACGGGATTTCGTCGGTGGCCTACGCCGCCGATGAGGTGATTCTTATCCTTGCCGTGGCCGGGGCCGGTGCGCTCACCTACTCGCCGTGGGTGGGGTTCGCTATCGCCGTGGTGGGGCTCGTGATCGTGGGAACCTACCGGTATAACATCCGGCAGGTCGCAGCTGAGGGCGATTTCGCCCTGGTACGCCGCAAACTGGGCCGCCGCCCGGCCGTGGTGCTGGGCGCCTCCGTGCTGCTGGACTATGTGCTCACGGTAGCGGTGTCAATGTCTTCAGCGGCAACGTTTATTACCGCGCTTTTCCCGCAGCTGCAGGGCTTCCGGGCTGGTATTGCGGTCACCCTGATTGTGGTTCTGAGCGTGGTGTGCCTGCGCGGGGTGCAGCTGATGGGCCGGTTAGCCCACTGGCCGCTCTACATTTTTCTGGCCCTTTTAGGGATCACCCTGGCCTACGGGCTGCTGCAGGCATTCACCGGAACCTTAGCGCGCGCCGAATCCGCCGGGTACACGCTCACCCCCGAAACCCCGCACGCAAGCCTTGACGGGGTGTTCCTGGTGCTGCTGCTCTCCCGGTCCTTCTCGGCCGGGGCGGTGGCACTTTCGGGGGTTTCCACTATCTCCAACTCGGTGCGGTTCTTCAAAGCACCCAAGCAACGCAATGCGGCACTGACGCTCATGCTGATGATCGTCATCACCGGGGTTCTGCTGGTGAGCATCCTCTATTTGGCGCGGCAGAGTGGGGTGCAGCTGGTGCAAAACCCCAGCCGATACTTGAGCGCAGACCCGAGCAGCCCCAACCAGCCAATACACCAGAAACCGGCCCTGTACCAGGTGGCGTTCGCCGTATACGGGAACGACCTCATCCCCACACTGCTGGCCTTAGCAACAGTGTCCGTGCTGGTGATCGCCTCACTGACTGCGTTTATCGGGTTCCCCATTGGGGCCTCAGCAATCGCCGACCGGCACTATCTGCCGCACCGGCTTCGGAGCGTGGACTCCACCGGGCTGTACAGTAACGGCGTGATCCTGCTCGGGGTGATCTCGGTACTTTTCACGGTGCTGTTCGCAGCCGACGTGTTCGCCCTCATCCAGCTGTACGTGGTGGGCATGTGCACCTCAATGCTGCTCACCCAGGTGGCGGTGGTACGGTTCCGTCTGCGTAAACTACGCATTACCCTAAAACCGTCGGCGCGGCGCAAACTCGCCCGCGATATCACTGTAAGCGCAGTCGGGGTGGTGGTCACCGCCCTGGTGCTGGTAACCGTGGTAGGCACCAAATTCTTGGCTGGGGCCTGGCTGTCGCTCACGTTCATTCTGCTTCTGTCCGAGGTGATGCTCATGACCCGCAGGCACTACGCCCGCGTGGATAAACTAACCGAAATACCGCTGGATCAGGAGGCGGCCGCCGACGCCGCAGCCCTACCCTCACGCGTGCACGCCGTGGTCTATATTGAGCGGGTACGTCAGCCCGCGCTCAGGGCGTTAGCCTACGCCCGGGCTGCGCGCCCCTCCACCATAGAGGCGCTGACCGTCAATAACGACCGTCAGCTGCTGGCCACCGTGAAAGAACGCTGGGATATGCTGCACATCCCGGTGCAGCTATCGGTGATCGACTCACCGTACCGGGACACGGTGTCCTCGGTGCTGGACTATGTGCGGCGGAAACGCAAAAAATCCCCGCGCGACGTGGTGGTGGTGTACCTGCCCGAGTTCGTGGTGGCGCACTGGTGGCAAGAGATACTGCACCGCCGCACCGTGCGCAGGCTCAAAAAAGCGCTGCTGCACGAACCGGGAGTGGCAACCGCCACCGTACCGTGGGCTCTCCACGCCGCCGAGACCCAGCCAGGGGAAACGGTCGCACCCACACAGCCTCCCAGCAGCGAAGAACCACCCACCCACCGGGTGCACCGTCCCGCCCTGTACCGGGGAAAAACAGGCGCTACCTAGGCGTGGGATTGGCGATAAAAATATTGAATTTTTACCCCGTCTGTGGGAGGGTTGAACGGTTAGTGCCCCGCGCCGGGTGTAAAATACTTCACAATTACTACAGTATGTTAGGAGACGATGCGTGCGTCAGCTCGACAGCACCTCGACGCGTGTGCCCACAAACACCGCACCTAGCCGCGGCACCGAGCCGGTAAGCGGTTATGCCATCGGAGACTTGGTGCGCCTCACCTGTGAATCACCCGCACACGGCGGCGCCTTTGTGGCCCGCAGCGAAAAAGGCGTAGTGTTCGTGCGGCACGCCCTCACGGGAGAGACCGTGCAGGCCCGCATCACCGACATCGGCCCTAAAAACCGCTACTATTTCGCGGACGCCGTGGCAATAGACACCCCATCACCAGCGCGACGAGAACACCCCTGGGTGCAGGGCAACTCCCTGCTCACCGATGAAGAACGGGCCGCTGCAACCGGTGTGAAAGAGCTGCTGGGCGGCATGGAATACGGCCATATTGACCCCGCCACACAGCGCGCATACAAAACAGATACGCTACGCACCCAGCTGATCCGCCTGGGCGGCATATCGCCCGACTCGCCTCTCATTACCAGCCTGACCGTCGAGCCAATGCCCACCAAAGACCTCACCGAAGGGGACCTGTCGTGGCGCTCGCGGGTGCGGTACACCGTGGTGAAAACCCCCTCCGGCTGGCGTATCGGCATGTACCCGCACCAGAGTTCACGGGCCGTACCCGTGATCGACTTCCCGTTAGCGGCGCGCGAGCTGCGGCAGCTGAACCTGCACGAACTAGATTTACACGGTATCCGCCAGGTAGATGCGGCGCTTTCTTCGCGGGGCCGTATCCTCATTCAGCTCACCGTAGACCCGCGTTTTACGGCCAGCGAGGTGTCCCAGCCCATTTACCGGCAGGCTGAGAAGCTGTGGGGGGACTTGGCGAAACGCAAAATTTCGTTATTTTTCACCCCCGAGAACCGGTCAAACGCTAAACCGGAGTACGGGGTGCGCCCCAGCCTGCGCAGCCCCTACCGCAGGGTACGCCAGGGGGATGTGCTTCTGGGCGGCGGCCTGAAATCCGTGACCGAGGACGTTACTTTCGGTGCCCGCCGGTTCAGTTACCAGGTCTCTGCTGGCGGGTTCTGGCAGGTGCACCGCTGCGCCCCATCAGCCCTGGTGGGAACCATGCTGACCATGCTGCGGCCGGCTGAAGGCGAATGCACCCTTGATTTGTACGCTGGCGCGGGCCTGTTTACTGCCGCTCTTGCCGATGCGGTGGGTGAGCGCGGCACCGTGGTCAGTGTTGAGGGCTCACCGGTGACGCACCGGGATGCGCGCGCCAATTTCGCCCCCGACGGCGCGGCTCGCAGCGAATCGGCCAAAGACACCCGTATTGAGGTGATCCACGGGGATGTGGCGCGCACCCTCCTGGATCTGAAAACGGCTCTTGAACTGGACGAGCTGCCCCATATTGACGCCGTGGTACTTGACCCTTCCCGTGAAGGCGCGGGCAAGAAAACTTTGGAGCGGCTGAATAAGCTGTCGCCGGGGCGTATCCTCTACGTGGCGTGCGACCCTGCGGCGCTGGGGCGGGACACCGCGATCCTGCGTGAACTCGGCTGGGATTTGGTGCAGGTACGCGGCTACGACATGTACCCCAACACTCACCATGTGGAGGCGGCGGCCCTGTTCTACCGGGCTCCGGCACGTATTAAACCGCGCCGCATCCGCTAATGCGAGATTCGGTAACCGGTGGGGTGCACCGGGCGCGTAGAGTCGAGGTTTGAGGTCCGCACCGGGTAGAATCGAAGAGACCGGTACCCGAGTTTTTCGCCTAAGGAAGCCGGAAACGTACCGGATGGAGAGAACTGCAACAGTCGCAGTAGTCAAAAGGAGTGTGTATGCCCGAAAAGACTGTACCGGGTGAGAACGCCAAGCCCGAGATGCTACACGGCATTCACGACCCCAAAGATCTGCGACCCCTCACCTATGAGCAGCTACGTGAGCTGGCGGGGGAGATCCGGGAGTTCCTGGTGAACCATGTGGCAGTCACCGGCGGCCATTTGGGGCCGAACCTGGGCGTGGTTGAGCTGACCTTAGGCATTCACCGCGTGTTTGATTCGCCGCACGATAATATCCTGTTCGACACCGGGCACCAGTCGTATGTGCATAAGCTGGTGACCGGGCGGCATAACTTTGAGAGCCTGCGGCAGAAAGGCGGGCTTTCAGGGTACCCGGACCGCGGCGAGTCGGTGCATGACATTATCGAGTCGTCGCACGCCTCCTCATCCATCTCATGGGCTGACGGTATTTCGCGTGCGCATAAGCTGAACGGGCAGAACGACCGGTACACGGTGGTGCTTATTGGTGACGGCGCACTCACCGGCGGCATGGCTTGGGAGGCTGTGAATAATATCGCCGCCGACCGCACCCGCAAAGTTGTGATTGTGGTGAACGATAATGGCCGCTCCTATGCCCCAACTATTGGCGGGTTCGCCAACCAGCTTTCAGCGCTGAAATATAACGTGCAGCAGCAGGTGGATAAGATGCGCCTGGACCGCCGGTACGACAGGCCCTGAACGCTATGCGTGAGAAGCTGCAGCGCGGCGGCTCGTTCGGGCAGATGATTTACCGGGGCCTGCACGGCATGAAGGCCGGTATTAAAGATGTGGTGGTCCCCGGCGGCATCTTCGAAGATTTGGGCATGAAATATGTGGGCCCTATCGACGGGCACGACCAGGAAGCGGTTGAGACCGCCCTGAGCGCTGCCAAGAACTACGGCGGGCCCGTGATCGTGCACGCCATCACCGAGAAAGGGCACGGCTACGCCCCGGCGCGCGCAAACGAAGACGACCAGTTCCATGCCGTGGGCCCCATTGACCCGCTCACCGGCAAAGAAGTCTCAAAGAGCACCAAAGAGTCGTGGACTAGTGTCTTCGGGCGCGAAATTAAACAGATCGCCGATGAGCGTGAAGACATTGTGGGTATTACCGGGGCGATGCTCATCCCCGTGGGGCTGCGCGAGTTCGCCCAGGCGCACCCCGAGCGCGTGATCGATGTGGGCATTGCCGAGCAGCACGCGGTGGCCATGAGCGCAGGGCTCGCCTACGGGGGGATGCACCCGGTGGTGGCGCTTTACGCGACGTTCCTGAACCGCGGTTTCGACCAGCTGCTCATGGACGTTGCCTGCACAAGGCCGGGGTGACTCTGGTGCTTGACCGCTCGGGTATTACCGGCCCGGACGGGGCAAGCCACCACGGCATGTGGGACCTGGCGCTCCTGCAGTTTCATCCCCGGGCTGTACATGGCGGCACCGCGTGATGCCGCGACCCTGCGCGAGGCCCTGCGTGAGGCGGTCGCCATTGACGACGCCCCCACCGTAATCCGCTACCCCAAAGGCTCCGTGGGGGAGGACATCCCCGCCCTGGAACGCCGCGAAGACGGCGTGGACGTGCTGGTGCGCACCGGTGCGGCACACCCGCAGACCGGTCAGCGTGACGTGCTGTTCGTGGCAGTGGGCGCCATGGTGCGCGTGGCCCTTGAAGTATCCCAGATTCTTGAGACGCACCGGGTGCATTCTACCGTGGTGGATCCGCGCTGGGTGATGCCCGTACCGGCCTCCGTGGTGGAGCTGACCCGAGACCACCGCATCGTGGTCACCATTGAGGACGGGGTACGTTCCGGCGGGGTAGGTGCCCGCATCCGCCAAGAAATGCGCGCCGCCGGGGTGGATACGGCCCTGAGCGAGCTGGGGCTGCCGGCAGAGTTCATCCCGCACGCCTCCCGCGAAGAAATCCTTGAGGAGACCGGCCTGAGCGCCGAAACCATCGCAGCCGATGTGCTCGCCCAACTGGCTGGTGATAAGGTGCCGTTCGCTCGTGAAGAAGGCCAGAAGCCGCGGCACACCCACTAACGGCAGAAGCAGTTGAAACAGGGTGTAAGCACGCTGCGCCTTTCAGAGCTGTGCTTGGTTGCTTGCGGAGTCATCCAGAGCATAGTTACAGCGGAATGACGGCGCAGCATAGGTCTTGAAACTGTACCCGGCTGGGCTCATCCCACCCAGATGCGCCCGTTTTTTACCTCTACCTTGTATGATTCCAGTGGTTTTTCGGCGGGCCCGCCTTGAACTGCCCCGTCGGAGAGGGAAAACTGTGAATTGTGGCAGGGGCACACGATTTTCGCCCCGCCCTGCACGTTCACCTGGCAGCCCTGGTGTGTGCACGTTGAGCTGAACGCTTTAAATGTGCCTTCTCGCGGCTGGGACACAATAGCTGTGACTTTACCGGCGGTTAGTTTCGCTGCCTTACCGGCGGGCACATCGGCGGCGGCCCCCATATCTGTGGTTCGCTCGGGCCTTGTCCGCCCGCACCGCTACTGCTGTTTCCTGAGCCCCGGGAGGAGCCTCCTTCACCGCATGCGCTTAGTGCCACTGCACCGGTGCCTGCGGCTACCCCCGCAATAAGCGCGTTCCGGCGGGAGATGGTGCCTTCGTTCGGGGCAGTTCCGGCGGCCTGCTGGGTGGCGTGCGAGCAGCCGCACGATTCTGTGGTTTCGCTCATAGTCACGTTATTTCCTTCGAGTGTGTATGCGCGGGCGCGGGTCAATAGGGTAATCGCCCTTAGCACCACCATATCCCCAAAACGGGTGCGTCCCATAATTTGGGTTCCACTGCGGTTACTTCTCCAGGTGTGCCACGAAAATCTGGTGCATTTGGGGTGCTAAGAGCTGCACCTGCCATCGGCGTGCACCACACTCGTAGAGCGCAGCAGCCAGCGCATCCTGAGAGTACGGCTCAGGGGGTTCCCAGCATAGGCGCCGCGCGTACTCGGTGTTAATAATGTTCTGCGCCGGGATATCCAGCCGCTCCGACAGTGCGTTAATGACCTCACGCACCTCAGTGAATATTGCTAAAGATTCGGGGCGTTTCGTCTCCCACGCTTTTAACGGGGGAGGGGCGCTTGAGGGGGTGGAGTAGGGCACCGGGTCATGATCGCGGGCAGCATCGGTGATGGCACGCACCCACCGCGGGGCTTCCCGTTTCAGCAGGCGCGTCTGAAACCCCGGGATTTCCCAGGATGCCCGGCACCGTGTGCGGCATGGTTTTTGCTGCCGCCACCAGCGCCGCATCACTCAGCAGCCGTTTGGAATCAATATCTTTTTTCTGGGCCAGCTTATCCCGCTCGAACCACAGGTTCCGCAGCGCCGTGAGCTGCCGCACCGAACGCAGCTCGTTGCGGCCCTTCGTCTTGCGCCACCTCTCGGCACGGTACTGCTGCTCATCGAACGCGGGCATGAGGCACAGGTGCGCGAACTCTTCCCGAGCAATACCGAGCTTACCCTGCGAATCTAAGAGTTCCTCCACGGCGTCCCGCAGGTCAATGAGCACATCCACATCCAGACTGGCGTAGTTCAGCCAGTTTTTCGGTAGAGGCCGGGTAGACCAGTCTTCCTTTGAGTGTTTTTTCGCCAGCCGGTACCCCAGCAGCTCCTCGACTACGGCACCTAGGTTCACACGCTCCATACCCGCAAGGCGCGCACCCAGCTCAGTGTCGAACAGGTGTTTAGGGCGCATTCCCAGCATGTCTAGGCTGGGGAAATCCTGGATCGCGGCGTGAATCACCCATTCCGCATCGGTGAGCGCATCGTTAATGATGCGTAAATCCTTGAATGCCTCCGGGTCAATGAGGTAGATCTTATTGTCGCGTTTGAGCTGCACCAAAAACGCGCGTCTGCCATAGCGGATGCCCTGCGCACGTTCCGTATCAACTGCGACCGGCCCAGATGCGCCCGCCAACTCGTCAGCTGCTCGGCGTAAGGCCCTTTCGGTGTCAATAACGGGCGGGATAGGCACGGAAGGAGAGTCAAGGGGAACCACCTCAGGCACCACGAACCCCCGTAGCTCCCCGAGCGTATCGTCTGAGACGGGGGAGTGAGACGGCTCTGTAGAACTGGGGCTCATGTGATGCGGCATCCTTTGCTGGGGTGTGCGGTATGCCCACAAGGGGTGGCGGCCGCACCGAAACGGGCGTTCACTTTATTCTACCCACCGGGTGCTGCCCCTGACGGCAGCGGTGAGTGTGTTGTACTGCATAACCTATGGGGTGGTGCCGGCGGCGGGTTCAAGGCTCAGGCACACCGAGTTAATGCAGTACCGCAGGTCGGTGGGGGTGCCGTACCCTTCACCTTCAAACACGTGGCCCAGATGTGAATCGCAGGCGGCACAACGCACCTCTACCCGGCGCATCCCGAACGTAGTATCTTCCAGATACCGCACACGTTCTTCTGCAAGCGGGGCGAAGAAAGAGGGCCAGCCGCAGTGCGACTCAAACTTCTCAGCAGAGCGGAAAAGCTCGGTGCCGCAGGCTCGGCACGAATAGACACCCTCGGTTTTCGTGTCCCAGTATTCACCGGTGAAGGCTCGTTCGGTGCCGCCTTCACGCAGCACCGCATACTCCTCGGGGGTGAGGATTTCACGCCAGTTTTTCTCAATCTTCCCGGTGCCCGGTAGTGAGTTTCCCACTGCTGCTCCTTCAAATCTTCTCTTATGAGCTGTCGTCGTTATAACGGATCCGGCTCAGGTTTTGTTCCCGGGCGGTACAGGTTCGTGACCCATTCGGTGACGGGCAGGTCAGACCGTCCGCCTGTGCCTCATAGCTGCTGCGCTGGTGCATCCCTAAACGTTGGGCCACTGCCGCTGATGCCCGGTTGTGGGTGTGAATAACGGCATATACTTGCTGATGCCCAGCATCGGCAAGCTCACCCATCACCTGCTGGGCGGCACGGGTGGCGATGCCCTCACCCCAGAAAGCGCACCCAAGCCGCCAGGCCAGCTCAATCTGCCCGGTCGGGCCCCAATCGTTCACCCACCGGTGCGCCCCAGTGAAACCAGCCACCTCACCATCAGCCAGCACCGTGTAAAGACAGAACCCTTCCCGCTCATAGTCGGCGCGAGCCCGCACCACCATATCCTCATAGTGGGCGAGTGAATCTGCAGGCCGCCCCAAATACTCCATGACGCGCGTATCCCTGAACAGCGCATACCATTCGGTGGCGTCCTCCGCAGCGGGGACCCGCAGCTCAAGGCACGGCGGCTCAGGCGCGAAGAGGCGCATAGCTGCCGCCGGTGAGTTTAAGCAGGTCGGCGGGGGAGAGCTCAATATCCAGCCCGCGTTTACCGCCAGAGACCATAATGGTCCCATACTGTTCGGCGCTGGCATCCAAGAGTGTGGGGGAAGGAGTTTTCTGCCCTAACGGCGAAATACCGCCCACCACATACCCGGTGCGGCGCTCGGCAACCTTCGGGTCGCACATGGAGGCGCTCTTCCAGCCAAGGGCGTGCGCCGCCGCTTTCAGATTCAGCTGCCCGCTCACCGGAACCACTGCTACCGCGAAATCTTTGTCGTGCACAATCAGAAGCGTTTTAAACACCTGCTCGGGGTCAGCACCAAGTTTCTGTGCGGCCTCCAACCCAAAGGAAGTTTCTCCCTCCGCATGCTCGTACTCGCGGATCTCAAAAGGAGTTTCAGTTTCCTTCAAGAGCGCAACTGCAGCGGTGGATGCGCCTTTCTTGCCGCCTTTATTCTTCTTAGCCATAGGGACTATTCTACGAAAACGAGAGGGCCGACCTCTAAGGCACGTATTACCTCCACCTGTATAGGGCTGGGGTGTCTGCACGCGTTCTCCTACACAACATTTCCAGCATGGCGGGTTTCTGACTAGGGGAATGAGCCGATTCATCTTCAATCGATATACCAAAGTCGGTGACCCTACTCAGGTCATGCTCTGTCATGGTTGTGACCCCGGCACCACGGCCAGCGGAATTGAGGGTTCCCGACCCCACAATAGTGCCTTGAGCATCGTACAGCCAGAGTTTATAGACCTTCCCTTCAGGCAGTGCAGGCAGATTTGTTGTTGAAACACCCGCCATATTGTGGGATGGGGAGTACATGACCGATACCGGCATGCCGTTGACTTTCCCCTGAGCCATTGAAAGGTCAGGCGCCGTACTGATTTGCTCGACGATCGACTGGTCACCGGGGTGCGCAGCTGCCGAAGAAGACGCCCTCGCGGCTTGAAGCTCCTGAGAGGTACGCTCCAATTGCTGATGCTGTGCGAAGCCCCACACCCAGGCTAGCGGCAATAACAATACTCGCCGCAGCCGTCAGGCGAGACGGAGAGAGTGCCCCCTGAGCCCCGAACCACCGCCGTTTAGCCCGTGCATAGGCGGAATCCTCTGAGCCTGCGGTAGTCTCAGTGTCGTCCGCAGGATCTGAGGCAGAGGAACTTTGGTTTTCGGCAGAATCGTTCGTATGCTCGGTAAGCTCATCATCTGTGCCTAGCTCGTGGGCTGGCTGGAGTTTGCTCGGTATGCGCAACCTGCGCCATCACACGGGCTTTAAGCTCAACGGACGGCTCAAGCGGGGTGAGCGAAGTGCCGAAAACCTCGGAGAGAGCCGCAGCATCAGCCTCAGCGTCTTCGCGCTCCTGTTTGGAAGCCCACGATTCAAATGCTGCGCGTTGTGTTGGTGAAAGCGTGTGGAGAGCATAGTCGAGTTTATCGGGAAAATCTTCGGGATAGTCTTTAGCGTTCACGGGTGCCCTCCAATCGTTCACGTAGTTTCTGCATGCCAGCGCGCATACGGGTTTTGACAGTTCCTAGAGGAATACCCGTTTCATCAGAGATCTCACGCTGCGATTTACCGCCGAAATATGCCATGGTGAGCAGCTGAGCTTGTTCACGTGGAATACCCGATAGGGCATGATGAACCTCCTCGGTATCCATAAAAGCAGCTAGTGCGTCATCAACGTGATGATACGATTCCCGATACTCCTCAAGGCCACGTGTGAAATCACGTTCTGCGGAGGCCGCAACAGAGCGTACCCGGTCAACCGCACGGCGGTGAGCAATAGTTGCAGCCCACGACAATACAGCACCGCGTTCTGCACGGTATAAAGGCGCTTTTTGCCATATTTCGAGAAAAACTTCTTGGGTGACTTCTTCCGCATGCGTTCGGTTATGAAGAATGCGGTTAATAAGCGCGTACAGACGCGGCACAAGTGCATCGTATAGAGCTTCAAAACAATGCTCGTTCCCTGCGGCAGCGCACTCCATCAATGCAGCTAAGCGCTGATATTCCTGAGGGATTTGGGCGGTTTTCTGAGCTTCTTGATACGCCGAAGTCACCCGACGATCCAAAAAAGTCATAACCATATCATATCACCCTCAATAGTGACATTTGATTATTCTATCTATAGAAAATAAAGCTTAGGTATGTTTTACACCCCAGAAAATATTCCAGGGTGTAAGCAGCATACCGGCAAAATACTATTTCGACATGGCCGAGGCCGAAGGAGACATCATGGCGTCTTTGCTCTCCATTTTGCCGTCCTTATCACCGTCCATCTTATGATCATCATGTTTCTTCTCGTCATGATCTCCCTGCATTTTATCGCCGCCCATCTTGCCGTGGTCGCCATCCATCTTGTCCCCAGACATGGCGGACTGGCTCGGCATGGCCGAGGGAGACATCATCGCGTCTGAACTCATCATGGCAGAAGAAGAGGGGGCGGACGATGCAGAAGAACTCGACGATGCGCTCGGCGATGAGTTCTGATTGGAGGCGTTAGAAGAACATGCAGAAACACCAGCAACTAGAGCCACAGAAGCAGCAGCGAAAGACACAGTGCGAAGAATAACGGACATACATAACTCCAAATCTTATACCGGCACGGGCAGCCCACAGGCGCACCCATGCCATTGCGAAATATTCAGAATCCTGAACCGGACTCACAATGTATTCGGAGCATGCAGCCCGTTCGGATTGCAAAACCTCAAAAATTTTTTAAACGATGCGTGTGCGGCCATTCGTGAACAACCCCAGAGAAATTTCATGGGCTGTAGTATTGCGCAGTAAGAGAGCACATGAAAACGCCGCCAAGTGTGCAGGGGCCGCCATAAAAATAATTCCAACCAAACCGAAACCGCAGTCTGTTCCGAATATAACCATGACAACACGCGGGGCAGCATCGCCCCGTATGAGCAATCCAAGAGGAAAATAACTATGCTGTTATCACTCATCATCCTTGGCATACTCGGTGGTCTTATTACCGGAATCTCACCCTGCATCCTGCCTATCCTGCCCGTCATTCTTGTCACCGGCGGTGCCGATTCGGCGCGCACCGCATCCGTTGACAATGGGCAAACAGACACGGTAAAAGACTCCGCGAACAATGTGCAAGCCCTGTTCTCACGCAGAAGCGCGGCCCTGACAAACACAACTTCAGCACCCACACAGCGCACCGCATCACGCTGGCGCCCCTACCAGGTTGTGGGCGGGCTTGTTCTGAGTTTCAGCCTCTTTACCCTGCTCGGTTCGGTTATTCTTGCTGCCCTGCACCTGCCGCAGGACACGCTGAGGATTCTAGGAATAACCTTCCTCATTATTGTTGGGTTGAGTATGTTTATACCCCCGCTGGAGCGCCTGCTCGAAAAACCCTTCGCGAAATTCTCACAACTCGGAGCGAAACGCAGCACCACACGCGGCGGTTTCCTCATGGGGCTTGCTCTCGGCCTCGTCTATGTGCCCTGCGCGGGCCCGGTTCTTGCAGCTATTACCCTTGCCGGCGCAACCGGAAATATTGGCGTCGAAACCGTAGCACTCACCCTATCTTTTGCTCTTGGAACAGCCATCCCGCTGCTGATCTTTGCTCTTGCGGGGCGAAGCATCGCCGAACGGGTTAAGACGTTCCGCACCCACCAGCGCGGAGTACGCACCGCCTCGGGCATACTTTTAATCGCCCTGTCGATCGGGCTGATATTTAACGTTCCCGCTCAGCTGCAGCGCGCAATCCCGAACTATACGGAAGGGATTGAGCAGGCCATTAGTCAAGGTACGCAGAACAATATTATTTCCTCCTCGGCCGGTGGGGCGATCAGCACATGCCGACCCGACGAAGAAAAATTGCAGGACTGTGGCTCTGCCCCGGAACTAACGGGCGGCACGGGTAACTTTAACACCAAGAATCAGCCAACTCTCACCAACCTGCGTGGAAAAGTCACACTCGTTGATTTCTGGGCCTACTCGTGCATTAACTGCCAGAGGACAGCACCGCACCTGAACGAACTCTACGCCAAATACCGCGATTATGGTCTGGAGATAGTAGGGAGTACACACACCGGAATATGCGTTCGAGCACGAAGGTAAGAATGTCCAGGCGGGCATTGAGAACCCTAGGTATTAAATACCCGGTAGTTCAAGACAACGACTATGCCATTTGGCGTGCTTACAGCAACCGCTACTGGCCCGCGCACTACCTCATCGATAGCGAAGGCAAACTTCGGGCTGTTCACTACGGCGAAGGCGGGCACAAGGTGACTGAGGCGCAGGTGCGCGAACTTCTCAAAGCCGCAAACCCACAAGTGCAGCTTCCAGACCCTATTCACAAGGATGATGCGCAAGAACAAACACAGAACACGCACGATGCCCGAACCCCAGAAACATACCTGGGGGCTAAACGTGCAATGTACTTCGCAGGACATGGAAACTACTTCAGCGGAACCCAAACCTTCAAACCGGCAGATCGTCTAGACATTGATCACTTCGACCTCAACGGTACGTGGGCCATAACCCCCGAACGTATTGAGCCTCAAGGAAGCGACGGCACTTTGCGGATTAACTATCGTGCCCACGGAGTACAGGTTGTTGCCGGTGGCAGCGGCACCATTGAGGTGCGGCGCAACGGCACAACGGAAAAGATCCACGTTGACGGCGCTCCTAATGCTCACCACATTGTGCGCGGCGATGAGCAAAGCAGCGGAATTATTGAACTCAAAGTCTCGCCGGGAGTGCAGCTGTACTCGCTCACCTTCTCATAAATCTACACCCCGAAACCTTAGGCAGGCTCACCCCTAAAACTAAGCCCGGGACTGTGTTTTCAAGGTTTTAGATCGCACATGACTAAAACCACGTACAACGCATAGTCCCGGGTTTTACCGCGGTTTTCCCGCCGCTGCACCCAGAGGGGAAAGAGCTCTGAGCACCAGGCGGCAGTAGGTCCCGCGCATCCGTACTAAACTTAAGACAAGTAACATAGATGTCACTCAGAAAGTTATATCGTGCCCGTCACCTACGAACACCTTACCGACCGTACCCCCCACGTCTCTGCCGACGAGCTACTCGCGGGTTTCCGCCCCTCCGAACGGTTCGGTGAAGTGTCATTCGACAGCTACATTCCTGACCCCAACCAGCCCTCCCAAGCCGAAGCAGTACAAAAACTCAAAACCTTCGGCGACAAAATCAATAAAGGGGGAGGAACCGGCGGGTTCTTCGGCAAACTCTTCGGAGGTAAGAAAAAGACACCACCAAAGCCGGACTCTATCTCGACGGCGGGTTCGGTGTTGGTAAAACCCACCTTCTAGCCTCCCTGTGGCACTACGTTGACGGCCCCAAAGCCTTTCGGCACCTTCGTCGAATACACCAACCTGGTTGGTGCCCTCACCTTCCGCAAAACCGTGGAGGCACTCAGCAGCTACAAGCTGGTGTGCATTGACGAATTTGAGCTTGACGACCCCGGTGACACCGTGCTCATGTCCCGCCTGATGCGCGAACTCGCCGATGCGGGCGTTAAACTCGTCGCAACCTCCAACACCCTCCCCGGTGCCCTCGGTGAAGGACGCTTCGCCGCCGAAGACTTCAAACGCGAAATCCAGGTGCTCTCACAGCAGTTTGAGGTACACCGTGTGGACGGTGAAGACTTCCGCCACCGCGGGCTCCCCGCCGCCCCCGAGCCCGTCACCGATGCGGAACTTGACGCGAAAACGGAGGAAGTCTTCGGCAGCAAACCCGTCGCCGTTGATAACTTCACCGACCTCGTAGCGCACCTGGCGAAAGTGCACCCCTCTCGCTACCGCCAACTCATTGATGGTTTAGAAGGCATAGCCTGGCGCAACGTGCAGCCCATTACCGAACAAGCGGTGGCCTTACGTTTCGTGGTGCTCGCCGACCGCCTCTACGACAAAGACCTGCCGATCGTCTCATCCGGGGTGCCCTTCGACCAGGTGTTCACCCCCGAAATGCTCGCTGGCGGGTACCAGAAGAAATACTTCCGTGCCGTCTCCCGTCTGACGGCGCTCGCCCGTGAAGGTCTGCTTGGTGAAACCGAACAATAAGCCCGTGCCCGCCCTCCCTGATACGCCCCTCAGCGTCCGCCCGCAATAGGGCGGGTACCTGAGGGGTATTTTCGGGTGTTTCCAGCACATAAACCGGTGAAATGTGAGCGGGTACACTCCCAAAATTCTTGATGTATTCGGTGTTACATCCGCCCGAAAAACTAGTTCTAGCCCGCAAAATCAAGGAACGCGCGGATAACAGCCAATGATTTGGCAAGAACCCAAAAACCGCGTATAGTTTTTATCTGTCAGAACGACCGGGGGTCAAACCTCGTGCGAAAACCTCAAAAGGTAGCTGATACGCGGTTGTAGCTCAGTTGGTAGAGCACCACCTTGCCAAGGTGGATGTCGCGAGTTCAAGTCTCGTCAACCGCTCGTAGGACTCCTAGAGTTCGGAACCCCATCTCTCACAGAGAGATATACGGTGAGGTGGTCGAGTGGTTAGGCAGCGGCCTGCAAAGCCGTGTACGCGGGTTCGAATCCCGTCCTCACCTCGCACAACATCATAATGTTGAGCGCGATTGGCGCAGCGGTAGCGCGCTTCCCTGACACGGAAGAGGTCACTGGTTCGAACCCAGTATCGCGCACAAATGATTAGGAATCCTCGGATGCTAGGTCCGGGGATTTTTTGTGTACCCAGGGGAGAACCAGTGACCTCCTCGGGCTGACGCCCTCGGCGAGGGAAAGATTTATTGGTGCCTCGCGCGCTCGGAAAATTCTTCCCCTCGCTGGTTCGAACCCAGTATCGCGCACAAGTATGGAATCCTCGGATGGTAAGTCCGGGGATTTTTTGTGTACCCGGGGGGGGGGCGAACCAGTGACCTCCTCGGGCTGACGCCCTCGCTGCGAGAAAGAAAGGGTGCACATGGTGCGCCCACAAAGCCCGCTCACTACACCCTCAATAACCTGTGGCGATGTGGACAGAAGCTCATATCATACGGACCACGTATTCACCATTATTGCCCACGGCAGCAACGTACCGCCATAGGGGTACGAGGCCAGAGCATAGTGACAGTATGTCATTAAAGTTTTTAAAATGCTACAGAATTATAAAAATAGATATCTGTCGAGGATCCCCGCCCAGCAGGTTGCTAGAATCCAGGAAAATCTTAGGAGTCCGGGAACACTGAATGAGAATAAAAACAGGGGAGTGAAAAAATATAACAATATGCAGACAGGGATGTCTGTAAAATATCGTTCTGAGCCACCCTGATCTCTTGCTTTTTGCCCCTGAAAAGGTAATTATTGACTCTGTATCATCTTAGGGTTATCTATCCTAAGTCAGAACCGGCGGGCTTTCACCCCGTCGCACATACAAAGGAATATACATGGCTCCTCTCTTTAACCTAACGCAGGGAAAGACTCTCAAGGGAATCACCATTGGCGCACTGTCGCTCTCTATGATCGGCGCATCCTTTACGATGCCCGCCTCATTCGCAGCCGAGAACTCGGCGCAGAAAGTCGATACTGAAAAGACTCTGGCAAAGCAGATCCAGGGTATCGCAGGTCAGTACCAGATCGCTCACTCCAAGAACAACAACAAAGTCTTCGTAGCAGGCTCAGACCGTACCATGGGTGCCTCAACCCTGGCCCGTCTTGACGCAACCAGCATGAAAGTTGAGGCAGTAGCAGGGCTGCCCGTTACCCGTAGCGGCACCGGTTACGAGGCAGGTTACAGCTCTCTTGCAGCATTCGGTATCACCGTAGATGACGTAAACAATACCGTGTGGGTAACCAATACCCGCAACGACTCCGTCTCAGTGTACGACCAGAACACCCTCAAACTGCTGTGGACCAACTACACCCCCGGTTATGAGGGCACCGAAGCTGAAATTGAGCACCCCCGCGATGTGAAGATTGACCACGCGACCGGTAAGGCATATGTGACCGGCCGCTACTACATCTCATCCATCGATCTGAAAACCCACGAGGTCAAAAAGCTGCGCATCGACCCCGATGCTTCCGGTCGTGTCTCGCCGATGAACATGAACATTGATGGCGACAAGATGTACGTGCCGGTTCGCTCCTCTGACACCGTGAAGATCATTGACCTCAAGAGCTTCAGTGTCGAGAAAGAATACAAGGTGCACGCCGATGTTGCAGGCAAAGAAGTGCGCCCCTCCGACTCTGTAGTAGACCACAGCACTAACGAACTGTACGTCTCGTCCCAGGGACTGGATGGCGCCAACTCCGGTGTGACCGTGTACGACCTGAACACCGGCGAGTACAAGAAGAGCATCCCCTTCGGTGAGCAGGCCCTGGCCATGGTCAACGATGACGAGCGCGACCTCGTATACGTTACCGACTTTAAGACCGGCAAGGTTGGTGTGATCGACACCCGCTCCTCCCAGATTATTGGTGAGGTTCAGGCCGGCGCCAAGGGTGCTAACGACATCACCATCGGTGCCGAGGGCGAAGTTTACGTCGCTAATAAGGACGGCTACGTAGCTGAGGCAACCGTACCCTACGCCGTAGACCGTGCAACCGGCGACTACACTAACTCCACCCAGTCCGTTGACTCCATCACCAAGGTGAAGGTCAGCACCACCGAAGGCGAAGCACCCAAGCCCGACCCCAAACCTACCCCTGCTCCTGAGACTCAGACTGTGAAGGCTGATGATGGTGCGTCGCTATCTGGTGTGAAGGTTGCTCGGGTGGGGCAGGAGATTGTGGTGTCTGGTTCTGGGTGGAAGGATAAGAATGGGGGTGGGTCTGTTGCTGCTGTGAAGCTTGATGGGGGTGCTGTGGTGCCTCGTGGTCAGGTTTCTTATGGTGGTAAGGAGTATGGTTCGCGTGGTGTTGTTGCTGTTGTTGAGGCGGATGATGCGGGTAATTTTGTGGCTCGGATTCCGTTTCCTTCGGCTGATAATTCGAATGTGAAGGATTCGGATTGGGGTGTTGGTTCGAAGCATACTGTGACGTTTTTGTCGGGGTCTTTGAAGGTTGATGGTGGGGGTAAGAAGGTTGATGTGGTGCGTTCTGCTGAGTTGGAGGTGACAGTAGGCGAAGCGGCTGCCGCCCCCGCAGCAGATGCCCCGAAGGCCGATAACGCAGCAGACGCCAAGGCTGAGGTCGCAAAGATCACCCCCCGCCAGGCAAAGTTCGAAGGCTACCCGCCGGTCACCCCCACCGACCCGGACAAGTCCCTGGCTAAGGTAAACTTCAAAGACATCGACTCCAACCCATTCAAGGCAGAGATTAACTTCATCGCCGAGAAGGGGATCACCACCGGCTGGTCCGACGGCACCTACCGTCCCGGCGATAAGATTGAGCGCGGTGCAATGGCTGCTTACCTCTACCGTCTGGCAGGCTCGCCCCGCTACGAAGCACCGGCAGAGTCTCCCTTCAAGGACGTAAAGACCACCGATCCCTTCTACAAGGAGATCGCCTGGTTGCAGTCCACCGGCATTACCACCGGCTGGAGCGACGGCACTTTCCGCCCCAACGAGACCGTGAACCGTGATGCCATGGCTGCCTTCTTCTACCGCGCTGCTGGATCGCCCGAGTACACGAACGCCAACCCGGCCAAGTTCAGCGACGTGCAGGATAACCCCTTTGCCAAGGAAATTGCGTGGCTTGAGGAACAGGGCATCACCACCGGCTGGCCCGACGGCACCTTCCGCCCCGGACAGCTATCGACCGTGATGCTATGGCCGCATTCATTGCACGCTACATGAAGAAGTTCGATCACGTGCAGACTGTGCCCGCACATTAAGAGGCGTAAACAGGTGAAACGGTAACTTCACACCGTTCTACCCTCTCACGGGCGGGGTGGACGCAAACCCGGAATTAATGGGAGCGCCCACCCCGCCGTTGCGTGGAACCGGCGTGCAGAAGAGGAGAACTTGGCCTTGAAACGGCAGGGGTAAGGTACCGTGAGCGGCTGTGATGCACGTCTACTAATGCGAAGTTGCACGCCCGAAAATAACTCGGTATAGTTATTATCCGTTGCGGTGATACAGCATTACAGACAAGCAACAATAACTCAATAGAGTAATGGGGTATGGTGTAATTGGCAACACAACGGTTTCTGGTACCGTCATTCTAGGTTCGAGTCCTGGTACCCCAGCGAACACCCACTACTTCGGGTGTTTGGGCCCCATCGTATAGCGGCCTAGTACTCCGCCCTCTCACGGCGGCAACACCGGTTCAAATCCGGTTGGGGTCACGCTAGAAACAAAGAATCCTCGGTTCCAAAGAACCGGGGATTTTCTATTGCCGCGGCATATCCGCAAGCCACCACAATGCTGATGCAAACCCTGTATTCCCCTCCGGCAGCCCCCGCTGAAAGATAAATGCTCAACCCCACCTGCCGGGAAAGGAAACTAACCCCAAAACCCGCCCAACAAATTTGACGAAGACCCTCGGCGGCGGTAGAGTATTTACCTGTGAGCGCGATTGGCGCAGTGGTAGCGCGCTTCGTTCACACCGAAGAGGTCACTGGTTCGAACCCAGTATCGCGCACAAATGTTTAGGAATCCTCGGATGGTAAGTCCGGGGATTTTTTTGTGTCCCCAGGAACGAACCAGTGACCTCCTCGGGCTGGCGCCCTCGGCGAGGGAAAGATTTATTGGTGCCTCGCGCGCTCGGAAAATTCTTCCCCTCGCTGGTTCGAACCCAGTATCGCGCACAAATGATTAGGAATCCTCGGATGCTAGGTCCGGGGATTTTTTGTGTACCCGGGGGCGAACCAGTGACCTCCTCGGGCTGACGCCCTCGGCGAGGGGAAGATTTATTGGTGCCTCGCGCGCTCGGAAAATTCTTCCCCTCGCTGGTTCGAACCCAGTATCGCGCACAAGTACGGAATCCTCAGATTTTAGATCCGAGGATTTTTGTGTTGTCACCGGAGAACCTGAAGCCGCTGTTTTCTAGCTAAATCTCTGGACATAACCAGCAATATGACCGCAAAAGGACGCATAACCCAGCCCCCCCCCGAGAACTCGCACGGCACCCCACCTGCTAGGGGTGCCTGAGCCCAATCTAGTAGACTTGAAACCGAAGAAAATCTTTCGGCCCGCACCGGCGGGGGATAGTAGGTACCATCAGTGACAGCGCCACAACTGGCAACTGCGACCGACCACGGCCGCATGTACTCCCGCATCCGCGGAGGTGAACTGCTCGTCCCCTCCATTACCACCGTTATTGGGCAGCACGCCACAGACCTCAGCGGCTGGCACAGTTACATGGCCGCCAAAGCCGCCCTTGAAGATCACCGTACCTACCGGGCCTCAGGCTCCCAAGGCCTCAAATTCGCCATTATTAAAGACGCCTCAGCCGCCTCTGAACGCTACCGGGATGCCGCAGCAGAACGTGGCGACAGGGTACACAACTACGCCGAAAACATTGCCTTACGCGCCATGGGCAAACCCCACGACGTTGAAACCTGCCGCGAACACCTCATCCGCAACGGAGAACAAGCCTACGCAGACCGGTTCGACGAATGGTGGGACGCCTTCCGCCCCAAGCCCCTCGCCGCAGAAATAACCATCTGGAACGATACCGTGGGGTACGCTGGGACCCTCGACCTCGTCGCCGAAATTGCCGGACGCACCTGCATTATCGACTACAAAACCAAAGGCACCGACCGCAAAGGCAGGGTAAAACCCCTAGACGCAAAAGTCGTGATGCAGCTTGTTGCCGGGCTCAAAGCCGAAGAAGCCCTTATAGACCCAGACACCGGAGAATGGGAGCCCTGGCAGTACGGAGACGCCCCCATCCTCATGGGCGTGGCCCTTGGCGAAACCCAGGTGGTGCCGCACCAGGCAAACCCGCGCATCCTCGAAAAAAACTGGCGGAAATTCTGTGCGCTTCGCCGAGTGTGGGAATACAACCGCGACGTCAACGAATTCGACGACGCCGCCCTCATGCCCGTTATCCCTCCGCCCGCACCCAAAGCACAACCGCATCACAACGCCGCATAATATAAACCCGCCGGTTCTAACACCCACAGACAGCGACACATCGTGCGCGGGCACACCGCCTAAAGGAGGCACCCATGACAATCCTGAGTATCCGCACCGTAGGCGACCCTGTGCTACGGAGCGAATGCCAGCCCATCACAGTATTCGACAAAGAATTAGCAGCACTTATCGACAATATGCTAGAGACCATGTACGACGTCGAAGGAGTGGGTTAGCCGGGCCGCAGGTTGGCATAGACAAGCAAATCTTCACCTACGGCGGCATTGATGACCGTGAAGGGTACATTATTAACCCGGTGCTAGAAACCGGTGAGGAAATCCAAGAAGGCGGCGAAGGGTGCCTCTCCGTACCAGGCATTAAATCCGAGACACCCCGCAAAAATTGGGCGCGCGTACGCGGAGTAGACCGGCACGGTAACCCCCTAGAACTTGAAGGGGAAGGACTGTTCGCGCGCATGCTTCAGCATGAAACAGACCACCTTCACGGCACCCTATTCATCGACAAACTCACCGGAGATGACCGTAAACGGGTGATGCGCACTATCCGCGCCGGGAAATACGCCGCTGTCGCCGGTAAAACTACGGCCGAACGCGCCACCAGGGTGAGCGGTGCATTCGGCAGTTTCGGCGCCGCCGGAAGCCTCGGGAAGTAGGAGAGCCATGAAAATCTTGTACGCTGGCACCCCAGAAATAGCAGTGGCCCCCCTCAACGCCTTAGCAGCCTCCGAAGAAGTAGAGGTGGTGGGGGTGCTCACCCGAGAAGACGCACCCGTGGGGCGTAAACGGATCCTGAGCGCATCTGCCGTAGCCCAACGAGCCGAACAGCTGGGAATTCCGGTAATTAAAGCCTCCCAGTGGTCTGCGCAGACCGCCCACGCTATTGCGTCCCTCGGGGCGGATGCCGCCGCCGTTGTCGCCTACGGGGCGTTACTGCCTCAAGAAGCACTTAAGCTGCTGCCCCACGGGTGGGTGAACCTGCATTTCTCGGCGCTGCCCGCATACCGCGGCGCAGCCCCCGTGCAGCGTGCCCTGATGGCGGGGAAACCACTATCTATTCGAACACTTTCCTCATTGAAGAGGGGCTGGACACCGGGCCAGTTTTTGAATGTGACTCAACCCCGGTCGGCGATGAAGACACGGCAGGGAGCATCCTGAACCGTCTGGCAGAAACCGGAGGGGAGCTGCTGCTGCGCACATTCGCGCGCATTGCTGAGGGACAGACCGGAATCCCCCAAACCGGTCAGGCAAGCTACGCCCATAAGATGAGTATCGCTGACGGGCGCCTAGACTTTAACGAACCCGCCGAACGGGTGCTTGCGACGTTCCGGGGCGTCACCCCAGAACCTGGTGCCTGGTGCGAACTTGCGGGCAACCGCTTCAAAATCGCCGCCTTGCAGCGTGGCTCGCACGAAACTGAGCTTGCCCCCGGGCAGATACAGTTACGGGGTAAAAAGGTGTATGTTGGCACCGGGGCGGGGGGAGCTGCAGCTGGTGCGTGTGCAGCCCGCCGGGAAAAAGGTTATGGATGCGCCCGCCTGGGCGCGCGGGGTAGGCAGCGACCTCGCCGAAGGGAAAGTGGTTTTGGCATGAGCGAACAGCATAATAACGACGGCCAGCATCCGCCCCGCCGCCCCGCCGCAAAAGGAACGGCTCGCGGCGGGCGATTTGATGGCCGCACCAGTGAACAGCGCCGCACCTCCCGCACCAAACCCACCGGTGGTGGGCAGAAACGTGGCGGAGGCGGCGCCACTGAACGCAACCGGAAAGGGCATGAGCGTAACCGCCGCAGCCTGTCACAGCGCAGCTTCTCCGCCAGCGCCCCATCACAGCGTAGCCGTACCGCAGACCCCGCCCGGCTGGTAGCTTTCGAGGTGTTACGTGCCGTTGCCGAATCTGACGCTTACGCGAACCTGGTGCTTCCCAAAACTATTCGCGCGCACCGGCTTGACCACCGCGACGCCGGGCTCGCTACTGAACTTACCTACGGTACCTTACGCAACCAGGGCACCTATGACGCTGTTTTAGCGCGCTGCGCCGACCGGCCCCTCCATAAGATCGGCACCACCACCCTCATTATTCTGCGGATGGGCGCACACCAACTGCTTAAGATGCGGGTGCCCGCCCACGCAGCCCTGAATCAGAGTGTTTCGCTGGCGCGTGAGCGAATCGGCTCGGGCCCATCCGGGTTCATTAATGCCGTGCTTCGCCGGGTGAGTGAGCGCACCGCCGATGAGTGGTTTGAGCTCATTGAAGCCGAGTCGAAGGACGAGACTGAAAGGATGGGTTTTGCAACCTCGCACCCGGCGTGGATTGTGCGTGCTATGCGTCAGGCGCTTGCCGCGCACGGGCGTGACCCTCAAGAGATCCGTGCACTGCTGGAGGCCAATAACGTCTCACCCGTGGTGAACCTGGTGGCACTGCCGGGGGTGGGAGACTTGCGTGAGGCAGAGGAAAACGGTGCGGTCCCCGGGGAACTCGTTGAGGGCTCAGCCCTGTACTCTGCTGGCGACTTGGCGCGTCTGGAAAGCGTGAGAGAAGGCACCGTGCGGGCTCAAGATGTGGGGTCACAACTGGTGGCCCGTGCCTTGGCCGCCGTACCTATTGAGGGCAGTGACCGCGCCTGGCTTGACATGTGCGCAGGTCCCGGCGGTAAGGCGGCCCTTCTGGGAGCTCTTGGTGCCCAACGGGGGGCTCACCTGGTGGCGAATGAATCAGCGCCGCACCGCGCGAAGCTTGTTGAGCAGTCCATGCGCCCGCTCCCCGAAGAAACGTATACGGTACTCACTGGCGACGGCAGGAGCATCACCGCAACCCTCGCCCGTGAAGCCGCTAAATTACCGGATAGCATAGGGCCGGACACCCTGTTTGACCGTGTTATGGTGGATGCGCCCTGCTCAGGTTTGGGCGCGTTACGGCGCCGCCCGGAGGCCCGCTGGCGTAAGACCCCGCGCGATATTGCGGATCTTCTGCCGCTGCAGGGGCAGCTGCTGGATGCGGCGATTGAGGTGACCCGCCCCGGCGGTGTGATTGCGTATGTGACGTGTTCACCGCACGCCGCCGAAACCCAGAATATTGTGGCTGAAGCTCTGGAAAGCGGGAAAGTTCACCTGCTGGATGCGCGCACCGCCCTGCAGGCGGTGGCCCTGCAAGAATCAGGCAGTGACGAATCGGGGAATGACGGCTCGCCTAGGAGCGTGCTGGCGGGGGAGAAAGACCCCGGAACCCAGCCTGAGGTACACGTGAAGCGGGGTGCGCCAGCCGTGACTGATGCTGCATCAAGTACGGCACAACTGTGGCCGCATGTGCACGGCACCGACGCCATGTTTTTGGCGTTGTTCCGTAAAAAATAACAAAGGGACGGGCACCACACGAGGAGGTTCACGCAGTGGGGATTCATATTAACCCCTCAATCTTATCGGCCGATTTCGCAAATTTGCAGGCTGAGCTGGAGAACATTTCAACCGCGGACGCGGCACATATTGATGTGATGGATAACCATTTTGTTCCCAACCTTACATGGGGGCTTCCGGTGGTGAAGCGTCTGCGTGAGGTTTCCCCGGTGCCGTTCGATGTGCATTTGATGATTGAGGACCCTGACCGGTGGGCTCCGCAGTATGCGCAGGTGGGGTGCGAATCGGTGACTTTTCACGCCGAAGCCGCAACGGCCCCCATTAAACTGGCCCGCACGTTGCGGGAGCTGGGCGCTGCAGCAGGTATGGCGCTGCGCCCTGCTACCCCCGTGGAGCCCTACCTGGATATGCTCTCTGAGCTGGATATGCTGCTGGTGATGACGGTAGAACCCGGGTTTGGCGGGCAGGCGTTTCTGGACGTGACGCTGCCGAAGATCCGCCGTGCTGCCGAAGCCGTTGCCGGTTCTGAGACTCCGGTGGTTGTGCAGGTTGACGGGGGAGTGACGCAGGAGAGCATTGTGCGGGCGGCAGAGGCAGGAGCTACATGTTTTGTGGCGGGCAGCTCGGTGTACGGGGCGCAGGACCCGCAGCAGGCGATCGCGTCGCTTCGTGAGAGGGCAACCCGCGCATACGCTAAAACATGGGGTGCCTGTGGGTGCGGGTAGTAACCATCGTGGGCAATGTGATGCTTAATAAATGTTTTACCTAAAAATATTTGCGGACTATATGAACATCACACATATTTTTTAGGGACATAGTGTCATCATAACCGTAAAAAATATGTGAAGATGGCTGTACTTCCCTGTAAAAACAGGGAAGTACAGCCACCTTTCTTGCGGTGAGTCGTAATTTTCGTTTCCTTGAAGTAAAGCTAAGATAGCGGTAAGGTTAGGTGGAGTTTAGTAGTAATTAGGGAGAGCTATGTCTTTCGAGAAACGAAGTTTCTAGCGAATCGATCATTAATCGCCGAAACTTCATGGGCTTGGCACTGGCATCTGGTGCGGCCTTCACACTCGCTGCATGCAGCGGTGAATCCACCTCCTCAAGCACCTCCGGAGGAAGTGGGGAAACCCGCAAAGTACAGGATGTTGATGAGGAAGAGATCAAAATCCCCGTTAAACCTCAGCGTGTGGTTACTCTCTCTGAGCCTACTTTGGATGCGGCCCTGGCCCTGGGAATCAACCCCGTAGGTACTGTGTCGGGGCGTGGGCAGTCAACTGTGCCGAACTACCTCAAAGAGAAAGCGAAAGATGTTCCGCTGATTGGTACCGTGGCACAGGTAAATTACGAGAAAATCGATGCGCTGGAGCCGGATCTGATCCTTGTCGATTACACCGGCGTAGATAAGCATTCTGATGCCTACAGTACTCTGACAAAAATTGCCCCGGTGGTGTACTGCGGATATGCCGGCGGTGACTGGCATTTTAACTTCCGTAATGTTGCTGATGCCCTGAATCTCAAAGATAAGGGCGAGGAGTTCATTAAAAACTATGAGGCTTTAGCCGCAAAAACCAGGGAAGAACTCGCCCCCAAGTACCGGGATAAGACCTTCTCCATTGTGCGTTGGGCTGGTAACGGGCCCGCCCTGATCCTCAAGGAGCTGCCTGCTGGGCAGGTTCTTGAAGATTTGGGCCTAAAACGCCCGCCCGCACAGGACCGTAAGGGGCAGGGACACTCCGACCCGGTGTCTCTGGAGAACCTGGCAAATATTGACGCCGACTACATGTTCCTGGGCACATTGGGCGGCGCAAGCCAAGAAAACCCCGAAGCTCAGGGCAATGCGGGCCTTGAAGGCGCTGAAGAAGCGCTCAAGAAGGCGAAAGAAACTTCCGGCTTTACCGAGCTGAAAGCATATAAGGAGAATCACGTAAAACTCGTGGACGGCTCCAAGTGGACCTCAACCGGTGGTCCGCTTCTCATGCAGGGAATTATTGAAGACGTCAAGAAGGACCTGCTGGGCTAGACTTCCCGAGAGAAAAGATCCCGTTGAAGCACCCAACTTCCGGTATTCTTTCGGACACAAACAGCATCGCACACCATAACTATATGAGGTGGTCCCCAGCCGCCACCAACCACTAATCCACATGAAGAAACGGAACAATCGCATGACTCGGCACACTCGTTACGCTGTTACTTACGGCGCAGTTGTTGCTCTCGCCAGCGCTTTGGTGGCGCCCTCCGCAGCTTTTGCTGCACCGGATGCCACCGGTGGGGAAGTAACCCCCGCTGCTCAGCAGCGCCCCCAGGCCGCCACCCAGCAGGCCAATAACACCGATACCGACCAGCAGACTGTAACGACTGATGATGGTGCGTCGCTATCTGGTGTGAAGGTTGCTCGGGTGGGGCAGGAGATTGTGGTGTCTGGTTCTGGGTGGAAGGATAAGAATGGGGGTGGGTCTGTTGCTGCTGTGAAGCTTGATGGGGGTGCTGTGGTGCCTCGTGGTCAGGTTTCGTATGGTGGTAAGGAGTATGGTTCGCGTGGTGTTGTTGCTGTTGTTGAGGCGGATGATGCGGGTAATTTTGTGGCTCGGATTCCGTTTCCTTCGGCTGATAATTCGAATGTGAAGGATTCGGATTGGGGTGTTGGTTCGAAGCATACTGTGACGTTTTTGTCGGGGTCTTTGAAGGTTGATGGTGGGGGTAAGAAGGTTGATGTGGTGCGTTCTGCTGAGTTGGAGGTGACAGTAGGCGACACCAAAGCAGAGCCCCAGCAGACCCCCGCACCGCAGCAGCCCGCAGCGACGGAACAGCAACAGCCCCAGCAGCCTAAGGCAAGGCCACAGACCCCGCAGAGCGATAACCAGACGCGGCAGCCTTCCAAGGACAATGACCAGGCCCAGGTGCAGCCTCAGCAGCCCGCGGATGAGAATGATACGTCCAACTGGGTCAAGCTTGATGCCCCCGCAACCGGGCAGGGTAGTGCGGGCGTAATGTACGTTAAGCCCTACACCACCGGTAAGGGCTCAAAACTACGTATTAAAGGCAGCGGCTGGACGAACGCCGAGGGCAAGGGCGGCTCCACCGTGGCGCTGAAGCTGAACTACCTGAAGGATGGCAAGCCCGCCCAGTACTCGCGCGCCGGTGGTCATGGTGCCATTGATCAGTACCTGCAGGGTAACGGGCAGAAGGCGGACCCCACCACATGGGCTCTGCTGATTCCCGATACCAACACAGCAAACCCCGCCCAGGGGCTTTACGCGCTGAACCCTGACGGCACCTTCGATATTGAGATCGACGTTCCCGAGCAGCTGCAAACCGGTAAGACAGGCGACTACCTGAGCATTACCGCACAGAGCGGCCGTAACGCCCAGGGCGACACCCAGCGCGCGGCAACCTCCAAGACCATTCCCGTGAACGGTCAGGCTGCCGCAGAGTACAAGGAACCCGAGAACACAGATGTGTGCTCCCCTGAAGGCGGGGACTTCAGCCCCAAGCTGAAGATTGAGAACCCGAACGTGGAGCCCGGCGGTAAGCTGCACATTACCGGTAGCGGCTGGTGCAATCCGAAGGACAAGCGCGTCTCAAAGATCGGCTTGAAGATTGATGACGGCTCCGTCTCACACAATGATGCCACTAAGGTGAACTCGAACCTCACCATCTGGGCGATCGTAGAACCCGATGCGAAGACCGGTAATATCGACACCTATATTGACCTGCCCACCGCCGAGAATACCGGTCTGAGCGGGGGAGAACTCAAGAAGGTCACCAGTGGTGAACACACTCTGCGCCTGCTCACTGGCAGCCTCCGTAAGGGCGACCGCCACGGCACCTACGGCGGCCCCGAAGGCGATGGTGATGTGAATACCAAGTTCGTGATTGGCGACTACAAGCCCGGGGCCGACCCTGCATCGGTACCCGCCAGCCAGTTGGGTGAAGGCGACCGCCACGGCGTGAGCGTTGAACACAACGGCAAGCAGCTGACCGTGAAGGTTCCCGAAGCTGAACCGGGCACCTGGGTGAAGGTTACCCCCTACCTGGGTGATTCAGCGCAGCTGGCTCGGGCTTCTAAGTGGGTGCAGCTGGATCAGAACCGCACCGTCAGCTACACCATGAGTGGGGAGCTGCCCGCCGCAGACTACCGCATAGTGGTCCAGAGCGGTAACCAGGGGGAGAACGGTAAGGTTCTTGGCTGGGCCCCGCTGCACGTTGCCGAAGCAGCCGATAACGGCGGTACCTCGGGCCGTGGCAGCGTATCACCCGCTGACCAGTCTTCCTACGATTCGGCTGAGCCTGACGTAACGATTGATGAAGACGGGACAGGCATGGGATAGCAGCGGCAATGCGGTATCCGTATCCACCGCCCCGGCACCTTACCAAAACGCAGGGGTTGGGTATGTCTCCAGCAGCATCGGCACCAGCCCCGCCTCCATAGCACCGTTTACTTCGGGCACCCGGAGCGTGGTGGTTGTTAACGCCAAGTCAAAGGCAGCCTCTGCCCGCAAAGCAACTTCAGCGAACGGGAAGTCAAAGTCAACGGGCCCGGTGAAGAACGCCGCCAAGAAGACGGTGCAGGCAAAGGCCGCCAACGACAACAACGGCAACGATACCGCATCGCAGGGCGGCAGCCCCCAGGCTAAGGTCGAGCACCGGGTGAACGGCACCGAACTGACCGGTTTCGCCAAGTGGTTTGCTAATAACGCCAATAACCTGCTGATGTCCCTGGCCGGTATTGTGCTGCTTGCCTTGGCGCTGACTTTCAAGAAAAAGAACAGCGACTAGATTTCCTGACCATTCATAGGGTGTCTATAACACACCGTTTCTGGTGCCCCCCGCTGCCACAGGGCCACAGGGGCGCCCCCAAGATTTAGTATTGTTACGAGAGGACTACCGTGCGTTTCTCTACACCTTTTAGTAAGGCCGCTACCGTATGCGCCGCTGCCACCCTCAGCCTGGGGCTGAGCGTAGGTACCGCATATGCACTGCCCCCCGGCGGCGCCAGCGGCAACACCTCCGGAACCAGTTCCACCGTGAGCCCCACGGTAAAGCCTGGCGGCGTGATCTCGTTTAACCTCAGGGGATTCCCTGCAAACACTATGGTGTCTGTCAAGATCGATGACGGTGATGCCTGCCCCGCCGATGCACCTCAGGGTGCCTGCGTGGTGCACCAGCAGAAGAGCGATGGTAACGGCAACGTATCGGGTTCGTTCGTGCTGCCCAGCGACCTGGAAAACGGTCAGCACACCCTGCGTTTCTTGGCTGCTGGTTCGAAGAAGAGCGCAAAGGGAGGCGACGGCGTCAATCCATACAGTAATAAGAGCCCGATCTTCACTGTCACCGGCGGTAGCGACGGCGGAAACAAGAGCGATGGAGGCAACTCCGGCGGTTCATCCTCAGACTCTGGTTCCTCCAATAACAACGGCGGTGGATCCCGCTCAAACGGCGGATCCCGCAGCGGCGGCAATAAATCTGGTGGCGGTGGTGCCTCCAATAATAATGGCGGCGGCGGATCCTCCAATAACGGTGGTGGGGCTTCCGGTGATGGCGGCTCATCCAATGACAGCGGCGGGGGTACCTCCGCTAACGGCGGCGGGACTGCTGACAGCGGAGAAACCGAGTACGTGGATGCCGACGGCAACAAAATCACCAAAGAAGAGTACGACCGTCTGAACTCCGAAAATGGCGGCGACTCCGAAACCGAAGGTGACGCCGATACCTCAAACACTGAGGACGGTACCACCACCAACGGTGAGAAGAAGCAGAAGTCTTCGAACGGTACCACCCAGAAGAAGGCTACCGCCAAGGCGAATGCTTCCGGGGTGAACAAGCAGTCGAACTCCTCCGATAAGGCGCAGGCCAAGAACGAAACCACGAACACGACCGTCACCTACGGTTCTGAGTTCCCGTGGATTGGTACGATCGTACTGGCCGCAGCAGCTATTGCGGCAGCTATTATCGTGATCGTACGCCGTAAGGCGTAACCCCTCAAGACACGCACGCGCCGCACGGCACCCCGGTATACCAGCTCTGCGGCGCGTGCGCTCATCTCACAAGACCTGCGACCAACGCCCGAAACGTACTCTGCATACGCCACTCAAAGGGCGGTGTGAGAACCATTGTCGGGTGCTGCAGGTTTTACTCATCACAAGCCACACCAATACTATTCCCAAGGAGTCTCGTTGAGCACTACCACTCAGCGAGCCGAAGTCCCAACAACCGCGCTCAGCGGCCACGGTGCTAAAACCGCTCAACGGATCACCTGGCTCATCGTCTTCGCGGCTCTGCTGGGGGCGAGCATTATCGCCTCGCTCCTTTTCGGTTCCAACAACTCTATCTCCCTTCAAGCGGTTCTTGACGCCTTCAACGGCACGGCATCACCCCAGACCAGTATTATCGTTTTTGAGCAGCGTATTCCCCGCACTATTGTGGGGATCACCTGCGGCGCGGCGCTAGCGGTGGCAGGCTCGCTCATGCAGTCTCTCACCCGTAACCCACTGGCCGAACCCGGCCTCATGGGTGTCAATGCGGGTGCTGCTGTGGCGGTGGTTCTTTCGGTGTTCATCGGTGGCGTGATGGGCATCTGGCAGTATATGGTAGTCGCTGTTATCGGTGCTGCTATTGCGGCAGCAGCAGTGTATGTTTTAGGGCGTGGTAAAGACGGCTCCATCGTCAAACTCGCCCTCGCCGGTGTGGCAATCTCTGCAGCTTTGGGCTCTTTCACCCAGGGCCTTATTCTCATTAACCAGGACGCCTACAACGAGTTCCGCCTGTGGGTGGCCGGTTCCCTGGAAGGGCGTGGGGTGGCAATCGCTGTCGCAATCGGCCCGGTGATCGCCGCCGGTGTGCTGCTGGCGTTTTTCGTAGCCCCGGCTATTAACGCCCTGAGCATGGGGCGAGGACGCTGCCATTTCTCTGGGGGTGAGTGTACAGACCACCCAGAACCTGACCCTGCTGGCGGTGACGGTTCTCGCTGGTGCCGCAACGGCCGCCATCGGGCCCATCTCGTTCGTGGGCTTGGCGGTGCCGTTCGTGGTGCGCGCCCTGCTCGGAAACGACGTGCGCTGGGTGAATATAGGTTCAGCACTTCTGGGGCCGGTGTGGCTTTTGGGCACTGATGTGCTTGCCCGCGTTCTTCAGCATGAACACGAAACCCAGGTGGGGATTGTGGCTACCCTCGCGGGTGCACCGGTGTTCCTGTTCCTCATGACCCGGCGGAAGGTGGAGGCGCTCTAATGGCCACCCCGCCCACTATCAATATTGTGAAATCCGCTGATTCGCAGCAGGCCCCAACAAAACGCCGCAACCGCAGCCGCAGCCTCGGCGGGAAAGCTGTGGTAACCCTGCGTGGTCCTGTCGCCGCGCAAATCCCGTGGCGTGTGGTGATTCTGAACTCTGTGCTTGTTGCTGTGATCCTCTGCCTGAGTATTTGGGCACTCATGCAGGGTGATCGTGAATACAGCGCATTCCAGGTGATTGACACGCTCTTAGGGGGCGGAACCCGGTCATCCCGCATTTTCGTCCCCCTGCGGGCTGCGCGTATTGTTGCGGCGCTGCTGGTGGGTGCCGCACTGGGTCTATCGGGCGCTATTTTTCAGGTGATTTCCGGTAATACTCTCGGCTCGCCCGATATTATCGGTTTCACCAATGGTGCCGCCACGGGTGCGCTTCTTCAAATTATTGTTTTTAACTCCGGCCCTGTTGAGGTTGCCGCTGGAGCCGTCATCGGTGGTTTAGCGACCTCCCTGCTGGTGTGGCTCATGACCCGGCATACGGGGCTGCGCGGTTTCCGGCTGGTGCTGGTGGGTATTGGGGTGGGCTCCACCCTGGCTGCCCTCAATTCTTTGCTGGTGGTGCGTGCCTCCCTCACCCAAGCGCAGACCGCCGCCTCGTGGCTGGCCGGTTCCCTAACGATATTGTGTGGGAACGCAGCTTTGCTCTCATGATCGCAATGGCGCTTGTGGTGCCAGCTTTGCTGCTTGTGACGCGCCCGCTGGGTGCCATCCGGTTTGGGGATAATGTGGCTGCCGGTCTTGGGGTGAGCGTGAACCGTTACCGTGTGGCGGCCCTGTTTATTGGTGTGCTGCTGGTTTCTTTGGCGACCGCCACCACCGGCCCGGTCGCGTTCGTGGCGCTGGCCGCCCCGCATATTGCCAAGACCCTCACCAAAACAACCGGGGTGGGGTTCACCAGTTCTGCGCTCATGGGGGCGCTGCTGGTGTTTGGGTCGGACCTGATTGGGCGGTACGCCATCCCAGGCGGTATGCAGGTGGGTGTGGTCACCGGCGCTATTGGTGGGCTGTACCTGATGTACTTGATTTATCTTGAGAGGAAAAAGAGCTAGTGAGCGCACAGACTATGAACAGCACCGCCCGTTTGCAGGGATCCGGCTTAGTGGTGGGCTACGGCGAGCATAAAGTGCTTGACGGCGTTGATTTCAGTGTGCTTGAGGGGGAACTGACTGTTATCCTCGGCCCGAATGCCTGCGGCAAATCCACCCTGCTCAAAACCCTCTCACGTGTTATCCCGTTTAAAGGTGGGCAGGTGCATCTTGACGGGCAGCCTCTCTCAGGGCTGAAATCGCGTGCTATTGCGCGGATCCTCTCGATGCTGCCGCAGACCCCGGAAGCCCCGTCGGGGGGTTACCGTGGCGGATGTGGTGGCGCGCGGACGTTACCCGCACCAGTCGCTTTTACGCTCCTGGTCTGCTCAAGATGAGGCAGCCTGTATTGAGGCGATGGAGGCGGCGAATGTGCTGGAACTGTCTGAACGACCCATCGAAGCCCTCTCGGGTGGGCAGCGGCAGCGCGTGTGGATCGCTATGACGTTGGCGCAGCAGACCCCGCTGATCCTGCTGGACGAGCCGACCACCTACCTTGATATTACCCACCAGATTGAGGTGCTTAACCTCACGAAAAAGCTGCACAGGCAAGGCCGCACAGTGGCGGTGGTGCTTCATGACCTTAACCTTGCCTTCCGTTATGCCACACATGTGGTATTAATGAAGCGTGGGCAAATCATTGCGCAAGGTAATCCTAAGAAAATTGTCACATCTGGGCTGATCCGGGAGGTTTTTGATTTGGAGGCCGTTATCATTGATGACCCTTGCACGGGCACCCCTCTCGTGATCCCCACTGAGCAGCAGAACATCTCGATTGCGGCAGACGCCATTGCCGCCGCCCGCGAAGGTAACTGAGGAGGCTCCCTCATGGGTAACCTAGACAACCCGCCGTGTGACACAGTTCAGACCATGAAGCCGTCGATCATGGATCGACCGGTGCCGCCGAAAACTCCGCGCCCCACACCCGCCCCCCGCGTCAGCAGCCCTCTCATCAGCACACTCATTGACCAAGCCATCAACGCGGACGAGCTCAATGCGCGCATCCTGGAGGTCGTTGGGGAAGGAACACCCCTCATTGAGCAGGTGCATAACCCGGACGGTACCGTGAATGAGGGCGAGCGCATCGTCACGTTCCTGTACCGGCACGCTGAGGCGCAGCAGGTGCTTATTTTCGTGAACCGTCTGACTGATGAGAAAAACCTGCCGCTTTCGCTCATGGAACGTATCGAAGGCACAGATTGGTGGCAGCTGAGCTTTCAGATGGCCACTAACTGGCGCGCCTCGTATAGTTTCGTGCCCGCACTACCGGGAGAACGTCCGGTGTGGCTGAGCGAGAGCGACCAGGTCATGCTGCGGGCCGCTCTTGACGCTGGCGAGGGTGACCCGTTCAACCCTAAAACCGTGTGTAACCGCATTGGCCGGTGCATGGGCGTGGTGGAGCTGAAAGACGCCCCGGTACACGAGTTTCTGCTGAGCCAGCAGGGAGCTTGATACGCTGCCAGCCCCGCGCTGGCTCAAAACCCCTGACGGGCACATGTATGTGGTGGGTAAAGTCGGAAACCCGGCCCCGGAGGACCCCCTGTTCATCCTGTTCGACGGTGAAGTGTGGTTTTAACCACGGTATGGAGCACACTCTTAACCGCGCGTACCGTGCCGGTCGTATCCCGTCGTTCCACGTGTTTTTCCTGCATTCCGGCGGCCGTGAGCGCCGCTGGCAGGAACTAAACGGTGAGCACCCGATCGCCGACTATATTGTGGATGAGGCGCTGCCGCACCTGGCCAAATTCCACAATATTCGCACCCCTGCCGAGAACATTATTATTAATGGGCAGTCATTGGGCGGGTTGTCCTCTCTGCTGGCGGTTATTTCCAGGCCGGAGGCGTTTGGGGCGGCAATCGCGCAGTCCGCGTCGCTGTGGCAGCCGCAGGTTTTTCGACCGGCTGGAGCAGCTGCGTTCAGCCGATGAGCTGCACCGTCTGCGCCATTTGCATCTTGAGGTTGAGGTGGGGGAGCAGGAGTGGGTGCTGGTGCCCCCGCATCAGCGGCTGGTGCAGGAGCTTAAAGGTGTGGACATGCACCTGAACTACACGATGTTCAACGGCGGGCATGATTATGCCTGCTGGCGCGGGGCGATTGTGCCCGCTTTGGAGCGTATTTTAACGGCGAAGTAGCCTCGACCAAGGAGAACGTATCACAGATGACCGAGCAGACTCTAGAACGTAGCGATCTGGGGGTAACCCCGCTGATCCCTGAGGAGTTCGCCGCCCGATACCGCCAGGCCGGGTACTGGATTGATCAGACCATCCCCGAGTTTTTGCTGGATGCGTGCCGGGCTAAACCGCATTTCCCGGCCCTGGTGGCGCTGTCTCACGCGCACCTGCAGGACGGTAAGCCGCAGCAGGTTCGTTACTCGTACGCTGAGCTGGAGGCTGCTGGCCGCGCCGCTGCGACCCGTATCGCCGCCGCCGGGGTGCAGCCGGGCGACCGTGTGCTGCTGCAGCTGGGCAATACTGCCGAGTATCTCATCTACCTGATGGGTATTTTCTGGGCTGGGGCACTGCCGGTATTTTGTTTGCCGCAGCACCGCACCAGTGAGCTGACGCATTTTGCGGCCCGTGCGGATGCGGCCGCGCACGTGTATTCGTCCCGCACCCCGGGCACAGATTTTACTGCGCTGCACCAGGACGTTTCCAAACAGCTGCAGGCTGAAGGGCTGAACCCGCCCGTGGGTATTGATGCGGCTGAGCCGTTGGTGCCGCTTAGCGACGAGCAGCTCGCCGAGCCGTTCGTTCCGGCGGTTATCCAAAATACTGATAGTCCGCGTGCAAGCGAGCAGTGGCGTTTTTACAGCTTTCCGGCGGCACCACCGGGGTGTCGAAGCTGATTCCGCGTACTCACGCCGCCTACCTGTATTCGGTGCGCGGTTCGGCGGATATTTGCAACCTCACCTGCAACACCACCATGCTGGTGGCGTTACCGGCGGCGCATAACTTCACCATGAGTTCACCCGGTATTCTGGGGGCGATGTGTGTTCAGGCGAAAATGGTGTTTGCCGCAGACCCCAGCCCGCAGACTGCGTTCGCGCTCATTGAGAATGAGGGGGTTACGTTCACCGCTTTGGTGCCTCCGCTCGCGCAGGCGTGGGTGGCATCGGCCGAGAAACGTGGTGTGCAGCTGCCGTCGCTGAGCGTTCTTCAGGTGGGCGGCGCTAAGCTTGCCGCCACGGTAGCGGGCAAGATCGAATCTGTGCTTGGTGTGCAGGTGCAGCAGGTTTTCGGCATGGCTGAGGGGCTGGTGAACTACACCCGTGCCGGGGATAGTCCGCGCATCCGGTTACATACCCAGGGGCGGCCCATTAGCGACGATGACGAAATTCTGATTGTTGATGATAACGACCAGCCCGTTGCCCCCGGTGAGGCTGGGCACCTGCTGACCCGCGGGCCGTACACGATCCGCGGCTACTACAGGGAAGAAAACGCCAACACCTACAGTTTTACTGATGAAGGCTACTACCGCACCGGCGACCTGGTGCGCCTGGTGGACGGGAAGTACCTTGAGGTAGTGGGCCGCGCAAAAGACCAGATTAACCGTAACGGCGAAAAAATCGCGGTGGATGAGATTGAGGAGCTCGCCTTAGCCCACCCCGATGTGCTGGACGCCGTGGCTTTGGGGCTGCCGGATGAGGCGGTGGGGGAGCGTGTCTGCCTGGTGCTTGTACCCCAGGAAGGCGCATCGCTGGGGCAGAACCCGCGCCGTACGATGCACGAGTATTTTACGCAGAAGAAGCTGGCCGCCTTTAAAATCCCGGAGCGGGTGGAGGTGCTCAAAGAGCTGCCCACCACGAATGTGGGTAAAATTTCCCGCCGTGAGCTGCGTGCCCGCCTGGCAGAGATGCTCACAGAATAGTTGCGTGTTGGTGTTCCCAGGCGGGGGCACCGCCGCGAGCACAGGAGCGGCTGCTGGCATAGGGGCGGGTCATCATGCGCCCTGTGCCTCCCCTCCCGCCAGGTGGCGGCAGGCTTGTACCCTTGACGCCGCACCTAAAACCGTATAGAAACGCATCAGATAAACACTATTTAAGGAGTTACGCCATGAGCGCTGAAGCAACCCTGCGCCCGCTACTGGCCAAGTACATTCGTGAAGAAGACTCGCTGAACACCGCGTTCGCCGAGCCCACCACCGACCTGTTCTCGCTCGGGTTTGATTCCATGGGGGCCTTCGCCCTGCTCGATGATCTCGCCGCTGAGGGGATTGCTGTGGAATTTACCGAACTGGTGGAAAACCCCACCGTCGAATTCCTTACCAGCCGCATCGCCTAATACACCACAAGCAATATAAAACCACATGTAGTTCTGCTGCACGAAAGGCCAGTCCGCCATGAGCACCACCGAGCCTGCACCCGCCAGCACCCCGGATACGACGCCCTGGCTACCGTTGAGCGTGAACGCGCGTGGCATCTACCTTGCCGCCGCAATTGACCCCACCAACCCCTGTTATAACACGGCAGAGCTGCTCGAATGCCCCGTCGGCACCAACCTTGACACGCTGCGGCAAGCCCTGCGGCATCTCTATGAGGAAAACGAAGGGTTCCGGGTGCGCACCCGCCTGCACGCGGGCCGCGCCGAACAGCAGGTGCTGGGTCTCGACGAATTTCTAGAAAACCACGAGTTTCTGGAAAACATTGAGCTGCTGCCCGTACCCGAGAACCCTCATGAGGAAGAACCGGACAGCGATCCGGTACCAGCCATGGTGCGTGCCTGGGCGTCATCCCTCATCGCCGAACCCCTCAACCCGGACGCCGGTATTACCGTTCGTTCCCGCGTCGCCTTCTACGCCGACAGGCTGTGGGTGTACCACAGCTTCCACCACGTAGTGGCCGACGGGTTCGCGGCATTCAACGGGCTTTCCCGCATCGCCAGTATCTACCGTGCGCTCAGCAGCGGGCACCCGGTTCCACCCGTCAGCCGCGCCTCGCTGGCCGAACTTATCGCCGCCGATAACGCCGCTGAACCCGCCCGCGCCAGCGACTACGAATACTGGACCGCCGGGGAAGGGGCCACCGCGCTCGAACAGCCCGACACCTCCCTAGCCGCGCGCACCGCCGCGCCCGCCCCCCGCGCGTTACGGGCCTCACTGCCCATCCCGAACACGGTACAGCAGAACATGCTGGCGGCGGCCAAAAAATATGGGGCGTCCTGGCCGGTCGCCGCAACCGCAGCCATCGGCGCGTACCTGGGGCGTATTGGCGGGTACGATACGGCCGCGTTCGGCATCCCCCAAATGAACCGCATGTTCGGCCCCACCCTGCCCGAACCAACCCGCGCCCTCGGCAAAACCAGTGCAAACACCGGAACCACCGCCGTGAACGTGCTGCCCGTGCAGGTACCTTCCCTCGGGTCCATCGCGGCGACACTGAGCTCCGTCAAAGACCAATTCGCCCGCAACACCCAGCACCCCCTGGCACGTCAAGAAGACTTGGAACGGGCCGCAGCACGCAACGACTCCCGCCTCTTTGGGGCGCAGATTAATATTGTCCCGTTCGATGCGGTGCTCACCCTCGGCGTACCAACACCTGACACCGACGAACTGCCCGGTGCCACCGCGCCCGTGGCGCGCATCCACAATGTGAGCGCAGGCCCGGTCGCCGACATGACCGTCACCCTGCGCGGCATGCCAGGGCGCGGCAACCCCATCTACCTGGAGCTAGACGCCAACCCTAACCTGTACACCATGGAACAGGTGCAGGCACACGCACGGCATATGGGCGCCTGGCTGGAGAACTGGGCCACCGCAGCCACCAACGAGTTGCCGCTTTGAGGCGATCACCACAGCCCTACCCACAGAACTGGAGACCATTAACGCTTTCAACAGCACCGGGCACCACATCGAATACAAAACCCCTGCTGCAGCGGTTCACCGACGCTGTAGCCGCACACCCCAACGAACCCGCCCTCATCGCGGCCGCACCGGGGGAACGGTACACCCTCACCCCTGAATCCCCGCACGCACACGAATTCAACCACACCCTCACCTACGCGCAGCTTGATGCCCGCGCCCGCGCGCTCGCTGCCTCCCTCGTGCCCGCCGGGGTAAGCCCCGGAACCGCCGTCGGTCTACGATTCAACCGGGGTATCGAGCAGTATATTGCGGTCTATGCGGCACTCTATGCGGGTGCTATCTACGTGCCGATCCTGCCCGAACTGCCCGCAGAACGGGTCGGCCACATGCTCACCGACGCCGGATGCTCCGCCCTGCTCAATGGCCCCGGGCTGGGCCTGCTCGCCCCCGCCGAACTGTCCCCGGAAAACCCAGAACGGTTCATGAACCTGCCGCAGCTGCCCTTCACCGCCCTCACCCCGACCGCGCAGCACCCGCTCCCCGCGGACGCCGCACCAGCATCCGCTATTCTGCCCGGACACGAGACGGAGCTTGACGACACCGCCTATATTCTTTTCACCTCAGGCTCAACCGGCAGGCCCAAAGGCGTGGCCGTCAGCCACCGCGCCATCGACAACCGGCTGCGCTGGCAGCAGTCAAAAATCCCGGTCGCCCCCGGTGACCGGGTACTCCACAAAACCCCCATCTCGTTTGATGTGCACGTGTGGGAACTGTACTGGCCGCTTCAAGAAGGCGCAGCGGTCGTTATCGCCGCCCCCGAAGGGCACCGCGACCCCGAATATTTAGCACGCGTGACCGCCGAGCAGGACATCACGTGCGTGCACTTCGTGCCGACCATGCTCGCCGCGTTTATTACGTCACCGACCGCCCGGCGTGTTCTGAAAAGCGCCGGGTTCGGACCCCAAGAAACCGAACGGCGTTTACGCTACCTCGTCTGCTCCGGTGAAGCCCTGCAGAAAGACCAGGTGCTCGGCGCGCACCGGGTGCTTGGGGCGTACCCGCTGAACCTGTACGGCCCCACCGAAGCCGCGGTTGACGTCACGTTCTGGGATACCGCCGAAGACCCAGAACGGGAAATCATCCCCATCGGGGAGCCCGTGTGGAACACAGGAACGCATATTCTAGATAGGGCGGGGCGGCCCGTACCGCCGGGCATTACCGGCGAACTGTACCTCTCAGGTGTGCAGCTGGCCCAGGGGTATGTGAATAACCCGCAAGCCACCGCCTCCGCATTCGGGCAGGACGCCCCCAGCGGCATGAGGGTGTACCGCACCGGTGACCTTGCCGCCTGGGAGATACTTCCGGGGGCCGCAGACGATAAGCCGCCGCGCGGAGTGATCGTGTACCGCGGGCGCTCCGACAACCAGGTGAAACTGCGCGGGCAGCGCCTCGAACTTGGCGATATTGAGACGGTACTCACTTCGCTTCACTCAGTCACCGGCGCGGTGGCGCTGCTGTACACGGGGCTGCGGGAGCCCGCGCTCGCCGCGTTCCTTGAGGTAGGCGCCCTCAGCACGGAACAGCGTGAAGAGATTATTGCTGACGCGCGCCGGGCCTGCGAGCGGAACCTGCCCGACTACATGGTTCCTTCCCTCTGGCACACGATGGAGGTGCTGCCGGTGAGCGCCTCCGGTAAGGCGGACCGTAAACAGCTGGCGCAGTTCAGGTTCGCTACCGCCGCTGCCGATGCGCGCGGCCCGCACGGGCTGCTGGAGCAGCAACTGTGCACTATTTTCGCGCGTGTGCTGGGGCGGGAACGGTTCGGCACCACCGAAGATTTCTTCGCAGCCGGGGGCCATTCGCTGGCAGCGCTTGAGGTTATTGCCGCTATTGGCGAGCAGCTGGGATTGTCTGTGAGCATCGGTGCCCTGTTTGCGAATCCCACGGTTGAGGGCCTCACCCGGGCATTGGAGCAGGATGCGGGGCTGGAATTTGCCCCTGTGCTGCCGCTGCGTGCCGTCGACACGGAACTGACCCCCGATACCCCCGCGCCGCTGTTTGTGCTGCCCCCGGCGGGCGGGCTGGGCTGGTGCTACGCCGGGTACCTGGCGCATCTGCCCGCGAATCAGCCGGTGTACGCCGTGCAGGCGTCCGCCTTTCTGACCCGCACGCAAAGTTCCCCAGCACGTTATGTGAGCTTGCTCAGGAGTATTTGGGGCGTATCCGCCAGACCTTGCGGGACGCTAACCTACCCGCGCGTATTGAGCTCATGGGCTGGTCGGTGGGCGGTACGGCCGCTGTAGAGGTTGCCGCATTGGCGGAGGACGCCGGCATCGCCGTGGAACGTACAGTGCTGCTGGATGCGTACCCCGCAGAGCAATGGCAGGGCGTTCCCGCCCCGGATGAGCAGGAAAGCTTCCGTGCCTTGCTACGGATGGGTGGCCTGCCGGAGGCTGCCCCCGGTGAGGTGCTGGATCTTCCCGGTACTTTGAGGCGGCTGCGGCAGGCCGGTTCGGCGATGGGGCACCTGCCCGAGGATAAGCTGGGCGTGTGCTTGAAGTCGATGCGCGCCTCGGCTGCACTCATGCGCGGGGCACGGCAACTGGACTTTTCGGGCGCGGTGACGATGTTCGCGGTGCCCCATGAGGATCAGCCGTACCTGGATGCTCACGGGTGGGAAAGCCACGCGGGTTCTTTGCGTGTGGTGCGGGTCGACGGCACCCACCCGGATTTGGTGAACCCGGCGTATATCCCGCAGATCGTTGCCGAGGCGTTCGATTCGGGGCCAGCAGAGTAGACTAAGTGGGTGGCGCAGTCAGCCGGTAGATTTCAGGGGCGGTGTTATCACCTACGATAACCCTTTTGTGGGCGCTGGAAGACCCGCAAATACCCGCCGAGGAGATGGACCTTGTTGAGGACTTATTGCAGGTTTCGTACGGTGACGGGAAGTACCTGCTGGATGTGGGCTGGTATTCCGCTGGTGCCGGGTAGGGCGGGTTCATGGTGTATGTGATTGGGAACTGTGACTGGCAGTGCCCGCTGCGCTCTTTAGCCGCCAATAGTCTGGGGCAGCTCGTCTCGGCTATTAATGATGCCGCCGCCTTTATCGCTAAATTACCGTGAATAAGGCGCCGACAAATGAAAAATAGTTAATCAGCTATTCTGCAGAATCCCATGCACAATATGGCTCACATCCAGGGTGATGGAGGAGTCAATAGGGTCGGGGAACTGCACCCCAAAAATCCCCAGGTGAAAATCCTCACCGGTGGGGGAGCCAGTGTACACAATATCAACCGGACCGTTGTGCACCCTCGTGTCGGGGAACAGCAGGTGGGCGTGGCACCCCACCCGGTACGCGTATTGCAGAATCCGGTTAAAATCGCGTTCCCGCACGTGCTCAAAGCTGCGCGGTATCGGGTCGTAGTTCGCCTCAAGCACACATACCGGTGCGCCGGTGTCGGCGGTGCGTACCACGAACCCGGGGCGGATCTCGGCGGGGCGTTTCAGCACGGCACTGTTGGTGGCGGGCCTGCGAATGTAGCTGAACTTCGGCAGGGTATTGAGCGTGTACATGCCTGCGGGGAGCGCCTGCAGGAGGGCTTTTTCCAGCATTGTCTCCCACAGGATGGAGGTGTCGTATTTAATGTTGGCGATTACCCCGGCCTCATACGGGTCGGTGTCGAACCCGAACCCGAACTGCTGGGCAATAATTGCCCGCGCATACCGGTAGGCGAGCGCCTGCTCATCGGGGATGCGTGCCATGAACGTGGGGGAGAGCCGCTCATTCAGCAGGTTTGGGCGTTGTGTACACTCACATCGCGCAGGGTCGCTTCGTAGCCGAGGGCTTGCTGGCGCAGCTGGGCGTCTTTCGCCTGCATCGCTACCCGCTGCAGCCCGGCGCGGATCACCTGCCACAGGTGAATGTCTGTGGTGAGTGAGTCGAATTCGCACACCACCCCGGTGCGGTGGGTGGCTTGCCGGTCGATGAGTTTATCGAGCACCATGCGGCCCCGCACGAACCCCAGTTCGTCGGTTTCTGATTCGAACCGTGGGCGGCGGTGTTCCAGCGCGTTTTTGCACAGGTTCAGGAATTTGCGGTATGTCGGCTCTTGCAGCCAGTCGATGCGCGAGAAAATGCCCAGGCCCTGCGGCGGTACGGTGCGGGAGGTGGCGTCCTCAACCGGTGCCTGGTGGTAGTGTTCGAGGACGCGCCAAAACTGCCGTACGGGGGTGAATTCTTCGTCGCTGCCGGGGCGGATGACCCGTCCGATGGTGAAATCTGCGTCGCGGGTGTGCGGCTCCCACGCGGGGGCGTTCCACAGGTCAACGTAGGGGGTGTCTTCCCGGCGGTTGCTTTCGGCGGGTTCGTTGCCTGAGCCTACGACGGCGCTGAAGGGCTGCTGCCAGTCGGCGGGCAGCTTCAGGATTTCCCGCTCGTACAGGTATACGTGCAGGCAGCCGGTTTCATCGAGCAGGTGCGTGGGGTGCGGCCGGTCGGCGGGCAGCGGCTCAATAATGTTGCGCCGCCCGTTGGGTGACCAGATTTTGGGGAGTACGTGAACGGCGAGGGTGCGCACTGTCTCGGGGGTGCGGATATGTCCGTTATCGCCGAGTGTTACGACGGTTACCCCGGCACGTTGTCCGGCGACTCCCGCCTGGAAATAGCAGTATTCGCCCACTTATGCGGCCTCGTATAGTCGCGCCATGATCGGGTTCCAGGTGCCGCCAATGTGGGGGCGCCTGCCCAGCCCGTGGCCCACGTATTCCACGTACCGGCCGCACAGGTCGCTTATCCCGGCAAGTTTACGGGGGAAGTCCGGGTTGGTGTGCGGGGTTTCTTTAATGTTGAAGGTCGCGGCGACTTCTGCGAGCTGGGTGAGTAGCGCATCGGCAATTTCGGGTGCGCTGGCTTTGGGCTCAAAGAAATAGGCGTGGCCTAGCCGGGCGTCGGGCCCCACCTCGTTTTTGAGGGAGGTGTTGAGCCTGTCGTAGGCGTCGACCAGCAGCGATAGCTCGGGGTCTGCCTCAAGGTCCCGGCCTGCGGCGGTGAGGGCTTCTTTCAGGTCGTCTTTGCGCATGGGTTCCATCTCGTGCCAGTGGAAGCGGCGCCGCAGCGCTAGGTCGATGGTTCCTACGGACCGGTCGGTGGAGTTCATGGTGCCGAGGATGTGCAGGTTGTCGGGCACTACGAGGCGGCTGTAGCTGCGCCCGCGTGACCAGTCTTGGCTGCCGTCGTCGCGAATGCGCGGCACAAACACGGGGGTTTGCAGGGTTGCGTAGGTTACGTGCGGGGGGATGGTGACGGGCTGGGCGCTGCTGGAGGAATCTTCCCGGTCGTAGTTTGCCACGAGCGCCCCGTGCATATGGTTTTGCCAGTCGCCGTCGGTGTCGGTGGCGTAGTTGTGGCGTTTAGATTTTTCAAGAACGAGCATGAGTCGCCGAAGACACGGGAGGTGTTGGCGCGGTTGATCTCGTCGATAAAGAGCAGGTGAGCTGGGGCTTCCCGGTGGGCGGGGTCCTGCCCCAGGGAGGTGTCTGCCCCGGTGCGGGCACGGTGGGCGGCGTAGCTGCGGGCTAGTCGCACCGCCTTGGCGCAGGCTTGCAGGAAGATCCCCTCATGGGAGATGAAGTCCGGGGTCTCGGTGCCGTAAGCGAAGTTGGGCCGTAACCCGCTCACGAACTCTTCGTACGAGGTGGAGGGGTGGAACACCACGGTGGTCACGTTTTCGGGTCCGTAACCGCCGTTGATGGTGGTGTCTTTCAGACTTTCAAGCATGTGGGACTTGCCGCAGCCGGCAACGCCTTCGGCAATGACGTTTGAGTAGTCGTTGAGTTTTTTAATGATTCCCATGTTTTTGTTTTCGAGGGGCGAGCTGAAAAGCCCTATCTTGTATGAGGATGTGGTGTACCAGTCCAGGATTTGCTGGGGAGTGTCCCGGGGGAAATTGAACCCGGGGTGCAGGATGGGGAAGAAGCATATTTGTAAATCGTCCAGCGGGTTAAAGCCGAGGGCGTGCACTATGCTGTCTTGGTGTTCGTACAGGAAGTCTAGGATATCCAGCAGCGACCGGTTTTTCGCGTTTTTGGTGTTAATGTTGGGGTACCCGTCCATCTCGCTAATATTCACTTTCGTGTCGATGGAGAGGTACCTGAACACATAGTTAATGTAGTTCGTGACGTATTTTCCCCGGTAGGGTTTGGGGTCGCCGTTGTCTTCGGTGATAGCGAGCAGCCCTTTGGTTTTATCGAGGATGATGCAGTGCATCATAATGCCGTCTTCGAGGGATTTAAGGCTAATATTCTCGGGGTCGCAGTAGGTGGGTACGCCGTTCGGGTCGGTGATGTGCAGTTTGTCCCTGAGCTCTCTGAGCGGGGTGAACCTGGGGTGGAAAACTGAGTGTCCTGTGGGCCATTTGCCTTGAAGCTGGGTCTGCAGCTGGTGCACCGCTTTTGACAGGTTGTAGGCGTGAGACATCCCCGCACCGGATGACGGCGCTGTGGTCGCCTGTGAAGTGTAGGTGGTGTCGGACATGGCTCTCCTAGTTATTTTTCTGCCTTTCTTATTATCGCAAATATGCCCACATATTTTTACCATTTTGTGGGGGTATCACGGGGAACGGCTAACCCTGAGGATGAACCCTATAGGCGGTTTCTTGTGGGTGGTAATGGCGCATAATATGCCGTGTGCGGCCATAGATTCGGGGGCTTCGCGCCCTCACCATGGGTGAGGAAGCGAAGCCCCCGAGACGGTCACCGGGTGGTGCCCGTGTGGCGCATTAGACTAGTCGTCGTTGTTTGCGCTCTGAACGGCGTTGACGTTCGTCAGGTCGTACTTTGCGAATGCCTGGGCTGCGGCGTCGGCAGTACTTCACCGTTCTTGGCGAGCATCTGCAGGGTGCGCACCACCATCGACTGTGCGTCAATGTGGAAGAACCTGCGGGCACCCGGGCGGGTGTCGGCGAAGCCGAAGCCGTCGGCACCGAGGGTTGCAAAGTCGTTCGGCACGAACTGGCGGATCTGATCGGGCACATCCGAGGTGTAGTCGGTCGATGCGATGATCGGGCCGTTCGCACCGGCGAGCTTCTGCGTCACGTAGGGCACGCGAGCGGGCTGACCGGGGTTCAGCAGGGCTTCTTCTTCGGCAGCCACACCATCGCGGCGCAGCTCGGTCCAAGAGGTTACGGACCAGACATCAGCGGATACGCCCCAGTCTTCGGCCAGGAGCTTCTGCGCTTCGATAGCCCACGGCACAGCAACACCGGATGCCAGCAGCTGGGCCTTCGGGCCGGAAGCCAGCGGGGAGTCCTGCACCTTGTAGATGCCCTTGACGATGCCTTCCACGTCCACATTTTCGGGTTCTGCGGGCTGGTGGATCGGCTCGTTGTACACGGTTAGGTAGTACATGACGTCGTGATCTTCGTCGAGGTTGCCGTACATCTGCTCAATACCGCGCTTCACAATGTGCGCAATCTCGTAGCCGTACGCCGGGTCGTAGATCTTGAACGCAGGGTTGGTGCTTGCCAGGATGGGCGAGTGGCCGTCCATATGCTGCAGACCCTCACCGGAGAGCGTGGTACGCCCTGCGGTTGCGCCGATCACGAAGCCGCGTACCATCTGGTCAGCAGCAGCCCAGAAGGCGTCGCCGGTGCGCTGGAACCCGAACATCGAGTAGAAGATGTAGATCGGGATCATGGGCTCACCGTGGGTGTCGAAGGACGAACCAACAGCGGTGAACGCTGCGGTTGCGCCCGCCTCGTTAATACCCACGTGAAGGATCTGACCCTCAGGCGACTCTGTGTAGGAGAGCATGAGCTGGTGATCCACCGGCACATAGTTCTGGCCGTTGGGGTTGTACAGCTTAGCGGAGGGGAAGAACGCGTCCATACCGAAGGTGCGTGCCTCATCCGGGGTGATGGTACGATGCGGTGGCCGAAGCCTTTCACGCGCATCAGGTCCTTCATCAGGCGCACGAACGCCATGGTGGTGGCGGCTTCCTGCTTACCGGAGCCCTTCTTAGCACCGGCGTATGCTTTATCATCCGGCAGGGTGATTTCCGGCTGAGTGTTCGGGCGGTGCGGAATGTACCCGCCCAGCTCCTCACGGCGCTTGTGCATGTACTGCAGGGCCGGGTGGTCTGCCGAAGGCACATAGTACGGCGGGTTGTAGAGGTCCTTCTCCAGCTCCTCATCCGAGATGGGGATGTTCAGGTGGTCACGGAAGCCTTTGAGGGCTTCCATGGTGAACTTCTTAATCTGGTGGGTTGAGTTGCGTGCCTCGAAGAAGGGGCCCAGCTCAGCACCCTTAATGGACTGGGCCAGGATGACGGTGGGGCGGCCCTTGGTTTCCAGTGCCTCCTTGTAGGCGGCGTAGAGTTTCTTGTCGTCGTGCCCGCCAAGTCGCAGGTTGAAGATCTGCTCGTCGCTCAGGTCTGCAACCAGTTCCTTGGTTTCGGGGTACTTGCCGAAGAAGTGCTCGCGAATGTACCCGCCGTCTTCGCCGCGGAAGGTCTGGTAGTCACCGTCGAGAGTCTCATTCATCAGCTGGATGAGCTTGCCGCTCTTATCCTTCTGAAGCAGGGCGTCGTAGTCGGAGCCCCACAGCACCTTAATGACGTGCCAGCCTGCACCGCGGAAGAATGCCTCAAGCTCCTGAACAATTTTGCCGTTACCGCGAACGGGGCCGTCGAGGCGCTGCAGGTTGCAGTTTACGACGAAGGTCAGGTTGTCGAGCTTTTCGTTGGCTGCCAGCTGCAGTGCACCACGCGATTCGGGTTCGTCCATTTCGCCGTCGCCAAGGAACGCCCACACGTGCTGCTGGGAGGTGTCCTTAATCTTGTGGTTGTGCAGGTAGCGGTTAAAGGATGCCTGATGGATGGCATTCAGCGGGCCCAGACCCATCGAAACGGTCGGGAACTGCCAGAAATCAGGCATGCAACGCGGGTGCGGATATGAGGGGATTCCATTCGCGCCTTTGGTTTTTTCCTGACGGAAACCATCCATCTGCTCAGCGGTGAGCTTACCCTCAACAAATGTGCGGGAGTACACGCCGGGGGGAGGAGTGGCCCTGGAAGAAGACTTGGTCGCCGCCGCCGGGGTGGTTGCGGCCGCGGAAGAAATGGTTCAGGCCCATCTCGTACAGGTCGGCGATACCCGCGTAGGTGGAGATGTGCCCGCCAACGCCGATGCCTTTCTTCTGTGCACGCTGCACCATAATGGCTGCGTTCCAGCGGATCCAAGCGCGGTATTGACGCTCAAGTTCCTCATCGCCGGGGTAAGCAGGCTGCTGGTCGGCGGGGATAGTGTTAATGTAGTCGGTATTGACAATGGTGGGTACCTCTACACCCTTCTTGCCAGCTTCCTGCAGAAGCGAGCGCAGGATGTATTCGGCACGTTCGGTGCCGTGAGTTTTAATAAGGTCCTCAAGGGACTCGGCCCACTCCTGGGTTTCTTCAGTATCGACGTCTTTCAGTCCGTCGAGAAGAGTGCTCAGGGCGTGTTCGTTCGGTTTTGCGTTACCCAAACTAATCCAACCTCTCTTGTGTTCAGTTGTGAAGGTGTTACGACGGCGATTCTCCGCGGGTGACACCCCTAGCAGGCAAGTGGGCCGAACGTGGTGGTCGGCGCACTTCTTTCTCTACTATTTTAGTCCTTATTTGACCCTGGTTTTGCTGTTGTGAAGGATTTTTTGGGGACTGCTGTCAGCGGGTGGGTTGGGTGCCTGCGGATTTGCAGGAGAAAAGCCAAAGATATTTTTGCCTGTACCGTGCAGATTTTACGCTGCATGGTGGTTCTGTGTTGGGTTTTGCGGTATTACTTTGGGTTTTTGAGGTGAAGGGCGGTGGGCTGTACTGTGCCGTGTAATTTTCTTCACCCGCGCCGTCCCAAAGCACTGAGATGTATAACACCCTCAACGGGTTTGCGCTCCCTGCAAAGACCCCGTATAGTATTACCTTGTTCGCCGGTTTGGTGAGCACAATGGGTCTTTAGCTCAGCTGGTAGAGCGCCACGTTTACACCGTGGATGTCATCGGTTCGATCCCGGTAGGACCCACAATTTATCGATGCGGCCCCGTCTAAGGACGGGGCCTTTTCGTTATTGTCCCTGGGGACATGGGTACATTCGCTGTGGTGGTGTACCGAGATGGCAGTGGGCCGCTCACCCGTGCGCATAATTGGCGATCCGTGCACCGCATCTGTGTATAAATCAGCGTACCCTTATATACATGACTGAAAATATCGAGAGTAAAAAGGCGCAAATTGGTGTAACCGGCCTGGCGGTGATGGGCGCGAACCTGGCCCGTAACTTGGCCCGCAACGGCTACACTGTGGCGCTGCATAACCGTTCCGTCGAGAAAACCGACGCGCTTCTTGCCGAGCATGGGCAAGATGGTGATTTTATTCGTACCGAATCACTGCAGCAGCTGGTTGACTCATTGGAGTCGCCGCGGCGTATCTTGGTAATGGTGAAAGCTGGTGCTCCGGTTGATGCCGTGATTGAGCAGCTAACACCCCTGCTGGATGAGGGCGATATTGTTATTGACGGCGGTAACTCGCATTTCCCAGACACGATCCGCCGCGAGCGTGAGCTGGCGCAGGAGGGCCTGCACTTTGTGGGCGTGGGTGTCTCCGGTGGTGAGGAGGGCGCACTGTGGGGTCCCTCTATTATGCCGGGCGGATCTGCCCAGTCGTATCATCATGTGGGCCCTATGCTGGAGAAGATTTCGGCAAAGGCGCCCCAGGACGGTTCACCGTGCTGCGCGTGGATTTCCACCGATGGCGCGGGGCACTTCGTGAAAATGGTTCACAACGGTATTGAGTACGCCGATATGCAGGTGATCGGGGAAGCGTACGATATTCTGCGTTCTATCGCCGGGCTGGAGCCAGCGGAGCAGGCACAGATTTTTAAGACGTGGAACAAAACCGAGCTCAATTCGTACCTGATTGAGATTACCTCTGAGGTGCTGGCCCAGGTGGATGCTAAAACCGGTAAGCCTCTGGTGGATGTGATCCTGGATCAGGCTGGACAGAAAGGAACCGGCCGCTGGACGGTGCAGGCTGGCCTTGATTTGGGGGCCCCGGTCTCTGCCATTGCAGAGTCGGTGTTTGCCCGCGCACTTTCATCATCTGATCCAGTTGCCCGTGAGCAGGCTCAGCAGCAGCTTCCTGCGGGCCTGATCGCGACCACCGGTGTCGGCGCTGGGGATCCTGAATTTGTTGAGGATGTGCGCCGTGCCCTGTTGGCCTCGAAACTGGTTGCTTACGCGCAGGGCATGGATATGATTGCCCGCGCGGGGGATGAGTACGGTTGGGATTTGAAGCTTGATGTGATTGCTTCGCTGTGGCGTGCCGGGTGCATCATCCGCGCCGAGCTGCTGGGCGATATTATGGCTGCCTACTCCGGTGAGCGTCCGGCAAATATGCTTTTGGCACCCCAGTTCAAGTCTTTGATGGATGAGCTGGTTCCGTCGTGGCGCCGGGTGGTGGGTAAAGCCACCGCTCTTGGGGTTCCGGTACCGGTGTTCTCTTCGGCCCTGTCGTATTATGACGGCCTGCGCCGTGACCGCCTGCCTGCGGCCGTAATTCAGGGGCAGCGTGATTTCTTTGGCGCGCATACTTACGGACGTGTGGACGAAGAAGGGGCCTTCCACACTATGTGGAGTGGTGACCGTTCTGAGGTGAACGCCGCCGACATTCACGTGCACTAATACTGCACCTGGGGCTGCCCTGGTTGTATAACTATGCGGTGCGGGCGTCTTCGTGTATCTGGTTCTAGGCCAGACGGTGAAGATACCCGCACCGCATCAGTGTGTGCAGAGAGCACCCTAAAGACACGTTTATGCTGTGGGAGCCAACGTACGTTCAAGGCCCCGGCATCTAGATGATACCGGGGCCTGTAGCGTGAGTGTTTGTGTGTCGGCTGCTGCGTTAATTATTGCTTGGGCACGTAGCTGTAAGGGATGTGACACGAAACCGTGGAGTAGGTACCGCTGGCTTGGTTCTCTGAGACGGTTTCCCCGTTAACAGTGATTTTGCAGCTAACCTTAGTGGCCCCACCATCACCGTACGAGCCGGAAGCATTAAGGGTATAACTGTCCTTGAGAGTAGTCTCAATGCCTTCCTTACGCCAGTCGCTCGAAATGTTCTCGGTACTGGTGGAACTGTACGGACCGTAAGAGACGCGGGCCTTACCGTTAGCCTTGACCTCAACATCAACCTTCACCTTTGTTGTAGCCCGGTCAATAGAAGGCGTAGCAGAAGCAGAGCGTGATGCGGACGGAGTAGAGGCGTAAGAATGCGGTGAAGACGATGACGTCGACGGCGAGGGAGAACTTGAAGAAGGTGATGCTGAGGACGACGACGGCGAGGCGGAGGAAGAAGTCGCTCCACCAGCAATATTATTCGGTTCATTATTACGCGTTGTGATAGTCACTACGAGTACCACTACGAGGGCGATTACGCCAGCACCGCACAAGAACCCCACCATCCACGGCCACACGGGACGGGGGCGATCTTCCTCCTCATAGAGATCGCCGTAATTCCTGCCGTATGGGCCGCCAGGTACAGCACCGTTATAGGGCGGAATAGGGCCGCTTGGGTACCCCTGTTGATAGGGGCCTTGGCCGTAGCCAAGGTTCCCAGTGTTATACCCTTGACCGTTCAGATTCCCGGTGTTGTATCCGTAGCCGCCAAGGTTCCCAGTGTTATACCCTTGACCATTCAGATTGCCGGTGTTATATCCCTGCCCGTTCAGGTTCCCGGAGTTGTAGCCGTTATACTGGGCTGCCTGCCGCACGGCTGAAGGATCCATAGGGAGCGTTTCGTCCCCATACTGTTGGTTACCATCCGGTCCGTTCAGGGGAGCCGACTGGGGCCCGTGATTGGTAGCCCCTGACGTATCCGGGTACCCCTGTGTTCCGGCCTGATCTGCGCCACTATTATTGTTCGCTCCATCAGGGCCTTCTGTAGGTGGGAACTGAGACATTGATTCTCCTCATAGGATGGTGGTTCACGCGAGGAACACTGACCTTCCCATGCTACCGCGAATCTTTGAACAAATGCTGTATACGGTGCCCCAGACTCTCCGGAATTATGGATCTTCTACGTTTAACTCCGGCTGGTAGATGGCGGTGAACAGACAACGGTCAGTGTGCCTAGGAATTACTGCCGCCTGGTTTTAAAACGAGGCGGCAGTATTTTCAATGCGCCATGTGGCTGGTGAAGGAAACAGATACTGCTAGATCCACATGGCCGGGTCTATATACTCCACAGCATCCACCAGCGGTTTCTTCTTCTCTGGGGTGCGCGGGCGCGATTTTGCCGGGATACCTGTAATGATCGAATCATGCGGGTGATCGTTTACCACCACCGCATTCGCGCCAATAGCGCTGTCAGCACCGATCTGTACCGGACCGAGTACTTTAGCGCCCGCCCCAATCGTCACGCGGTCACCGATCGTAGGGTGGCGTTTCACTTTCTCTAAGGAGCGGCCGCCTAAGGTCACCTCGTGATAGAGCATCACGTCGTCACCTATTTCGGTGGTTTCACCAATCACAATGCCCATGCCATGGTCAATAAAAAACCGGCGCCCGATTGTAGCTCCGGGGTGAATTTCAACGCCCGTCAGAAAACGGGTGAACTGTGATATTGAACGCGCCAGGGCCTTCGTTGTATCCCGCTGCCACAGTCTGTGGCTCAGCCGGTGCGACCAGATGGCGTGCATCCCCGAATAGTTGAGTATAATTTCGACCGTGCCGCGCGCGGCCGGGTCGTGTTGGCGAACGTTTGCAATGTCTTCACGCAAACGGGCGATGAATCCCATGGTCATCCTTCTTTTTACTGTGCGTTCATCCAAAGGTACCAACATCAGGGACTGTTTTCACGCTAGGGAAACCTGAGCGGGAGAGAACAGCGAACACTTATGCGGGAACCACAGTGATAAAACATCGTGAGCTGCCCGGAAATTCCCGTGCACCTTAACACGCAAGAACGCCCCACCGCACCCCGCGCACCGGGGTAGTGGGGCGTTTGGCAGCGGACGTTTAGCCGCGAATATCCTCGTACAGGACGGTGGAAATGTAACGCTCACCGAAATCGGGGACAACAGCGACAATCAGCTTGTCTTTATTCTCAGACTTCTTGGCTTCCTCAACAGCCGCATACACCGCTGCACCCGAGGAGATACCGCCCAGGATACCTTCCTCGGTAGCCAATGCGCGAGAGGTGCGGATGGCATCTTCGCCGCTAACAGCGATAACTGCATCATAAATATCACGGTTGAGAGTATCAGGCACGAAATTCGCACCCAGCCCCTGAATCTTGTGCGGGCCAACGCGCCCCTCGGAAAGCAACGGAGAATCCTGAGGCTCAACGGCCACGATCTTCAGGTTCGGGTTTTTCTCCTTCAGATACTTACCCGCACCGGAGATGGTGCCGCCGGTGCCAATACCAGAGACAAAAATATCAATCTTACCGTCGGTAGCGTCCCAAATTTCGGGGCCGGTGGTCTTGTAATGAATTGCGGGGTTAGCCTCGTTTGAGAACTGGGACGCGAGAACCGCGTTATCGGTGCTCTCAACAATCTCTTTAGCCTTCTCCACGGCGCCCTTCATACCATCGGTACCGGGGGTGAGCACAATTTTCGCACCGTACGCACGCAGTAGGACACGACGTTCGGCTGACATGGTCTCAGGCATGGTCAGAATAACGTTGTAGCCACGTGCTGCCCCCACCATCGCTAGGGCAATACCAGTGTTACCGGAGGTGCCCTCAACAATAGTGCCGCCGGGCTTCAGCGCACCAGCTTCCTCAGCAGCGTCAATAATGGCGCGGCCAATGCGATCCTTCACAGAACCAGCGGGGTTATAGAATTCAAGCTTGACCGCAATATTGCCAGGCAGACCCTCAGAGAGTCGGTTCAAACGGACAAGCGGAGTCTGGCCGATAGCATCAACAATGCTGTTAACGATTTGCGCCATGAATCTAATTCCTTTGTTTGATTTTATTTCTTCGTCAGTAACTCTACCCCCATAAGGTGCCGGTGTAATGCTGGCTGTCACAGTTCGTAACAGAGGCACAGGGGTACAGATATAGTGGGTCTTCAGATACGCAGATTAGAAAGAAGCTGTTTTCCCGGGAGACCAGCTGGATGGCAGGAAGCTCCTGTCAAGTATCCACCACCTGCCGCCGGAGTATTCAAAATACCCTTTATATTCTGTGCCGATACCGTCGAGACTGTTAAGGTATACGGATTGGTGGCTTGTTTTGTCGTACAGGCGGGCGGCAGAGTCCACTTCAAGCTTTATAGTCCACACATAGGTATTGTCTTTGGGTCTTCAAATGGCATATCGTCCATGATGGATACCGTCAGCGGAGCGTAAGTGTCGCTAATGAGCCACCTATCACTAATATCACGATACGTAGTGTAGCAGGGGCAAGAGGAGGAATCCGTAAACCCGCGCTCAATCCAAGGAGACGTAAAGCCTCTAAACAAGAGGTAGTTATAGTAGGCTACTTCAAAGCCGATAAATTTGTACAATCCTTCGGCTGTACGTTCGTTAAGCCCGGCGTAATACACCGGCTCCGGAATATTAGCGGGAGGATCCTGCTCTGTACCGGGTTTGTACAGGGCGGCGGTTATGCCCTTGTAGGAGTTAAAGTTAATTTTCCCTTTATAGGAGCTTCGAGCGGAACACGCGCTCAGTAAACTAATGCCAGCTATACCAAATACACCGAAGGCAGTGCGACGAGTCACGGAAGAAGGCATGAGGGAACCTCTCTACTTACGACGCTGATGATATAACTATATACCCCGCAGCTTCCTGCATAAACGTGTGACACGTACTGAAAAATACGATAACTTACACACCCGAAGACGTGTTGGTGTTGGCGGTAAACTCCGAAAAATCAATCACCCATTTATGATCCTCATACCGCGCTTTTAACGGGCCTGACCTGGTAACACTATTAGTAGCGCTGGCTGGGGTCTCGCGTACTTTCCCGGAGATAACCTCAAAATCACCGAATTTAATGAAATACTCCATTGGCCACTCATACACATCCTCTTCCTTCTTTTGGGGGTGCGGGGCGTGTATGGTGCAGTGGTACCGAACCTTTGAAAACCAGCTATTGCCGCTGCCGATCATCCGATCCAGTTCCTCTTGGGTAAGACCCTGGTACCGTTCCATGTAGGGTTGCGCTTCGCCTGTGTTTCTGCTTTCAATAATGTACTCTGTGAAAGCAAATATAGCCAATAGTGCTGTACAATCCCGCCACTGAGCGCTCATCCGCATGGGCAGGAAGCACCGGAACCGGCACGTTCTGGGCGGGTTCAGAGCGAGTCGCTTCCCGGTAGTCACCATTCTGACGGTAGCTGTCGAACTTCAGCTCTCCGCTGTAATCATATTGCCGATCAAGCCACATATTGCTGGTGCTGCACCCCGCAAGGAGCAGAGCGCCGCCGCAACCGGCTAAAGCAAACAAAGACCGTCGATTCATGGAAGTAGGCACGGTGATCAGGAATCCTTAGAACACACGAAGTTGAGATACCTCAAACATTATAAGAGGCCGCACCGAAACCCCAAAAGACGGGGGCTAGGCCCCAATAACCAACCCTGCAGCACCGTAGACCTTAGATAGTTTTTGACCCGCCCGAAGACCTGCTGTTTGTATCGTCGCTGAGTAACTCCTCGAGCTTGAGACGCCACACGCCATCACTGTATCTCGCTTTTATAGTGCCTTCGTATTTTTGTTCCCGCCTTTCAGCTGGGATCTCCCGTGCACGCCCGGCAGATACCAGGAAGCTCCCCAGTTTCGCCGTCATTATGGCTGGCCACGAGTACGTATCGCCCTCACGTGTTGGCATAGGATCCTTCAACGTAAACCTGATATCGGGAGCCTCAGACCATATCTTGTAATCACTAGAATCACTAGAAGACTGTGAATCCGTATCAAGGCGTTTATGATATTCGCCATCAAGCAGATTCCGGCCCGTATCACCGGTTTGGTAGGCATATGTAACACTCGCAGCTATAAAACCAATAGTGGAATATAGGCCCGCCACTGTGTGCTCATTAACGTTGTGTGGAAGTGTTGGTACGGGAGCATTCTTAGCGGGCTCAGTGCGGGTAGGTGCCGTATATTCACCTTCGCGGCGGAAACTGTCGAACGATACCTCACCGCTGTAATCTGTGCGCTCTGCGGCCACCACAGACGCCCCGGAGCTGCAAGCGCTTAAAAACAGGATGGAGGCACCCCCAACTGCGCCAGTAAATAAAAAACGACGAGACACGGAAGCAGACATCGGGACGCCTTTCAGTTGAAGTAGCTAGCATGATTATAGCTTTTACCCACTCAAAAGTTGGGGATATGCAAGCCACTTTCATCTACTGAAACATCAGTATCCCAGCGGATTAGGCGGGCCCTTCCCGGCGGGGTACGCGCATCAGGGCACCCCGCCGGGAAGAGAATGGACGAACCTAGTTAATATCCATATTCAGATCCCAAATACCGTTCATATAGGTGCCTACAGCCTCACCAGACATGTAGATATGGCGTTTATCGGCGGGGGTATCCTGCAGCGTACCCTTACGGTAAATCTTCTCGCCCACGTCAATGTTCAGCTTCACCTGCCAGTTCCACGAACCGCCAGCATACACCGGCTGCGGGGCGGTAATAATTAACGAGGCGGACGGCTTCGCATACCAGATCTTATCGGCCTCGCTTTTCTTCGTACTCTCCGCATAGCCTTGCAGTACGTTCTTTGCCTCAGCATTGAGGGTTACCGTATTAACGTACTGCATATCGCCAGTCTGCAGCAGATAATCCACCGCTGCCCCAAACCAGGCCAGTGCGCCCGCAAACCCGGCTGCATTATCTTTTTTCATGGACTCAGGCTGAACTGGGATCGGGACATTCTGCGCCGGGTGTTCCTCGGTGGCAGCCATATATTCACCGGGCTTGTCGTATTTATCAATCTTCGCTTCACCACTAAAGTCCTTTTTCTCCTCAACGGTGGGAGAAGCTGAGGGGGTGGCGGTGGCAGACTCGGAGGGAGACGCTGAAGGCGTCGCAGAGGCACTGGCAGTTGCGGTACGGGATGCGCGGGGAGATGCGCTCTGAACCTCAAATGTACTTGAGGAAGGCTCAGAAGGAGACGGTGCAGAGGCGGTGGTAGTGGTCTGCTGCGACTCAGAACTGCACGCAGCCAAAAAAGCTGCGCTGCTGAGACCAATGACACTAAGTGCAGTGCGCCGGGTCAAGGGGGATGACATGAGAGCTATACCTTTCAAAATTTTGGTTTGCGAGTGAATATTTCGGTGATTGCTATCGTGTCGTGATAGAGAATAGCATACCCTGAAACATGATTGACGCAGGGCGCCACGCTCGGGCTGAACTCCGATCCTAGCGTTTCTTTGGTGTGCTCAGATTCCAGGATCCCTCAACATAGCGGCCCGTAATATCACCCTCGGATTGCACCAGTTTACGGTTCTGCGGAACCTGCGAGACTTTGCCGCGGATCAGCGCAAAATCACCCTGTTTCATGGTGAGCTTGGCGGGCCACTGGTAGCCATCAGTGTTCCTGATTGGGGCGGAAGTGGTGAGTTCAATAGTTACCGTGACCTCACTCAACCAGGTTTTATCGTCAAAAAGCTCCGCGACATCGGTGTAGCTTTTCAGATCTTCCCGGTCAAACCTGATGTCTTTCAGATGCTGGGAATCACCCGTGTTCATCATGTACTGCAAAGAAGCCGCGAAGTAACAGATTGTTGCATGAAGTCCCTGCTACGGAATTCTCGCCCATATTATCGGGCTTGATAGGAACCGGCACATTCTTCGAGGGATGCTCCTGAGTTGCTGGCTCATAGGGGCCAGCGGAGGTGTCGTATCTATCAAGTTTCGCTTCGCCTTTGTAATCTGCTCCCGCGCCGCACGAGGTGAGCGCAGCAACCACGCTGCCTACGCCAGCTAATCCCAACGCAAAGCGGCGCGTCACGGCAGGAAACATCGTTGTCCTTTCACAGATTTATAGAACCCTAAAACAAATGCAATGATAGTTTACGCACAAAATATGAGGGCGACAAAGCCCACCGTAATGGTTATGTATTATTGGGACGCGCGCGGGCTTGCCGACGGTGAAGGGTCGTCATCTTCATCGCCTTCCCACCGGAATTCCCAGCGCCCCTGTTGGTAATTGACAAGGCCAACAACCTCTTTATCGTAATGCTGGTCTTGAGGCGAAAGCTCCGTATATTTTCCGTCTTTTACCGCGAAAGAGCCCAGATCGTTAATGATGCGCAACGGCCAGCGGTACTGCGAGCCTTCCCGGGTGGGCTGCGGGGTAATGAGCACAATCTTGAAACTTGGGTTTGCGTACCAGAGCGTACCGTTTTTAGTTTCTGCACCCATTTTCTCGAAACTTTTATAGCTATCATTCGGCCATTTGAGGGCGCGTATGGGCGAGGGGTCTCCGGTGATATTGAGGTAGGTTAGGCACGCGGCGTAGTAGGCAATCGTGGCGTGCATCCCCGCCACCGAATCTTCATACATGTGCTCAGGAACCACCGGCTTTGGTACGTTCTTAGCGGGATGCTCTCTAGTTGCTGGCTCGTAGGGGCCCGCCGACGTGTCGTATTTTTCAAGTTTCGCCTCCCCGCTGTAGTCCTTAGCAGCAGACGTGGGGGAGGCGCTTGGCGACGTCGTCTCATCACTCTCAGGTGTGGTGCTCTCGGCCGCCGAGGGGTTCTCCGCTAGGGCTGGCTTGGCGGGCGCCGACACTATAGCGCCGGAGCACCCGCTGGTAAAAAGCACACCAGCGACCGAAAACATGCCCAAAACCGTGCGGCGAGTAATGGAAGAGGCCAACGCAGCCATCCTTTCCGGCCTGAACCGACCGTGAGGGGCGGAAGGTGTGTGGACACCTAGAAACAATTAGATGAAGTTGCCGCCACCTGACGATGAGGAAGAGGAAGAACTTTCGGACGGTGATGGGCTGCTAGAGGAAGACGAGGAGCTGCTGCTCGACGACGGGCTGCGGGTTGGCGAAGAGCTGCTGGAACTACGCGAATGCCAGATGATCGTCCAGTGCCCACCCTCGTATGTGCACACAGCCATTTGGCGTGATTCACCATACCGGCTGTATGAAGATAGTGACCTGTACTCACCATCTTTCACGATGAAAGGCCCCTGATCCGTCTTAGCGGTAAACGGCCACATATACTTATCGCCGTTCTTTGTCGGCTCGGGGCTATTGAGGTAAATCTTCACGTCGGGAGAACCGTACCAGCTTCGTTTCTCCCGGATGGGTGCACCTTTGCTTTCATACTCCGGCAATGTGTCTTCCGACAGACGTACCTCACGCAAAAACTCGGTTTCCCCGGTCAAATAGTAGTATTTCAAAGCCGCCGAAAGGTACCCTAACGCCGCTTTTAGGCCCTCGGTTGAGTTCTCGCTCATCTTCTCGGGCTTAACCGGTTTAGGTACGTTTCTTGCCGGGTGTTCCTTCGTGGCTGATTCAAAGTTGCCCGCTGATGTGTCATATTTATCAATCTTGGCTTCGGAAGAATAGTCAGAACTACTCGACGAAGATGAAGATGATGATGAGGGAGAAGCTGAGGTAGACGAGGCCGAAGAGGAGCTGGGGGAGGCATCGGAACTCGTTGTCGCAGGCTCGGAAGAATCACTCGAGGAAGGGGTGTGCGTCTTAACGGAAGTAGAAGAAAAAATAGAATTGGAACACCCTGAGACAGCAGCTATACCGGCTACGGTGAAAAAACCTAAAGCTGTGCGGCGCGTCAAGTCGGAAGTCATATACCCAATCTTTCACTCGGCGAGGTTGAGATACATCAACTATACCGCCCGCACATCTGCCTGTGGGGGTGCGCCACCTTATAGCTTACGGCGAAAATCCTGGGAACCAATATCAGGAGGCTCGTGTGAAGGTTATGCCGGGGCAGTGGCGCCAGCGGCAGCCTCTGGAACCTTACCGCGTGTCTCGGGCAACAAGTCGTACGTCATGCGCCACGAACCTTGGTCATACACCACGAATAGCGGGTCGGTATCGACCGCAAAATTAGATTTAAAATCTTCGTAAATAGTGTTTGCGGCCCCCACCATCCGGGCCTGCGGGTCAAACCCCGGTGTGCACTTCCAGATGTAGGTGTTCTCGCTCTCGCCTTTTGTCGGTTGCTCAGTATCCAACGACAGGGTAAACGGGTGTGCCGTGGAGCTACGCAGCCATGCACCCTTCGCGTACAGTTCCCCCAGCTCCTTCGCGTCCTCCTGGGACTGGGCGTCAGTGACCTTATTGAGCGCTGAAGCATCACCGGTTAATAACAGGTAATTATGCGCAGCAACCCAGAACCCAATGAAGTTATACAGCCCCTCAACATTTGGTTCGGTCATGCCGTGAGGCTCCTGCGGGGCGGGTACATTCTTGGCTTTCGCATTGTCATTCCCAAGAACCACAGCCTCCACATCCCCAGAGTATGAGGTGAATTTCACGTCTCCCCGGTACCCCGGCGACTGTGTGGGCGCGGGGGTGAGGGACTGCGAACCTGCCTGCGGCCGCTGCTCGTTAGCTGAGGTGGAGTTAATCGTATCCAGCAGGAAAGCGCCTCCCACTCCCACCGACGTCAGCCCCGCAGCAGCTATTGCAGTTCTACGGGTGAGTGCAGCTCGGGACATAGCGACGGCTCCTTTCAACGGGAATAATCCTCATTATTCTATACCTACTCTAGCGTGCCCACCCCTGTCATCTTGACGCCGCAAACCGGTGACTGCGCAGGCGCTTGTCTCACGCTGTTTTACCCCAACCTGCGCTGATGCACACAAGGTGTTCCCGGGATTGTAAAACCCGGGGGATACGTTCAAAAAAATATATCTGGAACATCACATAGGTTGCAGCCCACCGTACCTGAGGCACATTATGGGTTATACGCTACTGGCCCTAGAGCAGACGCGCACTATTGTGGGTCTAGTGAGAAGCAGGAACGGTCACAACTTTCGCAGGAACCGTTGGGGTCACCTGGGGCAGAGCTGTGCGTCGGGGACTGGCTGACGGGTCGTACTGCTCAGCTGAAATAATCCACCACTGTTCACCCTCCCACATGCCGTACAGTTTACGCATTGCGCGGGCTTCCTCCGTGGGTAGGGCAGTATTCGTGTTAGCGGCAGCATTAACCAGCACACCGCTCTCTTGCTTCACTGAGCAGGCCCAAGCGTACTTATAGCCCTTCTCATCCGGTTGTTTCTCGGTGAGGGTGACTGTCCACGAACCACCCACAATCCACTGCGTCGTACTCATATACAACTGCTCATACCCCTGCAACTGTGCAATAGCGGGCTGGTTCTGCGGATGCACCACCTTCAATGCTGGTTTCATATCGCCTGTAGCTCGCGCATAATTGAGTGCCGCAATATAGTAAGCGAACGTGAATCTTAGTCCCGAGGTGTCCTCATCACGCATATAGTCGTACTCGGTGGGTACGGGAACATCTGTGGCTTTCGACTGCAGCGATGCAGGGTTGCCGGTAGGTGCCGCCGTTGATCCGGCTGAAGGCTGAGGGCCAGCGGATCTGTAATGCTGCCACAGCAGCTCCCCGGAGAGGTTCTCCCGGGTATCCGCGGTGGTGGCTTGAACACTGGAACCGCCTGCCGGTACACCTGCATTGCCTGCGGCGCGGGAAGAAGAACTAGAGCCGCAGGCGGAGAGCACCGCAGCACCCAGCGAAGAGGCTGCTCCAACCAAAAAAATACGGCGTGAGGCAACAGCAGATCGAATCATGGTGGACTATCCCTTCTAAGAACACCGCAACTTGTATACAAAGCCTATGCGGTGCAGGTAAAACCACAAACGAATACGTCGCCAGTTCTAGAGCTGTTACTCACATCCAGCTGCCCCGGGAAGGGGCGGTGTCAGCGGCGGTGCTCATTATGCGGCTGCTACCGGGAAGACGGGGACGCAGCGGATGCTGAGGGGGCCAGCGACTCCTTCGCCGCCGAAACCTCCGCATCATCCATCATCTGCCAACCGTTGTCACCGTATTTGACGAAGACATCCGCCCGGCGGGTTGTACCGTACATATCGGTAAAAGACACGTTACGTTGTGCCTTGAGCAGGTACAGGTGAGCTTTATTATCGACCGTGTACATGGACTCCCAGCGGAATACCTCTGAAGAGCCGATCCGTACGGGCCTGTCAGTATTGAGAGTAATACCGGTGGGGCGTTCAGTATCACACACAACCCACCCCTCATCACGAGAGTAAAGCTTCGAATAAATACCGATATTTGTGCTGTACTTATCGTTGCCTGGCAGAGCCTCAAAGAGAGAAATATCACCGGTAAGGTACATGTAGTTCTGCGCCGCGCACCAGTACTGCAGGAAGCTTAGAATGCCCTGTTCAGAAAGCTCACGCATATTTTCAGGTTCTTTAGGCTTAGCCACGTTCCGGGGGCTGTGCTCCAATGTGCCGGCCTCAAACGGCCCATTTGCTGTCTCATAGTATTTGGCTGGCAGAATCACCGGACCGCGCACCTGCGAGCCTGAGGCGGAATCTACCTGGGGAGAAGCTGCAACTGGTGAAGGCGCCGCCGAAGAAGCGGCAGCAGGACGTTTATTCGCGGTAGAAATAGAAGAACCCGCGCACGCACTCAAAAGGGAGCCAGCTCCTACGATGGCAGTCTGCGTCAGGAGCGCGCGACGAGCAAAACTATGGTGCATTTATGGGGTCCCATCCTTATCGGTGATGCGGCCAGCTAATCGGGCCATAAACACTCGCGGCTAGCACTTACTACCGTAGCAGAAGGCACCCCGCACACGCATATTGGGAAGGTGCCTGAACCAGTCGGAGTATCATTGCACACACAAATCAGGATAAACTGTTTGCGTGCAACACACCGATTATACGCACCTTATGCGTGTGCGCGAACTACTCGCCCACTGTGATGTTCCCCTAGAAACCCTCAACGCGGACTTAGCCCGTGAACGTATTCGTGCGGCCAATAAACAACTTGATGACTATATTCTGCCGCGTGCTGGCAGCCTGGATGCTCCACTCACCGTGGTTGTGGGCGGCTCCACTGGTGCCGGTAAATCCACGCTGGTGAATTCGCTCCTCGGCGAGCCCCTCACCCGTGCCGGGGCCATCCGCCCCACCACCTGCCAGCCTGTTCTGCTGCATCGCTCCGAAGATGCACCCTACCTGGGATCCGAGCACTACCTGCCGAGCATGAGGCATCATAGCGTTGCCGCGGGAGAAACAGTGCCGGGAGCTGACGCACACACTGAAGCCGATGTGCTGGTGACACTACAGACCCAGACGGTACCGCCCGGCATCGCTCTTATTGATGCCCCAGATATTGATTCCGTCTCTGAACAGAACCGGCGGTTAGCTAAAGATTTGCTCTCTGCCGCCGACCTGTGGCTTTTTGTGACCACCGCTAACCGGTATGCGGACGCCGTGCCGTGGGAATTACTGCACCGGGCGGCTGAACGCAATATTACGGTGGCGGTGGTGCTCAACCGAGTACCAGAAGGCGCCGAACACGAAATAGAAGAAGACCTGCAACATATGCTCAGTGAAGCTGGGATCACCCCGGCACTGCTGGTGTGTATCCCCGAGCAGAAGCGCGATAACCGCGGCCTGCTACCGCCTGCTGCTATAGGTCAAGTGCGGAACTGGCTAGAGCAGCTGGGGGCAGACGCACCGGCACGCGCGGCAATCGCCCGCCGTACCCTCAGCGGCGCTATTAACGGGCTGAGCGAAGATCTGCAGGTTATTGCCGCAGAACAAAAATCCCAGCACGAGACGCTCACCCGGCTCAGCGCCGCAGTGGATGACGCCTACGACACCGCATTGGAGAACATCCGTGAGGCAGCCTCCGACGGTACGCTACTGCGCGGTGAGGTGCTGATGCGCTGGCAAGATTTTGTGGGCACCGGAGAGTTCTTCCGCTCACTAGAATCTGGAATCGGGCGCCTGCGGGACCGGCTAGTCGGGATCATGCGGGGCACCCCCGCCCAAGCCGCAAAGTGGAACAGGCATTAGAGCACGGGCTGCACGCAGTGGCCGTGGACGCTGCCGCTCGTGCCGCCGAACAGGTACGGCGCTCGTGGGGCTCAGAACGCCCAGGTGCGCTTCTTCTTGAGGAACATGATGCGGGCGTCACCGCCGAACAGGCACAGACCGAGCAGAGCACATTCGAGACGCAGGTTGCGGAGCAGATCCGTGCCTGGCAGCAGGGAATCCTTGAGACAATCCGCGCCGAAGGCGCCGGTAAACGCCAGCGTGCACGCGTGCTCTCGCTGGGTGTTAACGCTGCAGCCGTGCTACTGATGGTCGCTGTGTTTTCCGCAACCGGTGGGCTGACCGGGCTGGAAATCGGCATCGCAGGCGGCTCCGGCGTGGTGGGATCTAAGCTTCTGGAGTCGGTATTCGGTGAGGACGCCGCCCGCCGAATGGCCCAGCGTGCCCGCATCGACCTCATCGAGCGGATGCAAAACCTGCTGGATGCACACCGGCAGCGGTTCACCGATTCCCTCAACACCATTAATGCGGGGCCTGAGCCAGCCCAGGTTCTTGAGGCCGCACAGCAGACACACCGTATTGGTCATGAACTAGCCGTGGACGGCAGCCCCGCCAGCAAAGAAATAAGGGGGTAGCATGAGCGACGAACTCGTTCCTTCGAGCACCACCATGGCCCGCCAGCGAGGCGGCACACTCACAGAGCGTGCAGACTCGCTCAACGCCGCGCTTGAGGCAGGCCGTGGGCGTATCGAAACAACCCTTATAGAGCGTAGCGCCACGACCATCAGCCGTGCCCGTGAGCGCCTTAGCCTCTCAGCCGAGCACACTATCGTGGGGTTTTTCGGGGCGACTGGCAGCGGCAAATCTTCCCTTTTTAACGCTGTGGCGGGCCAAAAAAACTTGCCCGTGCCGCCCATACCCGCCCCACCACGGTCGCCGCGCAGGCCGCCGTATGGGGTAGGGAAGGCAGCGAAGAGGTCCTTGACTGGCTTGGAGTCTCTGAACGGGTGTACCCGCTGGAAGACCCAGCCGAAGCACCTATAGCACCTGAAATGCTGGTGCCTGAGACACCCAGCGCCGCCCTGAATGAGACCAGGGTGCCCGCCCCCCGGGCTGTGGAACCGCATCCGCACCATGGTTGGTAAAGGGCAGACCCACACCCGCTCCGGCGGGCTAATCCTGCTGGACCTACCCGATTTCGACTCGGTACGCCGCGATAACCGTGAACTGGTAGAACGCATGGTGGGGTATGTGGATGTGCTCGTATGGGTGGTAGATCCGCAGAAATACGCGGATGCGGTGCTGCACCACGAGTTTATCGAGCCCCTAGCCGCACACGGCGGCACGATGCTGTGCGTACTTAACCAGTCAGATCTGCTGGATGCACACGACCTTCCCCAGGTACTGGACTCCCTGCGGCAGCTGCTGGTTCAGGACGGTATTAGCCACCACTTGCTGGCTGAGCCGATCGCGGTTTCAGCCCGCACAGGTGCCGGGCTGGACTCCCTCAAATCGTTACTGGGGCAGGTGGCTGCCGCGAAAAGTGCCGCTTTGCAGCGGGTTACTGCCGACCTGGACGCTATCCACGGCGAGCTTTCAGACCGTGACGGCGGCCCGGTGGAGGCCTCTATTGGCGAAGAGTCGGTGGATACACTCACCGCCTCATGTTTCACAGCCAGCGGCGCGGGTACCGTGCTGGATGCAGCGGTTAGCTCCTACAAGCGCCGTGCCGGGGCGCGCACCGGGTGGATAGCGACCCGCTGGGTTGCTAAATTCCGGCCCGACCCGCTGAAGCGCCTGCACTTGGGGTACGCGGACGGCTCTGATACGCGACAGGACACCGCTGTTGATGAGCTGTTTGATGCGGAACCGGGGCAGCCTTCAGTGGCTCCCGCGCACCTGGTGGCCTCGTCATTACCCCCGCTGAGCCCAGCGCAGCGGGCATCCGTGGCGAACTCGGTACGTGCATTTGGCGCCGAAACCGCACACGGTATTGAAGAGCCCTGGAACAGCAGCATTCGTAACGCCGCCTAGAACACGAACAGCAGCTGCCTGCCGCATTTGAACGCGCTATAGCGGGTGTTGACTACCGCACGAACCGGCGTCAGTGGTGGTGGGCACTCCTGAATAGTGTGCAGTGGGTGGCGTTGCTGAGCGCCCTAGCGGGGGTACTGTGGCTCACCGGCATGGCGGCAGCAGTATACCTTCAGGTGCCGCTTCCGCCACCGCCCACACCGGACGGCTCACCCGTGCCGGTGCCCACTCTGCTGCTGCTCTTAGGGGTGCTATTGGGGATTGTGGCTGCGGGGGCAGGCCGGGCGCTTACCGCCATGGGCGCGCGAATATACCGTCAAAGGATACAGCGCGCCCTCACCCGGGGCCTTGAGGCCGCTCTCAACGAGCAGGTTGTGCACCCCGTCGAGAACGAAATAATGCGCCTGGAAACTTACCGTAACCACCTGCGGTAGCATCACGCGGTACGGAGAACACTCCGAACCGGGGTGTGCCGGGGTGGTGGTCTGCGTCGCCGCGTGCTAGCTGGCTCGTAACGCTGCGGTGAGCGCGGCGGCGGCCTCAAGAACGGCCTCGGCGTACATGCGCCCGGGCTGGCGGCTCATACGGTCAATAGAGCCAGCGATCGAAACTGCGGCGATAACCTTCCCAGTGGGGGGAGTACACCGGGGCCGATACCGATGCGGTACCGCGCTCGCGCTCACCCACGGACTGCGCCCAGCCAATACGCCGCACCGAGGCGAGCATTGCGGCGCTAAAATGCGCATTGCGCAGCCCCTCAATAATGCGGCCTTGGTCTTCCCAAGCCAGAAGAACCTGCGCTGCCGAGCCGGCTTTCATTGATAGCTGGGTACCCACGGGAATGGTTTCGCGCATACCCACGGGGCGTTCCGCACAGGCCACGCAGACACGCCAGTCACCCTGACGGCGGTAAATCTGTGCCGACTCGTTGGTGGCGTGCCGTAACTTATCAAGTACCGGTGCGGCGGCAGCCAGCAGCTGGTCTTCGGCGGTGGCGGAAGCAAGCTCCGACAGACGCGGCCCCAGCATAAAACGTCCCTGCACATCCCGCGCCACAAGACGATGGTGGGTGAGTGCAACAGCGAGACGGTGTGCGGTGGGCCGGGCAAGGCCCGTGGCGTTCACCAACTGTCCAAGAGTTACCGGCCCCGCCTCAAGGCAGTCTAGAATGAGGGTGGCTTTGTCAAGCACACCCACGCCGGAGGAGCTGACCGGCTCAACCTCAACCACCCGCTGATCGTCCCTGAGCGTCTGCGGCGCCTTAAGCGGCGCCGTGACCGGAGGAACACTCCTGGTGGCATGATGAGACCCGGTAGGTTTACGAGATGAAGATGATGTGTGATTGTGTGCGGATACGGTCATACTTTCAGTGTATCTCAGAATGTGGAAGATACGTTGTACTGTGTAGACTCCCCATCAAAACAAAATCATGATGAGTACACCCCAAGCACCAATAGGAGGAAAAATGGCGACTCACCCCGGTCCGCGAACTCTCGCGGAAAAAGTGTGGGACAGCCACGTGGTGGTACCCGGCGAAAACGGCAAACCCGATTTGCTGTACATCGACCTGCATCTCGTCCACGAAGTCACCTCACCCCAGGCGTTTGAAGGGTTGCGCATTGAGAACAGGCCCCTGCGCAGGCTGGATCTGACAATTGCCACCGAGGACCACAACACCCCCACCGAGAATATCTTTTCAACTATTGCGGATATCACCTCACGTACTCAGATTGAGACTCTGCGCCGTAACGCCGCTGAGTTTGGGATGCGAATCCACCCCCTTGGAGATAAAGAACAGGGAATTGTGCATGTGGTTGGCCCGCAGCTGGGGCTGACCATGCCCGGGCTGACCGTGGTGTGCGGCGATTCGCATACCTCAACCCACGGTGCTTTCGGAGCGCTGGCCTTTGGTATTGGTACCTCTGAGGTTGAGCACGTGATGGCCACCCAAACCCTGCCGTTGGCGCGTTTTAAAACCATGGCCATTAACGTTGAAGGCACCCTCAAACCGGGGGTGACTGCTAAGGACATTATTCTGGCCGTGATTGCCCAGATCGGAACCGGGGGCGGTCAAGGCTACGTACTTGAATACCGTGGCTCGGCCATCCGTTCTCTGTCGATGGAAGGGCGCATGACCATCTGCAATATGTCGATTGAGGCAGGTGCCCGTGCCGGCATGGTTGCGCCCGACGAAACCACCTTTGAGTACGTCAAAGGACGGCCGCATGCACCCACGGGGCAGGACTGGGATGAGGCGGTGGCCTACTGGAAGACCCTGCCCACCGATGAGGGGGCCGTCTTCGATCAAGAAATCTACATTAATGCGGATGAGCTGGAGCCTTTCGTCACCTGGGGCACTAACCCGGGACAGGGTATTCCCCTGAGCCAGGCCGTGCCGTCCCCCGATGACTTTGAGGACGAGAACGAAAAAGCCGCCGCCGCCCGTGCCTTAGAGTACATGAACCTCACCGCCGGAACTCCAATGAAGGACATCCCGGTAGACGTGGTTTTCTTAGGCTCCTGCACCAATTCACGTATTGAAGATCTGCGGGCCGCCGCCAATATTATTCGCGGCCGTACCATGGCACCGGGGGTGCGGATGATGGTCGTTCCCGGCTCACAGAAAGTTCGCGCACAGGCCGAAGAAGAAGGCCTCGATAAGGTTTTTAAAGATTTTGGTGCAGACTGGCGGTTTGCCGGATGCTCCATGTGCCTGGGAATGAACCCCGACCAGCTGGCCCCGGGGGGAGCGGTGCGCCTCCACCTCAAACCGCAACTTTGAGGGGCGGCAAGGCAAAGGCGGACGTACCCACCTTGTCTCACCCCTAGTCGCCGCCGCCACGGCGGTGCGCGGAACCCTTTCATCCCCATCTGATTTGTCTGACTACCAGCCTGCAGCGGCCTAAGGAGAACACCGTGGAACCGATTATTGAGCACACCGGAATTGGTGTTCCCCTGCGCACCTCGAACGTGGACACCGACCAGATCCTCCCAGCCGTGTACCTCAAACGCGTCACCAAAACCGGCTTCGACGATGCTCTCTTCGCTAACTGGCGTAAAGACCCCGAATTCATCCTCAACACAGAGCCTTACCGTCACGGCTCTGTGCTGGTGGCCGGGCCTGATTTTGGGACCGGCTCGTCCCGTGAGCACGCCGTGTGGGCCCTCAAAGACTACGGGTTTAGGGTGGTTATCTCGGCACGATTCGGCGATATTTTCCGGGGTAACGCGGGTAAACAGGGGCTGGTCACCGCTCAAGTTGCCCAAGACGATATTGAACTCATCTGGAAAGCTATTGAGGATGAGCCTGGAACTGAAATCACTGTAAACCTCAAAGAAAAAACCGTTGCAGTGGGGGCGCTGACGGTTCCGTTCCAGCTAGATGACTATGTGTGTTGGCGCCTCATGGAGGGTCTCGACGATATTGGCCTGACCCTGCAAAATATTGAGGCAATCAAAGCGTACGAAGCACGCAGGCCCGCCTGGATGCCCCGGACACAGTAGCAACACCCGTTGCCTTTGCCTCCTTATATTTAGCGGCGAAGGACGTGAAGTAGCTGCTGCGAGGAACCCTAATCGCGAGATGCAGATAATTTTTAAGCTGTATGCAACAGTTTAAAAAACTTCAATCACAACTTCGTATTTCGGGTATTTAATCTCCCACCCTTAGATGCTCCCCGCGACGCAGTACCGCCTCAGAATGGCCCTCACCGTGCGCAGCCTCTCACCGCCGCTGCACAGGGTGAACATGTTTGGAGCTACCCGGTACAGGCCGTAGAATAATGATGTCTTGTTGCGTGCATTTACCGAGTACGCACGTGCCCAGTTATACCGCTGACACCGGCGGCCGATTACCATAAGGACAATCACCATGACCCTTAATATCAGCAAGCTTCGCATTGACGGCGGAACCCCGCTCAAGGGCCAGGTGACGGTTCGCGGCGCCAAAAACCTGGTGCCCAAAGCAATGGTTGCTGCCCTGCTCGGCAGCACCCCCTCAGTGCTGCGTAACGTCCCAGACCTTAGCGATGTAGAAGTCGTAACTATCCTCGCCGAGCTGCACGGCGCGAAAGTTGATTACGACCGCGAAACCGGCGTGCTCACCCTCACCCCCGACCACAACTCCCAGACCGCCGAACGCAACGCGAAAGATATCCAGCTCTTCGGTGGTAACTCACGTATCCCCATCCTCATGGTTGGCCCGCTGCTGCACACCATTAAAACCGCACGCATCCCCAACCTGGGCGGCTGCAAAATCGGTGACCGACCCATCGACTATCACCTCAACGCACTCCGTAAGTTCGGCGCCAATGTTGCCAAAGACGATGCGAGCGGCATCACCCTGGAGGTGCCCGAAGACGGGCTCAAAGGCACTGACATTGAACTAACTTACCCCTCAGTGGGTGCCACCGAGCAGGTGCTCCTCACCGCAGTGCGCGCACAGGGCAAAACCGTACTGAAGAACGCCGCGATTGAGCCCGAAATCATTGATCTCATCGCCGTACTGCAGAAGATGGGCGCCATTATTTTCGTTAACGATAACCGCACCATCGTCATTGAAGGCGTGGATGAGCTCACCGGCTACGACCACACTGCACTCCCGGACCGCAATGAGGCAGCGTCCTGGGCGTCAGCGGCGCTCGCTACCGGCGGCGATATTTTTGTGCGCGGTGCTGACCAGCAGGATATGACGGCGTTTCTTAATGTTTTCCGTAAGGCTGGGGGACGTTACGAAGTCATTGATCACGGGAAAGATAAAGGGAATCCGCTTCACTCACCCCGGTGGTGAGCTGAAGCCGGTGGTGTTTGAAACGGACGTGCACCCCGGGTTCATGACCGACTGGCAGCAGCCGCTCGTGGTGGCGCTCACCCAGGCGAAGGGTACCTCCATTGTGCACGAGACCGTGTACGAGAACCGTTTTGGTTTCATTAACCCGCTCAAGCAGATGGGTGCCGATATTGTGGTGCTGCGCGATTGCATCGGTAACGTCTCGTGCCGGTTCTACGGCAAGAGCTTCGGCCATTCCGCCATTATTAACGGTCCCACCGCTCTGAGGGCCGACAACTTCCAGGTGCCCGATCTGCGCGGCGGTTTCTCCCATGTCATTGCGGCACTGGCGGCTAAAGGAACCTCCGAAGTGAGCGGCGTTGAGGTGATTGCACGCGGCTATGAGAACTTCGAGCAGAAACTCAAGGATCTAGGCGCCACCTTTGAGGTGCTTGAACGCAAGGCCAGCGAGGCTCCCAAGCCCGATGCCAAAATTGATGTGCCCACCCCTGAGACCGTTGAGGTTCAGGACTAAATGAGCGGTCAGCAGGGAAAGAAAGCGCTGCCGACGATCGCCCCCAGCACCAGCGGCGATCGGCTGTTCAGGGTGCTGGGCACCATGGTCCGCCCCACCTACCACGCCATCGCCAGCATAAAGATTGAGGGGCGTGAGAACCTGCCGCAGAAGGGCGGGTACATTGTGGTGGCTAACCACACCACAGAGGTGGACCCCATTACCGTGGCCTACGCGCCGTTTATTAGCGGCGCTCTACCGCGTTTTCTGGCGAAAGATTCTTTGTTTCGGGCCCCGGTGCTCGGATGGCTCATGTGTAAAATGGCGCATATTCCGGTGATTCGCGGGTCTGTTGATGCCCGAAAGTCACTCATTACCGCCAGGTCTGTGGTGGAAGCAGGGGGCGCCGTGGTGATTTTCCCGGAAGGCACCACCACACATGACCCTGATACCTGGCCGATGCAGGCGCGTACTGGCGCAGCTCGGTTGGCTTTAGCCACCGGCGCACCCGTTATACCGGTGGCGCACTGGGGAGACGAGCAGATTCTCAGCTACGAGTATGTAGACGGCCCCGACGGCAAGAAGAAGGAGAAACGCAAAGTTTCTCTGTGGCCGCGTAAAACGGTGCACGTTAAAATTGGGCAGCCAATGAATATAGCGGCCCTGGTAGATGACCCGTCGCCGCAGGCCAAACGTACCCGCACCGAGCTTAATATTGTCACCGAGGCGATGATGGATGAAATCACCGCTTTGCTGGCGCACATCCGCGGGGAACAGGCCCCCAAGGGACGGTGGAATCCCAAGACGAAACGCCGTGAACTTCCGGGGGAGACCACGGGTGTGACCGGCACTCTTGGGGAACCTGACGAAACTAGAAGGTGGTAGAGCGTGCAGAAGAGTGAACAGCGGCAGGTGCGTAAGATCGCGATATTGGGTGCCGGTAGCTGGGGCACTGCTTTCGCAAAGATCGCGGCTGATTCGGCGCGGGAGAACAATACCGGGGTGCAGGTGGTGCTCATTGGGCGAGAGGCCAGCACGATGGAGCGGTGCACTCAGACCCGTGAGAATGCACGCTACTTCCCGGGCATGAAACTGCCCGATAACCTGCTGTTCACTGCGGATGCGCGTGAGGGCCTCACCGGGGCGGATATTGTGGTGCTTGCCCTCCCTGCCCAGGTTCTCAGGTCGCAGCTGCAACTTTTCGCGCGTTTTATTGAGCCCCACGCGTTTTTGGTATCCCTGGCAAAGGGCCTGGAGACCGGCACTGGGATGCGCATGTCGCAGGTGATTACCGAGGAACTGGAAGAGGCGCTGGCAATGCGCGGCGTTGATATCCGGGCGATCGGGCATATCCCGCACCGCGTGTGCGTGCTATCTGGCCCAAATTTAGCCACCGAAATTATGGGGGAGGAACCTACCGCTTCGGTGATTGCAGCCCGAACTTTACCGGTCGCTGAGATTGTCGCTAAGTCTTGTGCATGCAGCTATTTTAGGCCCTACACCAATACGGATGTGGTAGGCACCGAAATTGGGGGGCTGGTTAAGAATGTGATTGCCCTGTGCGTTGGTATGTGCGAAGGCCGCAACTATGGCGATAACTCAAAAGCATCTGTGATGACACGCGGCCTTGCTGAAACCACCCGTTTGGCGGTGGCCCTTGGCGGTGAACCTGCCACAATGAGCGGCCTGGCTGGTATGGGTGATCTGATCGCCACCTGCTCCTCACCGCTATCACGGAACCACACGGCGGGCCGTCTGCTGGCTGAGGGGGTTACCCCGGACCGGCTGGGGGAGCATATGAGCCAGACCGCTGAGTCCATTAAATCGGCCCCGGTGCTGGCGCAGTTGGCGCGCCGCCACGGTGTGGAGATGCCCATTGTTGAGGCCGTGGTCGCGGTGCTGACCGGGCGTATTAGCGTGGAGCAGCTAGCACCGCTGCTGCTGGGGCGTTCCCTTAAACATGAAGGGCATTAAGAGCACGCAATGAACCTGAGCTCGGTAACCATCGCCGTGTTGGGCTCCGCAGGGTATGGGGAGCTGTGTGCTGCAGCTACAGGGTCGGTAGCTCACAAGACCGAGTGCGATCGCCCGATATACCTGTGGGAGCCCGCCGATACGGGAGAAACCGCGCACCAGTTTCCGGTGACTTACACCACCGATATATACGAGGCTCTTGAGAGCGCCGATATTGTGGTGGTTCCCTGGGACGAACAGGCTGATCCGTGCCCCGAGGAGATGACGGGGTTCATGGCATTCCGCCGATGGGCATACCTGCTGCCTCAAACCGCTATAGTGCTCGCAGCCGCAGGTTCTGCCGAGGACACCATGAACGTGTCTGAGCATCTGCGGCAGATACTGCACACTGAGTTTCCAACGCGGCGTGAACGTGTGGCGGTGCTAACTATTACCGCTCATCATCTGGCGGGTACAGGTGTGATGGAGTCGGTAAAAACTTACCCCAGGCGCCCCCCCGCATCGCCACTCTGACCACCGACGATGCGCACATGCATCAGCTGATTACCGCCCTATTTGATGGGCCTGTGCTGCGTATTCACCGCGCACCATAACCCCGGTATCTGCGATTACCGCGGCTTGGGTACTAGTGTCAGAAAGGCCCGTAAGAAACGATACAATGGGCTGTAAGTGGGGCGGGTACGCCCCGAAACGAACCGGGAGAAACAATGACCGATAAAATTACCGTGGCTCTATTGTGTGGTGGGCGTTCTTCGGAGCACTCTATTTCGCTGATTACCGCAGTGGGGGTGCTTGGCGCGATAGATACCGCCGAATACGAGGTGGTACCTGTGGGCATTACCAAGGACGGCCGCTGGTACCTGACAAACGCTCAAGAATTGGAGAAGCTCACCGCAGGATCGGACATGGCAGAGTTCACCGGCGGCGCACAGCAGGTGTTTTTTTGCCGTTGGGCGCGGGGGATTCTCGGCTGCATCTTGTAGACTCGGCGGGGCACCTTGAGTTTGGCCCCGCCATTAATGTTGTGTTCCCGCTCCTGCACGGGCCTTTTGGTGAAGACGGCACAGTTCAGGGCCTGCTTGAAATGGCGAACCTGCCCTATGTGGGGTGCGGGGTGACCGCCTCCGCCGTGGGTATGGATAAACATTTTATGAAGGTTGCGTTTGCTGATGCCGGGCTGGAAGTTGGCCCGTATGAGGTGGTCACAGACCGCCAGTGGCGCCATGACCGTGACGGGGCGCTGGAGCGTGTGGCCCGGCTGGGTTACCCAATGTTTGTCAAGCCTGCTCGTGCAGGTTCGTCGTTCGGTATCACGAAGGTAGACACAGCTGAGCAGCTGGTGCCTGCAATTGAGCAGGCGCGCGTGTATGATCCGAAAGTGGTGATTGAGGCCGGTATTGTGGGCCGCGAGATTGAGTGCGGTATTTTGGATGGTCATAATGGCGATATGCCCCGAGCATCATACCCCGGCGAGATTGAGATGCAGGGGGAGCAGGGAGGCTTCTACGATTTTGAGGCCAAATACGTGTCGAAGACTACCGCTGTGACCCGCTGCCCCGCTAACCTACCCCCCGAGGATCTGGAGCGTATGCGTCAGCTGGCGGTCAAGGCATTCTTGGCTCTGGATGGCGAAGGTATCTCCCGAGCTGATTTCTTTTACACCCCCGATGCTCGCCTGATCGTTAATGAGGTGAACACCATGCCTGGGTTCACGCCGATCTCGATGTATAAGACTATGTGGGAGAAAACCGGAATTGAGTACAAGGACCTTATTGATGAGCTGCTGATGTTGGCGCTGGAACGCCCAGTAGGCCTGCGGTAGTGAGCGAAAAACTTCACATGATGCGCTACAGCGTTTATTGCACACGCCCCGCTTTAAGGTGTTGTATACCGAAGCAATAGGGGGCAGCTGCATTGCTTTGTTGTGGGGCGCTGGTTTCCGTAGTGGCGAAGCCAGCGCCCCACTAACGCATATAATGACAGATATGGGATGAGCCACAGTGTCAAATACCTCATTTTCATTGGGTTAGCCTTGCCTGAGTGGTAGCATGGAGACACCGGCTGATAAGTCTAGGCTAAACACTATGTGTGTGTCTAATAGCCGGTTCTGAACCCTTCTCCGTGGTTGGAAAAGGGGAATTACTCACATTACATATCATTGAGGATGAATAATGACTTATTCTCACAAGAGCCCTATGCATAAACTTCTGGCATCTGCAGGCGCCGTCTCTATCGTCGCTGCTTCTTTCGCGGCTGTTCCCGCATCGTTCGCGGCTGAGAATCCTCCTGCAGCAGCTGCTGAGAACAACAGTTCTTGCCGACACGTTGCCGCTACCGCAACCAGCTACCAGGGCCTTCCCGGTGAATATCAGCTGGCGTATTCGAACGGCAACCTGTACACCACGTTCGCTAATGGCCGCCCCCCGATTTTGACCGGCGGTATTGGTGTGTGGAATGAAAGCGCTGCAGGCCCCAGCCTGACCCAGGTGCTTCAGCCCTCCACCGTGGATTTCACCCCGCGCGGCGCTAACGCCCCCACCGGTAAGCAGGTGGCGGCTCCTTACGGTATCGCAGTGGACGAGGCTAACGGCACCATCTGGGTGACTCAGACCCGTATTAATGCAGTTTCTGTGTATGACATTAACACCAAGCAGCTGGTGTGGAGCAGCTATAACGAGGCTAACCCTTCTGAGGGTGCTGTGAAGCATCCGCGCGAAGTTAGGTTGATGCCGCCTCAGGCCGGGCCTTTGTCTCGGGTTCCGGCGGCGTGACTGTCTTCGATCTGAAGACCCACGAGGTTATCAAGAAGATTGCGTTCACCAATAACGGTGAAGAGGACATCGCCATGAACATGGAACTTGATTCATCCGGCGGTAAGCTTTATGTCCCGGCTATGGGCGCTGGCACGTTGAATGTGATTAACACCGGCACATTGGAGAACGAGAAGACTATCACCCTGCACAAGGATGTGGATAGTGCAGCTCTGCGCCCCTCGGATGTGACCATTGATAAGTCCCTGCAGGAGATTTATGTCTCCTCCCAGGGCGAGATGGATCGCCAGAGCGGTGTATCTAAAGGCAACGCCGGGGTAACCGTCTATGACTTGAACACTGGTGAGTACAAGAAGAGCATCCAGTTCGGTAAGCAGACCCTGTCCATTACCGCCGATGAGAAAAACGACCTGGTGTACGCCACCGATTTCGCCACCGGCAAGGTGGGTGTCATTGACGCCCGCACCGGTACCGTATCTGCTGAGGTGAATGCCGGTAAGAACGGCGCTAACGATGTGCTGGTCACCCCCGAGGGCACCGCTTATGCTGTTACGCGTGATGCCTATGCTGAGGGTATTAAGACGGACTACACCATTGACTCGAAGACTGGGCAGTACCGCGAATCCACAACCGAGCCCAAGGGCAAGGACGGTGCAGAGAGCCCAATTAACGCGAATTCACTGGTGAAGATTAACACCACCGTGACCGAGAAACCCGCCGCTAAACCGGACCAGGGTGAACAGGTTACCGCCGCCGCTGATGACGGTGCTACCGCTTCTGTGCAGAAGGTTGTGCAGGAGAAAGGCAAACTGACCATCACCGGTAAGGCATTCAAAGATAAGGAAGGCGGACCTTCCAAGATTGCCGTGAAGTTCGATGGCGGTGCTACCCCCGTTGAGGGTAAGGGACACATCTTTGTGGATGCTGATGCTGAGGGCAACTTCTCGACCACCATTTCAGTACCGGAGCAGTGGACCGCTGGCTCCACGCACAGCATTACCCTGCTGACTGGTTCAGGCAACCGTAAGGATCCTATCCGCTCGCTCACCTTGGATGTAAACGTTGAAGCTGCTGGCGGCAACCACGATAAGGACACGTGCGCACCCGCAGAGACCGCTCAGGTAACCCCCACCAAGTCCACGAACGAGGTTACCTACCCCAAGGGCACCCCCACCACTCCCACGAAGCAGGCGGACCCCAAGATTCAGGTGTCCAAGACCGAGCTTGATGCGGCAGCTGACAATAACGAGCTGCAGGTAAACGGCAGCGGCTTCTACGGTCACATCACCTCAAAGGGTGTGCGTGTAGGGGTGTACGAGGCTGACGCTTCGGGCAAACCCACGGGTGAGTCGATTGTGGATGAGAAGCTTATCAACGCTTCTGACGTTAACGATGGTCGTTTCTCAGTGACGCTGAACATTCCCGGTAGCAAACTGGACGCTTCTAAGAAATACGTGGCTGTAGCTGCCACCGTCTCGGCTGAGGCCGGGATGCATGCGGAAACCCCGCTGACCGTCAAACCTGCGGAGCAGAAGCCCGACGTTAAGCCGATTCCTGATACTCCTCTCTACAAGGACGTGAACCAGAATACGGCATTCTACGCTGAGATTCAGTGGCTGGGTTCTCAGAACATCACTACCGGTTACCCGGATGGTACGTTCCGCCCTAGCCAGAATGTTGAGCGTGCTGCGATGGCTGCATACTTCTACCGTATGGCTGGCTCACCCGAGGTAACTTTACCGAAGGAGTCTCCGTTTAAGGATGTGGATCCGTCGTTCCCGTTCTATAAGGAGATTGTGTGGATGCATCAGAAGGGTATTACCACCGGTTATTGGGATGGTACGTTCCGTCCGCATGATCCGGTGAATCGTGATGCGATGGCGGCGTTCTTCTACCGTTATGCTGGTGCTCCGGCGTACACGGCTCCGGTGAACTCACCGTTTAACGATGTGCAGAATGGTGATGCTTTCTATCAGGAGATTACTTGGCTGAAGCAGCAGGGTATTACGAAAGGCTGGTCTGACGGTACTTACCGTCCGGGTGAGCCTATTCACCGTGATGCAATGGCCGCGTTCATTCACCGCTATAACGCTATCGTAAAGAAGTAACGCTAATAGCTAGCGAAGAGGCCGCCTCTAAAAAACACCCAATCTGTTGAATAAAACCAGCAGATTGGGTGTTTTTATACCCTATATATAAATAAGTATTCAGTTATATGTGATGGAGAAATAAAATATGATGGCGAACCTCAAGCCGGGTGTATAAGCCCCATCACGACTGCTTAAATAGTGCTATAAATTCCGCTATAAAGGCGTAATAGTGCGGGAGAGCTATAATTCGATAGCCGGTAGGTTTAAGGAAAGTTAAGGCTGCCGAGTATACCGGTGGGTCGTGCATACTATTAGACAAAAACGGATTTATATGCACTAATGGCCGCCGGGGACTTCGTTGAGGTTGGTGCATTTCTTCTGAGCGGGAACCTGCTTCACAGCTGAACTCAGGCTGGTCAGTAAAGTAGATGAAGGTACCTTGTCAGCATCGAACGTCACCTCAATAGCCGGGGTACGGCCGTAGGTGGTAGCTGTCCACACTCCGCCCGACCGCTGAACGTTGGAGGTCCTCACCGGGGCTGGGGTGCTCGTGCCAGCCTTTTGAGAAGCTGTGGAGGAGGCGCTGTTTGCAGGCACCGTATTATGCGAGCTAGCGGTGGCACTGGCAGCTTTTGCGGGATCAGATTCAGTCTCTTGGGGACGCAGAATCCAGTCAATACCGTTTACCTCAACACAGGGATCCGAGACAGGTTCGGAGACCGACACGCCGCACTTGAGAACAATTGTTGCGGGATCTCCCCAAGCCGTGGTGGCTTGTGCCGTGGTTTCCCGCTGGGGGAATCCGGTGAGAGTCTCTGGCATTGCCACTAGTGCGTATGCACACACCGGGTTCGCGGCATCCGGTGCGGGCTCTAGACTGACTGTCCCGGCGCCACAGCCACTCAGAAAAAATATGCACCCACATGCAGTAAAAGACCTGCTGAGGGTGCGAAGGAGGCGGTGTGTGCGTGCGGGCTGAGATAGCTGTTTCACACCCTTCATTCTACCGTATTACCGGGTATTAACTAGGCTGTGTGGAGAAGGTTGAAGGGCAGGGAAGCTGCAGGAAATATTTTATGAGAACATAAACCTGAAGCTGTGCCTTAATGTTTGAGTGGTTAAACTTACCTGTTATGATTTTGTTATAAAGCTTGTTACGGGAAGAAATTCCTGGGAATATTCGCTAATATTTAGAAGCACCCTTACTTTTGGGGCACATTCATGTTCACTCAAAAACATATAAGGATGACCTTTTGGGAAATAAAAACCACAAGGTGGTATCAGCTGGTGTAGCGACCGCCTTACTGACGGTCGGGGGACTCCCTGCCGCTGTGTCTCTGCCCGGGGCTGCACTAGTGCACACCCCGCAGCCTGTGCACCCCGCAGTCGCTCTCACTCAAGCACCAACTGATAATGCCACCGGAACTCCTAATAATGTGAATGCCGGTATGGAGGAGGTTCAGGCCCCGCCATCCTTTGCCCCTGCCCAACCTGCGGCTGCACAGACCGGTGAGCAGCCCGTTGCAGATGCCACGCCGAACGCGCAGGCAACCCCCGCGAAGAACACCCCCGCGGCTAATAATGCTACCCCCACGCCTGAAGCAGCTCAGCAGGCAACGCCTACCCCCACCCCGCAGGTAACTCCAACCCCGCAGCCTGCTGCTACGGGTGCGGCGGCTAACGATACTGGTGCAGCGGTTAATAATACCCGACTCCTACACCAGATCAGCAGGCAACCCCTGCACCGCAGCAGCCTGCCCAGAACGTTACCCCGACCCCTACCCCCGCTCAGGGCGGTAATAATCAGGGTGGTAATAACCAGCAGGTAACCCCTGCTCCGGCACAGGATCAGACTCCTGTGCCCGCCCAGCAGAATCAGACCCGGCTCCTACACCGACACCTGCCCCTCAGCAGCCGACGCCTACCCCTACGCCGGACCCCACCCCTACCCCTGAGGTACCGACTCCGAGCCCTGAGCAGAACCAGACTCCGGCTCCTAAGCCCACGCCTGAGCCCACCCTGACTCCGGATGCGACACCTACTCCTACACCGGATCCTACGCCGACCCCTGAGGCGCCGACTCCAACTCCGAGTCCCGAGCAGAATCAGACCCCGGCTCCTACGCCAACGCCTGAGCCCACTCCAACCCCGGATCCCACCCCAACACCTGACCCGACGCCTACGCCGGAGCCGACACCCACACCCGAGGTTCCCACGCCCTAGCCCGGAGACTCCCGCGCCAGAGCCGACTCAGGATCCTACCCCTACGCCTGAGGAGCCCACGCCGGAACCCACCCCGACCCCTGAGGTGCCGACTCCGACTCCGGATCCCACCCCAACACCTGACCCGACGCCTACGCCGGACCCGACACCCACTCCAGAGCCGGCACCGACGGATCCTGTGCCGACTCCGCCGGTGGATCCTACTCCGGTTCCGGACCCGACGGTTACTCCCGTGCCGACGCCTCCTGTCGTGGAGCCGACACCGGTTCCTGTCCCGGCACCAACCGCTGAGCCGGTCCCTGTTCCTGCACCCGCGCCTGCGCCGGAGCCGACTCCTGCGCCAGCGCCCAGCCCCAGCCCCGCGCCTGTGCCTAACACTCCGACCGAGGACCCTCGCGGTGAGCTGCTGCCGAACGGCGTTACCACCTTGGGGCGCATCGGGGCTAATAGTGGTTCCCAGGAGGCTATCCCCGGTGCGGCTGACTGGGTGGCCGGGTACCTGTCTCAGGGAGAGAACGGTGGCCTGCGGTTGACTCCGAGCGTGACTGGGACGGCTGATTCCCGACCCACTGGTTCGACTCCTTCGAACCCTTCGCGTTCATCCAGCAGCGGCAGCACTTCGGCTGAGCCGTCAAGTCAGCAGCCCTCAAAGTCGAACTCGTCGAGCTCCAATAACCAGGCGGCTGTTGATAACAGCAATAACTCAGGCCCCTATGGTGCGATTCCGCTGGTCGTCTTTAGCCTGTTAGCTATCGCCATTATTGGTTTCGCTATCCGTCACTTCTACCGCGTACGGTAGACGGGTATTATACTCGCGTGAGCCTTCAAAAAAACGCGCGTACAATACGGGATTCTTCCCAACGGCAGGAACATCCTTTGCGGGATGCTACCGCTGCCGCCCTGGGGGAGTCCCGTATTTTGCGTGCTTTTTTGCCCATTATTGAGAACCATAATGCTGCTGTAAAAGACCATCAGCATCAACAGGGCGCTGAGGATCCTTTGCTGGTGGGTCCCGGTGACGATTGCGCGGTTTTCGCCGGTAGCCCCACCCCCACGGTGCTCACCACCGATACCCTGGTGGAGGGCAAAGATTTTCTGGACCCGTGGCCCGCCGGGATATCTAGCGGAGGGTACGAGGTGGGGTATAAAGCGGCCACCCAGAACCTTGCAGATATTGCGGCTATGGGAGCAGAACCGGTAACCCTTGTTGTCTCATTGAGCATGCCTGCCCACACCACCTACGGGTGGGTGGAGGACTTCGCCCGGGGGATCACCGACAGTATCGTAGCCTGTGGGGCACATTCGTGTACTGTCAGCGGTGGCGATCTGGGAACCTCCAACGATATTACGGTGAGTATCACCGCGATGGGGAGGATGCACCCGGATACTCCCAAACCGGTGCTGCGTTCGGGCGCTCAAGCAGGAGACACCGTTGCTTTTGCCGGACAGGTGGGGTGGGCTGATGCCGGTTTACGGCTTCTGCTCCAATCCCACAACCCGTACCTTGCGGACATTATGGCCAAACAAACAACGGGTAAGCACCCGCGCTGCGATGACAAGGTGGTACAACGCGCCCTAACAGCCCAGCTGCGGCCCACCTCGCCCGTACCCGCCGGTGTGCTCGCCGCACGGGCGGGGGCTACTGCCATGCTTGATGTTTCTGATGGACTTCTTAAAGATGCAGAGCGTATAGCATATGCTTCTGCGGTAGATATTTCCTTATCAGCAGAGGCTATTGAGGCCCTGTCCAAGCCCCTGGTACCGCTGGCACAGGCAATCCTGCACGGGCAGCCGCGCAATGAGGACGCAGACAGTTACGTGAGCTTGGCACAGGAATGCGTACTTGGTGGGGGAGAAGACCACGGACTGCTGGCATGTTTCCCTTCCGGGGCACTATTACCGGAGGGGTTTGTGGCTCTGGGGTCGTGCCTGGTTCCCGAAGGGCAGCAGCCGCGGGTGCTGCTGGGCCAGCGGCAGGCACAAGCACGCGGTTGGGAACACTATCAGCCCCTCTAACGCGAGCGCATCTAAACGTGCCGAGGGAGGGCCTAAGCATGGCTGCGGGGCCGGGGCTTAGAATGGAGTGAGGTGCCTCAGCGTGTAAGGAGTGTTTGTGTTAGGTGATAACGCGCCTAAAACCGAGTTTACGTTCGGTATCGGTTGGGTAGACGCAGCGTGCGCACAAGCCCGGAAGTACCGTGACGGGTTGAATAGCCTGAATGCGTTCCCCGTACCGGATAAGGACACCGGGTCAAATCTGACCGTAACGCTCACCGCCCTCAAAGAAGCATTCGACGCAGAATATGAGGTGCTGCAGAAAGAACCCAAACCAGCGGATGCGGCGGCGCTTAACCTGCGGATAGGCCAGTTATATGAGCGGGCTATTATGCAGGCTTACCGGTCAGCTAGGGGCAACTCGGGCACCCTGCTGTGTACCTGGGCTTTGGAAGCAGTACGGAGCTACTGGGGTTTACCGGGACACCTCACCGAGGATATGGACGAGTCGGAGGTAGCGCAGATTCCCGTGTTCTCTGCGTTACGCCAACAGTATGAGGAAGCACCTGCCGCAGAGATACGTGAGAGCTCTTATCGTGAGGCGTTTGCTCTCAGCGCTGCGGCGCAACGGGTGCGTCAGAGCGTGCCCGATGCCTCGCTCATGCGCAGCACTATGGGGGCAGTAATGCTCGCAGTGGCGGACTATCGGTTCCACTACCGGCCCGGTAGTGAACTGCAGGATATGCTGAATCGCTCAGAGTACCGGCGCACTAGCGTGCTGCGGGCGTTGGAAGGAACCGCAGAGCATCCGCCCGCCCCGGAGCTGAAGGGGACGGTGGATGCGGGCGCCCTTGGGCTTTACCTGACGGTGGTGCACACGAACTCGCGGTGGCGTACCAGCAGGTTGGACGATGCCCAGATTGAGCGTATGCTGGTGCCGCCCGCTATGCCTTCACGTCACCTTCAGGAACGACGCGGAGATAGCACTGCTGCGAGCGCGCGAGTTCCCGAGTGGGAGCTGATGGGTACGGTGGATGCTGACCCTGTGGCGGTGGCGCAGATACGATCGGAACTTGAGCAGCTAGGCGATTCGCTATTGTTAACCCCGTTGGATGTTTCTACGGGGATGTGGAGCCTGCATGTGCACGTGTTTTCGCTTGATGATGCTCGCGCAGCAATTGCCCGGCACGGTATGCTGCGTGAGGAGCGGGTGTCGTCTTTGCGTGAGGGGCCTGCTGATAGTGCGTGTGCCGCAGATTGAGCGGTGTGAGAATGCGTGTGTTCACGGTTCAGAGGCACGCCGCACCTGAATATATGTACTAATATGGTGTTATTTACCGTACAATTAATCTAATAATGCGCACGATGCCGGTATGACGCGGCGCGTGACAGGTAAACGCGGGGTGGGGAAGGCCCTGGCCTGCGACTGGATGAGAGAGTGTGTGCAAGCTGAGGGGAGGGCAGGCGATGAACGCAGGGCACGGCACCGGTGAAGGTGCCTCCCCGAAACCTTCGACGTCTGCGCCCAGCCTGTTTGACGGGCTTGATTCGGGTGCGCTCTGGGGGGAGTTCGCCCGTAAACCTTCGCGCCCACGCAATGCTGCCGCTCAGCGTAAAGATACCCATGCTGACGGCGCAGCGGCCTCAACACGCGGGGGCGAATCGAATAAAAATGCGAGTCGGGGGAAGTCGTCTGTTCAGCAGGAGACCGAGACGCAACAGGAAGCCGCGCACCACACAAAGGGCACCCGTAGGGGGAGCAAAACCACTCGCCCCCAACAAGTCACAGAGCCGGATGCTAACCACCGTGCTGCGGGGGATGTACCTGAGGGTGTGCTCGCAGATGCCGAAGTAGCTCATAACCCGCTGTTGACCGTGCAGGATTTAGCCGCATACGCGCGCCATGAAACCACTTTAGCGGCGCTCCAAGAAACAGTAGAACGCCGCCGCTCGCCACAGTATCAAGCGGCTCTTGCCTCACTCACAAAATCTTTGGGAGAAGCCGCTGGGGCAATGGATCCGGCGGAACTGTACGAACTGGTGGATATTGCTTTAGAGGCTCGCCCGCAACACGCTGAGAGGAACCCGGAGGCCCCCGCACCACAAGCGAAGGCAGTAAAGACACGGGCGAGGCAAAAGAATAATAAGCAGAAGGGCGGGGAGAAGCCCGTAGCCGCCCGCCAATCCGGCAGTTCAGGTGCCCCCGATACCGCTGCCCGGCGGGTCCGGGGAAAAGAGCAGCAGGCTGATTCTCGGGCGGCGGAGCAAGGAGCCGCCACCACAAAACGTAAACCCGCCGCCAGTGAAGCGAAGGGGAAGACATCCGGGAATACGCCCGTTGGTACCCCGACCGCAGAAGCACAGAAAACCATTAAGGGGAATAAAAATACAGAAAACGGGCAGGCGAAAAAACGTGCCCTCAACCGCTATAACACCGAAGACCGCATTGAGAACGCACCCTTAAAAAAGTACCTTCCTGACTCGGCCGTGCGGGCCGTAAAAACCCATTTGGGGCTGGGGACAGTGGGGGAACTGCTGGAGTATTTCCCCGTAAATACTTACCGCGCGGTGAACTCAGCTCGTTTGCCGAGCTGGTCGAGGGGCAGGAAGTCACAATTATTGCTCGGGTGCTGAATGTGAGTACTCGTACCATGGCGGCACGCCGAGGGCGTATTACTGAGGTCACCATTACCGATACTCTCGCTGGCGGCGAGCCGGGCGGAGCCACAGGGGCGTTATGCCGCCGTAAACGGACGGGCGCATCAGCCCAGCCGCCTGTCGTACGGGGGCGCCAACCCGCGTGTGGCGGGGCTTGCTGCCAATGGTGCCTCATACTCGGGGTACGCGGATTCTTACGGGCAGTCTCAAAGTCTTTTTGGTGTTCCTGCGGGTTCCTCCCCGTAGGGATCAACGATGAAACTCTCATTCTTTAATGCATGGACCGCCGCACGTGATATCCACGAAGGCGACCACGTGATGTTCTCGGGTAAAGTCGGTACCTATCGTGGTGAATACACCCTCACAAACCCGCACTATGCGGTGCTTTCCGAGAGTGATGAGGCGGTGGATGCAGCCCAAGAGAAAGCGGGCGCCCCTATTCCCGTGTACCGTGCCCCGGCGAAGCTGCCTACCGACCGGATTGCTTCCTACATTACCCAGCTCTTAGAAGCTGTGCCGTTGAAAGAACTGGAAGATCCCGTACCGTTCAAACTACGGCGTGCCCGTAAAAATTCCTTCGCTGGAGTGGACCTACCGTGCTTTGCACACCGGATAGTGAAGCCACCCAGTACGCAGCGCAGCAGCAGATGCGTTACCGTGAGGCGTTCGTACTTCAGGTTGCGTTGGCCAGGGCTGCAGGCTGCCCGTGCCGCTCACAGCACTGTTGCCCGTGCTGCTGTACCGGGCGGGCTGGCGGATCGCCTGCTGGAGGTTCTTCCCTATCAGCTCACCGCTGGACAGCAGGCTGTGGGGGAGCAGATCGCCGCCGATCTTGGCGGTTCTTCGCCAATGAACCGCCTATTACAGGGTGATGTTGGTTCCGGTAAAACCGTGGTGGCCCTGCGTGCCATGCTTCAGGTAGCCGATACCGGCGGACAATCTGCCATGCTGGCCCCTACCGAGGTGCTGGCTGAACAGCATCTGCGGTCTGTACTTGATGTTTTAGGGGCTATGGCTGATACCGGAACAATCCCCGGCATTGATACCCCCGATACGACCACAGATCACACCGGTGACGGGCCGCAGGTTCGGGTACGGCTTTTAACAGCCTCCATGTCTGCTAAACGTAAAAAAGAGGTACTGGCCGAACTTGCAGACGGTACCGCCCAGATCGTGATTGGCACGCATGCGCTGCTTTCTGAAGGAGTCGAGTTCAACGATCTAGGTTTAGTGGTGGTGGATGAGCAGCACCGTTTCGGTGTGGAACAGCGTGATGGTCTGCGCGGTCCCCACGGGGAATTGCCGCATCGGCTGGTGATGACAGCCACCCCCATACCGCGTACCGTGGCGATGACCGTTTTCGGTGATTTGGACGTGTCGGTATTGGACCAGCTGCCTGCCGGGCGGCAGAAGATTTCTACGCATGTGGTTCCCCTCGCCGAAAAACCGGGGTGGGCTTCCCGCCTGTGGAGCCGAGCCCGGGAGGAGATTGACGCTGGACACCAGGTGTATGTGGTGGTGCCCAAAATCGGTGATGATGGTGATGACACCGAAGAAGGGGTGCAGCTATTTGGCGATGGCGGGCGTGAAGGAGCTAAAAGCTCGGATGGAAAGATCAGGCTGACATCGGTCACAGCCATGAACGCCTACCTGCAAGATATCCCGGCGCTTTCGGGAGTGCGCATCGGTACCCTGCACGGGCGGATGGACGCTGCCGAGAAAACCCGCGTGATGACTGCATTTGAGCGGGCAGAGATTGACCTTCTTATTAGCACCACCGTCATTGAGGTGGGCGTGAACGTGCCAAATGCTACGCTCATGATTATTATGGATGCCGACCGCTTTGGTATTTCGGGACTGCACCAGCTGCGCGGCCGCGTGGGGCGCGGCGGGGCGGCAGGCACCTGCCTGCTGGTGACCCGTCAGGAAGCAGACGGTATTTCTCGTGAACGCCTTGACGCGGTGGCGGGCACTACGGACGGTTTTGAGCTGTCCCGCATCGACCTGCAGCAGCGGCGTGAAGGCGATATTCTGGGGGCCGCACAGTCAGGGCGTAAAAGCACATTAAAATTCCTGCGTGCGCTTACAGATGCGAAAATTATTGAGCGCGCCCGTGAAGATGCGCGGGGTATTGTGGCAGATGATCCGACGCTGGCAAAGCACCCGAATCTGGCGCGTACTATTGACCGCGCCTTGGATGCTGACCGTGAGGCGTTTAGGCAGGGGATAGATGCATCTGCCGCACCGGTGAGGGAAGGGACCGAAGAGAAGATGAGCCGCATTATTGCGGGGGCTGCGGGCGGCTTACGCCTTGCCTCTGTGCCGGGTGATACTACTCGCCCAACGACCGACAGGGTGAAAGAGTCACTATTTTCTAAGCTGGAAAGCTACGGGGTGCTTGAGGGTGCGCGTGTGCTTGATGTGTATGGCGGCTCGGGGGCGCTAGGCTGTGAAGCCGCGTCGCGGGGTGCCGCCTCTGTTGAGATTGTCGATAAGTACCCGAAGGCGGTGCGAATCATACAGCGCAACGTGGATGCGGTGGTGCGGGCGTGCTCTGTGAGTGGGCTGAACCCGCAGGTGAAGGTGCGGCATTCAAGCGCGCGCACCTACCTGTCGGGGGCTTTAGACGTGTGGGATATTGTGTTCGTGGACCCTCCGTATGCGCTGCCGAATGAGCAGGTGATGGAGGATCTGCAGCAGATCGCCCCTCACCTTGCCGAAGGTGCCATTGTGGTGGTGGAGCGTTCCGCCCGTGATAGTGAGCCGGTATGGCCCAAGAGCGTGCGCCGGTTTGCGGCCAAAAATCACGGGGAGACGGCAGTGTATTATCTTGAACCAGATGCCGCAGAGCTGAGTGCAGAGCCTGTGCTGGGTATAGCTGAGAAGGAGAACTAGATGCTGGTGATTTGCCCCGGGTCATTTGATCCTGTTCATAATGGGCACCTTGAGATTATTGCGCGTGCCGCTTCGCTTTTCGATGAGGTAGTGGTGGGTGTTGCCCATAACCATTCGAAGAAGTACCTTTTTAGCCTTCAGGAACGCGTACAGCTGGTCACGGATTCTTTAGCGGAACTTGGTATTGAAGGGGTGGGCGTTGAGATTATCCCAACCGGGGTGCTCTTGGCGGAGTACGCGGCTCAACGTGGCGCCAGCGCCTTAGTGAAGGGTCTGCGCTCGGGCACGGATTATGGGTATGAGGCCCCGATGGCGAGTATGAACCGGCATTTATCGAAGGTGGAGACCGTTTTCCTGGCGGGAGAAGACCGCTATGGCGGGGTGTCGTCCACGATTATTCGTGAGGTTGCCTTGTTAGGAGGGGATGTGCGCCCGTTTGTTCCGCAGGTAGTAGCCCACGCTCTTACACAGCGACATTAATGTACCTGTGGTAGGGGACCCGCAAGGGGCATAATGACAGCGATCCGGGGTGGGTTCATTCTGTTGAGGTGCGGCTTGCGGGATGGTCTAAACGCCTAGACACGCCCGAGATCGTATGGTTAAGGTCTCATAAACAGTGTGTTATCTTGCATTGTGCTTGCGCACGCTATAGACTGAGATTTTGGTTTATACATTTCATAAGGAGATACGTCATTTCACGTAAAGACTCGTCTGAGCTGGTGCTCTCGGTGACTAACCTGATGCATCGCCCGGGCACTTCGGAAACATTTGCCGAGGTGGTTCCCGCACCGGCTGATTTAGGAAATGCGCTTATTGGCGTTCCTGAGGGTACCGATATTGATATGAACGTTCGGTTAGAGTCTGTGGTAGATGGTATTCTAGTTACCGGCGACGCCGTTGTGGATGTACACGGCGAGTGTAGCCTGTGTCTGGATCCGATTGATTATGAAATGTCGGCCGACATTCAAGAGCTTTTCGTGTTCGAGAAGGCCCCTGAGGGCGGCCCCGAAGACGAAGTGGATGAGCAGTACGCCGTTGAGGGAGAAACGCTTGACCTCGAACCGGCACTGCGGGACGCAGTGATCCTTCAGCTGCCGTTCCAGCCCGTATGCAGGGAAACATGCCAGGGTCTGTGCTCCGAGTGCGGAGCGCGCCTGGAGGAGAACCCGGGGCATCATCACGAGGCGTTAGACCCGCGCTGGTCGGCCCTGCAGGGGCTGCTTGGCACGGGTACCGAAAACTAAATTGTTATTACTAGAGATTGTGAGATAGCTGTGGCTGTTCCCAAGCGCAAAATGTCCCGCGCTAACACCCGCGCACGCCGTTCCCAGTGGAAGGCCTCTGTGCCCCCGCTGGTGAAGACCATCGAGAACGGTCGTGTGACCTACAGCTGCCGCACCGGGCTAAGGTTGTCACCGATGCTGCGGGTAACGCCCTGTTCCTGGAGTACAAGGGCCGCAAGGTCGCCGACGCATAAATTACAGTTGGCTGCCAATGAATAACGTTCCTAGTGCATCTGACGCTAGGGAGTTGCAGAAACGTCTCGGCGTCACTATTGACGCCGAGACGTTTCTGCGCTCCCTAACGCACCGTTCCTATGCTTTTGAGAATCCCGGGGTCGCCCATAATGAGCGCCTGGAATTTCTGGGAGATTCGGTGCTTTCGCTCGCTATCGCAGAGGAGGTGTTTCGCCGCTACCCGGATATGCCGGAAGGGGAGCTGGTGAAACGGCACCACGTGGTGGTGTCTACCGTGGCGTTGGCAAAAGTTGCCCGTGAGCTGAGGCTGGGGCCGCATATCCGTTTGGGCAAGGGGGAGCGGCTGACCGGCGGTGCCGATAAAGACTCAATCCTTGCCGATACGATGGAAGCTATTTTCGGTGCAACCTACATGACCCTTGGCAGGGAAGCCGCCCGAGAGCTTGTGCTGCGCTTAATTGCGCCGCTATTGGATGATGAGGCCGTGCTGAATTCCGGGCGTGACTGGAAGACCGATCTGCAGGAGCTGGTGGCTTCTAGGGCCTGGGGCGAGGTCCGGTATGAGGTGAGCGGCGAAGGGCCAGACCACGCACGCCACTACACGGCCAAAGCCGTGGTTGCCGGGCAAGTTGCCGGAACCGGTGAAGGCACCAGCAAGAAAGAAGCGGAACGCCTGGCGGCCGAGGCAGCCTACCGGGTGCTGCTGTGACCCTGGGCTGACGGTGCCTGTTTGCGGTTTCATATGAGGCAGTAAGGAGGGCACAGTGCCTGAACTTCCCGAGGTTGAGACCGTCCGTGAGGGTGTTCAGACCCACGCCGCGGGCCTGGGTCATTGAGCGTGTGCGTGTTCTGGATGCACGTTCTACTCGCCGCCATGTACCGGGCACAGCAGATTTTGCCGCCCGCCTGGAAGGAACCCGCATTCACGGGGCGTATCGGCGCGGCAAATACATGTGGCTCACGCTCGCAGCCACCGGCAGGGGCGGATGCGCCTCCGGTGAGCTGCTGCCGTATGCGCTGGTCATACACCTGGGAATGAGTGGGCAGCTGCTGGTAAAAACCCCAGATTTTGCACCCGAGAAGCACCTCAAAATCGTCCTTGAACTTGAACCTGCCGATGGCGAGAGTACCGGTGAAACCACCGAATTACGGTTTGTTGATCAGCGTATCTTTGGCGGCATGTTCCTCTCGGATGTAGTGTCTGATATTCCTGCGAGTGCTTCGCTCGCCGGGGCGGAAGAAATACCGGAAGAGTTTTTGGTGCCGCAGGCCGTGCAGCATATTGGGCGTGACCCTGTAGACCCGTATTTTGATCTGTCGCTGATACGGGCGAAGATGCTCCGCACCGCCAGCGGCATTAAACGCCTGCTGCTAGATCAGTCCGTGATATCCGGTATCGGGAATATTTATGCGGATGAGGCGCTGTGGCGGGCCAGGATTCACTACGCCAAACCATCCCGCACGCTTAGCGCCGCACAGACCCGGGAACTATTTGCCGCCGTGCAGCAGGTACTTACTGAAGCGCTCCGCGCCGGCGGCACCAGCTTCGATGCCCTGTATGTGAACGTCAACGGGCAGTCCGGCTATTTTGATCGGTCGCTGAACGCCTACGGGCGCGCCGGTGAGCCGTGCCGCCGCTGCCTGGATGAGGGACGCACCAGCATTATCGTGCGTGAACCGTTTATGAACCGCTCCTCATACCGGTGCCCCCACTGCCAACGTACCCCGCGCGGGCTTGACCGGAGGTAATGAACCTTTACGGCCGGGAGTATTTATCCCCGTAAAACAGGCGTAGCCGCTCATATCCTTCTTCAATTGATACGGCCGGTTCCCACCCCAGCAGTTCACGGGTGTCCCGCTGGTCAAACCAGTGCGCCGTTGACAGCTGCTCCGCCAGGAACCCCGTCATGGGAGGCTCATCACCGGCGGTCACCGAATGAGGCAGTAAAACCCACACCTTCTCAATCAGGCGCCCGGCCACCACAGCCACCGGTGCCGGTACCGAAAAACGCGGTGCGGGAACGCCCACAGCAGTGCAGAAGCCGCTCATGAGCTCGGCAACTGTGCGCGGCTGCCCATTGGTGACCACTACAGCCCGCCCGGCAAGCGCCTCCAACCGTTCGTAACCGTGCACCACCGCGTCGGCGGCGTTATCAATGTACAGGGTGTCGATCAGCCCGGTCCCACCGGATAGAAGCGGCAGCCGCCCCGCACGGGCCCTCTCCAGGATGCGTTCTACCAGCTGCGTGTCTCCCGGGCCCCAGATCAGGTGTGGGCGCAGGGCACCGGTGCACAGATTCTCCCCGGTGGATAGCGTCGTACCGTTCATCTGCAGCACCGCTTTCTCCGCCACCGCCTTTGACCTGGCATAGTTGCCGCGCGCGTGTTCGGGGGAGGCATCCCCGTTCCCTGCACCTATAAGTGCCGCTCCGGCGTGCGCTACCGACGGGGAGGAAATATACAGAAATTTGGGGATTGCATGCTCAACCGCAGCATCCAGCAGACTCTTGGTTCCCTCAATATTCACCCGTTCATAGTCGCGCCAGTCACCGGAGACCGATACTTTCGCGGCTGCGTGCACAATACCGTTCACGCCTGTCAGCGCCTGCTCAATGGCTTGCCGGTTGGTGAGGGAACCCCGCACCTGCTCGAACCTGGGGCGAATAGTATCCGGCAGCAGGGCGGCTATTCCCGAATCTGAGCGTTGAAACACCCGCACAGTGTACCCGGCACGCAATAGGGCCAGCGCAGACTCGCGGCCCAGCATGCCGCTGGCACCGGTCAGCAGCACACGTTCTGCGTTGCTCGGGGCAAATCTGATTCTTCAACGGGCCGTAGCGAACGGGGAGATGGGTCGGTGTAGCGTGCCGCCAGGGGAGCGGGGTTAGTCATCATCGCCTCCGAAAGATTATGTATCACTATGTGGTGTATTTATGGTGTGTACGCAGGGCACAGATACAGGATAGGAGAAGGTTTGAAGGGGGTATGCAGGCACCAGGGATGTAGCGCATAAAATGCGCTATATTACGCTCCGGCAAGTACCTTCTGAGCCCACGTGCTCAAGGCGGTTCGGTCAATTTTAGAGTTATGCCGAATGTCCGTGGGGTGCTCACGTACTACCAGCACAGCCGCCAGCTCAATACCCGTATCTTCCTTCACCCGTTCCCGCACTGCACGGCTCAGGGCAAGGGGCGCCTGCCCCTGCTTGAGCGCACGGTCGGTGGCCTCAATCACCAGTACCGCAGCGGCGGCACCGTCCGGGCCCACCGCCACCAGCGCGGCACGGCGCACCTCAGCTAGAGTTTCTGCGGACTGCTCAGCAGCCACCGGGGTGAGCACACCCTGAGCGGTGAGAAGCACATGCGCCAGCCGCCCCTCAACCCACAAACGGCCGGAAGCATCCAGATGCCCAACATCCCCGGTGTGGTGCCAGCCGGGGGTAGAGATTGACTCTTCTTCAGTAACCCACAGGGTGTCGTAGCGGTCTTTCACATGCGGCGCCGAGACCAGAATTTCGCCGGTGACACCGGGCTTGCGGGTGGTCTCAGCCGTAGGAGTCCCGTCGTCCTGCAACGCGGCGATTGCTACTGCCGCACCGTACACGGGGTAGCCCACACATACCCCGTCTTTGGCGAACGGGTCGAGGACATCACCCTGAGAGTTCGGGGCACCCTCAGAAATCGCCTGCCGAATCATCTCAAACGAAACATCGGTTACGGGCAGTCCCTCAGTCATCCCATACGGGGTGTGCAGGGAGGCGTTAGGCACCAGCTGGGAGAGCGCCTGCAGCAGAGGAACGGGAATCGGCGCCCCCGCTGAGAGCACAGTGGTGACCTTCGCCAGGGCGGAACGTTGCGGCTCGGTCAGCTCCTTCGCGGTAGCCACCACGTTCACCAGTGCCGCCGGTGAGGCGAACACCGTGGAGGCGTCAATGGCTTCAGCAGCCGAAGCCAACGCGGTCGCCGTCAAGGTTTTTGGCTTGGTCACATCCATTTTGGGGGTCACGCTGGTGGCCCCCAGGGCCGGGCCAAGAAGCGCGAACGGGGCGAAACCCGCCACCAGGGCTGACCCTTCCTCGAAACCGTACGTATGAGCGATCGCATCACGCATCCCTGCCAGCTGCCGCTGCGTGTACACCACGCCCTTGGCCGGACCAGTCGAACCGGAGGTGTAGAGCACCGCCGCATCCGCATCCGGTGCGGGGGCAGGGAACTCTACGGTGCCGGTCTGATTCTTCTGCGCCACTGCGAATACGGAGCCGCTCACACCAAGCAGACGTTCCTGGAAGGCGTTTAACGGCTCAACTGAGATACGCTGACCCGGCCACAGCAGCGAGCGGGCAGCAGCGAGCGCAGCAGGAATACCCACAATGAACTGCGGGTTAGCGCCCTTGAGCGCACGGGTGAGGCCCTTCAAACCCAGCCCGGTGTCAGCCACCACAATGACCGCACCCAGTTTCAAACAGGCGTAGATAAGGGTGGTGAGGCGGGACCCGGGCGGAACCATGAGGTTCACGCGGTCACCGGGGCGCACCCCCCCAGCTTGTGAAGCTGGGCGGCTGCAGCATCTACCCTGTCAGCCAGCTGCTCCCAGGTGAGCTGAACCGCCACCTGGGTGCCGTCGCCTTTGGTGTCCATATCAACCACAGCCAGGGAAGTGTCGTGAGCGCGTTCGGTGAGTGCCGCTAGTATGGGCCGGAACCCGGTGTTATGGGGGGTATCGCCACGGTGGAGATGGTCAAGTTCTTGCCGGGCTTTGCGGTGCGCCGCCTCAGCGTTAACCGGCTCCTGGAGGGTACCCTCGGCGAGTACCCCGAAGTTCTGCCCCAGCCAGCTGAAGATGGGGGCGGCAATATCGTAATCTTCCGCCAGAAGATGTGAGGCCTTCTCGTAGCGGTGTACTTTTGCCTGCGGCATGCGGCGCATCAGGTCAAAAAGGTAGCGGCGCTGAAATACGGGGTCCTTAGTGCCCCACTGGAAGAACGCGGGGACCTTCAGCTCACGAATACCTTCGGCGATACGCACCATATGTTCGTAGGACGGAATGTCGGCACCTGTGGGGATATCACCCACAAAGTTGCGGATACCCTCACGCCACGCCGGATGCGCGTAGGGGGCGCGGTAGGTGCGCCGGATACCTTCGTCAAGCTTATACGGGTACAGGGCACGCGGCTGGTGCACGGTGGGGCCAGCCAACGCGGCTTCAGCAGCGCCCGGGGTGCCTGGAACCGGCAGGCGCCCCCGGTTTTGTGCCAGCCCCAGGGTCACATCAAGGAACGCGGTGGAGTCTTTCGTGCCCAGCTCATGAACGCTCAGGGCGAGCCGCAGCGGCGCAGGTATACGTTCAATACCGTCGTGGTAAACAGCGGTGTTTGTGAGCATCACCCCGGAGAGGATGCTCTTGTGCTCAAGGGCCCAGCCTAAAGACACCAGCCCGCCCCAGTCATGCGCCAGGATTACTAGCGGCTGTTTGGTCTCATCCAGCCCGATTTCGCGCGTAAAATCACCCAAATCCGCGATACGGTCTTCAAGGGAACGCCTCTCACCCTCCAAGTCGAGGTGGGTGCGTTCGGAGTAGCCCATATCGATCTGATCTACCGCCACCACGCGCCACGGGTTTTCGGTGTTCACCCCGGCGTCAAGCACGGTGCGCCACAGGTACGACCAGGTGGGGTTTCCGTGCACGCACAGCACCGTACCGATTGGTTCAAGTCCCTGCTGCTGAAGCACCGGCAGGTTGTCCAGGTAGTGCCAGCGGCGTGCCTGCGCCTGGTTGGCGCGGGCCTCAATGGGGGCGGTGGTGGGCACCTCAAGCCTGTGCGAGTAGCGGGGGTCAACGCCCGTCCACTCTTGAGGGTTGTACGTTGGCTGGGTTTTGGGGAAGTTCAGGTGGCGCATAGAACCGTGTCCTTGCTCTCTTTACGCTGTATAACCGGTGATTTTGCTATGTGGGTGGGGTGCGGTGGTGTGTGTCGGGGAGCCTCACTGCCGAGGCTCCCCGCGGTACATCATATGGTTACCAGGTGATTTCCATGAGCGCTGTGTTAAGCCCCGAACCCACACCCATACACAGGATCCGGTCACCTTTAGCGTAGGTGGGTGCGTACTCGGCCAGGGTCATCGGCAGCGCCGCCGCCGCCACATTACCCCAGCGGGGGAAAGTCAACGGAATACGCTCCCGCTCAATACCGACCGCCTCAATAATGGCATTCGTGTGGGCGTTTGAAATCTGGTGGGTCACATAGGAGGTCATGCTGCCCCAGTCCCAGCCGTCCTGATGCGCCTGCTCCCACGCCTGCGCCACCAGCTCCAAGCCGTGCTCCAGCAGCCCGGCAGCATCGGTGTTCATTCCTTGGTCGGCTTCGCCGCCAATGCACAAATCACGGTGCTCCGTACCTGCCCGCGACACGGAGCCCACAATACGGTGCCCGTTGGGGTGCTCATCCGCCCGGCCTATTACGGCTGCTGCCGCACCCGAGCCGAGGGTGAGGGTGGCGAACTGCGCGAGCACATCATCGCGGGAAGTATTGGGCTGGTTTAGGATGCGCAGGGCGGTACGGTGCCAGGGGGAAGGGTCCTCGCCGGCCACAACCAGGGCGTACTCGATAGCGCCCGAGTCGATCATGGTCGCTGCCACCGTCATGGCGTTCACAAACCCCAGGCAGGCGTTTGTAATATCGAAGTTCAGAGCGTGCCGCGGCAGGTTAAGGCGGTCGTGAACACCCACCGAGACGGCGGGTTCAAAAATTATCGCGCGTCACCGAGGCGTTAATCATTAAAACCGATACGGTTCCCTGTCAATACCGGCGGAGGAGATCGCCTTCTCAGCGGCGGCAACCGCGCCGTCCTCAAAGGTCTGCCCCTGCGCCCAGCCACGCCGTTCACTAATGCCAGCCAGCCGCTCCAGCAGGCCCTTTGGGCATGCGCAACCGCTTGTAGGTGTCTGCCAGCTGCTCATCAAAGTAGTCGCTCGAAACCACCAAGGGGCGGTAGCTCGTTCTCAATCGAAAGTAGCGCCGCGTTGCGGTGGCGGATATCGGAGTTCGCCCCTGATCCGGGCGAAGCAGCGTTTTGTGCAGACATAATGCCTTCGTATGTTTTGGACAGTACTATTTCGTTCACGAAAGAAGGGGAGCTTGTGCGCTCCCCGCCTCAGTGTTGGTTACTTAAAATTTACCCTACCAAGGCCCGTATCAGTTATTAGGGCGGGCATATAAAACCCGTCAGCTAAGAGTAATAAGCACCACCCGTTCACTGCGGGCGTAGGCCAGTAACCCTACGCCCCAAGTATAGCCGCCGGGTCCGCCAAATCCTGATACGTTAACCTTATAGGTAGCTGAAAATCACGGCTGGGCCGAAAACCACTACCGGAAGGATACTCCCCGTGCACCTGCATTCGCTCACCCTGCGCGGTTTCAAATCCTTCGCCTCCGCCACCACGTTCGAGTTCACCCCCGGCATTAACGCAGTGGTGGGGCCGAACGGTTCAGGCAAATCAAATATTGTGGATGCGCTTGCCTGGGTCATGGGAGAACAAGGCGCTAAAAGCCTGCGCGGCGGGTCCATGCAGGACGTTATTTTCGCCGGGGCAGGGAACCGAACAGGGCGGCAAATCAGCACTGGGGCGGGCAAAGGTGAGCCTGCGCATCGACAACTCAGACGGGGCGCTGACGATCCCCCTCAGCAGAGGTCGAAATTTCCCGCACCATGTTCCGCGCCGGCGGCAGTGAATACGAGATTAATGGTTCCCCGGCCCGGCTGTCCGATGTGCAAGACCTGCTGTCTGAGGCGGGCCTGGGGCCTGAGATGCACGTGCTGATCGGCCAAGGGCAGCTGGATAAGATTCTGCACGCCTCCGCCGCCGAACGCCGCGAGGTGATCGAAGAGGCTGCCGGAATCCTCAAATACCGCCGCCGTCAAGATAAAACAGCACGTAAACTTGAGGCGATGAGCGCGAACCTCACCCGGCTCAACGACCTAGCAGCCGAGCTGCAGAGCCAGCTGAAACCGCTGGGGGAGCAGGCCGAATCTGCTGCGGCAGCACGCGAACTGCAGGCGCGTATCCGTGAGCTCAACGCGCTGCTGATCGCCCGCCAAGCCCACGCCCTCGACAGCTTATTAGACACCGAGCGTGAGCGGGGCGCCGCAGCCGCCGAACACGCCGAGCAGCTGCAGCAGCAGTGGTCACAAGCCCACGCCGACGGCCTGGAACACGATGCGCACCTTGAATCTTTACGCGCCACCCAGGCGGCTCACGCCGAGCAGCTTTCGCACCTGAACCAGCTGCTCACCCGCACGCACGCCACCGCCTCCGTGGCTGCCGAACGCGCAAAAACCGGGCAGCAAAACGCAGATATGACCGGTTACGACACCGAAGTCAACAGGGCAGCAGAGCGCATGGAGGCCGACGAGCAGGCGCTGACCCAAAGCACCGCAGCCCTCGAACAAGCCCGCGAAACACTTCAGCAGGCTGCCGAGGGCGCCGAATCGGCGCGCGCCCAGGTGCAGAGTATCGAGCAGAAGCTCACCGCCCACGCCGCCGCAGCCCAGCAGGAGCGCCAGCGCCGTGCCGAACTCACCGAAGCCGCCGCCGTGGCACGCGCCGGGTACGAGCGGGCCAACGATGAGGAAACGAGCCGCAGGGCAGAGGTGGAACAACTCACCGCAGAAGCAGCCGGAATCGCTGGACAACGCGCCGAAGCTGAGGCCGCCCACACCGCCGCCGAGGCCGAACATGACGCCCACGAGCAGCGCCTTACGAAGATCCGTCAAGAGCGCATGAGCGCAGAAGAAAAACGCGACGCCGCTCGGGAAGAAGCCGCCCGCACCGCCCAAGAGGCAGCAGGTGCCCGCGAGCGTGCCGCTACCCTGCGTGAAGCTCTCGGCACCCACCTGAACCAGGAGGAACCACAGGGGGCGTCAAGCCCCGCAGCCGAGAACCTGCTGCGTGTTCTGGACGTTATCACCATCGAACCAGGCTGGGAAAAAGCCGCCGCCTCCGCCCTGGCGCAGCTGGCAACCGCCGCACTGAACGCACCCAGAACAGCCAGCATCTCACACATCCTCCCCGCGGGCTCACCAAACAGCGCTCCTGAAAAACACCCCGAACCCGTGATGCCGCCAACCGTAAAAGCCCATGCTGCACACAACATCATCACCATACGCGCCGAAGACCCCGCCGGTACCGGCCCCAAACCGCTGCGGAAAGCAGAAACCCAGGCCCTAAAGGCGGCACTCGACGAACAGCTTGCGGGAGTCTACTGTGCTCCCACCGCACACCACGCCCGCGCAGCACTTAAAGCGGGGGCCCGCCTAGCAATAGATACGCACGGTATCGTGTACTCGCGCCACGCTGAGCTGCACCCCGATGCGGGGGCCAGTGCCCTCGAACTGGCCGCCGCCGCCCACACAGCGCAAGAGCACGCCGAGGCTACCGCCCGTCTAGCCCAGCACGCCGCCCAGAAACTCGCAGCCGCAGAGAAAAAGCTCGCCGAAACACTCACCACTGAACGGGATACCGCCAAAACCCTGGGGCAGGCGCGTGCCGCACTGAGCGCCGCCCAAAACCGCGCAAGAACGCATTACTGTTCGTGGCGAAAGCATGGATGCGGAACTGCGCCGCGCCCAAGAACGACTTGAAACCGCCCGCACAGCAGCACGTCTAGCGAACGAAACCTACGCCCATGCCCGAGCCGAACTTGACGCCCACGAAACCGCGCAGCAGCACCCCGCAGAGGCGGCGCAAACGCACCCGCCCACCACACGACAGGCCCTAGAGGCCGAGCTGGCTGCTGCGCGTGATACCCACACGCAAGCAGAAAAAACCCGCCAAGAAGCCCACTCCGTTATGGTGCGCATCGAAGCGGAATACGCAGCAGCACAAACAGCCCTCACCCGCGCTCAAGACCTGCACCAGCGCGCCATCAGCACCCGGCAGAACGCCCACGCTGCGGCTGCTCACACCCAGCGCGTGGCACAGCGCGCTCAGGGCACACACGCCCGTGCCCTCACCCTCGCCCACGCTCTTGAACACGAAACAGCAAAGCTGCGCCAACATATTGCCGACACCACCGGCGAAATCGAAAAAATAACGGCCCAGCGCACCAAAAACCGTGCCGAACAGCAAGAGCTTGAAACCGCCCGCACCGCAGCCCTCACCCTCGCCGCCCGAAGCGAAACCGACATTGCGCGCATCGAAACCCGCCGTGAGAACCTGGCCGAACGAGCCCAGCTGCTCACCAGCCTCACCCTTGATGAGATCACCGCCGCCCACCCGCAGGCTGCGGCAGGGGACGAAGAAGTCAGCGAAGAAACCCTCAAAGAACGCCTCACCGCCACCGAAGCCGAGCTCCGCCGACTAGGCAGCGTCAACCCGCTAGCACTGGAAGAATATGAGGCGCTCACCGAGCGGCACAGCTACCTCCGTGAACAGATCGCAGACCTCAAAAAGTCCCGTGCCGATCTGAACACTGTTATGGACGAAGTCACCAGCCGCATCACCGAAGTGTTCACCGCCGCGCTCGCCGACATTAACGAGCATTATGAACATATTTTCGCCACGCTTTTCCCGGGCGGTCAGGGGCGGCTAGAACTCACGGACCCCGAAGACACCCTCAACTCGGGTATCGAGATTTTTGCGCGGCCCGCCGGCAAAAAAGTTAAACGTCTCTCGCTCCTCTCAGGCGGTGAACGGTCGTTAGCGTCCCTGGCTCTGCTCATTGCTATTTTCATGGCCCGCCCCAGCCCCTTCTACGCCCTTGACGAGGTGGAAGCAGCCCTTGACGACCGCAACCTGGGGCGTCTGCTTGAGGTGATTGAGCAGCTGGGGCAGCGCTCGCAGCTGATTCTGATCACGCACCAGAAACGCACAATGCAGGTGGCACAAACCCTGTACGGGGTGTCGATGCGTGAGGGTGTTTCAACCGTTATTTCGCAGAGTGTGGAGGAGCTGCGTGAGCTTCTCTAACGTTTTCTGCCCACATGTTTTGTGAATGTTCCTTTACTTCCCGGTATAGTTCTCATCCGCCAGTTCGCGGGGCCAGCGCGGGGTGCGGAACGGCAGCCAGGTGAGCGAAGCCGCCAGGAGCAAACCTCCGCAGAGCATGAACGCGGGCGTAAACCCCCACGTATCGGCGACAGCACCGGCGAGAAGCGGACCCAGAATCATGCCGAAGTCACTGTGCATTTGGAAGGTCGCAAGCACGGGCGCACCGTCGCGTTTACCGCCGATCACATCGGCAACAGAAGCCTGCAGTGAGGGCGTGATCAGTGCAGCACCGGCCCCCATGCCCACGATCAGGGCTGATGAGCATCCAGGGCGCCGAAGAAATACCAATGGTTGATATGGCGGTTCCGGCGATCAGCAAACCGATAAAAATCATGATGCGCCGCCCCAGGCTGTCAGATAGACGCCCCGAAACGGTTTGGGTGAGAGCGTTCGCTAACGAACCGACCGCCATCACCGTAGAGGCAAGGACGGTTCCTTCCGATGCCTTAGACGCATCGCCGCCCGTCGCTAAATATGCCGCGAGCAGCGGAATCAGGGAGGACTGTATGCCTAAAACCGCCCAGCCAATTGTGAAGTTCGTGAAAAGCGCTGAGCGGTAGTTCGTAAATTTGAGTGCCTGCCGAACGGTCATAACGGCTGGTGTGGGGGTTTTCTGCTGAGACGGCTCCTGACCCGATGCGGAACTCCGGCCTGAGGCTGGTGCATCGGCTGCAGGGGCAGCGGCTGTACCGGGCTTGTCGGCATCAGGTGAAGCGCTGGGGGCAACATCATGCTGGGTGGGAAGACTGTACGCCTCACGTTCGGCATCGATCTGATCTGCCGGGGGCAGCATAAACCACACGATAGCCCCAGCCACCAGCAGAGAGCAGCCGTAGAGGGCGAACGGCAGGCGCATCCCTAAGCCGCTGAGTGCGCCGCCGACGACCGGCCCCATAATGTTCCCCAAGCAGGAATGCGGTAGCGTAGTATCCCGAAACCCGCCCGCGCATATGCGACGGCGCTAAACGCACCAGAAGACCCATCGCAGAAACCGTGAACATGACCGAGCCGATACCTGCGAATGCGCGCGAAGCCAGCAGCACCCAGTAATCCCAGGCGGCGGCATTCACGAAGGACGAAACCGCCACAATAATCATGCCGCAGGTGTAGATTGGTCGCTCGCCAAACCGGGAGATAAGCTTGCCCGCACTCGGCGCGAAGGCTAACCGCATGGCTGCTAATGCCGAGACCACAATCGTTGTTGCCGTAACACCCACATTAAAGCTACGCGCAAAACTGGGAAGTACCGGTGCCACAAGCCCGTACCCGAGGGCGATCATGAACGACGCGGCGATGAGAACTTTAAGGCCGGTGGGGATTTTGCCGCCCTGAACAGTTTCTCGCGTGCGAGTAAAACGGATGCGCCGCCCGGTTTCTTCTTCGATGGTGGCGGTGCCCAGAGCGTCCGCGCCGGGGGTGATAATGGGCAGCGAACCGGTGGTGGTGCTGGGGTGGTCGCAGTGATTGTTACGTTCGGGTGTTGTGGGTTCTGGCATTATCCTTCTTCGCTGATGTATCTGTGTGCCCGATGCGCTAATGGGCGGGCGTGAGCTGGTGCTGGTGTGCTGGCGTTTTCTACAATCGCTAGTCTACTCCTGCCCGGGGTTTATCTGCACGATTCATCTCCTATAAACACTGTGTTGGGAGGGTGCGAACCGGTAAGCTAGTAATGTGAATGAAACTATGTGGATAATCCTTGCAATTGTGCTGGGCGTGCTGGTTCTTGTCGGTGTGCTCTTTGCGTTTTTGCGTTCCCCGAAGGCACCTCGCGGCGGGTACCCGAGCACCCGCGATGCCGATGATACCGGCGGTGCCGAGAGCCTGAGGGTGACGAGCCGCAGGAGCCGGGGGTTGAGACTCCCGCGCCGGTCGCGGGGCGTCTGGTGCGGCTGCGTGCCCGTTTGGCGCGGTCGAACAACATGCTGGGCAAGGGGCTTTTGGCTCTGCTCTCACGAGATCGCATTGATCAGGATGTCTGGGACGAGGTCGAAGAGACTCTGCTCATGGCTGATTTGGGTGCTGAGCCGACCACTCGCCTGGTGGAGGCGCTTCAGAAGCGGGTGCGTGTGGAGGGTACCGATAACCCTGCCGCCGTGAAGAAGATGCTTCATGAGGAGCTTCTTGAGATTATTGGCCCCACGATGGATCGTGAACTGAAAACCGAGGGCACCGACGGCAATCCCGGCGTGGTGCTTGTGGTTGGCGTGAACGGCGTGGGGAAGACCACGACGGTCGGTAAGATCGCCCGCGTGATGGTCGCGGACGGGGATTCGCTTCTGCTGGGCGCGGCTGATACCTTCCGTGCTGCGGCTTCCGAACAGCTGACGACCTGGGGCGACCGCGTGGGCGTGAAGACCGTGCGCAGCGAGAAGGAAGGCGCTGATCCTGCCTCTGTTGCCTTCGACGCGGTGAAGACCGCTAAAGCTGAGGGCATCGGCACGGTGCTGGTTGATACTGCGGGGCGTCTGCAGAATAAGGCCGGTCTGATGGATCAGCTCGGTAAGATTAAACGCGTGATTGAGAAGGAAGCTCCCGTGACCGAGGTGCTTCTGGTGATTGACGCAACCACCGGGCAGAACGGTATGGTGCAGGCGAAGGTCTTCGGCGAAATCGTGGACGTGACCGGTATTGTGCTCACCAAGCTCGACGGCACCGCGAAGGGCGGCATCGTGGTGGCCATCCAGGAAGAATTGGGTGTTCCCGTCAAGCTTGTGGGACTCGGCGAAGGCCCGGACGACCTGGCACCTTTCGACCCCGAAGGCTTCGTGGATGCGCTCCTCGACTAGCTGCCTATAAATAACCGCATGCGGCGCCCCCGATGGGAAATAACCTCCAGGTGGAGGGGTAAAAATTTCCTGCCGGGGGCGCTGCGTGTTTTAGAATCAGGGTGGTAGCAGTCTTATAACTTTTGCGGGATGGGCATAAATGCGCTCATAATTTCCGCATTGGAGGACCAGGTTTTATTTTCATGCATGCGCACTAGCCCCAGTGCTTCAAGCGCCCTGAGGTCACGGGTAATAATGCGTGTTTCATGGCCTGCATATAACTCTGCAAGTTCAATGTTCAGATGGCGTATATCGGCTTGGGTGTACCGTTTCCCCGTCTCCATAGTGAGCACCATCTTTAGTCGACGTTCTTTCGCTTTGCCAGCTGGTTCACCGTGGAACCGCTCATGCACATAGCTTTCCCAGGCAATGAGGACTTGGTGCGACCTGACCTGTCAATTTGTTCCCGTAACATGTCTACCAAACCCTCAGCGGCATACTGTACCAGCCCGTCAATGTCGTTCTTTTGCGAGGCTGCAGCAAGCTTCTGGTAATACCGGGTGCGGGTACGGTTGTAGTGATCGGATAGAAGGTTTGAAGCCACCCAAGGTACCACACCACTGTGTGCTAGGATCGCCACTTCAAGAAGGCGTGCGGTGCGTCCATTGCCGTCACCAAAAGGGTGGATCCATACTGAGTACAGGTGCCCTATAACGGCTCCAAAAAATGCGTGGTAAAAGCGCACATCTTCGGAGAGGTCAGGGTCTTGGGATGGCTTAATAAAACTCTCGTTGAGCCAGTCGCATAGGCGATCTACTAAATAGGGGACGTCTTCTGGAGGCGCCGCACGGTAGCTGCCAACAACTAGTGACTGTGTGGTGTACTCACCGGGAACTACACCGCTGGCTACCTCCAGTCCATCTAAAACCTTGATATTTTGTTCTTTAAGCCAGGCGGCTGATAGCTCGAATCCGGGTGAGCCACGCCCCTCATTATCGATAGTGTCTAACGCACGTGCCACGTTGCGGATTTCCTGCTCCAAATAATCCTGTGAGGGTGGTAGCTGTTTTCCTTCATTCAGGATTTGCTGGGCCTCACGTTCGGTGAGCGTGTTCCCCTCAATGGCGACAGTCGCCAGGGAACCCTTGGTGAGTACAAATGACGCCAAATCTTGGGCGATAGCCGGTTTAATAGGAATTCCTGCTAGGTGCTGGCATTTTGAGTATGCTTCTCCCAGCTTTGCCCATAACTGGTTAAGATGTGGCCCGTACTGGAAAGTAATCCAGGGGTGAGTTTTGAGATACCGACGATCCTCCATAGTGCTAATCGTATCTAACTTTCCTTTATTTTGGCAAAGATGCTGGCATCAACTGTGACGGATTCAAGACGGAGATTTTGAGCTTTTATATAAGCTTTATTCGACGGTAGCGATATGGGTGAGTTCCCCATCCCACTGCGGCAGCTCATGTGTAAGAAACTCTGGTTTGAGCGGATAATCCGCCAGGGATTGAAGCGGTAGCCACACGCAGGGGTAGTGGTGCCCTTCGTCGCGGGTGGTTACCGGGACCGTTTCAGGATCAACATCTACGAGGTAGTGGAATTCGATGCGGTGGTTCGGCATACCGTGCACCGTCGAAAAAGGTGCTCTCCTACGAACGCAAGCTGCCGAACCGTGCAGTCGATACCTAGTTCTTCGCGTATTTCGCGGTGTACCGCATCCGTGCTGTGCTCGCCGACGTGCACTGCGCCGCCGGGTACAAAGTATTTGTTGTGGTGACTGTAGGTGAGAAGTTTTCCCGCGTGCATGATCAGCGCCGAGGCTCGCACCCCATATTGGTGTCCTGCAGCTGTCGTCCGAAAGTCCATACCTCTATTATGTGGCTGTGGCTGTTGTGTGGTTTCGCCAAACGCTCATTAAAGGGTGCTATTGTCAGCATATTAGGGCATATCCTGTATCCTTGTAGATTGATTACCCATGTTAAAGATGCGGGCTGGTGCGGCCATAATATTGCCGTGTGTCCCGCTCACCGACGTATAGAAAGTGACCACGGCTCGTGTTCAATTCGCTCTCAGACCGGTTGACGGCAACCTTTAAAAACCTGCGCGGCAAGGGACGCCTCTCAGAGGCTGATATTGATGCGACCGTGCGGGAGATCCGGCGTGCGCTGCTGGATGCGGACGTCGCCGTTCCGGTGGTGCGTGAGTTCGTTGCGCATGTGAAGGAGCGTGCGCTTGGTGCGGAAGTGTCGGAGGCTCTGAACCCCTCGCAGCAGATCGTGAAGATCGTCAATGAGGAGCTGGTGGGTATTCTGGGTGGGCAGACTCGCCGTATTAATATGGCGAAGAGCGGCCCCACCATTATTATGCTCGCTGGTTTGCAGGGTGCCGGTAAAACCACGCTGGCGGGTAAGCTGGCGAAGTGGCTGAAGGGTCAGGGGCACACCCCAATCCTGGTAGCATCTGATCTGCAGCGCCCGAATGCGGTGACCCAGCTGAAGATTGTGGGTGAACGCGCGGGCGTGCCTGTTTTTGCGCCTCACCCGGGTGTGACTAGTGAGTTCGACACCCCCACCGGTGACCCGGTGCAGGTGGCCCGCGATGGTGTGGCTGAGGCGCGTGCGAAGCTGCATGACGTAGTGATTGTTGATACTGCTGGCCGCTTGGGTGTGGATGCTGAGCTCATGCAGCAGGCACGTAATATTCGTGATGCTATTGAGCCGCAAGAAGTGCTGTTCGTGATTGATGCGATGATCGGCCAGGATGCGGTGAATACCGCGAACGCCTTCAACGAGGGCGTGGACTTCACCGGTGTGGTGCTTTCCAAGCTTGATGGTGACGCCCGCGGCGGTGCGGCGCTTTCGGTTGCTTCGGTGACCGGCAAACCGATTATGTTTGCCTCCACGGGTGAGAACGTGGGCGACTTTGAGCAGTTCCACCCCGACCGCATGGCCAGCCGCATCCTTGATATGGGCGATATTCTGACCCTGATCGAGCAGGCTGAGGCTAACTGGGACAAGGCTGAAGCCGACCGCATGGCGAAGAAGTTCATTGACCAGGAAGACTTCACGTTTGAGGATTTCTTGGCGCAGATGCAGCAGATTCGCAAGCTTGGTTCTATGAAGAAGCTTCTGATGATGATGCCCGGCGCGGCACAGATCCGTCAGCAGCTGGAGGCTTTTGACGAGCGTGAAATTGACCGAGTTGAGGCTATCGTGCGTTCAATGACTCCGCATGAGCGCGTGGCCCCGAAGATTATTAACGGTTCCCGCCGTGCGCGTATTGCGAAGGGTGCAGGTGTTACCGTCTCTGAAGTGAATCAGCTCATGGAGCGTTTCGCTCAGGCTCAGAAGATGATGAAGAAGCTTGCCGCCGGTAAGATGTCCGGTGTTCCCGGCGGTATGCAGATGCCCGGTATGGCGGCTGCTGGCGGCGGTAACCGTAAGAAGAACAAGAAGAATAATAAGAAGAAGGGGTCGCGTTCGGGCAACCCTATGAAGCGCGCACAGCAGGAGGCGCAGGCGCAGCAGGCGAAGAAAGCCCGTCAGGGCGCTGCCTTTGGGCAGCAGACGCAGCAGCAGGAGCTTGACCTTGCGGATATGAACTTGCCTAAGGGCTTTGAGAAGTTCTTGAAGTAGAGCTCAACGTACTGTGTTAGCCCAGATTTGGCGCTCAGCCGAATAGGGTGCCTGGCCGCGGTGCTGGTGAGAGAATATTGACATTAGACGGGTTGCTGAGGCCCGTGCCCTAAGCGCGGGCACGGCGCGCACCCCGTTCGGTCTAACGATTTAAGGGGTGAAGTCCAACAGGCCGGTGGAAAGCAATGCTGCAAGGAATGTAAGGAGTCCCCGTGTCGAGTGAAGACAAGCATAATTTTGGTGCCCCGGATACCCCGAGTGACTTCACCGTACCGCAGCGGGATGGTGATGCATCCGAGCATGGCAGCGCGAAAGGCTTGGAGCCGGTATGGGTGCGGCTTTCTCTGGAATACGGTGAGAACACTCCGTCGATGGGCGAGGCCCAGGTGGTGTATTCAACTGTTTCGGGCCAGTTAGCTGACGGTGATGCTGCTGTGGCTGACAGCATTGTTGAGCTGATCCGTAAAGCGCAGCAGATGTACGCCACCCCGAATCAGGTGGAGGATACTGAGCGGCTGGATGAGCTGGCGAAGTCACTGGAAAATAGTGAGCTGACTTTTGAGAAGCTCAGCGAAATGTGGGCGGATTCTGATGCCGTCTCTGACGCTCATAACGGTGCAGCAGATGGTGCTGCTTCGCCCGGCGGCGCGGAGGAACGGACTCAACCGTTGCAGGATACGGGGGAGTTTACCGTAGAGGTTCGCCCGATGCCTTCATCAGATAGCACTGTGCCGGGGAAAAACCAGCGTAAAGCCGGTACCTCCGAGGTGCGTTTGGGTCTTGAAAATATTATTGACCCTGCCCAGGAAGAGGAGCTGCACCGGCGCCGGGTGCTTGCACGCGGTGCCTCCCACGATGATATTGTGCAGAAGCTTATTGCGCTCACCGGTGAGCGGCCTGAGCTTGTGGCCTACGAACTGGGCGAGACCGAGGTGCAGGTGTATGTGCTGTGCGGTGTTGACAGCGACGGGTATTTAAACGTTTTTCAGCTGCGCCCCAGCAGCAGGCCCGCACCGGCAGCGTCTTTGCCGTGGGCGAGCCCCTTGAAGACTATGTGGCCTGGCTGGTTGATCAGCTTCCTGTTACAGGTGCTGCACTTGAGGATTCGCCAACTATCTGGGTGCCCCTATTTGGGGGCGCCGATGAGCTGGAGTTTTTGACGGATGCTGATGCGGCGGCCCTGCTGGATGTTGATATTGATGTGCTGACTGCCTTGCTGTTAACACGCGGTGAACGGCAGTTCGCGGTGGCCCCTGCCGGTGCTTGGACCCTGGTTGCGGGTATGCCCGATGACCTGTTGGCGCTCATTGATGATGTGCAGTGCACAGCCCTTGTCGCGGAGGGTAACGAGAACCAGCAGCATCTGGTGGTTATTGTGCCTCCTGAGGAGCCGGATTCCTTGGATGAGGATCCTGCGGATGCCGCATCGTTGAATGATTGGGTGCAGAGTGTGCTTGGGGTTCCTACGGACCCTGAGGTTATGCTTCTTGAACTGCGGTGGCAGGGCGTGCCGAAGCAGCTGACCCGTCCCATATCTGATGAGCAGAGGCAGGCGTGCGGGGCTGAGCTCGCGGATGTGCTGCTGGACCTTCCCGGTATGCCGCTGGAGTCGGCTGAGACACGTGATGCGAGGGAACGTTCGGTGGAGGTGCTGGCTGACCTGTTTGGGGTGACGGGGCAGCAGAAGCGCCGGTTGGCTTCTTATGTTCACGATGTGAAGAACACTCTTGCCTTGGAGTCGGTGCTTCAGCTATTGGGGCTGCCGGTTGAGCTGGCTGATGTTCCGGGGCGGCGCATTGAGGTTTCGTCCATTAGCACGGCCCGTATTTTTGGTGAGGATGAGTCCACGCTGGCGAGCCCGCTGGATCGTTCGTATCGCCTGGTGGCAACTGACCGTCAGGTGAATCTTGAGCAGTGGCTTGATGTCATGGCTACCGGCAGGATCCCGTTCGACTTCACCCACCTGCCGCCTAAGGAAAGCGCATTAAACCGGTGGATGCGTGGCGGGCTTCGTGGGGCGTTCTCATTCGGGTCAGCTGCTGAGGAGCCGGTGAATGGTGTTTCGGCGTCGGTGGTGGCCCGGCGGGGTGCACAGGCCGCTCCGGATGCTCCACCGGCGGAGACCACGGCGCGCAGCGGCCGGAGCACGCAGGAGCAGGAGCCCAGCAGTGTTCCGGGGCAGCAGGGTTCGGGTGTTACCGGGGGCGGGGCACCTGCCGCTGACCCGGCGGATGTGCTGCGTACCCGTATTTTTCGTGCTGATGGCACAGTGCAGCTGGGGCTCTCAGCGTTCTTCATTGCCTTAGCCCGCCGCCGCCGTGCCGCGGGGCGGGGCGCGATTGTACCGACGGCTTTGGCGTCGCTTTTTGCGATGGGCGGCACCGCCGAGGTCCTGTTAGCTCCCCGGCTGGCACGCTTGCTGAGGCAGACCCCGTTGGGGTCTAAAACACCCACCGGGAAACAGCCCGTGCAGGGGGAGGTAGTACGCGCCTTCTCACCAGAGAGTGACGGCTCTGCCGCTTCCCTCGGACAGGGCGCGGCGGGTGAACGCGAGCCGCAGGCTCTGGCTAAACGTACTTTAATTGATGACCTGGTGGAGGGTAACCGCATCCCGGCGGTGCGGGGCAGCTACAGCTCAGCGGCGGGGCAGCGTTCCCGGTTGGGGGCCCGCCTGCGCCGTGCGAGCCAACGTTTTTTTTCGGCCTGTAGAGTGGTAAGGAGCGCCCGTGAAGGATTCGTATTTAAAACCGTGAGGAGCTGATCAAGTTCATTGCGACCTTACCCACACGGCGTTTAGCGGCGGGCGCGGTCATCCGCAATGAGCATGGTGAGCTTCTGCTGGTGCAGCCCAACTATAAGGACGGGTGGATTTTTGCCCGGTGGCACCGTTGAGGCCGGGGAGGCCCCTAAACCGGGGTGTTTCCGTGAGGTGGAGGAAGAGCTGGGTCTGCGTCTTGCCCCGGGGCGTCTTCTGCTGGTTTTTTTCACGGTTTGGCGAGAGGCGTGTGGGGGGACTCTACCTACTACATGTACGATGCTGGTGTGATCGCTAAGAACACCCCGGTAACCTTGCAGACGGAGGAGCTGATCACCTACGAGTGGGTGGCGCCGGAACAGCTGCGGGAGTATGTGAATCCGGGTTTCGCGGAGCGGCTGCATGATTGTCTGAGGGCGCTGAGAACCGGTGAGGTGATTGAGATGAGCTCAGATGAGAGGCCTTAAACCTCTTCTCGGTTGTCACCAATGTTCCGTGTAACGTGCTGCAGCACATGAGGCGGGCACTGGCTGAGACACTGATGGGGTGCCCACTGGCTTAAATGCTGTGGGTTTGTTACCCTATCTGAGTACCCGGCGTGCGCGGCCCCTCTCTCCGCGTGTCGTTGTGTCCATTAGGAGCCACGTGGACGGCCCTCCCCACGGGAGCGAGAAGCGCGGTTCCGCACCAAGTATTGAAACAGGAGTAACCACAAAAGTGGCTGTTAAAATTCGTCTCAAGCGTATGGGTAAGATCCGCGATCCTCGCTACCGTGTTGTGATCGCGGATTCGCGTGTGAAGCGTGACGGTAAGACCATTGAAGAGATCGGTATTTACCACCCGACCGAGCAGCCTTCGCGTATCGAGATTAACTCTGAGCGTGCACAGTACTGGCTTTCCGTTGGCGCGCAGCCGACCGAGCAGGTGCTGGCTCTGCTGAAGCTCTCAGGCGACTGGGCAGCGTTCAAGGGTGAGAAGGCTGAGAACAAGGTGAAGCCGGTTGAGCCTAAGCCCGAGTTCGTTGTTCCGCAGAAGGGCTCCGTCATTCTGCCTGAGGCTATCACCCCCAAGGCTGAGAAGGCTGAGGAAGAAACCTCTGAAGCAGCTGGCGAGACCGCTGAAGCTGAGGCTACCGAGGAAGCGGCTGAGTAATCGTGTTGGCTGACGCGCTCGAACACCTGGTTCGCGGGATTGTTGAACACCCGGATGATGTGAAGGTGCGTGTGCGCCAGCAGCGGTACCGGGAGACCCTGCAGGTGCGAGTCCACCCCGAGGATTTGGGGCGGGTGATCGGCCGTTCGGGCCGTACCGCTAAGAGCATCCGCACCGTTATGGATGCGATCTCTGATGGTTCTCAGGTTCGTATCGATATCGTCGACACTGATAAAAAACGCAAGTAAAACCTCTGCTGAGAATCCCGTCACCTTTTACGGTGGCGGGATTCTTACGTGCGGCCCCAAATTTTTGGGCGAGGGACACTTTTCGTAAGGTAAGCAATGTAAAATAAGTGTCTAGTACCAGCGCGGTGTGTAGAAGTTTGAGGAGTTTCATGCAGGTTTTGGTTGCGCGTATCGGCAAACCGCACGGTATTCGTGGTGAGGTCACGGTTGAGCTGTTTACCGATGCCCCTGAAGAACGATTCTCTCGCGGCGAGGTGCTCCACATTGACGGGTTCACCCACGGTACTGTCGCCGCAACCGTAGCCCCAGCAGGGGCTTTGACAGTCGCCTCAGCCCGCTGGAATAAGAAATTCTGGTGGTGCGTTTTGAGGAGATCACCACCCGTAACCATGCTGAGGATCTGCGGAACACCCTTCTGATGTTTGAGGTTCCCGAAGACGTGAACAGCGAAGAAGAAGGGTTCTATGAGCATCAGCTGCTAGAGCTGCCCGTGTTCTTACTGGAGGATGTTCCTGATGGGGAAATCCCCAACGATAACCCTGCTGTGGGGGAGCCGCTGGGCACGGTGATTGGTTTGCAGACGATGCCGGTGCAGGATCTGTTACTGGTTAAGCTGTCCCCGGCTTATGGCGGTCAGGAGATTATGGTCCCGTTTGTTGATGAGATTGTGCCCGAGGTGGTGCCAGCTGAAGGGGACGAGCCGGGTTTTGTGCTGCTGAGCCCCCCGGAGGGTCTGATTGAGCTGAGCACCCCGTTGAAAGGGAAGTAGTGCGGTTCGACGTTCTTAGTATTTTCCCGGAGTACCTGGCTCCTCTTGAACTTTCTCTTATCGGTAAAGCGCGTGAAGACGGGCTGCTGAGCCTGAACACGGTGAACCTGCGCGATTACACGTTTGATCGGCACCGCACCGTGGACGACACCCCCTACGGTGGGGGTGCGGGCATGGTTATGAAACCGGAACCGTGGGGTTTGGCCTTGGATGCCGTCCTTGCTTCCTCCCCGCATCAGAGCAACGAACCCGCCCCAGCGGACACTGCTGGTGCGGTTGCTGAGGGTACACCCGGTACGGAAGACGCTTCCGGCAGTGATGAGGTTCCGCTGCTGCCCGCGCCGCAGCACGTTCCCGAACCTGATGGGCGTCCGCTGCTGGTGGTGCCTTCACCAGCAGGTGCCGTGTTTAACCAGGAGATGGCCTACGAATTCGCCGCCGAACAGCACATCGTTTTTGCGTGCGGACGGTATGAGGGGATTGACGAGCGGGTGCTGCTGTGGGCGAGTGAGCGTTTCCGCATGATGCCCGTCTCTATTGGTGACTATGTGCTCAATGGCGGTGAGGTTGCGGTCATGGCGATGATTGAGGCGACCGCACGCCTGATCCCGGGAGTGATCGGCAACCCCGAGTCGCTGACCGAAGAGTCGCATACGGGCGGGCTGCTGGAGTACCCGGTGTTCACAAAACCTGCCTCGTGGCGTGGGTTCCAGGTGCCGCCGGTGCTTCTGTCCGGCAACCACGGCGCGGTGGCGCGGTGGCGGCGGGAGAGACAGATTGAGCGTACGATGGCGCGCCGCCCGGATTTATTCGCAGCATACCCCACCCAGCAGTGGGATAAGAAAGACCGCCGTTTTCTTGCTGAGCGCGGCGTCCACTTCCCAAAACCGAACACACAAGACCCCAAGTAGCAGCTGCTCATATGACCTGCTGTGTTACGGGGTGAAACGCCTAAAACTGAGGATGTCCTGCACCTCGGCGTGGCCCTGTACCCAGTAGATTTTACTGGGCGCCCCAGGGTCCTGCGTCAGGGGTGTACTTCTTCCCCAACGCGCGGGATAGTGAACCGCGCATTGAGTGTGAGAGCGGCCTGAAAGTGCTGGTATTTTCGTATCGGGCGAGGTCTATCGGTTCGGGCTCATCTAGCTCTCGTACATTGGCGAGCGCGAGCATCCTGTCATGAAGACCACCGTGCCGTTGGGCCGTAAAACCCGCCTCGCACCAGGCATCTCGTAGCGGTGAAGGCTCCAGTGCGGGCAGGTCATTCGGTGGGTTTCCCCTCATGCGTGGCGGGTGCCGGGGTGATGGGAAGGTCGGGGGCACGGTAGATCATGAGCATACGCAGCCGCCCGCCGCGCTGTGGGCCTGGCGCATCGCTTCCTGAATGTGGGCCACGGTGTGATCCGGGCAGGTGAAACCCCAGGGGTACAGCCGGGATGCTCAGCGCGTGCGCCCGCTGGAACATGTTTTCTTTCGCCCACACCACCCCGCCGGTACGCCCATGCGCCACATGCGCATAGTTGTAGTCAGCGGAGAGTTTCAGGAAAAGAACGGGGTCGCTGGCAGGAATATACATGTGAGCCTGCAGTATCTAATGTTTTTCGGGAACCGGGCGCTCGCGGAATTCGATGGGGCGTTTTGCCTTGGGTAGGGCGTACATAATACGCAGGTAAGCGTCTTCAATGAGCTCTTCAAGAAGCTGGCGTGTAACGCCCTTGCCTGCGCCGACCGAAATCCAGTGGCGTTTATTCATATGCCACCCCGGAATAATGCTCGGGTACATGCGCCGCAGCACCTCGGATTCTTCGGGGTCGGTCTTCAGGTTCACGATCGGGTAGCCGATACCGTCCGTGTACATCGCAAAAATTTTGCCGCTAATGCGGTACACCGTATTGCGCGGCCCGAAAGGCTGATCGGAGGTCGCCAACGGCATGGTAAGCGCAATCTGATCGACAACCTCATGGAGGTTTTCGGCGGTTATCTCGCGAGAATTCGGTGTACCCATACCTTCGAGTCTAATGGCTGCTGCAACGTAGTAAAAGCGTTCCGAACCATTGGCAGGGAAAACCGCACCTTCAAACCGGCCCGCGTGAAGAAGAACCTTCGAAATCCGTAAGGAGCACACCCGTAAAATCTGCGGTAAAAACCGCGTGCGCATCCCAAAAATAGCGGTAGAATAGAACACTATGGCTGAATTTATTTACACGATGACCAAAGCCCGCAAAACTGTGGGTGATAAGGTCATTCTTAACGACGTTTCCATGTCGTTCTTCCCGGGCGCCAAGATTGGTATGGTTGGTCCCAACGGCGCCGGTAAGTCGACCATCCTGAAAATCATGGCTGGCTTGGATCAGCCCTCGAACGGCGAGGCACGCCTCTCGCCCGAATACAGCGTAGGTATTCTGCTTCAGGAACCGCCGCTGAACGAAGAGAAAACCGTGCTCGGCAACGTCGAAGAAGGCGTGGGCGAGATCAAGACGAAGCTGGATCGTTTCAACGAAATTTCCGCGCTCATGGCTGAACCTGACGCCGATTTTGATGCCCTCATGGAAGAAATGGGCAAGCTGCAGGAAGCTATCGACGCCGCAAACGCCTGGGACCTAGACTCCCAGCTGGAACAGGCGATGGAGGCGCTGCGCTGCCCGCCCGCCGACGCCCCCGTCACTCACCTCTCCGGCGGTGAGCGCCGCCGCGTGGCACTGTGCAAGCTCCTGCTGCAGAAACCAGACCTGCTGCTGCTGGATGAGCCCACCAACCACCTAGATGCCGAGTCGGTGCTGTGGCTTGAGCAGCATCTGCAGTCCTACGAAGGCGCGGTCATTGCGATTACCCACGACCGCTACTTCCTAGACCACGTTGCCGAATGGATCGCCGAGGTTGACCGCGGCAACCTCTACCCCTACGAAGGCAACTACTCCACCTACCTTGAGAAGAAGCGCGCCCGCCTTGAAGTTCAGGGCAAGAAGGACGCGAAACTCGCTAAACGCCTGAACGAAGAACTAGAGTGGGTGCGCTCAAACTCGAAGGGCCGGCAGGCGAAGTCGAAAGCACGTTTGGCACGTTACGAAGAGATGGCGGCCGAGGCTGAGAAGACCCGCAAACTCGATTTTGAAGAGATTCAGATTCCGCCGGGGCCGCGCCTGGGCAACCTGGTGATTGAGGCCGAGAACCTGCAGAAGGGGTTCGACGGGCGCTCGCTCATTAACGGCCTGTCATTCTCGCTGCCGCGGAACGGCATTGTGGGTGTGATTGGCCCGAACGGTGTGGGTAAATCGACCCTGTTCAAGACCATCGTCGGTTTGGAAGAGCTTGACGGCGGCTCCCTTAAGGTTGGCGAAACCGTGAAGATCTCCTACGTTGATCAGAACCGCGCCAACATTGACCCCGAAAAGAGCCTGTGGGAGGTCGTCTCGGACGGTCTGGATTATATTCAGGTCGGCAATGTTGAGATGCCTTCGCGTGCCTATGTTTCGGCGTTCGGGTTCAAGGGGCCGGATCAGCAGAAGAAAGCGGGTGTGCTCTCCGGTGGTGAGCGTAACCGCCTGAACCTGGCGCTGACCCTCAAACAGGGCGGTAACCTGCTGCTGCTGGACGAACCCACCAACGACCTTGATGTGGAAACCCTGGCATCGCTTGAGAACGCTCTGCTGGAATTCCCCGGCTGCGCCGTCGTCGTCTCCCACGACCGTTGGTTCCTCGACCGCGTGGCAACCCACATCCTCGCCTGGGAAGGCACCGAAGAAAACCCGGATCAGTGGTACTGGTTCGAGGGTAACTTCGAGTCCTACGAGAAGAACAAGGTCGAGCGCCTGGGACCGGAAGCTGCGAAACCGCACCGCGTGGTACACCGCAAGCTGACCCGCTAAAACGCACGCGAAAATAATGCCCCGCGCATCCGCTATTTCTGCCGGATACGCGGGGCATTATGATGCAAGAACACGCCGCCAGCCGTGTCTTGGGAATCCGCTAGAATAGTGTGCACATGCGACGCACAGTAAGGAACCCAATATGCGCACGAAACGTCACTGGTTTTCTCTGATAGCAGGTATTTTCTTCCTCGCTTGCTCAATTTTCATGTTCGCTAACCCCTCAGCACCGCTGACTGCGCTGGGTATTTTCTTCTCCATTATTGTGTTTATCGGCGGGGTGCTTGAGACCATCCGCTACTTCTTCACCCCAGCCTCAACCCGTAGCGTCTGGAACCTCATCAGCGCCATCATTACCGTACTGGTGGGGGTGCTGCTGCTATCTGCCTCAGCCGCCGCGCAGGCAGCATTCATCCCCGTGATTGTGGGGGTGTGGATGATTATTGTGGGCCTCTCCCGCCTCTCTGCTGGCCGCCGCGCCACCTACTTGAGCTCCGGGACCGGTAAACATATGGTATTTTCCGGTGTTGTACCGCTTATTCTGGGGATTCTGATCTGTCTCTTCCCGGTGGTGTTCGGCTCGGTCGTGGTGTGGCTTATCGCGCTCGCGCTTCTGCTGGTGGGCATGGTGTGCATTGGTGATTTCTTTGTGTCTCGTAAGGCGAATAGGCCCGGCCCGTACGATGACGGCATTATTGATGTTGAGGCGCGGTAGCTAACCCGCATGAACGTAAAGCCCCGGTATCTGAAGCAGAAACCGGGGCTTTACGCACGCTAGGTAAAAGCGCTGGCTGGCCGCGCTACCCGCTGATGGCCTCAAAATCGACGACCTCAAAACCGAGAATCCCCTCGGACGCGCTCACCACCGGCTTATCGCGCACCACGTGCCGGTTTGCGAGCCAGTTGCGGAATGATTCTTCATCCTGCCAGTGGGTCATCGCGAAGTACTCAGTGCCGCCGCTGGTGGGGCGCAGCAGCTCAAAGCTAATGAACCCGGGTACTTCGTCGAGCTTTTCGCTATTGTTTTTGAAACGGCGTTCCAGCTCCTCGCCCATCCCTTCCTGGACGCTGAGCTTATTAATCTTCACAACTGCCATAATGATCCCTCCATTGGTTAGGCGGCTGGGTGTTTAGGGGCGCCTGCTATGGCGCTATTTTCAGCATAGGGCACACTGCGCGTTCGGTGGCAAGCACCCCGATGTATGACATGGTTTTGGCTAGTCTGTCACGCTGGCAGCAGCAGATAATAACCAAAACCGTGCACTATATCGGTTGAGGCGCCTCAAATTATTTATACTCCACTATTTATACTCCGGCAGGCGGAACATCATTTCCTGCGCGATTGTGGCCACCAGCTCCCCATCGCGCGTAAAAATTGAGCCACGGGCGAGCATCCGCCCGCCCTGCGCAGTGGGGGAGTCCAAGACATACAGCAGCCACTCGTCTGCTGGTGCCGCACGGTGAAACCACATGGCGTGATCCAGCGACGCCGACTTCATCCCCGGCTCTAGCCAAAACTTGCCGTGCGCGCGCAGTGCCGGTTCTAGAGGCAGATAGTCCGAGGCGTAGGCGATAGCCGCCTGATGCGCCGCCTCTGAATCTGGCGCGCCCGTTGCATCAACTAACGTGTCGAAAGTTTTAAACCACACCGTAGCAACCGGCTCCTGCGAACTTGGATCTGGAGCAGTGTACAGGTGCGGGCTCACATACCGAATATCGATGGGACGTTCCCACGCCACAGCCTGCGCTACCGGGTGCGGCACCTCGCCAATATAGTCGCTCACGCTCGGCAGCCCTTCAGGGTCGGGGAGCCCTGCGGCATCGTAACAGCCGTGTGCTCGGGGCCGCTGCCGGGTGCTTGGAATGATGCGATCGCAGAGAAAATAGGGATATCGTCCTGCAGGGCCTGCACCCGGCGGGTTGCGAAAGAACGCCCGTCATTGAGGCGTTGAGAGGTAAAAATTAGTTCTTTCGTAATGTCTCCGGGCCGCAGAAAATACGCGTGAATTGAGTGCAGAACCTTATCGGTAACCGTGCTGTCGGCGGCCATAATGGCCTGGGCGAGTACCTGCCCGCCGTAGGTTCGCGGCGACTCACGGGTTAGGGTGACGGCGCTAAACGCCTCGTCGCCGCCCACCGGCTCGGTGGGGGTCAGGTTCAGCATGGTCATGAGGTTCTGGGTGGGGGTGGGCTTCGTCATTCTTCAATTTTCCCACGGGGGAGTAGAGTTGAGGAGTATTACCCGAAAACTTTCACGGATCGAAAGGCACGTATGGCTATTCATGGCGCGGACGGTGCCGGGCGGGCGCACCCCAGAATCGAGCTCAAATATAACCCGCATGAGGGTGTTGAAGAGCCCTACCTTATGCTCGCTGACGGCGAGAACGGGGTGGCCGCCGCGAAAGATCTGGCCACCTACATTTCGCGCGCCAAATCGGTGGATAAAGGCGCGGCCATCCGCCTGATTGCCCGCGGTACTGTGCTGGGGGTGTTTGCCTGCTCTCTTGCACCCGAGACCCTGCTGGATGCGACCCCCACTATTCTTGGTACGCGCGCCCTGACCCTGGCGGCTCCTTCACAGCTGGATATTGTGGTTGAGGCGCAGGCGCTTCTTGACCGGCTGGCGCGTATCCAGGAGTCGAAGATGGTGCTGTATTTACCGCCGGTGACTGTGAACGCGGTGTGGGCTGGGCAGTCCGCCCCGGTGAGCGGCTGGGCGCGTGTGGGCGCTGTTGCCGCCAGCGAGTTTCGGCGGGCCTGCCGCGAGGGGCTGGAGGCGGTGGATCGTTCTCTGCCCGCGAACCCGGGTGCGGCGGTATTAGCGACGGTGCGTTCACGGATTTGGTCATCACCTATGGTGCTGGAACATCTGCCCGAGTTCGATAATATTTCCGTGCCGACCGGCGCGGCGTTCGCGTTGAAAGTGTTTGGGTTCTTACCGGATACGTTTGAGGGCGAGCTGCCCGTGTTTGTGGCGCGGTCGAAGTCGGGGGAGTGGACGCGTATCGCGGCTCCCGGCGGGCAGGTGCTGGTGCGTGCCGCCACACCCCAGCCTACAGACCGTATAGTTATTCTTCTGAGTGTATGAAAGGCAGTATGAGTCAGTATTCTGCGAATCAGCCGGGCGAGCAGGTCAGCGTTTATGAGCAGGTGGGCGGTGAGGAAACCTTCGATAAGCTCACCCGCAGGTTCTATGCCCTCGTGAAGGCCGACCCCGAGTTTTCCGCCATGTACCCGGATTTTGACCCGTTTCCGCCAGAGCACCTCACAGAGGAACAGACCGCCGAGATCAAGGCGAACGATACTGACCATTTCGATGCGGCGGCGCGGCGGCTGAAAATGTTCCTGATTCAGTACTTTGGTGGGCCCAGCATCTACCAGGAACAGCGAGGTCACCCGCGTTTGCGCATTCGGCATAACCCGTACCCGATCGGGGCGAAAGAACGCGATACTTGGCTGAAGTATATGCGCCAGGCAATGGATACCCTCGATCTTCCGATGATGATTGATGCGACCATGTGGGACTATTTCGAGCGTGCGGCACGTGCCATGCAGAACCGGGCATAGTTCAAGACAGCATTGCATTTCAGACGTTGCTTTTATAGGTTGTAACAATGCGTATTGTTTCTTATAACCCTGAGTATCGGGAAGCTCTTCTGGAGATGTCACTTCGCGCCTGGGAACCCATTTTTCCGCGGATGCACAGCGACGTCCCCGAGTTCGTCTATGATGCGTTCTACCCTCAAGGCTGGCAGCAGAGGCAGCTCAGCGATTTGAAGGAAGTACTCGATCAGGAGCCTGAAAATGTGTCTGTTGCCCTTGAGAGTGAGCACCCGGTCGGTTGGGCCTGCACACGCATCCACCCCGAGGATCAGATGGGCGAGATTTACGTGATCGCGGTCGATCCCGAGTACCAGCGGCGCGGCGTGGGGCAGCAGCTCATGGAGCACGCCTATGCACAGATAAAAGACGCCGGGATGCGCATGGTGATGGTCGAAACCGGCGGCGATTCGGGGCACGCACCAGCCCGGGCACTCTACGAGTCTGAAGGGTTTGTTCGCTGGCCTGTCGCCCGGTACTTTAAGGATTTGAGCAAGTAGGCTGGTCTGCAGCTTGGCAGGGTGCGGGTATGAGAGAGCCCGGTGCAGGGAGGTAAACCATGGAGTTTCCGCACCGGGCTTGGGGGCATCAGTTATTCTGCCGTGAGTTCTGCGTAACGGGCGAAGAGGATTTCGAGGCGTTTATTGTTGGATGCGCACAGCTTGGCGGCACCGAACGCCTTGTCGACATGGCGATCCAGTTCCTTATGCGCCTTCAATAGCTCAGAGTTCATCGCCAGTGGATTGTACATATCTGCGAGCGAAACACGGCCACCGTGTTTTTCCGCAAGTGCCTTGCGAACTTCCAGAATTTTCTTCCCCGCCGCAATAATTTTAGAACGCAAATCCTCAGTTATTTCAGGAAGAGGAAGGTTATTCCAGACAACAGTGTTTGAAAAACTTAAACGGGATTCTAAACGTCCGCCGACTGCTTTCTGCCAGGTAATGAACATAGAAGAGCTAATAATGGCAAAGAGAAATCCGTCAGGATCAATAGCGGTATATACTTTATCTCCGGCGATAACTTCAGCGGAAAGGTGCGCCACCGTATAAAAAGGGCGGGTTTCCGAAACTACACGGGGAATACCGACATAGTTATCTAACGGACGATTCTTATTCGGACGCATTAAATGTGGGGTGTCCCGATATTTATATGCGTCTCCTGTTGGTGTCTGTTTGCTGCGCCATTCTCGATTAGCTTCAATGCGCTTTTTAAGCATCGGGCTCTTGGTAATATCCGCCGGGTTTACGTCTTCAAGCCAGAGGCACCATCGATCAAGCCCGCGCACGAGTTCCTTACCCATGCGGAAAGGCCGTAAATATTTGGCCGCTATAGGATCATTTGAGACTTCAGCATAATCTTTTTCTTCAACAATGAGGTTTCCGTTATCAGCAGGTTTAGTACCAAACTTTACTTCAGGTAAATGTGCCAACGGTTTCGATCGTTTCTTGACCAGAATATTGGGAGCATCCAGAAGATAAGCATTAATACTTTTGACGTCTGCCGCTTCACGAGTCTGTTTTGCGTTCCAGTCATACTCAAATAGGCGCGGTTTGTAATCCTCAGAGCGGGTGAATCCGGTAATCACGCAGTGCACCGCTGCCTGACCGGGCGCCTGAGAATCCCATGGGAACGTGTGATAAGCGAATTTAATGCGCCACCCTTCCCGAAAAATCGGGCCAAAAAGCGCCGGAACCGGTTGTCCTTGCGCAATGGAATTAGTCGATACGAAAGCAAATTCGCCATCATAATCACGATCAAAGAACTGTACCGCTTTCCAAAACCAGGCGGTCACAAAATCCAGGTAGCCGTCATAATCTTTGCCCCACACCTTTTTCATAGCGGAAGTCTGCGCTTTAGACATCGTCCACTGTCCCAAAAACGGCGGGTTCCCAAATATAAAAACCTTGGTGGCTTCTGCCGGAATTATCTCATGCAAGTCGGTGGCGAGCGCATCCGCATGGACAATATGGGCTACCGCGTAATCGGCAAACGTGTGGGAACCTGGCCCAGAGCACGCGCCAGGGTGCGGTCAGCCTGAAACTCCGATAAGAACATGGCGACTTCCGCAATCTTTGAAGGCCACCAGTTAATCTCAATTCCGTGAAATTGCGAAATCGACAGACGAGTATTCAACGAGGCATCCAGTGTAAAGCCGCCCGAGTCCTCTAGCCGATGAATTTCGGTCAGTACCCGAGTCTCTATCTCACGAAGCTGCATATACGCAACCTGTAAGAAGTTCCCCGAACCGCAGGCCGGATCCATAAAGTGCATGCTCCCAAGCTCGTCAAGAAACGCCGCAAGCTCGGCCCGTTTAGTCTTAGATCCTTTGGTGGAAACGATCAGGCTTTCCGCACGAGCGCGTAAATCATCCAGAAAGAGAGGGTTGATAGTCTTGAGAATATTCTCTTCTGAGGTGTAATGTTCCCCCGCTGCGCGGCGCGCCTCACGTGACTTCACAAGCTGGAACATTGACCCGAAAATAGCGGTTGAAATCTGCGACCAGTCGAAACCGCACGCGATCAACAGCTGTTCGCGAAGCTCGCGCGTAAAATACTCGGTCGGGGTGCGCTCGGCGAACAAAGACCCGTTCACATAGGGGAATCGAGCCATCAGCTCGGGTACATGACGCATGCGGGTACGTTTAGATTCTGGGGTATCTAAATACTCGAAGAGAGCATTAATCTGCGTGCCCAGGTCTGAACCGTCTTCGCGGGTGTGCTTACGCAGGAACCGGGTGAAGAGATGCATTTCCCAAATACCGGCATCATCGCCAAAGAGCAGGAAAAGGATACGGGTGAGGAACATTGAAGTTTCCTGCACGCGAAGGTCTTCATCTTCAGCATTCTGCGCGGCTTCTTCACCGACAGGAGTATCAGTATCGCCCATCATCGCCTGATATAGGTTCGCCATAATTTTCGATGCGGCTATCGTGAGTTCCTGTTGTTCCTCGGCGCTAATAGCTTCTTCGCCCGCTAGGAATTTCAAAGTATCGTAGCGATCCGGTAACTGTTCGAGCGTGAACTCTTCCCGGTCACCAGTGCGGCGGTTCACGAATATAAAACGCTCAAAATCACTAACCGCAAGGTAACGCGGCAGGTTCTCTTCGGGAATACTCCCACCAGCTATGTAATCGCGAGCCTGGTCGAGCGCTTCCTCAAGGTTTTTGCCTTCGGTCTTTTGCTCGACTAAAAGTACAGAAGGCCAAAACACATCAATTCGCCCATGATTACCAGTGCTTGCGCGGCGTGCGGGGCGCTCAAACTCGGCGACGGTGCCGGGTTTAATACCGAAACAGGCCAGTAGCGAGTTCCAAAAAGTCTGGGTCTCGCTTATTTCAAAATTCTTTCTAGAAGCGCTCTTATGCTGGTTGAGTTTTCTGCCGCCACTGGTGGGCGAAACGGTTTAACTCTCCCTGCACATGTGAACGATCATAGTATGTCGGCGCAGACATTATGCTCCTCTAAAAGGGGATAAAACTCTTTTATTATGGCAGATGTCCAGGATTCTATTGGCGGGAACCGTTAGTAGAGTAACGCGCATGCTAAACCCCTCACTCCCAGGTTTTTCTTCATGGAAGAGTGGGGGAGTGAAGGGTTTAGCGTTGGTAACCCGTTATTTCTATGGCACTTTTTGGGGAAGAATGTTTAGACGTTTTCAGCCCCAAAATTTCTCTGCGAGGGTGCCGGGTGTGTTGGGGTTAAATATCAGCCGCCTGCACCTTCAGGGCACGGGCCACGCCGTCGCGCGCTTCCGCAATCTGTCGGCGCAGCGCCGCCGCGTCCTCAGGCAATGACGCCAAATAGGTTTCGGTGCGTTCCAGCAGTTCGGCGGTCGGCTCTGAGGGGTACATGCCGCTAATAATCTGCAAAGAAATCTCGTGCGAACGGGAACGCCACACGCCCTCAACCAGCTCAAAGTACGGCTCAATATACTGCTCGGTCAGTTCTTTCTCGCCAGCCTTAAAACCGGCAATGGCGTACCGCTGGATCATGTTCGACAGTTCACCGGTCACCATGATCTTCTCCCAGTACTCTGCCTTAGCCTCGGCGGTGGGGAACGATGCGTACGCCTGCGCCGCATACTGCTGGCCGTTCGCGGTGTTATCGCGCTCCAGCTCGGCCGCAATCTGCTCGCTGGTGGCCCGCCCGCCGGTTGCTAGGCGGCACAACAGGTTCCACCGCAGGTCCGTATCAATTTCCAGGCCGTCGAGGGTGATCGACCCGTCGAAGAGGCGCTGCACGTTCTCGTACTGTTCAGCGGTGCGGGTCTGGTTAACGAACGCCTGCACCAGCTGCAGCTGCGCATCCGAATCCGGTTCTGCCGCCTGCACCAGCTGCCACAGCCTGTCGGCTGCGTATTCGCGGGTCTCGTCCCTAAACTGGGGGTTCACGAACGTACGTAGCGCCGTTGAGAGGCCCAGCAGCTGGGTGCGCATCGCCGTGGAGTTCGTCTCCTGCCCAATATTGTTCAGCACCAGCTCAACGTACTGGCGGGCGGGCATCTGCGCATCGCGCACAGTATCCCACAGGGAACCCCACACCACGCCGCGAGCCACTGACGAATCAATGTCGCCCAGGTGCTTCACGGCGGTTTCGATGGAACGCTCATCCAGGCGCACCTTCGCGTACGCCAAATCTTCGTCGTTCAGCAGCAGCAAATCGGGGCGTTTCTTCCCCACAGCTTCAGTAACCTCGGTTAGTTCCCCATCAATATCAAGCTCAATGCGGTCGGTGCGGGTCAGCTTGCCGTCTGTCAGGTTGTAGAAACCAATGACTGCACGGTGCGGGCGCAGGGTCTCAAACCCTTCAGCGTATGACTGGCGCACGCCCAGGGACGTAATGTTCCCTTCCGCATCGTCAGCAACCTCAACAGTGAGGGTGTTCACCCCGGCGGTTTCCAGCCACTTGGCGCTCCATGCGCGCACATCCCGCCCCGAAGTTTTCTCAAGCTCAACCAGCAGGTCGTCCAGTACCGTGTTGCCCCAGGCGTGCTTGGTGAAATACTCTTTGAGGGCCGCCATGAAATTCTCCTGGCCAACCCACGCCACCATCTGCCGCAGCACCGAGGCGCCCTTCGCGTAGGTGATACCGTCAAAGTTTACCTGCACATCCTGCAGGTCACGGATTTCGGCCACGATCGGGTGGGTTGAGGAGAGCTGGTCCTGCCGGTACGCCCAGGTTTTCTCTGAGGCCGCGAACGTGGCCCAGGCTTCTTTCGCGTACCGGGTGTTTTTCGGCTGCCGCCAGTGTAGACATGAACTCGGCAAACGACTCGTTCAGCCACAGGTCGTTCCACCACTGCATGGTCACCAAATCACCGAACCACATGTGCGCCAGCTCGTGCAGCACCGTAATGGCGCGGCGCTCACGCAGCGCCTCAGCCACCTTGGACCGGAAGACGTACGCCTCAAGGTAGGTCACGCACCCGGCGTTTTCCATTGCGCCAGCGTTGAACTCGGGAACGAACAGCTGATCGTACTTCTCAAACGGGTACGGGGTTTTGAACTGCTCTTCGTAGAACTCGAACCCTTGGCGGGTCAGCTCGAACACGTCGTCGGCGTCTACGAACGGCATGAGCGACTTACGGGCGTACACGCCCAGGGGGATGACGCGTCCCTCAGAGTTCGTGAGTTCGCTGGTGACTTTCTCGTACGGGCCAGCCACGATCGCCGTAATGTAGGAGGAGATACGCGGGGTCGGCTTGAAATACCAGGTTTGTGCCCGGCCGCACCCGCAGTCTTTCGGCACGATCTTCACCTCGGGCTGGTTAGAAACCACCACCCACGGTGTGGGCACCCGCACGATGAACTCGAACTCCGCTTTCAAATCCGGCTGCTCAAACACGGGGAACACGCGGCGCGAGTCCGGTACCTCAAACTGCGAGTACAGGTACACTTCCCCGTCTACCGGGTCCACAAACCGGTGCAGGCCCTCACCGGTGTTGGTGTAGAACATGTCGGCGTCAATCACCAGTACGTTCTGTGCGGCAAGGTTCGGCAGGGTAATGCGCTCCCCGTCGGCTAGGCCGGTATCCAACTGTTCACCGTTCAGTTCAATCGAACGCACCGTGCTGGTGATAGCGTCAATGAACGTGGATGCGCCGGGTACCGCGTCAAAACGGATCTCGGTTTTACACGTAAAAACGTCTTTGTCGTTGGGCAGGTCAAGCTCAATACGGTAGGTGTGCACGCGCTTAATGACTGTGGCACGCTCAATCGCTTCATCGCGGGTTAGGTTCAGGCCGGGCATAGGTTCCCTTTCTAAAAATGTATATGGTTTTGGTACCGTCATCACAGCTGTTAGCCCCGCAATGTCGCGGGTGTCAGCTGGTTATCTGGGGCGTGGGGGTACAGAGCCACGCAACAGTGCCTCAAACCACAATCTTACCGTATGCCCGGCGGGATAACACCCGAAAAACTGTTGCCCGCAGGCCCGCTCATAAAAGCCCGTCTGCGGCATGTTGTCAGTTACAGGAATAACGCTGTATTCGCTACAGTTAATGAGGGCGCACCCCGCACCTGCCAGCACCAGCGGCCTGGGGTGAGCATGTCACCAGCAGCCCCGCCGGGCACACAATCATAGGAGAACCTCCCTTGCGCGTACACATCGCCACCGACCACGCCGGTCTGCAGCTGAGCCACTACCTGATTGAGAAACTCACCGCCGCAGGATACGAGATGATCGACCACGGCCCCACCGAATATGACCCGCTGGATGATTACCCCAGCTTCTGCATTAACGCGGCTCTCGCGGTGAAACGTGACCGTGACGCCGGGCTTGATTCTCTTGGCATTGTGCTTGGCGGCTCCGGTAACGGGGAGCAGATGGCGGCTAATAAGGTTGAGGGTATCCGCGCAGCCCCTAGCCTGGAACCACACTACGGCGGCGCTCGCACGCGATCATAATAATGCGCAAGTGGTTGCTGTGGGTGGGCGCCAGCATTCACCGGATGAGGCGTTGGAAATCATTAAAGTTTTCCTCAGCACACCCCTGGAGCGGGTGAGGAACGCCACGCCCGTCGTATCGGGCAGCTTGGCGAATATGAACAGACCGGGAAGATCGCTGGCAAACATATTGACGAATAAATAAGTCCCGCCCCACTTTTGCCCCTACCGCTAAGGAGAAGCGCGTGCCTGAAGGCCACTCTATTCACCGTATAGCCCGCCAATTCAACGATGTGTTTACCGGGGAGCGGGTGCGTGTTACTAGCCCGCAGGGCCGCTACGCTGAAGGGGCTGCGCTGGTTGATGGGGCACGTATTGCCCAGGCGTTTGCGCACGGTAAGCATCTTTTTGTTGGGTTCGACAACGAATTGACGTTGAACGTGCACCTGGGGATTTATGGCAACTGGAGTTTCGGCGGGGACGAATCGTTCACGGGCGCCTCAAGTATTGGGGCGCCCCGCAAGATTGGTGAGAAAGAATACGGTGGTGGGGAGCACGCCGAGTATTCTGGCCCTCCTCAGCCAAAAGCAACTACTCGCTGCCGTATTGTCTCGGAGCATGGCTGGGCTGACCTTGTGGGCCCCACTGTTTGCCGCACTCTTACCCCGGACGAGGTTGCTGTGGTGCGTGGGAAGCTGGGGCCAGATCCGCTGAACGCTGATGCTGACCCGGGGCAGTTCTACCGTGCCGCCGCTAAAAGCAGCCGCCCGATTGGGGTGATTCTCATGGATCAGGCAGCTATTTCCGGGGTGGGTAATATTTTTCGTGCCGAATCGCTGTACCGCCAGAAAGATTGACCCGTTACGCCCCGGGAAGACACTCAGTGATGATGAGCTGCGCCGCCTGTGGGACGATAATAAGCATCTGCTCACCATTGGTGTGCGTGTGGGCAGAATCATTACCACCGAGCAGCAGGATCGTCCCGGTATCCCTGAAACTGAGGCGTGGCCTGATCACGCAAATTATGTGTATATGCGCCACGGGCAGGAGTGCCCGCGGTGCGGTGCCATCATCCGTATGGAAGAAATCGCCGGGCGTAAACTCTATTGGTGCCCTGGGTGCCAGAAATAACTCGTATGTTCGGGGTGGTTTTTGGGTAGAACTTGACAGCTTCAAACATATGCCGCTAATCTAAGTGAGTTCTTTGGGGATGTAGCTTAATGGTAAAGCCTCAGTCTTCCAAACTGATGACGCGGGTTCGATTCCCGTCATCCCCTCACTCAAAGAGACCCAAAGGTTTTTACCTTTGGGTCTCTTTGTGCTTTGAGAAGTAGATTAAAAATTTCCTGCCCCTGGCTTGGGGCAGGGACGAAGCCGCTGATTTTTACTAACTCGCTGAAATAACCTGTGACACGGGCTAGTACCGTTAACGTCAAAGAAGCGGGCGGGCTAGATCACCAGCCGCACCCCAAAATTTCCGGGTTCCAGCCCGGTGGCACGGGAGATAGCTTCTGTGGCTGCTAAAAGAATACCGCTAAAGTTAGTTGGCTGCCCGGCTGTTTCTAGCTCAGGCACGTCAACAACCCACCCGGTTCCTTCCCGGTGGGCGATAGCGTCATATGTTTTCAGGTTCATGCTTACCTCCGTGTCTTTATATATGCTAGGGCTGAGAGCCTCAAAACACAAGGTCTTAACGTGAGGTTTAATATAAAAACCGTTGTCAGCGGCCTGTTGGGGCCGCTGTAGCCGCTCAGGAACATAAATATGCGGCCCCTGTTAGGCATTTACCCAAATACCCGCTAAACTTGTGTGTTGGGTATGCGAAAAGTACCTTACGGGGCGTGGCGTAGCTTGGCTAACGCGCCTGCTTTGGGAGCAGGAGATCGCAGGTTCGAATCCTGTCGCCCCGACGGAAATAGGCTCACCCAGCGCCTTTTTCAGACACCATGAGCGGTTCAGAGAACGTTCCGCCACCGAACTACTTACGAGGAGATCAACGGACGTGAAGACCGCCGTCGAGAAGCTCAACCCGACCCTGGCAAAAATTGAGGTCGAGGTTCCTTTCGCCGAGTTCAAGCCTTACCTGGACCGCACCTACAAGAACCTTGCCGAGCAGATTAGCGTCCCCGGTTTCCGCAAGGGCAAGCTGCCTAAGCAGCTGATTGAGCAGCGTGCGGGCTTCGACTACATTGTTGAGGCTTCTCTGAATGAGGCTCTGAACGATTTTTACGCCCAGGCTCTTGGTGAGAATGAACTGTCGCCGCTGGCTCAGCCGGAACTGAACGTGCAGTCTCAGCCCAGCGTGCAGGAGCGCGAAGCTGATGTTAAGCTCACCATTGAGGTGACTGTGCGACCCGAGATCGAACTTCCCAAGTATGAGGGGATTGAGGTTGAGGTTGATGACGTTGAGGTAACCGCCGATGACGAGAAGGAAGCCCTTGACGGGCTGCGTGAGCGTTTCGGGTCTTTGAAGACTGTTGAGCGTCCCGCAGCAGATAACGACTTTGTAACCATTGACATTGCGGCCGAAATTGACGGCGAGCAGGTGGACGCTGCCAACGACCTGTCATACCAGATCGGTTCGGGCACCATGCTTGAGGGTATTGATGAGGCCCTGCTGGGCCTGTCGGCTGGTGAGGACGCAACGTTCGAGACCAAGCTTTCTGGCGGGGACCACGCCGGTGAGCAGGCTGTTATTAAGGTGAAGCTTTCCGCCGTGAAGGAGCGCGAACTTCCCGAAGCTGACGACGAGTTCGCCCAGCTGGCCTCTGAGTTCGACACCATTGATGAACTGAAGGAAGACATTAAGAAGCAGGTCTCCGAGGCTAAGGTCGCCGATCAGGGTTCGCAGGCACGCGATAAGGTGCTGGCTAAAGCTCGTTGAGATGGTTGAGATTCCGGTTCCTGAGAAGGTTATTGAGGACCAGCTGGAGCAGCACTTCAACAACCCGAACGCTGAGGCTGACCACGACACTGAGGAGCACCGCGCTGAGGTTCGTGAGAACACCAAGACCGCGTTTAAGAACGAGATGGTGCTTGATGCTATCGCCGACGCCGAAGAGGTTGAGGTTAACCAGAACGAGATGATCGAGTACATCATCACGATGAGCTCCCAGTACGGCATGGACCCGAACCAGTTTGCTCAGATGCTGGATGGCTCCGGCCAGGCGGGTATGCTGGTGGGCGAGGTTCGCCGCTCCAAGGCTTTGGCTGAGGTGCTGAAGAAGGCTGTGGTGAAGGACTCCAAGGGTAACGTTGTGGACCTGTCCTCATACCTTGAGGACAACAAGGAAGAAGAGGCTAAGTAGCGGCCTCGTTACTCCCGCTGGCTGAACAGGCTTAACCTCATATTGTGGGCGCATCCAACCGTTAGGTTTGGGTGCGCCCACAGTATTTTAAAACTGCTGGTGAAGAACAATACTTAGCGGGTGGCGCTGGCGCGAGGTCTGTGGCTTCGGCGGGCGTAACCGTTCGCCCTCTGGCGAACTACGGCAAGAACCCGCGCACCAGCAGGGGAAGAGGGGGTATTGTAGTACTCAAGCAAATGTCGCGTATCCCGTAGAGGGGACAGCGCGAGCCTCCTAGTTAAGAAAAGAGGGAATATGTCAGGCTACATGCCCCTGCCCACTGGATCCGGTAGTGCCGCCGCACGCATGGCATCCACAGCTGTTGGCAGCCAGGAAGACTATGTCTATAATCACCTGCTCAAAGAGCGTATTATTTGGCTCGGCTCTGAGGTGCGTGATTCGAACGCTAACCTGATCTGCTCGCAGATGCTGTTACTTTCGGCTGAGGACCCGAAGGCTGACATCTACCTGTACATTAACTCGCCGGGCGGTTCGGTGACCGCAGGTATGGCTATTTACGACACCATGCAGCTTATCCCGAACGATGTGGTGACAGTGGTGACTGGTATGGCTGCTTCCATGGGGCAGTTTTTGCTAACCGCTGGCACTATTGGTAAGCGTTACGCTACCCCCAATGCGCGTATTCTTATGCACCAGCCTCTGGGCGGTATTGGTGGTACGGCTTCTGATATTCGTACTCAGGCTGAGCTGATTCTTGATATGAAGAAGCGGTTAGCTGAGATCACTGCTGAGCGTACTGGTAAAACTCTTGAAACCATCCTGAAGGATAATGACCGTGATAACTGGTTTACCGCTCAGGAGGGGCTAGATTACGGGTTCTTCGACCATATTGCGACTACTGCCGGTGGACAGTTCGCTCAGGAAAGCAAGTAGGGGAGTAGTAGAAGATATGAATTACCTGCCGAACGATATTGCGCCGCAGATGCCGTCGAACCGGTATGTGCTTCCCAGCTTTGAGGAGCGTACCCCCTACGGGTACAAACGTCAGGATCCGTATGCAAAGCTATTTGAGGATCGCATTATTTTCCTGGGCACTCAGGTGGATGATGCCTCAGCTGATGATATTATGGCGCAGCTGCTGGTGCTGGAAGCGCAGGACCCGGATCGGGATATTACCCTGTACATTAACTCGCCTGGTGGCTCGTTCACCGCGATGACCGCTATCTATGACACCATGCAGTATATTCGCCCCGAGATTCAGACCGTGTGCCTGGGGCAGGCAGCCTCGGCCGCGGCTGTACTTTTGGCCGCTGGTACTCCGGGTAAGCGTCTTGCGCTGCCGAACGCCCGCGTGCTTATCCACCAACCGGCACTGAGCGGGCAGCAGGGTGGACAAGCATCTGACCTGGAAATCCATGCTAATGAAGTGATGCGTATGCGTGAGTGGACCGCTAAGACTTTGGCGCTGCATGCCGGGAAGACCTATGAGGATGTCGACCGCTCCATTGAACGCGATAACATCCTGACGGCCTCTGCCGCGTTGGAGTACGGCCTGATCGATAAGGTACTAGACTCGCGTAAGCTCAACAAACCTGCGATTAACACCCCTGAGTCCTACACCTAGAAGCTAACCCCCGGTTTTTATGCGGGGAACTGCTGACCGTGTTAAACGTGAGGGCGGCGGCCCACCCGGTATAGCTGGGTAGGCCGCCGCCCTTATGCGTACTATCCGCATAAGAATCACGCCGGTCTTTGAGGTAAGGCCCGTGTAACATCACTGGATACAAACGGGGACTATGCTTCAACTGCACATGCCATGTTTTCGCTCGCAGAAGTTTAAACTCGTCACATTTCGCAATCTTCGTCATACTCGCCGATAATCTACCGTAAGAGGTTCAACGACACCTCGGCGTCTGCGTTCCTGAATAATCTGCGGTAGCCTTGTAAAAGGCCCGCTGCGCACTAGGTTCGCGTGCTGTAATGGGCCCACAACGGAAAGGGATGCCCGTGGATACAATCGACACCTCACCAGGGGTACGGTGTTCGTTTTGCGATAAGCCGCGCACACCCGCGCGTAAAGTCGTGATCGGTCCCAACGTAAATATTTGCAACGAGTGTGTGGGGCTGTGCAACGATATTCTCGAAGAAGAGACGAAACGCGAGACAGCCCCCAAGGTTCGGTCGCAGCGGACTCTCGCTACGCCCCGCGAGATTTTTGACCACCTACAGGACTATGTGGTGGGCCAAGAGGACGCCAAACGCACCCTGGCGGTGGCCGTCTATAACCATTACAAACGCATCCAAGAGTCGGACAACCCGCTATTGTCCTCACGCACCCTTGCTGCGAGCCTGGGGGAGCAGATTGACCTGGGTAAATCGAATATCCTCATGATTGGGCCCACCGGGTGCGGTAAAACCTACCTGGCCCAGTCGCTCGCTAAAAAGCTAGACGTACCCTGCGCCCTCGTGGACGCAACCACTCTCACCGAAGCGGGGTATGTGGGGGATGATGTTGAAAACATCCTGCTGCGCCTGATTAACGCCGCTGACGGGGACGTAAAAAAGGCCGAACGCGGCATTATTTACATTGACGAAATCGACAAGATCGCGCGTAAAGGCGAGAACATGTCAATCACCCGTGACGTCTCGGGTGAGGGCGTGCAGCAGGCGCTTTTGAAAATTATTGAAGGAACCGTTGCGGGGGTGCCGCCCGAGGGAGGGCGCAAACACCCCACACAGACCACCTTAGAGATTGACACGTCACATATTTTGTTCATCGTCGCGGGCGCCTTTCGACGGGCTTCAGGAACGCGTGGCCTCACGCACAGCCCCCGCAGGGATCGGGTTCGGCGCGGAACTGGAGACCGGAAAAAATACTGGCTCATACCTGAACGATCTAACCCCCGACGATTTGGCACACTACGGGCTGATCCCAGAGCTGATTGGCCGCCTGCCCGTAGTAACCACACTGCAGCAACTCACTGAGGAGGAGCTGTACCAGGTACTCACCGAGCCGAAGAACGCGCTCATGAAACAATACAAACACCTGTTCGCCCTAGACGGCGTAGACCTCATGTTTGAGGAAGAAGCAATACGGATAGTCGCCCACCGCGCCGCCGAACGAAACAGCGGCGCACGCGGGCTGCGGGCCATGATGGAAAGCATCCTGCTGCCCATCATGTTCGACATTCCCGATCGTGACGATATTACCGCTGTGGTGATTACGGAGGCAGCAGCCAGGGGAGAAAGCGAACCTGCGTATGTGCTGGAGGCCATCGAGAAGCCCGCGAAACCGCGCACTCGCAAGAGCAGCACCGCCGCAAAGAAAAAGGCCGCCTAAAGGGAGAGGTCTGCATAAACGCCCCAGCGATGGGGCGTCAACGAAGCTGATACAGAAGAAAGGAAAATCCTGTGACAACTACCGTCGATTTTTGGTTTGATCCCACCTGCCCGTGGTGCTGGATTACTTCCCGCTGGATTGGGGAGGTGCAGAAAGTCCGTGATATTCAGGTGCGTTGGCACCCATTCTCCCTGTCAGTGCTGAATGAAGGACGTGACCTTGACCCCGGTTACCGTGCCATGATGGATAACGCCTGGGGCCCGGCCCGAGTGGTGGCCGCTGCCGCCCAGCTGCACGGCAATGATGCACTGAAGCCTCTCTATGACGCACTGGGCGAGCAGATCCACCACCAGAAGAACACCGCACAAGGCGATAAATACCTGCCCGCTATTGAGGCTGCCCTGGCGGAGGCAAAACTTCCCGCAGAACTGGTGAACTACGCGACCACTGACGAATACGATGAGCCGCTGCGTGCATCAGTAGCGCAGGCCCTTGAGAAGGTTGGTGACGATGTGGGTGTTCCGCTCATTGCCATTGACGGTGTAGCGTTCTTCGGCCCTGTGCTCTCACCCTCACCCCGTGGGGAAGAGGCCGGTAAAGTGTTCGATGGTGCCGTGGCGCTGGCCTCATACCCGGGGTTCTTTGAGCTCAAACGTACCCGCACGGTCGGGCCTATCTTCCACGGCGAAGACGGTGACGCCCAGTAGTCACGGTGCTTTATGATAGGGGCGGGGTGCCCACCGGCTATGGTGGGCACCCCGCCCTACGTGTTGCATCCCCAAGTTTATCGGTACGATGACCTTTGGGATGAGGGATATTTATGAGAGTTTGATGAACTGCTCGTTTGGGGCGAGGTGTATATTGTAGTGGGAGTTTTCCCATAAGAAGGTTGATAACGAGATGGAGTGGTAGTTGGAGCACTACTTTTCACTCCGTGTGACGGTTCTGGTTGTTGTATCCCCACGGCTTGGTACATATTGTTGTCTATATAATATCCGCTGGGAGTGCTACTGCTAAATGCATCTCCAAAATCTAATTCCCACTGGTTGGAATTAACGTATTTACCCATGATAGAGAAAATTTGAATATGGTCTGTAACAAACCCACGCTTCTTTGCCACATCGGTTGCCGGAATAAGGGTATCTTTATCTAAAGCTTCATAGTAGACAAGAATGGGAATTTCATGTGTATAATTAGAATCTTTGTTTATTATTACTTTATCTGAGAGAGTAACAAATGAAATATTTGAAAGGTAGGGATACCCATATGAAAAGTCATGAATGTCTCCTACAAAATTAATCTTTTCAAGATAGGTATCGTTTCCGAAACCTGTAATTATTCTCCCGTTGTATTTCTTTGTAGATTCAATATCAAGAGGGCACGTTTGATACAAATGTAATAAACATGCGAGCAGGTATTTCGATGCTGATAAAAATCCATCAGTACTATTCTCGTGCGTATTTTGAGGAACATTAGGGGTAGAAATGTTTACTGCTGATTCATTCACAGTGGGAGGTTTATATGTTCCATTTATGGTTTGTGCTGACGTAAGATCTACGGGTCCACTAATCCCCTGGGCATGATAAGAGTTTTGGGTACTAGGCTCTACGCCAGAAAGTGCGGAATTTTGGAGAGAGTTCATGATTAAGGCAGAATTAATCCCAGATATTCCGAGTAGAGATAGTATATTTCGTCTGGTAAAACACATATTTATTTTCTCCTATTAATCTTAGGTTTCAAAATTATAAATTAATACCCAGCGATCTGTATATGTGAGCTGATATATAACTTTATTACTATCTTTATCTGTGGAAGAATAGTTTTTAGTCATCAACTCTCCATTGGTGAGGTATTGATGCTTTCCTTCTAGTTTAAATGCCCAACAGAATAAATTTCCATTTTGAATGGGGTCTGTAGTTATTGGTATTATGTTTCTTTCGAGTTGAATCGTCCATGTCTTGGATTCTATCATTTTGTCTTTATCTGCATCGGTAATTTTTGGATAATTACCAGCAGGTGAAGAAGATGAAGATTTATGGTAATTTATAGTTTTAGCTACAGAGTTGTCTCCGCTTAATTCATAGTACTTCTTACAGGCTTCCCAATATGATATAGCTGCTACCAAACCTTCGCGGGTAAAATTTCTTATAGTGGGAGGTTCAAGCGGGTAAGGGACATTCTTGGCTGGTGTATCTTGGGTCGCAGGTTGATATGTTCCACGTGTCTTATCATAGTTATCGAAAGTGAAATTCAAACTGTTATTGGACTGATTATCCTCATCTTCTTTTGAGGAGGAAGCACAAGCAGCTAATATACTGGCACAAAATGCAGATCCAAAAGTACCTATAACTATGCGCCTGGAAGAACTGTCCTTCTGTTTCCCTGTAGAGGAATTCATATATCTCCTTATCAAGTATGTGGGTCACCAGGAGAATTTTATATGAGGGGGGGGGAAGCGCAAGCTCTTAAGTTCTTATGGCAATTTTAATGTTTCGTTCGTGACGATTTTGAGAATACCAGCTGTCTGATAGGTCAAAGGTTCTTTCTTATCCGTTGGGTAAAAGCCTTGCGGCGCACTTTTTTGCGGATCTTCTCCAGGTTACGCAGCCTAAAGTTGCGGGAGGCAGTGTAATCCACGGCTGCGTCCGAGGTGAACCCGAGCATCGCAAATACCGCCACGCCCAACTGGAAGAACAGGGAGCTGATTGTCAACGCCTCACCAGCCGCAAATACTGAGGCAACTTGGGCTGCGAAGCCGACCACCAGCAGAAGCAGCACCATCCGCCGTGCCTTCGACGAACCCCGCAGAGTAGCCCACAGCATAAACATGTGTATAGACTCAAAAATAACCACCACTGCTATGGCCGCAACCAACGTAAAAATCATGAACGTATCACCCTTCCGGCCCGTTCAGCACCTGAACCATTGCCGTATCCGAGCCCTGACCCGTCAAATTCGACACCAGTTCGTGGCGGTTCGCCACCGTCAATATCGAAGTGACTAGCTCGGCCACACTCGAAATCACCAGCATCAGCGACGCCGTTAACAGTACAATCGGCAGCTTCTCAGCAATATCGTGCGCACTGGTAAGACGCACATCTCGGGCTTCCGCATCCTGCCGCTCAAGCCCCTCGTTCCGCAGGGTCACAATCGGTAAAGCACCATCCGTCACAATGGTGTCGCCCCCGCCGTTACGCGCGTGATAGCCGGTCGAGAAATCCTTAATCACCTCAACCTCAGTCTGCGGGTAGGCGTACTGAATAGACTCCACAATATAGTCACGCTCAAAATCAGTCTGCGCGTCAATACGGTGGGTCACCTGCAGAGTGAAGAAACTAAACCCCACCCCCGAATCGTAGGTTCCGGCGGCCAGCCAGTCCACCCGGTGACCACCGGGCAGAAGCCACCCATCAGGGGTTTTCCAGAACCGCACATGGTGGCGTTTCTCAGGGTTTCCATCAACCTCCTGCTGGTAGGCAAAGGACTGTACACGCCCAAAAATTTTCAGCGGAGAAACCGGGGCCTCCGCATACGAGCGGCGGGTAAGTGTCGATACCACAATTTTCCATGATGACGCCAAGGTCACTTCGTCGGCGCGGGTCCAGCCTGCGTTCAACATGGCCTGGTGAATCTGCTCTTCAGTACCAATCAGCCCCAGGTTCACGGGGATCACCCAGCAGACCGTCGGAGGTTCGGGTGCGGCCAATAAAATAATCCGGCACATAGATGCGGCTCATAATCGCGTGGAAACGCGGTAGTGTCAGATAGGCGGTGAACCCCCAGAACACGAGCGCCAACAGCAGGCCCCACCACGAGTGAGTAAAACTTGAGGTTAGCAGCATAATGGTCAGCACCAGTGAGGCAACGCCCGCAAAAATGAAAAACGCCGTATCCGTAAACCCTGTCCAGAAGCTCTTGGGCACAATATCCTGATACTCGCCACGGTGCTCAAGATCACCACGGTACACCGGCGGTCCGGCAGGTGCAGGTTCGGGCACGGCACCGTCAGAATCGCCTTGGGCGGTAGTCATGAGCGGCTCCTGTCTCTTAGGCTGTCGGGGGTTACAGTATAGGGGGCATAAAAGCGCCGAAGCACCGGGACGTAAAACCCCGATACTTCGGCACTTTATCATGTATCACCCTGCGGGTGTGCTACTGTTCGGTGTCCTCAGGCACCAGCTCAAAACCGCTGACCGTAAGCTCACCCTCAGACTCAACGAACACCAGTTCGTGGGCGTTCGCTGCCGCTTTCAGGTCATCCAGCCCCAGCGTAATACGCCCCAGCTTCTGGGCGGGGGCATTCACCTGGGCGGTCTTCACCTCGGCACGCTGCTTCACCTTGCGGTCGCTCTTCTCCTTACGCAGACGCCCCAGGGCCTCAGCAACATCGGGAAGAATCTGCTTGAGGTTCTCAATCTGATCGGGGTTTACATCAGCGAGCACCCACTGCGCCGAAATACCGGCGGTCGGGTTATTCGCGCTGTAATCCGCCAGCAGAGCACCCTCAAGAACCGGCAGAGCCTGCGGCCAAGGTGCGCGGTGCACACTGCCCGCGCGCCACCACGACCAAATCTCTTCGGTCACAAACGGCAGGAAAGGCGCGAAGAGCCGCAGCAGCGCATCCAGGGTGGTGGCGAGAGCCGCCAACACGGAAGCCTGCTCGGTCTCACCGCGAGCACCGTAGGCACGGTCTTTAATGAGCTCCACGAAATCGTCGGTGAAAGACCAGAAGAAGCTCTCCGCAATCTGGAGGGCACGAGCGTACTCGTATTTCTCAAAAGCTGCCGTTGCTTCCTCAACCAAGTAGGCTAGGCGCACAAGCAGAGAACGGTCCAGCGCATTCGTGAGAACCCGCCCCTGCGCCTGTGAGGTAATCACCGATTTCTCAGTAGCACCCAAATTCAGCACGAACTTTGAGGCATTGAGAAGTTTAATCGCCAGACGGCGGCCGATCTTCATCTGACCTTCGTCATAGGCGGTATCAGCACCCAAACGAGCCGAAGCCGCCCAATAGCGTACCGCATCCGAACCGTATTTATCGAGCACATCGTGCGGGACAACAACATTGCCTTGGACTTCGACATTTTCTTGCGGTCGGGGTCAAGAATCCACCCCGACAGCGCGGTATTGTACCAAGGCACAGAGGACGCCAGGGTCTCGGCGCGCACGGCGGTGGAGAAGAGCCAGGTACGAATAATATCGTGTCCCTGCGGGCGAAGGTCCATCGGGAAGGTCTTCGCGTGCAGTTCAGGATCTGTAGCCCAGCCGGTTGCAATTTGCGGGGTGAGTGAAGAAGTAGCCCAGGTATCGAGAACATCTGGATCGGCAATAAATCCGCCGGGCACACCACGCTGGTCTTCCGAATATCCGGGGGCAGCCTGCGAGGCCGGGTCCACCGGAAGCATATCCTCAGTCGGCAGAATCGGGTTCTCATAATCCGGCTCACCCTCGGCATCAAGCGGGTACCAGAGCGGGAACGGAACGCCGAAGAAACGCTGACGGGAGATCAGCCAGTCGCCGTTAAGACCTTCCACCCAGTTTTCGTAGCGGCTGCGCATAAAGGAAGGGAACCCAGTTGATTTCGCGTCCGCGTTCAATGAGCTTTTCGCGGCGCTCGGCGTCGCGACCACCGTTGCGAATATACCACTGGCGTGAAGCCACGATCTCAAGGGGCTTATCGCCCTTCTCATAGAACTTGACGGGGTGCTTAATCTTTTTCGGCTCGCCCTCCATCTCGCCAGCTTCGACAAGCATCTCAACTACGGTCTTCTGACCGGTAAAGACGGTGGTGCCCGCCATACGTTCGTAGCGTTCGCGGCCTTCGGCAGAGGTAATCCATCCGGGAGTCTCGCGGGAGAAACGGCCGTCACGCCCGATGAGGGCACGGGTCGGAAGCTGCAATTCGCGCCACCAGGTAACGTCGGTGGTATCGCCGAAGGTACAGATCATGGCGATACCTGCCCCCTTATCGGGCTGGGCCAGCGGATGCGCCTTCACCTCAACCTCAACACCGAATAGGGGAGAAGTCACCTTCGTGCCGAAGAGCGGCTGATACCGTTCATCATCGGGATGCGCCACCAGCGCCACACAGGAGGGCAGCAGCTCGGGGCGGGTGGTTTCAATCCAGACTTTTTCGCCGTTTTCGCGGTGGAAACTAATACGGTGGTAGGCGCCGTCGCGTTCCTTATCTTCAAGCTCGGCCTGCGCTACGGCGGTTCGGAAGGTAACGTCCCACATGGTCGGCGCCTCCGCCATGTAGGCGTTGCCCGCCTCAAGGTCTTTGAGGAATGCAAGTTGCGAGACTTTGCGTGAATGCGCATCTATGGTGCGGTAGGTGTGGGACCAGTCGACGGAAAGCCCTAGGGTTGTGAAAAGATGCTCGAAAACTTTCTCGTCTTCAACAGCGAGTTCTTCACACAGTTCGATGAAGTTATTGCGTGAAATACGCGGCCATTTTGCCTGGCTGCGGTCGGGTTTGGGTGAGCCATCGGCCTTGAGCGGGATCAGCTGGCGAAAATCTGGGTTATCGGGAACGGAAGGGTCGCACAGCACACCGTAGTAGTTCTGTACGCGGCGTTCGGTGGGCAGGCCGTTATCATCCCAGCCCAAAGGATAGAAGACATTCTTACCGCTCATACGCTGGTAGCGGGCGATGACGTCGGTTTGAGTGTAGGAGAACATATGCCCCACATGGAGCGAGCCGGATGCGGTCGGCGGTGGGGTATCAATCGAATAAACCTGTTCGCGCGTCGTGTTCTCGTCGAAGGCATAGGTTTTCTGCTGTGCCCAGCGCTCGGAGAGTTTGTCTTCGAGGCCTTCGAGCGCGGGACGATCAGGAACGTTAATCTGTGCGGGCGAGTCTGAGCCCTGAGTATTTTCAGCCATAGGGGCTATTTTCTCATATTTAGTAGGTGGCAGCAGGCAAAACCACGCACCCTGCTGCAGGCCTCGGCTGGCGGGGCCTGTGGACCGCACCTTCAAGCAGCAGCGTAAGAAATAAGCAGTACCGCTTTATTTAGAAAATAGGATAACCTTAGTATCTAGCTGTGATGCGCTAAATCAGCGACCGTGACAGCGCACCATCATGTCGAAGGAGATTTTTCTGTGATTATTAGAGCGCAACGTCCTGCTGCCCTGCTGGTAGCAGCAGCCTTGAGCGTAAGTACACTCGCCACCGTACCCGCGGCAACCGCCGTTGAGCAGGCCCCTGCGGCGGTTGTGACCGATGCAGTTAACCCCGCCGCGAATTCCCAGGTGGTTCAGAACGCCACCATGAACTGGGGACTGAAAAAGTCCTTCCGTGATTACCTGGCCAAGCCTGCGGTTGGCTCACGTATCGAGACTACCAACGGTCTGGCGCGTAATGCTGACGGCACCTTTAAATGGTCTGCGGGCACCGGCACCTACCAGAACGGGTCTGGGACTATCAATTTCCCCGGCACTCTGCATATCACCGGCCACCACGGGAGCTTGATATGACTTTCACAAACGTCCGTTTGCAGTTGAACGGGCGCGAAGGCAAGCTTATCCTTGACGGTTCCTCACTAGATATGCAGGGCAATAATCACGTGTTTAAAGACACCGAGTTCGCTACCGTCGACACCAGCTCGGTTCGCGTGAACGGATCCACACTCACCCTCAATAATGCCGCTGTAACCCTCACCCCGGCGGGTGCTCAAGCATTCTCCGGGTTCTATAACAAAGCCGAGGAATACAGGTTTGACCCGCTTACTGTAAACGCCGGGCTGCGGGGAACTCATGCAGTGTTCTCAGATGTTCCTGAGGGGGCCGCCTTCTACACGGAAATCCAGTGGTTCGCCCAGCAGAAGATCACCACCGGCTATCCAGACGGCACGTTCCGTCCGCAGGGCAATGTTGAACGCGGCGCGATGGCTGCTTTCTTCTACCGCATGGCGGGCTCACCCAAATACACCGCACCGGCCACCTCAAAATTTAGTGATGTTCCCACCACCCATCCCCTTCTACAAGGAAATCTCGTGGATGCGTGATCAAGGCATCACCACCGGCTACCCTGATGGTACGTTCCGTCCCAATGCGCCTGTAAACCGTGACGCAATGGCGGCGTTCTTCTACCGCGCCGCTGGCTCACCCGCGTACTTAGCGCCCGCCCAGTCCCCGTTTGCAGATGTTTCTACCAACAACCAGTTCTATAAAGAAATTGCTTGGCTTGCCGACCGGAAGATTAGCACCGGCTGGCCCGATAAAACCTATCGCCCGGGCAACGCCATTAATCGTGACGCAATGGCTGCTTTCATCTACCGGTACAAGCACCTGAACCGCTAGCAAATGAGAGAACGCACAAAGAATCTGCACGTATTGGGGCGGCGTTTCACTTTTGGGTGGGCCGCCGCCCTCTGAAGAAGCTGCAGCATCACAAGAATAAGAGGAGAACGCCTGATGGTAGGGGAGCTGTGCAGAAAATCTGGGTGATGGTGGTTGCATCTCTTCCGCCAGCCACAGAAAGAGGCGTAGGATTAAGGTATCTGCCGGGACAACGTAAGGGGGTTCCCTATGTATAGTTTCGAAATTACGCTACTTATCGTACATGCAGCAATTGTTGGTTTCTGCCTGTGGCATCTGACCACACGCACCCGCTATAGCGAAGCTCGCCTAAATTTCGTACTACCGCTTATTCTGTTTGTGCCGGGCACTGGGCTTCTCTACCTATTGGCTGCTCGGGCCGGTACTGTACCTCCAGATTCTACTAAAACCGGAAGCAGCTCACGGCATTTTGAGCATCGCTTGGGGTTTCGTGACGGGGAACGCTCCAAATGGGGTCTGCCGCGCCGTAAAAAGTAACCCAGACCGTTAGTCGCTAGGTATACTTTGCACACTGTTGCGGAGACGGAGGTTCTCTCAAAAGTTCTAATGGTATAGATAGCCGGTTTAGCTATTTAAATTTTTTTTGGGACATCAAAGAGGTTTTAGCAGATACATTTAAATGGGTTTATAACCAACACTGAGTCTTGGTGGAAATGGGAGTATAAAAAATACAGCCCACCATCTGAAATGTCTATTTCAGTTTTAGGATGTACGCCTATAAAAGTGCAAAAGGCGCACATATTTCGCCCTATACTGTTGACTGAAGACGCCCAGATCTTGAAACACTCTAATTCATAATCTCACTCACATCTGCAAAAATCCCCACACATTTTCCCACCTCAGTATTTAGTGGCGCACGCTTTATGCAGTGAGTATAAAAATCACTATTAGGCGTGTAATATTCTGCGCCACACAACCACCGGCTGTACCCTTAAAAGCATGATGGAACCTACACCTATGCCCGCAAACCCTTTCGCCCCCAACTCACAAGCCGGTAAAGTTGCTGTTGTTACCGGTGCTTCTAGCGGCATAGGCCGCGCCACCGTCCAACAGCTCACCGCCACTGGCTGGAACGTGTATGCTCTAGCTCGCCGCGCAGAACGTCTCGCGATTCTTGAAGCCGAAACCGGTGCGCACCCTGTTACCTGCGATGTCACTGATGAAGCCGCCGTAAGGGCCGCGGCCAAGAACATCCTCGCTGAAACCGGTGGTCGTGTGAACGCTCTCGTCAATATTGCCGGGGGAGCGATTGGCCTTGACCGCGTGGCTGACGGCAGCCCGGAAGACTACCTGGCCATGTACCGGGTTAACGTGCTCGGTATCCTCAATACTGTGCGGGCGTTCATTCCGGCATTACGTGCCAGCGGTGAAGGGAGCATCCTTAACCTCACCTCAACCGCAGCAGAAGGCGGCTACGAAGGAGGGGCGGGGTACAATGCCGCCAAATTCGGTGCGCGCGGTTTGACTGAGGCCCTGCGCCTTGAAGAAGCCGACAATAACCTGCGGGTGATTGAGATCCGCCCCGGCATGGTGCACACCGAAGAGTTCTCCCTCAATAGGCTCGGCTCAGCTGAGATGGCTGCAAAAGTGTATGAAGGAGTTGAGAAGCCCCTGGTGGCCGAAGACGTTGCCCAAACCGTCGTGTTCGCCCTGAACGTTCCTCACCATGTGAACCTTGATTGTATTACCCTGCGCCCCGTTGCGCAGGCCAGCCAGTTCAAGGTTATCCGTAATAAATAGGCCGTACCCACGGTCCCAGTCACGGGCCTGCGGCGGCGAATTCATGGCGCTGCCACAGGCCCGTTTTATGCATAAAACTACTAAAAGATATCAAAAATTGAGATTATTGTAACAAATGCTGGAATCCTCACATCCGGTGCACGGAAAACCACCACGCGCATTATTCTTGAAATGTCACCGGTACGACCGTATGCCCCGCACACAGGCACTACAGCATACCTAAAAACTGAACTGCAGCGCGCGGAGCATACACTAACACAAAGAGGTTACGCACCATGCGCTACACTACATATGCCAACATCCAGCACAACCATACCGGAGTATTACACAGACGCGGTCACCGTATCTGTATGGCGACCGCCGCTGTACTCCTTGCCGCAAGCACCAGCATCCTCACACCCACACCACTACTGGCATCCCCCACCCAGCAGGTACCGGCCCCAGCGGCCCAGACTGCCACAACAAATAACGAGCACACTATTACTAACGGCACCATCAACTGGGGAGTGATGCCCGCCCTCCGTGAGTATGCCTCCAACCCTTACGTCTCAGCAGTATTGGACCTCACCGATGTCACCCATAATGACAAAGGCGAATTCATCTGGAAAAACGGTACAGGCAGCTACACCAACGGGTCAGGAACAATCATGATTCCAGGTGTACTCAGCCTGCGCAGCAACCACAGCCAACTCAATATGCGTTTTAGCCGTGTACGGATAACCATCAGTGACGGTGGAGCCTCCGGCAAAATCACCCTCGACGCAACCATTTCCACACTAGATGGGCAGCGCAAAACCTACACAAACGTGGATTTCTCCACCATTAACACCGAAAACCTCAAAGTGGCTGATGGGCGCATAAGCCTCGACAAAGCCCCACTGACCATGACCGACGACGGCGTTCGCATCTTTGACGGCACCCAACTGCTGCCACAAAACCGGGAGCTAGACCCGATCACCCTTAACGCCCCACTGACACACCCCACATTCTCCGATGTTCCGGCCGGGTCACACCTGCAACCAGAAATTGAATGGTTAGCGGCGAGTGGTATCACCACCGGCTACCCCAACGGTACCTACCACCCCCATGAAAGCGTGGAACGGGCCGCTGTCGCAGCCTATTTCTATCGCCTAGCTGGCTCGCCCGCTGTGACGCTGCCCCAAGAATCCCCATTCATTGATGTGCCCACCGATCACCCCTTTTACAAAGAAATTGTGTGGTTGCACCGCCGCGGCATCACCACCGGTTACCCCGATGGTACGTTCCGCCCCAATGCGCCTATAAACCGTGATGCGCTGGCGGCATTCTTCTACCGTGCCGCGCAGGAGCCAGACTATACGCCGCCGGCGACCTCACCCTTTGCCGACATGGCTCCACATGACGGGTTCTATAAAGAAATTGCTTGGATGCACAGCCAGAATATTGCGCACGGCTGGCCTGATCGTACCTTCCGTCCGCTGCAGCCTGTGCAACGTGACGCAATGGCTGCATTCATCTACCGTATGGTTCGATAACAGTCCTGCGCCCCTTTTCACGCCGAAACCTGAGGGATACACGGTAAAGGACCAGTCTACCTTTACGGGTGCCTGCCGGTTGTCTTCTCAGTAGAATCGAGATATGAAAACCATACATATTTTGGCCACTGCGCACGGCACCGACTCTGCTGACGGTCGCGCTGCCATCAACCTAGTTCGCGTCGAACTGGACGATATGCTGAGAGCTCACGGCGGCTCTGAGCATACGCAGTATCAGGTACACGAGGCGTATGTCGACGTGCAATCCCCAAACGTGGATGAGGCAGCGCTTGCGTTACCCAAAGAAGAGCTGTGCGTTATCGTCCCGATTCTGCTCTCAACTGGGTTCCACACGCAGGTTGATCTGCGGCGCGCTGCCAAAAATAGTGGTATTGCGCAGGTGCGTATCGCTGAACCTCTGGGGCCAGATGCTTCCCTGGCCGCGTTACAGAGGGCTCGCCTAGAGCAGGCAGGCTGGTCGCCGGGGGCCGGGATGGTGGTGCAGGGGTCGGCGGGATCTTCCCGGCAAGACGGCAGGGAGGATATGAGTCAGGCCGCAGCGCTGCTTGAAGCTGAACTGGGGGGAACCGGTGCGTAACGGCTTCGTAGCTGCCATAGACCCGAAACTGGCGGATCTGGCCGAGACAGAACAGCCAAGTTTCGCATCCCCCTATCTTCTGGCAGAGGGTTTTTTCGCGGGAAAGATGCGCCGTGATATTGAACGCGTCAGCCCCGGCACAACCGTCGCAGCTCCGCTGGTGAACTCGCATGATACGGCCTCAGCCCGTATTATTGCCGCGTGTGCACTGAACCGTGTGATGGAAGCGCTCAGAAATTAGCCGCAGAGGCACAAAGAGGCATGCAGAAGCCCCCGCCACTGGAAACCAGGACATCCAGTAGGCGGGGGCTTCTTCCACAACGGCCACACCCTAAAGCGGATGCGCCGAAGGCAGATACGAGCACCTAAACGGGTTATGAGGTGCTTTGCGCCCTGAGCTTTTCGTGCACTTCACTCACGAATTGTTGCTGGTCATCGCGGGCGTAGTACACCACCTCTCCGATAACGGTAATAGCCGGAGCTTTTACTTCCGCACAGTCTCGCCCGGAGTTTTCGAGAGTGGTGATTGTAACTCGTTCAACGTCGGAATAGCCGTTCTCTATGGTTGCCATAGGGGTATCGGCGCTTATCCCGTGCGCAGTCAGTGCAGCAACGGTATCAGGGAGGGTGCGCACACCCATGAGAAGCACCACGGTGCCATTAGCCCGTAAAGTCGCCACGAGGGTATTCACTTCGGCCTCGTTCAAACCAGAGTGCCCAGAGACCACCGTAAAAATGGACGATACCTTCCGCAAGGTCACGGGAATAGCCGCACGTGCCGGAACCGCTACTGCGCTGGTAATACCGGGGATAACCTCAGCATCAACCCCAGCCGCGATACACGCATCTAGCTCTTCTGCCCCACGCCCATAGACGTATGGGTCACCACCCTTGAGCCGTACCACGGTTTTACCCGCGAGCGCATAATCAATCATGAGCTGCTGGATACGTGACTGCGGCACCGCGTGTTTGCCAGGCACCTTACCCACATCAACGATAAGAGCGTTTGGGGAGTACTTGGCAAATTCTTGCGGGGCTAAATGGTCCAGCAGCACCACATCGGCTTCACCGAGGGCCCGTGCAGCACGCAGGGTCAGTAAATCAAGGGCACCCGGCCCGCCCCCAGCGATATACACCTTACCGGGTGTTTCCGCACGGGGGCCAGGGGGAAGGAACCTCACGGTCGGCGGAGCCGATAGAGCTGCCAGCTAGGACCTCGTCAATCGTTGCAAATTCACGCGGCGGAAACGGCGGAATTTTAGGTGACATGGGCGGTCCTTAGGCTTGTGCCGGAACGGGGTTATGCGCGCTGGGCGGGCCGACCGGGATTTTCGCACCGGTCACCAGGACCGTGTTGCCTTCGCCCTTCTCAGCTGCAGCGATTTCCTCGGGCGTTGCGGGGCGGATCTGTTCACGCTCTAGCACAAACAGGTGTGCGGCCTCATCGCTGCCATCGGGTTCGTTAATGAAGGCGCGGAAACGGCGCAGACGGCGCTCGTTTTGAGGGTGGCAGCCCATTCGTCCTGGTAAGAATCCACGTGGCGCTGCATATCTCGTTCCAGATCCTCACAGACGCCCAACGAGTCATCAATGAGTACTGATTGCAGGTGCGCTAAACCGTCGCCGTGCTCTTCGTCAAGGTCTTCGAGCCAGCGGGCGGTGCGCTGCAGCTTATCCGCCGTGCGGATGTAGTACATGAGGTAACGGTCGATGTAACGAACAACTTCTTCGCTGGAAGCATCCTTAACAAACAGGCGCCCGTGCGCGGGGTTCGCGCCGCCGTTACCGCCAAGGTACAGGTTCCAGCCGTTGGTGGTAGCGATCAGGCCCACGTCTTTGCCCTGTGCTTCGGCGCATTCACGGTTACAGCCGGAGACACCGAACTTGAACTTGTGGGGTGAACGCAGGCCGCGGTAGCGATTCTCCAACTCGACGGCCATACCCACCGAGTCTTGAACGCCGTAGCGGCACCAGGTTGAGCCGAGGCAGGATTTAACGTTACGCAGCGACTTACCGTATGCCTGACCGGACTCGAATCCGGCATCGACAAGACGTTCCCAAATGTAGGGCAGCTGCTCCAGCCGGGCACCGAACATACCGATACGCTGGGCACCGGTGATCTTGACGTAGAGGTTGAACTCGTCCGCAACGGCGGCAATGACGGCTAGCTTCTTAGCAGGAATTTCGCCTGCGGGGATGCGTGGCACAACCGAGTAGGTGCCGTTCTTCTGCATGTTTGCCAGGGCACGGTCGTTGGTTTCCTGTATTCCACCGCGACCGGCATCGAGCACGTAGGAGTTACGGAAAGATGAAAGGATTGAGGCGACCGTCGGCTTGCAGATAGCGCAGCCGTCGCCGCCGTGACCGAAGCGTGCAATGACCGAATCGAAGTCGTCGAGGTTGGTCAGGCGTACCGCTTCCGCAAGCTCTGCACGGGAGAAGTCGAAGTGTTCGCACAGCGCCTTGGAGACGGTCATACCCATCTTCTTCATCTGCTGTTCGAGGGTTTTCTGCAGCATGGGCACGCAGGAGCCGCACTGGGTGCCAGCCGTGGTGCATGCCTTCAGTGCTGGTACGTCGTGGTTGCCGTCGACCACCGCCTGACGAACTTCACCGAAGCTAATGTTGTTGCACGAGCAGAGAATGGCGTCGTCGGGCAGCTCGGTATCGGGAATACCGTCGCCGCCTCCCGCTGCGGTGAGGTACACATTGGGCTCTGCTGGAAGTTCTCGCCCCAGCAGCGGCTTGAGGGAATCGAACGGAGCGGTGTCTCCCACGAAAACACCGCCGAGGAGGGTCTTGGCGTCGCCGCTGGTCACGATCTTCTGGTACATGCCGCGCGCGGGGTCTGCGAAGAGAATTTCGAGGCAGCCTTCCGTGGTGCCGCGGCGGTCACCGAAGCCAGCGACCTGTACGCCCGAGAACTTGAGTTTCGTGGCGATATCGAACTCTTCGACCTGAGCATCTTCGTTGCCTTCTAGCAGATTCTTGGCGACCGCATCTGCCATTGCGTTGGCGGGGGCAACCAGACCCCAGGTTCGTCCAAGTACGCAGGCTACTTCGCCGATGGCCCAGATATGCTCATCGCTTGTATGGCAGGCATTATTGACGAGAATACCGCCGCGTTCGCCAGTCTCTAGTCCAGCGGTGCGTGCCAGCTCATCGTTGGGGCGAATACCTGCTGCGAAGACCACGAGGTCTGCATCAATCTGGTGAATAACAGCTTCGTCTGAGGTGGAATCTGCTACGGAAACCGAGATAACCTCGCCTGAGGCATCTTTATTAATAGCAGAGATAAACGCGCCGGTTTCAATGTCGATCCCGGTTGCTTTGATCTGGGCGTTGACCGCGTAACCGCCGCCCTGATCGACTTCCACGGAGAGAAGCCAGGGGGCAACATCAAGAATGGTGGGTTCAGCGCCGAGATCTTTGAGCCCTTCCGCGGCTTCCAGCCCGAGGAGGCCTCCGCCGACGACAATGCCGCGCGGGGCACGCCCGAGTTTAGTCTGCAGCCGCTCAACTTCGGAGACCATGTTTTTAACATCGTCTGCGGTACGGAATACGTGGGCGGAATCTGCATTGGGAATCGGGATGCGCACCGCGCTTGAACCGGTGGCGAACACGAGCACATCGTAGGGGTAGTCTACGCCGTCTGAACCTTTAACGATGCGTGATTCACGGTTGAGCGATTCGCCGCGGGTGTTGCTGACCAGATTGATCGTGGACTCGTCCCAGAGTGCCGGGTCGCCGAGGGTAAGGTCTTTGTTGGTGTCTTTAAAGAGCTGCTCGATCGCAACGCGATCGTAGGGGATGTATGGTTCATCGTTGAGAACGGTAATGGTGTCAGAGGCGCGTCCGGCATCCTGAGCGCCTTCATGATAGGCACGTACGAAACGCCACGCGGCGGGGCCTGCGCCAACAACGAGTATATTACGGCCTGATGTTGCAGTGGTGTGCTGCGACATGTTTTTCCTTCCTGGTTTTATGGTGCGTGTGACTGCGGCAGGCGCGCCCACTGGGGTTGCCGTCCTAGTATGCGGGAGTACCAATGTTCGGCATGGAGTAAACCACAGCGAGTGTGGGAATATGTGGTTTTCTCGGGGGTGTCTGCGTCTCCATAGAGGTCACAACTTTATATTACACATAACGCAGGTGAGAAAGGTGTCTTTAGTGCTGTTTTGAAATAAAATTTCTACAAAAAAATCCTTGATTTTGTGCGGAAATATTGGGTGTTTCTGACCCTAAGAAGAAAGAGGTTTAGGTAAGGCTAAACTAGCTGGAAAATAGGGTGATGGGTACTTTTGCAAGCTAACGGGAGTCATATTTTTTTATGTTGTGTTTTTGGTGTAAACTCCAAATGTCGCACATATCTTATGCTGTCCTGCTGGCTTGCTAAGAATCCCGCTGAAATTTACTGGTAGCGGTGTACTCTATATAAGCTGCGCGGGGCAAGCTGATAGGAAGGAAACCTCATGGGCACACAGGCTCCCGAATCCCTCTCTACCCGCATCTGCGCTGAAACTGACCTCGAAGAGAACTGGGGCGAAGTTGCTCTTGTGGAAGGTCATCAGTACGCAATCTTTAAAACCAAGCACGGCTACTACGCCTGCGACCACCTCGACCCTAATAGCGGTGCTCTCGTTATTGCTCGCGGCATTGTGGGGGAGAAGAACGGGCACCCAACCATCACCTCCCCTCTGTATAAAGAGGTGTATGACCTCACCACCGGTGAATGTGTATCGGGTGCTGATTACACGATTGGCGTGTACCCCCTAGAAGTACGTGACGGCGAGGTTTTTCTCATTCACTAAAACGGTCACGGCACCTACCGGAAACTCAATAATGCATATACCTTCACTGCCGAGGTAAAACCGTGCACGTGTGGCTAGTAGACGAGGCGAAATACAACGACGTAGAAGCCGCAGGGCCTAAATCCCTGCTGTTTACCCACCTGCCCGAACGGATGTGCGTTACGGCGCGCATGTGGTTTGGTGAGTGATAGGCGCTGCTAGCCGCACTGTGCATATCTTTTTGCCCCGCTTTACCTTGCGCGTTTTTGAGCGAGTGACGATAAAGTGGTAGGTAATAACACCGTTTAAGTAGGGGGTGCCCGTGACAGAGCAGAGCGTAAACACCGGGGAACGCGAAAGCCGTATTCGCGGTATGGTCTACGGATTGGCTCTGGGAGATGCCCTAGGGTACCCCGTAGAATTTGAGAATACCCCAGCCGTCACGGGGATCAGCGGAACACTCATCATTAGTGACGATACCCAAATGAGCCTGCATAATGTGGCGGCCCTCCAAAAGATAGTGCGGGCATACGGTCATAAGCTGCGTTCACCGCGGCTCGATACAGGATTTCACAATGCTGCCCGCCGTGCCTTCCTTGACGAATATGTGCTCTTCGGGACTAGTGAATATAATAATCGGGCACCCGGCAATGCCTGCATGAGCTCCATTAATAACTACCGCAAGAATCCGGCTATTGCACTTACCGGCAAAGAACCCGCCTACGGGAACGACAGCAAAGGCAACGGAACAATCATGCGCTCCGGCTGGCTGGGGGCGCTGCCGTTCGACCGGGAAACGGCAACAGTGCTGAGCATACTCCAATCCGAAACTACACACGAGCATATGCTCGCCGCAGTCTCGGCCGCGTTTTTCACCAACCTTACACATCGTATCCTGAACGGGCAGCTGGTGCGGCGGGAACAGATTTTTACGGCCGCCACCATTATTTGTGGTGAACTGCAGAACCTTGTTGAAGGGACACCTTTTGCGTACCTGCAGCCGGGCATAATGCTCGTACAGCAAGCGGTGAATAATATTGAGCTGTCGTGGGCAGACCTCATCTGTGCGCTGCAGGGTGGAAGAAATCCTAACGCCTTTTTCGGTGAAGGCTGGGTGGCTGAAGAAGCCCTCTTTAACGTTCTGGGAGTTTTTAGCGCTTTCAGAAGCCCGAAAGATGGCATGCTGGCGCTGGTGAATACCCCCCGGAGATTCTGACACGATTGCGGCAATTGGTGGGTGCCTGTACGGGGCTTTTTGGGGGTATGAGACGCTCTGCACAGCTTTTGGCCGGGACATAGAGCGGGAGCTTGAGCCACTGTACCAACCTGCACTGGCAGAAGCCGTGCATCTTCTCAATGCCGGTGCGCAGACCCTTGCGGCGGCAGATACGCTCAGTATCCCCTGACTTAGGCTGCCGATACTTTCTGGCGGCGAGCGCGTGAGACGAATAACGCCCCGCACAGCAGCAGTCCCCATATGAGGAAAAGGGGGCTCCACAAGTAGGTGTGCCCCGCGATGATTGGATTATCCAGGGAAGCTTTGCCAGTTACTACACGCTGCCACCCCGCTAAAGTCCCGTAGCCGCCCCAGCCTATAAGCACTAAAACGCCCACCCAAGACACAATGCGAACCCACGCGTGCGCGGGTGGTCGTAGATGGTCTATAAGCGGCACAAGTGCGCCCGTAACTTTGGCGATAAACACGGCGGCCAGTAAAAACCGCACCGGCACGTTGCCCTCTTGCTGTAGTTTGACGGCCATCGGTCCCACGGTATCTAACAGCCACATCCCGCCGCACATCCAGTAAAAGCTGGGTGCGGCGTGCAATAAACCTGCGATGGCGGCTCCAATAAATAGTGGTGTGCCGGGAGGTTTCGTGCGGGTTTTCTCCATGACATCCAGTTTAGAAGTCGTCACCTCTTCCTGCGAGAGGGAAACATAAATATTGTCATAAAAGCAATTTATGTACTATACCCCCAAAAATATTGCTAAGCTTAAGCTAAGTAGACATAAAGGAGTGCTTTCTATGGAGGATTCCGGGTTTCTGGAGCTGCCTGAACTATCAGTTGGGGCGGCACGAGGTGCACAACAATCACAGATTCAATCGGAGGGCGTATCCGTACATGGCGGCGGGAAGCTCGACCCCCGTTCACTCATACTCCTGACGTTTTTCACCAACATTATTGCCATTAATAGCAGCGCTACCTGGCTAATTCTGCTGTGCATTATCACCACAGCACTATTTAGCCTATGCGCCCTACCGTGGCGCTTTTTTATGGGGTGGGCAGGGTTTGAGCTTCTCTGCGTTATCTGTGCTTTTGTGCCTCCCGTGATCGCCCCCAGCCACGTGAGTGTTGCCGTGGGAGTATCAGCATTCTGGTTCATGAAGTTCAATATCACCGCGGCATTCGGCATTATGTTTTTTACTGCCATCACCCCGCACCAGGTATCGGCTGTTCTTACCCGTTTGCGTGTTCCCGTATTTATTTACGTGCCGATTATGGTCATGTACAGGTTTTTCCCCATAGCTCGCGATGAGCTCTCATCCATTCAAGAAGCAATGGTACTGCGCGGGCTACAACCCGGACTCCGAGCGATGATCCTTCACCCACTGCGCCATCTAGAACTTATTCTCATACCGTTTTTACTGTCTGCTACCCGCATAGTTGATGAACTATCTGCGGCAGCACTGCTGAAAGCCGTCGGGGTGGGTAAAAGCGCGGAACGGGCCCCGCGTACCACAATCATCCCCACGCGTTTCACCCGTTACGATGCGCTTGCCATAGGACTCTGCATCGTGTTAGTTGCCGCGAAAGGGGCACAGCTATGGATGAGCTAATAACCGAGACGACTCCACTCGCCGTGCAGATGCAGAACGTGAGTTACGCTTACCCGAGCTTCTTCACAGGTGCCGATACTGAGGGTACAGGCAGTCAAGAGAAGACACTCACTCTTGATAACGTAACGTTGCATATTAACACAGGTGAAACCGTGCTTCTGGTCGGTGCATCGGGCAGCGGGAAATCCACCTGCCTACGCACTATGAACGCCCTCATTCCGCAGTTTTACAACGGTGAACTGACCGGGACGGTACATGTCAACGGGACCGATGTGAACGAGCTTAAACTCGCCGATATGGCTAGCCGTTCCGCAATGGTTTTTCAAAACCCGCGCACCCAATTTTTCACCTCGGCGGTGCGTTCAGAGATGGCCCTAACTCTCGAAAATCTGGGGGTAGAACCATCACGGATTCTTGAGACTATCGATGAGGTTGCCGAACAAACAGGTATAACGTACCTGATGAACCGGGAAATACACGGGCTCTCCGGTGGTGAACTGCAGCGGGTAGCCTGCGCCTGTGCGCTAGTCGCACGGGTGCCGCTGCTGCTTTTTGACGAGCCGACCTCGAATCTGTCTCCGCACGCTATCACCCAATTCCGCAACCTGCTGCTGGATATGAAACGCATGGGTAAAACTATGGTGATTTCTGAACATCGTATTCACTTTATGAATGGTATCGCCGACCGGGTATACCGTATTGCTGCGGGCAAGCTTGTGGGCCAGTACACCGGTGAGGAGTTCTTTGCGCTCACTGCTGAGCAACGCACTAGCTTAGGGTTACGGGCTTTTAAAGAACCTGCTCTGCAGGCTCCTCAACCGCCTGCCCTCTGCCCTGACAGTAAAGGGCTAGGCATTCGCAATCTCAAATTTGCATATAAGCCTAAGGCAGGGTTTGAACGGCAGCCGGTTCTCGACATCTCTACTATGTACTTTCCTGCGGGGAAAGTTACCGCCCTGTGTGGTCCAAACGGTGCGGGTAAAAGTACTTTGGCGCGTATTATCTGCGGTCTTTCCCAACCTGAAAAAGGTGCCACCATCACGCTTGATGGTGTACCGGTGAACCCGAAAGAACGTATGCGTGCCTGCGGTATTGTCATGCAGGATGTGCGCCGTCAGCTTTTCGCAGAGTCGGTCGCCGACGAAATCACCATGGGGCTTACCAAAGCCCAAAAGGCCGCTGTAGATGTGCCCGAAATCCTAGACTCCTTGGATTTGAGCGAGTTCTCGTCCCAGCATCCTGCGGCTATTTCCGGTGGTCAGCAGCAGCGCCTCGTAATAGGAGCAACGATAGCCGGGAAGAAGCAGGTAGTGATTTGATGAGCCGACATCTGGGGTGGACGCTAAACACCTGCGCTCAATCGCCACCCGGTTGCGGGAACTAGCGGATGCGGGCGCGACCGTCATCTGTATTACGCACGATGCGGAACTAATACAGGAATGTGCCGACTACGCTGTGTATCTGCCCCGGCTGCGGGATGGGGCGGTTATTAGTCATATCCCGCCCGAGGATCCATATGTACCCGGCACATAACGTATCGAGAACCTATACCGACAGCAGAAGCTTATCGAAGAACAAGTAGTTGTTACAGGAGGGAACTATGAACACCCTTAAAGTCCGTGATCTCGTCAACGTAGGTGTCTTTACAGTCATCTACTTCATCGTGACCTACGCTACCGGGATGCTCGGTATGTTCGGGCCGTGGATGATCCCCATCGCCGGGGCGTTTGCACTATTGCTGAACGGTATCGTCATCATGCTCTACCTCTCACGGGTACCAAAATTTTGGGAGCGCTGACGATTACCGGGACTGCTCATAGGCATCGTCATGAGCGTGGGGCACTCATACTGGACCATCATTATGGGCATTCTATGTGGCGTTATCGCGGACCTTATCCAATCCAAAGCGGGCCGGGCAAAGATCCTAGAGCTGCGTCGTGGGCAGCTTGCCTACGCCGTATTTAGCCTGTGGTGCGTAAGCCCGCTCATACCGGTTTTCTACGATGCCGACTCGTACTTCTCTAAGATCGCTGAATCCTGGAGCGCAGATTACGCCGCCGATATGCGTGCCATCTTTCCAGCCGTGGGTCATTGTCGTCTGGGCGGTCGTCATTTTCCTTATCGCACTGATAGGAGCCCAGCAGGGGATACGCGCCAACCGTAAGCATTTTGAGCGTGCCGGAGTCATAAAAACTTCTTAAATACGCGCGTCTTGAACTTCAGAGAGGACAACCGATGACTACTCAGGTACAGTCTGGCACCAGCACCACCGAAGAACACGCCACCGGGAAGGATTACAAGGCTAAAGCCACTGACGGACGTAAAGCATTCAAGGAGCTACTCGCACCCGTGCAGGGGCGCATCTACCTGGGGCAGGGGATAGCGGCGCTGTCGGGAGTGGCCGCGATCTGGCCCTATATTGTGCTGACCCGCCTGGGGGAATTGCTGCTACCGGCGGCGCACGGGGAACCTATCAATAACGCCAGCGTGTTGGCACAAGTCAATGAGCTCATGGCGGCTTTCGCTCTACAGCTTTTCCTATACTTCCTGGCCTTAGCAATTACTCACTTCGCCGATGTGAAGTTCCGCGGGCACCTGCAGCAGCGCATCCTCAACCACCTGGGGCGGGCGCCGCTGAGCTGGTTCTCAAACCATGCTTCGGGAAGGGTGCGTAAAGCACTGCAGGGCGATACCCAAAACCCTGCACACCCTCGTGGCACACCAACCGGTCGAGATGGTAGCAGCGGTCGTCACTCCGCTCTCGCTAATGGTGTACGCGTTTATCCTGAACCCGTGGCTGGGGCTGCTCAGTATTGCCACCCTGCCGCTATACCTTCTTGCTCAAGTGTGGATGACGCGCGGCATGAGCGAAAAAACAGCCGAAATGGATGAGCGCCTGAGTGATACCTCGGCGAAAGGCGTGGAATTCGTGGACGGTATTGAGGTCGTAAAATCCTTTGGCCGGACCGGTAAAGCGCATAAGGCCTTCGCCCAGTCGGCGAAAGACTTAGCGGACTTCTACTGGGCCTGGTGCCAGCCCATGCTGAAGGGGTCTTCGCTCTCACTGGCAGCTATTTCGGCTCCTGTGGTGATGCTCATCAGTTTAGGTATTGGTGCCCTGCTGGTGAACGCGCAGGTAGCAACCCTGCCTCAGGTTTTGGTGTGCTCACTGATCGCGTTAGTGATCCCACTAACCCTTGATGTGGTGACCTTTACTACTATGTTCTATCAGCGGGCTGGCAATGCCGCCCTGCGCCTGGTGGAACTCACCCAGGTTGAGCCCCTGCAGAATATCCCCGCCGCAGATACTGAGAACCGCACCGATGCGCCCGGAACAGTCGTTTTTGAGGCGGTAAGCTACTCATATGGCGGCCAGGAAAAGCAGAAGGCTGTCGATAATGTTTCGCTCACCCTGAAACCGGGAACCGTGACCGCACTTATCGGCCCTTCTGGTTCAGGCAAGAGCACCCTGGCAACAATGCTGGCCCGATTCCAGGAGCCCGACACCGGCCGAGTACTCCTGAGCGGGCGCGACATTCGTTCGCTGCCTGAGCAGGAGCTGTACCGCCAGGTTGCATTCGTGCTTCAAACGCCCAGATTCTGCGAGAATCAGTTCGAGAGAATATCCGCCTGGCAGTCCCGCAGGCCACCGACGAACAGGTGATTGAGGCAGCCCGTAAAGCCCAGATCTGGGACGATATAGCCGCCTTACCGCGTGGGCTTGACACGGTGATTGGAGACGAAACAAACCTATCAGGCGGGCAGAAGCAACGCATCGTGATCGCGCGGGCCCTGCTGACGGATGCGCCCATCTTGATCCTAGACGAGGCGACAGCTAACACCGACCCCGATTGCGCCGCCGAGATTCAGCGGGCACTGAATATTCTGGCGCGCGGACGTACCGTGCTGGTGATCGGGCACACGGCGGGCGCAATTGCCGGGGCCGACCAAATCTGCATTATGGAAAACGGGGCCTTAACGGCGTGCGGCACCGCTGATGAGCTGAAGGATAACCCCTACTGGCGCTCGCTCACCGGTGAGGTATCTGCCGCCTTGGACACCGCTGAGGAGGGAATGAAAGATGCGTAACGAAACTGAGACATCGTCCAAGAACACAACGACTGATCTGAGTTTCGCCAAAGACCCGGTCCTGTTGAAGGAGTACCGTGCAATCCTCAATACGTATGGGAACGCTCAGCTGAGCCTGTCGCTGACGCTGATGATAGTAGCGGGTGTTATCGATGGCTTGGTGTACTTGGTGATTATTCCAACGGCAGACACGATAGCCACGGGGAAACCCGCGTGGGGTATGGGACTCAGCGGTTGGCTCATAACACTGGCTGTACTTGCCGTTGTGGGCGCTATTACCACATACGCTATGACATTAAGCTCGTACCGAGCCGCATTGGAAGCTCTACGTCTTCTTCTGATTAAGGTGGGGGACCAGCTGGCGAAACTACCGCTAGGTTGGTTTACCGGCGGAGTGAACGGTCGTATTTCTCGCCTGGTGACAGACGGGCTTCTGTCTGTCGGTTCGGGGCTTGCACACTTTACTGTGCCAGTCATCCGCAACACACTTACTGCTCTCACCCTTCTGGTAGGTGTTTCTATCTGGAACCCTGTTCTGGGTCTTACCCTAGGGATAGCCTTAGCGGTGATTGTGGCCTTAACGCTGGTGTCTAATAAGCTGGAGAAGAAAAGCCACGATATGAAAAGCGGTAGTGAGCAGGAGCTTGCTGGGCGTATTGTCGAATACGCCAGCTGCCAAAGCGCCCTGCGTTCGGCGGGCCGCAGCACCGAATACGAGCCTTTGTTGTCGGCGGTTCGCGAGTGTGAGAGGCGCAATCGCGTCTCGCAGTGGGTAGCAATGGCAGGGCTGGCGATAGGCGGTATGAGCGCACAGCTAACGGTGGTAGCGGTTATTATGGTCACCGTGCAGCTGTCCCTGAGCGGCTCTCTTGACCCGGTGGCTACTGTGGTGTTTATCGGGATAGCCTTACGGTTCATGCGTAACCTGCAAGACACGGTGAATTTCTTGGTGAGCACTGAAAGCTCGCGTGTGCCCCTGCGTGATGTGCATGAGATTCTGAATGCTGAACTGCTGCCGGTTCCATCTTCATCTGCTGAGCTTACGAACCCTGGTGAGGTTTCGGTGCAGAATGCGACGTTCTCATATGTTCCGGGAACCCCGGTGGTGCACGATGTCTCATTTACAGCCCCACCACGCACCATGACCGCGATCGTTGGCCCGTCAGGCTCCGGTAAAACTACGCTGTTTAAGCTCATCGCCCGGTTTTGGGATGTTGATTCCGGTACTGTTCGTGTGGGCGGCACGGATGTGCGTGAGCAGACCACCGAGCAGCTGATGGGGCAGCTATCTATGGTGTTCCAAGACGTTTACCTGTACGACGACACCCTCATAGAGAATATTCGTGTGGGCCGTGAAGGGGCCACCGACGATGAGGTGCTACAGGCGGCTCAACTCGCCGGGATGCTCCGAGATTGCTGAGCGCCTGCCGCAGAGCTGGGAAACCCGGGTTGGCGAGGGCGGGGGACGGCTCTCCGGCGGGGAGCGTCAGCGTGTGTCTATTGCACGTGCCCTGCTTAAGAATGCGCCGATACTTCTGTTCGATGAGGCAACGAGCGCTCTTGACCCCGAGAACGAGGCTGGCGTGCAGCGCTCCATCCGGGAGCTTCGGAAGCACGCAACCGTGTTGGTGATTGCGCATAAGCTGGATACGGTCCGTGATGCCGACCAGATTATTGTGCTGGATGAGCACGGCGGGATTTCTCAGGTTGGCACCCACGACGAGCTAGTCTCAGTGGAGGGCCTGTACCACCGGTTCTGGCAGGCCCGCGTAGACGCGGCGGGGTGGTCTCTCGTATAGTCCGTTCTTCCCTCAGGCCCCGAAAAGGTGCCCTGTCAGCTAAAACTGACAGGGCACTTTAAAGGCCACGGAAGTTGCTGCGTACGTTTATCGTGCTAGACGGGACCGCTTGATGAGGTCGATGCAGATTCGGGTGAAGTCTTCTCCCCAGAAGCACCTTGGGCATAGATTTTCGGGTATTTCTCTTGGCAGTAGCTGTTGGAAATAAGCCGCCAGTTCCCATCCAGATACACCATAACGAGACGAACTGAGCGCTCCTTTGCTGCTACTTTCTGCTCCTTAGTCTCCCCATCCTTTTTGGAAATGACAGTGAAATCTGGGGTTTTTGAGATGCAATGGAACAGGACAGCGGGTGGGGTATCTTCTAGCAGCACTACCATCTTGCGCACATCGTAGGTGGTTTTGATACCCAACAGCCCACCTCGTAGGGTCGCGCCGCATGGTGTTGTTCGCTTTAGTCTCCTGCATTTTTTTATCTTCAGATACGATCACCTGATCATAGATGCTCTCATCGCCACCAGTCGACATGTAATCTATTGTGGCTACTGCAAACAGCGCCGCCTGGTAAGCCCCTTCAAGGGTTTTCTCTTTATATTTAGGGTCAAGCACGGGCTTGGGCGGGTTCTGCGGCGGGGTATCTTTTGTGGCTGGCTTGTAGTTGGGGGAGTCCTCAAACTTGGGCTCCATCGTCTTTATATACTTGGCGAAGTCTTCCGTGCTTTCGCTGGTGGGAGAGGGAGAAGCAGACGTCTCAGATGGTGACGAAGAGGAGCTGCTGGGGGAAGCCTCGGACGAGTCGGAGCTGTTTTCATCTCTGGGGGAGGGAGAAGTCGCTGCAACTGTTACAGATGAGCATCCGGCAAGCGCGCTCACCCCAAGAATTCCGAGACCGGCTAGTACATTGCGACGGGAGGCTATGCGCTGGGTTGGTTGGTAGCTCATATCTGATTCTTTCGGTGGTGGGCAGTATAACGCCAATGTGATGCGCTACCTACATCATACATGGGCGGCCCTGCGCATAGCCTCCCGGGCTAGAAACGGGTGGCAGCTAGTGGCCGCCCTTTTCCCGGCCTTGACTCGTGAGATACGAGTAGTGCTGTTTGAGGTAGTCGTTACTTATAACTTTCCACACACCATTTTCGTAGATAGTAGTCATGATGCCCTCGCTCGTGCGGGCGGGGACTTCCTCATTTGTCCCACCCGCTTGGTGAACTATGAACTTTTCATAGCTCTCAGAGAAGTACCAGGAGACACCGATAACTGTATCGGAAAAGGCCACCGCGGGCCTGTGGTCACTGATTTTAACGGAACGGTTGTAACCTTCAATCCACCCCTTTGAACTGTACAGGCTGTGGTGCTTTTCGACCTCAAGTTTCATCGAAAAATCTTGCGGGAAGATAAGTTTCTTAATGGGTTCATCCTTGCCAGTGAGCGATAAATAGTTGAAGGCCGACTGGAAGGCGAGCAGCGTCTGGTACGAACCTTCCAAAGTGTTCTTACGTGATGCCTCCTCATTAATATCCGGTTCGGGAACGTTCTGCGCTGGGGAACTTCCGGTTGCTGGAACGTATCCGTTGTCGCCTTTGGTCGGCAGCTTGGCATCTCCTGTGTATTTCTGCCAGTCAGCAATAAATTGTGCGGGATCTACCGGCGAGGATGAACCGCTGGAACTACTGGAAGCGGACGTGCTGGGGGAGTACGTCGAATGTGAGGGGGAGGAAGAGGAGCTCGCAGACGTCGTGGTTGCGGTATCACTTGGTGATTCTTCGGCCTTCTTCGAACTTGAAAGCGGCACACACCCGGTGAGCGCGGCAGCTCCAAGCGCACTGAAGCCAAACAGCACTGTGCGGCGCGATGGTGCAGAAACTACGGTGGGACGGGGCGTAATCATGGTGGTTCCTCTTTTCACTATGTACTGCATGTATTTTTATCGTGGCACCGCCGCCTGAAAAGACTCTGACTTTCACTTCCACAGGCTGGAAACACTCTGAAAGTTATATGGTTGATTCCTGAGCTATGTTTCACACCTTCTACACGGTTTTACTTAAGCAGCTTTGAACGGGGGTACCTCAACAATCAGGAAGACAAGCGGGGTTCAGGAGGGAGGGAAATTTTGCTCACATCTTTGGGTGTTTCCTTCCTCCCCATAGATGCGTGATTATGCATTTAAAACCCACAGAAACAAACATATGTTGTGAGCAATAAACGCTGTGGCCACAATATATGGTGTGGCGGATGGGGTGCTGGGGAAGAGGCATAAAACTATCCGAGGGCGACACGCCCGGGATGCACATAATTCCCGAAGAACTGGGGGTGAACCGGCTTGCACCGGCCCCCAGAAACACCCTAAACTGTAAATGTTTGCAACGACCCGGCCATCACCGGCGAGCAATTCGGAAGAACAGACCGCACCTGCGGATCCCCACTCTAATCGCTGCGGCGAGGGGATCTTAGCGGAACAGATGCAGTCCCAGTAGAACCGGACGGTTAAGCCCGATACAGCTGTTAATAAGCGACTGATACTCGCGGAACGCGCCGCTCTCCGGGGGCAAAAGAGCCGAAAAGCCCACCAGCCCCGGGAGGGGTCGGTGCGTTTCGCTGTGTTAGTAAGCAAGGTGGTACCGCGCCAGCGTTCGCCCGCCTCACAGGGGGCGTGAAGGCGTCCTTGCACCCGTTTGTCCATTCCCGGCATTGGGTGCACCAGAAGTACCCGATGGAGGGTACCTGAACAGAAATAGGGCGCACTTACATGTCAGAGAACATCTACCCCAAGGTGAGCACGTTCGAAGCCGCAGGCAACGGCGTGAGCGCATCACCGCAATTTCCTAAACTCGAAGAAGCCGTACTCGACTATTGGAAGAAAGACGAAACCTTCCAAGCATCTATCGATAACCGCGAAGCCGGTCCCCACGGCGATAACGAATTCGTCTTCTACGATGGCCCTCCATTCGCAAACGGTCTGCCGCACTACGGGCACCTGCTCACCGGTTACGCAAAAGACCTTGTAGCACGTTACCAAACTCAGCGCGGGCATAAAGTAGAACGCCGCTTCGGCTGGGACACTCATGGTCTGCCTGCCGAGCTTGAAGCCATGAAACAGCTCGGCATGACCGATAAACAAGAAATCCTAGAGATGGGCATCGATAATTTCAACGATGCCGCACGCGCCTCCGTGCTCAAATACACCAACGAATGGGAACAATACGTTACCAGGCAGGCGCGTTGGGTGGACTTCGAGAACGACTATAAGACCCTCAACGTCGAGTACATGGAATCCGTGATCTGGGCGTTCAAACGTCTCTACGATAAAGGGCTCACGTACCAAGGATTCCGTGTTCTGCCGTACTGCTGGAAAGACGAAACCCCGTTATCGAACCACGAGCTGCGCATGGATGACGACGTCTACCAGGATCGCCAGGATCAGACCGTCACAGTAGCTTTCACCCTCACCGCTGACGACTCGCTCGCCGCCAATAAAAACGTTGTCGCTGAACTGGCTGGCGTTGAGGCACTTGCCTGGACCACCACCCCCTGGACCTTACCCACCAACCAGGCGCTCGCCGTCGGACCCGACATTGAATACGTCGTAGTTCCCTGGTGCCGGGGAGCATGGTGGGCGGCGCTTCCTGATCGCCGCTGATCTGCTGGGAACCTATGCGAAAGACCTTGGGTATGCGGGGGAGAGCCCCGCCGAGGATGCGGCAGCTGCCGTCACAGCGCGCTACACCGGCTCCCAGCTCGAAGGTGTGCGCTACACCCCGCTGTGGGACTATTTCGCCGATGCCGAGAAATGGGGCACAGGAACCTCCTGGCAGATTCTCGTTGCCGATTACGTGAGTACCACTGATGGTACCGGTATCGTTCATCAGGCACCCGCCTATGGTGAAGACGACCAGAAAGTTTGTGAATCCTACGATATTCCCGTGGTGCTTTCGGTAGATGAAGGCGCCAGGTTCCTCCCCCTGTTCGGGCAGCCTAGCCCTTCGGGGTCTACCGCGCTTGCGGGTATCGCCGGAGTTCAGGTTTTCGAGGCGAACCGCACCATTATTAATGCTCTCAAGGCAGATGGTGCGCTCATCGTGGAGAAATCCTATGTGCACTCCTACCCGCACTGCTGGCGCTGCCGTAATCCTCTGATCTACCGCGCCATTACCTCTTGGTATGTGAAGGTGACCGAGTTCAAAGACCGCATGTCTGAGCTGAACGAGCAGATCAACTGGATTCCCGAAAATGTCAAGTACGGGCAGTTCGGTAAGTGGGTTGAGAACGCTCGCGACTGGTCAATTTCGCGTAACCGTTTCTGGGGTTCTCCTATTCCCGTTTGGGTTTCGGACGATCCAAATTATCCTCGTGTTGATGTTTACGGATCGCTCGAAGAACTCAAAGCTGACTTTGGTCGCCTGCCGCTGAACAAAGGAGGGGCAGCCAGATCTGCACCGTCCCTATATTGATGAGCTGACGCGTCCAAACCCTGATGATCCAACGGGTAAGTCTACGATGCGTCGCGTCGAAGACGTGCTGGACGTATGGTTTGACTCCGGGTCGATGCCGTATGCGCAGGTTCACTATCCCTTCGAGAATAAGGACTGGTTCGAGAACCATTATCCGGCGGATTTCATCGTTGAGTATATTGGTCAGACCCGCGGTTGGTTCTACACTTTGCATATTTTAGCGACCGCACTATTTGACCGTCCTGCCTTCAAGAATGTTGTCAGCCACGGCATCGTGCTTGGTTCTGACGGGCAGAAAATGTCAAAGTCGCTGCGCAACTACCCGGATGTCTCTGAAGTTCTTGACCGCGACGGCTCGGATGCTATGCGCTGGTTCCTCATGTCATCGCCGATTCTGCGCGGCGGCAACCTGATTGTGACCGAGCAGGGGATTCGTGAAGGGGTACGACAGGTGATGCTTCCGCTGTGGAACGTCTATCACTTCTTCGCTCTCTATGCGAATGCTGCCAACAAAGGCGCGGGATATACGGCACAGGTGAAGTACGATTCGCAGCATGTGATGGACCGCTTTATCTTGGGTAAAACCCGGGAGCTGGTACAGCAGGTTACCGCGGACATGGACTCTTACGATATCTGGAGTGCCTGCGAGCATCTGCGTCTTTATGCTGATGCTCTTACCAACTGGTATGTGCGCCGCTCACGTGAACGTTTCTTTGACGAAGACCCCGATGCCTTCGATACCCTGTACACCGCTTTGGTGACGGTATCAAAGGTAGCGGCATCACTTCTGCCGCTCACGACCGAAGAAATCTACCGTGGACTGACCGGCGAGCGTTCGGTACATCTTGCCGACTGGCCTGCCGCTGAAGACTTTGCTGATGAATCTGAGCTGCTTTCGCTCATGGAAACCGTGCGGGCGGTATGCTCTACAGGGTCTTCTCTGCGTAAAGAGAAGAAGATCCGTGTGCGTCAGCCTCTGCAATCGCTCACGGCGGCCATTGCCAACGAGCAGTTCGCACAGCTGGAAACCGCATTCGGCACTAAGGGCGCCGATTACTTCGCCAAGATTGTGAAAGGACGAGCTGAACCTGCGTGAGGTTATCCTCGTGAATGCACAGGACGCTAACCCCGCCGACTACGGTATCTCGCAGCAGTTGAAGGTGAATGCCCGTGCCGCAGGTCCCCGCCTTGGCAAACAGGTTCAGACAGCTATTAAGGCATCGAAATCTGGCGATTGGACAATCGCCGATGACGGCACTGTGACCGTTGCTTTCGACACCATCGACGGTGGGCTTGCACTAGTTGACGGCGAATATGAGCTGGTAACCGTGGTAGCGTCCTCGGATGACGGTACCGAGCGTGAAGCGGCAGCCGTGCTGCCCGGCGGTTTCCTAGTGCTGAACATCGAATTAACTGATGAACTTGTGGCGGAAGGTATTGCCCGCGATACTATTCGCGCTATTCAGCAGGCCCGTAAAGATGCCGGACTGAATGTCTCTGACCGCATTAACCTAACGGTAAGTGCCCCACAGGACACCCTAGAGGCTCTGCGCACCCACGAGGAACTGGTCACTGGCGAGACCCTAGCGGTTTCCCTGGACCTCACAGAGGGCGAGAGCCTGAACATTACGGTCGCAAAGGCAGCATAGAATAGGGGCAATATAGCCTCTAAGCCGCCCCGGCACATATAACACACCGCGGTATGTACCGTGCTGGGGCGGCTATACACCCAAAAACATATGCCGCATGAGGCAGCACCCTGGTAGAGATGCTGTGCCGCACAGCTTGATACCGGCCAAGGAAAGAACACTATGAGCGAGATGAGCTACCCAGCAATCCCGGACCCCGAAGGGGTTGAACGCGTCTACGGTGAATTGCTGGCACGCGCCCCCGAAAATAAGATGGCTCCCCGGCTGGATGCGGTTCGCCGAGTCGTTGAAATCCTCGGGGATGTGCACCGCGCCGCCCCGGTCATCCACATCACCGGAACTAACGGCAAAACCAGTACCGCCCGCATGATTGAATCGCTTTTGTTGGCTCATGATCTGCGCACCGGGCGTTTTACGAGCCCGCATCTCGAAAGTGTTACCGAGCGCATCAGCATTAACGGTGAACCGGTGCCCGATGCCACGTTTGTGCGCGTTTGGGATGAAATTTTGCCATACCTCACTCTTGTGGACGAAGAATTTGCTGCACGCGGAGAACCAAAACTTACGTTCTTTGAGTCCATCACCGTGCTTGCTTTCGCTATTTTTGCCGATGAGCCCGTGGACGTGGTGATTCTAGAAGTCGGGATCGGTGGTTCGTGGGATTCTACGAATGTAGCCGACGGTATTGTCTCCGTCGTGGCGCCCGTTGGCCTTGATCATACCGATATGCTGGGGGATACTCTGGCTGAGATTGCAACGGAAAAAGCCGGGATTATTAAACCCGACGGATACCTTATTTCTGCGGCGCAAGACCCTGAAGTAGCGACCATACTTCTTGATACTGCTCGTAAGCAGAGTGCCAAGTACGCCTTCGAAGGTGTTGAATTTGGTGTGGTTGAGCGTGACCGCGCGGTCGGCGGGCAGCTTTTGACTCTCCGAGGTTTGGCGGGAGAATACCCCGATATTGAGCTCCCCCTACACGGTGAGCACCAGGGGCAGAACGCATCCTTAGCTCTTGCCGCAGTCGAGGCATTTTTCGGTGGGGATCGTGCCCTTGCACGAGACGTAGTACTCGCCGGATTTGCTCAGGTACGTTCGCCAGGGCGACTTGAGATGATTCGTAGCGAGCCTTTGGTGGTACTTGATGCCGCTCATAACCCGCATGGGGTGCGCGCCGCATCTACGGCTTTTAAAGAGGCATTTGAACTGTCCCATGTGCATGCAGTTGTTGGTATTCTAGGCGAAAAAGACGCTCTCGGTATTTTTGAAGTGCTTCGTGAAGAATACGTAGACTCAACCGATGCTACCTTCCGATTGTATCTTTCTGCCTCAGATTCTTCCCGAGCCATTGCCCCGGAAGAACTTCAAGAGATTGCCCTCGACGCCGGGTTCGACGAAGACATTATTACGGTATGTGACCACTTGGATGAGGCCCTTGCCACCGCTATGGAGAAACGCCCTCTTTGAGCAGGAATCCGCTGGTGTGTTGGTCACAGGATCGGTCACGGTCATTGGTGAGGCGCGTACCCTGCTGGCACAGCCCGAGGAGAGCCCCGCAGCTTCCCGGCCCGCCCCTGAAGGACTTGATAGTGATATAGGGCTTATCCCCAGCGCCGCACCGGACGGTGGGCTGTTGGATGACATTTTGGCGGAGCTGGCCCACGATGAACCTGAAAGTGACGAAACACAGTAGCGACGCCCTCACCGGCCCCTAAAGTTTGAACAGGAGAGCTGTGGCACAGAACAATCCCGAGAAAAAACAGTTCCTGACTCGCGCCCAGCGTGACTGGAAACCGGGGATGAAGAAAAAATCCCGTTCAGTGAAAGTCATGTTTGCCTCAACAATTCTAGTACTGGAGGCTTTTGTGGCCTTCTTCGGCACCCTAGCGGTATTCGGGCATCATTTCAGCGACCCCGTTGAGATAAAAATCCTCATCTGGGCTGTGGGGCTGACGGTCGCAGCGGTGCTCATGCTGCTGCCCGCCCAGCTGAAATCCTCCTGGGGATACACCGCAGGGTGGGTACTCCAGGTGGTTCTGCTCGCGCTGTCGGCATTGACTCTGCCGCTTACCCTTATCGTAGTGGTCGGGTTTGTAGGGTGCTGGTGGTATGGCCTGCGGGCGGGCACACGGTTGGATGCCGAAATAAGGCACGTGAGGCCGAACAAGCAGAATGGGAACGCCAGCATCCACAGCACTGACCTATGAGGATGCATAGCTGCACCCACTCCAGGGTGTGCACATGAAAAGGGATGGTGGTGCATCCCTGCTATATCCGCACAAGGCCTGGAGCTTAACGGGAAGAAAATAACAGGTTAAGATAGCTAAATAGGCTTTGACGCTGCAACCGTCGAATCCGACTGTATTCATATCAACCAGGAGAAGCATATGAGCGTTGAACAGGGCACCCAGGAGCACAACGAGGACACACCGTCCGCATCAGGAACGTCAGATAGTCTAGAGCCACAATCCTCTGAACGCTCACTTGCCGTGTGGCTGATGGTGACGGCCACAGTTGCGCTCGCCTCATCAGCTATGTTGGTGCATGAGCGCCTACAGATTTTTATTGATGCAGGTCACAGCTCGCTGTGCGATATTAACGCTCTCCTTAACTGCGGTACCGTGATGCGCACCCCGCAGGCAGAACTTTTCGGCTTCCCCAACCCGTTCATTGGGTTGGTTGCCTTCCCCATCCTCATGACCATTGCGATGGGTACTTTAGCCGGGGCGCGGTATAAAAAATGGTTCTGGTTGGCGACCAATGCAGGCCTGGGGGCTGCAGTAGTCTTTGTGCTGTGGCTCTGGTTTGAAACAACGTTCGTGATAAATGCTCTCTGCCTGTTCTGCATGATCGTATGGGTGATGACGATCATCATGTTCGTGAAGGTGACGATTCGAAATATCGTCGAGGGAGTTATCCCCGCTTCAGAACAAGTGCGGCAGAGCGCAACGGGGTGGACCTGGTTTAGTATTTTGCTTCTGGTCCTGCTGATATTCGGGATTATTATTATCCGGTTCTTCAACGTGTTCATGGGCATGATGTAGCCGAAACTACTGGGTGTTTCGAAGCACCCACTATGGGGCTTGGGGTCTGCAGAAACAACAATATTTCTGCAGACCCCAAGCTTTTATGATGGTTTTTTACGTCAGCCAAAGAGCAATTTCACGTTCGGCTGAGGCGGGGGAATCGGAGGCGTGCACCAGGTTCTTCTGCACGGAATCGCCCCAGTCACGCCCTAAGTCTCCGCGAATGGTGCCCGGTGCTGCTAGGGTCGGGTCTGAGGTACCGAGCATGGAGCGCACCCCCTCAATGACGCGCTCTCCCGAAAGAACAGCAGCAACCACGGGGCCAGAAACCATAAAATCCACGAGGGGCTGGTAGAAAGGCTTGCCTTCATGCTCTGCGTAGTGCTGGGCCAGAAGTTCTTTGGTGGGCTGAAGCATTTTCAGCTTCTCAATCGTGTACCCCTTGATTCAAAGCGGCTCAAAATTTGGCCGATCAGCCCACGTTCAACACCATCGGGCTTCACAAGGATGAGGGTACGCTCGCTCATGATTTGCTCCTTCACAGGTTGGTGAGTTGGTGTTCACCATCATAGGGTATGCAGCTGTGGCCGGTTCAATGATGCGCTTTGCGCTGCGGCTGGCTGTTGCTGTGCGGCGGTGCGTATAATGGGGTAACTGGAGAGACCCGTTAACCTCTAGGAGATATCTGTGAAAGCCCTCGGCACCACTATGATGCTTGCATCGGCCGTTGTATTTTTGACGGCACTGTTTTTGCTGACGGCCGGTCATTTCTCTCTCCTGTGGGTGATACTTCTGATCATTGCCCCGTTTGTTTTTATGGTGGGTATCCCGTTCGCTACCGGGTCTGGTCCGGAATATTTGCCAACTGACCCGAGACTGGCACAACAAGAACGTGAAAAACGTGATGCCGAACTGGGCCTGGGGTAGTAGCAGCCCAAATAGCTAAAATACCACCACTATAGCGCGGAGGAGCGGCGTGTTAATTTGTGCATCACGCCGCTTTTTCTGTGTTGACGTGTGAGCATCGGTGGGTGTTTATCCCCAAATATGGCGGGTGAGGGCGTGAATGTGAGAGAATAGCAGAGGTGCGCCTTTTGACCCGCATGTAAAGGGCGCATCCGGTATTTTCGTCGAGGGGAATGCCTTAGGCCGCAGAACGTTTGCGCGGCGAGATACCCCCGAAGTCCGGCGTTGATGGAAGTCCGCAGGCTCGACCGAAAAAATCGGCCCATTTAGTGCGGGGTGTTGCTATGAATGCGAAAGGACGCTCCGCCGCTCGCCTCCGCGGTAGTTGCGCATAGTGTGCGCACCCGGGGGCTTGAGCTGTGAATAGGGTAGATAGGCTTATGCGCGTGCGCGCAACGAATGCTAGTGCGTCAAGATGCGGCTTGGGAGCACCAAGAGAAGGAAATATGGCTGAAGAGATGAACGCCAATGAATCCGGCCTGAATATGGGTGTTTTGGCCGACATCGCATCACTTGCGAGTGAGAAGAATGTCTCTGATGAGACGGTGCGTTCCCTGAATGAGAAAGTGCCGGGAGCGGATAAGGCCGAGAAAAAACGGGGGCGCGGTTCCTCAAAAAAGAGTACGGTTTCTCGCCGTTCCAAGGCTGAATCTGGGTCTAAGGATTCGGAGGAGCTGAGCCCTGAACGTGCAGTTGCTGAGAGCCTGAGTGATCTACGGAATTTAAAGGCGAAGCATGCTCCTGCCCCGGAAAAAAATCTGCCGAACCAGCTTCGGAGGATGAGGTCGCGAGCACTATCGATAGAATTTTTTTGAAGGCGCTGATGATGCCGCCAATAGCTCCGAATCCTCTCAGGATGAGGCAGTAGCTGAGCAGCAGACCGCCGTTTTGCCGAATACAGAGCAGGGAACTAATAAAGATACCTCCGCCGCAGAACCTGAAGCTACTGAATCTGTGACTGAGAAACCCAGTTCAGAAGATTCACCCTGTCACAGCGGTTCAGACCCCGGCTGCTCAGGCAGATACATCGGTTGCTACCGCTGGTACCGCCGAAGAACCGCAGGTTTCTGAACCGGAGACAGGCATTGTAGCCCTGCCGGAGGTAGATACCCCAAAGGATGAGTCTGAGGAAAAGTCCGGTTCTGAAGGGGAATCGAAAACTCTGCGTGATGTGCAGCAGCAGAAGCTCGCACAGATGCGCGCCTCGTTAACGCCACGGGCTATGCCACTGTTTTATTCTCCAAATGTTGCTGAGCTTTCAGCGGCAGCAACTCTTGAGTATGAGCAGCAGCGTGCGGCACGTATTGAGGCCGAGCGTGCGGCACGGATGGCTCGTCGCCTTGAGGAAGTTGCTGCTGAGGCTGAGGTCACAAGTCACCGCCGTCGCCGTCGCCGTCGTGGTACCGAGGACATTGAGATTGAGGGCAGTGATGACGATGAGGTGGAGACCGTCACGAAGGTGCGTGCACCGCGTCTGCCGGATTCTCACACTTCAAACACTGTTACTGGTGTGCGCGGTTCAACCCGCCTTGAAGCTAAACGTGCCCGCCGCCGCGAGTCCCGGTCGATGGGACGCCGCCGTCACATTGTGACTGAGGCGGAGTTTTTGGCGCGCCGCGAGTCTGTGGACCGGCAGATGCTGGTGCGGCAGAAGGATGACCGTATCCAGATTGCTGTGCTTGAGGATGGGGTGCTCGCGGAGCATTTTGTGTCGAAGACGCAGCAGGATTCGCTGATCGGTAACGTGTACCTGGGGAAGGTTCAGAACGTACTGCCGTCAATGGAAGCGGCGTTCGTCGATATTGGGCGTGGTCGGAATGCTGTGTTGTATGCCGGTGAGGTGAATTGGGATGTGAGCGGTCTTGAGGGTACTCCCCGCAAGATTGAGAACGCCTTAAAACCTGGTGATTCGGTGCTGGTGCAGGTCACTAAAGACCCGATTGGGCAGAAAGGCGCCCGCCTGACGAGCCAGGTGTCTTTGCCGGGGCGTTTTTTGGTGTACGTGCCGGGCGGCTCAATGACCGGTATTTCACGTAAGCTTCCCGATACTGAGCGTGCGCGCTTGAAGAAGATTTTGAAAGATAAGCTGCCCGATGGGGCGGGCGTGATTGTGCGTACCGCCGCTGAGGGTGCTTCTGAGGAGGAACTGACTCACGACATTAACCGTTTGCGTGCGCAGTGGGAGGAGATCCAGCAGCAGGCTAACTCCCGTAAGGTGCTCGCCCCAGAGATGCTGTATCAGGAGCCTGACCTGATGATTAAAGACGGTGCGTGATGTGTTCAATGAGGATTTCACCGCCATGCAGGTGCAGGGTGCTGACGCTTGGGATTCGATTGAAGCGTACGTGACCTATGTGGCCCCGGATTTGATGGGACGGCTGCAGAAGTGGGAAGGGGAAGACGACCTTTTCGACCACTACCGCGTGAATGAGCAGCTATCGAAGGCCCTGGACCGCAGCAGTGTATCTGCCCTCGGGCGGTTCGCTGGTGATCGACCGCACCGAGGCTATGACCGTGGTGGATGTGAACACCGGTAAGTTCACTGGTAGCGGTGGCAACCTTGAGGAGACCGTCACCAAGAATAACTTGGAGGCGGCTGAGGAGATCGTGCGTCAGCTTCGCCTGCGTGATATCGGCGGCATTATTGTGATCGACTTTATCGATATGGTGCTCGAATCGAACCGTGACCTCGTGCTGCGCCGCCTGATCGAGTGCTTGGGGACGCGACCGCACTAAGCACCAGGTTGCTGAAGTGACCTCCCTGGGTCTGGTACAGATGACCCGTAAACGCCTGGGTACGGGCTTGCTTGAGGTGTTCTCACAGCAGTGCGAGTCGTGCGGTGGTCGCGGACTGTTGGTGCACGACCAGCCGCTTAGCGGCCGTTCGGGCGGCGCCTCAGATTTTATTCACCGCCAAGAGCGCACCGACCGCAAACGTTCCCGTGCTGCGGCTAGCCGTGTTGATTCGGTGGATGCCGAGAAGGAAGAGAAGAAGGCGGAGCGCCGCAGCGCTATGGCATCAATTGCGGCAGCATCCCAACAGCCTGATGAGGTTGAGGAGCAGGGACGTAAGAAGCGTAAGCGTCGTAAACGCTCACGCCGCACTGAGGGTGCTGAGGAGCAGAATACTCAGAACGCTCAGGGGACGACAGCCCCCGAGGCTGCGAGTGAACAGGCTCATGAGTATGTGGCTCAGGCTGAGGCGAAGATCGCTAAGATTGACGACGATTCCCATTGGGAGCGGCGAGCAGGGCGCGTTTACGGCGCAGGATTTCGCGGACTCGTACAGCCCTGAGCTGGATTCCCGGTTTACGCGTAGCTCTGCCCGGTATGAGGCTATTAGGGCGGGCGAGGCGAAGGCTCGTGCGTCGCAGAAGGCAGGCCGTATCGCGCGCACGGAGGGCGGCGGTTTCCGGTCGAAACGGGTTGAGGATGAACAGTCCCTGAAAACCCGCGATGACGTGCGGGTGGAGGACGTTCATGAGTCCCCCAAGAAGAGCCGCCGTTCGCGCCGTGCCGTCTCCGCTGATGGGGCTGCACAGGGGGGCCAAACCGCCGTTTCGGGTGCGGTGGGTTATACCCCCGCCGCTGATGCGGGTGTGCCGCGTGTTTCGGGTGTCATCCGTGTGGGTGGTTCTGCCGGGGCTCAGGTTCCTGAAGCTGAGCCGGTGAAGCAGGCGTCTACGGCTGCTGCTGAACCGGCGGCCGCGCCACGTAAGCGTCGTTCTCGTCGTGCGGCGTCTTCGGCGGGTGCACAGTCGAAGGTTGTGACGGTGGATGCCGCCGAGTCGGCTCATGGTTCGGTGGTGGCTTCGGCTTCTGTGGCGGACGCGAAAGCCCCCGTCGAATCCGAAACCCCGACCCTTTTCGGCATCGGTGTTTCCGCTGCCGATATTAAACGAGCTGGCAAAGAATAGGGCCTAGATCTGCTCGTATCGGAAATAACAATAACGCCGGTACCACAAGTCCGAAGGTGACTGCGGTGCTGGCGTTGTTATTTACTGCCCAAAGGGTTGGATTGCGTCTAAACCCGCGCATGCAGTATCCTTTAACGATTGGTATTTATCTCAGTGAAGCCCTATCGACGCAGGGTCAGCGGGAGATACCACTTCTGGAAGCCCTTATTACAGCGTTTCTGGAAGACACCACCGGCAGACCGAGCGTGTATCCCAACTGGGCAATCCCACGAGGGGACACGGGCCGCATCCACACCAGGATCATATGAGATACCTGTGGAGCGCACAGCAATGAAAGCGCAGGCTGTCTGCACGTGTGAGATACGAAGAAGCAAGATGTCGAGAAAAGTGAGTCCCAAAGTGGCATACGCGATTGTACGCGCTGGCGGCCGCCAGGAGAAGGTCTCCGTCGGAGACAAAATTACCCTTGACCGTGTTGCAGGTGAACCCGGTAGCACCATCGAGCTGCCCGTACTGTTGCTCGTTGACGGTGACAAGATCACCGCTGACGCAAAGTCCCTGGCTTCCGCCAAGGTAACTGCTGAAAAGATTGAAGACCTGCGCGGTCCGAAGATCGTTATTCAGAAGTACAAGAACAAGACCGGTTACAAGAAAGCGTCAGGGCTTCCGCGCTGAGCTGACCACCGTTAAGATCACCGCAATCAACGCGTAATCTTAACCACCGGATATAAACCTTAAGGTAGGAAAACAGAATGGCACATAAGAAGGGCGCAAGCTCCACCCGCAACGGTCGTGACTCGAACCCCCAGTACCCGGTAGTTAAGCGCTTCGGCGGTCAGACCGTCAACGCAGGCGAGATCCTTGTTCGTCAGCGCGGCACCCACTTCCACCCCGGCCTGAACGTTGGCCGCGGTGGCGACGACACCCTGTTCGCTCTGGCAGCAGGCACCGTCGAGTTCGGTACCCGCAAGGGCCGCAAGGTCGTTAACATCCTGGCAGCCGCCGAGTAAGACTCGCGCCAGTCAGGCAAGAGGGGTAGGCTTCACGGCTTACCCCTCTTACCGTATGTTTAAACACCGGTAGCCCACCGCCAACAGTAACGGCGGTGCCTGCGCGCTCATAGTGGCACGCTAACACATCACACGTGAAAATGTAGAAGGAGAACACCCGTGGCAGAATTCGTGGACCGCGTGGTCCTGCATGTATCCGGCGGTCGCGGCGGCAACGGTTGTGTTTCCGTGCGCCGTGAAAAATTTAAGCCGCTCGGCGGACCCAACGGCGGTAACGGCGGCAATGGTGGGGACGTGATTTTGCGTGTCGATAACCAGACCACCACGCTATTGGAATACCACCACAGCCCCCACCAGTACGCCCCTAATGGAGATATTGGCCGCGGCGATATGCACCACGGCTACAACGGCGAAAACCTAGTGCTTACCGTACCTCAGGGAACCGTCGTCAAAGACCGTGACGGTAACGTGCTTGCCGACCTGCTGCATGTAGGCGATGAATATACTGCCGCATGGGGCGGTCAGGGCGGCCTCGGAAACGCCGCGCTGGCATCGGCCAAAGCGTAAAGCTCCCGGTTTCGCACCCTTGGTATTCCCTGGGAGGAAACTGACATTGTTCTAGAGCTTAAGTCTATTGCTGATATTGCGCTTGTTGGATACCCCTCAGCCGGTAAATCGTCGCTGATTGCTGCTATCTCTGCGGCTCGGCCTAAAATCGCTGACTATCCTTTTACCACTCTTATCCCAAACTTGGGTGTTGTGCAGGCAGGTGATGTTCGGTACACCGTTGCGGATGTTCCCGGTCTGATTGAAGGCGCCTCCGAAGGTAAGGGGTTGGGTCACCGTTTCTTACGCCATGTTGAGCGCTCCTCTGCGCTGGTGCACGTAATTGATTGTGCCACCCTGGAGCCCGGGCTGAGACCCCATGAGCGATTTTTGAGGTTATTCGCGGCGAGCTCGAAAAACTATGAGGTGGACCCCACTGCTGGCGTGACCGTGCCGCTCAACGAGCGCCCCCAGATGATCGTTCTCAACAAAATTGATGTACCCGAGGCGCGTGAACTTGCTGATTTCGTGCGACCCGATTTTGAGAAGATGGGGTATCGGGTGTTTGAGATATCAACGGCCTCCCACGAAGGGGTTTAAACCGCTTATATTCGCGATGGCTAACCTTGTTGAAGAAGACCGCCAGAAACGTGCCAGTGAAAATGATAAACCTGTGGCTGATGCCCCCGTTGTGCGGCCCAAAGGTTTCCGTTCTAAGAAGAAACAAGAGTTCATTATTCGCCGTGAGGAGCGCAATCTTGAGCCGCTCTTTAGGGTTATCGGGGAGAAACCGGAACGTTGGATTCAGCAGACTGACTTCAATAATGACGAAGCTGTTGGGTACCTGGCTGATCGCCTGGCAAAGCTGGGCGTTGAAGATGAGCTTTTCAAATCTGGCGCTCGTGCCGGGGATGCCGTAGTTATTGGTGAGGACGATAACTCTGTGGTCTTCGACTGGGAGCCCACAATGGTCGGCGGTGCTGAACTTCTGTCTTCTCCGCGCGGTACCGATACTCGCCTCGAAGAGATTATTCGTCCCACCCGCGCGCAGAAACGTGAGGAATATAAAGAACGCATGGATGCGAAAGCTGAGGCCCGCGCCGAGCTTGAGCAGGAACGTGTCGCGGGCGTGTGGACCGAGTCTGTGGAATACCGTAAAAAGTTGAAGGAGAAGCGCCCCACTGAGGGAATCGACATGCCCGATGCTGAGTAACCCAATGTAAGCTCCTGGTGTATTAGCTGCCACACAATAGCTGTGTTCGCTAGGGGCATACATGCTACCTCTTGACACATATCTATGTGAGGTTCACATCAGAAAAAGCCTGCTAGCGCGCCTCGAATAGGCTACGGCGCTCACATCAAGGGCTAATAACGGAAATGGGTATACAAAAACGTGGTTAATACACATCCAATACTGTGCAGTCAATACCCGTGATTTACCCGATTTTCGCCGCAACACGGTAGCATAGAAACATATGAGGATTTTTACCTAAGTTGAAAGGACATCACATACGTGAGTACCGCTATTCTTGCACACGGCGCTGGTGCTGAGCATGCAGACGGTATGTTGCTGGGCCTGCCCACCTACATGTATGGTGTGATCGCCGCCGTGGTCTTTGCTGTTCTTCTATTGATAACCCTGTCATACAGCGGCCGTGGCATTGTTCGTCCTGACCACACACCTGAAGCTTTTGATGATGAAGAGGCTAAGCTGCTCAAGGAATACAACTCGAGGCACGGTCAGTAACCGGAAGATTATATAGACTGTGACACCTCAGCCTTCTCGAATTAATATCGAATCGATTCCGCCGCGAACTTCTGGCCGCACTCGGCTGGGGGTTATGGGTGGTACGTTTGACCCCATCCACCATGGCCACTTAGTGGCGGCTAGCGAAGTTGCCGCTGTGTTCGACCTTGACGAAGTGGTGTTCGTACCCACAGGGCAGCCTTTGGCAGAAAAAACAGGGCAGCGGCGGGTCAGCGATCCTGAGCACAGGTACCTCATGACTGTGATTGCCACCGCCTCAAACCCACGGTTCACGGTCAGCCGTATAGATATAGATCGTGGCGGTGCAACCTACACTTTTGATACCCTTTAATGAATTACGCCAGTTACGACCCGATGCTGATTTATTCTTCATCACTGGCGCGGACGCGATTAGCCAGATGATGACATGGCACAACGCGCATAAGCTGTGGGACTTAGCAAGCTTTGTGGGAGTCACACGCCCCGACCATGAGCTTGACCCGCCGGTCGGGGAGGGTAGACAGATCACTACACTTGAGATTCCTGCGATGGCGATTTCATCGACAGATATTCGCCGCCGTGCGTCTGGCGGAGCACCTATCTGGTATTTGGTGCCGGATGGGGTGGTACAGTACATCAATAAGTATGGGCTGTACTCCGCTGACGATTCGACTTCAACCTATGATGCGGGTTTGCCGCGTGGGGAAGCCGTAGAGGGATCGAGCGCCCAGGGCGCGTTAGACAATGTTTATGTAACGGAAGAAGAGGGTTAGAATGACTGAATCTCAGGAAGGCACTAATAAGCCTTACGCAGAAGAGGAAGCTACCTCTATGAGACCTATGTTACTGAAGACGGGATCGAGGTTCCTCCACCCACGAAGATGATGGGTCCACGTCGTCTGGCTCGTTACCGTGAAGAGGCAGCAGAGTATATTCGTGCTATGGGCCGCGGTAAGCTTCCGGAGCCTGTGGATCATATGGGCCCCGTGGTGAATAATCTGGTGGTCGACCCCCGTGTGCTCTCAATTCAGCGTCGTTTCGCTGCTCTTGCCGCGCAGGGTGCTATTGATATGAGCGCCAACGACGAGGATAAGCTGAACGAGCCTGAGCCGCTGACCAGCAGCCTGAACGCTATTAAGCCGAACCAGCAACAGCAGAAGAGTACAAGCAAGGACCCCTCAGATTTGAGCGCCTTGAACATTCCGCTGACCTCTTCATTTACTGCCCCCGCACCTGAAACAAGCTCGTTACCGATGCATGATTATTTGGTGCGTGATGAGCCGAAGGTGGAATCTGATGCGGACGCTGGAACAGCCTCTGGCGCTGCGCAGAAGGAAAAAGCTAAGATCGGTTCGGCCGTTGGGGCTTCAAAGCGGCAAGCACCCCTGAACCCTAATAATCCCTGGGACACCGTCAAATCCTCTAACCCTGGTGCGGGTACCGCAATTTTGGTTCCCGATCTGGAGGAGCGCGGTATTAGCTTGACGTCGATCTCTTCTGCCTCAAAATCCGCGAAGAGTGCCGCTGCCTCGGGGACACAGAAGACCAGTTCTTCTGCCGTCTCAAGTGCTGTACCGGTAGCTGCTAATACGGAAGCTGCTCCCGCTGCTACTTCAGAGGCGGGCGGCACCGGTCTTACCGCGGCAGATGTTGCTGGTGATGGTCGCAAGAGCAGCGCCTCCAATACTGCTGAGGCAGTATCGGCGGCTGATAAGCCGAGCATGACCGTTGGGCAGAGTTCCTTCGTGCAGGCTAAACAGCCCGATATTAATATCACCAAGTCCGAGCCTTCCGCCCCTGCCGCATCAGCGACAGCAGATGTACAGCAGGCAAAGCCCACGAAGCTGCCAGCACCTGTCTCTGCTGTTGATGCACAAGGGCTGGACCTGTCGGTGCTAGACAAGAAGAAGGGTACGGTCGCCGAGAAACCGACCGCCCCGGATGCATCGTACACGCAGCAGGCAGCAGGGAGCCAGACGCCCGAGTCAGCCAGCGCATCTTTGCCGTATGCAGATAGCACCGCCGACGACCCGACGGTAGCTCTTGACCCTGATAAGGTAGGGGGAGTTGGTGCGCCGCATTGTGGAGCACAACCAAGATCCTGAAGAGCAGCCGGAGCCTACGTTCAATAACTTTGCCAAGTCGGGTTACTCTGCTGCGAATACCATGGCCCAGGACGCCGTGGATTATGAAGACGAGTATGAGGATGATCTGGACGTTCCCCGTAAGCGGAGTCCTTTGAGCCTGATCCTGCTGGTCTTGTGTATCGCGGTGATCCTCATCGGCCTGTTTATAGTGCTCAGCCAGAAGTAACATGTGCCCCTTTCTGGGGGTCTCCGCCGGAGACGGCGAATATGAAAAGGAAACTATGACCGCAGCACCCGCCTCGATTGAGGCATCTGCGTATTGCCGCCCGGGCGGCGGAAGAAAAACAAGGGCACAGATCTGTTTGCTGTTGACGCCTCGGACGCTATGGGTCTGATCGACGGGTTCTGGTGGTTTCAGCTCATAATGAGCGCCTAGTAAACGCTGTAGCTGATGGGATTGAGGATGCTCTTCGGGAGCAGGCTGGGATGAAGCCGGTACGCCGTGAGGGCCGGGCGAGCGGGCGCTGGATCCTCCTTGATTTCGGCGACATTGTGATTCACGTGCAGCATGAGGAAGACCGCGAGTTTTATGCGCTGGATCGTTTATGGTCTCAAGCTCCACGCATTGAGTTGGGTGTTAAAACGGGAGACACCTTTCGATATTGCTGGTGAGACTGAGGAAGACGCCGCGCGTATTATCCCAGCTGATAGCTAAACTTCGTTCTTCTCACCCTTGGGGTGGGCAGTATTCGCGGGTGGTCTTGCGAATACTGCCCGTGCTGATTTGCATTCGTGCCTCGGGCATGTGTATTATTTTCTTGTTGCCCAAAAGGGTGGCAGAACTAAATAGGGGGATATGGCGCAGCTGGTAGCGCACCTGCATGGCATGCAGGGGGTCAGGGGTTCGAGTCCCCTTATCTCCACAAATCATCACCTGGTTTTATGTGACCAGGTGATTTTTTGTGCCTGTTGTACAGTCCGGCAAATACTCAGAGGCGCCGTACAGTGGAAGCATTGTGACACTTCCAAGGCGGAAGAAGACAGTTTTTCGTCCCTTGAGAGTGAGTGAGAGGCGAGCTGGAAAAGAACATACGCTGCTAACAACTATTGTGCGGCTTTACGAGAGATCTGAGTGCTAATGGGTGTCGGCGGGACGCTAGACGATGCAGGGTATCTGTCTGTAGAGTGATAGAGCACAAATACTAGGCATAGGTGTGGTGAGGTAAATGGCTGATGCAGTTGAACGGGCAAGTACACGCCTGGGCTTACACAAGAAAAAACTACGATCGAGCGATATTGATATTCTGCGCGAATCAACTCTGATGAATCTGAACTGGCCGGGGGGAGAGGTTCACCATGCAGGATCTTCTCGGCACAGCCGAATTTGTGCGGTACATCGTTATGGATGCGCGGCGGGGAGATTATGGTGTGGTTGCCTGCACCTCACAGGGGCAGTGGGTTGGTACTGCAAGGGTTCTCTATTTACCTCAGCAGAATCCTGGATATGGTTTTGTGGCTCCTGGTATCGGTGAGCTGGGCGTGTCCGTGCAGCCTGAGGCGCGCGGTGTTGGGCTGGGGACGGAACTTATCTGTGATGTTATAGAAGTTGCTCGTGTGCGAGGGGACCGGGGTGTTAGTCTCAGTGTTGAGGCAGGGAATCCCGCGCGTAAGCTCTACGAAAAAGCTAGGATTCGTTGATGCTGGCGGTAGCACTGGAGCGATGCTTTGAGTTCCCAGCCGGTACCTTTAGCGCTTTAGCTAAAGGCACCGGCAGCGGCCCTGTGTTACCGTGTATGTTAGCTGCGTTGGCGCTGGAACGCCTGATCGACTATGGCCATGACGGCACGTTTTGGTACTACACGAGTGACAAGCCGTGCCACAACGGCGTTTCCTAGCCCATCTACAAAACTGGGTTTTTGTGGTTTTCAGTGCCTGCAGGGGTGCTATCTAGCAGCTGGCGGGTGGAACGCATTTTCCCGACCGTTGCGGATTGACCGGCGATTTCAAAGAATGAGGTGTCGGTGGGGCCGGGGCAGACCGCGAGCACTCGGATGCCGTCTTTTTCGGGTTTCTGCCCAGAGCGCTTCGGTAAAGGACAGCACAAATGCTTTGGTCGCGCCGTACACTGCCATATGGGGCAGCGGCTGAAAAGCCGCAGTCGAAGCAATGTTTATGATGGTTCCGGTTTTGCGTTCACGCATGGTGGGCAGGTAGCGTGCCGTCAGCCCTGTTAGCGTGAGGCAGTTGAGACGTACTTCTTGCTCCAAACGGTCGGGATTATCATCAGCAACATCACAGTGGGTTCCGAACCCTGCATTATTGACAAGCACATCAATCTCTAACCTGGCGCGGTTCGTTTCTTCCCAGAGCCGCTGAGCTGCATCCGGTTCAGACAGATCAAGTGCAATGACGGTGACTTGAATGCCGTGCTGGCTACGAAGCGTATCAGCGAGAGTATTCAGCTTGTCTTCGCTGCGAGCAACAAGCACAAGGTCGTGTTTTTCTGCGGCGTAATGGTGCGCGAATTCTTCGCCGATACCTGAAGAAGCGCCAGTAATGAGGGTCGCCATACAGTACTCCATATCATCAGTTTTTTTGGACTAGGACAAAAGTTCGTCTGAACAGACGAAAGGTTTCGGAAGGCAGGGGAGAAGGATAGATTAACGCCTCTGCAGCCCCTCTATAAGCATTGTGTTTAAGGCGTGAGCTTGGCGTCTGAACTTCTCGGTGTCTCCTTGGGCTAAGCATCGTTAGAAGTTTTGAGGCCGTCGAAGGAACCAACGAGGATTGCAGCGGCATCCTGGCTTGATAATTCTGTGTGGAATATTTGCTGTGCCTTGCCGCGTTCGATAATATCGGCCACCACATCAACCCAGCTTTGAAGGGGGCTAATGAGGTCTTCAGGCGGTTCCTTAGAGCGCACTTGGTCGGCGAGACGAACAATGTTCCAGTCGGTTTTTCCCTGCGACACCAGAGTAATCAGAAGGTTACTGAGCGCCTCTAGTTGCTCTAGCGGGTTATCGTGTTGAGCTATTTCCTGGATCCCCTGTTCAAGCCAGTGCCGTTTGTGGTCTTCAATGACGGCGTACGCCAAATCGCTTTTGGAACGGAAATGGAAATAGAGGGCGCCTTTGGTGAGTCCGGTGGCCTGAATAATGTCGTCTAACTGGTTTCAGAATAGCCGCGTTGTGCAAAGACTTGGGCGGCAACTTCTAGGATATGTTCCCGGGTGAGCTGGCCCTTGGACTTGGAATTTGCTGTTTTATCTGCTGCCATAATGACAATATAAAACCGACTATTCGGTATGTCAAGGGTCGGGTGGAAGAATTTCTTGGCCCGCACACCAGGGACAGAAAAAACATGGTGTATTCTCACCCGGCAAAGACGCAAAACCGTCTATGCATGGATTCATGCTGCTGCCTCACGGCTGTATACAAGCACATATTTGGAGTATTGAAAGCGGAAAAGCTACACTTCAAGAAGCTCAACGTTCGGGCAGATATTTTGTCATGACAAGGATGCGTGTACTCTGCAGTCTGGCTCCCGAACCAACCGCGTACGAAAGTAACGACCCGCCTATCAGGAGAAAACTGTTATGCGTTCCCCATACCAAGCTACCTCGACGATGTGCTCGCCAGTGTGGCCTCAGATAAAAACGGGGAACCTCGCAAACTATATTCCTGAGCTGGCGGGAGTAAACCCTGATCGACTAGGGGCATCTATCGCAATGGTTGACGGGGAACTTTACGGCGCCGGAGACGTCAATGAAGTGTTTACTATCCAGTCTATTTCTAAGCCTTTCGTGTATGCCCCTAGCTCTAGCTGATCGTGGATTTGATAAGGTACTGGCGAAAGTGGGTGTTGAACCTTCGGGAGAGCCTTTCTAACGAGATATCTCTTGAGGACGAGTCGGGACGTCCGCTGAACCCCATGATTAATGCTGGGGCTATCACCACCCACTCGCTGGTGGGAGCCGAAAAATATAAGTCCAGAGAAGCGGATGGAACGGGTAGTTGAAGGGCTCTCAGCATTTGCCGGGCGCCCCTTCAGATTGATGAGGCGGTGTATTCCTCAGAGATAGAACATGCGCACCGTAACCTTGCTATTGCACATATGCTCCGTAGCCACGACATCCTCACCGAGAACCCCGCCAAGGTGGTGGAAGGGTACACGCGTCAGTGTTCACTTGAAGTAACCGTAAAAGACCTGGCGATGATGGCAGCTACTCTGGCGAATTATGGGGAGCAGCCTCTCACCGGTGAGCAGGTGGTACCTAAAACGGTAGTGCGTCAGGTGTTGAGCGTAATGTTCACCTGCGGCATGTACAATGCCGCTGGCGACTGGGCAACGCAGGTGGGTATTCCCGCCAAAAGCGGTGTGGGCGGAGGAATCATTGGTGCTGTACCGGGGCAGCTGGGGGTGGCAACATTCTCACCGCGCCTTGATATACATGGCAATAGTGTCCGCGGCGTGTCGCTATTTGAGCGGTTTTCTTCAGACATGGGTATGCACGTGATGAATATTCCCACCGTTGCCCGTTCGGCAATACGCGCTAACTACCGCGTAGGAGTTGGCGCCGAGACGGTTCAGGTTATTCAGCTTCAAGGCAGGATCCGGTTCTGCCGGTGCTGAGCGTGTTATCCGCGAAATTGTGGACACCGAATACACGGGGACGAAAAAATAGCTTTGGATGTTACGCGAGTCTATTCCGTGGACGAGGTTGCCCAGCATATGCTTCTGGAAATTATGCGTAGACTCACAATTGACGGGTACACCGTCTATCTAATTGACCAGGACGACACGCTTCCAGATGTTGAAGCACTTCGCAAAAATGCAGGTTGCGGTGTTGGAGAGCGTTGATGAGATAGGGGCTTGTGTAAGGTTGATGATTGGCTTATCACCTTACAGGGCAGCGAATAAACAACGTGTATCTCGGCGCTCCCATAACGCGAAACGCAAGTGAGATATTAAATACAATAAAGGCTCGGTATGACAGTTTTTACCGAGCCTTTATGCATAAATATGAGAACTACATGTCCATGGCATAGCCCATATAATGGCAGACTTTCTGCCCGTTCTCCACGGTGTAGGTGCCCTTGCCGGAGGTGCATCCATCTATCACCCTGCTGCTCGGTGTAGTAGTTGGAAATAAGCGCTAAGATCACTATTCCAACACTGGCGATAATCGCTAGGGACGCAAAGATAATGGCGCCGATCGCCATGCCAGCGCCTTCGGCTTCACCCTTTTTTACCTGTCCAAGGGCGATACCGGCAAATACGATCGCGAAAATTGCGGGTACAAAACCAATCACCAGAATGCCCGTGAAGAAAGCGATCAGTGAGAGCACTAAGGCGGTAATGGCAGCCCACTTTTTCTTCGGAATTTCTTCAAGAATCTGCGGTTCTAAAGGCTGTGTGTAGGCAGAATACGCCTCGGTGAGAGGCACAGTTTTATTGGACATAGGAATCCTTAAGTTATTTGAGACTTTGAGTGATAAGTGCATGAACCGTCGATGGCTCTGCATCTATTCTAAAGCATTCAGAAACCTTAAAATCTTGCTCCCAGTAAAGAATAAATATGCACTAGAGCTAGGGGCAGAGAGGTTCTCCCGCACCTGGTGGTTTCGTATAGACTTAGGGGTGAGCAATGACAGCTCAGCACTTACTCACTCACTCAGTCAATGAGGATAATTCCATATGAAAAAAATCAGTTATTGCGGTAGCGCTTCTCGGTACCGTATTTCTTGCTGGGTGTTCCAGCAACGCAGGCAATATTCGCAAAGAACAAACGCCATCTTCAGTATCTGCTTCGTCATCGGCACGCAGTACATCTGCCAGCCCCTCGCCTACAGAGTCGCCGAGTCCTTCACCTTCGGAAACTCCTAGCCCCACCGCCTCGCCCACACCCGAACCTGTTAAAAACCCCGGAGGCGGTAACACCTGTGGCCGAGCCCACCCCCGAAGTCCCGGCACCTGAGCCAGAGCAGAAACCGGTGCCTGCCGAAGAAACTCAGCCAGCAACAGAAGCCCCAGCACCTGCTCGGCAAACCCGGTACAGCAGGGAACCTGTGCAACAGAAACCTGTTGTGGTTGAGACTCCCGCAAATACCGGAGTGTACTACAAGAACTGTGACGAAGTCCGTGCAGCTGGCGCGGCACCTATCCATAAAGGCCAGCCTGGATACGCTGCTCACCTGGACCGTGATGGAGACGGCGTGGCCTGCGAACCCTACAAAGGAAAAGGTAATAAGAGGAAATAGTTTTCTTCCTGCCTTCTGCCTCTCACTCAACTCATTCAGCTTAAACACCCCGCCATCACCCTTCTCTGTTGCATTGGTGCGCAGGCCTTCGGTGCATGGCGATGCCTCGAAAGACTAAACCCCCTATGTGCAATACCTCATCACCCCGCACTATTACTGAATCTGCGCAGCCTGGTGTGCCCCGCAGGGCATTCGTGCTCGGCACTCTTGTACCACTTTTGGCAGGGTGCAGTTTCGGCGCGCAGAACACTGTAGATAATGCCGCTAATTCCCAGGGACAAACTCCACCTGTGCCCGTGAATGGGAAAACCTCCTCCGGCAGCCCTACTGCCTCTGTCTCTGCGAACCCTGTTCCCACCCCGTACCCCTGGGACGGTCCGCAAGTTGGGCTGCCCGGTGACGGTAAATACATCGCTTGGACCGTTGATGATGGTAAAAGCCCCGAAGTGGTGCGCGCCTATGCAGATTTTGCGGCGAAAACAGGCACCCGCCTCACCTTTTTCATTAACGGCTCTTATGATTCGTTCGAGCAGAACCTTGACGTGTTGGCGCCCCTAGTGACATCGGGGCAGATCCAAATCGGCAACCACACATGGTCACATGCAGCTCTCACCGATCTTGACGATGCGGGAATCATTGAGGAGCTTGAGAAGAACGACCGGGAGATTGAACGCCTCTTTGGAATGTCTTCAAAGCCCTACTTCCGCCCACCCTACGGGTACTACGATCGGCGGGTATTGGATGCCGCTGCGCGTGCCGGGTTTGACCGGCCCACCCTATGGTACGGTTCACTGGCTGACTCTTCCCCTATTACATCTGAAGAGATCTATAAATATGCCAGTACATATGCGAACCCGCAAACTATTCTTATTGGGCATCTGAACTATACGGGTGTTATTGCGGTACTCGACAAAATTAAAGCGTTATTGGATGAACGCGGGTTAGTCACTGTTACTCTCCGCGACTATTACGGGGGATAAACACCAGAGGATAAACCAACACTTGGGTACTTTGCGGGATTCAGGAGGAGAAGACATCCGCTCAATGATGCCATGATGAACCCTTGAGCCCATGCAGTGCGGGGCGGGAGACCCTTCCCCGCACTGCCGCTGCTGCGAGTTATCAGCAGCCGGTTTGGCCGCCGTAGCTTTGCTGAGGCTCACCGTTCTTATTTTTTCTCTTTCTCCTTCTGCTTCTTTTTCTCTTCTTCTTTCTTCTTTTCTTCGGCTTCAGCGTCGCGGACAATTTTTAGTTCTTCTTCCGAGGCTTCACCGTAGTAGTCGCGTAAGGTAACTGTTACCAGTCCACGTTCATCAAGAAGCTCTTTAATACGTTCCAGCAGGGAAATAATAGTGGTGTAGTTAAGATGCCCCAACATAATTCGTTGCGGCTTCATATACTTCTTAGTACGTTTGAGCACCACGCGTTGGGTGGTTTGCCCCTCATCACCTGTGGTACCTTCCCACAGTACCGGCCGTGAAAACCCCGCTTTTGCGGCTATTTTCAGCACCCGGTCGTCATAGTACCCGTAGGGTGGACGAAAATACGGTTTTGAGGACACCCCAAAAAGCCGCATGATTTCTTCCTCATTGCGCACGAACTCTTCTTTCACCTGTTTATCATCAAGATTCAGCAGGTTAGGGTGGTTATAGGTGTGGTTTGCGATCTGAATTTGTCCTGATTTCACCAGCGGCAAAAGGACATCAAGGTTCTGCTCAAAAGAAGTGTAGGAGGCATTAATGAAAAAGGTGAGGCGGGTGCCTGTTTTCGCCGCGAACTCGGCGTAAGCCCGCACAGTTTCGGGGTTAGCGCCGTCATCCACTGTCCACGCCACATAGTGCCCTTCACCAGCTAGACGGTACTGGATATCTTTCCATGGGTGGGGTTTAGCGATTGGGTTTTTTGACACCGGCGGCTCTGCAGGTTCGGGGGAGTCCACGGCAGCAGTTGGTGAAGCATCGTCGCTATGGGGCGTGCCTGTGGGGGCTGCGATAAACCTCGTTTCGGCGGCATTCTCTACGGTATTCTTGGAGGAGCATCCCGCTATGAGCGGGATAATAGAGCCCACTACAAACGTGCGGCGTGAGAATAACGAGTCGTGAATGGTCATACTTCTAAGCATAGCCCGTATACTCCCTCAGCTAAGATTCTCAACAGGGTGAGAAAGCTCCCCCGTGTGTGCCCTCATCCACGCGGTTTTGTGCTTGTGTGTCACCAACCGGTTGATAGTGATTTGGCTGATACTATGGGGGCATGGCTAAGAAAATCGTATTGCTCGCGGCTACGGCCGTGCTATTAGCCGGGTGTTCCGCAGAAGTTGCTCCCGGCCTTACCTTCACCCCCGCCCAAGATTACGGAAACCGTGGGGACATTACTGTCTCAGCTGAGGTGCTTAGCGGTAACGAACATAATGGTTTCCACGCCAAAGCGGGTAAGGTTCGCTTTTTCCAGGATGGTATTGAGGTGAACTCTGCTGAGCAGAAACTCACCGAGAAAACCGGGTACTACCGCGTAGGCGCCTCTAATAGTCACGAGCTAGCCGGTAAAACTATCTCGGTGGCCGTCTACGCCGATGATCCTCAAGACACTGTTAAATGCGCTATTAAGGTAACAGGCGAAGACCACCCGGTGCACCATTCGGAACAGGCCGAAGGGAAAGGCTCGGCCTACTGCCAGGTGAAGCTCAGCTCAGGACCCTATCAGCTACCTGCTGGTGCCTCGGGCGAGTCAAAGCATTCGCATTAGGGCTCCTCAGGTAACTAACGCGTAGCCCACAGCGTTGTGTATACACCACCGATTCTTTAAAGCCTGCGCACACACAAAAACCGCACACACTATAGATACTGAACAGCTGCCGCTCGTATCCTGCGCAACTGCCTGTGCAGGATACGAGCGCGGCTGTGTTCTGCCCATTTGGAGACATCCGAGCGCCCAATATTATAGTGACGCGACCATATAATCTTCCCCAAATAAGAAAAATGGGGTGTCTATATGGAACACTAATACGTATGGAAAATCTGGGTACCCACGAATTACGCACCATGGTAACCGAGGCCGCCGATGAGGCAGTCAACATTGGTTACCGGGTGGGCGACACCCTGCATCGGTGGCGTGAACGCCGCGCTATCGCCCAAGGCCAAGAGCCCATTATTGTCCCGTCAGAGGGGTACGGGCGGGTAGCCACCGGCGCCAAGAACGGGTGGGTGCGTATACTGGCACGTGCCCTGTATAAAACTGAGGCGTTTGAGAAACTGCTCTATGTGGTTGAGGGTACTCAAGATACGGACAACCCCATGCGCGGGTGGCGTGCCTTCACATCCATTGCCATGTCTGATGCTCCCGTAACCATTATTATCGCGGGAAGAACTTATGAGGTTCGCACCGATAGAGGTGGTGTCCTTGACGTTGCTTGATATTGACCCGACAGCGGGGCTTCAGCGAAGTTATTATGTATGTTCCTGGTTCCCGTGCTGCTGTCACCAGTGTCTACATTGTGCCTGCTGAGCAGAAGATCGGCGTAATTGCTGACGTTGATGATACAGTCATGGTTACTATGCTTCCGCGTCCGCTTGTAGCGGCATGGAACTCGTTCGTGATTGATGAACACGCACGTATTCCTACCCCCGGCATGGCTGTGCTTATGGACCGGATTCGGGCTGCGCACCCTCAGGCCCCTTTTATGTATCTGTCTACTGGTGCCTGGAATATCACCCCAACGCTGCGTCGTTTTCTGACCCGTAACGGGTATCCGCGCGGCACGTTCTTGCTCACTGACTGGGGGCCTACGCCAGATCGCTGGTTCCGTTCCGGCACCCAACATAAGGTACAGTCCTTACGAAGGTTGGCGCACGAGTTCCCCTGAGATGCAGTGGATCCTCATCGGTGATGACGGCCAGCGCGACCCGGATATATACAACGGGTTTGCAGTGCGGTACCCCCAGAATGTTGCGGCTATTATGATTCGTAACCCTAACGGTGGGGGAGACGGTGCTGGCCTCAGGGCGAGTATGGGGGTGATAAGCGGGCGCAACAGATGACCCAGTCGCCGCTGTGGATGGAAGCAAATGACGGTGATACGCTCAGCCGCAAACTGCGCCAACGCGGCCTGCTCTAAAGCGTACGGCGTATAGGGGCGGCCTGGTACCCACCCTGGCGGGAAATCACTCTTGTAGAGACCTCTTGTAACGGCAGGAAACAGTACCAATAATGAGCCTCTAAAGGTCTCAAAAAGTTATGGAACTACATGTTTTTTTCGGCGCGAAAAAATGGCATATTTGGGTTTAAGTTGTTTTTTTAAGTTGTTTAACCAACTGTACGGGGTGCTATGTCAGCACCGGAGGACAGTAAAAATTTTATGAAATCTTTATATGTGTAGTTAAAACCACTGGTACGGACCTCAAAAACGAGCATTCAACTCGGAGAATATCGCCCGTTATTCCCCGTAAAAATCGCGGAAGTGCGGGAGTGCTAGAAAAAAATCAAGCATTACAACTGATGTAAATCTCACATACCCCGGTAAAATCACGACGCACGGCAGATTAGAGGCGAAAACGGTATGGGGATTCCCAGACTGATAGTAAACCCCACCATGTGGATAACCTGAAAGTATCCGTGCAACGGCGCGGGAAGGCTTATTGGCCGGGGTGTGGATAAGCTGTGGGGGCACTGCGAAGAACGTGCGCTCCTGTGGGTTTTTTTCGAACATGAAAAAAATTGATGCACCACATCATCTTGGGGTTAAAAATTTCTAACACTACATGGTAGTAATACTCGGTTCGGGTGATAATCTGAATCGGCGTCAACGCTCCCTCAATACGAGAGCGATACGGGGCGCCCACCCCGCCTTTCGGGGCACAAGTAACCACACAACTCATTCAGCAATAATGCTCCCGCCGCTTGCGGGGCCGACAAGGAGAATTTCAATGGTAGTGACCGTGTACACCAAGCCCCAGTGCGTTCAGTGCAACATGACCTACCGGGCCCTCGACGCCAAAGGCATCAACTACCACAAGGTAGATATCACCGAAGACGACCGAGCATTAGCAAAAAGTTAAGTCCCTCGGGTACATGCAGGCTCCCGTTGTGATTGCCGGTGAAGACCACTGGTCTGGCTTTCAGCCCGATAGGATCAACGCTCTAGCCGATATCGCGGTTTCCGCGTAATAAGCAGCCACCCTGCGGCGGCACAATCCAAGGAGAAGAAAGTGACAACCCTCTCGCTCAGAAAACCCACCGACGAGAACGCAGAGATCCGAGAGTACATCTTGGGTGCCCGCGATGCCGTCGAGGGTCGAGCGACCACACCGGTAGGGGATGAGGCCCCACTGGTGGTTTACTTTCTTCCATCTCTGGAAACACCCACAAGTTTGTTGAAAAACTTCATGCCCGTACCCAGCGCCTGCCGTTACGGACCGGTGAAGACACGCTCGTCGTCCAGGAACCGTATGTGCTAGTGCGTACCCACCTACGGTAAACCGGAAGGTGCGGGGAACGTGCCTCCGCAGGTGGTGAAATTCCTGAACGTTGAAGAAAAACCGCCGCAATATGGTGGGTGTTATCGGAGCAGGCAATACCAACTTCGGGCTCTCTTTGGCATCGCAGCAGATATCGTATCCGCAAAGTGCGATGTGCCGGTGCTCTTCAAATTTGAGCTCATGGGAACCCCTCAGACGTAGACAAAGTGAACGAAGGATTGGAAGAATTTTGGAAGCAAAACTTCCCTCAGCGCTAGAAACTCTCGGCGCTTCTCACGCTGGTAAGACCACCCCCGAAAAATTTCAGGGGATGAGCTACCACGAGCTGAACGCTCTGCTGAACCTGTACGACGAAAACGGCAAGATCCAGTTTGACGCAGACCGTCAGGCGGCACGCCAGTACTTCCTGCAGCACGTCAACAACAACACCGTATTCTTCCACGACCTTGAAGAGAAGATCGAGTACCTGATCGAGAACCAGTACTACGAGCCGGAGCTCTTCGAGAAGTACAGCTTCGACTTCTGTCAAGAATCTGTTCAAACGTGCCTACGCCGTGAAGTTCCGGTTCCCCACTCTCTGGGAGCCTTCAAGTTCTACACTTCCTACGCTCTGAAAACCTTCGATGGGCAGCGCTACCTAGAGCGTTTTGAGGACCGCGTATGCATGGTTGCGCTGCTGCTGGCGGAAGGCAACGAGACACTGGCGGAGGAAATCGTGGACGAGATTATCTCGGGGCGTTTCCAGCCCTGCCACGCCCACGTTCCTCAACGCTGGAAAGAAACAGCGCGGTGAGCTGGTCTCCTGCTTCCCGCTTCGCATCGAAGACAATATGGAATCTATCGGACGTTCCATTAACTCGGCGTTGCAGCTCTCAAAAACGCGGTGGCGGGGTGGCGTTCGCTCTGACGAACCTACGTGAATCCGGTGCACCCGATTAAGAAAAATTGAGAACCAGTCCTCCGGTGTCATCCCCGTTATGAAGCTTCTTGAGGATGCTTTCTCCTACGCGAACCAGCTGGGCGCGCGGCAGGGGCGGGGGCCGTGACTGCACGCACACCACCCCGACATTTACTCGTTCCTTGACACCAAACGCGAAAAATGCTGATGAGAAGATCCGCATTAAAACCCTCTCACTGGGTGTGGTGATCCCCGATATCACCTTCAAACTCGCCAAAGAGAACAAAGATATGTACCTGTTCTCACCGTACGATGTGGAACGCATCTACGGGGTTCCTTTCTCGGATATTAATGTGAGCGAAAAATACCAGGAAATGGTGGATGACTCGCGGATCCGTAAAACCAAGATTAATGCGCGAGTTCTTCCAGACCATCGCTGAGGTGCAGTTCGAATCCGGCTACCCATACATTATGTTTGAGGACACCGTGAACCGGGCTAACCCGATTGACGGCAAGGTTATTATGAGTAACCTCTGCTCCGAGATTCTTCAGGTGTCAAAGCCCTCGAAATACCACGATGACCTTGGGTATGCGGAAACGGGGAAGGATATCTCATGCAACCTCGGTTCGCTCAATATTGCTATGACTATGGACGGCGATAACCTCGGAAAAACTGTTGAAACGGCAATCCGTTCGCTCACCTCCGTCTCAGATCAGTCGGATATCCGTTCCGTCCCCTCCATTGAACGCGGTAACGACATGAGCCACGCGGTCGGGCTGGGGCAGATGAACCTGCACGGCTACTTGCGCGTGAACATGTGCATTACGGTTCCGAAGAGGCACTGGATTTCACCAATATCTACTTTTACACGGTGGCCTATCATGCAATCCGCGCCTCCATGGAAATTGCTAAAGAACGTGGCGTGACATTTGAAGGGTTCGAGAACTCAAAGTATGCCAGCGGTGAGTTCTTCGCCAAGTACATTGAGAAAGAATGGGAGCCGCAAACGGAACGTGTTCGTGAACCGTTTGCCAAGCACCACATTCCCACCCGCGAGGACTGGATTCAGCTGGCAGCCGATGTAGCTCAGTACGGTATGTACAACCAGAACCTGCAGGCTGTTCCGCCCACCGGGTCTATCTCGTACATTAACGGTTCGACCTCCTCAATCCATCCGATCGCCTCCAAGATTGAGATTCGTAAGGAAGGTAGTTGGGGCGTGTCTACTACCCGGCACCCTTCATGACGAACGAGAATCTTGACTACTATAAGGACGCGTACGAGATCGGGTTCGAGAAGATTATCGACACCTACGCTGTAGCCACTCAGCATGTGGATCAGGGTCTGTCGCTAACCTTGTTCTTCCGTGACACCGCAACAACCCGCGACATTAACTGCGCTCAGATTTATGCTTGGCGCAAGGGAATCAAGACCATCTACTATATCCGCCTGCGGCAGATGGCTCTGAAGGTACCGAAGTTGAGGGCTGCGTATCCTGCATGCTGTAATGCAGCGAAACTCACCCAGCATCGTGTTTCGGGGTGTGAGAAGACAGAATCTTCTTACACCCCGAAGCCCACCAGACACGTAAGGATAACAACCCAGGGTGCAACAGAACCTCACTCCAATAATCGCCGCACTCGCTAACTCTGACTGTCAGCGCATGTATGCCCAGATTGTTCTGGGGCAAGCACCCGAGTCGCCGAATCGGCGTGAGCGTAAACTGATCGACCGTCTAAAAACGGTTGGGCTTGTCACGAAGACCCTGCGGGCTCCCTTATCCTGACGGATGTATTCACCGAATACTTACTGGCGGGTAAACACGAACGGGGCCAAGAAACCGTGGGGGTGCAGCGGTTCCTTGATTAAAGGACGGGTGCAGAGGTGGCCATCCCGTGCGGAGGATAAGGATGCCCTTCTGCGGTGGATTATCACCGAAAGTATTGCAGAATCCGAGCGGCTTGCAGAGTCTGAACTGAATGACCGCATACGACGGTACACCGAAGATCCGGCTTTGGTGCGTCGCTACGGGGTAGATTTTGGGATGCTGCGACGGGACCCAGCCACACAGATCTACTACCTCAGTCAGTAGCTATCTTAAGCTTTACGGAACCAGTTGGCGCGCTCATAACGGTAGTAGCTGGGAGCGAGAAACTAGTGAGCGCAGGAACTGTGTCAGAATAGAAAAACATGAGACGCCCCTAAGGCATTGATCCGCTATAGGAGAAACAAATATGAGCGAAAAGGTACACCTCGTTGACCACCCAATTGAGGCTATTAACTGGAACCGTTTAGAGGACGAGAAAGACCTTGAGGTCTGGGACCGCCTCACCGGTAATTTCTGGTTACCTGAGAAGGTGCCGTTGAGCAACGACGTACCCACGTGGAAGACTCTGACCGCGGAAGAGAAAGAGCTGACCATGCGGGTCTTTACCGGTCTGACGTTGCTGGACACCATTCAGGGTACTGTGGGTGCTGTCTCTCTGCTTCCCGATGCCGTTACTGCGCACGAAGAGGCCGTATACACCAATATTGCTTTCATGGAGTCAGTGCACGCAAAGTCGTACTCCTCCATTTTCTCGACCCTGTGCTCCACTAAGGAAATTGATGAGGCATTCCGCTGGGCCTCTGAGAACGAATACCTACAGAAGAAGGCAAAGATTATCCTCGCCTACTATATCGGCGATGACCCGTTTAAGAAGAAGGTCGCTTCCACACTTTTTGGAGTCTTTCCTGTTCTACTCTGGGTTCTACCTTCCCATGTACTGGTCGGCGCATGCCAAGCTGACTAACACCGCTGACCTGATCCGTCTGATTATTCGTGATGAGGCTGTTCATGGTTACTACATTGGGTACAAGTTCCAGCGTGGACTGGCAAAGGAAACCCCGGAGCGTCAGGCAGAGCTGAAGGAATACACCTTCAACCTGCTGTACGAGCTGTATGAGAACGAGGTGGCTTTATACCCACTCGCTCTATGACGGGGTAGGCTGGAGCGAGGATGTAAGAAGTTCCTGCACTACAACGCCAATAAGGCTCTGATGAACCTGGGGTATGAGGCCATGTTCCCGGCCTCGGTAACGAATGTTTCCCTGCTATCCTTTCGGCGTTGTCGCCCAATGCCGATGAGAATCATGACTTCTTCTCAGGCCCGGTTCATCCTACGTGATCGGCAAAGCTGTGAATACCGAAGACGAAGACTGGGACTTCTAAAGCCGCAGCGTTATTTAAATAACTATGCACGTGTAAAAGCGAGCGGGGCATTTCCTGCTCGCTTTTTACCATACTCACAGGATTTAAACCTTCAAATTAAGGTTTAGGAATATGTACTGTTAAAGTGCAAGTTATTTCGAGCGAAGGAGTTGATGCTCATGTTAAGGACCCGTCCCTCATCTGCCCGCCGTGCTGCCCCTTCTTGGTGTGAGTACGGTAGTACTTGCGCTGGGTTCATCTGCTTTTGCAGTTCCTGGAGCATCGGCAGTAGACTCTTCGGCAAGTTCATCGTCCTCGGCAAGTGCTTCTGCTTCAGCGGATGCCTCTTCATCTGCTTCGTCTTCGGTACCTTCGAAAGATAATGGCTCTCCGAATGAGGGCGCCGAAGCTAAGCATGACGAGAATTTTTAAGTTCTTGGAGTACGAGAACATCATCGACTGGACTGATTACAAGGTGACCGGCGAACACGAAATCACTTTTACCACCCTCACGGGTACCCCTAGGTGCTACGACGTCCGTGCGGAGGTTGTTGAGAAGGATGGCGTGATGAACGTTGCTCTAGTAGAGGGCACCATTCCTGGCGCACCCGATGCCTGCACCGCAGAGGCGCGCATTGCGAAGGTTAAGGTAAAGACGAAGGCTAAGGCTTCCACGCTTAAGGTGCAGCAGCTGCCTGAATCCATGGTGCGCCTCAATAAAGGAGCTATCCAAGGTGCTTAGGGGATTATGAGGAAACTGCCCTCAACTGTAGAGTCGGTTTTTCTTGTTGTCTCTAAACAGTAGACCGTGGTGATTCCATCTTTGACTGATGGGACACCACGGTCTCCTTTTAATAGCTGTGGATGAAAAATAATATCGCAGCAGCAGGGGAGGGGACGGGAGGCTCAGCACCTTACTGAACATTTCTAATCTTTATCCCTTCACTTTAAGGTTGAGAAAATATTAGTCTTAGAGGAAGAGTTTTTATACCCTGAAGGAGCTGATACTCATGTTGAAGACCCGCCCCTCATCTGCCCGCCGCACTGCTCTTCTTGGTGTGAGTGCGGTAGTGCTTGCGCTGGGATCATCTGCTCTGCAGTTCCCGGGGCATCGGCAGCGACTCCTTCGGCCAGTCCGTCGTCCCAGGTGCCTTCGCAGGATGGGGACCTCGTCAATCTTCAAATAACTCACCGGTTGTGAGTGGCGAAGCTAAGCATGACGAGAATTTTAAGTTTATGCAGGATGAGCGTATTGCTAACTGGATCGAGTATCGGGTGACTGGTGAACATGAAATTACGTTCACTGTTATTACCGGAACCCTCTAGCTGCTACGACGTCCGCGCGGAGGTCGTAGAAAAGAACGGTACGTTGAAGGTCGCACTGGTGGAAGGGACTATCCTTGGTGCTCCTGATGGGTGTACTGAGGAAGCGCCTACAAGGATGTAAAGGTCAAGACTAAGGCTAAGGCATCTACGCTCAGCAGTGCAGCAGCTGCCCAAGTCGCAAGTGTATCTTAATAAGAAGATTACTCCTGCGTAAGGGCCTGAGCTGCAAAGCTCTATTAAGGTAGGGGGAGTAAGTCGTAGGGCTGGCTCCTCTCCGCCTTTTTATGCGCAGGCCGTGGCATCCAATCGTTGAGAGGCGGGTGCCACGGTCTTCTTTGATGCCTGCGGATAAAACGAAAAAAATAATAGTGCTTCGGAAGCAGCAAATGGCAGGTTCTTATGAGTCGTTAAACGTTCTCAGGGAACATGCGGCACATTCCCAGTATTTAACTCTTCACTTTAAGGTTAGGGGAAATAATAATCTAAAACTGAAAATTTTCCATCCTGAAGGAGCTGATGCCCATGCCACAATCTCGTACTTCCTCCATCCGCTACGCTAGTCGAATCGGGATCGGTGCCCTGACTTTTAGCATTAGGGTCCGCTGCATTGACCGCTCCCGCCGCCTCCGCAACTTCAGGGGACACAGCAACGGTAACGGCGCAGCCTAGTGCTTCTGCAAGTACCGATGCTTCCACCGCCACTTCTTCACCGGCGATACAATCCTTTTACCCCTATCCCCTGTTGTCCCTCTGCCGCATACAGGCGATAGCGACGATGACTCCACGCGGTTGTATAACGGGCATATTGTTAAAATGGAGTGGCTATCATATAACCGGTGACCACGAAATTACTTTCGATGCTCAAGTTAACTCTTTGCACGAGCCCTGCACGCTAAAAACTATTGAAGAAAAAATGGTGTGCTAAAAGTTGCCCTCATTGGCAGTAACCCTACCAGGCACACTGCATGCATCGCAGTTATGCGTCAGGAGCATGTGAAAGTTAAAGACCACGGCAAACGCCAACACACTGCGGGTTCAGCCTCTTCACGTCTTGGCTGCATACAACGGTGGGGGAGGTGGTAATACACCCCACTAGTTTATCGATATACCCGTGCCCAGTACGTACGGTGAACAGTTAGGGCGATACCCATATGCTCCGTATAGCGTGGCTGTTTGATGCACAGTAGAGAAATATCGGGGCTCTCCTTCACAATGGTGAGCCCCGATATCTTTGCGGAAGCTAATGTTGTATAGGCTATTGGGGACAGATGCGGGACTCATCGTTACTTTCGATCAGCTCCTGATAGAACATAATTTTTCCGGTGCACAAAAATCAACCCGTTGCTGTGCTTCAATAAGCTGCTGCTGGGCAATACGCGCATACTGCTCCACAATGCGCAACCGTTCGGGAGCTGTCTTACTTCCTTTGACGCCCTAAATCTACATACGTCTTCACATCTGCAATGCTCATACCGCATTTACGTAGGCAATGGATAGTTTCGAACCAACCGATGCATTCATCGGTAAAAACACGGTTTCCTTTCTCGTCCCTCTGCAAGGTGGGAATGAGGCCCTGGTCGGTGTAATAGCGTACCGTGTGGGGGCTTAGATTTACTCGTTCAGAAACCTCTTTGACCGTGTAGCTCATTCCTTCATTATTTCACGGACCTGCTGAATATAAGGGCCTGCAGCATCCCGTGCCTTTGCGTGATACAGGTATGGTTCGCATCTAGAATGTGTTTTATATCGGGTTTGAAGGTTTAAGCTTGCCCTAGAGCAGCTCGAAGGACGTAGTCTTGTACAGCAATCAATAGTAAACCGCTAAAACTAGCCGAGAGTGAGTAGTACACCAATGCGTTCAGTCATTATGGAAGAACCCGGTAAAGTCGTCGTAGAAGACCGCCCCATGCCCACCCTCCTAGAGTCCACGGATGCCATTATTAAACTTGCCGCATCCTGCATCTGCGGTTCTGACCTGTGGCCCTACCGTGGCGCGCAGCCTGTAGACCACCAGCAGATGGGGCATGAATATATCGGTGAGGTTATTGAAGTTGGCGACGATGTTAAGACCGTCAATCCTGGCGATTTTGTCGTTGGTTCTTTCTGCATCTCATGCGGTGAGTGTGCAACCTGTCAGGATGGTTACCCGTCACGGTGCCTGAAAGCCATTGCTGCAGGCGATGGTTTCATCGGTATGCGCTCGAACGGTACCCAGGCGGAATACGCCCGCATTCCTTTCGCGGACGGCACTTTGGTTAAGACTCCCGCATACCCTACCGCAGAGCAGATTCCTCATCTGATGGCGGCATCCGATGTGCTGGGGACTGGCTGGTATGCAGCTGACGCCGCCAAGGCCGGACCAGGTAAGGCTATTGTTGTAGTTGGCGATGGTGCCGTTGGTCTGGGCGCAGTTATTGGTGCTAAGCAGCTGGGCGCTGAGAAGATCATCATGATGTCTCGCAACCCCAAGCGCCAAGAGCTGGCTAAGCAGTTCGGCGCAACCCACGTGGTGGAAGAACGCGGCGAAGAAGGCATCGCCAAGGTTCTAGAGCTTACCGATGGGGTGGGAGCGCACGGTGTTGTAGAGGCTGTGGGTACTCAGCAGGCCTTTGACCAAGCCCTCGGATGCGTACGTCACGGCGGTTACATTGGTTTCGTAGGCGTGCCCCACGACAGCTCGATCGGTACCGATGTTCTCTTCGGCAAGCAAGTTCATCTTGAAGGAGGCCCCGCACCGGTTCGTAAATACCTGCCGACCCTGATTGACCTGATTTATAAGGGTGAGATTGAGCCCGGTAAGGTCTTCGATCTGGAACTGCCTATCGACGAAGCCCCCAAGGGCTATGAGGCAATGGATCAGCGTACCGCGACCAAGGTGCTGCTGACGATGTAGCCCCTGCATATAATCCTTTACAGTGTGTTCGGGCAGGCACTAATACAATATGTTGTTCCCCAGAAGGTGAGCTGGCTTTAGCTCAGTTTCTGGGGAACAGTTTGTGTACCTCTTGGAATCCTCCTGGGATTGATGTGGTTTTTGACCAGAGTAATGTGTTGTAGCTTCACAGATAAGAGCCATAATGGGTGACAATCCGTGAGCTAAAGCATAAAATGGGAAAGGAACTGTTGGCTACAACTGCAAAGGACGATGATGACCAAGCCTTTCCCTTCCGACCTTGAAATTGCTCAGGCAGCTACCCTTGAGCCGATCACCGAAATCGCCGCCGAAAACGGGATTAGTGCGGATCGTCTGGAACCCTACGGCAAGTATGTTGCGAAGGTTCTTCTGGACGAAACCACTAACGCCGAGACCGCACGTAAGCGCGGCTCCAAATACATTGTTGTAACCGCTGTGACCCCAACCCCGCTCGGTGAAGGTAAAACCGCTACTTCCGTATCACTGGCTCAGGGCTTCGCACAGACCGGACGTAAGGCGATGCTCACCCTGCGTCAGCCCGCCATGGGCCCCACCTTCGGTATTAAGGGTGGTGCAGCTGGCGGTGGCTACTCTCAGATCGTGCCCATGGAGAAGCTGAACCTGCACCTGACCGGCGACTTCCACGCTGTTACCGCAGCCCACAACTTGCTTGCCGCAATGATCGACAACCACCTGCACCAGGGGAACGACCTACGCATTGACCCGCGCGCTATCGAATGGCGCCGGGTCATTGACATTAATGACCGCTCCCTGCGGAACGTTGTAGTCGGGTTGGGCGAACGTATTGACGGCGTACCCCGCCAGACCGGGTTCGATATTACCAGCGCCTCCGAAATCATGGTGATTCTCTCCCTGGCAACCTCATTCAAGGATCTGCGTGAGCGCCTGGCGAAGATCGTTGTGGGTCTGAACTATGACGGTGAGGCTGTTACCGCCGCCGATTTGAAGGCTGACGGCGCCCTGGCAGTCATTCTGGCTGATGCCATTAACCCGAACCTGCTGCAGACTCTTGAGCACACTCCGGCGCTCATCCATGCGGGCCCCTTCGGTAATATCGCTACCGGTAACTCATCAATCGTGGCGGACTATGTTGGTCTCGAATATTCGGATTACGTGATTACTGAGGCAGGCTTCGGCGCTGATATGGGCGCGGAGCGTCTCTTTAACGTTAAATGCCGTATCTCCGGGCTGAAGCCTGATGCAGCGGTTCTGGTTGTAACGGTGCGTGCCTTGAAGTCGCACCTGGGCTGTACAAGATTGTTCCCGGTAAGCCTCTTCCCTGACGGTATGCTGCAGGAAAGCCCCTCAGATGTTGAGGCAGGGGCTGCGAACCTGAAGAAGCACATTGAGATTGTGCGTAACTTTGGCGTGCAGCCTGTGGTCGCTATTAACGCGTTCCCCACCGACTTCGACTCCGAGCATGAGGCTATTCGCCGTATCGCTGAAGAAGCAGGTGCCCGTGTGGCTATTCACCGTGGCGTTGCCGAAGGCGGTAGGGCACTGTCGATTTGGCGAATGTGGTTGCTGAGGCATGTGATGATGTTTCGAGCTGAAGTTCACCCTATGACCTTGAGGACTCGCTGGAAACGAAGCTGAGAAGGTCGCTACCAAGGTGTACGGTGCTGACGGTATTTCGATTGCTCCCGCCGCCGCTAAGCAGCTTTAAGCGTTTCGCTGATTTGGGATACGGCAACCTGCCCGTGGTGATTGCCAAGACCCACCTGTCTATCTCTTCAGATGCTTCTCTGAAGGGCGCACCCACCGGCTGGACTTCTGCCGGTGCGTGAGGTTCGTTTGGCAGCTGGTGCCGGTTACGTGTACGCAATTTGCAGGTACGATGCGCACCATGCCTGGGTTGAGCAAGAGCCCGCAGCTGAGCGCATTGGATCTCGATGAAAACGGCACTGATGGTTGGTCTCTCCTAAGAGGCAGTAGCAGCAGGTATGTGCTGAGTGAGCCCCTGCATCTGGGTCAGAATATGACCCCAGATGCGGGCTCAGTCTATAAAACTACATACGTGTAGTTTTCAGATGAGGTTTTTTGAAATGTTCCCCACAGGAAAAATAGCTGTCTGCGGGGGAATAAATGGGTGTCAATAGAGAATGTGTATTGATTGGCCGAGCGTGTATTGACTAGGGGATTTGGGGCGCAGATTCAGATGCTTCTGCAGACCCCTAAAAACAGACCAATTGTAACCGTGCGGCACCTTAAATTTGCTGATTTTCAGGTTGTTGGATCGGAATTTTTAAAGGTTGTGTTTAGCTTGATAAAAATACTGGCATTTTAGACTGCTAGTTCAAAAACCGCGATATACCGGGCGTTTCCGGGGGATGGTGACCTGGAAGGAGGCGGTTCCAAATCTTGAAGGAATCACAATAGGCCGTCGAACAAGGCGAATACACGCCAAAAAAATTTACATGATTTAGGTCACTAAAAAATCGCCAATAATCAAATTGGTACTTAAAAAACCTTGTTATGGACAGGGTGAATATAACGAAACGGTTACAAACTCTGTCTATGGGCCAGGAGCCTGCCAATCGGGGCAAAACACCCCCAAAAAAGCGCCCAAAATTCATATACACTTATGTCATCAGGTAATCGTAGGTTTTGAATAGATCTTTGGATTGCTTGTGTTTGAGCTGAGTGATAGATGTGTTCTACGCATCGAGAAACGACCACGCTAAGGTAGCGTGGTCGTTTCTTTTTGTATTCAGTAGGAGCGCAATGATGCACAATAGAGAAGAACTTAGGCATTAGACTCTAATCGCGCACTACGCAACAGATTATCTGCCGACTTCCTACCAGCCCCGTTCGCCCCATTCCTCCAGATGGGGGCGTTCCTCCCCAAGAGTCGTGGAACGTCCATGACCAGGAAGCACAATCGTACCGTCATCAAAAGCGCCAAAAAGTTTCTCCAGGACGTTTGCGAAAAGCTCGCCAAACTGCTGCCGAGAATCCGTCTTGCCAACACCACCTGGAAAAAGTGCATCCCCGGTAAATAAGAGCGTGGCGGGCGAACCATCTTCCCACACACTTTCAAGAACATACACGATCGACCCAGGGGTGTGCCCAGGAACTGAGATAGTCCGAACCACAGTATCACTGCCATAAAAATCGAATGTCTCACCACCCATTAGCGACTCTTCCACCTTAAAGCCTTCCAGCTCGTGAATTGCTTCAATGTCCTCCGCGCCAGCTGAGGTGATGGCTCCAGTGAACTTCTCAAGACCGTTAATCGCTCGAATATGGTCCCAATGCCCGTGGGTTACTACAATGCTCGTTACGCCAATCGCACGTTGCCGCACCGCCTCAAAATCGGCCTCAGACTCTATGACGCGCACGCGATGATCCTGCGCATCAGTCAGCTCGAGATGAGGGCAGTCATGTAGCAGCGCGTCTAGGGTAAACGCATAGAGAGCTTCGGCGTCATCTGCGGGGTCTATGAGCAGTTGTTCACCGGAGTGGCGCATCGTCAGCAGGTAGACGCTATTATCCATCTCAGAAACACTCAATGCGCGGACCGTGAATTCAGGATTCTCAAACAGCAGTGTGGATTCGGGATAAGTACTCATACTTTTAAGTGTAGGGGAGGTGCGTATAAGGTACTGAGGGCTCTTGAGCTTGGGGCAGAACCACGTATCACTGTACATACCTGCGAACGTATGAGTTTCTCACAGGCTCTTCCGCCCGTATCGAAATACCCCGTGACCAGGACAAAGGCTGATAGAATATTATTTCGATAGTAATGGAAGGATGGCCGATGTCCCCTCGCCCCGGCACCAGCGTGCCTGCTGCACCGCGCGCTAACGATCTAAGTAGTATTCGTGTGCAGGGAGCACGCGAGAACAACCTTAAAAATGTAGACCTTACCATTCCGCGCGATGCGATGGTCGTCTTTACCGGGCTATCAGGGTCCGGAAAATCCTCGCTGGCCTTCGATACGATCTTCGCAGAGGGACAACGCCGATACGTTGAATCGCTCTCTTCATACGCCCGCATGTTCCTAGGGCAGGTGGACAAACCGGATGTAGACTTCATCGAAGGGCTCTCACCCGCTGTGTCTATCGACCAGAAATCTACCTCAAAAAACCCGCGTTCTACTGTAGGAACCATCACCGAAATCTACGACTATATGCGTCTGCTGTGGGCGCGTGTAGGGCATGCCCACTGCCCAGAATGTGGTGAAGAAATAACTAAACAAACCCCGCAACAGATCGTTGATACCCTCATGGGGTACCCTGAGCGTACCCGCGTGCAGGTGCTTGCCCCCGTCGTATCTGCACGCAAAGGGGAGTTCGTCGATCTTTTCAAAGACCTGCTAACCCAAGGTACTCACGCGCCCGAGTAGACGGGCAAACAGTGCAGCCTCGACCCCCGAAACTGGCTAAACAGTACAAACACACGATCGAGGTGGTCGTTGACCGCATCGTCATTAAAGACGGCATTAACCAGCGCCTGACTGACTCGGTGGAAACCGCACTACGGCTTGCCGACGGGCGTTTACTTATCGATTTTGTAGATGAGGCGGAAGACAGCCCCGAACGTACCCGCAGTTTCAGCGAAAACCTAGCTTGCCCCAATAACCACCCCCTGCAAATCGACACAATTGAGCCGCGCGCCTTCTCGTTTAACTCCCCGTTCGGTGCCTGCCAAGCGTGCGACGGTATCGGCTCCCGTCTCGAAGTGGACGAAGAGCTGCTGATTCCCAACCCCGAGCTGAGCCTCGGCGAAGGCGCTATTGCGCCCTGGTCACAGGGCAAAGCAACCACCGAGTACTGGTTACGTCTGCTCGCCGGTCTGGGTGAAGAACTTGGGTTTGACCTTAACACCCCATGGAATAAGCTATCCGCCAAAGTGCAGAAAGCGATCCTGAGCGGAAAAAGATTTTAAAAGTCGAAGTCTCATACCGTAACCGATTCGGACGCGAACGCCGCTACACCAGCGGATTTGAAGGGGTCAAAGCCTACATTAAACGCAAACATGCAGAGACTGAGTCAGACTTCGCGCGTGACCGCTACGAACAGTACATGCGTCAGGTGGCGTGCCCCAGCTGCCGCGGGGCGCGTCTGAATCCCACTATCCTAGGGGTAAAAGTTGGACAGAAATCCATTGCGGAAGTAACCGAATTGCCCCTGCGCACAGCCCTAGAGTTCATGCGCGGACTGACCCTTAGCGAACGTGAAATGAAAATCGCCGAGCAGGTACTTAAAGAGATCGACGCGCGTCTGCAATTCCTGCTGGACGTGGGCCTTGATTACCTGACCCTTTCACGCGCCGCTGGCACGCTCTCCGGCGGCGAAGCGCAACGCATCCGTTTAGCCACCCAGATCGGTTCCGGACTGGTTGGGGTGCTCTACGTATTGGATGAGCCGTCCATCGGCCTGCACCAGCGGGATAACCGGCGCCTGATTGACACCCTGACGAAGCTTCGGGATATGGGCAATACCCTGATTGTGGTGGAGCACGATGAAGATACCATGCGTGAGGCAGACTGGATAGTGGACGTTGGCCCCGGCGCAGGTGAGCACGGGGGACAGGTGGTGCACTCGGGTACATACGATGAGCTCCTCAAGAATAAGCGCTCGATCACGGGTGACTATATGGCGGGCCGCCGTGAGATTGAGGTACCTGCAACACGCCGGCCGGTGGATAAGAAACGACGGGTGAAAGTGTTCGGTGCGCGCGAAAATAACCTCAAAAATGTGGATGTGGTTTTCCCGTTGGGTGTTTTTACCGCCGTCACTGGAGTGTCTGGGTCGGGGAAATCCACTCTGGTGAACGACATCCTGTACACCTCACTGGCCAATAAACTCAACGGCGCGAAACAAGTGCCGGGGCGCCACAGGAAAAATTGAGGGGCTTGAACACCTCGATAAAGTGATTCATGTGGATCAGTCCCCGATTGGGCGCACCCGCGGTCAAACCCGCAACCTACACGGGCGTATTTGATAATATTCGTAAGCTTTTTGCCGAAACAAACGAGGGGCAAAAATACGGGGGTATACCCCTGGGCGTTTTTCGTTCTAACGTCAAAGGCGGCAGGTGCGAGGCTTGTTCAGGCGACGGCACGCTCAAGATTGAGATGAACTTCCTGCCGGATGTGTATGTACCGTGCGAGACCTGCCATGGCAAACGTTACAACCGTGAGACCCTTGAAGTGCACTACAAGGGTAAAACCATCGCCGATGTGCTTGAAATGCCGGTAGAGGAAGCCGCCGAATTTTTTGCGGCTTTTACCCCTATCGCCCGGCATTTAAATACCCTGGTGGATGTTGGTCTAGGGTATATCCGGTTGGGGCAGCCTGCCACTACGTTGTCGGGCGGTGAAGCGCAGCGTGTGAAACTGGCGGCCGAGCTGCAGAAACGTTCTAATGGTCGTTCTATCTATGTGTTGGATGAGCCGACTACTGGGCTGCATTTTGAGGATATCCGGAAGCTGCTGGCGGTTCTGCAGTCGCTTGTCAATAAGGGCAACACTGTTATCACTATTGAACATAACCTTGATGTGATTAAATGCGCTGACTGGATTATTGATATGGGGCCGGAAGGCGGCGATGGCGGGGGTACCGTAATTGCCGAAGGAACCCCCGAGTCTGTGGCTGGGGTCGCTTCCTCACACACCGGCCGTTTTATCCAGGAGGTTCTGTGAACGCTGCACATGCACGTGGTGCCGTCACCACACGTGACCGTGCCCGGCATATGATCGCCGCCCAGTTAGAAGCCGATTTTTGTTTGCCGCACGGTTCAGTCGCTAAGGCTCACGGACAGGGGGCAGGGCTACTCGCGCAGCTGCAGCTGCCAGCGGATAAGATGGGCTCATCCCGCCGCCGCAATGACGATATTTGGGAACTACGAGTCGCTAACTATGCCGGGGTGGGGCTATTGTGCGCAAAGCACCCGCGGGTGCTTGAAAAAGCCCGCGAGTATATGGCGGGGGATAACCCAAACTGGCTGGGTGATTACGCCCAGCTACGCCAGCTTAACGAGCTTCTGACCCCCTACAGCCAGCAGGTGAGCGGAACCAGTATCTACTACACGCCCACGCGTGCGCTGCTGGAGTCAGTAGTACCTGAAAATCTTCCTGCACAGGAAGTGAAATGCGCTGTTCCGGGGATCGGTATGATGCGCCGTGTTGATAGCGCCTCTCTTCGCCGTGCGCTATACGATCAGGTCGCGGGGGAGCACACTATTGTAACCGCCCCCAATGCTTCAGCGGCAGCTATCGAAACCAGCCCGGAAGATACGGCAGGCACCAAGCTGCCGGTGCGGTTTGAGTTTTTAACCCCGCAACAGTGCGAGCGTTTTCGCGGGGATGCCCGGTACGCAAACGCCCTGGGGTTCAGCTGCCGTCGCCCCGACGTAACAGTACTAGCCGCATACGGGGTGGAGACGGAGGCAACCGATCCGATTGCTCTGGTAGGTGCAAGCGATGACTCGCCGCTCATGCGTCAAATAGGTGTGGACGTGCTTCCAGAATTTCGGCATTACGGGTTGGCTTCACGAATGATCCGTGAGGTGACTCGTATTGTACTCGCAGAAGGGTACCTGCCGTTTTACGGGACAAGCCCATCGCACATACTGTCACAACGCACCGCAGCGGCAGCTGGCCTAACCCCCACCTGGTGGGAATTTGTCTCAACCAGCCTGCACGATATGCAGGTAGACTAAACGAGACGGAAATACTTGTTAGGCGCACGCGTTATGTGGTGCGGATGGGCTGAGGCTGCCCAAGGAACTTTTCACAAAAACCCGCTACTAGAAGGGGAAAACAGATGAGCACAGAACCAGATTTGCACGCGATCGGCATTGATGAGAGCGTCACTGAGACCCGTGAACGCCTAGCGGGACGAAATGTTCCTGTGATTGATGACCCCGCTGGCGCATCCTGGGGGCGTGTACACCGACCCGTCCGGCGCGAAGGTGGCTTTTGGCAGGGCGGAAGACGGCACGGAATACACTGATGCGAACCTAGAGAGCCCACACGCTTACCCGGCGCAGGGGTACCGTGTCTCGCATAACCTGGCGCACTTTGACCTTCTGGAGGGCGGAGACCGTGAAGGCCGCTTCCTCGCGTATGTGGATAACCCCACTGCCCTTACCCTGACCGAGCCGAATAAGGTGACGGTACGACCCGCCGCTCTTGGCGCTGAGGTTGTGGTCTATGTTTCGGAGGATGAGTATAAGCAGGCCCAGTCCGAGCATGATGGCCTTACCCTAGACGCGAAACATCTGAAATCACCGTGGCTTCTGGCGCTGCACAGCGGGGATGCCACGGGGGATGAGGCAAGCTCGGTAGCAATGTTCGCGGCGGTTGTTCAAAGTGCGCAGCTGCGCACCAATGAGCTGACCGGGCGGGAATTCTGGTATGTTCTGGGAGAATCAGTAGTGCCGATGGCTATTGCTCTTCCCGCGGAGACGGCGCAAAACCTGCATCCCGGTGCCGTGATTGCCGGTGCGTTCATTATCGTTGCCTCCGTCGAGGCATAACCACCCCATAAGCGCACAATCCCGCATACTTAATCAATGTGAAGGCAATATAAGAGCCCTGACTAATGAGTAAATATGCGGGATTGTTTGTGTATTGTTGGATACCCTACAGCTCGGCCCCGTTGGAGGCGATCACACGGCGGTACCAGTCGAAGGACTTCTTACGGTACCGGGCCAAGGTTCCTGAGCCGTCGTCGCTGCGGTCCACATACACAAAACCGTAGCGTTTTGACATCTGTGCCGTCGAGGCTGAAATCATGTCGATACAGCCCCACGTCGTGTAACCGAGCAGCTGCACACCGTCTGCAATAGCCTCCCGAACCTGCAGCAGATGTGCACGCAAATACTCAATACGGTAGTCGTCCAGCACCGTCAGCTCGCCGTTGGCATCCACCAGCTCATCGCGAGCCCCTAAACCGTTCTCCACGATAAAGAGCGGCTTCTGCCAGCGGTCCCAGTACTGGTTCAGCACGATGCGCAACCCCACCGGGTCAATCTGCCAGCCCCACTCCGAAGCCGACAGGTGCGGGTTACTGACCCCGCCGAGCATATTGCCTGCCTCACGCTCCCCGCGTGCCGGGTTGCCGCTGGCGCAGGTAGACATGTAGTAGCTGAACGATACGAAATCAACTGTGTTCTTCAGATCCTGCCGGTCCTGCTCCGTGATCTCAAGCTGCACGCCCTTATCCGCCAATTGACGCATAAAATAGCCGGGGTAGGCGCCGCGCACATGCACATCACCAAACATATAGTTGGCTTGCTCAGCGTGTAAGGCTGCGAGCGCATCATCGGGGCTCGGGGTGAGCGGATAGGTAGGCATTGCCAGAATCATGCACCCAATACGCGCATCCGGGGCAAGTTCGCGTGCTAACCGGGTTGCCCGTGCTGAAGCGACTAGCTCATGGTGAATCGCCTGGTATAGCTGCTGCTCTGTCAGCTGCTCCTTAGGGGTGTTAATACCCCCTGACATAAACGGCACATGAAGGACTGAGTTAATCTCGTTGAAAGTCAGCCAATACTTTACCCGGTGCCCGTACCGTTCAAACAACACCCGGCAGTACCGCTCGTAGAAGCTAATCAGCTTACGGCTCACCCACCCGTTATATTTCTCGGCAAGGTGCAGAGGGGTCTCGTAGTGGCTAATGGTCACTAAAGGCTCAATACCGTATTTTTCGAGCTCATCGAGCAGACCGTCGTAGAACGCTAGACCAGCCTCATTCGGTTCCGTTTCATCACCGTGCGGAAAAATCCGTGACCAGGCGATGGAGAACCTGAATACTTTAAACCCCATCTCGGCAAGAAGTGCAATGTCTTCCGGATAGCGGTGGTAAAAGTCAATACCCTCAAGCTTTAGATTGTCGGGTGTGGGAGTTGCTGTACGCGGGTTGAACCCGCCGCGGGGAAGCACATCCTGAATGCTGGGGCCTTTCCCGTCTTTATCCCAGGCGCCTTCACACTGGTTAGCGGCGGTCGCCCCACCCCACAGAAATCCCGGCGGGAACTCAGCATGAGGTTTACCATGGGGATAGGTTGCGTATTAAGGGTGTGAGTAATGTTCTGCTCTTGATGCATGAGAGGAGCCCTTCTGCAGCGGTAGACGCACCCGATAAGAACACCATCGTAGCGCGGCAGAACCCGCGGATGCGTGTGACAATAGCCTTGCTTTAAAGCCTACAATAGCCTTGCTTTAAAGCCTACCCCAGGCGTGATTTCGTGACCACCTACACCGGGCGTGTAGGTAATACTTCGGAGCCTCGGTTATGCTTTAACAACGGGTGCGGCACCGGCCACGGCAAACGCACCTTCGCCGATATTTTTTGACCCTGAAAGGAGCGCCGACGGTGGCTCTCGACCCCCAAAAAATTGCCATGTACCGGCAAAATCTGCAACAGCTGGACTCCCGCCGCGTCCTCAAAAACAAGATAGAGTCGGGTATGTCTCCGCAGGAGGCGAATGAGAGCGCCGGGTTTAGCGAAGAAGAACTGAACACCAATATGCAGGCGCTGCCGGTGTGCGACCTGTGAAACCTGGTTTTTCGGGTGCTGGCCCCGAGGAGATCTGCACCCGTTACGCTATTGGCGCCCTGACCAACGAGCAGCTGGCCGACGAGCTGACCCGCTGGGACTACAACGTACACGCCCAGTGGAACCCCTACCACGAGTTCCGGTTCTTTATGCCCGGCAGCTACGACGAGCTGGTGATGGCGTTCTATAAGAACCTCATTGACCCCACCGATCTGCAGGCGCTCGCCGCGCGAGGTCTACCGCTGCCTGCTGATTTGATTGAAGAGTGGGAGCAGGAACGAGAGCTTTTCGGGCACGTCACGGCGATTTACCGCAAGATGTTCCCCAACGCCGGTGCGCAGCGGCAAGCGCATGTGGTGGTGGGCGCCCCGGGGTCGGGTAAAAGCGAGTACATTGCGAACACTATTGAGGGGTGGAACGAAGACTATATAGTGATTGACCCCGAACTTCTTGACCGGGCATTTTTGCGGCAGTACCTTGCCGAAGGCTGGTATGAAGCTCTAAAACCTGAGCCTGCACGTGAATTTGAGAAGCAGGGGAATAAGCTGTTCCCCATGGATATTGCGACGATCGCCCGTGAAGATTCAGCGAAACTGGGGAGTATTCTTCTGAGCACGTTCGCGGATGAGGGGATGAACCTGGTCCTGGAGGCAACGTTCACCCCGAGGTTTGTGGCGCAGCAGCTTGTGGACTATCTGAGCCGTAACGGGTACAGCATTAATGCGGTACGGCTAACTATTGAGAAAGAACAGGCAGTTGAACGGTGCGAGGCACGCTATGAGCGGGAATACGAACAGGCTTTGACGCAGGGGCTTGATGCCCTGGGTGCTAAGCCCGTTGACACGGCGTATATTGACTATGTTTTGAGAACTACGCTGAGGCTGAGGAAGCTCAGAAAGCGGCTGCTGGTAAGTAGGGTCTGGGCTTCAAAGACTGCTGTGGCGGGCACCTTCAAAGGTGCCCGCCACAGTTGCATAAAGGTGGGGTTGGCTGTTACCGCCCGTACCCGAGGGAGAACATCCAGACAGTACCGATGAGACCCCAGATAATAATATTCACGACCGAGGCAATAAAGCCCAGCTTGAACCATTCGCCGGTCTTAATGTACCCGGATCCGAAGTACACCCCGGCAGGCCCGGAAGCGTAGTGGGTGATGCCGCCAATCAGGTTACCGGCGAAACCTAAGAATAGTGCCGCAAACATGGGCGGGGTACCTGCTGCAATAGCTGCACCGAGGAAGACCGCATAAAGCGCCACAATCTGCGCGGTATTAGACGCGAAGAAATAGTGGATGTAGAAGTATACGAGCGCCAGGACACCAAACGCTAAAGGCCACGCCATTCCACCCACACTGCTGGCGACGGATGCGCCGATCCATTCAACCACTTTAAGGGTTTTGAGATGATCGGCCATGCCTACCAGCACGGCGAAGAAGATAAGCGTGGACCAGGCGCTTGAGTTAGCCGCCATATCTTTCCAAGTCAGCACCTTGGTAACGAGCAGAATAGCGATACCCAAAAATGCGGCCGCCGTAGCATCCACCCCCAGGCTGGAGCCTCCGATCCACAGGATAAGCAGCACTATAAAGGTGCCAAACATAATCCACTCGGGTCGGGTCATCGGCCCAATGCTTTTAAGCTCTTCCCTGGCGTGTGCGGGGGCATCGGGGGTTTTCTTAATGGTGGGAGGGTATATCTTCGACATCACCCACGGCAGCACAATGAGAGCGGCTAGACCGGGGACGATAGCAGCCAACGCCCATGTTCCCCAGTCCAGGTGCACACCTTTATCTTGCGCGAATTTCACGGCGAGCGGGTTGCCAGCCATGGCGGTAAGAAACATTGCTGAAGTGATCGTGTTAACCTGGGCCTCTGTCATGAGCAGGAAAGAACCAAGTTTCCGGCGCGATTCCGTGCTCTCATTGGTGGAGCCATTCACCTCAGCAAGGGATTTAATGATGGGGTAGATAACCCCGCCTGCACGGGCCGTATTGGATGGGGTGGCTGGGGCAAGCACCAGATCGGTAATAGCCATACCGTAGGAGAGCCCCAAAGAAGACTTGCCCAGAAGAGACACAAAAAGAAGAGCGATGCGTTTGCCTAAACCGGTGATAAGGAACCCGTCGGCGATAAAAAATGCCGCAACAATAATCCATATGGCGGAGTTGCCAAACCCGGCGAGCGCCTCTTTTTTAGCTGTCATCGTGCCGGTAATCATGGCTATGGCTAAACCAGTGAGCGCTATGGATGGGGTAGGCAGCGGCTGGAGGATGAGACCCAGGATGGTGCCAACAAAAATAGCGGCCATGTGCATACCGCGCGGGTCTACCCCGGGCGGGGCGGGAATAAACCAAATAGCTAAGGTGACGATGACGATGGCCGCAACTTTTAGTGCAAGAATGGTGCGTTCTTGTGGCGCACCCGTCGTGTGAGGCGGCGGGGGTGCGGAGGCTCCCGTGGCTGTATCTGGTGCAGCCGTGGATTCTTTGGGCGAATCCTCCGGTTTCTGGCTCATGGCGTTCTCCTTCGGACCAGTATAGTCTATATGTTTACGCGGTTCGATGCGTGTGTTTAGGTGGTTTTATGTGGGAATTTACGATACTGTTTTTCCTGTTCTCTATAAGAATACCCCTGGCAGATTAAGGGAGAAAGGGGTAGCTAAACCACTAGTGTGTCTGACATTATGTCACTAAAACCCACACAGAGTTACCCGGCGGGCAAGGTTCACTCGCCACGAGCCCTATAGCTGACCTTAAAGAGACACAATAAACCCACTGGTTCTTTGAACAGAACCGTTACCTGCGGTGAATACGGGTACACTTGAACCCGTGGATATCCTACGCGAAACCGGTGAAACAGCCGGTGGAATCATTGCCCGTTACGACGAGACACTCACAATTCTGCGTGAGGTTGCGCACCGGCGCCGAAACGCCACTTTGCGCATTTACCAGCCCGAAGCCACCGTTGCCTTTGGACGCCGTGACGAACTCAACCCCGGCTTTGCCCAAGCCGTTACCGCCTGCAAAAACATGGGTTTTAACGTGCTCGTCCGCAAAGTTGGTGGGCATGCGGCAGCCTACCACCCGGGGTGCCTGGTCATCGACCATTTTCAGCCAGCTGACGATGCGAAAACCGGCAGCAACCTACGCTACAAACTTTTCGGCGAGCTTTTTGCCCGGGCGTTACAAGATGTTGGTGTGGACGCAGCCGTGGGGGAGATACCCGGAGAATACTGCCCCGGCGAATTTTCGGTGCACGCCCGGTTAGGAGGCGAACGTGCTGGAGAACGTATAAAACTGGTTGGTACCGCCCAGCGCGTTGTCTCTGGTGCCTGGTGGTTTAGCACAGGCATCGTGGTCGCCGACTCGGCTCCACTGCGGTCTGTCACCGAGCGTGTCTATGCAGCACTGGGGCTGCCGCTTGATCCGGCAACCATCGGCGCCGCACAAGAAGCCAATCCGGCACTGCTCATGGAGGATTTGGAAGACGCCATCCTTGACGTATACGCGCAGAACGGGTTCCGCTAATGTGCGGCCGGTACGGGCTTGAGGCGCACTACGGCACCTCCCTGGGTGGGGTGCCGCTCACGGAGCCTTTTACCTCGTGGAATATTGCGCCCACCCAGCAGGTCCCAATCCTGCTGAACCGCCGCGTAACCCGTACCGCTCAGGGGCAGCTGCCAGATGCTCCGAGCCGCCCCGGCGTGCACCGGCTGGGGGTATCCACCCTAGACACAAGCGGAACCTACCGGGAAATATACCGTGCCCGGTGGGGTCTAATTCCCGACTGGCACCCCTGGGACGAAGACCCTAAACCTCCCGCCCTTACCTTCAACGCCCGCAGTGAAACCCTTTTTGAGAAAGCAAGCTATGCCCGTCCTGCCGTCACCGGGCACTGTGCAATACCCACCAGTGGCTACTACGAATGGGGTGTACAAGGCAGCACCGTCACGGCCCGAGGCACTGTTAAAGAACATAAAATACCGCAGCGTATCGGTCCGCCCGGTCAGTACCTGTACCTGGCGGGGCTGTACGCCTGGCATAAGATAAACCCGGTATCAGCAAAAGCGTTAACCGGTGGAGGGTATGAGCCGCAAACCGGCCAGTGGCTTTTGACGTTCACAATCCTCACGATGGCTTCGCCGCGCTCTTACACCGGGCAAGACGACTCACCGCTTTTACGGGAACTTGGGCACATTCACGAGCGAATGCCGCTGCCGCTCAACCCTGCTGCCGTCAACGGACAACCGAGCACCCTTGACGTATGGTTGGGGTCGGGGCGTGTAGCCGGCACCCCTAAAGATAGTCGCATGCCTACAATGGGCGTGAGCGACCTGCACGATGCTCGTACTGCTCTGGAACAGCTTCAGCACGCCGCCTACCCTCAGGCAGCCCAATGGCGTGTGCGGCAGGTTAGCAGCCGTATCGGGAACATTAAAAATAACGATAAGAGCGTACTGGAACCTGATACGAACCTGCTCACCCTGCTAGACTCCGATACATACGCTGAACATACCACCAACCCGGAAGGAACCCATGCGCTGGGCACAGATTAAAGATGAGAAAGGCACCCGCGCCGTCTGCCTGCACGAGCAGACCGTGTATGAGTTCCCCGCCAAGCTCGGACCGCTGCTGCAGTTTTATGGGCGCTACCGGCTGAATTTCGGGGACCCCAAGAATGCGCTCGCTATTATGCGTGAAAATGGGGCGACTACGCTCGGGCACGGGATGCAGCTGTGGGAATCGCTGAATTTTGTGCAACCGATTGACCGCCCCGGTAAAGTGATCTGCGCGGGGCTGAACTATCGGGACCACGCCGCTGAGATGGGGTTTGAGCTCCCTGAGTATCCCGCGATTTTCGCTAAATACGCTAACGCTTTAATCGGCCCGCGTGATGAGATTCGTATGCCCGCCCAGAGCACTAAAATCGACTGGGAGGTTGAGCTTGGGCTGGTGGTGGGTCAGAGTATGAGCGGTGTGTGTGAAGAGCAAGCGCTGGAGGGGCTTCTGGGGTATACGGTCACGAATGACGTCTCGGTACGGGACTGGCAGGGCCGCACCAGCCAGTGGTTTCAGGGGAAGAACTGGGATAGGATGACCCCTTCGGCCCGGTCATCGTCACCCTGGATGAGGTGGATCCTGCGGCTGGTCTGGCCATGAGCTGTGAGGTGGATGGGGAAATCCGCCAGAGCGGCACCACCGCCGATATGGTGTTCACCCCGGCGCAGCTGCTCTCTTACCTGTCAACGTTTATGACGCTTGAGCCGGGCGATGTGATTCTCACCGGAACTCCGGCGGGTGTGGGGCTGTCGTATCACCCGCGTCGGTGGCTGAAGCCGGGGCAAACTTTGGTAACCCGTATTGAGGGGATTGGGGAGCTGGTTAATACCTGCTCGCAGCCGCAGTAGCACAGCCACCGGCCAGCGGGCAGCTGCGCGGAACTGCTGCGTGGGTGGTGGGACGCCTCCCACCCGGCGTTGGTTCGCGCATCCGCTCTAAACATGGGAAAATGTTAGATGGCTATGCCTATTATCTGTGGCGAACACCCTTGAAAGGATTGAAGCGAGTGGCTCCTCTGTCGAAGAACCCGCCCGTCCCGGCGGCCACCGACCCCGCGATTATTCGCAACTTCTGCATTATTGCGCATATTGATCACGGCAAGTCCACTCTCTCGCTGACCGTATGCTCCAGGCAACCGGTGTGGTTGCCCCGCGCGATATGAAGGCGCAGTACCTTGACCGCATGGACATTGAGCGCGAGCGCGGTATCACCATTAAATCTCAGGCGGTGCGTATGCCGTGGGAGGTGGAGGGCACCTCCTATGCGCTGAATATGATTGACACGCCCGGCCACGTGGACTTCACCTATGAGGTCTCTCGCTCGCTTGCCGCGTGCGAGGGTGCGCTGCTTCTGGTGGATGCGGCGCAGGGTATTGAGGCGCAGACCCTCGCTAACCTGTATCTGGCGATGGAAAATGATCTCACCATCATCCCTGTCCTGAATAAAATTGATCTGCCCGCCGCGATGCCCGATAAGTATGCCGAAGAACTGGCGCACCTTATTGGTTGTGAGCCTGACGAAGTTTTGCGGGTCTCCGGTAAGACCGGTGAGGGTGTGGAGGCTCTGCTGGACCGTATCGTTGAGGGTATTCCCGCTCCCGAGGGTACGGCGGACGCGCCCGCCCGCGCCATGATTTTTGACTCCGTGTACGATTCATACCGCGGTGTGGTCACCTATGTGCGTGTGGTAGACGGCAGACTGGAGCCGCGCCAGAAATCAAGATGATGTCTACTGGTGCTGAACATGACCTATTGGAGATCGGCGTCATTTCCCCTGAGCCCATCCCCTCGAAGGGCCTGAGCGTGGGGGAGGTGGGGTACCTTATCACGGGTGTGAAGGACGTGCGCCAGTCCCGCGTGGGTGATACCGTCACAAGTGCCCATAAACCGGCGGAGGAGTCGCTGGGCGGCTATGAGGATCCTAAACCGATGGTGTTCTCGGGGCTGTTCCCCATCGACGGTTCAGACTACCCGGCGCTGCGTGATGCTCTCGATAAGCTCAAACTTAACGATGCTGCGCTCATCTATGAGCCGGAAACCTCTGCGGCACTGGGGTTCGGGTTCCGCTGCGGGTTCTTGGGGCTGCTGCACCTTGAGATCGTGCGGGAGCGCCTGGAACGCGAGTTCAATCTCGACCTGATTTCGACCGCCCCTAACGTTATTTACGATGTGGTAGACGAAGCGGGTAATGCAAAGCGTGTGACGAACCCGAGCGAATTCCCTGAGGGTAAGGTCGCTACCATTCGTGAACCGATGGTGGCGTGTACGATTATTGCTCCCAGCGATTACATTGGTGCAATTATGGAGCTGTGCCAGTCACGCCGCGGGCAGATGGGTGGCATGGACTACCTGTCTGAAGACCGTGTTGAGATGCGGTACCGCCTGCCGCTGGCCGAGATCGTTTTTGACTTCTTCGATCAGCTTAAGTCCCGTACTCGCGGGTACGCATCGCTGGATTGGAAGTTTGACGGCGAGGAAGAGGCTGACCTGGTGAAGGTCGATATCCTTCTTCAGGGCGAGAAAGTGGATGCGTTCTCGGCCATCACCCACCGCGATAAGGCGTACTCATACGGTGTGATGATGACCGGTAAGCTGCGTGAACTCATACCCCGCCAGCAGTTTGAGGTGCCTATCCAGGCTGCCATTGGCTCCCGCATTATTGCCCGTGAGAATATCCGTGCGATGCGCAAAGATGTGCTTTCGAAGTGCTACGGCGGCGATATTTCGCGTAAACGCAAGCTGCTGGAAAAGCAGAAGGAAGGCAAGAAACGCATGAAGATGGTCGGCCGTGTTGAGGTGCCGCAAGAGGCGTTTATTGCCGCTCTTTCTTCGGGTGAAGAGAAAGAGAAGAAAGACAAGAAAAAGTAGCCGATACAGTGTGGAACACGGGTAGGGCTGTTGCTGCGTGAGAATTCCCGCGCGGTAAAGCTCTACCCGTATGACTTAAACGCACCTATCCCGCAAAAAGACTCATACGATACTTGGTGAGGAGGCACCCCGCTTGGCACCCGCACAGCCCTCTGGCGCGCCCGCGCCTCGTGATGGGCGTATACTCGCGTCCTCCGCCCGGGGCTGTGAGAGCCGTGATTTCAGCCTCTATGTGCATATTCCGTTCTGTTCGGTGCGGTGCGGGTACTGCGACTTCAACACGTACGCCACCGAAGATTTCGGTGACGGGATAGGGCTGGGCACTTACGCAGACGATGCCATTGCCGAGATTCTCTTTGCCGCCCGAACGCTTGAAGCATCCGGGGTGGCAAGGCGCCCGCTGCACACGGTGTTCTTCGGCGGTGGCACGCCCACGAAACTTCCCGTGCGAGATCTGGTGCGTATTCTGCAGGCCGCAGCGGATGTTTTTGGAATCAAAGCGGGCGCTGAAATCACCACCGAAGCTAACCCGGATTCGGTGACCCGTGACGATCTGTTCGCCCTCAAGGAAGGGGGATTCACGCGTGTTTCCTTCGGCATGCAGTCCGTAGTTCCTGAGGTGCTGCAGGTGCTTGACCGTACCCACACCCCCGCGAATGTTCCCAAAGTTGTTGCATGGGCACAAGAAGCTGGCCTGCAGGTCTCGGTTGATCTGATCTATGGTTCGCCCGGTGAGACATTGGAACAGTGGCGGCGCAGCGTGAAAGCCGCAATTTCGTACCGGCCCGACCACATCTCGGCGTACTCGCTCATTGTCGAGGATGGTACCAAACTTGCCGCACAGATCCGGCGCGGCGACTACACCATGCCAGATAGCGACCTGATGGCCGATATGTACCTGCTCGCGGAGGAGTATCTCACCGACGCCGGGTACAGCTGGTATGAGGTGTCGAATTATTCCTCATCGCCGCAGACCCGCAGCGACCATAATTTGGCGTACTGGCGTAACCAGGACTGGTGGGGAATTGGCCCGGGGGCCCATTCGCACCTTAACGGTACCCGGTGGTGGAACCTTAAACACCCTGTTCCTTATGCGCACCGTGTACGGGCCGGGCAGTCCCCGGCAGCTGCGCGTGAGATTCTGGATGCCCCCACCCGGGCGTTTGAGACGATTATGCTCATGATTAGGGTGCGGGAGGGGCTGCCGGTACGTGAGCTGCTGGCGGTGCACGACCCTCAAGAACTAGGGGCTTCGCTGCGATGGCTGATAGCTCAGGGGCTGATTGAGCCAGAGGCTCTGACCGCAAACGCAGAACCGGATCCTCACGCGCGGGTGTGTCTTACGCTACGCGGCAGGCTTCTGGGAGACGCCGTGACCCGTGAACTACTCCCAGAGATTGATCACAGCACCTAATGATTATATTTAAGGTTTAACCTTATGGAAGTTCATCGAATCTGTTAGACATCAGATTGAATGTTAGATAAACTGTACCCGGCGGGGTGAGTTATGTTTAAGATTTCAAAAACATAACTTCCTTGCTGAAGTTGAGTGAATACGGCTGTGGGTCTCCGGTGTCGGAGGCCCACAGCTGCATCTACACCCAATATGCGGTGCCTGTTGGCACGTTGTACCTATGCTTTTGACATGCTGCCACACAATGGCATAACTGTACCTCGAGCAGAGCCGCCCGGGTATCAAGGCAGCAATAGTAAAAGTATCGGGGTTCTAGTTCTTATCGAAGTACGATTTCTCCAGCAGGCGCGGGGTGAAACGGTACGTGTACGCGTACCCTTTAGACGCTTTCGACCCGCCAAGCATTGCCCCAATCGCCATGAAAAATCCAGGCGAGCGCGGCAGCGGGCAAAAGCAACATTCCCTGATGTTCGGGATCAGACTGGCCACCATAAAAACAAGAATGACGATACTGGGAACGAGAGTAAAGTCCATCGCTTCACGCGCCTCTTGCTCAGCGAACCCTGTGCCACGCCCGCGGTACTTGAGATAGATCGCGGCGGAGGGAAGAAACCCGAGGATGCCGCCGAAGTGCGCAAAAGAAGCAATGGTACGTTCTTTAGCTTCGGAAAGCTCAGAACTTGCCGACTGAGTATTGTGAGTCACGAGTATCCTGTGTATTGTTTGAGCGTTTTGTATAGTGGCTACCATCGCGCAGAATCGTGGGTGGTAGCAAGCTTTATTGTACCGGGTTTGGGAGCCCTAAATAACCGTTGCGAGACATTGACAGCGGGTTTTTGAGAAAATTTTTTGATTTTCTTCCCTTGTGGGAGGCTATTTGCGGCACCTTGAAGCTGCTTTCTAGGACCCCGGCTCGGTCAGAAAATCAATGAGGGACTCCACTGGACCCAGCAGGGCCGGATCGAGATCCGTGTATGAATCCACCCGAGATAGGATGCGCTTCCAGGCGTTCGCCACATCTTCTTGCGTGGCGTGCGGCTGACCTAACCGACGGAGCGTACCTTTCTTCCAGTCTTCCCCGTGCGGCACTGCGGGCCACGTTTTTACCCCGAGTTTTGCGGGTTTCACAGCCTGCCAAATATCAATAAAAGGGTGCCCCACAATTTTGACGTTCCCAGCCGCACCTGGAACAGCCAACGCCTCAGCAACAATCCGCTGCTCCTTGGTGCCCTCAACCAGGTGGTCCACCAGAATGCCCAGGCGGCGCCCCGGTGTGGGGCTAAAGCTCCGGATGGCGGCAGCTAAGTCGTCCACGCCGTGCAGCGGCTCCACCACAATGCCTTCCACCCGCAAATCGTGGCCCCACACTTTCTCAACCAGCTCCGCGTCATGCGTTCCTTCAACCCAGATGCGGGAGGCGCGGGCAACCCGAGCGGGGGCGTTCTGCACTGCGATAGAACCGGACCGCGAAATTTTCTTCGCGGGCGCTTTGCGGGCAGCCGGGGCGATGACCTCAATAGGCTCGCCCTCCAGCAGGTAACCGTGCCCGAGGGGAAATTACGTACACGCCCGCGCGCGTCTTCAAGGCCGAACACCAGCTCACCCCCGATACGTTCGGCACGTACCACCTCACCCACCCAACCGCTCTGGGTGTCCTCAAGAAGCAGGCCGCGCTGCAGCGGTATCTGACGCGGGGCCGGTGGGCGACGGTTCATCGCATCACTGGTAATATCTTGCGCGCCCCCAGCCGTAACGCTCGCTCATAGTGCCTCCCATGCTCGTGTGGTGAACCCTCCCATTCTAAGGGAACCGATAACTCGCCGTGGGCGAAAGGCTGTCTGCGCACTGGGCGGTAGCTGGTAGCATAAACTACGGTATGAGTGCCTGCCCTACGGCGCCCCACGCTATGACCGGCAACTGGTGCGCCCCACAGCTAAGGGGAACCACCGATGTGGTGACTCATGCTGCGCATAACCTCCGCATTGAGTGCGTATGGGATGTATCCGCTACAATGTTCAACCGCGGGCACTGTGCAACACACCAACCGCCGCGTAATCGGCCTCTGAAAGATAACAAGGATAAACAAGCACGTGAGCGATCACTACGCAACCCTGGGCGTTTCCAAAGACGCCAGCCCCGAAGAGATTAAAAAGGCGTACCGTAAGAAGGCACGCCAGCTACACCCCTGATGTGAACCCTTCGGCTGATGCCGCCGAAGAATTGAAAACGAGTAACCCTCGCCTATGAGGTGCTCTCAGACACCGAGAAACGCCGTATCTACGATGCAACTGGCGACGAGCAAGGACGCGCTGGAGGGTTCGGGGGCGCCGGATTCGGCGGGTTTGGTGGTGCCGGGTTCGGTTTCAAGACCTCTTTGACATGTTCACCGGCGGTCAGCAGAGCGGGCCTGCCTCCCGCGTGCGCCAGGGCCAAGATTCTCTTTGATTAACGTCTCCATCAGCCTGCGCGATGCCGTGTTCGGTGTAGAAAAAAACTATTGACCTTAAAAACCGCTGTCACCCGTCAGTCGTGCCAGGGGTGAAGGCACCGCCCCGACACGCACCCTGAAAACATGCGACACCCTGCCACGGTGCAGGGTACATGCAGCGCCGGGTGCAGTCCATCCTTGGAACCGTCATGCAGCAGGTTGAATGTCCCACCTGCCACGGGTACGGCACCGTCATTAAGCACCCCTGCGCCGAATGCAGCGGTAAAGGCCGGGTCAGGGCCAATGAACCGGTTACCTTCACCGTGCCTGCCGGGGTGAACGACGGCGCCCGCATCCGCCTGCGCGGCAAGGGTGAGGCTGGCCTCAACGGCGGACCGAACGGCGACCTTTACATTGATTTGAGGATCAAATCCGATAAGTACTGTAACCGTGAAGGTGACGACTTGCTCACCACCGTGAACGTGCCCATGGTGGCTGCCGCCCTTGGCACCGTCATCCCGCTGGAAACTTTCGACGGACAGCAGCAGGTCAACATCCCCGCCGGGTCCCAAAGCGGAGACACCGTCACCCTACCCGGGCTGGGTGCAGCCCGCCTGCATGAGGACCGCCGCGGTGACCTGCGGGTACGTATCCAGGTCACCACCCCCACCAACCTGAATGAGGAGCAGCGCACCATGCTGCGGCAATTCGCCGAACTGCGGGGGGAGAACCTGCAGGAAGGCAGCCACGTGAAACAAAAACACGGGCTGTTCTCCAAGCTCAAAGAGCAATTCAAATAACGCACAGATGTGGGTGGCCCCTGCCGAAGGCGGCCACCCGCCTGTTCTAACCCAGGAAGGCACGATGAGCGCACCCGTTTTCTACATAGCACCGCAGGAGTTTGACCCGCTCACCCCGGGGACGGACTTCGAACTTACCGGCCCCGAAGGGCACCACGCGAAGGTGAAACGTGTTGAGAACGGTGAACGCATCGACCTCGCTGACGGGCAGGGGCGGCGGGCATTAGGCACCGTTGAAGCAACAACCGCCGGCGGTATTAGGGTGCGTATCATTGAGATTCAACATGATAAGAACCCCCTGGAGGTGTATGTGGTGCAGGCGCTCGCTAAGGACGGGCGCGACGTGCAGGCCATTGAGACAGCCACCGAGCTGGGTGCCACAGGGGTTGTGCCGTGGGGTGCAGACCGCTCAATTGTGCGGTGGAAAGGGGAACGGGCCGCTAAGGCTCACACGAAATGGCGGAATACCGTTGTGGCTGCGGCGAAACAGTCCCGCCGTTCCCGTATCCCCACCGTATACGATTTGCACTCGACCCCCGAGCTTGCGGAGCTTATTGCCGAGGTGACCGCACAGGGGGCGGCGGTTTTTATACTGCATGAGCAGGCGAGTGAACGCCTCACCGCTCTACTGGGGCAAAGCGCCGGGGAACGGTTGGGTGAGATTTACCTGGTGGTTGGGCCCGAAGGGGGCATCAGCGAACGTGAAGTTGAGATGTTCACGCAGGCGGGCGCATCCTTGGCCCTTTTGGGTAGCGAGGTGCTGCGTTCCTCGACCGCTGGATCCGCAGGGTTATGCGCCGTTAATATTGCCCTGGGCAGGTGGTAAGCACGGCTATACTTAAGGTTTATACACTAGCCAAGGAGCTGATATGACAACTACCTCCCGACCGCTTTCAACGGCCCGCACAGTGTCTTTTAAGAGCGCCGCAGAGATGGTGGCGGTGCTCGGGCCGCAGGATGCCTACCTGTCACTGATTGAGGACTATTTTGAGAGCATCAGTGTGCACCCTAAAGGGCTTGACCTGCTGATTACCGGCCCGTCTGAGTCGGTGAACACCGCCGCTAAACTGCTCAATGAGCTGCGGGTATTAGCCAGCCACGATACGCAAATTACGGTGCAGGTCATTCACCGCCTCATGGGTATGCTCACCGATGAGCTAAAAGATCCCGCCCGTTCCCTATCGGCGAGCATCCTGTCAACGCGGGGAACCACGATCCGCCCCAAAACCATAAACCAGAAGAAGTATGTGGATGCGATCGATGCGAACACCGTCATTTTTTTGGTATTGGCCCAGCCGGTACGGGTAAAACATATTTAGCGATGGCTAAGGCGGTGCAGGCGCTGCAGTCCCGCGAGGTGAACCGTATTATTCTGACCCGCCCCGCTGTGGAGGCGGGGGAGCGCCTGGGGTTTCTGCCGGGTACCCTGAACGATAAGATCGACCCGTACTTACGGCCCCTGTACGATGCGCTGCACGATATGCTGGAGCCTGAGACAATCCCTAAGCTCATGGAGGCGGGCACAATTGAGGTGGCCCCGCTGGCGTATATGCGCGGGCGTACCCTCAATGATGCGTTCATTATTCTGGACGAAGCCCAGAACACCACCGCGGAGCAGATGAAAATGTTCCTCACGCGCCTGGGGTTTGGGTCGAAGATGGTCATTACCGGGGACGTGACCCAGGTTGATCTGCCGGGCGGGCAGGCCTCCGGCTTAAAGCAGGTGCGTAATATTCTTGAGGGCGTTGAGGACATTCAATTCTGTGTCCTTGAATCCTCAGATGTGGTGCGTCACGCTTTAGTGTCGAATATTGTCTCAGCTTACGACCGGTGGGGTGAAGACCAGAAGGCGATGGAACGCAAACGTAACCGGAAGGTCAAGCGTGCCACGATTGAGGCGGCGGCTGAGAAGCTGCTGGATCGTGCTGGTATTAACGGGGATGCCCCAGCTGGGGCCGGGCGCGAGACTCCCGGAACCGGTAAGGAGGCTTAACCAGTGGCGGAGCTAGAATTTGAGATTGAGGAGCCAGACACCGGTACCGGGCCAGAAGCCGATGCGCTGGTTCGGGAGTCTTTCGCAGCTGTTGACATTGCGGTACTGACCCGGCTGGTTGAGCACGCCTTTAACCGGATGCGGGTCAGCCAGAGTGCGTACCTCTCCATTGCTGTTGTGAATGAGCGTGAGATGGAGCGGATACACCTTGAATGGATGGACCTTCCCGGGCCTACCGACGTCATGAGCTTCCCCATGGATGAGCTGACCCCGGCACGGACACCGAACCAGCTACGGGGATGCTGGGCGATATTGTGCTCTGCCCCCCGGTGGCTGCACGCCAAGGCGCCGAGGCCGGGCACTCAACCCTTGATGAACTGTGCCTGCTTACTGTGCACGGGATCCTGCACTGTTTAGGGTATGACCACGGTACCGCTGCGGAAGAGGCCGAGATGTTCGGTATTCAGCGCAGCATCCTTGAAGAGTTCCTGGGCCGTCCCGCCCCCGTCGAGACCCGCCACTGAGGACCCTTCCGTGACTTTCTTACTTCTGCTTTCCGCAGCGGTACTTGCGGCCACCTGCGCGTACACCATTACCGCAGCCGAGACTGCTTTCACCTATTTACCGCACCAGGAAGCCCAAGAGCTGGCGTTCAAACGCCCGCACACGCGGCTGGCGCGGGTGCTTGAGCACGCCACCGGGGGAGAATCTGAGAGGTACACGCACCCGCTACGGTTAGCGCGTATCCTCAGCACCGCCATCGCTAGTTTGACGACGATGCTTGCGATCCTTGAGCTGATTGACCAGCACAGTGTTGCGGCGGTGCTCACTCTTGGGGTGGTGTCCCTGGTGGGGTACCCGCTGCTGAGTGTGGGGGCGCGTGCTACGGGGCGTAACCGGTCTGTGGCCGTGCTGAAAATGCTCGCAGCACCCACCTATTACACGGCGCTGCTGTTGGGGCCTATCACCCGTGCCTTAGATGTGCTGGTGCGTGTATTCTCACCCCGGCGCACCCCGGCCGCACCCGAAGGAGTTTTCGCTCAGGAGGAGCTGCGTGAGTTTCTGGACCGCGCCTCAGAGGCTGAAACCATTGAGGGCGATGAGGCGCAGATCGTGCAGTCTGTTTTTGAGATGGACGATACGCGTATCCGCTCCATCATGGTGCCCCGCACCGACATGCTCACCATTGAGGCAGGCGAAACCCTCAAAAATGCCACCACGCTGTTTCTTCGCTCCGGCTACTCCCGGATGCCTGTGATCGGTGAATCAACCGACGACATTCTGGGTATTCTGTACCTTAAAGATGCGGTGCGGGCCCGCCTGGCGACCGCCGATAGCGCCCACGGCGGCGAGGAGCCCACCATCATCTCACTCATGCGCCCGGCACATTTTGAGCCCGAGTCGAAGCCGGCACTGGACCTGTTGCGCCGCATGCAACGTGAATCTACCCACGTTGCCATTGTGGTGGATGAGTACGGCGGCACCGCCGGAATGATCACCTTAGAAGACATTATTGAAGAGCTGGTGGGGGACATCTCCGACGAGTACGATAACGAGAAGCCCGACTACGCCCTGCAAGAAGACGGCAGTTTCAAAGTGTCCGCCCGGCTGGGGGTTGAACAGTTAGGGGAGATTTTCGGTATTAACCTAGAGGACGAAGAAGTAGACACCGTCGGCGGTCTGCTCGCCAAAAACCTGGGGAAAGTACCCATTGTCGGTGCTGAAGTGACAGTTAACGGTATCCACATTCGGGCGATAAGCGCTGGCGGGCGCCGCCACCAGATCGACACGCTGCTCGTGTGGGCACAGCCCCACATGAGCCCGAACAGAACCACTCACATGAAGAGACCGACGAATAGCCCCGCACCCCGCGCATGATGCGGAACAGGTGTGCAATAAACCTGAGGTAAACAAACACCCTCGCAGCTGGTTCACAGATAATTTTCAGGCTCACTCTATAGAATTTTCACTTACATCATGGAGGAATTAATGGACATCGACCTTACAGCGCCCTTACCTAGCTACCCGAGGGTTTCCGATCCGGGTTTGCGTCACTGGTGGGACGCCCCAACGCGGGGAAGTCCACTCACTAACGCCCTGGTGGGGCAGAAAGTGGCGATCACCTCCAACCGTCCGCAAACCACACGTCACACCATCCGCGGTATTGTGCACAAGGACGACTACCAGCTGATCCTTATTGACACCCCCGGTATTCACCGGCCCCGCACACTATTGGGGGAGCGGCTGAACGACCTGGTGGCTGGAACCCTCTCACAGGTGGATGTGCTCGGGTTCTGCATCCCCGCAAACGAGAAAATCGGCCCCGGCGACCGGTACATCGCCTCGCAGCTTGTGGCCGCCAGCAATAAGCCTGTGGTGGCGATCGTTACCAAAGCCGACACGGTGGGAAATGAGCAGCTCACCGAACAGCTTCTAGCGGTTCAGGCGCTAGGCGAAGAAGTCATGAGCGCAGAGCGCGCCAGCCGCGCTCAACGAGCAACACACCGCACCAAGCAGGGGAGCGGCTCCAAAAAGGCGCGTAAAAACGACGCCGTTCCTTTCGCCAAAGGCAGCGGCCCGGCAGCACGCCGCGCGGCAGGAACCGTACAGGAAGAACCTCTGCCCGTGGACGGTAAAGGCGGCTGGGCAGATATTATCCCGGTCTCAGCGGTACAAGATTTTCAGGTGGATGCGGTCGCTAACCTGCTGGCCAGTTACACTCCCACATCCCCGCCTCTTTACCCCGCAGGGGAGCTCACCGACGAGCCAGAAGCCACGCTCATTGCAGAGCTTGTGCGTGAAGCAGCTCTTGAAGGCGCCCGCGAAGAACTGCCCCATTCGATAGCTGTTACTGTTGAAGAAATGGAATTTCGCCAGGGGCGCCCTGAACACAACCCTCTCCTTGATGTTCACGTTAATCTTTACGTCGAGCGCGACTCGCAAAAAGCCATCATTATCGGCAAAGGCGGGTCAAACCTGCGTAAAATTGGTGCGAAAGCACGCGAACAAATCGAAACGATGCTCGGCACCCGCGTGTATCTGGGCATCCACGTGAAAGTCGCCAAAGAATGGCAGTCTGACCCGCGGGCACTAAACCGCCTCGGTTTCTAGTACTCGCCTGAACCCACCGCAGAAAGCAAGAAGGTATGACAGAAAAACCTCCTATGATCAGCAGCGGCCGCCATATGCGCAGCAGCATCATGAAGTCTGCACGCAATAAGTGGATCGCCCTGTTCAGCGCCTGTATGCTACTTGTCGTGTTAGGCTTCGGCGGCGCCATCGCGTTACGTCTACGCGCTAACCTGCACACCAATGAGCTAAACATTGGTGACTACCAGGGGGCGCTGGAGAACGGCGCACTCGACATCCTGGTGATTGGCTCAGACACGCGTGCCGGTACCGACGGTTCATACGGTGAAGACGACGGCAAAGCCGCCCGCGCTGACGTGATGATGCTCCTGCACATCAGCAAAGACCGTAAGAACGTAAACGTGCTCTCATTCCCGCGTGACTTGATGGTGTCCATTCCTAAATGCACCGACCCTGACGGCAAAGTTTACCCCGCTGAGGACGGCGTACAGATTAACAGAGTCTTTGGGGCGGGGCGGCCCAGGCTGCACTGTGGCGACCATCAGTAAACTCACCGGTGTGCAAATTGACCACTTCATGCTGGTCGACTTCAACGCCGTGAAAGAGCTGTCGAAGGTTGTAGGCGGCGTTGAGGTGTGCGTGGATAAGCCGATTGATGACGAGTACACCAACCTGAAACTTCCCGCCGGCCGGTCAACTGTTGAGGACGAGCAGGCGCTCGCATTCTTGCGTTCACGCCACGGCTTTGGTGACGGCTCCGATATTGGTCGTATTCAAGCCCAGCAGGGGTTCATGGCGGCCCTGCTGCGTAAGGTGAAAGCCGAAGGCACCCTGTCTAACCCCTCGCGGATGGTGAATATTGCCGAGGCTATCACCCAGAACGTGACCGTGGATAAGGGCCTGGGCAATATTAACGAGCTGGTCGGTATCGGCGGCACCCTAGGCGGCGTGGATCTCTCGCAGGTGGTGTTCGCTACCGTGCCCACCGAGCCGTGGAGCCAAGACAATAACCGTCTGCAAGTTACCTCCGAAGCAGACTCCGTCTTCAAACGCCTGCAGGATGACCAGTCGCTAAAGGTGGAGAAGGCCGCCCCCGCAGCACAGGAGCAGCCCAAGGCGCAGAGCGCACCGGCTGACCACTCCACAAACGTTACCGTGGTGAACGCAACCAACCTGGAGGGACGCGGCGCGGCTATTAGCCAGGTAGTGAGCGGGCTGGGGTACACGAACGTGGCCCCCACCTCCGCCGCTGAGGCTGCACAGTTCTCCGCCGTCACCTACGCGGCCGGGCATGAGGCTGAGGCACGTGAGATTGCCGCTAAGCTCAACATTGGCCGAGTCTCTGAAAGCGCGGAGGCAACCGGTGTGACTGTGACCGTTGGCACCGACTTCCCCAAGGGCGAGACCATGGAGAAGCAGGAGGCGCAGATCGCGGGCAACGCAAACGGGCAGACCGCTGATCAGGAAACCTGCCAGCACGCCTTCGCCTTCAACTAGCGGGCTGGGGCCCAATAACCCTCGAGCGTGTAGAAAAGCTGGGTGGCGCATATTGAGCGCGTCACCCAGCTTTTTGTATCGCATAGTGAAAGCAGGGGTGTATGTGGCGGGTGGGCGGCTCTTCGGCGTGGTAGCGTAAAAGGTATGAACGATACCGGCGTGAGGATTCTAACCCTTAGTTGCTGGGGCGGGGTTCGCTTTAACCTAAGAGCCGCACCCGTTCCAGCAATATATTGCGGCACCCACCACGTGCCTTAGGGCACAAGACCTCACAGGAATGAATATGCAGAACCGTCAGACTCCCTCACCCATGCCGGTGCACAAGTACCGTCCGTTCCACGAGCAGATCGCCGTTGATTTGCCCGACCGTACATGGCCGAACAAGGTCGCTACACAGGCCCCACGCTGGTGCGCCGTTGATTTACGTGACGGCAACCAAGCCCTGGTTGACCCCATGAACACTGAGCGTAAGCTCGCCATATTCGATTTGCTGGTGCGCATGGGGTACAAAGAAATTGAGGTGGGCTTCCCTCAGCCTCACAAAACCGATTTCGACTTCGTACGCACCCTCATCGAAGACGGGCACATCCCCAATGATGTGACAATCCAGGTGCTGGTGCAATGCCGTGAACACCTGATTGCCCGCACGTTTGAGGCCATTGAAGGCGCCCCAAACGCCATTGTGCACTTCTACAACTCAACTTCCGTGTTGCAGCGCCGCGTGGTGTTCCAGCGTGATGAGGACGGCGTTCTGGACATCGCGTTACAGGGCGCGCGCCTGTGCAAGAAGTTTGAAGAGCAGATGATCTCTAACACGAATGTGCTCTACGAGTACTCGCCAGAGTCATTCACCGGCACTGAACTGGAATTCGCAGCGCGCGTATGCAACGCTGTCGCTGACGAATTAGGTGTGGGCGTAGACGGTAAAGAGCTGATCGTGAACCTGCCCGCCACTGTTGAGATGGCCACCCCGAACGTTTACGCGGACGCCGTCGAGTGGATGCACCGCAACCTGAAAAACCGTGAACACATTGTGCTGTCCCTGCACCCGCACAATGACCGCGGCACGGGCGTGGCGGCAGCCGAGCTGGGGTACCTGGCGGGGGCAGACCGCATTGAGGGGTGCCTGTTCGGTAACGGTGAGCGCACCGGCAACGTAGACCTGGTGACGCTGGGGCTGAACCTGTACACGCAGGGCATTGACCCGCAGATCGATTTCTCCGATATCGATTCGATCCGTAAAACCGTTGAGTTCTGCAACCAGCTGCCCGTGCACGAGCGTTCCCCCTACGGCGGTGACCTGGTGTTCACGGCCTTCTCGGGGTCGCATCAGGACGCTATTAAAAAGGGATTTGAGGCTCTTGAGGCATCAGCCGCACAGCAGGACAAAACGATTGACGAGGTGACGTGGGAGGTTCCCTACCTGCCGATTGACCCGCGCGATGTGGGCCGCAGCTATGAGGCCGTGATCCGCGTGAACTCGCAGTCCGGCAAGGGCGGGGTGGCGTACCTGCTGAAGAGCGAGTACGGGCTGGATTTGCCGCGCCGCGCCCAGGTTGAGTTCTCCCAGATCGTGCAGGAACGCACCGACACTGAGGGCGGGGAGATGACCCCGCAGAAGCTGTGGAACATTTTCACGGACGAGTACCTGCCCGCCCCTGAGGATCAGGAACGTTGGGGTAAGTACCGTATCGAGTCGATTAACATTGACTCGGCGGATACGGGGGCAACCACTCTACGCGTGAGCCTGAACGTTGAAGGCCGCACCTACAACCGCACCGGCACCGGTACCGGCCCCGTGGATGCGCTGCAGAACGTGCTCAGCGCTGAGGGCGTAGACATTCGGGTCATGGACTACTCGGAGCACACCCTCTCCTCCAGCTCAGCAGCGAACGCCGCCTGCTACATTGAGGCAGCCGTCGATACGCGTGTGCTGTGGGGTATTGGCATCGACAGCTCCACCACCCGCGCCGCATTGAAAGCCATGATCTCGGCGGTAAACCGCGCCCTGCGTGACGTATAGCTGAGCGCGTAGCCTGGGAAGGCAGAAACCACCTGCAACTAAGCGGTGGCCTACGGTTGAGAAGCACCCCCTGCTGATCATCCGGGGCCACCGTTTAGTGTGTGGGATACCCCTCACCAGGAAAGCACGTGGGCGGGCGGCCCTCAGCGATTTTCCCAACCACTAAAGACCATAGAATCTTTACACCCCTATTTTCTGCTCTCAAAGTTCATAGGCACTGTGGGGTATGCTGGAAGGCGTGGAATGGATTCAAGCTATTATTCTGGGCCTAGTGCAAGGCCTCACCGAGTTTCTGCCAATTTCGTCCTCGGCGCACCTGCGTATTGTGGGGCAGCTGCTGCCCGAGAAAGCCGACCCGGGCGCTGCATTCACCGCGATCACCCAGCTGGGCACCGAAACCGCTGTGCTCCTCTACTTCTGGCGTGATATTGTGCGCATTATTTCGGCCTGGTTCGGCTCACTCACCGGCCGGGTTAAGCGCAGCAACCCGGACGCGCGGATGGGCTGGCTCATCATTATCGGTTCCATCCCCATTGGCATTCTCGGCCTGGTTCTAGAAGACTACATTGACTCCACCTTCCGGTCCCTGTGGATTGTTGGCACCATGCTGATCGTGTTCGCAGTGTTCCTGGGGCTAGCTGACCGGTTCGGCAAGGAGCAGCGGAAGATTAAAGATCTTACCTTGGGCCACGGCCTGGTGTATGGGTGCGCGCAGGCGCTCGCCCTGATCCCGGGTGTTTCCCGCTCTGGCGGTACGATCATGGCGGGCTTGTTCATGGGCTACACCCGTGAGGCGGCGGCACGTTACTCGTTCCTGCTGGCGCTGCCTGCGGTGTTCACCTCGGGCCTGTATAAGGCGTTTAAAGTGTTTACCGGGCACGAGGCGGGCGGTTACTACGGTATTCCTTCCACCCTGCTGGCAACTGTGATTGCTTTCGGCGTGGGGTACCTAATGATTGCTTGGTTCCTGAAGTATGTTTCGTCGAACTCGTACGGCTTGTTCGTGTGGTACCGTATTCTGCTTGCGGCGCTTATTTTCTTGGGCCTGGGGTTCGGGGTTATTTCCTCCTAGAATTTCGCTTGCCGCTTGGCGCACAGAAATACCCGTTTGCGGTTTGCCGCAAGCGGGTATTCTTGTAGGTGATATTTTTATGCCTTTGAAAGGATGCTCATGCGTGCTTGGGATGCGCCCGCCCCTGTTTCTCTGCCCGGTTCGGCGCCGCTACCGCGTATCTTTGATACCGCCGCAAATACCGTGGTTCAGCTTGAAGAACCAAAGAAAGCGGGACTGTACGTGTGCGGTATCACCCCGTACGATGCCACGCATATGGGGCACGCATCCACCTATGTGGCTTTTGACCTGCTTAACCGCGCCTGGCAGGGACGCCGGGGTTGAGGTGACCTACGTGCAGAACGTTACGGATGTGGACGACCCGCTGCTGGAGCGCGCAACCGCCACGAACGTGGACTGGCAGGAACTTGCGGAAGACCAGACGGAGCTGTTCCGCACCGATATGGCGGCTTTGAATGTGCTGCCGCCGGATCATTATGTTGGGGTGGTCGAGTCGATTGATTGGCTGTTCCCCGTGGTTGAGGGTTTGCTGGAGCGCGGCTTGGCGTACCGCGTGCCGGGGTTTATGGACGAGAAGGGTGTGCAGCATCCTGACGGGGATATTTACCTGGATGTGAAAGCGACCCAGGCACTACCGGCGAATGAGGAAGGGTACTCGTGGGCGCCGGGGCAGGTGAGCCATATGAGCCGTGAGGAGATGCTGAGCATTTTTGCGGAGCGAGGCGGTGACCCCGACCGCCCGGGCAAACGTGACGCCCTGGACCCGCTGCTGTGGCGTGCTGCCCGCGAGGGTGAACCGTCGTGGGAGGCCGGTGCGCTGGGCGCAGGCCGGCCCGGCTGGCATATTGAGTGCACTATGATTGCCCGCCGTTTTGTGAATGGGCCGCTGACGGTGCAGGCGGGCGGCTCAGATTTGACGTTCCCGCACCATGATTTGGGGGCGGGGCATTCGTGGGCGGTGGATCACCGGTCGCACGCCCGCCACTACGCGCATACAGGCATGGTGGGTCTTGACGGGCATAAGATGAGTAAGTCGCGCGGAAATTTGGTGCTGGTTTCTAAGCTGCGTGCAGCCGGTATTGACCCGAACGCGATCCGCCTGGCGATTCTTGATAACCATTACCGTTCTGACTGGTTCTGGACCGATGACTTACTGCATAAGGCGGATGCGCGCCTTGAGACGTACCGCCACGCCATTGCGGCAGCCACCGGGGATGATACTGAGGGCGCCGTAAAGACTCTAGATAAGGTGCGCGAGTATTTGGCGGATGATCTGAACGCACCCGAGGCGCTCAAAGCGCTGGATGCGTGGGCTATTGATGCCCTCACACGTGCCCAGACGACAAGCACCGGTGCGGCGGCACCGGTGGGCGGGGCTGAGCTAATCCGCGATATTTTGGCGGCTCGTTTGGGCGTGACCCTGTAGGTTCCAGGCAGAGCTTTATATCGAAAAACACCCCGAGGGCTGACCTGCGGGGTGTTTTCGCTGGTGGGTTGTTAATATTTTTGTGCGGAACAGACAACGGTTGACATATAAACCTGTTTTTATATAAAGTTGTCTTTATGGAAAATGGTTCAGCCCATAAAGATTGGGAACATGAGTTTGGCGCATCGGTGGCTATTTTTTCAGCATTGGCCCACCCGTTACGCCTAGCTATTGCCCATCATCTTGTGGAGCGCCCACACAGCGTTAGCGAACTGCATTCATGCTTGGGTATCTCCCAGCCGCTTGCCTCGCACCACCTGCGTATTCTGCGTGAAGCGCATGTTATTGAGGGGCAGCAGCAGGGCAGGGCCACCATATACAGCTTGAAGGATCATCATATTAGTCACATCGTTACTGATGTGCATGCCCACACTAAGGAGCAATCATGACCACCGTAGCACCGCACCGTCACTCCGAGGCACATGCTCACACCCACGGCCCCAACTGCGGGCACCAGGCAGTGATTCACCTGGATCACGTGGACTACCTGCACGATGGCCACGCACACCGTGAGCACGATGGCCACTACGACGAGTGCAACACCTGTTCCTGCGGCAACTGCAACGACCTGTGCGCTAACTGCACCTGCGCCGATTGCGCTTGCCCCACCTGCAACCACGCCGTGTGCGAGTGCGCTCACTGCAGCGACTCCTGCGCTAACTGCGCATGCGAGGACTGCGCCTGCTCAACCTGCCAGCACGCAGCGTAAGTTTCACACACTTATAGACGGTGCCCCCGCATCCTACCGATGTGAGGGCACCGTCTTTTTGTGTACGCGCATCACGTGCGCAACAGGGGTTTACCGTGTGGCCCGCTCTAGAAGCTGCAGCACGTTCTGGAAGGTGTGGCCGGTTGCTTCGGTCATACCCTGCTCACAGGTTCGGTTTGAGGACATATATGCGGCGAATTCGTGCTCGTTCAGCTCAGCGGTCTCGGCACGGGTAGCGCTCTGCGTGAGCTCGGGGTGCAGCATGCCGCGGTCACCAGCGTAACCGCAGCATCCCCAGTTCTTGGGAACGTACACCTGCTCGCTCATGGCGTTTGCGATCTTCTCGAATGCTGGCTGCACACCCAGATGAGTCATTGAGCAGGTGGGGTGCAGCGCCAGCGACGGCAGGGGAGCTGACACCGTGAGTTTTGGCAGCAGCGTATCGGCGGCGAACTGCACCGAGTCAATCAGCTTCAGCTGAGCGTAATCTGCTTCGCCCGCGCCCAAGCCGTGCGTGATTTTATGCTCTAGGCGGCGGCAACTTTCGCGCGCATCACCTCAAGGCCTTCAGTGCATGATGAAGCATCGCACACAATCGGGATGCGCCCACCGTCGGTCGCCTGCCACAGTGCTTTGAGTACGCGGTCACTCATAATCGAGTAGCCGTCTGTGTACCCCTTGGACTTCCACGGCGTGCCACAGCACATTTGGTCGATGCCTTCGGGAACCCGGTATTTCACACCCGCACGTTCGCAGAGGCGAATGAACGCCTGGGTCGCATTCACCGGGTCGTGCTTACCTTCACCATCAACACCGCCGAACATGGCATTCACGCAGGCAGGAAGAACACGATATCGGGGTTCGCTTCCGCATGCGGCACGCGCGGCGCGCCACCGGCAGACAGCCCCTTCTTATAGGCAGGTACCAAGTCTTCGCCGAAGAGTTTACGGCCAATATCGGTGGCTCCGCGTACCACCGGGAACGGCAGCATTTTTGCGGCCGTGAGCGCTTTACCCGCCACTTTATCGATTGTGCCCCAGTGTTTTGAGGCGAATTTCCACCCGGCGGCACCGAGCGCATCCTGGTTCTCGGCACGCAGGCGGCGCACCAAATCACCCGTGTTAATCAGCACCGGGCAGCGCGTAACGCACATGCCGTCTACCGCGCAGGTATCCACACCGTAGTATTCGTATTCTTGGCGCAGACGCTCGGCAAGTTTAGTGTCACCATTAGCTTCTGCCGCAGCGATTTCGCGGCGCAGCACAATGCGCTGGCGCGGGGTCAGCGTCAAATCCTTAGACGGGCACACCGGTTCGCAGTACCCGCATTCCACGCACCGGTCGACTTCCTCTTCAACGGTTTCGGCGACTTTCAGGTCGGTGGCGTAATCGGTGTCTTCTTCGGCGAGAACCACACCCGGGTTTAAGAAGCCCTTCGGGTCGATCAGGCGCTTAATTTCGCGCATGACCTCAAAGAGCTCGTCACCGAATTGGCGGCGCACGAACGGTGCCATAATACGCCCGGTTCCGTGCTCTGCCTTGAGCGAGCCGTCGGCCTCCAGAATGAGCTGCACCATTTCTTCGGTGAATTCGCGGTACCGCACAAGCTGTTTGGCATCGCGGAACTGCTCGTTGAGCATGAAGTGAATATTGCCGTCTTTGGCGTGCCCGAAAATCACCGAATCCTGGTAGCCGTGGGCGTCAAAGAGGGCGGTCAGATCGCGGCAGGTGGTACCGAGCACGTCCACCGGGACCACCACGTCCTCAAGCAGCGCGTTCGTGCCGGTGGGGCGGTTGCCTGCGACCGTGGTGTACAGTCCGCGACGTGCAGCCCAGAGCGCGTTACGTTCGGAAAGTTTGCTGGTCATGGTGACTGGCGACACCACCGGGAGGGCATCAAACATGGGTGCGGCGGATAGGCGAGGTCGGTGAGCTCCTGCTCTGAGTTCCCCTGAAATTCCACAAGAAGAGCAGCATGCTCGCGCACATCAATGGCGGCAAGAGCCTCCGCCGCCTGCCCGGTACGCTGCGCCACACGAATACTGGTGGCATCCAAAAGCTCAACCGTGGCCAGGTGGTTGGCCACAAGCTCCGGCACGGAACGGGTGGCATCCAGCAGGTTGTCGAACACGAGCAGGCCGGTTGAGACGAATTTAAGAATGGGCAGAGTACGGTAGGTTGCGGACGCCACGAACCCGAGAGTTCCTTCGGAACCGATCAGAAGGTGCTGCAGAATATCAACCGGGGTGCTGTAATCCAGCAGGGAGTTCACGCCGTAGCCCATGGTGTTCTTCATAGAGTACTGCTGGCGGATGCGCGCAACCGATTCCGGGTTTTCGACCACGCGCTTGCGCAGGCGCAGCAGCCCTTCGTGAATCTCGGGTTCGAGGGCGCGCAGGCGCGCATCGGCATCGGGTGCAGAAGTATCGATAACGGTTCCGCTGGGGAGTACGAACACCATAGATTCCAGCGTGTTGTAGGTGTTGAATTCGGTGCCGGAAGACATGCCCGAGGAGTTATTGGCGACCACCCCGCCGATAGTGCATGCCGACCATGAGGCCGGGTCAGGCCCGAGCTTGTACCCGTAGGGGGCCAGCATATTATTGACCGCCATCACCGTGGCACCAGGCTGAACACGCACCCTTTTGCCGCCGTCAAGCACCTCAATTTTCTTGAAGTTACGGCGGGTATCGACCATCAGCCCGTCGCCGCTTGCCTGCCCTGATAGAGAGGTGCCGCCCGAGCGGAAGGTGAGCGGCAGGTTGAAGGCGCTGGCAGCGCGGAAAATATCGGCGACCGCCTCCGCAGAATCGGGGCGTACGATTCCGGCGGGCACCAGCAGGTAGTGCGAGGCGTCGTGCGCGATAGCGAGCCTGTCAATTTCTTTGACACTGGAATCGAGGGCATGCGCGCGGGTTTCAGCGAGCATATGCTCAAGGGCGCTGGTGTAGGGGGAGTTTAGAGCTTCGGACGTGTTCGATACGACTGTCATGGGTCTTATCTCCTTAGTGATGAAGGCACAGTGATTTCCTATCCTTCCAGTATGTGCTTTTGCACACGTTATGTCTGCTTAGCTTTGGCTAGGCTTATGCCCCGGAACACATGCTTAACTAGTGAGATGGCGGGGCTGCTGAGACACGCTCACCGCACCGCTACCTGAAAATCTTGGGAGTCTATCAATTCGTGGATCCATCAACTTAACCTGGTGCCGAATAATGAGTGGCGTCCAGCGGTGTTATGGGCTTTTAAAGCATATGAAGGCGATAAGGACTTCCTGAACTATTTCCTGAAAAAGCTTGAGCGGTTTGTAGCTGGCCTATTAATCCGCAGGATACATTCTAATTACCGCGCGGCGAAATATGCTGAGCTCCTGCGTCAGCTCCTCAATGGGGACGGTTTAGAAGCTAAAGCTTTTGACCTGTCTGCTGAAGAAACAGGAGATGATGAAACAGCTGAATACCGAGATCTATCTACAGCCGCAGTATATATGCCGGTACACACTTATGCGCCTTAACTCTCTTGCCGCCGGACACTACGAAGTCTCAAACAATAAGAAAATTGCAATTGAGCATGTCCTTCCACAACACCCTGACCCGGATAGCGGCTGGTCTCAGAACTTCACTGAACCAGCGGTAGAGTACTGGACTAACCGTCTGGGTAATCTGCTGCCGTTAAACCGCAAAAAGAGGAGGACAGAAGCGCAGGGTTTTGAGTTTGAGAAGAAAAAAGAGGTTTATTTTGGCTCAATTGTGTCGGATTCCATTATTTTCACCCTGACAGAACAGGTTATTAATGAAACCGAGTGGACACCCACTGTGGTTGAGGCCCGCCACAGGCACATGCTAAATACCCTATATGATGTTTGGTCACTGAAATAATTTCTGTTTGCAATATTAATAGTTGTTGATATTGGTACAGAACTTGGAAGGCTGTGCGCTCCCGGAATTGGGGGCGTGCAGTCCTTTCGGCTGCTGGTAGTCTTGAATGTGGGCGAGGTACCGCCGGTAGGCTTTGTGCAGTAGAGAATGTGGGGGAGAAGAATGCGGCTTTCGGTGCGTGAGCTTGAGGAGCGCGTGGGTGCGCTGGCCGGGCGCAAATATTTTAGTCAGGAGCTGCTGTATGATTTGTTGGCGGCGTATGGCCGTTCTGCCGGTAGTATTACGCGCCTGCGCAAGGGGGATCTGAATGTTGCCCGGGATCCGCAGGCGGGCGAGGTGGCCCAGAAGAACGTGGTGTATTTTAGGCCGGTGCCGCGCGAGTCGAGCACGGATGAGCTGCTGGAGCTGATGGGTGAGCTGACCGACGCCGAGCATGTGACCCGCTATAGCCCGCGGTTTGTGCTGGTAACTGACTACCACCGGTTGTTGGCTTACGATACGCGCACCCGCGAGACGCTGAGCACCCTGCTGGGCGAGATTGGCCAGCATGTGGCGTTTTTCTTGCCATGGGCGGGCATGGAGAAGACCACCTACATTTCGGAGCATCACGCGGATCGGAAGGCTGCCGATAAGATGGCGGTACTTTTTGATGAGCTGCTGAAGGTGACCCCGTCGCTGAAGGAGACCCCGCAGAGCCGCCATAACTTGAACACGTTTTTCTCCCGCCTGCTGTTCTGCTTTTTTGCTGAGGATACGGAGGTGTTTACCTCTAACCAGTTTACGAACGCGGTGGGTTCCCTCACCCTGAAGGACGGTAGCGACACGCATGAGGTGATCGCTCAGATTTTTGCTGCTTTGGATGCTGAGGCACGGGAGGATAAGCCGGCGGTGGCGGCCGGTTTCCCGTACGTGAACGGGCGGCTGTTTGCGGTGCAGTCGGGCCAGTACGTGCCGGTGTTTAATAGGCGCGCCCGCGAGCTGCTGCTGGAGTTGGGGGCTCTTCAGTGGGGGGATATTAACCCGGATATTTTTGGCTCCATGTTCCAGTCGGTGATTGATGCGGGGCAGCGGGCTAACCTGGGGCAGCACTATACGAGTGTGCCGAATATTTTGAAGACGATTGAGCCGCTGTTCCTGGATGATTTGAAGGCCCAGCTGGAGGCCGCGGAGGGTTCAACTAAGCGTCTGCGTAAGCTGCTGGATAGGATCGCGGGGATTAAGGTGTTTGATCCTGCCTGCGGATCCGGTAATTTTTTGGTGATTGCCTATAAGGAGCTGCGCAAGCTGGAGCACGCTATCCTGGAGAAGCTGCAAGAGCTGAGCGGGGATTACCAGTCGCAGCTGCTGCTGGAGTCGCGGATCAGGATTGAGAATTTCTACGGGATTGAGATTGATGACTTCCCGGCCGAGATTGCGGTGCTCTCCCTGTGGATTGCTAAGCACCAGATGAACGTGGAGTTCAAGCAGAAGTTTGGCACGAGCATCCCGCTAATCCCGCTGCGCGAGGCCGGGGCGATACGGTGCGACAACGCCGCCCGCTTAGACTGGCAAGAAGTCTGCCCCAATAATGGCGAAGAAGAAATCTACTTGATAGGTAACCCGCCGTATGTGGGCTCCAGTATGCAGACTAAGGAGCAGAAAGAAGATTTTTCTATTGTATTTGGGAAACGAAAATATGGTAAAAATTTGGATTATGTATCTCTTTGGTTTTATTAAAGGGGCAGACTATATATCTAGAAGTAATTCTCAGCTTGCATTTGTAGCAACGAACTCTATTGTTCAAGGCCTTCATATTTCTATGCTTTTTCCGCATATTCTTACCGAGCATGTTGAAATTGGCTATGCGTATACTTCTTTTAAGTGGACAAATAATGCCAAGGGTAATGCAGGTGTTACAGTTATTGTGCTAAGTTTACGACCAGAAGGTATCAAATCACCTAAGTATATTTTTTCTGGGGGAGTGCGAACTGAAGCGAAGAATATTAATTGGTATCTTCTAGATTCACCTAATATAGTTCTAGATTCTCCCCGTCATCCTATAAGTAATGAATTTCCACCTATGGTTTATGGTAATAAGCCTAGTGATGGAGGTAATCTTTTTCTCGATATCCTGGAGTATCAGGATCTAGTTACTGCTCACCCCGATGCTAAAAAATACACTCACCCTATTCTGGGTAGTGCAGAGTTTATTAATGGTAAAGATCGCTGGTGTTTGTGGATTACAGATGAACAAGTGAAAGATGCATCCGAAATTCCTCCTATAGCAGAGCGTTTAGAACGTGTGCGAGCTATGCGCTTGTGTAGCAAAGCAGCCATTACTCGTGAGTTCGCCAGCCAGCCACATAGATTTCTCCAACTCTCTTATAAAAAAACAGACTCTTTAATTGTTCCGCGTGTGTCGTCTGAGCGCAGAGAGTATATTCCGATTGGGTATCTAGGACCGGATACAGTAATTTCAGATAGTGCCTTTGCGGTATACGATGCTGAGCCGTGGCTGTTTGCGCTGCTGACTTCACGTATGCATATGGTGTGGACCCGCACGGTGGGCGGTCGTATGAAAACTGACTACCGCTATTCAAATACGGTGGTGTACAACAACTTCCCGGTACCTGAGTTGTCGGCTCGCGCTAAATCTGAGCTCACGGATGCAGCCCTGCGCGTGCTGGATGTGCGCGAGTACCATAGCGAGATGACGCTGGCCCAGTTGTACGATCCGGACACCATGCCCCAGGATCTGCGTCTTGCCCACGAGCAACTGGATCTATTAGTGGATTCTCTCTACCGCGATACCCCCTTCGCCAGCGACGATGAGCGCCTCAAACGCCTCTTCAACCTCTACCTTAAACAGACCGGAGGTGATGCTGAACTGTTCTAAAGATTTTTAGGTATAATTTTGTATACTGCAAACAGCATTATTTTTTCAACAAAGAAAGACTTTAAGAGGTAATTTGTGCAATGTTAAATATGAATAATTGGGAGACAAAAAATGTTGATGTTATCAATGATATACATTTAGACCCTAAGAATATTCGAATAGAGAATTCTGAAGAATTGTCAGAAGATGATCTAATGGATGAACTATTTAAATACTATAAGGTTATGGATTTGGTTAAGAGTATAGTGACAGATGGTTTCTTGACTATTGAGCAGTTAATCGTAGTTGAACGAAATGGTATTTTATATGTTGCCGAGGGGAATCGTCGAACTGCGGCGCTTAAAGCTATACAGAGGCCTGAACTTGCTCCACACAAATTTCGTAATAGCATTAAAAGGCTTACGAATAATATGGATATAAGTAGCTTAGGGCAGATTTCCGTAAGGAAAGCTCCTAGTCAAGATGCAGCAGATCATGTTATTGCAATCTTGCACACCTCTAAACAACGTCTTGCATGGGGTCCTATCCAACAGGCAGAATTCTTTATGAAGAAGATGAATGAAGGGAAAAAGGCGCAAGATTTGATTGACGAATATCCTAATATTGATGTTCCTGCATTAATTACTCGTGGACAGATCATTAAATTGATTAAGAGTGTAGAATATGGCGATGAGCAGATTCGCAAATATGTTTACGGGAACAAGTTTAGTTTCTCAACACTTGAACGACTATATAGTCGGCCTGATTTCTTGAAGGTGATAGGTGTTGAAGTAACAAAAACAGGTGAGGTTGAACCGTCCATTTCAGCTCATTTGTTCAGTAAAATTTTAACTAAAGTAATAAGTGATGTTTTAAATAAAAAGATTGATACACGAAAGCTCAATAAAGGTAAAGAACAAGAAGAATATGTGAGGTCTCTCCGAGAACTTAAAGATACTATTACAAACTCATCAGATTATAAAGAAGGAGAAAGGTTATCCCTTACTAGCAAACCTAAGAATAAATCTGTAGAGCGTAAGCGTAAAGCATCGAACTCTCCACTTGGAGAGGTGATACCAGGTTTAGAGAATGAAGGAAAATCTTCTATTGATTCTCCCAAAAAACCTGCCCAGAGTCACAGTAAGCTAGACATGGGCGATATTAACATACCTGATAATTATCCACTGCCAATTAAGAAAATACATGAAGAACTAAAAAATATAAACTTTAAAAAATTTCCAAATGCAACAGCTGATCTATTAAGAACCTATTTAGAGAAGATGATAAAATCTTATGCTGATATTAGTAGCAAAAAAATCCCTGATAAAAATAATCGAGGATTCGTGCAATTAGATGCATGCCTAATATGGCTAGAATCCGAATTTAAGGCAGGACATAAGAAGGGTTATATCCAATCTATAAATAAATTACGTGGCATAAAAAATAATAGTTTTGTAGAATCTAAAGAACATTTGGATGCCCTTAATCACAATTTTCTGATAAGTGCAGACCCTCAAGATGTTACATATATTTGGGATACAATGAAAGAAATTGTGAAAGGGATATTTCGATAGTGTCTGAAACTATTTTACTAAAGCGTAAGCGATCATTCGTTTCACCTTTGCGTTATCCTGGAGGTAAGGGGATATTATCCTCTTATTTACAAGAAGTAATCCGTGTTAATGGACTTACTGCTTGTAGGTATGTTGAGCCCTACGGCGGTGGTGCTGGCGCTGCGTTATCCTTACTTGTGTCTGGTCTAGTAGATAAGATCGTTATAAATGATTACGACCCAGCAATATATTCATTTTGGAAAGCAGTTACAACTGAGCCAGATAAATTTATAGAGTTAATTAGTGGTATTGATGTTTCAATAGCTGAACGAGAAAAGCAGCGAGATATATACCTCAACTCATCTAAGAGTGAAGAAGATATTTTCTCATTGGGATTTGCGGCTTTTTATCTTAATCGCACAAATCGTTCTGGTATATTACGTGGTGGTCCGATCGGGGGTTACGCGCAGACTGGTAAGTATAAGATCGATGCTCGTTTCAATAAGGAAGACTTAATTGAACGGATCCGATTAATATCTCTTTATGCCGATCGCATATCTGTCACTAACGTCGATGGGAAAGAAATAATATCCAAATTTTCTAATTATAATTCTACATTTATATATGCAGATCCTCCATATTTCGAAAAAGCAGAGTCACTATATTTGAATTCTTTTAATTTAGAAGATCATAAAATGCTAGCCAAATGCATAAGCAGTATAAATAATGCTAAGTGGATTTTAACTTATGATAATGTCCCTCAGGTCAGTGAACTTTATTCTAATTTTAGGCGCAAAGAATTTAGTATTAATTACTCCGCTCATCGTGTTATGAAAGCAAAAGAAATTATGGTATTCTCAGATAATTTAATCATCCCCAAAAATGTAGAATTTAAATAAAAACATTTAATGGATATATGTAATAGGTAATTTATTTTTACAAAATTATTACCCCGCCCCGCTACACTTAGGTGTGTAGTTTTTGAGCGCCTGGATGAGGAGATCGCCCCGTGATTAATGCCGTGAACGTTAGCTATGCCCAGTCGGGTAGTAGTGTGAATACGAACCAGCTGGGCATGCGTGAGATGCAGCAGAGAGTGTACGAGCATCGTAACGCGCAGCACCTGCTGATTAAGGCCCCACCTGCTTCGGGTAAGAGCCGCGCGCTCATGTTTGTTGCTCTGGATAAGCTGTTCAACCAGGGTGTGCGTAAGGTGATTGTGGCGGTACCCGAGCGTTCTATCGGCCAGTCCTTCGCCAGTACGGACCTTACTTCTCACGGGTTCTTCGCGGATTGGACGGTGGACCCGGCTAATAACCTGTGCACGCCGGGCTCTGACTCCGGCAAGATTCAGGCCTTCATCCGCTTCCTGGAAAACAGCACCGATACGGTGCTGGTGTGCACGCACGCCACGCTGCGTTACGCCTACGAGAAGCTCACCGCCGCCGACTTCAACAACGTGCTGGTGGCCATTGACGAGTTCCACCACGTGAGCGCGGACCTGGAAAAATCCAACCTGGGTGCCCTCATCCACGACCTTCTGAAGAACTCCACCGCGCACATTGTGGCCATGACCGGCTCCTACTTCCGCGGGGACAGGGTGCCCGTGCTCTCCCCAGAAACCGAGGCGAAGTTTACGCCCGTCACCTTCAACTACTACGACCAGCTCAACGGGTACCGCCACCTGAAAACCCTCGGCATCGGCCACCACTTCTACCAGGGCACCTGGTACGACTCCCTACCCGAAATCCTCGACCCGAACAAGAAAACCATCCTACACATACCGCACGTGGGCTCGGCCGAATCCACCAAAGACAAGTACGAAGAAGTCAACCGGGTGCTGGACGCCATCGGCACGGTCGAATCCGTAGACGAAGGAACCGGGGTGATCACAGTACGCAGAAAAGATAACGGGCAAACCCTCAAAGTGGCGGACCTGGTGGACGACACCGACTTCACCAAGCGCGCCCGGATCCTCGACTACCTCACCACCGTAGCCGCCAAAAACAGGGACGGCATAGACATTATTATCGCCCTGGGCATGGCCAAAGAAGGCTTCGACTGGCCCTACGCCGAGCACGCTCTCACCGTGGGCTACCGGGCCTCACTCACCGAAATCATCCAGATCATCGGGCGCGTCACCCGCGACAGCGAAGGCAAAGCCCACGCCCAGTTCACCAACCTGATCGCCCAGCCCGACGACGCCCAAGACGAAGTGACCGTGGCCGTGAACAACGTGCTCAAAGCAATCACCGCGTCCCTACTCATGGAGCAGGTGCTGGCCGAAAACTTCTCCTTCAAAAACCGCGCCAAGCCGGACGAAACCCCCGAACACTCCGGCCAGCTGCTCATCGAGGGCTTCAAAGAACCCACCACCGCCCGCACCCAGCAGATCATCGACATGGACCTGAACGACCTGAAAGCCACCGTGCTACAGAGCGAAAAACTGGTGCGCGCCGCAGCTGCCGGCGTGGACCCCGAAGTCATCAACAAGGAGCACATCCCCGGCATCATCCGCGAGCGCTACCCGGATTTGAACGCCACCCAGGTGGAAGAAGTCCGCCAGGCCCTGGTGGTTGACTCCGTAGTCAAAAACAGCGACATTAAACCGTGGGCGATAACCGGTTCATCATGATGCAGCACAAGTTTGTGAACGTGAACGAGCTGAACATTAACCTGATCGATAGAGTGAACCCGTTCCAGCGGGCCTACGAGATCATCTCCAAGAACATCTCCAAAGACACCCTGCGGGTGATTAGTAACAATATTGCAGCCGGCCGCATCGAAGTGACTGAGGAGGAGGCGCGCATCACCTTCCCGAAGATTCAGCGGTGGGTTAAACTCAACGGGCGCCGCCCCAGCCTGCGCGCTGACGACCCGGTGGAGCGCCGCTACGCCGAAATAGCCCTCTGGTTGCAGCGCGAAGGGGAACGGCGCAAGCGGGAAGCGGCCCAGCAGCAGGCGGAACAGCGCGAACAGGACGGAGGCACCCAGTGACCATCCCCGATAAGCACACCGGCCCGCAGCATCCCGGCCAGGAGCAACCAGATCAGCTGGGCATAAAAGCCCCGGAGGAGGAGCTGGCCACCTACTCTAGTCTGGATGATATTTTCGCCACCGGCGACCCGCTATTGGAGCCCGAGCTCAAGCCGGTTCCGCCCAGCAGCGAGGAGCGGCTGGTGCGCTCTTTTGCCGAGATTACCGAGTTTGTGCGCGAGCACGGCCGGGAGCCCTCGGCCGAGACCCACAATATTAGCGAGCGTAAGCTGGGTGCGCGCCTGGCCGGCATCCGCATGAATGACGAGAAGATGCAGCTGCTGGCCGACCATGACGAGATGCACCTGCTCACCGAGGAGGAGCCGCCGGCCAGCCTGGACGATATTTTTGCTGGCGATAATTTCGATGAGCTCATGGGGGAACTGGTGGATGACGTCGACGGCCTGACGGACATGAGCACCTTACCGTCCGTGAAGGCGCCTTCCACGCCCGAGAGTGTGGAGCGCCGCCACCAGGCGAAGGATTTTGACGCCTACCGTGAGCTGTTCCCTCGCAAGCACCGCGAGCTATCCAGTGGTGAGGCGCGGCAGGTGAACTACAACTCCATTGACCACAGCGATCTGGACTCCATCGTGAAGGAGGGGGCGTTCTTCGTCCTGGGCGGGCAGATGCTCTACATCGCCGAGTTTATGAAGGATGCCGCCCGGCCCGCCGGGCCGGAGAGCCTGGATCCGGTGCGACTGCGTGTGATTTTTGAGAACGGCACCGAGTCGAAGATGCTACGCAACTCGTTCCTCAAGCGCCTGGTAGAGGATGAGCATAGCACCGTGATAGTGCCCAACGAGACCCTAAACGAGACTAACCTACTAAAAGATGAGGGCGTCACCGGCACCCTGTACGTACTGCGCACCCTCAGTAACGACCCGCAGGTGAGCGGCTACCCCAACCTGCACAAGATCGGGTACACCACCACCAGCTTGGAGAAGCGGCTGGCCCGCGCCCCGTTTGAACCGGCCTACCTGAATGCCCCGGTTGAGGTGGTGGCCTCCTACACCCTGTACGGGCTAAACGTTGGGAAAGTAGAGAAAACGATGCACCGGCTCTTTGCCCCGGCTCGGCTTTCTATTAAGCAGACGGCGGCTAATGGGCAGAGCATTAATATTGTGGAGTGGTTCGATGTGCCACTGCCCGTGATTGATAAGGCCGTGGACCTGTTGGGTAAGAACCAGTTGCACGGCTACAGCTACGATAGGGGTACCCAGCAGCTGGTGAAGCATTAGTACCAGCGTCGTCAGAACCATCCGAGTGCATATTTATTTGTTAGAGGAGTATTTTTATTCATAAACCTATAAGCTGCCTTTGATGGGTGCGGCGCGGTACACTGGGTAGGTCCGTGCACCCGTAGAGTGCGGGCATTCGTTTGTGCGCCACCGTGCGCCTGGCCCTTGTATCGCCGGGATTCGGGGCGCACCTGAGAATCAAGGAGAGGCATGTCTGCCGTAGAAAACCCAGCTGTGAGCATCACCGTATCTGGTACCCCGCGCACTGTCACCGCCGCAACCGCCGCCGAGCTCTTCAGTGACGATCCTAAAATCGTGGTGGCCCGCATCAATGGCTCCCTGGTGGATCTCACCCACCCGCTCACCGAGGGGGACTCGGTGGAGCCGGTGTACATTCACGAACCCGACGGGCTGGATGTGCTGCGCCATTCTGCGGCGCACGTGATGGCGCAGGCGGTGCAGGAATACCGCAAGGACGCGAAGCTGGGCATTGGTCCCTATATTACCGATGGCTTCTATTTTGATTTTGATGTGGCTGAGCCCTTCACCCCCGAGGATCTGAAGAAGATCGAGAAGTCGATGATTAAGATCGTCAAGTCGGGGCAGCTGTTCCGCCGCCGCGTGGTCACCCACGATGAAGCGGTTGAAGAGATGAAGAACGAGCCGTATAAGCTCGAACTGCTTTCGCTCAGCCAAGGCCCCGGTTCGGGCGCTGACGCCGCCGAGGGCGCCTCGGTTGAGGTGGGCGAAGGCGAAATCACCATCTACGACAACGTGAACCCCAAAACCGGCGAGACGGTGTGGAAAGACCTCTGCCGCGGCCCGCACCTGCCGAATACTAAGCTGATTGCTAACGGGTACGCGCTCATGCGTGCCGGTGGCGCGTATTGGCGCGGTTCTGAGAAGAACCCCATGCTTCAGCGTATTTACGGTACCGCCTGGCCCACGAAGGATGAGCTGGTGGAGTATAAGCACCGTATTGCTGAGGCTGAGCGCCGCGACCACCGCCGTCTGGGCAAGGAGCTTGACCTGTTCTCGTTCCCGAAAAATATTGGCCCCGGCCTGCCGGTGATTCACCCTAAGGGCGGCGTGATTAAGCGCGAGATGGAAGATTATGTGCGCGCCCGCCATATTGCTGAGGGGTTCCAGTACGTGAGCACCCCGCATATCTCGAAGGAAGACCTGTTCTACACTTCCGGGCATCTGCCGTACTACGCGGATGGCATGTTCCCTGCGATGGAGCTCGATAACGGCAACTACCGTTTGAAGGCCATGAACTGCCCCATGCATAACGAGATTTACCGTTCGCGTGGGCGTTCGTACCGTGAGCTGCCGCTGCGTTTCTTCGAGTTCGGCACCGTGTACCGTGACGAGAAATCGGGCGTGCTGCAGGGTTTGACCCGCGTGCGCATGATTACGCAGGACGATTCGCACTCGTATGTGACTAAGGAGCAGGCACCCGATGAGGTGCGGCACCTGCTGAATTTCATGCTGAGCCTGCTGGAAGATTTCGGCATGACGGACTTCTACCTGGAACTTTCGACCCGCGACACTGAGGCGATAAGAAGGATAAGTTTATCGGCACCGATGAGCAGTGGGAGCAGGCCACCGCCGTGCTGGAGCAGGTGGCGAAGGAGACCGGCCTTGAGCTGGTGCCTGACCCGGGTGGGGCTGCGTTCTATGGCCCGAAGATTTCGGTGCAGGCGAAGGACGCGATTGGCCGCACCTGGCAGATGTCTACCGTGCAGTATGACTTCAACCAGCCCAGCCGCTTTGGTTTGGAGTACCAGGCTGCAGACGGTTCGATTCAGGAGCCGGTGATGATTCACTCGGCCAAGTTCGGTTCGATTGAGCGCTTCCTGGGCGTGCTGACTGAGCACTATGCGGGCGCGTTCCCGGCGTGGCTGGCACCGGTGCAGGTGATTTGTGTGCCTGTGGCGGAGGCTTTCAACGACTATATGACTGAGATTGCGGATAAGCTGCGTGCGCAGGACGTGCGCGTTGAGGTTGATTACGGTTCGGACCGGTTCACGAAGAAGATTCGCACCGCCTCCACCGAGAAGGTGCCCTTCATTCTGATTGCTGGCGGTGAGGATGCGGAGGCTGGCGCAGTCTCATTCCGTTTCCGCGGCAATAAGCAGGAGAACGGTGTGCCCGTGGATGAGGCTGTGGCACGTATTGTGGAGCATATCCGCAACCGCGTGAACGAAGACCCCAAGCCCAGCACTGAGGCTGCTGAGTAGTAAGGGCTTAGGCTTCTAACCTAGCTATATAGAAAACCACCCCCTTTGCGGCGACAAGCTGCGGAGGGGTGGTTTCTATGCGCTTTGAGGAGGCGAGGGTGGGGGTGCGGTTGGGTGCAGAAAGTTGTGTTGTGGTGGAGTTTTTTTCCTAGTCCGGGCGGGTGTCTTTGTGCTAATGTAAATGATGGCGCTAACGTTCGTTGCTGTTCGGAGGTGCCGGTAATTGTACGATTCGGATAAGGACGTCTGGCAGTAAGTGAGTGTTACGTATGCATGGTTATTTGCTGGGCGCACTAAAAAACTAGCTGAAAGGATGCGGCGATAGGTAATTTCTGATTTTAGGTTATTTGCTAACAATTAGGTTTTAGAAAATGCACATTTTGTGTGTCGTCTAGATTAGGAGAAAAAATAATGGAATCTGTAGAAAAATTTGAAGAGCAGCTCAAGACTGAGCGACAGAAAATTAATGTAAATACCATTAATTATTCAACCCGAGAGATATTTAATCTTTATGATGAAGGTGTTCTCATTATTGACCCTTCATATCAGCGTAAGTATCGCTGGAATGAAGAAACTGCCTCTAAATTTATTGAATCGATTTACCTCGGTCTTCCCATTCCCCCTATTTTCATTGCCACTAACGACACCTTTACGCAAGAGGTTGTTGATGGTGTTCAGCGTATCTCAACAATTATTAGGTATATGACTGAGGACGCTGACACCTTGCATAAGATTGGAAAGAGTTCCACCTTAACTCTGAAAGATCTTGAGATCCTTGAAGGAATTAATGGTGTTAAATTTTCAGAAACCCCTGAAAAGATTAAAAGGTATTTCTTGCAGTGTCCTTTGCAGGTTATCTCATTGACTGATATGAGCGATAGCGATGTTAGGTATGATCTTTTCAGTCGAATCAATACCGGTTCTGTTTCGTTGACTGAACAGGAAATCCGATCGGCAGTTTACCGAGGAGATTTCATTGACCTCATTGATGAGCTTTCTGAATACTCTGCATTCTCAAACATGCTTAAGCTTCAAAAAGTTCACAGTAGCGATGGAACTAAAGCAGAGCAGGTAATTAAGTTCTTTGCATACAAGAACTATAGGGAAAACTTTAAGGGTTCAGTTAAAGACTTCTTGAATCATTTTACTCGGGAAGTTACTGAAGGTTCCATTAGCTTTGACTACGAAGAGGAGTCAAAGCTTTTTAAGGATACTGCTGATGCTTTGTATCGCCTGATTGGTGAAAAGCATTTTATTGACCCTAAGGGTAACTCCGTAACCCCTATGATTAAATTTGAAGCATCTTTGGTTGGAGTTGCCACTATTCTTGCTGCCGGGGGTGAACTGGTGGATTCGTTGCCTGAAAACTGGATGCGAAATGAGAAGTTTGACGCTAGTACCCAAGGTGCTACTAATACTTCGCGGAAGCTGAGGGATCGAATTGAAGCGGCAATTAATATTTTCACTAAAGGTGTTTCGTAAATCATGAGTGATATATATAAATATTGCGACAAGGCTCTTGATAGATTGGAAGGCTTAAAAGGGCTACTGTTTTGGATGGCGACATTTGAAAATTCAAAAGGTCAGATGTCTAGTATAAATCTTGTCCAGAGAGAAATTCAGGGTTGCTCTGTGGTTGCAATGTCTGCAGAGATTGAATCATTCTTGAAGGATTCTTTGTGGTATATATATAAAAAAATTGCCGATGAATCTGTTGCGCTATCTAAATTGAGTCCTGGATTGCGTGCAATTCATTTAGATTTCAAAAGAGATAGAATGCGCTGGGAAGATAAAATTAAAGTATTTGAAATAGCAGATTCAGGGACGCCGTTCTCTATACCTGAAGGGTCTAATTTAAATAGGGCTGCCCCACCATTGGGCATGGGGCAGACTATTAACTCTAGAAACCTTGGGCTGGTCTTCAGGTTTCTGGGTATAGATAAAAGCAGGGTTTTTTATGATACCTCTGATAAAATTCCAAAGGCTATAGAAGTAGTCGCTTCTGCTAGAAACGAAGTTGCTCACGGGGATTCTCTGCGAGTGGTGTTTCCTGCAGACAGGGAAGAGCTATCTATTAGTAAGTTAATTGAATATGTACAGATTTATATAAATCAGATAAATTATATGACTGATGTTTTTTCTGATTATGTAGACAATAAGAAATATTTATGCTGTTAAAATTTTGGTTCGGTGGATCTCGTAGAAATACTATCCACCGAACCTTTTTGCGTTTACCAAGAACCCGGCTGGCTATCCATCAGATAGCCCGCCGGGTCCCTCTTTATACCGCCGCTATGCGCTCAGCCTTTTAGCGGGTGGTGCGTTCCAGCAGCTGCAGCACGTTCTGGTAGGTGTGACCGGTCGCCTCCGTCATGCCCTGCTCGCAGGTGCGGTTCGCCGAAATGTATGCGGCGAACTGCTTCTGCTCGCTCAGCTCCGCAGCCTCCGCCTCCGTAGCGCTCGCCGTCAGCTCCGGGTGCAGCATACCGCGGTCACCCGCGTAACCACAGCAACCCCAGTGCTTCGGTGCGTACACGTCGGCACTCATCGCGTTCGCAATCTTCTCAAACGCAGGCTGAGTACCCAGGTGAGTCATCGAGCAGGTCGGGTGCAGTGCAATCGACGGCAGGGGAGCAGACACGGTCAGCTTGTCCAGCATGTTGTCGGCGGCGAACTGCACCGCGTCGTACATGCGCAGACGCGAGAAGTCCGGCTCGCCCGGCTTCAGGCCGTTCACGATCTTGTGCTCAAGCGCCTCAATAACCTTCTTGCGCATCACCTCAAGACCCTCAGTACAGGACGAAGCGTCGCACACGACCGGCAGGCGGCCACCGTCAGTGGCCTCCCACAGGGACTTCAGCACGCGGTCGCTCATGATCGAGTAGCCGTCGGTGAAGCCCTTCGACTTCCACGGGGTGGAGCAGCACATCTCACCAATATTGTCCGGGATGCGGTACTTCACGCCTGTACGCTCGCACAGGCGGGAGTTGCGTTGACCGGGTCATGCTTGCCGTCGCCGTCCACGCCGCCGAACATGGAGTTCACGCAGGCGGGGAAGAATACAATCTCAGCGGTTGCGTCCTTGTGCGGCTTACGTGCCGGGCCACCGACCGGCAGGCCCTTCTTGTAGGAAGGCACCATGTCATCACCCATGACCTTACGGGCAATGCTGGTGGTACCGTGCACCACGGGGAACGGCAGCTTCTTAGCCACAGTCAGGGCCTTACCGGCGACCTTATCCATGACGCCCCACTGCTGCGCGGCAACCTTCCAGCCGGTAGCAGCCAGCTTGTCCTGGTTCTCAGAACGCAGGCGGCGAATCAGGTCACCAGTGTTAATGTTCACAGGGCAGCGGGTCTGGCACATGCCGTCCACAGCACAGGTCTCAATGCCGTAGTACTCGTACTCCTTACGCAGATGCTCCGGTGAGAAATACTCGGTGCCCAGCAGAGACATGAGCACCACCGCGCCTAGACGTTGCACATACACGCGATCATCAAGCATCCAGTCGAGGCAGGCC